>Ga0209344_10000005_pt1 | contig 929288 bp, 861 predicted proteins | sample Cruoilmetagenom6_FD_187293 | JGI IMG/M metagenome (GOLD analysis project Ga0209344, IMG submission 187293) | Oil polluted marine microbial communities from Coal Oil Point, Santa Barbara, California, USA - Santa Barbara Oil Seep Sample 6 (SPAdes)... | ecosystem: Environmental > Aquatic >... | reverse complement strand
GATCTCCTTGCTGATGAACCTCGTCAGGCGAAAGCGTGGTGGTTGTGCTGGACCGCAATGCCCAATTATACCATTCATCGCCCTGCGGCTGGCTCCACATGCCAGGATCGGGATCGGCAACAGAGCGTTCGGCGCGCAGTTCTTCCAATTGCCGTTCCAGCGCGGGTGCGATCCGGTCGCGCACAATCTGGGCGGCAAAGCGGGAAGCTTTGACTGCATCGCCCAGATCGGATTTGAGCAACGGATCAACCAATGCGCCGCCGCCGCGTGCATCGGTCAGTGTTGTTTCCATCTGCGCGATGGCCTTGTCGACCAGAAAGTCGGGCGGAACAACGCCCATTTCACGTGCCGCAATCATCCGTTCGCGTTCCCCATCCAGCGCCGCGGGGACTTGCGACAGGCGCGACAAATATGCCTCTGCATCGCTGGTCTCATTCAAGGGATGGGACGAATCCATAAAACGCGGCAGATCAAGATACGACCCGACATTCTGGATCACGACATAGGGTGCCGTGCGCCAGCTGCCGACGGGGACATCGCCATAGGGCAGGGCGAAACCATCGACCGCGACCTGATAGCCGCTTTCAACCACATCAAGATTGGTTACGGTTTCTGCGGTAAGCCCTTCGCGCGGATAATTGCGAACCAGATCGAGGTCGGTGCGAAGTTGCTGTGCAAAGGCGGCCTGTCCCGCGGCCGACTGGTTCTTCAGTTTGAACCGCAAATCGGAATATTGCCCCACATCCACGCCAAGGCCCGTTGCCCGTTCAGGTTCATGTTTGAGGAGGTTGTAGGCGGTATTTTCCAGCAGCCTGTTAGCGCCGACTTGCGATGGAGCGGATTGCACCACTGAACGGGTGCGTGCCGCGGCCGCGCTTCCGGTGGTGATAGCAAGAGTGGAAACGGCGCCAATTCCGGCAAGAGCCTGACGGCGCGTGATCTTCTGTCTTGTCTGGTTCATTTGCCATTTGTGACGCGGCGGCGGCCCGCTGTCAAAATGAACGGCGCAACAAAAGGGCAGGCCAAGCGGCCCGCCCTTTCAAATTTTCAATTTCGCTTTGCCTGTGACTGGATCAGTCGAGGAACCTTGCTGGAACCTTGCCGCCATTCTTGGCCAATTCCTGCATCGTTTTCTTATGCAGCCAGATATTCTCGTCAGCTGAACCGGAATAATTTGTATCACCAAGTTCGCCGGCCAATTCCTTGCGGTTGGCAAAGCTTGAATCCACCCCGATCAGCTTCATCAAATCGACGATTGATGTGCGCCAGTTAAGGCTGTCTGCCCCTTGCATGGCGTCAAGGCGCGTTTCGACATCGATCGGGCTGGCTGCGGCTGGGGCGGCGGGTGCGGCTGCCTTGTCGAGCGCCGTATCGGCTGCTTTGTCTTCCTTGCTCTCGCCAAAAATCGCGCCTTTGATTGAACTGAAAATACCCATCGCTTTGATTCTCCCAAATGAATTGGAACAACAAGATCTACCGCTGCCCCTCTGATAACATAACGGTCTTAGCGCGTTTATGTTCCTCGGGAAAGCGCTTCAAAAACCGGTCCTTGCAGGCTAGGTAGCAGCGATGAATACGGTGCTTTCTATTCTGATGCTGGCGGCGGTGGGGCTGCTGCTGGGTGCATTTGCGCTGTGGCGCAAAGGCGGGCCGATAAAGCAGGTTTTGATGATGGTCGTCCTATCTTTGATCGCCATTATCAATATTGCAATCTGGACCATTCCAAATGAGGAGGGCGCTGCCCCCCTCGATATGTTGGAAGAATTGGAAAAAGGCGGGTCAAATACGGCCGATTAATCCGGCAGTTCCCACCGGATGGATGTGGTGAAATCACCTGCAACTTTTTCGCCATTGCTATCGCGCGCCGCATTGAACCGCGCACGGCTGGTGACCAATTGGCAGGTGGCATTATCAAGCGCGCTGTGCCCGGTGGATGAAAGCACGCGGCAGTCGGACACGCGGCCCCTGGCCGAAATTGAAAATGCGAAGCGCCCCGTTCCGGTCATTTCGCGGTTGATCCACATTCTTTTATAATCGCGTGTGGTCACCCAGCGCCCCGGTTCATTGCGCGGCGTGGCAGAGACTGGATTGAATGACGGCATCGGCGTGGGCGGTGCGATGATGGCGTTGTCACCAACCATCGGAACCGCCGTGACCAGCGTATCGCTGAAATCGGGCAGATCGATTGTAGTGCTGATCGGCGGGGTAAATGTATCAAGCTGGATCGGCGGTTTGGGCGCGTAAGGTAGCGGCGGCTCCACGATTGCTGGATCAATTTCGGGTGTAGTTTCGGGCGGCGGCGGCGTTTCAGGCGGAACATTATATGTATCGATAACCTGTGCATCCTCCGGCGGAAGGAATTTGGTTGTAAGGCCTGTCACCACAACGGTTCCGATAATGGCATGGATCACGGCAACCCCGACGATGGCGGTTTTGCGGTTTTGTGTGCCTTTTTGATCAACAAAGGACATGGCTCTCTCCTCTCAATAGGTCACTATAGTTGTGACTAAGTGCGATGTTACAACATAACATAATCAAGGCAAGAATTATCGCGTGGCGAATCGCAACGTGTTGGTTGATCGGCGTAAGATGCCCGCAACTTCATCCTGCATTAGAGGGCAGGGCCTATCGCGGTTTTGGCGCTGCGTTTCCTAGATTAGGCGCAGAATATGCTGTTTGGCGAAATCTCACCGGAAACCGCCGCAGTCGGTCGCAACCGGTCCTGCATCAATTTCAGAATGACGCGGAATTCAGGCCCGCATTTGTTCGCCAAGCGCAATAGTCATTTGATTGGGCAGGCTGGGTCCAAACGGAAGTCGAGATAATTGTCGACCGATGCCATCAGTTCTTTCTGTTCATTTTCGAAGAAGTGGTTTGCGCGCGGGATTTCTTCGTGATGAATCGTGATGTGCTTTTGGGTGCGCAGCTTCTCGACCAGCTTCTGCACCGCGCTTGGTTGAACAACCGTGTCTGCAGTCCCTTGGATGAAGATACCAGAAGCCGGACAAGGCGCGAGGAAGCTGAAATCATACATATTCGCAGGCGGTGCAATTGAGATAAAGCCGCGCACTTCGGGGCGGCGCATCAGCAATTGCATGCCGATCAGCGCGCCAAAGCTTACGCCTGCAACCCAAGTCGTCTGCGCTTCGGCGTGGATCGACTGGACCCAATCGAGCGCTGCGGCCGCATCGCTTAATTCGCCGATGCCATTGTCGAAACTGCCCTGGCTGCGCCCGACGCCGCGAAAGTTAAAGCGTAAGGTCGCAAAACCGCGATCGGTAAAAGTCTTGAACAATTGCTGCGTCATCCGCTCGTTCATCGTGCCGCCGCCTTGCGGATGCGGATGCAGGATCATCGCAACGGGTGCGCGGGGGCGAGGGGCCGGAGTGTAACGGCCTTCGAGACGGCCTTCGGGGCCGGGAAAAATCACAGATGGCATGAATGTACCTGTCAGATGGTTGGCACACGCGGGTAGCGCGGCGAGTTCGTCCGTCTATATAGTGTGCAAAGCGATTTTCGCAATTGCGTTAAGTAAAACAGAGGCTCCGATCGAAAACCGTATCTATCTCGACCATGCCGCAACCTCGCCGCTCCGCCCCGAAGCGCGCGCGGCGATGGAGGAAGGCTTTGCCATCTGGGCCAACCCCAGCAGCCCGCATGCAGAGGGACGCAAGGCGAAACAGGCGTTGGAAAATACGCGAGAGCGGGTGAAGAAAGCGCTTGGCTGGGATGGAGAGGTGATTTTTACCAGCGGGGCGAGTGAGGCGTTGGCGATTGGCTTGCAGCGGGCGAAAGTGGATCGGCGGATTGTTAGCGCGGTGGAGCATGATGCGGTGTTTCGCGCTGCGCCGGATGCGGAAGTAGTGCCGATAAATCGCGATGGCGAAATCTGTGCAGATACTTTGTCAGATATGCTTGGGGACGGGCCTGCTCCAATTGTTGCAGTGCAGTTGATCAATTCCGAAACGGGAACGAATTTACTTCCTTTTGTGCAGAACACTTTGCGTGAGCCGGTCCACAAGGCAGGCGGTTTGTTTCTGTCCGACTGCTCGCAATTTGCCGGTTTCCACAAGTTGCCTGAAGCTGACATGATCGTCATATCTGCGCACAAAATCGGCGGGCCAATTGGAATCGGTGCTCTGCTCGTCCGGGACTACGCAATGCTGGTACCAACCGGCGGGCATGAGCGTGGATACAGGGCGGGCACTGAAAACCTGCCAGCGGCACTCGGCTTTGCTGCGGCTTTGGAAGTTGGCGGGGAGAACAGTTGGGCCACAACTGTCGAACAGCGATTTGATTTCAAAAATGCACTTTACGATGGTGGCAATGTTGTTTCCCCGGGAAGCATTGCATCACACATTTTTGCGGTCGCGCACCCGTCGATCAGCGCCCAAGCCTTGTTGATCCGCCTTGATGCGAAAGGTTTCGCAGTCTCCGCTGGCAGCGCATGCTCCTCTGGCACACTCAAGAAAAGCCGCGTTTTGGATGCTTTCGGCGTCGATGACGATACTGCTTCACGCACAATCCGTGTTAGTCTCGGCTGGAATACAACAGCAGAGGAGTTGGAGCGCTTCGCTGAGGCATGGAAATCCCTTACCTAAAACACCCCGTCACCCCGGATTTGATCCGGGGTCCAGCTTACTTGCTTCAATGCCACACCAAAAGAAAAGCGGGATTCCCGCTTTCGCGAGAATGACGGAGTTGGCATAGGAGGACGGGCAATGATCTATCTCGACTACCAAGCCACCACGCCTCTCGCTCCCGAAGCGCGTGATGCGATGTTGCGCTGGCTCGACGGGCCGGACGGGCAGGGCTTTGGCAATCCGCATTCGCCGCATCGGATGGGGCGTTCGGCTGCCGCTGCTGTTGAACTGGCGCGCGACCGGGTTGCGGCGTTGTTTCCTGCTGGCGGGCAAGTTATCTTTACCAGCGGTGCGACCGAAGCGATCAATCTGGCCATCCGGGGAACGGCAGGGAAGGGTAGTATCGCCTATTCCGCGATCGAACATTCCGCCACCCGCGACACCGCGCAATCGCTCGGCAAGGTGCATGAATTGAATGTCGCGGCGGACGGCCAGTGCACTATCAAGCAGGACTTGCCTGACGACACGCGGATGATCGCGGTGATGCAGGTCAATAATGAGATCGGCGTGATCCAGCCAACCGCCGAATGGCACCGCCGCGCCAAGGAAAACAATGCGCTTTTCCTGTGTGATGCGGTGCAGGCTTACGGTAAGATCGAAGTCACCAGCGCGGATATGATCGCGATCAGCGCGCATAAGTTCCACGGTCCCAAAGGTGTCGGCGCTTTGTGGGTGCGCGACGGATTGCAGCTGAACGAGGTCCAAACGGGCGGCGGGCAAGAGGGTGGCCTGCGCGGCGGAACGCTCAGCCCGGCCTTGTGCGCAGGACTTGGCGCGGCTGCGCATGTCGCAAATGGACGTATGGGCGAGGATGCTGACCACATTGCGGCCCTGTGGCTCAAGGCGTGCGATATGTTTGACGGCTGGGAATTGAACGGCAGCGCCGACGTGCGCTGGCAAGGCAATCTCAACATTCGGAAAGATGGCATCGATGTCGCGCGACTGATGTCTGATGCGCGCGATGTGTGTTTTTCCGCCGGATCGGCCTGCTCAAGCGGTTCCGGGCGGCCAAGCCATGTGCTCAAAGCCATCGGCCTGAGTGACAAGCAGGCCAAAAGCTCGATCCGCCTCGGTTTCGGGCGATACACCTCGATGGAGGATTTGGAGACAGGCGTTCGCTCGATCCTCGATGCGGTGAAGGAGCAGGGGCTGTAATGGTCAAAGTCCGATTTTTGCAATCCGATGGCAAGGCAGTCGACGCGGAGGGCGAAACCGGCGTGTCGCTGCTAGAGGTCGGGCAAGCCGCCGGAATGCCCTTGGAGGGAACCTGCGAGAGCCAGATGGCCTGTTCGACCTGCCACGTGATCGTCACCCCCGACTGGTTCGACCGTCTTCCCGAGGCAAGCGAAGACGAAGAAGACATGCTCGACCTGGCCTATGCCGTCGAACGCACGAGCCGCCTGTCCTGCCAGATCGAACTGACCGACGAATTGGACGGCCTGTCGGTCAAAATCCCCAGCGATGCGAAAGATATGTCGCGGATTTAGAGCAAATCAACCTTCCAACTGTTTGATACGTTGAATTATTTTTTCAGAATACTCGTAAATATCCGCTGGCTCACCAATCGAGATGCGATCCTCATTCTTGTCGTCGAAAACCCCAAGATAGCGGGCTGTTGGACTGTTGAAGTGCAATCTTGCAATTGACTTGCGATTGTTATCATCGAGTAGCACTGCACAATATGATTTGGCATCACGCATAACGATGCGATCCACCGGAACTAGCTGAGATCCAATGGCGCGAACTATGTTGAAACCGTCAATCTCGACCTGAGTGGTCTCAATATCAGAAAAATCGATATTTTCAGCACTTTCAGTTTCATTCGATTCGGATTGTGACATTGCATTCTGAAGTCGTTCATTCACTCCATCGCGAATGATGTTGGCAACTGACTGATGGATGACTTGTTTGAACCGCGATCTGACGGCTTCAGTCAGTGAGCCGTCATGCAGTCGCTTGGCAATCATTCGTACGAAATCTTGCGAAGGCTCATCGAACTCGCCTCTCAATTCCGAATAGACCTCGCCTTGCAGTTTCAGCGTTCCGGCTTGTGCTGCGATTGCCTCTAGATCGAAGTTAAGTTTTTGAAATGGAGCGAGGTTTTTCAAATCGCTTTTGCGGTAGTCGTCCAGATTGAAGGTGAAAAACGGTTTCTCGTCCATACGATTGGTTTTATCACCGTCCGTGTAGAAATTGTAGATGATGCCATTTGTAAGCAAAGCGATCTTGGCATCCGTGGTTCCAAAATATCGAAATAGCTGACTGGCGTGCTTTTGAGTTAGGTCGCTGTTTGCAGGCTTGCATTCAACAAGGATTGACAGCTCTCCTTCGACACAAATCGCGTAGTCTACTTTCTCACCTTTTTTTGTTCCGACATCGCATGTAAATTCGGGTTGAACTTCGGACGGATCGAATATGTCGTACCCAAGCGCGCGGAGGAACGGCAGTACAAGCGTAGTTTTCGCAGCTTCTTCAGTTTTCAATACGCTGCGATGCTCGCGAAGTTTTGATTGTAAATCTGCAATGCTGCTTTCAAGTTCCAAAATAACCCCCTCAAACCAAATTTTAATTCAGCATTATTAGTTTAAGTGCTTTCATTTCAATCATGCAAGAAAAAAGGGCGACCATCCGCGAGTGGAGAGATGGCCGCCCTTGGTGACGCAACTTTGGCCTCGGAGGATCAGCCTTGGGTTGCGGCCACTTGTTGTTTTGCCGCGAAGCGTTTGCGTAGCCAGTAGATCGCGTAGCCGAACATTCCGAGCGGCAGCAGTCCGGCGATAAGCATGATCATCCCAGCCAATACGCTGCCCAGAATTGTGCCGACCGAGGCAAACGCACTTTGGATCGGTTCGATGAAACTTCCGCCCGTCGCGGTGGTTGAGCGGTAATCGACATCGACCCGGCTAAAGGCGACGCGGGTGCGCATTTCTTGCAGCCAGCTGTTCGCCTGATCGATCTCTTCATTGACGCGCGCGACGCTGCGTTCGGCCTCGACCAGTTCTGCCACGCTTCCGCGGCGAGTGCGTAGAACCTCAAGCAGGCGGTCACGCAGGACGGTGCGGGCGCGCAACCGGGCTTCGGTATCGACCAATTGTTTGGACAGATCTTCACCCTGAATTGTGGTGCTGACCTGTTCACCGCCCGCATCGGAAGATGTTGCGCCCAGTTTTTCGCCAAATGACCGCGCCTTGGCGGCGGCAACGGCAAGCTGCAATCGGCCATTGGCATATTCGCCCTCATCGCCCGAATGGCTCATGGCGATGATCCGGCAGGAAAATGGCCCCTGCGCTTCGCACAGATCGGCGTGCTTCTTCTGCAAATCGGAAATAGCATCGCCGGGCAGCTCGTATCCATAATTGTAGACATAGGCGATTTTGGGGGTGGAAACGGGAATGTCCGGCAAGGTAGCCGTTCGCGCAATTTCGTCAGCCCCAGCAGCGTGGTCACTTGTTGCGGCGGTTTCAGCGTCTGCGATTGAATCTTCAGCTTGCGAATATTCGGCAGATTCCATCATCGCTTCGTCGCCCGCATCAGAACAGCCGGTCAAAACCATGCCCGACAATGCCAGCAGGCTTGCGCCTTTGAAAAATGCCTTGAAATTAGAGTGCCTCATTTCAGTCTCCTTTTCGCCATAATTTAGACACATTTGAGGCAGGCGAGGTGTTTCAGTCAAGACCAAATTGCAAAATGGTGGGGCTAGAGAGGTTGCAAGAGATGTGTAAGTAACGGATTATATGTGTTAATTTGGCAAGTCAGAAATTTGGGGAAGCTGCGCCCCAAAAAAGGCGAGTGGTCATGCCGGATTGACATTTTTGACCGCGAATCAAGACCGGATCGGGGCCGGGTCGGGGGCGAACTCGGGGCTCCAATGATCGGTCATACCGGCGTCACGCGATGATTGTGTGCGACGGGCGGGGAAAGCGAATGCTTGTGCGTTGTTCTGCGCGCGATTGCGGTGATAGGGCTAGCGGTATGACGACCAGCGATATCGATAACACCGATTCTGATCCGTTCGACGCAATTGTCGACGCACCTTTCGATTCTGCCCTGTCGGAACGGTATCTGGTCTATGCGCTGTCGACGATCACAGCGCGTTCGCTGCCCGATTTGCGGGATGGGTTGAAACCGGTCCACCGCCGCCTGCTGTGGACGATGCGGCAGTTGAAGCTCGACCCGACCAACACATTCAAGAAAAGCGCCCGCGTGGTGGGCGAGGTGATCGGCAAGTATCACCCGCATGGTGACACGGCCGCCTATGACGCCATGGTGCGCCTCGCGCAGGATTTCTCGCTGCGATATCCGCTGGTCGAAGGGCAGGGCAATTTCGGTAATATCGACGGCGATAATGCCGCCGCCTATCGTTACACCGAGGCCCGCCTGACACGCACGGCCATGCTGCTGATGCAGGGGCTGGACGAGGGCACGGTTGACTTCATCCCGACCTATAATGGCGAGGAGGAAGAGCCTGAGCTGATGCCCGGCCTGTTCCCCAATTTGCTGGCCAATGGTGCAAGCGGGATTGCGGTAGGCATGGCGACCAACATCCCCAGCCACAATGTTGCCGAGATAGTCGACGCCACATTGGAATTGATCGACAACAGCCATGTCGAACATTCGCGTTTGATGGAACTGTTTCACGGCCCCGATCTTCCAACCGGCGGCTTGATTGTCGATAGTCCGGACATAATCTCCAGCGCCTATGAAACGGGCCGGGGGTCATTCAGGATACGCGGGCGTTTTTATGCCGACGAGGCTGAAAAGGCCGAAGATCGCGAAGCCGGGATTGAGCGTTTGGGCGGCGGACAATATCAGCTGGTTATCAGCGAAATTCCCTATCAGGTGCAAAAGGGCAAGCTGATCGAACAGATCGCGCAATTGATCGCGGATAAAAAACTGCCGATCCTAGAGGATATCCGTGACGAGAGTGACGAGAATATCCGGCTCGTGCTGGTGCCCAAAAACCGCAATGTCGATCCTGAATTGCTCAAGGAATCGCTTTATAAGCTGACCGATCTGGAAACGCGTTTCGGGCTTAATCTCAACGTGCTTGATGCCAGCCGCACACCCATGGTGATGGGGTTGAAAGAACTGCTCGGCCATTGGGTCGCCAGCCAGATCGACATCCTCCAGCGGCGTACGCAGCACCGGCTCGATAAGATCGCATCGCGGCTGGAACTGGTCGAAGGCTATATCATCGCTTTCCTCAATCTTGACCGCGTGATTGAGATTATCCGTACCGAGGATGAACCCAAGCCGATTATGATGGAGGAGTTTAAGCTGACCGACCGTCAGGTCGAGGCGATCCTCAATATGCGGCTGCGTTCGCTGCGTAAGCTGGAAGAAATGCAGCTGCGCGGCGAAAAAGATGAACTGCTTAAAGAGCAGGAAGAACTTGAAACGCTGCTCGGCTCGCCAGCCCGCCAACGGACGCGGTTGAAGCGCGATCTGAAGGCGCTGCGTAAAGAATATGCCGAGGATACCGGTCTTGGCCGCCGCCGCACCACAATTGCCGAAGCGGCGCCCACAATCGAATTCAGCATGGATGCGATGATCGAAAAAGAACCGATCACGGTAATCCTATCGCAAAAAGGGTGGATCCGCGGCGCGAAAGGCCATGTCGAACTGGATACAGAAGACGGCATGGGCGATTTCAAATATAAGGAAGGCGATGCACCGGGCTTTGCATTGCATGCGCAGACCACAGATAAGCTGCTGATTGCGATCGACAATGGCCGTTTCTTCACGATCGGCTGTGATAAGCTGCCCGGCGCACGCGGATTTGGCGAACCGATCCGCAACACGCTGGATATTGATGCCGAAGCGCAGATTATCGGACTGATCCTGTACCGCCCCAAAGGCCAGCTTCTGCTTGCCGCATCAAACGGCAAGGGTTTTGCTGCCGAGATGGATGAAATGCTGGCGGAGACGAAAAAGGGGCGGCAGGTCGTCAATCTCAAGGGCGATGCCAAATTCACTGTAATCAGGGAAATCGCGCCGGAACATGATCATGTTGCAACCGTTGGCGACAATCGCAAGCTGGTGGTGTTCAATTTGGAAGAACTGCCAATTTTGGGCCGGGGTCAGGGCGTGATGCTGCAACGTTATCGTGACGGCGGACTGTCCGATGCAACGACTTTCAAGCTCGAAGACGGTCTAAGCTGGGCGATGGGCGGCAAGGGTGGCCGCACGCGTACAGAGGCTGAAATCTGGCAATGGAAAGTCGCACGTGGGGCGGCCGGACGTTTGCCGCCGCAGGGTTTTCCTCGCGCTAACAAATTCTGATCCAGTGGGTTTGGGCTTCTGAAAGGAAAGAGGGCCGCCCGCGATTGCTCGCTGACGACCCTCTCCCTGCGACCCGAAGGGGAATTTCGCGCGGAACCGGTATTGCCATAGCATCCGATAGCGCCCGCTAAACCTCTTCGAGTTTTTTGGGACCGCACCGATTCACCCACAAAGGGAGGAAGAGGCGAATCGGTGATCCCGAATCAAATTGTGTAATTGACGCTTACGTTAACGGTAGGAAGCTTAAGCTAGGCTGAAGCTTCTTCCGTTTCAAGGTTGGCCCCATTTCAAGGTTGGCCCCATTTCAAGGTTGGCCCCATTTCAGGATTGGCGGCGTTGTTGTGGACGCTGCCCGCCCCCGTTATTGTCCCCGTTATTGCCGCCGCTATTTGCGCCATTGCCGCCTCCATTGCCGCCGCCTTTGCGATGAGGCTTTTTGCCGCCGAAACGTTTGCCTGAATTGTTGCCGCCGCCCTGACCGGATGAACGATCCTGACGTTTGGCTTCGGTCACGGGCTTGGTGACGGGGCCGCGTTTGTGGCTGACATTTTTGGGCCGCGAAAATTCACCGTCTTCTGAACGATTGCGATTGCCGCTTTGGCGGTTATCGCGGTCATCGCGATTGCGATAATCGCCCTGATCGGGTGCGCGCCCTTCGGCATCGCGCCATTTCCGGTCACGTCCGCCCGTTCGTTGGCCTTGATGGCTTGCACGGCCAGAATTGCGGCCGCCGCCGCCGCTTTTTCCTTTGCGGAATCGGGCATTGCGGTCTTCGTCGGAACGTTCAGCGCCCGTGCCCTTTTTCGCTGGTGCGGGAAGGGCTTTCGCTTCTTCCATGAAGTTTTCTGGCAGCGGGGCGGGGGTAAGCTTTACACCTGTGAGGCGTTGGATGTCGCGAATATACGGCTTTTCATCCGGTGCGACAAAGCTGATTGCCAAGCCGTCACGGCCCGCACGGGCGGTGCGCCCGATACGGTGGACATATTGTTCGGCCACATTGGGAATCTCGAAATTGAACACCGCACTCACGCCAGGAACATCGATACCGCGCGCGGCGATATCGGTTGCGACCAGCACGGGTACACTACCGCGGCGGAAACCGTCGAGTGCGCGGGTCCGCTGGGCCTGCGATTTGTTGCCGTGGATGGCCGCAGCGTTGATGCCGGCGGAAACCAGATGGCGCACAACGCGGTCTGCGCCATGTTTGGTGCGGGTGAAGACAAGTGCGCTTTCAATCTCGCCATTGGCGATGCCCTTTTTCAGGCTGATCGTCAGCAGCGCCTGTTTTTCGCGCGGGTTCACATTGGTGATGAATTGATCAACACGTTCTGCGGTGGTTGATTGCGGCGCAACTTCGACACGCACAGGATTGGTGATGAAGCGTTTGCCCAGATTGGCAATTGCATCTGGCATAGTTGCGGAGAAAAACAGGCTCTGCCGTTCTTTTGGCAACATATTGGCGATCCGCGTGAGCGGTTTGATAAAGCCGAGGTCCATCATCTGGTCAGCTTCGTCCAAAACGAAGATTTCAACGTGTTGCAGGGTAAGCGCGCGCTGTTCGATCAGATCGAGCAAGCGGCCCGGTGTCGCCACAAGAACATCGCAGCCGGGCACAAGTTTGCGCGCCTGCTGGCGGGCCGGGAGTCCGCCGAAAATGCACTGGACCGACAGATCGAGAAAACGCGCATATCCGCGCATATTGTCGGCAATCTGCGCGGCCAATTCCCGCGTTGGTGACAAGATCAGCATCCGGCAACCGGCAGGATAACGCCCTGTCGGATTTGCAGCCAGGCGGTGGAGCGAAGGCAGCGAGAATGCAGCCGTTTTGCCGGTACCGGTTTGGGCAACGCCCAACAGGTCGCGGCCATCCAGCAGCGCAGGAATGGATTCGCGCTGGATCGGGGTTGGTGTGTCGTAGCCCTTGGTATTGAGGGCGCGCAAAATGGGTTCGGCCAAGCCGAGTTCTTCAAAATAAGACATATAATACTTTCATACGGCGCCAATCGGAAATGGATTCCGGGCGCCTTGGGGGGGTCCTTAACGGCGACCCATGCGTGAAGCGGGAAGCTAAGCGATTAACGCCAATTCCGTGCACCGGGTGCGGGACTTACCCCTTGAATTCACGGGGAAGTTCACGCTCGCAGCCGATTTCGCAGGATTGGTCCTGCGCCGGACGTTGAGCGCCATGTAGGGGCACAGTGATGAATAAGCAATGAAATTTCGCCATGCTTCCGGTTCTGGGCGCCGGAACCTAGCTTAGCTCTTCTTCCAGAAACTGTTCGACCCGCTCGCGATCGGGGAAGCCTTCGTCAATCCAGCGGGCTTCTACCGCTTGCAATATCCGCGCGACTTCGGGCCCCGCTGCAACGCCGCGCTGGACAATTTCGCCGCCTTTCATGGGGAATTGGGGTGGTTCCCAGCCATTTAGCGGTGCGATATTGCCGCCGAGCAACATAATACGGTCAACCGCACGCTGCACACCCTGTCGGTAGGCCAGAGCGCGCAGGTTCGTCAGATCATCGCTATCGCGCCGGGCGGCACTGACCAGATGTTCCCGCTGCGCGCGTGACAATCGCAGCCGCGTGGCCGCTGCCTGGGCAATTTGCGGTTTGGCAGGTAGCAGCGCGGCCAATCGCCGAAGGCTGGTGGGGGGAATGTTCTGTTCTGCCTCGCCGGAAATGACTTGCTGCAACACCGCCAATTCGTGCTGGCCCGTTTCGGGCAGGATCACCTGAAGCACGCCCCGCTGCGACATCCGCGAAACGGTTTCATAGGGGGCAGGCAGCCCAAGCAGCAAAAGCAGTTCTTTCGCCACGCGTTCGCGGCTGAGGCCTTTCAGCGTTTCGGCCAGTTCGGCGCAGGCTTCTTCCGCAAGGGCATCCAATTCAGAGCCATAACGCGCCTGAAACCGGTAATAGCGGAGGATACGTAGGTGGTCCTCACGAATGCGTTCACACGGATCGCCGATAAAGCGAACTCGGCGGTCGCTAAGGTCCTGGAGCCCGCCGAAAAAGTCCGAGATTTCCCGAGTCTCGGGATGCGCGTAAAGCGCGTTGATTGTGAAGTCTCTTCTGGCGGCGTCGTCGTGCCAATCCCCTGCAAAGGCGATTGTCGCACGGCGTCCGTCGGTCGAGACATCGCGGCGCAGGGTGGTGATTTCTACCGGACCGCCGGGCAGCACGGCGGTAACTGTGCCGTGGTCAATGCCTGTCGGGATGACTTTGATGTCTGCCAAATTGAGCCTTTTGGTGACGATTTCGGGTGTCAGCGGCGTTGCTGCATCAACATCCTGCACATCATCGCCAAGCAGCGTATCGCGCACTGCCCCGCCGACCCAGCGGATATTTTCAGCACCCAACGCCGCAACCAGCGCGGCAAGGTCTGATCGCTTAGTCCAGTCCGCCTGTGGCAATTCGTTCATACAAAACCCGTTCGTCCAGCTGTCGAAGGGCCGTCCTTCAATTCTACGATGGCATTAAAAGGAATTGCGCCTGTTGGCGATAGGCAGCGTCGTTTCGATAACATTCAATGAAAAAGTGCGGGGATCAAGAGAGTAAGTCCTTGATCGCTATCCGGCGCGAAAGGTTGAAAATTATCGCTGCCGTCACGCCCCAAATGCGAAATCCCTGATAATCCATTTCGAGATATTGGCGCATTTGCCCGCGCCAGAAAACTTCCTGTTTGGTCCAGGCAGATTGTTCGAACACCCTTATCAAGGGAACTTCAAACCACGCCTCCACCTCACGCGGATGCGCCTGCAGCGGCAAGTCTGGGGGGATAACGCCAAGAACGGGTGTGATATCGAAACCGGTGCCGGTCTGGTAATGATCGCTCGTACCAATCAGGCGAACATGTTTGCGGTCAAGCGCCAGCTCTTCCTCCGCCTCTCTCAAGGCGGCATCGACCGCATTTTCACCATCGTCAATTTTGCCGCCGGGAAAGGCAACTTGGCCGGGATGGTCGCGCATGGTTGTGGGGCGCTGGGTCAGGATAATGCCGGGTTCTGGCCGGTCTGTTACCGCAATCAGCACTGCGGCATCCGTGGTTCGTTCGGCCAAAGCAAAACGTGCATCATTCAGCAGGCCGGGAATATCGGTGCGGTGGCCTTTTTCAAAAAGATCGAAAAGCCGATTGAACAGATCGCTCATGCGGGCAACAGATTGAATTGTGCACCCTGGCTGGTCACGGTCCAATCATCGCCCTGTGCCAGCGCAATTTCTGCAATTTGTTCATAGGTGCTGCGGTTTAGCCGCGCCTCCAACCCGCCCCGGATTTGTAAATAGAGCGCCGGCGTTTCTGCATTGCCGCGTGCGACCAGCCGGTTTTGCGGCCCTGCCAGAATCAGCTCATCGATGTTGAGCCGGAAGCCGATTGCCGTATCACGCATCAGTGCATCCACCGCGATGAATGCCGCGTCTTCCACCTCGATAGACAGTTTTTGAAACGGCATTACCAACCAATGTTGCCCGTTTTCATCGCGTTTAAGAAGGCTTGAAAAGGCCCGCACCATCGCCTTGCGGGTCACTTCGCCGCCATCGTGAAACCAAGTCCCGTCTGCTGCGATCCGCATCAGGCTGTCGCCGATATTGTCCGGTTCCCATGTTTCCACGGGCGGCAATTTGCGCGCGGCAACCTGATAGGCAATTTCAGCAAGGCTTAGTTCAGCAAGTTCTGGCGGCGGATCGTATGGCATTGGGGAAGGGATGGCAGAATCAAAGGCTTCAAACAATGCCGCTTATCCCGATGAATGCGGGCAATGCGCGGCAATCTCTTGCGCCATGATCGGCCCCGGCGGCATCTTGGCGTGTTGCAATGACCATGCGCCCCCGATGGCGGCGGCGTTTTCGGCCCTGTAACCACTAGCCTGTTTGGATTAGCCTGATTGCAGCGCCGCAGGCCATGGGCCAAGCATACCGTCTTCGGGCAATATTGCCGGATTACCGCAGCGGACCAACAGACGTTCCCGTTCCACCGGACCGGGGCAATGCCATTTGCCGGTAGGTGCAGCATCGAAGCCAAAAAAGCGGCCGTAATATTCAGGATCACCGATCATCACTTGCGGCAGCGGATTGGCCGTGTCGATCGCATCCAGCGCCGCGACCATCAGTGCCTTGCCATAACCTCCATTCTGTTTTTCGGGCAGAACTGCGACCGGGCCGACCATAATTAGCGGATGGTTGCGGCCATCGGGACCGGTCAGTGCAACCGGCCATAGCTGGATTGTTCCGGCCAGATATTCATCATCATCAAGCGCGGCAAAGCTGAGCGTTTCCAGCCACTCCACACCTTCGCGGATCCGGTAGGCTGTGCGGGCAAAGCGGTCTGCACCAAATGCGCGATCAAGCAATTGCTCGATCAGCGCCGGTTCGACATTGGTTAAAGGAACGATAGTCGCCATGGCGCGCGCCGATAGGATGCGCGCCGCCCGCTGTCGATCTATTTCAGCTTGACCCGTATCAAGCTGAACGCGTTAGCCCTTGGGCGTGAGCCGCATTAATTTGCCGCCTTCGCCGTCTTCCAGCACCCAAATTGCACCATCGGCAGCCTCCAGCACCACGCGGATGCGGCTGTCCAGATCATAGCGGGCGATTTCGCGGGCGGTATCGCCGTCCAGCTTTACGTGGACGAGCGCATTGCTTGACAGACCGGCAATCAGCGCATCGCCTTTCCAATCGGCAAATGTGTCCCCGCGCAGGAATGTCATATCCCCCGGCGCAATCACCGGCGTCCATGTAATCGCCGATTGAGCCAGATCAGGGCGGGTCGCATTGTTCGGTATTTTGTCACCATTGTAATGGTTGCCGTCTGAAACGACGGGCCAGCCGTAATTGGCACCGGCGTTGACCAGATTGAATTCATCGCCGCCAGCCGGCCCGTGCTCTACATCCCACAAGCGGCCTTGGGCGTCGAAATCTATGCCCAGAATATTGCGGTGGCCATAGGACCATATTTCGGAATTTTCCGAAACCGGATTGCCCGCTGCGGCACTGCCGTCAAGGTTTAGGCGAACAATGCTGCCAAGCGTATTTGAGGCATCCTGCGCGGGCTGCATTTTTTGCCTGTCACCCGATGCGACAAACATATGTTGGCCATCCGGCGAAAATGCGATGCGATGCGAATAATGGCCGCGTCCGGTGGTTTTCGGCGCTTGGTGCCAGATCACATCCATATTGCGAATTTCGCAATGACCCTGATCTTCGCATGAAAGCTGTCCGCGGCCGACAACGGCGCCGCGCGTGTCGCTGCCGCCAGCCTCGACCCAGCTGAGATAGATCATGCCGCTTTCGGCGTAATCGGGCGCAAATGCGATATCGCCCAGCCCGCCCTGTCCGCCAAAATCAACCTCTGGAACGCCGCCCACAAAGCCCATCTTGCCATCGGCGGGCTGGTAGAATTTGATCGCTCCTTCCTTTTCGGTGATGAAAATATTGCCCGTGGTCGGTTCGATATCGGCGGCCCACGGTTGGTCGAATGTTCCGTGATCGGTGACCGAAAACGGCCCCGCTTCGTAACTGTCGGATGCGGCCACCGTGATCGGGCCTTCGCCGGGATTTTCCACCGATGCCGCCGCGCCGCAACTTGCGAGCATTAAGGCAGAAGCGGATAGGGGAAGGGCAAGTGAAATTCGGGTTGAGGCTGTCATGTTATCGGGAACTCCCAACGATCAATTCGGTGCCGAAAATTACGTTATCGGCGTTGACGAGGCGGGGCGCGGCCCGCTGGCCGGCCCGGTTGTGGCGGGCGCGGTCGTGCTTTGCAAGCAGCTGCCCCCTGAACTGGACGGTGCACTCGACGATTCGAAGAAACTATCCGCCAAACGACGTGGAACGCTTGATCTGGCTGTGCGTGAACATTGTGCATGGGCCGTGGGGGTGGTCGACGCTGGTCAAATTGACGAATTGAATATTCTTGGCGCCACGATGCTGGCGATGACGCAGGCGGTGCAGCGGCTGGTCGATATTCTTGGCGGAAGGCCTGATGCGGTGCTGATCGACGGAAATCTGAGCCCTGCTGGCCGATGCGGTGAATGGCGCGCGGGTGAATGGGGCGGGGGCAGGGCAATCATCGGCGGTGATGCGCTGGAACCGGCGATATCAGCGGCGTCAATCGTGGCAAAGGAATGGCGCGACAGGATAATGTGCGATGCGGCCCGCGATCACCCGCATTACGGCTGGGAACGTAACAAGGGCTACGGCACACGTGGACATATGGAGGCGCTTCGCCTGCACGGGCCGACACCGCTCCACCGCAGGAGCTTTGCCCCGGTGTCTCAATTGAGCCTGATTTAACGGGTGCAATTGATGGACCTCAACCCTAAGGCGCCTGAATGACACATGCGATCTTGTTGGTGCTGGCCGGTCTTGTCGGGCTGGGCATTGGGGGCGAACTGCTGGTGCGCGGCGCGGTCGGGTTTGCCCAGCGTATGGGTATTTCAAATCTCGTTACCGGTCTGGTGATTGTAGGCGCGGCAACATCCATGCCCGAAATGGTCGCGAGCGTTCAGGCGGTAATGGCCGGTTCTGCCGAGATTGCGTGGGGCAATATCGCCGGATCGAATATTTCCAATTCGTTGCTGATCCTGGGCGCTACCGCGATGGTCGCTCCGATTGTTTTGACCGGTACGGGCAAGCGTGATGCGGTTGTCGGGTTGGGCGCTTCGCTGTTGCTGTTTGCGATTGCGTGGTGGCAATTTGCCTCGCCGTGGATTGGTGCTGCGCTGCTTGCGGGCCTGACGGTCTATATTGTGTGGCGGTATAACCATCCCCGGCCCGATGATGAGGATGAGGAAGAACATTTGCTTCCGGCGCTTTGGCTATCAGCGGTATTTCTGGCGATCGGCGTTGCCGCACTGGTGGGCGGGGGCAAATTGCTGGTCGATGGCGCGATTGATCTGGCGACATTTGCCGGTATCAGCGAAACGGTAATCGGGCTGACGGTGGTTGCAATTGGCACATCGCTGCCAGAACTTGCAGCATCTGTTGCCGCTGCGCTGCGCGGGAAACCGGGACTGGCGCTGGGCAATGTGGTCGGTTCCAATATTTACAATCTGTTGCTGATTGGCGGGGTTACGATGACGATATCGGTCCGTCCTGTTCCGGCAGAGCTGCTGGATGTAGAATGGCCGCTGGTGATCGCATCGGCGCTGATGATCCTGCTGCTTTGTGCCTTTGCGCATCGCATTACACGTTGGCTGGGCGCGCTGCTTTTGGCCGGTTTTGCCGCATTTAATGTGATGTTGCTGATCTGACAGCATTTAATTTTGCAGGCGAGTCTTTCGCGCAACACCCCACCATATCGAGTCCCTAAACCTGTATAGACTCAACATCTTGTGGGGGACTCTTTTCGTTCTTTCTTGGTTTACAGCCCGTTTACCCTGCGGTGTGAAAACTCTTTCCTTGACGTAGAGTCCGCTTGGACTCACCCTGTGGATAACTGCGATAGGGGAATGAAGTGATGGGGGTCATCGAGACCAAACGAATGCGTGCGAAAACGGCAAAGCGCACCAAGGCACAAGTTGCAAATGCGGAATCGCCGCGTGATTTGCCGCTTGATCTGCCATTGGGAAAAATCCTGACGGGCGACTGTGTCAAAGCGATGCGTTCGCTGCCTGACAATAGTATTGACCTCGTCTTTGCAGATCCGCCCTATAATCTGCAACTTGGCGGCGATCTCAATCGGCCCGATGGCAGCGCGGTTGATGCCGTTACCGATGATTGGGACCAATTTGACAGTTTCAAAATCTATGACGATTTTACCCGCGACTGGCTGACCGAGGCGCGCCGTGTGCTCAAACCCGATGGCGCCTTGTGGGTCATTGGCAGCTATCACAACATCTTCCGCGTCGGCGCGATTTTGCAGGATCTGGGCTTCTGGATTTTGAACGATGTCGTGTGGCGCAAAACCAACCCTATGCCCAATTTCAAGGGTACCCGATTTACCAACGCGCATGAAACGCTGATCTGGGCAAGCCAGGGCGAAAAATCGAAATATCAATTCAATTACCGCGCAATGAAAACGCTCAATGATGAATTGCAGATGCGTAGCGATTGGGTTCTGCCGATCTGTTCCGGCGGCGAACGTCTGAAGGAAGGCGGAACCAAGGTTCATCCCACGCAGAAACCGGAATCGCTGCTTTACCGTGTGCTGCTGGCGACCACCGAAAAGGGCGACGTTGTGCTCGATCCGTTTTTCGGCACTGGCACCACCGGCGCAGTGGCCAAACGCCTTGGGCGTGACTGGATTGGCTGCGAGCGTGAGAATGTCTATCGCGACGCGGCTTACAAGCGGATCGAAAAAGAACTTCCGCTTGATGAAAGCGTGATTGCGACGATGCAAAGCAAGAAATCCGCGCCCCGCGTGGCTTTCGGCGCATTGGTCGAAAACGGCTATATCAAGCCGGGCACCGAAGTTTTTGACAAGAAACGCCGCTGGGTTGCAACCGTGCGCGCCGATGGTTCGCTGGTGCTGGGCAAGCAGGTTGGTTCGATCCACGGGCTGGGCAAGGAATTGCAAGAGGCACCAAGCTGCAACGGCTGGACATTCTGGCATATGGAAAAGGGCGACAAGGTCGAACCGATTGATACGGTGCGGCAGTTGTATTTGTTGGCAACTGAGGATTAGAATGGCGGGCAGACGCCAATGTTCGGTGTTTTTTGATCGAGAGCTTTGCGATGCCAAATCCAACGATATGGTCCGTCATTTTTCTGGCAGCATTGATGCTGCCTTCCTCAGCCTCGGCATTGCCAGATGGCGATGGCAAGGAATTGGTAGAAGGCGTCTGCGGTTCCTGCCACGGGGCGAGCATTATCGAGAGGAGTTCCGGCTATACGCGTGAAGATTGGCGTTTGCTCACTTCCACCATGGTGGATTTGTCGAACAATCTTGAAACGCAGGGACGGGTTCTCGATTATCTCGCTGCAAATTTCCCGCCCAGCGCCAACCGCGCCGCCACAGCTGCAAAGGGGGCGCTTTCCATCCGGTTTGAAGAATGGCTGGTCCCAACGCTTGGCCAGCGTTCGCGCGATCCTGTTGAAGCGCCTGACGGCAAGATTTGGTGGGTGGGGCAATGGCGCGATATTCTGGGCAGACTTGACCCGCAAACAGGCGAAATGGAAGAATTCCGCCTGCCTGTGGGCGCCAAACCGCATTCAGTGACCATCGGCCCTGATGGGGCCGCCTGGTATACGGGCAATCGAAATGCCACCATCGGCCGGTTTGATCCTGTGGCAAAAACGATCACAGAATTTCCAATGCCCGACAAAGCCGCACGGGATCCGCACACAGCGGAATTCGGCGCAGACGGGATCCTATGGTTCAGCCTGCAAGGCAGCAATATGATCGGGCGACTTGATCCAAATACGGGTGACGTCAAACTTGTCAGCAGCCCGCGCGCGCGCGCGCGTCCCTATGGCGTTAAAATTGCAGAAGACGGCACGGTTTGGGTGGCCTGCAACGGGGCAAATTGCCTGTTACGCCTCGATCCGGAAACGATGGAAGTTGCGGAAATTGCGTTGCCGGAAGATGGCACAAGGGTTCGGCGGCTCGATATCGATGAAAACGGAAAAATATGGTGGGTCAATTCGGGCCTTGGACGCTTGGGCCGGTATGATCCGTCAACTGGCGAAATCAGCGAATGGGCATCGCCAAGCGGACCCAAATCACACCCTTATGCTATCGCCGTTTTTGACGGTGCAATTTGGTATAATGAAAGCGGGGTTCGCCCGGATATGCTTGTGCGGTTCGAACCGGAAACGGAAAGTTTTCAAAGCTGGCCTATCCCTTCCGGTTCGGTTTATGCGGGCATTCTTCGGCATATGCGGACCAGTTTGGACGGCAAGGCATTGTTGATCCATCAAAGCGGCACAAATCATATCGCCCGCGTAACCGTAGATCGCAGCGAAGTTGCCGATTGATATTGCGTCAGTCCGGCATCCCCGCTTTTCTATTTGGGCAGGAATTGACGGGATTGGATGATTATAAGCCATGTCCGCGCCTGTCCTACCTCCCCCCAACAGGCTAAACCCGCCGCATGACCAGCACCCATTTCAGTCCCCCGCGATTCCTTCCCTTGGACTGTGTTCCATGTGTTCCATCGTGTAGGATTTGCCGAGGGAGAATTAGCGCGTGAATGACAAAGTCTATATTCAGCCAATCGGCCTGACATCCAGCCCGCAGAACGAGGAAGCCGATACGATCCGGCTGGCTGGCGGGATGATCTATGCGCACCGCTTTACCGTGATAATCGCACGCGATGGGCAGGTAATTTCGCGTGATCGGTGCTCTCCGGCAGGGATCGGCGCATTGCTGGCCGATCTGCCCGATACGTTGGCGGCGGAAGCCAAGGCGCAGTGGGCGGGGCTGACGGCAGTGCATTCGCCATTGCAATTGGGTGAGCGGACCATTCCGATCGATCAGCCGCAGATCATGGGTATTCTCAATGTCACGCCCGACAGTTTCTCCGATGGCGGCGAGTTTCTTGATCGGCCCGATGCGGGCAGGGCGCATGCCGCTGCCATGTTGGAGGCGGGGGCCGCGATTGTTGATATTGGCGGTGAAAGCACGCGGCCCGGCGCGGCAGCGGTGTGGGAGGGGGACGAGCTGAAGCGCGTCATTCCTGCCGCCGAATATTGTGCCGGCATGGGCGCTGCGATCAGCATTGATACGCGGCGGCCCGCTGTGATGGAGGCGGCGCTGGATACAGGCGCGCATATAATCAATGATGTATCAGCCCTGCGGCACGATCCACGCAGCCTTGAATTGATGGCCGCGCGCGGGTGCCCCGTGGTGCTGATGCATGCGCCTGGCCCCAGCAATGGAAATGGCGAAGATTTGCACGGCAATGCGGATTATTCGAACGTCGTGTTCGATGTGTTCGATTGGCTGAAAGCGCGGCGCGATGCGGCGATTGCCGCGGGTATTGACGCTGCGAATATCATTCTCGATCCGGGCATTGGGTTCGGCAAATCGCTGTCTGATAACCTTGCGATACTGAATGCGCTGCCGCTCTATCATGCGCTGGGGCAGCCCTTGTTGCTGGGCGCGAGCCGCAAGCGGATGATCGGGGCGCTATCAAATGAAGCGCCGACGGAAGATCGGCTTGGCGGCAGTGTTGCTTTGGCGATTGCGGGGATGAATGCCGGTGTGCAATTGCACCGTGTCCACGATGTTGCACCAACGGTTCAGGCCCGCAATGTGTGGCGCGGAATGCGCGATGCGGCGTTGACCGATTTCAGTCAATTGCCGCCTGTTTGACCCGCGAATCTGGACGGACGGAAGGGTGGTTTGTTCAATGAATTATTCGGTGGAGGCTTCCACGGCGGGGCGATCATCTTCAACCGGACGCGCTCTGCTCAGCAGAGTTTTAAGGGTTTCGGCAATCCATTGTTCGTCCACATCATCATAATTTGCCGAAATCGGATCGCCATCTTTGACCGTGAACCGGCTGCGGACCACAGGTTCAGACCCGAGGATCGCCTGGCCATCTTTCAGCATGATCGCCACGGCAACGGTGCGCTGGCCGTGGACTTTGATAAGATAGCGTTTGAAATCCGCCGTCGTGCCTTCCTCTGCCAGGGCATAATCATCGCGGCCATCAAATGCTTGTTTGACGAGCTCAACCAAACGGGCGAGCTTGGGCGCTTCATCGCGTGCCCAACGAAAACGTTCAAATTGCACGTCATCGACAATGTGCGAAAACTGGTCGCAGGCATCCGTGAAGAAATCTTGGCTCATGGCGAGATGGATAGGGCAAAAGCCTTAACATCTCTCCATCAGCCGCGAATGTTCCTATCCGGGCGAAGCGGCCGATCCGGCCAGCAGGCCGCCATCCAGCGTCAGTTCTGCACCGGTCATATAACCGCTCTCTTTGCTAGCGAGGAAAACCGCCAATGCGGCGACTTCCTCAACCGTACCAAACCGTTTCAGCGGCGTATCGGCCACCAGTGCAGCCATACGCTGGGCGCGGTCCGGCCCGCCCCCCAGCATCGGTTCCCAAATGTCAGTCAGGATCGCAGCGGGATGGATGGAGTTGCAACGAATGCGCGTGCCCTGCTGCGCGGCATAGAGCGCGACAGACTTGCTGTGGTTGCGGATCGCAGCTTTTGACGCGGCATAGGCAGCAGCGCCGGGGATGCCAACAAGGCCCGAACGGGAAGAAATGTTGATGATTGACCCTTCGCCGCTATCGCGCATCGCCCGCAATGCAAATCGGCAACCAAGAAACGTGCCATCGGTGTTGACGGCGTGGACTGCATGCCAATCGGCCAGCGTACAGTTTTCGGGATCGTGCGGGCCGGGGCTGTCTTCAAAACCGGTCACCCCGGCATTGTTGACCACAACGCCTGCGGCAGGAGTGCGCCGTGCCAAGGCGTCCCAATCCGATTCCTCGCGCACGTCTAGCTTCAGAAATTCACAGCCCAGCGTTTGGGCGGCCTGCTTGCCGGCGGTATCGTCAATGTCGGTCAGGATGACCCTTGCACCTTCTTCAACAAAAGCGGCGCAAATGGCTTTACCGATGCCGCGCGCGGCTCCGGTTACGACGCAAAGCGTCTGGTTCAATTTTGGCATGAAATACCTCGGGAATTCAGATGTGTAGAATGGACCCGGATGGCCCGGTTAGCGCAAAATCCACAATGCGTGGTCGCCTTACTTCACCTGAAATGCTCCCAATTCGATTGCGTCGGGATAACCGCGTTAAGCCGCGTTGTCGATGCCCAGATCGCCAAGCTTGCGGTACAGCGTCGAGCGGCCAATGCCGAGTCGGCGGGCGACTTCCGTCATCCGGCCGCGATAATGGCCAATGGCCAAGCGGATCACGTCGGCTTCGATGTCTTCTAGCGGGCGCAGATTTCCGTCGGCCGCGAACAGCATTACGCCGCCGCTATCCTGAAATGCGGCCGGGCCGTCATCTTCGACTTCGCCGACCACTTCGGCAAGCTGCGGGAAGCTTTCTTCCGTCAGCGTTTCACGGTCGCAGAACACGGCAGCGCGGAAAAGTACCGCCTGCAATTGGCGCACATTGCCCGGCCATTCAAAGGCCGAAAGCAGGCTTAACGCGCTGTCGCTTACGGCCATATGGCGCAGGCCCGGCTGTTCACCAATGCGGGCAAGAAAGTGTCTGGTCAGTGCCGGAATATCGCCGGGGCGCTGTTTCAGCGGGGGCAAGGCAATCTTGGTCTGCGAGATTTGCTTTAACAGATCGGGGTGAAAATGGCCGACACTGTTTTGTTCATCGCCCAGATCGGACAACGGCAGATTGCTGGCGCACAGGAACCGCACATCAACACGGAATCCGTGTTTGGCACCGATCGGGCGGACAATGCCGCTTGCCATGGTTTCGGCAAGCTTGGCTTGCAGATCTTCGTCAAGACGATCGATCTCGTCCAGAATCAGTGTACCGCCATCGCAATGCTGGATCGCGCCGACCTGACGGTCAAATGCGCCTGGAAAGGCATTTTGCTCATGCCCGAACAGTACCGATTCAATGGAATTGCCCGGAACACTGCGGACATTGATCAGGCGGAATGGCGCTTTGGCGCGCGGACTGGCCGCATGCATTGCGCGCATCAGCATTTCTTTGCCTGTGCCGCTTTCGCCCTCGATCAACACCGGCCCGTGACCGCGAGCAGCCTTGGCCGCCTTGGCGAGCGCGGAACGAAATTCTGGTGAATTACCGATCATTGCGTCGAAATCGAGCACGGCACCCATTTTTTCGGTCAAGGGCTGCAATTCGTCTTTGGGCGCTTCGTTTTTGGTCGAGCTGCGCAGGGCCTGCATCAAACGGTCAGGTGACACGGGTTTGATCAGATAATCGGTCGCACCGGCGCGCATGGCTTCTACTGCAAGCAGCGGACTGGCGCTGGTGGTCAGCATCAGGATTGGCATGGCCGGACGGCGGGCTTTCAATTCTTCGATCAGCGCGCCAGCTTCATCGCCCGGCACCCATTGATCAAGAATGATCGCGGAACATTGCATACCCTGACGTGTGCCAAGTGTTGCGATTGCGGTTTCAGAATCCTTCACCACAAGCGTACGCCAGCCCTCGCGCGCGGCGAGTGCGGTGATCAACCTGCTTTGTGCAGGCTCGTCATCGATCAGCATTAAAAGGCGTGATTCGCTGTCAGACATACATCCCATAACCGTCCCATTGCGGTTCAGTCAGTGCATTTAGGGCAAACGGGTAAAGGTCCGATTAAGGCTATGAATAGGTTTTCCGCCCTTGATGCCTTTCCGCCTGCGCGATAGACCACTTCACAACGACATTTACTCTTACAAGAACGGGGATTCGTATGGCTTCGGCTAATGACATGAAAGCGGCAAACAAAACTTATGATTCGTTTATCGCGAATTTGAAATGGACAGTTCCACTGATTGCGGTGATTGCCGCAGTCGTTGTTGTCCTGATCGCTTAAGTACCTGTAATCTTGCGTATAACAGCCCTGAAGGAACGCGCTGCGGGGGAAAACCGCGTTTCAGTCACGCCCGAAACGGTGAAGAAATTCATCGCGCTTGGAGCTATCGTCGCGGTCGAAGAAGGCGCGGGCGTTGCTGCGGCAATCTCCGATGAAGCCTATCGCGTGGCTGGTGCAGATGTGACTTCTGCGGCCAAAGCAATTGCGAAAGCGGACATCGTGCTGGGCGTGCAAGCTCCCGATACTGTTGACCTTAAGGGCGCGAACGAAGGCGCTTGGGTTGCCGCGACGTTCGATCCGTTCGGCCAGAAAGGCCGGGTCGAAACCTATGCCAAGGGCGGTTTTGAAGCGCTGTCGATGGAGTTCATGCCGCGCATCACCCGCGCGCAGAGCATGGATGTGCTCTCCAGCCAGTCCAACCTTGCGGGCTACAAAGCGGTGTTGGCATGTGCCGACGAATTCGGCCGCGCATTCCCTATGATGATGACCGCTGCAGGCACGATCACTGCCGCGCGGTGCTTCGTGATGGGCGTGGGCGTTGCCGGATTGCAAGCAATTGCGACCGCCAAGCGGCTTGGCGCACAGGTCAGCGCCACCGATGTGAGATCGGCCACCAAAGAACAAATTCTAAGCCTGGGCGCGAAAGCTGTGTTTGTCGAAGATGTGGCGGGTATCGAGGGCGAAGGCAGCGGCGGCTACGCAACCGAGATGAGCGAAGAATACCAAAAGGCGCAGGCTGAATTGGTATCATCACATATTGCCAAGCAAGATATCGTCATCACCACTGCGCTGATCCCGGGCCGCGCAGCGCCGCGCCTGATCTCCGACGCGCAAATCGCGACGATGAAACAAGGCAGCGTGATTTTCGATCTCGCCGTCGCGCAAGGCGGCAATGTCGAAGGCTCTGTTCCCGATCAAATGGTTGAGAAACACGGCGTAAAGATCATTGGTTTCTCGAACACCCCAAGCCATCTGGCCGCAGATGCCTCGGCTTTGTACGCGCGCAACCTCTATAACTTCCTCTCTGCCTTCTGGGACGAAGAAGCTGGCAAGCCAGTCCTCGATCAGGAAATCGGCGATGCGATCCGGCTGACGCAGGGCGGCAAAATTGTGAATGAGCGATTGAGGGAGAACGGATAATGGACTTCATTTCAATTCTCTCGATCTTCGTGCTGGCCTGTTTTGTCGGCTATTACGTTGTGTGGTCGGTTACCCCGGCGCTGCACACTCCGTTGATGGCGGTGACCAATGCGATTTCTTCGGTAATTATCGTCGGCGCGCTGATTGCCGCGGCAGAGGCGGGTAGTCCGATGGCCAAATGGCTGGGCTTGGCCGGAGTAGTGCTGGCGAGCGTCAACATATTCGGCGGCTTTGCCGTTACTGAGCGGATGCTGGCGATGTATAAGAAGAAGGAGAAGAAGTGATGGGCATCGCTTTTCTTTCCTCGTCATTGCGGCGCGCCGCAGGCAATGCGGCAATCCACAAGCGCCGCATATTGGAATGCTTTGCCGCACTCACAATGACGGCATTGTTTGCGGCTCCTGCAAACGCATCCACTGGCGAAGCGGTAAATCCGTGGGTTGCGCTCGCCTACCTCGTATCGGGCGTGTTCTTCATTCTCGCATTGCGCGGGCTTTCCAGCCCCTCCACCAGCCGGACGGGCAACCGTTTTGGCATGGCGGGTATGTTGCTGGCTGTCGTTACCACGCTGATCACGCATGACATTGCGAATATCACCGAAATCGGCATTGCGATTGCGCTCGGCGGGATCGTCGGTTTTGTGATCGCACGGCGCATTGCGATGACCGCAATGCCCGAATTGGTCGCGGCGTTTCACTCGCTTGTCGGCCTCGCGGCTGTGCTGGTCGGCTGGGCAGCGTTTCTTGAACCAGGGGCATTCGGGCTGCTTGTCGATGGCACAATCGGCGCGGTAAGCCGCGTCGAAATGGCGCTGGGCGTGGCGATTGGTGCGGTGACATTCTCCGGTTCGGTAATCGCCTTTGCAAAGCTGTCGGGCAAGATGAGCGGATCGCCGATCTTGCTGCCAATGCGGCACGTTATCAATCTGGGAACGCTGATTGCAATTATCGTGCTGACGGCGCTGTTCACGATTGGCGCGGTTGCCAGCCAAGAATATTTCATAGCGATAACGGTGCTGGCCTTTATCGTCGGCTTCCTGCTGATCATCCCGATTGGCGGGGCGGATATGCCGGTCGTGGTGTCAATGCTGAACAGCTATTCCGGCTGGGCGGCAGCGGCAATGGGCTTTACGCTGGGCAACACCGCAATGATCATCACCGGCGCGCTGGTGGGGTCATCGGGTGCGATACTCAGCTACATCATGTGCAAGGCGATGAACCGCAGCTTCCTCAGCGTTATTGCGGGCGGTTTCGGTGCCGAAGATGGCGGCGGCAGCGGTGAAGCGCGTGAGGCGCGGCCTTACAAACAGGGCAGCGCGGCGGATGCGGCATTTATGCTCGACCAGGCAGAGAAGGTGATCATCATTCCCGGCTACGGCATGGCAGTGGCTCAGGCGCAGCATGCATTGCGCGAAATGTGCGATTTGCTGGAAGAGAAGGGTGTAGAGGTCAAGTTCGCGATCCACCCCGTTGCAGGGCGGATGCCAGGACATATGAATGTTCTGCTGGCCGAAGCGAGCGTCGATTACGACAAGGTCTTTGAGCTGGAGGACATTAACAGCGAATTCGCGCAGGCAGATGTGGCCTTCATCATTGGCGCAAATGATGTGGTGAACCCTGCGGCCAAGACGGACAAAACATCACCCATTTACGGCATGCCTGTGTTCGACGTTGATAAGGCCAAACAGGTATTCTTCATAAAACGCAGCATGGGCGGCGTCGGCTATGCCGGGGTCGATAATGACGTGTTCTATATGGACCAGACCATGATGCTGCTGTCCGATGCGAAAAAGATGGTCGAAGAAATCGTCAAGAACCTCGATTGATGAAGAAACTGGTAGTGTTTCTTGCGCTTGCTGCCGGTGTTGTTGCATTGGCGATAAGCACCGGGGCGGTGGATAAAGTCGTCAAATGGCAGGTCCAATCGGCGCTGGAAGATTCAGGCCTGTCCGAAGAACGCGCCGCCTGCATGTCCGCACGTATGGTGGATCGTCTGAGCATTACTCAATTGCGCCAATTGCAATCTGGATTGGCCGCGCAAGATGATGAAGCTGAACGGCCCGAAGGCATTCGTGATGTGATCAAGCGGGCGCGGCGGGTTGGCGATGCAGAAACCATTGCCGTGACCGTCAGTTCAGCGGGATTGTGCGCTATCGGTATCGGCTAAAACAGGTCTAGGCTTTGGTGAAATTCACCGTTTTGCAAAAAACCATCACGCAGCCTTTGACCTTGAGAACATTGCCCGTCCGCCAAACCTGCGCGTTGAAATAGCGCCCGTCTTCCGGGCTGTATCCCTTACCTGCAAACTTTGAACCATCTGCGGCAAGGTTCCAGAAAATCCGCAGGCCCAACAGGCGGCGGCCGCGTTTTGCTTTATCCGAATTTTCCGAATCCCGCGCTCCGCCCGCAGGCTCTGCGACGAGGAATTTGGCAATTTTGCCGCACATCGAAGCGCCGCATTGGTAGAATTGGATGATCGATTTTCCATCATCGGTTTTCCAGTTTCCGGCAATCGATTCAGGCGCGGCATAGGCAGGCGATAGAATGGCAATGGCAGCCACCATCGGCAACACCCTTTTGGCGATAGTCATCTGGTCGGATCCTCTCGGCAATCGAAGTTGCAGATGCTTTAAAACACGGCACTTGGTTTCATTGTAATTTTCAGACAGAGTGTCCCGCGAATGGGAGAGATGGAATGATAAAGCTGAACCGAGCATGTCTGTTTGCAGCATCTGCAATCGTAATCGCCAACCCCGCCTATGCAGAGGTCCATAATGTTGCGCCGGGTGAGGGCGCGCAGGAACGTTTGCAAGAGGCCCTTATTCTGGCCGAACCCGGCGATGAAATTGTGCTGGGGGCGGGGCGATTTGAACTTGCTGACGGTTTGTCACTGGATGTTGATGGAGTGACATTGCGCGGATCGGGCATGGATCAATCGGTGCTCGACTTTACCAGCCAGCAGGGCGCGGGCGAAGGGCTGCTTGTCACATCGGACAATGTCACTTTGCGCGATTTCGCCGTCGAAAATCCCAAAGGGGACGGGATCAAGTCCAAAGGCGCTGACAATATCGTTTACCACAAGGTCCGTGTAACTTGGACAAGCGGTCCGGTTTCAACCAACGGCGCCTATGCGATTTACCCGGTCGAAAGCACCGGTGTTCTGGTTGACAGTGTGGTTGTGTCGGGCGCGTCTGATGCGGGCATCTATGTCGGCCAGAGCAAGGATATTACGGTTCGCAAATCGATTGCCCAGTATAATGTTGCCGGAATTGAGATCGAGAACAGCCGCAATGCGGTGGTCGAAGACAATCTGGCGACGCATAATACCGGCGGCATTCTGGTTTTCGATCTGCCCGATTTGCCCGTGATGGGCGGGGGCGATGTGATCGTCCGCCGCAATCTGGTTACCGCCAATGACGAAGCAAACTTTGCCCCGCCTGGAAACATTGTCGGCGGCGTACGCAAGGGCACCGGTATCCTTGTGATGGCGAATGACAATGTCCGCATCCATGACAATTTGCTGTCGGATAATGACACAGCGCATATTATGATTGTGACCTATGTGCTGCCTTTCACCGATGAAAGCTATAATCCCTATCCGCGCAATGTTGTGATTGGGCAGAACAATTATTCGGGCGGCGGCACCGATCCGCAATTTGAAGGCAAGGAAATGCTGCTGGCCGCCTTTGGCGGGGCATTGCCCCCGGTGCTGTGGGACGGCCTGTCGCAGGATGGCACGCAGTCGCTTTACGCAATTGCCGGAACGCCGGGCTGGTCACTGAACCTTCCGGCGCAGGGGGCCAGCCCTGATCAAGCATCGCCCGGGCCGCTTTCTGTGCCTGTTCCCGAAACGGAAATGGCGGATTGCTGGGCGGGCGCACCGGCCGCGCTGGATGACCGTATAGCGGGATGAAATCGCAATTTGTCTTGATGCTTTCGGCCATTGCATTGGCCGGGGCGGCTGCCTTTGCCAATGCGCCGCCCGTTGCAGGCGTGAATGATAGTGTCGTCAGAGACATCAAATTCCCGCGCAAATTGTCCGACTATGGGTTTTTCACAGACAGTGCGGGGCAAGTTCCCGCAGCCAATGTCACTCCCTATCGTCTGAACACGCCGCTATATTCGGATGGGGCAGAAAAGCTGCGTTTTCTCTATCTGCCGGACGGTGCATCGGCGGCGGCGAATGGCGGCGGTTTGATTGACATTCCTGTTGGCGGTGCGCTGATCAAGACATTTGCCTTTGGCGAAGGTGCCGACCGGCGATTGATCGAAACCCGTGTGATGCTGCACCGTGAAGACGGGTGGCTTGCGCTGCCATACAAATGGAATGATGATCAGTCTGAAGCGAAACTGGCGATTGCCGGTGCACGGGTCAATATCACTGCACCCGGCGGTGAAGATATCAGTTACCGTGTGCCCAATAAGAACCAGTGCAAGGAATGCCATGGTCTGGACGGGGCGGTTGTTCCGATTGGCCCGAAAGCACGGAATTTATCGCATGGCTGGCTTGAAACTCTCGCCGGTCAGGGGCTGCTCGATATCGTTCCGGCCAAAGCCGATACTATGCCGATGTGGGAGGACCGCAGCGCGAAAGAAACGCCCGTTGACGCTGCTGCACGCGCTTATCTGGATGTAAACTGCGCCCATTGCCATCAACCCGGCGCGACGGCATCGAATTCAGGCCTCGACCTTCGGTGGGAACAGGATGAGCGGCGGGCAATCGGGATCAACAAACGGCCCGTGGCGGCAGGCCGGGGATCGGCCGGGTTGATGTTCGATATTGTACCGGGCCAGCCGAACAGGTCGATATTGCTCCACCGGATGCGCAATGAAGAACCGGGCGTTGCGATGCCCGAATTGGGTAAGGCAACAATCGATCATGAAGGCGTCGCAATTGTCGAACGCTGGATTAGGGGGATGAACTAGATGAAACGCCTTGGCAAAATTCTGTTGACCATATTGGCGCTGCTGGTGGTCGCTTTCCTTCTTATGCGCGTGCCCGACACCGGTGTAGAAGAAATGCGTGCCAAATATGGGGCTGAGCCATCGCAATTTGTGACGCTTGATGATGGTCTGGTGGTGCATTTGCGCGACGAAGGCCCACAAGTCATAGAGGGCGAAGTTCAAACAATCATTTTGCTGCACGGATCGAATGCCGATTTGCACACTTGGCAAAAATGGGCGGACGATCTCAAGCAAGACCACCGTGTTATCCGTTTTGACCAGATCGGGCATGGCCTGACCGGCCCGTCAATGAATGACCAATATGCGCTTGATGCCTTCGTGGCTGATGTCGATAGAATCGCCGACGAGCTTGGGGCGGAGAAATTTGTGCTCGCCGGAAATTCGATGGGCGGCGCAATTGCGATGGCATATGCCATTGAACATCCTGGCCGGTTAGACGGGCTGGTGCTGGTTGATGCCAGCGGCGCGCCGGTTAAGCGCGAAGGTGGCGGCAATTTGCTGTTCACTCTTGCGGCAATACCGGGGGTGAATTCCCTCATGGCCCAGATCACGCCGCGTTCTCTCGTCGAGAAAAGCCTCAGCCAAAGCGTCTATAATCAGGACGTGGTAACGGATGCGGCGGTTGACCGTTATTGGGAACTTGCCCGAATGCCGGGCAACCGCGATGCGACGATGAAACGGTTTGCGACGCCGCCCCGTTCTTTCGATCCGGTTGATATTGCCAAAGTAAATGTGCGGACGCTGGTGATGTGGGGCGAAGAGGATTCGTTGATCCCTTACGAGGCTGCCGGTTGGTATATGGAGCATCTGCCCAACGCCACGCTCGCCCATTATCCCAAAATCGGGCATATCCCGATGGAAGAGGCTGCGGGGCAAAGCGTGGCTGATTTGCGCGGCTGGCTTGCAGAAAATTTGCAAGAGGATGGAACCGACTGAGGCGCTGCGGCTTTGTGTTAGGCAATCAGGCGCGGTGTCAGGGCAAAAATGCCTTGAACAGCATAAAGATCGGGGAAGAATTTTGCGGAAATTGGGATTGATTGGCGGGATGAGCTGGGTGTCCACACGCACCTATTACGAAAACCTCAACAGGCTGATCCAGAAGCGGACCTCGCCCATGTCGAGCGCGCCCTTGCTTATCGAAAGTCTGGATTTTTCGGATCTTTACGGGCTGCATTCGCAAGATGATTGGGCGGCGGCTGAAGATGTCCTTTCGGATGCTGCCCAGCGGCTCGAACAGGCCGGAGCACAAGCGTTGATGATATGCGCCAATTCTATGCACAGGGTCTATGATAATGTGCAGGAACGCGTCGATATCCCGATCATCCATATTGCCGACAGTGTCGGGCAACGGATGAAAGACAGCGGCGCGAACAACGCGGCGTTAATCGGCACCCGAAACGTAATGACAGAGAATTTTTACCGGCAAAGGCTGGTCGCTCATGGGGTTGATCTGTTGCCGCCCGATATGGCGGTGGTCGAACAGCTTGATACGATTATTTATGATCAGCTGATGGTGGGTAAGGTTAAACGCGATGCCGAGCGTGCGCTGAAAACAATCATCACCCGCAAGGGACAAGAAGGCGCAAAGGCAATTGTTCTTGCCTGCACCGAATTGGAACTGATCGTCGATGTCGGTGCCAATGTCCTGCCAATATTCGATTCCGCCGGGATTCACTGCGAGGCGGCGGCAGACTGGATTCTCGGCTGACCGGGCATATCAGCAGTCCAATCGCAGTGTTGCCAGATTGTTCCCGTTGTTCCGCCTGCATGACTAACCTAGATCGCGGATTATGAACCGTGCGCCCTTTGCTGCTGATCCGAAAAATTCTCGCGGCCGCGAGTTCGCCGAAAATCGTGACGGAACACGCGGGCCGCGCAGCGAGTTTCAGCGCGACCGTGACCGGATCATCCATTCGATTTCATTCCGCCGCCTTCGCAGCAAGACACAGGTGTTTATTGCGCCTGATGGTGACCATTATCGCACGCGTCTGACCCACAGCCTGGAAGTCGCGCAGATCGGGCGCGTTATTGCGCGCGCGCTTGGCCTTGATGAAGATTTGACCGAGGCGCTGTGCCTTGCGCATGATATCGGCCATCCGCCGTTTGGCCATGCGGGTGAAAAAGCGTTGACGCAGGCAATGGCAAAGCATGGCGGTTTTGATCACAACGCGCAGTCACTGCGGACTTTGATGCGGCTGGAAAGCCCATATTGCGACCATGCGGGCCTGAATCTGACATGGGAACTGCTGGAAGGGCTGGCCAAACATAACGGTCCCGTTGCCCAGCCAGGCTGGGCGCTGGCTGAACTGGACCGGGTGTTCCCGCTGGTGCTGGGCAAGCACGCCTCGCTTGAGGCGCAGGTGGCTGCCGTGGCGGATGATATTGCTTACGACAATCACGATATCGATGATGGTTTGCGGGCGGGTTTTCTGAAGCTTGATGAATTGCTGGAACTGGATTTTGTGGCCGATCAATGGCGCATGGTTGAACAACGGTTCCCCAATGCAGATCGCGACCGGCAATTGCGCGAATTGGTCCGCGGCCAGATTGGCCTGATGGTAAATGATGTTCTCCAACATACAAGCAAATCGGTGCAGGGTTTGGATTCCATCGAACAGATTCGCGACGCGGGTATGTTGCTAGCGGGTTTTTCACCTGATTTTGCCGTTCAGGAACGGCGTCTTAAAAACTTCATGTATGACAAACTCTATTACCATCCGGACCAGATTTCGACGTCTGAAAAGGCACGTGATGTGATTGCGCGGCTCTATGCTGCTTACGAACAGGACACAGCCTTGCTGGAGAATAGCTGGCTTGAAAAATTGCCAGAGAGGGAACCCGATCGCAGCCGCCATATTGCTGATTATATCGCCGGTATGACCGATCGGTTTGCGATCAACCAGTGCCGCAAGATTTATGGATCCGCACCGGATGATCTGAGTAATGTCTGATCCAACACGCATCGCAATCGTTGGCGCAACGGGCTTGATCGGGCGGGCCATTATCGATCAGTCCGTTGGGCGGGAAGATGTCCGTATTCTGGCGATTGGGCGGCGTGAGATGAAGTTGCCGCGCGGTTGCAGGATGGAAATGGTCGTCGCCGATCCCGGGGATTGGGGTACTGTTTTTGAACGGACAAGGCCCGATGTGGTGGTTAGCGCGCTCGGAACAACTTGGAACAAGGCGGGTAAGAACGAAGAAGCATTTCGTGCCGTGGATCAGGCGCTTGTGCTCAACACCGCCAAGGCCGCGCATCAGCATGGTGTGAAGCGCATTATCGCGGTCAGCTCAATCGGCGCAGACGTGGCGGCCAAGAACTTTTATCTTCGCGTCAAAGGCGAGGTTGAGAGGGGCTTGCTTAAAATCGGCTTTGACAGGGTGGATATCCTTCGGCCCGGTTTGCTTCGCGGGCGCCGCCAAAGCGACCGGCGCGCAGGAGAACGCATCGGAATTGCAATCAGCCCGATTGCCGATTTGCTGATGCACGGGAAATATCGCAAATACCGATCGATCAGCGATGCGGATGTGGCGCAGGCTGTGCTGACGCTGGCAATGCGGCGGGCAGCAGGAAAGTTTGTCCATGAACATGATGCGTTGAAATTGGCGGCGGGGCATTTACCTCGATTGCAGGGCTGATTTGAAAGGGGGCCAATATGTGGGAATTTGTCTTTAGCGCAGCGAGTATTCTGGCGATGATTGCATGGGCTGTGTTGATCTTTTTGCCGCGCAAACCACTCGCGATGACCGTAATTCTCTATATCGGTGTGGGAATATTGTGCTTCGTCTACACGGCAGCGATGGCGATCCTGCAATTGAACCTTGCCGATCCGGTCGGGCCGGCAGACAATCAGGTCAGCTTTTCTACCATCGAGGGTGTGCGCGCGATTTTCGCAACAAATGGCGGTGTGGTGATCGGCTGGACGCATTATTTGGCGTTTGATCTGTTTGTTGGCCTGTGGATTGCCAAAGATGCCGATGCGAAAGGTTTTTCAAGATTTTTGCAGGCACCAATTTTGTTTGCGACCTTTATGGTTGGCCCCGTTGGCCTGTTCATCTGGCTAATCATTCGCGAACCGGCAGCGCGCCGCGCAGCGAAAGAGGCAAGGGCTTGAAACGCCACGCCCCCGCGACAGGCCGTAATGCGGATGCGATTGCCGATGTTCTGGCGCGTGAATTGCCTGAAACAGGTCGGGTGCTGGAAATTGCCTCCGGTTCAGGCGAGCATGCGGTTCATTTTGCGCGCAAGTTTCCCGCGCTTGAATGGATGCCTAGCGATCCTGATCCGGATGCAATTCAATCGATTGATGCCTGGACGACAGAATCGGGCCTTACCAATATCGCGCCGCCGGTTTTCCTCGATGCCGGTGTTGATGATTGGCCGGTCGACCGCGCCGCCGCGATCTTTTGCTGTAATATGGTCCATATCAGCCCGTGGAAGGCGGCGCAGGGCCTGTTCCGCGGTGCCGCATTGTTGCTGGGGCAAGAGGCCCCGTTAATATTGTATGGTCCGTTTCTGGAAGACAATGTTGAAACCGCGCCATCGAATCTGGCATTTGATCAAAATCTGAAAATGCGGAACCCCGATTGGGGTATTCGCGCGATCGAAGTCATTGATACTTTAGCGAAAAATTACAGGCTTGTCAGAACATCGCGAACAGAAATGCCTGCCAATAATTTGACGCTAACCTACCGCAAAGTCTGAACTTTACGTTTCGGCGTCAACCGCGTCTGCGGCTGATTTCAAATCATCTCCAACGCCGCGAACGGTGTTGCAGGCAGTGGTTGAAATTGCCATCGCGCCCAGTGCCGTCGCGAATAAAATTTTGCGGATCATGTTTGTTTCCTCAATCTGTTCGTGGCGATTCAACGAATGGGCGCTGCGGCGGTTCCGCGAAAAGAAACCTCTCGGCAACTTGTCGAAGCCGAATTGCCGACCCATATGCGGCCCATGGATTGGGCTGATTTTCTTACCTTTGCAAGCGAGGCTGAAATCGTCGGACTGTGGGGGCTGGCATTGCTGTGTATGGCGGCATTCGCGCTGCTGGCAGAGAAACGCCGCAACAAAACAGCGCGGTTTGACCGCGTGGGATGGATGCCTTGGACGCCAATATTCATGTTCAGCGCCATGATCGGGGCCGGGCTGCTGGCTCTGGCCGCCAAAGGAATTGTTGCCGGATAGGCCGGGCCAAAACGCCTGCTTAGAGGCAAGCTTCCAGATAGGCCTGATCGAAACCGAACTGGCGGGATTTTTCCAGCGTATACGGGCGCAGGCCAGATGCGCGGAATTCGCCGATAATCTTGCCGTCTTCATCCTCGTCAAGATATTCGAAATTGAACAGTTCTTGCGTAACGATCACATCGCCTTCCATGCCGATCACTTCGGTGATGTTTGTCGTGCGGCGCGAACCATCGCGCAGGCGTTTTACCTGAACGATCAAATCAACCGATTCTGCGATCTGGCGCGAAATTGCTTCTTTCGGGATTTTGATATCGCCCATCAGAATCATGTTTTCCATACGGCCCAAACACTCGCGCGGACTATTGGCGTGAAGCGTACACATCGAACCATCGTGGCCGGTGTTCATTGCGGCGAGAAGGTCGAAACATTCCGCGCCGCGAATCTCACCAAGGATAATCCGGTCAGGACGCATACGCAGGGCGTTCTTAACAAGATCGCCAATCGTAATCGCGCCTTGACCTTCAAGGTTGGGCGGACGTGTTTCCAACGGCAGCCAATGCGGCTGTTGCAAACGAAGCTCGGCGGCGTCCTCAATTGTTAAAACGCGCTCACCCGGATCGATCATTTTCGACAGGGCGTTGAGCATGGTCGTTTTACCAGAACCCGTACCGCCAGAAATCACCACATTCATCCGGCAGGCACCGGCAATTTTTAGCGCGGTTGCCATCTTGTCATCCATGGAGCCGAATTCTTTCAGCATATCGATGGTGATCGGTTTTTCGGAGAATTTACGAATCGAAAGGGCAGTGCCCTTGAGCGATAGCGGCGGAACGATGACGTTCACACGTGAACCGTCTTTCAAGCGGGCATCGGCCAGCGGCGTTGTCTGATCGACGCGGCGGCCAACCTGGTTCACGATGCGCTGGGCAATCTGGAACAGATGTTGTTCATCGCGAAAGCGGATTGGTGCCTGAACCAGCTTGCCGCCTTTTTCGATGTATGTCTGGTCTGGGCCGTTGACCATGATGTCCGAAATATCCGGATCGCCGAGCAATTCTTCGAGCGGGCCGAAGCCGAGCAATTCGTCGATCAGAACCTTCTCGAGCGCAAATTGCTCGCGGCGGTTCAAAGTGATTTTCAGTTCCGCCAGAACTTCCATGATGATTGGGCGGAATTCTTCGGACAGTTCTTCCTTGCTTAGCGTTGCCGCTGCTTCGGGATCTACCCGTTCTAGCAGGCGCGGAAGTACCTGTTCTTTGATCTTGTGAACGCTGGCTTCAAAACCGCCAACTTCGGCGCTGCTTTCGGCGACTTGATTGGCACGGTCTGCCAGTCGCGTCATTGCATCACCTTTGTTCGGCTTGCCCATGGCAGGGGCGGGCGCAGCTGCCTCATCATTGGGCAGCGGCGGGAATTGGTCACCGCCTTCTGGCGCAGCCTCTTTCTTAGGGCTATTGTCGCCGCCCTTCATTGGGCGCGCTACGCCGAAAGAAGGACGAGCACCGGGCTTCATACCGCCGGGTCCATTTTTACGTCCAAAAGCACTCATCTGGCTTCCCCTTGAGTGGCACTGGCCACGCGAATTTCAAAACGACTGCTGGCCATAGATGACGAAGCAGTTCTGATCAGAAATGGTGAATAAGACGGAAACCTTATTTTTCTCTAAAGGTTTCGGTACGGTTTTATGGTTCGGTAACCTTTCGTCACAATGACCTGGTTCTAGGCTGCTGCTTGGGGGCGGTTTGGTCATGATCCAACATATTTGAAGACGACTTGTCGGGCAGAGCCGGCCGCTGGATGCGGGCAATCAGTTTAAACTGACGGCAGGGCCGTAGGCAGCAATCGATTACAAGCCGGACTGGCTGTTAGACCTTTTCATACCAATAGAGCGTGCGGGTGGGCCGAACGTCGAGTTTTTCCACGATCCGTGCACGATCGCCGAGAATTTTGGCGAAAACGTCGTCTTCATAATCTGGGAAAATATCTTCCCTTTGCGAAAGCAAGGTCTGAACCATTGGATCTGACTTATGAGGAAATTCAATGACCCCAGTCGGAGCCAATGCAAGCAACCAATCGGTCGCCATATCCAGCGGGACATTCCTCCCGATCACGATATGATGAATTACGGCAAGGGCGATCATCGCGTCGGGCGATGCCCTTTCGGACATACCCTTGCGTTCTTGCTGCCCCCAACCTTGCGCGGGACTAGGATTGGCTGCATCCAGCCATAGCGGCAGGAAGGGTAATTTCTGCTTGTTTGCGCGGTCATAGGCAATTTCAAGCGCGCCGTGATCAAAGTCGAAACCAATAACCCGTTTCGCGCCAGCTTCGAGCGATGCAACGGAGTAATCGCCGCTGTTACAGCCTATGTCGTAAATCAAATCCGGATTTACCGACGCAACGACCTTTTTGACGAAGGCAATTTTGGCGTCTTTCTCGGCGTCATCATAGCTCGTATTATTGGCGTAGCCACCCCAAACGGTGACATGTGAAGGAGCCTTTAGGTTGGTGATTGTCTTGTGCAGACCGTGTAGTATCCCTTCGAAGGCGCTTTTTGGTAGCCTAGCTTCGCGGTAGTCAGCGGAAACTTGTGAAGCCTTCAAAGAGCGTTTCTGCATCGCTGCTTGAGCGATAACATGTGTAAGTACATTCCAAGACATTTTTTTGCGCAGTGGCAACATGCGCGCCAGATCTTCGGGGGCCACCCCTTCAAGGTTTCCACGGAACCAGTGGTTTGGTTCGACTCCTACCATCGACCACATCAACAAGGGATTGAGAAATTGCATGCAGAACTGTCGATGCCCCGCCCAAATTTCTCCATCCTTATAAGGTCGGACGGAAAGATGGTCGATGAATACAGGCTTAGAGCCGTCAAATTGCACATTATAAGCAGTTGCATCGGATAATGCCAGCCCATCGGCCAGCAACGAGAGCTGCAGTTCTAGATGGAAAAGGGCAGCTTGACGATGGAGTGAATAGCTCCATTCATACGGGTAAGAAATGAACGGGAGTCTGGGATGCTCTAGGACGAGAGTATCCTGACTTACGCCAAAATCAGCATTGCTATCTGTTACGTCCTTGAATTCGACCAACTGGCCCTCATCCGCAAGACGACGCAAGGCTCCCGATTGTTCGACGGCACGATAAGCGTCTTGCGCAACCGGCGCGATTGTACGGTAGATTTTTTCTCCGCGATGTAAAATACGCCCGCCGGGATCGCGAAAAGAGCCAGTGTCGAATGCCATGGCTGTCATTTTTTCTTACCCGCTTTCGCGTCCGATCCACTCTGAAAGAATTCCTTGATCCGGTAGAGTGACGTACGAAAATACAAAGTCGCAGTGGCGACACCGCCGATAAGAACCTGAAGGATGATACTGCCAGTAGCGGGGTCGAGATAAGCATGAGCAGGTGCCGAGAGGCACAGCATAGTTGCGAACCCAGTCAAACTAATCACTGTTTTAGTTGGAAACATAAGTAACATCCTCCTTGTCGCTCGATTGCGACGCTTCATAATAATGGGTAGAAAATTTTGGCTAATTTTTGATTAACGCTGCGGAAATTCAGGGAGTTTTGCGGCGTGCTGCGGAATCCATTGTTCGTCGGCGAGGATTATGGATGCACCGGCTCCCTTCACCGAAGGCGCTTTCGAAAATTGTTCGGCCGCAAATGAATTCAGTAAGTCTTCTATGGCAGCCTGCCCATAGACCGCTCCAGGCTCTATTGACGGTCCACGGATGGCAAAGAGCGTAGAATATGTCATTGCGAGATCGTAGTCTGATGCCTGCGCTTCACCCGCCATTGGTCTCTGCGTTACGATACGAGAGCCGTGATCGCCATGAATAATGAATATGGCTTTACGCCCGGCAGGGGTGCGCTGCGTTTGTGCAATGACCTTGTCGATCAATTGCATGGTGCACCGCATCTGGGCCATATAGCGCGCATCTCGGAGTGCGTTGTTGCTGTCTCGTCCGAATTCCCCCATCCATTGGGTTTTCGGCCGGACGCGGCAGTTGCTGTCGAAGGCATAGGGATCGTGCGGCAGTAAGAAATGGCCGAAATGCACCTCGCCGGATCTAATTGTTGAAGCTCGTTCGGCAAATCCCTCCAATGCATGTGCAGATGCAATTGGAAACAATTTGGTTTGGTCATATAATTGAGTGCCTTTGGTCAAACCGATATGGAAACCTGCAGTATTTCCTACCCGAAATATGCCTTTTGTTAGGCGACTCATTTCGGCAAGCGTGGCGACAATTGTACTCGCCCTATCGATTGTCGACATCTGATAATGGACGATTGATGCGAGATCCGAACGCATGAACGGATAGCATGCATCGACAGTTTGGTTTTCGCATAAGTCGATAAAGTCTGGGAAGGTCGCTTGAACTGAATAGCCTCGATCGTGAAGCTGTTTAAAATACTCAAGTTGGTCAGGAGATGTGTGTTGGACCCTCTGAGTGGTTTTTGCCAAACGGTGTTTTCCGAACGAAAGCATATGCGGGACGCTGTTGGCGGTATTGGCGTGGCGGCTGTAAGCCCCATCATAAAGCAGAAAGCTGTGACCTTTCCAAAACTCATAATTCTCGTGCCGGAGCTGGCCGAATTTTTTGGGGTCAGCACCCATTCCCCCGGTTCCCAAATAGGAATCGAGCAGAATATGAACAATCGGTGGCAGGTCGTTTCCGGACGAGGAGGTGGCGGGAGTGGTTTGTGCGGCAGCCAGTAGTGATCCCCCAAAAAAAGCCGATGACACTAGCTGGATAACCACCGAGACAGAGAATCCTCCAGCCGAAAATTTGAGAACAACCTCGTCCCAAAAAAACGCCAGTACCAACGCCAAAATTCCGGCTGCCAGTGGAAGCAGGTCGTTTGCTGTGTTCAGGTCGACGGCAAAGCCAACTAGTATACCGGTGAATATCCAGGACAGTCTTGGTCGGGCCGCTTCGTGCATTAGACCGCAAAGGCCGCCCATTAGGATGCAAACGAGCAGTACCAAACCGATTTCGATGCGGAAAATGGGATAGTTGTTATGCGTTAATAAATTGATTGTGGATGCCGCGAACACGGCTGCCCATGCGACTGCGCGTAAAGTCAGGCTGCATTTGATTTTCGGCATAAATCCTCGCATTGGAATTTGGGTCTTGATTCTAAAGCGATGGATGTACGAATATAGTTAACACTTCGAGAAAGCCTGTGGCGCATCCCTTAAAGGTCGACACGCCTGAGCATCTTCGGCTGGTCGAGCTTTTTGCCATTTGCTCATTGGGCCTCAGAACAATGGGCCGAGTGTAGTTTCTGATGCAGAAAGCAGTCTTCTGACAAAGCGGAAGTGGATCGCGTAATCAGCGATTGAACGGCTGGCGGCAGACGCTAGAGGAATTGGTGAGACTTTTCGGGTAATAGGCCCGCAATTCAAGTCAGAATTTTGAACCAGTTTGCATAAGGGCACCCAGAGATGTGCGGAATTATCGGCATTGTCAGCAATGAAAACGTGGCAGACCGTCTGGTCGACGGGCTTCGCCGTATGGAATATCGCGGCTATGACAGCGCCGGAATTTGCACGATTGACGAGGGTAAGTTGGTGCGTCGTCGTGCTCAGGGGAAGCTGAAAAATCTGGTTGAAGAGTTGGGCGGCAACCCGGCGGCGGGCGCGATTGGAATTGCACACACTCGCTGGGCCACGCATGGCGCGCCAACCACGCATAATGCCCACCCGCACGCGACTGATGATGTGGCTTTGGTGCACAATGGAATAATTGAAAATTTCAAACCTTTGCGCGATGAACTTGTCAAAAAAGGGCGGGTTCTGGAAAGCCAGACAGACAGCGAAGTTGTCGCTCATCTGATGTCGGAAGAGGTCGAAGGAGGCGCTTCGCCGGAAGAGGCAATTCGCGCGGTCTTGCCCAAGCTTCGCGGTGCCTTTGCGTTGGCAATCGCATTCCGTCAGCATCCCGAAATGCTGATTGGTGCGCGTCTTGGTTCCCCGCTTGTGGTGGGTTACGGGGAAGATGAAATGTTCCTCGGTTCCGACGCGCTTGCGCTTGCACCGCTGACGCAGAAAATCGCCTATCTTGAAGAGGGCGATTGGGTGGTCATCACCGGAAATTCTGCAACCATTTATGACGAGAATAATCGGGTGGTTGAACGTGAAATTACCACTTCGGGGGCATCGGCAGCAGCCGTCGAAAAAGGCAATTACCGCCACTATATGCAGAAAGAGATTTTCGAGCAGCCGACAGTGGTGGCGCAAACTCTTGCCAGCTATGTCCACCGTGCCGACGAAATTGTGGCGCTGCCGCAGATGGATTTTGACCTGTCGCAGGTGAAGCGCGTTACTATCGTGGCTTGCGGCACATCATTCTACGCCGGAATGGTCGCGAAATACTGGTTCGAACAATTTGCGCGTGTCCCCGTTGATCTCGATGTTGCGAGCGAGTTTCGTTACCGCGAGCCGGTGCTGGAAGATGGCGGTTTGGCGCTGTTTATCTCGCAATCGGGTGAAACCGCGGACACGCTGGCGGCGCTGCGCCATTGCAAACAGGAAGGGCAGACGATCGGCGTGGTCGTCAACGTGCCGACCAGTTCGATGGCGCGCGAAGCTGATCTTCTGCTTCCTACCCATGCCGGACCGGAAATTGGCGTGGCATCGACCAAAGCGTTCACCTGCCAACTGGCGGTTCTTGCAGCCCTTGCAGCGCATCTTGCGGTCAAGAAAGGCCGTATGGGGCGCGATGAGGAGCGTGACGTTGTAAACCATCTTCTTGAAGCGCCCGCCGCGCTGAATGAAGCGCTCAATCACGATGATGATATTGCCAGCATGGCGCATTTGATCGCGCCGGCACGCGATGTGCTGTATCTCGGGCGTGGATCGGACTTTCCGCTCGCGCTTGAAGGTGCGCTGAAGCTGAAAGAAATCAGCTATATCCATGCGGAAGGTTACGCTTCGGGCGAAATGAAACATGGTCCGATTGCGCTGATTGACGATCAGGTGCCCGTGATCGTTTTGGCACCATCGGGGCCCCTATTTGAAAAAACCGTTTCCAACATGCAGGAAGTGCGCGCCCGCGGCGGCCAGATTGTGCTGATTTCCGATAAGGACGGATTGGAAGAAGCGGGCGAAGGATGCATGGCGACCATTGAAATGCCCAAAGTGCATCCGCTGATTGCGCCTTTGGTCTATGCTGTACCGGTGCAATTGCTTGCCTACCATACGGCCTGCGTGAAGGGCACCGATGTCGATCAACCACGCAATTTGGCAAAGTCTGTAACGGTGGAGTGATTCGGCCCTTTTGAGGGGCGAATGCTGCCCATCGAAAAACGACCCCATTGTTAACCCACGAGAAAATTGCGACATCGGTGTAATTCACAGCGGATTTTACTTCGTAATAACCTTTTTTGCTTACCGACATGAGCGTGAGCGAAAACCGATCCCAGCTGCCCGTTTCTCCGGGTGACCTTTCAGCCTTGACCGTTTTGGGATTGTCCAATCCCGAAGGGATGGATTGGGCGCGCATGCGCGGATTGCAATATGCAAAGCTTGCAGACGGAATTCCAATTAGAATTTTCGGTCAGTTGATCGCGGCTGGATTGGCGGTCTGGATTTCCTACGGCCTTGTTTCAATCGTTGAATTGGCCGGGTGGTTTGCGGCTTTGGGTGCTGCCCTGTTTTACGGTGCGCGAAGGGACAAAGCTCTTGCCGGGGCTGACAGACGGCAAATGAGCCGCGGTGAATTTGTCCACCACTGTCTGGCAGTGACGGGGATTAGTGCCGTGTGGTGCCTGCCGCTGGGGCTGTTCGCAGTTCAAGGCGATGCCAGAGACTTACTTGCGCTGTGGACCGTTGTGTCTGCACTGATCCTTTGCGCGTCACTGGTGGTGGCGGCTGCACCGCTCAGTTCTATCATATTTGCCAGCCTGACCGGCCTGGTCGGCGCGATAACCGCCGTAATATTGGGCGAATATTACATCGCTGCCGCGATGATCTTTTTCGTTGGCATGACAATTTACGGCACCCTTCAGGCTTCGCGGACCTATCTGCTTGCCCGTGTTGCCGAAGCCGGCGTGGTTGAAAAGAACGAAGTGGTGTCTTTGCTGCTGGGCGAATTTGAAGAAGATAAGGGCGATTGGTTGTGGCAAATCGACACAAAGCGCCGCGTTCAAGCGGTCTCGCCACGTTTTTCTTTTGCGCTTGGTAAACAGCCAGACGAAATCGAAGGAGAATCCTTCCTCAAGCTGATCGCAGGTGATGCGTGGGAAGAAGGACAGTTTGCGCCAAGCCTTCACGATTTGGCAGAACGGTTGAAATCCAAGGAAAGCTTTTCTGATCTGTCGGTCAAAGTAACTATTGGCGGGAACCACCGCTGGTGGGAATTATCAGGCACCCCGATATTGGATGAAAATAATGTCTATCTTGGCTTCCGGGGCGTTGGTTCCGATGTCACAGAGCAGCGCGAATCAAATGACAAGATTGCCTATCTGGCGCGGTATGACACGCTAACAGGTCTGCCGAACCGGTTAATGCTGAACGAGGCGCTGCGCGACGGCCTGCGTTATGCAGAACAATGGCGCACCCGCTGCGCGTTTCTGATGCTCGATCTGGACCGGTTCAAGGCGGTTAATGATTCGCTTGGGCATCTGGTCGGTGACCAATTGCTGGCGCTGGTTGCAAACCGGCTGAAGGGTCTGATGGGCGAAAACGAAATGTGCGGCCGCTTGGGCGGTGACGAATTTGCAATCGTCATCCGGGATGCGTCAGAACGGGGTTCGCTTGATCGGCTTGCGGCGCGAGTCATCGCCGAATTGTCCCAGCCGTATGAGATTGATCATCACACATTGTATGTAGGCGCAAGCGTTGGTTCCGCATATGGCCCGCGTGACGGGAAGACCGTGGAAGAACTGATGCGCAATGCTGATTTGGCGCTCTACCGCGCCAAAGATGAAGGCGGCGGAGAACATTGTGCCTACGAACCGAATCTGCACGCCAATGCAGAGGAACGCAGGCAGTTGGAATTCTCTCTACGCAGCGCCATTGAGAACAATGAATTTCAATTGCATTATCAGCCGGTGGTACACGCCAACAATGAAACTGTCGTCAGTTTCGAAGCTTTGTTGCGGTGGTATAGTCAGGAACACGGATTTGTCAGCCCGGACAAATTTGTGCCGCTGGCAGAGGACACAAGGCTGATCATTCCTATAGGCAATTGGGTGCTGCAAAATGCCTGTGCAGAAGCTGCCAATTGGCCCAGCAATGTTCGCATTGCGGTCAATGTTTCGGGCGAACAGTTGATCGAGCCTGACTTCACATCCCATGTCGTTCACGCCCTTGCAAAGAGCGGTCTCGACGCCAACCGGCTTGAGATCGAGGTAACCGAGAGCATCTTTCTTCGGGATGCCAATGTCGCGCGGGCCGCGCTTGAACAAGTTATGGCGCTGGGCTGTACGGTTGCGTTGGATGATTTTGGTACCGGATATTCATCGCTCGGCTATCTGCGGAAACTGAGCTTTTCGACGATCAAGATTGATCGCAGCTTTGTTCAGGGTGCGGCGCAAGGCCGCGCGGAAAGTCTGGCGATAATCCGGGCCGTTGTCGCGATGGCAGACAGTCTTGAAATGACCACAACCGCAGAAGGCGTCGAGAATGCCGATGAAGCCGAAATGATCCGCAATTTGGGGTGCACAAAGATTCAGGGCTATTACTTCGGACGGCCAATGCCATCGGAAGATGCGCGCGCGATATTCGCCCGTCAGGATGTGATCAGCCGAGCAGGCTAATCGTCACGCCGCGACCAGGCCCTTCACTGCACTTTCAAACAAGGCACGTCCGTCGCTGCCGCCATGCGTCTGTTCGATCGCGCGTTCAGGATGCGGCATCATTCCAAGCACATTGCCAGCTGCGTTAAGCAGACCTGCAATATCGCGCCGCGATCCATTGACCGCATCTGTGTAACGAAATGCAACGCGGCCTTCGCCTTCGATCCTGTCTAGCGTTGCATCGTCCGCGAAATAATTTCCATCATGATGGGCAACCGGAATGTCGATAATTTCGCCAGTTTCATAGCCTTTGGTAAACAGCGTCTGGCTGTTTTCCACCTTGAGCGGCACCGTGCGGCAGACAAAATCCTGTCTGGCGTTGCGCATTAGGGCACCGGGCAACAAGCCGCTTTCGGTCAGAACCTGAAAACCATTGCAAACGCCCAGCACGGGCACGCCGCGGCCGGCAGCTTCGATGATTGCATTCATAATCGGGCTGCGTGCGGCCATCGCGCCAGAACGCAAATAGTCACCATAGGAAAATCCGCCTGGCACCGCGATGAAGTCAAGCCGTTCAGGCAGATCGGCATCGCCATGCCATACGCGGAACGGGGCCGTGCCCGATATTTGCTCGAGCGCAACCGCCATATCGCGGTCACAATTCGATCCGGGGAATGTAATGACAGCGGAACGGAAGGCCATCACGCGGTCTCCTCGATCGGCTCCATCCGCTCGATACGGTAATTTTCGATCACCATATTGGCGAGCAGTTTGCGGCACATCTGATCGAGCGTTTCGTCGGTTACGTCGCTATCGACATCAAGTTCGATCAGCTTGCCAGCGCGCACATCATTCACGCCTTCGAAACCCAGCGTTTCAAGCTTGTGATGGATCGCGCGGCCTTGCGAATCGAGAACGCCGGGCTTGAGCGAGACGTGGATATGGACCTTCATCGGGCAGTTTCCTGTGCTTCGCGCGGCTTAGCTGCAAACCGCAATGGACTCGCGCGCAGCCTATGGCGCTTGACGAGCGGAACGGCAAGCATACCGCCGCGCTTAACTGTCGGAAACGGCATCATCCTGTGCGGTGGGCGGCTTTTCGGAGGGGACAACTCGGAATTCAACCGCCTCATCGGGATTGAGGTATCGGATCGCCAGCGCCTGTAAATCCGCACCGCCAATATTTTCGTATCGTGCCTTCGCGGTCTGGAAGCGTTCGATATCTTCGGGCTTGGACTGTGCATGGCCGACCAATGACATCCAGCCGGAATTGCTTTTTAGGCGGTTTTCAATCGATTCCAATACCGGCTGACGCGCCCGTTGGATCACGTCTTGTACCGGAGGTGCCGATTGCAAATCCGATATCACCTCGATCATTGCAGCTTTGACTGCGTCAACTTCGCCAACATCGATCGATGCGCCCATCGAAAATGTGCCGTAATCACGGTAAATGCCGGATTGGCTGCTGCTAACCGATGGTGAATAGGTTTGGCCCAACTCCTCCCGCAGTTTCTCGGTCAGCATCAACCGCACCACGCGCCTGAGCAATGCGAGCTGCGAAGACAGCTCCCAATCCTCATCGTCTGTGGTCGGCCACACCAGACGGAGCATCGCCTGATCGGGCTCTCCATCATGGGTTACAATATGCAAGCCGCGATGGGCAGTGAAACTGCGGTCGCGGCGATCGTCATCATAGGGCCTGAAACCTGCTTCACGCTGCGGCAGTGCGCCAAATGTCTCGCCAACCAGTGCGATGGCTTCATCTTCGTCAAAATCACCGACTATCGCGATTTCGATTGCACCCTTTGCCAGACGGTCGCTGATCAATTTGTCCAATTGGGCATAATCCAGCGCACGATAATCTTCGATAGGGTGACGGATGAAGCGATTGTCATAGTCAGACAATATGGCGCGCGCCGCCTCGCCATATGCAGAGCCGGGGGTCTTGCCCAAGCGCGCATAGAAATCTTCGAGGCTTTTTAGCCATGGTCCCAATCCTTCGGGGCGATAGCCGGGGTCGGTGATATAGGCTGCAAGCAGCTGCAATTGCAGTTTGAAATCACGCGGGGTGGTGGCGGCCCTGCTGATGAATGTTTCGCTTCCGCTGCCCAGGCTAGCCGACACAGATCGGCCCGCGAGGATCGATTGCAATTCGTCGCGGCTATGTTTGCCCAGCCCTCCGGACGTGACCAATGCGGTTAAATCCACCGTGAGCGGATCATCCTTGCTTCTCAACATGTCGCCGCCATCGATATAGGTGCGGATATTGACACGGTCGTCCTGCAAATCGGTGCGCTTCAGATTGAGCATAACGCCATTGGCAAAGCGCAGCGTACGAATGCCGAGATCATCTATCGCCGTGTCGGAAACCACCGTTCCGGCAGGGCCGAAATCCGTATATGCGAATTGCGCGACGGTTGTTTTTTTCGGCGGCGTCAATTCGCGGGCATAGGCATCTGTAACCGCTTGGCGCAGCGCCGCCGCGCCGCCTTCGGGTGCCGTTTTGCCGGTAAACCGGATCAGCGGTTGTTCGAGTTCAAAATATTTTTCGCGCAGGGCGGCCAGAACATTTTCTGGCGTAATATCTGCCGCAATGGTTTCAAACCGGGCCAGGGAACGCTGCGGATCAGTGGTGACGTAATCGCCTTCTGCAATGCCGAATGCATCACCCATGAAACGGCCATTGCTGCGGGTGCCCGCATTGGCCGCACGATTTTCATAAGCCGTGCGTTTTTGCGCCACTTGTTCGGCAATTTCGGCCTCGGTAAAGCCGTATATGAGGGCGCGGCGGAAAGCATCCACCGCCGCATCAAACCCGCGTTTCCAGCCGCCTTCTTCGGTGGTGACACTCAGGCTGACGCTATGGGTTGCTTCCATAAAGTCGCTGGCAGAAAAGCGTGCGGCGCGAAATGGCGGATCTTCGCTGCGCTGTATGCTTTGAATGCGTCGGCGCAGCGCATCTGCCCCGACGCTGACCAGAAAATTTGTCCGTCGCTGCTCAAATGTATCGGGCCGGTCGATATAGGGCGTGTTGCGTTGCAGAGTAATCGTTTCCGTCAATGCCGGATCGAGATAAATGTCGGTCTGCCCGCGATAGTCGGGATCGACGGGGCCGGCAGATGGTTGATCGGGTGATGCAGCTGGCTGCCAGTCTGCGAACCGTTTTTGAATTTCGGCCTCGACCATCGCCGGATCAAAATCACCCACCACCATGACAATCGTATCGGCTGGGACATATTCGCGTTCCCAAAAGTGCCGCAAACCCGCGGCATTTGCAGCGCTGAGCGTTTCGATCGTACCTATTGGCAGCCGCTGCGATGCCAGCGATCCGGGATAGGCAAATTCCAGCAGATCGACGGTGTTTTTCAAACTGTAACTGTTGCGCACGCGCCGTTCTGACAGGATCACGCCCCGTTCTCGATCAACGGCTTCTTCTGTGATGGTCAATTCGCTGGCTGTTTCGCGCATCAGCATCAGTGCCGTGGCCAGCAAATCTTCTTTGGCGCGCGGCAGATTAAGCTTATATTGTGTCCGCCGGAAACCCGTTGATGCGTTGGTTTCGGCGCCAAATGCCAGCCCCTCTCGCTCTAGCAATTTGATCATTTCGCCTTCGGGCACATTGGTCGATCCGTTAAACGCCATATGTTCGACATAATGGGCAAAGCCGCGTTCTTCGGGCCGTTCGTCAATCGAACCGGCTTTGATAAGCATCCGAACCAAGGCGGTATTCTCGGGCCTGTCATTGCGCCGGATAATGTAGCGCATTCCATTGTCGAGTTTGCCGAAATGCCAGCCGTCTTCAGGCGTAAATTCGCTATCTTCCAAATCCCAATCGGCCGCGTCCCATCCGGCAGGTTCTGCGCAGAGCGGCACGGAAAGGGCAGTGGCTAGAAACAGTGAAAGCGCCGCTTTGGCGCCCGGGAAGCATATTTTCATCGTGCAACTATGGAGCAGGCGGGCTGAACGGTAAACTACTGGTCGCTGCGATTGCTTAATTCGTTTGTAAAGGCCGCGCTGTCGTCCATCCCTTCGCGGATCAGTTTGAAACTGGCCGGAATCGGAAAGGCCGCGACGCGCACATCCAGATTTCCATCTGCGCGAAGGGTCAGCGCGGCTTCACCATTGATCAGAATGTCGCGCGCTTCGTAAATGCCGGGACCGGATCGGGTAAGATCCTTCATCACCACCTGATCGCTATAGACCCGCGCGACGATCAGGTGCACCCAGCTATCGACCGCAAAAACCCGCCCGCCTTCGATGCGTAATCTTTTGCCATTGGTCGACAATCTCCACACTCCATCAATCGGCAGGGACGGGCCGCGATCAATGTCGTATCGGTTGGGCAGGGTGCTGAAACCGAACAATCCGGGGGCGCTGGGTTTCAGTTTCCCGCCCAATGCAGCAGGATCGAGCAACTGGGCCACATTGGCATCGGCCATTGCGGTAAATGCACAGCCAGGCCGGGCGTTCAGGTAAGCGCGATACCCGTCCACCGTGTCCAGCTTTAGCGCCGCCTCCCATGCCGCCAGATCAGCGTCCTGCCGCGCACCGCCTGCGGGATCAATTTCCGCTGCAGGTCCGGCGATGCCGCGCGCATCGGGGCCGCCGACAATGTAAATCGGACGGCCGGTTATCGAGGCGGAAATGAAGGGGCGCTGTTCACCATCGGTGGCCCGAAGAACATCATCGCGTACCATTCCGCCCAACATTTGGACGGGCAGGCCGGGTTGAACGATCCGCCGCGCGAGCGAGGCTGCAAAGGGCGAGTTTTCTCCGTCTCCGTCAAAGGCGACCATACCGGGCGCGGCGGCATAGATGACAAGTACATCATCCATTTCAACCGGAGCTACTCCGCGGATGACGGCCCGCGTTTCGCCGTTCCACTGGCGCGAAAACGGATTGTCGCGGCAGGCATCCAGCACCGCGATACGCAATTGCGCGCCTTCCAGCGCCTCCATCGCCAATTGCAGTTCGACAGCCTCATAAGGCAGGTCATTTGCGCGTTTCAGCCCGGCATCGGTTGGAATTAGCCAGTTCTTTCCCTTTGCCTCAATCCCGTGTCCAGCGAAATAAATCAGCGCCGTTTTCGCGCCATCGGCCAGTTCGCGGAATGACGGCAGGCGGGCAAGCATATCATCCTGAGATGCATCGCTGCCGGCAATAATGGTTTCAAACCCTGCTTCTTCAAGCGCGGCAGTAACAAGCGCGGCGTCTTTCGCCGGATTGTCCAGATTGCCCGCCTTGGCGTAGGCCGAATTACCAAGCACGAGCGCGACATTGCGGGCCTGCGAGATATGGGGAACAGCCCAAATCGACAAAGCCGCCAATATCATCAAAATTCGTGCCATATCGCCCTCCTGCAAGGGAAGGCTAGGCGATAGGGAGAACGGGATCAATCTGAACCCGATTGCCCTGCGATCATGAAACGGTGCAGACTTGCGGCAGGCTGGGAATAGGCCGGGAATAGGCCGGGAATAGGCCGGGAATAGGCCGGGAATAGGCTGGGAATAGGCTGGGAATAGGCCGGGAATAGGCACGCGGTATTTGGGTAGAGGCCGTCAGTCTCAAAATGCCCCGTAAGGGTGTTAAACCCCCGCATCACGCCAGAAAATGATTGGGATGCAAGGGGAGTGAGATCAGCCGCCCGCTACTTCTTCGTTTTGGAATCGCGCAATTTGCTGCGGTGGGCGTTCAGGTCGAACACTTCGCCGGGGCCATTGTCTTCATCGTTAAGGATGCCAAGCCGCCGCGCAACTTCCTGATAGGCTTCTTCCTCTCCGCCCAGATCGCGGCGGAAGCGGTCTTTATCAAGCTTCTCATTCGTCTTCATATCCCACAGGCGGCAGCCGTCTGGGCTGATTTCATCTGCAAGAATCACGCGGCTGAAATCACCATCATACAGGCGGCCAAATTCAAGTTTGAAATCGACCAATCGGATGTCGATGGCAGCAAACATCCCGCACAGGAAATCATTCACACGGATCGCCATAGAGGCGATATCCTGCATTTCTTCCTGACTGGCCCAATTGAAGCAGGCGATGTGTTCTTCGGCGACCAAAGGATCGCCCAAAGCATCATCTTTCAGGCAATATTCGATGAGTGTGTGCGGCAATGGTTCGCCTTCTTCAAGGCCCAGGCGCTTGCAGATAGAGCCTGCTGCGACATTGCGAACGATCACTTCGATCGGAACGATTTCAACCTGCCGGACAAGCTGTTCGCGCATGTTCAGCCGGCGGATGAAATGCGTAGGGATGCCGATATGTGAAAGGCGCGTGAAGACATATTCGCTGATGCGGTTGTTGATCACGCCTTTGCCGTTGATCGTGCCCTTTTTTTCAGCGTTAAAGGCTGTCGCATCATCTTTGAAATACTGGATGATCGTGCCCGGTTCGGGGCCTTCATACAGGATTTTGGCTTTGCCTTCATAGATCTGGCGGCGACGGGACATGGGCGTTTCCTTGGAGTAAAAATGCGCTGCCCCGGCCCGGCGAAGCAGATGCTTTGCACGGGGGCCGGGGCACATCAGCCTATATATCGCCAAATCAGGCGAAACGCAATCGAGCAGGTGGCGGAAGATGGCGTTGGATTGGAAGCCAGTATCGGCGCTAGTTTTCGGGGTTGCCGGGAATTGGTGGTTCGGTCAATGTCTGGCCATGACGATCCGATTGGAAATTTGTGACACGGCAGCCACGCTGCTTATTGACCGCGCGGACCGCCGCAATGCGATTACGATGGAAATGTGGCTGGCGATACCGCGTTTGCTGGACCAAGCGGCGGGGATTGGCGGTTTGCGCGTGCTGACTGTGCGGGGCGTTGATGGCGCGCCGTTCAGCGCGGGCGCCGACATTCATGAAATGATCGCGAACAAGGATGATGCAGATTGGATTGCGGCCAATCATGCTGCGATTTCACAGGCGCAGCACCGGCTGGAAAGATTCGATTTGCCAACGATTGCATTTGTTGATGGTGATTGCATTGGCGGTGGATGCGCGGTGGCTTTGGCGTGCGATATACGCGTTGCCACACAGCGCGCACGTTTTGGTATCACACCGGCAAAGCTGGGGCTGGCCTATCCGTTCCATGACATAAAATTGCTGGTTGATTTGGTGGGGCCGGGGCAAGCCAAGCGATTGCTTTATACAGGCGATTTGATCGATGCATCCGAAGCGCACAATATCGGTTTGGTCGAAATTGTTGCCGGTTCATCGGAGGTGCTTGAGCAAAGCATCGCTGCAACATCGGGCAATTCGCATAAGGCCATGAAGCGAATGGTTCGGCATCTGCTTGACGGGCAGGCCGATGAAAGCGGCGATACGCGCGCGATTTTTGCCGCCGCATTTGAAGGCGATGATTTTCGTGAAGGAACCATGGCCTTTGCGGAAAAACGATTGCCGCAGTTCAAAAGCTAGAATCAGCCAAGGGGGAGCAGGATGGACATTTCGAAACTGATGTACCGCGAAGGGCTGATGGACGGAGAGCGCATTCTTGTAACCGGCGGAGGCACAGGTTTGGGGCGCGAAATGAGCGAGGCTTTTCTCAAACTTGGCGCAATCGTGCATATTTGCGGACGGCGGCAAAACAAGCTGAATGACACTGCGCACGAATTGATGAAGGCGCATGGCGGCACAGTCCCGAACGAACTCATCTTACCCTGTTTTCCCTGTTCTTTACAAAATTTGCGGTTGGATTTGCCGATGAAAACGTAGGCCAAGTCTTAAGAATCGCAGAATTGCGTGGGTTGGGAGTTCTGGCTGGCAACATTGAAGGTCAATTTTGGCGTGAGTTAACAGGGAATTCTTTTCCAATAACAGGGAGTTTTACGCGAAGAGTTGCACTATCCAGATCTAGCAGAGCATGGGGCTCCTATATTAAAACAAAACGGCCAAAACGACTGACATTCATGCATTCAGTGCAGTCGAGAGCATAGCTTGGGGGCTCGCTTAGTTCATTGTTGAGCCCGTAGCGATATTCACCGCTGCTCGAGAACCTCAAAATTCCGCCTTCGCTGTACCGCGCCCAAAACTGGTTCCGTAGTCGCTACACCCGGTCCAGAATGAGCCGTCTGGATCGCTCTGAATGAACTGAAAGTCTTCTCCGATATCGATTTCGCGGCATCCGCCTCGATCATCGATTAGTAGGGCAAGCTCTTTGCGATCATCGGGCGCTGATGTGCCAACAGCCCAAGGCCCTTCTTCCGAGCGATCAAACAGGCCGAAGGGTAGGGATGGAAAAGGGAATTCGATTTCTGTGCGGAGGCGCTTGCCATCAAGCACCAGAATTTGGCCTCTGCCTTTATGCGGAGCTGACTTGGTTAGATATGCACTCCTTGCGCCTCCGCTTGAGTCTGTAAAACGCGGCCGTCGAAGGTCGTTTGCATGATTGCTAACTCTCCGCTCAGAGCGATAGTATAGCCGGCCCTCCAGCCAACTTTGTCGTACTTTATTTCCGGAAAACCGCGCACAATTGTTGCGCGGCCCTGGTTGAAAGGCCAAATGTTTCGCGAGGCTGGGCAGAGCATCTTTGAATTCAGTGTAGAGAAAGCTGGCAGCATTCGTAAAGATAACCTTGCTGAATAACAAATCTAACTCGGGTCAAATTTCATTTTCATTTACCTAAAAGAGGGAGCTTAATTACGAATTGACAGAATTAAATCAGAATTATCTTCCTGTTTTGTACATAAGTCACCACATCCGCTGGACTTGTAAGGTTCTGCCGCCTAAGTTTCCCTGATTGCGATTGTCAGTAAAAAATATCAGTCGTTTGGAGGGAATATGGCAAAAGACTTGTTTAATCTGTCGGGAAAGGTTGCTTTGGTAACCGGCGGCAATGGCGGGATCGGCTTGGGCATGGCCAAGGGTCTTGCGCAACAGGGCGCGACCACGGTCATCTGGGGTAATAAGCCCGATAAGAATGCAGATGCCTTGGACATTCTTCAAACCTATGGTGGGGAGGTGCGCTGCGCACAGATAGATGTTGCAGAAGAGGCTGCCGTAACCAACGGCGTGAATGAGATTGTCGAGGAATTCGGGCGTATCGATGTTGCGATTGCCAATGCGGGTATAAGCATCCCGCGCAAGGATATTTTTGACATTTCAATCGAAGACTTTCGGCGCATACAAGATGTCAACGTACATGGAGTGTTCTTTACTTTGCGTGAGGCGGCCCGGCATATGGTTGCGCGCGGCGAGAATGGCGACCGGGGCGGTTCCTTGGTGTCTGTAGCATCCACGGCTGCAATCCATGGCGCAGCCCGAAACGAGCACTATGGTGCGAGTAAGGGGGCAGTGGTGTCTATGACACGGGCGATGGCCGTGGAACTCGCACCCGCGGGCATCCGCGCCAATTCCATTCTTCCTGGATGGACGAGGTCTGATCTGACCGAACGGCTACAGAGCTGGGACAAGTTCGACAAAGCAATCACGTCGCGCACACCTGCAGGCAGGTGGGGAGAAGGTGACGATTTCTCTGCGATTGCCGCATATCTAGCCAGCGATGCGTCAAGTTTTCATACCGGTGATGCGATTGTCATTGACGGAGCATATACAGTTTTCTGAACAATTTTCATCGTTCGAAACTGCGGTAATGAAATGTCTGCCAGAGACGGCGAAGAAATGAGTCGGCTGTAAGATCCGGCGTTCCGAAGCAGGTTTGAGAGCACAGTTTCAACTCGAACCTACAACGAAGTGTTTGCGTTCAAAATCCTGCTGGGCCGACTTGTTAGCGTGACGATTGTCAGGAAAACTTGCTTTCCTGCCATTCTAGGGCCGCCTTCATTCCATCGTCTCGTGCAATTGAAAGAAACTCGCGCGCGTCGGGTGAGAAATGACCCATAACATCCGCTTCGTGGGCAAGTTGTTGCAGGGTGCTGCGCCCCATCAAGTCGAGCGCCTTATTACAGATTCCCTTATTTGTGGCGAGAAGATCACGGGGCACTTTTGCCAAATTTTGTGCGAGTTCCAAGACGGTGTCATCCAGATCCTTGGCGGACACAGCTTTCAGAACGAGCCCAATGGATGCAGCCATATCACCGTCGATAGTATCGCCGCTTAACAGCATGTATTTCGCCCATTGCGGACCGACCAAATAGGTCCACATATGTGTCGGCGGAGAGCCGCCCCATCGCACCGGAGGAAAACCGATCTGCGCGTCCGATGCGGCCACAACAAGGTCACAGTTCAAGGCGAGACAGGTTCCTATACCCATACAATAGCCATGCACCTGTGCGATAACCGGGATGGACAGTTTTAGATTATCAGCGAAGCGGCCCGCACCTGACTTCACTTTCTGAAGATCAGCCTGGGGACTTTGAGTTTCCTTGGCGAAATCCGGAGCTGAACCGCCACCAGTCAGATCGTGCCCTGCCGAAAATGCGCGGCCGTTTCCGCGAATGATGACAACGCTGATTTCTGGCGAATTTTCGGCTTCATGCAGCGCATCCTCGAGTGCGTTTTCCAACGCCTCATTTACAGCGTTAAGTTTTTCCGGACGGTTCAACGTCAGCCGCCGTACTCGCCCTATCGTGTCGCTTATTAGTAGTTCATCGGGCATGTTAAACTCCATTTCTCAGCGTAATTCTTGGCGCGTGCGCCGGGTGATCTTGTCGCAGGTTCGTCTGTCTAGCGTGATCGCGGTAGTCCCAAATGGCGTTCGGCGATAAGGCTCCGCATGATCTCCACGGTTCCCCCGTAGGTCGTTGTCCCTGGTGCTACCAGAAACGCGTGATGGACTGCAGCGGCATGGCTATCCACTGCACTGTCAGCGATGACCGCATAGCTACCGAGCATGTCGATCAATTCTGAGGTCGCCAGCACCAACGTGTCGGATGAATACAGTTTCGCCATCGGCCCGCACTCGCCGTCAAAAGGCACGCCATTGGCGTGCAACCATGCAGATCGGTACGCCAGCAACTTCGACGTTTCGATGGCGATCGCGGCATGACCGAATCTTTCCGAAATCGGGGAGGCGGGGTCAGGCAGGCCGTGCGAAGCCATGGCCATGGCTTCCGACAAAAGTTGTGCTGTCAGCCAATGATATGATTGGCCGCCGTGTTCGAATTTGAGTGCAACGGAAAGAACGTCCCAGCCGCCATCGATCTCGCCAATACGTTGAGCATCCGGCACCCGAACGTCGCTGTAGAATGTTGCCGTGGTGCAGACGCCGCCGATCGTCCTCACTGTCTGAACTTCGATCCCCTCTGCATTCAGCGGGACAAGGAACATCGTCAATCCTCGATGCTTGGATTTTTCTGGGTTTGTTCGCGCGAGCAAGAAGACATAGTCTGCAAAATCGCCGGAAGTTGTGAACATTTTTTGGCCATTGATGACCCAGTCATCGCCATCACGAACCGCGCGAGTCTTTGCCGCCGCTGCGTCGGACCCGCCATCAGGCTCCGTATAACCCAATGCGATGATCAATTCGCCTCTGGCAATTGCCGGCAGATATTCTTCCTGCTGAGCGGTGGAGCCGACCGCAATGATGGTCTGCGCTACGAGCTTGCTTGTGCTGAGCGGAGAATTGTGGTGGCCAGTTTTGCGTGAAAGTTCCTGGCCAAAAATCGTGAGTTCTAGGTCGTCGCTAACCTGTCCGCCATACTTCTCGGGCCACCCAGTCGCAATGTATCCTGCGTCACCGAGTTTCTTGTGAAAGGCAGGCGAAAAGCCTTCCGATGAAGCTGTGCCCTGACCGGATGGAACGTCAGCTTCGCAATCGGAATGTTCGAGAAACCGGATGAGCCGATCGCGATATTCGGTATAGCGGGTGCCTAGGGCGAAATCGTACCCTTCTCCCTTTGCTTCTGTCTCCAAGTGCCACGGCGGCAAGGGATGTCCGGCATCATTCAGAAGAATGAGCTTTTCTCCTAAACGGGCAGCTTCGCCTCGCGGATCGCTCAACATTAGAGGCCAGGCCTTGGCACGCCGGTAAAACAACTGGATGTCGTAATCTTCGGTAATACCATAGCCGCCATGCACATGCATCGCGACGCGCGTGAGGTCTGTTGCAAGGTCCGCCGACCCGACAAAGGCCATCGAGGACAAAGCGTCCGCCTGCTCCAGATTGCAGTCCAGCGCCCATGCCGCCTCGAGACAGACAAGGCGCGCCCCTTCCAGACGTGTTGCGACATCGGCGAGCGGGTGTGCAACAGCCTGGAATGCCCCAATTGCTTTTCCAAAGGCGATGCGCGTCCGTGCATATTCGCTCGCAATTTCCAATGCGCGTTCACAAAGCCCGTTGAGCGCCGCTGCGGTAAGAACCCGCCATTCGGCAAGGCAATCTTCATACACACTCTGCGCAGAATCGTGCGAAGAGAACTCAAGTTCGAAATCAGCTTGCTTCAGTGGCGACATGCCGGAAGTTGCCGCACCCAGCCGTCCGCAGCCTTCCATCGGAATTTCTTGCTTGCGGTAGAAGCCAAGTGCCGAACCGTTAAACGCCAGAACACCATCGGCAACGGTCGCAGCAGGGATGACTTGCCGCCTATCCGGCAGTAACGGCCATGGCGCAAACGTAACTAGCAGGCTGCCGTCACTCAATTCGTCAAGCATTTTTCGGGACCGGGTATCAGTTGCGCGCGACAGGCACCTTGCCGCGATCCAGCTTTCCAGCAATGGAACGGGTGCTAGTACACGGCCAAATTCCTCCGCGACCAGAACCCGCTCTATGGAGCCGCCCGGTTTAACTTCGCCTTGAGGTTCGGCATCAAGGCCAAGCTGCAAGAGCCCGCTATCGACAATTTTTCGCCAAAGGTCCGACGAATGCCCTTGATCCTCACATTCTCTTACCAGAGAGATAGGAGATTCTTTCGAAAAGAATCGAGAAAACGTCTCCTTAATCAGCCTTTGTTCTTCGCTTGGGACGAACTTCATCATTGGTTCCTGAAAAACCCGACTAGGAAATCTGGGCGCATTGAGGGCACTTAACCAGCGCCCGCCTTTTTGATTAGCAAGGCACTTCGCTCGCGCGCTTGTTCGCTGTCGTTAAAGGTGCACGAATTGAGCTACTGGCCTAGTGCCCGGTAGACTGGTTCGTACGTTGCGCGAGAATCCGGGCCGCCTGATCTTCAAGTCCGAAGATACGGATCGCATTCTTACCCGCCACCAGGCGTGCATCCTCTGGCGCCAGTGTGTCATAGATGTTCTTCAGGACGCGTCCTTCCTCGCCCAAGACACCTTCGGGATGGGGGTAATCTGTGCTGAAGAGCACGTTTTCCGCACCAATTCTGTCGATTTCACGTAGCGCCAGCGGATCATCCATAATTGTCGCACTGCAGTTGCGTTTCCAATAATAGGATGGCAGGTTTTCGAGTTTGGGCTTAGCTTCGGTGATGTATTGCTGATAGATTCTATCCGCCTCATACGTCGCTGACGCAACCCAGCCCGCTCCCCCTTCTGTAAATACGACCTTGAGCTTGGGATGCCTTTCCAAAATGCCGGAGAAGGTCAGGAGCGACCAAAGCTCACGGAAAGATTGCATCTGTTTGGTGATATAGGTGAGCAGCGCGCCCTTGCCTGTGCTGAAGCCGAACTCGCCCACATGGAAGCACAATGTCAGCCCGCTGTCGGCGATGGCCTCCCACATCGGCTCCATCGCCGATGAGTTATAGCGGACGCCTCGTGGATAAGAGGGGAGCATCAACGCTTTGAAGCCAAGCCCCTTCAGTCTCTCGACATAGGACCGCGCCTCCTCCGGTTCATGGATCGACGGCAGAATAGGAACACCCACAAACCGGTCGGGAGCATTTGCGCACCATTCAGAGAGCCACACATTATAAGCATCTGCTGCCGCGGTCAGTTTCTCATGGTCCTGTATGACGAACAGGCCCATCGCGCGTTGGGGGAATACAACACTGATATCGACCCCCCCGGCATCCATGTCTGCAAGGCGGACGGTTTGATCGTCCATGCCCTTCCTGCCTTCGATCAACTGGCTGTTGAAGCCGGGTTTGTCGAACGAGCGTCCCTCGATCTCCAGATGGTAGCCGCCATCATCTTTCCATAGGCGCGGAGCAGCATCCCGATATTTGGCAGGCATCCGATCGACCCACAAATCGACTGGCTCCATCAAATGATCGTCCGCAGACACAATTACGTGATCTGCAGGCGGCTGCCACCCGTCTGTCGGGATCTGCCGGTCCTGAGGCCAGGGAATGGCACGCGGTGGCGCTTCAGCGATTTCATCGGATAATCTGTTCATCATCTAGACCTCTATTAACTGCCTCTAAACCACGCTTTAAGAGGGGCGATCGATTTTCTATGGCCTGCGCCATCGTCGAAAGATCGTTCTGTTTCGGACGTCAGCTGACTGCCGTCCTGAGCGTTTCATCGAGAAGAAAAGCACATGTCTGCAAAGAATGCAATAGAGCTTACAATAATAGCGCACTCATTCTGGATTCGATAGGTTGCAAAGGGGGGGGCAGACGTTTCTTCTTGGCTGTCGGTCTCAGCAGCCGATCGTAAATGCACTACGGTCTAGACCCCGCAAGTGCGACGAAATATCGAGGTGCAGACCGGTGGCCGGCCGACATTCCATATGTACGTATTGATCTGGTCTTTGGGCTTGCACCATCGGCGAATGCCATGTGCTACGGGTCGATTGACGTTATCGGGTTCCGTTAGGAGCCATAGTAAGAAGCTGTTTCCTCACTGCGCGCAAGCTTTTCCACAAATCTTCAAATTGTTGATCTGAAAGAGGCGAAAATACCTCCTTACAAAATTTGTGGGCGAGATCGCTCATGACATCGATTTCGGTCTCCGCAGTTGTTGTCAGGAAAACTCTCCACACACGACGGTCATTTGCATCGGCTCGCCGTTCGACGTGACCCGATTTTTCTAGCCTATCGATCAGCCATCCGATGGATACTCTGGACATACCGAGCCTTCGGGAAAGCTCGACCTGGCTCATGCCATTTTCCCGAGAAAGGGTGGAAATAAGGCGCCAAGAGGACTTCGTCAGTCCGAGGGCGTTCATGCGCTCGTCAAACGCAAGCCGCAAAAGTCGGTTTACGTCATCAATTGAGAACGCAATCTCGAAGTCCTTACGATCATCGTCTTGATCATGATTTTTTTGGCTATCCAAAATTTTGGCCCCCAATTCAATTGGCCTCGGCGTTTCCACTTAACCTCAGCGATTCCACGCTTCGATTGCGACAAAAGGAAGGGGTAGTCCAGCGATTTGCGGATTTCGCAAACTGAAGTGCGATTGTGTGGCTGCGCAACCACCAAAGAATAGCGTTGGCAAAAGGCACTCCGCAATCAGGCAATCAGTGTGTGACAGCCACAGTGCACCTATTTCCCCGGGCTGCCGATGCCCCTTCATCCCAGCAACAGTTAGGGTTTGACAGGTAAAACATTTATGTTAAGCAACATACAGTATGTGGGTTAACGGAAGGTCTTTTACCATGGGTAAGGCGAAAGAATACCAAATTTGTGATGCGGACAATCACTATTACGAGCCCATGGATGCGTGCACTCGACATCTTCCTAAAGAGTATAGGTCACGGGGCGTCCAATTCGTAAATTCTGGGGGCAGAACAACTTGCCTTATCGGGGAAAAGGTTTCCCATTTCATTCCAAATCCTACTTTTGCACCAGTAGCCGTTCCTGGATGCGCCGATGATTTCTATCGTGGGCTGACGCCGATGCATAAGACCATCGCTGAGGTAATGGAGCTCGAACCAGAATGTCGCCCAGCATTTCGTGAACGGGACGCCCGGTTGGCGGTTATGGATGAAGAGGGTATCGAAAAGACCTTCCTTTTTCCGACCTTCGGCTATGGGCTGGAAGAGGCGCTCGCATCCGATCCTGAAGCTGCCATGGCAACTATTTCAGCGTTTAACCGCTGGGTGGATGATGATTGGGGCTACAATTACAAGGGAAGGATTTTCGCGGCTCCGATTTTATGCCTTGCCGATCCGGAGGCGGCGGTAACAGAGCTGGAGCGTCTTCTTTCCAGCGGCGTTGCCTTGATTACGATGCGCCCGGCACCAGCGGTTTGCGTGGATGGACGTAGAAGCATTGGCGACCCGATGTTTGACGGCATTTGGTCTCGACTGAGCGAAGCGCAAGTACCCATTGCTTTTCACATCGCCGACAGCGGCTACCAGCGTTACATGGCGGATTGGGGTGACGATTCTGAGTTCAGGCCGATTGCCCGCGGAAATATGACGATGGGCAAGCTCATTTATCAGGAGCGTCCGATTTTCGACACGATTGCGGCGATGACTGTCCACGGAGTTTTCAAGCGGCACCCAAAGCTTCGCATCGCGAGTATCGAGAACGGGGCGCTGTGGTTGCCTCTTCTTATTAAGAAGCTGACCAAGGCCTATTACCAAAAGACCATCGATACCTTTGGGGAGCCGCCGCTTGATACACTTCGTCGTAGTCTCTGGGTCAGTCCATATGCGGAAGATGATTTCCCGGAGTTGATCGAGCTTCTCGGGGTTGAGCAGATTTTAATGGGATCGGACTGGCCGCACGCGGAAGGGCTTGCCCACCCCAAAGACTATGCCCACTTGCTCGACGGCTTGAGTGAGAAGGACAAGTCACTCATCATGCGCGAGAATTTCCTCGCTTTTGCACCACGCACTTCTGCGTAGAGGTCGGGCTATGGCTTTCCAGAAAACGGTCGATATCGTAGATGCGTTCGTGCACTTCCCATCATCGGAAGATGCGGCGTTCGACTGGCTTGATCCGGTGCTGGGTCCCCAGCGTTACGCCAAATCCGAAAGATTGCCGGTGGGGTATTTGTTCAAGAAACCGCCAATGCTCCCTGACGGAGCCGATCCGGTTGATTTTGTGATTGCAGCGATGGACAAACATGGCGTCAACAAAGCGATTGTCGACGTGACCAATCCCGATGGGGCGGGCCGTAAGGCGATCAGGGCCCATCCCGATCGATTTCGTGGAACATTTAGCATTGACCCCAATGCCGGTATGCATTCGGTGCGGGAACTGACGGCTGCCTACGAGGAGCTCGGGATATGCGCTGCAAGTGCCGGGCCAGCTTTCTTCAGTCCGCAGGTGCCGATTGACGATCGAAAATTTTACCCTTTCTATGCCAAATGCGTAGAACTGGATATTCCAATCTGTATGACGACGGGCGTTCCGGGCCCCAGAGTTCCGATGGCAGCCCAAGAAATTTCGCGTCTGGATGAGGTCTGCTGGTACTTCCCGGACTTGAAGGTCGTCATGCGACACGGGGCAGAACCGTGGCAGGCCCTTGCGGTCAAATTGATGCTGAAATGGCCAAATCTCTATTATTCCACATCGGCATTTTCCCCGCGCCATTACCCGAAAGAAATCATCGATTTCGCCAATACACGTGGCTCGGACAAGATAATTTATGCGGGTTACTTTGCCGTTGGCTTAACCTTGGACCGTATTTTCTCGGAGTTTGAAGACCTACCGCTTTCAGAAGAAGTCTGGCCCAAATTCCTGGGTGAAAACGCTCGTCATGTTTTCGGATTGTAGTCTTGTGAAGGCGGTAAAAACATGCGGCTGAATCTGCCCGACAAAGATCTGGAGTTCCAGAAAAAGGCGACCGACTGGCTTGTCGCGAACATCCCGACAGGCAAGCGTCCTTCGACCGGCGCTGAAATGCGAGAGTATGATCTGGCATGGATTTCCAAACAGTCCGAAGGGGGCTGGGGAGGCATTAGCTGGCCAAAGGAATATGGCGGCTGCGGTGTCAGCCCGCTGCAACAACTACTTTGGTATGAAGCCTCCGCCCAAGTATCGGCGCCTCCCATCGGCGTCGGCATGGTTGGCCTGAATTTTGGAGGGCCGACGATATTTACTTGCGGCACCAAAGCGCAATGTGACGAACACTTGCCGCGTATTTTGAATGGTGAAACTGTTTGGTGCCAAGGCTTCTCTGAACCCAACGCCGGATCAGATCTTGGGGGCATTGAGACCCAGGGTACAGTCCATGCCGATCATATAGAAGTTACAGGTCAGAAAATCTGGACGAGTTATGCAGATTTGGCCGACTATCAATTGCTGTTGATACGCACTGACAAAGGATCTTCAAAGCATGGCGGTCTTACAATGGTCATATGCGACATGAAGAGTAAGGGTGTGGATATTCGGCCCATTCAACTCATTTCCGGCGAATCCCACTTTTGCGAAGTTTTTTATGATTCGGTGAAAATCCCCAGGTCCAACGTTATAGGAAAAGTTGGGGAGGGTTGGCGAGTTGCCATGGCGACTCTTGGTTTTGAGCGAGGGGCGGCATTCATTGCCGACCAAATCTCGCTGGCCGGCAAGGTGGAAGAACTTATCGCGCTGGCCAAAGACACAAAATGGCCGACTAGAAACCGGCTGGCCATCGAAGATGACGAAATCTCTCGTGAACTGGCAGTTTTGCGTGCGGAAGTTTCCGGGCTACGTGCAATGACGTTTGGCGATATCGCGCAAAGGGGAGCGGGTGATCCGCCGGGCCCCGAGGGATCAATAAATAAGCTTTGTTATTCTGATCTCAGTCAAAAATTGAACCGTCTGGCATTTCGAATTTTGGGCAATGATGCGCTGGCATTCAAATATGGCGACACAGGATGGTCGCGCGACTACTTTTACAGTTACGCTTCTTCCGTGGGTGGCGGGACGTCGGAGATTCAAAAGGAAATTATTGCTCAACGAGTCCTCAAGCTTCCCCGTAGCAGGAGAAGCTGATAATGGATCTCTCACTCACTTCTGAACAGCAATCGATAGTTGCGACGGCGAACAAAATTTTCGCCGATCTTTTTCCTCTGTCGCGTTTCCACAAAAATCGGGCCTTAAGTCCGCGCGATATGGCCGAAAATCGGGCACGATTGGGCGAGCTGGGATTTATCGGAGTGTGCGTACCCTCCAGTGACGGGGGGGCAGGGCTGACGCTGGTCGAGCAAATGCTGATTTGCGAAGCCATGGGAAGAAACCTTGCGCCGCTAGAGATTATTCCCACTATGCTTGCTGCTGAGTTATCAACTGCGAGTGATGAGACTTCGGCAGCATCTGCATTTATAAGCGGAGAACAAGTAGCAGGAATTGTATTTCCTGAATGCCTCGATGTTACCGAAAATTCTGATCTCGCGGTAGAAAACTGGATAGCCTATGGGAGTGCCGATCCGGCGGCATTCTTGATCTCAGGACCGCACGCAGCCGGAATTCTCGAGCCCGGTGGCATCTCGGCCGAATGGTTCGAATGTCTGGCAACCGAACTCTCATTTGCAAAGGGGGTTCGACTACCGGGGAATCCCACTTCGGTAGCCAATCGCCAGCTTTTCATACGCGGAGTGGTGTTGGCATCTGCCGTGCTGGTGGGTTTGTCGCAATCTGCATTAGATATGGCGGTGGGACATGCGAAGACGCGGGTCCAGTTCGGTGAACCTATTGGTGTTAATCAGGCCATTCGGCATCCTTGCGCTGCAGTCGCGGTCAAAATTAGGCTTGCGCGCTCCCAACTTTATTACGCAGCACTAGCTGTTGAGAAGTTGAGTTCCGATGCGTGTCACCTCGCCGCTTGCGCCAAAGTTCTTGCTTCAGAGGTTGCCCTGACAAGTTGTTCAAACAACATCCAGTTTCATGGAGGGATGGGCCTGACTGATGAATTTCCTGCCCATATCTTGTTAAAGACGACTCATATTGTTGAAAAATGGTTTGGTAATACAGAATATCACTTAAAGAAGATCATAAAGTATAATAAACTCATAAATAAAAAATGAAGTGTATAATGTTAAGGTAGAGTTGTTATTATATAAGTTCAAAATTCTATAATCTGGGAGGGTTTAAGGGTGCACTATTCCTTATTTCATAGTACAAGAGTTGCAAGTTCATCTGGGGTAAGTCGGGCATTGTTTTCGACCGCATCTATGGTTGGCATCTCAATCGCGCTGGCAAGCTCTGGCACTGCGTATGCTGCCGATGATCAGGGGCAGGACCAGTCCGGTGTTTCGGATGCAGGGGAGGCTCGCGAATCTGCATCGGGTGTAATTGTTGTTACCGCGCGCAGGCGTGAAGAACGGCTACAGGATGTGCCCGTCTCGGCGACCGTTATTAGTGGCGATACCTTGCGTGAGCAGGGGGCAATTAACACGCGCGAAGTGCTTTCTACTGTGCCCAGTTTGACGGTTTCCACTGGTTCTCGCGGTACGCGTGATGCTGTGATTAAAATTCGCGGCGTTGCAACTGCTGATACGACGCCAGTGTTCGATCCTGGTGTCGGGATATACGTAAATGACGTTTACCTCGGTCGTTCCGCTGGTGCACTAACGGATCTCGTCGATCTCGATAGTGTGCAAGTCCTTCGCGGACCTCAAGGCACCCTGTTCGGTAGGAACAGCGTCGGAGGCGCGGTCCTCATTACGACGAAACGCCCAACTGATAGGTTTGAAGGCGAAGTCGGGGCTCGGATCGGTAACTATAATGGCTTCGGTTTCCACGGTATCTTGAACGTACCTATTGCCGATAATTGGGCCGTTCGAGGAGTCTACCAGCAATATGATCGTGATGGTTATGGGACTAACTTGTTCACCGGCTTTGATAACCTGAACAATCTGGAAAACAAGATTTGGCGGATTTCCCTTCAGGGTCAGTTGTCAGACGATATCGAACTATTTTTATCATATGACGGGGTCGACGAGAATTCGAACGGTCGTGCAGCGACACCAATCGGGACCACTGCGGCCATAGCATTTGCTTATGATTTTGCTGCTGCGTTTGGGAATGTTGCCGATCCAAGTCTGTTGCCTGCGCCCGGCTCTTTGGAACGCCACGAGACACTGGGGCTCATTGAAGGTGGGATCGATAGCACGCGTTTCGATAACTTCACGGCCAAATTGAAATGGGATATCTCCGACGAGGTCCAATTTGATCTGACTGGCGGATACCGCGAGTTGGAGAACAGGAGCACAACGGACCAAGATGGAACGCCGGCCCCAATCGCCAACGCAACAATGCCCAATAGCCAGAATCAATTTTTTGCCGAAGCCAAGCTCAGTGGCGAAGGTCTAGGAGGTAAACTCGAATGGGTAGTGGGTGGTAACTTTTTCGAAGAAGACGGCGAAATCGAGGTCTTGACCAACCCCGAGTTCGATTCACGACGCTCAGACAGCCTGTCGTCGGTAACAAACCAATCGTATGCGGCGTTTGGGCATGTCACCTTCGCCGCTACTGACCGTCTCTCTTTGGCAGGAGGTCTGCGCAAAACCTACGACAGTCGGGAGCTTCGTTCGGCAGTCTACCGTGGAGCCACCAATACGATTGCCACTTGCGCTGTAGATCCAAGCCTTCGTACACCTGGAGGCTGTGATGCAATTGCTTCTGCTGAATTCGATTACCTTTCTTGGGAGGCTACGGCAGACTACAAATTGGCAGACGAAGTGAACGTCTATGCTAGGGTTGCCAAAGGGCAAAAATCCGGTGGCTTCAACGCGTCGGTGCAAACCGGCTTCCTAAACCCATTCGAGCCCGAGAAGCTGCTTCAGTATGAGGCCGGATTAAAGGCTGAGCTTTTCGACAGGAAGTTACGGGTTAATGCTTCGGTATACGTAGGCGAATATGAGGACCTTCAACGGCAGGTTGTGCGAATTATCCGGGGCGCCCCTTCGGTATTCGTTTCCAATGCTGAATCAGCTGATGTTAACGGCGCAGAGATAGAAGTGACCTTCAGCCCCACGAGGAATTTCGTCTTGACCGGTGGGCTCGGTTATACCGACGCCAAATACAATACTTGGGAATTTGTTGATCCAGTAACTGGTAGCCGCGAAGATCTTTCCGGCAATGACTTTGCTCTAGTGCCAAAATATACATATAACTTCGCGGCAAAGTATGATCTAGACCTAAGCGACTTCAATATGAACTTCTCTTTGGTGTGGACCGGCTCGAGTAGTTATTTCCTGTCACCAGAAAACAGGCTGGATTTTACGCAGGGTGCATTTGGCTTGTTAAGCGGCAGAATTGCGCTAACCCCGAGAGATGAAAATTGGGAGCTTGCCATTTTTGGCAATAATCTGACCAATAAAAGCTATGACACATTCGGGTCAGTTTACGGTTTGCCAGGGGGCACGATGCTTATCCCCGTAACGGGCGCTCCTAGGATGTTCGGCGCTTCTGCGACTTACCGTTTTTAACTAGTGGTTCAAAAGCCGGAGCCCCTTTGGGCTCCGGCTGATCGGGTTTGAACTACTGAGCCGAACGTCTTCAATATCGGAGCCACCAATGACAAAAAACACGACAATTTCTGCACCGGTTGGGACTGCGCCTCTACCATATGAGGCGACATTTCCGGCAATGCTCCGTGATCTGTGCAGAAAATATGCGGATCGTGAATGCGTTGTTAGCGAAGGTTCGCGATTGACCTACGCCGATGTGTATCGAGAATCAGGGAAGATGGCTTTAGGTCTTCATCGTGCAGGTGTCGGCAAGGGAACGCGAGTTGGCATCTTGCTCCCGAACGGCCCTTTGTGGATTGTTGCTCTAGCGGCTGTTGCCCGGGCTGGCGGCATCGCGATCGGCATAAGCACCTTCCTGAAGGGGCCAGAGCTCGCTCATGTACTGCGCCATGCTGATGTTGATACCTTACTCATAGCCAACAGCGCTATGTCGCACGACTACCTATCCAGAATCGAAGATATGTTCCCCGCAATATCCGGGGCAGATGGCGCAGATGCCATGGAATTGGCAGAAGCACCATTTTTGAGACGGATCTGGACATCAGGACCGGTAGAGCGGAAATGGCTGAGTGGCTCTTTCGACGATTTGACTAAGCCCCGAGCGGACGAGCCGGGTCTTGAGGCGGAGTTTTTGAATCGGTTGGAGGCCGCAGTGAGCCCGGCCGATGCAGCCCTTATGATTTACACATCCGGAAGCACCGCGGACCCCAAGGGTGTAGTCCACACACACGATACCATTGTGCGCCACTCTGAGGCTGTGAGTAAGGTTGTATATGTCGAGGCCGAACACCGCATCTGCGCAGCGATGCCATTTTTCTGGGTTGGCGGCCTTGTAGCGACCATGTTGCCAGCGTTCCACAAGGGGGCAGCGTTGGTGTGCCCGGAATCACAGTCACCAGAGAAATTAATCGCACTTATGGAAGAGGAACGTATTACACACCTCAGCGGCTGGGCAAATGTACTCGCGTCAGTTGCGGATCATTCGAACGACAGCGCATCGTTGATAGGAAATTTGCTCCCTATGACCGATGCTCAACGCTTGTTCTTCAGCAATACTCCCAAGGAGAAAATTCCGAACCAACTCGGCATGACCGAGTCTTTTGGCCATCACAGCTCCGAACCAAGCAATACAGAACTAGACGCCGACCACGTCGGATCATTTGGCCGGGCAATGCCCGGTGTTGAACGCAAGGTCATTGATCCAAAGAATGGGGCTACGCTGCCTTCAGGTGAGATCGGCGAGCTTTGCGTTAGAGGCTATAGCGTGATGGCCGGTCTCTATAAGCAAGAGAAGTGGAAGACCTTCGACGTGGACGGTTGGTATCACACCGGCGATAGGTGTAACATTGCGGAAGATGGTCATTTGTATTTCCATGGTCGATACGGCGAAATGATTAAGACATCGGGTGCCAACGTTTCCCCCGCCGAAGTAGAGAATGTCTTGCGTACGTTCCCGGAAGTGGTCGATGTTGCTGTTTTAGGCATCCCGGATAACGTCAAAGGCGAGCTGGTTTGTGCCGCAGTTGTTCTCAGGGCTGGCGCTTCGGTGACTGAGGCTGAATTGAAGGCCCGCCTGAAAGACAATTTGTCGAGTTTCAAAGTTCCCAAACGGATAGATTTTTATGAGTTTGACGACCTGCCTCGAACGGAGAGCGGGAAAGTTCGCAAACATCAGCTTCGTGAAATGATGAACTAGTCGAGCGCTCGGTTCGTGAGATTGCATTGAGATTTGCAAACAGAAATGGAGATAGCATCCCTCCACTCGGATCAAGACAACCCTGTTTCAGTAGCTTCTTCGGCGCAGCGGGATCGAAAAAACATATGATCAATAATGTCACAGCTTCACTTGCTTTCGCAGACATCGATTGTCGGCTTGGACGCAAATGGGCGTCAACTTACCTAGTCGGGGCGTGCGCGTTATGAAGACACTGGATAGTGATAATCAACCGCTTGGCGAGGATGATAAGAAAAAGACTAAACAATCAGTATCTGTCCGTCAGTATAGTATTGTAGCTATTTGTATTTTCATGCAGGCTCTAGTTATAGGCGCTTATCTATACAGTTTCACATTGTGGGTAAAGCCTTGGAGCGCAGAATTCTCGGCCAGTTCGACTGAAATTATGTTGGTCCCGACAATTTTTCTCTACGCCAATGCAATAGTATTCTTTTTCCTTGGCAAGTACTTGGATGCATTTCCCAGGCGAACAGTAGTGATAACCGGTTTACTGTGTTTCAGCCTCAGTATGTTTCTGATTTCGATTTCATCGACCTTATCGTTTATATACCTCGTCTATCTTATTATCGTTCCGGTCGCAGTATTGTTCGCGGGTCCGGCAGCTGCCATCACACTAGCGTCGCAGGTGTTTGAAGAACGGCGTGGATTGGCAATCGGCGCTGTTGGTCTCGGAACATCGATAGGCGGTATTGTAATGCCGCACTTCGCTGCATTTGCGATTGAGGATTGGGGATGGCGTTCGGCCAATCAGGCTCTCGCCATTTTTGGATTGGTATTGATACCTTTCGCCTTCATTGCCCTTGGCGCTACCAAGAGAGTAACAATTGATGAAAAGACCGAACAGGAGGCACAGCGAGAGCCAAGCAGGGTCTTCTTCAGGCGGCCCGAATTCTGGTTGTGCATTCTGGCATCGACCGGCGCCTATTTCGTTTTCATGGCGGTGCAATTGAATATGGCGCCGATCGCGCTTGAATATGATTTCGCTACCGAGGAAACGGCATTTACGATCAGCCTGTTTACGGCCGGCATGTTTATAGGAAAACTGCTTGCCGGCTTCCTTTCCGATCGGATTGACGCCAGGATCGTCTTCCTCGGGATAGGATTCTTGATGGTGGCAGCTCTGTTTCTGATGACGATGCAGTTCGGTCATCCGGTACTTCTGGCGGCCTTCTTTCTTTTCGGGATAGGGGCAGGGGGAGTCATACCGCTCAAGGCGATTTTGTTAGCTGGTCTTTTCGGACCGAAGCATTTGGGCAGGGTAATGGGATTGGCCGCCCCGTTTGTTACCTTGTATAGTCTTGGCCCGATTTTTGCTGCTTTCGTCTGGGATATTTACAAGAGCTACGTCCCGGTTCTTTACGTTATGATCGCAATTCTCGTTCTGACGGTACCTTTCGTCCTCAGGCTGCCGAAAATGGTTCCTGCAACCCATGCTCCCGGCAAGTAGGCTGTGTCCAGATTACTATAGACTGATTGTCTGACAGATTGAGGGTCGATTCCGGTGATTGACCAGTCCGATCCCCCACTGCAAAAAGTGGCTGCGATACAATAGCCAGTCCAGCACTTCTTGCCGGGAAATTTCGATCTATCGCTTCACCGGTTCGACGGGATATCATTCTGGGATAAATCAATAATCTTGCGCAATACTCGCTTCGCATCTGCAAGTTCGGCTGGTGCCAGATCCGCAACCAGATCAGTTTCGAAGCTCTTCATGTAGGCAAGCGCATCTACATACCGTTCTGCGCCCTTTTCCGCATTCTGGATCCCGGCTGCTACAGTTTCGATCAGCTTGTTTTCCAACATTCTGTCCAACATTTCGTCGGTCGGGGAATGCCCTGTATGCTCCAGCCAATCTTTGACGCCTTGCCTGGTCATTGGTCCTTCCATGCTTAGAAGAGCGAGTACCATGTGTTCCGCAAGGGACGATCCCTTCGCTGCCAAATTCTTACGCATCGGATAGGAAGTTTGAAAATAGGCTTGGGATATCAGGTAAAACAGAAAGTCTTCTGTGAATCGACCTTGTTCAAGATCAACGGTCTCTGTGGTAGAGTCGGTGGGGCGGGGTCGTCTTTCGACATACTGGCCACCATGAAACAATAGCGGTGCTTCATCGCGCGTTTCATAATCGATGACTTCGCCGACCAGAATTATGTGATCGCCGCCCTCGTACTGGTGGCGAGTCCGACACTGAAAAAGGCTGGCATGTTCGCTCAGGATTGGAGACCCCAATTTCCCTGCGGACCATTTGACGTTGTCAAATTTGTCGTCTCTTGAACGAGAAAATCTGTTCGATAAATCTTCTTGTGAAGCTGCCAGCACGTGGATGGCAAAATGGCCACTGCTGCAGAAAGCCGGCCTCGAGTTGCTGTTTTTTGCTAACGACCAAAGCACAAGGGGCGGATCGACGCTGACGGAATTGAAGCTGCTGGCCGTTACTCCTACTGGGCCGCCTTCTCTATTAGTTGTTGTGGCTATTGTAATCCCGGTCGCAAATGAGCCAAGCGCAAAACGGAACGCGCGCTGAACGTCTTGATTAGAGGCCAAGGCACATTTTCCTTCGATCGTTTTTAGGAACTGTTCGTTGTTAGATCAGCCGTGATGCTTTGTGTTTCTATCTTAGAGAATGGTTAGCGTATCTTACTGTTAAGTAGTAGGATGTTCATATGCAGTGCCGCAAGCGCAAATATGCAAATATTTTATGATTGAGCTATCTACTACTACAAAGCTTGGATGTACTCGCCGACGCTGGGCAGATTTATGCAGGCTGATCCTGTTTGTTCCCCGTCAGCACCTATGGCACAGATAAGGGGTTGAGATTTAAGGAGTGTTTGTTTTTCGTCGCAGTGACGAAGGAACGAAGATGAGAGCCAAACACTCAAGGTCTAAAGCGAGCGCTGAGCGGGTAGTAAAAGACATCGGCGCAGGATATGGCGCCACTTCTCAGCTGAAGACAAGATCAGGATCGTGCTGGAGGGCCCGCGCGGGGGCCTTTGAGTGTTTTGGCTTCATTTCCGTTCCTTACAGTCACTGCAATGAATCCACACTCACCTATTTTATGCAGCCAATCTGTCTGTTGGACGCTGACGGGGGACAATTGCATGGAAGCTGTGCACGACGATGCGGGCTGAGGACATTGCTGAGACGCTGGATATAGCGCTGGCTGCCTCAGGCTGTGATCAGGCGCATGTGCATCATAAGTCACGAACGGTCCCAGCTACATCGCGGAAGAGCTAGCCGATTACATTGAGGCCAACTGCACGAGCCATGTTCGCGGTGCGCCATTCCATCCACAAACGCAGGGCAAGATCGAAAGGTGGCATCAAACGCTCAAGAACCGCGTCCCGCTGGAGAACTACTTCCTGCCCAGCGATCTTGGGGTCCAGATTGAAGCGTTCGTCGAACACTACAATCACCAGCGCTACCATGAGAGACTCGACAACGTGACGCCTGCCGACGCCTACTTCGGCAGAGCAGAAAGCATCATCAAACAACGAGAAAGGATCAAACGCAAAACAATCCGACATCGGCATTTGCAGCACCGCTAGTTAGCCGCTTAATATCAATTAACAAGACGAGGCAAACGCTCCAAACGGTCAACGCTCACTCTGTGCCAAATGTTCTGACGACGGACAACTCAGAAAAGCACGGTATTTGGCGGACGCTTGATCACAAGCACCGAGCCGCCAGCGAAAGTTTGGGAAAATGGTGCCTCGAGGTGGATTCGAACCACCGACACCACGATTTTCAATCGTGTGCTCTACCAACTGAGCTATCGAGGCAACCAAACCGCTGTTGGCGGCCAGTGGCCACCAATATCGGAAGCGCGCCTATGGCGAAGCTGGGCGCGCTTGGCAAGAGGTTAAGTGTTGCAGCGTGCCACAATTATGGCACCAATCCCAGCCTTCCCAATCCCAGCCTTCCCAATTCCCATCATCCCAATCAATCCCCGGCTTCCCAATCATTTGTGGCGATCTCTTCGGGTGAGGCTGGCCTGCCGGCGACCGAATAGCCATCGCCGAACCATTGCGACAGGTCGCGGTCACGGCATCGGCTGGAACAGAACGGTGCAAAATCGGCATCGCGCGTTTTCTTGCAGATCGGGCATTGTTTATTTCCGGGTTTGATTCTGGCCCTGATACCGGAATTGGGTGACTTGGTCATAATGGGACTGCCTGTGCGAAGCCGCCTTCCAGCGCAAGGCTGGAATCTTCCATTATCCGCACTTCGCGCCCCGTACGCCTTGCAAGTTCTTCCAGCCAGGCGGGACTAATCTGCGCCGTGATCGCACGGTGGCAGTGCAATTGCAGGATACCCGGTTCATCAACCCGTTCCGCCTGCCGCAGCAAGCGCCGCGCGCAGGCCCCGGTCCGGTTCACTGCTAGCCTGCGGGTGATTGGCGCACGCGACAATCTGGCAACAATCTGGGCAAAGCCGAAACCGTTGATGGCGGTCCGTTCGTGCGGCCAATCGCGCAGCGCTGCGGTCAAAATTGCATCGATCTGTTTGCGGTCCTGTTTGGAATGAATGGTCGGGAAATCGATCCCGATCGAACCGCCAAGGTCAAACCGTGCCAGAGACGTTGCAATTGCCATGGCCGCAGCATTGGCAAGGCTGGCCGGGTTCCCGCTGCCATCCACGTCAATCAAAGTCATGGCCGGTGTGTCAAAAATTTGCAGGCTTCCGCCCGCAAATGCCACTTCCCCGCTAAATGCCTCGCTCCACAATTCGTCCCAATCGCAATCAGGGAAGCGGCGGGCTATTTGCACCTCATGGCCTTCGCTGCGCAAATTGTCTGCAAGGGTGGGTGCGGGGCGCGGCGCTTTGTCGCTGGGCCGTGACTGCGCCAGTTTCCGGCGACCAGTTTCTTGCATTGCAGCGCGGGTGATAATGAGCCGCAATGTTCCGCCTTCGCAGGCAGAGCGGGGCAATTTGTCGACCAGCGTTTCTTCTCCGCTGGCAAAGCGCGCTGTTCCGCGTTCGCTTCCAGCGGCTTTGGATATCAGGACAGCATCTTCGATCTGGCCCGCGGCAAGCGATCCGGGCCAGTCGATCCGCGCCTCGGCAATTGTTGCCCCATTCAGGCGAATGGCGCGGTGTTCGCCGATACCTTCTTCGACACACCAGTTCATTGGGCGCGATCAGTCAATGCGAAAACCCGCAGATTTCAGCAGCGTGCGTGTTTCATACAGCGGCAGGCCCATGACGGAAGAATGGCTGCCCTGAATGGAGACAATCAGGCCTTCTGCCGCGCCCTGAATGGCATAGCCGCCAGCTTTTCCTTCCCATTCACCATTGGCGAGATAGGCGTCTATTTCCGCGACGGACAGGCGTTTGAATTTGACGATGGTTTCATTGAGTTTTTCGCGCAGCGTTCCATCGGGCGAGAGCAAAACCGCTGAGGAAAGCACGCGGTGCCGCCTGCCTGACAGCAATTCGAGGCATTTGCGCGCAGTGGCTTCATCTTCGGCCTTGGGCAAAATCCGGCGGCCTGCTGCCACCACTGTATCACCCGCCAACACAAATCCGTCTGGCGCGGCAGCAGCCAAGGCCTTTTCGCGCCCCATGCGTTTTGCGTAATCACGGGGGAGTTCGCCATTGCGCGGCTCCTCGTCAATATTGGCGGGGGCGATGCGTGCAGGTTCAATCCCCAAACGCGCGAGCAATTCACGCCGTCTGGGGCTGGCCGATGCCAGTATTAACGAAAATGTCGGCGAAGGCGCGGTCACAGCCGCATCAGATTGTTGCAGACGATTATTGCGGGCCTGGGCCTTGCGCCGGGTTTTGTCCGGGGCCGCCGCGACCGGGCATAAAGCGATAGGTGATACGCGCTTTGGTCAAATCATATGGGGTCAATTCGCACAGCACCTCGTCACCAACCAGAACGCGGATGCGGTTTTTACGCATCTTTCCCGCGGTATGGCCCAGCACTTCATGGCCGTTTTCAAGCTCTACCCGGAACATCGCGTTGGGCAGTAGCTCCACCACCTTGCCGCGCATTTCGAGGAGTTCTTCTTTAGCCATGTTTAGTTGGTATCCATGTTGTTGGTCGAATTGTGTTGCGCGCCCATAGCCCCAGGCGGGGCAAAAGGAAAGCCTAAGGCGTATAGTTGGCTTGCCCTGCCGTCAGCACGGGGCCTTGCGACAATTTGCGACGATATCATACTTGTTCTTTCCCGAAAAATTGCAAAAGGCGAATTCATGACATTTTCCCGCCTGTTTTGTTCGACCGCCATCGCCGCCATTGCGGTGCCAACTTCCATTATGGCGCAGGATGAAACCTCCGCCAGTGACAATGAAATTGTGGTTGTTGCAGAGCGGTTGCCGGGGCAGGTGGAAACTGATGTCCCGCCGGTTCTGGAACTGAATGAGGCAGATATTGCGGCCTATGGTGCGGGGTCGATCAGCGATTTGCTTGCCGCGATTGAACCGCAGACGGAATCCAGCCGGGGGCGCAGCGGCGGCAGACCGATATTCCTGATCAACGGCGTGCGCGTGGGCAGTTTCCGCGAATTTCGTTCCTATCCGCCCGAAGCAATCCGCAAGGTGGAGGTGTTGCCCGAGGAAGTTGCCCAGAAATTCGGCTTTGCGGCCGACCGGCGGGTTGTGAATTTCATCCTGCAGGAGAATTTTTCGGCACTGACGCTAGAGGCAGAATATGAGCAGCCTGCCAGTGGCGGATATTGGAAGAACGAGCAGGAAGCGACGCTGCTCAAGATTACCAAAGGCGGGCGGCTTAACTTCAATATTGAACGCGAAGACACCTCTGCTTTGACAGAGGCGGATCGCGGCATCATCCAGACCACGGGCAGCATTCCCGATGTTGCGACGGATCCCGATCCAGCGGCATTTCGCACGCTTGTTTCGGATAGCGAACAATATGAAGCCACCGCCAATTTCGCCAAGGCTTTCCTGGAAAGCGGCAGTTCGATCAGCCTAAACGCGACAGTGGAACGCAATGACAGCCTGAGCCTGTCCGGACTCGACAGCGTGTTGCTGACCGATCCTTTGGGCAATAATGCGCTGCGCACGTTCAATGCGGATGATCCGCTTGCCCGCCGTTCGCGAACGGACAGTCTTTCCACGTCGGGCAGCTATAATCGCCCGATCGGATCGTTTGTTTTGACGGCCACGGTCGATGCCAGCCTTACCGACAATCGTTCCCAAATAGACCGCCGCGCCGATACGTCACAATTGATTGCCGATGCGGCGGCTGGATTGCTTGCAATCGACGGCGCGTTGCCGATGTTGGCAGATGCCGGATTTGATGTGTCGGAATCCACCACATATTCGGCGAGTAGCAAGGCAACATTGCGCGGTTCGCCGCTGTTCCTGCCGGGCGGAGAAGTGTCTACCACGTTCGACATTGGTTACGATTGGACGCGGATTGAGAGCGAGGATTCGCGGGGCGGATCGGCGGTTCAGCTGACACGCGGCAATCTTTCAGGTGGTTTGACCGTGTCCGTACCGATTACCAGCCGCCGCGAGAATTTCCTCGACGCCATCGGTTCGATTACGCTTACAGGCCAGCTGGCGGTGAACAATTATTCTGATTTCGGAACGTTGACGCGCTTTACCGGCGGATTGAATTGGGAACCGGTCGACGGGCTCAATCTGCAGGCAACGCATGTGCGCCGCGAAGTCCCGCCATCGCTGAGCCAGCTGGGCGATCCGCAGATCACATCATTCAATGTCCCGACCTTTGATTTTGTGAACAATGAAACTGTACTTGCGACGGTTACCAGCGGGGGCAACCCCAACTTGCTGGCGGAAACGCAGTCGGATTGGAGCTTTGCCGCAAATTGGCGTTTGCCCTTCTTCAGCAATGCGCGTTTTCGTGTGGATTATTCACGCAATCGTTCGGACAATGTATCATCCTCATTCCCGTTCCTGACGCCTGAAATCGAGGCCGCATTTCCGGGCCGGATCACCCGCGATGCTGGCGGCACATTGATCGCGATAGATAGACGTCCTGTGGATTATTTTGAAACGCGCAGCGAACGGCTGAGTTTCGGGCTGAATTTCCGTGGTTCTATCGGAAAGGCACCGGAAAGGCGCGGTCCGCCGCAAGGCGCCGGAGAGGGAAATGGCACCGGGAATGACGGATCTAGGGCAGACGCGGCGCAAAATTCACCGGGGCCAAGAAGGGCACAGGGTCAGCGCGGTGAACGCGGCGAACGGGGAGGACGCGGTGAACGGGGCGAGGGTGGACGACGCGGCCCGCCATCTGCGGAGCGGCGCGAACAATTTATGGCTCTGCGCGAACGGCTTTGCGCCGATGACGGTGAAGCCTTCCTAACCCGTTTCGCCGATGCGGTTGATGCGGGCGAGGAGCCGGAGAGCCTTCCTGGTTTTGATGCAGAGCGCGCGCAGCGTTTCCTTCAGCGGTTTCGCAATGATGACGGCACGTTGGACCGGCAACGTCTGACAGGGTTTCGTGAGCGTATTTGCAGTGCTGATCCCAATGTAGGGCCCGGTTCTAGACCCGGTACTAGACCCAGCACTGGATCCGGCACTGGATCCCGGGGTGAGGGCAGCGGGCAACAACCGGCTCCGCAATCCGGTCAGCAGGCTGCATCAGGTGGCGGCCGTGGCGGCGGCGGGGCCGCAGCACGTTTCATCGGCGGCCGCGGCGGCGATAGCCGTGCGCGCTATTTCATCAATCTGACGCATAATATCGAACTTAACCGCGAAATTCTGATCGCCGCTGGCGGCCCGCAGCTTGATTTGCTTGATGGCGATTCATTGTCGACTTTCGGCACGCCCACGCACACTTCGCGGATTGAGGCGGGCCTGTTCAAAAATGGCTTGGGGATGCGTTTGTCAGGGCGTTACACGGGCAGTGCACGGATCGACGGGACCGGCGCGCCCGGCAGCACCGATCTATCCATTGATGATCTGGCCACGGTCGATTTGCGCCTGTTTGCCGATTTAGGGCAAGTGCTGAAAAAGGATGACGGCCTTTTCAAGAACTTGCGCGCATCGTTCAGGATCAACAATTTGTTCGACGGACGCCGGCGAGTCACCGATTCAAACGGCGATACGCCGATCAGCTTTCAGCCGCTGCTGATTGATCCGACGGGCCGATATGTCGGTATCCAGCTCAGAAAGCTGTTTTAAGGCTTAATGGAGCCGCGTCTTGGGAAATAGCAGCGCCGACAGACCGCGCCGCTCAAACGGCTTCCATTCGCCCTCTGCCTGCGCCAGACGATCTGCAACGGCAAACATGACCGTTGGGTTTACGCCCAGACCGATATGACTGGCGAAGACTTCGATATTCTCGGTCTGGCTGGTGGGGTCGGGGTGCGGGTGCTGGACCGAACCGCGCCAATGAACCACGCCGTCCGCTTTGGTCAGGATTGATGTGGTTGGAACGGGCGGTGCGTCGGCCAGTTTTTCGAAATTGCCATCGCGCTGCGGTTCGGGCGTTTCGCCGTTGAAATATTCGAACAGGCGCCGGGCATTGGTGTGGCCGCGATCATCGCTGATCGGGCTGCCGAGCGAGATTACCTGACGCACATGGTCCGGCATAACTTTGGCAAGTTCCCGCGCGAGAACACCGCCAAGGCTCCATCCGACAATGGAGACTTTCCCGCCGGTACGATCCGTCAAATCGCCAATGCGTTTGGCTAATGCATCGACGCGGTCATCGGTGATGTGGATATTACGGCCCAATTTCCACCCTGCGGCGTGATAGCCCAATCCTTTGAGTACCGATCGAATTGGCCGTGTCGAACTGTCACTTGCCATAAATCCGGGCAATACCAACACGCCGTGACCATCGCCCCTAGGCAGCGCGCGCATTGCCGGACGAAGCGCGATAAAACTGGCAAATTCGGCCATGGCGCGGCTCGGTTCAGTAAGTGCGAGAATGCGGTGCGGCGGCCGGGCCGTGCGGGCTTCATTCACAGTGGTTGCAGTCATATTGATTGTCGTCCTCTCGCGGTGCGATGTGTTCTTTTATTCGATTGTGGTCGCTCAAGCCTTCTTTGGTTTGGGCTTTTTGGCAGCCGGTTTTTTGGGTTTGGCTGTCGCCTTTTTTGGCTTGGCCGGGGATTTCTTGGCCGCAGTTTTTACCGGATTTTTCACTGGCTTTGATGCGGACTTCTTTTCAGGCGGTGCAGCCGTGGCTGCCGCAGCAGCATCGCGCAGTTCCTCGAAACTTTCTTCGATACATTGCGCGTAAAATTCAGGATCAGGCAGCAAATCGCGGCATGCGGTGAAAGAAATCGTCGCTTCTTTCAGATAGCTTTGCACCACGTGGCCAAGGCCAAGGCCGTCGGTCAGGCATAGCAGCCCCATCATGCTTTCCAGCCGCGCTCCTGCGGAATAAAGCGGGATAGGCGGGCCGGGGACATTGGTGACCACGGTAGAGAAAGGCGGCCCAACGCGATTTGCCAGACCCAGCCGTGTATAAAGCTGCGCGCCCAATGCCATGAACAAAGCCGGGCTGACCTTGCTGATTTCGGTCATATTGCGCGCACCCAGCGCGTCGGTCATCGCTTTGCTGTTCGTGGTCTGCGAAAAGACATAAGCGAGCCGTTCAAGCGGGTCTTCGATATGTGTGCCAAGCGGGGCCAGCATCGCAGCAACCTGATTGCCCATATCGCCCTTTTCGCCTGTGGCGCGAACGGAAATCGGGGCCATTGCGGTCAGTGTTTTTTCGGGCAAATCGTTTTTAGACAGCAAGTACCGCCTCAGTGACCCGCCAACGATGGCAAGAAACGCATCATTCACTTTCGCGCCCGGCACGGCCTGACGGATTGCCTTGATATCGGCAAGCGGAACGCTGCGCCCTTCGACCACGCGTGCCGATGATATTGTCCGGTTGAAACGTGTGCGCGGTGCGATCATCTCGCGGTCGACCGTAAAGTCTTGAACTGCCAGCCCTTTGATCGCCTTGGCAATGCCAGGGACAGCCTTGGCAGCCACTTCCAGCTGTTTTGCAGGGTTCGTCAGCGCGCTGAGATAACTTTTGCCCAGCAGTTCTGCGGCGCTGGGTATTTTTTCCGGTTGCCAATCATCGGGGCTGTTGAGTGGCGGCGCTTCGGGCGTAAGCGTATGCTGCGCCTCCATCAGATCGATACCGCTTTGGCCGTCAATCGCAGAATGGTGCACCTTGGTTACCAGCGCGTAGCTGCCTTTGGCGATCCCGGGAACATTGTCGAGCCCTTCGACCACGGTAAATTCCCACGGCGGACGGGTAAGATCAAGCGGGCGCGAAAATATGCGCGCAGCCTGAATGCACAACTGGCGCCAATCGCCCGGTTGGGGCAGCGCAATGTGGCGTATGTGATATTCCAGATCAAATTCGGGATCTTCGATCCAATAGGGATAATCGAGATCAAACGGAACTTTGACGAGGCGTTGGCGAACGATTTTGGAAAGTTGTAATCGGCCATCAAAAAAGGAAAGAATATCTTTGAAGCGGACGAAGCCATCGGGTGCTGTTTCAGGGTTGTAGATCAAAATTGACCCGATATGCATCGGGGAATTTCGTGTCTCTAACGCCACAAATGAAGCGTCCATACCCTGTAGTTGCCGCAAACGGTCTCTCCTCACTCCTATCCCTCGACTTAAGGTGTAACAGCCGATTCGGCCCCGTCAACGGGGCGGCAAGCAGTTTCCCGCCCTGCGACAGGGTTCAGACGTTGGTGGAAATACGTTTGGTTGCGCCAATCTGACGCCGCAATGCCTGACGGTGCCGTTCCATGGACCGGGCCGGAGTATGAGCTTGCCGTAGCGTTATCTTTGCCTTTTGGTCGCGGCTGACAATGCCGAGTTCTTCCAGCAGTTCATCCATTTCTTGGTCGGCATGAACTTTTATATTCGCAAGGCCCGGTAAACCGGCGCAATCGGCATGTGTCAGGCCAAATAGGAACAAATCGCGATAAGCGACGCGCTCTGTCAAACCGTTGGTGATGTGCAGATCAAGCGCGCGGGGAAGTTGGCCGATGGCCCGGTTAAACCGCGCGAGCTGGCGTTTTTCGGCCCGCCTGACACGGTTTTTGACCAGCAACCAGTCAGCCGGCTTCAAACCGCGGTCAATTCGGGCCTGCCGCAATTGTGTCACCGTTTGTGCAAATGGCCCCAGCTTGGTCAGCTGCAACGTGCCGGCAGTGAAGCGGGCGATCGAATCCAGATCAACGAATGTCGGATTGACAGGAGTAATCAGCTTGTCGGCCATTGCGATGGCGCGGCGGGCAATCGGTGAATCGTGCCCCGGCACATCGATAATGATCGTGTCGCAATTCGCACCAACGCGGGCGATTTCCTGACCAAGCATGGCCCCGCTTTGATGTTCCAGAACAAGATGTTGCGGCGTTGGCAGGTCAACGCCCAAGCTGCGCGTGGTCGCTTCACGGTTTTCCAATGCGCGTTGCAGCGAACGCTGGCGCCGGTCCAGATCAATCGCCAGAACCTTATGACCGGTACGGGCCAATGCGATACAGGTATGAAATGCGAGAGTGGATTTCCCCACACCGCCTTTTTCATTGGCGAAAACGATAATCCGGGCGTGGATTTCCGGTCTGCGGCAAATGTCTGCCAGCACAACCGAAGGATGTTCCCCATCCAGATTTTCTATGTCGGAATTGTCGACCTTCATGGTACCCCAGCCTGTCAGCCCCGCGCCAATGCGACTCGGGGAAGGGTGCCAGTGTCGCGAATTAACAACTTATCCACAAGCACTTCCGAGTCCTGAAGTGATACAGGTGACTTAAAACAGGGTGAAATTTGCAGAATTGACGGGATAGCTTTCAATCGCAGTTAGCGGGGTTATGTAGGCGCAATGGCCCGCACTTCGTCTTCTTCTGCCGCCGGAAGTCCGCATGACCCGCGAGGGGCAGGGCGCTTTAACGAAGAACGCGCGACCTACACCGTCGCATCCGCCAAACCCGATCTGGATGCGGGCGTAACGGCAATCCGCAACACGGTAAAAACGCTAAAGCCTGTTCCGGGTGTTTACCGGATGCTCGATACGCGCGGCGATGTTTTGTATGTGGGCAAGGCGCGCAGCCTCAAAGCCCGCGTCTCCAATTATGCTCAGGTGGCAAATCAGCCGACGCGCCTGTTGCGGATGATAAGCCAGACGCGGGCGATGGAAATTGTCACGACCAATAGCGAGGCTGAGGCGCTGTTGTTGGAAGCGCAATTTATCAAGCGTTTCCGTCCGCCATTCAACGTACTTTTGCGCGATGACAAGAGCTTTCCTTTCATCCTGCTGCGGTCTGAACATGATTATCCGCGCATTATGAAGCATCGCGGTGCAAGGCGGGCAAAGGGCAATTATTACGGCCCGTTTGCCAGCGCGGGATCGGTCAACACGACCATCAACGCGTTGCAAAAACTGTTCCTGCTGCGCAGCTGCACCGACAGTTTCTTCAGCCGCCGTGACCGCCCGTGTCTGCTCTATCAGATCAAACGGTGTTCTGCGCCCTGCGTAGGGCGGATCGACACCGCTGATTATGCGGATTTAACCAGGCAGGCGAAGGATTTTCTGGGCGGAAAATCGGGTGCGGTGCAGGCCGATCTTGAAAAGCAGATGGCTAAGGCGGCGCAGGATCTGGATTTTGAAACCGCTGCGATCCTGCGTGACCGGTTGCGCGCGGCGACTTTCATTCAGGGCAGTCAGGCGATCAATGCCGCTGGTGTTGGCGATGCCGATGTGTTCGCACTGGCGGCAAATGGCGGGCAGATTGCAGTGCAGGCCTTCTTCATTCGCGGGGGTCAGAATTGGGGGCACCGCGCATTTTTCCCCAGCCACACCAAGGATGTCGATGAGGCGCAGGTTCTGGCCAATGTCCTCGCGCAATTTTACGAAGAAGTACCCCCGCCGCGCACCATATTGGTTGATCGCAAACTGCCCGAACAATCGCTGATAGAGGAAGCTTTTGCCGCCTCTGCCGAACATAGGGTGGATATTTCAATCCCCCAACGCGGTGACCGTCGCAGCCTGATGAAACAGGCGCAGCGCAATGCGGTGGAAGCTATGGAAAGGCGGCTGGCGGAAAGCGGGACCAAAGCCAAAACAATGCGCGAGATGGCAGAATTTCTGGAGTTACCTGACGTTCCGCAGCGTATCGAAATATACGACAATTCGCATATTCAAGGGGCAAAGGCGGTTGGCGCGATGGTGGTCGCTGGGCCAGAAGGTTTCACCAAAAACCAGTACCGCAAATTTAATATCAAGAGCGCGCAGACGAATGATGATTTCGGAATGATGCGCGAGGTAATGCACCGCCGTTTCAGCCGTGCGATAAAGGATGATCCCGACCGCGAAAGCAGCGGCGAAAAAGCCGTTTGGCCCGATTGTGTGCTGATCGATGGCGGCAAGGGGCAGATGAGCAGCGTACGCGACACGCTGGAAGAATTGGGTATTGATGATGTGCCCCTGATTGCCATCGCTAAAGGGCCGGATCATGGGCGCGAAGGGCGCGAAGTGTTCCATTTTCCCGATGGCCGCGAGAAAACCCTACCGACCAATTCGCCTGTGCTGTTTTACCTGCAAACGCTGCGCGACGAAGTTCACCGTTTTGCCATTGGCGCACACCGCGCCAAACGCAGCCGGGCAATCACGGCTTCACCGTTGGACGAAATTCCCGGCGTCGGCCCGGCCCGGAAACGGGCATTACTGCTGCATTTCGGAACCGCAGGAAAAGTGCGCGCAGCATCGCTGAAAGACCTGCAACGCGCGCCCGGTGTCAGCGCGGGCGTGGCGCAAGTTGTGTATGATTATTACCATACCAGCGGGTGAGAGTTGGCGGCCAGCGCGAACGATTGTTCCCACTCCATTTCCTATTCGCCGTGGAATCCTGAATTGCATTCTGCTTCGCCTTGGATTGCGGGGCGGCATATAAACGGAACGCGCTGTTTCTCGCCGGACTTTCTCCGGCAAAATATTATGCTAGCTTGCCGGGTATGAGAATAACCAAGACCCGCATTGCCCTTTTGCTCATATCGCTATTTGTGGCCGTTTCTGTTCTTGGCGGGTCCGCCATTTGGGCTGCACTTGGCCTTGCTGACGATCTTACAATCGGCGGTTCGGCCCCACTGGTCAGGCAGGAAATCGGTGACCTTGGCAACCAATGGTCCACCTATGGCGGTGATACAGGCGGCAATCGTTACGCTGCATCGATGCAGATCAATCGCGATAATGTCAGCGAATTGGAAATTGCGTGGCAGCATCAAAGCGGGGCGTTGGAAGGCCGCGAAGAGGGCGCGTTGCGGCGGTCTGCGCTGCAGACCACACCGATCCTTGTCGAACAATCGCTGGTCTATTGTACCCAGTTCAACCAAGTCATCGCGATTGATCCGGGTAATGGCGTGGAAAAATGGCGTTATGATCCGCATGTTCCGGTGGATAGTGATCCGGGCAATCAATATACCTGCCGCAGCGTATCCTATTGGCAAGACAGTATGAGCGAGGCTGATGCAGCCTGCGCCTCGCGCTTGTTCATGGGCACGGTTGATGCGCGGATCATTGCACTGGATGCGCGCAGCGGCCAATTGTGCGAGGGGTTTGGTGATGGCGGTATTGTTCGTATTGAACCATCGGTCACGCTTCGCTGGCCTGGCGAATTCCAGATTACATCGGCACCGGCAATAATCGGCGATGTGGTTGTCACGGGCACATCCATCAGCGATAATTTGCGCACTGATGCCCCCAAAGGAACCGTATTTGCCTTTGATGCGAGGACAGGCGAAACCAAATGGACCTTCGATCCGCTGAGCGGATCATCCGGGATCGAGGGCGGCCACGCCAACGTCTGGACGACAATTTCGGTCGATGAGGAGCGCGGGCTGGTGATTCTGCCGACATCCAGCGCCAGTCCCGATTATTTCGGCGGCAACCGGCTAGGCGATAATCTTTATGCAAATAGCGTCGTCGCGCTTGATGCCGCTGATGGAGCGGTCAAATGGCATTTCCAAACCGTGCATCACGATGTGTGGGATTATGACCTCCCATCGCAGCCCGGGCTTTATCAAGTGTGGCGTGATGGCGCGGCGCATGATGTGGTCGCGCAGGTCACCAAAATGGGGCTGATATTTGTGCTCGACCGTGAAACGGGCCAGCCGTTCCATCCGGTGGAAGAACGCGCGGTTCCGCAGGGCGGCGCGGCTGGTGATGTGCTTTCCCCGACGCAGCCTTTCCCTGCAATTCCCGCGATTGTGCCCGACCGGCTCGATCCGGCAGACGCATTCGGAGTGACACTGTGGGATAAGCTGGCGTGCAGATCGCAATTGGAAGATCTGCGCGCCGAAGGTCTCTACACGCCGCCAACGGTGCAAGGCACCTTGTCACTGCCCTTCACTGGCGGCGGCGCGAATTGGGGCAGCGCAGCCTTTGATCCCCAGCGCAATTTGCTGGTCATCAACATGAACAATATGGGGCAATTCATGCGGCTGCACCCTGATGTTCAGGACCGTGAAAAGGCCGCCAAAATAAGCCATGATGATGAATTCGCACCGATGGAGGGCGCGCCCTATGGCATGACACGCGCGCCAATTTTGTCGCCGCTGGGCCTGCCATGCACACCGCCGCCATGGGGCGTGCTGGCCGGGGTGGATCTGGATAGCGGAGAGATCATCTGGCGACGAACGTTAGGCACGACGGAAGATATTGCACCGGGCGGATTGGCTTTCGGTTTTGGCACGCCCGCCTTTGGCGGACCGATTACCACCGCCGGAAATCTGACCTTCATCGCCGGCACAATGGACGATTATCTGCGCGCATTCGATACCGAAACCGGCCGCGAATTGTGGAAAGGCCGCCTACCCGCTGGGGGACAAGCAACCCCGATGAGCTATGTCTGGGAAGGCAGCCAATATGTTGTGATTGCGGCTGGGGGGCACGCGCGTGCGGGGACCAAACAGGGCGACTACATCGTTGCTTTTGCACTGCCGGAATTGTTTGCCCCTTTGCCTAAATAGGCTGAACCTTCGCAGGGTATCCGGTTTTCCTATAACATCCCGCGTTCAACCCATGTGGAATGCACGCCGCTGCTGATTTTATGCGGCAAGGCCAGCCTGCAAATCGGGCCCTTGGTCACATCACTTGCGTCCAGAATCGCGCATTCCGAAGTGCCGCGATTTTCGTCGATCAGGAATGTGACCAGATATCCGTCATCCTCCGACGCAGCATCTTTGCGCGGCACCATCGGACTTTCGCTGGCATAGACCCCGGCGGGGAGTTCAAAGATTTGTTCTTCGCCCGATTGCGTGTCTTGACGGACATATCCGTTGAACAGAAACCAGCCGGGTCTGGTTGTGGTTGACCAGACATAGCGCGATTTTTTCATTGCATATTGCGGGTTGATCGTCCCGAATTCGGTAATCCTGTCGGACAGGCTTTCTTCGCGTGTTTCGCCGGTTTGCAGATTGAAACGCCAGCGGTGCAGGCGGCTTTTGAAGCTGTGTTCATCGACATAGGCCATCATTCGGCCATGTGCGCCCGCATTTTCCAGCGGTTCGGGCATCGGGTCTTCCTGATAATATCCTTCCAGCACAATTTCGTCGCCTTCCTCAAAGGCATTGGTCCAGTGGAGAACATAGGTCGGATCGGCTTCGAACCAGCGGATGTCTTGCGGTTGGCCCCGCCGCGGAATCAACGCGAAACGGCTGGGTAATCCTTCGTGAAGGCGAGCCGCATGAATGTCTTGCTTCAGCAATTCCTTGTCCCAAAACAGCGGCAAATCATTGAGGATCGACCAGTTTTTCGTGATCGCCATATCGTGCGGCAAGCGCGGGCCGGGGACGGGGATGGGCACGTAATGCACCAGAACTCCGCACGGATCGACCACGCCGTAATGCATATAAGGCGCATGGGGGGAATAGTTGAAGAACATCAGCTCGCCCGTATCTTCGTCAACTTTGGGATGGGCGGAAACCCCGTCGAGCGGAACCCAAGACGCCTTGCCCAGATTGCCGAGCGTTGCAGGATCGAGCTGCCAAGCATCGCCGCATTGATAAAGCGTCGCCAGCGCAACGCCCGCATGGACGGTGATATCTGTGCTGCCGGTATCCTTCAGGCTGCCATGCGCGCCAAAACCGGGCCGCGTGGAAAGGTCTTTCGGATCCATCAAACCGCCCCATAAAGACCGGCCTGCGATCTGTTCCGCCTCAAAACAATTGGTGCGTACAAAGCGGTTACGGTAGCTGACCTTGCCGCCCGAAATATTCACCTGATGCACCATCGCATCGCCATCGAACGGATGATAGCGGCCCAGCGGCTGATGGACCGGATTTTCCGTGTTGCGCAGATAAATTCCGTCGATATCGGCGGGAACTACGCCCTCGATCACTTCCAGCTCGTCAACATCCACCTCTTCCAATTGCGGCGTCCAAGGGCCGCTTAGATAGGGATGGTTGCTCGGCTCAAGGCTGCTGTTAACCGGCGGATGGCGGGTGATTTTCATCGGGGTTCCTCTCGCGATGGAGACTATCCCACGGATATCCCAACGCAAGGGGTCATTTTCCTGCCGCGCGCCAGATTTCTGGCTGGATATCGGTAAATTGGTTCGGACCGAACTAACGAAGCCTGCGGTGACAAGCCCTGCCGCTCCTTCCCAATTCTACGTCGACTTGCGCCGGCGCCGGATCATGCCTTCTTGCGCCACGCTGGCCACCAGATCGCCTTGACGGTTGAATATCCGGCCGCGGTTGAACCCCCTGCCGCCGCCGCTCCACGGGCTGTCGGTGGCATAGAGCAGCCATTCATCCGCGCGGGCATGGCGGTGGAACCAGATCGAATGGTCAAGGCTGGCGCCGTTTAATTCACCGCGCATCCAGCTGAGGCCGTGGGGCAAGGCGCTGGTTCCCAAAAGGGTAAAATCGCTGGCATAGGCGATCACTGCGCGGTGGATCGTGCGGTCATCAGGCAGTGTGCCGGCGGCTTTGAACCAACTATGGGCCCTTGGTTCTTTGGGCTGATCATTCATCCAATGCAGCCGGTCAATCGTGCGCATTTCAATAGGGCGCGGGCGCAACATCAACTTTTGCGTTGCTTCGGGCATGGCGGGGTGTTTCGCGATCATTTCGCGGCGCAATTCCATGTCCGATTTCAAATCCTCTGGCGGGGCGACATTGGGCATTTGGTAATCGCCATGTTCCAGCCCATCTTCGGGTATCTGGAAACTGGTGGTCATATTGAGGATCGGGCGGGTATTGCCATCCTCTTCGGTCTGGCTGGCCACAATGCGGCGATTGGCGAAACTGCGCCCATCGAAATCGCGGGAAATCCGATAGTCGATGGGCGGGCCTTCTTTTCCGCCGCGCAAAAAATACGCATGCAGCGAATGGGCGTGTTTTTCGTCCGGAACGGATTGCTGGGCGGCCATCAGCGCCTGTGCAATCACTTGCCCGCCGAACACCCGGCCAACGCCGCCTTTTTGCGGTCTGCCGGTATAATTGTCGTCATCATTTCGGGTGACGCTTAACAGCCGGACGAGGCCGTCGATCAGCTGTTGCGGAGATTTGGGTTCGCTCATGCAACTGTTTTGCGTTGCAGTGCAGCGAAGGTCAACGTGGGTTAGGCGACAAGCCCAAACTTTCGTGCTGCACGATATGCATATGCTTTGGTTTTGTTGGATCCGGGCCAACGATGGGGGGCATTTGGTGAAAGCCCCGCTTTACGAAGTATCCGGTTGAAACCGCGTGCATCGGCCTCTTCAAAGCTCCAGTCGCTGCGCCAGGTGATGGATAGCGAGATTGAGCTGGTCGGGCCATTGCGGACAAAATGCGGGGCCATGACGGGCACGAACAATGCCTGTCCTTTTGACAGAGCAAATTCGGTACCATCGGGCCCAAAATTATCATTCCATACCAATTCGCGCGCGCCGCCCGAATGATAGCCCTCATGCACGGTGTCAGGCGCAAAACGGTCTTGTCCAGCTGGAAATTGGGTCATCACTTTCGACCCTTCGATCTGAAGAAGAATATTATGTTCTGGATCGAAATGATAGGGTGTGACCGCATCAGGTGAAGAAATGAAAATGAACCCCTGAGGGCGCAGCATCGCGCCGGTTTTTGCCTCAATTTGCGGTTTAATCTCATCCAGCAATGTCAGCAGTAATTTGTGATAGGCGGGCACGCGTTCGATATTTTTGAGCACCGCCCAGCTGTTGCTTTTGGCGATGTGAAGTATGGTTTCTTCGATGGAAAGTCCGGTCGCGCCGGGTTTTCCGTCCACGCCAATGGGGAGATCGCCTGCGTTAAATTCGATTGAATCAGCCGGAAGTGCGCCTGCAAGATGCGCCAATTCGCCAAGCGTGAGCAGCCGGTGATCGGACAATTGGTGGTTCAAAATATGCGGTGTTTCGGGATAGTTGCCGCTGAACTGGCTGCGTGCATCTGCATCAAAAACAGCCGTGCCGCCTGCCAAAGGTTCGTCATGTTGAACCGATGCTGCAATTGGAATGTCATGTGCATTATCCATCGGCGGATCCCATCATTTTTGCGCCGTTTTCAGAACGGGTCATGCGGTTGAATACTGCCTGCCGAATACGGCCGCCAATCCCGATGTTCACGCGCAGGATAGTGCGTTTTTCCCGCCAGATACGTTCGATCATCGGGTGGTCAGCAGCGGCACAGCTATCGGTCCAATCGATGTCTGGGCGGTCAAGAATTGCAAGATTATGCCTTTGCAACAAAACCCCGGGTGAAAAGCGCGCGAAATCTTCGTCAAAAGCAGTTTTGAATGAGAATGCCGCTGGCGGAACAAGGAAATTGGCCAGCATCGCAATGGGCCTGCCATCAAGCGCGAGACTGAGCCGCTCCAGCGTCCCTTCTTGTGCCGCAGATTTCAAACTTTCGCGGAAAAATCCGGCGGTTGCCCTGTCACTGGCAAGTGCAGAGCCTTCCCGCCCTTTCCAACCTGCCTTTTCCAGTGCGAGGAAGTCTTCGATCCAGTCATGAAGCCGGTCATCTGCCGTGCAACGGTCAAAATGCAATCCGCCAAGTTCGGACAATCGCCTTTCTTGACGGCGTAGCTCTTTGCGTTTCTTACCGCTCATCGAACCTTCGAAATAGGCATCCGGCCCGAGTTCTGATTTGAGGATGGCGCGGTCTTCATTGAGAACAATGGAAGCCGAATACGCCTTGTCTGAAACCACGCCATGCAAGGCATGATAAAGCGCGCAGTCTTGCGGAACGTGACACAAATGAAGAAACAATGGCGTGTTGCATGTGGCGGATGCCCAATCGAGCAGTGCCGTCCAGAACGACCGTTCATGGCCCGCCTTGACCAATGGCAATCCGCAAAATGCATTGTCATGCAGCCAACCGCGCAAATGCGGGATCGGATAGCCATAATATGAACCGAACATTTTCAACGGGATCAATCCGCAAAGCTCTCCATCAGCGTAAAACTGAACCAGCTGAACCGAACCGGTAGGATCAAACGCCTCCAGTGCAGGGCGTAGCAACCATTGGTCGTAAAACGGGTTGGGTTCTGATGCGGCGGCGGAAAGCGCCTGCCATTGCTTTGTAAATCCAGCATCGATCGTTTCGTGCCAGCGGCCAGCGGCAATGCCGTCCGGGCAAGCGTGGGCGCGGGCAGGTGCTGCCTGCGCTCGATCAGTTTCGCTGCGAAATGGCATGCTCGCCACGCATTAACCCTTACCACCCACGGCATTCTGCGCCGTTTGGTGGAGCTAGCAGGCGAACACTTAGGAAGAATTAACGTTTGCGGCGGGTATCAGCATAGAAAACCCCGCCCGAATTGCTTCGAGCGGGGTTTTCTAATCGATGTTTCCCAGCCCAAGGCTGGGAACTCACATCAAAATCAGCCAGCTGCAAGAGCTGCGAGAAGCAGCAAGGCAACAATATTGGTGATCTTGATCATCGGGTTGACGGCTGGACCGGCGGTATCCTTATAAGGATCGCCAACGGTATCACCTGTCACAGCAGCGTGGTGCGCGTCAGAGCCCTTACCGCCGTGATTGCCGTCTTCGATATACTTCTTGGCATTATCCCATGCGCCGCCGCCAGCGGTCATGGAAAGCGCCACGAAGATACCCGAAACGATCACACCCAGCAGCAATGCGCCCAAAGCAGCAAAGCCGTTCGCCTGGCCTGCAACCGCGGTGATCGCGAAGTAGACAACAATCGGTGCCAGCAAAGGCAGCATTGAAGGCAGGATCATTTCCTTGATCGCTGCTTTCGTTACCAGATCGACCGTGCGGGCATAGTTTGGACGGCTGGTGCCATCCATGATGCCCGGATCGGCTTTGAACTGTGCACGAACGTCTACCACAACGTCACCCGCGGCACGGCCAACAGCGGTCATGCCCATCGCACCGAATAGATACGGGAGCAACGCGCCCAGCAACAGGCCAACGATGACATACGGGTTTTCAAGGCTGAAGCTGACTTCAAGGTTCGGGAAGAACTCTTTGAGGTCGGCGGTGTAGGCGCTGAACAATACCAGCGCCGCAAGACCGGCTGAACCGATTGCATAGCCTTTGGTTACAGCCTTTGTGGTGTTGCCAACGGCGTCAAGCGCGTCAGTTTTCTCACGAACGCTTTCTTCCATTTCGGCCATTTCAGCGATGCCGCCAGCATTATCGGTCACAGGACCGTATGCGTCGAGCGCAACCACCATACCGGCCAAAGCCAGCATCGAGGTAGCAGCAAAGGCAATGCCCATCAGGCCAGCCAGCTGGTATGTGACGATGATACCGACAACAATAACCAGTGTAGGCAGTGCGGTCGATTCAAGGCTGATTGCCAGACCTTGAATGACATTGGTGCCGTGGCCGGTTTCAGATGATTTCGCGATGGAGCGAACCGGACGATATTCGGTGCCAGTATAGTATTCGGTGATCCAGATGATCAGACCGGTAACGGCCAGACCAACCATCATTGCCCAGAACAGCGACATGCCGGTGAAGCTTTGTTCACCCACAGTGTATTCGGTGCCCAGACCAATTGCATAATCGGTTGCGAAGTAAATCGCCGGGATCGACAGAACGGTGGTGGTGATGAAGCCCTTATACAGAGCGCCCATAATGTTGTTCGATTTGCCGAGACGCACGAAATACGTTCCGATAATGGAGGTTACGATGCAGACACCGCCGATAAGAAGCGGCAGGCTCATCAGCGCGAACAGGTCAGCAGCAGCAAGACCGGCGAACAGTAGAGCGGTAAGAACCATCGTTGCACCAACGGTGACAACATAGGTTTCGAACAGATCGGCCGCCATACCAGCGCAGTCGCCCACATTGTCACCAACGTTATCAGCGATTGTTGCCGGGTTACGGGGATCATCTTCGGGGATGCCTGCTTCGACTTTACCGACCAGATCGGCGCCAACGTCAGCAGCTTTGGTGAAGATACCGCCGCCAAGGCGCGCAAAGATCGAAATCAGCGAAGCACCGAAGGCGAGGCCGACGAGCGCATCAATCACTTCACGCTTCTCTGCAAGAACGGTGAGGTCAAGGCCCATGGGCCCGGTCAACACATAGAAAAAGCCTGCAATCGCGAGAAGCGCAAGGCCAGCGACCAACATGCCGGTAACCGCACCAGCGCGAAACGCCACGGTCAGGCCTTCCTGAAGGCCGGTTTCAGCCGCAGCGGCCGTCCGAACATTTGCGCGAACCGAAATGTTCATTCCGATAAATCCAGCAACGCCTGAAAGCACGGCACCGATTACGAAGCCGATGGCAGAGACGTCTCCGAGAAATACGTAAACGAGAATGGCGACAACCACACCTACGATACCGATCGCGGTGTATTGACGCTTCAGATAGGCCTGTGCGCCTTCTTGGACTGCGCCTGCAATTTCTTGCATACGCGCATTACCGGCAGCAGCGCCGAGCACTTGTTGGCTGGTGATGATGCCATAAATTACGGCAAGCAATCCCAGTCCGATTGCAATATAAACTAATTCCACGATTATCCCCCCTGCGGATGACGTAAAAACGGCCCGCCACTGCGGGTCCGAAAAAGGTGCGTTGGCTATAAGGGCGCTTCGCTGCGGTGCAAGCCCTAAGCGCGATAAATGCACGGCTGGGCGCGGGCAATTGCTAGCCGTGTTGGTATCCGAGGCCGTCCTCAGGCGAAAGAGCCTGCTCATCAACCCTTAGAATAGCCGTTTCTTTTTGGCTCACCGCACCGATTTTTGTCGCCTTGACCGGGCATTTTGTATTTGCCGGTAAGGTGAAAAGCAGTTGGTAGTCGTCGCCCCAACGGATGCACTCATTTAGCCGTGCCCGCGAAGCGACAGGAATTGCTTCGCTGTCGAGGTTGATCGTGACATTGCTGACTTTGGCCAACCGCCATGTGTCGAGCAGCAGCCCGTCTGAAACGTCCATCATTGCGGTCACAAGCGGCGCGAGGGCAACGCCTTCGTCAATCAGCGGGGTAGGCCTGGAATAGGCAAGCGCATTGGGCCCGCCGCCAGCCAGATCTTCAAATCCAAGCATCGCGCGTCCCAAAATTCCGGTAACGAAGATATTGTCGCCCGGTTCTGCGCCGCGCCGGTCGGGCACGGGGGTATGGGCGGCGCGTCCGATTGCGGTTAGGCCCAGCGTGCGGGGACCGGCGCTGGAGACTGTATCACCGCCAAGCAAAGGCAGGTCAAATGCCCTGATCGCCTCGCCAAGCCCTTCGGCAAAGCGTTCATCGCGATCATCATGGCCCGACAATGTGTATGAGAGCATTGCGCCGACAGGCCGCGCACCTTTGGCGGCAAGGTCGGATAGGTTTGTTGCTACCAGCTTCCATGCAACATCGGCCGCGTCTTGCTCGGATAGAAAATGGGTGCCCTCGACCATCGTATCATGGGTCAAAACCAGTGTTTCGCTGCCAATTTGTAAAACGGCGGCATCATCGTCCAAATTTCGCGCTGCAGGGTGGAGCGGAAGCTGTCTAAGTAATGCAATGAAGTCAGATTCCGACATCCAACCTCCTTATCCCTTCACCCTGAACTTGTCTAAAGGGCTGCGCGGCTTGAATGCGTGAGTATGGCGTTTGGCAGGCCCAGATCGCGCGGCATCTAGCCAGATCAGGCTCAATCGAACTAGCTGCGAACAGACTTTGCGACAGCGTCCAGAACGCCGTTGACGAATTTCGCCTCACGGTCATCGAAAAAGGCTTTGGCCACATCGACATATTCGTTGATTACCACGCCAATTTTGATGTCGGCGCGGGCGATCAATTCGTAAGTGCCTGCGCGCAGGATTTGCAGCATGGTCTTGTCGATGCGGGCAACGGTCCAGCCTTGGGCCAGCTTTTCGGTCAGCTTGGCGTCAATTTCCTCTCGCCGTGCATCCACGCCGCTAACGATATCGTCGAATAATGCGACGTCGGCTTCGTTATATTGATCATCTTCGATCTCGCGGCCCAGACGGTGCTGGTGAAATTCGTCAAGCAATTTGGCGAGCTTCGTCTGCTCCATATGCTGTTGGTACAGCGCCTGAACCGCGGCAAGGCGGGCCGCTGCACGGGCCTGTGATTTTGGTTTTTTACTCATTGCGTTGTTTCAATCATTTTAGGCGCGCCTCGATAGATTGGGCATGGGCAGGCAGCCCTTCCGCTTCGGCCAGCGCAATCGCTGCGGGGCCAATAGCGTTTAATGCAGCTTCGTCCAGTTCGATAAAGCTGCTGCGCTTCATAAAGTCGAGCACGGACAGCCCGCTGGAAAACCGCGCGCGGCGTCCAGTTGGCAATACGTGGTTTGGCCCGGCAACATAATCGCCGATAGCTTCAGGCGCATATCTGCCGATAAAGACACTGCCTGCATGACGGATGCCGTCAAACAGAGGCTGGGTGTCTTCAACCGCCAGTTCAACATGTTCGGCAGCAAGATCATTCGCCAGCCTGATCGATTGGTCAAGATTGTCGACGATGATGATTACGCCGTGATCCGCCCAGCTTTGTTGGGCGACCGTTTTGGTGGCCAGCATTGCTGATTGCACGTCGATCCGGTCTTCCACCTGCCGCGCAAAATTTTCATCATCAGTGATTAGGATGGATTGCGCATCGGGGTCATGTTCAGCCTGGCTAAGCAGGTCAGCGGCAATCCAGTCAGGCTTGTTCTGGCCATCGGCAATAACGAGAATCTCGCTTGGTCCGGCAACCATATCAACGCCCACCACGCCAAATAGCTGGCGCTTTGCCTCTGCGACCCAAGCGTTGCCGGGGCCGGTGATGACGTCGACGGGCTTGATACGGTGGGTTCCGTAAGCCAGCGCGCCAATGGCCTGTGCCCCGCCAACCCGCCAGATTTCGTCAACGCCGGCCAAATGGGCCGCGGCAAGAACCAGCGGATTGACCGAACCATTTGGCGTGGGTGTGACAACCGCCAGACGGGCAACGCCTGCAACCTTTGCTGGGATTGCATTCATCAGCAAAGACGAAGGATAGGCCGCGCGTCCGCCGGGCACATACAGTCCGGCGGCGTCCACCGCGTGCCACCGTGCCCCCAACCGCACCCCGGCGGCATCTGTGAAATCGCGATTTTCGGGCAATTGCGCTTCGTGATAAGCGCGGATGCGGTCTGCGGCGAGCTGCAACGCATCGCGCAATGTGGCATCCAGCCCATCGAAGGCAGCCTTGCAAAGGTCTGCTGAAATGGACCAAACCGCATCGCTATCAAGCGCGTGTGAATCGTATCTTTTCGTAAGTTCGGCCAACGCAATATCGCCGCGAGAACGAACGTCTTTCAGGATCGCAGTGACGCCTGATGACACGTCGGAATTCCCCTCGCGCCGATCATCGACGATCTTGCGAAAATCGCGTTCGAAATTGGCGTCATGGATCGAAAGCGTTTTCATTGCTGGGAATCAGTTTCTGCATTTGTGCGAAATGCTTCGACCAGCGCGGCAACGCGCGGATCAGTCTTCAGCGCGGCACGGTTGACGATTAGCCGGGCAGAAATATCCATGATTCTGGCCGTTTCGACCAAGCCGTTTTCGCGCAGCGTTGTTCCGGTTGACACCAGATCAACGATCCGTCCCGCAAGGCCCAGCGTTGGCGCAAGTTCCATCGCCCCGTTCAATTTGACACATTCGGCCTGAACACCCTTTGCTTCAAAATGACGGCGGGTGATGTTGGGGTATTTGGTAGCGACACGCAGGTGGCTGGCCCCGTCGATGCTTTCTGCACCTTCTTTCGGCTGCGCCACCGACAGGTGGCAATGGCCGATATCCAGATCAACCGGGGCGTATAGGTCCGAATAATCGAATTCTTCGATGACATCGGAACCCACGATTCCCATTTGCGCCGCGCCATGTGCTACAAAGGTTGCGACATCGAAAGCGCGGACGCGAATCAATCGCATATCCTCGTTTTCGCAAGCGAAACTTAGCGAGCGGTTTTTTTTGTCGTGAAACGCGGCAGCCGGCACAACGCCAGCGCGCGCCATCACGGGCAATGCCTCGTCAAGGATGCGCCCCTTGGGCACGGCAAATGTCAGCGGAGCGTTGGTTGCGGCGGTCATAATGTCGCGGCAAATAGGCATCGCGGCGGAAAAGGGCAACGAAAAGGGGATTGCATGGCAGCAAATGAAATTATGAACACCGTCGATGTGCGTAGCGGCATAGAGTGGCAGGCGAAGCATGCTGAGGAGGCTGGCGCCTTTTGTACAGCACGGGTCATCCGCGCATTGTTGGCCGTTATGGAAACGCAAACCGCTGTCGGCCGCAGGATCGCCAATTGGGAAGGACTTTTGTTGGCCGATGCCATGCCGCTGCGTGTTGCAGGCGGCCTCCATCACTTGCTGCTGACGGGTGAGGACCGCCGGCTAGAGCCTGTCTATGCGGGCATAACCACCGATCAGGGAAGGGTGGATGCCATCGTTGTCGATCTGGTTGAAAAATATGATGCACGATTGCTGCCGTGGTTTGATGGGCCGCCGCAGACCAATGAGGCGGGGCGGTCGTGGGGCTTTATGGGCGCTATGTTGTGGCTGTCGGAACGGTTGGGCCCGAAATTTTCGGTTAATGAACTGGGGGCGAGTGCGGGCGTCAATACGATGATGGATCGGTATCACTTTGATCTTGGCGGGGTCACGATTGGGCCGGAACAATCGCCAATGCGGATTTGTCCAGAATGGCGCGGTTCAAGGCCGCCGATGTCGGAAGTGGAGATCACCTCAATTCGCGGATGCGATCAGGCGCCGATCAACCTGTCAGACCCGGCTGCTGCGCTGCGTTTGAAAAGCTATGTCTGGCCGGAGGCGTCTGCGCGGATGGGGCGGATCGAAGCGGCGATTCAATTGGCGGGTGAACAGGCGCCCGATCTGGTCAAGCAGGATGCGGGCCATTTCGTGCGTCATTTGCTGGCAACGCCGCAGGAAAAAGGCGTCACGCGGGTGCTGAGCCATTCAATCGTGTGGCAATATATTCCCGCAACTGTCCAGGACGAGATTGAAGCGGCGATGGCCGATGCTGGCACTGCTGCAACAAAGGAACGGCCGCTGGCGTGGATTGCGCTGGAAACCAATCGGGAAACATTCCGGCACGAATTGTATGTGCGATATTGGCCCGGCGGTGAAGAGGCCGTGTTGCTCGGCTGCGGTCATCCCCACGGTGCATGGGCAGAATGGTTTTGAGCCTGTGCTTCATGGCTGTGTGCGGCGCCCGGCGCGCGGCGTGTAGGGGCGGAGCCTGTCTCGCGCTTATCGCCTGCGGTCCTGCATTAGCGGTGGGCGGCGGGTTTAGACGGAATTGTTGTCCAGAAATTCACCCAAGGCCGCGTTGAATTTATCCGGTGCTTCCCATGTCACGAAATGGCCGCAGCCTGCCACTTTGACGAGGGTGAGATCATCAACCAATTCGTCCAGCCCATCCAGGTTGGCTTTGGGCAAGGCAATGTCATCTATCCCCCACACGATCAGTGTGGGGATTGTTACGTTGGGCAGTGCAGGTGGTGAATAGTCAGCAGGCAGTTCATACGGCGTATCCATTGGCGGAACATCGGCCAGCCCGGCGCGATACCAGTTCAGCATTGCGATGGCGGTGTCAGGATTGGACCATTCCGTCATCAGCTGGGCGCGTTCTTCATTCTCCATCGAACTAGAAGCGTCGAAGCCGAGCGCTTTGACCATCAGCGGCAGTAACCCCTTTTCCCGCGTGACAGCATCATTCCTGCGGTCCCGAAATGCGCGGATATATTGGCTGGAGGCGCGCTGTTCCGCATTGGTATAGAGCAGTTTTGACAGGATGAGCGGATGCGGCGCATTGGCGATCACAAGGTGATCAATCCGGCCTGCCATTGTTCCGGTTAACGCAATTGCCCATGCGACAACGCCGCCCAGATCGTGGCCCACGAGCGTAAAATTCCCGGCCCCCAAAGCGTCGGCCATCTGCTCGATATCGCCCATCAATTTGCCAATTGTGTACTCGCTGGCGTCTTGCGGGTTGGATGATCCGCGATAGCCGCGCTGGTCGGGCGCAATACAGCGATACTTTTCAGAAAAATGCGCGATCTGGCCGCGCCATGTCCGGTGAGATTCGGGAAAACCGTGGAGGAAGATCAGTGTCTCGCCGTCCCTTTGCCCAATGTCGAGCACGTCCAGCTCGATGCCTGAGGGCAGCTTTACCCGCTTCATACCCTCAGCCATGGTCAGCCTTCCGCATCCATTTTCTTGATGTAACCTGCGGCAACCATCGCTGCCACCTGATCCAATAGCTGATCGGGCGTGCGGCGAATTTCGCCCATTTGTTCTTCCACACCGTTCGCGACGATAATCTCACGTTGGCCCGCGACTATCGCATCGACCATGGTCTTGGCCGCCGCGTCGGCAGGGATGCCGTTATCGATCGCTTTGTCGCTTTTGCCGCGCTGCGATCCATCGGCGGTAAGCGCGTTTCGCGACACGTTGGTTGCGATAGAGCCGGGGACGACAACATGAACATCCACGCCCGTAACGGACAATTCCGCGCGCAAGGCATCGGCATAACCGATCAAGCCAAATTTCGCCGCGCAATAGGCCGTTCGCAGCGGTACGCCGACTTTGCCCGCGATGGATGATATGAAGACAAGTTTTCCCGATCCACGCCCTGTCATATGCGGCAACAAAGCCTGCGATGCGGCAATCTGTGCGGTCAGGTCGATATCAATTATATCGTGATAGACCTGCATGTCGGTGTTGATCGCCTGACTTCGCTGCGAAACGCCTGCATTGGCAACAAACAGATCAACCGCACCATTCCATGCGATTGCCTTTTGAGTGGCGGCCTGCATCGCGGTTTCGTCCCGAACGTCAAACGGCAGGATCAGCGTTTCTGTGCCGAGCGCCCCGGCAACTTCAGACAGACGATCGCCATTGCGGCCAGACAGAATGATTTTGGCACCGCGACTGGCCCATTCAGCGGCCAGCGCTGCGCCGATGCCCGAAGAACTTCCTGTTATCCAGATTGTCTGTCCTGCGAAACTCATGGTATTTCCTTTTCGGTTTTATTCTTCAAAGCGGCTTTCTTCGCGCAGTTTCAACCCTGCTGTTTGCAGCGGTGTGGCCGCTTTTTCAAATTCGGTTGGGGTCATTTTGGTGAACCGTTTGAATTCCCGCGCCACATGCGATTGGTCGAAGTAACGCAGGGCCGCAAGATCCTGTTCGGATTGGGTGGAAAAGCCGCGCATCGCCGCCGCCATGTCCAGAAAACGGCTGCGCCTTAGGACTGCTTTGGGCCCAAGGCCGAATGTGTAGTGGCAGCGCCGTTCCATTTGGCGAACGGAAAGGCCAATTTCCCGCGCAGCGTCTTCAACTTTGATCGCGCTGTCGCGCCGGGAAAATATTTCAAACTTTGCCATTTGAGGATCGGTTTTCCGTGACCCGACCTCCTTAAGCCGTTCGCGAATCGCATTTTCCAGCGCGGCAATTTTGCCCTCATCATCCGGTGCAGTTTCAACACTTGATTGAACCGTGTCGGCAATGTCGCCCCAGACATCCTGCAGACGGATCAGCCGGTCACGGTAATTGCGGTGGGTGTCTGTGAACAATCCGCGCCAACCGCTTGGCCTGATGGCGATACCGACTACTGCAAAACTGCCTTGCACGCGCACGCGTAATGGCAATTCATTGGCGCCGAAAAACAGCGTCTTGCCCGGCTGGCTCCATTCCCCCGGTGCGACTTCGCCTTTCCAATCGCCTTTCAGCAAGCAGCGAATGAAGGCGGTTTCCGACAGAAGGAAATCCTCGATTACCATTTCATCAGGCAACGCCGCTTCGAACACGTAAAAGCGCCGGATAAACGGCGCCAAATCGGGTGAGGGTTGATAGGTGCGCGAAAGCAACATGGATTATCCGGGTGTGTTTGCCTTGATCGCCAAGGCGTGAACCCGTTCGCCGGGAATATCTCGTAAGGCTTTGTTGATCATGCGCTGACGGTTGAGGCGCGATACATCCGCGAATGCATGGCTTTCAATCACAATTGTAAAATGCGATTCGCCGCTGCCATCATCACCCGAATGCCCCGAATGCTTGGCGCTGTCGTTGATAATTTCCAGCTTTGTCGGTGCAAATTCGGCACGCAGCAGTGTATCCATTTCTTCGGCAACGCTCATAATCCGGTAAATCCCAATTGAAATTTCAGCATATGTCCCCATCCTTAAGCCTTATGCGAGGCGATCGGTTCCATGGGCGGTTTGAAGAGGCAGGGCAAGAATGTCAGGCCCCTGATTGTTCAAAGCAAGGTCAATTTCGTGCTCCTGGCAGTTATGGAAGCAATTTTGACGGGCCCGGCGAATGGCGTTGGTTCTGTCTCGATCACATCCGCGAATTTAACGCAGGCTACGATTGGTTTGAAGGGATGAACGCCGAAGAAATTCTCGCCGCTCAATCCCCGGCCGCTGGTTGGCGAACCGAAAACCGCGCTTTTCGCCCCGATGCGGGTATTGATGGAATGCCGCGTTGGGCTGATTTTGCTGACCCGCTTGATGCCATCGGCGGGCGGGCCGCAGATATAAAAGCGCGCGCCGCAGGCCATCAGGACAGCTATTCAAAATTTACGCCGCTCGAACAGCAAGCCCTAACTGTGCTGGGGTTAAAACCGGGTGTTGAACGGCAGCAATTGCGCCGCCGCTACACCGAATTGGTGCGCCGGTATCATCCCGATCAAAACGGCGGCGACCGCAATTTTGAAGCGCGGTTGGGCAGGGTTGTTGATGCTTATCAAACGCTCAGGAAAAGTGCGGCATTCGGTTAATCAGTCCGATGCTTGGGCCTCCTCAATCAGTTTCATGTCAATCGCCTTTGCCTCTTGATATTTGGGCCGTGCCCGCAAACGTTCAGCATAGGCGACGAAAGCATCCTCTTCAGGTAATGATTTGAACATCAGCCCCCAATCAACCTGACTGCCGACATAAACGTCGGCCATGGTGAACCTGTCGCCGCAAATATAATCGCGGCCGGACAAAACGGATGCAAACGTCTCAACCGTGCGGTCAAAAGTACCAAATCCGGCGGTCGCTTCTTGCCCGTCAGGCACTTTCCAGCCCATCGATTTTGCCAAAACCGCCTGTTCGATTGGACCGGCAGCAAAGAACATCCAACGCAAATAGGATGCCCGCTCGTGATCGGCGGGCAGCAAATCCGGCGCGCTGGTTTCCGCCAGATAGGCACAAATTGCCGCTGCTTCCGTCACGACATGGATATGGCCGCCATGATGATGGACCAGCGTGGGAACTTTGCCCATCGGATTGGCATCAAGCAGCGCTTTTGGTTTGTTCGTCCAATCGACCAGCTCCGTTTGGTAATCCGCATCCGCTTCGTGCAGTGCCCAGCGAACGATTTGCCCGCGGCTCATCGGATTTGTAAAAAATGTGTAGTCAGTCATATTCGTCCTTAGTCCCGCCCTAGTGTAAAGATTGGCGTGAATCCGCCATAAATCAGCCGCTTTCCTGCAAAGGGCATGTCTTCGGGCGGTTCCATTTCCTCATTCGCTTCCATTTGTGCCGCTGCGCGGTCGCAGGTTTCTTTATCAGGCCAGACCACCCAAGAAAATACAATCTGTTCGCCATCTTCGGCTTTTACAGCCTGGCGAAAATCGGTGTGTTTGCCGCTTGGAATATCTTCTTCAATTGCCTCGACGATTTCCAAAGCGCCGTAACGTTTAAACATTGCACCCGCTTCTTTGGCCATCGCCAGATAGGCGTCTTTTTTGTCCGGCAAGACAGGTATAACAAACCCCTGAATATACATGGTGCACTCTCCTCTCACGGGCACTTTAGCAGGAAGGCACGGGGAGAATGCGTCAATTTTGCCGGAATGCCCAGCGCAGGGTGCGGCCAACACCGCCAGCAGCCAACCGCGCGGGGATAACGGAAAGCCCCGGATGGCGCAGGCCGAGCATTGTTCGGGCATAGGAGGGCAAAAGTTCTACCGCCGTTGTACCGAGAATTTTCTGAACCGCTGGCGGCGCGTTCTGAGGCCGCTGCGTTAGGACAAGATCGGCGATTTCTTTTGCTTCTATGCTGGATTGCAATTGCGGCTTGAAGCGGCGTAGCAGCTTTTCCGCTTCATTCTTCGTTTCCGGCACAGGATCTGCATCCAATTTGCGTGCGATCACCGCGAATTGCTGAAAATACCTGTCCTGATCGGCAAAGCTCATCGACGGTTTAACGTAGCGTAAATAGGCTTCGAGAAAGCTGGTCGCTTCGGCCACATGAACCCATGCCAGCGTTTCTGGATCGCGCGCGGAATATGGGGCGCCGCCGGTCAGCGTGCCGTTCACAGTTGCGTGAATCCGGTTCACACGGCCAATTATCTTGTCCGCTTCGTCGCGGTGGCCGAAAGTTGTGATTGCAATGAATTTTGCCGTGCGGCGTAATCGCCCGTGCATATCTTCGCGAAAATTGGAATGATCGAGTACGCCTTGCAAAGCTGGCGGATGCAGCATCTGGAGCAGCAGGCTGCGAATACCGCCAATCATCATGGACACAGCATCGGCATGCACCAGCCGGATCGGCGAATCCTTTTCGAAATAGGCTTCGTCCGACGGCGGCACAGGCTGTTCGCCGTTTTCAACATCATTGAACACAGCGCGCACGCGGCTCACGAGTTTTCCTCGGATGTGATCAGATGGGCGGGGCAGCGGCATGGAACCGGATATAGGTTATTTGTCCGGCAAGGGAATGCCATGGGATAGATGTCGTGTCTTTGCTTGCAGGCAAACGTGCTCGCCGCTAGGCGTTGCCGCAATATGACAGACACAACTTTCGATCCGACCTCCAAAACATCACTTGCCGCACCTGACACTACTGTCGATGTGCGCGATACTTTCGGTATCGATATCGACTGGCAGGTCCCCGCCTTTAGCGAAGCTGACGAGCGCGTGCCCGATTTCGACAAAAGCTATGTGTTTGACCCCGACACGACGCTGGCGATTCTGGCCGGTTTTGCCCACAACCGCCGGGTGATGGTGCAGGGCTATCACGGCACCGGAAAATCGACGCATATTGAACAAGTTGCTGCGCGCCTCAATTGGCCCTGTATCCGTATCAATCTAGACGCGCATATTAGCCGGATCGATCTGGTTGGCCGTGATGCGATTGTGCTGCGCGATGGTTTGCAGGTCACCGAATTTCGTGAGGGATTGCTGCCTTGGGCCTTGCAACACCCTGTTGCGCTGGTGTTTGACGAATATGACGCGGGCCGTCCTGATGTGATGTTCGTAATCCAGCGTGTGCTGGAGACAGAGGGCAAGCTGACGCTGCTCGATCAAAACCGCGTAATCCGGCCTGATGCAGGTTTTCGCTTGTTTGCAACTGCCAACACGGTTGGCCTGGGTGATACAAGCGGGCTTTATCACGGCACGCAGGCGATCAACCAAGGCCAAATGGACCGGTGGAATATCGTGGTCGGGCTGAATTATCTGCCGGCAGAGACTGAGCAGGAAATTGTTGCATCGAAAAACCCCGATACTGATCCAAAACAGATTGCCGATATGATCAAGGTCGCCGATTTGACCCGGCAGGGCTTTATGAATGGCGATATCTCTACTGTGATGAGCCCGCGTACGGTTATCACTTGGGCGCAGAATGCGGCGATCTTCAACGATGTCGGCTTTGCCTTCCGCCTAAGCTTCCTCAACAAATGCGACGAAGCAGAGCGGATGTTGGTGGCCGAATATTATCAGCGAGTGTTCGGCACCGAATTGCCAGAGAGTGTGGTTGCGAAGGGGTAAATATCCCCTCGCATTCACTGTATTGTTAGTATAATACAGCGGCAATGCTTGGTCGAATCCTCAGAGGTTTATTGGGAAAAAAGCGGGACGATTCCGCATCACAGCCCAAGGGTAATCGCTATTTTTCCTTAGAAGAACCCTATGGTTCTGCGTGGGAAGATGATGACGACGAAGGTGACGGTTACCGTTCCGGCACCCATTCTCCCGACTTTGATCGCTGGGATCGCCAGCTAGGCACTGCCACTAAAATGCACGAGCGCAGCAAGCTTCGTTGGTGGCAGCGTGAGTTTTGGCGCGGGCGGCGCAAGCGTTGGTGGGCTGCGCGCATTGTTGCAGCGATACTGATGATGTTTATCCTGATTATCGGCTGGCTGGCATGGTCTGCGCCGCTCAACAAATCGCTGGAGCCGATTGCCGCGCCGCAAATCACGCTGCTGGCCGCAGATGGAACGCCCATTGCGCGCAATGGCGCGGTTACCGACGAACCTGTCGAGCTGGCAAAGCTACCTGACCATGTTGCCGAAGCTTTTCTGGCGATTGAGGATCGACGATTTTATAGCCATTGGGGGATTGATCCACGCGGGATCGCGCGCGCGATCTGGACCGGATATGGCGGCGGCAGCACGATTACCCAGCAGCTTGCCAAATTCACCTTTCTCACCCCCGAACGCAGCCTGTCACGTAAGGGGCAGGAAATGCTGATCGCTTTTTGGCTGGAGGCATGGCTGACCAAGGATGAGATCCTCGAACGGTATCTTTCCAACGCCTATTTCGGTGACAATGTTTACGGCTTGCGTGCAGCGTCATTGCATTATTTCTACCGCAAGCCGGAAAATTTAAAGCCGGAACAGGCAGCGATGTTGGCCGGGCTGGTTCAGGCGCCATCGCGCTATGCGCCGACCCGTCATTTTGAACGGGCCGAAGCGCGCCGGCAGTTGGTGGTAAAATCTATGGTTGCCGCTGGCTATCTTACAGGGGCGCAGGCTGCGGCCATGCCCAAGCCGGTGATCGATGCTCGGCTGAAAAACGATCTGCCCACCGGAACCTATTTTGCCGATTGGGCACTGCCAGAATTGCGCAAAACAACCGACAGCGGATATTCGAGCACCACGGTTATAACGACGCTGGATTCGCGATTGCAAAACATTGCAAGTTCGGTGATCGCCCGCGCGCCTTTGGGCGACGCGCAAGTCGCCCTGGTGGCGATGCGGCCTGATGGCGAAGTGGTCGCGATGATTGGCGGCAAGGACTATCGCGCATCGCCATTTAACCGGGCAACACAGGCAAAGCGTCAGCCGGGGTCAACGTTCAAACTATTTGTCTATCTGGCGGCGCTGCGTTCGGGATTGGAGCCTGATGATCTGGTTGACAACACTGCGATTGAAACTGGCAGCTATCGCCCGAAAAACGCTAGCGGACGCTATTCTCAATCGCTTACCCTTGAGGATGCTTTTGCCCAGTCCAGCAATGTCGCGGCCGTGCGGCTGTATCATCAGGTCGGTGACAAGGCGGTGATCGATACTGCGCGTGATTTCGGCATAAATTCTCCCTTGCCAGAGGGTGATCCAAGCCTGGCTTTGGGAACGTCGACAGTTAGCCTAATCGAACTGACGGCCGCCTATGCCGGTGTTGCAGCCAACAATTTTCCCGTCGAGCCAAGCGCTATCGAGGCGGAGGAAGCAGGCTGGTTCGACTGGCTGTGGAGTTTACAAGGCAGTCTGTATTCATCCGAGCACGAACATATTGAACAGATGCTGCGCGCAGCCGTTAACCGCGGAACTGGCAAGGCGGCGGTATTGCGTGGGCCGAATTACGGTAAGACCGGAACCAGCCAGGGAAACCGCGATGCCCTGTTTGTCGGCTATGCCAAGGATAATCAGGGCGATCTGGTGGTCGGCGTGTGGGTTGGAAATGACGACAATTCGCCGCTGGACGGAGTGACCGGCGGCGGATTGCCTGCACAAATATGGCGCGATTTTATGCGCGCGGCGCTTGGCGAAGCTTCACCGCCTTCGCCCCAACAATCGGCCGATCCCGCAGGGCCGGTGCAGCCACTTGACGTGCCCGATCTGGGCGACATTCCAATTGGCGATGATGGTACACGTTTGCGCGTGGGGCAGGGCGAAGGTGTAACCCTATCGACGCAAGTAGAAGGCGTTCCGATTGATATCAGGATCAATCAGGATGGCCTGCGCGTCGATCCCGTCCGGCGGGACGGTGATCAATAAACGCAAATTGTACGAAGGCCAATTATGCGTCCGGTTCGGCCATTAGAATGTTCATAATCGCTGTCGCAATTGGCCGTTCGCGATCATCCTGCCATGCTTCGACCGATATGTTGGCATTGCGGCGGCCTAGCTTGACGATCCGCGCTTTGGCGTAAGTCGTCCGCATTTTTCCTGCATTGAGGAATTGCATGGTAATATTGATCGGCTTGAGCCGGTGATTGCGATCAAGCCGCGCCAATTCTTCACGCAGCAAGGCGTAGCCTGCAGTTTCCAGCAGGCCCGATGTGGCCCCGCCGTGCAGATGGTTTGGCCGCCCTTCTACATCGCCGCTGAATTCAAATGACAACACCGGCACACCATCTTCAACATCATGCACCGTGATGCCGATGGATTTGGCGTAAGCCGTGATTGGATGGGGGCCGGTATCAGACATCACGCGGCACCGTACCGATCGTCATAAATACGCCTGACATCGTGGCAACCGTATCCCCGGGATCGCCATCATGGGCAACCCCCCGGACAAATGCGGCAGAGCGAGAAAGTCGGTAACATTCAACATGGCCGATAACCGCGGTTTTTTCGCGGGCGGGCCGCTGATAATCGACCCGCAAATCCAGCGTGGCGATGCCCACGAATTTCTGAAGCTTTGTCCAGATCGAAAGCCCTGATGCCATATCAAGCAATGAGATGATCGGACCTGAGGCGAGAATATCCCGGTCCACTTCGCCGACCAAATCTTCGCGCCAGGGCAGTTCCAGCGCGCACCAGTCGGGGCCGTGATCGCGATATCGCAGGCCAAGTTTTGCCGTATGCCCGTGTTTGAGCATGAATTTAACCGCCATGCTCGGATCAAAAATATCGGACTTTTCGGTCATTCGGATCGTCTGTATCGACTTCGATTCCATTGCAATCTTTTAATTTCAAACCCTTGTGAATGCAGGGCAATTTCTATTTGCGCAGCGCCATTGCTGCGTGCTGAAAAGGGATAGAAATATGAACTTGCCCAAGATCAATCTAGCGGATGTACCGGTAATCGACACTGCGACCGGAATTTTTGGTAGCCTGCCAAATATCGCCACGGCATCAAGCGATGACCGGATCGTTATCATCATGGTCTATATTTACGACACAGCAGCCACCGGCATTCCGCTTTAAGCTGGTCCGGCAATTATGAAAAACCAGCATGAAATTGAGGCGCTGCGGGGCAATCCGGCCTTGCAGCGCCGCGCACAAACAGCCGTTCTCCAGGCCCGATCAGATTGGATTGAAGGCACGGTGAAACCCCTGCGATCAGAACTGGTCACCTTTTGAAAAGGTGCGCGGCTGTCTGATTGTCCCGCGCTTTGCCGCGCCATGAACGATCTGGCAGTTGCAGTATTGATTGTGAGATCATTGTTGCGACCGATGTGCCGGGCCTTGGCGCATGCGCCGGTCGCGCAGGTTCCTTTCCGTTACCAATATCAGGACGGGATTGGCATATTGCGCCTGTTGGATTTTGGCGAAGCGGCATTGTCGCTGGTGTTGTTTGAGGATGGAAAGCGCCCGCCACAACAGACCATCAGCTTTACCGACAGCGAATGCACAGAGATTGTTCTGGCCGGTCGCGGCACGGTGCAAATGCTTCAAATTTCAAAGGAGGACGCATCCCATGCGGTGATTGAAAGGCAGGCACATTGCGTATCAAAGGGTGCTGTCCTGAAAGTTTCCGGCCCTGCGGAAGGCAGGTTGATCGAAAATATTGGCGGCCAGATCATTGCCCTGCGATTGACCAGATCGCCCAAGAACCCGTCTCTCAGCCGGGAATTCCGTTTGGATTATGGTGCGCTGGTTCACCGTGCATCGGGCCGCCGGCAGGAGGGCAAGCAAGCGATGGCGCGGGCATTGATCGGCGCGATGGAGCGGACCGATGCAATATCGACAGTGGGCAAAATTGCTGGAGAGCGTGATCATCCGCTCCGATGGGAAGCGATCCGGAAGGGGCTGACGCTTGATACAAATCGCGGTTTTCGAAAATTGGATGAGGTTGCATCAAATCCCAATGACCCGCTGTCGGAAACTGGAATTGCGCTGAAGACGCAGCTGATTGCAGCCTATCCCCAACTCGCTCAACTGGAGGAAAAGCGATGCCGCGCGTGATTAAATGTGACGATACAAGGCCATTCTCGGTGGCAGAATGCAGCGATGCCCTGATGCACAATGGGTTCGATCCCCGATCCGGAGGCAGCTTGCAACATGCCGCGCAATGTTTGCGGCGGCCTGGCAATGATCGCGGCTTCATCGGCGATACCATGCTGGAAGAATTGAAAAACCGGCATAGCGATACGTCCGACAGCCAATATGGCGCGCGGGCGCTGATGCTCACTGAACCCAAGAACGGCTTTTTCCTGCGCGCCAACATTTGGCCAAGCGCGCAGGATCATGTGTTGCAGTCCAGCGGCGCACATAATTTTTCATATCATGCGCCGCATGATCACAATTTCGATTTCCTTACGCTGGGCTATTTCGGGCCGGGATATTCCAGCGATTATTGGGAATATGACCACGATGCTGCCGCGGGCTATCGCGGCGAGACTGCGGGCCTGCGCTTTGTTGAACGGGCCACGCTCGATCCGGGGAAGCTGATGCTTTACCGCGCACATCTTGATGTTCACAGCCAGTTGCCGCCTGCCAGCATCTCGGTTTCGCTGAATATTATGTCAATCGACCCTGAACAGGGGTGGCGTGATCAATTTGCATTTGATTCCGAAAACGCCCGGATAAAATTGGCGAGTTTCCATGCGCGAAGCCTGTTGGAGGATGATCCGGCCATACGCGACAATATCTGGGCTGAAGCTGAAAATTCGGGAAGCAGGCTGGTCGCTGAAGAGGCAAAACTGTTCCGCGCAGAGCTGGTCTAGAGTATCCCGCCCGCCAGCGCATCAATCGCGCCTTGCAGGAACACCGCGGCTGCATGGCTGTCGATCCGTTCGGCACGTTTGCGGCGGCTCATATCCTGGCCGATCATATCGCGTTCTGCGCTGGCGGTGGACCAACGCTCGTCCCACAATAGCACGGGCAGGGCAAATGCCGCGGACAAATTGCGCGCATAGGCGCGGCTGGACTGCGCGCGCGGCCCCTCACTGCCATCCATGTTCCGCGGCAGGCCGATAACAATGGCTTTAACCGATCGGGCCTTAATCAGTTCACCCAAACGATCGCGGTCGCGCCCGAATTTTCCGCGCTCCAAAGTTTTGCCGGCGGTTGCAAATTGCCATCCCGCATCGCAAGTTGCCGTGCCGATCGTCTTGGTGCCTAGGTCGAGCGCGAGGATCGCCCCGCCGTCGGGCAGGGCGTCACGCAGTTCAGGCGCACTTTCGGTAATCAGCGCGCCTGTTCCCACGTCGCCACGCGGCCGACGACGCCGCGCTGCAAATTCTTCCAAAACAGCGGGATGTCATACACGTGGTAATTGTTACCCGGCAGCACGTAATTGCCCATTTCCGGCGGGTCACCGATCAACAGCAAGCCGCGCTCTCCGCAGCGGGCGGGGACTTGGCCGGGAACAAGTTCACCCGAGGCGAAGTTTTCTTCGGGAACCAGCGTGCCCAGATTGTTTTCAGCCGGTGCATCGCCGCCAATCGCGCCGGTAAGCGGGTTGGTGCAAAGAATTTCACTGTCGCGGCGTTTTACTCCGTCAAGCCCTTCCGACTGGCCATAACTGTCCAGCACCTGACTGGGATCGGCCGGTTCGGCAAAGCTGGACCAGCTCATTATGCAGCCCGATTGGCTGGCAGTGGCGCAGGCTGGAAAGCCAAGTGCGGGCAAATCGTGTTCGATCGAAATTGGCCAGCCGATGATATAAATGGCCGCCACTCGGCCGGCCTGTTCCTTGCCCGAAATTTCTTCGCGCAGCAGGCGCAGCAGATGCAGCGAGCCCTGGCTGTGGCCCGCGAGTACAATTGGCGTGTCCTTGCCGACCGTCGCGATGAAAAATTCATATGCCTGTTTCACATCATCATACGCAGCATCGAGCGCCTGACGCGAATCTTCCGTATCGCGCAAGAATGCACCCAGCGTTGCCTGACGATAACGCGGAGCCCAGATTTCATCGGCTTTGTTAAATGCGCTGGCCATGCCGCGGATGTAAAGCCGCGCAATACGCTGCGATTCGGCATCGTCGAGCGGGGCATTCCATTGGTTGCGATCAAGGAAACTGGTCGGGTGGACAAAGAATGTCGCGAAAGCCGGTGCCGCCTGTGTGGAGGCGGGAATGGAGCGTTCTTCACCGCGTGTTGCGGGCTGCCAGCGTGCGGGATCATTGGTCCCGATTCCTGGACGCGAAAACCACATTTCAGGATCTTGATAGGCGTTGCTGTCCAGCGGCGCCTGTTCAACAAATTTGTCGCCCGGCACAAATGCCAGCTCGGTAAATTCTTTTGACCATATGTTGAGCGCGATTGCGCCTGCAATCGTCAACACGATCAGGAATGCGACGAAATATAAAAATTTACGCACCATCGTTTGCAACCTCGTTTGATTCGCTGCTTGCTTCCTGACGTTTGGCCCGCCTTTCCAGCGCGACTTTTAACATGGCAAGCGCGGGATCGGCCAGGAACAGCCCCAACACGCCGAACAATATGCCCATGATCAACTGCGCTGAAAGGACCAGCGCGGGGGCCAAATCAACGGTTTTGCGGGCAATCATCGGGATGATCACATAACCATCGAAATTCTGGACCAGAAAATAGACGAAAATTGTGTAGAGGCCCATGTCGGTCCCGCCGGAAAAGCCCACCAGAACCATCAAAACGCCAGAAACAATAGCACCCAGATTGGGCACAAAGGCCAGCAGGCCAGTTAGAATCGCAAGCAAAGCCGCCATTGGGACGGTGCCAATACCCACCAGCGGCGCCACAATCGCCAGCATCACCCATGTAAACAGGCCTTCGAACACCATGCCAACCAGACGGCCCGCCATCAGGCGGCGTAATGTGTAGGCCATTTGCGAGATTGTTTTGTAAAAATCGTCGCGGCGATGGCGCGGCAGCATCCACGCGACGCCGCGTTCATACAGTTTTGGTTCAATGGCAATGTAAACGCCAATAATCACGATCAGCAGCAGGGTGGTAAAACCGCCCAAAATGCCGCCAATCGCGCGCGTGACCGTGCCAAATCCGCTGATTAGATTGCTGCTGATTTCGCGAATGCTGGCCTGATCGACGGCAAAGCCCTGTCCATCCAGCCATGCCAGTGTGACCGCGGCCTGCTGCTGGACGATGGTGGGCAATTGCGCAGCCTCGCGCGATATTTGAGAGCCGGCGTAGATGGTTAGCCAATATATGAACAGAAACACCGCAGCCAGAACAAGTGCCACACGCCAGATACGCCGGATTGGCAGGACGCGGCCTACAATGCGCGCACCGCCATCAATCATGGCTGCGAGAACCATCGCACCAAAAATTACCAGCAATGATTGAGAAATATAGATTGCCAAAATGGTCAATCCAACAATCGCGGTCCACACAAAGGCACGCTGCGCCTCCAGCCTTAATTCCGGGCTGGAGATACGTGACGGGCTGATGCCCAGATCATCGCTTTGGTGTGGTTTTTCAGGTTTGTCGCTCATTCGCCGCCATTTTCTTCTGGCAGGGCCGGGCGAAGTGTTGACCAAGCGCGGCCTTCACGCAGCGAAGAGAACCAGGTTGCCGGGTTCCAGCCGGTGGATCCGTCGAGCGAGAAGGTGATAAATTCGGCGCGGCCGCCAACATTGGCAAGCGGCACTGGACCGCCAAGCCCTTGTGCGAAAGTTGGCGCGCGGCTGTCGGCAGAATGATCGCGATTGTCGCCCATCATAAAGACATGGCCGTCCGGAATCGTAATCTCGTCAAAATTGTCGAGGCCCTGAACGGTGTGATCAATAATCAGATAGCTTGCGCCATTGGGCAGCGTTTCACGAAATGTGGGAACCTCGTAAACCTCGCGGCCGTCATTCAGCGTCCGGCGATAGGCTTCAAAATCCCTCAGGCAAAGGAGACCATTGCACATTTGTTCCGGATCATAAGGCAGGCGAATCGATGGCTCGACCGTGCGCGGCACAGCATTTCCGTTCAGAATAATGCGGCCACCACGAACAGCGATACGGTCGCCCGGCAGGCCGACAACCCGCTTAATATAGTCTTCGTCGCGCACGGGAGGCACGGCGATGACGATATCGCCATATTCGGGCGTGTCAGCCCAAATACGGGTTTCGCTGCGCGGCAACAGATGGAACGATGCAGAAACCCATGACCAGCCATAGGGATATTTGCTGACCACCAGCCTATCGCCGACCATTAAATTGGGCAGCATGGATGTGCTGGGAATGTAGAATGGCTTGGCAATGAAGCTGTGGAACATCAACACGGCAAGCAGCATCAACGCCAATCCGCGAAATTCAGCGAACCAATTTACCTTTTGATCTTCAGTTTTTTCTGCTGTGTCGGTCACTTGTGATATTTCTATTCTAATGTGGGATCAGGGCTTGGGCACGGCTTCGATAATAACGAATGCTTGCGCCCATGGATGATCATCGGTGAGGGTTAGATGAATGACGGTCTCATGGCCATCGGGCGTCAATTCCGCAAGCCGCTTCGCCGCGCCATTGGTCAGTGCGAGCGTCGGGGCGCCGGACTTAGCGTTTACCACACCGATGTCCTTCATATAGACGCCGCGATAGAACCCTGTGCCAACAGCTTTGGAAAAAGCCTCCTTAGCAGCGAAACGTTTTGCATAGGTTCCAGCGCGGGTGAAGGGGCGCTTGGCGGCCTTGGCGCGTTCAATTTCGGTGAAGGCGCGTTTCTCGAATCGCTCGCCATGACGGTCGAGAACGCCCTGAATACGCTCGATATTGCATAGGTCTGATCCGAGGCCGATGATCACCGCGCGTCGTCCATCATATCGCGCATTCTTCGGACGGCACCTTCCAAGCCAACAAATATCGCCTCACCCATCAAATAGTGCCCGATGTTCAGTTCGGCGAGCTGCGGGATCGCTGCAATCGGCTGGACGTTTTCATAGGTCAATCCGTGTCCGGCGTGCGGTTCGATGCCGTTCTTTACGGCAAGCGCGCTCATATCGGCGATGCGTTTCAGTTCCCTCGCGCGCGTTTCCCCGGTCGCATGGGCATATTCGCCGGTGTGAAATTCCACCACAGGCGCGCCCAGGCGTATCGCGGCCTCAAGCTGCCGTGCCTCTGCCTCGATAAACAGGCTGACGCGGATGCCTGCGTCCGTGAGCCGCGAGACGATTGGCGCAATGCGGTTGTGCTGGCCAGCTGCATCCAAGCCGCCCTCGGTGGTGCGTTCTTCGCGTTTTTCGGGGACAATACACGCGGCGTGCGGCCTGTGGCGTAGCGCAATCTCCAACATTTCATCGGTCGCGGCCATTTCCAGATTGAGCGGCAGATTGGTCGCGTCTTGAATGCGTTTCAGATCGTCGTCACGGATATGGCGGCGGTCTTCGCGCAAATGGGCGGTAATCCCGTCACCGCCAACACTGGCGACTATTTCTGCTGCGCGAACCGGATCGGGATGATCGCCGCCGCGCGCGTTGCGGATTGTCGCAACGTGATCGATGTTGACCCCAAGGCGAAGGCGGCCTGTCATTACTTGCGGCTTCCCGGCTTGGTTACAGAAATGGCGGCCAGTTCCGGCGGCAATTCATCCTCTGCATAGGACGGGAAGGTTATTTCCGTGAGAGCAAAATAGGGCACATCAAATTCGACATTGCCGCCCGATCGGTTGACGATCGATACCAATGCCAGCACTTCGCCGCCCGCGTCTTCGATTGCCTTCATGGCTTCCTTTGAAGACAGGCCGGTTGTGACAACATCTTCCACAACAATAACTTTTTCCCCGGCTTTCAGGCCGAAGCCGCGCCGGAATCCAAAGGTGCCATCTGGCCGTTCCAGAAACATCGCCTCCTTGCCCAATGCACGGCCCATTTCGTGGCCGATAATGATTCCGCCCATTGCCGGTGAAACCACAGTGTCGATTCTACCGCGAAGATCGCGCGGCAGCTTTGCGGCAAGGGCGGCGGCGAGTCGGCTGGCGCGCATCGGGTCCATCAACACGCGCGCGCATTGCAGATAGTGCCCGCTATGCCGCCCTGAGGACAATTTGAAGTGGCCTTCGAGCAGTGCTTCGCTCGCTCGGAACTCGGATAAAACTTCGGCGTCGGTCATGGCGTTTGGTCGGTAATCCCAATGGTGGTTGTCCGTTGGACAAGGATGATTGCGGATTTTTCTCCTAGAAGCGCTTGAGGCACGGGGCAACCATGCGTATAGGCGCGGCTGAACAGTCCCTGACCGATTGGTGTCGGGGATGGTGTATACGACAGTCGGGGCCGTGCATTGCGGCCGCGATAGAAAACGGAAAGCGTCTGCATAATGACTTTCGGTGACTGGCCCCACGGGGCGATTCGAGTGGTAATGACGGTCTGGGCAGCAGCGATGCTGGCTTTGGTTCCGCAAACGGTAACTGCTCAGGACGAAACGGCAGCTGGCGAAGCTGTTGCTGCCGAAGCTGGGGCAGAGATTGCCGTTGAATCTGGCGGATACACGCCGCTTGGGCCTGACATGATCAAAGGCCAGCCGGTTGATGGCGGTGTGGATTTTCAACCGATTTTCACTGATGACGGCCAATATGCCTATAAAATGCATACTTATTTGTTGATGCCGATTATCACGGCGATCAGCATTTTTGTGCTGTTTTTGCTGCTGTTTGTAGTTGTAAAATATCGCCGTTCCGCCAATCTGGAACCTTCAAAAACCACGCACAACACAATGATCGAAGTCGTTTGGACATTGGTCCCCGTCTTGGTTCTTGTGGCTATTGCCATTCCTTCAATCACATTGCTCGCGCGCCAGTTCGAATCGCCGCCCGAAGATGCGGTGACAATCAAGGCAACCGGCTATCAGTGGTATTGGGGGTATAGCTATCCCGACAATGGCGGGTTTGAAATTATCTCGAATATGATGGCGCCCGAAGATGCGATTGCTGCGGGCCTTCCGGCTCAACTAGCAGTGGATAACCGCATGGTTGTTCCCGCTAACACGCCGCTACGCCTTCAGACCACTGCTGCGGACGTGATCCACGCATTCGCCGTGCCGTCGCTGTGGTTCAAGATTGACGCCGTACCCGGGCGCCTGAACGAGCGCCTGCTCACGATTAACGAGCCGGGCATCTATTACGGCCAGTGCTCCGAACTTTGCGGCGCGCGCCATGGCTATATGCCAATCGCAGTCGAAGCTCTTCCGCGTGAAGAGTGGGAAGCTTGGGTAGTCGCTCAAGGCGGAAGTGTTGGCGAAGCCGAAGAAGAAGCCGCTGAAGAATCGGCCGATACTGAAGCTGATGCCGAAGCCGATGCCGAATCTGGCTCAGAAACCGATACCGCCGCGGCCGCTGAATAAGCCCGTACCGAACGAAACGCTGATTTAACTCAAGGTTAGAGATACAACCATGGCAACAACAGCCGAAACTCTCCCGGTCCATGACGATCACACCGCTGATCATGGGCATGACGCCGACCACAAGCCCGGCTTCTTTTCCCGCTGGTTCATGTCCACCAATCACAAGGACATCGGCACGCTTTATCTGATCTTCGCGATTTGCGCGGGTATCATTGGCGGCGCTATCTCAGGAATTATGCGGATGGAGCTGATGGCTCCGGGTATCCAATATCTGGGCTGGTGGGTGAATTTCCTCGGCGGTGAGGCGAGCTTCGATGCCAATCTGCATATGTGGAACGTGTTCATCACCGCGCACGGCCTGATCATGGTCTTCTTCATGGTGATGCCTGCGATGATCGGCGGCTTCGGCAATTGGTTTGTTCCGCTGATGATCGGCGCGCCTGACATGGCGTTCCCGCGCATGAACAACATTTCGTTCTGGCTGACTGTTGTTGGCTTCCTGAGCCTGATGTTCTCGATGTTCGTGCCGGGCAGTGCCGCCGGATTGGGCGCAGGTACGGGTTGGACCGTCTATGCGCCGCTATCGACCACAGGCTCCGCAGGGCCGGCAGTCGATTTTGCGATCTTCTCATTGCACTTGGCGGGCGCAGGCTCGATCCTTGGTGCCACCAACTTCATCACCACCATTTTCAACATGCGTGCGCCGGGTATGACCCTGCACAAAATGCCGCTGTTTGTATGGTCGGTATTGGTCACAGCCTTCCTGCTTTTGCTTGCGCTTCCGGTGCTAGCGGCTGCGATTACCATGCTGCTGACTGACCGTAACTTCGGTACGACATTCTTCGACCCATCGGGCGGCGGCGATCCGGTTCTTTACCAGCACTTGTTCTGGTTCTTCGGTCACCCTGAAGTGTATATTATGATCCTGCCAGGCTTCGGTATGGTCAGCCAGATTGTTGCAACCTTCAGCCGCAAGCCTGTGTTCGGCTATCTCGGCATGGCATACGCGATGGTTGCCATCGGCGTGGTCGGTTTCGTCGTGTGGGCGCACCATATGTACACCGTCGGTATGGACGTGAATACGAAGATGTATTTCACCGCTGCAACGATGGTTATTGCGGTACCAACCGGCGTGAAAATCTTCAGCTGGATCGCAACCATGTGGGGCGGTTCGCTTGAATTCAAATCGCCGCTCGTTTGGTCGCTCGGTTTCATCTTCCTGTTCACCGTTGGCGGTGTGACGGGCGTTGTGCTGGCCAATGGCGGTGTCGATGACAATCTTCATGACACATATTACGTGGTGGCTCACTTCCACTACGTGCTGTCACTGGGTGCCGTGTTCTCATTGTTCGCGGGCTTCTATTACTGGTTCCCGAAGATGAGCGGCAGAATGCATAGTGAATTTCTTTCGCATCTGCATTTCTGGACCTTCTTTATCGGGGTTAACATCATCTTCTTCCCGCAGCACTTCCTGGGCATTCAGGGCATGCCGCGCCGCTATCCGGATTACACGGCAGCCTATGAATATTGGAACCAGATCTCCTCGATTGGCTACATGATCATGGCTGCTTCGATGGTGATCTTCTTCGTCAATCTTGCTTACGCATTTTTGGCGGGCCGCAAGGCTGCTGATAATCCGTGGGGCGAAGGTGCAACGACGCTGGAATGGACCCTGTCCTCACCGCCGCCGTTCCACCAGTTTGAAACACTGCCGGTAATCGAAGAACATCACGATTATCACGATCACCGTCCCGAAAAGGCATAATTGCGATGGGGCTTCCGAAAGGAAGCGGTTTTAGGAAAACGGGGAGGGGCGCGTCGGAAACGATGCGCCCCGCCTTATAGGAGCAGGGCCAAGCCCTAGCGAACAAACAATGGCGCAAGCGACACATACCGGCGTTGAAACCGCATCCACTCCGCTTCCGGCGGAATGGCGCGATTTTTTCGCGCTGACCAAGCCGCGCGTCATGTCGCTGGTAATTTTTACCGGCCTGTGCGGATTGCTTGCCGCGCCCGGATCGATCCATCCGGTGATCGGATTTACGGCCATCCTATGCATTGCCATCGGGGCAGGCGGTGCTGCTGCGCTGAACCAATGGTGGGAAGCTGACCTTGATGCCGGAATGAAGCGCACTGCCGCGCGCCCATTGCCCGCAGGCCGAATGCGCCGCGACGATGCGCGCAATTTCGGCGTGCTTATTTCTGCTGCGTCGGTGGGGATTATGGGTGTTGCTGTCGGATGGCTTGCGGCAGCGATTCTGGCCATTTCGATTGTCTATTATGCGGTTGTCTACACAATCTGGCTGAAGCCACGCACCCCGCAAAACATCGTGATCGGCGGCGGCGCGGGCGCTTTTCCTCCGATGATCGGCTGGGTGGCTGTGACGGGCGATATTACCACGATGCCCGTCTTGCTATTCGCGATCATCTTCATGTGGACGCCGCCGCATTTCTGGGCTCTCGCCCTATTTGTGCAAAGCGATTACGCCAAGGTTGGCATTCCGATGATGCCCGTTGTCAAAGGCGAGGCATCGACGCGCACACAGATCCTGATTTACAGTGTTTTGCTCGTCCCGCTGGCGGCTTCACCGTGGTTTATCGGCGGCGCGGGGGCTTTTTACGGTATTGCGGCGCTCGCGCTCAGTTCGGCGTTCCTCGCTTTGTCGCTGCCGGTGGCAATGCGCCGCGCGGCCCCGGGCGACACAATGAAGCCTGAAAAACGCCTGTTCGCATTTAGCATTCTTTATCTCTTTGCCCTGTTCGCGGTTCTTGTTGTGGACAGGGTTGCCGATTATCAGAATTGGCCAATTCCAGGAGTGAGCGCATGACACCCGAAGAAGAAACCGAATATCGCAGCCGCCAGAAAAGCCGCAACTGGGTCGTCGGCGGGGTTCTTTTGTTTTTCGTTGTTCTGTTTTACGCAATCACGATTGTCCGCATGGGGGATTGATGATGAACGCTGTTGCTCTCGATCAAAAAAACCAGCGAACAGGCATGCTTGCCTTTGCTGGTGCGCTGGCGATGCTCGGTCTGGGCTATGCAGCGGTGCCGCTGTATGATTTGTTCTGCCGCGTCACCGGTTTTGCCGGTACAACCCAGCAAGCAACCGAAACCGATGCCGAAATGGCGGAACGGTTCGCCCGAAGCGCCGGTGCAAAGTCGATCTCGATCCGTTTCGATGGCTCTACGGCAAGCGGCATTCCATGGAGCTTCCGTCCGGAACAAGTGACCGATACGGTGCAAATCGGCCAGCGCGACATCGCTTTTTACATCGCGCGCAATGACAGCAATGTACCGATTACAGGCGCTGCGACTTTCAATGTCGAGCCGGAACAGACGGGCAAATATTTCAACAAGATCCAATGCTTTTGCTTTACCGAACAAACATTGCAACCCGGCGAAGAAGTGCGGATGCCGGTGCTGTACTTCGTAGATCCGGCAATCTTAGAGGACGAGAACGCTAAGGATGTCGAACAAATTACTTTGAGTTATACCTTCCACAAGGCGGCAAATCCGGGTCAATAAGAATGCCGTAAGGCTGGACCTATCGCCTAGAGATCATTATGGGCTGCCAAAGCGCATGAGCGCGAATTTGGCCCGACAGGACGAGAAAAATCATGGCTGGTGCGAAAAACCACGAATATCACATTCTAGAACCCGATATTTGGCCGTTGATCGGCGCATTTTCGGCGCTGACATTTACTTCTGGCATGGTGCTGATGATGCATAAGGAATCGTTTCCTAATGCTTGGGCCATCGTTCTTGGCCTTGGCATTGCCGGCCTGATCGCAACCTTCTTCAGCTGGTTCGCCAATGTTGTTCGCGAAGCTGAAAGTGGGGATCACACACCAGTGGTTCAGCTGCATCTGCGTTACGGCATGATCCTGTTCATTGCCTCTGAAGTGATGTTCTTTGTCGGGTGGTTCTGGAGCTGGTTCGATTTCTCGCTGTTTCCGCAACCGATTGAATATGTTGACGGAGCCGTGTTTACGCGCTTCGGCGAAGAAGGCGCTGCGGCGATTTCTCAGTGGCCGCCAAAGGGTCTTGAAGTGCTCGACGCATTCGACCTTCCGCTGCTCAACACGCTGATCCTGCTATGCTCGGGAACGACCGTTACATGGGCGCACCATTCGTTGATCCACGGTGATCGCGATGGATTGAAAAAGGGCCTGTGGGCGACAATTCTGCTTGGCTCTGTGTTCACCGCCGTTCAGGTCTATGAATATAGCCATGCTGGCTTCGGCTTTGGACAAAGCAATTACAGTTCCGCCTTCTACATGGCGACAGGCTTTCACGGCTTCCACGTTTTGGTCGGCACGATATTCCTGATCGTCTGCCTGTTCCGGACGTATAAGGGGCACTTTACCCCGCGCCAGCACTTCGGTTTCGAAGCGGCTGCTTGGTATTGGCACTTCGTTGATGTGGTATGGTTGTTCCTGTTCATTGTCGTCTATGTTTGGGGCGGCTGGGGCGCCACAATTCATTAGTGCTGACCGCTAATGCAATCAGATAACCCTGATACCAAAGGGCAGCCTTCCGTTGGACAGGCTGCCCTTTTCGGTTTGTGCCCGCGATGCGGCGCGAAAACGCTGTTTGAAGGCGTGGCGCAATTCGCCCCTGAATGTTCCAGCTGTCGGCTGGATTTGACCAAGTTTAATGTCGGCGATGGTCCTGCTGGTTTCCTGACTCTGATCATTGGTGCATTGGTCGTGGGCTTGGCCCTGTGGCTCGAAGTTGCGCTAGCGCCGCCGTTTTGGGTGCATGCAGTTTTGTGGATCCCGATCACCTTCATTTTGGTCATCGGCGGATTAAGGGCGGCCAAGGCGGCCCTTTTGCACGCGGAATATGCGCGTAAGGCCGGCGAGGCAGGGCGCAAGGAATGAGCGTTAAAAGCATCCCATTGTTGCCAACCATTGCGGTGGCGATTGCCATGGCGATTATGGTTGCGCTGGGCGTTTGGCAATTGGGCCGGGCGGACGAAAAAGCCGCCATGCTCGCCCGATACAAAAACGTGCCGGCCGATCTTGAGACGATTGCATATCCGGCGAATGATACTGCGATGGAGGCAGGCCTTTACCGCAAAGTGACCGCGACCTGCGAATCAGTGCAATCCATGCGCGGAACGGCGGGAACAAATGCGGTTGGGGTGAAAGGCTGGGCGCAGATTGCCAAATGCTCCCTATCCGATGGCAATGTGGCAGAGGTCGCATTGGGCTGGTCACGTGGCCCTGATCTGCCTGATTGGCAGGGCGGTGCGGTTGCAGGTGTCCTTGCGCCGGGCGGAAAAATAATTGCCGACCCGCCGCTGGCCGAACTCGGCCCGCTTGCAAAACCCGATCCTGCAGATCTGCCAAATAACCATCTGTCCTATGCCGTGCAGTGGTTCCTATTCGCGCTAACCGCGCTGGTCATCTATGTGATCGCGCTCAGGGTGAGGGCTGCGAAGGATTGAGCGTGGCTGCGGCTCGCGCGTCTCAAGACTGTGATTTGGGCGGCGATGCAAAGCAGAACCATCCCGCCGGTTAGTTCGCTTCGCTTGCCCCAATGCAGCCGCGCCGCTAACCGCATTTCCGATGCAATATGTTTCTTCCCGCGGAAGCGCCCAAAGCCATGCAAATGGGACGCTAGATTTCGAACAGGTCACATTGGCCGGACTTGCAGGCGATGGCGGGCTTTACCTGCCGTCACGCTGGCCGCGCTTTACCGATGCCGAAATCGCCGGATTGGCGGGACTTTCCTATGCCGATCTGGCGGTGCGGATCATGCAGCCTTTTGTGGGCGATACGCTGACCGAGCAGGAGCTTGGCGAAATGTGCCACGACGCATATGGCCGGTTTTCTCATAGCGCGGTGACACCGCTAAAGCAGTTTAACGAGCAACAATGGTTGCTGGAATTGTTTCACGGGCCAACGCTGGCGTTCAAGGATGTCGCGCTGCAAATGCTCGGCCTGCTGTTTGAAAAGTTTCTTTCACGCACCGACGCGCATCTGACAATTGTGGGCGCGACCAGCGGCGATACAGGCAGCGCCGCGATAGATGCGGTTGCCGGCCGAGAGCGGATCGACATTTTCATGCTCCATCCCGAAGGCCGGATTAGCGATGTTCAGCGGCGGCAGATGACCACAGTGCTTGCGCCCAATGTTTACAATATCGCGATTGACGGCAGTTTCGATGATGCGCAGGCCAGCGTAAAACGGATGTTTAACGATCCCGCGATGACGTCTGCACGCGGGGGGCGTTTCCGCATCGGTGCAGTCAATTCGATCAATTGGGCGCGTCTGATGGCGCAGGTGGTGTATTATTTCGCCGCGGCGCTGCAATTGGGTGCGCCCTATCGCAAGGTCGCCTTCAGCGTGCCGACGGGCAATTTTGGCGATGTGTTTGCAGGATATGTCGCCGCGCAAATGGGATTGCCGATCGAACGGCTGATTGTGGCCACAAATGTCAATGATATCCTCCACCGCGCCTTGTCAGAAGGCGATTATTCGACTGGCGCTGTGACGCCGACCGCCGCCCCGTCAATGGACATCCAGATCAGTTCCAATTTTGAACGGCTGCTGTTTGATTGCGGCGGGCGTGATGGCGCGGCTTTGGCTGGGCAAATGCGCGGTTTCGAACAGAGCGGGGCGATGCAGCTGACCAATTCGCAGCGCGAAGGTGCCTCTAAATTGTTCACCAGCACGCGTGCCGATCCTGATGATATGTCTCGGGCTATGCGATGGGCGTCTGAAAATGCGGGTGAGATTATCGATCCGCATACGGCCATCGGCCTCCACGCAGCATTACAGGCGCAGATCGCGCCCGATGTACCGATTGTTACTCTGGCGACCGCGCATCCCGCAAAATTTGGTAATGCGGTTGAACGGGCCACCGGAACCCGCCCGCAATTGCCTGCCCGGGTGGGTGATTTGTTTGCGCGCGAAGAACGGTTTGATGTGCTTGCAGGCGATTACGATTCAATTGCTCGATATGTTTCGGAACGCGCAACGGAGTCGCGCTAATGGCCGCGCTGATCGAACAACCCTCCGTGCTTTCGGGCCAAAGCTGGGACGATTACGGCCTTGTTGATAGCGGCGATGGCCGCAAGCTGGAACGTTACGGCGACTACCGCTTTATTCGCCCGGAACCGCAAGCCATGTGGAAGCCGCGCCTTCCTGAATGGGACGCGCATGGCGAATTTATTCCAGGGTCTGATCTCGATGGCGGCGGGCGCTGGCACTATGATAAGCACGTGCCCGAAGAAGGCTGGCCGCTGAGGTGGAACGATGTGAAATTCACAGCGCAATGCACTCCGTTTCGTCACCTCGGCTTCTTTCCTGATATGGCGCCCGTGTGGGATTGGATGCGCGCGCAACTTGCCGGAAAATCCGGCGCACAGACGCTAAATCTGTTCGGCTATACCGGTGCCGGTTCACTCGCCTTGTCTGAATGCGGGCCGGTCACTCATGTCGATGCGTCAAAGAAATCGGTCGCACAGGCACGCGAAAATGCTGTGCTTTCAGGAATGCAGGACCGCCCGATTCGCTGGCTGGTCGATGATGCCGGCAAATTCACTGCGCGAGAAGTTCGGCGCGAGAGGCGCTATGACGGGATCATCCTAGACCCGCCCAAATTCGGGCGCGGACCAAAAAATGAAACTTGGCGCTTGGAAGAGGGGCTTCCCGGTCTTGTATCCGATTGCCGAGGCCTGCTCGACGAAGACAGCCGCTTTCTGTTTCTGACAGTCTATGCTGTTCGCATGTCGAGCCTTGCGTTGGGCGGATTGCTGAACGAGATATTTGCCGATTTGCCCGGCACCATCGAACATGGCGATCTTTCTGTTCGTGAGGAGGGGGGCGGCGGACGCTTGCTGCCGACGGCAATCTTCGCACGTTGGTCAAACAAGGGATAAATTATCGCATGGCTGATTCGCTGATCTTGGAAGTCGCCGATCTGGAACATGATGTCCTGACGGGCATTTATTCCGAAGAAACGGGCAAGCCGCAGCCATTGCGGATTACCATACAGGTCCGGCTGAAAGTTCAGGATCGGTATGAGCCCGATACGCCGCTTGATGCGAGCAAGAATTACATGGACCTGAAATTTGCCGCGACTGATGCTTTGCCCGACGGCGTGCACTTTAAGTTGATTGAGGCGGTGGCCGATCACATCTGCGAGACCCTGTTTGTGCAGGACAGCCGGATAGAGGAAATCACGGTCAAGATCGTGAAGCTCGCCATTGCCGAAGCAAATGAAAAAATCGGCGTGACCCTTACACGAGAGCGGCGCTAACCGCTGTGCAGGCCGTGTTGCGGATCGATAATTTGCCCGCAGCGGCATTAGAGGCTGTGCGCGTATTTCATGATTCAAAGCTGGATGAAGCCCGCGCAATGTCCGAAAAATGTGAAAGCCTTGTGATTGTCCTGCCGCCTGCGGAATATGATCATGCTGACTGGCGGCGCGCGGCGGCCCGTGATCTGGCGCGGGAGATCGCGCCAAAACGGGTGAACATTGTTTCCGGCGATAACGACACGCGCATCGCGGCGACCTGCGATTATCTGGGCAATGCGCCGGGCGTAACTGGCCAATATTTGCCTCTCGCCTAAAGCTACCGGGCGATTGCTGTCTTCAGTTCCGTCAAGGCGGCATCTTCTTCGGCAATCAGCCTTTCGACCGCCTGCTGTATCCTGCCAACAGCCTCGCGCTGTTCGAATCGCAGCGTTGTTTGGGCGTAAAGCAGATCCAGTTCCGCAAGCGCTATCGCGGTATCGCTGCGAAGCGATTCGATATCGGCCAGTGCGATTTGTGCCGCCGCCCAATCATTGCTGGAAGGATCGGTTCCGTGTGCCGCGTCGATCGTGCTTCTGGCCGCGGGCAGGGATTGCCCAAATTTCATATGCGCGGTTCTTGCCGCAGCCTCTATTTCGGGCAGGCTGCGCGCGTCGCTGGCCGGAAGCGGGGCGGGTTTGATCGCGGCGGGCACGCCGAACGTACCGCTAACGCGCTCGGCCTCGCGAATTTCCAACGTTGGATATTTGCCGCTTGATGCGGCACAGCCCGTGAGCATCGTAATTGCGCTGATCGAAGCAGCTGTGTAAATGAGGCGTCGCATGATGTTCCTTTAGCACGGCGTGTATCGCTTTCCAGCGAAACGCTCAAAATCACCAAAAAACCGGACGGTAGAACGTTGACTTGAACCGGCCTTTCGCTTAACGGCTCCTTTCTTTCCGGGGGACTGCCTGTTTGGCGGTTCATCGGGCGCGCCGTTTTTGATGATGAGAGCGGCACAGCAATTAAATTGAAAGTGACAAGACCATGTTCGCAGTAGTGCGCACTGGCGGCAAACAATACCGGGTTGCCGCAGGAGACAAAATCGCAGTTGAAAAGCTGGCTGGTGAAGCCGGTGATACCATTACTTTGGGTGACATTCTGCTCGCCGGCGAAGGCGATTCGATTGCCGACGCATCGAAAGTTTCGGTTTCGGCTGAAATTATCGCTCAGGCACGTAGCGAGAAGGTTGTCGTTTTCAAGAAGCGCCGCCGTCACAACTACCGCCGTAAGGCTGGCCATCGCCAGTCGATGACGCTTCTGCGCATCACCGACGTGGGTGAAGGCAAGGCTGCGAAAAAGGCTGCTCCTAAGAAAGAAGCGGCTCCTAAGGCGGCTGAAGAGGCGAAGGCCGCTCCTAAGAAGGACGCTGCACCAAAGACTGAAGCCAAGAAGGCTCCGGCTAAAAAGGCTGCTCCGAAGAAAGCTACTGAGGCCAAAAAGCCAGCAGCTAAGAAGGCTCCTGCGAAGAAGCCTGCGGCCAAAAAAGCCGATAAGAAGTAAGGATCACAAACAATGGCACATAAAAAAGCAGGTGGTTCATCCAACAACGGTCGCGATTCAGCAGGTCGCCGCCTTGGTGTGAAGAAATTCGGCAGCCAGGAAGTCATTCCAGGCAACATTATCGTGCGTCAGCGCGGGACCAAGTTCTATCCGGGCAGCAATGTCGGCATGGGCAAGGATCACACCCTATTCGCTCTCGAAGGCGGACGCGTGCGATTCCATGGCGGCAAACAAGGCCGCAAATATGTGTCTGTGGACATGATGGCGGAAGCCGCCGAATAATCGGATGATTCACTAACAGGATCATCCAGACGGATGATCCGCCGAAATATCGGCAACTCCAGAGGGAGATCGGGTTATCCAGAAATGGGGGCCTATCTCCCTCTTGTCGTATCTCCCTCTCACAATGCCGGAAAAAACCGGCTCCCGGTGCCACGGGAATGTCACGCAACGCTTTTATTACGCGGGCGGGACTAGAGGAGAAAGACGATGTTCCATCGCAGCGAAAGGCTGTTCCTGAGGCCGGCTTGGCCTGAAGATTGGGAGGCTTTGCACAACGGGATTTCCGACGAGCGTATCGTCCGCAATCTGGCGACTGCGCCATGGCCCTATGTGCCCGAAGACGCGCAGAAATTTACCCGAATGGAACAGAATCAATACCTCCCCGGCTTTGTGGTCACCTTGCCTGATGAAGGTGTGATTGGCGGCGCGGGGCTGGGCATTGATAAAGAATCGGGCGATTTTGAGCTGGGCTATTGGATCGGCCGCAAATGGTGGGGAAACGGCTTCGCCACGGAGGCGACCAAGGCATTGCTGCAAATTGCAAAGGCGATCGGATATGATCGCATCACCGCATCGCATTTTGTCGATAATCCCGCGTCTGGCAGGGTTTTGACCAAGGCGGGCTTCCGTTCAACGGGCAAAATTCGGCCCGGTTACAGCATTGCACGGGGCAGGCGCGATCCTGTTGCATGCTTTGAAGCCCGGCTGAATGCCGATGATGACGACAAGCGAGGGGATGATTTTCCCGATATGCAAAAAGCGGCCTAAAATGAAAAGGCCCCGCTTTGCCGGCGGGGCCTTTTGATATTGGAAGGTGCGGGCGCTTACTCAGCCGGCATCAGCGCGTCTGAAAATTCGCCTTCATAGACTTTGATCAGATCGCGGTCATCGTGGTCCCACGGGTGGAAACTTGGCTTAAAATAGGCGAGCCATGCCGGAAAAATCCGCCGAACAACGCCGGGCGTCACGGTCAAATATTTGAACAGGCCCCAGCGCGCTTTCCAGCCGGTAATTCCATCTTGGGCGAGCAGGTTTAGCGAATCGGTCCAGCGGTTCTTGAAGAAGCGGCCCGTGACGGAGATCATTACCAAGCTGCGGACTTTCCAGGCTTTCCAACCGCTCCAGTCCTTTGTTGCATGGTTCCAAGTGTCGTAGGCTACGCCCTTATGCTCGACTTCCTCGACCGCGTGCCAGCGCCACATATCGCGGACTTCCGCATCGGCATTTTCGAAATGCTTGGGGTTGGCGAGAAATTCATGGGCCATCATCGCGGTGTAATGTTCAAGCGCCATGGTCACCGCCAAATTGGCGATCGCCGGGCGGCCCTTTGTCAGAAGAAGCATTTCTTCAACCCGCTTGTCGATCGCTGCGATGTCGTATCCGGCATCGGCTGCAAGGCGGTTGAATGCGATATGTTCGCGTGTGTGATTGATTTCCTGCTTTACGAAAGCACGGATTTCAGCCGCCAATTTGGGATCGGCCCCATCGCGGTGCGCCTTTACAGCTTCGATAAAGAAAGCTTCGCCGCGCGGGAAAGTGGCTGACAAGGCGTTGTGCCACGCCGTGCCAAATGCATCACCGGCCCACCAGCGGTTGGGCTTTGTTTCGCGGTTAAACCGTTCGTCGCGCACGACAATGTCAAGATCAGCCGGGGTGGGGTTGCCAGAATTTGGATTGGCAGATGTTGGGCTATCAGTGGTCTGTTGTAGGTCGATTTTTGCAGGCGCGTTCACAGCGTGCTCCATTATTTGCTAACACCAGTGTAAGTAACGCCTTACTTACATTAATGTCAATAGCAAATGCTGCGCTTGCGAAAGTTGGTGCAGGAAGGTCTGTTTCAGGCGGTCTGTTTCAGGCGGTCTGTTTCAGGTGGCCCATCCCAGGCCGTTTCCGCCTCAGATATCCCGATCGGCGGACCTTTCTGCCAAGCATGCAGCAGAATCGCATCAGCCGAATTTCCGCTCACTCCGCAGGCAGCGCCGCATCGGCATAGGGGCTGTCCGGCTTGTTAATCAGTGCGCGATCATCCAGCTTCCACGGATGAAACCCGGGCAGCAATATTTGGGCCCATGCGCCGAACATGCGCCGCATCATACCCGGTTTCCACCATAGGAAAGCGTAGAGTTTCCATTTGGCCTGACGCGGGGTGAATCCGTCCTGTTCGAGCAATCCGATTGCATCGCGGATACGGTTACCGAAATATTTCTTGGTGATCAGCATCGCAATCAGCGTTTTGACGCGGTAACGTTTCCACCGGCTCCAATCCTTCGTCGCGTGCAGCCACACGTCGTAAGTGATGCCCTTATGTTCAATTTCTTCGGTTGCATGCCAGCGCCAGATATCAGCGGCCACCGGATCTGCCCCGTCCAGATAAAGCGGATCAGACAGCAAGTGGTGGCTGATGATGGCTGCAAAATGTTCCAACGCGATTGTTATCGCAAGATTGAATTCTTTCGGCCGACCTTCCGTTAATTCCAGCATTGCCTGAATGCCCTGATCGATGCTTTCCACGTTGTAGCCGTGATCGGATACCAGCCGGTTGAATGCGACATGTTCGCGCGTGTGGTTGATTTCCTGCGTGGAAAAGACCTTCATTTCCCGGGCGATATTTTCGGGAACTTCGTCACGAAACATTCGCATTGTATCAATGAAGAAGGCTTCACCGCGCGGCAGGCTGGCCGAAACCGAATTGTACCACGCGGTCGCGACGGGGTCATTTGAATGCCACCAACGCGGCACCATCGCGGTGCGATCAAAACGCCGGTCGCGCACAATCAATTCATGTTCTGCGGGCGTTGCACTGCCAATTGCGGTTGCTGGCTTGTCGAGAGGCTTTACCCGCTCTAGGTCGATGTTTGTCTGCTTGCTCATATTAAGAATCTATTAGGCATAGGAATCAATGGCAACCCGCAAACGGTTAACCCCTGAAGAATCACGCAAATCTGCTCTTGAGGCGGCGCGGGTGCTGTTGATCGAAACAGGACCGCAATCGGTGACTTTGAAGGCTGTTTCGGCCCGTGTTGGCCGGACTCATGCAAATTTACTGCACCATTTTGGGTCAGCTTCTGGGCTGCAAAAAGCGCTTGCCGCGCATCTGGCAACCACCGTTTGTGACACAATCAAGGATGCCGTGCGTGCGAGTCGGGCAGGGCAGGGCAGCCCGCGAGAGGTTGTGGATCTTGCTTTTGATGCATTCGACAAGGAAGGGGCGGGCGGGCTTGCCAGCTGGATGTTGCTGACCGGCAATGAAGATGCGCTCGATCCGATTATCGAAACCATTCACCAATTGGTCGACGAACTTGCCCCGGAAGAGGCAAATGACCACGGCGGCGTAATGGAGATGCATGAAAACACGCTGACGCTGGTTTTGCTGGCGCTGGGTGATGCATTGATGGGGAAAGCTCTGGCGCGCTCGCTCAATCTGCCCGATAGCGTGGCGCGCGACCGGGCAGAGGCGCTGCTGATCGATTCAATCGCTGCGCCTCAGACCGAAGGCTGTTCTACAGAAACCTAAGGCGTGACGGGTGTTTTAGCCCCTTGGATATTTCCAAGCAGGCAATGGCGCTGCACCTGATTGAATGTCCGGCAAAAGCTTCTGCAACAGGGCTTTGGCACGCGCGTCCTTTTCGCCGTCAATTTTGGCTTCGATTGCCTTTTGATAGGCGCAGGCAAGCGCGCCTGCGGCGCGAACTTCAATATCGGGTTTCACCCCGACATGTTCCCAATTGGTGCCCGTTACCGGATTGATCGCCCTTCCGCTGGTGATAAAGGCGACATAGCTATGTGCGAGCGGGATTGGTCCGCCAGGATTGGCGCCGCCGCCGGTGGTTTCGCCGATTAATACCTCGCGGTCCTGCGTCTGCATATCGTAGGCAAATTCCTTTCCGCCAGAAAATGTGTAACCCGATATCAGAACATAGGCAGGACCGGTAAAGCGCGTTTCCGCAGTCCGGTCTGTCCAAAAGTGCCGCGTGGTGTCTTCCGGCCGGTTGTATATACTGTTGATATGCCGGGCATCGCCATGCGCGTAACGTAAACGAAAATGTCGGTCATTGCCGATTGTTCGAAGGTTCACTGTGCAGCGCTTCGGCGAATGATTTTGCAGTTAAGGCATTGTCATCGGCGCCCGATGTGGCCCGCTGTGACAATTCACTCGCGGTTGAATCTGCAATTTCGGAGAAAACGTAATTCTCACGCAATGCCTTGCCGAGCGATTCGATAATTTCGCCGCGCATTTCACTGCTGATTTGCGGGCCGGATATATCTTGCGCGGCGATCGGCAGCGGGGCAAACATTAAGCCCGCGAACATCAATCTGGACAATATGCGCGCCATTTGAATTGATCCTCTCCCAAGCCCTGAAGGGCTGCATTTGGGCGGAACAATATCGAAAGACAACAACTGTAGTTTGATTAGTCGACGAATGACGATTTAAGCCAGCCGGGCAGCATATCAGGGTCAATATCCGCCGTCCTCAGATGATCCACGGCAAGGCCCAATTGCTCATAGGCGATCTTGCGGCGTTTCTCGTCTGATTGGCCAAGCGGGACGACCACCAGCCTGCGATTGACCTTTTGCCGCCAATTCATCCGCGCGGTGTTTTCCTGACCGATATAGCAGCCTTTCTCAAAACTCACGCCGCCCAGTTCCACTGCATTGGCTTCCAGCCAAAGTATATCGCCAAGCTCTGCGCGCCCTTCGGGTACGCCGTGCTGTAACCGGTGTGCCAACCAGTCATCGTCGATGGCCATATCATCGGGCGAAACAGGCGCGATCCAGCGCTGGCCCAATTCTGGCAGGCGCGGGTCGTTTGTTCCATTCCCCTCCGGCTCTGCCTGCCAATAAACGCCGATGCTATCATCACGCCGGATAGTGATTTTGCGGCGCAGGCGGTAAAGAGAAAGGCGCTTGATCAGCTCATCTGCCGCATCCCTTTCGCAATCGAGCAGCAATTGCCCTTCTTCCCCTGGCCAGACGATAAAATCGAACATCGCCTTGCCCTGCGCGCTCAGCAGCGCCGCCCAAACGGGAAGCGGCCCGGCCACATCATTGGTCACAAGTCCTTGCAGGAAGTCTGCGACATTTTCACTTGGGTCCATTGCGGACAATTGAATGATCGATCGGGAAAAGAGGCGCGTTGCTGACATGCCATCAAAGTGGCACGTCGCGCGCCTGAATCAAGTGCCATTGAATCAAGTGCCATTGCCTCAGTGGCCAGCGGGCCGATCAGGGACTGTCCTACGCATCGGCATTATGGCATGGGCCTTGCGAAAATCTGGCGGACGAATATCTCATGATAAGAGCAACAGTTCGCTTATGGACCGTGTTCCATCTGTTCCATCTGTAAAGAAAAGTCCCTGCGAGTATGAACGAGATTACAATCCGCCGTCCTGATGATTGGCATGTCCATTTGCGCGATGGCGATATTCTGGCGGGCGTGGTTGAACATACGGCGCGGCAATTTGCGCGGGCGATTGTTATGCCCAATTTGTCTCCGCCTGTAACCAATCAGGCAGAAGCGATAGCCTATCGTGACCGGATTCTTGCTGCGACGCCAGACGGGCTAGACTTTACGCCATTGATGACCTGTTATCTGACCGACGATACCGATCCCAAGGATCTGGCGCAGGGACATGGCGCGGGGATATTTACAGCGGCAAAGCTTTATCCGGCCAACGCCACGACCAATTCCGCGCATGGGGTTAGCGATCTGGTGAAGCTTGCGCCAGTATTGGCAGCCATGCAGGATTGCGGGATGCCATTGCTGATCCATGGCGAAGTGACGGACGGCGAGATTGACATATTCGACCGCGAAAAGGTTTTTATAGAGCGGCACCTTAAGCAGTTGGTCGGTGATTTTCCCGATCTGAAAGTTGTATTTGAACATATTACAACCGCCGATGCTGTGGATTTCGTCAATGCATCAGGGCCCAATGTTGCGGCCACAATTACACCGCAGCATTTGCATCTCAACCGCAATGCGATGTTGGTCGGCGGGATTCGTCCGCACGCTTATTGCTTGCCTGTGGTCAAAAGAGAGCGCCACCGGCTGGCATTACGCGCTGCCGCAACATCGGGTTCGGCCAAATATTTCCTGGGTACCGACAGTGCCCCGCATGCTCAGCATATGAAAGAAACGGCCTGCGGCTGTGCGGGCATATTCAATTCACCTTTCGCGCTTGAAAGCTATCTGGCCGTGTTTGAAGAAGAAGATGCCATTGGCCATTTTGAGGCATTCGCATCAGTAAACGGCCCCAATTTTTACAGCCTTCCGCTCAATACAGGGACGGTAACGCTGGCCAAACAGGCATTTACCGTGCCCGAAATGATCGATGCCAGCGGTACGCCGATTGTACCTTTCCATGCAGGAGAAACGCTGGGCTGGAAACTGACGGATTGAGCGTTGTCGATGATTTGGACCAATGATTTGGACCAATGATTTGGGCCGATCAGACTTTGGCCGACAAATTCAGGCCTTGGTTTCAGCAGGTTCCCTTGAACGAATCCACATATCGGCAATGAAGATCGCCAACGCGCACCAGATCAGCATGAAACAGACAAGTTGTGCCGGTTTCAGTTCCTGCTCAAAAACAAACAGGCCCAGCAGGAATACAATCGTCGGTGCAAGGAATTGGACGAAGCCGAGCGATGAATATGCCATCCGTTTTGCCGCCACCGCAAAAAGCAGCAGCGGGATTGCGGTAAACACCCCGCCAAGCATGATCGCGAAGCTGAGGCCCGGTTCAACGAAAAATGCCGAACCATCCGGCAGTGTGGAATAATAATAGACGAGCGCGATTGAGGGCAGGGTGGCGAGACCCGATTCTATGGTCAAACCGGGAAGCGCCCCGACCGCGACTTGCTTGCGCAGCAGGCCGTAGATCCCGAAGCTCGATGCCAGCGTCAGGCTGATCCACAAGGTCGTTAGCGCGCCCGCCGCGAGAATGGCGACCCCGATAGCGGCCAGCGCAACCGCGATCCATTGCCGGCGGCTGAGCTTTTCACCGAGCAGAAGAGTGCCAAGCAACACATTTAGGAGCGGATTGATGTAATATCCCAGACTGGCCGCATAGACATTGCCGTTTTGGATTGCCCAAACATAGACGAACCAATTGATCGTAATCAGCGTGGCGCTGGCCAACAAAGTCAGCATCGTTTTGCGATTGGAAAGCGCGGCTTTCACCTCAGCCCATTGGCGGCGCGCGAACACGATCAGCAGGCACACCGGCAATGTCCAGATAATCCGCCATCCGACAAATTCGAATGGCGGCACAGCCTTTACCAGGATCAAATAGAGTGGGAGCAAACCCCAAATGACATAAGCCCCCAAGGCAGCGGGCAATCCGCTCTGCGGGTGAGAAGTATCATTCGCGTTCATCGCTGGCCCTTAGGACGGGGATATTTGTGCGGCAAGCCCCGGAAAAGCTTCGTTTCATCGTACAAATTTGCACGGCCTGTCGCAGCAACCGGTTTCTGACAGCGCCGTTGCATTTCGTTCATAAAAGTAGCCCTAAGTATGAATGCGGCGAACAAATGGGTTCTCGAATCGACCGGAAACCGAATGCGAAAGGATCGAACAGTGAAAATCAAATCGACGAAAGCCGCGGCAATTGCGCTTGCCTTTTCTGGCCTCGCATTGGCCATTCCCGCCGCCGCTGCTGAATCTCGCAGCGCGCCGCAAATTGTGGATGCCGGGTTTCGGATATCGGTTCTTGGCAATGACACGGTTGAACACAGGCGCAATCGCGGTCACCGCCATGCAAATGACCGCCGTAACGATCAACGCGGAAATGGTTATGGCCGCGGGAATTACGGAGAGCCTGTCTATCGCAGCACACGCATTTGGCGCGGGCGCGACGGGCACTATTACTGCCGACGCGAAAACGGGACTACAGGCCTACTTGTTGGCGCTGCCGTAGGCGGATTGTTAGGCAACGAAATCGCTGGTCGGGGGGACAGAACGCTTGGCGCAATTTTGGGCGCTGCTGGCGGAGCAATCCTTGGTCGGTCAATCGACCGGAGCAATTCGCGCTGCCGCTAAGGCCGGCTGACCGAAAAATTCCGCACATATCACGCCTTTCGGTTGTTCCCACCAATAACCGAAACGCGGCCCCACCGAGCCGTGGAGAGCGTCTGGCTGCTGTCATAGGCGGTCAGGCGCTTTCAAATTCTGGGTAGGTGGCAGACGGGTGCCGAACGGATATGCCGGGCAGGTAAGAATTGAGGTAAAACCATCCCTAATAGGGACAGCGCAAATCTTAACCCTGTTTTGCAACATTTCATTAACCTTGCTGCGCGAGTGCGAGGCAAATCCACTTCATCTGGAGTATTTCAATGTCCAAACGTCTTCTTCTATCCGCCGCATTTTTGCCAATGTTGGCTCTTACCGCCTGCGGTGACGGAGCCGAAGAAGCGGGGGCGGGTTCGCCGGATGCGGCAAGCGAACAGGCCTTGAATGATCAGATTATGGTCGATTCCGATCTTGCCAATCAGAACGAGGGCAACGCCGCGATTACTGGAGGCAGCGATCAGACCATCCCGGCGGAAAACATGACGCCCGAAGCCATACAGGCGGCGAAAGACGCGGCATTTGCCTTGGTGGGGGGCAGTGACGGTGTAAAGAAACTGCCCGAGGCGCTGCAATACCGTGATACCGTTCCAGAAGATTCGGCCTTGACGGCGGCAACCCAATCCGCAGCGAAGTTGGGGAATGGTGATTGCGCGAAAAACGTAAAATATTCAGCGCAATGGGCGGCAAAACTGCCATCGATCTTTCCCGTCTATCCGCGCGGCGCAACCAAAGAAGCCGCTGGAACTGACTATGGCGATTGCGCGCTGCGGGCGGTCACCTATTTAACGCCGGTTTCGCTTGGGGAAGTGTTGACCTTCTATAACAGCCGGGCGCTTACCGGGGGCTATTCTTCGGAATATGCGATTGCTGGCGGTGACAATGTCTTGAGCGGAACCAAGGGCAAGTCGGCCTTTGTGATTTACGGACGCAAATTGCCCAACGGCCTGACAGAGATTGATCTTATCACCAGCGGGAAATGATCGAACGCCCGATCAGGCACGGTTGAGCCGCGAGCATAGGGGGGCGCGCTTAGGGGTTCGCGCTTAGGGGTTCGCGCTTAAGGACTATTGTTGCAACCCAACGCCAATTGTCGCGCGGGGTTGCTCCATTTCGGTGCTTGCCACCGGATAGGCGCAATAGTCCGCAGCATAATATGCCGCTGGCCGGTGATTCCCTGAAAGGCCCAACCCGCCAAATGGCGCGCTTGACGATGCGCCGTTGGTTGGCCGGTTCCAATTGACGATACCGGCACGGACATTCGCCCAGAACCGGTTATAGTCTTGCGGAGTGCCGCCAATAAGCGAAGCGGACAGGCCAAATCGTGTTCGGTTGGCCTCGACAATTGCTTCATCAAGATCATTCACGCGGATGACCTGCAGAAGAGGTCCAAACAATTCGACATCGGGCCGGTCGGACATTTCGGTTGTGTCGATAATGGCAGGCGACAAAAATGGCAGATCGTCATCAGGCCGGGTCATATGACGAATGGCCCTGCCGCCATTGGATAGGAAGTAGAGAAAACTTTCAACAAGTTGATCGGCGGCATTGTTATCAATCACAGGCCCCATAAAGGGCGCTGGATCGGCGAATGGTTCGCCCACGATGATCCGGCCAACCAGGTTCTTCACCTCGTCCATCACGGGCTCATACATATTCGACTGGATAATTAAGCGCCTTGCGGCGGTGCACCGTTGCCCCGCGCTGGTAAATGCCGATTGAATAATCAGCGCTGCGGCATCGCTGATCTTGGGTGTATCGGTCACCACAATAGGATTATTTCCGCCCATTTCCAAGGCGACGATCTTGCCGGGATTGTTCGCAAGCTTTTTGTTGATTGCGATGCCTGCTTGGGCAGATCCGGTGAACAACACGCCATCAATCCCGCGGTGGGCGACAAGCGCCTTGCCCTCATTAGGGCCGCCGACGAAGAACTGGGCGACCGCGGCGGAAATTCCGGCCTTGTTAAAGCATTCCATCAAGAGCTGGCCAACGGCGGGTGTCTTTTCGCTCGGCTTGAAAATGACGACGTTGCCGGCAATCAAGGCAGGGACGATATGACCATTGGGCAGATGTGCCGGAAAATTATATGGGCCAAGCACGACCATCACGCCATGCGGCTTGTGGCGAACGGCCGCCGTTCCCTGTAAAGCGCTGTCTAGTTTCTTTTGCCCGGTCCTTTCTGCGTAAGCTGTCACAGAAATGTCGACTTTGTTGATTACAGCTTCAACTTCGGTGCGTGCTTCCCACAAGGGTTTGCCCGTTTCGTTGGCAATCAGTTCAGCCAATTTGTCTGAGGCTTTACGCACTTCATTGGCAAAACGCCGGACGAGTTCAATTCGCGTTGCAAGGGGCTGTGCGGCCCATGCTGGCCATGCACGCCTTGCGCGTTCAACCGCAGCATCAACGTCATTGACCTTACCGCGCCAAAGCTCTGCCCCAGTTGCTGGCGCGAAAGAAACGATCTCATTTTGGGCCACGCTGTGCAACAATCCTTTTTTCTGTTTGAGTTATGCGTTCAATTGCTTATGGTTGACACACGTTAAGGATATACGGCTTCTAGCCTGAGTCGCACCTAGGTCAATCATTTGACAGAGGAGTAACCGGCGAAAGGTAAGATACCGTTTATTTGAACGGGGCGGCTGCAAGGCTGCCCGCGGGGGCAAACAATTACTGGCGCTGGCTTATGCTAGACGACTGGTTCCCTCTTCAGGGTCGCGACTAATTTTCACCGAGTGTTTCGGTGTGGCTTACGCTGTTCGCGTCTCAAAGAAGAGGTTTTTACTTATGCGAAATATCCTAACTAAACTTGCACTGGGTGCATCGGGAACCGCCATGGCGGTCGCCGGCGTTGCAATGATGACCGCAGCACCTGCATCGGCAGAAGAGTGCCTGCTGGACACGAATGGTGATGGCACAGCGACGGACAGCGTTGATACTCCTGATGGTGCGGTGTCCGCTGGGAGCTCCACTCTTGCTTGTGGTGAGGGAGCCATTGCAAACACAAATTCAGCCACGGCGGTCGGTAATGCGACTGTAGCAACCGGCACCCAATCAACGGCCCTTGGTCGTGAGGCTGAAGCGAGCGGCGAATTTTCATCCGCGCTTGGTGCATTTGCAACGGCACAGGGGACAGGCTCTGTTGCCGTTGGTGTTATTGCTCAGGCGACCGGTAACACTAGCACGGCGATTGGTAACAATGCACGTGCTCAGGCTGACGATGCAGTGGCAATCGGTGAAGCCGCTGTTTCGTCGGGTCTGAACTCGGTTTCGGTTGGCTCGGAAAGTTCGGCTAGCCAGCCTGGCACATCGGCCTTCGGTTGGCGCGCAAACGCAACGGGTGTTCGTTCGACCGCACTTGGACACCTTGCTGACGCCGATGGTGAACGCTCGGTAGCGATTGGTGAAGATGCCAATGCCGCTGGTCTGGCCTCTATTGCTGTGGGCAACACCAGCTCGACCACGGGTGACAATGCGATTGCTTTGGGTAACGGCGTAACAGCCGGTGCCAATGAAGTGGTAATCGGCAATGCGACCAACACATACGCACTGACCGGCCTCGGCACAGGCGGAGCGGGACAAACAGCTCGCGTGGGCGCCAATGGCGAACTCAGCACGGTTGATGATGCCAGCTTCGACGATCTGATCGATGACGGCACAGGCGTAGGCTCGGCTGAATATGGCGACGGAGCGGATGCGTCAGGCGCGAATTCTACGGCTCTTGGCGACAATTCGACGGCCAGCGGTGGCGGTTCGACGGCAACAGGTAACCTGTCGGTTGCCAGCGGCGAATCGAGTTCAGCATACGGTCTACGCGCAGCTGCTGATGGATTTGAGGGCACTGCAGTTGGCGTCGTTTCGTCAGCGGCGGGCGACCAGTCAGCGGCCTTCGGTTCAGGTGCTTCAGCGGCCGGGACTCAATCCGTTGCTGTAGGCGATCGTGCATCTGCAACCGTTGACGGCGCAATCGCCATCGGCGGGAACGCTCAGGCGACAAATGTTGATGCAGTAGCAATCGGTCGCGGCGCAGTGGCTAGCGGTTCTACCGCAGTAGGCGGCGGCGCGATGGCGACGGGGGCCAATTCGGCAGCCTTCGGTATGAATGCGCAGGCAACCGGCGGCAACAGCTCGGCAATCGGCGAGAATTCGCTGGCTAATCAGAATGATGCAACCGCGGTCGGTCAAGGCGCGCAAGCAACAGCAATTGGCGCATCGGCCACTGGTGTTGATGCTCTGGCATCTGGTGAAACGTCAACTGCACTCGGTAATTCGGCTCAAGCAACCAATACGGATGCTGTAGCCATTGGTGACTTGGCCAATGCTTCCGGCTTGAACTCAACCTCGGTTGGTTCGGAAAGCTCGGCAACAGGCCTGGCCGGTCAAGCCTTCGGTTGGAGAGCGAACGCAACGGGCGAACGTTCGACTGCACTTGGCCATCTGGCCGATGCGACCGGCGAACGTTCGGTAGCGGTTGGTGAAAATGCGGATGCAACTGGTGCAGGTTCGATCTCGGTCGGCGACCAATCCTTCACGGATAGCGCCGGGGCAATTGCACTCGGTCAGAATGCCAATTCGACTGCCAATGACGGTGTCGCAATCGGTAGCGCGGCATCAGCGTCAGGATTTGCTGGTGTTTCATTCGGCCTCAATGCAGCAGCATCGGGTGATCGTTCGATTGCTCAAGGTGCCGGAGCAGCGGCATCAGGAGCATCGGCGGTTTCGATCGGTGCTGACTCCGATGCAACAGGTGCAACATCAACGGCATTGGGCACACTTGCCCAAGCAACCGGCGATGACGCAGTGGCCATCGGTGAGAGTGCAACATCTTCGGGGCTGAATTCGACCTCGGTTGGTTCGGAATCGCAAGCGACGCAGGCCGGAACATCGGCTTACGGTTGGCAGTCGGCAGCGACCGGGGTTCGGGCAACCGCACTTGGTCATCTGTCGGTCGCTTCGGGCGAACGCTCGACGGCGGTTGGTGAAGGAGCTTCGGCTTCAGCGCTTACTTCCACCGCAGTCGGCAACCTTGCAGTCGCTTCTGATGAAGATGCAGTTGCGGTTGGTGATGCAGCGCAGGCCACAGGTTTCCACTCCACGGCCATTGGCGGTGAAGCGGTTGCCAGCGGTATCGGGGCACAGGCATTCGGTTGGCAGGCATCTGCAACCGGAAATCAGGCCACGGCACTTGGTCGTCAAGCGAATGCGTCGGGCCTTCAGGCTACGGCACTGGGTCAAAGCGCGACAGCAGGCTTCGCAGGTTCGACAGCAGTCGGCTTCGCAGCAACGGCCACAGCAGCCAACCAGGTTGCTTTGGGCGGCGCCGGATCGTCAGTACGAGTTGGCGATATTGCCGCCAGCACGGCTGCACAAACGGGCGCGACGGAAGTGATGACGGTTGATAGCAATGGTGTTGTCGGGGTGGACCCATCGGTCCGTGCCAGCATCGCCACCAATATGAACAACATCGCTACCAACGCGGGTAACATCACCTCGCTGCAAGCTTTGACGAGTACCCACACCACCCAGATCAACACATTGTTCGGCCAAACGGCTGCTAACCGGGTGCTGATCGACAAGGCTAACGAAGGTATCGCGATGGCGCTGGCGATGGAATCGCCAATGCTTCCGGCTGATACAAACTTCGCTCTTTCGGGCGGTGTTGGTTACTTCCAAGACCAAGGTGCCGGTTCGATGGCGATGACGGCACGTATCGGTGAGAATGCTGCATTCTCAGCTGGTGTCGGCGTCGGTTTCGATAGCGGCGAAGTTGGTGCACGTGGTGGCTTCCAAGTCGCCTGGTAAACCGTTACACATGCGGTCATGAGTATGATCGCTAAGACAAAAAAAATGCCGGGGCTTCGCGCTCCGGCATTTTTTGTATCCGCATTCTGCCTGGCCTTAACCCTGGCGGTGGCACCTGCATCGGCCCAACCCGTAATTCAGGGGCAGCCGATTCCTCGCGCGCAGCCGCAGGTGCAGCCGCCGCCTTCAGTCCGCCCAACGCCGAGCCAAATCGAATTGTCAAAACTGATTTGGTCGACAATTGCTGCGGTTGATCATGGCAATCGATCGGGCAATTATTCTGTGCTGCGCGATATCTCTTCGCAGGGTTTTCAGATCACCAACAATGCGGCCCGTTTGGCCGAGATATTTGCCGGTCTGCGCAATTCAAATATGGATCTTTCCAACGCATTTTTGGTTCCGCCAACTTATTATGAAGCGCCGCGGATGATTCAGGAAAACGTGTTTCAGGTGAAAGGGATATTCCAACTTCGCCCGATCTCAATCAGCTTCGATATGTATTTCCAATGGGAACAGGGCCGTTGGAAACTATATGGTATCGATATCCAGCCGTTGGAGATGGTATCCGCGCCGCCCGCGCGCTAGATTAAATTTCATCGCGATCGGTGCAATTGATGGGGCTACCATGCGCCTCACCAACGCGGCGTAACGCGGTGACTTTGTCCAGCAGCGGGGTCCAGTCATCACGCTCGTCAATGGCCGACCATATAGTTTCGACTTCTTCGATGAGCATCGACTGGGGCGTTCCTTCATCCCAATAAGGATGGCCTGAGGAGGCCGGAGAGTTGGCCACTGAACTCGCCACTGAACTCGCCACTGAACTCGCTCGGGCATCAACGGGTGTATAGGCCGCGAAGGCATCAGCTAACGCCCCTTCCGCTCCGCGTCCGCCTCTAAACTGATAGAAAAACTGATCGGGCTGCACCTTGGAAACCCGCATCGCCTGTTCGCAGGCCGCCACAAGACGTCCATCCTCGTCTTCACCTCGCGGCCTTACACCCAGCCGCCAGCACCAGCGGCGCGAAATGGCCTGCATATAAAGCGGTCCGAACCGTTCCAACGCGCCAATCAGGGGCTTTGCATCGCATAACAACCGCAGGGCAACCGCCAATTGTCCGCAGTTCCAATGAATTGCTTCGGGCTGACGGCCGAATGCGTAAAGGCCGTTATGGTCGAAATAGGCGGCGGTAAAGCTCTGATCCCAGGTCGGCAGCCAGCGCCACGGCCCATAATCGAAACTTTCACCGCTGATATTCATATTGTCGGTGTTGAGCACACCGTGGACAAAGCCCGCGACCATATAGCTTGCTGCCAGATCTGCCATTCGCTCAACCACTTGGTGCATCAAGCGAACAGCGGGTTGATCGGCACCGACAGCACCCTGCGGCGGCGGCGGACCGGGAAAGTTCGCCAGACAATAATCGACCAATTGTTCCATATGCCCGCGCTCGTCCAATGCGAGAAGCCGCTGGAATGTACCGATTCGAATATGTCCGTGGCTCAACCTGACCATAACAGCCGACCGAGTGGGAGAAGGCTCGTCACTTCGCCATAAATCCTCGCCCGTTTCGACAACTGAAAGCGTTTTCGAAGTGTTGCAGCCTAGTGCCTCGAGAAACTCCGTCGCCAGAATTTCCCGAACCGCGCCTTTCAGTGTCAGCCGCCCGTCGCCGCTGCGGCTAAAGGGTGTTTGCCCGGTTCCCTTGGTGCCCAGATCGAGCAAGCGGTTGTCACAATCACGCATCTGGGCAAATAAAAATCCGCGCCCATCGCCAATATCAGGATTGTAATTGCGGAATTGATGGCCGTGATATTTCAGCGCCAGCGGGCCAGGCATATTGCCGTGAAGAGGGGTGAACCGCCCAAAATGTGCGGCCCATTCAGCATCTGTCAAATCTGCCAGTCCGATTTGGGCGGCGGCTTTGTCATTGCGGTACCGGATTTCTGTTTTCGGCCAATCCCCCGGGGCAACAGGCGCGCCCAGCCATTCAGCAAGTGAAAGAATTGCGGGGTCAGGCCGATAGTCGGCATCTTGCGGTTCGGCCATCATCACGCGATAGTGCTTTGCGGCGCAGATTGGTGCAAGCTTTGTGGTCAGAATCAATAAGGAAATTTCGCGAAACCATGAGAAATTCGAACTCTAACCCCCTTCCGACAGGGAATTGGGAAGACCGTTTTTGGAAAAGCGCCGATGGTCTGAAACTGCATTTTCGCGATTATGCAATGCGCGGCGCAGATAATGGCGCTTCGCTTCCGCCAATTATCTGCATGCATGGTCTTACCCGCAATGCGCGTGATTTTGCCGGTTTGGCGGATCGCCTGTCGCAAGATAGGCGCGTCTTGGTGCCTGAAATGCGCGGAAGAGGGCTGAGCGAATATGCAAAGGACACCGCAACATACAATCCTCTAACCTATGTCGCTGATATTGAGGCGTTGATGGTGCAGGAGGAAATTGAACGGTTTGTCGCAATCGGAACTTCGCTCGGCGGTTTGATGACTATGCTGCTGGCGGCCAAAAACCCCGATTGCATTGCGGGTGCATTGTTCAACGATATCGGGCCTGATGTTGAAGCCAAAGGTATCGACCGGATACGCGAATATGTCGGGCAGGGACGAAGCTTTCCTTCGTGGATGCATGCAGCGCGCGCATTGCAAGAGATTCATTCGCCGTCCTATCCCAAATTTGAATTGGAGGATTGGCTTGATGCGGCAAAGCGTTGTCTGGTCGTCCAGCAAAATGGCCGTATTGCCTATGATTACGATATGGGAATTGCCGAACCGTTTCAGGATGACGACGGTGCTGCGCCGCCCGATTTGTGGCCTGCGCTTGATGCGTTAAACGGCAAACCGGTTTTGATCGTTAGGGGCGGATTGTCTGATCTGCTGACGGAGGAAACGCTGAACAAAATGCGAAATCGCCTTGCGGGATCGACATCGGTCACGGTGCCGAATGTGGGGCACGCACCGATGTTGGAAGAGCCGGAAGCAGCCCAAGCCATTGATGCTTTTATGGGGCGCATCACGTGACCAAATCAGGCATGAAAGTGCCTGCAATCCTGCATTTGCATTCAACCTTTTCGCCGGGCGGTAAGGAATTACGCTGCGTGCAGCTGATCAATGCATTTGGCCACCATGCACGCCATTCTGTCGTGTCTGCCTTGCCCGAAAGAATGGAAGCATCAAAATTAATTTTATCAAATATTGCAGTGAATTACCCGGTAAAGTTTCCATCCCTTAAAGGCCGCCCCACGCCTGGTCGATTGCAGAAAATGGCTAAGGCAATGAAGCAATATGACCTGATTTTGACTTACAATTGGGGCGCCATGGATGCGGTGATGGCGCATACGATTTTCAGCCAGTCGATGGATTTGCCGCCGTTGATCCACCATGAAGATGGTTTCAACGAGGATGAACGCCACCGGTTGAAATGGACGCGCAATCTTTATCGCCGAATTGCACTGGGCAAAACGCATAGTCTGGTGGTGCCGTCGGAAAAGCTGGAAGAAATCGCGCTTGAAAATTGGCAGCAACCGATTGGCCGGGTGAAACGGATATCCAACGGAATTGACACGCGCGCCTTTGCGAAAAATCCCAGAACAGATGCAATTCCGGGATGTCCGAAAGGCGATGATGAATTTTGGGTCGGAACGCTTGCCGGATTGCGGCAGGTTAAAAACCTGCCTCGATTGGTTGCGGCATTTTCTGCTTTGCCGAAAGAATGGCGGCTGGTTATCGTTGGCGATGGCCCCGCGAAAGAGATGATCCGGCAAACGGCAAACCGGCTTGGTATTTCGGATCGGGTGTTTATGCCCGGCTTCGTGGCAGAACCGGCACGCTATGTCGGTCTGTTCGACATATTTGCGCTGTCTTCGGATACTGAACAATTTCCGATCTCCGTGCTGGAGGCGATGGCGGCGCGCCTGCCTGTGGCGGCACCGGCGGTTGGCGATATTGCAGATATGGTGAGCGAGGCGAATGCGCCCATGATTGTCGCGCCCGGTGACACTGATGCGCTTGGCAATGCTCTTTTGGAATTGTCAGACAATGCCCGTTTGGCCAGTGAAATTGGCGAGGCAAACCGGGTAAAGGCACTGGCGGAATTTGACGAAAATGCGATGATCGGTGCCTATCGCAGGCTGTATTGGTCTGCGATAGGAATGCCAGCGCCGGTACTGTTTGGTGAATTCAGCACCTGACATCCGCTTCACGCCGCGTTCACGCTGCGCTGTTCACCTTTGGGGACAGCGTGGCAATCATGAATTGCATCAGCCCGCCCATCGGCTAAAGACGCGGGTAACCGCAAAATTGAAAGACTGGATGCGCCCACGTGGCCCTGACACCGACAAACACCCCGACCAATCCAAACTCGCCCGAGAACAAGCGCAAAGAGCGTGAGGCTGCGGAGGATGACGTTTTGATGCGCGAAGTTGACGAAGCTGTCCGCCAGGACGAGCTGTCTGATGTTATGAACAAATACGGCAAGCCCGGTCTTGCTGTTGTGGTTCTTGGTCTTGCGGCTTTTGCCGGATATCTTTTCTGGGATGGGCAGCGCGAAGAAACGCAGGAAAAGCAATCCGAAACGCTGGTTAGCGCGCTTGATCAAATCGAGGCGGGAAATTTGGAAACCGGCACCACCACATTGCAACAGGTTGCCGATGAAGGAACGGGTGCAGCAAAAGCATCTGCGCTGATGCTTCAGGCGGGAATTGCCATGGAAGAAGGCCGCGCAGAAGAAGCAGCCAAGATTTTCGCGCAAGTCGCAGCCGATGGCGATACACCGCAGGCCCTGCGCGATCTGGCGATCCTGCGCGAAATTGCATCGACATTTGATAGCCGCGAGCCAGCTGAAATTATCGAGCGTTTGGCGCCGATGGCGGTGCCTGAACATGCCTATTTCGGTAGCGCAGGTGAAATGGTTGCGATGGCTTATCTCGAACAGGGAAAACAGCAGGAAGCGGGCATGCTTTTTGCTGAAATTGCAAAAAATGAAGATGTTCCCGCTACATTGCGATCGCGCTCACGGCGTCTTGCCGGGCTTTACGGGGTCGATGCGGTGGTTGATGTCGACGAAGTTCTCGAAGAATCTGCTACTCCGCAGCAAGGTGCGCGCGCCCCACAATAAGATGGCCCGTCATAATCGATGGAACGGCCACACAATTTAGGATGAATTGATCAGATGATCGGTAAGAAAATCTCGAAAATTGCCCGCATTTCTGCTTGTTTGGTGCTGCTGGGCAGTGTGGCTGCGTGCAGCGGCGGCCTTTTCGGCGGCGGTGATGGTCCCAAGAAGACACCCACCATTGGGGAACGTATTCCGGTCCTGACGCGGATCGAAAGCGGCGCGGTGGTTGATCCGGCTTTGGCGGGTGTTTCAATTGTCCTTCCGCCCGTGCGGGCAAACCCGGAATGGGCGCAGGCAGGCGGCAGCGCAGGCAAGTCAAATGGCCATTTGGCGCTTTCGGAAAACCCGGGACAAGCTTGGACTGCCAAGATTGCCGGTTCGACCAATCGTCGCAGGCTGGCTGCGGCACCTGTTGTGGGCGGCGGAAAAGTGTTCGCCGTCGGGACCGACGGGGTTGTCAGCGCATTTGATGCTCAAAGCGGCGCAAGGCGCTGGACCTATCAGATGCAAGTGGATGACAATCTGTCTGCATCTGCATTTGGCGGCGGCGCATCTTACAACAATGGCCGGGTTTTTGCGACCAACGGTATCGGCGAAGTCGCCGCGATCGATGCGGAAAATGGTGCCGAATTGTGGAAAGTGAAACCGGCGGGGCCGCTGCGCGGTTCACCAACGGTTGCGTTCAATTCGCTTTACGTGATGACGCAGGATAATCAGATATTCGCGCTCAGCATGACCGATGGCACCTCGCTGTGGCAAGAATCGGGATCGAGCGCGCAAGCCGGTGTGTTTGGAGTTGCTGCCCCGGCGGCGGCGCAGGGCTCTATTGTCGCCGGTTACAGCTCGGGCGAATTGGTTGCATATCGATATGAAAATGGCCGTGTGCTTTGGTCAGACGCTTTGGCACGGACGTCAATTTCGACCGAAGTTGGCGCGTTGACCGATATTGACGCTGATCCGATCATTGATCAGGGCCGCGTTTATGCGCTGGGTCAGGGCGGACGCATGGCCGCATATGAATTGGTGACCGGCCAACGGGCGTGGGAAATTCGCGTTGCGGGCATTTCCACTCCGGCGATTGCGGGTGAATGGATATTTACCCTGACCGATGATGCGCGGCTGCTTGCGATTGCCCGTTCTAACGGCAAGGTCCGCTGGATCACGCAGCTTCAAACGTTCCGGAACGAAGAGAAGAAGAAAGATCCGATCTTCTGGACCGGCCCTGTACTGGCAGGCAATTCGCTGTGGGTCGCAAGCACCGAAGGCGAGGTATATAAGTTGAGCGTGGCACAAGGTTCCGCCAGCCTCTATCGCGATTTGGGGGCGGCTGTGTCGCTTGCACCGGTTGTGGCAGACCAGACGCTTTATTTGCTCGACGATGATGGAACGATTCACGCCTTTCGCTGATCATTCGGATTTGACGGCGCATTGTTCCAGTTTGAGGGCGTGTGCGTTAGCGTTACGCAGGTTTTAACCCTTTCGCGCTAGGCGGCGGGGTATGAATAGCAGCGAATCCCCCCAAGCAACGCCGCCTCCGGCTGTTTTGCCAAAAAGTGACGTATCGGCAGGCGTAGGCTTTGTTGGGCTGTTCGGGCTTATTGCGTGGGTGGTGTTTTGCCGGAACTATCCGGAATTCTCTGCGCTTTTGGAACTTTCCGGCCCGCGCGAACGGATGTCCGGCCCCTTTGCTGCATTGGCGGCAATTTTGTTCACCAGCGTGCCGATGGTGCTGTGGTCGGTCTTTGTCGATAAGGTCCACCGCCGGGCATCAACGGGCATAGATTGGGACAATCCGCGCCCAGTTTCCGAAATCAAGAATGTGGCCTTTGTGAAACTCGCAGGTCTGTTCGCGACGTGGGCAATCATCGGTTTTCTGTATTGCGTGGCGCGGTGGTATTGGTCCGGCCAGTATTTATTCGCGATGGACGTCATCAGCGTTGCTGCGATCCCTATGTTCCTACTCGCAGCGCCTTACGTCTTTTGGCTCGACCGGGTTTTGGTCAATCCGCGCGATCATGCGTGGCATTTTGGGGCCATGTTGCTGGGCAAGGCTTATGATCCGGAAGAGGTGAAGAAGCACTGGCGTTCGTGGATCATCAAAGGCTTTTTCGGCGCATTTATGATTTCGATCCTGCCGGGCGGGTTCAACTTTGTGGTCACTGCGGATGTGACCGACATCGTCAATGATCCGGTGCGTTTCGGCATCCTGTTGATCGAATTGCTTTTCGTTATTGACGTTCAAATTGGCACGGTGGGCTATCTTGTAACCCTTCGCCCGCTTGATGCGCAGATTCGTAGTGGCAACCCGTTTCTTGCCGGCTGGGTTGCGGCGCTGATCTGCTATCCGCCGCTGGTTTTCGGTTTTATGGGGAATATCAACGGCCAGCTCGGGATACTCGCATATGAAGTGAATACCGCGGGGTGGACGCATTGGTTTGCGGGCAACAATCTGATGCTGTATTTATGGGCGTTCTGGCTGATTTTTCTGACCGCGATTTATGCATGGGCGACCATTGCATTCGGCATTCGTTTTTCGAACCTGACCTATCGCGGGGTGCTGACCAACGGGCCGTATCGTTTCACACGGCATCCGGCCTATCTGTCTAAGAACCTGTTTTGGTGGTGCGCGACGATGCCGTTTTTCGTGACCAGCGATTCGATCGTCGATGTGGTCCGCAACACGTTCTTCCTTGCCATGGTCAGCGCGATCTATTTTTGGCGCGCCAAAACCGAAGAAGCGCATTTGATTCAGGAAGACCCCAAATACCGCCAATATCACGCGTGGATGGAGGATAGTGGCCTTCTGACACGGCGGCTGACACGGTTGAAACGTTTTTTCCGTCCGCGCGGACCAGCTATGCAGGATCAACCGGCAGAATAGATCAAAGCTGCACGACTGAATTTACTTCATAGACTGAAGGATTGCGTGCAAAAATCCCAATGCACCGCGTTGTTCCTGCCAATCCCGCATATGGGCTGTTTCAAAATGAGCGGCCAAGCATTCGCGATTTTCCCACGCCTCAAACACCCGGAAGTGGGCCGGGTCGTTCAAATCTTGCGAATAGCTATATTCCAGACATCCATTCTCGGCCTGTGTCTTGGCAATGACACGCAGCATGGCAACGCGCGCTTTCGCAGCAGATTCTTCGGGAAAACGGAATGATCCGCTGACAATGATCACGTTGGCAGGCGGGCTTAAAGCGCCTGCCCATCGTCGGTCACATACATTTTGATATCGCGTTTTGGCTGTCCGAATGTGGCCATGGCTTTTGAAATTCGGCCATATGCGGTGATGCCATATGGGCTTGCAGTGCGTCTTGATCGCGCCAGCGTTCATAAAGGATCAGCGATCCGGGGGCGGTCAGATCTTCGGCGAAAGTATAATTGATGCAGCCGTCCTCCGCCTCCGCCTAAAAACTGTCGTCATATGCCCGTTTGATATCGCCGCCCCATTCACCGTGATAGGAATCCAAAAGCTGTTGGGCAGGCACTTTGCCGCTCGCGACAATCGTATCGAGCGTTTCAAGAAAGCCGGTTTCATTGTCACCGCCGACGTTTAGCCTTGCACGTTTGGCCAGCCCTGCACGCGAAATCGCCAGCACTTCTGCCGCCAGAGCTTGCAACGTGCGCCCACCGGGAATGGGCGTATCCAAGCCAAGTTTTGGTACGGCGTTGCGCAATGCCTCACGCTCTTCCATCGTCCAGTTTTTGACCAGATCCCATGCTGCGTCGAGCGAGGATTGTTCATACATCAAACCGACCCAGAATGCAGGCAATGCACAGATGCGGTTCCAGGGCCCGCCATCGGCACCGCGCATTTCTAGGAAGCTTTTCAAGCGAACTTCGGGGAAGGCGGTTGAAAGGTGGTCCCACCAATCGCCTTCGCGCGGCTTCTGACCCGGTAGAACGGCAAGTTCACCATTGAGGAAATCGCGGAAGCTATGTCCGGCGGCATCGATATATTTGCCTTCGCGGAAGACGAAATACATCGGCACATCAAGCATATAGTCGGTCCAGCGTTCATAACCGAAATCATCGTCGAACACGAATGGCAACATACCCGTCCGGTGCGGGTCGGTGTCAGACCATATATGGCTGCGATAGGACAGAAAGCCATTGGGCTTACCCTCGGTAAAGGGTGAATTGGCAAACAATGCGGTTGCCAGCGGTTGCAGCGCCAATCCCACGCGAAATTTCTTCGCCATGTCGGCTTCGGAAGAATAATCGAGATTGACCTGAATTGTGCAGGTCCGCAACATCATGTCGAGCCCTAGATCGCCGACTGTCGGCATATGCCGCAGCATTATGTCATAGCGGCCCTTGGGCATGATCGGCAGTTCTTCGCGGGTCTTGTCAGGCCACATGCCCAATCCAAGGAAACCGACGCCCAACCTTTCGCCAATCGCTTTAACTTGTTCCAGATGCCGTCCGGTTTCGTTGCAAGTTTCATGCAGAGTTTCCAGCGGAGCGCCCGACAGTTCCAGCTGGCCCGCCGGTTCAAGGCTGACTGCGCCATCCTCGCCCTTCAAGGCGATGACTTTGCCGCTTTCTTCGACCGGTTCCCATCCAAACTCGCGCAGGCTCATTAGAATATCGCGAATTCCGCCTTCTTCGTCATATGATGGCGCGCGAAAATCATCGACCTTGTAAACCAGCTTCTCGTGCTCAGTTCCGATCCGCCAGTCTTGCTTGGGCTTTTCGCCAGCTTGCATTGGCGCAACCAATTGGTCGCGGCTTTCGATTATAGGGTCCACCGACTCTGAATTTTCGCGTGTGCTCATATCGGTTTCGTTACGCAACTGAGGCTGGGCTGACCAGCAATTTTATTGCGTGTGTTTTGGCGGTTCACCTTACCAATCCCCTGCAATCGCCATCCACAGCGCACTCGCCGCAATCGCCGCGGTTTCTCCCCTCAATATACGCGGGCCCAGAGTGATTGGTTTCACTTTTGCATGGGCGCGCAACATTTCGCGTTCGGCATCGTCAAACCCACCTTCGGGACCGACCAGCAAGGCCGCAGGCGCGCCGGCAGCGGCAAAGGCCGATTCTGCCGGTTCCGCCAATTTTCCGGCGGTTTCATCGGCAAAAAACAGGGTCCGATCATTGGGCCATTCTGCCAGCAGCGTCTCAAGCTTTTGCGGGGCTGCAACGGCTGGTAACGCTGTACGGGCGCATTGTTCCGCCGCTTCGGTAACGATGGTGTTGGCGCGGTCTGCGTTCAATTTATCGGCCACGCAGCGGCGCATCAGAACGGGATTTATCTCGCCCACACCCAGTTCGGTTGCTTTTTCAAGCACGAGATCGAAGCGGTCTTTTTTAAGCAAAGCAGGGCAAAGCCAAAAATCGGGCACGTCCTCACGATCACGCAAATGATCCGAAACGATGCCTTCTATCGTGCGTTTTCCAACCGATTCCACACGTAGAACCCATTCACCCGTTTGATTGTCGCACAAGATGATCGCATCGCCATTTTTGACGCGCATAACCCGGTTGAGATAATGGGCGTGACTGCCCGTCAATGTAACATTTGAATCCAGTGCAAGCCGCTGTTCGACAAACAGACGCGGTGCGCTTCGGGGCGGCCATGCAGGGGTGGCGGGCATGGATGAAGTGTTAGACGCATCGGCCGCTCGCCGCTAGATGGTGCGTATGACTGCACTGACCACACAGCGCCTGATAGCCGCAGTTTTCCTGACCCTTGGTGGATGGAGCCTGCTGTCACCTTCGTCGGTGATCGACCTTGCAATTCGGCCCGATTATCGAAGCGATGATTTCCTTGCAACATTCGCCCTGTCCTGTTTCGGCGCGCAAGCGTGCCTGTTCGGGCTGGTGGCATTGACCGCGCGATTTACCAAGCTGACCTTTGCATCTTACGGTTTCGCATTGCTGCCGTTCATTGTGTTCAACTGGTATTTCTATTTCGAAGTGCCGGTTTTGACAGAGCTTGGCCTGCTGGATTTTGTCGGCAATGCGGTGATGCTCGGCCTTTGTTGGCACGGCTGGCGGGTGGCTGAAAGTTGAACGATGAAATCGTCCCGGACAGCGAACATCGCGGCCTGATAGCGCGTCTGCCGCAATTGCCGCGCGATTTGGCGCAGCTTGCGCGATTTGACCGGCCGATTGGCTGGTGGCTTCTGTTCTGGCCCTGCGCATGGGGCCTGTGGCTATCGGGGCAGGGTTTTCAATGGCAGTTGCTCGGCTGGCTATTGCTAGGCAGCATCGCCATGCGCGGGGCGGGCTGTGTCTATAATGATATTGTTGATGCCGATCTTGATCGGAAAGTGGCGCGGACTGCGGTGCGCCCGGTCGCAAGCGGCAGGGTAAGCAAGCGAACCGCGTGGATTTGGTTGTTGCTGCTTTGTGCAATTGGGCTGGCTGTGTTGTTCCAGCTGCGATGGGAAGCGCAATTGGTCGCTTTGGCAAGCCTTGCGATGGTGGCGGCCTATCCATTTATGAAACGGATTACGTGGTGGCCGCAGGCCTGGTTGGGGCTGGTGTTCACTTGGGGCGCGCTGGTCGGGTGGGCCGCGATCCGGTCTGATAATCTTGCGGCGATTGCCGCGCTTTATGCCGGTGCGGCATTTTGGGTCATTGGTTTCGACACGATCTATGCGCTGCAAGACCGCGAAGATGATGCGATGGTCGGGATCAAATCTTCCGCGCTAAAGCTGGGAAACAGCGTGAAGGCCGGGGTGGCACTGTTTTACACTTGCGCGATAGTTCTTTGGGCGCTGGCCATGTGGCTGTTACGCGCAGATTTGATTGCCTTGCTGACGCTTGTTCCAATTGCGCTTCATCTTGCTTGGCAGGTTTTGACTTTAGATACGGATGATCCGGAAAATCCGCTTGAGCGTTTTCGATCAAACCGCTGGGCAGGGGCATTGATGGCTGCTGCTTGTTTCATTGTCGGAAATGCGGGCGCTTGAACTGCCGGTTTTCGGTAAGCTGGGGTTAACCAAGCCGATCAACCAATATCCAAGTAGTATTGCGTATTCCGCAATGCATGGACCAGGATAAACTTTTGCAGCTGGCTGCGCCTTTGGGGGTATTTGCCGCATTAACGTTGGCGGCGACGCCAGCATTTGGCCAGGATACGGCTCAGGGTTCTGCCAGCTCTAGGGTTGTTGAGGCGGTGCAGATTGTGAATACGGCCGATCTCGATTTCGGGCAGATCATTCCAAATGGAACCGGCGTCGGGCGCGTGATTATCAATGCCAGCACCGGTGCCCGCACAACCAATGCGAATGCAACGCTTGTTGGCACGTCGGGCTTTAGCCGCGCCGAATTTACGGTGACGGGCGATCCCCGCCGGTTTGTAATTTTCACGACCGCCAACCCATCGATCACTTTGACCGGCCCCGGCGCGGATATGGCCGTCAACCGTTTGCGGGTGAACCGCAACAATGGCGGGCAGCGGTCTTTGCCGCGCCGGTTCCGTATACCCAACAGCGGGTCGATGAATATCGGGTTTGGCGGGCGCCTGATTGTTGGAAGCACGCAGGCACCCGGCATTTATTCAGGCACATTCGACCTGACGGTTACCTATGAATAGACTGATTAACGCGCGGCCGTTCGGCCATTCTTTGCGATCAGTTCTGTTGCGGTAAACGAACATCGAGCGGTGCAGCATTGGCTCAGCCATAGCTGCCGCCTAGGTATAGCTGGCCACCTACACATAGCTTAACATTTCAAATTCAATGCCATCCCAATCGAAAAAGTAGAACGAGCGCGGCCCGGGTGTGTAATCGCTGTGGCTGTATGGTTTTAGCCCTGCGGCGAGGACGATTTTCTCTGCGGCATCGAGGTTGTCGACCTGAATCCCCACGTGATTGAGCGGTTGTCCTTTTGAATAGCCACCCGACGCTTCATCGTTGGTGTAGAGCGCAAGATAGCTGTCTTCGCTGCCAATATGGATGGTTTCGCCGCCCATCAGCGTTGGACCTTGCCAGCGTATCTTCCATCCGCACAGCTTTTCGAAAAACGCTGCCGAACGGGCGATATCTGTGACGGTAAGATTGGCGTGTTCAATTTGTGCCACGGTCATTTTATTCTCCTTTTCAAATGAAACGAATCAACTGATTGGCCAATTGTGAAACCTCAAGCTAAGGTGAGGTCAAGGATTTTTTCAACTATAAGGTGTCCCCATTATGAAGCTGAAAAAGAATGATTTTTTGTCAATCGGGGATTTATCTCGCAGAACCGGGATCAGCGTTTCTGCGATTAGATTCTATGAAGAGAAAGGCCTGATCCTGTCGATGCGGACAGGCGGAAACCAGAGGCGTTTTCTGCGATCGGATATTCGCCGTCTCAGTTTTGTAACGATTGCGCAAAAGCTGGGGCTGGCCTTGGCAGAGATTGAAATGCAGCTGGCCAACCTGCCTCAGGGCCGAACGCCTACTGCCCGCGACTGGCGCAAAATCAGCGCAGGAATACGCAATCAAATTGACGAGAAAATTGCACTTCTCGAACGGACTCGTGATCGGCTGGATGGATGCATCGGATGCGGCTGTTTAAGTTTGAAAAACTGCGCTCTTTACAATCCCGATGATGTTGCAGCCGAAAACGGTGCCGGTCCGCGCAGGGTTTTGGCCTAGCCGCGCTGTGGAGCTAAACCGGTGGTCCCAAATCAGGATCGAGATCACGCGGACGGACGAAATGCACCAATTTGCCGCAATCGGGCTTCAGATCAGACCAGCTTTCGATATCAAGTTCAAAAACGGCAAATGTCGCAGTTGGAAACTTTGTCGAAGCTTTGTCGAACAATGCGTTCTCATTTGACGGCGCGACCAGCCTGAACAGCATTTCCTGCAAGCCGGGATTGTGGCCGGAAACCAGCACAGCGCCAGCATCGCCTGCAAACTCCTGAATCACCTCGATAATCGTTTCCACGCTGGCGAGATACAGCCGCTTGTCCAATACCGGCTCTATATCTGGCAAAGCCGTTTCTATGGTTCGCTGAACACGTTCCGCCGAACTGGCCAGCAACCGGTCCCATTGAACGCCGTTTTCTGCGCCATATTCAGCAATTTGGCGGCCAATCAATCGGGCGCCTTTACGCCCGCGATCATTCAACCCGCGATCGAAATCGCGCGTTCCGATATCTTCCCAATCGGATTTGGCGTGTCTGAGCAGGCCGAGCGTTTTCAATTGAGAACCAGTTTCAGAATGGGATGCTATCCTCGTCTATCTCTGCCGCATTTGCGGCTATCGGGGTCGGGTTACTGGAAACACCTTCGGACACGCGTTGTAAAGCTTCCTCTAACGTCAATCGTATGATCGGTGTTCCTTTGGGGAAGGCGCTGAGAAGGCGGCTGGGGAAGGCCGATGAAAGGACCACGAAGTGACCTTTGTCGTCCCTGTTGCGTATCAGGCGCCCGAACGCCTGCGCCAGACGTGCGCGAATAATGCGGTCATCATACAAATTCCCGCCGGCCGCCGCACGGCGTGCACGGTGGAGAATGCTGGGTTTGGGCCACGGCACTGCCTCCATCACCACACAGCGCAGCGATTCGCCGGGTACATCGACACCGTCGCGCAGCGCATCTGTTCCCAGCAGCGAGGCACGCGGATCGTCGCGGAAAATATCCACCAGCGTGCCTGTATCAATCGGATCGACGTGCTGGGCAGAAAGCGGCAAGCCTTCGCGGGCAAGCCTGTCTGCGATCCTGCCATAGACCGCGCGCATCCGGCGGATCGCGGTAAACAGGCCCAGCACGCCGCCGCCCGCAGCCTCGATCAATCGGGCATATCCGCCAGCAAGGGCAGGCAAATCGCCCTTCTTGATATCGGTGACAATCAGCACCTCTGCACATTTGGCATAATCGAATGGGCTATCGGCGGCTGATAATTGCGGCTGAATGTCGATATGCGGCGTACCGCTGGCGGCAATCGCGCTTTCCCAATCATCACCATCTGCACCGCGATCTGTGAGGGTTGCAGAGGTCAACATCACACCATGCGCGGGTTCAAGCACGACCTTGGCAAATGGCCGCATCGGATCGAGCCACCGGCGATTGATAGCAACGTCAAATTCGCGCGCGTCAGAACGGTCAACCGCAAGCCAGTCAATATAATCGGGGTCGGTTGGCCCGCCCATTCGGTTGAGCAGCGATTCCCATGCATTGATCAAATCGATTCGCCAGCTGAGCGAATGCCGCGCGCCTTCAATTCGTGCGCGGCCCTGTCCATCCAGCCAATCAGGGGATGTTTCGATTACGGCTTCCAATTGAACGCCAAGCTTCACCAGCGGATGGCGTATGGCCGCCAGCGCGGCCTCGGCATTACCGGCAAGTTCAATGAAATTGCCGGGAAGCTGCGCTGCCTCTGTCTCTATCCCATATCCGGCCTGCTGCCCGCCGCCTTCGTCGCGGGCATATGTCAGGGCGCGGGCGGCGGCGAGCAGCGTTTCGACCGGGCCGTATGGTTCATTATCGTTTAGCCTTTGCAACCAGCCATCGGCGGGCAGGGCATGCGCCGCCTGAAGCGCGGCTTCGATTGCCTCACCGCCTTTCTCGTCATAACTTGCAACATCAGCCAGCCGCGCTGCCAATCCGCGGCGGCGGCCTTTGGACTTTCTTTCGGGCCCGATGATCCAGCGGCGCAGTTCAATTGCTTCTTGCCCGCTCAGTGTGGCGGCAAATGTCGAATCGGCGGCCTGAAAAACATGATGCCCTTCATCGAACACGATGCGGGTGGGACGCTGGGCATGATCGCGTCCGCGCGCCGCGTTGATCATCACCAACGCGTGATTGGCAATGACCAAATCCGCTTGGGCAGATGCGCGTGCGGACCGTTCGATGAAGCATTTGCGGTAATGCGGGCAGCCGGCATAAACACATTCGCCGCGCTGATCGGTTAGTGATGCAATCGCCCGTTTGCGGAACAAAGTGCCAAGCCAGCCGGGCAGATCGCCGCCGACCATATCGCCATCGCGCGAAAAAGCCGCCCACCGTGCCACAAGTTGGGCGAGAATGGCCGCTCTCCCGCCAAAACCGCCTTGCATCGCATCTTCCAGATTGAGCAGGCAGAGATAATTTTCACGCCCCTTTCGCACAACCACCGGCGGGGAGCCGTCTTGGCGGCGTTCCGGCCATGCCCTGCGGCTTTCTTCGCGCAATTGCCGCTGCAAATTTTTGGTAAAGGTGGATACCCACACTGTGCCCTGCGATGCGCTGGCCCATAGTGATGCAGGCGCGAGGTAGCCCAGGGTTTTGCCAATTCCGGTGCCCGCTTGTGCCAGCAATACATGCGGCACGCCACGCCGGTCACGCGGTGCAAATATCCCGCCCACCGATTTGGCATATGACCGCTGTCCCTCACGCTTTTCCGCCCCTTCGCCGGTCAGGTGATCAAGCTGGGCTGTGACCGCTGCATCTTCAATTTCAACTTGTGCCGGTTGCGGGCGATCGGCTGTCTCTTCCCATTCTGGCAATTTGGAAAACAACCATTTTTCGGCGCGTTCGGGTTTTTGGATATGCGGTGCGACCAGCTGCGCCCACGGCCACCGCATTTTGGTGAGCGATTGCAAGGTGGACCAAGCACCCTCGCGATATGCCCATTCAGCACTCTCGCAGATTTCAAACATCGCGCCGGCAGCCTGTTGGAGAAGCGCGGGCACCGCGTCATCGCTTTCGGGCAGGTCGAGATTGAGCGCCTCTGCAATGCCTTTTGGTGTGGGGATGCAGAATCGGGCGGGAAAAATGAAGGCGAACAGTTCCAGCAGATCAAGCCCGGAAAGGTCCGGATAACCCAACCGCGAAGCGACCAGCGGCGCATTAAGTATCAGGATTGGCGTGTCGGCTGCTGCCATGATCGCTTCGCCTTTGGAAACGCCGCGTGTGGCGGAATTGGCATCGCGCAGCCATGTTCCGGCATGCGAAGCGTGTAAGGCGGTGAGGGGAAGCGGTTGGGCCACGAAACCGCGATAGAACGGATGCGGAACGCAGCGCAAGCATTGGTCACCGCGTGAGTGACTGTCCTGCACAGTATAGAATTGCGGACGCCGCGCCCCGTTCAATGGTCGCCCGTAAACAGCCGGAAATAGGCGCAATTTGAAAGCCGTCTATTGTATTTGCCGTTTCAAATTAACATGACCATATTACAATGGCTTAACCCAAATTTTTCGGATCCGGATATCCAACCACCAGTTCCGGTCCGGCCTATCCATTCGCTTCGCACTTGCAACAATGCGCGAAGCGCGCAAAGGCGGGCGCCATGACTGACAGCACATTGATCCAAACCGCACGCGATTCCAAGGCATGGCCGTTTCAGGAAGCTCAGCGCCTGCTAAAACGCTATCCCGATGGCCGTAAGGCTGACGGTTCTCCGGTGCTGTTTGAGACTGGATACGGCCCTTCGGGGCTGCCGCATATCGGGACGTTTCAGGAGGTTTTGCGAACCACCTTCGTCCGCCGCGCTTTTGAGGCGTTGACCGGGGGTGCACCTACGCGGCTGGTGGCGTTTAGCGATGATATGGACGGCTTGCGTAAAGTGCCGGACAATCTGCCCAATCAAGCCATGTTGACGGAAAATCTGGGCAAGCCGCTGAGCCGGATACCCGATCCATTCGAAAAATATGACAGTTTTGCCGCGCATAACAATGCGATGCTGCGCGAATTTCTCGACCGTTTTGGGTTTGAATATGAATTCGTCGCCGCATCCGATCGCTACAATACCGGTGCGTTCGACGGGGCGTTGAAGAATGTGCTGCGGCACAATCAGGCAATCCTAGATATTATGTTGCCGACTTTGCGGGCAGAGCGTGCCGCGACATATTCCCCTATCATGCCGATCAGTCCGGCAACGGGCGCGGTGCTGCAAGTGCCGGTCGAAGTTGTGGATGCTGATACGGGCGTCATCCGTTTCACCGATGAAGACGGAAGCGTGATCGAACAAAGCGCGCTTGGCGGACAGGCCAAGCTGCAATGGAAAGTCGATTTTGCGATGCGCTGGGTCGCGCAAGGGGTCGATTACGAAATGTACGGTAAGGATCTGACTGATACGGGCGTGCAATCGGGCAAAATCGCCAAGGTGCTGGGGGGGCGTAAACCCGATGGGCTGATTTATGAGCTGTTCCTCGATGAAAATGGCGAGAAGATTTCCAAATCCAAGGGCAATGGTCTGACAATCGAACAATGGCTTGAATATGGGACTGAAGAGAGCCTGGGTTTCTATATTTTCCCCAATCCGAAAAGCGCAAAGCAGCTTCATGTGGGTGTGATCCCGCGCGCAGTTGATGATTATTGGCAATTTCGAGAGCGATTGAACGAACAGCCTCTCGACAAGCAGCTTGGCAATCCGGCGTGGCACTTGCTGCGCGCGAATATGAGGATCGACGGTCCTGATGCGCCCGGCGCGGGTGATACGGTGCCGGTGACATTCGGCTTGCTGCTTAATCTGGTTGGCGTTCTGGGCGCGCAAGCCAGCCGCGAGCAGGTTTGGTCATACCTTGCCAATTATGTCGATGATGCCGATCCGGTGAAACATCCCGCAGTAGATGCGATGGTTGACGCGGCATTGGCTTACAACCGCGATTTCGTGGCGCCGACTTTGAACAAGCGTGCGCCGACGCAAAAGGAAGCGGCGGCATTGCAATCGTTGGACCGGCAGCTTGAAGGGCTGGCCAAGGACACGCCTGCAAATGATCTGCAAACGATGGTTTATGAAATCGGCAAGCAGGAGGAATTCGGATTCGAAAACCTGCGTGATTGGTTCAAGGCACTTTATGAAACACTGCTTGGGTCTGCACAGGGGCCGCGCATGGGCAGTTTTATCGCGCTTTACGGTATCGAAAATTCTCGCAAGCTGATTGCTGAGGCAATCGCACGGGGCTGAAGCGCCGCTTCACCCCCATTTGCGGGTGCGATACCACTTGGTGATAACATATTTCACGCCGTCAACCACGGGCGTTCCTGCGTGGAGCGTGTCGGCATTGGGACGTCCGTCTGTCAACGCATTGTTCCACACCAGCAGAACACCGGGCTGTGGCGCAATTTTCAGGCCGAGATTGGGAAATTCCGTCGCCCCGCCGGATTTGACCTGATTGAGAAAGGCCATTGCGGTCCAACTGCGCTGGCCGCCGCGCTTGCGTTCCTGTTTCCAATATTCCTGTTCGATATGGAAATAATCTTGATGCGGTTTGAATTCTTGCCCGGGCGTATATCGCTGGCCCTGTATCGCCTCACCCAGCGGCGATTTCAGCCCCAGCGTTTCATCGACCCGGTCTGATAGACCTTTCATAAAGGGATCATGCGGGTTCAAATTGCCGGAATAAGATGTTCTGAAACCGCTGGAATAATCGGTATCATATGCGATGCTGGGTTGCGCGGTTGCATCGATCATCGTCACCAGACGCTGACATTCGGGTGCTGTCAGGAAATAGCTGACGGCGTAAATTTCTGCCTTATCCGTTGGCAGTTTTTGCGCGTTGGGATTTGCGTCAAGCTGCTTTCGAACAGCATCGCCAACACGTTTGAGCGCATCTTTGTCGGGAACAATATCTGTTTTTGCCATGTGGCTTTTCTAGCAATTCCGCGCTGACCTTCAAGGTTGCGTAAAATGCACTGGCTTGCGGCTTGGTGCATCGCGGGTAAAAGGGTGGGTAAGGAAATCAGGGAGATACGAAATGTCCGGTGCAAGTAGCAAACGATATTCAAAAATGGCGATGCTGTTGCATTGGCTGATTTTCATCGCGGTTATTGCCAATTGGCGGATTGCGGAGGCCGGCGAACACGCTGCCACACGCGAAGCCAAAAGCGAGATTATGGCCAATCATTTCTCAATTGGCGTGATCATTCTGATATTGGTGCTAGCGCGGTTTGCCTGGCGCTTTGTCAGCCCGCCGCCTCCGCTGGCGGAGCATCTGGCGACATGGGAACGTTGGTTGGCGAAAATCACCCATACGTTATTTTATGCCATGCTGATTATTATGCCATTTGCTGGCTGGTTTGCGATGTCCAAATATGGTGCGCCGATCAGCGTGTTTGAAATTTTCTCTGTACCGCCCTTGCCCGTGGCTGCCGATCCGGAAGGTGCCAAAGCGATTTTTGAACAGCACGCGACAGCAGGCAAGGCGTTGCTGATCTTGATTGTGATCCATGTTCTTGGTGCGCTCAAACACACATTTGTCGATAAGGATGGCAACCTTTTCCGGATGCTTCCCTTCGGCCCAGAGCCGCGCTGAATGTGCAAATGAAACCCCCCGCCGAAGCAATCCGGCGGGGGTGTTTCATATTTGGATCAGGCTGTTATCTCACCAGAAGAAGTCGTGAATTACGTCCACCACTTCGCCGGTATAGATATTCACCAGCATGACATCGTCATAATAGCGCACCCAGCGATACGGGCCGTATACTTCGGGTAGGCGGTAGGTCCACGGATCGTTGACCCAATAGCGGCTGCCGAAAAACACGCTGTCCAGATAGAACCCGATATTCAACCGGCTGTAGCGATAGCTGCGGTAAGGGGCGTAATACCGGCCTAGGCGATAAAGGCTCTTGTTGTGGCTGCGGTAGCGGTTCCAATTATACCGCGTGTTGCTGCGCCACGCCCGGCGATCCCACCGGCGATGTTTGCCGCGATAACGGCGTTGATCCCGGCGGGCGTCAACCCTGCGCCCATCGCGGTATCCGCTGCGATAGGTACGGTTGCGGTCGCGGTTTGTGTAAGTGCGGCGGTTGCTTTGCGTGCGCCGGTCATTGCGGCGTTCTACGCGGCGATTATCCGTCTGGCGCTCACTTCGGCGCTCACTTCGGCGCTCACCTCGGCGCTCACTTCGGCGATTACTGCTGCGCTCATTTCGGGCAACATTAACTTGCCGAGCAGCATTGCGCTGACCACTTGCCGCCGCGGTGCGGTTGTTGTTGCGTGTGCGCCTTTCGGTACGCACCTGCTGCCGTGTGGTATTGGCTTGGCGCTGTGTGCGCTGCTGCTGTCCGGCCTGACGGTTGCCATTGTTCTGACGCACCTGACGGCGTTGTTCCTGGCTGGCCTGCGGGCGCTGACGCTTCTGATCTGTTTGCTGGCGTTGGCCATTGTTCTGCCGTGCTTGGCGGCGATCTGATCGGCGTTCGGATCGGCGTTCTGGGCGATTTGCCGAATCAGAGCGTCGCGGCTCGCGGCTTTGTGTTTCCGCTTCGGCAGCAGAAGCACTCGATACAGGTATGGCGAAGACCATCGCGGCGGCGAGGGCACTGGCGCTTCCTGCGGTAAATAGTTCTCTTATAGTCATTGCGGCTCTCCAATCGATGCCGCGCCCACCCAGCGGCCTGTTGATGAACCGTCTTTTAGTTCAGCTAAACTGACCTAAAGCTGAACAAACTGCACATGCGCCTGTTAATGTTGTGACTGGATATTATGAACAATCATAGCAGGGCCGATACAAATTCAGGCCGCGTGGATTGCTTCCAGCTTGGCAACCAATCCTTCTTCGTTGAACGGCTTGGTACAAAATTCGTCCGCGCCCAGCTCGATTGCCTGATGGATGTCTTTTGCACCGGAATGGGTCGTGCAAAAGACAACTTTCGGGCGCTTTGCCCCTTCACGAGAACGAAGTTCCGCGAGGAAATCGATGCCGGTCATCACCGGCATATCCCAATCCAGTATGATCAGGTCAGGCATGGAAACGGCGCATTTGTCGAGTGCTTCCTGGCCGTTTTCGGCCTCTGAAACATCGTAATTTTGCTTTTCCATTATTTGCCGCGCAACCTTACGGATCATCCGCGAATCATCGACAATCAAACAATTGCGTGAAGGGTTTGGCGTTTGACTGGCCGCAGCATTCTGATTGCCGCTTGCACGGCGGCCATAAGACGTGGGCGGCGTGTTTGCCGCGCGCGTTTCCGGCTGCGGAGAAACTTCTTCGCGTGGAGGCATAGGCTCCTGCTCGGCTTCAACCTTTGGTGCGGGCGCGTCGCTGTCCCGTTCAGGCGGCGTGTTGCGTTTAATCAGGTTGTGAATGGGAGAACCTCCCCTGAATTGCCACGGCTGGAGAGTACGCGGCCATTTGCATTGTCTGCTGAAAGGCCTGCATCGACCTCTCCCTGCGTCTGGCGGACGTGGAGGAAAGGTACCCAGACATCGCCATATTCGGCCTTCTGATACCACAAATCCAAAATGTCATAAGATGACCAGAACCCGTTGGGGTCTTGCAGCCTCACGCCTTCGCCAATGCGCGGCACAACCGCAAACTTCACCCGTTCATGCGTTTGGTGAGTTTCGTTTTGGATCTCAATATCGATCACGTTTCATGTGCCCCATTGTTTAATGGCCAAGGTGTAGCTCGGATTGGTTGATGAAATGCAAATGCTGCCGGGTAAGAATGTCGGGCCAGCCAATGCACGGTTTTTGATGAGCAGAACTGCGCTTGCAGCGCCAACGGGTCACGCTGCTTTGGATGTACCAGCGCCTTCGGTTATGGGTCGGGGTTCATCATCCGAACGGCGCGTATGGCTTACCGCCGCATTGTCATCGATTTCAACCGCATTGCGCCCTGCATCCTTGGCCCGGTACAACGCCTTGTCTGCCCGGGCGAACAGGCTGCGATAACCTTCTTCCACTTCCATTCCGGCCCCGCCAAAGCTGGCGGTCAGATGGGTGTCGTCATTCATACCGGAAATTTCGATTGCAGTTACGCCAATCCGCAGCCTTTCGGCCAAAGAACGTGCGACCTTACTGTCTGCATTCCACACCAGGATACAGAATTCCTCGCCGCCGATACGTCCGCAAATATCGGTATCGCGCACGGTGTGCAGAACCAGTTTCCCAAACCCTTCAATGGCATTGTCGCCCACCTGATGGCCCCAAATATCATTGACCTGTTTGAAGTGGTCAATATCGCCGATGATCAGCGCCAAAGGCACATTGTCTTTATGAGCGGCGGCAATTGTCTCTCGCGCGCGCGCTTCAAATGCGTGCCGGGAAAGCAGCCCCGACAGCATGTCCGTTGCAAATTCGGTGTGAAGGGCGTTGAGCTGATCCTTGATGCAGCCCGCAATCAGCGCGAGCCCCATGACCATAGAGCCGAGCGCCAAAACGGTCATCAAAATGGCGTAATAGGTGGCATCGCGATAGGCCCCGCCGACGATCACTTCAGAAAACATGAAAGACAATGGCGGGCGCAAGAAGAACTGCGCGACGTTGAAGATCAGAATCCCAAGCACGATCTTTTCAATCACATCGGTCTTTGTTTTTTGCGACAACAGCAAGGCAGCGACGCCGAACATCAACCCATATGTCGTATTGGCGATATAGAGATCGGCCTCCACACTATCACCGAAGACTTGAGAGATGCCGCCCACAATAGCGCCAATCACCGCGATCGAACCCATGACGAAAATCGGCAAGCGTATGCCTGCACGGTGCAAGATACCCCAGATCAGCACGATTGTTCCGATCGAATAGGGTATATTGGTCACGCTGATGTTTACGCGGCCCAGACTTTCAGGGTTTAAGTGAGACATGAAGAAGCCGATGGACAGGCTCACATAGCCGATGCCCATTGCCAATGTTTCGCGGCGCGCAGGATCCCGCTTCCACAAAAGCAGAAACGTAACCGCGAAAATCGCCGCCGTCATTGGCGTAACTAGTCCCTGAACACCCTCGCTCAAGTGGGGCTCCTCCTATGATCGGGAATAGCGTTAGAGCGATTGAGTTAATTTGTTGTAAGTATGCGGATACGCAAGACAATCTATGATTGAGCTCGTTGACCATGTGCCGAATAGCTCAATGGCCGTATCGCGGCGCGCCTCTTATTGCGCGCCACGTATCGCGCGCCACGTATCGCGCACCACCTACAGCGGCGCGCGATACAGATTGGTTCATAGAGTAAAGACGTAAGTGCCGCCCTTAAGCGTCACCGAAATCAATCCGTGCCTACCGCGTCAGCTTCTTATACGCCAATCTGGTAGGCCGATCTGCTGCATCGCCCAGACGCCGCCGCTTGTCTTCTTCATAAGCCTCGAAGTTGCCTTCGAACCATTCCACATGGCTGTCGCCTTCAAACGCCAGAATATGCGTCGCGAGACGGTCAAGGAAGAAACGGTCGTGCGAGATTACGACGGCGCAGCCCGCGAAATTCTCAATCGCATCTTCCAATGCACGCAAGGTTTCCACATCCAGATCGTTGGTTGGTTCATCGAGCAGCAGAACATTGCCGCCTTCTTTGAGCATTTTGGCCATATGCACGCGGTTGCGTTCACCGCCGGACAATTTGCCGACGACCTTTTGCTGGTCTGCGCCTTTGAAATTGAACGCGCCCACGTAAGCGCGCGTGCTCATATCGTGGCCATTGACCTTCATATAGTCGAGCTCGTCCGACACTTCTTGCCAGACATTGTTTTTCGGATTCAAATCATCGCGGCTTTGGTCGACAAATCCCAGATGCACGGTTTCGCCAATGTCGATCGTGCCGCTGTCTGGTTGTTCCTGACCGGTGATCATTTTGAACAAGGTCGATTTACCCGCACCATTGGGGCCGATCACGCCGACGATGCCGCCGGGGGGCAGCATGAAGTCCAGATTTTCAAACAGTAATTTATCGCCAAATGCTTTGGAGATACCCTTGGCTTCGATGACCTTGCTGCCAAGGCGTTCAGGCACTTGAATGACGATCTGCGCCTTGCCCGGTTTGCGGTCCTGCTGTGCGTCCTGCAATTGTTCAAACTTGCGGATACGCGCTTTTGATTTTGTCTGGCGGCCTTTGGTACCCTGACGGATCCATTCGAGCTCTTCTGACAATGCCTTTTGGCGGCCGGAATCCTCGCGGTCTTCCTGCTCCATCCGTTTGGCTTTCTTTTCGAGATAGGTCGAGTAATTGCCTTCGTAAGGATAGTAAGACCCGCGATCGAGCTCCAGAATCCACTCCACCACATTGTCGAGGAAGTAGCGATCGTGGGTGATCATCAGAACAGCGCCGGCATATTCCTTCAAATGATTTTCCAGCCACTCGACGCTTTCTGCATCAAGGTGGTTGGTCGGCTCGTCCAGCAGCAGGATTGACGGTTTCTGAATAAGCAGACGGGTGAGGGCGACGCGGCGGCGTTCACCCCCTGACAGGTTTTCAACCGAGTGATCGGACGGCGGGCAGCGGAGCGCCTCCATCGCAATTTCAAGCTGGTTGTCCAGCGTCCAGCCGTCGACAGCGTCGATCTTTTCCTGAAGTTCGCCCATTTCCGTGCCAAGCGCGTCAAAATCTGCGTCCGGTTCTGCCATTTCGGCGGTCACGGCGTTGAAACGGTCAACCATATCGGCAACTTCGCGTGCGCCGTCCTTGACGTTTTCAAGCACGGTTTTGTTTTCGTCCAGTTCCGGTTCCTGCGCCAGATAGCCGACGGTGATGTTTTCTCCCGCCCAAGCTTCGCCGGTGATGTCGGTGTCCAGACCGGCCATGATTTTGATCAGCGTCGATTTACCCGCGCCGTTGGGTCCGACGATGCCAATTTTTGCGCCTTGGTAAAATTGCAGATTGATATTCGACAGGACCGGCTTTTTCGCGCCGGGGAAAGTCTTGGTCATGTTTTTCATGACATATGCGTATTGCGCGGCCATTTGGCGTGTCCTTCGGGAAGTCTGATCAATTATGGAATTTCGAGTGGCAAATAGGGTCTGAAAGCGGTTGGGGCAAGCTGGACTTGCTGCCAAGGCGCCGATAGCAACGACACCCATGAGAAAACTGACATATCCATTCGCTGCGGCGCTTGCCGCGCTTTCATTCCCAGCACCTGTTTTTGCGCAGGATGACGGGCCGGTTCCGCTGCACGATATGGCCGATGGTGCCGCGCGCGGGGACACAATCGCATGGGATTTTGTAGAGGGTATCACCACCGAAGTGGGGCCGCGTCAGGCTGGAACGGAGGCCGAGGCGCGTGGACGCGATTGGGCGGTTAAGTGGCTGACGGAACGCGGTTTCCAGAATGTCGCTGACGAGCCATTTATGATGGACACTTGGGTGCCGGGTGAATTGGCCAGCGCCCAGATCACCAGCCCGTTTCCGCAGCCATTCCAAATTGTCCCATTGGGCGGAAGCGCATCGACAGGGCCCGAAGGAATAGAGGCAGAGGTCGTCTATTTTGAAACTATCGGCGATTTGATGGCATCGGCTGATGGCAGTCTCGATGGTAAAATCGCCTACATCAGCCACTCGATGACACCGACGCAGGACGGTTCGCAATATGGTTTTGCCGGTCCAGCCCGATGGGTCGGGGCAAGTATCGCGCAAAGCAAGGGGGCGCTGGCTTCGGTGATCAAATCGGTCGGCACGGACATGCACCGCAATCCGCATACGGGCACAACCCGTGTTGTCGATGCGATGATCCCCGCCGGCGCGCTGTCGATTCCTGATGCACTGAACCTTGAACGGATGTTTGCCCGCGCCGGAGATCGGCCCATCACCATGAAACTGGTTCTGACCCCAAAGAACCTTGGCATGACGCAAAGCGGCAATGTGGTGGGGGAAATTGTCGGACGCGATCCGTCGCTGCCGCCCGTTCTGCTGGCATGCCATCTTGACAGTTGGTGGATAGGCACGGGCGCATTTGATGACGGGGCAGGGTGCGGTATTGCCTCTGCCGCTGCGCTTCATGTGTCGCATACTGGCCAGCCGCTGCGCACGATCCGCGTGTTGATGGCGGGTGCAGAGGAAGTTGGACTGCACGGCAGCGTTGCCTATTCAAAGGCGCATATTGACGAGCCTATTGGTGCAGCATTTGAAAGTGATTTCGGGGCAGACCGCATTTGGCGAATGAAAAGCAATTTCCGCCAAACAAATGCCGGGCTTCATTCCCAGCTTGCTGCGGCGGTGGCACGTTTCGGTGTGTCAAATTCTACCGAGACGGCCAGAGGGGGCGCGGACATAAATATCGCCCGCGATCAGAAGACGGCGATTATCGACCTTAATCAAGATGGCACACGCTATTTTGATCTGCACCACACGCCTGACGATACGTTAGACAAGATCGATCTCGCGCAATTGCGCCAGAATGTCGCAGTGTGGACCCAGGTTACAGGGATTCTGGCGAATTATTCGGGCAACATTCAGACGGGTGAGTAAAATTCAGGCCGAAACCAGCCCGTCTAAGGGCTGAATTGTCCGTCCGGGAAACAAGGCAGGCAGCGTGCGCGCAGGATCAATTGTAAAGTGCTGGGCCACACTGCTTGCCAGAACGGCTTCTAGCGATGTGGTCGGCATCAGATCGCGCTGCTCGTACAGGTCCTGATTTCGCAGTCCCGGCCAATCGGCAATCACACGCCCTCCTTTGACAGAACCGCCAAGCAGCATAGCTGCGCTGGCCGTGCCGTGGTCGGTGCCATTGGTTCCGTTGACCGCTGCAGTTCGCCCAAACTCTGTTGCGACCAGTACCAGCGTGTCTTTCCACGCCTGACCCATTTCTTTCCGATAAGCGCCAAGCAGCGTGTCGAGCTGGGTCAGATTGCGGCGAAGCTGGCCGGGCTGGTTCGCATGACTGTCCCAGCCGGGCGAATCCAGCATCATCACGCGTGCCCCATCGGCCCCGTTCATCAGGGAAGCGGCAAGTTTTCCGGTAGCCTGGGCGTTGCGTAAATTCCTGAGGCCGTTGTCCCCCGCCATCGCGCGCGTGGCTTGCGCGCTTTCCCATAATGCGTGGAGCTGCGCGTCACCTGCATATAGCCTGGTGATCCGGTCCATTAACTGCGCGCTGGCATCAGGCAGTGCGGAGGGGGCGTAGCTGGCGACGCTGTGCGCGCCGCGCAGGGCCATTGGCACTGTTGGCGCAAGCGCCAGCGCCGGAAATTCACCTTGCGGCAACAGGCTCAGAAGCCGGTTCAGCCAGCCATCCTTATTTTCATAGGCGCGCGTCCCGCCCGTTTCCAACAGGTTCTGACCGTCAAAATGCGACCGCTCACGATAAGAGGTCGCAACCGCGTGAATGAATGATGCTTCGCCCACCCGGTACAATGCACCAATTTGTTCAAGCGCGGGATGCAGCTTGAAAAAGGAATCGAGCTGCTGTGCGTCAGAAAATTCATCCAGCCATGGCGCGCGCAGACGGGAGAAACCTGGATCGCCGACAGGTGCAATCATGCCCAACCCGTCGGCCGCGCCGCGCTGTATGATGACGAAAAGGCGCTTACCCGTGACAGGCACCGCTGCCGAGGCCAACTGCGGAAGGAACAAGCCCAAACCGCCCAATACAGCCCCCGATTGCAACAATTTCCGGCGGTCAATCATCGGTTACCTCCTGAGCATTTCGGGTGACACCAGCAACAATGCCAGTGCCTGCCGGTTGCTTTCGGCGCGCCGGATCGCCGTTTCGGTAGAGACTGACAATGCGCCGGGGAACATCGCCTGCGCCAATTGGCGAATATCGGGCAGCGGAACCGCATCGGCGATACGCTCTGCCACTTCCACCCGCCGGACCAGCGCATCGGGTGCGGCCCAGCTGGCGTCGATATCATCGAAACCAGCAGGAGAGGGCGGTTGCCATGGAGATTGGCCAAGTTCGCCAAGAATGGCGGTAAAACGCCGCCTATCGGGCAGTTCTTTTACCCCGGCAGCGCGCATCATGCCCACAGTCCATTCCCATGGTCTACGAAATTTCACCGCTTGCTGCGTCCATGCCTCGGGCGAATCGACCAGCGCGTGATAGACCTGCTGCAGATCGCCGCCGCTATCACGAAACGCAGCCTCCAACCGGCGAACCATCGACTGTGGCGGTTCATCACCTGCAAAATGCCGCGAAAGCTTGGTCGCGATGTGCCGCGCTGTTGAAGGGTGGGCCGCAAGATCATCAAGCACGGCCAACGCCTGACCGTGCCCATCCTGTGTGTAAATTTTGCCCAAAATTGTCCGCTGGCCCGGTTCATGCGCGACCGACACGAAGGCCGTACCGCCGCCCATGTCCTGGCTGAAACGGCGCGCTTGCCTTAATCCCGATACGGTCCATCCTGTCAGCGCCCGGGCGAATTCGGTGACATCGGCCTGCGAATATCCTCCGCCAACGCCCAGCGTGTGCAGCTCGAGGATTTCGCGCGCGAGGTTTTCGTTAATTCCGCGCTGACCGCCTGTGCCCCGCTGCCGGCGGTTGCGGAGCTGCATGGCCGGGCTACCGGGCCCAACTGACTGGAACTGGTCGAGATAGACCAGCATCGCGGGATGTAGAACTGCAGCTTTAAGAAGGTCGGCGAATTTTCCGCCAATATGCGGGCGAATGGCCGAAAATTCATGCGGTCCGGCCAATGTTGCGGCCTGCGGCTTGGTGACTGAAACGGCGAAATGATTGGACCAGAAATACACCAGCCGTTCGGCAAAGGGTGTGTCGGTGGTTGCGGCAATCTGCCCGCGCAGAACCACATCTTGAATATAGGTTTGTCGTCCGCTGCGCAGCGTTTTCATGGTCGCGGAAATATCGTCTTCGCCGCCGGTTTCCGACTGGCGCGCTTTGCGCCGCATTCGCCGCGCACCCTGTATTTCGGCAAACAGCTTGGTGACCATCGATGTATCGGTCCGGCGGCCCGCAAGCATGGGCGGTTCCGGTTCAAAGTCATCAAGCTGTTTCAACAGCCACTGCCGGGGATTATCGGGCGTTTGCTGGCCTCGGCGATAGCCAAGTCCGAAGCGGTTAAGGGCGGTGGATATATCGCTCATCTCGGCCTTGATACCAAATTCTGTCCTGTGGCTGAGGCAATTTTGGTATCAATTTGTCGCTTGGGCCGCGAATTGCCGTTTAATCAGCCCCGGCATCCACACGGCCTGAAGCAGGGCGCGGGCGATCAGGAACAACGTGAAACTCAGCCAAATGCCGTGATTGCCAAGCGGCCAGCTGACCCACAATGCCAGTCCATAAATGGCCGCTGCGCCCAGCATTGTGGCAAACAGGGCGCGTGTCCAACTCGCGCCAACGAATATGCCGTCAAAGACAAATCCGGCAACGCCGGCGAATGGAATGATCACCAACCAGATTGCCACATCATAGGCGGCTTGTGCGACTTCGGGCGTCGCTGCGAAGCTGGCAAGAATTGGATCGGCGAACAGGAAAAATCCGCCTGCAACAAATGCCGCAGCGCCAATCCCGCGAAGCAAAATCGCTTTGGCATATCCAACGAAACCGTTGCGGTCTTTCGCGCCGAATCGTTCCCCATTGAGAACCTGCGCGGCATTTTCAAACCCGTCGAGCAACAGGGCGGTAAATACGAACAATTGATACATTATGCCATTGGCGGCGAGTACAATGGGGCCGCGTTCTGCGCTCAACCTTGTGAGTGCAGCCAGTGCGATCATTAACACAACCGTTCGCAGGAACAGGTCGCGATTAACCGACAGGAAAGGGCTCAAATTACTCCAGCGCAAGGTTGATGACTGCGAAATTGCCGCGGTAAGATGCGCGATCAGCGGCCCCCTTATCACAAACAAGCCAACCGTAATCAGCTTGGCATATTCGGCGATAAAGCTTGACCAGCCGATACCGGCAATGCCCATATCGAGCCCCAGAACAAACCACAGCCCCAATCCGATATTGAGCAAATTGTAAGCGACCTCAAAAATCAGGATTGCGGTCATTTGCCTGCGCCCGACCATAAATCCGATCAATGTCAGGTTGAGCATGACGCCCGGCGCGCTCCAATAACGAATATCGGCATAGATTCGCGCGGCCTCCAGCACCGCGCCCTCTGCGCCCAGCAGGCTTAACAACAAGGGCTGCAAGACCGGCTTCGTGATCAACAGCAAAGCGGCAATCACAATCGCAACCGTCAATCCGCGCACAAGAACGGCGGTTTGTGCCTGACTGCCCGCGCGGGTTCCTTCTTGTGCAACAAGCCCTGTCGTGCCGGTTTTGAGGAAATTCATTACCGTGAACAGCACGGCAAACAGCCGCGCACCGACGTCAACCGCGCCCTGTACAGCGGGATCGCCCAACCGGCCCACAACCCACATATCGCCCAGGCCAATCAGCGCTGTGGCGACATTGGTTACCATTGCGGGCAGGGCAATGGCCCAAATAACGCGCGTATCGATAGGGAATTTGGCGGCGGGAGTGGAAGGATCAGACACGAGGCTTTGCTCCTTGTATCCTCCCGCATGATATCCACCCGCTTGGGATGATGGGGATTTTACGCTGGAAGCGTCCGCCGGACGCTTCCATTTTTTGAAAACACTGGTCGGGAAGAGAGGATTCGAACCTCCGACCCCCTGTACCCAAAACAGGTGCGCTACCAGGCTGCGCCACTTCCCGACTCTGTGTTTTCCTGCCGCCACCCGATGGATGGGACAATAGCTCTGTTGGCTTCCGGTGGGCCCGGCAGGATTTGAACCCGCGACCTAGCCGTTATGAGCGGCCAGCTCTAACCAACTGAGCTACAGGCCCTTAGGATGCCAAACAGCGGCTCGCGCCTAGCCGTGGTCAGTGCAGGTGGCAAGCCACTCTTTGCACTTTGATGCAGATTACTGCGATTTATTTGCCAACTGCGGCCATAATTTCGGTGACAGTGGTCGGACGGACGCCGCGAATGGCCAAATAGTTATAGATTCGCCGCCACCAATCATACAGCTGGTCCAGATCATCTTCGGTCCGCACATAAGGCGTATTGCCCGGCACAAGCGACGGGCTGTGGAATGAAAGGATGAGGAGCGGTAGCTGATCGTCAATTGCAATATCCACGCCGCGCATCGCCTCATCCGCTGTGACACCTTCGGGCGTCAGGGGAATGCGTTCAAGAAGGCCGGTTTTTGCAGCAAGGCCGCTCAAGCGGGGTATTTTGGCAAGGCCGGGGAACAAAGAAGCGCCCTGTTTGCGCAACATGCCCCAGAATACCGTCGTCAAAGGCAGCTCGAGCAATTGTTTCTGCTGATCTACCCAATAAGGCTTCAACGGGTGGTTGCTGTAATTTGGCCCGTTGCTCGGGCTGTAGTCGAAATTGGCCCTGACGGAACTGTCGATGGCGATTCCGGCGCTTTTCAGAAATGTAGCGGTCGATTTCCCCAGCCCATAGCGGCCAGCGCGGTAGATCATGGGCGCTACGCCGAAATTCTCTTCAATCTTGTCTCGCAAATTTCGCAGTTTGCGTTCTTCCAACGCGGCGGGAAGGTTGCCCGCATAGCTGTTATGCTGGTTGACCTCCTCCTCAAACGGGGGATTGACCCACGGGTGAAGCTGCACACCAATTTCCGCTTTGCCAGCCCTAAGGGCGGGGGTGAGGGCATCGATCGCGTCTTGCGATGTCGCGACAGGCCAATCGATCAGATAAACCGGACTTACACCGATCCCTTCGCAAAATTCCTGAAATTTGGTCAACCTGCGCAGGTGATCAAGACCGTGTTCGCTGGCGCTGAATGGCTTGCCCCAATCAAATTCTTCTTCGGTATCCACTGTCAGGAGCGATCGCTGCCCGAAATCGGACGCAAATTGCGCTTCGCTGCCATTTGCAGGCGGTTCAATCATTGACGGGTCCAAAAGACTGCCAACTCCTTGTAATACCGGGTTGCGAAGGCTGGGTTAGCCCGCTTTGCCAGAGACAGATTGGCTAGGTTCGCTGCCCGCTTCGGTCAAGAGCGGGAGGCTCAGCAGCAGCCAATCATCCACACGCTCTAGCTGTCCGCCGAGCGAGCGTGCTTCGGCGCGGGCAAGGCGTAGCGAGAAACCGGTGCCGAACATACCGGCGCTGACGGCCTTAAGGCCGGGCCTTCCCGATGCGGCAAAAATATCCGGCTTACCGGCCAGCACGGCAGGCAATTCAAAACTCAGCAGGAATGAACCGTTTTCTTCTGCCAGTTCGACCTGCAAATGCTCCCCGCCGCCCATCGCGCCGACAAGCGTTGCAAGAAGGCGCCATGCCAATGCTTCGGCGTCATCCGTATCGATTGCGACCACGCCATTGGCATATGTGGTCAGATCAAGCCCTGATGTTCGTGATTTGAGAATGGCCTGCAATTGATCGAGCAGCCGTTTAACGATGGCCGCGAAGTCACTCGCGCCCGTTTCCAGTTCGAGAGCACCCGTTTCCAGCTTTGCCAGACGGTCCAATTCGTCAAATCCGGCCAGCATTCGTGCAGAATCTCCGGCTATTCCAGCGGCAAGCGCGCGATATTCATTGGGCGTCGGGCCGAACAATTGTTGTTGGATGACCTCAGCAAATCCCTGAATCGCATTAACCGGGGTGCGCAATTCGTGCAGCAATTGCCGCAGCTTGTCAGCCTCTGCCGATTGCTTTGTTTCCGGACGGCGCAAACGGCCGGGCGCGGAACGCCGGGCCAGTCCGGCATAGCCGTAAAAGCGCCCCCCCGGACGAGAGAAACGCGGCTGCATTTCAACCACCCAATCGCCAGCGATTGCCGGCCCGCCTTCCAGTGTTATCCGGGCATTACGAATCGGCTGGTGGAAACGCATCGCTTCGCCAATGGGCGTTTGCGCCAAGGATGCGCCGGTGACCATCGGTGCGGCGCTGTCTTCTGCCCAGTTTATTCTGCGGTTGGTATCGGCGGTGAAAGAGAATGACGAAAGTCCCGCCGTTTCGGCTGCGGGGGCGGTTTCTCCCAAAGGAAGGCGCGGGGCATCGGCGGTATTGTCCGGCTGGATGCGGGCTTTGCGGAACGCCTCGATCCGCTTGACCAAACTGCCGATGGGGGTGTCTTCTTCAAGCTGTTCTGTCTGATCATTGGCCGCGATGGGCATTTCAGTCTTGGTGACCGGTTCCGGCGCTGGCGTTTCAGATGCTGCCGTTTCAGATGCTGGCGTTTCAGGCTGCGGCAATCCGCGGTCATGAACGCCAAGCCGTTCGAGCAGCATCTGTGTTGGCGCGGACAAATCGCGGCGCAAACGAAGGAAGCCGCGTGCACGGATTGGCAGGCGAGGGATAAGCGCTTCCCAATCCTCGTCAGATAGCTGGGCGCGTGACAGGGCCGCCGCAGCCACATCAGGCTCATCCTCGGCCAGATGGGCCGCAAGTTCGGGATTGCGAAATCGCAGACCCGGGTCGCGGATCATCGCTGCGCGTTCACTTGCCGAAATATTCTCCCCCAACGCGCCCAGCCGCAACCAAGCTGCAGCCATCAGGTTTTCGTCTTGTTCGCCGCCGGATTTGCCGATGGTGCTGCCCTGGGCCGCACGGCGACCGAGCAGGTCGAGCAACTGGCGGAATTGTGTCCGCGCAGCACGCTCGCCCGATGCGCGGTGGCGCAGTACGGTGGCAAGGCGGTCATCGAATTGCATTGTTGCGTTGCGGCTTTCGGTAGAGTTCGTGTGACGACTACCAAAGGCAATCGGCCGCGGAAACAGCCCGAGGCACTTATGCCCTAACAGCTTCGAATTGTGCAGAAACCAGCCACGGCAGAGGCGTTGCAAAGCGGGACAATTGCTGGCAAGAATAATAATATTATCCACAACCGCCCTAAAAGGTGGCATTCGTTACGCCGCCGGGGTGGACGCAGTGATTTGGACAACGGGGACTGACGCAATGGCCAATCTCGACGAAATCGACCGGCGCTTGCTTGCCGAATTGCAGGATGAGGGGCGGGTGACCAATGTCGACCTTGCCCAGCGTGTCGGGCTAACCGCGCCGCCATGCCTACGCCGTGTACGCACTCTGGAGGAAGAGGGCGTGATCAAAGGCTATCATGCAGAACTGGACGCTTCGCAATTGGGCTTTGCAATCACCGTATTCGCAATGGTCAGCCTAAAAAGCCAAGCCGAAGCCGCCTTGCGCGAATTTGAAGAACATATGAACGGACTGCCCGAAGTGCGCGAAGTGCATATGCTCAACGGTGAAATCGACTTCATCCTGAAAATCGTCAGCAAAGATTTGCAGAGTTTTCAGGAATTTCTGACGAGCAAACTAACGCCTGCGCCCAATGTGGATAGTGTGAAAACCTCGCTCACTATTCGTACCGCAAAACATGAGCCGGGTGTGCCATTGGGCTAAGGAATATTATGCGAATTTTGACCATTATTCTGCTGGGCGGCATCGTGCCCTTGGCATCCTGCCAATCGGCTGGCGAACCCAAAATGGCTGTTCCGGCATCTTTAGGGGCAGAAGCGGAACCTAACGGCAAATTTCTGGCTGAAGCACTTTGTTCAGGTTGCCATGCCGTTGAAGTGGGGCAAATTTCTCCGAACCCGGCCTCACCATCGTTTGAGTCGATTGCCAATCGTAAGGGGCTGACACGCGAAACGCTCGGCGAATTTTTGCATGATTCCTACAATTTCCCAAACCAGATGGAACTTGAGGTTTCGGACGAGGATAGCGAGGCGATTAGCAGTTATATTCTAATGCTGCGCGATTCAGATCGGTAATTCGGCAAAAAGTTCTTAGTCAGCGTCCGGCTTGGCCAGCCTCCCGCTTAGCCAGCCTCCCGCTTAGCCAGCCTCCCGCTTAGCCAGCCATTCTTCCAGCCATTTGATGCTGTAATCGCCGTTCAATATGTCTTCCTGCCGGATCAATTCCTGATGCAGCGGGACAGAATGTTTCACCCCTTCGATGACCATTTCTTCGAGCGCACGGCGCAGGCGCATGATGCAGCCTTCGCGGTTGCGGCCATAGACGATCAATTTGGCGATCATGGAGTCGTAATAGGGCGGGATAGAATAGCCGGCATAAAGCCCGCTATCGACCCGCACATGCATGCCGCCTGCCGCGTGGTAGGATGTGACTTTGCCGGGGGAGGGGGCAAAGGTGAACGGATCTTCGGCGTTGATCCGGCATTCAATCGCGTGGCCTTTGAACTCAATATCGTCCTGCTTGACCGACAGCGGCTTTCCATCAGCAACGCGGATCTGTTCACGCACCAGATCGACGCCGGTGATCATTTCGGTAACCGGATGTTCAACCTGCAGCCGAGTGTTCATTTCGATGAAGTAGAACTCGTTATTTTCCCACAGAAATTCGATCGTTCCTGCACCGCGATAGCCCATATCGGCCATCGCATTGGCGCATATTTGCCCCATGCGGTTGCGTTCTTCGGTAGAAAGAACGGGGCTGGGGGCCTCTTCGAAAACCTTCTGGTGGCGGCGTTGCAACGAGCAATCACGCTCGCCCAAATGGATCGCATTGCCTTCACCATCGCCAAACACCTGAAATTCGATGTGGCGCGGGTCACCCAGATATTTCTCAAGATAGACCGTTGCATCGCCGAACGCTGCTTTCGCTTCGCTTCCGGCGGCCTGCATTAACGGGCCAAGCTGGTCTTCGCTCTCGCAGACTTTCATGCCGCGACCGCCGCCGCCCGATGCGGCCTTAATAATCACCGGATAGCCGATTTCGTCTGCGATCTTGGCTGCTTCATCGACGTCGCTGATCGCGCCCGCAGAACCGGGAACCAGCGGCAGGCCAAGTTCGCCTGCGGTGCGTTTTGCCGCAACCTTGTCGCCCATCGTGCGGATATGTTCAGGCTTGGGCCCGATCCACTTGATATCATGCGCTTCGACAATCTCGGCAAACTTCTCGTTCTCGGACAGGAAGCCGTAACCGGGGTGAATCGCATCGCAATGCGCGACCTCTGCGGCAGAGATGATCGCGGCTGTGTTGAGATAGCTGTCGGTTGCAGAGGGCGGGCCAATGCAAACTGCGTGATCGGCCAGCCGAACGTGCATGGCATCGACATCTGCGGTGGAATGAACCGCGACCGTTTCAATACCCATTTCATGCGCAGCACGGTGGATTCGCAGCGCAATCTCGCCGCGATTGGCAATCAATATGCGGGAAATACCCATTCTGCGATCAACCAATTACGACCAGCGGCTGGTCAAATTCGACCGGCTGCGCGTTTTCGATCAGGATTGCTTTGACCGTGCCCGATTTGTCGGCGGTGATCGGGTTCATAACCTTCATCGCTTCAATAATGACCAGCGTGTCGCCTTCGCTCACCGTGTCGCCAACGTTGATAAATGGCGCTGCGCCCGGCTCGGCAGACATATAGACCGTGCCGACCATCGGGGATTTCAATGCATCACTATGGTCAGGGCCGCCAGCAGGCGGGGCCTCTGCAGGCGCTGCGGCAGGTGCGGCAGATGCCGCAGCAAGGACCGCGGCTGGCGCGGCGGCAACAGGCGCAGCAACAGCCACGCCCCCACCGCGCGAAACGCGCACTTTACGCTCTCCATCTTCCACTTCGATTTCGGTGAGGCCGGTTTCACCCAGCATCTCTGCCAGTTCGCGAACCAGCGCGGTATCTACATTCATGCCGGATTTTTTACCGGCAGCGCTCTTACTAGCGGACATGAATACCTCATTGTTGTTTCAAGCGCCTGCATATGCGCGGCAAAGCGGCATAGAGCAAGGTTTGTGTATGGATTCTGGGGCTATTTTCCCCGTCAGTTGCGCGAAATTATAGCTTTGCCGCAGCGTCAAGCGCGACGACATAGCCTTTTGCCCCCAGTCCCTGCACTGCCTCCACCGCCGCCATGCCGACATAAGATATGTGGCGAAATTCCTCACGCTTGGCCGGATCGGACAAATGCACCTCTATGACCGGTGTTTTGATCGCACGAATGGCATCGAGCAGCGCAATCGAGGTATGCGTATAGGCGCCCGCATTGAGTAAAACCGCCTTTGCACCTTCGGCCTGCGCCTCATGCAGCCAATCGATCAGCATCCCTTCATGATTGGTCTGCCGCATATCGATAGTCAGGCCAAGCTCGCGCCCGCGATCCTCCAGCATTCCGGCAATATCATCGAGCGTATCCGAGCCGTAAATATCCGGCTCGCGCAGACCGAGGAGATTGAGGTTGGGGCCGTTGAGGACGTAGATGGTGTTGGTGATCGGGATGCTCATAAGGCTGGCTTAGCGGTTCAGCCTAAGGACTGAAAGGATGAATAGATGGAACACATGGAACGGGGTTCAAAAAGTGATCTATTGGCGGCTGTTGTTTGGAGTATCAATCAACGCGGTTTCCTTTCGCATCAATGAGCAGCGAGCCATCTTCTTTTGCCATCGGTCCGGGTGGTAGTGCATCCAAAAGGTCCAGCACGGTTTCACTGGGACGGCACAGGCGGACGCCTTTGGGCGAGCAAACCAAGGGACGATTAACCAGAACAGGGTGTTTTAGCATTGCGGAGATAAGCGCCTCGTCGCTAACGGAAAGATCAAGCAGTCCCAAATCTTCCGCTGGAGATTTCGTCGTTCGCAAAGCGGTGCGAGGCGTCAAATCGGCAGCGGCGAACAACGCCAAGAGTTGCGGGCGGGTCCAACCTGATTGAAGATATTCGATAATTACAGGCGTTTCGCCTGACGCGTTGATAAGTGCCAAAACGTTACGCGATGTGCCGCATTCGGGATTGTGATGAATGACAATGCTCATTTGGCGCCCCCGTTGGTTGGAAACCAATTTTTCGTCCGATTGGCAAAGGCGACAAGCGATAGCATCACCGGCACCTCAACAAGCACGCCAACCACAGTTGCAAGTGCTGCGCCCGAACCGAGACCGAACAGGCTGATCGCCACTGCTACGGACAATTCAAAAAAGTTGGAGGTGCCAATAAGCGCGCAGGGGGCTGCGACGTTGAATGGAATCTTCCATGCCTTGGCTGCCCCATATGCGATAAAGAAAATACCGTATGATTGTATAAGCAACGGAACGGCAATCAGCGCGATGACGAGAGGGGAACTAAAGATGACCTCGCCTTGAAATCCAAACAGCAACACCACGGTCATCAACAGGCCGATGATCGAAAATGGCTGCACGCGCGCCTTGAATGAATCGACTGTCGCTTCACCGCCTTCGGCAACCAATTTGCGGCGAGTCAGATAGCCAGCCATCAAAGGCAGCAGGACGTAAAGCCCGACCGACAGTAACAAAGTATCCCAAGGCACGACAATGTCGGTCATGCCCAAAAGGAACGCCACGATCGGTGCAAATGCGAACACCATGATGACATCGTTCACGCTGACTTGCACCAAAGTATAGGTGGCATCCCCGCGCGTCAGATTTGACCAAACAAAAACCATCGCCGTGCAAGGCGCAGCGCCCAGCAAGATGACGCCTGCGAGATATGCTTGCGCGTCATCGGGTGGGATAAGGTCTGCGAATAGGTGATTGAAAAACAACACGCCAAGGGCGGCCATGGTAAATGGCTTGATGAGCCAGTTGACCACCAACGTGACAACCAGTCCTTTGGGCTTGTCGCCCACCTGTCGCAGGGCGCCGAAGTCGACACTGACCATCATGGGATAAACCATGGCCCAGATCAACACGGCGACGGGCAGGTTTACCGATGCTATTTCTAACGAGGCGAGGGCCGCGAATAGGTTGGGAAACAGGTTTCCGAGAAGAAGTCCCGCACCGATAGCAAGTGCCACCCACACGGAAAGCCAACGCTCAAAAGTCCCCATACCCGCCGCAGCGGTCAGTGAATTGTCAGTCACAGTAAATTCCTAAGAGGCACAGGTAATTTCATCGATCACAGGCTGGCAAAGTTCCGCGCGCCCTCCACAGCAATCCTCCATCAGGAAAGCCAATAGGCTGCTCATTCCATCCATATCTGCGAAGTATCGGATGCTGCGGCCCTGACGTTCGTTCCTGATCAGGCCGGATTGGTTCAGGATTGATAGATTGGACGACATTGTGTTTTGCCGCACTCCCAGAGCGTCGCCAATATTACCGGCAAGCATGCCCGCGTCCCCGGCCTTCACGAGTAGCCGGAACACATCGAGGCGAGTTGGTTGGCTGAGCGCAGAAAAGGCGCCTAAGGCATCATTCTTATCCATACATCATGAACTATCGATATATAAATAGGTCGTCAAGGCGATTTGGCAGATTTAATATTGGGCTGAAACATCAGGCCCGTGCCAAGTCTGCAAATTGGTCGCCAACGGATTCAAGCCTATCGCTCAAAAAAGCGTTGGCTTACTTCTATCAATCCACGCCCTTCATCTTACCCCACTGCCGCGCTGCTGTGTAACCCAGATACCCTGTCCCAAACAGCGCGTAGAGCGGTTCTGGCAATCCGGCCAAATAGGCATTCATGCCCGTTCCGATATCTTTCGCTGTCGCCGGGCTGAAGGCGGCAAGGATGCCCATGGGAATGGCGGTCAGCAGCAGCACATACATGACATAAAGGAAGCTGGGGCGGGCGCGGCTGGTCCAGGGGTCTTTGGAATTGGCCTCGGCCACGATGGCAGACAGGCGCGCTTCGATGGATTGCAATTCATGCGTGCCTTCCAGCTTGAGCAGTTCGAGCTTGGCTTTGGCGCGCGCTTCCTTGTCGGGAATGATCTTGTCGATCAGCGAGGCAATGGGGCCGATGAGCGATTCGAGTAGAGCCATGAGCGAATTCCCTTTGGATGATTCGCTGCACCGCTAACCAAACTGGTTCATGTAGGAAAGTTGGATAACCTATTTCTATTCTTCGGCACTTGCCAGCAGCGCCTGTGCCAAGGCCAGATGCGGCCTGTCGAGCATCGCGCCGTTCAGACCCACTGTCCCCGCGCCGGGATTGGCATCGAACAGGGCAATGATGGCGCGGGCATGGTCCAATTCTTCGTCGCTTGGCGTGAATGCCTCGTTGATCACGGGTACCTGCGCCGGATGGATCGCCAGCATTCCGCGATAGCCTTGGCTGCGGACCATCAGCGCCCGTTTGCGCAATCCATCGAGATCGCGGAAATCGGATTGGATCGTTTCGATCGGGGCAACGCCTGCTGCAATGGCACCGACCAGACACAGGCTGCGTGCCAGTTCGAAGGTTGGCATATAATTGCCATCGGCTTGGAACTGAATTGTCGCGCCAAGGGCCGATGACAAATCCTCTGCGCCCCAGCTCATTGCAACAAGGCGCGGAGCATCTTCGTAATCGCCAGTATGGAACATCGCCTTGGGCGTTTCGGTCACGAGCGACGCGACTTTTGTTGCCCCTACATCAATTCCGTGCGCCTTTTCCTGCGCGGTCAGCAATTCATCTAGCTGTTCGACGTCTTCGCGGCCTTCGGCCTTGGGCAAAAACAATCCGCCCGGCGCGGCCGCCATGATCGCATCGAGGTCGGCCTCTATCTCGCCGCTTGAAAGCGGGTTCACGCGCACCCACAGGCGCTGCTTGTCATCACGGCTGCTGAGGAAATTATGCACCAATTGCCGCGCTGCGGGCTTGTTTTCGGGCATCACCGAATCTTCCAGATCGAGCAGCACGATATCCGCCGCACCATCTGCAGCCTTGCCCATTTTCTTTTCGCTATCGCCGGGGGCGAACAGCCAACTGCGTGCTTTAAACGGTGCAGGGGTGGTCATTGCAAATTCTCCTTGGTCACGCCGAGTAATGCGCGGAGGAAGGCGGCGCAATGGCACAAGGGTGCATTTTCAAGAAGATGGGGGATTTAGAAAATTTCCACTGGTCGGGACGATAGGATTCGAACCTACGGCCCCTACACCCCCAGTGTAGTGCGCTACCGGACTGCGCCACGTCCCGATCAGTGGAGGGCGGGCCTATAGGGTGGGTTAGTGGCTTTCGCAATATCTGATGCACCGATATCACACTTATTCCTATCGCCCGAGCCATTCGTTGCGGCGGACTTGCATTGCTGCTAGTCGCGCCCACCTATTGCCGAGGAGGGGAAGGTGCGCGATTCCGTCGCGGAAACGCCGTCCTCGGTTAAACGGTATTCTGAACAGGTATAGGCCCTTTTGATGATCGATTTTCTAACCGCTGCTGCAAGCGCAAATTCGCAGCCCGGATGGGTGGGGGTAATCCCCTTTGTCCTGATGGGCCTGATTTTCTGGTTCCTGATTATTCGCCCACAAATGAAGCGGCAGAAAGATCATGCTGAGAAAATCGGCAGCCTTAAAAAGGGCGACAAAGTTGTCACCGCAGGCGGGTTGATCGGCAAAGTGATCAAGATTGACGATGATTATGCTGATCTTGAACTGGCCCAGGGCGTTCGCGTCAAAGCGGTCAAAAGCACGATCGGTGATATCGTTCCGCCGGCAGGCAAAGCCGCAAACGACTGATCTGACCGGCGATTGATTTGATAGGTACGCACGATGCTTGAATTTCCTCGTTGGAAAAAGATTTGGCTTTGGGGGCTGACATTGTTGGCGGCTGCGGCAGCCTTGCCGTCACTGCTGGGGCCAACCGGCATAGACTGGCCCGATGCGCTGCCTTCGCCGACAGTCAATCTCGGGCTCGATCTTGCGGGCGGTAGCCACATCTTGCTTGAGGCTGACCCCGAACAGGTTGCAGCACAGCGTTTGCAGAATGTTGAAGAATCGGTTCGCACTGCATTCCGCAATGCAGAACCGCGTATTCGTGCGGGTGATTATTCGACCCGTGACGGTCAGCTCAGCTTTATCGTCGAAAGCGTGGCCGATGTGGACCGCGCGCGTGAGGCGTTGCAGCCGCTAATCAATGGCACCGGCGTTATTACCGAGTGGGATCTGGATTTTGCAGACGAAACCCGCTTTATTTTGAGCGAAACCAGCGCAGGTGCAGGCGCTGCCGTTTCGGGCGCGATGGACAGCGCGACCGATGTCGTGCGAAAACGTATCGACGCATTGGGCACGCGCGAACCGACGATTATCCGTCAGGGTGATACGCGCATTGTGGTGCAGGTTCCCGGTCTGAGCGATCCCGATCAACTAAAGGAATTGTTGGGTAAGACTGCCAAGCTTGAATTCAAACTGGTCGATGATCAGGCATTGCCGACCGATATTGCCGCAGGCATCGCCAACCCCGGAAGCCGTATCTTTCCCTTTGCCGAAGGTGCGGGTGAACCGGGTAGTTCGCTGGCAGTAAAACGCTTGGGCGGCATTCAGGGCGATTCGCTGACAGAGGCGCGATCAGGCGTTGACCAGCAGGACAATTCGCCCGTGGTAAACATCCAGTTTGATGGGCGCGGCGGCGCAATATTTGCCAAGCTGAGCACGGAAAACGTCAACAAACGTTTTGCCATCATCCTTGATGGGGAGATTATTTCAGCCCCCGTGTTCAACGAACCGATCCTTGGCGGGTCGGCGCAGATTTCCGGTAATTTCACCACCGATTCCGCCCTGTCATTGGCAATTTCGCTTCAATCGGGCGCATTGCCTGTTGATCTGGCTATCGTGGAAGAACGCACGGTTGGCCCTGATTTGGGCGCGGATTCGATCAAACGCGGCATGATCGCGCTGATGATCGGTTCCATCGCTGTGGTTGCCTTGATGGTTGCCAGCTATGGCAGGTTTGGCGTCTATGCGACCTGCGCGTTGATCATTAACGTGGTCATGTTGCTGGGCATAATGGCGGTGTTCAACACCACGCTTACTTTGCCGGGTATTGCCGGTTTCGTGCTGACGGTCGGTTCGGCGGTTGATGCCAACGTGCTGATCAACGAACGAATACGCGAAGAACGAAAGAGAGGGCGGCGCGTCATTGCCGCGGTTGAAAACGGCTATAAAGAAGCCAGCCGCGCGATTTACGATGCCAACATCACCAACTTTATTGCGGCTGTGCTGCTTACGGTATTTGGCTCTGGCCCGATTCGCGGCTTTGCAATCGTGCTCATCATCGGTCTGGTAACCTCTGTGTTCACCGCCGTATTCCTGACCCGTATGTGGGTCGCTGGCTGGATCCGCAAGGCGCGTCCATCCGAGCTGCACGTTTGAGGGGAGAATTGATATGAAACTTCTGAAACTCGTCCCCGATAATACCAACATCAAATTCCTTAAGTTCCGCGTGCCATTCTACATTATCAGCGTGATGCTGATGATCGCGAGCTGGGCATTGGTGGCGGTGAACGGCCTCAATTACGGCGTGGATTTCGCCGGTGGTCTGGAAGTGCGCGCCACGTTCGAACAAACAGAACAAGCACCGATTTCCGAAGTGCGCGCGCAGGTCGAAAGCCTGGGCTACGGATCGCCCATTGTGCAGCGTTTTGGTGAAGATAATCAGATTTCTATCCGCGTCCGCCTTCCCGAAAGCGCAGAAGGTGACAATGAAGCGGCGCAGGAAATTGCCAATACAATCGTGTCCTCATTGCAGGACAATTTCGAAGATTTCCGGCTTGATGGAAATGACAATGTATCGGGCAAGGTTTCCGGCGAATTTCGCAGTGATGCCGTGATGGTGTTAATCGCCGCGATGTTGGCGGTGGCGCTGTATATCTGGATCCGATTCGAATGGCAGTTTGGTGTGGGCGCCCTGTTTGCATTGTTCCACGATGTGTCACTGACGCTGGGTATGTTCGCATTGTTCCAGCTGGAATTCAGCCTGCAAATTATCGCAGCGATTCTGGCGATCATCGGTTACTCGCTGAACGACACAATTGTTGTCTATGACCGCATTCGTGAAAATTTGAAAAAATATCGCAAAATGCCCCTGCCCGAATTGCTCGATCTGTCGGTCAACGAGACATTGGCGCGCACCGTGATGACATCGCTGACGCTGCTCGTCGCGCTGATCCCGTTGCTGGTTTACGGGCCTGCAAGCCTGTTCGGCATGGTCGCTGCGATTACGCTGGGCCTGTTCGTGGGTACCTATAGCTCCATCTATATGGCCGCGCCGATCTTGATCTGGCTGGGCGTAAATTCGGACAGCTTTGTGCCGGAAGAATCCGTCGCGGAAAAGCAGGAGCGTGTTGCGCGCGGCGAAAATTGATTTGACTGAATTACGCGCGGATTAGCCGGTCGTAATAGCGGGCCAGATTTGTACCATTCGCCTTCCAGCTGAATTCTGAGACGGCCGCTGTCACCAATTGCGGTTCGGGCGGGTGGGCAAGGATCTGCTGGATCCCTGCTGTCACCGATTCAAGCGTTCGATCAACTATCAACCCTGCGTCGGGCTGCGTCATCAATTCTCGTGCGCCGCCGACATCGGCGATAATGATTGGCGTGCCGCATGCGAGCGATTCTACCCATGCGTTGGCGAGCCCTTCTGCGGCAGATGGCAGGACCATCGCATCGGCTGCTGACAGGATGACGGGCAGCTGGTCATGATCGACCGAGCCGAGAAAATGCACCCTGTCTTCAACCCGCATATCCCGCGCCAGATTGCGCAAATGGCGTTCATCCGGCCCATTGCCGACCAACAGCAATTGCGCATCAGGCAGGCCGGCGAGTGCACCGATTACAAGGTCTTGCCCCTTCCGCTCTATCAACGCGCCGACGGAGACGAGCAGCGGCCTGTTTTCGGGCAATGCAAGGCCAAGCGTCTGGCCCAGCATCGTTCGCATCCCCGCATGGGCAAGGGGGCGGAACCGGTCGCGGTCAAGCCCGGTATAATGCAGCGTTATCTTTTCATATGGCATACCCAGTGATGCCATGTCCCGCGCCAGCGCTTCGGATACGGCGAGCAAGCCTGTGGCATCGTCTGCCGCCGGTAACATTTGTTCCAAGGCAAAGCTCTTGTGCCCCCAAAAAGTGATGTCAGAACCGCGCGCCTTGATCGAGCATGGCAGGCCAAGCTGCTTGGCAATCCACACCGCTGCTGGTCCGTCGGGATAAAAGAACTGGGCATCAACCAGATCAAACGGGTTTTCGGCGTGAAGCCGCTCGGCCAAAGGCAAAATCTTACGCGCGATAACGCCCGGGTTGATCCGCGTTCCGATATTGGGAATCAAGGTGAATGTAGGGCGGCGCACATCGACGCCGTTTTCAAATCCGTCATGCGCGGCTTTCGCCAGCGGTTTGTATTTGCCAAATGCAATCGGCGGGATGCCGATAGGATTGACCACCGTGACGTCCCAATCACTATGCGCGGCAAGTGCTTCCAATGATCGCGCAATGAATGCCCCGAAACGCGGCGTATGCGTGTTGGGATAAAGCGTGGCGATGGAAAGGACACGTTTGGCAGTCACAGCGGGCGCACCAGCATTTCGGCAACCGCAATCCAAGCAGGATCATCGACGACCTGTTGTTTTTGACCAAGGCCGGGTGGAAGAACGCCAACCAACGTTCCCTGACGGTCAATCAACCGGCCAAATGCAAAGCGGCCGCCTGCGCGCGGGATCAAAACATCGCGGTTTACCGCTTGCGCTGCATGGGCCGGGTCAAGCTGCCGCAGCCACAATTGATCACCCGCACGGTATTCCCCCGCGCTGGTTGAAATCGACATCGCCAGCAACGTCGCATCACCGCCCAGCTCTGTCGGAAGGACAGCGTCGGCCTGTTTTGCCAGTGCTTCAGCGCCCTGATCCGTCAGATTGGCGACAATTTTCGGATTGGGTGCATCTTCGGAACGGACCAGTGACCGCGGATCGATGTCCAACGCATGGCCGATCCGGTCCATCCATTTGATCGACAGGTTCCGCATCCCTGTTTCAAGCCGTCCGATCGTTTGGGCCGTGGTGGGCGGATCGCATGCGCCGGCCAGATCGGCCAGGGTCCAGCCCTTGGCCTTGCGAATATCGCGAATACGATTGATCATCGGGGCGCCTCTGAATGAACCAAATAGGTTTTTACTTTCCTACACATATTCCGATTTGGCAAGAGAAATTCCTCGTCACCATCCGAATTGATTCTAAGGGGAATGCCATGAACCGTGAGCTTGTTGAACGCGAATTAACCGCCGAAGGCCCAAAACGTGATGGGGGTAAGCGCAAGCGCCGCAGGAGCGTGACGGTTAATGTCGCTGAATCGCCGCTGTCATGGCTACACGCGCGCGGCCATATCGATGACCGGCTGTTCGATGCTGGGGAGCGTCTTCGCGCAGATTTTGAACGCGCGCAGCTTGGCGCAAGCGTTACGATGCGGTGGGACATTGTGCGGATCAAAGGGCAGGGCAGCGACGCCGGTCTGTCACGGACCGAACGCCAGATTTCTGCCAAGCAACGTTTTGACGCTGCGCTTGCAGAGGCGGGAAGCGGGTTGGCGGATATATTGTGGCGGGTTGTTTGCGGCTGCGAAGGGTTGCCCGATGCTGAAAAGGCGCTCGCTTGGCCCGCGCGCAGCGGCAAGCTGGTGTTGAAGCTGGCGCTTGACCGGGTTGCGCGGTTTTACAGGATCAGTTGACGGGTTTTTTCCTGCAATACCGGCAATATAGTTGCCGCAAACCACGGGTTCTTTTGCATCCAGATGCGGCTGCGCCACGCGGGATGGGGCAGGGGCAGGGCGCGGGGCAGGAAACTTTCAAACTGACGCACAGTTTCGGTCAGCGACTGTTTTTTCGTCTGGGGCAAATAATATGCTTGCGCGTAAGTGCCGACCAGCAATGTCAGCCGGTCTTCGGGCAAAATCGCCAATATCCGGTCATGCCATTCCGGCGCGCATTCCTTGCGCGGCGGCTTGTCCCCGCCGCTGGCTTTGCCGGGATAACAAAAGCCCATCGGCATCAGTGCAACTTTGGCCGGATCGTAGAATTCTTGTTTGGACAGGCCCGTCCATTCTCGAAGGCGGTCGCCGCTATCATCGTCCCATGGAATGCCGCTGGCGTGGACTTTTGAACCCGGCGCCTGGCCGATGATCAGCAGTCGGGCTGTGCCGGAAAACTGGATGACCGGGCGAACACCATCTTCCAAATGATGCGCGCATATCCGGCAGGCAGCAATTTCGCGTTTTAAAGAACGGTCCTCGTGCGGGTTCATCCTTCGACCTGTTCGGCGATCTCCAGCCAGCGTTCTTCGGCTGCGTCTTTCTCGTTACGGGCGTTTTCAAGCCCCTTATTAATATCCGCGAATTTCTGCGGATCTTTGGAATAGAGTTCCGGGTCGGAGAGGATTTCTTCCCCGCGTTTGATCGCCGTTTCCAAGGTTTCAATACGTTCGGGCAGCATTTCATAATCGCGCTGGTCTTTATAACTCAGCTTGGTGCTTTTGGGGCTTGGGCGCGTTGCCGGTGCCATTTCTTGCAGCGGCGTGTCTGCCTTGGAAGGTTTGGGTTTACCACCCTTGCTTCGCTCTGTCCGTTTTGCGTCCCAATCTTCATATCCACCGGCAACGATATCGACAAAGCCGCTTCCATCGAGGCCGAGCGTTAGCGTCACCGTCTTGTCAAGAAAATCGCGATCATGGCTGACAATCAGGACGGTGCCTTCATAATCGGCAATCACTTCCTGCAGCAGGTCCAGCGTTTCCAGATCAAGATCATTGGTCGGTTCATCAAGGACCAACAGGTTCGATTTGCGGGCAAATTCGCGGGCCAGAAGCAGGCGCGAGCGTTCCCCGCCCGACATCGTGCCAACCTTTGTGTCTACCAGCCCGGGGTCGAACAGAAATTCCTTGAGATAGCCCTGAACATGTTTGCGAGTGCCGCGCACGTCGATCCAGTCGCCGCCCTCGGCCAAAACGTCGCGCACGGATTTGTCCGGTGTCAGCAACGCGCGCTGCTGGTCAATCATCACCCCGGTCAGCGATCTGGCAATGGTGACGGTGCCTTCATCGGGCGCAAGCTCTCCCGTCAGCAATGTGAGCAGGGTTGTTTTTCCCGCGCCGTTTGAACCGACGACACCGATCCGGTCACCGCGCTGGATACGCAGCGAAAAATCGCGGATTATCTTGCGGTCACCGAAGGATTTATGGACTTTGTCAGCGACGATAACCGATTTGGATTTGTTTTCCTCATCCACCGCCAAGCCTAGCTTGGCTGCCCCTGACGGATTGATCATCGCTGCGCGCTGTGCGCGCATTTGCCACAATTTTTCCAGACGACCCTGATTGCGTTTGCGCCTCGCGGTTACGCCGCGTTCCAGCCAATGCGCCTCCAGCTTCAGCTTGGCGTCAAGCCGTTCGGCATTGCGCGCTTCCTCGGCATAGACTTTTTCTTCCCATGCATCATAGCCGCCAAAACCCACGTCTTTGCGGCGTAAAATACCCCTATCAAGCCAGATGGTTGAACGGGTCAGGCGTTTCAGGAATGTCCTGTCATGGCTGATGACCACGAATGCGCCATTGTAACGGTCCAGCCACCCTTCCAGCCAGTCAATCGCGGCCAGATCGAGGTGATTGGTCGGTTCATCCATTAACAACAGGTCGGGGTCTTGCGCCAATGCACGGGCAATTGCGGCGCGGCGCATTTCACCGCCGCTCGCGCCCTTGGCAGGGGTGTTCATATCGATGCCTAGCTGTCCGGCAATCGCATCAACCTCATGTTCGGCGGGCGGATGATCGTCTTCGTTGGTTTTGGCCAATGCAAAGTCCATCAGCGTATCGTAGGGGCTGAAATCGGGTTCCTGTTCCAGCACCACAACGCGGGTGCCTTTCTTGACCTTGCGCGTGCCGCGATCCGATTCAATCTGGTCGTTGATCAGACGGAAAAGCGTGGTCTTGCCCGCACCATTGCGCCCGATCAGGGCCAGCCTGTCGCGCGGGCCGATATGCAAATCGATGCCGCCAGTATTGGGGCCGCCAGTATCGGGGCCGCCAGTATTGGGGCCGCCAGTATCGGGGCCGCCAAAAAGCCAGCGGCCGCCTTGTTGCAGGCCGAGGCCTTCCCAGCTGAGTATTGGAGGTTGCGCCATAGGTGGCGCGCGTTAGGTCACTCGTCGCAATGCGGCAAGCGGTTAGCGAGCATCAGCCTTTTCCGCCGCAACCATTTGCGCGATATCTGCGAGCAATTTTGGCGCGTCATAAACAATGCCGTCCTTGATCGTCCAACGCACTCCGCCCACGCGTTCAAGGACATTGGTTTCGCGGTTCAGGCGAAGGTGGCCGGTTCCATATAAAGTTTTGAAATTGGCCAGCGGATTTTCCGGTACGATCACCAGATCAGCCAGCTTGCCGGGTTTGATTGTACCGAAAGGGGCGGCGGTGCCTTTGCTTTCGTAAATCTCTGCTGCGCCGTTCATTGTGGCGGCCTGAATGACTTCGAGCGGGGCAAAGCCGGCTTCCTGTAGCATTTCAAATTCGCCGATATATGCAAAGCCCCATGTCTGATAGATATAGCCCGGATCGGAACCGACCGTGACCCGGCCGCCCTTATTCTTGAATTCGTTGGTCAACCGCATCCACGGGCGATAAAAATTGCGCCAGGCGACTTCGTCTTCGGTTGACCAGTCGTGATAATAGCTGCCGTGATTGGTCAGGCTGGGTTCGTAGAAATTCATCAGCGATGGGACGGTGTATTGGCTGTGCCATTCGGCATTGCGCGCGCGCATTACATCGCGGCTGGCGGAATAAATGTTGAAAGTCGGGCTGAGCGTGACGCCGCTTTCGACAAGGAAATCGACATATTCATCCCATTTCTCGCTGCCTGGTTCGACAATCTGATCAGCCAGCCGCGCGACTTCGGAAAAGCGCGATTGTTCGTCGAGATAATTGTAATCATTGGGGTATCGCACCAACGCGCTGTCATCGAGCAGCGATTCCATATGTCCGTAAAAATGCGTTACGCCGTCAAGGCCCAGTTCCACCGCCTTGCGCGCAGTCACTTGCGCGACGCCGCGCTGACCAAGATGCGCGACTGTTCCAAGCCCTTGTTTCTCCGCCTCGTCCAGCGCCGCGCCCAGCACATCGGGCGCTTCTGTGTTAAAGAATTTTATTCCGTCATAACCCGCCGTCGATGCCCAGCGGACCCATTCGCGTGCCTTTGCCGGACTATCGACCGCGCCGTTTGCCCATTTGTCACCCAGCACGGCGTAGGCAAACAGGCGAGGGGCGGTGATATTGTTGGCCGCACTGCGCCGTTTGTGATCCAGATCGCTGCTTTGCCGGCCGAAACCGAAGGAAACACCGCGCACAGAGGTTACTCCGTGCGCGAGCCACAATTTGTATCCGTATGAAGGCTGCGGCGCCTTGGATGGATCGCCATTGTGGCCGTGAACATCAACAAATCCGGGCAAGACATACATCCCGCGTGCATCAACAACGCGGGTTGCTGTTTCGATCACATCGGCGGGGGCGCTCCCTCTGGCAACCATGGCAATCCGATTGCCTTCGATCACAATATCAACCGGGCCTTCGGGCGGTGCCCCAGTGCCGTCAATCATCGTCGCGCCGCGAATGACCAGCGTTGCATAGGGGCCGCTGCCTTCGTCGGCGGTGCGGTTTGGAACAGGTTCCATGCCCGGTTGCGCGCTGACGTTGACGTTGGCGCTGGCATTAGCATTGGCGCTGGCATTAGCGGCGGAAATCGCAAACAATGCGAACAGGAATAATCGGAACATCGGTGCTGGCCCCTCGTTTAGAATGCAGAAGCCTAACCCGCGTGAGGCCTTATGTGAAGCGTATCGGCCACCGGTTCACAGCCGCGAAAGATGTGCGGCGTTAGGCGGATGATCAAAGGAGATATTCTATGTTACGTTCTGCCATCCCTATTTTCGCCGGGGCAGCAATTGCTGCACCATTGGCGGCTGCCGAAGTGCAAATCCAATCATCCGGCCCTGTGATAGAGCTTGTCATCAACGAACAAATCAAAGCTGTGCCGGATGTTGCGACAATCGGGGCAGGCGTTTCTTCCGAAGCAAAAAGCGCAGTCGAAGCGATGGCGATCAACGCGCGGGAAATGACCGCCATAATCAACCGGATCAAGGGGCTGGGCGTAGACGATGATGATATCCAGACATCAGGGGTCAATCTGAACGCGCAATTTGATTATGATCGCGAGACGCGAAATCAGGTGTTTCGGGGGTATAAGGTTTCCAACCGTGTCAGCGTCATTCTGCGCGAGGTGGGACAGACCGGCAGCGTTCTTGATGCTTTGGTTGCCGCCGGGGCGACAGATATCAGCGGACCGAATTTCTCGATCGATGATGATACTGCGGCCAAAGCGCAGGCACGCGAAACCGCGATGAAGTCTGCCCGAATACGCGCGATGGAATATGCCAACTGGTCGGGCTATTCGGGTATCCGCCTGCTGGAGATCAGCGAAAGCGTGTCATTCAGCCGTCCGCAACCCTTGATGCGCGGGTTTGTAAGCGAAGCTGCGGCAGATTCTTCCACCCCCGTTCAACCCGGAATGGTTTCCACCGGCGTGTCGGTCACGGTCAAATATGAAATGACCCAATAGCGGCCATTCATCTTAACCACCCGGAAGCTGTCTATTCAGACCTTGTTCAACGCAGCGGGCTTAGGCACATAGGAACGATGAAACCAATTCTCACCTTGACCCTTGGGGCAGCATTGCTGGCCGCCGGTATCACCGCACCTGCCGTGGCGCAGTCGCGCAGCGATCAGGGCGAAGCTCGCAGGGAAATGAAAGCTGGCAATGTATTGTCACTGCGCGAAATTGAACGCCGCGTGCTGCCGACCATGTCGGGGGCGGAATATCTTGGCCCGGCTTACGATTCTACCGCAATGGCCTATCGCCTCAAATTTCTTCGCAATGGGCGGGTAATGTTCGTCGATGTTGACGCCCGGACAGGACGGATTTTGCGCCGCAGCCGCTGACAGGCAGCACGCATTTTCCCCTTATGGAAACGGTCACCGAGTTGACGAATTTGCCGCAAAAGACCACGTAACAAGCGCATTTATCGCAGGGGAACAAACCAGCATGCGTATCCTTATTGTCGAGGACGAACCAACACTCGGCCAACAGCTTAAATCCACGCTCGAACAGAATGGCTATGCGGTCGATCTTTCGACCGATGGCGAAGACGGGCATTTCCTCGGCAGTACAGAAGATTATGACGCGGTCATTCTCGACCTGGGTCTGCCTGAAATTGACGGGCTGACCGTGCTGGGCATGTGGCGCAAGGAAGGGCGGACTTTCCCGGTACTGGTCCTGACCGCGCGCGACAGCTGGTCGGATAAAGTCGCCGGTCTTGATGCCGGGGCAGATGATTATCTTGCCAAACCGTTCCAGACTGAAGAACTGATTGCCCGCCTGCGCGCGCTTATTCGCCGCGCATCGGGCAACACATCGTCCGAATTGACCGCTGGTGATGTCCGGTTGGATACGCGTTCAGGCCGTGTCACGCTGAAGGGGGAACCGGTTAAGCTGACCGCGCAGGAATATAAGCTGCTCAGCTATCTGATGCATCATAAAGGCAAGGTCGTCAGCCGGACAGAATTGATCGAACATATTTACGATCAGGATTTTGACCGCGATTCCAACACGATTGAAGTGTTCGTTACCCGAATTCGCAAGAAATTGGGCGCGGAAGTGATCACCACGATCCGCGGATTGGGCTATAGTTTGGATGATCCGGACGAAGCACCGCGCGCTTCTTAGGAAGGTTTCCCGAACACGGGTTCGCCAAAGTTTGAGTTAAAAGCGTTCAGTACAAGGAGAAAAGGCGCAGGAATATGTCAATATTTCCACACTTTTTGCCGCTGCAACGGGCGCTTTGGGCCAATTCCTTTGACGGCAAATACGGTTTTGATCGTGCGCCCAAAATTGCCGGTGAATGCATCGTGCCGTTCCGGCGCAGTTTTCAGTCCGATATGTTCGCCATTCAAGCGCAAAATCGGTCTCACACTTCGGCCCCCACTTCGGCCCCCACTTCGGCCCCCACTTCGGCCCCCACATTAAATCCTCAACTGACATGAATGCGGCCGAGGCCGAACCGACCCCCGGCGGGCGCGTATCTGATCCGCTAGAGGGCGGCGAAGATGCAATTGACATCGGCGTGTCCGATACGGGCAGCCTTTCCCGGCGAATGATGCTGATCGCAGCGGGCTGGATAATGGTCCTGCTGGCAGCGGGCGGATTTGCGCTGGACCGTGCGCTGACCAATCTGGTCGAACGCAATTTCGATGAACAGTTGGAATATGTACTGACCGCGCTGGTTTCTGCGGCTGAAATCGGCCCTGATGGAGAGGTCAAACTCTATCGGCAATTGGGCGACCAGCGTTTTCTGGAACCCAATAGCGGCGTTTACTTCCAGATCAGCGGGCTGGACCGGGAACCTTGGCCTTCGCGCAGCCTGTGGGACCGTTCGCTGGATTTGCGGGCCGATCACGTCGATACTAACCCGCATTTCTACAATAGTGATCAATTCGCAAACGAGCCGCTGCGTCTGGTCGAACGGACAGTTATTCTTCCTGATAGCGAAACGCGCTGGACGTTTGCCGTTGGTTCCGCGCGTGAAGAGCTGGATTTCCAGATCCAGCGTATCCGGTCGATACTGATATGGTCATTTGCGGTGCTGGGCCTTGGCTTGTTTGTCATGGCCGCTCTCCAGACATTTTACGGTTTGCGCCCGCTGCGCCGTGTTCGCATGGCCATCCAGCGTATCCGTACAACCGGAAATAACCGCATAACCGATCCATTGCCGCGCGAAGTGCAGCCGCTTGTTGAAGAATTGAATATGTTGCTCGAACATTCAGAGAAACAGGCGGAAGAGGCACGCACCCATGCGGGCAATCTTGCCCATGCGCTTAAAACTCCGCTGACCGTGCTCACCAATGCGGCAACCGCGCATGACCCTAGCCTGACCGGTCTGGTATTTCGCGAAACCAAGGTGATGCAGCGTCATGTCGATCATCATTTGGCACGGGCGCGGGCCGTAGGGCGGCGGGCAACGGGATTGTCGCGTGCTGCCGTGTGGCCCAGCGCGGAATCGGTTTTAAGGGCCGTTACCCGAATTTATGAAAACAGCCGCCTCGATCTTGACGGAAATCGCGGGGCGGAGGTTGCTATCGAGCGGCAGGATCTGGATGAAATCCTTGGCAATCTAATCGAAAATGCCGCCAAATATGGCGGCGGCAGCGTGTTTGTTACTGTTGATGCAGAACGTGATGCGAAAGAATGCACGATCTGGATTGAGGATGACGGGATGGGTATCCCCAAAGACAAGCGCACCGAAATATTCGATCGCGGCGCACGGCTGGACACGGGTAAGCCGGGCACTGGCCTGGGGCTGGCAATCGTGCGCGATGTTGCGGCCATTTACGGCGGCAATGTAGAACTTGATGAGAGCGAAGATCTTGGCGGATTGCTGGTTAAGCTAACACTGCCGCGGGCAGGTTAACCGTGCCTAGCGGTGCGTTCCCGCAGCCCAGTCTTCGATAATTTCGCGCAAGTCGGCGTTGTGTACATCGCGGTAACGGTCATTGTGCCACCGCAATGTGCGAATGACGCCGAGCGGTACTTCCTCTTCGAATTTTACACCGGCGCTCTTGCGGTCAGTCCATACGACGGAGAACAGCACTTCGAGTTGTTGGCAAAGCAGGATGCCTTCCTGGCCCGTTTTGAAAGGCACGTCGGAGACAAAGCGCGCGCCGGTCGCTGAAACATCTTCAATCGCGCAATCAAATACACCATCGAGTATCGTTAGTGTTCCGGGCATCAGGACACGAAAACGATCCGCATCTCGGCGGTTCGCCGTTTGCGTGCCAGCGGTTTGAATCGCCGCCGTCTGCACGAGGGATATTGAGGGTGCTGCGCTTGCCATGCGTGGTTAATAGGCCGGAAACCATAAATTAGTGGTAAACAAGGCGGATATTTCCAAAATCGTCGGCGGCTGCGGCATTTCAGAGAGTATTTTCGCCGCTAAATGGCTGGCCCGGAACTAGCTGGCCCGGAACTAGCTGGCGCGTGCCTTTTCATGGTGGCGGATAACCTCATCGATGATGAATCTCAGGAATTTTTCTGAAAATTCAGGGTCAAGATGGGCGTCTTCGGCAAGCGCGCGCAAACGTTGGATCTGGCGGGCCTCGCGGTCGGGGTCGGCAGGGGGCAAAGTCACTTTTGCCTTATATTCGCCCACGGCTTGGGTAATGCGGAAGCGTTCGGCGAGCATATGGATCAGCGCAGCATCAATATTATCGATGCTGCGGCGGAAGCTGGCGAGTTGCGGGTCGGAGCCCTTATCATCTGTCGGTTTGGTCATCGCGGGCGAGACTATCACGCAAAACGCAACGTTTCTACGATCCTTCGCACTTGCCAATATCTTTTCGCGCCGCCATGCCCATTTCGCTATGACTGCCGACATAATTCCGCTTCCGCGCAAGAAACCGACCCTCGACCCGATGCTGGCATTGACCGCACAGGGCATGAATTCGGTTAACGCCGTAATTCTTGACCGTATGCAGAGCGAGATTCCGCTGATTCCCGCCTTGGCCGGACATTTGATTTCAGGCGGGGGTAAGCGGCTGCGCCCGATGCTTACGCTCGCGGGGGCAGAGCTGGTCGGTTACAGCGGAACACGGCACCACAAGCTGGCGGCAGCGGTTGAATTCATCCACACCGCCACATTGCTGCATGATGATGTGGTGGATGGGTCTGACCTGCGCCGCGGCAAAGCAGCGGCCAATATCATATTTGGCAATCCGGCAACCGTACTGGTAGGCGATTTTCTGTTCAGCCGTTCATTCGAATTGATGACCGAAGATGGCAGCCTGAAAGTGCTCAAAATTCTGTCGGGTGCCAGCGCGATTATCGCTGAGGGGGAGGTTGATCAATTGACCGCCCAGCGCCAGATTGAAACCAGCGAAGAACGCTATCTGAATATCATCGGCGCGAAGACGGCAGCCCTGTTTGCCGCAGCCAGCCGGATCGCCGCCGTGGTTGCCGAATGTGACGAAGCGCAGGAAACCGCGCTGGACGATTATGGCCGCAATCTGGGCGTGGCATTCCAGCTGGTTGATGATGCGATTGATTACGATTCTGAAGCCGCAGAAATGGGCAAGGATCAGGGCGACGATTTCCGCGAAGGAAAGATGACGCTGCCGGTGATTCTGGCGTTCTCTCGCGGGACTGAGGAAGAGCGCAAATTCTGGAAGTCGGCGATTTCCGGTGTGAAATCGGATGACGAGGCTCTTCAGCAGGCGATACATCTGATCGACAAATATGACGCGGTTGAGGCGACCCGCGAACGGGCACGCCATTTTGCTGACCGTGCTGTCGATGCCATTTCAATCTTTCCCGACAGCAAGGCCCGCCATGCCATGGCTGAAGCCGCACATTTTGCAGTGGCGCGTGGGTATTGACGCCATAAAGAACCCCGGCTTCGACAAACGAAACCGGGGCCTTTTACCTAAATGTCGGAATTTTTACTGGCGGGTTGCCGTGTAACGAAACTCGCTATTGTCGCGTGGATCTTTTGACACGATTGACAGCGTGTTGCCGTCAACGGTCGTTTCAACAACGCTAACCGTTTCACCGTCACGGGTGTAAGTTTCGCGGTAAATATTGTCGCCAGTTTTTTCCGCCGCAACCAGCGTGCCGCTGTTGTCACCGTCCATCGCCACAGCTTCGCCGCCCAGCGTGGCCGTGAAACCGCCAGTGTTGTAGGTAACCGTGATGCTATCGCCGTCGATTGCATATGTTGTCATCAGCGCGGAATCGCTAATGTCCCCATATTCGGCCAAGTCCCATTCGCCAGATATGGCGTGCGATCCATCCGGCGCCGGTCCGACCCGCGCAAGGGTAAGATCGCCTTTGGTAGATTCATCGCCGCGCAGATTAACAAATTCCTGCTTCATGGTCTGCCCGTCTTCGCTGACCGTCCATGTTGAAGTGCCAAGATCTTCGCCTTCGAAACGGGTGGCCGATTTGACCGTGTTTTCATCGACGATTTCGAACATGATCTGATCGACCCCGGGCCGGTCAACATCCTGCCATTCCCCATTCGCTGCGGTGCTATAGGGCGGAATGCAGCTGTTGCATGTGTATTGGCCATCAGCCAGCACAAGATTGCTTATGTTGTTTTTGGATTCTGCAGAATCGACATTTGCCTTCCATGTTCCGGCAAGGCCTGCGCCCTGTGCAGCTTCTGCGGCTTCTTCCGTTCCGGCAGGGGTGCAGGCTGCGGTACCCGCGACCAGCGTAAATGCCGCGATGGCTGTCATCATTTTCTTCATTTTGTTTCCCTCACAATACGACCCGATTTCACATTGCTGCGTGCAGCTAGCTGACGCATATTCATGCTCTCCGCGCCCGTATGAGAAGCAAGTGGGCGAATTAGCAGGCGCAGGGACTTTTGGCGAATCGCCGTGCGAGATGAAGCGGCAGGGCTGTGCCGGTCCGAAATTTGTGCAAAGGGTAAATGGCATGCTGACTTCTCTCCCCATCGATGCTGTTTTGCCCGATATATGCGTGGCCTTATCAGGCACGGGCGCTTGCGTGCTAATTGCGCCGCCGGGGGCGGGCAAGACCACCGCCGTCGCACCTGCATTGCTGGATCAGGAATGGTGCAGCGGTAAGATCATCCTCCTCAGTCCAAGACGGGTCGCGGCGCGCGCGGCGGCGGAACGCATGGCCGAAATGCTTGGCGAAAAAGCGGGTGAAACCGTTGGCTATCTGACACGGCTCGATAGCAAACAGTCAGCCCGAACGCGGATCCTCGTTATGACTGAGGCGATTTTCGTCAATCGGATCGTCGAGGATGCAGAGCTTACGGGCGTCAGCGCCGTGCTGTTTGACGAGGCGCATGAGCGGCATCTCGATAGCGATCTGGGGCTGGCGTTGGCGCTTGAAAGCCGGGCGATATTGCGCGGCGATCTGCGAATATGCGTTATGTCTGCAACGATTGACGGGGAACGCTTTGCAAGCCTGCTTGGCGATGATGCGGCTGTGATCGAGAGCCAGGGCAAGGCGTTTCCGCTGCGTATCGAATGGATTGGTGCGCGCGCAGAAATGCGGATCGAAGATGCTGCGGCTGATGCGGTGATGACGGCATGGCGGCAAGAAGATGGCGATATTCTGGCCTTCCTGCCCGGTGTCCGCGAAATTGAACGGGTTCGTGAACGCCTAATTCCGCGCCTGCCCGATACCCCTATCTTGCCGCTTCACGGACAGGTCCAGCCGCGCGATCAGCGCGCCGCGATAAAGCGCGATCCTGATGGCCGCCGCCGGATTGTGCTGGCCACTGCAATTGCCGAAACATCGCTTACGCTTGATGGCGTTTGCGTGGTGGTTGATAGCGGGCTTGCACGCAGCGCCGAATATGACCGTGCGGCGGGCACGACCCATCTGGTCACACATCGCGCCAGTCAGGCCGCGGCAGCGCAGCGGGCTGGGCGTGCAGCGCGGCAAATGCCCGGCACTGCCTATCGCTTGTGGGAAGAAGCCGCGCATCCGGGCCGCCCTGCATTCGCCCCACCAGAGGTGGTGACGGCCGACCTTGCGCCCTTGGTGCTTTCGCTCGCCAAATGGGGAACCAATGATCCCGCGTCGCTGCCATGGATCGACACGCCGCCAGCGGCATCGCTGGCATCAGCGCGTGACCGCTTGACGAAGCTGGGCGCGCTTGATGGGCATGGCGCTGTTACTTTGCGGGGCACACAGATCGCAAGCTTGCCGATGGACCCTGTTACCGGTGCTGCTGTGCTGTTTGGCGCAGAGGCTGGTCAAGCTGCGGATGCGGCCAAGCTGGCGCTGCTTACGCAAGAACGCGGTTTGGGCGGGCGCGGAGAGGATTTGCTGCAACGATTATCGCGGTGGAATGCGGATAATTCGCCGCGCGCCAAGGCATCGCGGAAATTGGCCGCACGCTGGGCGGAACGGGCAGGGCAATTGGTGCCAGCGACCGATGTTGATCGGATAAACCCCGCATTGTTCCTTGCCTTTGCCCAGCCGGACAATATCGCCAAACGGCGCGATGCGGCTGGCGAAAACTGGATTTCCGCTGGTGGCCGGGGCTATTTTCTTGATCCGGCTTCTACGCTGGCCGGTGCATTGGCGCGGTCCGAATGGTTGATCATTGCAGATGCACAGGGGCAGGCAAAGGGCGCGCGCATCACCGCTGCTGCTGCACTTGAAAGTTCGGAGGTGGAACAATCGCTCGCCCATTTGATTGAAAAGCGATCGACATTGCGTTGGAATGACAAGGAAAAACGAATCGAGGCGCGGTTGGAACGGCGGCTGGGCGCCATTGCAATGACCAGCGGGCCGGATCCCAAGCCGGATGCACAAGCGGTTGCCGCCTTGTTGCTGGAAACCGCCACAGATTCTCTGTCCGATCTGGTTCCCGCCGTATTGCTGGCGCGCGGAGGATTTGCGAAGATCAAATCGCTTGATCTGGACACGCTGCGCGAGAATGCGGCGCTATGGCTCGGCCCGCTTTTGGAGGGGCGCCGCGATCTTGGTGTGCCAAAGGGAAAGCTGGTCGAAGCCATTCTTGGCCTGCTGGATTGGAATGATCGCAAGCGGCTGGATGACGCAGCGCCGCGTGAATTTACCAGCCCTGCAGGATCAGCGCACAAAATTGACTATGCTGGCGAGGGTGCGCCTTCGGCCGAAATACGTGTGCAGGCCCTATTCGGCCTAGACCGGCATCCGATGATCGGTGAAACGCCCCTGCTGCTCCTGCTTACCAGTCCGGCAGGCCGTCCGATTCAGGCGACACGCGATCTGCCCGGTTTTTGGCGCGGCAGCTGGCGCGATGTGGCAAAAGAAATGAAGGGCCGATATCCCAAGCACCGATGGCCCGAACAACCGTGGACCGAGAAACCCAGCCTGAAAACCAAGAATGCCTTTTCAAGAAGCGGTGGTTGATTTAGATGCCAACGGACTGCCGAAGATCGCCTGCAAATGCGCGGGCCGGTCAGGCCGTAGCCAAAGCGGGCAGATGTTCGCCGAACGGTAACTGAAGGTTAAACAAGAATGCCTGCACGTATCTATCAAATTCCGAAAAACGCCATGCAATCCGGCAAGGCGAAGATCGACACTTGGATGCTCGAATTTGAACAGTCAGAGGCGCGTCAGGCGGACCCCTTAATGGGATGGACCGGCAGCGGCGACACGCAGGCGCAGGTCCAGCTGAAATTTGACAGCAAGGATGCGGCAAAAGCCTATGCCAAAAAACATGGCATTGCGGCGCGTGTTTACGCATCGCCGCCAAAATCGCTCAAGCTGCAGGCTTACGCCGATAATTTCCGTTAAGTGTCGAATTCCGGCCCAGATTCTGCGGGCTGGCTGGTAATCATCCCGTAATTCGGCGTGGCGGTTTTCCCCTGCCAAGTGGCTGTGCCTGCCTCTACCGCGTTGCGGCAATCATTGGCATCACGGCCGATATCTTCGGCAAGGTATATCAGCCCGGACGCATAATCGCCGGTAAAACGGATATCGTCACATTCGCCATCATTGGCAAAAGCTGCGGTGTTCACCCCGAAATCAATCGGATTTTCATCGGTTGGATCGGCGTAAAGCGCATTCAGCTTCACCCGGCCTTCCTCAAATGCCCTGCGGCAATCGCTTGCATCCTTGCCGATTGTGTCGGTGACCAGATCCTTGGCCATTCCGTCACCAACAAACCGCGCGTCATCGCATTCAGCGTCATTGGGATAGGAACCTGAATCATTGCCGAAATCAATCAGGCCAATTGGCACGGTGACCGTTTCGGCCGCTTGTTGCGGCGCAGTGGCTTTTACGCGCAGCCGTTCCTGTTCAAAAGCAACGCGGCAGTCGGTTGCATCATGGCCGATATCGGATTCGAGCAGAAGCGTATCGGTCATGCCAGAGCCTTCGAACCGGCTGTCATCGCATTCGCCATCGCGTGCGAATTGGCTGGTATCGTCGCCAAAATCGATTTCTGGCGCTGTGCTTTCCGGCGCGGTGCTTTCCTGTGCGGTGACCGGCACTGGCATAGCCAGCGCGATCACCGCCAGAATTGAGACGCTTTGCCTCATGAACGCAGTTGCAGACGGCCAGCTTCATATGCCGAGCGGCAGTCGGTTGCATCTTTCTTTACGTCTGATTCGAGCAAAGGTGTGCTTGTCATGCCCGGACCCACAAAACGCATATCATCGCATTCACCGTCATTGGCCCATGCCCCGCTATCATTGCCCCAGATGATGCCGCTTGAATTGCGCCGCGATGATCCGGAGCGCAGTTGAATGCGCCCTTGATTATAGGCAGCGCGGCAATCGGTCGCATCATGGCCGACATCGGAATCGAGCAAAGGCGTGTCGGTCATGCCGGGGCCGCTGAATCGTTTGTCATCACATTCGCCGTCGCGGGCAAACTGGCTCCGGTCATCGCCGAAATTCACGCTTTGTGCGAATGTTGGTTGTGGAACTGCGATCGACAGAGCGACCATACAGGCGGAAAGTTTTTTGATTGAAATAGACATCAAGTCCCCTTTCATCGGGAGGGTGGTTTGTTCAACAGATGCGACCCGGTCAACATGCCCCTGCTAAATCACCCCGCTTTACTGCGCGATGAACAGAGCCTTTTTAGCGGTGAATTGTTCTCGCTACTTGTATAGACTAGCCACGATTCCCGCTTGATTCCAGCCTTACTTGCCCCCATATGGCCCGCCGGGAGTCGGGTGGACGTTTGCGTTCGCCAACTTGGTCAGGTCCGGAAGGAAGCAGCCACAACGATTTGCGGCGGGTCGCTCGGCTCCTTTTTCACTCATTTTCTGCATCGGTGCGATGACAATCGCCGCGCCACGGCCTAGTGCTGGATCGATGGGTGATTCACCGGACAATCAAGACACGCCTCCGTTCGAAGACGGAGAGGGTGAGGCTGCGCCTTCGGCTGCCGAGTTGGAGGCTGCTGGACAGAATTCCATGTTTGGCGGTCCCGCAGAAAAAACGGCTGAAATGCAGCCCGGTACGGCGGAGAAATCCGCGCCTGCGATTCCTGCGGCTGCCATAACGGCCCAAGAATCGAGCCAAGAAGAAACCAGCCAACAGGAATCAAGCCAACCCTACCGCGTTCTTGCGCGCAAATATCGCCCGCAGACTTTTGCAGAATTGATCGGGCAGGAACCGATGGTTCGCACGCTCGCCAATGCAATTAAGCGTGACCGGCTGGCGCATGCGTTTTTGATGACGGGTGTGCGCGGGGTCGGGAAGACTTCTACCGCGCGGCTGATCGCCAAGGCGCTCAATTGTATCGGGCCGGACGGGCAGGGCGGCCCCACGATTGATCCCTGCGGCCAGTGCGAACCTTGCACTGCGATTGCCGAAGGCCGCCATATCGATGTGATCGAGATGGATGCGGCCAGCCATACCGGCGTTGACGATGTGCGCGAAATTATTGAAGCGGTACGATATGCTGCCGTTTCGGCGCGCTACAAAATCTACATCATCGATGAGGTTCACATGCTCAGCCGCAATGCGTTCAACGCGTTGCTTAAGACGCTGGAGGAACCGCCCGCCCATGTGAAGTTCCTGTTCGCAACCACCGAAGTCGATAAGCTGCCTGTTACTGTCCTCAGCCGGACGCAGCGTTTTGATCTGCGCCGCATAACCACCGATATGCTGGACGAACATTTCGCCAAAATATGCGGGTTGGAAGGCGTTGCGGCTGAGGAAGAGGCGCTTCATATGATCGCCGCCGCCGCCGAAGGGTCTGTGCGCGACGGGCTTTCTATCCTCGATCAGGCCATTGCACATGCCGATTTGGGCGGCGAAGGCAAAGTCACCGGTGAACGTGTGCGCGATATGCTGGGTCTGGCCGACAAGGGGGCGCAGCGTAAAATGCTGGGCCTGATGCTGGGCGGTGACGGCAAAGCCATGCTTGCGGCGATGGGTGATTTATATGCGCTGGGTGTGGAGCCGCTGGCTTTGCTGCGCGGATTGATGGACCTTGTTCACAAGATCACAGTCACGCAGATCAGCGGCGGAGAGCCTGACGCACCAACCGCTGAAGAACGGGACGCGCTGGGCGATTGGGCCGGACGGATGTCGCCGGGGCAGTTGCACCGCCTGTGGCAGCTGCTGCTCAAAGGATATGACGAGGTTAAGCAGGCGCCCGATCCGCTGGTTTCGGCGCAAATGGCGCTGCTGCGTGCAATGCATGCATCCGATTTGCCCGATCCGGGCAAGCTGGCGAAAAAGATTGAAGATATTGCGGCTGCCGGCGTTGCCGCTGGCCCGGCAGCGGCGGATGGTGGTTCAACCAGCGGCCCATCTGCCAATGTTAATTGGGCGCAATTGGTGGAATGCGTCGGCGAAAATGGCAATCACCTGGCCTCCAGTATCATGCAATTGCAGGTCCGCATTGTGTCCCTGGAAACGGGCAAGCTGCGATTCTCGCGCGCGGACCAGTTCAAAGATGATATCGCCCCGCAATTGCGCGATGCCTTGATGGGCGCGACGGGCGCACGCTGGACAGTCGAAGAATGCAGCGAACAGGGGGAACCTTCGCTGGTGGAACAAGAAGAAGCCGCACAGCGTTCGGCCTTGGAAAAGCTCAAACAGCACCCACTTGTAGAGGCGACAATGGCGACTTTTCCCGATGCGGAAATGGTCGAGGAAGAGGCACAACCCGCCCGGGCTGGCAACAGCTGGGGCCGATAGACCCAAAGGGAATATACGATGAAATCGATGGAAGAGATGATTCAGGCCGCGCAGAAAGCTGCCGAAACCATCCAGACGCAAATGAACGATGTACAGGCCAAGCTCGACGCGATTGAAGTTGAGGGGCAGGCAGGCGGCGGTCTGGTAAAAGTGCGCGCCAGTGCCAAAGGCCGTATTCTCAGCGTCAACATTGATGACAGTTTGATGAAACTTGAAGAAAAACAGATGGTCGAAGATCTGGTCACAGCCGCTTTCAACGATGCGCGCGGCAAAGCCGACCGTGTTTCGGAAGAAGAAATGAAAAAGGTGCAGGGCGGAATGGGCCTGCCGCCCGGATTTGAATTGCCCGGCATGAACTGATTTCTTGACGTCACCGGTGCCACAGCTGCAACGGCGGTTAAGGTTGGGATGGTGCAATTGCGGCCATTTATGCTACCAGTGGCGGAAAGAAACTTAGGGAGAGAGTTCGATGGCAACTTTGATGAACGACAATGGCAGCGGTAGCGATGCCGATGTTCGCGGGCAGGTAAGCGACGAGGAATGGGCCGTTCGCGTCGATCTTGCCGCTGCATACAGGCTGGTTGCACATTACGGTTGGGACGATCTGATCTTCACCCATCTTTCAGCGCGCGTGCCGGGGCCGGAACATCACTTTCTGATCAATCCCTATGACATGATGTTCGAAGAGATTACCGCATCCTCGCTCGTCAAAATCGATGTTGAGGGGCAGCCGGTTATTCCATCCTCGCATCCGGTGAACCCCGCCGGTTTCACGATCCATTCCGCCCTCCATATGAATTGCGAAGACGCGCATTCGGTGATGCATCTGCACACGCCGCATGGGCAAGCCGTCAGCGCGATGTCGGACGGTATTATGGAACATACGCAAACAGGCATGATTGCGAAACACGACATTGCCTATCACGAGTATGAGGGCATCGCGACCGACCTTGAGGAACGCGAACGGCTGGTTGAGGATATGGGCGGCAAACACGCCATGATCCTGCGCAATCACGGCACGCTGGCGATTGGCAAATCTGTCGCCGAATGCTTCCTGCGCCTCTATTTCATCGAACGCGCCTGCGAGGCACAGGTGATGATGCTGTCTGCCGGACGCGAAAATCTGAACAACCCGCCGCAAGGCACGCCTGAAAAGGTGAAATCGCAAACGCCAGCAGCCGGTGTCGGAATGCTAGCGCAAGGTTTGGCTTGGCCAGCATTGCTGCGGAAACTTGACCGGATGGATTCCAGTTTTCGGGATTAAGGCAGCGGGGCGACTTGTCTTCGGACGGGATATAATGTTGACGGGATATGGGCCTGACCGGATATGGGCCTGAGCGGCTGTTCGCCGCCAGCATAACCCCTTCTTCGTTCAGCGCAGCAACCCAAGGCTGAACCGCGCCCCGCTCTACAACCAGCAGCCCCGCACCCTTTGCTTCGCGCTATGCGATTTGTGCAAGGGCACTGGCAGGCTGTTCGCTGTATGGCGGCGCTGGTTTATGGGGCGCGGTCACAATGGATATTAGGTGGCGCCTAGGCCAATTAGACGTCTTCGTCGGCGTAGAGTTCATGTTCCTTGGCAATCAGGATATCTGCAAGGAACCAATATGCTTCACCCCAGGCAGACAGAACTTCGTCGGTCGCCGCATCACCCAATACGTCCTTGATTGCAGCCAAAAGACTGTCTGCAACGATTGGATAATGTTCCGGTTTGACATGCGTTTCCACATGGCGCTGTGCCATACGAAGCACCGCGCCGCTCAGATTTTCCAGCTTGTCGACATTTTCTGCATAGGCCAGAATTGCACCGGCAAGTCTTTTGGGCTGCTCCCCTGATTTCTGAGCGGCCTGATCGAACATCGTTTTCACCTCTGGGTGTTTGGCAAACATCCGATCATACATACGCTGGGTAATGGCCAGGCCATGTACTTTAAGCGCTGGCGCAGTCGCCTTGACGGTTGCCTTGGTATTTGGTGAAAGAGTGCGGGTCATTGAGAATCCTTTGTGATGGTGAAATTATGCCTCTATACAAAGGGATATAAGATGTAAAACAAATACATCTTTAGGGGAGGTAGGCAATCAAACTCACGTTACAAACCGACTACGCCTTGCGCGTACTTCTTCATGCTGCGTCTTCCCCCGATGCCCGTTTGGCGATCCCCGATGTTGCATCCAAACACCGAATCTCGCGCAATCACCTGATGAAGATTGTCAACCAACTCGCGGCGATGGGGCTGCTGGCCACCGTCCGCGGCCGTGGCGGCGGATTCTCGTTGGCGCGTGATCCCGCCAGCATTACTTTGGGGGAGGTTGTACGGCTGGTGGAACCGACTTTGCAGCCGGCCGATTGCGACAGTTGCGTTCTATTTCGCGGCTGCGGTCTGAAGCCCTTATTGGGGGATGCATTGGATGCCTTCCTCAGCGCGCTCGACAACAAAACCCTTGCTGATGCTGCGGCGGAAAGCACGATCGATTTCACACGGCTCGAACCGGAAGGCGCTTTCGCAAAATTGGGAAAAGGGAAATTGACGTAAGCCGTTTGCGGAACATTGGTTTTGGAGGCCGGCCGGGGTAATTGCACGGGAAAAATCGATATTCACATTGGCCGCCGACCGTTACTCCCGATTTCCTACAAGGGCCTGCGCCGGTACATCGGTATGATGTTCGCCGCCATTTTCAGCCCATATTTTTTCTGCCGTATCGGGCCGCCGTATGGGGCCATGAAATACTTTGCCCTGAACCGTGTTCCATGTGTTCCATCGTGTAGGATTTTCCGAGGGGCAATCACCACAAAAAACCACTTTGCACAGCTTAACCCTACAGCCCCATTGCAGGGCGCCGCCGCGCTTCCCATATCCCAATTATGACACAAACATTTCCGCTTCTTCCGCTTCGCGATATCGTTGTTTTTCCCGGTATGGTTGTCCCTCTTTTCGTCGGGCGTGATAAATCCGTGGCGGCGCTAGAAGTGGCGATGGAGGGCAGCAAGGATATCTTCCTGCTGGCACAGCTTGATCCAGGATGCGATGACCCGCAGCCAGACGATCTTTACGATATGGGCGTTGTCGCGCAGGTGCTGCAATTGCTCAAACTGCCCGATGGCACCGTTCGCGTGCTGGTGGAGGGTACATCGCGCGCCAAATTGAACGAGCTGGTCGCGGAAGGTGATCACATCAACGCGCATGTCGACGTGCTGGATCCGCAAACGGCGTCGGGCAGCGAAGTCACCGCGATGATGCGTTCTGTCACCGAACAATTTGCCGAATTTGCCAAGCTTAACAAAAAGCTGGGCGATGATGCAAAAGACGATCTGAGCGATATTGATGATGCGGGCGCTCTGGCCGATGCGATTGCCGCCGCGATCAACACCAAGGTTTCCGATAAGCAAGGCCTGCTGATCGAGAACGATCCGCTGCGGCGGTTGGAAATGGTTATGTCCTATATGGAGGGTGAGCTTTCGGTCCTTCAGGTTGAACGCAAGATTCGCGGGCGCGTGAAGCGTCAGATGGAAAAGACCCAGCGCGAATATTACCTCAACGAACAAATGAAAGCGATCCAGAGCGAGCTGGGCGGCGAAGCTGAAGAAGCCAACGAGCTGGCTGAACTTGCCGAAAAAATCGAAAAGCAAAAACTGTCGAAAGAAGCCAAGGCCAAAGCCGATAGCGAGCTGAAAAAGCTTAAAGGCATGCAGCCGATGAGCGCCGAGGCGACCGTTGTTCGCAATTATCTGGACGTGTTGCTTGGCCTGCCTTGGGGCAAGAAAAGCAAGCTGAAAAAGGATCTGGGCAAAGCGCAGGAAGTGCTGGACGCTGATCATTACGCGCTGGAAAAAGTCAAAGACCGGATCATTGAATATCTTGCGGTGCAGGCGCGGACTAACAAGTTGAAAGGGCCGATCTTGTGCCTAGTGGGCCCCCCCGGTGTCGGTAAGACATCGCTGGGCAAAAGCATTGCGCGCGCCACGGGCCGCGAATTTGTGCGTCAGTCGCTTGGCGGCGTGCGCGATGAATCGGAAATTCGCGGTCACCGCCGAACATATATCGGATCGCTGCCGGGCAAGATCGTCACCAATCTCAAGAAAGCCGGGACCAGCAATCCGCTGTTCCTGCTCGATGAAATTGACAAGATCGGACAGGATTTTCGCGGCGATCCGGCATCGGCATTGTTAGAGGTTCTGGACCCGGAACAAAATTCAAAATTCCAGGATCATTATCTTGAACTGGACCTTGATCTGTCGGACATCATGTTTGTCACCACGGCGAACAGCCTCAATCTGCCGCAGCCTCTGCTCGACCGGATGGAGATCATCCGTCTGGAAGGCTATACAGAGGATGAAAAGGTAGAGATTGCCAAACGGCACCTCATTGCCAAACAGATCGACGCGCACGGGCTGAAAGATGGCGAGTTTGAACTGACCGAAGAGGGGCTGCGCGATCTGATCCGCTATTACACGCGCGAGGCTGGTGTCCGCACACTCGAACGTGAAATCGCGCGGTTAGCCCGTAAGAGCCTGCGTAAGATCATCGAAAAAGAAGCTGTGAGCGTGACGATCACGCCCGACAATCTTGGTGACTTTGCCGGGGTCCGTAAATTCAAACACGGCATGTCCGATGAAGAGGCGCAGGTCGGTGCGGTTACGGGCCTTGCTTGGACCGAAGTCGGCGGCGAATTGTTGACGATCGAAAGCGTGACAACGCCGGGCCGGGGGGAGATTAAAACGACCGGCAAGCTGGGCGAGGTGATGACCGAATCGATTGCTGCGGCATTCAGCTTTGTGAAGGCAAGGGCGCCTGCTTACGGGATCAAGCCATCGATTTTCCAACGCAAGAATATCCATATCCACCTGCCCGAAGGCGCTGTGCCCAAAGATGGGCCAAGCGCGGGTGTTGGCATGGTCACATCCATCGTTTCGACATTGTCCGGCATCGCGGTGCGGCCCGATGTCGCCATGACGGGCGAGGTCACTTTGCGCGGCCGCGTGCTGCCAATCGGCGGGTTGAAAGAGAAATTGCTTGCGGCGCTGCGCGGCGGCATCAAAACTGTTCTTATTCCTGAAGACAATGTCAAAGACCTCGCCGAAATTCCGGCCAATGTGAAAGACGGGCTAGAGATTCTTCCGGTCGCGCATGTTGATCAGGTCTTGGAAATTGCGCTGACATCGGTGCCAACTCCGATTGAATGGACCGAAGCGGATGATCTGGCGAGCCAACCCGGATCAGCGGGGGCATCGGATGTGATACCGCCAACAGCGCATTGATCGGGCAATTCTGTATTGTGCGATGCAGCGACTCGGGAATTGATATTGCAGGAATTGCTCCAATTTGGGGCACTTTGACTGCCGCCTAGACTGGTGGTGGCCGGATTTTACAACAAATCTATGCTATTTGAGCCGAATTGCAGCGAATTGCCTTTGACAGCAGCAGTAAAAGTCCCTTCAATCCTTTGCCATTGCTCGGGCTGAAAATTGCCCGAATTTGAGCACACATGAAAAGCACTTATTGGGGGTTCACAGAATGAACAAAAACGATCTGATCAGCGCCGTCGCCGATGCCAGCGGCCTTTCTAAGAGCGATTCGGCGAGCGCGGTCGAGGGCGTATTCGATACAATCGTAAATGCATTGTCCGGAGGTGATGAAGTTCGTTTGGTCGGCTTTGGAACATTCTCCGTGGCTAAACGCAAAGCGTCAACGGGCCGCAACCCGCGCACAGGAGAGCCGATGACGATCAAGGCTTCAAACCAGCCGAAATTCAAAGCTGGCAAGGGCCTGAAAGACGCGGTCAACTAAGACGCGGTTAGCTAAACAGCGCGCCGCCAAAATCGGCGATCCAAAAACGCCCCGCCTGGCTTAGTCGTCAGCGGGGCGTTTTGCTGTCTGGAACAATTTGTGCCTAATCGTCCAGCTTGCCCCCTATCCGCCCAGCTTGACCAAAGCGGTGGGCACCGAACTGGTCGATGAAGTAATATCCCACGTCAATGTTTGGTAATCTCCGGATGCGGCCGGTCCCTCATCTGTGTTGTTAGCAAGGATCTGACCATTGGTGATTACCCGGAATGTCCCCCGAATTTCGGGAATCCCAGCCTGTCCTTCCGGTTTTTCCTCGGCCATTGCGTCGCTCATGCCCTGGGCAAATCCGCCCATGATCATCCCGGTCATCAGGCCGCCGCCTTCTTGCTTTGCAAAACCAGGCGCGTTTACGCGTATGATATTGTCATCTCTCACAATGGCCTGAATGAACGGACTGGGAACCGGAACCCCCTCCATCACCGGAAAGGTCAAATCGTGGCTCAATTTCCCGCTGATGGCATATTCCACATTAAATAGGCCATCACCAACATAGCGCACCGAATTCCACCCGCGTTGCCGTTCAAGCATTGTTGCCATCTTGTTACCGGCTTCCGGATCGTTCGGGTCAATGCCGCCCATTATCGCGGCCATTTTTTGGGCTTGTTCAGCATCCTTTTGCTTGTTTTGGGCCTGATTTGCATCCCAATCGGTTTTTTGACCGGCCAATTCCTCAGCGGTGCAATCCCGTTCTTCGTATGTTTCAACGTCAAAACATTCGGTGCTGGTAAAATTGCCGTCTTCGTAATTGCCCAAAGCGCCGGGAACGAGAGCAATGAAGAACAATTCCCCATCGTAAGAAAACGAAAAGCTGTTGTCCTGACCGAGCGTAAGAGTGGAATCAAACTTGCCCGGAGTAACAAGACAACCCGTCAACATTAGCGACAAGGCTGCCAACAGAATCGTTGCTGCGGAATGTTTTCTATGACGCTTGGTAATCATTCTGGCTCCTTCCGGGGAATTGGCCGCGTGTTAACGTGTGGCGATAGCATAGAGCGCAATGGCTGTCGCGTTGGATACGTTGAGGCTTTCCATAGTGCTGCTGATCGGAAGGCGAGCAAGCGAATCGCAATGTGCACCAATATTGTGCCGCATGCCTTCGCCTTCCGCCCCCATCACTAGCGCAACCGGTCCGGCGGGCAGGGCATCGGCAAACACCGTTTCTGCCTCTCCGGCCATACCGATTCGCCAATATCCTGCCTCAGCAACTTCATCGAGTGCGCGTGAAAGATTGACCACACGAACCCACGGGATGGTTTCCAGTGCGCCAGAGGCTGATTTGGCAACAACACCGGATTCGGGCGGGGCATGCCGGTCTTGCGTGATAATTGCCGCAGCATTGAAAGCAGCCGCCGAACGCAGGATCGCGCCGACATTATGCGGATCGGTAACTTGATCGAGGAAAACCAAGGGGCGGTCTGCTTGCCCGCCCAACACTTCGTCCAAATGGATGTCTTCCAGCGGTGCGCATTCCAACACCAAACCCTGATGCGGCGTATCGCGCGAAACAAGCCGTGCAAGATCTGGGGCTTCGGCATATTCGATGGTGAACCCTTCAGGCAATTCGCCATCCAACGATGCAACGCCTTCGCGCGTGGCCCATAGTTTATGGTGGTTTCGTTCCGGGTTTTTCAACGCTGCCTCGACCGCATGGCGGCCCCACAGCCGGACCTGACCAGTACTTGCCCGGCCGCTCCCGCGCCCGCCTTGCATTCTGCCAGCACGGCCTCTCAACGCACGCTTGCGGTCACCTTTGGCCATGAATACTCCTGCATAATAGGGCGGGTTCGCCGATGTTTTGCGCGCCATGCCAGCAGCCCCATTGACAGGCAAGCGCGGCTTCGCCATTGGGCGCGTCTCGGCAGGTTACCTCACATTATTGTGAATACCAGCGCAGCGAAGTTTCTTCGCACAAGCAAGCCAGTGGACAGGTGGCCGAGTGGTTAAAGGCAGCAGACTGTAAATCTGCCCGCGCAAGCGTACATAGGTTCGAATCCTATCCTGTCCACCACTTGCAAAATTGGCCATTAGGTCAGTTTACGAATGGTCCAGGCCGCCATTGGCCCAGTTTACCAATGACCGATTCACTGCCGGTCCGGTGCGCGTCCTCATTTTTAGAAATTGCTGGTTCTTGCGGATGAGCACGCCGCATATTAAAGGTGCCTTATGGAAGCAACACATCGCCCTGTCATTTCGTCCACCGGCCTTTTTACGCCGGGTGAGAGCATCTCCAATGAGGAGCTGGTGGCGAGTTACAATGCCTATGTAGAGAAATTTAATCACGACAACGCCGCTGCGATCAGCGCAGGCAAGATTGAAGAACTGACGTCTAGCTCCGTCGAATTCATCGAAAAGGCGAGCGGGATAAAGGCCCGCCATGTGATGTCGAAGGAACCGATTCTCGACGTCGATACCATGGCGCCGCAATGGCCGGAACGCAGCAATGACCAGCCGTCGATGATGGCTGAAATCGGGGTGAAGGCAGCAAGACAAGCGCTTACAACGGCTGGGCGCGATCCGGCGGATGTTGATGCCGTGCTGTGTGCGGCATCGAATATGGAACGACCCTATCCGGCGATGGCAATCGAAATTCAACAGGCGTTGGGTATCGATGGCTTCGGCTTTGATATGAATGTCGCGTGTTCGTCTGCCACTTTCGGGATTCAAACGGCTGCTGACTATATCCGCGCTGGCAATGCACAGTCGGTATTGGTCGTCAGCCCGGAAATAACGAGCGGTCATCTCAATTGGCGCGACCGCGATAGTCACTTCATTTTTGGCGACGTGTCGACGGCGGTGCTGGTTGAAGATGCCGCAATCGCGCCGGCGCAGCATTGGGATATCCTCGGGACGAAGTTGAAAACGGTGTTTTCCAACAACATTCGCAACAACTTCGGTTTCCTAAACCGGGCGCATCCGGAAACTGCCGATGCCGCGGATAAGCTGTTCATTCAGGAAGGCCGCAAAGTTTTCAAAGAAGTGGTGCCTATGGTCGCGCAAATGATCATTGAAGAGGCGCAGCGTCTGGATATCGATCCCAAGGCACTTCGCCGAATGTGGTTGCATCAGGCCAACACGGGAATGAACCGGCTGATCGCGCACCGCGTGCTGGGGCACGAGGCCAGCGAAGACGAAAGCCCGACCGTGCTGGATACTTACGGCAATACGTCGAGCGCCGGATCGATTATCGCATTCCATAAACATAGCGCCGATTTGGCGGGCGGCGATACCGGATTGATTTGCAGCTTTGGTGCGGGATATTCGGCTGGAACTGTGTTCGTACGCAAAATAGTCTGACTGTAGGCCCGGCTTTGCCAGATTGCCGCGATCAGGCGGGTGCAAAGCCGCTCGCGCGCTTGTTCCCCCTGCTACAAATCCCTAAATGCAAATGATGGCAGGTGAAATAGTCGATAATAAGGGACGCGGTGAGGCTGATTGGAATTGGCCCGCGATCCACCCCGAAGGACGGAAATTTGGCGTAATTGCATTGGCGATTGCGGCCTCGGTTACGTTTATTCTCGATTTTGAACTGATTGGATGGCCGCTGATGGCGCTGTCCGCCGGTGTATTTGCATTTTTCCGCGATCCGGAGCGGGTTGTTCCGCAAGATGAGAGGGCGATCGTGTCTCCCGCGGACGGAACAATTTCGCTTATCACCAATATAGAGCCGCCTGCGGAATTGGTTGGCAGTGATGCCGCCGGGAACATTGGCCTGCCTGCCGGAGCTGTTACCAGAGTGTCGATCTTCATGAGTGTGTTCGATGTGCACATTAACCGTTCGCCAATTAGCGGCGTGGTGCAGCGTTTGATTTACATGCCCGGCAAATTTATGAATGCAGATCTCGATAAAGCCAGCGAGGAGAACGAGCGGCAGCATCTTTTGGTGGAGCGTGCTGATGGCCTTTTGCTGGGATTTACTCAGATTGCAGGATTGGTTGCCCGCCGTATTGTCCCTTTCGTGAAGCCTGGTGATACGATTGCAGCAGGTCAGCGTGTCGGGTTGATCCGGTTTGGCAGCAGGGTTGATGTATATCTTCCAGCCGGGACGGATGCCAAAGTCCTGCTTGGCCAAAAAGTCATAGCCGGTGAAACCGTTTTGGCGGAACTTGGCCAGCAGCTGTTGATCGAAGGCGTTAGTCAGTGAACGATGATTCGCCGCGCGTAGGGCCGCAATCTTCCGAAGGTGATCCGCCCGCACCGGCAAGGGGATTAAGGGGCCTGTCGCTGCGTTCGGTTGTGCCGAATGCAATTACGGCTGCGGCGATGTGTTCGGGCCTGACCGGCATTCGTTTTGCCATTGCAGAAGAATGGGCAGCCGCAATTCTGGCGATAATCTTGGCTGGTGTGCTGGATGGTCTGGACGGCAGGATAGCGCGGTTGCTGAAAGCGCAATCGCGCTTTGGTGCGGAGCTTGACAGCCTGGCAGATTCGCTTTCCTTCGGAATGGCGCCTGCGATCATATTTTACCTTTGGACTTTGAACGATCTGCCGCGCCTTGGCTGGTTTGCGGCATTGGCTTTTGCAATTTGCTGCGCGTTGCGATTGGCGCGGTTTAACGCCCAGATTGATGTGGATGAGCAGCCGCATAAATCTGCCGGCTATCTTACAGGAATACCCGCACCGGTCGGAGCAGGGCTGACCTTTTTGCCATTCTATCTCTGGATGGCGACAGGCATTGAAGAATTTCGCAATCCGATTGGCAACGCCGTCTGGATGGTCGGGATCGCATTTTTGATGATTTCCAATATCGCCACGCTCAGCTGGACATCGATCAAACCGCGTCGCAGCGTCAGATTAGAACTTATCGCCTTCGTCGGGCTTTTGTTTGCTGCATTGCTGTTGGAACCTTGGTGGAGCCTGGTTGCGATCTCTCTTGGCTATCTCGCGCTCATGCCGTGGGGTATGCTCAAATATAGCCGGATTAAGCGGCTGCGGGCAGAGGCTGAGAGCAATTCGCGGCAACCGGCCGATCCAGGCGGGTAAACCGCGGAAGCTTGAACGGGGCGGGGTTTTTCAACCCGGCCGGTTCGATGATTGAAACCCGAACGATCTGACCATTTTTGCATGCACGCGAAGCATGGCGAAGTTGCTTATGCGTATTTACGCCCTGAATGGCGCTGTCGATCAACGCGATAAATGCCGAAAATCCTGCAACTGCAAACAGGGCGGTACAAACAAAAGCCATCATTTCCTTCACCTCATACTGGGCACAGGCCTGTTGAGTGCCTGTTGATATCTTGGTGACTACGCGTGGATAGCGCGTTTGGTTTCACCGCTTGACCATATGTTCATGATTTGTTCTGCAAGTCAAGCAGCATTTGCGACCGACTGTATTATGGCGGCGGTGAATTGTGGGTGGATTTCTTATCCTGACGGCGCTAGAGGCGCGCATCCGCAGCAAAGATGGCCGATTCCCGGTCATGTGAAGTTGCGGAAATCCACATGGAAAGCACTCATACCGGTGCCCTGAGGATTCCCAAGCGGGATATTCTTATGGTTCCAGCTTTCCAGAGGCACAACCGGAAGGAATTTTACTATGGCGGCACCTACCGTCTCAATGCAGCAATTGATCGAAGCCGGAGCGCATTTCGGCCACCAGACCCACCGCTGGAATCCACGTATGAAGCCGTATATTTTCGGCGCGCGTAACGGTGTTCACATTATCGACCTGTCGCAAACCGTGCCCTTGTTCGCACGCGCGCTCGACTTTGTTGAATCGACTGTCCGTTCGGGCGGTAAGGTTCTGTTTGTTGGCACTAAGCGTCAGGCGCAGCAGCCTATCGCAGAAGCGGCCAAAGCTTCGGGCCAGCATTTCGTCAACCACCGCTGGCTTGGCGGTATGCTGACCAATTGGAAAACCATCAGCGGTTCGATCAAGCGTCTTAAAACTCTTGATGAACAGCTTTCGGGTGAAATTTCGGGTCTGACCAAGAAGGAAGTCCTTCAGCTGACGCGCGAACGTGACAAGCTGGAACTCTCGCTTGGCGGCATCCGCGACATGGGCGGCATTCCTGACGTGATGTTCGTAATCGACGCCAACAAGGAAGAACTGGCCATTAAGGAAGCCAATGTTTTGGGCATTCCCGTGGTTGCCGTTCTCGACACCAATGTTGACCCATCGGGCATCGCATTCCCTGTTCCGGCCAATGATGACGCCAGCCGTGCTGTTCGCATGTATTGCGACGCGATTGCGGAAGCAGCGACATCGGGTAAGGGCGGCAAGGTTGCTGATTCGGGCGTCGATGTCGGCGAAATGGCTGAGCCACCCGTCGAAGCATAAGCTTCACTGAAATTCGCGACACCAATCGCGATCTAGCGCGCTGGAATGTCACCCTTTCTGTGACTTCCGGCAGCGCGTATTTTTTGAAAGGATATAGCAATGGCTGCATTCTCAGTAGCTGACGTTAAAACACTGCGCGAAAAAACCGGTGCAGGCATGATGGACGCCAAGAAGGCTCTCGTGGAAGCGGGCGGCGATATCGAAACTGCGGTTGACGCTCTGCGCGCCAAAGGCCTCGCCACTGCACAAAAGAAATCCAGCCGCACCGCTGCCGAAGGTCTCGTCGGCGTTGCCGTAGAAGGTACACGCGGCGTTGCTGTCGAAGTGAACTCGGAAACCGACTTCGTTGCGAAGAACGACCAATTCCAAGACTTCGTGCGCAACACCACCACCGCCGCGCTTGGCGTGGACGGGGATAATGTCGATGCGCTCAAAGCCGCTGCATACCCAACGGGCGGCACGGTTGAAGAGAAGCTGACCGACAATGTTGCGACCATCGGTGAAAACCAGCAGGTCCGCCGGATGAAGACCGTTTCGGTCACCAACGGTGTTGTCGTTCCCTATATGCACAACGCTGCTGCCGCTAACCTCGGCAAAATCGGCGTGTTGGTTGCGCTGGAAAGCGAAGCCGGTGCGGACGTTCTGGAAGCACTGGGCAAACAGCTTGCGATGCACATCGCAGCTGCATTCCCGCAGGCGCTGAACGCAGACGGCCTCGACGCTGATCTGATCGCACGTGAACGTGCCATCGCCAGCGAGAAAGCTGCCGAAAGCGGCAAGCCTGAAAACGTGCAGGAAAAAATGGTCGAAGGCGCGGTGAAGAAATTCGCCAAAGAAAACGCGCTTCTCAGCCAGGTCTTCGTGATGGACAACAAAACCCCGATTGCAGACGTTGTTGCAAATGCCGGCAAAGATGCAGGCAAGGAAATCACTCTGGTCGATTACGTCCGCTTCCAACTCGGTGAAGGCATCGAGAAAAAGGAAGAAGACTTCGCGGCAGAAGTTGCTGCTGCTGTGGGCGGTTAATTCGACGTTTCCCCTCCCTTGAGGGAGGGGTAGGGGTGGGTGTTCGGCGGTAACTATTCGCGCTCTACACCCCCATCCGACCTCCCCCTCAAAGAGGGAGGAGAGAGTGAACGAAAAATCGAAATGTAGACGGCCAGGGTTACAGGTGTAACCTTGGCCGTTTTGCTATCTGGTTGAGATTGCTGAAAAACTGTGTTGGAAACAGGGTGACACTTTGCGGGCGAAAGCACTTTGAGGTGCTTTGCGCTGCGGGTCAGGAACATTCACGGTTTCAAAGAGCCGATGCGAGGTTGGCGAAGCGTAGCGATGTAGGAAAACGGTTTCCGAAGTGGCCCAATAGCGGCCCAATTTAGGCGACATCGGCAAATATCGGAATATCGGCTTGCGCCTTAGTTGCGGCAACTCAGACCGCTTAATGTGTCTCCGAAAGCAGCTCTTGTGATGGCAGCATAGTCGGGTAAGGTACCATGATGCGGATCGCTGTAGTACAATGCACGGCAATCAGCGACGATTTCTCTGAGACGTGTGAGATTATCTTGCAACATCTCCGGTGGGCAGCGGAAGAAGAAATAGACCTTCTCATTCTTCCAGAAACGTTTTTGTTGGGACATTCCTACGATTCCAAAACAATCCGTTCACGCGCCTGTGCAGTTTCAGAATTCGCCCTGGCAGAATTGTGTAAGCGCGTTGCAGACTTTCGGGTGACGCTTGTCGTAGGGGCATTCGAGATTGTCGGTAAACAGATATTCAACAGCGCTTTCGTGATTGAAGGTGGCCAGATTGTAGGACGTTATTCCAAAACCTATCCGAATGAGCCTGATGTTACTGCGGGTAACGACTTTCCTACATTCATGAAATCGGGTGTCCGCTACGGCATCAATATTTGTAATGACGCAAACCACGCAGACGCGGCTGAAAAAATTGCTAAGCAGGGTGCCGATCTAATCGTTTATCCACTTAACAACATGTTGCCTCGTGAAGCGGCCGAGAGCTGGCGTACCAAGAGTCTCGCCAACCTTGTAGAGCGCGCTCGCCAGACCGGTTGTTGGATTGCATCATCTGATGTGACGGGAACGGCTAACAGTTTCATAACTTATGGATGCAGCGTAATTGTTGCTCCAGATGGCCAAATTGTCGCCGGTGTCCCCGAGCTTATGCAAGGGAGTGCTGTTTATGAGGTGTCAAAACGGCAGGTTGATGAAATGAGTGACTGAAAATTGCCAGCCCGCTTCAATCATACTCCGATCTCAAATGTCGGCAACCTATCCGGAAAGCGGAGTCGATAGAATATCGCAATCCGCCTTTCCCTTTGCGCGCGAGGAATGGCCGTTTCGGAAAATGCAATCTAACGCTTCGCAGAAGCAACCGTGATCAACCAGATTTCAGGCTCGGAGAAGAATCGGACAGGCAACAAGCTTGTGCCCAAACCTGCTCCGGTGACTATGCTATTCCCATCTTCATCCACACGACCACAGGCATACTGATCACCATAATCAGACATGGTCGCTGGAGAACCGCCCCACGGATAGCGGATCTGTCCGCAATGCGTATGACCTGCCAGCATCAATCCAAAGTTTTCTGGCAGATCAGGGAACGGGTCAGGGCTGTGGCTCAATACTACGCTCGCGCCTTCCAACTCAGCCATAGCCGATAAAGTGGCGGGGATATCAGCGCGATCAGTGTAGTCATCATCCAGGCCGCCGATAACGAGCGGTCCTGCTTGAATCGCTGAATTGGCAATTACCCGAAATCCAGCTTCGACAAGTTCAGACTGCAAGGATGGCAGATCGAACCAATGGTCGTGATTGCCCGGAACGGCGATTTTTATGATTCCGGCGTCGAGTTGCCTGAGCGGTGCAATCGCTTCTTCTGCGGTGTAAATATGCGTCGCCGTTCTCTTGTCACTGATGAAATCGCCTGCGACCAACAGATAGTCGGGTGACAGCGCGTTGATCTGCTCGGCAATGCGTCCCAGCCGTTCGGGTGGCATATCGGGTCCGGCTACATGAATGTCGGAGATCAGAGCGATTGTGACCGGAGCTTCGCCGGCAGGAAATTCGGCGAGTTGCACTTGGGTTCGCATCACGACTGGAGTTGCAGTGGTGTCGCTATACACCTTGATCGCGCAGGCTAGCGCGAACACGCCAATGACCAGCGCGAGCCATCGTTTTCTCCAAGCGTTCTTTGACGGTCTCACGGGCTTGCCCTTTATTTGCATTGGCCCTTTGCGCGATTTGGCGTGGGCGGCTAAGGATCGGCGCAACTCGCTCCATATACGGATTCCTTTGAACCATGACCGCACCCAAATCACCCCCTAAGTATCGGCGCGTCCTGCTGAAACTCTCCGGCGAGGTGTTGATGGGAGAGCAGGATTACGGGATTGATCCGGCCTATGTCGCGCGCCTTGCTGAAGAGGTGAAGGCGGCCAAGGATACGGGCCTCGATATCTGCCTCGTCATTGGCGGGGGAAATATCTTTCGCGGCGTGGCTGGTGCAGCGCGCGGGCTCGACCGGACGACCGGCGATTATATGGGTATGCTCGCGACCATTATGAACGCGCTGGCGATGCAGAATGCGCTGGAGCAGCTTGGCGTGCCAACGCGCGTGCAATCGGCGATTCCGATGTCCTCTATTTGCGAGCCTTACATCCGCCGCCGCGCGGAACGGCATCTCGAAAAAGGCCGGATCGTGATTTTCGCCGCTGGCACGGGCAATCCGTTCTTCACCACCGACACCGGCGCTGCATTACGCGCGGCAGAGATGAATTGCGATGCTTTGCTCAAGGGCACCAGCGTTGACGGGGTCTATGACAGTGACCCGAAGAAAAACGCCGACGCCAAGCGCTTCGATGAAATTTCCTACAGCCGCGTGCTGAATGACAATCTGAAAGTGATGGATGCAACCGCCGTTGCGCTTTGCCGCGAAAACTCCATTCCCATCGTGGTCTTCTCGATCCGCGAGAAGGGCAATGTGGTGCAAGTGATCGGCGGCGAAGGCGTCCAGACAATTGTGAGAGAGGGTTCTTAAAATGGCGAAATTTGACAAATCCGATATCGAACGCCGGATGGGCGGCGCTGTTGAATCGCTCAAGAGCGATTTGGGCGGTCTGCGTACAGGCCGGGCTAACACGACACTGCTCGATCCGGTAATGTGCGATGTTTACGGCGCAATGATGCCGCTCAATCAGGTTGCAACCGTGTCTGCGCCAGAGCCGCGTATGCTGACCGTACAGGTCTGGGATAAGTCCAACATGGCTGCGGTTGAGAAGGGCATCGCCTATGCCAATCTCGGCCTCAATCCGATGATTGATGGTCAGACCTTGCGTCTACCGATGCCCGATCTGACAGAGGATCGCCGTAAGGAACTGGCCAAGCTGGCAGGCAAATATGCGGAAAATGCCAAGATCGCGATCCGCAACGTTCGCCGCGACGGTATGGAATCGCTCAAGGAAGACGAGAAGAAGAAAGATATCTCCGAAGATGATCGCAAACGGTCTGAGGATGAAGTCCAGAAGTTGACTGACAAATTTGTCGCCGATTGCGACAGCGCGGCCGAGGCCAAGGAAAAGGAAATCATGACCCAGTGAGGGCGATGATTTCCTACAAACCTGTTTCCTTAGAGGAGAGGCTGTGAGGCTTGGTGAACCGCAGGTGAGCTTGGTCACAGCAGGGCGGCGCTGTCATGCGCTGATTTTGGCGCGCCTCCACCATATTCTGGCCCCCTCATATAAAGCCGAGGGTGCATAGTGACCAACGCCGCAAAACACGTCGCCATTATTATGGACGGCAATGGGCGCTGGGCAAAGCGTAAGCATCTGCCGCGCGTGATGGGGCATCGTCAGGGTGTGGAGGCAGTTCGCAAGCTCGTCCGCTCGATCGAACCCATGGGTATCGATTGCCTGACGCTTTATGCTTTCAGCAGCGAAAATTGGAAACGGCCCGATGAAGAGGTCGGCGATCTGATGAATTTACTGCGTAAGTTCATCAAATCCGACTTGCCCGAATTTATTGCCAATGATGTTCGGCTTAAAATTATTGGCGATTACAAGACTTTGGCTCCCGATATTGTCGCGCAGCTTGAAGATGCTTTGGAGCAAACCTCCAAGGGGTCGCGCATTCTGGCGGTCGCGCTCAATTACGGCTCTCAAGACGAGATCGTTCGCGCTGCGAAAACTGCCGCGCAGCAGGGCGAGGTCACTGCTGATGCGATTGAGGCCAACCTCGACACCGCCGATTTGCCGCCGCTCGACCTGCTGATCCGCACCAGCGGAGAGGTTCGCCTGTCGAACTTCCTGCTGTGGCAATGCGCCTATGCCGAGATGAGCTTCGTCGATGTGCTGTGGCCCGATTTCACGCCCGAGCATTTGCAAGCCGAACTCGACAATTTCGCCGAGAGGGAGAGACGCTTTGGCGGACGGTGAGGCGCCCGCAGACTTCGTCACCCTCTCCATTGAGGAGGCAGAATAGTGGCTGAAATTGACGCGCCAAAGACAAAGTCTGACCTGCCGGTAAGGTTGGCGTCTGCGATTGTGATGCTCGTGATTGCTGGCGGCGCGCTCTATTTGGGCGGTTGGGTTTGGCTCATATTCGTCGGGGTGGTCGCCGCGACCTGTGTAAATGAGTTGGTGAGGTTGATCCGCAAAGCATTTGGCCGCGGATTATGGCAGACGATCGGCGAGTTATCAGGTGTTATCTATATCCTTGCTGCGGCCCTTTCACTTGCCAATTTGCCGATTGCGGTTTTGTTGGGCGTGATCGGCGTGGTCATCGCAACCGACGTTGGCGCTTATTTCAGCGGGCGAACCATTGGCGGACCGAAAATCGCTCCCAAGATCAGCCCCTCCAAAACATGGGCAGGTTTGATTGGTGGAGCGACCCTTGCGGGTGTCGTTTCGGGCAGCTTCTTTCTCTACAACCTCGGTGAAATACGATTCTCGCCCATGCTGATCATTGCATTTGCAATTGGCGCTGCGCTGGCGGTTCTGGCGCAATGCGGAGACTTTTTTGAAAGCTGGCTGAAGCGACAAGCCGGTGTGAAAGACAGTTCCAATCTAATCCCGGGCCATGGCGGCGTTTTTGACCGGATCGACGGTATGATGCCGGTTGCAATTGCGGCACTGCCATTGTGGGCGCTGCATCCATGACCCGCTCCATATCCATCCTTGGCGCAACCGGCTCAGTAGGAGCTTCTACGCTCGACTTAATCCGGCGCAAACGGGGTAACTGGCGCGTTGTTGCTCTGACCGCGAATTGCAGCGCAGTTGAACTGGCTAAGCTGGCGATCGAATTTGATGCTGAGATTGCAGTTGTTGGCGAGGAAAATTGCCTCGGCGAATTGCGCGCTGCGCTCGGCAATTCGGGCATTGAAGCGGCAGGCGGCGCAAAGGCGCTAAATGACGCAGCATCGCGCCCGGTCGATATCACCGTTGCGGCGATTGTCGGCTGCGCTGGCCTTGCTCCGGTTATGGCGGCGATAGAGCAGGGCGGCACCATCGCGCTCGCCAATAAGGAAGCGCTGGTCTCGGCGGGCGAAGTCATGACGGCTGCTGTCGCCAAGCATGGCGCGGCGCTGCTGCCGGTCGATAGCGAGCACAATGCGATCTTTCAGTGCCTTCAAGGTAATGACATTGCCGAGGTCCGCTGGATCACTCTGACTGCCAGTGGCGGCCCGTTTCGCGAATGGACGCAGGCTCAGCTAGAGGCCGCGACGCCAGCGCAAGCAGTCGCGCATCCCAATTGGGATATGGGCGCGAAGATCAGTGTTGATTCGGCGACGATGATGAATAAGGGCCTTGAATTCATCGAGGCACATCATCTGTTTCCGGTCGGGCTGGATTGCCTGCGGATCGTGGTTCACCCACAAAGCGTGATCCATTCGATGGTCGAATATCGCGATGGATCAACGCTCGCGCAGCTTGGGCCTTCGGATATGAAAGTGCCGATTGCGTCCTGCCTTGCTTGGCCAAAGCGGATGGAAACCGGCTGCGAGCCGCTTGATTTGCCTGCAATTGGTCAGCTTAGCTTTTTTGGCCCCGATGAAGCCCGCTTTCCCGCGACCAAGCTGGCGCGAGAGGCAGTCCATTCAGGCGGCGCAGCACCGGCAACGCTCAACGCGGCCAATGAAATTGCCGTTGCAGCATTCCTGAAAGGTCAGGTGGGCTTCACACAAATTGCGGGAATAGTGGCGGAAACGCTCAATCGCGATATACAGGCCGCGCCCACTTCGCTCGAAGAGGTGTTGGCGATTGATGCCGATGCCCGCGCCCGAGCGGCTGAAATTTTGGAGAACGCCTGAGTGTTCGAATCTGTACCCTTGTGGATGTGGCCTGTCGGCTTCCTGCTAGTGCTCGGCCCGTTAATCGCGGTTCACGAATTGGGGCACTATCTTGTGGCCCGCTGGTTCGGGGTAAAGGCAGAGGCGTTTTCTTTCGGTTTCGGCAAGGAAATTGCCGGGCGGACAGATAAGCACGGCACGCGGTGGAAACTGTCGATGCTGCCGCTGGGCGGCTATGTCCAGTTCAGGGGCGATATGAACCCGGCGAGCATCCCCGATGCAGACGCGCTGCAAGAGATCACGCCTGAAGAACGCGACGATGGTAATTTCCATCACGCAGCCTTGTGGAAACGCGCGCTGATTGTCGCGGCGGGGCCGGTTACAAATTTGGTTGTCGCAATCGCGATTTTTGCTGCATTCAACATGATTTACGGCACACCTGCGCCGGTCGACGATGCTGGAAAAACGGTGATTGGTTCATTCGCCGAGGAATCTTCAGGGCGCGATGCTGGCCTTCGGGTGGGTGACAGAATAGTTGCTATCGACGGCGAAGAAGTCACTGAATTCAGGGATGTCGTCCAAAAAATCGTCCTCTATCCAGGCAAAGAAATTGCGATTGCGATAGAGCGTGACGGTCAGGAAACCACGTTGCCGGTGAAAATCGGCGACTATACAGAAACGGATCGCTTCGGAAACGAGGCGAGGGTGGGCCGGATTGGCGCATTCTCCATGAGCCAGAAATATGTTCCGGTCGGGCCGGGCAAGGCTGTGACATTGGCGTTTGGCCAGACCGGCGCGATGTTTGAGATGATGGTCACAGGCATCAAACAAATCCTGACTGGCGACCGTTCTGTGAGGGAACTGGGCGGACCCATAAAAATCGCTAAATATTCAGGGGAACAATTGAGCCTGGGGTGGCCGTCCTTCATTAGTTTCGCAGCGTTGATCTCGCTTAACTTGGCATTCATCAACCTGCTGCCAATCCCCGCGCTCGACGGAGGTCATCTGGCATTCTACGCGGCGGAGGCCGTTCGCAGAAAACCGGTTGGTCCGCGTGGAACCGAATATGCTTATCGTGCCGGAATTGCATTGGTGCTGATGCTGATGATTTTCGTCACGATCAATGATGTGGTTTCTCTTCCGATTTTCGGGAGTTAACCGCGCAAAAGTAAAATCCGCAGGGGAACGGGTTCGCACACTGCTTGATTGGGGGCACGGCATAGGGCAAGGGCGATTATCACGCGCTGGCCCATCCGGCCCAAGCGGTATGCGAATGAAAATTATTTGGACGGGATATCTGAGTCTATGACTGGACTTACTATGTGCGGCGACAAGAACAGCCTCAACAATGCTGGCTCAAACGGTCGCCGACTGGCTCTGGCGCTTCTTGGTGGAACGATGCTGGGCGGAATGCCTGCAATGGCGAGCGCGCAAGACGCAGAACCGCCTACGGTGACCGCGCCGCCGGTTGTTCAGGCGCCGCAACAGCAAATAATCCGTTCGATTGCCATTGTTGGTGCAGAACGGCTCGAACCGCAAACGATCCTCAGCTATATCTCGCTCCGCTCGGGCCAGCCTTATTCGCAGGCTGCAGCCGATCAGGCGATTAAAGAACTTTACGCCACGGAATTGTTCTCCAACGCCAGCCTTCGTAATGATGGCGGCAATGTTGTGATTGAAGTTGCGGAAAATCCCGTCATCAACCGGATCATTCTGGAAGGCAACAAGCGCCTTAAAGAAGATAAGATCATCCCCGAAATCAAGCTGGCGCCGCGGCAGATCTTCACCCGCTCGAAAGTCCGCGCAGATACAGCGCGTATCATCGAATTGTATAAGCGTCAGGGCCGCTTTGCAGCGACGGTTGAACCGCAGATTGTCCAGCTCAACCAAAACCGCGTCGATGTGGTTTACGAGATTACCGAAGGGCCAAAATCAAAGGTCCGCCAGATTAATATCATTGGCAATGACATTTTCTCCGATGGCCGTTTGCGCGGTGAAATGGTCACGAAACAGGCCCGTTTCACCAGCTTCTTCAGCTCAAACACAAGTTACGATCCTGATCGCCTTGCCTTTGACCAGCAAAAGCTCCGCCAGTATTATCTGACCGAAGGTTATGCAGATTTCCGCGTTGTTTCCGCCGTGGCAGAACTGACGCCGGATAAGAAAGACTTCATCATCACCTATGTGGTTGAAGAAGGTGAACGCTACAAATTCGGCGATGTCGCGGTGGACAGCCAGATTCGGGATTTTGACAGCGATGCGATGGCGACCAGGCTGCCGATGCAAGATGGTGACTGGTATGATGCCAAGCTGGTCGAAGATACTGTTGAACAGCTTCAGGAACTGGCCGGCACTTTCGGCTATGCATTTGCCGATGTTCGTCCGCAATTCACGCGTGATAAAGACCAGCTTCAGATGAATCTGACCTTTGTTTTGAATGAAGCGCCGCGAACCTATGTCGAACGGATCGATGTCAACGGAAACACGCTGACGCAGGATAAGGTGATCCGCCGCGAATTCCGCCTTGCAGAAGGCGATGCATTTAACTCTATCGGTGTGAAGCGTTCCACCAACCGGATCAAATCACTGGGCTTCTTCCAGGAAAATTTCGAGATTGAGCAGAAAGAAGGCGGTGCAACCGACCGGATCGTTCTCGAGGCGAATGTTGAAGAAAACCCAACTGGTGAATTGCAGCTTTCGGCCGGTTTCTCGTCACTGGAAAGCTTTATTCTTTCCGGTTCGATCAAACAGCGGAATTTCCGTGGGCGCGGCCAGACCATTGGTGCAAGTGTGAACTATTCACGGTTCTCGCGGTCGGCCAATATCAGTTTTCAAGAACCCTATGTGTTCAACCGCAACATCTCGGCCGGTGTCGATATTTACCGCCAGGATTATAACAATTTCGGCTTCGATCAGGGCAGCCGGACAAACAGTTTTGAACAAACGACAACCGGTTTTTCGGCGCGTGTCGGCGTGCCATTGACCGAATATATGTCTCTGATCGGCAGCTATACGCTGAACTATGATGACATTTCGGTTGGCAACAGCTTTTTCAGTACGCCAGATGTGAACGGCAATCGCCAATGTATTGGCGGCCTGTTCCTGTGCGAAGTGGTCGGCCAGCGGACCAGTTCCATTGTTGGCGCGACATTGGCGTTTGACAATCTCGACAGCCGTTTCCGTCCGACGCGCGGAATGAGCGTGTCGTTCTCAACCGAATTTGCTGGGCTGGGCGGTTCCGTCAAATATGTCCGTGTGCGCGGTAAGGCGCAACGGTTCTGGAATGTCTTGAACGGCTTCATTTTCTCGCTTTCTGCTGAAGGCGGTGCGATCAACGGATTGTCCACTCGCGGCGGAGTAGGCATTGATGATGTCCGGCTCAATGACCGTTTCTTCCTTGGTGAACCGCAAATTCGCGGTTTTGATATTCGCGGTGTTGGCCCGCGCGTTGTCGCTCTCCCCTATATTGATGATGATGGTGATGCGGCGACACCGCCAGTCTTGCTCTCGCTAGAAGAAGCGCGCGCGCAAAACCGGCTCGCGGATGACTCGATTGGCGGCAATGCCTATTATCTGGGCCGGGCAGAGCTGGAAATTCCATTGGGAACTGGCGCGCGCGAATTGGGCCTTCGTCCATCATTGTTTGTTGATGCAGGTGCATTGTTTAACGTCACATCGCCGGTTTTGCGCGATCAGCCGAATGGGCTCCGTCTGACGGATCCGACAACGGGCCAGAATTTGTTTACGCAGATTGATGATGATGGGATGGGCGGTACAACAACGTCATTTGTTACCAATGCTGTCAATCCCAACACTGGTGCGGCGAATGACCCGACTTTCGATCCCAACTTTGCAGTTCGCGAATTGTTCTTGGGCGATTCAGCCAAACCGCGGATCACCATTGGCCTTGGCGTCAATTGGAACTCGCCATTCGGTCCGTTCCGGATCGACTTCGCGCATGCGCTAACCAGAGAGCGCGGCGATGACACGAAGAAATTCTCGTTTAATGTAGGAACTCAATTCTAATGAAAACTCTATTGAAACCCGTAATTGCTGCAGGCCTTGCCCTTGCTGCGACGGCCCCGATTGCAATGCCCGCACAGGCACAGGTTGCAGGCATAGCCACCAGCACACCAGAGGCGGTTTTTCTACGCTCGGCTGCGCGTGTTGCCGGTTATCAGGCGATTAACACGACCTATGCTTCGCAGATTCAGCAAATCAACACGCTGCGTCAGGAAATCCAGACTTTGACGCAAAGCTTGGACACAGATGGCGATCAGAATGTTTCGCAGCAGGAAGTTCAAGCGAATCAAGCGGTGGCACAGCAGGCCCAGCAAAAGCAGCAGCAAGTCGAAACGCTGACTCAGCCGATTGCGATGGCGCAATATTGGGTGATTGAGCAGCTTCTGACTGACTACGCCAATGCGCAGCAGCAGGTTGTGACCAGCAAGAGCATCCAGATCATGTTGGCGCCGGAAGCATTCCAATATGCGCCGGATGGCGTCGATGTGACCGCCGATATCCTCACCGTGCTTGATCAGCGTATGCCAACGGTCCAAACCGTTCCTGCGGCCGATTATCGCCCGCGTCAGGCGACCGTGCAGATGCATCAGTCTGTTCAACAGGTCATTCTTGGCCTTGCACAGCGCGCCGCAGCTCAACAGGCACAGCAAGGTGCTGCTGCTCAACCTGCGCCTACTGGCCGTTAATCACACCAATCGCGTCTAAAAATTAATCTCTGGGGCAGGGCAATGAGTGAAGAAAGCGGATCGGCGTCGGTCATTACCGACTATGACATCCATAAAATACTCAAGGCCCTGCCGCACAGATATCCGTTGCTCCTTGTCGACAAGGTGAAAAGTATCGAGCTTGGCGAACGCATTCATGCGGTCAAAGCCGTGTCGATGAATGAAGAATTTTTCCAAGGCCATTTCCCCGGCGCGCCGATTATGCCCGGCGTGCTGCAGATCGAAGCGATGGCGCAAGCCGCGGCGATTTTGGGGATTGAAACGCTGGAACTTGCCGGAACGGGAAAACTGGTGTTTTTCATGGGGATTGAAAACGCCAAATTCCGTGCACCGGTTACGCCCGGCTGCTTGCTGGATATGGAAGTGGAATTTGTCCAGAAACGCAGCCGTGTCTATAAGTTTAAGGGCAAGGCCAGTGTAGAGGGCAAGACGACGTGTCAGGTCGAATTTACCGCGATGATAGCAGACCCGCCGAAGTAATGGGGTGGGCCGCTGGCGCTTAAGGCCTGCAAAAGACTCCCCTCAACCCGCAACACTGCTTGCATTCTGCCGCGAGCCCAACTAAACGCGCGCCTTCTCATTTCAATTGCAGTCCCGGTCGGAACCGGGACGAATGCATAAAGGACATATGCCATGAAGGCTGAAGGACATCCCGACTACCACATGATCACGGTCAAAATGACCGATGGTACCGAATTTCAAACGCGCTCTACATGGGGCAGCGAAGGCGATACTTTGTCATTGGAAATCGACCCGACAAGCCACCCGGCATGGACGGGCGGCAAACAACAGCTGCAAGAAGGCGGCCGTGTTGCTCAGTTCAACAAGCGCTTCGGTGGGCTCAGCCTCAAGAAATAAGCTTCGAACGAATCGGAAGTTTGAAAAGGCGGTCTTTCGGGGCCGCCTTTTTCGTTTGTGGCGGCGCGTGGCAGGCCGGTACCTATTTGCCTTTGCGAAATAAAATTGCGTGAGCGTCATTTCTACGCAGTTTTTGCTTCCCAAATCCCATAAGCTATGCAATTGGCTCGCGCCCGCTCTTGAAGCGACTTGACCGCGCGGCTGTCAGCCTTAACAGGCCAGCCCAGCACGGCATTTTGTGATGCGGATGCGGATATGTGGCGATCGTAGCTCAGTTGGTTAGAGCGCCGGTTTGTGGTACCGGAGGTCGGGGATTCGAGCTCCCTCGGTCGCCCCATTATCCCTCTCATTCCTGCTGTGCGACACCGCTGCGCGAAATTGATCGCGCACCATTGGGGCACGCGTAATGACCGCATTCTGGACCGAACCCGATTTTGACGAGCATGAGCAAGTTCAGCTCGTCCATGACCGTAAGTCTGGCCTTACCGCAATTATCGCATTGCATTCGACCCATCTCGGCCCGGGTGCAGGCGGTACGCGCTTTTGGCATTACCCCGATCCCAAAGACGCAATGCGCGATGCGCTGCGCCTTAGCCGCGGGATGAGCTACAAGAATGCCATGGCCGGATTGCCGATGGGCGGCGGCAAGGCGGTGATCCTTGCTAACGCCAACAAAGCGAAATCGCCGGAATTGCTCGCCACATTTGGCGATGCGGTGGAGGCGCTTGGCGGCAAATACGTTACAGCCGAAGATGTCGGCATCAGCGAAGCAGATATGGTTGCAGTGTCCCGCCAGACCCAGTTCGTATCTGGCCTGCCTGCAAAAACTGACAGTGCGGCGGGCGGTGATCCCGGCCCATTTACGGCCATGGGCATCTATCTCGGTATTAAAGCGGCTGTGCAGCACAGGCTTGGCAAGGACAGCGTGTCGGGCGTTCACATCGCCATACAGGGCACCGGCAGCGTCGGCAGCGGCGTCGCCCGGTTGCTTGCGAATGATGGTGCGAAATTGACATTGTCGGACATTCACGCCGATCGCGCGCAGGCACTGGCAAGCGAATTGGGCGGCGAATATGTCGATCCCGATGCCGTGATGAGCATTGCTTGCGATGTTTTCAGCCCGAATGCGCTGGGCGCGATCCTTGATGATGAAAATATTGCCCGGCTTGAAGCGCCCATCGTGGCAGGCGGGGCGAACAATCAATTGGCACGTGCCAAACACGGCGCAATATTGGCAGAGCGCGGAATTCTATACGCGCCTGATTATGTGATCAATGCGGGCGGTATCATCAGCGTTGCGATGGAATATCTGAGCAACCGGCACGGCGAATCAAACGACATTAACGAGGTCCGCAAACGGATCGCGCAGATACCCGGACGCCTTGAAAGGATCTGGCAGGACAGCGACGAAACGGGCGTCTCGCCCGACGTTGTGGCAGACCGGATGGCGCAAAAACTGATCGGCCGGTAGATCTCCGCCAAACCACCTCTTGCGAGCGGCCCACCGCCCTGCCAAGACTAGCGCCGATTATGCACGGCTTCGCCAATCCCAAACGATTCCTTTCGCTCGCAAAGTGGTTAACCCCGCTTCTGCTGATCAGCGGGCTTGTGCTGACTGCAATCGCTTTGGTTTGGGGCTTGTTTTACCTGCCACCGGATCGATTGATGGGTGACACGGTACGTATTTTGATCGTCCATGTGCCGTCTGCATGGCTTGGCATGGGCGGCTGGACCTCAATTGCGGTTTCCAGCCTGGTGTTTCTGGTTTGGCGGCACCCGCTGGCCAGTATTGCCGCGCAGGCATCGGCTTTGCCCGGGGCAGTCTTTACTGCATTGTGCCTGATTACTGGATCGCTATGGGCGCGGCCAACTTGGGGCACATGGTGGGTCTGGGATGGCCGCGTAACATCCATGCTGGTGCTTTTGTTCCTGTATCTGGGGTATATTGCCTTGGCGCAGGCCGTTAGCCGCGATGGCGGATCAAACAGGATCACGGCCATTTTCGGGCTGGTTGGGGCTGTAAACATACCGATCATCAACCGTTCGGTCGTGTGGTGGCAATCATTGCACCAGCCGCCCAGCATCACCGTTGGCAAAAGCGCGATTGATAACGCCTTTCTATTCCCTATGCTGATCGCCGTAATTGGTTTTTCGTTGCTGTTTGGCGGCGTTGTGTTGGCGCGAATGCGGGCGCTGCTGGCCGATGTTCAAACAGAAGCGCGTTTGCGCCGTAAAGCTGCGGGGGCCAGTTAATGCGCGAAAATCTTGATCAATGGGATTTTGTGATCGCCTGTTATGTTACAGGGGTGCTGGCGGTGCTGCTGCTTGTCGGTTGGAGCTGGATATCCATGCGCGCTGCGGAAAAACGACGAGATGAGGCAAAACGCAAATGAGCAGCCCGCTGAAAGCTAAACACCAAAGGCTGGTGCTGGTTGTGTTTGCCCTTGTGGCGATTATCGGGGCCGGGCTGCTCGCAAGCTATGCACTGCGTAATGAAGCCAGCTATTTCTATCTACCCAATCAAATCGCCAGTGATCCGCCCGAAACGGGTGTGGCAATCCGGCTGGGCGGAATGGTGAAAGAGGGGTCACTTCAGACGCTGGAAGACGGCATTACCGTATCATTCGTTGTGACCGATCAGGAAGCTGCGAGCGTTCCGGTGCTTTATGAAGGCATATTGCCCGATCTATTTGTCGAAGGTTCAGGCGTGGTGGCTGACGGGCGGATGGATGCAAACGGAACATTTGTTGCCGACAATTTGCTCGCCAAACATGATGAAAATTATGTTCCGCGCGAATTGCAGGAATTGGAACAGCATAAATCCGCCGAAACACTGGCGACCGAAGGGCCGGTTATATGATCGCAGAACTCGGGCTGGCGGCGCTGTGGATCGCGGCCGCATTGGCGGTGTTGCAGCTGATTGGCGGCGTATTGGCGCAGCGCAAGGGCGGATCGGATATTGCCAAATTGGTGCGTCCGGCAGCGATCACGCAAGGGTTGCTTGCCGCATTTGCATTCCTCATGCTGCTTTGGCTGTTTGCGATGACCGACCTGTCGGTAAAGCTGGTGGCAACCAATTCACATTCGGACAAACCCTTGATTTTCAAGCTGTCGGGGGCATGGGGCAACCATGAAGGGTCTATGCTGCTTTGGATCACCGTGATGGCCATGGCCGGCGGATTGATTGCCTTGGTTGAGCGCCGCCTGCCCGAAAAAACGATGATGGCGACATTGGGCGCGCAAGCCTTTGTCGGCATCGGTTTCTATGCATTTTTGCTGCTCAGTTCGAACCCTTTTGAGCGGCTTCCCCAGCCAGCGGTTGAGGGAATGGGCCTCAACCCGCTTCTGCAAGACATCGGTTTGGCATTCCATCCGCCAACACTTTATTTCGGCTATGTCGGCCTTTCGGTGGCATTCAGCTTTGCGGTTGGCGCTTTGCTAACGCGCAAGGTTGGGCCTGATTTTGCGCGGGCAATGCGGCCATGGGTTCTTGGCGCTTGGGTTTTTCTGACGCTGGGCATCACGGCGGGCAGCTATTGGGCGTATTACGAATTGGGCTGGGGCGGCTGGTGGTTCTGGGATCCGGTTGAGAATGCTTCGCTTATGCCGTGGTTGGCGGCAACGGCCTTGCTGCATTCTGTCAGCGTGTTGGCTGCGCGCGATGCGCTGCGGGCGTGGACGATCATGCTGGGCGTGGTTGCGTTTTCAATGTCGATGCTTGGCACGTTTCTTGTCCGCTCGGGCATTTTAACCAGTGTCCATGCCTTTGCGGTTGATCCAGAACGTGGCAGCTTCATCCTGTTCCTGCTGGCGCTCTATATCGGCGGCGCATTGCTGTTGTTCGCTTTGCGGGCAGGGACGGTCACCGAAGGGGAACGTTTCGCAATCACCAGCCGTGAAGGCGCGCTGGTGTTCAACAATGTGATGCTCAGCGCGATTTTGGGCATTGTGCTGCTTGGCACGCTGTACCCGCTTTTGACCGAAGCATTCGATGTGCGCGTGTCTGTCGGGCCGCCATATTTTAACCCGGTGGGTGCAATTTTCACGATACCAATGCTGATTGTCATGACGATTGGTCCGATGCTGCGTTGGCGCGGTGACAGTTTTGACCGGATCAAATATCCTGCGGCCATAATTGCAGCGATCATGCTGGCCGCGCTTGTATTGGTCCTTGTGCTCGGCTCTTACGGTATTTTGCCCATTCTTGGCCTTGCAACAGCGGCAGGACTGGCAGTGGCCAGCTTCCTGCCCTTGCGCGGACGCCGGTTGAACCGCGTGCCGATTGCCACTTGGGGCATGGTTCTCGCCCATTTCGGTATTGCGGTGGTGCTGTTTGGTATGGCGAGCGAAAGCGCATTTTCAGAAGAACGACTGGCGGCGGTGTCGGTTGGAGATTCCGCTTCTGTCGGCCCGTGGACAGTAACGCTTGATGCGGTTGAACCGGTTGCTGGCCCGAATTGGACGGCAATCGAAGGCCAGCTGCAGGCAAGTTACAATGGCAGCGAACCGATCTTATTGAACCCGCAATCACGCAATTTCTGGGCGCCTCCGCAAGAGACGACTGAAAGCACGCTTGCAACGCGTTGGAACGGGCAGCTTTATGCCGTCATAGGCAATCAGGCGAGCGACGGCCGCTGGCAGTTGAGGCTATGGTGGAAACCATTTGTGACCTTTATCTGGTATGGCGGTATTCTGATTGCGCTGGGCGGCGTTCTAGCGATAATTGGCCGGGTAAGAAGTGATCTGAAACGCCGGTATGTCAGGGCGCGAGGCGATGAGCGCCGTGAGGATGCAGCAGCGCAATGAGCAACCTTCGCCTCTGGATACCTCTTGCCCTGTTTGCGCTGTTTTGCGGGCTGGCCGCCTATCAGCTGACGCAGCAGAAAAATGAATTTGTTGTCAGCACGATGATCGGCAAGCCGATGCCGGATTTTGCGCTGCGTCCCTCGCATCCTGACCGGCCCGGCCTGTCGATTGCTGATCTGAAGGATGGAAAGCCAAAATTGCTCAACATTTGGGCGAGCTGGTGTTTGCCCTGCATCGCTGAGGCGCCGCATCTGGAAACTTTGCGCCGACAGGGCGCAGACATTGTTGCTGTGGCCATTCGCGACCGGCCGGAAGATGTGGCGCAGTTTTTGGCCCGTCACGGCAATCCATATTCACGGATCGGTGCCGATGATCTGTCCGAAGTTCAGTTGAGCATTGGGTCTTCCGGTGTGCCGGAAACTTTCGTGGTCGATGGAAACGGTGTCATTCGGTATCAGCATATTGGCGATGTGCGGGCAGAGCATGTCCCGATTTTGCTGCGCGAATTGGCGGAGGCAGGGCAATGAACAGGCTTATATTCGCCTTTATGCTGCTTTTAGGCAGCGTCGCACCGGCTTTGGCCCAGCAAACGCTTCCACCTGCACCGCTGGCTTATCAGCAGTTGAAAGATCCAGCGGCGGAAGCGCGGGCACAGGCGTTGATGCACACATTACGCTGCCTAAAATGCCAAAGCCAGTCGATTGCCGATAGCGATGCACCGATGGCCGGTGATATGCGCCATCAGGTTCGCAGCCGGATTGCAGCCGGAGAAGATCCAGAAGCGATCCGTGCGTGGCTGATCGAACGATATGGCGATTATGTCAGCTATGCGCCAACGGTGAGCGAAACCACTTGGCCGCTATTTGCAATTCCGCTGCTATTGGTGCTTCTTGCCGCATTGATCCTGTGGCGGCGGTTGAGGGCAAAATCATGAGCTGGTTACCAATTATTGCGCTGGCCTTGGCAGCATTTGTCATTGCCGCATTCGTTTTTCGCCTGCCCAAAGACGGTTGGGCGTTGTTTGGTGCAGCCGTTCTGTTCGGGCTTGCGGGTTACGCCTTGCAAGGCAATCCGGGATACGCCAGCGCCCCCAAAGATTCTGCACCTGAAGTGAGCGAAGCCAATTTCGCCATGATCGACGGGCGGCGAGAATTTTTCGATCCTGAAAGCGTGCCGAGCCGATTTGTCACCGTATCCGATGCCTTTGCGCGTAAGGGGCAATATGGCGATGCAGCAAATATGCTGGGCAATGCGGTTAAGGAAAATCCCAACGATGTCGAAGCGTGGGTCGCGCTGGGCAATGCGCTGATAGAGCATGCCGGCGGTTCGCTGACACCGGCGGCTCTTTATGCCTATTCGCGGGCAGAACAACTTGCGCCGACCAATCCGGGGGCGTCATATTTCCTTGGTATCGGTTTGCTGCGCAACGGCAGGCCGGGCGAAGCGCGCAGTGTTTGGGCCGATTTGCTTGCGCAAGCGCCCGAGGATGCGTCATGGCGCGAACAATTGGCAGAGCGGGTGGAACGGCTTGACGCGTTGATCGCCCAGATGGAGGGGCCCGTTCAACAGCCGCTCCTAGGGCAAGACCGGTCGCAGGGCCCGGCACAGGGCCCGGCACAGGGGGCGCCGCAGGGCTCGGCGCAGGGTTCGGCACAGTAAAGATTCTGGCGGTTGCAGGCAGCAGGCCTTGCTGCTAGTTGCCGCCGCCTTTGATCCGGTCGCCATAGTGACGTCGGAAAAGCGAATTTGAGGTCACCTATTATGACCGAAGCCGCAGAACATGCCGCAAACCCGCACGGCGCGGGTAAGGGCCATAGTGCGTCCAAAGGGGCGCTGGCGATTGGTGCTATCGGCGTTGTATTCGGCGATATCGGCACCAGCCCGCTATATGCCTTTCGCGAGACATTTGTCGGGCCGTATAAGCTGGCGCTGGATAACGCCCATGTTCTTGGTGTTATTAGCCTGATTTTCTGGTCAATGACGCTGGTGGTCGCGATCCAATATGTCACCATCCTGATGCGCGCCGATAATAAGGGGCAGGGCGGCTCTCTTGCTCTCGTCGCCCTTATTTCGAGCAAGATCAGCAAATCAAAATATGGCTGGGTGGCGGTGCTGTTGGGTGTGTTTGCAACGTCACTATTCTACGGCGACAGCATGATCACCCCTGCGATTTCGGTGCTTTCCGCGGTTGAAGGGCTGACGGTTGTCGATCACCGGCTTGATCAGCTGGTCATCCCGATTGCTCTGGTCCTGCTGATTTTCCTGTTTGTGCTGCAAAAGCGCGGCACTGCCAAGGTTGGCGCATTATTCGCCCCAGTGATGATCGTCTATTTTACCGTAATTGCGGGAATGGGATCGTGGCAGATATTCCAAACTCCCGAAATATTGTGGGCGTTGAACCCCTATTATGCGGTGAATTTCTTCGTTCTGGACGGTTTCACGGCGTTTCTTGCGCTGGGGTCGGTGGTGCTGGCGGTGACCGGTTCTGAGGCGCTATATTCGGATATGGGGCACTTTGGACGCGGTCCGATGCGGCTTTCCTGGTTCGGCTTTGTGATGCCGTGCCTTTTGCTCAATTATTTCGGGCAGGGCGCGATGATCATCGGGTTGCCGGGCGATCAGGCGATGGAAGCCATTCAGAACCCGTTCTTCTTCCTTGCGAGCGAACAATGGCGCTTGCCGCTGGTTTTCCTTGCAACCTTTGCAACATTTATTGCCAGCCAAGCGGTGATTTCGGGCGCATTTTCGATCACCCACCAAGCAATGCAAATGGGCTATATCCCCCGCCTGTCGATCCGCCACACCAGCGAGACAGAGGGCGGCCAGATATACATTCCGATTGTCAATTGGGCGCTGATGGTGGCGGTAATTGTGCTGGTGCTGACGTTCCAGAATTCATCCAACCTTGCCTCCGCATACGGCATTGCGGTGACCGGCGCTGTAACCATCGATACATTGCTTATGGCCGTGTTGCTGGTTGGCGTTTGGAAATGGAAGTGGTGGATTGCAGCACCGGTTGTTGTATTGTTCCTGATTGTGGACGGTGCCTATTTCGCCGCAAACCTTGCCAAAGTTCCCGATGGCGGCTGGTTCCCGCTGGCGGTTGGTTTTGTGGCCTTTACGCTGCTGACAACATGGGCGCGCGGCCGCAAGTTAATGCGTGAACGTATGTCCGAAGTTTCTTTGCCGATGGAAATATTCGCCAAATCGGCCAAGAACAGCGCGACGCGCGTTCCTGGCACAGCGATTTTCATGGCCTCTGCCAAGGGCGGTGTTCCGTCAGCTTTGCTCCACAATATCAAGCACAATAAGGTGCTGCACGAACGGGTCGTGATCCTGACAGTCGAAATCGCCGAAATTCCCTATGTCGACCCCGAAACGCGCTGCGAATATCACGATCTGGGGGACGGTTTCTTCCGCGCTGTGCTGCATTACGGGTTTATGGAAAACACCGATGTGCCCGAAGGGCTGAAGAATATGGATCGCTGCGGCGGCCAGTTCGACATGATGCAAACCAGCTTCTTCCTTTCGCGCCAGACGCTGCTGCCTTCGGACAAGCCGGGCATGCCAATCTGGCGTGAGAAAATTTTCGCATGGATGCTGCGCAATTCGGCAACAGCGATGGAATTCTTCCGCCTGCCGACCAACAGGGTTGTGGAATTGGGAAGTCAGGTGCGGATTTGATCCCCACGGGTTCCCGTCTGCGGATCAGGCCTTTCTAAACATCGGATAGCCCATCGGTGGTGCCTGCCAGATACGGCAGGAACTCGATCGGGCGAATGTCGGCTTTGGCGCTAACCCCCGGTTGGCGGTTCTTCCTTCAGCACGTCACTTTTCGCTTCGACATCCAGACCGTGGCGCATCAGCATCGGTATCTGGCTGAAGGTGAACAGGAAGGTGAGCGGCATAAAGACCCAGAATTTGGCCCATAACCATGTTTCAAATGAATAGAAGGCGACGATACCTTCGTTCACGGCGGCGAGAACGAGAAAAAACAGGCCCCAATTTCTCGATAGTTTCAGCCAACCTTTTGCGCTTAGTCCCTCAAACGCTGCTTCGAGCAGAACCTGAAGGAGGGCCTTCTTGAAGTACCAGCCCACCAGCAGCGCAAGCCCGAATGTTGTATATATTACAGTCGGTTTGGCCTGAATCCAACGCTGGTCGCCCGAATAGATGGTGATCCCGCCAAAGACGACAATCAATGCCGTCGATAGCCACAACATCGGTGATATTTTGCCGAATTTCCATTGCGAGAATCCCAGCGCAATTACTGCAGCAACCATGAATGCTCCGGTGCTTTTGATGACGGCGGTGATCTGCCCGGAAAGACTATCGCCGTCTGGTTTCGTGGCGAGATAGACGATCAGAAATACGAGCAGCGGCCCGTAATCGACCAGCACGTTGAGCCAGCCGGACGGTTTCTTGGTTTTGGCTTGTTCGGCCATCAGGCAACTCCTGCGATAACTTTGGCGACCAGATCAGGGTCGAATGGGCGTAGATCGTCAATCTTCTCTCCGACCCCGATGGCGTGGATGGGCAGGCCGTATTGTTCGGCCGCCGCAACCAGCACGCCGCCGCGTGCGGTTCCGTCCAGCTTGGTCATAATCAGGCCCGTTACGCCCGCAAGTTCCTTGAAAGTTTCGATCTGTGCAAGGGCATTTTGACCATTGGTGGCGTCCAGTACGAGCACGACATCATGCGGCGCTTCGGGATTGAGACGGCCAAGCACTTTGCGGATTTTTGCAAGTTCATCCATCAATTCGCGCTTGTTTTGCAGGCGTCCTGCGGTGTCGACAACCAGCGCATCAATGCCTGTGTCGGTGGCTTCCTTGACCGCATCGAAGACAATACTTGCCGGGTCGCCGCCTTCTGCGCCGCGAACAATCGGCACGCCGACACGTTCGGCCCATGTTGCCAGCTGACCAATCGCGGCTGCGCGAAAAGTGTCGCCCGCAGCCAGCATCACGCCGTAGTCATCTTCCTGAAACAGGTGGGCTAGCTTGGCAATGGTGGTGGTTTTGCCGCTGCCATTAACGCCGATCACCAGAATAACCTGTGGCCGGGGAAAGGCGGTTACTTCGAGCGGCTTTGCAACCGGACGAAGGATTTCGGCGATTTCTTCGGCAACGGCCTGTTTCAATTCCGCTTCGGTGATGTTGAGGCCAAAACGTTTTTCAGAAAGTTTAGCGCGAATACGCGCCGCCGCCGAAGGGCCAAGATCAGACAGGATCAGCGCGTCTTCGACATCATCAAGCGTGGTGTCATCAAGTTTTGCCGTGCCGACGGCCGCGGTTAAATTTTCCGACAGCCGGTCCGATGTTTTGCGGAAGCCGCCAAATAGGCGGTCTTTCCAGCTCGTCTCGCTCATCGCAGCAAACCCTTGTCCAGTTCCGTCGGCGTTATTGTCAGGATCGTGCCCGGTTCGGTTCCTTGCGGGACATCGACGCGCGCGAAGTTCTCTGCATAGCCTGTTCCGTCACGCTCGGCGAGAACCGTAAGTGGTGTTCCAAGCTGGTTTTGCAACCAATCGCTGCGCCGCCGCGCCACTGCGCTGCGCAATTCGGCAGCGCGCTTTTTGATAATTGGGCGGTCAAGCTGCGGCATTCTGGCGGCAGGCGTGTTGGGTCGCGGAGAATAAGGGAAGATATGGCCGTGGATGATATCGAGTTCATCGATGATGGACAGGTTTGCACTATGCATCGCCTCGTCCTCTGTCGGGAACCCTGCGATGAGATCACCGCCCACAGCAAGGTCAGGCCGTTTGCTTTTCAGGCGTTGGACCAATGCCGCCGCATCGGCGCGCAAATGGCGGCGCTTCATTCGTTTGAGGATTAAATCGTGTCCATGTTGAAGCGAAAGGTGCAAATGCGGCATCACACGTTTTTCATGCGAGAATAATTCTTCGAGCAGTGGATCGATTTCAATTCCGTCGAGCGAGCTCATCCTGAGACGCAGCAGTTGCGGGAATCTGTCGAGCACAGCCTGAACCAATTTCCCGAGTGGCGGCGTGTCCGCAAGATCATGCCCCCAGGACGTAACATCGACGCCGGTCAGCACAATTTCGGGTGCACCGTGTTCAAGGTGTTTTTCCACCTGTCCAAGCACATCTTCAATGCTCAGCGAACGGCTTTTTCCGCGTCCCTGCGGGATCACGCAGAAGGTACAGGCATGATCGCAGCCGTTCTGGACAGCGATAAAGGCGCGTGTGCGGCTGGCGACAATCGGGGCGGGGCCAGCGGGAATATTCCATGCCCGCGGATCAAGTTTTGCAGTGTTGGCGATTAACCCGTCAACTTCGGGCATTTCGCGTATCTGGTCGCGTTCGATATCGGCCGCGCATCCCGTTACCATCAGTCGGGCATCCGGATGGGCTTTGCGCGCTTTGCGGATCGCCTGCCGTGTCTGCCGGACGGCTTCGGATGTCACCGCGCAGCTGTTGATGACGACGATGTCATTCTCTTCGCAAAGCATTGCCTTGATCTGTTCGCTTTCGGAAATATTCAACCGGCATCCCAGTGAAATGACCTCTGCGTTGCGCCCATTGTTCACGCGAAGTCATCCCATTCAAAGGTACCGCGAAAAGATTCTGTGGCCGGACCTTCCATAATCACCGGTTGATCCGGCGACCATGTGATTTTGATTTCTCCGCCCGGTAAGCGGACGGTAATTGGTGACGTGACAAGCCCGCGCTGAATGGCCGCCACGGCAGTCGCGCAGGCGCCCGTTCCGCAGGCTTTGGTCAGTCCGGCCCCGCGTTCCCATACGCGCAGATTGATCACGCGGTCTGCGATATCGGCCACATTGACATTCACCCGCTGCGGAAAGACCGGATCTTGCTCGATCACGGGGCCAAGCCGTTCAAGTTCAACCGATGCTGCGTCATCCACAAAAAACACGGCATGCGGATTGCCGATATTGACGGCTGCCGGTTCGCTCAACCCTTCCCAGGACAAGGGCATTGATGCCGTATCCATCGCGTAATCGAGGGGGATTTCCTGCCAATCAAAGCGCGGTTTGCCCATATTGACCCGTGCGCCGCCATGGGCCGGCGCAAGCGAAATGATGCCGCCATCGGTGTCAACTTCGGCAGGTTCGCCGTGGAGCAGAGCCACAGCGCGCGCCGCATTGCCGCATGCCTCGACCTCTCCGCCGTCGGAATTGAAAATTCGCATCCGGAAGTCGGCTCTGGCTGATTTTTCCAGAACAATGAGCTGATCGCAGCCAATACCGGTCCGCCGATTGGCGAGCGCACGTATGACGCTGTTTTCCAGCGCGGGCAGATCGCCGCTGCGGCTGTCGAGCATGATGAAATCATTGCCGAGGCCGTGCATCTTGGTGAAGGGGACGCGCATAATGCTGCGCATTTATGCATCGCGGTGCCATGCGTCCAGTGCAGGGATGGTATTTGGGTGCTTAAGCCTCGCGCTGACGGGGCGTTGACGGGGCGTTTGCCGGGCGGTGGGCACGGCGCTGGGGGCGGCCTTGATCCGGTTCGCCAGCACCATCCCCGTCAGCACGATACCCGTAAGCCAGATTGCTGCCAGCAACATCGCTGCTTACGAGCAGACCCAGCTTGTTCAGCCGTGTTTGCACTTGTGCGGCGGCTTCTGGCTGTCCGTAAAGGTATCCTTGGCCCTTAATCTTGCCTTTGCTGCGCAGCGCATCGAGCACTGCGTCATCCTCAATCCCCTCTGCGGTAATTGGCATTTTCAACCCTTCACCAAGTGAGATGATCGCATCGATGATGTTTTCCGCATCGTCAGATTGGTGCAGGTCGGTCACAAAACTGCGGTCTATCTTGATCCGGTCAAACGGGATTGTCCGCAATTGTGTCAGGCTGGAATAGCCTGTTCCGAAATCATCCAAACTTATCCGCACACCTTGATTTTTGAGGCTGGTAATCAGCGTTTTTACAACTGCGACATTCTCGTGGAGACAACTTTCGGTGATTTCAATCTCCAGCCGCTGGGGCGGGAAATTGTGCTTCACCAGCATTTTGAGAAGTTTTTGCGCAAACCATGGATCGCGCAATTGAACAGGTGATATGTTGACCGAAACGGTCAGTTTCGGGTCCCATCTTTTCGCGTCGATCAGCGTCTTTTCGATCAGCCCTTCGGAAAGCTCTGCAATCACGCCAATTTCTTCCGCAACAGGAATGAAGATCGTCGGGCTGATCATGCCAAGTTCGGGTGACTGCCAACGGGCGAGCATTTCGAACCCGACAAGCTGGTTTGTTTCAAGGTCAACTTGCTGTTCGTAATACGGGATGAATTCGTCATTCTGCAGCCCGCGGCGAATGCCCATCTCAAGCTCATTCCGTAGTCGAAGTTCATTTTCCATGGTGGTTTCGAACCAAGAACATCGGTTCTTCCCGTGTTTCTTCGCATGGTACATCGCAATGTCTGCGCGGTGCAGCAACACTTCTGAATCGGCGATATGATCTGCGGCATCATCTTCATCGCTATTTGCAACAATGCCGATCGACATGGTGATTTCGATGCTGAAACCGTCAACAGTTTGCGGACGGGAAATTTCAGCGACCAGCCTTTGCGCCAAATTGTCGATCAATTCCGGCATGGACTTCCCATATGAGCCTTTTTCATAGGGGACCACGCAGGCAAATTCATCGCCCCCCAGCCGCGCAAGCAATGCGCCGGCGGGCAGGACGCTGCGGGCACGCTCTGCCGCTGTAATCAGCACCTGATCGCCGATCCTGTGTCCGTAAAGGTCGTTCACCTGTTTGAAATTGTCGAGATCGATCATGAAGAAAGCGACCGCCATATTTTCGGCGGTAGCTTCTGCAATCATAAGGTTTGTTGCCGGCTCGATGCTGCGCCGGTTCAGGCAATTGGTCAGCGGGTCGGTGTCTGACAACATTCTGGCCGTTTCTTCGGCCTTGGTCCGCACTGATATTTCCGAGATCAGTTCCCGGTAGCGACGCATGCCAAAAATGATCAATGCAATGTTAAGCAGCAGGGCGTTGACCAGCAACATGTCGGGGCCGGGCCCATTCGACATCCAGCTGCGAAAAATTTTCGGCAGAACAGAACCACCGGTGCCAATGAACATAAGAATTGCGGCAAAGGCAATTCCCATCGCAACGAGGTCATGCTCGATGCGTTTTTTTACGTCCCTTATTTGCTTGGATTTGATACCCATTTGCAAATTTCTTCCCGGCTCCGCTACCCAAATGCGTCAATCTTGATCGTTTTGTGCAGCAATAGGCTGAAAACCTGGTTAATCACGCGGGTAAGGATTGCCCCGTCCCACTGGCAAAATCGTTTCGGGTGGGAATGGCAAGCAAATGGAGAATGAAATTGGCACGTTTTTGGCTGATGAAATCGGAACCCAATGCCTATGGCTGGGATGATCTGGTGGCAGAGGCTGAGGGGACTTGGGATGGGGTCCGCAACCACCGCGCGAAGAACAATTTGGCCGCGATGGAAGTGGGTGATCAGGTGTTTTTCTACCATTCCAATATCGGGCTGGAAATTGTCGGTATTGCTGAGGTTTCGGTAGCCGGGATTAAAGATCCCACGGACCTGGAAGGAAAGTGGGATGCGGTCAAGATTAAGCCTGTTCGCAAACTGTCCAATCCGGTTACGCTTAAGCAAATAAAGGCTGAACCGCGATTGGTAAAAATGGAACTGGTGAGGCTGATGCGGCTGTCAGTCAGCGAAGTCAGACCCGAAGAATGGGATATCGTGATCGAACTTGCCGGAGAATAAAGTTTGCCGGAAAATGGGGGCTTTGGGTGAAGGGATAGGCTTAACGTCCCATCCTGCAACATCGGGTTTGCCAAAGCGGCAAGTTGGTTAGCAAAGCGTTAAAGCGGCTTCATGAGAAGATCGCTTGTCACCACCGATGAAACAGCCAGACATCCATTCCTGGCCTCACTACCCCCGCATATCCGCGCCAGTGCTGCGGTGGTGGAGGCTCGCCCGCGTATAAGATTGTCGCGCGGCGACATTCAGAGGTTTTTCCTTGCCTATATCGGATGCTTTGTTGCCGCATCGATCTTCATTGCCTGAACTTACATTTCAGGCGCCGGAAACCCCGCTTTTGCCGCTTCGCATTCAGCACGGTAAAGCCTGCGGCCCAGCCAAGCCGAAATCAGACACATTGCGGCGCTCAGCAACAGCTGTTCCGCAATTGCAATGCCTGCAAGGCTCAATCCCATGGCAATGAGCGACCCGATCACCATTGCCCCTGCGTTGACGATGTTGTTTGCGGCAATGACGCGCGCGGCCTGATCGGGCTTGGCCCGCGTTGTTAAAAAGGCATAAAGCGGCACGACGAACATTCCGCCAAAGAAAGCGATGCCAAACAGGCAAAGCAGCAGCACAGTTGCCAGTGGCCAACCGATAAAGCCCGTAACGCCCAGCAATATTTCAGGCTTGTCAGCCTCCCACAATTTGCTGACGATATAGAATGCGACAACGCAGGCCGCCATCGCCAGCACCGATTGGGGCGCATAGCGCGCCGATACGGCCCCTTTAAGCAGCGCATTGATCGATATCGAGCCAATCGCCACCCCAACTGAAAACACAACAAGGAACAACATCGCCACTTCCTTGCTGGCCATTATGGTGTTCTTTGCCAGCGGTGGAAACTGGATGAACAGCACCGCACCGATGGTCCAAAAGAAGCTGATAGCCAGAATTGCGTAATAGACTTCGCGGTCATGCATCGTGTTTTTGACCAGCTTGACCGATGCGCGGATCAGGTGCCAGTCGAGCTTTTCAACCTTGCCCTGCGGCGGCGCAGGGGGAACCTGGCGGCTAACGAAATAACCGATGATTGCGGTTACGATTATCCCCCCGGCGGCCCATTCGACCGGGATTAAACCGCCCAATATGGTTCCGCCCAAAATCGCCACATAGGTTCCCGCTTCCACCAGCCCGGTGCCTGCCAGCACCTCTTCTTCGCGCAGATGCTGCGGAAGGATCGCATATTTGATCGGGCCCAGGAATGTGGATTGAATCCCCGTCATAAATAAAGCCAGCAATAACAATGCAATGGGGACAGTGGTTTCTATCGTATAGAAGCCGAGCGGCACAACGAAGGGCCAATCAAAACCACGCCATGCCAGATACAATCCGGCCGCACCGATGATCATCAGCCCGATCTCGCAGAATTTTACGATGCGGATGATCTTCGCCTTGTCGCGCATATCGGCGAGTTGACCCGCAAGCGCGGACAGCAGGAAAAACGGGAGGATAAACAGGCCTGACGCTACCGCACTGAAGGTGCCTTCTGCACTTTCGGAACTGTAAATGCTGTAGACGACAAACAGCACCATGGCGTTTTTGTAAAAATTGTCATTGAAGGCGTTGAACAATTGCGTCACGAATAACGGCAGAAACCGCCGCTGCCGCAATAGATTTGTCGTTGTGTTCATGTATCCCCGCTGGAAACCAGTCCCTGTTGACCGTCTAGCCGTCTTAGCGATGTGAACAAGGCAATTCCGGAGCTTTTGCCCTACGGCAAGCTGGGGTAAGGGGGATTGATGCTGACATTACCCAACATCCTGACGCTTTCACGGATTGTCGCGGTGCCGCTGCTTGCGGCGCTGCTTTGGTGGCCCGAATGGAAACTGGGTTATTGGCTGGCATTCGGCCTGTATTTCTTGATGGGGATCACCGATTATTTCGACGGTTACCTTGCGCGGTCGAGTGGTGCGGTGTCGAGATTAGGTATTTTCCTCGATCCTATTGCCGACAAGATTATGGTGGCCGCGGTCATTTTGGTGCTGACGGCACAGGGATATTTACGCGGTCCCTATGTCGGGGATCTGCATGTGATTGCGGGATTGGTTATACTGATCCGCGAAATCGCAGTGTCGGGCCTGCGCGAATTTCTTGCCGGTTTGCAGGTTTCGGTGCCAGTTACCAAGCTCGCCAAATGGAAGACGACATTGCAGCTGGTGGCATTGGGCGCATTGATAGGGGGCGGGGCGGTTCATGGTCCGCCGCCAACGACGCTGGCAGAGGCTGCGCGCCCTCTTGCTGATCAATGGATACATTTGGTCGGATTGGCCAGCCTGTGGGGTGCAGCGGCGCTAACTGTAATAACCGGCTGGGACTATTTGCGGGTTGGCCTCAAACATATGGACTGATGATCAGTCGAATGCTCCGGAAGCGTGGGCGCGAATTTCAATCAGGGGTATGCCAAACCGGTCGCGCGGATCATCGCGGTCGAAATGTTCGTCTTGATAGCCGAAATGCTCGACAACCTTTTGGTGCAAGGGGATATCAAATTTGATCCCAGCATTTTTCTCGACACACCAGACTATTTTGCCGGGGACGGTGATTTTGGGGTTGAGCGCGACCTGAACGTCCTGACCTTCTTCAAACACGGTGCCGGACTTTTCGATCATGCAGCCGCCGCAGGATAAATTGTACAGGCCGACGCTTACCTTTTCGCCGTCGATTTTGCAGACTATTTCCAAATCTGTCGCGAAGCGATTGTACAGGCGCATGTCGAGTTCCCAAAGGTCAATACCAAGTTGTTTTCCTTAGGACAAAAATTACCAACAATTTGTGAACGTTAATTGCGCGCGGAACGGCCAATGGGCTCAGCCTTTGCGTAATTCTTCCGCCAACAGCCTGAATTCGCCGGATCGGGGCGAATTTTTTCGCCAGACCAATGCGATTTCACGGCTGGACTTTTCAGCCTTAAGCGGGCGTGCAATTACTTCGGTTCCCTGCAGAATCCCGGCATCGAGTGCCATTCGCGGCAGCATAGTCATTCCAAGGTGGTTATCGACCATTTGCACGAGAGTATGCAGGCTAGTGCCAATCATCGTGGCGCTGGCATTAAGTTCGGGCCGATTGCAAGCCGCCAAGGCGTGTTCTTTCAGGCAATGGCCATCTTCCAGCAGCAGAAATGGTCCTTCATCCAGCATCGAAGCAGGTATGGCGTCCGGCGGATTGCGCGGATTATCCTTTGGAAAGGCCACAAACAGCTGATCATCGGCAATATGCTCCATATCAACCTCACCGGCTGGGAAGGGCAATGCCAGCAACACGCAATCGGCGCGGCCATGATGCAGGGATTCCACAGCATCCGCGCTGGTTTCTTCGCGTAGAAACAGTTTCAGGGCCGGGCGATCCTTACGCAGCCGGGGCAAAATGCGCGGCAACAGGAATGGTGCAATGGTCGGGATAACGCTCATCCGCAATTCGCCTGAAAGCGGCTTGCCCGAGGCCTGGACAAGCTCGCTCAATTCTTCGGCTTCGCGCAGCAATCGATGCGCCTTTGCGACAACTTGATCGCCCAAAGGCGTAAAGCGGACCACCCGCCGGCTGCGTTCCACCAATGTAACGCCGATCAGCGTTTCCAGCTCGCGAATTCCGGCCGATAATGTGGATTGAGACACAAAGCTCGCCTCAGCCGCCCTCCCGAAATGGCCGTGTTCGTGCAGCGCGACCAGATATTGCAGCTGCTTAATTGTCGGGAGGTATGTGCTCACTCGGCGGTTTCATCTTCCTCGATCAAGGGTGTATCTTGCGTGTCAGCGGGATCTGCAGGCGCATCATCAATATGCGTCATATGCATCTTGCCGTCTTTGACAGTGAATGCAACTTTGCCTTCGACCAGGTCGAGCGCGTCTTTACCGAACACTTCGTAACGCCAACTTTGCAATATCGGCAGGTCGCGGATACCAGCGGCCAACGCCTCCAGCTCATCCGATTTGGTCAGCAGGCGGCTGGCGATTTCAATTTCCCGCGAGCGAATTTTTAGCAGCAGCTTCAGAAGGTCAGCAACCAATGCGCCTTCCTTGCCCAGCGGCGCGCCGCGCTTGTTCTTGACCGGCATTTCATCTTTCGGAAGCGGTTCTGCGCTTTCCAGCACTTTCATCATCCGGTTGCCGATATCATTTTCGCGCCATGCGTTGGACAACCCGCGCACCTTGGCAAGGTCGCTTTGCTTTTTGGGAGGATGCGATGCAACATCGGCCAAAGTCTCGTCGCGCATGATCCGGCCACGCGGAATATCCTTGTGCTGCGCTTCGCCTTCGCGCCACGCGCCCAGCGCCTTTAAGCGGCCCAGAACCTGCGGATTGCGGCCCTGTGATCGAATGCGCCGCCACGCTTTGCTGGGATCGTTGCGGTAATTGTCAGGATCGGCGAGCTTTTCCATTTCCGCATTAAGCCAATTGCCGCGGCCCGTTTTTACCAGCTTTTCCAGCATCTTGGGGAAGAGTTCTGACAAATAGGTTACATCGCCAATGGCATATTCTATCTGGCGATCGGTCAGCGGGCGGCGGCTCCAATCGGTAAACCGTGCGCCTTTGTCGACCGTCACGCCAAGCCAGCTTTCAACCAAATTTGCGTAACCGATCTGCTCGCTCTGGCTGATTGCCATCATTGCGATTTGGGTGTCGAAAATCGGATGCGGTGTCTTGCCCGTGAGGTTGTAGATTATTTCCACATCCTGACCGCCAGCATGGAAGATTTTCAGCACGTCTTCATTGTCGCACATCAGATCGAGCAGGCTGGTCATGTCCAAACCATCGGCCATCGGATCAATCGCCGCGGCTTCTTCATCATTGGCGATCTGAACCAAGCACAGTTCAGGGTAATAGGTGTTCTCACGCATGAACTCTGTGTCCACGGTGACAAAATCGGATTTTTCGAGGCGAGTAACCAAATCGTCGAGCGCTTCGGTCGTTGTAATCAAATCGTGTATTTTCATGCGTCTCATTCTATATGCGGGCGGAGTACCGCCACTCGGGAAACGCAACCGGGGTCTGTCACCTTGACAAAACCCCGCAGTTCCCCTGTTAGCCCGCGCAACCCAAGTAAGCTTATCGCGGGTGCGCAGAAGTCGCGCCCATAGCGCCATAGTCCGAAAATTGGAAAGATTTTAGATGCACGCCTTTCGTACCCACAACTGCGCAGCCCTGACCAAGGCAAATGTTGGCGATACTGTCCGGCTTTCCGGCTGGGTTCACCGTAAACGCGATCACGGCGGCGTGCTGTTCGTCGATTTGCGCGATCATTACGGCCTCACGCAGATCGTTGCCGATGAAGATTCGCCGGCATTGCCAATCTTGGACGGTTTGCGCGTTGAAAGCGTCGTCACCATCGATGGCGAGGTAAAGGCGCGGGCAGAAGGCACGACCAATTCCAACCTGCCAACGGGTGATATCGAAGTGTTTGCCCGCTCGGTCACGGTCCAATCGAAAGCCAACGAGCTGCCAATGCCCGTTGCCGGTGAGCAGGAATATCCTGAAGATATCCGCCTGAAATATCGTTTTATCGATCTTCGCCGCGAAACGATGCACAGCAATATCATGCTGCGTAGCAAGGTCATCTCCTCGATTCGCCGCCGTATGACCGATCAGGGATTCAACGAAATCCAGACGCCTATTCTGGCTGCTTCCAGTCCGGAAGGCGCACGCGATTATCTGGTGCCTAGCCGCCTACATCCCGGCAGCTTCTATGCGCTTCCGCAGGCGCCGCAGATGTTTAAACAATTGCTGATGGTTGGCGGTTTTGACCGTTATTTCCAGATCGCACCCTGTTTCCGCGATGAAGATCTTCGTTCGGATCGTAGCCCGGAATTTTACCAGCTCGACCTCGAAATGAGCTTTGTGACACAGGAAGATGTGTTCCAGGCTTTGGAACCTGTTCTTGCAGGTGTGTTTGAGGAATTTGCCGATGGCAAAACCGTTACACCATCGGGCGAATTTCCGCGCATTCCATATAAGGAAGCGATGCTCAAATATGGCAGCGATAAGCCCGATCTGCGCAACCCGCTGATTATCAGCGACGTCACCAGCCATTTTGAAAAATCAGGCTTTGGCCTGTTTGAAAAAATCGTTGGCGGCGGCGGGGTGGTCCGCGTTATTCCTGCGCCAAAGACGAATGAGAAGAGCCGCAAATTCTTCGATGATATGAACAATTGGGCGCGCGGCGAAGGTTTCGCCGGTCTCGGCTATGTCACCCGCAAGGGCGGCGAATTTGGCGGTCCTATCGCCAAGAACCACGGCCCGGAACTGATGGCGAAGCTGTATGATGAGCTTGGCCTTGGTGATGACGACGGATTGTTCTTTGCCGCCGGCAAGGAAAAAGAAGCGGCCAAGCTGGCTGGGGCGGCGCGCACACGCTGCGCTGAAACGCTAGATCTGATCGAGCAGGGCTGTTTCAAATTCTGCTGGATCGTTGATTTCCCCATGTTCGAATATGATGAAGATCACAAAAAGGTCGATTTCAGCCACAACCCGTTCTCCATGCCGCAGGGCGAGATGGAAGCGCTGGAAACGCAAGACCCGCTAGACATTCTCGCGTGGCAATATGACATCGTGTGCAACGGATATGAATTGTCCAGCGGCGCGATCCGTAACCACAAGCCTGAAATCATGTATAAAGCGTTTGAATTGGCCGGTTACGACAATGCAACCGTCGATAAGGAATTCGGCGGCATGATCGAAGCATTCAAGCTGGGGGCACCGCCGCATGGCGGTTCTGCGCCGGGTATCGACCGCATCGTGATGTTGCTGGCCGACGAGCCGAATATTCGCGAAGTCATCGCATTCCCGCTTAACCAGAAGGCGCAAGATTTGATGATGGGCGCGCCAAGCAATGTATCCAACGCGCAGCTGCGCGATGTGCATATCCGTGTTGTGGAACCGCCCAAGCCAGCGGGCGAGTAAATTGGCAATTGCGTCGGGGCGCGGTGAATCGCCGCCCCGACGATTGCTTCGTTCAGCAGGCTACTCTTCCAAAAATACGAACTGATGCTGCGAATCGAGCAGGAACAGAGCGCGTTTGCCGTCTTGTTCGCCCACAACCATGGGAAATCCAAATAGGCCGGGCGTGGCAATCACGATGGAATGTGTGCCGTCTTCATTTGCCCGCGTAACATAATCAAATTCGCCGCTGGTGACTGTAAGGCGCGATGCCGTATCAATCGTAATTGGCCCCAAATCGCCATTCACATATCGCGCGGCCAATCCGCCAACCACATCGGGATCGCCGGGAATGGACAGGTCTGCCCGCTCTTTCGCGCGCGCTTCCTTGCCGCGTGAAACCGAACTGGCGACGTTTTCTGCCGCTTCGGGCTTCCCGTCATACAAAACTTCGAGCAGACGCCGAGCGAACGGGCCGAGCAGCGATTGGCCGCTATCGGAATTTGTCAGCAGAACGGCGCCCACACCGGCTTCGGGTATAAACCAGATATTGCTTTTGTAACCGAGCAGGCTGCCGCCGTGCGAAAACACGTCCACGCCATATTCGTCATTTCCTTGCAACCCCATTCCATACCAGCTGTCTTCGCCGGTCGGAATTTTGGGCATTCGCCGCAAAACCAGATTTTCAGCACCAAACCGTTCGCCGCCTTCGGCCAGTTCGTTCTGGACGTATAATGCCATGTCATGCGCGGTGGAATAAGCGCCGCCCGCCGGACGGAACGGATCGAAAATGTGGTTCCATTCTACCGGAGCCAGTTCGACATCGCCGGAGGCACCCCAGGAATGTGGCTCTGCATAGTCAAGGCTTTGGAATGCATCGATGCCGAAACCGCTGTTTGCCATGCCCAAAGGGTCGAAAATACGGTCCTGCATGGCTTTGTCGAATGCAGCGCCAACTTCCATGCCGGGATTGATCAAACTGCCCGCGACATAGCCTGCCGCCGAAGCCATCAGATTGTTATATTGAAAAACCTCTCCGAAACTGCTGGTCGGTTCGGTTGCAGCAAGCTGATCGAACGTGTTCGATGCCGGGGTGTCGCGCGATGTATTGAAAATCAACTGCATATCTTTGCGCGGAAGGCCCGTGCAGGCGCAGACCAAATGTTCGATAGCAACGCTGGCGGTCGTTTCATCGCTGCCAAGCCGGAATTGCGGGTAGACATCAACAACTTTGTCATCCCACCGCAGCTTGCCTTCATCGACCAGCGACGAAAGCAGCAGCGTGGCCATACCCTTGGTGTTGGAGGCGATAAAAAATGGGGTGTCTTTGCCGACCGGATGCTCCGCGCCCAACAGCCGCGTGCCCAGGCCGCCTTCGTACACGATCTTGCCATCGTCGATCAGTGCTAGGCCTACGCCCGGAATTTCGAGATCATCCATCGCCTGACGAACAAATTTCTTGATCGTCTCGATACGATGTTCATCCAGCGCGTGCGCTTGTTTTCCGGCGAAAGTTTCACGCTCGTAAGACGCAGGTCGCATCGAACCGAGTGACTGACCCAATTGTGCGTTGCGTTTGGCCACGGTCGCAAGTGCGCCTCTGCCCAAAATGACCGTCCATGTATCGCCGAAACGCTGCGCTGAACCGAACAGGACCAATTTTTCCGCAGGCGAGGTTTCATAGCTGACGCCAACGCTTTCCTCCCACCCGTCACGGGCAGGCCGGTCTTGCACAAGGCGAACCGTCCGGTCGAATTCTGGATCGTAGGTTTTCCAAGCCGTTGCGATGGCATCTCCGCCATTTTCGGCGTCCAGCACCTTTATGATCGCAAAATTCACATCCCCTTCGGGCGGTGTGAGGATTAGCCGATTTTCGCCCTGATCAACAGTCCAGCCCTGCGGGATATTGAGTGTAACCCCCCAAGGTAGCGAGGCAATTTCCGGCGCCGCATCTTCTGGTGTTGTTTCAGTGGCCTGTTCGGCGGGAGCCTGACTTGTTTCTTGTGCGAAAGCGGGCAGGGCTGTTCCGGCGAGCAGCATGGCGGCGAAAACAGGCAATATCTTCATATGAATATGTCCCCATGATTTAATGCTGGAAGAGGTAGGACAATTGCATCCCTTGAGCAAACACGGCAGGATCACCATATCTGTTGTAAGGGTCTTGCCACGGCGTCCGCCGTTCATTAGGGCGACAGGAAAGTTTCTAACCCCAAATGTTTAAGAGGGAAAATATGTCCGATACTCCAGATCGCGTTTCCAAAATTGTTGTTGAACACCTCGGTGTTGAGGCTGACAAGGTTACGCAAGAAGCAAGCTTCATTGATGATCTTGGCGCAGACAGCCTCGACATTGTCGAGCTGGTAATGGCGTTTGAAGAAGAATTCGGCGTTGAAATTCCTGACGACGCGGCAGAAAAAATCACCACCGTTGGTGACGCCACGAAATTCATCGAAGAGAACAAGGGCTAATCGCCTGCCCGCCGCGCTCGCTTGACGGAACGCTCGTTGGGCTTCCGGCGGGAAATCAACAGGCTCGACCCTTCGCGGGGTTGAGCCTGTAGTTTTTGGGGATCGATCAAACGAAATCGACCCTAGAATTGGAGAATACAATGCGTCGTGTTGTCGTAACCGGACTTGGCCTCGTTACTCCGCTTGGGGGCGATGTCGAAACATCGTGGAAAAACCTGATCGCAGGAAAGAGCGGCGCGGGTCAGATCACCAAATTCGACGCTTCTGATCAGAAGTGCACGATTGCTTGCGAAGTTAAGCCCAAAGACCATGAATATGGCTTTGATCCGGACAAGCGTGTGGACCATAAAGTTCAGCGTCAGGTTGATCCATTTATCATATTCGGCATCGATGCGGCGGGGCAGGCGCTCGAAGATGCCGGTCTGGAAGATATGGACGATGCAACCAAGGAACGCGCAGGTTGTTCGATCGGTTCGGGCATCGGCGGCTTGCCGGGTATCGAAAGCGAATCGCTGGTGCTGGCCAATCGCGGCCCAGGCCGGGTTAGCCCGCATTTCGTCCATGGCCGGTTGATCAATCTGATTTCGGGCCAGGTTTCGATCAAATATGGCCTGATGGGTCCGAACCACGCCGTTGTAACGGCCTGTTCGACAGGTGCGCACTCGATTGGCGATGCGGCGCGCATGATCCGCGATGATGACGCCGACATTATGCTGGCAGGCGGTGCAGAAGCGACCATTTGCCCAATAGGCATTGCCGGATTTGCTCAGGCGCGTGCGCTTAATATGAGCATGAATGACCGCCCGACCGAAGCAAGCCGCCCTTATGACAAGGACCGCGATGGCTTTGTGATGGGTGAGGGTGCCGGCGTGGTCGTGCTCGAAGAATATGAACATGCCAAAGCGCGCGGCGCAAAGATTTACGCCGAAGTTGTCGGCTATGGCCTCTCGGGCGATGCCCATCATGTCACGGCGCCGCATCCAGAGGGTAAGGGCGCGGAATTGGCGATGAAAATGGCGCTGCGGAAGGCCGGAATTGCGCCATCAGATGTCGATTACATCAACGCGCATGGCACATCGACCATGGCCGATACAATCGAACTGGGCGCAGCAATGCGGCTGTTCGGGGATGATTTGGGCGGTGCATCCATGTCCAGCACCAAATCTGCAATTGGGCACCTTTTGGGCGGTGCAGGCGCGGTTGAGGCGATTTTCTGCATTCTTGCAATCCGCGATCAAATTGTCCCACCGACGCTTAATCTCGACAACCCTGATGAGGGTACTGAGAATGTCGATCTGGTTCCCAAAAAGGCGCGCGAGCGGGAAGTGCGCGCCGTGCTGAACAATAGCTTTGGCTTTGGCGGAACAAACGCCAGTCTGGTGATGAAGAAGGTCGACTGACCATGCGTAAACTGGGTTGCCTCATACTCGCATTGGGGCTTCTGAGTGCTTTGGCGGGCAGCCTGTGGTTTGCAAGCGGCTGGTATGGTTCTGCCGCCGTCGAAGAGGATTCTTCCTTCGTAATACCGTCAGGCTCGTCGCTGACGTTGGTCGCGCAAAAACTCGAAGATGAAGGACATCTGGTTTCGGCCGATGCCTTCCTTTTGCGTGCCAAGATCCTTGGTGGGAGCGATCCCATACAGGCGGGCGAATTCAAGTTGGCCGCAGGTATGAGCCAGTCGGAGATGCTTTCTGCATTCCAGACCGGTGACGTAATCAGGCGTTTCATCACCATTCCCGAAGGCACGCCGTCAATTCTTGTCTATGAAAAGCTGATGGCAGAACCATTGCTAACGGGCGAGATTCCTGTGCCCGTAGAAGGGTCGGTTCTGCCTGACACTTATGATTTTGAGCGCGGCGAAGACCGCGTCAAACTGCTTGCCCGAATGCAAGTGGCGATGCGCAATTATCTCGCCGAAGCGTGGCCCAAGCGTAAGCCCGGTATTGCCGTCGATAATGTTCAGGACGCAGTTATTCTGGCGTCGATTGTCGAAAAAGAGACCGGCGTTGCGTCCGAACGGCGGATGGTTGCAGGGCTCTATTCAAACCGCGTGAAGACCGGAATGTTGCTGCAAGCCGATCCGACCATCATCTATCCGATTACCAAGGGCAAGCCTTTGGGGCGGCGCATCCGCCAGTCGGAAATCGCCTCCATCAACGGCTATAACACTTACACCATGATCGGGCTGCCTGAAGGGCCAATCACCAATCCCGGCCGAGAGGCAATTGCTGCGGTGCTCGATCCGGCAAAGACCGGCGCATTGTTCATGGTTGCCGATGGGAGCGGGGGGCACGAATTCAACGATACTCTGGCAGGGCACCAAGCTGCGGTGGAGCGCTGGTTCGCGCTGCGGCGGGAGCGCGGCGAAATGTGAGGCGAAATGTGAAAGGGGCAGCGCCGTTCATCCTTACCGCCGAATTGCCGGTTGATCTTGCCCGATGGGCAACAGGGCTGAGGCAGGAACATTTTCCGATAGAACGAAATTTTCTGCCAGCGCATGTCACGCTGTTCCATTCTTTGCCGCCCAGTGCCCATGGCGAGATAAAGCGTGCATTGGCGCAGGAGGTCGCAGAAAATTCGCCCGTTGAAGCGATTCTGGAAGGCCTCATGCCGTTGGGCAAGGGCACAGCATTGAAAATCACTTCGCCGGGCATGGTCGAAGTGTGGCAGCGGCTGGCCGATCGCTTTCACGGCCTTTTGACACCGCAGGACGAGCATGAGCCGCGGCTGCATGTCACAATTCAGAATAATGTATCGATAGAGACAGCGCGCGCGTTGCAACAAAAATTGGCCCCGCTAATAGAGCCTCGGCCATTCAATTTTGCAGGCCTTGGTTTGTACATTTATCGCGGCGGTCCGTGGGAGCTTGCCCGCACCTATCCCTTTCGAAGATAAAACCATGCAAATCGCTTCTGTTAGCGGTTGACCCTCACCCCAAGCAGCCCTAAATGCGCCGCCTGCACCGGCAATATGCCGTGCATCCCTAAATCGGGTGCCCCATGGGGCGGAGTAGCTCAGCTGGTTAGAGCAGCGGAATCATAATCCGCGTGTCGGGGGTTCGAGTCCCTCCTCCGCTACCAAGTTTTCAGAATATTCGTTCCTTTTGGCGCTCGGCGACCGTTGCATTTGGCTGTCGGCGCGTCTGCGAGTGAAGGGTGAGGAATAACCGCCGCAGGTCAGTTCTGCAAACGATCCGCTGTCAGGCGTTTCTAACGGGAATCGCAACGCTGAATATTGAGGGAAACTTTATCCATTTTGCATCAGATTGTTGAGTATTTGGTATGCATAAAATTTGTGTGTTGTTATTGCTAAGCCATGAAGAACAAACGCAAATTTGGCACGATCGATCGTTCATTTACTGTTGAGACTGACGCACTTTTGGAGTCGGTTCGGCTCCTTGTTGACCATGGGCAAAGCGCCCCGGCATTGTTCCTAGACAGATTGCCTGCACAGCTGCCGGAGGCTGGCGCAGGTGAGCGGGAATTGTTGCCCGATCTAGCTGCCTTGATACTGGGCGGTGCTCACCGGCTGGATAGCGAACTTTCCTTCGCTCACATGGACCCGCCGACACCGTGGCTGACATGGGCTATGGCGCTTTGGAATGCGCGGTTGAACCAGAATCTTTTGCATCCTGAAACCGCGCCTGTTGCCCGTAAAATTGAAGAGCTGACCATTGCGTGGCTCGCCCCGTTTTTCGGAATGGACGGGGGTCATATGGTGCCGGGTTCGACAGTGGCAAACTTGACTTCGCTTTGGGCGGCACGTGAAATTCGGGGTATTGATGAGGTCGCCGCACCGGATACAGCGCGTGTTTCGATTGAAAAGTCGGCGCGATTGCTTGGCCTGCGGTATCGCCCGCTACCAACGGATGGCCAAGGCCGGATGTTGCCAGATGCGGCAGTCGATCTGGAACATTCATGCCTGGTACTGGTTGCTGGCGCGACGTCGACGGGCGTTATCGATCCCTTGGATCTCGCAGGATCAGCGGCATGGACACATGTGGACGCCGCATGGGCTGGGCCGCTGCGCCTTAGCGAGAAATATGCAGGACTGCTTGATGGAATCGAGCGTGCTGATTCAATCGCGGTTTCGGCACACAAATGGATGTTCCAGCCGAAGGAATCGGCATTGGTATTTTTCCGCGATGCGGCTGCGGCGCATTCAGCTATTTCATTTGGCGGGGCCTATTTGGCGGCACCAAATATCGGGTTGCTGGGATCACACGGCGCGATGGCCGTGCCGCTATTTGCCACATTGTGGGCCTGGGGCCGTGATGGAATCGCGTCGCGACTTGAAACATGCCTTGCCGGAGCAGAGAAATTCGCCGCATTTGTTGATGAAGATGAGCGCTTGGAATTGCTTGGCCGTCCAGAAACCGGCGTTGTTGTTTGGCGTCCGCGCGACAAATCTGTCGATCAAACAAGCGCGATATTACCGGTCGGACTTGCTTCGCGAACGACAATAGCAGGAAGCCCATGGCTAAGATGCGTGGCGGCCAACCCGTCGGCTGATGTCGGTTCGATCATCGAGGCTGTAAAGAAGGCAATTTGATCAAAACAGTGTCCATTTATGCCACGATGCATAAAATTTGGGCGTGCCTTGTGCTGCGGCAGCTTTGCATTGTTGCTGGCGGTTTGCCGATCAGATGTGGTTCTGGTTGTTTGAGACCCGCATTTGCCTTTGGGGCAGGGGACAGAAAAATGGGGCAGCTCAAAGAGCTGCCCCTAGTCTCGGGAGAGGTAAGTATGAGAAAATGAGAGTCTTACCTCGGAAAGCAGGGCTACGGCCTTTATTGTATCTAGTAAAGACCTTTATTAAATTTCACCTCATCACTTGTGGGCTAAAAACCCACAGAGTGATAATTTCCTAAAAACCGGCCCTAACCGTCAGGCCATAGGTTCTTGGTTCAGCCAGGAAGGCACCGTAAATCTGCTGCGGAGCCTGAAACGGGGCATTGAACGCAACTTGTGTGTAACCCACGTCAAACAGGTTCTGTCCCCAGATTTCGACGGCCCATTTCTGATCGGGGCCCCTGATGCCAATCCGGCCATTCACAAGGGTGAAGCTTTCTTGGCGCTTGGCGGGCAAAAGATCTGATCCGGTGTTATACGCGCTGGTGGTGCGCTGGTTGATGTAGAACAGCCCGCTCAGCCCGCTATCGCCCAGTGGCGGCGTCCAGCTGAGGGAGCTTGTGACCGACAATTTCGGGGCGTTGGAAAGGTTCTGTCCCGGAAGAAGCTGCAATGCCGGATCGAGCGGCAATCCAGTGTCATCGCCGATCAGATTGGCTTCATAGCGCGTATCGGCATAAGTAAGTCCGAGGTTAAAGCTCAGATCACTGCCGGGATTGATGGTCGATTCAATTTCAAAACCCTCGCTGATAACACCGGGCTGAACGTCATCGACAGCACACGAACCGGTTGTGGCATCGTCATCCATATCCGCCCCGTTGAGGTTCACGCTGCAGCTATTTGCGTTCTGCACCACGTAAACGGCGCCATTGAACGTGTTGAGCTGGAAGTTTGTGAATTCCTGACGGAAGGCCGCGACGCTAATCGTAAAGGGATAGGTCGCGTATTTCAGGCCGATTTCAAAGGCATCAACTTCTTCCTGTTGGAATTGTAGATTGGCGGTCGTGCCAGCCAAAATCGGGCTAAACAGCGGGTTGTTCAGGGCCGAACGATCAAGGTTGAAACCGCCCGCCTTATAGCCACGCGAAAAGCTGCCGTAGAGCAGCAGGTCATCGGTCGGCTTGTATGAGAGCACCGCGGTGCCGGTAAATGCGTCTTCGTCGCGCTGATCATCCAGATTGAGTCCGTTGACCTCGGTTGAGCTGTTTCCTTGACACGCAAGTACGATCAGGTTCCCCGCCAGCGATGCTGCCGCCGTCCCGAGAAGCGGGGATAGAGCCGCCCGCTGCACCGGACAGGTCGCATTGGTGTTGTTGAGATCTGCCGAAAGCGTTTTGGTTTCGTTTGTATACCTCAATCCCAGAGTCAGATCGAGACGGTCGGTGATATGGAAGATGTTGTGCGTGAAGAAAGCAAAATTTTCGCTGTTTTGATAAAATGCACTATTTTCATCACCGACATTACCCAAGCCTTGCAGTCGCAGAATCCCGTCAATCAATAAGGGGGTCGCCGGACCAAACGCATTGCCTGCTTGTAGGCCGCCGAAAGTCGCTGGAGCGATACACCCCGGATCCCCCGGGCTCAACGCGGTAGGCGCGATGGCCAAGGCCACGCGGCACGTCACGAATTCACCATATTGCGAGCCGAATTTGAGATTGTCGAGAACCGTCAAATCCTCATTGGCGTAATAAGCCCCAACGAGCCAGTCCAGCCGGTCTTCGAACGCCGTGCCCTGCAGGCGAAGTTCCTGACTGAAGGTTTCGAAATACCGCCCCAATGCATCATTGCCAGGGGCTCTGAACAGGATGTCGACTTGACCATAATCGGTGTCAGAAGCCTGATTGTTTCCATATTCGCGGTACGCTGTGATGGACGTAAGGGATGCATTGCCGATATCCCAGTCTGCCTGAAGGGAAACGCCCCAATCTTCTGTCTTGCCCTCATACGAACGGCCAGGTGTGATATAGAGCTCGCGCTGAATTCCGGGGGTGAAGGCTGCCGGATCTTGGCCTAGTGCGATCAGGATCGGTATCACGGGATTGCTGAGTTCGGTTAATCCGGGGCCCGTGGGATTCCGGTCAAACTGATCGCCGGTTAGCGATTGGCGCGCAAAAGCGGCATCATCGCGGGTCAGATATTCTGACGCGCAGCAGGCTTCTTCCTTTTTGGAATAATCACCAATGAGGCGAAGTCGCAGCGTGTCGCTGGGCTCGAACAGCATCTGGCCGCGTAGCAGCCAACGGTCGCGGTTGTTGATGTTCACATCGTTGACGACATCGTCATAAAAACCATCGCGTTGGAAATAGACCCCGTCGACACGCGCAGCGATTGTGTCGCTAAGCCCGCCGGAAACCCCGCCTTCGATGCGGATTGCGTCAAAATTGCCGTAGCTTGCTGCCATATAGGCTTCGGGCTGGAACGTCGGCGACTGGGTCACCACATTGATCAGGCCGGCAGAAGCATTGCGGCCGAAAAGCGTGCCTTGGGGGCCGCGCAGCACCTCAACACGTTCGATCGGCTGGATTTCATTGAGGCCCGCACCGCTACGCGAGCGATAAACACCGTCGACAAAAACCGCGACAGAACTTTCGAGGCCGGGATTATCGCCCACCGTGCCGATCCCGCGCACACGGGCCGAACCGTTCGCCTCGTTTCCGGTTGAGGATACGAGAAGGGAAGGGGCGATCTGGTTGAGTTCGCGGATGTCATTGGCACCGCTGTTCTTCAGTGTTTCCGCATTGATGGCCGAAATGGCCACCGGCACATCTGTTAACTGCTGCTGGCGTCCCTGCGCCGTAACGATGATGATATTTTCATCTGCGCCAACTCTATCTTCCGTACCCGTGCTGTTCGCATTGGAGACGTCTGAATTGGCATCCGGACCGGAATTTTGCGCGTGGGCCAAACCCGGCGCGATCAGCAAACTTGCCCCGAATACGCTCGTCATCAGTTTATTTTTCATGTTTTCAACTCCCATTGTTTTAGATAGTCTTATTAGAACTCTTGTTTGGAACTTAAGCTGCCCAATCCATGGATTGCGTAGCCAGTCATTTGTAAATTTTTACTCAATGCTATGCGGAATTGTCCCACATAGTGAGAATGCTCCGAAGCGCTGTGACAAAGGCCAATGGCTGATCGAGCATCAGGTGATGGCGGGCTGCCGGAACAGCGACGATCGGAATGTCGTTTCCACCAATTTCGCGGATGTAATTGGCCGAATCTTGAGAGAACAGTAGGCTGTTTTCACCGTGAACGATTGCTTTGCGGCCGGGCGCCTGGACCAGACGTTTCCCCATATTCAGCCATTCGGCAGGCTTGTTGCTGCGGCGGAAAACTTCAGGAGAGAATTTCCACGTCCAGATGTCTCCATCCTGCTTCATCGAATGATACGCAATGTAATCGAGCAAGAAAGGTTCCTCGACCGGTTGGGGCGGCGACAGGATGTAGCGTGCACGCGCTGCTTCATAGCTGGGATAGCGCTTGTTGGGTTTGTCCGGATTGCCCGATCCCGGGCTTGACCGTTCGCCGTTCCAGTATTTTTCGAGATATTCGGGGCGCATGATCATAAGGTCGCACACAACCACACCGGCAAAGGCATCGGGCGATTGGGTCACGGCAGTCAGCGCCGCCCCAGAACCAAAACTATGCGCGATAATCGTTGGTTTTTGACCGTCTGCAAATAGGTCCAGCGCCTCGGCGATTTCGGTAAATTCACGGCCGCGCGCGGCCGTGTCGGCTGCATTGTGCATCTCGCTGTCGCCCATGCCCGCCAGATCGAAGGCAATGACGTCATAATCCTGAGCAAAGAAGGGGGCGATAAAGGCAAAGCACCGTGCATGTGCGAGAAACCCATGCGTTATTAGCAATTTGGGCTTATCGCGGCTGCCCCAGCGGAAATAGTGCACCTTGGCATTGGACGTTTTTACAAAGCCTTCCTCGCGCGGTACTTTCAGCGCCGCTACGAACCATTCGGGCAAGTGCGAACCATCACCAGCCCACAGGGGATCTATGTCGGCAGGAAGTTCGCTAACAGGGGTCATTTCATTCATTGCAGGAAAGGTTCCTTATTGGCCTTGGGGGAGAGTTTTTCTTTGGTGAAGCCGCGATAGGCGTCTCGCGCTACCTCGTCGCATTGGGCGGCATAGCCGACAAGGCTAGGAAAATTGATAAGTTGGCGCTTTTTGCCCGGAATATTTGCACCCATGTACCAAGATTCCGCTTCGGGAAAGAGCGTCATTGCGCCAGCTTGGGCGACGAGTTCGGTCCAGCCCTGTTCGGCTTGCGGTTGGGCATCAAAAAGACAGATGTCGCTATCCCTTAGCCAGACCAAAAAGTCACACATCCAGTCGCCCTGAATCTCTGCGCTAGTTGGACCGTTTGCAAAGCCTGACGGGCTTAGGGGGCCGTAAGAGAACAGCATGTTGGGAAAGCCCGACACGGACATGCCCAGGTAGGCACGCAAGCCATCATCCCAGGCCTGCGCCAAACCGAGGCCGCCGCGCCCGGTTACGTTCATGTCGATCAATCCGCCGCGTCCGGCATCAAAGCCTGTTGCAAAGACGATCAGATCACATTCCACTTCACCGCCTTCCGTTTCAATTGTGTTCGCCTTGATACGCGTAATCGGTGTTTCCTGCAGATCGACGAGTGCAACATTGTCTTGTGCGAAAATCTCGTAATAATTCTGTTCGAGCGACGGCCGCTTCGTCCCAAACGGATGGGGCGGTTCTGTCGGAGCAAGTTTTTCGACGACCGAAGGGTCGGCAATCCGCGCGCGGACTTTGTCACGCCAAAAATTATAGGCGTGGCGGTTCGCTTCGCGGTTTGTCAGCATATCCGCGAAATTGTGATACCAATATCTAAGGCCGCCCTGCTGCCAGAGTTCTTCGAAATGTGCATCACGCACATCCTCGTCGACTTCTAACGCCGATAGTTCGAGCGACTGGCAATCGAATCCGGCGCTAGTCTGCGTACGTTGACTGAAAACATCGGGGTAATCCTTATGTTCGCGTTTCTGCGCCGGCTGGTTCAGCTTCTCCTGCCTCATGGGCAGGGCCATGATCGGGGTTCTCTGCAACAGTGTGAGTTGTTCTGCTGATTTTGCAGCTTCCTGTGCGACTTGCACGCCGCTGGCTCCGGTGCCGATCACGGCGATCTTGCGGCCTGCCAGATCGATGCCCTCTTGCGGCCAGCGCGCGGTGTGGCACCAATCACCCGAGAAGTTTTCGAGGCCGGGAAAATCGGGGAGATATGGCTTCGATGCAAAGCCGAGAGCGGGCAGGAGAAACCGTGTCGTGACCGCATCGCCGCCGCCCAGCTGTAAGTGCCAAATTGAACTTTTTTCATCGAAACGGGCGCTTTCGACTTTCGCGTTCATACGCATCAACGGCCACAGATCGAGCGTGTCGCAGACATGCTTGAAATAGGCGCGCAGTTCCTCCCAACCGGGGAATCGCTCGCTCCATGACCAGGGTTGCCACACTTCGGGAATAGAGAATTCGTATAGCGGAACCTGCGAATCCACACGCGCACCGGGATAGCGGTTCCAGTACCAGATACCTCCCGGCTGGGCTGCGGCATCGACCAGCAGGACATTGAAACCGGCTTCACGCAATTTGTGAAGCAGGTAGATGCCGCTGAAACCGGCACCGACGATGACTACGTCATGGTCTGGGGTGGCTTTGCCGCTCACGCTGCCGCCTGACCGCCCAAAGCGATTGTCTTCGCGGTTGCGTAATCCGCCTTTCCGTTGGAGGCGCGTAGGGGCGTGTCGGTAGGGTGGATCGCTTTTGGCGTTTTATATCCCGCCAGTTGACTGCGGACATGATCCTTCACGGCCTGCTCATCGAAATTGCCCTGCTTGTCGAGATGGACCACGGCGGTCACGGCCTGTCCCCATTTCTCGTCTGGCACGCCAACCACCAGCGCATCGGCGATCGCGGGGTGGGTTTTCAAGATCTCTTCGACTTCCTCGGGATAAACCTTTTCACCGGCGGTGTTGATGCACACGCTGCCCCGGCCCAGCAGGGTCAGGCTGCCATCGGATTCCACCCGGCACCAATCGCCGGGAATTGAATAGCGCACTCCGTCGATTGTCTTGAATGTCTGGGCGGATTTTTCAGGATCCTTGTAATAGCCAACGGGGATCGCGCCCTTGCGGGCGATGAAGCCGGGCACGCCGCTGCCTGCTTCGACCTTCTGGTCGTTTTCATCGAACACGTCGCAAAACTCGCCAATGCCGAATTTCGCCGTGTTTGTCCCGCCTTCTGCGGTGGTAACGGCAAGGCCATATCCAAGCCCTTCGGAAGCGCCGAAACTGTCCATCAGGACCACTTGCGGAATGTGCTTGCACAGGCCCGCTTTTACCTGTTTGCTCCACATTACGCCGGAGGAAACGATTGTCACAAGGCTGCTGGTATCCCAGCGGCCGGGATGTGCATCCAATGCGCGCAGCATCGGCTTGGCGAAGGCGTCACCAACGATGGCAATGCTTTCGATTTTATGCTGTTCGACAATGTCCCACAATTCCTCGGCATCGAATGACGGGTCTGCCAGCGTGACGATCGCGCCGCCTGACATCAGCGTGCCGATGCCGGTGATAAGGCCCGTGCCATGCATCAGCGGGCACGAGGGCAGGGTGCGGCGGCCCGGTCCTTCGCTTTTGATAAGCGCGACGCTTTCCTCATGCGACTGCGGCACTGGGGCAAGCAATTTTTGCGCATCAAGCTGGGCTTTGCGCATATCGTCATGCTGCCACATCACGCCCTTGGGCATGCCCGTTGTGCCGCCTGTATAGATAAACAACAGATCGTTTGGCGAACGCTCTATGCCAAGCGGCGAACCGTCACCTTGCGCAGTGAGTTCTTCATAGGGAACGGCAAAAGGGGCAATTTCTGACGGATCGCCGATCTCGACAAAAGTATGAACCTTCTCAAGCCGGTCCTTCAGTTCAAGGATGCAGTCGCGAAATTCGGAACTGTAGACGATTACCTCGCAGTCGGAATCGTCGAAGATGTAGAACACCTCCTCGGGCACATAGCGATAATTGATGTTCACATGGGTAAGCCGACCTTTGAAACAGGCTGCCATTAACTCGCCATATTCGGGCCGGTTGCGCATATAGAACGCCACCTTCGCCCCGTTTCCCGCTCCGCGTTCGCGCAGGTTGCGCGCAAGATTGTTCGAACGCGCGGACATTTCCGGCCAAGTGATGATCCGGTCGCCATGTATCAGCGCGGGCGCATCCTTGGACATGGCCGGTTCGATAGCATCAAGAATGTCGCCAAGGTTCCAGTCGATCACGTTTCCATCTCCTCTATCGGCACGGTGCGGTTTGTCTTGCCCGCATCCCTGCTGCTGATAAAATCACGCTGCCCGGGTCCATCCCTGCTGCGCGGCTGCTTCGGCTCTCACCGCTTCGGGCCCGCCCAAAATCTGACGGTCGAAACCGATCCGCTTGAACCAATAGTGAAGGCCAAGAAGGTCGGTAAAGCCCATCCCGCCATGCACTTCGGTGGAAGTGCGCGCGATGAAACGATACACTTCGCCGGTGTGCGATTTCGCATGGCACGCTGCGAGCATGGCTTCATCCGGTGCTGCATCAAACGCATGGGCTGCATACCAGATCAGCGAACGGCATGGTTCGTGCCGGGCGGCCATTTCCGCGCACATATGTTTGACCGCCTGAAAGCTGCCAATGATCCGTCCGAACTGTTCGCGTTGTCCCGCATAATCAACCGCTTTTTCGATCATCGCCTGACCTGCGCCTATGCTGTCGGCGGCCAGAATAACCCGCCCCGCATCGCGCAGCCGTGCAGCAGTTGCTCCGCCATCGTCAGCCAAAGGGTCTGCGGCAACTTGTTCAAAGCGCAATTCACCGACGCTGCGGGTCCGGTCAATTGTGGTCAGTGGGACTTGTTCCAGCCCTTCGGCATCGGCGGGCACGAGGTGCAGCCGGCCGCCTATATCAGCCACCAGAAACACATCCGCCCCAGCAAAATCGAGCGCAAATAACGCCGTTCCATTCAGCTTTCCGCCATTGCAGGTTACGCCTGCCCCGCTGCGTGCTTCGATGGTCTCTGCGATAGCTACGGATATCCGCGCCTTGCCGCTGGCGATTTTCGGCAGCCATTCAGCCTGCTGTTGATCGCTGCCCGCTTGCGCCAGCGCGATCGGTGCAAGCACTTGGCTGGCCAGGAACGGCACCGGAGCAACCGCATAGGCGAGTTGTTCGGCCACAACAGTTGCATCAAGCAAGGTCATGCCAAGCCCGCCACGCTGTTGAGGAACCATCATTCCTGTGATGCCCAGTTCGCTCAGTGAAGACCGGACCTTTTCGCTATATGAAGCGTTACTTTCGGCGCACTCACGCACATGATCGAGCGGGCAGGTGTCGGAAAGACACCGGGCGACCGCATCGCGCAGCATTTGTTGGTCTTGCGATAGTCCGAAATCCATCAGGCTGCTCCCTGTTTCTGTTCTGCAGAAGCGGGCTTGGCCAGCTTGGGTTCGCGCGGCATATCGAGCCCGCGTTCGGCGATAATGTTCTTCTGGATCTGAGCGGTGCCGCCGCCGATGATCAGACCCAGTTGGAACATATAATTCCACTGCCAAGCGCCGCCATCACGCTCTCGATCGCTACCGTGATAAAGGATGCCGATTTCGCCCATTGCATCAATCGCCAGCGCCGATATCTGATGCGCCAGTTCGCAGCTTTGCAGCTTGACGATCAGCTTGGCCATGCCGCCGGGATCGCCTTTCAGATTGTCCGACAGGATACGCATTCCGTTGTATTTCATCGCTGCCACTTCGGCCTGAAGCGCAGCCAGCCGGTCGCGCAGAACGGCATTGTCGATTGCGCGGCCTTGGCCGACACGTTCTTCCTGCATCAGCTTGACCAGTGCCTGAAAACGGTTTTCCAGCGCATCGGGATCGCCCAGCATACCGCGTTCATGCCCCAGTGTCGCATTGGCGACGAACCAGCCTTGGCCGCGCTGGCCAACGATCTGGTCCATCGGCACCCGCACGTCGGTGAAGAACGTCTCGTTAAATTCGGTGTGACCGGTCATGGTCTTTAACGGACGCACTTCGATGCCGGGCGTATCCATCGAGAAGATCAGATAGGAAATCCCGCCGTGCTTTGGCGCGTCTGCCTCGGTCCTGACCAGACAAAAGATCATGTCTGCTTGCTTGGCCGTGCTGGTCCAGATCTTCTGGCCATTAATTACGAACTCGCCCTTATCGACATGCGCGCTTGTTTTCAGGGCTGCGAGATCGGAGCCTGCACCCGGTTCTGAATAGCCTTGGCACCAGACTATTTCGCCTTTCAGCGTCGGCTCGACCCATTGGCGTTTCTGTTCCTCTGTCCCCAATTCCAGCAGGGTCGGGACCAGCATAGATATGCCCTGGTTGGCAAGCCCGCCGGGAATGCCCGCGCGCGAAAATTCCTCGGCGATTATCCGTGATTTGAGAATGTCGGGTCCAGCCCCGTAGCCGCCATATTCATGCGGAATCGTTCGGGCCGTATAGCCATGTTCGATCAGCAATTTCTGCCACTCGACCGCTTCGGCAGATGGGCGCGCGGCGCGGCCCTGACCGGATGGCGCACGATCACAATGGCTGCTTAGGAATTGCTGCACCTCCTTACGGAATGTGTCATATTCTGGTCCGTATGCAAGATCCATTTCGTGCCTATCCTTCGTCGGGCAGGTTTGTATCGGGGCGAAAAACCGGCAGGCGGAAATCCGCACTAATCGGTTCGAAATCAAGCGTTACGGGAAGGTCCAGTTCCAGCTTGTCGTGATCGCAATCGATCAGCCGCGTGGCCATGCGAACGCCTTCTTCCAGTTCCACCACCGCTGCGATGAATGGAATGTCGGCTGCGAAGGCGGGATGCAGTGCTTGATGCGTGATCGTCCAGGAAAACAGCGTGCCTTTTCCGCTGCTTTGCTCCCAAGAAAAATCGGGTGATCCGCATTTCGCGCACATATAGCGCGGCAGATGTCGGAAAGTGCCGCAATTGCCGCAGCGCTGGAAATAAAGATGGCCATCCTGACAACGGTTCCAGAATTCCTGTTCCACCGGATCTTGTGGACGCGGTTTCGGCTTGGGCGACACTTGCTGCGCCGAGGCGCGCATTTTGGGCGGAAGGTCTTTTTCGTCGCTCATGCAAACCTCCTCAGGATGGCGATGCTGCCATCGCCAAGATCGCCCCAACCGGTCACAAGCCCTGTCTGTGCATTCTCGACCTGCCGATCGCCGCAATCGTGGCGCAATTGGCGCACGGCCTCGACGATGTGGTTCAATCCCCAGACATGCGCCTCGCTCAGCAGCCCGCCATGCGTATTGACCGGATAGCGACCGCCCAATTCGATCTGGCCGCCGGTGACAAATTCCGTCTGGCCGCCCGGTTCGCAATATCCCAACGCCTCGAGCTGGAGCAGTACGACATAGGTGAAGCAGTCGTATATCTGCAGGAAGTCCATATCCTCCCGCTTTACGCCCGCCATGTCGAAGGCACGCGGCGCGGCATAGCTGAGGCCGATCTTGAAAGGATCGGGCCGTGAGGGGATATCGTCTGCTGGATAGGGATGCCCCTCGGCTGCGCCAGCGATGCTGACGGGGACATGGGGCATATCCTTTGCCCGATCCATCCGCGAGACTACGACCGCGCAGGCACCGTCGGTTTCAAGACAGCAATCGTAAAGGCGGAAGGGTTCGGAAATCCACCGCGCCGAACGGTAAGTTTCACTGTCGAGCTCGCGGCCATAGGTGAACGCTTTTGGGTTTAACTGCGCATGACGGCGGCAGGCCAAAGCGACGGCTTCCATCGCATCCTCGCCAACTCCGAAAAGCTGCGAATGGCGGGTCGCGAGCCAGGCATACATCTGGACCGGCAGGAACACGCCATAGGGGATGTAATAGCCCTGAATCGTGTTGGTCAGCGTGTTCATGTTCATCGGCCGTGTGGGCGGGGCACCGGGTTTTGGCCGCAGGGCGGAATAACCATTCCAGCCCAACGTCACCAGCACATGGTCGCACAGGCCGCCCGCAATCGCCATGGCTGCGTTTTGCAACGCCGTGGTCGGGCTGGCGCCGCCCATATGCACTGTGGAGGCATAGCGCAGCACGTCGATGCCCAGATTGGCAGCCATCTCCTCCGATGTTGTATAAATCGGGGGCGGAACCATGCCATCTATGTCAGACGGCTTTAGCCCGGCATCGGCGATTGCCCGGCGCGAAGCCTCCAGCATCATGTCCACCGCGGTATTTTCCGCACCTTTGACGAAAGCGGTTTCCCCCACTCCGGTGATGGCAGATTTGTCGCTGAAACTCAGGGACGCAGCGCCGTTCATGCTGGCAGATCACCTTGTCTGCTTGCTTGAAATTCACGCTCCAGTCGCTGTGAAAGATCGCGCACGCCCATATAGATTGCAGGGGGGTGGAGGTTTAGATCGCGGCGCACATCCTCCAGCGGGCGATCAAGATGTTTTTCCCAATAGAATGTGGTCAGGTCCGCAGCCTTGCGGCCCAGTCTCCACGCCTCAAAGGCGGCACGCGCGACGGGCAGCTGGCGTTGCTCCGCCAGCAATTTGGGGATGCCGACTGCAACAATGAAGGTGATACCGTGATTGTAGAACTGCGCATTGCCGAAGGACAGCACGCACAATTCGCCCAAAGCATCGCGGCCATAACCGGTCACCACATGGAACAGATCGTGCGAATCGCGCAGCCGCTTGCGATAAAGCGTAACCGCCGGCTCGCTGAATTTTGTCATGCCGCTGGCTTCGCTTGCGTCGGCTAGGCCCTGAGCAGTCAGCCCTTCACCGTAGACGAAATCGAGATAAGCGCGGCCAAGCGACCCCGGCGCGCAGCGCGCCAGACGGTCCCGGTCGCTAAGCGTGCCGAGCAGATCAGCGCCGTCGGTCAGGATCGTCTGCCCCCGCGGTGAGGCGGCAAATCGTCGGAAATTGCGGTAATAGGAATTGCCCGACAGCGCCTGGACAATGCGAAACACCTGCGAGGTGTCTTCCTTGTCCGCAATCAGCTGACGCATCGCTGATAGGGCTTCCTTGGGGCGAATGTCGCGGCGCAATTCGTGCCCTTGCGGCAGGTTTGGTGTGTTGCTCATGATAACATCTCCGGCGCGCTTCATGAATAAGATTTGGCGGCTGAAAGCGCTTTTTCAGCCCCCGTGACGAGGTCTTGCATAACTTCGGACGCCGGGCGGATTGCGTCGATCAGCCCGATCCCCTGACCTGCAAAACCGGGAATAACGTCCTTGCGTTCTGCCTTGATGCCAGAGGCCATCACCGGACCGGAAATCATCGATTGATATGGCATGGGGAGGGGTTCCTTATCGGCCTCGATCCATGCATCGGCCCATCGGTTGCGGATCATGCGCGCAGGCTTGCCGGTAAGCGACCGGCTGACCACCGTGTCAGCATCGCCGCTTTCGGTGATCGCTTCTTTCTGAAAATGTTCGATGCCCGCTTCCTCGGTCGCGAGGAACGCGGTTCCAATCCACGCACCCTCTGCGCCCAGCATCATAGCAGCAGCTACGCCGCGGCCATCTGAAATGCCGCCAGCACCGATCACCGGAACGCGGTCACCCACCGCATCAACCACTTGCGGGATGAGCGAAATGGTGCCGATTGGCGAATTGTGACCGCCGCCATCGTGGCCCTGTGCGACTATCATATCGATGCCTGACCCGACCACCTGCTGGGCATGTTTAACCTTGCCGATCACGGCCATGACCTTGGTGCCATTGGCATGAAGGCGGTCCATCCACGGTTCGGGATTGCCTAGTCCTGCTGCATAGACGGGCACCTTTTCTTCGATCACCACTTCCATTTGCGCCTCGAAGAATTCTTTCGAGAAAAGCTGCGGTGCACCTTTGCCCATTTCGGGCGCGCCTGCCGCGCGCATAGCCGCTGCCGCATCAACTTGGGGAAGGCCTTCGCGGTCCATGAAATCTTGTGTGAATTGCTGGTATTCGCCCAGCAAATCCATGGGATTGGCCGGTGCGCCGCCGCTTTGCGGGGCTGAGCCGCGCCTGACCGATGCGGGCAGTAATGTATCGACGCCGAAAGGCTTGTCAGTCAATTTGCGGGTTTGGCGAATCCAGTCGCGTAGCTGTTCGGGCGAACACGCCGCCGCGCCTAACACACCCAGCCCGCCAGCATTCGATACCGCCGCAGCCAGCGCCGGAACGCTGGCGCCGCCCATGCCAGCCAGTAAGATCGGGTATTTGATGCCTAGCATTTCGCAAATTTGGCTGTTCAACGCCATTTTCTATTCCTCTCCAAACCGCTGCCTTTGGCAGGCTCAATTGGTCAAAACCCCTAGATCTGCCCCCATTTTACCCGTTGAGAAACCAGTTCCGGGCTACGATCCGAAAGATAGGCGGAGGAGCCGGAGACAAGCCGGCTCATCGCCTGCCGCGCAGAAGCTTCATCGCCGGTTCGTACAGATTCCAGAACGCTCCGAAGAAATTTCAATTGGACCGCACGTTCCTGCGCCGAATATCCCAGTGATTTCGAAAATTCGCGGGTCAGCATATGCATGGCCGATGTTAGTAGGCCGAACAGCGGATTGCCGCTTGCCCAACCAAGCAGGTCGTGAAAACGGCGGTTCAGTTCCTCGAAATTGTCGCTGGCTTCATTGCGCTCCAGCTCTTTAAAACAATCCGCAAGGGCGCTCAGATCGCCAGTGGTTGCGCGCTGCGCGGCATAGAAAGCAACATCGGGGGCAATCGCTTCGCGCAATTCCAGCAATCCGCGCAGATCTGCTTCCATGAAGTGTAGGATGAGCGACAGGCTGTTGGCGAAATCACCGGTTTGTGGGCGCGCGACAACTGGCCCGCCTCCGCGCCCGAGCTGTAGGTGGATAACACCTTGCAGTTCCAGAAAACGTAAGGCTTCGCGCAAGGTTGCACGGGCAACCTCGTATCGCACCAGCATTTCATCCTCTTTCGGCAGCCGGTCGCCCGGAGAATGCGCCCCGGCCTCTATGTCACGCACAATTGTTTGGGCGAGGGAAAGCGCGCGCTTGGCTTTCTTCACAGTTTCAACCTGTGGCTGCATCGTGATGCTATGCCTCCCTTTTAAATCTTATAATGATTAAGGGCATTCTAAGCCCATCGTCAATGCCCATTATCCAGATTATGGGATGGATGACGTAAAAGAGTATAAGGTTTCTTGACCAATCGGACTGGGGTCTTATGCTATCAAACCTAAGGCAGGATGGATAACGGGAAGGATTGGCAGGATATGAACACCCAGACCATGGAGGCAGATATTGCAGCAAAGGCAGATATTGCAGCAAAGATAGCGTCAATTCCGATTGATGAAATCGACGTTGCCCGGCCAAGCTTGTTCCAGGACGACACTATCGGATTATTCTTTGACCGGCTGCGCAAGGAAGATCCGGTTCATTATTGCCGCGAAAGCTATGTCGGCCCCTATTGGTCGATCACCAAGTTTGACGATATTATGGCGGTCGATACCAACCACAAGGTGTTCTCGTCCGAGGCCAAGCTTGGCGGTATCGCCATACAGGACATGCATTCGGTCGAAGGCGGTCTTGAGCTTGAAATGTTCATCGCCATGGATCCGCCCAAACATAATCATCAGCGCAAAGCGGTAACTCCATCGGTTGCCCCTTCAAACCTCCAATTGTTGGAGCCGATTATCCGCGAAAGGGCGGGGGAAATACTCGACCAATTGCCAATTGGCGAGGAATTCGACTGGGTCGATAAGGTTTCAATCGAATTGACCACAATGACGCTGGCGACGCTGTTCGATTTTCCGTGGGAGGAACGGCGCAAGTTGACGCGCTGGTCGGATATTACCACGGCGGCGCCGGAAACAGGCATCGTCGAATCCTACGAAGCGCGGCGGGAAGAGCTCATCGAATGCGCGATGTATTTCAAAGGACTTTGGGAACAGCGCATCAATGAAGAACCCAAAAACGACCTGATTTCGATGATGGCGCATTCGCCAGCGACGAAGGATATGCCCTTCCTGGAATTTCTGGGCAATCTTTTGCTGCTGATTGTGGGCGGCAATGACACCACCCGCAATTCGATTAGCGGCGGCGTGCTGGCCCTTAATCAAAACCCTGATGAATATCGCAAATTAAACGACGATCCTTCGCTAATTGGCAGCATGGTGCCGGAAATTATCCGGTGGCAGACCCCGCTGACGCATATGCGCCGCACCGCGCTTGAAGATTGTGAGATTGGCGGCAAACAGATCAAAAAGGGGGACAAGGTGGTGATGTGGTATCTGTCCGGCAACCGTGACGGCAGCGTTATTGACCGGCCGGATGAATTTATTATCGACCGTAAAAACCCCCGCCACCACCTCTCATTCGGTTTTGGCATCCATCGCTGTATGGGTAACCGTTTGGCCGAATTGCAGCTTCGCATCATCTGGGAAGAAATTCACAAGCGTTACGCAAAAGTCGAAGTGACCGGCGAGCCTGAGCGTCTGTTTTCAAATCTGGTGCGGGGCATCACCAAGATGCCAGTGCGTTTGCACGCCCGTTGATTGTACCAACCAAAAAATTGCGGAGTTAGAAATGGTAAAGGTAACATTCGTCGCCAGCGACGGAGATCGCCGGGATGTCGAGATCGACCAGGGCGAAACAGCACGAGAAGCCGCGTTGTTTAATGACGTGCCGGGTATCGACGGCGATTGTGGAGGTGTTTGTGCCTGCGCGACCTGCCATGTCCATGTCGCACCCGAATGGATCGACAAGGTTGGCCGATTGCAGGAAGATGGGATGGAAGCCGAATTGTTGCAATTTGCCGAAGGTACCAACGATTACAGCCGTCTCGCCTGCCAAATTCCGATGACAAAGGCGCTGGATGGTCTTGTGCTGCACGTTCCTGAACAGCAATATTGATCCCAGCGTGGCAACCGGCAATCCACGCGCGACTGTCAACAGTGAAACACTGATCCCCAGACGGAGGCCATAATGGCGACTCAGACCGAAGAAAAATCCCAAACGCAAGACGATGCATTCCGCGCTGAAGTGCATGAATTTCTGGCTCGAAACTTCCCTGAGGAACTCAAGGGAAAGGCCAATCTGCTTGCAGGGCTGGACGGTCCCACGAATGAAACGGCCGCACATACCAAGTGGCGGGAAGCCTTTGGCGGGCTTGGCTGGGGCACGCCGACTTGGCCCAAGGCCTATGGCGGCGGCGGACTGACACGCCAGCAGGCAAAAATATTGTCCCAAGAAATGGGCAAGGTTGGTGCCTGGAACCCAATCGGCGGCATGGGCATCTTGATGTTCGGCCCGACGATGCTCGAATATGGCAATGAAGCGCAAAAATTGGAACACATTCCGCCCATCTGCCGCGGTGAAATCCGCTGGTGTCAAGGTTACAGCGAGCCCAATGCCGGCTCTGATCTGGCCAATATCCAGACCACTGCGGAGGACAAGGGCGATCACTATCTGGTCAATGGGCAGAAAACCTGGACCAGCGGCGGACAATGGGCGGACAAGTGCTTTGCGCTGGTGCGGACTGACAAAAGAGACAAGCATAAGGGTATCAGCTTTCTGCTGATCGATATGGATGCGCCGGGTGTGGAAGTGCGGCCGATAACTATGATCAGCGGCACTAGCCCCTTTTGCGAGACGTTTTTTACCGATGTGAAAGTGCCAAAAGACAACCTCGTTGGGGAAGAGGGGCAGGGCTGGACCATCGGGAAACGGTTGTTGCAGCATGAACGGACGAATATTTCAGGCGGCGGGCGCCTTGCCGCGATGATGGGCCGAAGCCTGGGTGAGATTGCCAAACAATATTGCGAGACCAATGGCGAGGGCCAACTTGTTGATACTGTGCTTCGCAGCAGGATCGCCAATTTCGAAATCCGCTGGAACAGCTTTTTGCTTACGGCGCGGCGCGCAATGGAGGAAAGTAAAGCTACCGGCGGGGTTTCTGAAATCAGTTCGGTTCTCAAAAAAGCGGGGACCAAGCTGGCGCAGGAACGCAGCGAAATGCTGTTTGATATTCGCGGGCTGCAGGGTCTCGGCTGGGAAGGGGATGGCTTCGAAGATCACGAAATCGAGGACGTACGCGGCTGGCTGTTCGGCAAAGCGGCGACGATTTATGGCGGCTCAACCGAAGTCCAGAACAACATCATTGCCAAGCGTGTGCTTGGCATGCTCGATCACCAGTAAGCGGAGCTCAAGACAATGGCAGTTCTCAACGAAGAACAGGAAATGCTGCGCAATATGGCGCAAGACTGGGTAAGCAATGAAAGCCCGGTCACCGAATTTCGCAAAGTGCGGGCCAATGGCGAGCCGGAGGCATTCAGCCGGGCCGCTTATGCCGCGATGGCCGAAATGGGCTGGGCGGGGGTTATCATACCCGAAGAGCACGGCGGCAGTGATTTTGGTTTTATGTCAGCAGGCCTTGTGGTCGAGGAGCTGGGCAAGACGCTGACAGCTAGCCCACTGATAATGAACACAATTGCAGCGAGTGCGATCATTCTTGGCGGCAGTGACGACCAGAAGGCAAAGTGGCTGCCCCAACTGGCGAGCGGAAGTGCAATCGCCACGCTGGCCGTTGATGAAGGTGCAAAACACAATCCGGCAGAGATTGAAACCAGCGTATCGAACGGCAAATTGTCGGGCACTAAAACATTTGTCCATGAAGCGCATGGTGCGGATCTGTTTGTTGTCGCGGCCAAGGATGGGCTCTATTTGGCCGAAAAGGGAAGCGGCGTTTCACTGGCAACACGCAAGCTTGCCGATCAGCGCAGCTATGCTGACGTTACGTTCAGCGGGGTCGCGGCAGAAAAGCTTCACGGCGGCGGTGACAATTTTCTCGGCGATGTGCTCGACCGGGCAAGGATACTGGTTGCGGCGGAAATGCTCGGCATGGCGCAGGCTGTATTTGATATGACGCTGGCCTATCTTAAGCAGCGCGTGCAATTCAATCAGGTTCTGGCCACTTTTCAGGCGCTGCAACACCGAATGGCTGATATGTTTGCCGACCTTGCACAGATGCGTTCTGCGGTGGAGGCAGGGTTGCAGGCCATTGACGCCGGTTTTGGCGTCGACCGCGCTGCAATTATCGCTAAGTCCGAGGCCAACCGGGTTCTGCACGGGATCAGCAATCAGGGTATCCAGCTGCATGGCGGGATCGGAATGACGGATGAATATGACGTCGGTTTCTATCTCAAGCGAGCACGGGTTCTAGAAGCGAGCTGGGGAAGCTCGAGTTACCTCGACAGCCGGTTTGCCAATTTGTCAGGATATTAGCTTCAAGCCTGTAACCAGTATGGCCGCATCCGGCTGAAACGATAGTTCAATCGGGGTGCGACGTTTTACAGTAGGCAAAGGATTTTTTGCATCATTGCCATCCGTGCCATTTTTGGCGGGATGTCATGGTGGGTAACACTGTAGTGACCGGGATCACCGAATGTTAGGAGAATATTTCTTCGAGCATCAAGTTCAGGCTGGGACGGGGATCAGCAATAATTTCTTCTCCCAATCGGGCCGCCCAAAAGGATTCCGTCCCGCCTGCAATGCGCCATGTTTGCATGCGTCTGGTGTAAAGATTGAGGTCATGTTCCGCGCTGATGCCGATGGCTCCGTGCAGGGCATGTGCGGTACGGGCGACAATTGACGCCGTGCCGCTTGCAGTGATTTTTGCGCAGGCTGCATTGGTCAGGCTGGGCCACCGATCTTGGTTGGCCGCCGTTTCACAGGCCATTCGCGCCGCCACAACATGCTCGCTCGCAACCGCGAGATTTTGTTGAAGCGCTTGCTTTTGTGCGATGGGTTTGCCGAATTGCACTCGCTCTAGGGCGTAATCGGTGCTCATTTGCAAGGCTGCATCGCTTGCACCGGCAATTAGAGCCGCGAACAACACAGCTGCCGCTGCTGCCATTGGCGAGGTTGCCGTTTCTTCCCCGCCAGACGGGCTCTTGCTCGGCAGCATATCGTGCGGACCTGCAAATTCCGCGCTGAGATGCCGGGAGTCAGCGAGTCGGTCTAATTTCAAGCCGTCCGGTTCCTGAATCAGCACATGTTCAGCGTGCTGAGCGCCCGGCAATACTAATGAGGGGAGGCCCAGCGCGATCGCGCCGTCTGGACGGTCTTGCCCGTCCTTTGCCAGCATAGCCCGCGCAATCATTGTTTCGCCAATCGGGAATGGCACTGCCCGCCGTCCCATAGCCATAAACAGTGGCACAGTGTCGGCGAAGGAAAGACCGGAACCGCCGTCCTTTTCCTCTACCAAGGCATCCAGAAAGCCAGATTCTTCCAGCGATTTCCAGATAAGGGGATCGCCGGATTGATCTTCAATGCGTCTGATAGTGGCGCTGTCAAACAGGTCTGCGAGCATCCGGTCGAACATTTCGAGAAGGCCAGTATCTTCCATTATCGCAATCCCATCCCGCGTGCGATGATCCCGCGTAAAATTTCGCGAGTGCCGCCCCTGAGCGAAAAGCTGGGGCTGATCATTTCCAGATAGGCCATCGTTCTATACAATTCCGGGTCCAATTCTTCCTCAGGATGCGAAGCCAGATCATCACCCACGATGCGCGGCAGATCCTGTTCGAATGCGGTGCCAAGATCCTTCACCATAGAAGCTTCTACGACCGGGCTTTCACCTGCCGCCAGCTGCGCGGTGCACGATAGCGACATTGCGCGCAGGCTTGCCAATCGGGCGACCAGACCGCCAAGAGTTTCGGCAGTCGTCCCGTCTGTCCGTCCGGCTTTACGCAAATGCTGACGCCAGCCGTCGAGCAGTACGATCGAAGAATAGATGCGTTCGGGGCCGCTTCTTTCATAGGCGAGTTCGGCAGAGACCTGCTGCCAGCCTGCTCCCTCCTCTCCGATAAGGGCGTCAGGGCCGAGTTCAACATTGTCGAAAAAAACCTCGGCGAAATGTTCGTCGCCGGCAAGGTCTCGTATCGGGCGAATGTCTACGCCCGGCAGGCTCAAGTCGACGATGACCTGAGACAACCCCTTATGCCGGTCCTGCGGTTGGCCGGATGTCCGCACGAGGGCGATCATATAATGCGATTTGGCGGCATTGGTGGTCCAAATCTTCTGGCCATTGAGGCGCCATCCTTTGCCCGTCGCATCGGCCCTTGTCCTGACCCCTGCAAGGTCAGAACCCGCACCCGGTTCGCTCATGCCGATGCAGAAGAATGTTTCGCCGCGGCAAATTCCGGGAATATACTGTTGGCATTGTTCTGGCGTGCCGAATTTCAGCAGGAGCGGGGCGCTTTGGCGTTCTGCGATCCAATGGGCTGCAACCGGTGCGCCCGCCGAGAGAAGCTCTTCAACGACGACAAATCGGGAAAAGGGACCGCGACCAGCCCCGCCATATTCAGAAGGCAGCATCAGTCCGACGAGACCGGCCTTTCCCAGCTCACGGCTAAATTGTGCATCGAAACCCATCCATGATCGGGCCCTGATGTCGAGCGGCCTATCCGCCACCGCAGCAGCCGCCAATTGGGCGGCCTGCGCGCGCAGTTTTTCATCTGCCAAGGGTATCTCGGTACGGGTGAAAGAGCCGAACATGTAGCGGTAGTTCCTTCGCAGTGCATTGCGCGCGCGCCCGCAGCTCGCGGAACGCTGCGCATACTTAGCACTCCCTTCCGCAAAAAAGTCAACACTTAGTAGAAAGTGGCGGTGGAAACCCGCCGCATGCTGTTTCTATTGGGCGTGTCGGGCAAGGATGCGGCGGATTGACATTAAAAATATCAGGCGTAGTAATAATGGCCGAAACAGGAGGAGTGGAGATGGTGACCGAGTGTTTTGGGGATAGAATTTCGAAGTCTTTGTTGAAGGCAGGCGTGGGTGTGATCGGGCTGGGATTGGCAGGCTTTGCTCTGTCGGCACCCGCCCTCGCGCAGGACTCCGCCGATGCGGCGCAAAATCGGACCGGTGAAAATGGGGCCCAACCGGCCGCCAATCAGACCGACGCTTTTGGCAATGTCATCATCGTGACCGCGCGCAAACGCGAAGAGCTGCTGCAGGATATTCCCGTTGCGGTTGCTGCCCTTTCAGGGGATTCGCTGGACGATGTCGGCATCCAAAGGCTTGATGAAACCACGGCTTTGATCCCAAATTTGCGCGTGTCGCATGCAGGTACCGGCCCGGGCGTTGCCAGCCTGTATATCCGCGGCATTGGCTATAACGGGACGGAGAAGCTGGAGGCCCCCTCGGTCGGTGTATTCATCGATGATTTTTACTGGGGCATGGGTCACGGCCAATTGCTCGACACTTTCGATATCGAACGGATCGAAGTGCTGCGCGGGCCGCAGTCCGTTCTGTTTGGCAAGAACACTTCGGGCGGCGCAATCGTCGTTCGCCGGACCAAACCGCAGGGCTATGCTGGCGGCAAGGTTAAAGTAGGGATCGGAAATTACGATCAGCGCGTTTTGCAGGGTGTCTTCCATACACCTGCCGTGCTGGATGAAACATTGTCATTTAAGTTCGGCGCGACTTACCGCGAACGCGATGGTTATGCGACCAACCTTTACGACGGCACCAGCGAAGGCGATTACCAATATCTTGGTTTGCATGGGATGGCCCGGTGGGAACCGACCGACAATCTGGAGGGGCTGTTCGTATTCGACTACAATCGCGAACGCGGCGAAGCCACGCCGCTGCAGAATGACAATGTTTTGGGTGTTGACCTGTTCTTTGGCGGCCAGCAACTCAATCCCGGTGTCCGGCCGCATGAGGTTTGGCCTGACCTGGTCAGCGACCAACGGCTTGATGCTTACCGTGCCAGCCTTCGGCTCGATTGGGAAACCAGCATCGGGACGATCACCTCGATCACAGGTTATTTGGACGAGGCGGATTATACGCTGCAAGATTTTGACAGCGGGTGCGGCGCCGACACGCAAGGGCTGGGCTGCGGGTTCACGCCAAATCCACTGCTTGTCAGTGCAGCCAATCCGACTGGCACGCTTCACACGATAAGGGATCAGGAATTTAAGGAGTTCACGCAAGAAATTCGTATCGCGACCCCGTTGACGGATACGCTGTTCATTCAGGCTGGCGGCTTCTTCTACGATGATGCCATTGAAAGCCGGCAGACGACCAATTTTGCTGCGTTTGAACGGACCACGCAAGATACACGGTCTTACGCTCTGTTTGGTCAGTTCGAATGGGATATTCTGCCGGACCTCACTGCAACCGCCGGTGCCCAGTGGATCCACGAGGAAAAGAGCTATACAAAGACGGTCTTCTTCCTGCCCGATGTTCCGGTTGTAGGCGGCACGGTTCTTCTGCCGCTTCTGGAAGAGGAAAAGAGCTGGGAAGACACGGTTTTCCAAGCGTCACTTTCATGGACCCCCAGTCCCGATCACATGCTGTATGTATCGCTGTCGGACGGGTTCAGAAGCGGCGGCTTTTCTGCCCGCGGCACCGCTGCAGAAGCGGTTGATGCGACGTTGCCCAACTATACTGGCGGCACTGGCGAAAACTTCCTTGCCTTCGACCCTGAAACCACACGGCAGATTGAGATCGGGTCGAAGAACACATTTTTCGACGGCGCGTTGACGTTGAACCTGACTGCGTTTCGAACTGAGTTGAAAGGTTTGCAGAATGGTTCGGTCGCTCTGACTCCGAATTTCGGGGTCAACACCAACACTTACGTAAACAATTTCCAGCTGGCAGAATTCAAAGGCTTTGAAATTGAGAGCATTCTGAAGATCCCGGGCGTTAAAGGGCTGACCCTTCTTGCGAATATGGGGTATCTTGATGCCAGCCTTGAAGAAGCATTGGTGCTGGCCACGCGTCTGGGTGTTGGTGCAGGCGGATTGCCAGGAAGTCCCCAGCAGGGCCTTATCGATCTGTCGGCAACGCCGCTCCCGCAGGCGCCGGAATATACTTATGCTCTGACGGCGAATTACGAGCAGGATATTACCGACGATCTGCAAATCAATTCGACCGTCCAGTTTTCCTATGTCGATGATGTGGTTCTCAGGTCGCTGGGTACTTCGCCTGATGTCCAGAAGGGCTACGGCTTGCTGGATGGCTCAATCGGATTGAGTTGGCAGAAATTCTCGCTTCAGCTGATCGGCAAGAACCTGCTGGACAAGGAATATCGTGTAAATTCGCTGCCCAATGTCCTGTTTCAGGGCTGGGGTAATCCGCGGACTGTATTGTTGGAATTAACGGCGCAGTTCTAATGTTGTCGGCGATCGACCGTTAGGGCGTCAGCCAAGGAAGGTAGAATTCATTTGCATATCGAACTGACCACGGAAGAACAGGCGTTTCGCCAAGAAGTTTTGGACTTCCTTGAACAATATCTTACCCCTGCGGTGCGGCGTGCCAGCCAGCTGTCTACAGGCGTGTTCGTCGATCCACCATGGTCGAAGGATTGGCTCAACGCGCTCTATAAAAAGGGTTGGATATCCCATGCATGGCCTGAGGCATATGGAGGGTGCGGCTGGTCGCCGGTTCAGCGTTATATCTACGAAAGTGAAGCTGCGCGCAGCGGGGCGCCCACCGTTGCGCCGATGGGCATCAATCTCGTTGGGCCGGTCATCTGTGAATTTGGTTCAGATTGGCAGAAAGAATATTATCTGCCGCGCATCCGTTCAGGGGCGGATTATTGGTGCCAAGGATTTTCGGAACCGGGGGCGGGTTCCGACCTGTCCAGCCTGAAGACCAAGGCCGTTCGCGACGGGGATGATTATATCGTTTCGGGCGATAAGATTTGGACCACGCACGCCCATTTCGCGAATATGATTTTCGCTCTCGTCCGCACTTCGCAAGAAGAAAAACAGCAGAATGGGATCAGTTTCCTTCTGATCGATATGGACTCGCCGGGCGTAACGGTAACTCCGATCACGACGATTGCCGGTGACCACGAGGTTAATCAGGTGTTCTTTGATAATGTGCGTGTGCCAGCCAAAAATCTGGTTGGTGAGGAAGGGAAGGGTTGGAGCTATGCCAAATATTTGCTCGAGTTCGAACGTGGCGGCGGCGCACCGTCAACCCGTTCGCGCATGGCGATTGAACGGTATAAGACAATCTTGCGTAATGAAGCCGGAGACACCGCTGGCAGCCGGCTAATTGATGAAAAAGACATTCAGCTTCGCCTTGGCCAGTTGGAAGCCCGCGTCATCGCCCTCGAAACGCTCGATATGCGGCAGGTTGCCCGGCGGCAGGCTGGCGGCAGGCCGGGGGCGACTGCATCGATCGTCAAAACGCTGGGATCAGAATTGCTGCAGGCGGTTGAGAAAGCGTCACTTGATGCGCTCGGGCCTGTAGGCCTTCCGGCGATGAATTTCGACGGTCCGGACTTTGCGGCGTCCAACAAGGGGCCTGTACCTGAACATGGCTGGGCTATCGCTGGAAGGCATCTGAACGGGCTGGCCGGTACGATTTTTGGCGGGGCATCTGAAGTCCAGCGGGAAATTATCGCCAAAAGCCTGACGTAAAGCTGTTTTGGGCAGGCGCGAAATGCTACCCAGCCGGTAGCATTTCCGGCGGGACAATGTTTCAATATTAGGGGCCTGCAGCAGAGAAGCCGCAGGCCCCTTGATTTTGAGGATTTAGGCTGCTGCGTGCTGGGCCAATTTCAAAGAATGTGATCTTTTGCTGCCGTAGCTATTCTGCAAAACGAGCGCGCGTTTGTAGTGATGGGAAAGCTCGTATTCGTCGGTCAGGCCGATCCCGCCATGCAGCTGAATAGACTGTTTTCCGATGAATTCGAAGGCATCTGCTATCGTCACTTTGGCGGCCGAAATTTGGCGGATGGCCTGATCAGATTCGGCGCCGTAAAGGTTGATTCCGGCAACGACGCTCTGCGCCAGTTCGTAATGCATCAGCATTTCGGCAAGGCGGTGGCGCACGACCTGTTTGGCGGCGAGCGGCTTGCCGAATTGAATTCGGCTGTTCATATATTCTGTGGTCAGTTCGAACATTCGGTGCAAAATGCCTAGGCATTCGGAAACCGCCGCATGCGCGCCCATGCGGCGCATTCCGTCAATAACATGAGCAGCATCATCCTTGCTCACGGCAATTGCCGTTGCGGGCAAATCGACATTTTCAAATTCAATATCCGCGGCCGGAGTTCCATCGATGAGCCGGTAATGATTAATCGCCACGCCCGCCGTGTCGGCAGGAACCAATAGTAACACGTCCGCGGGCTGATCGCTCGCACCGTCAATCGCGGCGCTGACCAAAAGAAGATCGGCTGACGGATAGGCGGCGAATTGCTTCCCACCTGTTAGCGTCACGCGCTCCCCATTCAGTTTTGCCCGGCAATTTCCGGTTTCGGATGCCGGATTATGTTCCTCGGCAATGGCGACGGCGATGGCTTTGTCGCCTGAAATCATGCCTTCGGCCAGCGAACGGGCTAGATTGCGGTCCCCGAAATGTTCAAGCGCAATTGCGGGAATGGCAATATTTTGGGCAAACGGTTCTACCGCCAGGTGATAGCCAATGCATTCTTGTAAGATCGCAACTTCTTTGGCCGTGCCGCCCAATCCGCCCAAATCGGTGGAAAACGGCAGCGCCAGAACCCCCAGCTCCGCCAATTCAGACCAGTTAGCCAGATCATAGCCGCGCTCATGCTTGAGATAATTCGCGCGGTTTTGGATGGAATATCGATCTGAGAGAAAATTGTTCACCGTATCGCGGTATAGGTTTTGCTCTTCAGTCAGCTCAAAGTTCATCGTGATTCCTAAAAAGAGTATGCGATATAGTTTTGATGCCGTGATTCGTGGCGAATGGCAAGGAAGTTGATGTCTGAGGGAGAATTTACCTTCAATAATGGGGCATGCTTGAGCGTAAAACAGGCACTATAATTTTTGGTTGGCTATTAATGCCTTTGCGGACGGCTCTGAACCTCCCAGCGCCTCACTATATGACAATCTCAGGGCTGGCGGCGATTGCTTGCGCCTAACAGAGCTGAAATATGTGGTCTTGAATTCACAAAAATATAACAACGAATAAATTACCGGTTGGCACAATCAATTGATTGGGTTATGCGGTTAATACTCAAGAGGGTAATTTTGAGAATCGGCGGAGATTTTACAATGGCAGGGAGCGTCTGAGGGAATGAAAGCGCTGGAACCGATCTCGATTGCAGGTGTCGAAATACCCAACAGGGTGGTTCGCACCGCTCATGGAACCCATTTCGGCGACGGCGGAATCGTGCCAAGCCTGATTGACTACCATGTTGAGCGTGCTCGCGGCGGCGTTGGCCTTACCATTCTTGAAATCGCCGGTGTGCATCCGACGTGTCCCTCTTCAATTTGCAATTTTGATGATTCTGTCATCGAAGGGTATTCGCAGCTGATGGAGGCTGTGCGCCCTCATGGAATGCGCGTGTTCCAGCAATTGTGGCATGCTGGGCACAATGGGGTGCCGCTGGATGGCGGGCCGCCTTGGTCTTCTTGTGATCTGCCAAGTCCTGTTCTCGGGATGGTGCCGATCCGGATGAGCAAAGCGCAGATCGATGAAATGGTGACGGCATTCGCGGCTGCGGCAGAGCGCTGCAAAAAAGGCGGAATCGACGGGGTCGAGCTGCATGCCTCGCATGGATATCTCCCCCAACAATTCATGTCGGCGATGCTAAATCATCGCGATGATGAATATGGTGGCAGTTTTGAAAATCGGATGCGGTTCACGGTTGAGGTGCTGTCGGCCATTCGTGAGCGTGTCGGTGCAGATTATCCCGTTGGCGTTCGGTTAAGCCCAGAAATCGTTGATGGCGGAATGACGCCCGAAGAAACCGCAAAGGCGGCGCGCTATCTCGAGGGGCGGGGTCTAATTGATTTCCTCGATGTGTCGATGGGCGGTTATTTCGCATTTCCAAAGATGATTGGCGGGATGTTTGAGCCTGCGGGCTACGAATTGCCGACCAGTGCCCCTGTGACTTCGGCGGTAAAGGTTCCGCGGATTGTGACCGGCCGTTTTCGTACGCTGGAGGAGGTTAGTCAGGTTATTTCAGAAGGGACGGCCGACCTTGTCGGCATGACCCGCGCGCATATCGCCGATGCGGCAATTGTACGAAAAACGCGTGAGGGCAGAGAGGCGGAAATCCGGCCCTGTATCGCCTGCAATCAAGGTTGTGTGGGAATGCTTCTTGGGCCGGAGCGGCGCATGGGCTGCACCGTAAATCCCTATATCGGTAAAGAGGGCGAGCTGAACGACGAAAGCCTGCCAAAACCGGATAGCAAAAGGACGGTTCTGGTGGTCGGCGGCGGGCCTGCGGGAATGGAAGCGGCGCGGGTTGCGCGTTTGCGCGGTCACGATGTTATCCTTGTCGAAGCTGCGCCTGAATTGGGTGGGCAGATCAGGATCGCCGCGCTGGCACCCCGGCATCAGGCGATTGCGGATTATACGCTGTGGCAGGAATCGGAAATCTATCGCTTGGGCGTGGATGTCCGTCTCAGCACCTATGTCGATGCGGATGATATTGCCAGTTTTGGTGCCGATCGTGTGATTATCGCGACCGGTTCTTACCCGCGGATGGACGGAATCCAGCTGGCAATACCGGCTCGTCCATTGGAAGGGATTGATCACCCTGACGCGGTGTCGTCGATTGAGTTCTTCACCGACCGGCGCAATTCCAGTCCCGTGCATGCCATCGTCGTGGACGATGTCGGCCATTATGAAGGGATAGCGGTGGCCGAGGCGCTTATCGAAAAAGGCGCCGCTGTGACCTTTGTTACACGCCACAAAGCCTTTGCCCATCTGCTGGAATCGGCGCTTCAGCCGGAACCGGCGTTGCAGCGGTTAAATCGCGGAAAGTTCCAGTTGCATCTGCGCTCTCATGTCGATTCCTTCGATGGATCGGAAGCGGTTCTGCACGACCTTCACGGTGGCGGAGAAAGCCGCGTCCCGGCGGAATGCGCCGTGGTGGTAAGTCACAACCGCTCTGCCATTGAGCCGTTCGCGGACATGAAAATTGAAGACCCGACAATGATGGTGGTGGGGGATGCAAATAGTCCGCGTTTCCTCCTGCGAGCCATCGCCGAAGGAAACGGCGCCGGCTGCCGGGTGTGAACCGGCTGCGCGTTCTGCACCACAAATTGAAATTAATGACCCGATGGAAAGAGGATTGAAATGACTTCAACTGCACAAAGCACGGATTCGGTCGAATTGAACTTCGCTGATCCGCAGGTAATGGAATGCCCTTACCCCCTGTACGAGAAGTTGCGTGAAGAAGCGCCGGCCTATTTCATCAAAGAGACCGGTTTCTGGATGATCAGCCGTTATGATGATTGTCTGGCGGCAATCCGAAATCCGAAAGTATTTTCGAGCAAAATGGGGTTCCGGCCCGGCACTGTCCCTGAAGAGGTGACGCGGATTTTCAATGAAGAAGGGTTTGGTGAACTGCCCGATACGCTGGTCAGTAATGATCCGCCTTCTCACACTCGTTATCGCAAACTCGTCGACCGTACTTTTACCGCTGGCCGTGTGCGGCACATGGAAGAATATATGGTCGAGGTCGTCAGCGAGCTGATTGACGATTTTATCGAAAACGGGCGCCTGAAGGTGATGGATGATTTTGCCATTCCCGTGCCAATGTATGTCATCGCGGATCAGCTTGGTGTTCCGCGCAGCCACCGTGACAGATTTAAGGAATGGTCGGATGCCGCTGTTGCGCCGCTTGGCCTCCTTCTGTCAGACGAACGTAAGATCGAATGCGCCAAGCTTGCGGTTGATATGCATCATTACTTTAACGAGGTTTTTGCCAATCGCCGTGAAGACCCGCGCGACGATATCATTTCCGATCTGGTGACCAAAGAAGTCGACGGCAAGCCGTTGGACACGCCCGAATTGCTGTCAGTTCTCGACCAGCTTCTTGTGGCTGGTAACGAAACCACGACCAGCGCAATCGGGGCCTCAATAGTTCGGCTTGCGCAGGATCCCGATCTGGTTGAGTTGCTCGCAAAAGAGCCTGAAAAATGTAGCAATTTCGCCGAAGAAATCCTGCGTCACGAATCCCCAGTCCAAGGGCTATTTCGGATGACGACTGAGGATGTCGATGTCAGCGGGACCATCGTTCCCAAAGGCAGCCTGGTGAACCTGCGTTACGGTTCGGCCAACCGGGACCAGAACAAGTATGAATGTCCGGCGGAATTTGACGTCGATCGCAAAAATGCTTCGTCCCATCTCGCCTTCGGCGCGGGGATTCACCACTGCATTGGTGCTCAATTGGCGCGCCGGGAAATTGCGATCGCGGTCCGCGAGCTAACGTCCCGGTTGAAAGACATCCGCCTGGTTGATCCCGACAAGCTCTCGCACACGCCCAGTGTGATCCTGAGAGGTCTCAATGAATTCGAGATCGAATTTTCGAAGCGCTGAGGACTGAGGGGGAGACGACATGACCTTTGACTACGATGTCATAGTGATCGGTGGCGGCGGAGCCGGAATGGCGGCCGCCATCACCGCGCATGATTCCGGCGCCCGCGTGGCACTACTGGAAGCGGCGGAGCAATTGGGCGGATCGACGGCACTTTCGGGCGGCGTTGTTTATGGCGCACCGACCAGTGTTCAGCGTGCTGCGGGCATCGAAGGCGATAGTGTCGATGCGATGTTCGAATATTATATGACGCTCAACCAGCACAAGGTTGAGCCGGGGATTGTGCGGCGGCTGTGTGAATTGTCGGGCCCCGCGATTGAATGGCTTATCCAGATGGGCGTGAAATTCGATCCCGCCGATCTCTATGCCTCGGGTGTGGAGAGCGTCGCGCGCGGCCACAAGGCATCGGGCAATGGTGCTGCCATTACAGAAGTTCTCGACCGCGAGGTCAGTCGCCGCGAAATCGACGTATCGCTTGGTTGCCGCGTAACAGCGCTGGATACAGACGAAAATGGCGACGTGTGCGGCGTGGTGTTGGATGGCGAAGCGGTTACCGCGCGCAATGTGATCATCGCTACGGGCGGTTTTGGTCACAACAAATTGCTGTTGAACCGCCATTATCCCGAAGCCGCACGGCATGGCGATTGGACTTGGGCGATCACTGCGAAGACCTGTACCGGTGACGGATTGTTGATGGGCCAGGAAGTCGGCGCGGATATCGCCGGTGAAAATCGTGGTCTGTTGCTGACAACACCCGGTTTTTACCGCGATCTTGAAGTATTTGTCCCTGGCTGGTTGGTTTACGTCAATCGGGAAGGGCGCCGTTTCATCGATGAAACCACCGAATATGCCGTGATGTCAGGTGTGGTGAAGGATCAGACCGGCGGTTCCGTCTTTTCGATTTTTGACGAAAACTCCCGCGCCACTGCCGAGCCTGAGGCACGTTACGCCGATGCGCATAATGCGGGCATTATCACGCTAAATTGGGTGACTGATAAGATCGACGAACAGATCGCCAAGGGCAAGGTTATCAAGGCCGATACACTCGCCGAATTGGCCGAAAAGGTGGGTATTGAAAGCGATACGCTAGAAACCACCATCGCCCGCTACAATTCGGATTACGACAAGGGCGAAGACAGCAAGTTCCGCAAAGACCCTAGCTTGATGAAGCCGGTTTTGCAGGCCCCGTTCTATGCGGCCGAAATCCGCCCTGCGATTGTGTGCCTGACATCCACCGGTCTGCGGGTTGATGAGGATATGCACGTTCTCGACAGCACGGATCAGCCTATCAATCGCCTATTCTCCGCAGGCGAAGTTTCCGGCGGTGTCTTGGGTGACCGGTACATCGGCGGTGGAAATTCCATCGCCAATGCGATCGTTTTCGGCCGCGTAGCCGGCGAACAAGCCGCGCGTGAGGCCAGAGCAACAGCAAAAAGGGAGCCAGCATAATGGCAGACGATCTATCGCTTGAAGGCAAAGTTGCGCTTGTGACAGGAGCTGCTCGTGGAATCGGTCAGGAAATCGCCAGCCGGTTGGCGCAGCATGGTGCGCGCGTGGTTCTGACCGATGTTGAACCAGAACTTGGCAAGAAAGCAGCGGCCGCGATGAAAGGGGCCACCTACCGCGATCTGGACGTCACCAGTCAGGATCAGTGGGAGCAGGCAATTCAGGCGCTGCGCGAAGAGCATGGCCGCCTTGATGTGCTGGTTAATAACGCGGGCATCAGTCCGGCTGCAAATATTGAGCAGACCGATTTAGACCTGTGGCGCCGCGTCCAGACGATCAATGTCGAAAGTGTCTTTCTTGGTTGCCGGACAGCTCTTCCGTTGATGCGGGAATCGGGTGAAGGCGGCTCGATTGTAAATCTCAGCTCTATTCAAGGTCTGCGCCCCGCGGCACCGCTGGCAGCCTATTCCGCCTCCAAAGCCGCCGTCCGCGCCCTGACCAAATCGGTTGCGCTGCATTCTGCGGCCGACCGTATACGCTGCAATTCGGTTCATCCGGGCGGGGTCCATACGAGGATGCTCGACGATTTTGCGGCGCTTACGGGCGATGCGGATGCCGCCATGGTTCAAATGAATGCGGCGAACCCGTTGGGCCGCGTTGGTGAACCGCTCGATATAGCAAATGGCGTTGTCTATCTTGCATCCGATATGTCGAGCTGGGTGACGGGGCTTGAACTCGTCATCGACGGAGGGTCGACCTTGTGAGGGAGGGTACGTCCGATCCTTCTGGCTGGCGCGTATGGCGCAGTCAGGACGAGATGGACAATCTCGTCGAAAGCGGCGTGTGGGAAAACCGCACGACGTGGCAGGATGCGACGGCGAAGGCAGAAACCGACCCTGACGGTGTGGCGATTTGGTTCGATGATGGTTCCGAACTGAAATATCGTGAGGGTGTGGAAGAGGCCCGCCGACTGGCCGTGTCGCTTGCTGAATTGGGTCTTCAAAAGGGCGATGTCGTCAGTGCGAACCTGCCAAACTGGCGGGAAATGGCGATCATCAATCTGGCGTGCTGCGCCCTTGGGCTGGTGATCAATCCGATTATTCCGATTTATCGTGATCACGAAGTCGGCTTTATCCTGAAAGATGCGGGAACGCGCGTATTGTTCACGCCGGGCGGCATGAGAAACTTTGACTATCCGGCAATGGCCAAACGGCTTGCCGAACAAACGCCATCGCTGGAATGGATCGTAACCGTAAGGCCGGGCGAAGGCGAAGCCCCCGATCTGACCTATTCCGCATTGGTTGAACGCGGCGACCCGAGCCGGTTCGAAGCGGAAAAGGTCGATCCCAATCATATCAAGCTGGTTATGTACACTTCCGGAACGACCGGTGTGCCGAAAGGTGTCCTGCATAGCCACAATTCTCTGAAAAGATCCGCTGCCAATTCTGCAGAAGCGCGCGGTGTAGGGGAAGGGGATATCACCCTGATGGCCTCGCCCGTCACTCATGTGACAGGCTATTCCTCGCTTGAACAAGCCTTCAATTCGGAAATTAAGACCGCGCTGATGTCTCGTTGGGACAAGGTTGCTGCAGTCGACTTTATCGAAAAAACAGGGGCTACGCTGACCGTAGGCGCCACGCCATTCCTGAAAGAACTTGTCGACGAGGCGGAAGCGCGCGGCACGGGATTACCAAGCCTGCGCCAATTTGCATGCGGCGGCGCGGAAGTCCCCCCGCAACTGATCGCGCGTGCGCATGAGGTGTTCGCGAACTGCCGGTGTTTCCGTGTTTATGGCAGTACCGAAGCGCCGCTTGTCACTCAGGGATTTCTGCAGGCCAAAGATGCACGGTTGGCCGCAGAAACCGATGGACGCATCTTCAATTACGATGTGCGTATCGTAGATGCCGAGGGCCAGGACGTGGAGCAGGGCGAAGAGGGTGAAATTCTTGCTCAAGGTCCGTCGATGTTTCTTGGTTATACGGCTTGGGCCGAGACAATCAAAGCCATCGATAAAGACGGGTATTTTCATACCGGGGACCTTGTTCGGGCCGGTGAGGCGGGAAGCATTCTTGTCAGCGGGCGGTTGAAAGATCTGATCATCCGAGGCGGCGAAAATCTGAGCGCAAAAGAAATCGAAGATGCGCTTCATCGTCATCCGGCAATTCAGGAAGCGGCCGTTGTGTCCATGCCGCACCCACGTTTGGGTGAAGGTGTTTGTGCGTGGCTTATTCTGAACGAGGGGCAGTCTGCTCCGGGCATTGAAGAACTGGGGCAGTTTGTTCGTGAACACGGGCTTGCCGCACAGAAGACCCCAGAACACATTGAAATAGTGGATGATTTTACCCGCACTGCTTCGGGGAAAATTCAAAAGAATATTCTGCGGAAGAATATCCGCGACAAACTTACAATATCTAGGGAGCCAATATCATGTTAATTCGAAATTCTTTCCTGTCCGGTTGTGCGATTGCAGCACTTGCTTGTGGCGGACTGGCAGCGCCAGCGCTTGCTCAAGAAACTGCGGAGTCTGTTTCTGAAAGCGAAGCAAGGTCCAATGATACAGGCGCCAATGATGGGGTGATCGTTGTCACCGCACGTCGCCGCGACGAGGCGTTGCAAGATGTTCCGATTGCGATCACTTCAATTGGCGGCGATTCAATTGCGAAATCTCAGATTTCGAAGCCCGAAGCGCTAGCATCGCGGGTGCCGACGCTGAACATTGCGGTTGGTGGTTCCGGGTCAGGCGGTCAGCTGAGCCTTCGCGGGATTGGTTCCTCGAACGTGTCGGCGGCTTTTGATAGTGCGGTTGCACTCGATTTCGACGGTATCGTGCTCAGTTCAATGCGTTTGGTCCAGGCCGGTTTCTTTGATGTCGCACAGGTCGATGTCCTCAAAGGGCCGCAATCACTTTATTTCGGTAAGAGCGCCACTGCTGGTGTTCTGTCGATCAAATCCGCAAACCCGACGGCGAATTTCGAAGCTGCGCTTCGTGGTTCTTATGAATTTGAAGAAAAGGGTTATACTGTAGAAGGGCATGTATCCGGCCCTATCGGGGATACTCTCGGCTACCGTGTCGCGGGCCGTTACAACAAGGCTGACGAGCTGTATTTCAATGCAGCGCCGAATGTTGCCAATCCCTATCGCGGGGAAGAAAATATCAACCTGCGCGGTACACTTGAGTGGGATCCGAGCTCAGAATTCACGCTCAATATCAAGGCCAACTATGTCGGTCATGAGAATGATGGAGAAATCCGGCACACCCAGATTTTCTGTGGAGCAAACGGTGTTGCAGATCCATTAGTAGCGCTGGGCGGGGCGGTGGTCATTCCGGCGGGATATGATTGCAATTCCTTCGACAACACGTTCTGGTTGCCCGATTCTGCCGCTCCTTTGGGGGTGATGGCCCCTCCAGGCATGGATAATAATGGCGGTGTGCCGTTTAACGAAACGGACGTGTATTTGCTTCGCGCCAGAGCGGACATAAATTTGCAGCACAATCTGTCGCTGGCTTTGGTGACCGGCTATTTCGATTTTGAATCGCGCGGACAGGATTTTTACAGCTACGGCGGTGTGTCTGGGATCGGAACCGATCTTAACCGCAACCGGACAAAGCAGTTCAGCCAGGAAGTTCGACTGACCAGTGACAATGACGGTCCTTTCAACTGGATTTTGGGGGGTTTCTATGAACGCCGCAATATTCTGTTCGAAGCAGCTCAGAATGCGGTTAATATCTCATTCTTGGCGCCCGATCCGGTCACCGGCTCAACGTTTGATTGGCGCCGCCAACACTACACCACAACCGATGCATATTCGGTATTCAGTAGCGCTATGCTGGAACCAACAGACCGGCTCGAACTGTCAGCCGGCATCCGCTATACGAAAGAAAAGAAGGCGAACCGGATTGAGGTGCCTTTCGTTCATGCCGTATTGTCCGGACCTTCCTTCAACTTCCTGACCAGCGGGTTTCAATCGCCGCAAATTCGTTTTTCAGACGATAATTTCTCACCGGAACTGTCTGTAAAATACGAAATTTCCGACAATGCCCACGTTTATGTCGCTTATAAAAAGGGCTTCAAGTCCGGCGGGATTGACAACAGCGCTCTTCCATCGAGCGGTTTGAGCGACATTGTTGCGTCGGGTGATTATTCGCAGCTACTCTTCGGATCGGAAACGGCCGAAGGTTTTGAATTTGGCATGAAGAGCATGCTGGCACAAGATCAGCTTCGCCTGAATGTGTCATTGTTCAACTACGTCTTTTCCGATCTGCAAATTCAGAGCTTCGATCCGGTTGCTATTCAATATAACACAAGCAACGCTGGCGAATTGCGCTCGCGTGGCGGTGATATCGATATGAGCTGGCGTTCGCCTGTGGACGGGTTAACTCTGGCAGCAGCAGTGGCCTATACTGACGCTGAATTCACTGAGTCATACATCACCAATGCCGGGATCGACATCAACGGACGTGCGGCGCCTAGAGCCCCGAAATGGTCCGGCAACATGTCGTTTGATTGGACTATTCCAATGTCTGACAATCTCGACCTCAGCCTGTTCGGCCTAGCGAATTATTCTGGATCCTACTTTGCTGATGCAACGACGTTTGATGACTATGTTCAAAAGGAATATGTAACGCTGGATGCGAATATTTCGATCGGTTCTCCGGACGAAAAATGGCGTCTCTCGCTTATCGGAAACAACCTCACCGACAAAATCTATGTCAACCAAGCCTCTGGACGTCCGTTCAGGCAGGCCGGTGTTGGTGATGATTTGGCCCTTACGCAAAACCGAGGCCGGCAGGTCTTTGTGGAGCTGGCTGTCAAATATTGAGCAAGAAATGGCAGTGATTGCCGAATAAGGAGGTGCGATTGTGGTTGAAACAGTGACAGGAACGAGCCGGTCTAAGGGCTTATCTTACCAAGAAGTTTTAAAGACCGATTCAAAGAATGTGCCTGCTTCCTTTAAGAAGCAGTCAGCCACGGATCACGCACCTTTGTCGCTTGGCGTCGAGCGATATTTCACACGCGAGTTCCACGATTTAGAAGTTGAAAAATTGTGGAGCCGCGTGTGGCAGCTTGCCTGCCATGAGGATGATATTCCCGAGGTGGGGGACGCATTGAATTATGATATTGCGTCCCTTTCCTTCGTTATCATCAGAACTGGTGAGGATGAATTTTCGGCCTATCCCAACGCCTGCCGTCACCGTGGGCGCCAGCTGGTTGATTGCCGCAAAAAGGGGCTGGGTGTCTTGCGCTGCCCGTTCCATGGTTGGTCTTGGGATCTCGACGGAAAGTTGAAGGAAGTCCCCTGCCAATGGGACTTTCCCAGCGTAAGCGAAGAATCCCATTCTCTGGTCAAGGTTAAGACCGGGCGCTGGGGCGGGTTTGTTTTCATCAATCCCGATCCAGATGCGCAGCCGCTTGAAGAATTCCTCGGCAATATTGACGAACATTGGACAACGTTACCATTTGAACGCCGGTATAAAGCGGCGCACGTTGCCAAGAAGCTGCCATGCAACTGGAAGGTTGCGCAGGAAGCTTTCATGGAATCGTATCACGTGATCGCCACCCATCCCACATTGCTGCTCGAAATGGGTGATGCCAATTCGCAATATGACAGCTTTGGTGTCCTATCGCGTGCGATCTCGCCGCAGGGTATTGCCAGCCCTCATATTGACACAGATCTTGCAGGCGAACCGTATGACGATACCACCCCCTTTACCGCCTATCGCCATCCCGTCACCGGCGACTTTTACGAGCGGTTAGAGGAAGATCGAATTCGTTTGACCAAAAAGGATGGGCGAACCGGAATTTTCAATGCCAACGCAGAACCGCTTGAGGGTGAGCTGGTCAATGCGGATATGCATATTTGCAACTGGTTCGGCGGGCGGCTGACGCCGGAAATGGAGGCTGACAAACATGTTTTTGGGGCCTTGCCAATGGCCGAAGCACGCGCCAGCCGCGCCGCTGCCCGGCGGGACCTGCTACGCCCGCTTATGGGCGATGAAATCGACACGGTCTGCGACGCAGAAATGGTTGATTCCATATATTACAGTATCTTCCCTAACATCAGCCCATGGGGGTGTTACAGCCCGATATTCTACCGTTTCCGGCCTGATGGCGACAATCCAGAGCAATGCATTCATGAAATCATGTTCATGATGCCTGTGCCTGAAGGGCAGGACCGTCCGGAGCCGGCACCAATCCACTGGCTGGATCTGGATGCCGATTACATGGAAGCGCCAGAGCTAGGTCGTTTGGCAAAGGTGTTCAATCAGGACCAACTTAACTTGCGTGCCGTGCAAAAGGGCTTGCACAACATCTCTGGAGGCGAGGTTACGCTCGCCGAATATCAAGAAACCAAGATCCGCCATTTTCATGCCAATCTAAATGATTGGTTAGGTCTGTAGGGTCTTGCACCCCAGGCTGAATCCCAACGTAAATCACACAAACGAGGTCAGTTTATGAGCAAATCGGCACCGTCGCCTTCCTTGTCGCCCGACGCGGCACGAACGATCTACCGCAAGGCGTATCTTATCAATCGTACCGACGCGCGTTTTCGCGCAATGCTGACCAATGGTGAACTGGCAGTCGCCTATTATCCTGTCCGCGGGCACGAGGTTATTGCGGCTGCGGCAATGTCCGCATTGGAGCCGGAAGATTATCTTGTAACAACCTATCGCGGGCTTCACGATGCGCTGGGCAAGGGTATCCCTTCGCGTCTGTTGTGGGCGGAATTTGCCGGAAAGCGGACAGGCACTTGTAAAGGCAAGGGCGGGCCGATGCATATCACGCACCCGGAAACCGGCGTGATGGTAACCACCGGTATCGTCGGTTCGGGCATTCCGATTGCCAATGGTTTGGCAATGGCATCGCAAATACGCGGCGAAAAACGCGTGGCTGTGGCCAGCTTCGGTGATGGCGCCAGCAATATCGGGGCCTTTCACGAAGCGTTGAATATGGCATCGGTTTGGAAACTGCCGGTGATTTTCTTGTGCCAGAACAACCAATATGCCGAGCATACAACGCTTGCGGCGGGCACATCGGTGACCAACATTTCCGATCGGGCGGCCGCATATGGCATGCCCGGCGTATCGTGTGACGGGCTCGATCCGGCGAGCGTCTATGATGCAATGAGCGAGGCCGTTCGCCGTGCCCGTGCCGGTGAAGGACCAACCCTTGTCGAAGCGCACACGTTCCGGTTGCTGGGGCACATATTCGGGGCAGATTACAGCTACGTACCGAAGGAAGATCTCAGTGCGGCCGAAGAACGCGCCAGCATGACAAAACTTCGTGAATGGATCAGCGAGAGGCAGGTTTCCGAAGCCGATCTTGTGAAGATCGAAGCAGACGTCGATGCCGAGATTGAAGAAGCTGTGGCCTTTGCGCTGGAAAGCGATCCGCCTGATCCGGATGAAATCAGATTCGATATTTACGAAACGGAGCAGGCATGATGAGCGGCGATAAAATCAGTTTCACCCAGGCGCTCAACGCCGCACTCGATCACGCGATGGCCGAAGATGACAATGTCATCATGTTGGGCGAGGATGTGGGCGATCAACAGGGCGGAGGCGTGTTCAAAGTCAGTAAGGGCTTGTCAGGAAAATATGGTGACGGCCGTGTGCGCTCCACCCCCATTTCCGAACAGGCCATTATCGGTGCAGCCGTGGGCGCAGCGATCACCGGAATGCGTCCGGTGGCAGAGATTATGTTGATGAACTTCATAACCGTTGCCATGGATCAACTTGTAAATCATGCGGCCAAGCTGCGCTTTATGTCCGGCGGACAGACCAATGTGCCGCTGGTTGTCAGGACGACAACTGGGGCCGGTGTGGGCTTTGGCGGACAGCATTCTGATATGTTGGAGGCATGGTTTGCCCATGTTCCGGGAATCAAGATTGCCACTGCATCGAACCCGGCTGATGCTTATGGCTTGCTGCGTTCGGCGATTGACGATGAAGATCCGACCATACTTATCGAAAACATTACGCATTATGGCATGACCGGGCCTGCGCCTGAGGCGGGATACCGTGTTCCGCTGGGTAAGGCTGCAATCGCGCGCGAAGGTGCGGATGTCTCTCTGATTACCTATGGGCGCGGCGTTGCCGATAGCCTTAAGGCCGCAGGGCAGCTTGCCGATGAAGGGGTCGATGCCGAAGTGATCGATTTGCGAACCATTTCCCCATGGGATGAGGAAGCAGTTCTATCTTCGGTGGCCAAGACGAAGCGTGCGGTCATTGTTCATGAAGCGGTACGTCCTTTTGGCGCTGGTGCCGAAATTTCGTCACGAATTCACGAAGAATTGTTCGGCGAATTGGCTTGCCCGGTTCAACGGGTTGCCTCTTATCCATCTCCCGTTCCCTTCGCCAAACCGTTGGAAACAGCCTTCCTCTACAGTGTCGCGGACATCGTCCAGGCGGCACGCGCAACCACTGAAAAGAAAGTACACTGATGAGCATAGAAGTTCGCATACCGAAGCTTGGAATGAGCACGGAAACCGCCACCCTTTCGGAATGGCACGTCGAGAATGGCGGTCAAGTGACAGCGGGTGCGCCGCTTTACTCGGTAGAGACCGACAAATCGACGACCGAAGTAGAGGCACCGGCGGATGGGTTGGTCGAGATTATCGGTGAAATCGATGGCGAATATGAGATTGGCGCACTGATCGCACGGATCACCTAAACTCAGCCAATTGAGCGGAGCGGACTGCAAATGCACAATAACATATATGTAGAAAACCCGGACGGAAAAGCTCGCATTATTGCAGGCAAAAACCGCGATACCGGAAAGTTTGTTTTTCCCATGCCCGGCGGCGCGCAAAAGTCGGACTATGAACGTGTCGAACTGCCTTCATCGGGAACCTTATGGACCTATACAGTGCAGCGCATTCCGCCAAAAAATCCGCCATTTTTGGGTATTAACAGTCCCGAAGAATATGAGCCATTTGCGGTCGGCTATGTGCGACTGGGAGATGAAGCGATGATCGAAGGCAGGATCATAGGTGATCCCGAAAGGCTCAAAATCGGTATGCCGATGGACTGTGTGACGGTTTCGTTTCCGACTGAGGAAGGGACGCCAATGCGCACATATGCCTTTGAACCGGCCGACGGGAGTAGCAATTCATGAGCGATGTATATGTGATTGGCGCGGGCATCCATCCGTTCGGCCGGACAGAGGGTAAGACTGGCCTCGACATTGGCGTCGATGCGACCAAATTGGCGTTGGAAGACAGCGAAATCGAATGGGGTGATGTTCAAGCAGCTTTCGGTGGATCTTCCGCCTCGGGCAATGCTGATGCGATTTTGCCCAGGATGGGGCTGACTGGAATCCAGTTCATCAACGTTTCCAATGGGTGTGCGACGGGCGGCTCCTCCGTTCTTTCGGCCTATTGGTCCATTAAGGCCGGTGAATTCGACACAGCGTTGGCCGTGGGATTCGACAAGCATCCTCGCGGATCATTCAACCCCGATCCTGTCAGATACGGCTTGCCGCAATGGTATGGCGAAACCGGCATGATGTTGACGACGCAATTCTTCGCAATGAAAATCCAGCGATATATGCATGATCACGGAATTTCAGCCCAGACGCTGGCCCGTGTCGCATCTAAGGCATTTGAAAATGGATCGCTGACGCCGCATGCTTGGCGGCGAACGCCGATGGACGCTGAGACGGTGTTGAATTCGCGGATGATAAGCGACCCATTGACGCAATATATGTTCTGTAGCCCTTCGGAAGGCGGTGTTGCGCTGATTCTGGCTTCGGAAAAGAAGGCACGCGAATTGGGGCGAACGCAGGTCAAGCTGCGCGCTGCTGCGATCAAGACACGGCCGGAAAACAGTTTCGAAGTGTTCTCACCATTGTTGTCGGTTGAACGTGGCGAAACGCCAACCATGCTGGCAGCGCGTGCGGCGTTCGAAAATGCCGGGATTGGCCCGGAAGATATCGATATCGCCCAAATTCAAGATACTGAAAGCGGCGCTGAAATCATGCATATGGCCGAAAACGGCTTTTGCCGCGATGGCGATCAAGAAAAATGGATCGCCGAAGGGCACACCGCGATTGGCGGGCAATTACCGATCAACACCGATGGCGGGTGTATCGCATGTGGCGAACCGATCGGGGCATCAGGGCTGCGGCAGGTCTATGAAAATGTCATCCAATTGCGAGGGCAGGCCGAAAAACGGCAGGTTGAACAGGCAAGGCTGGCTTATTCGCAAGTCTACGGTGCGCCTGGCCTGTCTGCAGTCGCCATCCTTGAAAAGGGGTAATTCTGTATGGTTGCGTATTATGTGGCCAGAACGCATAGTCACGCGCGCGACCATATCTGATTTGGAAACCGATTGATTTGCTGAATATCCAAACAACTTATGACAGTCCCGGGATGGCCGAAAGGCGCGAGCGGATTCTTCACGAAACCCGCAAGCTCATCAATGAAAAGGGGCTCGAAGGTTTCAGCATGCGTGAACTCAGCAAGCGGGCAAATGTTGCGCCCAAAACGCTGTATAATGCCTTTGGCGATCGTGACCGTTTGATCGGCATCGCCATTCGTGAAATGTATGATGCGCTTCGCCAAAATGTGAAGTTTAAGACGCCTGACAGGACGCTGTCGGGCCTGCTGGACCGTGCCATTATTCTTAACCGGGGTAATCTGAAGGCGCGCAACTATGCCAAGGCGGTCGCGACTATCTATTTTGCGCCAGGAACGCATCCGGATTTGCGCGACACCTTGCAGGAAATGGCAGTGGGCAACACCAGCGAATGGCTGGAAGAGCTGCGGGCCCATGGGCAGCTTCACGCTTGGGTCGATATCGATCACCTGACGCGCCACATGGCAAATATGGAATATGGTTTGATATTGGACTGGGCCACTGGCCGGGTAAAAGATTCAGAATATCTGTTCCAATTCGCAGAGATTGTGCTTTTCAGTGCGATGGCGGCCACGCAAGGCGAAGTTTATGAAACGGCGCAATCGATGATTGCTCAAATGGCCGATACGCGTAAGCTTCCGACTTTCGAAAACCCGACTATTCGGCTGCGCAACTCTTCCAAATCTGCTTAGCTAATGTCTATGCAAAGGATCGAGGGCTGGGCCTTTTGCAAAAGTGGCATCGGGCATTGTTTTACAACGGGAAGATCACACTTTTGCGCGAATACATCGTTGCTAGAACCCAGAATAACAGAAAGATAAACGCGTTGCCAAGGTTGGCCTAAAAGGTCCAATTTGCCCTTTCGTCCCTTTGTCTTTCGTGCATGCGATTTAGCCGGTGCCATCGGAATGTTGTTTAAGGTTTTGGGATATCCGGCCTAGCATCTTGCTAAGATGCAATTTTTCTTCCGCCGAAAAATTCTTCCATAGAAATCCGTGCAGACGGTCGGCAGAATGCCGGAGGTCAGGCAGGATCGTTTCAATATTGTCCGTAAATTTGATCCTCCACGCCCTTTTGTCAGAGGGGGTGCGCTCCCTTTCAATCAGCCCCCTTTCGCCCAAAGCAACCACGGCCTGACCGATTGTTGCCGATTCCAATTCCAACCGTTTTCCAATGGCAGCCTGAGTCAGTTCAGGTTCCCGCAAAAGCAGCCCGATAATTCTCCATTGTGTTTGATTCAGCCCGACACTGGAAACCCATTCATTATAAGCGCGTCTCGCGCTCCGGCTGATGTCATCCATGAGGAAAAGTATGCGATCTTCGTCAGTGATGCTGTCGCTACGGCTGTTCGGCTCGCGCAAATCGGGGTTTTTTGTGGTCATGCGTCTGCTTATGTCAGTTTGCCCCCAAACGCCAAAGAAAGATTATAAAGAGCTTTACCTTTCGTCTGCCGGTACCTATTTGGCCGTCTCGCTGGACCGGCATCGAAAAGAGCAATTGCAAGCATGACAGACAATTCTGCACCTTTAGACGGCGATAGTGCACCGGATAAGGGGCCGCGTTCCAACAAGAAGCTTCGTACCATTGTTATGGCAGCATTGGTTCTGGCTATTCTGGCGGGTGCCGGGTGGTATTATCGTTACGTAACGTACGGCCAATATATGCAGTCGACTGACAATGCTTATGTCGCTGCCAACAGCGTTGTGGTGTCTTCAAAAGTTGCTGGATATGTCGACGAGGTGCTGGTCTCTGAAAATCAGGAGGTTGCGCTGGACGCGGCGCTTGTTCAGTTGGATTTACGCGATTACCGGGCGCAGGCCGCGCAGGCCCGGGCCCAGATTGCAGCAACGCTGGCCGGGGCCGGCACAATTCGCGCCCGAGTAACCGAACAGGATGCAGCAATCCGTCAGGCACGGGCCCAGCTTGGCTCTGTTCGCGCCAGGCTGGATCTGGCTGCTGAGCAGGTGAAACGCTATGGCCCGCTGGCCGCCAGCGGCGCAGAACCACGTGAAAAACTTGACCAATATGAAGCGCAAGCACAGCAGGCGCGTGCCGAAATGGCCGCTGCACAAGCGGCGGTCGCGGCCGCCATCAGTCGCCGGGCAACGCTGTTTGAACAGATCGAACAGACCGGCGCGCAGGCCGATGCCGCACGTGCGCAGCTTGAGGCGGCAGATCTCAATGTCTCATCGACTTTGTTACGAGCCAGCAAGGCAGGGCGCATTGGCGATCTAACGGTCAGGGTCGGACAATTCGTTCAACCGGGCCAGAGGCTAATGAGCGTCGTGCCGATCAGCCAGATCTACGTTACGGCAAACCTTAAGGAAACACAGATTGGCCTCGTGCGATCCGGCCAGCCGGTGAAGCTAGAGATTGACGCATTGCCCGACGTCGAGATCAACGGGAAAGTGGAAAGTATCGCACCTGGGACCGGTGCAGAATTTTCTATACTGCCGCCCGAAAATGCCACCGGAAACTTCACGAAAATCGTCCAGCGGATACCCGTTCGCATTTCGATTGAGGCATCGCCGGAAATACGCCGTTTGCTTGTCCCCGGCATGTCGGTTGTTGCCACAATCGACACACGCAGCGCCGCTGACGAGTTGGATGAAATATCGAGCGGAGCCGAATGACGGAGCTGGCGCCAACACAGGATACGTCTGCAGACCCTGCACCGGATCAGCAGAACGCTGACTTAACCGCATGGATTGCTGTGGCGGCCGGCGCGCTTGGCGCGATGCTGGCGACGCTCGATATTTCTATCGTGAATTCTGCGTTGCCGGTAATTCAGGGCGAAATCGGTGCGAGCGGCACCGAAGGCACGTGGATCGCAACCGCCTTCCTTGTTGCAGAAATTGTTGCGATACCCCTGAGTGCGTGGTTGGAACGTTTCTTTGGCCTGCGGACGTTGCTGATAATTGCCGTGACCCTATTCACCGGATTCTCGATAGTTTGCGGGGTAGCGACTGACCTTATGACAATGATTATCGGGCGCACCGGACAGGGATTTATGGGCGGGGCGCTCATTCCCACAGCCATGACCATCGTCGCCAAACGTTTGCCGCCACATCAGCAACCGATTGGCATGGCATTGTTCGGTATGACCGTGATTTTGGGGCCAGTGATGGGACCGCTGATCGGCGGATGGCTGACAGAATATCTGAGCTGGCATTATGCCTTTTTTGTCAACGTTCCGCTCTGTGCCTTGCTTTTGCTGCTGCTTTTCGTGGGCTTGCCGCATGAAAAGCCGAATTGGGAATATCTGGTTGAAGCCGATTGGGCCGGGGTATTCGGGTTGATTTTGGGGCTGGGCGGGCTGACCGTGCTGCTAGAGGAAGGGCACCGGGAAGAATGGTTCGATTCCGCGCTTATCTGGTGGCTGAGCGTGATAACATTCGTTGGATTTGCGGCAATACTCTATGGGCAGCTTTTCGCGCGCAGACCGGTGCTCAAGCTGCGGCTTTTGCTTAGCAGGCAATTCGGAAGCGTAACGGTCATGGCCTTGGCGCTTGGCATGGTCATGTATGGATCGACCTATGTCATTCCCCAATTCCTCGCCATAATCTCGGATTACAATGCCTTTCAAACCGGATTGGTCATTTTCTGGATGGGCGTGCCGGCATTCCTGCTGATGCCGATTTTGCCCTTGATGATCCGCTGGGTGCACTTGCGCATCGCGGTTGGGGCCGGAATGCTGCTGATGGCATTCAGCTGTTTCGCCACCATAAATTTGACAGCCGATTCAGGAGGGGCCGTTTTCACGGAAAGCCAAATTATCCGCGGGGTCGGAATGATCCTTCTGATGATGTTTCTTAACCAGGCCACCGTTGCCTCTGTAGACAAGGCAGATGCCGGTGACGCTTCGGGTATTTTTAATGCAGCGCGCAATTTGGGTGGATCATTCGCCTTGGCGGGGCTTGCCTCGTTTCAGGATCAGCGCATCTGGCATCACAGCCGCCGGATGGAAGAATCATTGAATGCCAACAGCGTTTCGCTTCAAAGCTATCTGGAAAGTCTGGCGAGCAAATTTGGCGGTATGGATGAGGCGATGGCAGTGTTGGTTGGCACCATCCAGCGCGAAGCATTCATCATGACATATAATGACATATTTTTTGTGATGGGGGTGCTGACTTTGATGACCGTCCCGCTGGTGGTCTTTCTGAAATCGCTGCCCAAAAATATCTCCCTCTCAGTGCATTGATCCGACATGATACAAAAATATACGTCTCTAATAATTCTCGCCGCCGCATTGGCGGGATGCACGGCAGGACCTGATTATGCTGGACCGCCCGACATTGAATCGACCGGCGGCAGTGAAGAATTTGCACGGGCCGATAGTGAAATAAGCGATGCCGCACCAGAACTTGCCAGATGGTGGGTGCTGCTGGATGATCCGGAATTGACCCGATTGGTTGATGCAGCCTTGGTTGAAAACCTTTCGCTCGTGGCGGTCCAAGCGCGTCTCAATCAGGCGCGGGCATCGCTTCGCCAAGAACAGGCTGGACGGTTTCCTAGCCTTGGCACTCAGGCGACTGTTGTACAGGGGACGCTGCCGGGTCTCGACATCCAGTCCCGCGGTTCCTCCACCGCATCAAACACTCCAACCAGTCAGCAGAATCAGGACAGCAGCGTCAGCCTGTATAATGTCGGTCTCAACGCCAATTGGGAGCTGGATTTTGCGGGCGGAACCGGCCGGCGGATTGAAATGGCCAACGCTCAAACCGCTGCCGCAGTCGCCACGGCCGAAGATGCGAAGGTTCAACTCACAGCGGAAGTGGCCAACACCTTCGTCAATTTAAGGGAAGCTCAATTTCGATCCTTGCAATATCGATCGCAGATCGCGTTGCAGGAAAAGACCCTTGAATTGACATATGAACGATACCAGCAGGGCGCGCTGCCACTTTTCCCGGTTGGGAACGCCAATGGTGAATTGGAACTGCTCAAGGCTCATCTTGCCTGGGCAATGGCAGATGAAGCTGTGCTGGCCGATGCGCTGGCTGTTCTGATCGGGCGGGTTCCGGGCACGCTCTCTGTCGGCACGCCGCAAATCCTTGAAATTCCTCTACCGCCTGAACGAGTAATGGTGGGGGATCCCGCCAGCCTGATTGCGCGGCGCCCCGATATTCGCGCTGCGGAACGCAGCCTTGCAGCAGCGACGGCGCGGATCGGCGTGGCTGAGGCGGCGAAATTTCCGAAACTTTCTTTCATGGGGATATTGGGGCTTGGGGGATCATCGCCAGACGACTTATTCGATGTGGATGATTTTTCAGCCCTTGCGATACCCCGCTTGCAATGGAACTTCCTAGATTTTGGTAGGGTTGAAGCCTCAATAGACCGGGCTGAAGCGGCCCGAAACGAAGCCGCTGCAACCTACCATCAAACGGTCCTTGCAGCGTTGCAGGATGCTGAACGCGCCCTTGCGCGGTTTGCGCAGCAACGCACCAATCTTGCAGCTCATGCACAAATCAAGTTTCAGGCAGATGGTGCAGCCGATCTTCACCAGCAACGTTTCGATGCAGGGGCGATTTCCCGTTGGGAACTCAATCGTTCGTTGCGCGACAAAGATCAGGCCGACAGCAACCTTATGCGTGCAAAGGCTGATCTGACGCTGGCATGGATTGCGCTACAGAAATCGCTTGGCCTAGGGTGGCAGGACGCGGCCTAACCGCCGCAAACATAGGCACCTCTGCCGCTTGCCAGCAGCTTTCCGTCAGGCCCGGTAACGCGGGTTTCTGCAACCGAAATCTGCCGTCCAACTTTGACCACCTGACCCGTCGCGATGAGCGGACCCGATGTGGCCGGACGATGAAAATCGACCCTTAAGTCAGCGGTTGCCTTGGCCTGCGTTCCCTGCGCGTTGAGAGCATACAGCCCGGTCAGATCAATCAGCGTAGCAAGCACGCCGCCATGGGCAGATCCGATCATCGGATTCGAGATGATTTCTTCGCGCCACGGCATTTCAATTTCGATCCTGTCCGCGGTTGCCGACTTTATCCTAAGGTCCAGCCATGCGTGAAAGGGCGCAATACGCAGCATTTGTTCAAGGCGCGCTGGGTCGATTTCCTTTGCGGTGTCTGTCATGTAACTGCCCTTTGCGCGGAATGATGCCGCGTCAGAAAATCTAGGATTGCGGCCGAAAAGGCATCGTTGGCATCACCGACAACCATATGTGTCGCATTGGCAATGTCGGTATATTCGGCATGCGGCGCAAGTTCGCGCAAATGCGATACGGCATCCTCAGAAACAAGATCGCTCGACCCGCCGCGAATTAGGTGCAGGGGCAGTGAAAGGTTTCCGGTTGCCTTGCTAAGCGCCTCGAACTGGCGTTGATGCTGGTTTTTGTCGCGTTTACTGATGGCGCGGCTGCCGCGGATAAACGCAGGATCCCAATGCCAGTAGAACCGGCCATCGGGCTTTTGCCGAAGATAATGCCGCAGACCTGTCCCTGCGCCCGCCTCACGCTTGGGTCGCTGGGGCATATAGCGGGCGATAACGTCGGATGCTTCTTCGGGTGAGGCGAAACCCGCGTCGATATGTTCTTCCATAAAGCCGACGATACGTTTGACGCCGCTTTCTTCCATTCGGGGGGCGATGTCGACCAGCGTCAGAGAGGCGAAACTGCGCGGCGCAAGGTCACCTTCGGCGAGCAAGCCTGCCATGCCGCCCAGCGATGCACCAACCAAGGCAGGGCGGCGGTCCATTTGCGATGCAATGGATACGAGATCAGCTGCGAAATCGCGGGTGTCATAGGCGCCGTCTGACGCCCACTCACTGTCGCCATGCCCGCGCAGATCGATGGCAATGGGACGAAATTCGGCCTCTGCCAATTCGCGTGTGACCCGCTTCCATGCTCGGCGGGTTTGCCCGCCTCCATGTGCAAGGAGGACCGGCATTGCATCGGTTTTTCCGCTGGCTTCGGCCGTAAGGGTTATGCCCCCCGAACCTTCGACTTTAATCGTCTCTGACTGCATAGATCACCCATATATTGCAAGGCGCTCGATGGTAAATGACTTTATTTTATTTTGCGTTGCAATATTGCGGGCGTCACAGCGGTCAGGTTGCAGCCGGGGCAGCGTGATCGCGGGAATTGTGGCGTGCGCGGCCAACCGGCGATGCCAGGACGGAATCCATGCGGTGTTTGCATCCCAGCTGTTCAATTGGGGCGGGAAAGCGCCTTTTGTTGTTATTCGCCCTTTGGCTTGTGGTTCTTTTTTGCTTTGTTGCCCTTGTGCTTTCCGGCAAATTTTCCTGCTGGCTTTCCGCCCGATTTCGGGTGATTTGATCGATCACTTTTGGACCGATCACTTTTGGGCCGATCGCTCTTGGGTTTTCCCTTCCCGCCGGGTGAACGGGCTTTATGATGCGGGGCAGGGCGACCTTTGCGCCTGTTGCGGGCGACATCACGAGGGCCGCCCTCGGACAATTCAAATTTTACGCTTTCCTCGTCACCGTCTGTTCCAGCAGTGCGATCCGTTGCAGCGGCAAATTTATCAGCAATGGTGCGCGGAATCTGGAAATGAGTCTCGGCCTGCCCGATACGGATGGCTCCAATTTCGTTGCGCGTAATGTGTCCGCGGCGGCAAAGCAGCGGCAGGATCCAGCGCGGATCGGCATTTTGTTTGCGGCCAATATCCATGCGAAACCAAACGGTGTCTTCGAAGCCGGGGCGGTGCTGTTCCTTCTGCGCGGCGCGGCGCGCTTCTGGTGTGTTGGCGCTCAGATCTTCAGGCTCGGGCATTTTTGCGCGATGGGATTGGACGAGCATGGCAGCGATTTCAGCTGGACTGCGTTCGGCCAGCAATTTTTCGGCCAATTCGCGGTCGCCATCATCAACTTCGACAGGCTGCATCAGCTTTTCCAGCAACCGTTCGCGGTCTTTGGTTTTGATGGCTTCGCGGTTGGGCGCTTCTGTCCAATTGGCTTCGATCCGTGCCCGCTTGAGCATATGTTCGACGCGCTTTCGGCGGGAAAACGGTACAATAAGCACTGCCGTTCCCTTTTTGCCCGCACGGCCCGTTCTGCCCGAACGGTGCTGCAGCGTTTCGGCATCGCGGGGAATTTCGACATGCACGACCAAGCTCACCGATGGCAGGTCGATACCGCGCGCGGCAACATCGGTTGCGACACAGACGCGTGCGCGGCGGTCTCTTAGTGCCTGCAAGGCTTGATTGCGTTCCTGCTGAGAATGTTCGCCCGACAGCGCAACTACGGCAAATCCGCGCTCTCGTAAGGTGGCGTGCAAATGGCGTACATTGTCACGTGTAGCGCAGAAAAGGATTGCCGTTTCGGCTTCATGGAAACGCAGCAAATTGACCGCCGCATTTTCAACTTCCGGCGGTGAGACAGTAACCGCCTGATAGGAAATATCCCCGTGACCGCGTTCCTTGTCTACCGTGGCGATCCGCAAGGCATCGCGTTGGTACCGGCGGGCCAGCGCTTCAATTGGCCGCGGCATCGTTGCGGAAAATAGCAACGTGCGCCGCGTGTCTGGCGTGGCGTCCAGAATCGCCTCGAGCTCGTCGCGAAAGCCCATGTCGAGCATCTCGTCCGCTTCATCAAGGACGATGGCAGCCAATGCCGAAAGGTCCAACGCACCGCGTTCCAAATGGTCGCGCAAACGGCCGGGCGTGCCCACGACAATCGTTGCCCCTGCGCGCAATTTCTTGCGTTCTTGCGACGGGTTCATTCCGCCTACGCAAGTGGCCACCTGCGCGCCGGATTTGCTGTAGAGCCACGCCAATTCGCGGCTGACTTGCAAGGCAAGTTCGCGTGTTGGGGCAATGACCAAGGCAAGCGGACTGTCAGAGCGGCGCAGTTGCGCGCTTTCGTCCAGCAATTCATCCGCCATTGCGAGGCCGAAAGCGACCGTCTTGCCAGACCCCGTTTGCGCCGAAACGACCAAATCGCGGCCAATTGCTTCCGGTTTCAGCACCGCCGCCTGAACGGTGGTGGGTTCAGCATAATCGCGTTCTGCCAATGTCTCGTTCAGCGGGGCGGGGAGGTCGGAGAAATTCATATCGTTCTTCTAACTAAGATTGCGCGCTAAAGCGCGGCTATCGGCGTGAGCAGGCCTGATAGAGAAAGGAAAAAGGGCGTCGGACGATGAACGTCCCGCATATCTCGGCGAACCCTATAGGCGTTGATGCCGGGTTTGGCTTGTTAAAAATGCGGGGGGTTTCTCGCCCACTGGTATTATTGGTGCCAGTTAGCGGTTCGTACGGACCGATCTAATCGTCTGCGTTCTGAGGCAACGCCATGACATAGTCGACCAAGGCATCGATTTCCCCATCCTCAAGCAAGCCTTCCCACGGCGGCATGGCTTCGGACATTCCGGCGGCAGGCCCTCCTTCGGCAATCGCCTTACGGATTTGCGCGCGCGAAAGACCGGTGAATTCTTCCGAATGGAAATTGGTCGGCGCCGCACCAATCACTTCGGCCAGCATCTGGGCATCCGGCCCGTCGCCGAGGCCGGTTTCGCCGTGGCAGCGGGCGCAATTGGTCACAAAGCTTTGGTGGATTTCACCCTCTGTTATCGCGGTGGCTGCCGCTGCTGCTGCGCCTTTGCCACCCCCGATGCTGGCCGCTTCCGCGCCGTCTTTGCGCACCAGTTCGACTATGGCCCCGTTTGGCGAAGAGGATGTGCCCATCACCGTTATCAGGATGCGAGCATCGGGCGTTTGAGCAATCGAGGTAAAGCCGCGTTGTGCGTATTTGTCAGCTTGACCGAGTGTTTCGACATTTTCGGTCACTTCATCAACGGCCGGCATCGCCCAGAATTTGCCTGAATAATTGTCGCCGAAGATATATTTTCCATCGAGCGAAGGCCAGCGGCTGCCGCGATAGACAATGCCGCCGATGATGGAGCGATCATAGGCAGTGTGCCGGTAGGTGTAGACCGGTTCCTTTTGTTCCCCAACCACACTTTCTGGCGGTTCTGTTGATGTCGGTTCCCGGCCTTCGATAAAGGGGAACTGGTAGTTCCCGCCGCGCATTATCACATTGACCTCTTCCCACACGGTGGAGCCAACGTCACCGGCCCACAGACTGCCGTTTTTCGGATCAAATGCAAAGCGAAACGGATTGCGTAGCCCCAGTGCAAAAAATTCACCCAGCGCATTGTCCTGATCTGCGAAGGGGTTGTCTAATGGAATGTAATAGCCTTGCGTCGTGCCATTGTCCGGTTGGCGCGTGATGGGCCGCGATATGGTGCCGCCTTGCTGCAAGACATCAATTCGCATGATCCCGCCGGTTAGCGTGGTGTCGATTGTCTGCTGCCTGTCCGGCATGTCCATTTCGCCGAGCGAGAGATACAGCATATCGTCGGGACCGATTTCGACATGACCGCCATTGTGATATTGCGACGGCGGGCGGCCAATTTCGATGAGGTTTGTTTGCGATGCAAGAACCGCTGCGGGGTCTCCGGCGGCCAGATCGAACCGCGCCAGATAGTTGGTCTGCGATTTCGTGTCGTAACTGGTGAAATACACATAAATGAAATTGCGTCCATCTTCGCCAAAACGGGGGTCAAAGTCGAAACCCATTGCGCCATTTTCTAGGTTTACTTCGCCGACTTGTGCGGTGAAATCGACTAGCAGTACCTTGGACCCGTTATCGGGATAGCCGATGCGGAACAGCCGCCCAGCGCGTTCGAGAACCAGCATATTGCGCGGCTGGTCCGGTTCCATGCGGATCATGATGGGTTGGAGCAGTTGAGTTTTTGTATTTACCGGAACAGTCACCCATTCGCCATCCACAGACACATTCTGGCTAACCCGAAATTCGGCCACAGTGTCACGAAATTCCTGGCTTTTCACATAGGCTGCGGCGGCGATCAGCGGTGCGAGCGTGACCAGAATTGCCAGCCATGCTAGCGGCTTTGCGAGGGACAAAAACTGCGCGGCGAAAATCGCTTTCAATCGGTCAAAACCGGTGGCTGTATTGTCGCCTGATGCCCCGAAAAACGTATATCCCAGGACAAACAGCACAAGCCCGATGAAGAATGCCCCGACGAGCAATTGATGCGGGAACACGCTGCTGCTTGTCAGGAACAGGGCCAGCGATCCGGCGCCCCATGCCGCACCCCAGCCATAGATTTGTATCGCGGTTCGGCGCGCCGATTGAAACAGCCTTTCGGGTGTGACTAGGGACAATGCGAAAAAGGTAATCAGGCTTGCCGAAAGCAAATAGCTGGCTGTTGTGACAATATCGCTGGTCGAAAGCCCGACTACGGGCAGCGGCAGGGCAATCCGGATCAGAACATGTGTGACATCAGCCAGCAATGCGCCAATTATAAGCGACAGCGCGACAATTGTCATGCTGACCAAAACACCAGAAATTCTTTGCATAACTACGCCCGTGCTGTTGTAATTTCGCGGCACTAACCCTTTTGCTGCGGATTGCGAATAGTCGCCGCCCGCGCAAACCCCAGAAAGATCGTTTTGCCGTGAACAGCCCGAAAATGTTGCAATTGCTTGGCGGGTTGGTGCTTGGCGGGTTGGTGCGTGGCGGGTTGGTGCGTGGCGGGGTGGCAGCGATTCTGACGGGGCTGCCATTCGGCGCCGTTTCGGCACAGGAAGCTGGCATTGCTGGGAACGAAATTATCGTCACCGCCACGCTCGATGATCCGGCGGCGGGGGCAGATGCCCCGCATTCCGCGCTGGAAAGCGGGGAAGTGTCAGCATTCGCCCCGGTTTCGATAACGCAGAACCTGTCACGGCTTCCCGGCATTGTCGCATTTGAAAAAGGCGGCGCGGGCGGCGGTTCTTACGTGTCTGTTCGCGGGGGAGAACCCAATTTTGCGATTGTGGTGATTAATGGGGTCAGGGTGGACGATCCGCTCAATTCGTCGGGCGGCGGCTTTGATTTTTCCCAGCTGGATCCGGCCATGGTCAGCCGGGCCGATGTGATCTGGGGGCCGCGCTCTACAGCGTATGGGGCGGATGCACTTTCGGGCGTAATCAGTCTGGGAACCAGCAGAGAAGAAGCCGGTGCGGCTGGTGGTGCGACTGGTGGTGTGACTGGCGGCGCGCGGGCAGGTGTTGGCAGCGGCGGACGGTATGAAATGGGCGGCCATTTGGGTCTGACGGACGGTGTCGGGAAGCTCTCCGCCGCATTTGGACTTTCGGATTCCAACGATTTTATGGCCGGTTCTGGCCACAGAAGATTTTCCGCGATGATCGCAGCCAGTCCCGATTTGAACCCCAAATCGAATGGAGCAATGACGCTGGATTTGTTCGGGCTTTTTGCCGAAAGTTCTGGCGCAGGATTTCCAGAAGATAGCGGGGGCCCGCGGCTGGCCGCCAGCAACGCGTTGGAAACGCGCGATCGACAGCAGATTGTGCTGGGCGGGACGTTGGCGGCGCAAATCGATCCAAAGCTGATCGGACAGCTTCGGGCGGGCTTCTTACGCAGCGACTATCGGGCTGTTTCCCCCGCCATTGCGCCCGGCATTCTTGATGGTGTCCCGCCAATCACAATCGATAATATTTTTGAACGATTTGAAGCGGTTGCAAGCCTTTCTTGGGAGGTGGGCGAGCATATTTCCATAGAAGGCGGTGCATCACTCAATGAAGAAAGTGGCACCAGCGTTGGCCAGATCGACTTTGGTATTCTGATCCCGACCGAATTTACGATTTCGCGCAGCATGCCGGGGCTTTTCGGCACAGTTACGGCTGATGTTGTAAACGGAGCATCTGTTTCAGCCGGGCTGCGTGCCGATTGGCCTGAAGGTGGAGCGATGCGGTGGACGCCGCGTGTTGGCGCGCGTATCCCCATTGCCGGTCCGCAGGCCGCTATTTTTGCAAACTATGCCAAAGGGTTCAAACGGCCCAGCCTGTTCGCCCTGGGCTATCCGCTTATAGCCAATCCCGATCTTGAAGACGAACGCAGTGAGGCATTTGACGCTGGTATCGAACTGGGCAGCGAACAATTCGGTTGGAGCGGTTCGTTCACATTGTTCCGGTCCATTTATCGTAATCTGATCGATTTTGACCCCGCGCTTTTTACCAATGTGAACCGAAACAAAGTGACCGCACAGGGCGTTGAATTGGCAATAACCGGAACGAAGGGGCCGTTTTCTTTGCGCGGTGCAATGACCTATCTGTCTTCAAAGTCGGATGACGGCACAGATTTGCGGTTCCGCCCGAAATGGACCGGACGACTGTCTTTTGGCTGGCAGGCCAGTCGCAATCTTTCGATCAGCGCGGATGGCGAGTTTTCCAGCAGTTTTAACGATTCATCGGTTCCCACGGGCCTCATTCAAAGCGCGGGCTTTCAAACTCTGGCCCTTCAGGTTGAATGGGCGATCAGCGGCGATGTCGAACTGTATGGAACCTTAAGGAACATCACCGACAATCACTATGAACGCGCGGTTGGCTTCCAAGAGCCTGGTCGAAATGTCTTTGTTGGGGTCCGAACCGCGTTCTGATCGGCCTGACTGGGGGAAATCAAAAAATCAATCGCTGCGAATCGCCGGGCAAGCGCAATTCTCCTGAGCCAATTTTTACCAAATCTTCGATGGTTTGATGTTTGGGACGGTCGATCTTTGACTTGAGCACCTGATTGACCTTCCACGTCAGAAACTTCGGATCAAAAGGTTTGCGGATATAATCCTGCGCCCCGTGGTACAGCGCCTGCTGTTCATCATCTGCCCCCGTCATTCCGGTGAACATTATCACCGGCAAATCGTAAAACTCGCTTGATGACCGAAGTGCGCGCAAAACGCCCACACCGCTCAACCCCGGCATGTCCTGATCGAGCAGCACCAGATCGGGGCGTTTCCATTTGAGCAGTTTTATCGCTTCCAATCCGTCTACGACCCAGCCGCAGGCATGGCCTGCATTGATCAATATATCCGATGCCATCTCGGCAATTACTTCATCATCATCGGCGATTAAAATATGTGCCATGGCGCGGCTCCTTTTGCGTGAAAGGCGGGCCTATGGGAAACTGGCTTAGCGGCGGTGAAACAGACGCTAAGCAAGAATACTGTGTTCGGCGTGCGCTATGCTTGCCAGCAGCCATTCTGAATGGCACTCGCAAGGGATGGGAACTGATAGAACTGTGCCGCTGGGCGGCGTACACAATTTTCGCGATTATGGCGGCTATGCCGCCGCTGGTGGGGGCAAGGTGAAGCGCGGGCTGCTTTACCGTTCCGGCCAGCATGTGGATGCAAGTGACGATGATCTGGCCGTGATTGATGCGCTCGATATTCGTCATATCATCGATTTTCGCGGCGATAGCGAGCGGGCGCATTCGCCGTGCCGCCGGGCCGAGGGCTGTTCGGCCGAGGTCCATTTTTACGACGGCGAAACCGCCAATCTCGCGCCTCATCTGGAGGCCGCAACCGGCGCAATGGATGAAGAAACCGCCCATGCCGCGATGGAACGGATTTATCATAATCTGCCCAATCGAGAGCCGGTCTTATGGGTGATGCGCCGCTATTTTGATGTGCTGTCTAAAGGCGAAGGGGCTAGTTTGGTTCATTGTCTTGCGGGCAAAGACCGCACCGGCATGGCGGTTGCGCTGCTGCACCATGTTCTTGGTGTGCATCCTGACGATGCGATGGAGGACTTTCTGCTGACCAATACGGCGGGCAATATCGATGCACGCGTCGCGGCGGGGGCGAGTGCGGTTCGCGCACGGTGGGGCAACATTAGCGACGATACCATCCGCGTGCTGATGGGCGTTGATGCACGATATTTGCAGGCAATGCGCAAAGCAGTGGAGGGGCAGCACGGTTCGCTCGACGTATTTATTTCAAATGCGCTGGATGTGGATGATGCCAAACGTGATGCATTGCGCCTGCATTTGGTCGATTAACCGCGCATGATCGCGCCTACCCAGTTTCATGCAGGACTTACACTTGTCCTGAGGAACAGAATTCTTGCACCGCCACCCTTGCACATGTGTTTGCTTGCCCTCATTTCTGACCCATAAACGCTCATTCAACTAAATCTGGCGCCGCTGCTGCAAGGCACAAGCCAAAATATAGAGGTCATCATGGCTACTCATCGCACCAAAATGCTCATCATCGGTTCCGGCCCGGCGGGATATTCCGCTGCCATCTATGGCGCGCGGGCGATGCTTGAACCGATTGTGGTGCAAGGGCTGCAACCCGGCGGACAGCTGACGATTACCACCGATGTTGAGAATTATCCCGGCTTTAAGGATGTTATTCAGGGGCCGTGGCTGATGGAACAGATGCAGGCACAGGCGGAACATGTCGGCACGCGGATGATGTGGGATACGATTGTCGAGGTTGATCTTGAGGGCGGCTCTCCTTTCCGCGCAATTGGCGACAGCGGCGATGAATATATCGGCGACACACTGGTTATCGCGACCGGCGCACAGGCGAAATGGCTTGGCGTTGAGGGTGAGCAAGAGCTTGGCGGCAAGGGCGTTTCGGCTTGCGCGACATGCGACGGGTTCTTTTATCGCGGCAAAAAAGTGGTTGTTATCGGCGGCGGGAACACAGCGGTTGAAGAGGCGCTGTATTTGACCAACCATTCAGACGATGTGACGCTGGTTCACCGCCGTGACGAGCTGCGATCGGAAAAAATCCTGCAGGAACGATTGTTTGCTTCGGAAAAGATTACCCCATTGTGGAACAAGACGGTCGAAAGCTTTGTCGCAGGTGAGAATGGCGCGCTTGATTATCTTGAGCTGGTGGATACCCAGACCGGCGAAAAATCGACATTGAAAGCTGACGGGGCCTTTGTGGCGATCGGCCATGCCCCGGCGACCGAATTGTTCAAAGGCAAGTTGCCAATGGACGGCGGCGGATATCTGACCGTTAAACCCGGCACACCGATGACCGATATTCCGGGCGTCTTTGCCTGCGGCGATGTGATGGATCACACCTATCGTCAGGCTGTCACTGCGGCTGGCACGGGCTGTATGGCCGCGCTTGATGCGGAACGTTTTCTGGCAACATTGGATTATGCCAAGGACGAAATGTCGGCGGTTGAAGTGGCAGAATAACAACCGTTTCCCGGATTTTACCGGGAAACGTGTTAGATATGAATGTCAAACACCGTGATCGATGCATGGAAGATCAGCACAATCAATGTGATGCTAGACAGGGCGAATAGGACGAAGCGCACCATCACCTTGTTGGCAGTGGCCTGAACCAGCGAATGCGCCACACGCAGGCCGACGTAAATCCACGCGATTAATGCGTTCATTCCATCACCCTGACCAATCATGGCGAGCAACAATGCAGCCGCATAAAACAGCGTAGGTTGTTCGTGCAAATGATTGTAATTATGTGCTTTCCACTGAACGCTGGCGGGCAGAACCGCATCCAGATCCTTGCCCGTGCCGCCGGTTAAATTCGACGCATCCAAATCCGGCGCTTTCGACATTGCCGGAATACGGGTCGCATACATCCAGGCCCACATGATCATCGTCCAGATCATCAATGCGACGAGGGGTTTTAGGATAGCAGCATCAATCATCAAATGGTTCCCGGATCAGCAAAAAGAGTGGCCATTACCGCACGAATGGCGAGTGCCAGCAACGAAAAAGTTGCCAGAAGAAACAGTGAAAAACGAACGGTTACTCTGTTCACCGTGGCCTGCCACAGCGAATGTATGATCCGCACTGCAACGTAAATCCATGCGAGCAGGACATCCAGCCCGCTGGCGCCGGTCATCGCAAGAATTACGACTGTCGGGTAGAAAATCGTCGGTTGTTCCATCAGATGCGTATAATTGTGCGATTTCCAATTCACGCTTGGGGGCAGCTGATCTTCGGAATCCACGCCGCGAACGCCCGGTTCTGCATTGGCGACATTGACACCTAATTTGGACAAAGCCGGAAACCGCGTCAGCGCCATCCATGCAAGCATTATCAGAGACCAAAGCACGAGCACCGCAGCGGGTGCGAGCATTTGAGCGGTCATTGAATTTCCCCCATTGAACAACAGCGGATGAAACTGCTGCGCTGGTCGGATATTGTCAAATGAATCCTACCGCGCATCGAGCAGACACCGTGCAAAACTTGCTGCATCCGTATTGCCGCCGGTCAGCATGATGACGGTGTCAGCGTCAATTTGAACCTTGCCCGCCAGCGCCGCTGCCAGCGCGGCGGCGCCGCCCGGTTCGACCACCAATTGAAGCTGCGAAAATGCAAAGTGCTGCGCCGCGCGCACCTCGTCATCTGTCACTGTCACGCCGAATGCCACGCGTCCTTTCAACACGTCCAAATTGATCTGAGCGGTTGCCATGGGCTGCAGTGCATCGCAGATCGTTTTTGGGGCATCATCTGCTGCGCGCACGATTTTGTCCGATGCCAATGCTTGCCCGACCATGTCCCAGCCCACAGGCTCTACCGGAATGATTTCTGTATCGGGACAGGCGAGCGATAATCCGGCCGTCAATCCGCCGCCGCCGCAACATGCGATGATGCGAGAGGGCTGTTTGCCCAGCTGCGCGGCGATTTCTACGCCTGCGCTGCCTTGCCCCTCGATCACCCAAGGGTCGCCGAAAGCGTGCACCAATATCCCGCCGGTTTCCGTACAAATCCTTGCGGCAACTTCGTCACGATCTTCGCCCGGTCTGTTGTAGATCACAACTTCTGCGCCAAGCGCCCGCGTCGCTGCCAATTTAACCGCCGGGGCATCGCGGGGCATCACAATCGTTGCCGATATTCCCAGCCGCCGAGCTGCCCACGCGACACCTTGGGCGTGATTGCCGCTGGATACGGCGACCACGCCGCGCTTTTGTTCATCAACCGTCAACGTGCTGAGCCTGTTCCAACCCCCGCGAATTTTAAACGCACCGACGGGCTGTAGATTGTCTGCCTTAACGTGGCACGATTTTTCACCGATCTGCACCGGAAGCAGCGGGGTTGGGGGCAAGATTGCTGCGATCTTACCAGCCGCTTCGATCACGCCATCGCGTGTTGGTTTGCGTATTTCACTCATGCGGCAATTCCTACACGATGGAACACATGGAACACAGTCCTGACGTTCGAATCATCGGCAATTTTGATATGTCTGTTCATCATGCCCATAGGTTATCGCGAGTGCACGCCAGTAGGAAAGCGGCGGAGCGTTTGCGGCAGCAGCGCATTGCCCTAAAGACTGCGCAAGATTCGTATTCGGAGAAGTTACAATGACGACAATCCCGGCAACCGTATTGGTCATTGGTGCAGGCGGCGTCAGCTCGGTCTGCGTCCACAAAATGGGCATGAATGCTGAGATATTTGGCAAAATTCACCTTGCCAGCCGGACGAAGACCAAATGCGATGCAATTGCCGCTTCGGTGAAACAGCGAACAGGGCAAGACGTGGCGACGTACGAAATCGACGCCGAAGAAGTCCCTGCAATGGTCAATTTGATCCGTAAAGTGCAGCCGTCGCTGGTGGTCAATCTGGCGCTGCCATATCAAGATTTGCCAATCATGGATGCCTGTTTGGAGGCGGGCGTATCCTATCTCGATACTGCAAATTACGAACCCAAGGACGAGGCCAAGTTCGAATATCACTGGCAGTGGGCCTATCACGACCGCTTCAAGGATGCGGGCATCATGGCGCTGCTGGGTTCCGGCTTCGATCCGGGCGTAACCAGCGTGTTCACCATGTGGCTGAAGAAACACAGGCTCAAGACCATCCGCCAGCTCGATATTCTCGATTGCAATGGCGGCGATCACGGGCAGGCATTCGCGACCAATTTCAATCCCGAAATCAACATTCGTGAGATTACCGCTCCGGCGCGGCATTGGGCCAAAGAACCAGGGAAAGTCGGGCAGTTCGTTGAAACCCCAGCGTTGAGCAAAAGTGTCGAGTTCGACTTCGATGCGGTCGGCCCGAAAAACATGTATATGATGTATCACGAGGAACTGGAAAGCCTCTCCAAATTCATCCCCGAGTTGGAACGTGGCCGCTTCTGGATGACCTTTGGCGATGAATATATCAAACACCTGACCGTGCTGCAGAATGTCGGCATGACCGGCATCGAACCAATCAAATATCAGGGCAAGGAAATCATCCCGCTGCAATTCCTCGCGGCAGTTCTTCCTAAGCCTGAAACACTTGGTGAGACAACCACCGGCAACACCAACATCGGCGTAATCGCGACCGGCGAGGCGCTAGATGGCTCGGGCGAAAAGACGTTCTACATCAACAATATCTGCAGCCACGAAGCCGCGTTTGAAGAGACCGGCAACCAAGGCGTCAGCTACACCACCGGCGTCCCCGCCATGATCGGCAGCGCGATGATGCTGGGTGGAACGTGGGCTGGGGCCAATGGGCAAGGGGGCGTTTTCAACATGGAGCAAATGGACCCCGATCCATTTATGGAAATGCTGAATGAGCATGGGTTGCCATGGAATGTGAAAGAGCTGGATGGGCCGGTGGAATTCTAGAAAGGATTTCACGCAGAGACGCAGAGGAAGGTGAGACGCGGAGGGGCATTGTGGCAATGGATATTGATGCGATTGCCGCAATCGTGGTGGACGAATGCATTGCCATTCACCGTGAGCTCGGACCAGGCCTTTTTGAGAATGTATATGGAACCGTCCTTGCTGGATGGTTGGAGGCACTTGGTTTAACGCTCGCACGGCAAGTTGCCGTACCGGTGATATTCGATGGACATAGATTTGAAGCCGCATTTCGGATCGATATTCTTGTCGAAGAAAGGTTGATCCTTGAAATCAAAACAACCGAGATGTTCAGCAAAGCGCACGGCAAACAGCTGCTGACCTACCTTAGACTTTTCAAACAGCCCGTAGGGCTGCTGTTAAATTTCTCCCAAGCTCCGATGAAAGACGGTATCCGGAGAATGGTGAACGACTACAAGCCGCACAAGCCGCAATAACTCTCTGCGTCTCTGCTTCCTTTGCGCCTCTGCGTGAAATCAACAAGGGCACAAACAATGCAAACCAAAGCTGGCGACCCGGGCGCCTTCACCAACTTCGATCTGAACCGCGTCGAAAGCCCCGCATTCGTCGTGGATGTGGCGAAGTTGCGCTCAAACCTGCAAATCCTTGCTGAAATTCGCGACGAGGCGGACATCAAGGTTCTGGCCGCGCTCAAGGCGTTTTCCATGTGGTCGGTTGCGCCGATGATTGGCGAATATCTCGACGGTGTCTGCGCCTCGGGACTGTGGGAAGCGCGGCTGGCGTCCGAGTTTTACGATGGCGAAATCGTGACCTATTCTGCCGCTTTCAAGCCAGAGGATCTGGAAGAGATATGCCGGCTGTCTGAACATGTCATATTCAATTCCCCCAAACAGCACGAGCGCGCCGCTCTGATCCTAGAGCAGGGCAAGGTAACGGGCGGCGATTTCGATGTTGGATTGCGGATCAATCCGATGGTTCCGACCGGCGAAGTGCCCAAATATGACCCTTCCGCGCCCGGTTCGCGGCTGGGCTTTCCCATCGACCAGCTAACCGAAGAACATATGGAGGGGATCGACGGCATCCATTTCCACAATCTGTGCGAGCAGACATTTGAGCCGCTTTCACAGACATGGGACAAGGTGTTTGACGCAATCGAACCCTATTTTGACCAGTTGAAATGGATCAATATGGGCGGCGGGCATCACATCACCCGCGCCGATTACCAGCGCGAGGAGCTGATCGAATTCCTGCGCGATGCGAAGGAAGATACCGGCTGCGAGATTTATCTTGAGCCGGGCGAGGCGATTGCACTGGATGCAGGAATATTGGTGGGTACGATATTGGATGAAGGTTTCAATGAAATGCCGCTGGCCGTCACCGACATCTCCGCCACTTGCCATATGCCCGATGTGATCGAAGCACCGTATCGTCCGGCGATGCTGAATGAGAGCGCGAATGAGGCGGATATTCCCGTGCGGCTAGGCGGCCCGTCCTGCCTCGCGGGCGATGTCATTGGTGATTACCGACTGCCGGTGCCTTGTCAGGCAGGACAGCGAATCGCATTTCTTGATCAGGCGCATTATTCGATGGTCAAAACCAACACGTTCAACGGCGTGCCGCTGCCATCGATCTACGCATGGGATAGCGAGAGCGACCATCTCGAAATGGTAAAATCATTCGGATACGAAGATTTCCGTAACCGACTGAGCTGATCTTTATATGCCCCCTAAGCAGATGCCTCGCTTTGGCCGCGTCCGGGTTCATTGAGCGATTTTGCGAGGTCGGCCAAAGTCGAAAATTGATCAATCGTTCGTTCAAGCCGGTAACGGTCATCTTCGGCATTGATAGAGCCGCTTTCAAACATATTGCCGCTGTTGATCACCACCACCAGCTCGCTTCCGTCGAACAGGCAGCACACGTCATCGCCGTTAAAAGCCTGTTCGATTTTGATCAGCCGTTCGACATATGTTGGATGAACCAGATAGCGTGCCTCGACCTGATCGTTTGAGAATATGTCAAAAATATCCTCAAAATCGGGATGAACCATATCAACATATTCCAGAACGCCTCCGCCCAATTCCACCTCGTCTTTCACCCCGCCGAAAAACCGTCGGTGCTTGCCCGCGCGTTGGACCAGCGTGGTGCCGTAAGCGTCTTTGGCAAGGCCGATAGTGATGATCGCTCCGCGAAAAACGGTGACCCAGCGGCGGTTTTTTCCCGATCCGCGGCGTTCTTCGCAATGTGCCTCGTGCAGCACAAAATAACGCCCGTTATAATGCCCGCTCCACCCGTCTTCAAAGTTGGAGCGGTGATGCTTGGGAAGCATACGGTATGATTTGGCCTGCTCGAAACCGCGTCCCGGTTCCAGATCGTGCGAATATTTTAGGCCCAGCGCCCCTGCAATTGCATCATTGATGCCGATCTTGACCGCTTTGATCGCTTCGCGTTTTGGAATTTGTGACCACCAGAACGCGATGCCCCCCGTTGCGGCAGAAACCCACAGTTTCAGTTCCAGACCGGCGGGCACCAGAATTACAAAAAATGCCAGAATCGGCAGGCCGAAAAGCGCGCATTTATAAAGACGGTTGTTGGCCTTTGCCTTGGCATTTTCGCGAACATTTGCCTGACTTTCCAGCCATTGCCCCAGCGGGCCGGCCATCAATTCTCCGGCGTCAGGATAGGCACTCATGCGTTTAACCTCGTTCCAATCCGCTGTGCAGATTTGCTTAATTGCATCCTGCTATAGTAAATGGCGAAAAGCAAAGAGGGGATTTCCGTGACCACACTTATTATCATCGCCATTATCGCTGTCGTACTCGCGGTGATTGCGGTTGGCATCTACAACCGTTTGGTCGCTTTGCGTCAGAATGTGAATCAGGGCGTGGCCGACATTGATGCGCAGCTGCGCCAACGCCATGATCTGATCCCGAACCTTGTGAACACTGTGAAGGGTTATGCGAGCCACGAGAAAGAGACGCTCGATTCGGTCATCGCCGCGCGCAATCAGGCAGCGGGCGGTGCCATGTCTTCGGGTGATGAGGCGCAATTGCGCGTGGCGCTCGACAAATTGTTGGCGCTGGGGGAGGCCTATCCCGACCTTAAGGCAAGCGCGAATTTTCAGGAATTGCAGCGCGAATTGGCCGATGTGGAAGACAAGTTGGCCGCTGCTCGCCGTGCGCTGAATGCCGCCGTGTCGCGTTATAACACTGGACGCGAGACGTTCCCCGCGGTGCTGTTCGCAGGCGCTTTGGGCTTTCAGGAAGCTGATTTTCACCGGCTTGACGATAGCGAAAAAGGCGTGGTTGATCAGGTGCCCGATGTGGCATTTTGAGGGGCGCCATTAGCGCTTTTTTCTTGCGATTGTGGCCATAGAATTTATAGGGCCGCGTCAATGCTCCAAGGGACTTAAACCGCAAGGCAGTTTTGACCTTCAACTTCCATCGGGGAGGCTCTTGAATTGCATATTTATCCAAATGCCTCTGCCGTTGTCCGCGATCTTACGCCGGACGAGCCGGTTATCTTAAACCGTCCGCAGGCCGCAGCCCGCGCTGCGCGCTTTTTTGTTGAAAAGTTCCCCGGAAAATCGCTCTATGCAGTGAAGGCAAATCCATCACCGGAATTGCTGAAAATCCTGTTCGATAATGGGATCACGCATTTTGATGTCGCCTCCATTGCCGAAGTGCGTTTGACCCGAAAGGCTGTGCCCGGCGCAACCTTGTGCTTTATGCATCCGGTCAAAACCGCACGCGCGATTCACGAGGCGTATCACCAACACGGTGTAAAGACATTCAGTCTGGATACGCTGGAAGAGCTGGAAAAGATCGTTCAGGCTTGTTCCGATGATCAGGGCAATCCGGCGGAAGACCTGCGTTTGTTGGTCCGCCTGCGCGTGTCGAGCGAATATGCCGAATTGTCGCTGGCATCAAAATTCGGGATTGATCTGGCGGACGCTGGCGAACTGCTGCAAATTACCCGCCAGCATTGCGATTGGCTGGGCATTTGTTTCCATGTCGGCAGCCAGGCGATGACACCCTTTGCCTATGTGCAATCGCTGGAGCGGGTGCGCGCCGCAATTGCCGATGCCAGTGTGGTGATTGATATGGTCGATGTTGGGGGCGGGTTTCCCAGCATCTATCCCGATATGGAACCACCGCCGCTGGAAGACTATTTCACCGTCATTCACCGGCACTTCGAAGCGCTGCCGATTGCCTATAATGCAGAACTTTGGTGCGAACCGGGCAGGGCCCTTTGCGCGGAATATAGCTCCATCATCGTGCGCGTTGAAAAACGCCGCGCTGAAGAGCTATACATCAACGACGGCGCTTACGGCGCGCTTTACGATGCTGCCCATGTTGATTGGCGTTTCCCCGTTGCGGCGTTGGAAGACGATCTGCGCGATCCGCTTGAGGAATTCGCTTTCTTTGGCCCGACCTGCGACGATGCGGATTATATGAAGGGGCCATTCTGGCTGCCCGGCGATATCAAGGCCGATGATTATATCGAAATTGGTATGCTGGGCGCATATGGCACCGCGATGAAGACCGGTTTCAACGGCTTTGGCGACGCCCAGCAAGTCGATGTTGCCGACGAACCGATGGCGAGTTTGTTTAGAGGTGATCGCAAAGACCCCCGAAAGGATGGGCGCGAGAGCGACAATGTGGTGAATTTGCGGTAGGGTTGCATTCGGCCCAATTGCGGACTTTCGTTCTTTCGGTGAAGCGTTCTGCCTGTTAGGCTACCCGCCATGGCGATTGGGCATGAAATTACCAACGAAATTGTCGATGGTATCGAATGGGTAAGTTACACCCTCAAAGAGCCGACAGATAGGCCTCCTATTCTCTTTCAGCACGGGATGTGGCACGGCGCATGGTGCTGGTCTAAATGGCAGGAACTTTTAGCCGAACGCGGCTGGGAATCGCATGCAATTAGCCTTCCCGGTCACGGCAATTCCGTTTCCGAAAAATCTGTTCGTTTTGCTACAATGGGTCATTATCTTGATGTATTGGAGGCAGCGATTGGCCGTCTTAGCCCCAAACCTGTGCTGATTGGACATAGTATGGGCGGAGCCTTGGCGCAGTGGCGCCTGAAGAAGATCGCCGACGATTTGCCAGGGGTAGTGCTGGCTGCGTCTTGGACTTCGCATAGCACCTGGGCGGATGGCACAGCGCTTCACATGAAGCGCGATCCCTGGGGGTTCTTTTTGGTTGGACTAACTATGTCGACCGACCCACTCATCCGCGATGCCGAGCGTGCAGCATCCATGCTCATCACAGACGGAGCTCTATTTAGTGCTGACGAACTGCATTCAAAACTTGTCAGTGAGTCAGCGTTAGTGTTGAATCAGCACAATCCGCCGTTTTGGAGGCCACTCAAGAACCCAAAGACGCCGATCTTATGGGTTGGCGCAGAAAAAGATGCAGTGGTCTCTATAAGGGGTGCGCGGCGATCTGCGGAATTCTACGGTGCCGAATTCGCTCTCATCGAGAATGCAGGACACAATCTCATGATGGAGGCGAACTATGAAAAATCGCTGTCTGTCGTTGAGGATTGGCTTCAACGAAACATTGCGTGAGTATCCCCTTTTTGCCCCAATTTGCAGACGTTAGTGTACGCTTCCTAACTGGTCCGAAATGACCCGAACGTTCTAACCAACCCGCTCAAAATACGGACGACACCCCGCAATCGTCACCCGCTCCATAATCCGGCGTGCAGGGAAGTAATCGCTGGCTGCCAAATGCTGGCACACGCGGTTATCCCAAAATGCGATCGAACCTTTCGCCCAGCGGAAACGGCATTGGATTTCTGGGTTTGCAGCGGAGGCATAGAGATGGTCGAGCAGCCAACGGCTTTCCGCCGCATTCATGCCTTCGATATGGCTGGTGAAGGCAGTGTTCACATAGATCACCGGCTGGCCCGTTTCGGGATGAGTGCGGATCACCGGATGCGTCATGGGTGGGTATTTGTCGTGCAGTTCTTCAGGGCGCTTGCCCAAGCGTTTGGCAAACACCCGCGCAACATCGTGAACTGCGGATAGGCCTTCGCACAGCCGTTTCATTTCAGGGCTGAGCTTTTCATAGGCGAGATGCATGTTGGCGAATAAAGTATCGCCGCCAACATCGGGAACCTCAATGGCGCGCAGGATCGAGCCGAGCGACGGTTTCTCTCGCCATGTTACGTCCGAATGCCAGAAATTCTCGGATCCCTTGCTTTTGGGGCCATGTGCGATGCGAAGAATTTCAGGATTGGGTTGATCTTTCGGCGTGGCAGGATGGATTTCAAGATCACCGAAATGCCTCGCTAGGGCAATATGCTGGTCGGCGGTCAATTTCTGATCGCGAAAGAAAATCACCCCGTGTTTGAGCAATGCAGCGCGGATGGCGGGAATATGACGTTCGGCATCCGGTGCTGACAGATCAATGCCGAAAATCTCGGCCCCAACAGCAGGTGTCATGGGCCGGATATTCCATTTTATCTCCACCGGCGGATCATTGGCAATTGTTGGATCGGCGGCCATGCAATTATTCCCTATTTCCGGCGTCAAGCGGCGGCGCATGGCTGGTGGTACTCCTAATCCCCAAACCCGACAAATCTGGCGGCATCGTTGATGTCCTTGCGGTTGCTAACCACAGCGTTGGCGGGAAAGTCAGCATCGGGCCAGCCCATGGCGACGGCCTTCATAATCACTTGATCATCGGGGATACCCGCATGTTCACGGACGACGGGACTTTGCATGATGCCTTGCGAATTGATGACGCAGCCGAGGCCCCGCGACCATGCGGCATTGACCAGCGCGGTCGTGGCTGCGCCGCAATCAAATGCGGTGTCGTCGCTTTCAGACAATTCGCGGTCATAGGTCACGATTACACAAACGGGCGCATCAAATTGGCGGAAGCCGCGCAGCACCCAATCCTGCCGCATTTCCTTGTCGTCGCGTGCAATCCCCATTGCTGCAAACAGCTGCTTCGCAACGTCGATCTGGCGTTCACGGTGAACCCCGGCGAAAGGCTGACCGCGCCGAAATTCCCGGCTGTCAGGTTCGCCTGCAAGAATGCGTTCGGTGTTGCCTTTACGGATACGGTCTAGCGGTTCGCCAGTGATCACATGGAAATGCCATGGCTGGGTGTTCATCGAGGTTGGGGAGCGTAGCGCCAGCGCAATCACTTCGGCAATAAGTTCGCGCGGGACAGGCTTGTCGAGATACCCCCGAATGCTGCGCCTGCCATTGATCACCTCATCATATTCCATCGTGTCCCCCTGATAAATCTGTTTGGAAGACCCGTTGCAAAGATGCGGCGGGGTGGAAAGGGGTTTTCGTAGTTGGCGCGAAAAATGCCCGCAGAAATCCTAGCTGACTTCCATGAATTGCGGGGTCGATTTGTCCCGCTTGCCTTCATCCGGACCGGCTGTGCCCGGTTTGGTTGGCAAGCCGGCCGATGCGATGGTGTAGGGCGAGATACGGTGGCGTGTGCACAATCCGCCCGATCCGTCGCTGGTTAACTGTGTTTCGAACAACACGCCAAATTCATCATCCCTGCTGCGAACGACTTTGGAAACGGCCAATTGCCCTTCGCCCAGATCGAGAACCAGCTCTGTTCCTTCGGGAACGCCCACAATGCCTTCAATACCGGCACCATTGCGAGACAGGTCGCGCATGACCGCATTGTAATAATAATCTTCGTGAATCACGCCCACGCGGCGGAATACAGATCGCCTGTCGGGCCGATAGGTGTCGGGGCCATGCGGTTTGATTGTCAGGTCGCCGCTTTCGATTTTCTCAATCAGATCGGCTTCCTTGAGCGGCCTTGAGAAGATGAAGCCCTGGACCAGTTTCGCGCCCTGAGATTTTACCACATCAAGCTGATCGAATGCTTCGACGCCCTCTACGGTTGTTTCCATATTCAGCGCACTGGAAAGGCCAACGATAGCGGCGATGATTTTTGCACTATTCTTGTCGTCCTGCGTGCAATCTTCGACAAAGCTGCGATCAACCTTGATCTTGTCAAACGGGGCGGACCGCAAATAGCTGAGAGAGGAGAACCCGGTTCCGAAATCATCCAAAGCAAGGCGAACGCCGATTTTTTTCAGACGTTCAAATGTCTGTTCGGTTTCTTCGCTGTCGGCCACGAAAATGCTTTCGGTCAGCTCCAGCTCCAACCGTTTTGGATCAAGCTGTGACTGGGTCAGAGCATCCGCGACGACGGCTGGGAAGCCTTGATTGGCAAATTGGACAGCCGATACGTTAACGGCCACTTTTAACGAGGAAGGCCATTTGGTGGCGGCATCGCAGGCGGTGCGCAGCGCCCATTCGCCCAAATTGTTTATCAAATCGCTTTCTTCCGCGATTGGAATAAATGTTGCGGGTGAAACAATTCCGCGGTCGGGGTGATCCCAGCGCAGCAGTGCTTCGAGGCTCACGACCTCTCCCGTATCGATTTCAACCACGGGCTGGTAACGCAAGCTAAGCTGATCATTTTCCAACGCGACACGCAATTCGTCGAGGATGAGCTGTCGTTCTTCCTCTTCATTTTTCATATCGGAGGCATAGAAGCGGAACTGACCGCGCCCGCCATTTTTCGCAGCGTAAAGCGCAATATCCGTAGAATTGATCAGCTCTTCTTTGGTCGCGCCGTCAAATGGCGCAACGGCAATGCCAATGGATGCGCCGATAATCGCGCGTTTTCCTTCGTCGAGCGCATAGGGCTGTGAGATTATCTGGATGATCTTGTCGGACAATTCGCCCAGTTTTCCGCGATCTTCTTCGCCCGCGATCATGATCTGGAATTCGTCACCGCCAAGGCGGCCAATCACGCCTTTGTCCCCGACAATCGAGCGCAGCCGCTCGGCCACTTCTACCAGCAGCGCATCGCCAGCCTGATGACCCATTGTGTCATTAACGCGTTTGAATTTGTCGAGATCCATCATCAGCAACGCGCAAGGACGGTTGCCGGCCTTGAATGCCGCCAATGTGCCGTCGATCTGGCGTTCCATCTGGTGGCGGTTGGCGAGGCCGGTGAGCGAATCAAATTCGGCCAGTTTGGAATCGACCAACTTGCGTTCATATTCGACCGTTACGTCGATTGCATTGCCGCGATAGCCGACAAATTCGCCATCTTCGTCGCGCACAGGAAAGCCTGATAAAGACCACCATGTATGCGTATCATTGTCGGCTTTTTCACCAAGCGAAAACAGCACGACTTGATCGCGGATCTTGTTTTGCGCCTTGATCTGGAATTTGAGCGATCGGGCGCTGCTGTCAGCCTGTTTTTCATCGATTTCGAAAATGTCTTCGATGGGCTCGCCGATCAATTGATCTGCGCCGCAGCCCAGCCGCTCAATGGCGCGGTCAGCCAGATAAATCAGCTTGCCGCTCGAATCCGTTGCCCAGATCCAGCCGATGCCTGCCTTGTCAAATTCGTCCAGCACGCGCATCCGCAGGTCACCGGCGGCCGGTTCTGGCCGGGGCTCGCTCTTGCCTGCAAAGCTTCGAAGGAACGACTTCGAAGCCATCAGACGGGGCTGTTCCAAAGGTGCGCGCAAACGAACATGTCCCCGCCTTATGGGAACATGGTTACGATCAGCTTAATGTGCAGCGGGTGTGGGCGGTGCGGTCAATCCGCAACAGATTGGCTACGCCGCGCGGCGCAATTCCAGATCAAGCCGGTCCCAAATTTCCACCAGCGCTTTGGCCAGATCATCCATCATTTCTTCGGTATGGGCAGGGCCCGGTGTGAAGCGGAGCCGTTCTGTACCGCGCGGGACGGTGGGATAGTTGATAGGCTGAACATAGGCGCCATATTCTGCCAGCAAAATATCGCTGATTTTCTTGGCCCGTACGGGGTCACCGACCATCAGCGGAACGATATGTGTTTCGCTTTGCATGACTGGCAATCCGGCATCGGACAATTTTGCTTTGAGCATCGCTGCATTGCGCTGCTGCGCTTCGCGTTCCTCGCTCGAATTTTTCAAATGTTTCACCGCTGCCAGAACGCCCGCGACCAATGCCGGGCTGAGCGATGTGGTGAATATGAAGCCTGGCGCGTAGGATCGGATGCAGTCGACGATTTTTTTATCCGCCGCGATATAACCGCCCATCACACCGAAGGCTTTGCCCAATGTGCCTTCGATAATATCGATTCGGTCGGCGGCTTCATCGCGTTCGGAAATACCGCCACCATGTTCCCCATACATGCCCACGGCGTGGACTTCATCGATGTAGGTCAGCGCGTTGTACTTTTCCGCCAGATCGCAAATCGCATGGATCGGGGCGACGTCACCATCCATCGAATAGACGCTTTCGAATGCGATAAGCTTGGGCGTGTCAGGATCTTCTTCGGCAAGCAGTTCTTCAAGATGCGCCAGATCATTGTGACGGAACACACGTTTCGGGCAGCCCGAATTGCGAATGCCGGCAATCATGCTGGCATGGTTGAGTTCGTCAGAGAAGATAACACAGCCGGGCAGCAATTTGGCAATCGTCGAAAGCGTTGCGTCGTTGGAGACATATCCGCTGGTAAAAAGCAGCGCAGCTTCCTTGCCGTGGAGGTCGGACAGCTCGTGTTCCAGCTCGACATGGTAATGGGTGTTGCCGCCAATATTGCGCGTGCCGCCGGATCCGGCGCCAACATCGTGCAAAGCCTGTTCCATCGCCTCGATCACTTTAGGGTGCTGCCCCATCGCGAGATAATCGTTGGAACACCAAACGGTGATCGGCTTGGGGCCGTTATGGCCGTGAAAACAACGCGCATTCGGGAATGCGCCCTTGTTTCGCAATATGTCGATAAAAACCCGGTAGCGCCCTTCGGAATGCAAGCGATCAATCGCCTTGTCGAAGATTTGGTCGTAATTCATCGAAATCCTGCGTTCTTCACCGCGCTTGCGGCCATCGGTCGCTTTGCGATTTAGTCGGGCAAATCAGGGATTGCCACCCTGATCTTTGCGAACAGTTCTCAACAAAACCGTTCGGTTTCGAGTTTGGCGGGAATTTCTGCGCCAAGATCGGTCAGAACAAACTCCTCACGCAAGCTGACGAAAAACCCGGCGATCTCGTCGCGCATTGCGTTCCAATAGCTATATTCTTCAATTGCATCGCCGGGTATGGTTTCTAGCAAGACAGTCAGAAAGGCATCGACCATCCCCATATACCAATGCGGCCCAATTTTTAGCGTATCATTGTGATGGGGGACCGCAGTGCCGTGATCTATCCGGGCAATGGCCGGGTTCTCGCTCCATTGCAGCAGCAGAAATGCCGATTCGGCAACCATTCGCCCTTCTAATCCGGCAACATCATTAAGGCCGTGATGTTCGAATGATGCCCGGGCATCGGGGAAGGCGCGGTAGAAACGCTGCATAACGATGCCGGTCACATCTCCGCGTTCGCTTGAAAGCCGGTCAAGGCCAAGCTCGGCCAGTTCCGATGACATCAGAACCGTTCCAATCGATTTATTCCTTGTGCGGCGAAGGCGCCGGAAAGCGGTTCAAATTCCTCAATCGGGCCGGTGGTTATGGCGAAATCGGGGGTATTGCGCGCCATTTCCTGTCCCTTCGTCAGATGAATTATCCGCCGCGCAATGCCTTGCGCCCCGTGGATAAATGCGACGTCGCTTTCAAACATGCTTCGCAGCTCTGCCTCCAGCAAGGGGAAATGGGTGCAGGCCAGGACCAGCGTATCGATATTTTCCCCGCCGTTTTGTGCGCGCAATTTGGAAACGGCCTTGGCGACGGCGTTACTGTCGACCCGCTCGCCGCGCAGCTTGGCCTCTGCCACATCGACCAATTCTGGCGCGGCTTGGCGCAGCAGATGCTTGCCCCCGGCAAATTCGGTTTCCAACCGGTCGACATAGGCTTGCCGGATGGTCGCTTCTGTGCCGAGTAGCCCGATCGTGCCGGTTTTGGAAAGCGCAGCCGCCGGTTTGATCGCCGGAACGGTGCCGACGATGGGAACTTCCAGCACATCGCGGACTATGCCCAGCGCAATGGTGGATGCTGTGTTGCAGGCGATGCAAACGAGGCGAGGGCGGTAACGCTCACTCATCCTGCCAAGCAATCCGGCCACGCGTGCAGCCACTTCGGCTTCTGATTTGGTTCCGTAAGGCAGCCCGGCCTGATCTGCGGCAAAAATTACCGGCGCTTGCGGCAAAACCGCGCGCAAGGCCGCCAGCACCGTCAGCCCTCCAACACCGGAATCGAAGATTAGTATAGGAGCGGCGGGTTCTGTATTCACAAACTGCTCCGTTTCCGTTCCAACACACTCACAATCGCTTGCCCTAAGCTTGTCGAAGGGCCGGCTTGCTTCTACGCAAGTCCATGAAGAAAAAGCAGGACGTCTACAAGAGAGGGCGTCAGGCTTTGGCAACAGGCTGGGTTTGGTCGTGGCGTTTGGTCGTGGAAATAGGGGTCGATGATGGATAGCATACTCGCTGCATTGCTAGGCTACGCCTTGGGATCGATTCCGTTTGGCCTGATCCTTACCAAGCTGGCCGGGATGGGCGATGTTCGTGACATCGGCAGCGGCAATATCGGCGCGACCAATGTTTTGCGGACGGGTAATAAGGGATTGGCCGCTGCAACTTTGCTGCTCGATCTGGTCAAAGGGTTTTTGCCGGTGTTTCTGGCGTGGCGCTGTTTTGATGAACCAACCGCAATGCCCGATGTGTTCTACGGGCCGGTCGCCTGTGCGGCGCTGGGTGCGATTGTTGGGCATTGCTTCCCCATCTGGTTGAAATTCAAGGGTGGCAAGGGCGTGGCGACCAATGCGGGCGTCTGTTTCGGCATCGCATGGCCAATCGGGCTTTCCTATGCGCTGGTGTGGATCGCAGTGCTGGCCTTGATGCGGATTTCATCGCTCGCCGGGATGAGCGCGGTTGCAGCCGCTGCAGTGGCTGCATTTTTCCTTGGTGCGATCAATTTCGTGCCGGTGCTGATCGTGATTGCGATATTGATTGTTTGGCTGCACCGCGAAAATGTAAAACGGTTGATTAGCGGCACGGAACCTAAGGTCGGCAGCCAGAAGTGAACGGTGCGCCCGAACCAGAAATCAGCCAGCACTGTGATAACGGAAATTTTGCATGACACTTAGCCAGGGCGAAGCCTTTGCGCGGATCAGGCTGCTGCGATCTCCCAATATCGGGCCGGTTACTTTCCGCCAATTGCTAGGCCGGTTTGGCAATGCGGCGAATGCGCTGGAGGGATTGCCCGATTTGGGCAAGCGAGGGGGCCGCAGCTATCGCCCTGCCAATCGCGCCAGAATCGAAGATGAAATTGCAGCGACGATACAGGCAGGCGCAAAATATTTGTTCCACGATTCGCCGGACTATCCCGCTTTGCTCCGCGAATTGGAGAGCGCACCGCCGATCCTGACATGGCGGGGTGATTTGTCACTGGCGCAAAAGCCGTGTGTCGCCATGGTGGGCGCCAGAAATGCTTCCGCCGCTGCGATCAAGCTATCGCGCGAATTTGCACGCGGATTGGCCGATGAAGGCTTCACAATCGTATCGGGCTTGGCACGCGGTATTGATGGCGCGGCGCATGCGGGGGCAATGCCTTCGACAATCGGTGTCATCGCCAGTGGCATCGATATTGCCTATCCCCCGCAGCATGCCGATTTGCAGGAACAAATCGCCAGCGAAGGGCTGTTGCTTGCCGAACAGCCGCCGGGGACCGAACCGCGCGGCAGCCATTTTCCCAGCCGCAACCGGATCATCGCCGGGCTTGCTGCGGGAACCTTGGTGGTTGAAGCGGCGCTGAAATCGGGTTCGCTTATCACCGCCCGATTGGCGGGCGAAGCGGGCAGAGAGGTCATGGCAATCCCCGGCAGCCCGCTGGATGCGCGGTCGACCGGCTGCAATTCACTTATCCGCGAAGGGGCGGTGCTGGTTCAGTCGGCGCAGGATGTGGCGGAATTGCTGTCCAGTTTCGAAGGATTCGCACGTTCCCGCGTGAAAGAAGCCGGGACAGCCGAATATGTGATCGATGATGAATTGGCAGCGGCGGAACCGGCAGACGTCGGGAAATTGCTCAGTAACGCGCCGGTCGCCGTCGATGAATTGGTCCGGCAATCCGGCACCAGCGCCGCATCGGTGCAAATGGCCTTGCTGGAACTGGAAATTATGGGCGAACTTCAGCGTCATGCCGGCGGGCGCGTTTCGGTGAATTCGTAAGACACAACAGGCGCAGAAAAATTATGCAACGTAACGCAGATATCGGCGGGTTTCTCTCGCAAACTTTCGAAATCGTCAGGGATTCATCGGCGGCAGCGGCGCTGTTCGTTTTCGTGACCGCCGCGCTGGGAATTGCAAGTGACTGGATCAGCGCCGATCCGTCAAATTTCTTCGAACTGGATGCCCCAGTTATGGCAATAGGGGTGGTCTTTGCCGTACTAATCTCTGTTGCTGTGATGGTTGTTGCGTAATATTATCTGACCGCGAAAATGCTCGACGCTGTGGGGGAATTGCGCGCAGGAGATACCAGAATTTGGGCCTATGTCGGGCTGTCCATTCTGTTCGGCCTTGGGTTTTTGCCGGTTTGCTGCTGTTCATCATTCCCGGCATTATTTTGCTGATACGCTGGATCGCGGCGACCGGATTTTTGATCGGGGGTCAGCGGAGCGTAACCGATGCCTTGTCAGCAAGCTGGGAAGCGACTCGCGGCCATTCTTGGCATTTTTTCGGGGGCGCGTTGCTAATTGCGATTGTCGGGGGCGGAATGGCCGGTGTGGTCGCGGGCGGCGCGGCATTTGCAGCAGGTCTGGAATTTAACTTCCTATCCTCTGCCGCCGGAAATATTGCATCCAATGGCTTTTCTGCGGTCTTTGTGGCTTACGGCGTCGCCGTCTATCATCTGATCGCCGATTCAACCGAGGAAACGAGCGAAGTATTTTCCTGAATAAATCCACGGCCCGAATCCGGTCAGCAAGGGTTCAGACTAATGAGATAGTGTTACATTAATTTGTGACCTGAGGGGAAAATTCATGCGGAAACTGGTTGGATCGATTTGTGCGCTGGCACTGCTGGCCCCCACGCCGGCAAGTTTTGCTCAACAAAATGGCGGTGAACAAGGGGAACGGCGCTATGCCCCCCAGCGCGATTTGTGCCGTTTGCCCACTGCCTTGCCAAGGCTAGGCCGAGAGGTGGAGCAGCAACAGCAGCGACCGGCACATCGAACCGGGGGAACCCTTTCCGAAGGACGATCAGCCGAAATGGAATCGACGCCTGCATTAATGGCCCCGCCGCCTGCACCCGCGCCTCCTCCGCCCGCTGCGCCAATTGCAGCGCGATCCAAGGCCACTGACGGCGATGGTTATGCGTCGGATCGGGCGCCATCTGAATTTGCCTCATCTCCAATTATGCCCGAATCCCGGCCCGAGCCCCGCCCCAAATCCCGGCCACAAAGTGGATTGTTGACCGCTGGCGAACATGACGATTTGCTCAACCCTGAGCTTTACGCCGAATATGTCCGCAATTCGAACGTCGGACAATATGCGCGCAATATTCCGGCGCTGGACACCGGACGGCTCCTGACAATCGAGGCCAAGGACAGCCGCGGGCAGCCGATGCCGTTTGTTCCGGTCGAAATACGCTGCGCCAACGGGCAGAGCATCACGCTGCAAACGGTGGCCGATGGCAGTTCGGTGTTTTTCCCTGATCTCGATCGTCTGGGCAATCGTGTGCAGGTTAGGGCGGGCAACAGCCCCTGGCGTTCGGTTGATCTGTCTTCCGGCAATGGCACGCAAACCATCGGCTTCACGCTGAAAGAGCGTGCGGCCAATGTCCGAAAACTCGACTTAGTTCTGGTTGTTGATGTCACTGGATCAATGTCAGACGAGCTTAGTTTTTTGCAGGCTGAGCTCAGCAGTATTGTCGATCAGATCAACCGCCGCCATCGCGGGCTGGACATTCGTGTCGGCTTTACATTCTACCGTGATCAGGGCGATGAATTTGTCACTCGCAGCTTTGCGCTTAACCCCAATCTCAATCTCGCCAAGCGCCGCATCGGTCAGCAAAGTGCGATGGGTGGGGGCGATTATCCCGAAGCAATGCATACCGCGTTGATTCGCGCCGCCAACCAGCCGTGGCGCAGCGATGCGGTAAAATCATTGCTGTTGGTCGCCGATGCGCCGCCGCATGATCGCGACATCGAAATGACCTGGCGTGCAGCCGAACATTTGCGAGCAGATCGGGTGCATATTATTCCGGTGGGCGCATCGGGCGTTGCTGACACGGCGGAATATGTCATGCGCGCGATGGCTGCGGCCACGCAGTCGCGTTACACCTTCCTGACTGATGACAGCGGCATCGGCAATCCGCACGCTGCGCCCGCGATTGATTGCTACCTTGTCACACGGCTTGATGCCCTGCTTCGCCGCGTGATCGACAGCCAGATTTCGGGCCGCCGGATTGAGCCGGATCGCAATGAAATCATCCGCAGCGTCGGCAAATATGATGCGGGCAAATGCATACTGCCCAGCGATTTCAGCCAGAAGCGCCGAAATAAGCAGGGGGCCTGAACTGGGGCCTGAACTGGCGCCCGAACTGGGGCCCGAACTGGGGCCAAAGCTGGAGACTTAAACAGGGACTTGACGGAAGCGGTGGCAAATCGCCACCCTCGCGCGTATACACACGTGAAAGGGCGAACCGGCAGCGAGCCGGAAGCCGCAAGAAGGATTGCCACCAACTTCCATGCAACTTGTAATTGTTGAATCGCCCGCGAAGGCGAAGACTATCGAAGGCTATCTGGGCAAGGACTTCAAAGTCCTCGCATCCTACGGCCATGTCCGCGATTTCCCTAAGAAGGATGACGCCGTCCGGCCGGATGACGACTTTGCGATGAGCTGGGAAGTCTATCAGGACAAACGCAACAAGGATCAGGTCAAAGCGATCGTCGATGCGTCGAAAAAATCGACTCGCCTTGTTCTCGCGACCGATCCGGACCGCGAAGGGGAAGCAATTTCGTGGCACGTTCTGGAGCTGTTGAAGAAGCGTAAGGCGCTGCCGGATGATGTGGACCGGGTGACTTTCAACGCGATTACCAAAACCGCCGTGACCGAAGCGATGGGCAAGCCGCGCGAGATCGATATGGATCTAGTCGATGCATATCTTGGCCGCCGCGCGCTCGACCGTCTTTTCGGATTTACGCTAAGCCCCGTTTTGTGGCGCAAATTGCCCGGCGCGAAAAGCGCAGGCCGCGTGCAATCGGTTGCCTTGCGGATCATCGTGGACCGCGAGAGAGAGATCGAAGCTTTCCGCGCCGATGAATATTGGTCGATCCTTGCCAAGATGGAGCAGGACGGAACCGAATTTGATGCGCGTCTGGTTAAATATGACGGCAAAAAGCTGGAAAAACTCAGCATCGGGCAAGAGGGCGTGGCCCTTGAAGCCAAGACCAAGATTGAAAATGCCCCGTTTAAGGTCGAAGAGGTTGAGACCAAACCGCAAAAACGGCATCCGTCACCGCCCTTCACAACGTCGACATTGCAGCAGGAAGCAGCGCGTAAGCTGGGCTATAACGCCAGCCACACAATGCGCTGCGCGCAGAAGCTCTACGAAGCCGGTTTGATCACCTATATGCGGACCGATGGAGTGCAAATGGATGGCAGTGCAATTTCATCCTGCCGCAAGGCAATCGCAGACCGATATGACGGACATTATCTGCCCGAAAAACCGCGCCATTATTCGACCAAAGCCAAAAACGCGCAAGAAGCGCATGAGGCGATCCGCCCGACCAGCTTTCTGAAAGCCAAGGCGGGCATGGGCGATGAAGCCAAGCTGTATGATCTGATCTTCAAGCGCGCGATGGCGAGCCAGATGCAATCTGCCAGCCTTGAACGGACCACTGTGACGATGCGCGATCCGGCTGGCTTGCACGAGCTGCGGGCGACCGGGCAAGTTGTGAAGTTCCCCGGCTTTCTTGCTGTTTATGAAGAAAGTTTTGACGATAAAAAGGATGAAGATTCCGGCCTTCTTCCGGTGATGAACAAGGGCGATGCACCGGCCAAGAAATCGGTCGAAGCCAACCAGCATTTCACCCAGCCGCCGCCGCGTTATTCCGAAGCCAGCCTTGTTAAGCGGCTTGAAGAATTGGGTATTGGCCGCCCGTCGACCTACGCCTCGACCATTCAGGTTTTGCGTGATCGCGATTATGTGCGGATGGAAAAGAACCGTTTCTTTGCAGAAGAAAGCGGGCGTTTGCTCACGTCTTTCCTAGAGCGTTTCTTCGAACAATATGTGGCTTATGATTTCACCGCCGGTCTGGAAGACGAACTTGATGTCGTTTCCGACGGCAAGGCCGAATATAAGGCGCTGCTGTCCAAATTTTGGAAGGATTTCAAACCCAAAACCGACGAGGTGATGGAGAAGCAGCCTTCCGAAGTCACCGAGGTTTTGGACGAATATCTCTCTGACTTCCTGTTTCCTGAACGCGAAGACGGCAAGGAACCGCGATTCTGCCCGCTGTGCGATAAGGAAGGCCGTGAGGGTGGGCGCCTGGCGCTGCGTGGCGGCCGTTTCGGCGCATTTGTGGCTTGCGCCAATTACCCTGAATGCAAATTTACACGCCGCTTTGCCAAGCCGGGCGCGGATGGTGATGAAGGCACGCAAGATACAATCATGGGCAACCATCCTGAAACCGATCTACCTATAGAGCGGAAAACAGGTCGGTTCGGGCCATACATCCAGATGGGTACGGGCAAGGAGGCAAAACGTGCCAGCATCCCCAAAGACCTCGACGATTTCGATCTAGAATGGGCGGTCAAGCTGCTCGATCTACCGCGCATCGTGGGCGAACACCCTGAAAGCGGCAAAGAGATCGAAGCCGGCCTGTGGCGCTATGGCCCCGCGGTCCGCTGTGACGGCAAATATGGCAAGCTGCAAAACACGGCTGAGATATTCGAAATCGGAATGAACCGCGCGGTCGATTTGATTGCCGAAGCTGCCAATCGCAAAGGCGGCGGGCGGACCAAGGCAGAACCGATCCAGACGTTTAAGGAACACCCGACCAGCGGCGGCGAGATGAAAGTTCTGCCCGGCCGCTATGGCCCATATGTCACCGACGGCACAAATAATGCGACCATCCCCAAGGACATCAAGCCGGAGGATGTGACCGAGGAACAGGCGATCCAATTGCTCGACGAGCGGATTGCCAAAGGTCCGCCGAAAAAGCGCAAGAAGAAGGCTGCTCCGAAGAAGAAACCTGCAGCCAAGAAAAAGGCGCCTGCGAAGAAGCCCGCAACCAAAAAAGCTCCGGCGAAGAAGAAGGCTACTGCCAAAAAGGCGGCTGACTAAAACCTCGTTATTGCGAGGAGCATGGCGACGCGGCAATCCGGCGGTGAGCATTTGAGACACTGGATTGCCGCACTACGCTCGCAATGACAAGAAAGAGAGGTATTTCCGATGGGCAAACGCGACCACTTCGAACGCCACAAACAACCGTGGAATGCGGAAGAAGCAGGCAAATTGCGCTTGCTGGCAGGGAAGGGTCACGGCCTGAAAGCCATCGCCAAAGCCCTAGGCCGCAGCGAGGAATCGACCAAGGACTTCGCGAAAAAGAACAAGATCGCGGTGGCTAAGAAGCGTTGATTTACAAGATTATTATTCTTCCGACTCGGGAATTTCCGCGAGCATATAGCCAATTGAACATCTGATGGCGGCCATAAGATCTATCGCGTCATCGACGTTTTCCAGCGACTGTTCGGGATGCATTAGCGGATTGCGGTGGAAATCCTTTAGGCTTTGAATCTGGTTCAACGTGGATTCTTTGCCAAGGTTGCTTTGCGCAGTTCGTGCAAATAGATTCCCATATTGCCGTTCTTAGGACGGGCCTTGCCGCCGGTAACACTGTCCCAGTAGCATCGTAAGACTGACTCATTTGCCCGGTGCAAATGAAACCCTGCGGCTGTTGGCAGCTCGAAAGCAATACAGCGCATGGCTTGTTTCAAATCGTCAATCGCGCTGGGAACTTTCAATGAGAGACTGTCTGAAAAGAAAACGGTCTCGTCTTCAACCAATGCCGAAGTTTCAAAACCACTTTTGCGGGTGATTACGTAACCACCGATTGACTGAAGCTCCGACTCAAGGACTGCCTCGAACCGAGAAAAGTTCGCAATTATCCCGCTGATGCCCCAAGGACTTAGCGGATAGCAAGGGCCTCCGCCGGTTGGCTGAACTTCTTCAATATGAGTCTAAAGCTCTTCTATGAACTTTGTGGCCGAGTGCTGCAGGGATGGTTTGAAGTGGGCAGAGTAAACGCTGCCAAAGACAAGTTCATGAATCGCTTGCTGGGAGTTAGCGAGTGGTCCGTATTGGGAGGTCGCTTCACCTTGCGAATCCCACTGAAGCAGAGAGCGAATACGCGCGCCGACGTTGGTGAGGTAAGCAAGGTCAATTTGTTGCATTATTGCTATATAGGAACGTCAAACGCTTGAACAATCACCGCCCGAAATCCAGCCCCATCTCTTCAAAAATCTCTTTATCCTCAGCCCAATTTTCATCGACCTTCACGTGAAGGAACAGATGCACTTTCTGCCCTAGAACCTCGGACAATTCCTTGCGCGCAGCCTCGCCGATTGACTTGATCATTGATCCGCCTTTGCCCAGCACAATCGGTTTCTGGCTGTCGCGGCCGACCACGATTTGTTGGCGTACCTCGATGCTGCCGTCTTTCTTTTGTGTGTAGCTTTCCGGGCGGACGGCGCTGTCATAGGGCAGTTCATCATGCAGCTGTTGATACAGCTGTTCGCGGGTGATTTCGGCGGCGAGCAGGCGTTCGCTGGCGTCGCTGACTTGTTCTTCGGGATAGTGCCACACGCCCTTGGGCATCATGCCCGCGAGGTGGTCTTTGAGTTCGCCCACACCGTCGCCGGTTAGGGCGGATACGAAGAACACTTCCTCAAACGCGACCTGATCGTTCAGTTCCTGCGCCAATGCCAGCATGGGTTCTTTCACGGCCTTATCGACCTTGTTGAGCACGAGGATCTTGCGTTCAGGCCGCTTGGCCATTGCTTCGACCAGCGGGATCATTTCGTGACGCCGCTGCTTGATTGGATCGACCATCAGGACAATCGCGTCTGCCTCTGCCGCGCCTTCCCATGCGGCGCTTACCATAGCGCGGTCGAGACGGCGTTTTGGCGAGAAAATTCCCGGCGTATCGACAAGGATGATCTGCGTTTTACTATCGGGGGCGTCATGCAGCGCAACACCCATCAGCCGCGCGCGGGTGGTCTGCGCTTTGGCACTGGTGATCGCGACTTTCTGGCCAACGAGGTTGTTGACCAGCGTGCTTTTGCCCGCATTGGGCGCACCGATGACGGCGACTACGCCGCATTTTTGATTGGCGTTATCGCTCACCCGAATTTCTCCATAAATGCTTTTGCGGCGGCTGCTTCAGCCTCGCGCTTGTTGGTGGCGGTTGCTTCTGCCTCGCCGACATTCTTAACCGAAACACGCACGGTGAATTCCGCCGCGTGGTCGGGACCGGACCGGTCAATTGTTTCATAATCGGGCGGTTTGCGCTGATTGCCCGCCGCCCATTCCTGCAACGCGCTTTTGGGATGTTTTGATGTCCCCGCGCCGCCTTCTACCTGAGAGGCCCATAGCGTGCGGATCAGCGCCTTGGTCGCATTAAATCCAGCCTCCAGAAACGAGGCGCCAAGCAGCGATTCGGCTATGTCACCCAGCACATTGTCACTGTCTGCCGCGCCATCATCGCGCGCTTGCTTGCCCAGCCGGATATGTTCTGACGCACCAATTTCGCGCGCCACATCGGCACAGGCCCCTTTGCTGACGAGTGCGTTGAGCCGCTGCGCCAGCGCGCCTTCCGCGCCGCGGTTCCGTTCAAACAGCCAGTCGGCAATGGTCAGGCCAAGCACCCGGTCGCCAAGAAATTCGAGCCGTTGGTAATCGCGTTCTTCGCCCGTGCTGCCATGGGTGAGCGCCTCGGTCCAAACGGCTTCATTGCGGACGGTGAAGCCGTGCTGCGCCAGCCAGTCGCGCGCCGCCTGATCGAGTTGCCCCAACGGCTTGCTCGCGTCCCTATTCGTATCCTTTTTCATATCCTTTTTCATAGGCCGTTACCTACACGTTCACCGCGCAAAGCCGTGAACCATGTCCAAGGTTTGAGCCATTGGGATGAGCCGTCGGTTGACCAGATAATAATTGTGGCGCGCGCCACCAGCAGTTTTTGTGGAACCAGCCCGACCCCCTGCTGCGGGGCGGCATCAAAACGGCTGTCCTGCGAATTGTCGCGGTTGTCACCCATCACGAACATCGCGCCTTCCGGCACGGTCATCGGGCCATAATTGTCCTGATAGGATGGTCCGAAATCGAGAACATTATAGCTCACCCCGTTGGGCAGGGTTTCGCGGAACTGGCGGTAGCTGCAAATGTTTACATCATCGTCGCGCTGCATCGGTTGGGCGAAGGGATGGCAAACGGTGTTCGGCGTTATCTCAATCTCGAAATTGGCGATGGGTTCTTTCGGCACAGCTTTGCCGTTGAGCACCAGCTGACCATCGCGCATTTCGACCTTGTCGCCAGGTAATGCGATGGCGCGTTTGATGTAATCCGTGCCGTCAACCGGATGTTTGAAAATGACAATGTCACCGGGTTCGGGTGATCCGGCCATGATGCGGCCCGGGATCAGCGGAACTTCGCCAATCAGCGAATATTTTGAATAACCATAGGGCCATTTCGCCGCGAGCAGATAATCGCCATTGGCCAGCGTCGGCAACATGCTCTCGCTGGGGATGTTGAAGGGTGAAAAGAAAAAGCTGCGGAATACCAGAACCACGATCACCAATTTGATCAGAAAGACCGCGAAATTGTCGTTCTTCTGGTCTTTTGGATTGTCGTTTTCGGCGGAGGTATCCGTTTCGGCAACCGGCTGTGCAGCGGCGTTGGTCATGCGCGGCCCCCTGCAACTGTTGTCGCGGGCAAAGGCAATTCGTATGCGGCAGGTTTCATAGGGTTCCAAATCATCGCAGCAGCCCTTACTCGGTGGCGAGGGCGCTAGGAAGGGTTTTTGCATGAGTGAAGCAGTCGATGTGATTTGGGACGGGCTGAAATCGCACGAACCGCGCAATTTGCCGGACCTGTTCGAAGATGGTGACCGTACGGCAAAGCTGTCGGGCCGGATCGAATGGGGTGCGGGCGATACGGCGGGCGGTATCCTGTTTGATTGGTCAAAAACACATCTCGATGATGATTTGCTCGGCCGGTTTGAAAAGCTGGCCGAAGCGATGGATTTCACCGGAAAGCGCGATGCGATGTTTGCGGGTAAGCGGATCAACAACACCGAAGACCGCGCCGCAGAACACACCGCGCAGCGCGGCGTAGGCGCGGCCAGTTCGGTGGAAGAGGCGATGGCGCTTCATGCGCGGATGAAAATGCTGGTTGAGGCGATCCACGGCGATGATTGCGCTGGCGCATTGGGCGAGATTAAGCATCTTATCCATATCGGCATTGGCGGCAGTGCATTGGGCCCGGCATTGGCAGTCGATGCGTTGACGCGCGATCTGGCGAAGGTCGATGTGCATGTGGTCAGCAACATTGACGGTGTCGCGCTGGAACAGGCGATGGAGGCTTGCGATCCTGAAACGACCATGATTGCCGTTGCGTCCAAAACCTTCACCACAATCGAGACAATGACGAATGCCCAAAGCGCGTTGAAATGGCTTGAGCAAAACGGAATTGGCGATCCTTATGGCCGCGTTGTTGCGCTGACGGCCAGCCCTGAAAAGGCGGTGGAGTGGGGCGTTGATGAAACCCGTATTCTTCCGTTTAGCGAAAATGTGGGAGGGCGTTATTCGCTGTGGTCCAGCATCGGATTTCCTGTCGCAATGGCGATTGGATGGGATGAATTTGAGGAATTTCTTGCCGGGGCGCAGGCTGTCGACCTACATTTCCAAAGCGCCAATGGTCGCAGCAATTTGCCGCTACGTGCGGCTTTTGCAGATCAGTATTACACGCGGCTGAGGGGCTGTCAGACACGCGCCGTGTTCGCCTATGACGAACGGCTGGGCTTGCTGCCCGATTATCTTCAGCAGTTGGAAATGGAAAGCAACGGCAAAAGCGTGACCGCAGCAGGCGATCCGGTGGATGGCCAGACCGCGCCCATTACATGGGGCGGGGTGGGGACAGACGCGCAGCATGCGGTGTTTCAATTGCTGCATCAGGGCACACATTTGATCCCGGTGGATTTCATCGCCAGCATTGCGCCTGGCGATATGCTTGATCCTGCACATCACCGCATCCTGCTGACCAATTGCTTTGCCCAGGGCGCGGCCTTGATGGCGGGGCAATCTAGCGACGATGGCGCGCGCAATTTTGAAGGCGATCGCCCCAGCGCCACCATGCTGTGCGACGATCTGGATGCGGCGACATTGGGCGCGTTGATTGCGTTTCATGAACATCGCACCTTTGCCAATGCCATGCTGATGGGGATCAATCCGTTCGATCAGTTTGGTGTCGAATTGGGCAAACAAATGGCAAAATCTATTGAGGCGGGCGGTAACCAATTCGATGCCAGCACCGAAAGGCTGTTGGAAATAGCGGGTTTGAGCTGACGAATAGGGGCTGGCCAACAGGGTCTGCGAATAGGGGAATTATTTTGGCTGATTACGATTACGACCTTTTCACCATCGGTGCCGGTTCTGGCGGCGTGCGCGCATCGCGTATTGCGGGCGGGCATGGCGCGAAAGTTGCGATTGCAGAGGAATATCGTTTTGGCGGAACCTGTGTCATCCGCGGCTGCGTTCCCAAAAAAATGCTGGTTTACGCATCGATGTTTGCCGAGGAACTTAGCCATGCCCGGCATAAGGGCTGGAAGATAACAGACGCAAAATTTGATTGGGGTACATTGCGCGATTTCGTCAATGCCGATGTTGACCGGCTGGAGGGGCTTTATGGTGAAACCCTTGGCGGTGCAGGGGTGGAAAGTTTTTCCGAACGTGCGGTTATTACCGGCCCCAATTCGGTTCGATTGGCATCAGGGCGCGAAATCACTGCAAAATACATTTTGGTGGCGACAGGCGGTTGGCCGGTCATGCCTGAATTTGACGGCAGCGAGCTTTGCATCACCTCAAACGAGATTTTCCACCTTGAGGAACAGCCCAAGCGGCTGGTCGTGATGGGTGGAGGGTACATCGCGATTGAATTTGCCGGCGTGTTCAACGCGCTGGGCAGCAAGGTTACCTTGGTTAATCGCAGCGAGACGATCCTGCGTAGTTACGAGCAGGGCATCGTCGAAAAGCTGCCGCCAATCATGCGCGCACGCGGAATGGATTTGCAGTTTGGGACGCAAATTCAAAGCGTCAGGAAAAATGGCGATGGTTCGCTTTTAGTGTCATTGACCAATGGCGAAACCATCGAAGCAGATCAGGTTCTGGTTGCGACTGGACGTGCGCCCAATGTTGCGGGTCTTGGACTTGAAAATGCCGGTGTTCATCAGGGGCATGGCGGCAAAATTGTGGTCGATGACTATAGCAAGACCAATGTCGACAGTATCTATGCGGTGGGCGATGTTACTGACCGCGTTCAGCTCACACCCGTGGCGATCCGTGAAGGCCATGCCTTTGCCGACACGATGTTTGGCGGCAATCCGCGTTGTATCGATCATGCGACAATCCCGACGGCGGTATTTTCCCAGCCTTCGATCGCATCGGTCGGCCTAACCGAAGCTGAGGCCCGCGAGCAGTTGACCGAAGTGTCGATCTACACATCGACATTCCGGCCGATGAAGAATATTTTTTCTGACCGTGCGGAGCGTGGTTTTTACAAAATGATCGTCGAAACCAAAAGCGATAAGGTCGTTGGCATTCATATGATCGGGCCGGAATCAGCCGAAATTATGCAAGCCGCGGCAGTGGCGGTGAAGGCGGGCCTGACCAAGGCCGATTTTGACGCGACGACGGCAATCCATCCGTCCATGGCTGAGGAATTGGTGCTGCTGAAATAGTGCCAATTATCGTCCCTCGTACAAATGCTGCCAATCGCCCTGTTGCGCGGTGTTTTCACCCTGTCTACGGCCAAAGCGAGGCGAGTACCGGAAACTGCGTTGCCGATTGCAACTTACCCAGCTAATTGTCGTTCATCGGGAGATAACAGATGACAAAAACAGTTCTGGTAACAGGCGGTACGGGCTACATTGGCGGCGAATTGATCAAACAGTTGCTGGGCAGAGGCTGGACGGTGCACACCACCGTTCGCAACAAGGCAAAAAGCGAGGGCGCGTTAAATTCGCGTTTCGACCAGCCGGGTGACAGGTTAAAAATCTTTCAGGCAGAATTGATGCATGATGATGGCTGGTCGGATGCCAATGCCGGCTGCACCCATGTCGCGCATGTCGCCTCGCCCATTGCGGCAAGCACACCAAAGGATGAAAATGAAATGATCGTTCCTGCGCGTGAGGGTACGTTACGCGCATTACGTTTTGCCAAGGCAGCGGGTGTCACCCGTTTTGTCCAGACCAGTTCAATGGCGGCTGTGGCGTATGGCCGTAATGAAAAAGTCTATACGGTTGATGAGAGCGACTGGACCGATATTCATCACAAAGACGCATATCCATATGTTAAATCCAAGACGATTGCCGAACGTGCGGCGCGGGATTGGGTGGCCGCTGAAGGTGGCGATATGGAATTCGTTTCGGTCAATCCGTCCATGGTGTTGGGGCCTGTTGATAGCGGCGATTTCTCTGCGAGCGTCGAAGTGGTCAAACAGTTGCTCGACGGATCCATGCCGATGGCACCCGATTTGGGGTTTGCGGTGGTCGACACGCGCGACGTGGCAGCATTGCATGTGAAATGTTTGGAAGAACCGGGCCTTGGCGGTGAACGTTTTCTGGCAGCAGGCCGCTTCATGAAAATGGTCGAAGTTGGCGCGGCGTTACGCAACGGGCTGCCGCCCGAACATTGCAAGAAAGTGCCCACCAAAATTATGCCCAATTGGATGGTTAGCATGCTTTCGATCTTCAATGCCGGTGTTCGTTCGATCAAAAGCGAAATTGGCAAAACGCGCAATGTTGATCGCAGCCATGCCAAAGAGCGGTTGGGCTGGGAAACCCGGCGCGAGGAGGAAAGCATTGTCGATTGCGGAAAGAGCCTGATCGAACATGGGGTGGTGAAGGTCTGATGAATCTGGATGGCAAAATCGTGCTGCTAACCGGCGGCACATCGGGGATTGGCCGCGCGCTGGCGGAACAGTTGAAGGCAAAGGGCGCGGCAGTGGTTGTGACCGGCCGTTCGGCAGAGCGGTTGGCTGAAATTCGCGCGGCGGATTTTGACGCGATAGAGGCGGATTTCAGCACCGCTGCCGGGGTTGAAAAAGTCGCGGCGAAGTGGGGCGAAAGGCCGCTCGACATCTTGATCAACAATGCCGGGATGGGGCGCACGCATGATTTTCGTGCAGGGGATGTCAGCCTTGCCGATGTGGATGAAAGCATATTCACCAATTTCAACGCGCCGATCCATTTGATCGCGCATTTCATGGCGAAGCTGCAGGCCAGTGCCGGTGCGATGATCGTCAATGTCACATCGGGCCTTGCGATCACGCCTAGCGTTCCGGGTGCGACATATTGTGCGACCAAGGCGGCGCTGCGAAGCTACACGATTTCGCTGCGCGCGCAGATGAAGGGATTTGGCATCCATGTGCTCGAAGTGCTTCCGCCGATGGTCGATACGCCCATGACAGCAGAATATGACGCGAAAAAACTGAGTTCTGTCGATTGTGCAGCAGCAATTTTATCGGCGATGGAGGGCGATAAGGAAGAGGCAAATGTTGGCATGGTTGGCGCGTTGCGGATCGTCAATTCCATCTCACCAAAGGCGGTTGAATCGATCATGCTAAAATTCTAAAACAGCATTTAATTTACGTAAAACATAAATAATCCATTGCGAATCGAAATTTTCCCGCTATTGGGGCTCCCAGATTGAAATCGGGGAGAATACAATGTCTGCAAAATTCATTCGCCGGATTATCGAAGCGTTCATCGCCATTTTTGCGATTGGCATCGCCATCCGCATCATCCGTTTCGTCGCTGCCATGATCGGCGGAGATTTCGGCACACTGACTTGGCCCGTTCAGGCTGGCGCGATTGGTGATCAAACGCAATTGACCGGCGGCGCGGCCATCAGTTTTAGTGAGGGCCTGTTGACCGTAACGGGACAGCCAATGGCGCATGCCTTTGACCTGGCCGTCAGCGGCGCCACATTGGCCGTATTCATGACGGCATTGCTTGTGCTTCGTAAAGTGTTGATCCGTTTTGCAGAGGGTGATCTTGTGGTTGAAGCCAACACCGCCGGATTGCGAAAAATTGGCATCATGTTGCTTGCGATATGTGCTCTGTCGGCATTCCATGCATTGATTTTGCAGCCCGCCATTCTGGCCGCAGTTACAATGCCCAATGGCATGGTGCTGCACCCGTCGATTTCTTGGGATGTTGCCGGAATGGTGAATATTTGGCTGCATTATGATGTGCCATTGTTCACTTTTACATTGGGCGGGCTTTCGCTGCTTTTTGCCGAAGCATTTCGCGCAGGCACGGCCTACCGCGAAGATAGCGAGAGTGTTGTTTGATGACGATTATAACCAATCTTGATGTGATGATGGCAAAGCGGAAGGTCAGCTTGAAAGAGCTGGCCGACCGCGTTGGAATTTCAAACACCAATCTTTCGCTTCTCAAAACGGGCAAGGTTCAGGGGGTACGATACCGGACGCTTGATGCGATATGCAAAGAGCTGGATTGTCAGCCTGGCGACATCCTCGAATACCGGTCCGAGGAAGTCTAACTTGGGTGGGGGTGAGGTCTTGTGTGATTGACGCCGCATTGCCCTTTGTGCCACGCGGCAATGCATACGATTGCACGAGTTTAGGGAACTACATGTCAGCCAATATTGCCGAAATGGAAAAACGCCGCGCCGCCGCCTATGCAGGTGGTGGACAAAAGCGGATCGACGCGCAGCATAGCAAGGGCAAGCTTACCGCGCGGGAACGTTTGAATGTGCTGCTGGACGAAGGCAGTTTTGAAGAAGTCGATATGTATGTCGAACATGACTGCGTCGATTTCGGCATGGAAGAACAGAAGGTTCCCGGTGACGGCGTGGTTTGCGGCAGCGGCACGATTAATGGCCGGTTGGTCTATGTCTATAGCCAGGATTTCACTGTGTTTGGCGGCTCACTGTCCAAACGCCATGCAGAAAAAATCTGCAAAGTGATGGAAACCGCCATGAAAAATGGCGCACCTGTGATTGGTCTGAATGACAGTGGCGGCGCGCGCATTCAGGAAGGCGTGGCATCGCTGGGCGGCTATGCCGATGTGTTCCAGCGCAATGTGCTGGCCAGCGGCGTTGTGCCGCAGATCAGCCTGATTATGGGCCCATGCGCGGGCGGGGCAGTCTATTCGCCTGCGATGACCGACTTTATCTTTATGGTGAAGGACAGTTCATACATGTTCGTAACGGGGCCGGACGTGGTCAAAACCGTCACCAACGAGGTCGTAACGCAAGAAGAGTTGGGCGGCGCGATTACGCATACCACCAAAACCAGCGTTGCTGATCTGGCGTTTGAAAATGACATTGAAACGCTGCTGGCGACGCGCGATTTCTTCGATTACTTGCCGCTGTCGAACCGCGAAGAAGTGCCAGAACGGCCAACCGCCGATCCGTTCGACCGCGAAGAAGCCAGCCTAGACACGTTGATCCCTGACAATGCCAACCAGCCTTACGATATGCATGAAGTCATTCGTAAGACGTTGGACGAAGGCGATTTCTTCGAAGTGCAACCGGCGCATGCGGGCAACATCCTATGCGGTTTCGGCCGGATAGAGGGGCGCACCGTGGGTGTGGTTGCGAACCAGCCGATGGTGCTGGCCGGTGTGCTCGATATCAATTCATCCAAAAAGGCCGCGCGTTTTGTGCGGTTCTGCGATGCGTTTGATATTCCGATTGTGACCTTCGTGGATGTTCCCGGCTTCCTGCCCGGCACCGCGCAAGAGCATAATGGAATCATCAAACACGGCGCGAAATTGCTGTTTGCCTATGCCGAAGCGACGGTGCCCAAAATCACCATCATCACACGTAAAGCCTATGGCGGCGCGTATGATGTGATGGCCAGTAAGCACCTTCGCGGTGACCTCAACTATGCTTGGCCAACCGCCGAAATCGCCGTGATGGGCGCCAAGGGTGCGGTGGAGATTATCTTCCGCAAAGACATCGGCGACCCTGACAAAATTGCCGAGCGGACGAAGGAATATGAAGACCGTTTCGCCAATCCCTTTGTCGCGGCCCAGCGCGGCTATATCGACAATGTGATCTACCCGCATTCAACGCGGCGGAGGATTGCTCTGGGGCTGCGCAAATTGCGCAACAAGCAGCTTGAGAACCCTTGGAAGAAGCATGACAATATTCCGTTGTGACCAAAAACAGGGACTGCATATTTGTTGAGTAGCGCGCAGATGGCGGGGTTGATTGAATGACCTTCGAATGGCCCGTCACCGCGTTATCTGGAAATTTGTTGCAGCCCATGTCTTGGCCATGTCTTGGCCATGTCTTTGCCATGTCTTTGCAAACGACATTGGATCAGAGGCGGAATGGGTGCAGAAACAAGTTCTGCATGACGGTAGAATAGGAACGACACAATGAAACTAGGCCGCCTTAATCATATCGGTGTTGCAACGCCGTCCATCGCGGAATCCATCGCGCATTACCGTGATACTATGGGCGCGGCCGATATTGTCGCCGCCTTCGATCTGCCCGAACAGGGGGTGAAGGTTTGTTTCGTCAACACACCCACGCCGACCGGCATGGACGGCACGCAGATTGAATTGATCGAGCCTTATGATGAAAGCTCGCCGATCAATGGTTTTCTTGCAAAGAACCCGCTGGGCGGGCAGCATCATGTCTGTTTCGAGGTTGATGATATTGCAGCGGCTCGTGAATGGTTTGAAGGGCAGGGCAAACGCATCCTTGGCCCCACGCGCATTGGCGCGCACGGCACGCCGATCTTCTTCCTGCATCCCAAAGATATGCAAGGAATTCTGACAGAGATTATGGAAGTGCCAAAGGGCGGCGCACATTAACATCATCACCTGCCGACGCAGGGCGTCGTAGCGGAATTGCTTCGCACCCCTACCGCCCGCTAGTTTACAACCCGTTGCCTGATTGGGAGAATGAAATGAGCTACGAATATATCAAGGTCGAGCGTGAAGGCCCTCTGATGGTCATCACCTTGAACCGGCCAGATCGCCTCAATGCGATGGCGCCGCAAATGGCCGATGAAATTGGTGAAGCTTTTTATGATCTGGATGGTGCGCGTGCCGTGCTGATTACCGGTGAAGGCAAAGGGTTTTGTTCAGGTGCCGATCTTGCCGCACGCGGTGATGGAGGCAGCAAAGGCGGAAGCCATCAGGCCTTGCAAAACCATTATAGCCCCGCGATCACCCAATTGCTGCGCGCACCTGTGCCGGTAATTTGCGCGGTCAATGGCCCCGCGGCAGGTGTAGGTTGTTCGCTGGCCTTGGCGGCAGATTTTACGATTGCGAGCAAGAAGGCCTATTTCCTTCAGGCCTTCGTGAACATCGGCCTTGTGCCTGATGGTGGCTCAACCTGGCTGCTGACGCGCGCGATTGGCCGGGCACGGGCAACACGTATGATGATGCTGGGCGAAAAAATCGGCGGCGAACAGGCGGAGGATTGGGGCCTGATTTATAAGGCGGTTGAACCAGATGCGCTGATGGACGAGGCGCGCGCCTTGGCCGAAAAATTGGCCAATGGCCCGACCTTGGCCATCAGAACGATGAAACAGAACATCAATCTGGCGCTCGACGGTACGCTGCCGCAGGTTTTGATCAATGAAGCCGAAGGCCAACGCCTTGCCGGTGCCAGCGCAGATGCGATGGAAGGCGGCATGGCGTTCCTGCAAAAACGCAAGGCAGAGTTCAAAGGGCAGTAAAGAAATATCATCCCTGCGAAACGGGATACTTTCCGTTTACGCCGTAATTTGGGGGCAATCCCGCTTTCGCAAGGGCGATGAAATGTGTAATGTGACTGGATGACTGAAAAACCTACAGTTTCCGATTGGAACACGCTCGCAGACAAGGAATCGAAGGGGCGTGATCTAACGCTCGACATGCCAGAGGGTTTCTCTGTGAAGCCGCTTTATACGGATGCTGATTCCGCTGATCCGGGCCTGCCGGGCTTTGCTCCGTTTACGCGCGGCGTGAAGGCGACAATGTATGCGGGGCGGCCGTGGACGATCCGGCAATATGCCGGTTTCTCAACTGCTGAAGAATCCAACGCATTCTACCGCCGCAATCTGGCTGCCGGTCAAAAGGGGCTGTCAGTAGCCTTCGATCTGGCAACCCATCGCGGCTACGATTCTGATCATCCGCGTGTTGTGGGCGATGTCGGCAAAGCGGGTGTTGCGATTGATACGGTCGAGGATATGGAAATCCTGTTCGATCAGATTCCGCTCGATACAATGTCGGTCTCTATGACGATGAACGGCGCGGTTATTCCGGTGTTGGCGTTCTACATTGTCGCGGGTGAGGAGCAAGGCGTTCCGACCGAAAAGCTTTCCGGCACGATCCAGAACGACATTCTCAAAGAATTTATGGTCCGCAATACCTATATCTATCCGCCAGCGCCCAGCATGCGGATTGTGTCGGATATCATCGGATACACTTCGGCCAATATGCCGAAATTCAATTCCATTTCGATCAGCGGTTATCACATGCATGAAGCCGGGGCGACGGCGGTGCAGGAACTTGCCTTCACCATCGCAGACGGCAAGGAATATGTAAAAAGCGCGATGGCCACCGGTCTGGATATCGATGCGTTTGCGGGGCGTCTTTCATTCTTCTTCGGCATCGGCATGAATTTCTTCATGGAGATCGCCAAACTGCGCGCCGCACGGACGCTGTGGTACAAGGTGATGGACGATCTGGGCGCGCAGTCCGAACGAAGCAAAATGCTGCGGACACACTGCCAGACATCGGGTGTCTCGCTGCAAGAACAGGACCCGTATAACAACGTCATCCGCACCACGGTTGAGGCCATGGCCGCGACACTGGGCGGCACGCAATCGCTCCACACCAATGCGCTCGATGAAGCCATCGCGCTGCCGACAGATTTCAGCGCCCGCATCGCGCGGAACACGCAGCTGGTTCTGCAAGAAGAAACCGGCATTACGAACGTCGTCGATCCGCTCGGCGGCAGCTATTATATCGAGGCACTAACGGCGAAATTGGTCGAAGAAGCCGAAGTGCTGATGGCCGAAGTTGATAAGCTCGGCGGGATGACGAAAGCGGTCGATAGCGGGATGCCCAAACAGCGCATCGAACAGGCCGCCGCTGCCAAACAAACGCGCGTCGACAAGGGCGATGATGTGATTGTGGGCGTGAACAAATATCGCCTGTCTGCCGAAGAACATCTCGAAACGCTGGAGGTGGACAATCACAAGGTTCGCACGGGCCAAATTGCGCGCCTCAGGAAGAACCGCGAAGGCCGCGATGAGGCGGCGTGTCAGGCTGCGCTGAAGGCTTTGACTGAAGGCGCACGGGGTGACGGCAATATGCTGGCGCTGGCCGTTGATGCTGCCCGTCAACGCGCGACGCTTGGTGAAATTTCTTCTGCGATGGAGGATGTTTTTGGCCGCTATGACACCACGCCCAAGCCAGTGAAGGGCGTTTACAAAACTGCCTATGCGCAGGATGCGCGCTGGTTGCAGGTGCTCGACGGGGTAGATGCGGTGGAGCGCCGCCTTGGTCGCAAGCCCAAAATTCTCGTCGCGAAGATGGGCCAGGACGGTCACGATCGCGGTGCCAATGTTATCGCCAGCGCCTTCACCGATATGGGATTTGAAGTTGTTTCCGGTCCGTTGTTCCAAACGCCCGACGAAACCATGAAAATGGCGCTTGAGCAAGGCGTCGATGCCATTGGCGCAAGCTCACTCGCGGCAGGTCACAAGACACTGATCCCTGAATTGATTGACCTGCTCAAAGGCGCAGGCCGTGCGGACATCAAGGTCGTCGCTGGCGGTGTTATTCCGCCGCAGGACTACGATTTTCTCCGCGAGGCAGGGGTGCAGGGCATCTACGGTCCGGGCTCCAATGTGGTCGAATGCGGCGCGGATATGCTGCGCCTGCTTGGCCACAATATGCCGCCTGCGGGTGAAGAGTTGGAGGCGGAGTGACTCTTATTACTGCTCTTTTGCTATCGGCCGCGCCGCCGGAAGCGACGATCATGCCAGCAGCGCCGACACCACAGGCAAGAGAATACAGAGAACCCAATTGCGCTACGCCCTTGTCGTATGATGATTTAATACGTTGCAACGATCAAAAATATGCCCAAGCTAGCTCTGAATTGGAAACAGCGTGGACAGAAGCAAACAGGACAGCAGCTAGGCATCGCCAAGTATATGCGGAAGAAGTTTCGCCAGAACCAATGCAGATTTTGCTAGCTAAGGCTAATGCCGACTGGCTGGCTTATCGGGACAATCACTGTACTTTCATAAAGGCGCAGAACAGCGATCCCGAGAAACGATCCGAAGCGTGGTCTGCCTGCGTAACGACTTTGACCATACTTCGTGCAAGGGAATTGCAAGCGTATGTTGTCTGGCATCAGAAATTGGACACTACAGAATGACCCAAATCCGCACCGATTGGACGCGCGACGAGATCGCGACCTTGTTCGACCTGCCCTTCACAGAACTGTTGTTCCAAGCGGCATCGATCCACCGCGAGAACCATCCGCCGAGCCAAGTGCAGCTCTGCACGCTCCTTTCGATCAAGACGGGCGGTTGTCCGGAAGATTGCGGTTATTGCGCGCAATCTGTAAAGGCCGATAGCGGGGTCGAACCGACCAAGCTGATGGATGTGCAGGCGGTGTTGCAATCGGCGGCTCAGGCCAAGGATCATGGCAGCCAGCGTTTCTGCATGGGTGCAGCGTGGCGCAATCCCAAAGACCGCGATATGCCGGCGATTGTCGAAATCGTGAAGGGCGTGCGCGATATGGGGTTGGAAACCTGCATGACGCTGGGAATGCTGTCGCCGAAACAGGCTGATATGCTGGCTGAGGCAGGGCTCGATTATTACAACCACAACATCGACAGCAGCCCTGAATATTATGAAAAAGTAATCAGCACGCGCAAGTTTGAAGAACGGATCGAAACCCTCGACCATGTCCGCAATTCTGGCATCAATGTCTGTTCGGGCGGGATCGTTGGCATGGGCGAAACGCGCGAGGATCGCGTTGGGTTTATTCAGACGCTGGCGACTTTACCTCAGCATCCGGAAAGCGTGCCGGTCAATGCATTGATACCGGTTAAGGGCACTGTGCTGGGTGATATGTTGCACGATACGCCGCTCTCCAAACTCGATGATATCGAATTTGTCCGCACTGTGGCCGCCGCGCGGATTACAATGCCGATGAGCATGGTGCGCCTGTCTGCCGGCCGCGAAAGTATGAGCGATGCAACGCAGGCCTTGTGTTTCCTGGCAGGTGCGAATTCGATTTTCACCGGAGACAAATTGCTGACCACGCCGAACGCTGGCGACGATTCCGATGCGGCTATGTTTGAACGATTAGGGCTTACCGCGCTTCAAGGCGAAGAGCCTTTAAGAGCGTGCAGCGGTCAGACCGCGAGCAAGCCCATGGCCGCCGTTGAACCCGCGGAATGACCGGCAGTTATCATCCTTACTTTGGGTTTTATAACGGTGCCCACAGCGTTTCGGCCAAGCGGCTGTTGCGCTGCGCGGTGTCTTATGAGGCTGGCTATGATCAAATTGTGCGCGGCGAAGTAAGGTGACTTTGGGCTTTTCCGTTGACGGGCTCCTGCCGAAAGCGCGCGGCGGCGGGCAGCTTAAGATGGGGCTGGTCCGTTTGAATGAAACCGAATGGTTGCAGCCCGAACCCGATCTTTCGGCCCGCGAAGCCGGTTTCGCGGCACATTCTGAAGGCATTCAGCTTTCTGAAAAAGGTACGGCTGCGGGCGAAGAATTGGCCGCTATGCTCGGCGTGTCAGGCGGATTGCCCGGTGCAGCAAAGGCGCATCATGAAGATATGTGCCTGCTTTCACGCAGTCCGGCAGAGGAAATTTACCGCCTTGTCGGTGCTGCAGTGGCTTGGCCAACCGATTGGCATCCCAAAGACAAAATGGGACTGCCGCTCGCATCCATGCATGCGCCGATTCAGGGATATCGAGAACAACTCGCCAGCGGTGTTGACCATTTTATGGCGAAGCTGAAACCCGGCAAGATATTCGGGCGCTGTAATTGGTTTGTTGCGCCAACGCACGAAATGCGCTGGATTGCGGGTGATCCGGCGGTGGAATTCGCCGATGTAAACGCAGATAATGCGGGCGAGAAGCTGTTCATTCGCAGCGAACGCCAAACGCTCTGCCGGTTGCCTGATACTGGCGCGATCCTGTTTACGATCGGCGTCTATGTTTCGCCGCTTAAAGGGTTGTTGCGGAAAAATGTTGCACGTTTGGCCGCGTCATTTTCCACCCTGCTCGATGGCGAAGGTGACCGGCGGTCAGCAAGGTATTTTGCCGATGCCTTAACGGGCTATAATGATCGGCTTGAAAGGGCTTCTCCATGTTCAACCTGATGCCAATATTGCTCGTCGCAACCACCCCGCCACCATATGATTGCGAAACCGATCAGATGGTTCAGCAGGGAATGAATTATTGCGCCTATCAAGAATATATTGCTGCGGATGCAGCCTTGAACGCGCAATGGAAAATAACCGCTGCCGTGATGAAAGAACGCGATGAGCAGTGGGACAGCAATTATGACGAGCGGCCGGGCTATTTCGCCACGTTGCTGGCCGCACAACGCGCCTGGATTACCTATCGTGATACGCATTGCGCAAGCGAAGGTTACTATGCGCGCGGCGGCTCGTTAGAACCGTTACTGGTCTCGACATGCAAGTCGAAATTGACCAAAGACCGTACACTTTCCTTGAAATATCTGATCGAGCAATAGGGCCTCCATGTTCAAAAAAATCCTGATCGCTAACCGCGGTGAAATCGCATGTCGTGTCATCAAAACTGCCCGGCGTATGGGGATTGCCACTGTGGCAGTCTATTCCGACGCTGATGCGCGCGCGCCATTTGTCCGCATGGCGGATGAAGCGGTGCATATTGGCCCGGCGGCGGCTGCCGAAAGCTATCTGATCCCTGAAAAGATTATCGCAGCGTGCAAACAAACCGGCGCAGAGGCGGTGCATCCGGGATATGGTTTTCTGTCAGAACGGGCGAGCTTTGTTGAGGCGCTTTCCAAAGAGGGGATCGAATTTATCGGCCCGCCGGTTGGTGCGATTGCCGCGATGGGCGACAAAATTGAATCGAAAAAGCTGGCCAAAAACGCAGGCGTCAACACCGTTCCCGGCTCTCCGGATGCGATTGACACCACGGAAGAGGCGCTCGAATGGGCCAACAAAATCACTTATCCGGTGATGATGAAGGCCAGCGCTGGCGGCGGCGGCAAGGGTATGCGGTTGGCGTGGAATGACACCGATGTGAAAGAGGGTTTCGAGGCCACCCAGCGCGAAGGCAAAAACAGCTTTGGCGATGACCGTGTATTCATCGAAAAATTCATCGAAGATCCGCGGCATATCGAAATCCAGATTCTGGGCGATAAGCACGGCAATGTGATTTATCTGAACGAGCGTGAATGCAGCATCCAGCGCCGCCACCAAAAGGTGGTGGAAGAAGCGCCATCGCCTTTCGTAACCCCCAAAATGCGCAAGGCGATGGGCGAACAGGCCGTGGCATTGTCCAAGGCGGTTGATTATCATTCAGCCGGCACGGTCGAATTGATTGTTAGCGGTGCGGATGAAACCGGCGAGAGTTTCTACTTCCTCGAAATGAACACGCGGCTGCAGGTTGAACATCCCGTTACAGAGGCGATCACCGGCGTCGATCTGGTTGAACAAATGATCCGCGCTGCAGCGGGTGAAGAACTGTCAATCAAGCAGGAAGACGTCAAAATTGACGGTTGGGCAATTGAAAACCGCGTCTATGCCGAAGACCCTTATCGCGGGTTCCTACCTTCAACCGGCAGGCTGGTGCAATACACACCGCCCGTTGAACCATGGGCCAGTGACGGCGCAGGCAATGACACGCGCGGGATCGACGGTGTGCGCGTTGATGACGGCGTGATGGAAGGCGGCGAAGTGTCGATGTTTTATGACCCGATGATCGCGAAGCTGATCACATGGGGCGAAACGCGCGACGATGCGGCGGATTTGCAGGTTCAGGCGCTTGATGCCTTCCGTATCAAGGGGCTTGGCCACAATGTCGATTTTCTCAGCGCAATCATGCAGCATCCGCGTTTCCGTTCGGGGGAATTGACCACCGGATTTATCGCAGAAGAATATCCTGACGGGTTTGAAGGCACTGCAGCCTCGGAAGAATTGAAGCGCAATCTAGCGGCAATCGGTGGAGTGCTGGCGACGCTGGATGCTGACCGCGCAAGGCGGATCGATCAGCAGCTCGACGGGCGTACGCTGGCAATCGGCGATTGGACCGTACGTATCGGAGAAACCGATTACGATGTTGCACTGGAAGAAGAAGCAATCACCGTCAACGGCGAGGAAATCGCGCTCGATCTGGAATATTCACCCGGTCAAACGATGGTAGATTTGGAAGTCGGCGATCAGGCGATGACCGTTCAGCTGGCCAAAACGCGCACCGGATTTGATATCACAACGCGCGGTTCCACCCATTCGCTGCGGATTTTACCCGCACATGTTGCCCCGCTGGCAGAACATATGATCGAAAAGATTCCGCCTGATCTAAGCAAGTTCCTGATCTGCCCGATGCCGGGTCTATTGGTGAAACTGCATGTCGGCGCGGGGGATGAGGTTCAGCCCGGACAGCCGCTTGCCACAGTCGAAGCGATGAAGATGGAGAATATTCTGCGCGCTGAAAAGCAAGGTGTGATTGCGTGCCTGAACGCCGAAGAAGGTGAAAGTCTTGCGGTGGATGCGATCATTCTTGAACTTGAGTGAAACTTAATTACGCTTCACTGACCATATGTTCGAAGTTTCGTCATAACTGTGGAAGATTGATTTTGTGATGCTGGGTTCTACCCTGAAATAGGGCATCCTGCCGTTTGCAGGAGGCGCGTATGGCACATCAGGGAGTCGGTTTTTTCAATAATAGAAACCAGTATTTCAAAACTCCGGAAGAGGCGACAACCAGTGATCTATCATCATTGCTGGGCAGGATCGGGGACGGTGACAGTCTGGCCCCGGGTATCGCAGCGATGTTGCTTCAACGCCGTGCAGAACTTGAAGCTATCTTTGCTGAGCATGATGATATGATCGAACAAAGCGAAAAGTTTGGCGTTTTTTCCGGCCTTTCGGCTGACAATGTAACCGCATTGCCCATGGCTGAATAACGCCCTAATTCGTGGTTTGGACGATCAGTTTGGCCAGTAATTTTAGGATATTTTCTTGCATCTCACCCATTTCCCCGATGCGCCCGCCGGGGCCGAAATCACTTTTGACGAATTTCTTGCGGTCGACATACGGATCGGCACGATAATCGCGGCTGAGGAATTTCCCGAAGCGCGCAATCCGTCCTACCGGCTGCGGATCGATTTTGGTTCCGAGATTGGCGAAAAGAAAAGCTGTGCGCAGATCGTCACAAATTATCCGATTGATGAATTGCCTGGACGGCAAGTGGCCGCCGTTGTCAATTTTCCGCCGCGTCAAATTGGCCCGGCAATGTCGGAAGTGCTGACCTTGGGATTTGCCGATGGCGAGGGTGAAGTTGTGATGTTTGCACCCGATGTAAAAGTGCCCGACGGGTCGCGCCTTTTCTAATCTTCCACCATCGCAACGGCCCTGATCCATCCGGCGCTGGCACTTTCAATTTTCACCGGAAAGCAACTGAGGGTGAAACCGTGATCGGGCAATGCGCCAAGATTGGTGAGTTTTTCGATCTGGTAATAGGGATTGATACGGCCAGCCTTGTGCCCTTCCCAAATGATCTTCGGGTCGCGCGTTTCGGCCCAGCGTTTGGCAGTGTGGCTGAAGGGGGCGTCCCAGCTCCACGCATCGGTGCCGACAACTTCGACCCCGCGTTCGGTTAGATACAGCGTGGCTTCCTCACCCAAACCAACGCCCTGATCCGTGAAGTTTTCCGTGCCGTAAATTGCACCCGATTGGACGAGCACAATATCCAGAGGCTGTAGGTCATAATCGATCCGTGCAAGTTCGGCGTCAACTTGCGCCGCGGTTACAACATGGCCGTGCGGAAGATTTGAAAAATTCAGTCGAACGCCGGGCCGCAAAAACCGGTCTAACGGTGCCTCGTCGATGCTTGGTGCTTTGCGCGGACCGGCGGGGTCATTGGCGCCGGTGGTGGAATGATAATGCCACGGCGCATCCATATGCGTGCCATTATGCGTCGATAGCTGCAGCATCTCTACCGCCCAGCCTTCACCATCGGGCAAATCGTTTTTCTCCAAACCGGGGAAAAACATCGCAATCTGTTCCCAGCTTGTTTCATGCGTCACATATTCGATTTGCGGACGCATCACGGGCGGGTCGGAAATTACATCATTGGTGATCGGGATCGAAAGATCGATATAGCGGGTCATCCCAGCCTAGCTTCCTGCGCCCCGGCATCGCCCATAAGGCGCGGTGCCAGCAGCAGCTTGAACAAAACGAACGCCGCACCGGCTGCGGCCGCAAATCCCATGTGGATCAACCAGAACTGGGTCACCGGCATGGTTTCAAACCATCCGCCGACATAACCGACCATCGAATTTCCGGCGAAGAAAGATAGGAAATACAGCCCAATTACCGTTCCTGCGATCTGTTTGGGCGCGAGCCGTGCGAAAAGCGCGAGGCTGACGGGCAACATATGCGCGAACCCGATTGAATTTACGATATGGAACATAACTGGCCAGAACAATCCGATTTTTTCCCCGGCCGGAGTGGTCGCGGCGGCCATATAAAGACAGGCCATGCCGCCGATTGAGAATATTGAACCGATGATAATTTTGCTCAATTCATCCGGTTCCTGCCAACGGGTTTTCCACCAGCGGTAAAACGCCGCCACACCGGCTAGAAAACTGACAGAGACCACCGCATCCAGCGTAATCAGCCATGTCGTGGGAAGTTTTCCCCCGTTCCAATACATTGCGAATTGTTGATCGCCCCAGACAAGATAGGCGTTGAATATTTGATTGTTTGGCACGATGCCAACGGCCAGCACGGGGATCAACAGCAGCAATGCGATGGTTGCCAGCCAGTCCTTGCGGTTCATCGGATCACGCGGTTCCTTGGCCGTTTTGTCCGCCACATCGAAATGTTCTTTGGGCAGGTGTTTCTGGCCCGCGATATAGATGATCAGGCCAATCACCATGCCGACACCGGCGGCGCCAAAGCCCCAATGCCACCCCATAGTCTCGCCCAAAGTGCCGACCACCAACGGGCTGGCAATAACTCCGGCATTGATGCCGAGATAGAAAATCTGGAACGCATCAGCGCGGCGCAGATCTTCGGGTTTGTAAAGGCTGCCGACCTGGCTTGAGATATTGCCTTTGAACATTCCCGACCCAAGGATCAGGCAAGCCAGTGCGAGCAGAAAAGTGACGTTGAACGCCATCAGGAAATGGCCAATCGCCATTGTGACTGCGCCAAGAAAAACCGTTCGGCGTTTGCCCAGCAGCCTGTCAGCAAGCAGCCCGCCAAAAATCGGGGTCAGGTAAACACATGCTGCATATGTCCCGAAAATTGCACTGGCGAAAGCTTGACCTTCCAATCCGCCATAAAGCGCACGCAGCTGTTCAATACCGGCAACTTGTTCAACTTCGCCGGGCAGCAACAGGGAATTGACCATATACAGGACCAGCAGGGCCTGCATGCCGTAAAAACTGAACCGTTCCCATGCCTCGGTAAAGGCAAGATACCCAAGCCCCTTGGGGTGGCCGAGAAACGATTTGTCGCCCGGATTGATATCCAATTCGGGCGTGGCTTCGGCTGCAGTCATTATTTTCCCCTCATTTATGGCAGGGGGTTAGCGCGCCTTTGGCTGCTTGTCTTGCAGGAATTAGGCGGCGCTTAACTGCTGGTCGAGGAACGCAGCGACATCATCCAGCGAGACATCACGGTCCAAAAATGCTGCACCAATTCCGCGCAGCAAAATGAACGGAAGGGTGCCGGCATCCATTTTCTTATCATGCAGCATATGGCTGCCCAATCGCGCACCATCGCAGCCTAAATCAAGCGCGGAAATTTCGGTGGGAAGTCCCGCCGCGCTGATGGCTGCGGTGACAAGTTCTGCCTCACCGTTTGAAATTAATCCACGCCGCGCAGAATACCTTGCGGCAAGAACCATGCCCAGCGCCACGCCTTCGCCGTGCAGCAGCCTGTCTGAATAGCCGGTTTCCGCTTCCAATGCGTGCCCGAATGTGTGCCCGAGATTGAGCAGCGCCCGTGCGCCCGATGTTTCGCGTTCATCCTCTGCAACAATACGCGCTTTGGCCGATACGCTTTGCGCCACTGCATATTCCAGCGCCTCTGCCTGCCGCGAAACGACCCTTGCGCCGTTTTCAACGCACCAATTGAAAAACGCATGGTCGCCCAGAATTCCGTATTTTATAACCTCTGCATAACCGGCGCGCATTTCGCGGTCCGGTAAGGTGCCAAGTGTCGCAATATCCGCCAAGACGAGCGAGGGCTGATGAAACGCACCGATCAGATTTTTGCCGCGCGATGTGTTTATTGCGGTTTTTCCGCCGACCGATGAATCAACCTGCGCCAGCAGTGTTGTAGGAATCTGCACAAAGCCGCACCCACGTTTCAGGATGGAACAGGCAAAGCCGGTCAAATCGCCGACCACACCGCCGCCCAGGGCAATCACATGGTCGCCGCGTTCAACCCCCTGATCCAGCAGCCAGCCGGTCAATTTCTGCAATTGGTCCCAGCTTTTCGATGCTTCGCCTGGTGTGACGCGGAACCACAAGGGTTTGATATCGGATTGTTGCAGGCTGGCGGCCAGCGCCGCGCCATGGGCGTCCATCGCATTGGCATCCGCAACGATGGCGACGCTATCCTTTCGGATAAGTCCGGCCTTACGGATAAGTCCGGTTGCATTTTGCGCCGCATTTTCAAGCAGGCCGCTGCCAACCATGACCTTATAAGAACGTCCGGCAAGTTCGACGGGAATCACAGCCATTGGTCGATTGCCTCGATTATTGCGTTTGCGGTTTGCAGGTGAGGGCCGTTTTCACTTCCGACCCGGATTTGCGCCTGCGAATAGAACGGTTCGCGTTCTTTGTGCAATCGCGTGAGAATTTCGTACGGATCGCCGTTACGTAGCAGCGGCCGCGTGTTGCGGCGGCCGGTACGCTCAACCAGAATGTCGATATCGCAATCGATCCACACGGCGATGGCATTTTTCAAAATCAATGCGCGTGTTTCATCATTGATAAATGCCCCGCCGCCTGTTGCGATCACACCGTCATGTTCATCGATCAACCGGGCGATAACGCGGCGTTCACCATCGCGGAAATATGCCTCGCCATACTGTTCAAAAATTTCGGCAACGGTCAGCTGGGCTGCTTCGGCAATGGCATCATCGGCATCGGCGAAACCTGTGCCAAGCATTCCGGCAAGCTTTCGTCCAACGGTTGATTTGCCCGTACCCATCAGGCCGACCAGAACGATCGGACGGTCAATCCGCCGCGCAATCGCAGCGATTGTCGTCTCGTCCAGAACAAGCTGGCCAGTGGGTGAAGTGTTTTCCTGCATTGCCGCCCCGACTATAGATGCGCTAGGCGGGGCGCAAGAATGGTTCGTGCAGAAAGCAAGTGATTTGAGTATGGCTGCCAATAGCTCCGGTTTCGGCAAAAAGGCCGCTTTGTGGGCGTTCGCATTGGTGATATTCGTGCTGATGTTGGCATGGTTTCACGGCGGAGAGGAACCGATGCACACAATTACGCAGCCGGTGGAAGTTGCCGGTTTTGAAGATGCCGAAATTAACGGAAAAGGTGAAGCGCAATGAAGCGGACATGGCTTTTGGGCGGGGCAGCGGCGGTTGCGCTTTGTTCAACTTTGGTGTTCGCGCAGGACGCACCTGAATCATTGTTGCCGCCCGGCTTTGATGATCCCGCACCCGCTCCGACAGCGGCGCCGCAACCTGTTCAGACGCGTGCGCCAACGTTTCCTTCTGCCCCGGCACCAGCTGGTGCGACATCGTCGCCGGTGGTGCAGCCCATTCCTGAATTGCCCGCTGCAGCTGGGCCGCTGCCAGAAGGAATGCCTTCCATCGCCGAATTGGAAGATCTGGAAATTGACGAACTTGACGAATTGCTGGGGCTGAAACCGAAATACGATATCCCGCCTGCCGCACGGCGCGCATTGACGCATGTCGGCGTGCTTTCAGCCGAAGAAGGCGGGCTGCCGTCCGCTGCGCTTGCCGGCCAGCCAGGCTCGATCGTTCGGGCGGCGCTATCTGGTATCAAACGTCCGCTGGTATCGCGGTGGGGGCACATTCTGCTGCGCCGTTCGCTGGCCAGCAGGCTGACCGCGCCGCAGGGTATGAATCCGGTGGAATTTGCAGCTTTGCGTACGCAGGCGCTCAACAATATTGGCGAACACAGTGTCGCCCGGGCAATCGCGCAGGATGTCGATACCGGCAATTGGAATGCGGGGCTGACCAATGCCGCAATTGATGCATTCATTGGCACAGGCGATATAGTCGGTGTTTGTCCGGTTACACAATTACAGGGCGGCACGCGCGAGGATGCGAGATGGCAATTGCTGCAAAATATTTGTTACGCATTTGCGGGTCAGGGTGCGCGTTCGCAAAACAATCTCAATCGCGCATTCGGCAATAAAATCGCACCTGAAATCGATGTGTTGCTGGCCCAGCGTTATGCCGGTGCTGCGGGCCGTGGGCGGCGGGCAATCAATCTTGAATGGGACGGTGTCGATGAATTGACGCCTTGGCGGTTTGCCCTTGCCAATGCGGTTGGCGCTGAAATCCCAGAAGGCTTGCTTGCCAATCAAAGTGACTATTTCCGCAATGCGGCCGCAACGACACCCGCGCTTGCACTAAGTCGGCGGGTCGATGGCGCCGATGTCGCGGGCGCGCGCGGAGTGTTGTCGTCTCAGGCGATGGTCGATCTTTACAGCCAGCTTGCAGCGCGCGGGGCCAATGATGGGCCTGCCGCGCTTACCGCGTCACGTTTGCGCGATGCCTATACTGCGGGCGATCCTGCCGCCCGTATCGCGGCCATTCGCGATGTTTGGGGCGGAACAGATGGAAATTATGCACGATATGTGCTGACGGCCTATGCCGCAGCGCGTGTCACGCCGAGTGCTGATTTGGCCGAAGATGCCGCTGATCTCATTGCCTCTATGCTAACCGCCGGGTTGGATGCGGATGCATTGTCTTGGGCTTCATTTGTGGGGCAAGGCAGCGAGGCGTGGGGCCAGCTGGCCTTGGCGCAGCCTGCGCGGGCCAATCCGGTTTCGGCGGATCAAATGGCTGCTTTTTTGGGCGATGATGGAAGTCAGGATCAGCGCAAATCGAAATTCCTTCTTGCCGGAATGGCGGGGCTTGGGCGGATCGATAATGCAACGCGCAATGATCTGGCGCAAAGCCTGTCGGTCGATTTGGGGCGCGAAAGCAAATGGAGCAGCACAATTTCGGCAGCGGCAGATGCGGGCAATCCGGCCTTGGTTGCATTCCTGGCTGGGCTGGGGATGCAAGGCAGCGGCTGGGACAAAATGACACCGCGTCACCTCTATCACATTATCTCTGCACTCAACCGCGTTGGCTTGTCGGCAGAAGCGCGCATGATTGCTGCAGAGGCGGTCGCACGGGGCTGATCTGTGTCAGTTGAAATCGACGAGTTTCTCGCCATGCTGGCTGCGGAGCGCGGCGCTGCGGCTAACACATTGGCGGCATATCGCCGCGATCTGGAAGGTGCAGAGGACGCGATTGGCAGGCTTTGCGCGGCGCAAACGGATGATTTGGCGCAGCTGGGCAAATTATGGGGCGATCTGGCACCGTCGAGCGTTGCGCGTAAATCATCGGCGTTGAGGCAGTTTTTCGGATTTCTGGTTGATGAAGGAAGCCGCAAGGATGATCCGTCAACCGCATTGCCCAGGCCCGCGGCAAGACGTCCGCTGCCCAAAATTCTGACTCACCAACAAGTCGGCGCCCTGTTCAAACAGGCCGAGTCAGAGGCTGAGGGCAGCAAGCCTGCGGCTATCAGGATGTTGGCGCTGCTTGAACTGCTATACGGTTCGGGGCTGCGCGCGACAGAGCTTGTTTCGCTGCCGCTATCCGCGGTTCCCCGCGATGCACCGATGCTGACGGTTACTGGCAAGGGCGGCGCGGCGCGGATGGTCCCGGTCAGCCAGCGCGCACAGAAAGCTTTGTCGCTGTGGCTGGCTGTCCGGCCCGATGTGCCTGGATATTTGTTTCCCTCTCGCGGTAAACACCTCACCCGCGTCAGGCTGTTTCAGATGCTGAAGGAATTGGCAGTGCGCGCAGATTTGCCGCGTGAAAAGGTCAGCCCGCATGTCTTGCGCCATGCCTTTGCAACGCATTTGCTGGAAGGCGGCGCTGATCTGCGCGTGTTGCAAACGCTGCTCGGCCATGCCGATATCGCGACAACACAGATATACACCCATGTCGATTCTGCGCGTCTGGTGGCCTTGGTCAATGAATGTCATCCGCTGGCGAAATCGCGCGACAGGCTTGCTCAGCGCGGCACGAAGGACTAGCGCGAGGGCATGATTTCCTATCTCGAATTCGAAAAACCGGTCGCTGAACTCGAATCCCGAATTATCAGCCTGAGAGAAGCGGCTGAAGGTGACGAGGTCGATATTTCCAAAGAGCTGAAAAGGCTTGAGGAAAAAAGCGACAGTCTGATCAAGAGCACGTATAATTCATTGACACCGTGGCAAAAAACGCAGGTTGCGCGGCATCCTGGGCGTCCGCATTTTCGTGATTTTGTCGAGCATGCATTCGAAGATTTCCTGCCTTTGGGTGGTGACCGGAAATTTGCCGATGATGATGCCATTTTGGGCGGATTTGCAAAGCTGAATGGCCGCCGCATTGTCTTGATCGGCCACGAAAAGGGCAATGATACTGAAAGCCGTATCAAGCACAATTTCGGCATGGGTAAGCCAGAGGGATATCGAAAGGCGATCCGTCTGATGGAACTTGCTGATCGATTCGGCCTGCCGGTTGTTACGCTGGTTGACACTTCGGGAGCGTTCCCCGGGATTGAGGCGGAAGAACGCGGTCAGGCAGAAGCCATCGCGCGTTCAACCGAAGCATGTCTGGCGCTTGGCGTGCCAATGGTTGCGACAATCGTTGGTGAAGGCGGTTCGGGCGGTGCGGTCGCTTTGGCCAGCGCGGAACGTGTGCTGATGCTAGAACACGCGGTATATTCGGTGATTTCGCCGGAAGGCTGTGCGTCGATCCTGTGGCGGACTGCGGAAAAAGCACCCGATGCGGCCGAAGCCATGAAAATTACCGCGCAGCATTTGAAGAAATTGGGTGTAATTGACCGGATCGTGAAAGAACCGATTGGCGGCGCGCATCGCGATCCGAAAAAAGCGGCAAAAACCTTGGGCAAGGTGATCGGGGAAGAACTCGATGCATTGGTCAAACTGCCGGAGGAAGAAATTCGCCGGATGCGTGAAGAACGTTTTCTGCAAATCGGTTCTGACTGACAATTCCAGCGGGGAACATCTGGGGCCGCAGACGGTTGATCGGGAAAGGATATTCGGGTGTTTTATGCGCCTACAGTCAATCCAGGAGGAATCGCAATGAACCGTCTTAAATCGTTTATGCTGGCATCGGCCGCCGGATCTACGCTGGCTTTGGGCGGGTGTATGGGCGGTGATGTCCCCAGCTCCTCGGCCCCGATTACTCAGACAGAATCGCAGCAAGGGGCAGAATTTCATCCGAAATTGCTGACCGAATTTGGCGGCACCTATCAAGGTCCGCAAGCGGCCTATGTCGCGCAAATTGGCAAGAATATTGCTGTCCAGTCAGGGCTGGGCAATGCCCGCGATTCTTTCACAGTGTCTCTGCTCAACAGCCCGGTAAACAACGCATTCGCGGTACCCGGCGGATATATTTATTCGACCCGGCAATTGGTCGCCTTGATGAATGACGAGGCAGAGCTTGCAGGCGTTTTGGGGCACGAAGTTGGCCATGTCGCAGCGCGCCATTCGCAGCGCCGGCAAGCCACCTCACAGCGCAATACATTGCTGGGCACTGCGGGGGCGATACTGTCGGGCATTCTGCTGGGCGATAGCGAGATTGGAAATACGCTGTCTCGCGGTTTCTTGCAGGGCTCGCAAATGCTCACGCTGAAATTCTCGCGCGGTCAGGAACTGCAGGCGGATGAACTGGGCATCGAATATCTGGCCAAGGCCGGATATGATCCGACCGCAATGGCCAGTGTTTTGCAAAGCCTCGCAAGCCAGAATGCGCTTGATGCTCGGTTGCAAGGGCGTGGAAATGCGGTGGTTCCCGAATGGGCTTCGACTCATCCCGATCCTGCGGGGCGCGTTCGAACAGCATTAAGCAAGGCTGGCCCTGCGGTTGGAACGCGCAACCGTGACGCGTTTTTAACCCGCATCGATGGCATCACTTACGGCGATGCCCCTGAACAAGGAATCGTCGAAGGACGCCAATTTATCCATCCCGAATTGCGTCTGGCCTTTACCGCCCCGCAGGGTTTTTACATGGTCAACGGATCGCGCGCTGTCTCCATCAACGGACAAAGCGGCAAGGCGCAATTTAGCACGGGGCGCTATGACGGAAATCTTTCGGCATATATCGGTCGGGTCTATGCTGAACTTAGTTCGCAGCAGCAACAAATCCGGCCCGCCAATATCCAAACCACAAGCGTCAACGGTATCAAAGCCGCTTACGGAACAGCGCGAGTGGATTCGGGCAGCGGTCAGGTTGATCTGGTGGTTTTTGCCTATGAATTTTCAAACAGCAGTGCCTATCATTTCCTAACGATCAGCCAGTCAGGCCGGTCAAACACATTTACGCCGATGTTCAATTCCATGCGGCGGATTTCGACTTCCGAAGCTGCCAAAATCGTCCCGCGCCGGATTGATGTGGTCACGGTGCGCCGCGGCGACACGATCCAGTCGCTATCGGACCGGATGGAATATGATGATGCGAAGGTTGAACGTTTCCGTGTGCTCAACGGGCTGAGTTCCACCGATTCATTGCGGGCGGGCCAGAAAGTGAAAATTGTGGTGAAGGGCAGATAATATTCCCTTCCGCGCTGCGTTTGTATGACGCGCAACAAAAAAGGCGGCAGGAAAACCCGCCGCCTTTCTTTGTTTGGTATCGAAATCGTCTATTAGACGGTGTTCGATTCACCCATCTTAGTCGACACAGTCGAGAAAGTGGTGTTCAGCTCGTTACCCAGACCCTGCATTGCAGTGATCGCAGCAACAGCGATAAGTGCAGCAATCAGACCATATTCAATGGCAGTCGCGCCCTGTTCGTCACTAAGCAGATTTTTGAAGAATTTCATTTTAAGTCTCCTGGTTCAGTCTTCGATACCCGACCCATCCTGGTAGATTGCGGATCAAGCGGTTTCTCAATTAGGAGCAACAAGTTGACAAAAGCCTAAGCCTATCCGGCCTATTCTTATGATCCGCCCATTGCGCCTTCAATCTTGGTTGACATCAGACCCCAAAGGCCGGTGTTTTCGTTGGCAACAGCCTCGAAAGCACCAATGGATGCGATGACAACCAAAGAAGCTATCAACCCGTATTCGATGGCAGTGCCCCCAAAATCGTCCTTTGCGATCCGTTTAAGGATGTGCATCAGTTTCATGATTGGTCCCATTCCCTGCGTAGTTGATGGACTGCTTTCTGGTTATGAAACCTTAAGAAAAGGTTGAAGAGAGGCTCAAGAGTGACAAATAGTCCGACAATGATGATGGTTGTAGCTGCCGCATTTTGCAGGCCGGATGGTCTGTGGCTGATGCATCGGCGGCCCGAGAATAAGCAGCATGGCGGCTTGTGGGAATTTCCTGGCGGGAAGGTTGAAAACGGCGAAACTGCGCCAATTGCGCTGGTTCGCGAGGTTCGTGAAGAATTGGGAATTGTTGCAATAACGGATGCGTTGAGACCTTTGGCTTTTGCGCAAAATGAAGGGGATCGCGCCCATCCGCCGATTGTAATCCTTCTTTACAGAATCGATGATTGGACGGGTGAACCGATTGCAATGGAAGGCGGGCAGGTCGGTTGGTTTTCGATATCAGAGATTGAAGAACTGCCAAAACCACCGCTGGATTGTGATCTGGTTCGTCAGCTTTTTCCGCGTTATGTCGAGAATAGCTGAAATTCGCAGCATTTGGGGATTGCCAAGCCAGCGCGGCCCGCTTATGTGCCGCCCTCCAAGCGCACCCGTAGCTCAGCTGGATAGAGTACCTGACTACGAATCAGGGGGCCGGAGGTTCGAATCCTTCCGGGTGCGCCAACACAAAAGCCATCCCGCGTGGGGTGGCTTTTGCGTTTTTGGCGCACAAAATGGCTGGCGCTTTGTGGTAGAAGCACGGCGATTACCCAATTTTGCCGGACGAACAGCTGCAGTCCGGGCGCATTCAATGCATAATCACGTTTGCAAAGAAGGTGTGCTTGACTAGGGTCGGGGCCGTTTGTTTCACCGACATCACGACTGAAAGCGAATTTCCATGAGCAGCCAAATCACTCCTGAAGAGGAAGCAGCGCGCGGCAAACTTCCTGTGCCCGATCATGTGCAGGATGCGGTGCGAACATTGCTCGAATGGTCTGGCGAAGATCCCACGCGTGAAGGGCTGCTCGACACGCCCAAGCGGGTTGCGCGGGCATGGAAGGAATATTGCGAAGGTTATTCCGAAGATCCGGCGATCCACCTCAGCCGGGTGTTTGAAGAAGTTGGCGGTTATGAAGAACTGGTCTTGCTAAAAGACATCCCGTTCCATTCCCACTGCGAACATCATATGGCACCGATCATCGGGAAGGCCGCCATCGCTTATCTGCCGACCAATCACGTTGTCGGGATATCGAAACTTGCGCGGGTGTTGCACGGCTACGCGCGGCGCTTGCAGGTTCAAGAACGGCTAACAGCCGAAGTCGCCGATTGCATTTGGGAAAATCTAGAGCCGCGCGGCGTTGCGGTTGTAATTGAGGCGAGCCATTCCTGTATGACTGCGCGCGGGGTGCGCACACCCGGCGTCGGTATGGTCACCAGCCGGATGATGGGTACATTTTTGGAAGATCAACGCAGCCGCAAAGAAGTGCTGAGCTTGATGGGATATTGAGCTGTTATACCGGCAACACGGTTAGCCAGTGTCCACATGTAAGTGATTGCCCAAACGAAAATACGCCCGCAAGGTCAATCGCGTAATGCCTATCTATCGGTATCGTTGAGAGAAATAGTGGATGCCGTCCAAATCATGGCAATCAAGTGAAACTTTGTGATTCGTAGAGCCAGTGTTTCAATAAAAACCAAATCAGGATGGAAGGGGTGCTGCGGGGTAACCTCTTTGTAAGTTACCCCGCCCGGATCCCGGAATCGTGCCTGTTTTAAAGCTGGCCGATATTAGAGCTGGCTGAGCATATGGTCGGCGCTACTGACCGAAAAATCACCCGGCGCTTCGACATTAAGCTGTTCGACAACACCGTCATTAACGACCATCGAGAAACGCTGTCCGCGCTGGCCAAGGCCGAAACCGCTGCCATCCATTGTCAGGCCGACTGCCTGCGCGAAATCGCCATTGCCGTCTGCCAGCATAGTGATGTCGCTTGATCCGGCATCATTGTTCCATGCACCCATGACGAATGCGTCGTTCACTGCGGTGCAGGCGATTTCATCAACGCCCTTGGCTTTGAGTTCGTCCGCCTTTTCGACGAAGCCGGGAAGGTGCTTAGCCGAACAGGTCGGTGTGTAGGCACCGGGAACAGAAAACAGCGCGACTTTCCGGCCCGCGAAATAGTCGCTCGACTGGACCGCATCGGGCCCTTCGGCGGTTGCCTTGACCAGTTTTACGTCGGGAAGCTTGTCGCCTACTGAAATCGTCATTGCGTAATTTCCTTTGCTAAAAAGTTGCTTTCGCGACCGATATAGGAAGTCAAACCCGTCCGGCAATGATCTTGGCATATAAAGATATCTTTATATTTGCATCAGCCGTGCTCAATCGCTAGACGTAACGCAGTATGAAACGCCCTTTCTGGGCGTATTTTTTTGATTGTTAGATTCAGGAGATGCCGCGTGGCTGCCGAACAGGATTACATCATCAGCGACATTGCATTGGCCGATTATGGCCGGGCAGAGATCAAGATTGCCGAAACCGAAATGCCGGGCCTGATGGCGCTGCGCGAAGAATATGGCGACAGCAAACCGCTATCCGGATCGCGGATTACTGGTTCGCTTCACATGACGATCCAAACGGCTGTTCTGATTGAAACGCTGACCGCGCTGGGTGCGGATGTACGCTGGGCGACCTGCAACATTTTCTCGACTCAGGATCACGCGGCGGCGGCGATTGCCGCGTCGGGCGTGCCGGTCTTTGCGATTAAGGGCGAAAGTCTGGCCGAATATTGGGATTATGTCGGAAAGATTTTTGATTGGGATACCGCTGACGACGCCGACCAGACATCGAACATCATTCTTGACGATGGCGGCGATGCCACGATGTTTGCGCTGTGGGGCGCACGCATCGAAGCCGGCGAAACAATGCCGGAACCGCAGAATGCCGAAGAAATTGAAATGCAGCGCGCGCTGAAGGAATATATCCAGCGCAAGCCCGGCTATCTGACCAAAACGGTCGTAAATCTGCACGGTGTTTCGGAAGAAACCACCACCGGTGTTCACCGCCTTTATCACCTTGCAAAGCAGGGCAAGCTGCCATTCCCTGCGATCAATGTGAATGACAGCGTGACCAAGTCGAAATTCGATAATCTTTACGGCTGCCGCGAATCGCTGGTTGACGCGATCCGCCGTGCCACTGACGTGATGCTTTCAGGCAAGGTTGCATTGGTCGCCGGATATGGTGATGTCGGTAAAGGTTCTGCACAATCGCTACGCAATGGCGGCGCGCGGGTGCTTGTGACCGAAATTGATCCGATCTGCGCATTGCAGGCCGCGATGGAAGGTTTTGAAGTCGTGACGATGGAAGAAGGCGTGAAGCGCGCCGATATCTTCTGCACCACCACAGGCAATGAAGCCGTCATCACTGCTGAACATATGAAGGCGATGAAACCGATGAGCATCGTGTGCAACATCGGCCACTTTGACAGCGAAATCCAGATTTCCGCGCTCGACAATTATGACTGGCAGGAATTGAAGCCTGGTACAGATGTTGTGACGTTTGACGATGGCAAATCGATCATCATTCTAGCCAAGGGCCGTTTGGTGAACCTTGCCTGTGCAACAGGTCACCCCAGTTTTGTGATGAGCTGTTCTTTCACCAATCAGGTGTTGGCGCAGATGGAACTGTGGAACAACAAAGACAGTTACAAAAACGATGTTTACGTTCTGCCAAAGCATTTGGACGAGAAAGTCGCGTCGCTCCACCTCGACAAGCTGGGCGTACAGCTGACCAAATTGAGCCAGGAACAAGCCGATTACATCGGTGTGCCAGTCGATGGTCCGTTCAAGCCGGAACATTACCGCTATTGATCGACTGCCCCCGGGCAATCGGGCAGGTCAAAAAGCGCCGCTCTCACATTGCATTCATGCATTGGGGGCGGCGTTTTTCGTTTTGCGCCAATTTATCTCGTAAATCAGGAGATGCGGCATTGCATCGCGCCCTTGTGACGCATAGCTGAATTGTGATGGAATTTTCACCCACTGCCTTGGTCTTGATCGGCTTGCTTATGGCCACATGGATGGTCGCTGCAGCGTGGATGATGATTGCTGCCGGGACGAAATCGCGCAGTGCCGAAGGTAGCAGGAAGGCCGCCCGCCGCATGGCGCGGATGATTGACGAGGCACCGGCAATCCCGCTGATGGTCCGAACCGATGGCAAAATCGAAGGATCGGACCGGCTTGCCGCTTGGCTGGGGCTGGACGCTTTGCCCGAATATCTGAGCGAGCTGGACGGCGATGGATCGGGCGGCGGGCTTTCCAAAGATCAACTGGCAGATCTGACGGCCAATGTGCGCCGCGCCCAAAAGAGCGCCGCTCCTTTCCGTATGGCACTGACACCGCCTGGATCGCAGCGTAGTTTGGCTGTTCGCGGCGTTCTGGCCGATCCGCAGGTTTCCCCGGGCGGTGCGGCACTGGTGTGGATTTTTGATTTCAGCGAAAGCGAAAGCGAATTGTCGCGGCTGCGCGAAGAAGCGGCGCGCGCCAAAGGGGATTTTGGCGCGCTGGTCGGCATTATCGAAGCGGCGCCGATGCCGATGTGGTTTCGCGGACCCGATACGAAGCTGCAATTGGTCAATGAAGCATATGTCAAAGCGGTTGGGGCGGAATCCGCCGATGTCGCGGTTGATCAACAGATGGAGCTGGTGGAAAAGGTCGACGGGCTTTCAGCAGCGCAAATATCGCGGCAGGCCTTTGACAAATCACTGCCTATTGAACGGATCGTCGCAACCACGGTTGAAGGTGAACGCCGTTCGATGCGCGTTAGCGATCTTCCGCTGGGGGCAGAAGGGATTGCGGGATATGCCGTTGATATTGAGCAGATGGAAGAACTGGCGCGCCAATTCCGCGCCTTCCGCGATGCACAGCGTTCGATGCTTGATCAGCTTTCGATTGGTGTCGGGCAGTTTGATGCCGATCGCAAACTTGGTTTCGCCAATGGTCCGTTCCGGCGGATTTTTGCGCTGCATTCGGGCGTGATTTCACAAGGGCTGGCGTTTGACCGGTTCTTGATGAGCGCACGCGATAGCGGGAAAATTCCCGAAGTACGCGATTTCCCCGAATGGAAAGCGGAACATGCCGAATGGTTTTCGGCCGATGAAACACAGGAAGAGGCGTGGCCGCTGTCCGACGGCACACATTTGCGGATAATTGCGCAGCCCATGCCCGATGGCGGACTGGTTTTGATCGCAGAAGACCGGACAGAACAATTGGCCTTGTCTGCAACGAGAGACACATTGTTGCGGACCCGGACGGCAACCTTCGACAGTCTTTTTGAGGCGCTCGCCGTATTCGCGCCGGACGGTAGGCTGCAGCTTTGGAACCGTAGTTTTGCGGGCATCTGGGGGCTGGAGGCTGATCGGTTGGAGGGGCATCCGGCCGCGCCTGATTTGCTCGATGCGATTGCGCCCAACCTCCTCAATCCCAAACGGGCCAAGGATGTTGGCGATGCCATACGCAAGGCAACGCTCGACCGACACGAACAGGGGGGGCGAATTTCGCTGGGCGATGGGCGGACGTTGGAATATGCGGGCGTACCTCTGCCGGATGGAAACGGGCTGCTGACGGTGCTCGACATTACCGATTCGCAAATGGCCGAAGACTCATTGCGCGAACGGAACAAGGCGTTGGAAGCCGCCGATGAAGTCAAAACCCGTTTTCTGTCCAATATGAGCTATGAATTCCGCACACCGCTAACCTCGATTGGCGGTTTTGCAGAATTGCTGGAAGCGGGCGTGGCTGGTGAATTGACCGATCAGGGCAAGGAATATGTTGAGGCAATTCTGTCGTCCGTCCGAAGGTTGACCGATCAGGTTGAGAATGTTCTGGACCTATCGCAAAGCGAAGCTGGGCTGTTGCCACTGAACAAAAAGCCGGTCGAATTGCTGCAATTTGTTTCCGATGTTGTGCGAACACGCGAAGATGCGATTTCGGGTGCCGGAATTACGCTCGATCTGCGCGGCAGCAAGTCCAGTGGCAGGATCGAACTTGACGTGCGGCAGCTGGGTAAAGCGATCGCGCAATTGCTGGATAATGCAATTTCCGCGACACCGCGCGGCGGAAAAATCCTTGTTGATTTGTCCCGCCCCAAGGGCACGGCCCAGATCGTTGTGTCCGACAATGGTGCGGGGATGAGCAAGGCGGAACTGGCGCAGGCTTTGGATGGAGAGATCGTTTCAAAGCGGCAGGGATTGGGAATTCCTCTGGCCCGGCAATTGGTCGAATCGCACGGTGGCACATTGGAAATTGAATCGCGTAAAGGTGAAGGCACCGCCGCGATTATACGTATCCCATGACGATTAAACTGCCCGATCTTGCGGCGATGGATGCGCTGGGGCGGCGTATCGCGGCAAATTTGTACGTTGGTGATGTTGTGGCGCTTACAGGCGGGCTTGGTGCGGGAAAAACGACATTGGCACGTTCGATAATTTCGGCCTTGGGTTTTGCCGAAGAAGTGCCGTCCCCTACCTTCACGATCATCCAGACCTATGATCCGCCGGCAATTTCCTTGCCTTTGGTTCATGCGGATTTCTACCGGCTGGATTCTCCCGCAGAGGTCGCCGAATTGGGCTTAGATGATTACCGAGAGGGGGCTGTGCTGCTGGCTGAATGGCCAGATCACGCGGGCGGTTTCGGGCATGAGGCAGGCTGTCTTTCGATTACGCTGGAAATTGCGGATGAAGGCCGGATTGCGATTGTCGAGCCGGGGGTTGATTGGGTAGATCGGTGGATATGACAATGCATCCACTGGGTCTCGATTCTTTCCTTGAAAACGCCGGTTGGGGCGGGGCGGCGGTTGATCCCATTCCCGGCGATGCATCCTTCCGGCGGTATTTCAGGATTGCCGGTGAAGGCCGTAATGCAATGCTGATGTTCGCGCCGCCGCCAGAAGAAAATCCTGAACCATTTCTCGATGTCGCGCATTGGCTGAGCGAAAACGGGCAACGCGCGCCAGCAATTTTTGCAGAGGATGCAGCCAATGGCTGGGTTCTGATCGAAGATTTCGGGAACGACCGAATGCGCGATTGGCTGGATGATAACCCTGCGGCAGAAACGGCAACCTATCGCGGTGCAGTCGATGCATTGGTGGCGCTGCACCGCAAGGCTGCGGGGCCGTTCGCGCCTTATGATATGGCGGTCTACCAACGTGAAGCGGCTTTGCTGACACAGTGGTATTGCCCTGCGATGGGGCTAAACGTTGATAACAAGGGCTACGGCGCCGCCTGGACGCAGGCATTGTCGCCATTGATCAAACGTCAGCAAGCGGGCGTTACCGTGCTGCGCGATTATCATGCCGAAAATATCATGCTGCTTGATCCAGCAGAAGATGGAACGGGCGCACAGGGCCTGATTGATTTTCAGGACGCGCTGGTCGGTCATCCCGCCTATGATCTAGTTTCATTGTTGCAGGATGCGCGGCGCGAAGTGTCGCCCGAACTCGAACGTAGCATGCTCGATCATTATTGCCGCAAAGCCAACCCCGGTGACGATTTCGAAGCTGATTATGCGCTGCTTGGCGCGCAGCGAAATGCGAAGATTGTGGGCATTTTTACCCGCCTGAGCAAACGCGATGGCAAGCACCATTATCCCGCGATGATACCGCGTGTATGGGAAGCGATGGAGCGTGATTTGAAACATCCTGCATTGTTGCCCGTGGCAAATTGGTTTGCGGCAAATATTCCGCGGAAAATTCGCGATGCTTTCGGCGGAGAGGTAAAGTGACAAGACTTGCCTCTGACACTGCCATGGTGATGGCCGCAGGGATGGGCAAAAGGATGCGCCCGCTTACCGCCGCGCAGCCCAAGCCGTTGGTACGGGTCGCGGGCAAACCGCTGATCGATCACACGCTTGACCGGCTAGTCGAAGCGGGGATTTCAAATGCGGTGGTCAATGTGCATTATCTGGCTGACGCGTTGGAGGCACATTTGCATGGGCGTTCCGTTCCGAAAATTGCGATCTCGGATGAACGTGCTGAATTGTTGGAAACCGGCGGGGGCATGGTTAAGGCGCAAAGCGCACTGCCCGATCCGTTCTTTTGCCTAAATTCGGACAATGTCTGGCTCGACGGTCCGCGCAATGCGCTGCAAGAACTGACAGCGCGGTGGGATCCGGTTAAAATGGATGCATTGTTGTTGCTTGTGCCGCATGCCAATGCGCGCAACTTTAACGGTAAAGGCGATTTCCATATGGATGCGTTGGGGAAGGTTTCTCGCCGCCGGTCAGGCCGTATCGCGCCATTCATCTATACCGGTATTCAGCTGGTTTCGCACAGGCTGCTGCGTGACGCGCCTGATGGAAAGTTTTCAACCAATATCCTTTGGCAGCGCGCCTTGGAGGAGGGCCGGTTGTTCGGTTCCGGTTTTACCGGACAATGGTTCGAAGTCGGCACACCAAAAGCGATCGGGCCAACCGAAGAAGCGCTCAGGCGTGGGTGATCGGGTAGGCCCTAAAGTCTATTCGATTGCTGCGCATCGCGGCTTTGCAGATGCGCTGGTGGCCGGTTTGGTCCCGCGTTACTCCGATCCCGAACTGGGCCTTGCCAAATTGACCTTGCTGCTGCCCAGCGCGCGTGCGGCGCGGACGATAAGCGAGGCATTTATCCGGCATTTCGGTGAAAGCCGGCAGCAGGGCATGCTGATGCCCCGTATGGCTGTGGTTGGCGATCTGGATCTGGATGAAACGCTCGGCTCATTGCTCGATCCGCTGGGGGCCTGCGAAATTTCGCCCGCCGCTGATCCGATGCGCCGGATTTTTGCCTTGGTGGAGCTTCTGCGCGCTGAAATGGGGGAAGATGCGCCGCCCACATCGGCATTGCTGCGTCTTGCCAGAGAGGCTGCGGCGACCATGGATCGCTTGCTGGTCGAAAATGTCTCGCCCGATGATCTAATTGGAGAGCCTGTGCTCGAACGGCTGGGCGATTTGGCCGAACATTGGCAAAAATCTATCCGGCTGTTTGCCCGTGTGCAGCAGCAATGGCTGGTTCAGCTGGAACAGCGCGGCGAAGTTGATGGCGCGGCCCGGCGCAATCTGCTGTTCGAACGGGCGCGTAATCGGTGGCGTGAAGCTCCACCTTCCACGCCAATCGTCGCCGCCGGTGTGACCAGCGCTGCGCCTGAACTTGCAAAAATGCTGCGAACGATTGCCGATCTTGAAAACGGGGCGGTGATATTGCCCGATCTCGATCTGGCGATGGCTGATACAGCTTGGGACGAATTGGGGGCAGCGGGACAGTCTGATGACCCCGGCGGACTGACATTCGGGCGCGGTGATGTGCTTACCCATCCGCAATATCACTTGAAATTGCTGCTCAACCGCATGGGTGTTAATCGCGCGGAGGTCCGCCAATGGCATCGCAAGGGCGCCTCGGCCGCGCCGCCCGAGCGGACACATGCGATATCATCGCTGTTCCTGCCGCCCGAAGCGAGCAAGGTCTGGGTCGATTTGAAGCCGGAGAAACGCAGGCTTGCCGGTGTCCGCTTGATAAAATCGCAGAATAGCGAAGAAGAAGCGCAAGCGATTGCGGTGCTGGTGCGCGAAACCCTGGAAGAACCGGAGAAAACCGTTGCAATAATCACGCCCGATCGCGGATTGGCGCGGCGCGTGGTTCAGCATTTGGAACGCTGGAACATCGCTGCCGATGACAGCGCTGGCCAGCCGCTGCATTTGACGGCAGCAGGACGGTTTTTGTTGCAATTGGCAGAAGTCATCTCGGACGATGTTGCGCCCGTCGCATTGATCGCTGCGCTCGCGCATCCGATGGTGCGGCGTGGAGAACAGCGGCGCGAATGGCTTGAGGCATTGCGAGCGTTCGAACGAAAGCTGCGCGGCCCACGTCCATCTGGCGGTTTTGAAACGCTCTCTATCGTTGCCAGAGATGCCGGTGTGGGTGATTGGTGGAATGAAGTCACCGAAATATTGAAGCCCATGGCTGGCGGCGGCGACGAGAGATCGGCATTGGCCGACCGGACCGATAGTTTGACCTTGGCTGCTGAAGCATTGGCTGGCGGCGATTTATGGGCACGCGAAGACGGACGGTCACTGAGCCGTTTCCTCGACGAATTCCGGCGGAATGCACGCGATATTGGTACGCATATTGAAAATGATGAACTTCACGCTGTTTTGCGCGATGCGATGAGCGAAATTGCCGTTCGGCCGCCCTATGGCGGTCACCCGCGGGTGGCGATTTACGGCTTGCTAGAATCGCGCATGACGCGGGCTGATCTGGTGCTGTGCGGCGGCCTGAACGAAGGCACATGGCCTGCAACGCCCAGCACCGATCCTTTGCTGGCCCCTGCTATCTTGCGCGCATTGGGTGTGCCAGGGAGTGAATTCAGGATCGGTCTATCGGCGCATGATTTGGCCGGTGCATTGGGCGCCCCCCAAGTGGTTCTTAGCAGGGCTGTGCGCGATACAGACGGTCCGGCGATACCTTCGCGTTTCCTTCTGCGGATTGAAGCTTTGCTGGGCGAACGGGCGGATGAGCACCGCGAGGAACGGATACCGTCAATCGCAAGCAATTTGGACCGGATCGTTGCGCGCAGTGAAGAATATCCACGTCCGCAGCCCGATCCTTCGCCCGCGCTTCGCGATGTGCCGATCAAAGTGACCGCGCTCGACCGGCTATTGGGCGATCCTTATCAATTCTACGCATCCGAAGTTCTTGGATTGCGCGGGCTGGATGACCTTGATGCGGATTCGACGCCCGCATGGCAGGGCACGCTGGCGCATGACATTTTGCAAAAATGGCATGAGGCACGGGTGTCCAATCCCAAGGCCGATATCATCGCGGCCGCGGAGAAAGTGTTCAGCGAAAAAAATGTCCATCCATTGTTGCGCGGTTTATGGAGCCCGCGCCTCTTTGCCGCGCTCGAATGGGTTGCGGAGACAATCGAAGCGCAGCAAGATCGAGAGGTCGTTTCCGTGGAGCGTAAGGGCTCAATGAAGCACAAAGGCGTGCGTGTGTATGGCCGCGCCGACAGGATTGACCGGCTTGCAGACAATTCGTTGGCGATCATCGATTACAAGACGGGCATTCCGCCATCAGCCTCGCAAGTCGAAGCGGGCTTCGCCCTGCAATTGGGGCTTCTTGGCCTGATAGCGCGCGACGGAGATTTTGACGGACTGTCGGGCGATGCAGTGAAGTTTGAATATTGGTCACTTGCCAGAGACAAGGCGGGCGGGTTCGGCTTTGTCGATGTTCCGCTGAATACCGGCAAAAAGCGTAGCGGTCTGGAGCCCGATGAAATGTTGCCCGCGACAGAGGTATTTCTGGATCAGGCGATCAGCCAATTTATCAAAGGCACAGCGCCGTTTACAGCCAAATTGAACCCGAACTATCCCGGCTATGATCAGTATGACCAGCTGATGCGTCTGGAAGAATGGCAAATCCAGCTGGCTGAAAATGCAGAGGATAACGCATGAGCGGCGCAGTCTATCCGCTTGAGGGAAACCAGCTAGAGGCCGTAAACCCGACTGAAAGCGTGTGGCTGTCAGCCTCTGCCGGAACGGGCAAGACGCAGGTTTTGTCGGCGCGGGTGCTGCGGTTGCTGCTGCAACCGCGCATAGATCCTTCGCAAATTTTGTGCCTCACCTTTACGAAAGCGGGCGCTGCCGAAATGGCAGTGCGGATAAATGAAGTGCTGGCCCGGTGGGTGCGGCTGGGCGATACGAAACTGGCCAAAGAATTGCGCCATTTGGGTGCAAACAGCGGGCCTGAAACACAGGCCAAAGCGCGGACGCTATTCGCCAGCGTACTGGATTGTCCCGGCGGGGGATTGCGGATCGATACGATCCACGCGTTTTCGCAATGGTTGCTTGCCAATTTTCCCAATGAAGCAGAATTGATCCCCGGCGCGCAGCCAATGGAAGACCGCGAACGCGAATTGCTTTCGCGCGATGTGCTGTCAGATTTGCTGGTTGCGGCTGAAAAACAGGGTGATACCGCAACATTGCAAGCGGTTTCGGACTTCACCCGCCGAAAAGATCCCGATGCCTTGCGCGCATGGCTGATGCGCTGCGCCGGCGCGAAACATTTATGGTTTGGCCGCAATGTTTGGCAGCCGCCGATGCGCGGACATGTGCTTAAGCTGATTGGCCTGCCAAGCGATGCAAATCCGGCCCATATTGTCCAATTATGTGCCGATCCAGCGTTTGATCACGCGGCCTTGCGATTGTGCCTTGCGGGTTATCGCAATTGGAAATCCAAAAGCGCCGACGCCGCCGTTCCCGCAATAGAGGCGTGGCTGGCTGCGGGGGATGCCGAGAAACCGGGGCTCACGGAAAATCTGCAAAACGCGCTGTTTTACAATAATGGCAATGGCAAGCTGCCCAAATCGGCCGATGATGCGTTTGCGGGTGCTTCTGCCAAAGTGGCCGCATCACTCGCAGTGATTGGGAATTTTCAGCATCTGTTGGAATTGAGCGAATTTCTTGTTCCCGCATTAGAGCTGGGACGAAAATTTGCCTTGGCATGGGACGAGGCAAAAAAGCGCGACGGATTGCTAGATTTCGATGATCTGATTGAGCGCGCGGCATTGCTCTTGTCCGAACAAGTGTCTGCCGAATGGATACGGTATAAACTCGACAGGCAGTTTGATCATATTCTGATCGACGAGGCGCAGGACACCAATGGCGCTCAATGGTCGATTATCGACGCGCTAATCGACGATTTTTTTGCCGGTGACGGGGCTGCGGGTGGCAAGTTGAGAACGATCTTTACGGTCGGTGATTACAAACAGGCGATCTTTGGTTTCCAAGGCACCAGCCCGGAAAACTTCCGCGCGGCGAAAAATCGGGTTCGAAAGTCGATGCGCGATTCTGCGGAAAATGCCATTGAGGCAAAACGCGGCGGCAGGGTGCGTGAATTGCTCGATCTTGATCTTGGGCATTCCTTTCGTACCGGACAGCCGGTTTTGGAATTTGTTGACCGGGCGATTCAGGCGATCGGTCCCGATGCTTTTGGGCTGGATGGCGCAGTTGAAAATCATAGCGGCAAGGAACGGGCAGGGCTGGTCACCTTGTGGAACCCTGTGCAGGACACAAGCGACGAAGCTGCAGGGGACGATGGCGAAGAAAACTGGCTTGCGCGGCACGACCGCCAGCTGGCCGAACGTATCGCCGCGCAGGTTGATCGCTGGCTGACCGATCAACCTTTTGCGCTGGAAAAGGATCAACACCGTGCTGCAACTGCGGGCGACATCATGGTCCTGGTGCGAAGCCGCAAGGAACTCGCATCGCTGATTGTAGCAAGGCTGCACGCGAAAGGTGTTCCGGTTGCGGGTGTAGACAGGCTGCGACTGGGTGCGCCCTTGGCAGTGAAGGATTTGATGGCGGCGATACGGTTTGCCGCGCAGCCGCTTGACGATCTAAACCTTGCCAATTTGCTGTCATCGCCGCTGATCGGTTGGGGTCAGGACGATCTGCTCAAATATATCCCGCGCGAGGACAAGGTACGTTTGTGGCATCATTTGCGCGCAAACGGCGCGCCGTTTGTTGCCGCAACGATAGAGCGTTTGCGGCGGCTGCTTGCGCTGGCTGATTTCGAGACACCGCAGGCCTTGCTCCAATGGATGCTGGTCGGGCCATGGCAGGGCCGCGCAAAACTGATCGCACGATTGGGGCGAGAGGCGAATGACCCCATTGATGAATTGCTCAATGCGGCATTCAGCTATGAAAATTCTCACACACCCAGCCTTGCAGGATTCATCCAATGGTTTGACGCAAGCGATGATGATCTAAAGCGCGACCCCGATCAGGCTGCAGATTTCGTTCGGGTCATGACAGTTCATGGATCGAAAGGTTTGCAGGCGCCGATTGTGATTATGGCCGATGCGGCAAGCAAGCCGGGCCGTGTTCGCGATCTATCTTTGGAAGAGGAGCAAATCGGATCGGACAAATCGCGCAAAGTCCCGCTACCCTCGTTGAAAGGGGATGAACGGTGCGGGCTGATTGAGCAAGCCTATGATGATGCAGAGGCGGCAGAACTGAAGGAACATTGGCGGTTGCTTTATGTGGCGATGACACGCGCGGAAGAGGCACTGTTTATCGGCGGATCGATGGGCAAGAAAGTCAAGCAGCCACATGAAAACAGCTGGTTTGCGCGGCTTGAACCATTGTTTGGCGAAGAAGCGCTGGAAGATGATCTGTGGGGGGCAAGGCGCGAAATTGGCACGCGAGCAAAGCCGGTGAAGCAGGCGCTGCCGAAACAGATTGGTGAGGTTGAAGCCATCTTACCCGAATGGGCGCGCAATCCGATCGGGCCCGAACCGCGTCCGCCCCGGCCGCTTGCTCCATCATCGGCGGGCGATGACCATGCCGCCGAGCCGCCATTGCCGCCAGACGCCGCCAAATATGCGGCGCAGCGCGGTGTGCTTATCCATTCGCTGTTAGAGCGATTGCCAGAGGTTGATGCCGATCTGCGCCAACAATTGGCGGCCCGCTGGCTGGAACGGCACGCTGCGGAATTGCCCGCTGATATGAGGGATGAAATGCTCCAAACCGCGCTGGCGGTCATGGCAGAACCGGAATTTCAGGATGTTTTCTCATCCGATGCGCTTGCCGAGGTCCCGCTAGCGGCGACGGTTGACGGGCAAGTCGTGGCGGGCATCGCAGACCGTCTTTTGGTAACGGCGGATACGATAACTGTGGTGGATTTCAAAAGTGCGCGGCGCCCCCCGAAATCGTTGGAAGAGATTCCTGCCGCGACGATCGGTCAGATGTCTGCCTATGCCGCTGCGCTGGAGGTAATCTATCCCGCACGGCGGATTAAAGCGGCGGTTCTTTACACGCAGGAGCCGCAAATATTTACAATTCCCGAGAGTTTGTTGGCGGCGAACAAGCGGCAATTGTCCACAGGTCAGGAAAGCTTTGCCGCTGCACCCGTTGAGTGAGCCAAAATTGCACCTAGATAGGTTGTATAAAAGATAGGAGAATTCCCATGGCGACAATCAACGTCACCGATGACAGCTTCAAAACAGACGTTCTCGAATCCGACAAGCCCGTTTTGGTCGATTTCTGGGCCGAATGGTGCGGGCCGTGCAAAATGATTGCGCCTGCGCTTGAAGAAATCAGCGATGAACTGTCTGATCAAGTGACCATCGCCAAGATGGATATCATGGAGAATACGGGCATTCCGGGTGAAATCGGCGTGCAATCGATCCCGCTTATGATCCTGTTCAAAAATGGTGAAGCCGTCGCCAAAAAGCTAGGTGCGGCTCCGAAGGGGCAACTAAAGGGCTGGATTGAAAGCGAGCTGTAAGCGCGCCGAAGTTTGAGCCAAAACGTTTAGGCGGCGGGTGAATATCCCGCCGCTGACAACCGCTCAGCCAAATCATCAAACAACGCGCGATTGGCCGCGCCGATCATGCCTTTGCGGCCGCTATCGACCGTATAGGGTGAGCCATCCGGCCTTAAACACACGCCGCCTGCCTCATTGAGAAACAGGCATCCCGCTGCATGATCCCAGGGCAAAGTCCGCTCATAAATCGCCAAATCATGTTCGCCCAGCGCTGTCAGCGGATATTGTTCCGCCGCGCAGCCGGGCGCTTTTACTAGCGAATAATGCGGCGCAATTTCGGCATCAAATAGGGTGCGTTGATCCGCCGCCATATAGCGGGTCATCGCAGCAAGACGCGGCGAGGCACTCCCGCTCGATCTTGCGGTGGTTTTTGTGCCATCAATGAATGCTCCAGCGCCAAGATGTGTGTGACACATCCGATTGCGGCGCGGGTCATAGATCCATCCGGATTGCGTTTCACCCCGGTCGGCAAAAGCAATCATAATTGCAAAATGTCCTGATCCATTCGCAAAATTTGTTGTTCCGTCGATGGGGTCGATGATCCAGCAGGCACGCGACAGCCGGTCCATTACGGCGGGATTTGCATGAGCAGCCTCTTCACCGACAATGGCTGCGCCGGGCATTATTTTCGCCAGCCCCTCGCTGAGCATTTCCTCAGCCTCACGGTCGGCAATGGTGACCAGATCATCCTTTGCCTTTTCAATCACCTCGCCTTCGCGCAAGTTTTGATAGCGCGGCATAATCGCCCGCGCTGCGACATCGCGCATCAGACCCAGCACTTGCCGGTCCAGAGCGTTCAAGAACGGTAATCCGCATTGATGTCGATATAGCCATGCGTCAGATCGCAGGTCCAAACCGTGGCACGCCCTTCGCCAATGCCCATGTCGACCTGAACGGTGATGTCTTGGCCCTTCAGGTGCCTTGCAACCGGCGTTTCGTCATAATCAGCAACGGGCTGGCCATCGCGCGCCGCCCAAATTCCGCCGAAGCCAATGGATAGCTTGTCGCGATTGGCAGGCTCTCCAGCTTTGCCGACGGCCATCACCACGCGGCCCCAATTTGCATCGGCACCGGCAATGGCGGTTTTGACCAGCGGAGAATTGGCGACCGACAGCCCGACAATATGCGCGCTCATATCGTTTGCAGCCCCGCTTACAGCGATTTCGATGAACTTCTGCGCGCCTTCGCCATCACGCACCACCAGATGTGCCAGCTGGCGGCATATGTCATCGAATGCGGCGGCAAAAGCGTCTGCCCCTGCATCATCGAACGAAGTCAGGCGGCTATTGCCCGCTTTACCGGTTGCAAATGCCAATACAGTGTCGCTTGTAGAGGTATCGCTATCCACGGTGATGCAGGAAAAGCTCTGCTGGTTTGATTTTTCCAGCAGCAATTGAAGGAAGCCGGGATCGATAGCCGCATCGGTGAAAATATAGCCGAGCATCGTCGCCATATCGGGGGCAATCATACCGCTTCCTTTGATCACCGCGCTGATATTCACTCGCTTGCCGCCGACCATGGCAGAGGCTGCGGCACCCTTTGCAAAAGTATCGGTGGTGGCGATGGTGTTGGCGGCATCTTCCCAGCGGCATTCATCCGCTTTGACCACATCTGAAATGCCTTGACGCGCCTTGTCTTTGGGCAGCGGTACGCCGATTACGCCGGTGGAGGACACAAAGACTTCGCTGGTTGAACAGCCAATGTGCCCTGCGACTTGCTGCATGATCTGTTCCACCGCTTCACGTCCACGATAACCGGTGAAAGCATTGGCGTTACCGGCATTGACGATCAGCGCCCGCGCTGTGCCGCCTTTTACATGTTCGCGGCCAAGCTCAACCTCGCTCGACGGGCAGGCGCTGCGTGTAAAAACACCGGCAACTGCGGTATTTTCGCACAATTCGACATATGTCAGATCGCAACGTTCCCAATCGCGATATCCAGCACGCGCAACGCGCAGCTTTACCCCGTCAATTGCAGGCAAATCAGGAAATGGCAGCGCGAGCGGAGAGCGGGTTAGGTCCATATTTGCGGCTTAGAATGTGCAGCGGTGTGCCGCAACATTCAATGCGGCCAGCACTTGACCATGACAGCAGAAATTTGAGGTCGAAGAGGTTCCCGCAAAGCAGTCCAAAAGCCTTGCATGAGCTTTGCAGTTTACGATCCGGCCTCGACATCCTATGTAGCGGTGTAATGCGCCGTATATTCGCCTTTCTAGCACTGTTTTCCGGCCTTTTGGCGGCGGGCGCGCCGGCCAATGCGGCGGTCCTGAATGAAGCGTGTGAGCAGGTTTCTACCGCTGATTTCACGCAATCGGGCAAAAAAACGGAATGCAATTGCCGTTCCGAAAAGCGCGGAACACCGGGGAAGCGGGACGGTAACCAGGGCTGCAAGGCACGCAAGCCGATCATCATCTATATCCCCACAGTTCAAATGGGCATTGATCGCGCTTACGAATAACGCCCCTGAAATTTTTCAGCATTAACCGCGAGGATTGGCCGATTCACGGCGCACGCGCGGCAATTCCCCATTTGAATCTCCCGAAAGACCGTTCATGCTCAATGCAATTATGAAATCCGTATTCGGATCGTCCAACGATCGTTATATTAAGTCGATTGGCAAAGTTGTTAATCAAATTAATGATTTGGAGCCTCAAATTCAGGCTCTTAGTGACGAGGAATTGCAGGCCCAGACGGCCAAGTTCCGCCAGCAGCTTGCCGATGGCAAAGAACTGAACGACATTCTTCCCGAGGCATTTGCAACCGTTCGCGAGGCGTCTGTTCGTGTGCTGGGGATGCGCCATTTCGATGTTCAGATGGTCGGCGGCATTGTGCTTCATCGCGGTGAAATTTCCGAAATGCGTACGGGCGAGGGTAAGACACTGGTGGCGACGCTGGCGGTCTATCTGAATGCGATTGAGGGCAAGGGTGTCCATGTGGTCACCGTCAATGATTATCTGGCCAGCCGCGATGCCGAATGGATGGGGCAGCTTTATCGTTGGATGGGACTGACTGTTGGTGTGATCATACCCAATCTGGGCGAATTTGAACGCCGCGAAGCCTATGGATCGGACATAACTTACGGCACGAATAATGAATTCGGTTTTGACTATCTGCGCGACAATATGAAACACGAGCGCGGCCAGATGGTCCAGCGGCCATTCAATTTCGCAATTGTCGATGAGGTCGATTCAATCCTGATTGACGAGGCACGGACCCCGCTGATCATCTCTGGCCCAACAGAAGATAAGACGGATCTTTACGTGTCGATTGACGCGATTGTGAAAGAAATCCCCGAAGAATGGTACGAAAAGGATGAGAAAACCAAAAACATCCAAATGACCGAAGATGGTCACGAACAGGTCGAACAATTGCTGATCGAACGCGGCCTGCTGGAAACCGACAACCTCTATGATGTTGAGAACACGCAGGTCGTCCATCATCTGGATCAGGCGCTTAAAGCGGTTCACATGTTCAAGCGTGATACTGATTACATCGTCAAAGATGACAAGGTTGTGATTATCGATGAATTTACAGGCCGAATGATGGATGGTCGCCGCTGGTCGAACGGCCTGCATCAGGCGTGTGAGGCAAAAGAAGGTGTCAAGATTGAGCCGGAAAACCAGACAATGGCCTCGATCACGTTCCAGAATTATTTCCGCATGTATCCAAAACTGTCCGGCATGACCGGCACCGCCGCGACGGAAGCTGCGGAATTCTGGGACATTTACAAAATGAACGTGGTCGAAATCCCGACCAACAAACCCGTTCGCCGGGTTGATGAAGAAGATGAATTTTACAAGAATACGCAGGACAAATTCCAAGCCATCGCCAAGGCAATTCGTGAACAGCATGAAATCGGCCAGCCGGTTCTGGTCGGAACCGTTTCTATCGAGAAGTCAGAACTGCTGTCAAAATTCCTCGATGAAGAAGGCGTAAAGCACGAAATCCTCAACGCGCGCCAACATGAACGCGAAGCGCATATTGTCGCGCAGGCTGGCCGGATCGGTGCGGTGACCATTGCGACTAATATGGCCGGCCGCGGGACCGACATTCAACTCGGCGGCAACATCGATTTCCGGATCGATGACGAACTTTCCGAAATGGAACAGGGCGCCGCGCGCGATGCTGCGGTCAAGAAAATCGAAGACGAAGTTTTGGCCGAGCGTGAGAGAGTTCGCGAAGCTGGCGGTCTGTTCGTTTTGGCGACGGAACGCCACGAAAGTCGCCGTATCGATAATCAGCTGCGCGGCCGTTCGGGCCGTCAGGGTGATCCGGGCCTGTCGCGCTTTTACCTTTGTCTGGAAGATGATTTGCTGCGTATTTTCGGGCCGGATACGCTTTTCTCGCGGATGATGAATTCAAACCTCGACGACGGGGAGGCAATCGGCTCCAAATGGCTTTCAAAAGCAATCGAAACCGCGCAGAAAAAGGTTGAAGCGCGCAATTATGACGTCCGCAAACAGGTCGTTGAATATGATGATGTGATGAATGACCAGCGTAAGGTCATTTATGAACAACGCTCCGAAATTATGGATAGCGAGGCGGTTGACGATGTGGTCGTCGACATGCGTCACGACACGGTCAATTCGATTGTAACAGCGGCTTGCCCTCCGGGTTCCTATCCCGAACAATGGGATATCGACAGTCTGAAAGAAAAGTCGGGCGAGGTGCTTGGTCTGGAAGTGCCGATAGAGGCATGGCTAGAAGAAGATACGGTCGAACCTGAAATCATCGAAGAACGTCTGCGCGAACAGACCGACCAGATTATGGACAAGAAGATTGCATCGGCCGACCCCGCAATCTGGCGGCGGGTTGAAAAAAGCATTTTGCTTGAACGGCTTGATCACCATTGGAAAGAACACCTCGCAACGCTTGATGCGCTGCGACAGGTGGTGTTTTTGCGTGCCCATGCGCAAAAACAACCGCTCAATGAATATAAGCAAGAGGCATTCGGCCTGTTCGAACAGATGCTCAACACGCTGCGCGAAGACATCACCAGCATCCTGATCAAAAGCGAATTGCGCATGGCGCCGCCCGTTCAGGAGGAACTGCCGGACCTGCCCGATTTCCTGACAGGGCATATCGATCCGCTGACGGGTCTCGACAATTCAAACGATGGTGACGGATCGGCAGAGCAGCAGGCTATGCTGGGTTCGCTGGCAGGCAGTCCGCGTGCAGCAGCAGGGCCGGGCGGTGCGGCGACGCGGGTTGAAAACCCCTATGAAGGGCAAGACATCAGCCGCAACGCGCAGTGTCCGTGCGGATCAGGCAATAAGTACAAACATTGTCATGGGGCTGCGAAATAGGGATTGGGTTTTGCCCGCTTGCTGATCAAACCTATCGGGGCTTCCGCACCATTGCTTCCAAGGGCGGTGATTGCGGCAGCGGATGGATCATGGTGATCCGTTCAAACCCGCAGGAACGGTAAAACCCGCAATTTTCCGGGTTTGAGTTTTCCAGATAGGCAGGGATTTTCTGTTGGTCGCACGCGTCAAGTACGGGCTGGATCAGCTTTCGGCCCAGACCCTTCCCTTGCGCGCTGCCGCGAACACCTATCGTAAAAAGATAGGCGTGTTCATAGGCCGGATGGTTGCCTTCCATCGCGTTCGCCGTTTTGAGAAGCCGGCCAATGCCCCCGCGCGAGGCTTTGGTCAGTCCGGCCCAGAGAAAGCTGGGCAATGCGCGTATGGGAAAGGCCGAATTGCCACCGGGCATCATCCACATGGCCGCGCCTTCATCCCCCAAACGATAAGAGAACCCGCGTTCCGTATATTGATGGCGGGCAAGGGCGCGAAATGCCATATGCATCGCGGCGAAATTGCCGAACAGCCATGTGTTGAACGGATCGCGGCGAAAGGCGTCGGCTGTAATGGCTGCAATTTGATCCGCATCTGCGCGGTGTGATCGCGCGAATTGCGGGCCCAGTTCGATTGCATTTTCAAACATTGTTTTTCCCGTTAAGTAAAAATGCCCCCGCCGGTCATCAGGCAAATTCAGCGATAAATGCATGTTCTTCAGCGATGGACTTTGCCGATTCCTTTGCGATAAATTTGGCCAGCGTCTTTCCAATAATGGGGATGCTGCATTTTATGGTCAAATCGATGATTTGTTCGCAGCCACCGGCGCTGGCGGTCAGGCTGAGTTTGGAAGAGATTGCGGCCGGAATACCTTCGGTTGTCACTGTGATGTCGCCGCAATAGGGGCCGCCATCAGGCCCGCTCCAGCGTTCGACCTGTTTGATCGTGTTCCAGGGCTTTAGAACCGATTTCAGCGCACCGGGAACTTCGGCAGGGGCATCACGCCGGATTGTGACTTCGAATTCGTCGTCATCCAATGCCTCGACACAGACATCGATATTGCGAGAGCCAAGCGCTTCAAATTTGGCCGTCAGAAATCCTTCGTCAAGGAAACCGGCGGCAATATCGTCGACCGATTGACTGTAAGAGTTTGCAATTTTCGTTTGCATGATGGCGGGTTCTAATCCGCTTTGCCATTGGCGCAAAGGGTTGATGGGATGCGGGGGATGCAAAGCGGAACGTCGCTTCAGTCTGGGCGGGGGCGAGTGACGGCATTTGCTTTTGCTGCATGCCGACGGCCAAGAGTTCGCATTGATTGGCGATTTGATAGGCCAAACAAATCCAGAAAAACCGGAAACATATACCGAGTTGGGAAAGGTTAATGCTACTTAGGCTCGGCCAATTTTTCTCAGCAAGCTCTATGCAGTTGAAAGGCTGGCTCCCCGAGTTGGATTCGAACCAACGACCAAGTGATTAACAGTCACCTACTCTACCGCTGAGCTATCGGGGAACAGCCTTTAATGCCGCGATGTCTCTCGGGCAGGGGTGCGCCTATATGCAGGCGCAATTCGTTTGGCAAGCATCTCTTGCCGGTTAAACCACGAATTGTTCGGAAACGATCCGTTCATCGAGCGAGTGACCGGGGTCAAACAGCAGTGTAAGCTCTGCATCGCGGGCAATTTCTACGCTGACTTCAGCGATGTCGCGAATTTCCTTTTGATCGGCCACTGCAGCCACAGGGCGCTTTTGCGGTTCGTTCACGGTGAAATGAATGGTCGAACGGTCGGGCAATATTGCACCGCGCCACCGCCTTGGGCGAAACGCGCTAATCGGGGTCAATGCCAGCAATTGCGAATCAAGCGGGAGAATTGGGCCATTCGCGGAAAGATTATAGGCCGTCGAGCCCGCTGGCGTAGAAACGAGCACCCCGTCGCCGACCAGTTCCTTGATCTTTACGCGCTCATCCACCGAGACTTCGAGCTTGGCAGTTTGACGCGTTTCACGCAGCAGGGAAACTTCATTGATTGCGCAGGCGACGTGTTTCACGCCGTCTTGTGTGATCGCTTCCATTCTGAGCGGAGAAATCCCGATAGAGCGGGATCGATTGACCTTGTCGAGCAACTTCACACCGGCGCGGTAACGGTTCATCAGAAAGCCAACTGTGCCGCGATTGATTCCGTAAGTGGGAATTACATGCCCATTGTCGAGCATGGAATGGAGCGTGTGCAGCATAAATCCGTCGCCGCCCAAAACGATGATCGCATCAGCCTGTTCAACAGGTACCCAATCATGCGCGTTACGCAATTCGGCGGCTGTTTCTTGCGCGTTGGGGGTGCTGGAAACAGCCAGTGCGAGCCGTCTGAAACCGTGATTGCTGCCCAATTTAGCCCCCAAGTATCTGTTCATGCGCCTTTTGCGCTTTGGCACGTTCTATGGGGGCCTGTGCCATTTGGCAACGCAATGGATTCCGTGCCATCCTATTTGAATGGAACGGGCTATAAGAAAGTATGAAAATTGTTCAAAACAGATTTGAACCGGTGATGCGTGACGAATTGACCGGATTGGCCGATGCCCATGGTGCGCGTGATACGTTGGCTAGGTGGCAGAAGGCCGCCGGCGCACAGGGCCAAATGGCCCCGGTTCATGCTATGCTGGTTGGTCTAGGGCGTTTTGACACGGTCAATCTGGCCTATGGCGAGGCTGCGGGAGACGGGGCGTTGGTTACCGTAGCCCAGCGGATCTGTTATTTTGCCGAAGATGAATTTGAACAAAGCGAATGGTTGGTCGCAAGGCTGGGGGGCGGAAAATTCCTTCTCGCCGCGCATGAGGCTTGCAGCCGCGAACGATGGCAATGGCTGGCCGAAGCCTTGGCCGACGCTATCGCGCATCCGATTGCCAATCTGGATGGTGCCGGAACGCTGCGTTTGTGGCCGCGGATCGCATTGATGCGGCCTGCGCCCGGTGAAGGGCCATCGCTGATATTTGACCGGCTTGGCGAAACGCTGGAACAAGCGCGCGGGCAACAGGGGCGCCGCCTGCTGTGGGCCGATGGCGGTCTGACTGTTCCGGGGCGCCGCAGCGCGCTTATAGAAGCCGATCTTCTTACCGCGCGCGACCGCGATGAAATTGAACTGGTCTATCAACCGCAAAACTCGCTAACAGACAATTCGATCATTGGCGCCGAGGCATTGGCGCGTTGGCAGCACCCGGAATTGGGGCGGATCGGTGCAGGACAGCTTTTTGCCATTGCCGAACGTACCGACCACGTCGCCCAGCTGTCGCGGCACATTGCCAAACGCGCTTTGGCAGATGCTTCGGCTTGGCCAAGCAACCAGCGCCTATCGCTCAATGTGACGCCCGCCGATCTGGCGTCGCCCAGCTTTGCAAATGAGCTGATCAGGCTGGTTGAAGAAGCGCATTTTGATCCCGCTCGATTGACCATTGAAATTACGGAACATGTCTTGCTGGCCGATCTGGAACACAGCGCCAAGACGCTGCGCGTCCTGAAGGCAAAAGGTATGCGGATTGCGCTCGACGATTTTGGGGCGGGTTTTTGCAACTTCCGCTATTTGAAAATCCTTCCTCTCGATTCGATCAAACTTGACCGTGCGATGATCGACGGAATTGGCAGCGATGAGCGCGATTTGGGTGTTTTGCGCGGAATTCTCGCAATGGCCAAGGCGCTGGGGTTAAGTGTAACCGTAGAAGGCGTTGAAACCGATCAGCAGATGGATCTCGCGAAGCTGGAGGGCGCGGATTTTTACCAGGGCTACCTCAGTTCCAAGCCGATCAGTCAGGCGGAATTCGTCGCGCTCGTGTCAGATTGACTATTTTTGCGACTTTTTCGCGACATTGCTGAGGCCTTTGGTCAATTGAAACAATCCGTTCAATCGCGACCGTGGATCGCCCCAAGCCCGGTTGATCACCAGCTTCATATCGGGGCGTAATTTCGCCGTGCCCTTCAGACGGTCGACATAGGCAATCAGGCCTGGGCCATCGGGGAAATTGTCATTGTGGAATGTCACCAATGTTCCGCGTGCGCCGACGTCGATTTTGGCTATGTTGGCATCAATGGCCTGATGCTTGATTTCAATCAGGCGAACAAGATTGCTGGTTGCATCGGGCAGAGACCCGAAACGGTCGATCATCTCAGCTGCCATCGCTTCAATCTCGGCCTTGTCTTTCGCATCATTAAGGCGGCGATAGAGAGCCATACGAACGGCGAGGTCGGGGACATAATCTTCCGGTATCATTATCGGCGCATCGACAGTGATCTGCGGGCTGATACTTTCCGGTTTGGCATCAAGCCCCGCAGCACCGGCCTTGGCCGCCAGAATCGCATCCTCGAGCATCGATTGGTACAGTTCGAAACCAACTTCGCGAATATGGCCTGATTGTTCGTCACCCAGCAAATTGCCCGCGCCGCGAATATCAAGATCGTGGCTGGCAAGCTGGAAACCGGCACCAAGACTGTCGAGATCACCCAGCACCTTTAGGCGTTTTTCGGCAACTTCGGAAAGCTGCTGGTCCTTGGGATAGGTCAGATAGGCATAGGCGCGCAATTTGGACCGTCCGACGCGGCCGCGAAGCTGGTAAAGCTGGGCGAGGCCGAAGCGATCGGCGCGGTGAATGATAATGGTATTCGCGCTTGGGATGTCGAGCCCGCTTTCCACGATCGTGGTTGAGAGAAGCACTTCATACTTACCCTCATAAAACGCGCTCATTCGCTTTTCGACTTCGATGGGTGACATTTGCCCATGCGCTGAAATCGCCTTTATTTCAGGAACATGTTCATGCAGCCATTCTTCAACATCGGCCATATCGGCAATGCGCGGGACGACGATGAAGCTCTGCCCGCCGCGATGATGTTCGCGCAGCAGAGCCTCGCGCATGATCATCTCGTCCCATTCCATCACATAGGTCCGCACAGCCAATCGGTCGACCGGCGGGGTCTGGATCGTTGAAAGTTCGCGCAGTCCCGTCATCGCCATTTGCAGCGTACGAGGAATTGGTGTGGCAGTAAGGGTCAGCATATGGACGTTGGCGCGCAGCTGTTTCAGCTTTTCCTTATGCGTTACGCCGAAACGTTGCTCCTCATCGACCACAACAAGGCCAAGATCTTTAAACTGCGTGGATTTGGACAGGATCGCATGCGTCCCGATGACGATATCCATCGTGCCGTTTTCAAGCGCCTCACGCGTTTCCTTGGCCTCTTTGGGCGGGACAAGCCGGGAAAGCCGCCCGACTTTCAGCGGGAAGCTGGCGAACCGTTCTGTGAAATTGGTGAAATGCTGGCGCGCGAGCAATGTGGTCGGCGCCACAACCGCGACTTGCTGCCCGCTCATCGCTGCCACAAATGCAGCGCGTAAGGCGACTTCGGTTTTGCCGAAACCGACATCACCGCAAACCAGGCGGTCCATCGGACGCCCGCTTTCAAGATCGCGCAAGACATCGGCAATTGCACGGTCCTGATCGTCGGTTTCTTGCCATGGGAACTTGTCAACGAATTGGTTGAAAGTGGCCTCATCCGCCTCCAGCACAGGCGCCTTTTTAAGCGCACGTTCGGCGGCGACCTTCATCAATTCACCCGCGATTTCGCGAATGCGGTCCTTCAGGCGTGAACGGCGTTTCTGCCATGCTTCGCCGCCAAGCCGGTCCAGCATCACGGCTTCTTCTGACGAGCCGTAACGAGAGAGTACATCGATATTCTCGACCGGAATGAACAGCTTATCGCCGCCCTTATATTCCAGCATCACGCAATCGTGCTGGCTTTTGCCGACATCGACGGGTTCAAGACCGAGATATTTGCCAATACCGTGTTCAGTATGGACCACCAGATCGCCGCGTGCGAGCGCCGACAATTCAGCCAGAAATGCGTCTGCATCCTTTTTGCGTTTCTTGCGCCGGACAAGGCGGTCACCAAGAATGTCCTGCTCGGTAATAAGTTCCAGCTCGTCATTGGCAAAACCGCTATCCAGCGGCAGCACCATGACGGCGGTTTGGCCTTTGGCCGCAAGGCCCTGTGCCTGCTGCCAATTATCGGCCAGCTGGGTTTTGGTCCCGGCCTCGTTCAAAATGACAGAAATGCGTGAACGGCTGCCTTCAGAATATGCCGCGAGCAGGGGCTTGCGGCCCGATTTGGCTATGGCCGCCAGATGCTTGCAAGCTGCCTCATAAACATTGTCACCGCGGGCGCGTTCAGGCGCAAAATCACGCGCGGATGAGAAACCGAAATCGACGGAATGTTCATTCTCCGGTTCCGCGAAAATGACGGAACGGTGGATTGGCCAGTCGGTCAGCCGGGCTTCAAATTCCGGCTGGGAAACATAAAGCGCGCTTTCATCCAGCGGACGGTAGCTGCCGGCCGCCTGGCCTGCGGCTTTTTTGCGTGCCTGATGGTAATCCGCAACGTCTTTTAACCGCTCGTCACCCGCTTGGATTGCGCCGCTGTCGATGACGATCTGATCATCGCCGGACAAATGATCGAACAGGCTTGTCAGTTCTTTTTCGAACAATGGCAGCCAATGCTCCATCCCTGCAAGCCTGCGCCCTTCGCTAACCGCCTGATACAGCGGATCGCCGGTCGCTGCCGCGCCGAACATTTCGCGATAGCGGCTGCGGAAACGTTTGATGCTGTCTTCGTCAAGCAACGCCTCGCTCGCCGGTAACAACAGATGCGAATTAACGACGCCTGTGCTGGTCTGGGTGGAGGGATCGAACAGCCGCAGGCTTTCCAGTTCATCACCAAAAAAATCGAGCCGAAGCCCCTGATCGAGACCGGAGGGATAAATGTCGACGATAGAACCGCGCACCGCATATTCGCCCGCATCGACCACTGTATCCGCACGCGAATAGCCTTGGCGCTGGAGCAATGCGGCAAGGGTATCGCGGGCAATTTCGATACCGGGCCTAAATTCGCGAACAGACTCGCGGATGCGGAAGGGCGATAACACGCGCTGCAATACGGCATTGACCGTGGTAACCAGCAATTGCGATCCGCCTTTGCCTGCTTGCAATCGGTGCAAAGCGGCCAGTCGTTTCGCGCTGACCGACAAGGCCGGGCTGGCCCGGTCATAGGGGAGGCAGTCCCAAGCGGGAAATTCGATAACTTCCAATTCGGGCGCAAAGTAATGCGCGGCATCGGTGGCGGCGCGCATCGCTGCATCATCTGCTGCAATAAATATCGCACGTCCGGTTGTGGCGCGCGCCAGATCGGCGAGGAGCAGCGGCTGCGCTCCGCGCGCGACAGAGGATAAAGTCAGCGGCGTTTTGGCCGTAAGGATGCGGGAAATATCGGGCATTGTCGCGGTGGAGCCGTCAGCGGGGAATGTGGACGTAATCGAGCTTTTGCATCAGCTCCATCTGTGATCCGGCAATGGCATCGGGCGTGGGCTGCGTTTTCAGCGCCCAAGCCATGATGTCGACGTCATCTTCGTCAAGCAGGCTTTCGAACCACACAAGATCATCCTCGGACCAATTGTTGGCATATCGATCATAGAAACCGCCAATCATAAAATCGGCTTCGCGTGTGCCGCGATGCCAGGAACGAAACTTGGCGCGGGCCATGCGGGCGGAAAGATCGGGGGTTTCTGACATGGCGGTGCGGGTAGGGCACTCGCCAATTGCGCGCAAGAAGCTATAAGAATCCTATGCGTCCCGAAGTGCTCAATCCGTTGTTTGTCGAAGTCGATGCGCTCGATGGAATCGGGCCGAAGCTGAAGAAGCCGCTCGACAAGTTGGGGCTGACGCGGGTGCGCGATGTGGCGTATCACTTGCCTGAACGGTTTGTGACGCGCCGCGCGGTAGAAAATTTGGACGAGGCGAGCGTTGGTGAGCATGTCGTAATTGCATTGACACCAACCGAACATAAAAGCCCCTATGGCCGCGGGCCTTACCGCGTGTTCGCGCAGGACAGTATCGGTAACATTTGCACGCTGACCTATTTTGGCCGCGCATCCTACACCGCAAAAAAGCTTTTGCCTGTGGGTGAGAAACGCTGGGTGGCAGGCCGGATTGATCAGTATGATCAGATGCTGCAAATTGTGCATCCCGATCATGTGGTTGAGGATAGTGGCGAGACTTTGGCCCGGCTGTGTGAGCCGGTTTACCCGCTGTCTGAAGGGCTGACGCAGCCGAAAGTTGCAAATCTGGTGGCGCAGGCATTTAAACGCCTTCCGGAACTGCCAGAATGGATTGAGCCAAGCCAGTTTGAGGCTGGAAAATGGCCCGCGTGGCAAGACGCTCTCAAGCTGGCCCATAAGGGTGAACATCCCAATGCTCGTGATCGCTTGGCCTATGATGAGCTGCTGGCAAACAGCCTTGCGTTGTTGCTCGTCCGGGCTGCCAATCGGGCGCGCAAGGGACAGCCATTGATCGGCGGCGGCGCGCTGCGCGGTAAGCTGGAATTGCCATACCAATTGACCGGCGCACAATCGCGTTCGGTGTCTGAGATAGAAGGGGATTTGGCGCAGGAATCGCCCATGCTACGCCTGCTGCAAGGTGATGTGGGGGCCGGTAAAACAGTTGTTGCATTGAAAGCGATGCTGATCGCCAATGAGGCAGGCAAGCAGGCTGCCTTGTTGGCACCCACGGAAATCCTGGCCCGGCAACATTTTGAAACTCTACGCACTATGGCGCGGCCTGTTGGTGTTGAGGTCGCTCTGTTAACTGGTCGCGACAAGGGTAAGGCGCGCGAATCCATATTGATGGGGTTGTTGGACGGCAGCATCGATATTGTGATCGGCACACATGCGATTTTTCAAGACAGTGTCAGCTACAAAGACCTCGCATTGGTGGTGATCGACGAACAACATCGTTTTGGCGTGGCCCAGCGGTTGATGCTCGCCAATAAGGGCAAAAACACGCCGCATACGCTGGCGATGACCGCGACACCGATCCCGCGCACGCTAACGCTGGCGCAATATGGCGAAATGGATGTCAGCCGCCTGGATGAAATGCCGCCGGGCCGCCAACCCATCGATACCAGGGTGGTGGCGCAGGAACGGTTCGAAGATGTTGCACAGGGCGTGGCCCGGCACGTTGCAAGCGGCCAACAGGCCTATTGGGTGTGTCCGATGGTGCGCGAGAATGAGCTGGAGGATATCGCTGCCGCCGAAGCGCGCTATGCCGGGCTGAAAGAGCGTTTTGGTGATGATGTTGTGCTGGTTCACGGGCAACTTAAGCCGGAATTAAAAGATGCGGCGATGGAACGTTTTGCCAGTGGGAAAGCCAAGCTGCTGGTCGCGACAACGGTGATTGAAGTTGGTGTTGATGTTCCGGCAGCAACATTGATGGTCATTGAGCAAGCAGAACGATTTGGGCTCGCGCAGCTTCACCAGCTGCGCGGAAGGGTCGGGCGCGGTTCTGAAAAATCCGTTTGCCTATTGCTGCGCGGAAACGCTCTGTCAGTAACGGGGCGCGCCCGATTGGCATTGATGCGCGAAACGCAGGATGGTTTCAGGCTGGCTGAAGAAGATCTGCGCCTTCGCGGTGGAGGAGAGCTGCTGGGGACACGGCAATCGGGTGACACACCGTTCCGCGTAGCCTCGCTGGAACAAATTACGCAGCTTCTTCCCAAGGCTCATGATGATGCCAAATTACTGATGGAACGCGATGGCGGATTGACCGGTAAGCGCGGCGAAGCGGCGCGCATTTTGCTCTATCTGTTCGAGCGTGATTGGGGTGTGCAAATGCTACGCGGCGGCTAGGGTTGTTACGCTTGTGGGCAATCCGTTTTGAGACGGGCCGCAATCGCCTCCGCAGCCATTTGTGCATCTTCCCAAGTGTCAGCGAAATTTTCTTCGCCATCATAATAGGGATCAGCAATCGCGGCCCCTTCGCGTCCGGGAACAGCATCGAGCAGCAATGCAATTTCCGCCTTGGTTTCCGGCGGCGCAGCCGCACGGATATTTGCAAGATTGGCATGATCCATCGCGAAAATATGCGTGAATCGCGCAAAATCAGCCATTTCCAACTGCCGTCCTTGATAGGCAGAAATATCGATACCGTGTTTGGCTGCCTCGCGGACGCTGCGGGGGTCAGGCGGCTCGCCAATGTGATAGGCCGCAGTGCCGACTGAATCCGCGTCCACATCCAGACCGGCGGCGGTGGCTGCTCTGCGAAAAGCCGCCTCTGCCAAAGGCGACCGGCAGATGTTGCCAAGGCAAACGAAAAGAATGGCTGGTTTTCGGTTCATCGGCCTACCCTACTTTACCGCGCCGGAAGGCCGCAATAGGAAGCGATACGGATGAGGAGAGAATTCGATGAAATTGCTGTTTGCTGCCGCCACCGCGCTGTCCCTGACTGCCGCGGCACCCGCATTTGCCACGCCAACGCAGGATTATGAGAAATTGCGCGAGGAAGTGTGGCAGTCCACGCTAGACAGCAGCCCGCAGCTTGCCACCAGCATTGGCGACCGGCGCGGTGACGGCAAGCTGGGCGATATGTCGATTGCGGAATTTGATCGCATGGTGGCCGAATCGCGCGCATTTCTGGCGCGATTGGTAGCAATCAATCCGCTACTTTTGTCCGATGAATTGCAAATCGACTATGCAGTTCTGAAGCGCAGTTTCGAAGACGGTTTGGAAGGTGCGGGCTTTGATCATACGCGCTACGTCTTGTTCACCAATCGCGGGGGGTGGTTCTCCGGCTTCGCATCGCTTCCCTATCGTTCGCCCTTTTTCACAAAGGCTGATTACGAATCCTATGTTTCGCGGTTGGAAGGGTATAAAACGCTCAATGATCAGGGGATTGCCCGCACGCGTGAAGCGATTGCCCGCGGGCTGACGCAGGCGTGTGAACCGATGTTGGGTCTTGCTGACAGGATCGAATCGCAAGTCCATGAAACAGCGCAGGATTCGGTTTTCTGGCGCCCGTTTTCAGATCGACCCGATTCCATTTCCGAAAGCGATTGGGCGGCATTGGCTGCGCGGGCAGAAACTGCGGTAGAAACGCAGATATTCCCGTCCTATCAAGAGCTCGCCCAATTTTACGAAAGTGATTACGAACCAAATTGCCGGACAGGCACGCCGGGCATTCTCGCGACGCCTAATGGCGATGCTTATTATGCACACCGCGTCAAAAGTTTCACCACAACCCATATGACGCCCGATGAAGTGCACCAACTTGGCCTAACAGAGGTGGCACGCATTCGCGCCGAAATGGTAGAAGTCGCCGCACAAGCGGGATTTGAAACAAGGGAAGCATTCATCGAACATTTGCGGACCGACCCGCAATATTTCATGACCGATGCGGATGAATATGTGACCCATGTTCAGGCGCTGGCAAAACACATTGATGGCTTCATGCCCAAGCTGTTCGGTGTTTTGCCGCGTCAGCCATACACCGTATCCCCGATTCCCGCGGCACAGGCACCGGGGAATACCACTGCCTATTATGAGCCCGGTTCGCTGGAAACGGGACAGGCGGGTATTTACCGGATTAACACGACAGAACTCGACCAGAGGCCATTGTGGGAATTGCCGGCGCTTGGCGTGCATGAGGCCGTGCCGGGTCACCATCAGCAAATCGCTTTGCAGCAGGAACTGGATATTCATCCGCTGCGCTCTAACGGAACATTTTTTACCGCATTCATCGAAGGTTGGGGCCTGTATTCAGAGCGTCTGGGCATTGAAATGGGGCTGTATGATACGCCCGCCAAGCAAATGGGGCGCCTGTCATATGAAATGTGGCGCGCCACGCGCTTGGTGGTCGATACTGGCATTCACGCCAAAGGCTGGAGTAAAAAACAAGCGGTCGATTACATGCTCGACAACACGGCTTTGACGGCTGCAAATGTGGATGCGGAGGTCAATCGTTACATTACCCGTCCGGGACAGGCGCTGGCGTATAAGATTGGCGAGCTGAAAATCCGCGAACTGCGGCAGCGGGCCGAGGGTACGCTTGGTGCCGATTTCGACTTGCGCTTGTTCCATGATGCGGTGCTAGAAAATGGCTCGGTCCCGCTTGATGTGTTGGAAGCGCATATTGATCGGTGGATCGAAGGGCAAAAGCGCGATTGTGCATCTTGGGACCGCGGTTGTTAGACGTCCGCGGGGTGGAAAACCGCCTTTTCGGGGTTTAGGGTGTGATGATGGCCAGCGCAGCGACACTTACCGATTCTCCGGCTGTTCGCCATCCTGAATGGCAATATCTCGACCTGATGCGCCAGATTTGGGAACATGGCAGCGAACGGGCCGACCGGACGGGCGTGGGCACGCGTTCGGTTTTTGGCGCTATGTTACGCTTCGATTTGGCTGGCGGGCGAATGCCCTTGCTGACATCGAAGAGGGTCTATTGGAAGACGGCCACTCGCGAAATGTTGTGGTTCCTGACTGGTGACACGAACATCCGCGAATTGTGTAAGCAGAATGTCCAGATTTGGACCGATTGGCCGCTCGACACATATCGGCGCGAAACCGGCGATGACATCAGCCGCGAGGATTTTTCCGCGCGGATTGCCAGCGATTCTGCCTTTGCGGATCGCTGGGGTGAACTCGGGCCGGTTTATGGCAAGCAATGGGTTGATTGGCCGACTTTTCAATATCAGTCCGATGGCAGTTACCAAAAAGGGCCCGGTATCAACCAAGTGTCCGAAGTAATTGATTCCCTGCGAAACAATCCGGGCAGCCGCCGGCATATTATCGAAGGTTGGAATGTGGCGCAGCTTGATCAAATGGCGTTGCCGCCGTGCCATAAGACCTACCAGTTTCATGTCACCGGAAACCGCCTAAATTGCGCGCTTTATCAACGCAGCTGCGATGTTGCATTGGGTCTGCCGTTCAACCTGTGGTCGGCGGCGTTGTTGCAGCGAATGATCGCGCAGCAGGTCGATCTTGAACCGGGGGAATTTGTGTGGATGGGCGGCGATACGCATCTTTACCTGAACCACGGGGAATTGGTGGAAGAACAGCTTTCGCGGGAACCTGGCGGCGCACCGACGCTTGATATTATACGAAGGCCAGATTCCATCTTTGACTACCGAATAGAGGATTTTGAAGTGAAGGGTTACGCGCCGCAAAGCCCGTTAAAGGCACCAATCGCGGTTTGATCTGCTGCGCTTGACCCAACGGGCATTGTGAAATAAAATGTCGCGCTAGTGAAAGATTGCGTCTCGCGGTCTATCTCGTCTGGGGAGAGCACGATTATGGCTGAAGCGCCTAAGGGACCGGCGAAAGCAGGCGGCAACAAGCCTGCTCTAGAGCTGCACGTCCCCGAACCGACTTACCGTCCGGGCGATCCGGTCGATTTCGCGCATATCAAAGTGCCAAAAGCGGGCGCCCAGGCGCGGCCCGATGAGGCATGCGACGCGATAGAAACCAGCAATTTGTGCTATGATCTGATCCGCGTATTGGGCGAAGACAACAAGGCATATGGCCCTTGGAATCCGAAACTGGACGCCGATACGCTTCGCACGATGCTGCGCCATTTCGCAATGGTGCGCGCCTTTGACGAACGGATGTTCCGGGGTCAACGCCAGGGCAAAACCAGCTTTTACATGAAATGCACCGGCGAAGAGGCGACTTCGATTTCTGCCGCCATGGCGCTGGCAAGCGATGACATGGTATTCCCGTCATACCGCCAGCAAGGCATTTTGATCGCGCGCGGCTATCCTTTGATCGAGATGATCAACCAGATCTATTCGAACAAGGGTGACAAGCTGAAGGGCCGCCAGCTGCCGATTATGTATTCGAGCCGCGAACACAGCTTCTTCTCAATCTCGGGCAATCTGGCCACGCAAACCCCACAGGCTGTTGGCTGGGCAATGGCCAGTGCAATCAAGGGCGACAGCCGGATTGCCGCAACATGGGTGGGCGAGGGCAGCACCGCTGAGGGTGACTTTCATTCCGCATGTACCTTCGCGACCGTCTATAATGCACCGGTTATCCTCAATGTTATCAACAACCAGTGGGCGATTTCAAGCTTCAGCGGATTTGCCGGTGCGGAGCGCACAACATTTGCCGCACGCGCGCTGGGATATGGCCTTGCTGGTCTGCGGGTTGACGGGAATGATCCGTTGGCGGTTTACGCGGCCGAAAAATGGGCCGCTGACCGTGCGCGTGCCAACAAAGGCCCGACGCTGATTGAACATTTCACCTATCGTGCAGAGGGGCATTCAACCTCGGACGATCCAAGCGGTTATCGCAGTGCGCAGGAACGCGAAGAATGGCCGCTAGGCGATCCGGTAATGCGGTTGGTCAACCATCTGATCGAGCTTGGTGAATGGGATCAAGAACGGCAGGAACAGCTCGACAAGGATTGCATGGACGAGGTGAAAAAGGTCACCAAAGAAGCCGAAAAAAACGGCATTCTCGGCCACGGCCTGCACCATCCGTTCCGTACAATGTTCCAGGACGTTTACGAAGATTTGCCCTGGCACTTGGAAGAACAGGCCGCACAAGCAAAACGCGAACGAGAAATCAAATGGCCCGGTGAGGAGCCTTGGTCATGAGCGCCAAAACGAAAGATAATTCTTCGTCAGAAGCTGGCGCTGAACGCCGCCTCAACATGATTGAAGCGATCAACGAGGCGCTGGATATCAAAATGTCCGAAGATCCCGATGTAATCGTGATGGGCGAAGATGTCGGCTATTTTGGCGGCGTGTTCCGCGCCACAGCGGGCCTACAGGAAAAATTCGGGAAAACGCGTGTGTTCGACACGCCGATATCCGAATGCGGCATTATCGGTGTTGCCGTCGGGATGGGCGCTTACGGCCTTCGTCCGGTGCCGGAAATTCAATTTGCGGACTATATTTACCCGGGTCTCGATCAACTGATTTCGGAAGCGGCACGGCTTCGTTACCGTTCGGCCGCGGAATATATTGCTCCACTGACGGTTCGCTCTCCATTTGGCGGCGGCATATTTGGCGGACAGACCCACAGCCAAAGCCCGGAAGCGATATTTGCGCATGTCGCGGGCCTCAAAACCGTAATTCCGGCGACACCCTATGATGCCAAGGGCCTGTTGATTTCCGCCATTGAAGACAATGATCCGGTGATCTTTTTCGAACCAAAACGTATCTATAACGGTCCGTTCACAGGCTATTATGATAAGCCGGTGGAACCATGGAAAAAGCACCGCGACAGCGTTGTTCCAGAGGGGCATTACAAGATACCGCTGGGCAAAGCCCGCATCGCTAGCGAAGGCGACGAATTGACCGTGCTTGCCTATGGTACGATGGTTCACGTGGCAGAGGCTGTGTGCGAAGCCAAAGGCATTAATGCCGAAATCCTTGACCTGCGTTCGATCGTTCCGCTGGATATCGAAGCGATAGAGACGTCGGTGAAAAAGACCGGCCGCTGTCTTATCGTCCATGAAGCAACGCGCACTTCGGGCTTTGGTGCAGAACTGTCTGCACTGGTGACAGAGCGTTGTTTCTACCATCTGGAAGCGCCGGTGGAACGTGTAACCGGTTTCGACACACCCTATCCGCACAGCCTCGAATGGGCTTATTTTCCTGGGCCGGTGCGTATCGGCGAAGCCCTCGACAAGATTTTGGAAGTCTGAGCTATGACCAAATTCACATTTAACATGCCCGATATTGGAGAAGGCATCGCCGAGGCGGAAATCGTTAGCTGGCATGTCGGGGTGGGCGACCGGGTCGAGGAAGACCAGGAAATCGTCGATATGATGACCGATAAGGCAACTGTGCCGATGGAAAGCCCGGTCACAGGTAAAGTGATAGAAATTGCCGGTGAAGAAGGCGACATGGTTTCAATCGGCGCAATGCTGGTTGTGATCGAAGTCGCGGGCGAAGTGTCTGATGATGCCGGGCAAGAGCCTGTAGCTGCTGCTCCTGAACCGGCGGCTGTGCCGGTCCAACAGGAAGAACCAGCTTCGGCGTCGGCACCATCTTCGGCACCAGCTCCGGCACCAGCTCCGGCACCAGCTCCGGCACCAGTTCCGGCACCAGCTCAGGCGCGCCCTTCACCAGCGCGCAAACCTGCACCGATTCCGGCCAGTTCGGAGACGAAAGTGCTCGCATCCCCTGCCGTTCGCAAACGGGCCAAAGACATGGGTATCGACTTGGGCGAAGTGAAGCCCGCTGAAGATGGCCGCATTCGCCACGCTGATCTGGATTCTTTCCTATCCTACAATCCTGGCGGCGGGTTCGCACCAGCAGGCGGCAAGCGCGCGGATCAACCGATTAAGGTCATTGGACTACGTAAACGAATCGCGCAAAATATGGCGGCGTCGAAACGCAACATTCCGCATTTTTCCTATGTTGAAGAGGTCGATGTGACCGATCTTGAGGAAATGCGCGCCGATTTAAATGCCAATCGCGGCTCCAAGCCTAAGCTGACGATGATGCCTTTGGTTATCATGGCCATCTGCAAGCTGATCCCGCAGTTCCCGATGATCAACGCCCGTTATGATGACGAAGGCGGTGTCGTTACCCGCCACGGTTCGGTGCATTTGGGCATGGCAACGCAAACCGATGGCGGATTGATGGTCCCCGTCATCCGGGATGCTCAGACGAAGAATCTGTGGCAATTGGCGCTTGAAATTGGCCGACTTGCGGGCGCGGCGCGTGACGGTTCAGCCAAATCGGAAGAACTTTCCGGTTCAACGCTCACGCTGACATCGCTGGGGCCGTTGGGCGGGGTTGCAACAACGCCCGTCATCAATCGGCCGGAAGTTGCGATCATTGGTCCAAACCGGATTATCGAACGGCCAATGTATGTCAGTGACGGCAATGGCGGCGAACGGATTGAGAAACGCAAGCTGATGAATATTTCGATCAGCTGCGACCACCGCGTCGTAGACGGTTATGATGCCGCCAGCTTTATTCAGGAATTCAAGAAGCTGGTCGAAACGCCGGTCTTGTTGCTGACCGACTGAATCACAATCAGCGCACGATGGCGCTATAGGTAAATTGGCCATTGCCGTTTGCCGCCGTGTTGGCCGAAATGGTCCAGCGCAAATGCGTTACATCTTCGGGTGAGGCAAGGCGCAGGCCGTATTGGTCTGAGATTGTCAGCGCCCCGATCGTTCCCCAATTTCTGCCGCCATCAACAGAAACGGCCTGCGCATCATGGCTGCTGCCGCGATATTGCAAAGTTTTTGGGATGGGGCTGGAAACGGCGAATGGGCTATCCGTTGGCGCAGTTTGCCATTCGACAACAAATACCACCGTTTCGCCTTTACGAAATTCGGTCGCCCGTTCGATGGTGTTTCCGCCAAAGTCGGCAGAAAAACGCTCCACAAATACCGCCCGTGAAAGTTGAACGGCATTTTGCGCCGAGAGTGATGTCCCCGTGCATGCCAGCACTAGTCCAATTATTAGTGACTTTTGCATTGGATACCCCCCGTTCGCCGATGCATTCGGAAATCTGGTGGCAGGCAGACACAAAAATATGGTTAATGGGCGGACAAAATTGGCTGTTTACGGACCGATTTGATCGCAGATAAATCTATGGTCGATTTTGCCGCTTTTGTGCGTTGACAGCACCGGGAAGCTGCCCTAGTTGCGCCTCTCCCAAGCGGTGCTTGCCCAAATATGCGGGTGTAGCTCAGTTGGTTAGAGCGCCGGCCTGTCACGCCGGAGGTCGCGAGTTCAAGTCTCGTCACTCGCGCCACTTGGGAATTCTGAAATTACCGATATTTTCGCCGGATTGGATTGCCGGATTGGATTTCTGCCGCAGCATGGCTGCGCCGCGTGTCCATGTTTATCGCCCAAAGGCGGGCTAATCCGATGTTTACCCAGGCCTGACGTTACGGCGTGTTGTCCTCATCCGCGCCCCATTTTCCGGTTTCCATCCAAATCAGAAAACGGCGTAGTGGCAGCAGCCAAACCACCCCGAAAAATATGTAAACTAGAGTTTGGGCGAGCGTGTGCCATGTGCCGATCAAATCGGGCAGATACCGCGCAAGCACGATGCCATAGAGCATCAGGGCGATCAAAAGGCCCAAAATGCCGAACGGAATACGGGCGGTTGGTTCTTCGCGCATCAGAATGGTCCGTAAAGGCGGGTTGGGGTGACGACGGCGCCGAGCTTAACATCGTGCCCTTCGGTCGGGATGGTGTCGGCCAATTGACAGTCCCACGCTATGCCAACAGCCTTTGTAAACGGGTTCGCCGCCAGCCAGCGGTCATAATGGCCGCCGCCTTGGCCCAGCCGTTCACCCGAATCGGTGAATGCAATCAGCGGTACAAAGATAAGGTTCGGAATGACAGTTGCAGCCTCATTGGTAGGCTGCATCAACCCAAATGGTCCTTCTTCAAGGTCGGTTTCACCAAAGGGATCAGTGTGGAGCGCAAATTCCATCGCGCTGCCGGATGATACAAAGCGGGGCAAAGCAATCTGGTGGCCCATCTCGGAAAAATGCTTGGCATAGGCTGCTGCGGGCGCTTCATCGGCTTTGGCGTGATACAGTCCGATTGTCGCGCCGCTGTGAACTATGTTCATCAAGGGCGTAGGCGGCTGTTTGAACAACAGTGCCCGGACATTGCCGGGAATTGCAGCGGCATGATCGCGGCGCAATATACGCATGTCGCGCCGCATGGTCACTTTATCGGTCATTGGAAAGCTATCGCTCCAAACAGAGAAGTGACGGAACCACCATGGGTCGTTTTCCGGGAAATCCGCCGACGCCTAAACGTCAGGTGGGCGCCATATGCATCAAGGCCCCGTGCGAAACGTTACCTTGGGCAGGGACAGCTCCCTAGGATTGCTTATAGCCTCAGGGATGTTCTGCGGCTCGTACCGGGCAGTTCCGCCGTGTCTTATCTAGGCACTTGTTGGCTGACCCTCAAGCTTGTCTGCACAATTTTCCAGCAGATCGGCAAACCGTTCAAGCGATGGAGCCATATCGGGCAAGACCGGGTCATTCGCTGCGCTGGCAGAATTGCGTGCTTCCTCTAGTTCGGCATTCTTTTCGTTCAGATGCGTGTTTGCGCTTTCGAGCAATTCATCCTTGATTTTGATTTGCTTGGCCTGGGTATCGCGTGTTTGACGCAGGCTGGCAGCTTCCGAATCGAGCGCGGATTTTTCAGCTTCCGCCTTCTCCAATGCCTCGCCCGTCTGTTTCAGTTCCGAACGCAGTGTTTCAACATCGCTGGAATGTTGCTGCTGAACCGACATCAATCCGTTGAGTTCTTGTTGAAGGCGGCTGAGTTCTTTTTCCAATTCGCCGGTCTGTGCGATTGCATCGTTAGCATCGCGCCGTGCCTCGGCCAGTTCGCTTTCATGCGAACCAAGTGCTGATCGCGCCGTAGCCCCGCTTTTCTTTTCTTCGTGAAGTTCATCGGCAATCAGCAGCGCGCCAAACAACAGATTTTGCGATTCCTGAGGGGCCAGATTGGTTCCCATTTCCTGCAATTTTCTGTCGATTACCTCACCCAGCTTCGCAACGTGAGCTTCCTCGCCATCGGCGCAGGCGACGGTGTATTCGCGGCCACCAACCGTCAGGGAGACTTCGCTCACTGTTCGATCTCCCCGATTAGAATGTCGAGTTCCGCCAGCGTATCGCTGACGCTGTCTCGCAGTGCTTCATGCTTTTCGATCAGGGCCGTGACCGGCGGCGAAGTTTCAGCGCCGCCTTTTGCGCCGGTTTTTTCTGCGTCAGCAATCCCGGCGATCCGCGACAAGGCGGCCTCTATGCGCTGAACTGCGGACTCGATGCGATCTTCACTCATGCAATGCAATTTATCGCAAAATCCCAATGAGCGCAAAGCACTGGGCTGGCCTGTTGATAGTTTCACACAAGTTTGGTGTGGTTGCGGCACGCTGGTGTGTCCAATGAGTTGGGCTTTGGCCGGCACATGTGGCCGGTACTTATGGCCGGTCCTTATGGCCGGGTACTTATGGCCGGTCCTTATGGCCGGGTACTTATGGCCGGTTACTTATGGCTCGTACTTATGTTTGGTACTCATGTTTGGCACGGGCGACCACTTCTCATCTAATGAGTGGAACGTCGCGGCTCTGTTCTTGACCTTGCTACGCTGGTCCGCGAAGGCGTTCGCACGTACCGAATCGTCACGATTACGCACAGCAAAACACATCCGGCAGGAGCTTCCCGAATGAGCCTCGATCCGTCCCGCTTGGCCCCGATGGCCAACGCAATCCGCGCCTTGTCGATGGACGCGGTTCAGGCCGCAAATTCCGGGCACCCGGGGATGCCCATGGGCATGGCCGATGTGGCCACAGTGCTCTGGTCCAAATATCTGAAATTCGATCCTTCTGCGCCGGATTGGGCAGATCGTGACCGATTTGTGCTGTCTGCCGGTCACGGCTCTATGCTGATTTATTCGCTGTTGCACCTGTCAGGCTATGCGCGGCCAACGATGGATGACATCCGCAATTTCCGTCAATTGGGCAGCCCTTGTGCCGGACATCCGGAAAATTTCCTGCTCGACGGCGTGGAATGCACAACCGGCCCCTTGGGGCAGGGTGTTGCGATGGCCGTCGGGATGGCAATTGCCGAACGCCAGTTGAACGCACATTACGGTGACGATCTGGTCAATCATCGCACTTGGGCAATTGCCGGCGATGGCTGCCTGATGGAAGGGATAAACCACGAGGCAATCGGGCTTGCGGGGCATTTGAAACTCGGCCAACTCACCGTCTTGTGGGATGACAATAATATCACAATTGATGGCAGCGCCGACCTTTCGACCAGCGAAGATGTGAAGGCGCGCCATGTTTCCGCCGGTTGGCACGTAGTAAGCTGCGATGGCCATAAGGCAAAAGACATCAGCCGCGCCATCGAAGAAGCAATGGCTGACGAGCGCCCCTCGCTGGTCGCTTGCAGGACAATCATCGGCAAGGGTGCGCCAAACAAGCAAGGCACATCTGCGACCCACGGTGCACCGCTGGGGCCGGATGAAATTGACGCTGCGCGCGCAACATTGGGCTGGGATCACGCCCCCTTTGTGGTGCCTGACAGCATCGTTTCTGATTGGCATTCCGCAGGTGATCGCGGCAAGGCGGAACATGGTGCGTGGCAGTCTCGATTGAACGGGTCGGCCAAGAAAAGTGATTTTGAGGCACGGCTAGGCAATGTTGCGGAATTGGCCGGACCTGCAATTGCCAACCATATTCAGGCGCTCGCAGCGGAACCTAAGAAAGTGGCGACGCGTAAGGCATCCGAAATGGCGCTTGAGCCGCTGACCCAAAAATTGCCGCAAATGATTGGTGGTTCGGCTGATCTAACCGGTTCAAATAACACCAAAACATCCAGCACCTTGCCGCTAAGTGCCGATGATTACTCGGGCCGCTATCTCTATTACGGCATTCGCGAATTTGGCATGGCGGCGGCGATGAACGGCATGGCTCTGCATGGCGGTGTGGTGCCTTATGGCGGCACCTTCCTGATATTCAGCGATTATTGCCGCAATGCGATCCGCCTGTCGGCGCTGCAACAGACCGGCGCAATTTATGTTATGACCCATGACAGTATCGGTCTGGGTGAAGATGGGCCTACGCACCAGCCAATCGAACAGGTGATGAGCCTGCGACTTGTGCCTAACCTCAATGTTTACCGCCCTTGCGACACTATTGAGACTGCCGAATGCTGGGCATTGGCCCTTCAAACCACCGAAACACCGTCAATCCTTGCCCTTTCACGGCAAGGCCTGCCGCAAATGCGCGGCGAGGGCGATGAAAACTGGTCAGCATCGTCCAACCGTTCGGCCAAAGGCGCCTACCGCATCAGCAGTGCAAATGCGGAACGCAAGGTCGTGATTGTTGGAACGGGTTCGGAAGTTCACTTGGCAGCAGAGGTTGCCAAACAATTAGAACAACAGGGTATCGGCGCGGATGTTGTTTCGATGCCATGCACCGAACTGTTTGATGCCCAAGACGATGCCTATCGTGCAGACGTATTCCCCGCCGACGTGTTGAAAGTTTCGATAGAAGCCGGCACGAGCTTTGGGTGGGAACGCTATACCGGTACCAATGGTATCAATATTGGCATCGATCGCTTTGGCGGGTCTGCCCCGGCCAGCGATCTGTTCGAGAAATTTGGATTCACTGCGGATCAGATTGTTCCGCAAATTGTTAATAAACTCAACGGTTAAGTAGGAGTTCTTTTCATGGCGACTAAGGTTGCAATTAACGGTTTTGGGCGCATTGGCCGCCTTGTGGCACGCGCAATTTTGGAGCGTGACGATCACGATCTTGAGCTGGTGGCGATCAACGATCTAGCAGATGCGAAAGCCAACGCATTGTTATTCCAGTTCGATTCAACGCATGGCCGTTTTCCCGGTACCGTATCTGCAGAAGCAGATGGCATCACCGTTAATGGCAAGAAGATTGCAGTAACGTCAGAACGTGACCCCGGTGATTTGCCGCACGGTGAAATGGGCGTGGATATAGTGCTCGAATGCACGGGCTTCTTCCAGTCACACGAAGCTGCCGAACCGCATTTGAAAGCCGGGGCCAAACGTGTCTTGATCTCTGCGCCGGCGAAGAACGTGTCTGCAACCATCGTTTACGGGGTCAATCACGACGTTTTGACGTCAAGCGATGTCATTGTTTCCAATGCAAGTTGTACCACAAACTGCCTTTCGCCAGTCGCCAAGGTGCTAAACGATCTGGTGGGTATCGAACGCGGTTTCATGACCACGATTCACAGCTACACAAACGATCAGCGCATGCTTGATCAGATGCACGGTGATATGCGCCGCGCACGTGGTGGTGCGCAAAATATGATTCCGACCACGACAGGGGCAGCCCGTGCAGTTGGCCTTGTTCTGCCTGAACTGGCTGGCAAGCTGGATGGCAGTTCTGTCCGTGTGCCAACGCCAAATGTCTCGCTGGTTGATCTGGTGTTTACGCCGGGCCGCGATACATCGGCGGAAGAGCTCAATGCCGCACTGAAGGCGGCTTCGGATGGCCCGATGAAGGGTGTTCTTGATTACACTGATCAACCGCTCGTCAGCAGCGATTTCAACCATTATCCGGCCAGTTCAACCATCGACAGTCTTGAAACGTCTGTGATGGAAGGCAAATTGTGCCGCGTTGTCAGCTGGTATGACAATGAATGGGGCTTCTCCAACCGTATGATCGACACCGCCGGTGTCATTGCCGGATTGCTCTGAGGAACCTCTGATGGGCAGCTTTCGCACTCTCGATGATCTTGGCGATGTCAAAGGCAAAGTCGCGCTGGTGCGGGTTGATCTGAACCTGCCGATGCATGGCGGGTCGGCGACCGACGTCACTCGGGTAGAGGCGTCAGCGCCGACAATACTCGAGCTGGCCGATGCCGGGGCGAAAGTGTTGCTTCTGGCACATTTCGGCCGCCCCGGCGGGAGGCGGCATTCCACGCTTTCGGTTAGTATGACGCTGGATGCCGTTGAAGAAGTGCTGGGCCGTGAAGTGATGTTCATACCCGAGGTCGAAGGGCCCGTGGTTGAACAATCGGTCGGAATCCTTCGCGATGGCGATATCGGTATCCTTGAAAACACGCGCTTCTGGGCGGGTGAAGAAAGCAACGATCCTGAATTTGCCCGGGGCATTGCGGCAAATGCTGATCTCTATGTGAATGATGCGTTTTCTGCTGCGCACCGCGCACATGCCACCACAGAAGGGTTGGCGCATATCCTTCCGGCCTATGCTGGGCGGGCGATGGAAAAGGAATTAAAGGCGCTGGAAGCCGCGCTAGAGAGCCCCGAACAGCCCGTTGCTGCCGTTGTGGGCGGGGCGAAGGTTTCGTCCAAGCTCGACGTGCTAACCAATCTTGTCGGAAAGGTGCAGCATCTCATCATTGGCGGGGGTATGGCGAACACGTTCCTTGCGGCGCGCGGCGTTGATGTTGGCAAGTCGCTGTGTGAACATGATCTGACAGACACGGCAAATGCAATCATGGACAAGGCCGATCATGCCGGTTGTACCGTGCACCTGCCATATGATGTTGTTGTCTCAACCGAATTTGCTGCAAACCCGGCCAGCCTGCGTGTCTGCAACGTCCACGAGGTGGCCGAAGGCGAAATGATCCTAGATGTTGGCCCGCAGGCGGTCGAAGCACTGGGCGATGTTCTCAAGACATGCCGCACCCTGGTTTGGAACGGCCCAATGGGCGCTTTTGAAACAGTTCCATTTGACGAGGCGACAGTGGCACTTGCCAAAACTGCGGCTGCCTTGACGCAAGATGGATCGTTGATTTCAGTCGCCGGTGGCGGTGATACTGTTGCAGCGCTCAATCATGCGGGTGTTGCAGGGGACTTCAGCTATATCTCGACCGCAGGCGGGGCCTTCCTTGAATGGATGGAAGGCAAGCAATTGCCTGGGGTTGCTGCTCTTTCGAGTTAGATTTATCGCAGCACGACGACCCATATCACAGGTAATCGTGCGTTACTGATGGGCCGCGCTTGCGCAGCCTTATATCGCTGGGTAAAGGCGCGCGATACCGCCTATGCATAGCTATGCAAAACAACAGGAAGCTTCCCATGAACACCGCTGAGATGACCGCCAAAATTGCCAAAGGAAACGGCTTTATCGCCGCTCTGGATCAAAGCGGAGGATCAACGCCCAAGGCCCTGCTGGGATATGGTGTTCAGGAAAATGAATATTCCGGCGATGATGAAATGTTCGCCAAGATTCATGCAATGCGCTGCCGAATTGTTACCTCGCCGAGTTTCACGGGCGAAAAGGTCGTCGGAGCGATTTTGTTTGAAAAAACGATGAATGGTTGCACCGACAGCGGAACACCAATCCCGACGCAGCTTTCCAATCGCGGGATCGTGCCTTTCCTGAAGGTGGACGCCGGAATGCATGATGTTGAAAACGGCGTGCAATTGATGAAAGAAATGCCGCGCCTCGACGAGATGTGCGCGCGCGGCAAAGAGCTTGGCGTTTACGGAACGAAGATGCGGTCTGTCATCCACGAAGCAAATGCGGAAGGGATTGCTGCAAATCTTCACCAGCAAATGGATTTCGGCCTGCAGATCCTCGGCAACGGACTGATGCCGATGCTTGAGCCTGAAGCATCACTCGCCAGTGATAGTCGCGGCGAAGCGGAAGTGATTTTGCTGGAAAACGCGCTAAAGCAGTTGGACCGGCTTGCAGATGATCAGCAAGTGATGTTCAAACTCACAATTCCTACGCAGGCCAATCTTTACCAGCCGCTTGTCGATCATCCCAAAGTGCTTCGTGTGGTTGCTCTGTCGGGCGGCTATTCTCGCGAGGATGCGGTCCGTGAACTGGCCAAAAACACCGGCATGATTGCTAGCTTTAGCCGCGCGTTGCTGGAAGAGCTTCGTGCGCAGATGGATGATCAGCAATTCGATGCTGCGTTGTCGAGCGCAATTGATGAAATTCATGCTGCATCGGTTGCCGGTTGACCGGCTGCCGCTTGGCCTGAGCGTCGCAACGCCCTAAGCGACCATTATGTCGAATAGCAAACGCGTCCCAGCCCAGCTTTATCTGATTTCCCCGCCCGAAACTGGCGGAGATTTTCCTACACGTCTTGAACGGGCGCTCGATGCGGGATCGGGCGCGGTTACCGCTTTCCAGTTCCGTGTGAAGGGCCTTGACCAACACAGTGCGGCCAAACTTGCCGCCCCACTGCAAGAAATATGCGCCGCGCATGAAGTCGCATTTATTATCAATGATGATGTGGCGCTTGCGAAGCGTCTTGGCGCCGATGGTGTGCATTTGGGGCAGGGTGACGGTTCTGTACACGACGCCCGCGAAGAGCTGGGCGATCAAGCGCAAATTGGTGTGACCTGTCACGCCAGCCGCCATCTGGCGATGGAGGCTGGCGAACATGGCGCAGATTACGTCGCTTTTGGCGCTTTCTTTCCAAGCACGACCAAAGAAACTGATCATCGCGCTGAAATCGAATTGCTGGAATTTTGGACGGGTTTGTTTGAAATTCCCTGTGTGGCAATTGGCGGTATAAATGCTGACAATTGCGCGCCCTTGATTGGCGCAGGGGCGGATTTTCTCGCCGTTTCCGGGGCGGTTTGGAACGGTGATGAAGTCGCCGCTATCAAGGCGTTGGCCCAAAAACTGGCCTAAAAGCTGGCCTAAAAGCTCACATGCCTCGGGGATACTTTCTGTGTGCCGCGCATTTGTGATAGGGTGTGTAAGGGGGCACCATGACCATAATTGATCGGATACTGACGGTAATTGTTACGGCCACGCTGACATCCGCGCTTTGGATCGTCGCGGGTGGAAGCGTGCTCGAGATGGCCGACAGTGACAGCCAAAGGGCGGTTACACGGCCTGCCGAAGCCGCACCGAGCCCCCGCCCTGAAGGCGCGCCGATTGTTACAGAAACGCAGATTGTCGATGTGGCGCAGCCGCCAAGCACGGCGGCGCTCGACAGCGAAGTCGCAAGTGTTCCCGAAAGGGCTGAGACAAGCGGCTTGATCGTTCCCGTCCTCAATATTCGTCCCGGTGATTTAACCGACACTTTCTCGAACGAAAGGGTTAGCGGGTCGAGATTGCATGAAGCGATTGATATCATGGCCCCAAATGGCACAACGGTGGTCGCAGCAGCGCCCGGCAAGATTGAGAAGATCTTTCGCTCCGATGCAGGCGGCAAGACCATTTATGTCCGTTCTCACGACGGTAAAACGATTTATTATTATGCCCATCTTGGCAAATATGCCGAAGGGCTAACGGAAGATCAGCGGATCCGCCGCGGGCAGCGCCTGGGTACTGTGGGGGCAACGGGCAATGCGTCGCCCGATTCCCCACATCTCCATTTTGCAATTTTTCGGACCACGGCCGATGCTCAGTGGTGGGAACCTGCCAATGCGGTCAATCCCTTCCCCCTACTGACCGACAGACAGCCCTAGCGCGAGGCGGTCGTGCGCGTGCAGCGGACCCGGCCGGGTTTTCCGTCTTTATCGATCCACTGCACCGTTGCGGCTTTGGCGCGGCGAAAACGCATTCCGTTCATCGGGCCGCGCGTAAAGGCGATATTCTTGCCGGTAAGCAGATAGGTGCCTGCACCGGCAGCCGTGTGATACGTTGATCCGTTACCGATGGTGAAATCTTTCCCCGGCAACACGGTCCAAGCCGCGCTGCCGGCATCGCCCGGTTTCGAACAGATATATTTGCCATGCGGCAACGTGCCCAGCTTACCCGTGGTTATTTGGGCAGCGGCGGGGCCGCACAGTGCGGCCAAGGCAATTGCGGCAAGAAAAACGCGCATGGGAAACCTCTGCAAAAAACCTGACCGAAGCAGCTTAGGGCAAGCCACCTTGCTCGCCGCTGACTGCTCGGCTAAAGGCGCGGTCATAGAGCGTCGCCGAAGGCCGCGCAAATTCCCATTGAAGGCTCTTTGAACCATGAAGATCAGCGGCGTGGACATTCGTCCCGGCAACATCATTGAATATGAAGGCGGCATCTGGAAAGTTGCCAAAATCCAGCATACCCAGCCGGGTAAGGGCGGGGCGTATATGCAGGTCGAAATGAAAAACCTGCAGGACGGGCGTAAAACCAACGTGCGTTTCCGCAGCGCGGATAATGTTGAGAAAGTCCGTCTCGACACCAAGGAATTCCAGTTCCTGTATGAAGATGGTGACATGCTGGTGTTCATGGATCAGGAAAATTACGAGCAAATCAATCTGGAATCAGACCTCCTCGGTGATGCACGCCCTTTCCTTCAGGACGGTATGCAAGTGCAGCTTGAACTGTGGGAAGAAAAACCCATCAGCGTCCAGTTGCCTACCCAGATTGAGGCTGAAATTGTTGAAGCGGATGCAGTGGTAAAGGGGCAAACAGCATCTTCAAGCTATAAACCTGCCGTGCTGGACAATGGCGTTCGGATCATGGTTCCGCCTCATATAGACAGCGGTACGCGTATCGTTGTCGATGTGTATGAACAAACCTATGTCGGCAAGGCTAGCTGATCGGTCATGGCAGCTGTATCAGGACTTATCCGCGTCATGGAACGCGCCGCGCGCAAAGCAGGCCACCGCCTGCGCCGCGATTTCGGCGAAGTTGAACATCTGCAGGTCAGCCGTAAAGGCCCGGCAGACTTTGTTTCCAAAGCCGACATGCGATCAGAACGCACCCTTTATGACGAGCTTTTGGAGGCGCGGCCCGATTGGGGTTTTGTTCTGGAAGAAGCTGGTGTCATCGAAGGCGCGCCCGACATGCCGCGCTGGATCATCGACCCGCTGGATGGCACATCCAATTTCCTCCATGGAATCCCGCATTTTGCGATTTCAATCGCCGCACAGGAACCGAAACTTGGGGGCAATGGCTGGGGTGATATCATTGGGGCGGTTGTTTACAATCCGATCACCGATGAAACGTTCTGGGCAGAGAAAAATCGCGGTGCGTGGTTGCAAGATGCGCGTTTGCGCGTTTCGGCCCGCCGGAACCTTTCTGATTCTCTGATTGCAACAGGCATCCCGTTTCAGGGGCATGGCAATTTTGGGGAATGGAGCAAGATTTTTGCCGCTATCGGACCGCAAGTTGCTGGAATTCGCCGTTATGGAACGGCGTCGCTTGACCTCGCTTGGCTCGCGCAGGGCCGTTTTGACGGCTTTTGGGAAAGCGGCCTGAGCGATTGGGATACGGCAGCTGGCTGCCTGTTGGTGCGCGAAGCTGGCGGCTTTGTTACCGATTTTCGCGGCCGATCAGAACCGATCCATTCAAAACAAGTGCTGGCCGCAAATGACGCGTTGCATTCCAAAATGCACAAGTTGCTCGTCGGTTCTTTGAAAAAGTAATCTGTATTGATGCTTGAAGCGGCGCGCGGCCATCGCTAAGCGCTGCTTTCCGCAAACGGGATGCCCCTGTGGTGGAATTGGTAGACGCGCTCGACTCAAAATCGAGTTCCTAACGGAGTGCCCGTTCGAGTCGGGCCAGGGGCACCATGTTTTCAATCGGCCGTGATATTTGGTTTGAGCACGTTTTCGTGGCGGCTGTCGAACAGGCGGTAAGATACTGGGCCATCTGATAGGCTGAAATCATGGCGAAACAGGCCGTGTGTGCTGAACCTGCCTTGCTGGATTAGCGGTGCCAGATGCGGCCAGTTATTGTGTGCATCGCAAATGCCGCCGCGAAGGGGCAAATGTTTGAACATTATCCGAGGCATTGGCGGCATTATCCGAGGCATTGGCGGCGTGTCTTCTGGGCTTGGGATGCCGGCAAAGCTGGCGCTGACAATATCGAACCGTAATGGGCAGAGCGTTATCGATTGCGGCACGATTCCGCTGGATCAATCGCAAGGACCTTTGCTGCGCCTTAGACAAAAGACATATCCACCCTCATTCCCGATTGGCGGCAAGCGAACCATCGCCCGGGTTTCGCCCGGTTGCGGTTAAGCATAGGTTTCAGACCGTATATCGCGCGGCCCATGGTACAGGAGAGCTTTCATTGAAGCTGTTCGTTTGATGTATTCTAGCAGGCCAGAACCCATGCGGGGGCTGTCCATCATCGAAAAGTGCTTGAGTTTATGTGCGTCCTTTGAGAGGCACTGCAATTAGATGATAGGTCTCCCCTCATTTCACGCTCTTGCGGCGATGATCGTAACGATATTGATGTTCGTTGGCTTTGTCCGCGGGCGGATGTCGATCGAAATCGTGTCACTGCTGACAATCGCGGTTATCGCGGTTGGCCTGTATTTCTTCCCGCTTGCAGGCGCACAGCCAACCGACGGATTGCAATTGGCATTCTCAGGTTTCGGTCATTACGCACTGATCACAATTTGTGCGTTGATGGTGATGGGCAGGGGGCTGGTCGTCACCGGCGCGCTGGAACCGGCTGCACGGCTTCTTGAGCGTTTGTTTAAGATGAATTTGCAGATTGGCCTGCTTGTTTCGCTGCTCATCGCCTTTGTGCTTTCTATGGCGGTCAACAATACGCCTGTGTTGGTGCTGTTGATCCCGATTTTTGTCGCTTTGGCCGCGCGCGGGGCGTTGCCAGCCTCAAAAACATTGATCCCGCTCAACGCTGCGTCGCTTTTGGGCGGCCTTGCGACGACGATTGGCACATCAACCAACATATTGGTTGTGTCGATTGCGGTTGATTTGGGAATGCCAAGGATGGGCGTGTTCCACTTCACCCCGATCGTGTTGATCGCATCGGCCGTGGCGCTGCCGTATTTGTGGTTGGTTATGCCGCGCATGTTGGGCGACAACCGCGTCGCCGCTGTAGAGGCAGAGCGCCGGTTTGAAACGCGCCTGCGGATTGGCGCGGATTCTACGCTCATCGGGCAAGATCTGGCGTCGATCATTCCCCGGCTTCCCGAAGGCATTAAATTTCATGATCAGCCCGATGGCGCGATTGAACAGCAACAAAGGCTAAAGATTTCAGGCACGCATGAGGCGCTTGAAGATGCCATGCGTACCTTCAAGGGCGAGGTCGCACCGGTTTGGGTGCTGGATAGGATCCGCCGCCGCTCGACCGAGATTGGACAGGATATCGTCGTCGTCGAAATGACGGTGACCGCCGATTCCCGGCTGATTTCGCGGACGCTGCCATCGTCGGGAATCGCTGATTTGTTTGGGGTTGCCGTTTTGGGCATTCACCGGCCCGAACGGCTGATCGGGGCGAAAGATAAATTTAGCGAAGGCGGCGACCTCCGCATTACCGAAGGCGATGTGCTGCTGGTTATGGGGCTGCCCGATGATCTGCAGGAATTTGCCCGCAGTGACAGTCTGCTGACACTGGACGGTGCCCGCGAATTGCCGCGCCGGTCCAAAGCATGGCTGGCCGCCTCGATTATGGGCTTTTCTGTATTCACAGCGTCTGTCGGGATATTCCCCATTGCCATTTCCGCGCTTGCCGGTGCGATTTTGATGTTCGTGACAGGTTGCGTGAAATTTGACCGGGTTGGCCGCGCGTTATCAGGTCAGGTCATTGTGCTGGTCGCTGCAAGTATCGCCATCGGGCGCATCATTTTGGAAAGCGGGGCTGCGGCTTGGCTGGGGCAAGTCATGTCGCTTGGGCTGGTCCATTTGTCGCCGGGATTTGTGCTCGCGGCGATCATGCTGTTTGTCACGGTGCTGACAAATTTTGCATCCAACGCCACTGCGGCAACGGTTGGTACGCCCATCGCATTTGCCATCGCCAGCCAGCTGAATATGAATCCGGAACCGTTGATCCTTGCTGTGCTGTTCGGCTGCAACCTGTGTTATGCCACGCCGATTGCCTATCAGACGAACATGTTGATCATGTCAGAGGGGAGTTACGGGTTTAGCGACTATGTCCGAACGGGGGTCCCGCTTGTGATCTTGATGGTGACGACGCTGTCGATCTTGCTGGTGATATTTTACGGTATGTGACCGCAAAGGCGCACAAATACCGATAATGGGGAAGAGAAAATGATGAAAAAAATTTTGCTGGCCAGTGCTGCGCTGATGATTTCTGCCGCGCCCGCACAGGCGAATGAAATTCGCGCCACCATTTCCGATGATATGCCTGCATTGATGGAAATTTACCGCGATCTCCATGCAAACCCTGAACTGAGTTTTCAGGAAGTGGAAACGGCCGCGAAACTGGCCGCCCGCGCAAAGGCCCTTGGTTTCGATGTCACTGAAAAAGTCGGCCAGACCGGCGTTGTGGCTGTGATGCGAAACGGGGAAGGGCCAACCGTTATGCTGCGCGCCGATATGGATGGATTGCCGCTGGTCGAGAAAACGGGCTTGCCATTTGCCTCTGAACGGACCGCAATTCCGGCATCCGGGGTGGAAACGGGCGTTATGCATGCCTGCGGCCACGATACCCACATGACGGCGTGGATCGGCACGGCACAGCTTATGAGCGAACGCAAAGATCAATGGTCGGGCACGCTTGTGATGATCCTGCAGCCTGCCGAAGAGATTGGTGAGGGTGCCTTGGCGATGTTGGAGGATGGGCTTTATGACCGGTTTCCCAAGCCCGATTATGTGCTGGGCTTTCACGATGCGGCGCAGTTTCCCGCTGGCATGATCGGCTATTCACCCGGCTATGCACTTGCCAATGTCGATAGCGTCGACATCACCGTGCCGGGAATTGGCGGGCACGGGGCCTATCCGCATACAACCAAAGATCCGGTTGTTTTGGCAAGCGCGATCGTGATGAAACTGCAAACATTGGTCAGCCGTGAAAGCAGCCCGCTTGATCCGGCGGTGATTACAGTCGGCAGTTTCCATGCCGGTTTCAAACACAATGTCATTTCCGATGAAGCCAAGCTGCAATTGACGGTGCGGTCTTACTCTGATGAATCGCGCAAGCTGCTGCTCGACGGGATCGCGCGGATTGCCAAGGGTGAGGCAATGGCCGCAGGGATGCCGGATGACCGGATGCCTTCTGTGACTGTGCAGGTTCCCTACACCCCATCCACTTTCAATTCACCGGATTTCACCGCAGACGTCATGGCCAAGCTCAGTACCCGTTTCGGCGAGGAACGCGTTATGCAGGTTCCCTCGGTCATGGGCGGTGAAGATTTTGGACAGTTTCTGCGCGCTGATCCAGACGGATTGAGATCACTGATTTTCTGGGTCGGCGGTGTGCCGCAAGATCAGTTTGATCGGGCAGCGGCAGGTGAAGAGTCTCTACCGTCGCTTCACAGCCCATATTGGGCGCCAGATGCGGAAAAAGTCGTTGCGACGGCCACCGAGGCGATGACAGCCGCGACGCTTGATTTGTTGAAACCGGCGTCAGCGGGTCAGTAATCTGCGCTTTTGCCGCCTCCTGAGCGGCTGAGTGAGCTGTTTGTAGCGTTTCTGATTGCCACTTCGCGTTGCTGAGGGCTTTGTCCCTGACGGACGCCATGCATCAGCTCGGCACGTTCCTCCGGTGATAACTCCAAAAATTCGTCTGCCGTCATGCCCAACGCTGCAAGTTCGGCGGCTGTGGGCATCATATGGCTGCCGCCGCGCCGCAGGCCGCGTGCCAATAGGCTGCTATCAACTTTCGTTTGGAAACCAAATTCATTGACGCCGGAACGGTAAAAGCCGGCCATTGCCGGTGCGGCGCTTTCCCTATCATTGCTGACGATCAACTTAGCGTCTTTTGGTGACGTCTTTTCCGGTTCGTCGTTCGCGGCGCCCTCAAGCCCCTGAGCAGCGGCTTGGCGTTTCTCGCCATCGGCCAGCAATCCGACGCCTGCGGTCAGAGCAATCGTCACGATTGCAAAGTGTCGATACATCTTTGCATCAATGCCAAGCATAGGAGAAATTCGTCTGACCATGCTGCACGGTATAGCGAACAGGCGTTAACCACGGCATTTCGATTATGGTTTACGATCGGTTGAAAAATAATGAGGCCGCCGGAGCAGGGAACTCCGACGGCCACATCTCCTCCCCAGGAGTTGGTTATCCGTAAGTGCCGAGCCTGTGATGCAACGCGTTGATCTTGGCGAGTTCTTCGCGATCATCGGTTGTTTTCGCGTGGCTCGCCAATGCGGTTCGCAGCAGCTTGAAATCGGCGGTCGAAAGAAGCGCGCGCGCGCGGCCCGGTTCATTCGGCTTATTTGTGTTATCGCTCATTGGATTTCTCCTTGATGTTCGGTTTGACTGCTCAGGCAGCCGCAAATTGGCTCATCGTGTTGTCTTTGCCGCCAGCTTTCAGTGCAGCTTCACCGGCAAAATTATCTTTGTGATCATCGCCAATGTCCGATCCGGCCATATTCTGGTGTTTTACGCAAGCAATACCCTGACGGATTTCCTGACGCTGGACGTTCTTGACGTAGCCGAGCATCCCTTGGTCGCCGAAATATTCCTTCGCGAGATTGTCTGTGCTGAGCGCTGCCGTGTGATATGTCGGCAGAGTGATCAGGTGATGGAAAATGCCAGCCTGTGCCGCAGCGTCTTTCTGGAAAGTGCGGATGCGTTCGTCTGCTTCAGCAGCAAGATCGGTGCCGTCATAATCCACGCTCATCAAGGAATTGCGATCAAAGGCTGATACGTCTTTGCCTTCTTCGCTCCAGGCGTCGAACACCTGCTGGCGGAAATTCAATGTCCAGTTGAAGCTGGGTGAATTGTTGTAAACCAGCTTGGCATTGGGAATGACCTCACGGATGCGGTCAACCATTCCGCCGATCTGGCCGATATGCGGTTTTTCGGTTTCGATCCAAAGCAGGTCAGCACCATGTTGCAGCGATGTGATACTGTCGAGAACGCAGCGGTCTTCGCCCGTTCCGGCGCGGAACTGATAAAGGTTGGATGGCAGGCGCTTGGGGCGAAGCAATTTGCCTTCGCGGCTCAGGAAAACATCACCGTTCTTGATATTGTTCGGGTCAACTTCTTCGCAATCGAGGAAGCTGTTATACTGGTCGCCCAGATCGCCTTCTTCTGTGGTGACGGCGATTTGCTTGGTTAGGCCAGCGCCCAGCGAATCTGTGCGGGCAACGATGATACCGTCTTCGACACCGAGTTCGAGGAAGGCGTAACGGATCGCACGGATTTTCTGCAGGAAATCTTCATGCGGAACAGTGACTTTACCATCTTGGTGGCCGCATTGTTTTTCGTCAGAAACCTGATTTTCAATCTGCAGGGCGCAGGCACCCGCTTCAATCATTTTTTTGGCGAGAAGATACGTCGCTTCTGCATTGCCAAAACCGGCGTCGATATCGGCAATGATCGGAACGACATGCGTTTCGTAATTGTCGACTGCATTTTCGATGCGCCTGGCTTCAACTTCATCCCCCGCTTCACGGGCTGCATCGAGTTCGCGGAACATTCCGCCCAGCTCGCGCGCGTCTGCTTGTTTGAGGAATGTGTAGAGTTCCTCAATCAACGCCGGAACGCTGGTTTTTTCATGCATTGACTGATCGGGAAGCGGCCCAAATTCACTGCGGAGCGCGGCAACCATCCAACCCGACAGATAGAGGTAGCGTTGTTTCGTGCTGCCGAAGTGTTTCTTGATCGAAATCATCTTCTGCTGCCCGATGAACCCGTGCCAACAGCCGAGCGACTGTGTGTAATTTGCAGGGTCGGCATCGTAGGCGTCCATATCGGCGCGCATGATCTTTGCTGTATAACGCGCAATGTCTAGGCCGGTGTTGAAGCGGTTCTGCGCTTGCATACGCGCTGCGGATTCGGCGTCAATCGCGTTCCAGGGCGAACCTTGGTCCTTAATGGTTGCTTCGAGTTGGTTGATCTTTGCTTGGTAAGTCACGGTGATTCTCCTGATTGGGGAGGCATTTGCCTTAAGGAGATAATCACGCGAATCAGGCCAGTTTAACAGGAAAACTTACAAACTAACTTGTCTTCTGGCAGTGATATTGGCAATAAGGTGTGTAATGTTGTAAAGAAAGTTACAAATGTCCGAAGGTGCTCTTTTTGCTGGTCCTGCAATGCGTCGTTTGCGCAAGAAGGAGGGGCTGACCCAAGCCGCAATGGCCACGCGCCTGTCTATATCGCCCAGCTATCTCAACCTGTTGGAGCGTAATCAGCGCCCATTGTCTGCGCGGGTGATTATGCAGGTGGTCGATCAATTTGATTTTGATCCGCGCAGTCTGCGCGAAGATGAAGCAATAGGCGGTGTGGATGGCCTGGCGCGGCGATTGGCGGATGACCGTTTTTCAGAATTCGAAATTGACCGCGATGAGATCGCCGAATTCCTTGCATCGGCCCCGCAGGCCGCAGCCGCCTTTGCCCGGCTTTACGACACTGCTGGAACGCAGGCGACCCGCGCATATGATCCGTTGGTGCAATCGCGCCTAGAGATTGAACGCTGGCGCAATCATTTTGCTGATTTGGATACTATGGCGGAGGAATTGGCAGACGAATTGCGGCTGTCACGCAGTGATATCGGCGTGGCACTTGGCCAAAGGCTGACAGAAAAGCACCAGTTCGCGGTAAGAATATTGCCGCGTGATGTTATGCCCGATGCGCTGCGGCGGCTCGATCTTCATGCGCGGCAATTGCAATTGTCGGAAATGCTCACACCGGCATCGCGGAATTTTCAGGTCGCAATGCAAATTGCGCAGCTGGAACGGCAAGGTGAGATTTCCAGTCTGGCTGCCGGTGCGCAATTTGCCGATGAAGCCGCGCGTAAGCTGTTCGAACGGCATCTTGTTGGCTATTTTGCGGCGGCTTTGTTGATGCCCTATTCAAGGTTCTTAAGGGCTTGTGAGGCAACGAATTACGACTTGCCCGTGCTTGAACGGCGGTTTGGCGTCAGTTTTGAGCAATTGGCCCACCGGTTGACGACGTTGCAGCGCGTGGGACAGCGCGGATTGCCATTTTTTATGGCGCGGCTCGACCGGGCGGGGCAGTTTTCCAAACGGTTTGCGGGCGCAAGCGGCTCTACGATCCTTGAAAGCGAAGATTCCTGTCCTTTGTGGATTGCGAACAGCGCATTTGAACGATCAGGAGAATTGTGCCGCCAATCAATATCGGTCGAGGGCGTCGATGCCGGACCATCGCATTGGTTCACATTTGCCCAAACGGTAGAGGGCAGCGGGGCAAGCGCAGACGCCCGCTTCGCAGTTGTTCTGGGAATAGAGGCAAAGCTGGCTTCTGATCTGGCGCAGGCGCGCGGTGAAAACCTGAACAAATCCGAAGCGCAGCCTGTGGGCATGGGCTGTGCGCGTTGCCACCGCCCCTCTTGCCGCCAACGATCATTGCCGCCGCGCGGTGCCCAATTGAAATTCGATGCCATCTCCCGCGGCGTAACACCTTTCCAGTTCGGCGAAGAATAATCGCGCGATTTGTTGCCTGTGTCTTTCAGGTTCGCGCTTGTTGGGTGGACGAAACTCCGCCGCAGATCATCTTGGCGCAGGGTTCCGATTAACGCCGGATGGACGTTTTTTGTCGTCCCATTGAGCCCGGCAAAATCGCGAAAACCCACATTGTCAGTTCTTCCGACATATTACCAAGGCCGCAGGAAAACCTTGGTGTCAAATTTACCGACATTTCATACCTTCGGCCTATCGAGGAGGTCCACTGAAGGATGACCGGACCGCAATAATGATCCGCCTGTTTAAACACTATATCCCCCACGCCGTGCTGCTGCTGGCGTTGCTGGACCTTGTGCTGCTGCTGATTGGCGCGGAATTGGGGTGGGTGCTGCGTGCCGCGCAGATCGGCAGTGATGCCGGTCCGATGGCCGGCCGTTGGTTTCCGTTAACCGGCTTTGTCGTCACGGTTTGGGTCGCGATGATTTCTGTCGGGGTTTATGGCAGCGATTCGCTGCGTTCCATGCGATTTGCTAGCGCCCGATTGTTGGTGGCAGTCAGCCTTAGCGTGATCGCCTTGTCATTTATCGATTTTCTGCTTCCGGGATCGACTTTCTGGCGTTCAACATTGCTTTACGCGATGGGGATTTCCGTTTTGTTGCTGGTTTTGGACCGGTTCCTGATCGGCGGGTTGCTTGGCAATTCGGCTTTCCGCCGCCGCGTAATGGTGTTGGGGGCTGGCGACCGCGCGATGCGCCTGAAGACCCTAGCCGAAGCCGAAGGAAGCGGTTTTTCCGTGGTTTCGTTCATCGGAATGAATGAGGGCGCGCAGGTCATCGAAGAAGCAATTCCGCGCGCCGCTGTACATGATTTGGGCGGGTTCGCCGATAATCTGGGCGCCAGCGAGGTGGTGCTGGCTTTGGAAGAACGACGCAACTCCCTGCCGCTTAAAGATTTGCTGCGGATGAAAACCACCGGCGTCCATATCAACGATTTCAGCAGTTTTGTTGAGCGGGAGACGGGGCGAGTGGATCTGGATTCGGTTAACCCTAGTTGGCTGATTTTCTCCGACGGATTTTCATCCGGCAGGATGATCTCAAGCGCTGCCAAACGGGTGTTTGACGTGATTGTCAGTTTGCTGCTGCTGGCGCTGACGTTTCCGATAATCGTCCTTTTTGCTGCGTTGGTAAAACTGGATAGCAAGGGACCGGCATTGTTCCGGCAGCCGCGCGTTGGCCTGTATGGTAATCATTTCAACGTCATCAAGTTACGCTCTATGTGTACCGATGCGGAAAAAGACGGGGTAAAATGGGCAGAGGAAAATGATCCGCGCGTGACGCGGGTTGGCCGTTTTATCCGGAAGGTCCGAATTGATGAATTGCCCCAAATCTGGAGCGTTCTCAAAGGCGAGATGAGTTTTGTAGGGCCGCGTCCCGAAGTGCCCAAATTCGTCGGTGATCTGGAACAAAAGCTGCCCTATTATGCGGAAAGACATATGGTCAAACCGGGCATCACCGGTTGGGCGCAGATCAACTATCCGTATGGCGCGTCGATTGAAGATGCCCGCCATAAGCTGGAATATGACCTTTATTACGCGAAGAATTATACGCCGTTCCTTGATCTTCTGATCTTGCTCCAAACGCTGCGGGTGGTCCTGTGGCCGGAAGGTGCGCGCTGATGAGTGGCTGGGCCGAAATTTGGATCATTACTGCGATTTCGCTCCATTTGGCTGCGGCTGCGGCCTGTGCCTTGGCCGCCCTGTGGGTTTGGAGAAGCGGAGACAAAAGCAGGCCTGACCGGATCTCGGTGATTGTTGCGCTGTGTTTCACGGCCTTGTGGAGCCTTGTGGTTGCAGCATTGGGCACAGCTTCTACTCTGACAGCCTGTGCAGAGATTGCGCGGAACATTTCGTGGATCATGGTGGTCTATCACCTGTTTGCGAATGACGGACGGCATGAATCGCTGAAACCGATCCGGCCGGTTGTTTTCTCGCTTTTGTTTGTTGAATGCCTGCAATTCGCCTTGCTTTTGATGAGCATGCAATACGCCCTTTCGCCAACGATAATGGCGCTGGTTTACCAAGTGTCGGCCATGTTCAGAGTGCTTGTTGCCGTCGGCGTATTGGTCCTGCTGCACAATCTCTACATCGGGGCTTCGAGCAGTGTCCGCATTGTCCTGCGATGGAGCGCGGCTGCCATCGCGGCCTTGTGGGCGTTTGATCTGAATTATTACACCGTGGCCTATCTGGGGGCAGACGTTCCGATAGAATTGGCGATCATCAGAGGCATGGTCATCACCGTGATGACAATCCCGCTGGTCATCGGTTCGCGGACAAATGCGGCCGTCATCAGGCTGCGTCCCTCGCGGAGTGTGGCTTTCCAAACGTTGTCTCTGTTGGTTATCGGTGCATATTTCCTGTTGATGGCAGGGATCGCCCAATCGCTTTCGATGATTGGCGGCGATTTCGGCCGGTTAACGCAGGTCGGTTTCACCTTTGCAGCCACGGTTGTTGCCTTGTTATGGCTCCCGTCAGACAAGCTGCGCGGTTGGCTGCGGGTTACCGCCGTGAAACATCTTTTCCAGCATCGTTATGACTATCGGGCAGAATGGCTGCGATTCACACAAACAATCGGCAAGGGCGGCGTATCGGGCCAATCTCTGCAAGAGCGGGCGATACAGGCTATGGCCGATATCACCGACAGCCCATCAGGCCTGTTGCTGGCGCCAGATGAAACGGGGTCGATCGAACTTGCAGCTTGCTGGGAATGGCATGATATTGCCGTGCCAACGGCGGCAATCCCGCAGGAATTGGTTGCGCTGTTTGAAAATCAATCCTTTATTATTGATGTTGACGATATTCGTGCGGGCAAGGATCAGCAGGGCGAATTGGCGCTACTGCCTGACTGGCTGCGTGAGGCATCAAAGGCATGGGCGCTTGTGCCATTGCTGCACTTTGACAAATTGACCGGAATAATCGTTCTTACGCGGCCTGCTGCGCCGCGGCGACTTGATTGGGAAGATTTTGATTTGTTGCGCGTGGTGGGCCAGCAGCTTGCCAGCTATCTTGCCGAACAGTCGGGCCAGCAAGCTTTGATGGATTCTGCGCGTTTTGACGAGTTCAATCGGCGAATTGCCTTCGTGATGCATGATATCAAAAATCTCGCCAGCCAAATGTCGTTGCTGGCGCGGAACGCCGAAAAACACGCCGAGAATCCCGAATTTCGCGCCGATATGTTGGTCACCCTCAGAAACAGTGCTGACAAGCTCAACGGTCTGCTCGCACGGCTTGGACGTTATGGGGCAAACGGTTCCGAAAAACGTGAAAATATCGAATTGGCCGAATTGGTTGGCAGGATTACTGAACGATATAATGACATTCATCCGGTTTCGATTGTCGCAAGCGAGCGATGCGAAATACTGGCAGATGAAGAAGCCTTTGATCAGGCATTGGTGCACATTATTCAGAATGCGATTGATGCCACCGAAGATGGCTCGCCCGTTTGCTTAAGCGTTTCGTGTGATGGACTGCGCGGACAGGTCGAAATTGTCGATTCCGGCACGGGGATGAGCCCGGAATTCGTACGCAACGGCCTGTTTAAACCGTTTGTTTCGTCAAAAAATGCCGGTTTTGGTATCGGCGCCTTTGAAGCGCGGGAAATGATCCGGGCCATGGGCGGGCGTCTTGATGTCGAATCGCGCGCAGGCCTGGGCACACGTTTCGTAATTTCATTCCCGCTGGCGGATGCCGTATCCTTGGTGAATGCTGCAAACATTGGATCAACAACAACCCAACCGAAATCGGAGGTCGCATAATGGCTCAGGCCAAATCCGAAGCCTTGCCCAAATTGCTGATCGTTGAAGACGATGAAGGGCTACAGGCCCAGCTGAAATGGGCCTATGAAGATTTTGATGTGACAATCGTGGGTGACCGCGAAAGCGCGCTTACCGCCCTGCGTTCAGAAGAACCGGCTGTGGTTACGCTTGATCTGGGGCTTCCGCCGGACCCTGACGGCACGACCGAAGGTTTTGCGGTGCTCGATGCGATTATGGCGCTTCGCCCGCAGACCAAAGTGATTGTTGCATCGGGTCATGGTGCGCGTGAAAGCGCGCTGAAAGCGATCGAAAACGGCGCCTATGATTTCTATCAAAAGCCGGTTGATATTGAGGCGCTCGGCCTGATCGTACGGCGCGCACTAAACCTTGCGCGGATCGAGGACGAAAACAAAAGGCTGGCCGGTCAAGTTGGGGAAGAAAAGACTGTGCTGGGCGGGTTGATTACCGCCGCACCGGAAATGGTCAAAGTGGCGCGGACAATCGAACGCGTGGCCAATGCAAATGTGTCGGTGATGCTGCTGGGGGCGAGCGGGACTGGTAAAGAGCTGTTGGCCAAAGGCGTTCACGATTCTAGCGACCGCAAAGACGGCGGATTTGTCGCGATTAACTGCGCTGCAATCCCGGAAAGCCTGCTGGAAAGTGAATTGTTCGGCCATGAAAAGGGCGCGTTCACCGGCGCTGTCAAAACCACCGAAGGCAAAATAGAACAGGCCCATGGGGGAACGCTATTTCTTGATGAAGTCGGCGATATTCCGCTGCCTTTGCAGGTTAAACTGCTGCGCTTCCTTCAGGAACGCACCATTGAACGTATCGGCGGGCGCAAGGCGATCAATGTGGATACACGGATTGTTTGCGCAACCCATCAGGATCTTGAAGGCATGATCGCAGCCGGAGAATTCCGCGAAGATCTGTTTTACCGTTTGGCCGAGATTGTCGTAAAAATCCCTACGCTGGCAGAGCGCCCAGGGGACGCAACGCTGCTCGCCAAGGCTTTTTTGCATCGTTACTCTGCCGAGATGAACCCGCAGGTAAAAGGTTTTGCCACTGATGCGCTTGCAGCCATTGATGGTTGGTCATGGCCGGGCAATGTTCGTGAACTTGAAAACCGTGTTAAACGTGCAGTGATTATGGCGGACGGCAAGCTGGTGGGTGCGGGCGATCTCGATCTTGAAAGCGATGAAGAATCTGATCTTGAGGTGCTCAATCTGAAAAGTGCGCGCGAACAATCGGATCGAAAGATAATCCGGCACGCGTTGGCGCGATGCGAAGGTAATATTTCCAGCACCGCAAAGATGCTCGGGATCAGCCGTCCGACACTTTATGATTTGCTCAAACAATATGATCTTCAAGCTTGATCTACAGGCCGTGAAGCCTGTGCCGGCATGGTTTACGGCGACACAGGCTTTGGCACTGGCTTTGTTATTGGCCTTGGCATTCGCATTGGCCGGATGCAGCGACGGTGAGGCCTTGCTCAGCCCTACCGAACGTGCGCGCAGCGCATTGGCAATCGGCGATGCTGTGCAAGCCGAAGTCATATTGCGCGATCAGCTTGCCACCGGCGTGAGTAAGAATGAACTGGCCGCGCTGCTGGGCGAGGCGGAGCTGCAGCAAGGACAAATTGCAGAAGCGCGGACTTGGCTGGGTAATGGCGAGTTTTCGGATGATACACGCGCGCATGGCTTCCACATGCTTGGCCGTCTGGAAATGGAAGAGGGCAATTTGCCCGCGGCCGGGGCGGCGTTTGACAAGGCGCTGGCTGAAAACCGCAAGAATGCGGGCTTGTGGGTCGATATCGCTCGTTTGCGCTATCGCGGCGGCGAACAAATCATGGCGGTGGATGCCAGTATTCATGCGGTAGGATTGGATCCGAATAATCCGCGTGCATTGCAGTTTCGGGCACAGCTGGTCCGCGATTCTGAAGGGATGGCGGCAGCGTTGCCCTGGTTTGAAAGGGCGCTCGAAAAGAACCCGGATAACACTGATCTGCTGTATGATTATGCCGCCACTTTAGGCGAATTGGGCCGCGTGCGGGATATGCTGGTGGTCATCCGGCGGATCGCGGAAATCAATCCGGCAGAGCGGAGGATATATTTCCTACAGTCTGTCATTGCGGCACGGGCAGAAAAGTTTGCTCTTGCCCGGTCGCTTCTCCTTCGCAGTGACAAGGCCGCGCAGGCACTTCCGGCGGCCATGCTGCTATCGGGAATAATCGATATGGAGAACCGGAATTATGCAAGCGCCGCCCAAACGCTGGAAAGGTTGGCAGCCACGCAGCCGGATAACCGCCGCATAAGGCAGATGCTGGCGCGGGCACTGTCACTTAGTGGAAGCGACAAGGAACTGGTTTATCGTTTTGCAGAGATTGCGGCGCGGCCAGAAGCGTCACCCTATCTCATCACACTTGTGGGGCGGTCGTATGAAGCGTTGGATGAGCGGGAAAAAGCGGCACACTATCTTGATCTTGCCGCAAAGCCGCGGTCCGCCCGATTGGTGGCCATTCATACCAACCGTCAAATGGGCAATGGCGCGGTTGATATAGCGCCGTCTGGCCGCGATGCATTGGACATGGTGCGCGCCGGTATATCGTCGCAAAACACCGATTTACCCTTGCGCTTTGCAGAGCGTTTTCTTGAACGGTTTCCCGGTTCCGCCGACGCCCTTTCCTTGGCCGGTGATGCTGCATTGGCAGCGGGGCAAAATCGCACCGCAATAAACCGTTACAAAGCAGCTTCGACAATTCGGCAACCCTGGGCAATTACGAAGAAGCTATATGCTGCGTTGATTGCATCGGACCGCGAATCGAGCGCGTTGGCGGTGCTGGCGCGTTATTTCATCGGAGATCCCGGAAATATTGAGGCCGCCGGGATGCTGGCTCGCATCGCCATCGGCAATGAAGACTGGCAAGGTGCCGCCGTGTTTCTTGATCATGCCATTCGCAATGGCGGTTACCGTGACCCCATTCTTTTGTCATTGAGCGCTGAAGTGGCCTTGCAGCGCGGTGACATCGAACTGGCGCTGCATGATGCAGAAGGTGCCTATACCATTCAACCGCTCAGTCGCGAAGCGACACGTGCGCTAGCAATGGCCTATCGCGCCACGGGCGAGAACGAGGGCTGGGCGCTCGAGCTTGAAGAAAAACTGAAACAGATGCCGCAGGGCTGACCACCCATTGATGTGAAGCCAATTCCAAGGCTCGACATTGCCGTTAAGCCGAGGCACTGGACCGCCCATGCTTACAGCATTGTCAAAAATCGATCTCATGGTCCGTGTACTGTTGGCCGCAATTCTGCTGGCATTTGTGCTGCCTGCAACAGGAGACGCGCGCGAATTGGCGATTATGATTTCCAATGCCGCGATATTCCTCCTGTTTCTTCTCAACGGCTTGCGGATTGACCGCCGCGAAATTATTCGTGGGGCCGCGAATTGGCGCTTTTTGATCCCGCTGGCTATTTGGATTTTTCTGGGCATGGCTGCTGCGGGCTGGGGTGTGTCCTTTGCAGTCGGTTCCATGACCTCATCGCTCGTTGCATTGGGATTTTTGTATCTCGGCGTGCTTCCATCGACGATCCAGTCAGCAACATCCTATACAATGCTGGCAGGGGGCAATGTCGCATTGTCCGTGATAGGAGCCGCGTTGATCAACATTGCGGGCGTATTTGTCAGCGCGCCTTTGTTTGCCCTGCTTGCCGGTTCGGAACAAGCCTCTGTCGGGGCTGAGGCCATTGTCCGCATCGGAACAATTCTGATCCTGCCCTTTATCATCGGACAGATATTTCAGGGATTGACGCGGAAATGGATTGCAGAACAGCGCAGCAGAATAGTCTGGGTCGATCGTTTGGTGATCGCGCTGGCCGTTTATGTCGCGTTTTCGGGCGCGGCTGAACAGGATGTGTGGAGTGACATCGGATTGATGGATTGGATCGCAATATCAGCGGGAATTGTGATCATGTTGATGATCGCGAATTTTGGCGCATGGGGCCTGTCAGCCGCGCTGAATTTACCGCGAGAGGACCGGATCGCATTTCTGTTTGCCGGTGCCCAAAAAAGCGCCGCAATTGGCGTTCCGCTTGGGGCAATATTGTTTCCGCCTGAAATCGCAGGGGTCATCCTGATCCCGCTGCTGCTGTATCATTTATTTCAGCTTATTCTTGCAGCGCCCGTATCAGGCCGATTGGCAGCGCAAACTGAATAATTCTATTGCGGCTGCTTGCCCGCCTGCTTGTCGGCCTGTCCGTCGGTTCCATCGGCAGCCGCGTCTTTGCGGTTGTGCCGGATGGACCACCACAGCGAAATACCGATCAGAATTGCCCCAATAAGGCCCGTCACCGTTTCAGGAATATGGAATTTCGCTGATATCAGCATTATTCCGCCCAGCACGATAATTGCCCAGAATGCGCCGTGTTCAAGGAAACGATACTGGGCGAGCGTGCCCTGTTTCACAAGATGGATGGTCATGGACCGGACAAACATCGCACCAATGGAAAGGCCCAAAGCAATCACGATCATATTGTTTGATAATGCAAAGGCCCCGATCACGCCGTCAAAACTGAATGAAGCGTCCAGAACATTCAAATAGAGAAATCCGCCCAATCCGTTGCGGACAACTGCGCCTTGCAGCCGCGATGCTTCCTCGCGCAATTCAAGAATGGTGTTGATGCCCTCAACGGCGATGAAAGTGACCAGGCCCAATATACCGGCAATCAGGAAAGTCAGCGCCTCATCTGCGTCAAGCAATCCTGAAATACCCCACAGTACCAGTAGTAATATTGCGATTTCAGCGGCGGGCAGGGCAGCAAATTTCGTGAGCTGTTTTTCAATCGAGCTGATCCAGTGAATGTCCTTTTCCAGATCGAAAAAGAACTTCAGTCCAACCATGGCCAAAAATGCGCCGCCAAAGCCCGCAATCCCGACATGGGCGGAACTGACGATACGTTCATATTCTGCAGGTTGGTTGAGCGATAGGTCGATTGCTTCGAAAGGGCCGATGCCCGCAGCGATGGCCACAATGGCGAGCGGAAACACGATCCGCATTCCGAACACGGCGAAGGCAATCCCCCAGGTCAGGAAACGGCGTTGCCAAATGTCGCTCATATCCTTGAGCACGGACGCATTCACCACAGCATTGTCGAAGCTGAGCGAAATTTCGAGAACCGACAGGACTATTACGATCCACAATAGCGATGCCGTGCCCGCGATTGTGCCCGTGCTGGACCAGCCATACCAGACCGCCAACCCAAGGCAGATCAGTGTGAAAACAAAGGAGAATTTGTAGTATTTTAGCAGCGTTGCCATATGTTTGCCCTAGAGGTGCATTCCTTGGCGCGCGAAAATCGGCGCCCAATTCAATTGCGGTAGATCAGCTCTTGGGCTGGTAGGTCTGTTCTTCGCTAGGAAAGCTGCGTTCGCGCACTTCGCTAGCGTAGGTTTCAACCGTTTTTTCGATGATAGAGGCAATGTCTTCATAACGTTTCACAAAACGCGGGACTCGTTCGAACATGCCCAGCATATCTTCGGTTACAAGAACCTGACCGTCGCATTGTGCGGAGGCACCGATACCAATCACAGGTATTTCGACCGATTGGGTAAGTGCGACCGCGATGGGTTCTACAACACCTTCCACAACCACTGCAAAGGCGCCTGCATCGGTAACGGCTTGGCCGTCGCGGATGATTTTTTCGTGTTCTTCTTGACTGCGGCCGCGTGCGGCATATCCGCCCAGTACATTGACCGCCTGCGGGGTCAGTCCGACATGGGCCATAACCGGAATGCCCCTGGCGGTCAGGAATGCGATGGTTTCGGCCATTGCTTCGCCGCCTTCCAACTTGACCGCCGCAGCCCCGGTTTCTGCCATTATCCGGCTCGCAGCTTCGAATGCGACTTTCGGCGAAGCTTCATAGGAACCGAAGGGCATATCGACGATAACTACAGAGTGATAGCTGCCGCGCACAACCGCGGCACCATGCGCGCACATCATGTCGAGCGTAACGGGCAGCGTTGATGGCAATCCGTAAATCACTTGCCCTAGCGAATCCCCAACCAACAACATATCGCAATGCGGATCGAGCAATTGCGCCTGCCGTGCAGTATATGCAGTGAGCATCACCAGCGGCTCTTCCGTCTTGCCTTCAAATTTGCGCCGCTTGATTTTTGGCACGGTCAGGCGCTTCATCGGCGACGGCGTGGGGTTTGCGCGGCTGGTCGAAGTATCGAGTTTGAAAGTCGTAGACATAGAACCCGCTTTTAGCCGAGCAGGGGATTTGCGCAATTCCTGTCTCGACTAAGAACAGGAAACGAGGCAAGACGTGTCCCAGAAATAGTCACAAGACACAAGATATGATCAAAAGATAGGGGCCCAACGGCCGGGACGGGGGTTTTCGATGGCAGCAGCAGGCATTACTGCGACAGGTGAGCAAGGCTGGTCCTCGCGCACGGCATTCATTTTGGCTGCGGTTGGCGCGGCGGTCGGATTGGGCAATATCTGGCGGTTTCCTACGCTTGCCGGTGAAAATGGAGGGGGCGCATTTGTCCTCGTCTATATCGGTTTTGTTGTTCTGCTGGGCCTTCCGCTGGTTTTGTCCGAGATTTTTCTTGGCCGTGCTGGCGGCGAAGATGCCATTCGTTCCGTACGCAATGTTGCTGAACGATCCAATCGGTCGACAAGCTGGAAAGGCTTGGGCGCTTTACAGATTACAACCGGCTTTCTGATTTTGTCATTCTATTCGGTCGTTGCGGGCTGGGTGATAAATTACGTTTTCGTTTCCGGCGGTGACTTTTTGGGATCGCTAATGGCCGCCGATCCGTTTTCGGTCGCATTTTCCGGAGAAACGCAAGATCAAATTACCGGGCGGATGGGCGATCTGTTTGCCTCGCCTGGAAAGCTGATTTTGCTTCATGCCCTGTTTATGGGCGCAACGATTTATATCGTTGCCAGCGGTGTCCATAATGGGATTGAAAAAGCCGCGACTTGGCTGATGCCGGCCTTTTTCGTGTTGCTTGTGATCATAACAATTTACGGCGCGTTCACCGGCAATTTTGCTGAGGCTGTCGCGTTTCTTTTCACCCCCGATTTCAGCAAATTGACGCCGATGGTGCTCAATGATGCGTTGGGCCAGGCATTGTTCTCGCTCAGTCTGGCGGCGGGCGGGCTGCTGACCTACGGTGCCTATGTTGGCAAGGATGTGAATTTGGCCCCTACCGCGGGCATGATTGCGATGGCTGATACAGGCGTTGCGATTTTGGCCGGGCTTATGATCTTTCCGATTGTGTTTGCCGTTGGGCTGGATCCGGCAGGCGGACCGGCGCTGATATTCCAAACATTGCCGGTGGCATTCAATGCCATGCCGGGCGGGGCGCTTGTGGGATTTGTCTTTTTCATCCTGATCTTTTTTGCTGCGCTAACCAGCTCTATCTCGCTGCTTGAAGGGCCGACCGCTTGGGTCATCGACCGCTTTGGTATCCCGCGGAAAATGGCAGCATTGGCGGTTGGCTTTACCGCATTCATGATTGGTGTCACGGCGGCGCTCGGCTACAATGTATGGGCTGATGTTCGTCCATTGGGCTTTTGGAACATCTTTGCCGACACCGATATTCTTGACACAGTTGACGGCTTTACTGGCAAGATAATGCTGCCCTTTGGCGCTTTGTTGGTTGCTGTATTTGTCGGGTGGCGTGCTGATGTAAATCTGGTGAAGGCGGGATCAGGGCTGGAAGGCGGCATGTTTGTTTTGTGGCGCTTCCTTGTGGCGTGGGCTGCACCGATCGCTGTTTTTCTGGTGCTGTTGTTTGGATTGGTGCCGGGGCTGCTCGCCAGCTGAATTAATGCACGCAAAATGATCCCGGCCAATAGGATACCATGCAGGACCTACGCTTTGGTTGCCTCAAATGCATAACCTGCAGCGCGAACCGTTCGGATAGGGTCGCCTGTGCCCGCAGCATTGATGGCCTTGCGTAACCGCCGGATATGAACATCAACCGTTCGAAGTTCTATATCACTTTCGGTGCCCCAGACCCCGTCCAGCAATTGCCCACGAGAAAATACTCGTCCGGGCGATTCCATGAAAAATCGAAGTAAACGGTATTCCGTCGGGCCCAAATTGATATTTGTATCAGCGCGTTCAACACGGTGGGCTACCGGGTCCAACGTGACATCACCGACACGGATCGTTTCACCTGCCAGTGCAGGGCGGATGCGCCGCATTACGGCCGCCACACGGGCAAGCAATTCTCGCGGTGAGAACGGCTTGGTTAGATAATCATCCGCGCCTGTTTCCAACCCGCGAACGCGGTCGTCTTCATTCTCGCGGGCGGTCAGCATTATAATTGGAACATGCGCCGTGTCGCTGCCACGCCGCAATCTGCGGCATACTTCGATCCCGCTGGTGCCCTCGATCATCCAGTCCAGAATGACCAGATCAGGAACGTTTTCTGCGGCGAGAATGAGCGCCTCGTCCCCGTCAGGGGTCGCGCGGACTTCATATCCCTCATTTTCAAATCGAAATTGTAGCAATTCCGCCAAAGACGGGTCATCTTCAACGAGAAGTAATTTTCCGGCCGTCATGCTTTTGGCTCCAATCATTGGCGCTTACACTGCCAATGTTGCAGTTTTGCGAATTGGATCAGCTATCGTCTTCGTCAGGCGGATAAAGTCCGGTCGCGGCAAAATGGACCATTTCGGCAACGTTGGTCGCATGATCGCCAATCCGTTCAATATTGCGGGCAACAAACAGGATTTGGGCCGCGCTAGAAATCGTCGCAGGATTTTCAACCATATAGCTGACAACATTGCGGAAGATGCTGTTGTAAAATGCATCAACCTTGTCATCTGCCGCAATTACCTCTTTGGCCAAAACAGGATCGCGTGCCGCGTATGCTGTCAGCACATCATGGACCATTTCGGCGGCAATTTCACCCATTGAAGGCAGCAGTTTTAACGGTTCAAACCGGTTGCGAACCTCAATCTCGCCAACACGCTTGGCGATGTTTTTCGAATAGTCACCGATCCGTTCAACCACACCAGCAATTTTGAGCGCAGCGATAACTTCGCGCAGATCATCTGCCATTGGCGCGCGCAGTGCAATTACGCGGATCGCCAGCTTATCGACTTCCGATTCCAGCGCATCAATCTTCTTGTCACGCTTGATGACCTTTTTGGCGAGTGCTTCATCGCCTTTGACCATTGCATCCAGAGATTCCTGAATCGACAATTCGGCCAATCCGCCCATTTCGGCGATTAGACCGCGCAATCGAGTGATATCCTCGTCGAATGCCTTGACTGTATGCTCGCTCATTAGCCGTACCGCCCCGTAATATAATCCTGCGTCCGCTGTTCTAGCGGATTGGTGAAGATGTCGGAAGTTCGTCCGTATTCAACCATAGTTCCCAGATGGAAGAATGCGGTTCGCTGCGAGACGCGCGCCGCCTGCTGCATCGAATGTGTGACGATAACGATCGCATAGCGGCCGTTCAATTCGTCAATCAATTCCTCAATCTTCGCCGTGGCAATCGGATCAAGCGCAGAACAAGGTTCATCCATCAGGATAACCTCGGGATTTACGGCAATCGCGCGGGCAATACACAATCGTTGCTGCTGGCCGCCGGACAATGCCGTACCGCTTTCCGCAAGACGGTCTTTCACTTCATTCCAAAGGCCTGCCCGTTGCAGCGAAGTTTCAACGATTTCGTCCAATTCGTCCTTACCCTCGGCAATGCCGTGGATTTTCGGGCCATAGGCGATGTTGTCGTAAATTGATTTCGGGAAGGGGTTGGGTTTCTGAAACACCATTCCGACGCGTGCCCGCAATTGCACGACATCCATTTTTGACCGGTAAATATCTTGCCCATCGAGGGTGATTTCACCTTCGACGCGCGCGGTCGGGATCGTGTCATTCATGCGGTTCATGGTCCGCAGGAAAGTCGATTTTCCGCAGCCGGACGGTCCAATGAAAGCAGTGACATACTTAGTCGGGATTTCAATCGACACATTGTCGATCGCCATCTTGTCTCCGTAATATACGGACACGTCCTTTGCGTTCATCTTCGCATCGGTATCTTCCAGATTGGGATGGATTACTGTCACCATTTTTTCTCGAATTTGTTGCGGAGGTAGATTGCGAGGCCGTTCATCAGCAGGAGGAACAGCAATAGCACGATAATTGCGGCAGATGTTCGTTCAACGAATCCGCGGTCAATTTCATCGGACCAAAGATAGATTTGCACCGGCAAAACGGTTGCCGGTGAGGTAAAGCCATCGGGCGGAGTTGCGACAAATGCCCGCATTCCGATCATCAACAGCGGCGCGGTTTCGCCCAATGCGCGCGCCATTCCGATAATTGTGCCGGTCAGAATGCCTGGCAATGCAAGCGGTAAAACATGGTGGAATACAACCTGTACCGGCGATGCCCCGATGGCGAGCGCACCGTCACGGATTGAAGGCGGAACAGCTTTGATCGCATTACGCCCTGAAATCACGATGACAGGCATCGTCATCAATGCCAGCGTCATACCGCCAATCAACGGTGCGGACCGCAAATTGGGGAAAATCGCCAGAAAAACCGCCAGTCCAAGCAGGCCGAAAATGATCGAAGGAACCGCCGCCAGATTGTTGATCGATACTTCGATCAAGTCCGTCCAACGGTTTTTCGGGGCGTATTCCTCTAGGTAAAGCGCCGCCATCACGCCGATAGGAAACGCCATCAGTAATGTGACAATCATAGTCAGCATAGAGCCTTTCAGCGCGCCCCAAATTCCGACCGCCTGTGGATCGGTTGCATCTGCCCGCTGGAGGAAGCCAACATCGAAATTCGTATCAAGCTTTCCTTCGGCTTCAAGCTGCTGGGCGAGGGGGATCAGTTCTGGATCACCTTCTCCTGCTAAAGCTGATGCCAGATCGGATGTTGCGGGCAGCCACATTATTTTGTCTGTGGTCCGCAGCAATGCGGGATCAGCGATGATGGCATCTGCCACTTCGCGCCATGCATTGTCACTGACCTGCGCCGCGCCTTGCGTGCCCAGTGCCTGTTCTGAATAAAATTCTATGACGGAGGGGAGGCCCTGCATTTCGAGCCGTTGGACCGCACCCACCTGCGCGAGTGATGAGGCATCGCCTGCGATCCCGGCTTCGGAAAAATTAATCGGAACAGCCATTTCGGCACGCTGGAAACCGCCGACGCCATTGATCGTCATATTGATCAGCAGAACGGCGAGAACGGCGAGTGAAAATAGGATCGCGGCAAGCCCTGCAAATTTGAAACGCCGTTCGGCCGCGTAACGCTTTTGCAGGCGCGCTTCGAAGGCGGCACTGCGCGTAGCAAAACCGGTTTCGTTTTCGGGTGCTGGATCGGCCACGGTGTCACTCATAAGCTTCACGGAACCTTTTAACGACGCGCAATGCGATGAAGTTCAACCCCAGCGTTACGAGGAAAAGCACGAAACCCAGCGCAAATGCACTGAGTGTGGCTGGGTGATCGAAACTGCCTTCGCCGGTCAGCATTGCGACGATTTGGAATGTTACGGTGGTCATGGCTTCAAGCGGGTTGCCGGTCAGATTCGCGGCGGCCCCTGCGGCCATAACGACAATCATCGTTTCACCAATCGCCCGGCTGATCGCGAGCATAATACCTGCGACAATGCCTGGCAAAGCAGCCGGGACGAGCACCCGTTTGATCGTTTCAGAGGTTGTCGCGCCCATAGCGAGGCTGCCGTCACGCATGGCCTGGGGAACCGCAGCAATGGAATCGTCGGCCATTGATGAAACGAATGGAATGATCATCACGCCCATAACCAGACCGGCGGCCAGCGCACTTTCGCTTGAAGCGCTGCTTATCCCCACAGCCACGGCTGCATCGCGAACCATAGGAGCGACGGTCAAGGCAGCGAAATAACCATAGACTACGGTCGGAACGCCAGCGAGAATTTCCAGCGCGGGTTTAAGCCATGCGCGTAAGCGCGGATCGGCATATTGCGTCAGGTAAATCGCGCTCATCAGGCCAAGCGGAATTGCAACAATCATCGCGATAATCGCGCCGATATAGATCGTGCCCCAAAACAGCGGGATAGCACCGTAGCGCGTTGGATCGGGATTTTCCGGATTGCTCATCGGGTCAGGCCCCCAATGAGTGCCGAACAGGAAGTCTAACGGATCGACCATCCCGAAAAAGCGCACGGTTTCAAAAACCAGGCTGACGACAATGCCAAGCGTGGTCAGTATCGCGACCAGCGATGCGAATAGCAGCGCGGCCATCACTGCACGTTCAACGCGCGTCCGTGCAGCAAAATCGGGTTTCAGTTTCAAAAATGACCATGTTCCGCCCAGGAAACCGATGATCAATGTTCCCAGAATGCCGATCAAATTGCTGCGACTGATGGCGTCACGGAAAGGTTGGATTAGAACCTCTGCGTCTTGGTTGAAAACACCCGAAGCCGTCCCTGTTGCAACGGCTTTCGCCTCTCGCAGCAGGGCGTCGCGCTGAAAATCAAAAGAGGGAAGATTTGCCGCCGCAGGCGATGCCAGAACTGATTGATCGACCAGATAGGGCGCGGTTGCAGCCCAAATGGTTATGAACAGCGCAACCGGAATACAAATCCACAGCGCCACATACCAACCGTGATACACGGGCAGTGCGGCAATACGATCTGTGCCTGCCTGACGCTTAAAGGTCCAAGCCCTAGCGCGTGCAGCGACCCAGCCGGCAACGCCAAGGCCGATTGCAAGGAGCAGGAGAATGGCTGGCGACATTGCGGCGGCTAGTCCTGATTACTGGATGGAAATGGGGTTACAGGCGATTTGAATGCGTTTTGCCTTTCGGCGAACGCTGACAGCCGCCCATTGGCTGATGACTGTGACAGTTCCATGACAGCACGCATGATCGTCAGGCCTTTTTGCTCTCCGCCAGCGGTATGCGGACGGTGAAGCATGTGCCTTGGCCTCGCTCGCTGGAAATGTCGAGACGTCCGCGATGACGTTCAACAATGTGTTTTACAATCGCCAAACCCAGCCCCGTGCCGCCCGAAGCCCGGCTGCGGCCCGGATCGGTGCGATAAAACCGGCGGGTAAGATGCGGAATATGTTCCTCGGCAATGCCATCACCTTGATCTTGAACGGTGAAACAAGCTTCGGCATTTTCCGTTTCGGACAGCGAAATGGTAACCGGTCTATTGTTAGCACCATATTTCAGAGCATTATCGACCAGATTGCGGACCAATTGTTCAATTTGCCTTTCATCGCCCGATATTTCGAGGCCCTGCTCAATTTCAAATTCTAGCCGGGGAATTCTCTCAAGTCCTGCCACTTCGCGCGATGACCGTTCTATCAACTCGCCCAGAACAAGGCGTTCTGTCGGCTGTTCATGCTTTTCGGCCTCGATCCGTGAAAGCGACATCAGATCGCTCACAAGGCTTTGAAGGCGTTTGCTGTCAGCGAGTATAGTGTCGAGAAATTTGCGTTTGGTCTGCGGATCAAGGCCGTCATCTTCATCCTGAATTGTTTCAACATAGCCGATGATCGAGGCCAAAGGCGTGCGCAATTCATGGCTCGCATTGGCGACAAAATCGGTGTGAGCGCGGCCGATATCGACCTCTGCCGTGTTGTTGAGCAGCTCAATCACCGAAATGCCATTGGAAAGAAGCTGTTTGTTCAGCCGCCACACATCGCGTCTTCGGGCTAGTCCCCTGATCTGGGCAAATCCGCTCTTATTCGATTCGAGCAATTTTATCGCTTTGGGATGCCGCAAGGCCACGCGCATATCCTGACCCAAAATGTGCTTGCCCAGCAGCTTCCGCGCCGCGCGATTGGCCACGGTTATCCGGCCATTTTCTGTCACCAATACCGGTGTGCCGGAATATTCAACCAATTCGCCCATATTGGCGCTGGAGAACACTGTTTGTTTGTCTTCGCGTAGGGTTTCGGGCGGTTCACCGATAATGAGCCAGAATGAACCCAGCCAAATCACAAATACGGCGATCGCGAGCCACCAACCGCCGCCGCTTACGATAATCGCAATGGCACTTGCTGCGGCAAGAAGAATGCTGGGCCAGGGAAGGGCGCGATCACTCGACATTGACGTTGCGCTTAACGAGGCCGCCTGAGTCTGGCCAGTGTTCCACCATGCGAAATTTGGTGAATAATTTTTGGACGGAACGTTGGTAACCCATTTCGGCCCAAAAGGGATCAGCTATGTCGGGCAAGGCCATGATGTTTCGGCGGCGCACTGATTGATCTATTGCGGGTGTGATCTGTTGCTGGTGACCCCTACGGGAATCGAACCCGTGTTTCAGCCGTGAAAGGGCCGCGTCCTAACCGCTAGACGAAGGGGCCATCCCATTCGGATCGCAAATTTCAGGCGGTCCGGGAATGCAAATGCCATCACTGGTGACCCCTACGGGAATCGAACCCGTGTTTCAGCCGTGAAAGGGCCGCGTCCTAACCGCTAGACGAAGGGGCCATCGTGATGGCGTGGCGGCGCAATTAGGGACGTGGGCGGTCTGCGTCAAGCCTCTGACTGGCAATCGTGTTGCTTTATTCGGCCCGCATCGTGGTGATTGAAGTCAATCCGCCCAAGAAGCATCTTCCAGATGGAGTTCCGCAGCGGGGCGGCTGCCCCAATCATCAATCTTTGCCCGTCCCGCGAGCCACAGCTTGCGACCTTTCGCTGCATGCAAAATTGCCTGCCCCATATCGGTTTCGGCGGCCCGAAATGCGATGGCTTTCAAAGACCCTCCATCAGGCCCGCCAACGATCATGCGCAGGTGATCGGTGCCAACGATGTCAGCTTTGATCAGGTGAACGGGGCCAACGGCGATTTTTGGACCAGGCCAGCCGATCCCGTAAGGCCCCGCTTGTTCTAACCGATCAACAAGGTCCGGCGTTAGGCCGCGCGGGGCAACCGATAGGTCTAGCTTAAGCGAACGGGTGGCCTGAGCTTCGCTCACGGCGCTTGACAGCCGGTTGTCCAGCCAGTCAGAAAACTGATCCAGCTTTTCACTTTCGATTGTAAGGCCAGCAGCCATGGCATGACCGCCGCCAGCCACCAGCAAGCCTTCTTCACGCGCGGCAATAATCGCAGCGCCAAGGTCCACGCCAGAGATGGAGCGGCCCGATCCTTTGCCCTGTTTACCATCGAGCGCCACGACAATGGCGGGTTTGCCGGTTTTTTCCTTAATCCGGCCCGCAACGATTCCGATCACGCCGGGATGCCATCCTTCGCCAGAGAGCATGATGACTGCGCGATTATGCTGCTGTGCGATCTGGTTTTCAGCCGCCTCTTGAACGGCGGCCTCAATCGCGCGGCGTTCCTCGTTCAAAGTCGACAATTGCGCCGATATCGCCTGCGCCTCTTCAACATCCTCGGTCGTTAAAAGCCGAACGCCAAGCGTCGATTCGCCGACGCGGCCGCCCGCGTTAATTCTTGGGCCGAGTGCAAAGCCAAGATCGCTGCAAATCGGCGCGCGCTTAAGCCTGCTAGCATCGACCAGTGCGGACATGCCGACATTCTGGCGCTTTGACATGATTTTTAGACCCTGGGCAACAAAGGCGCGGTTAAGCCCGTGCAGCGCCGCGACATCGGCCACAGTGCCCAGCGCCACCAAATCGAGCAGCGACATCAAATCGGGTTCTTTGCGATCTTCGAAGAAACCGCGCTGGCGCAAGGTTCTGACCAAAGCGATGGCGAGCAGGAACGCCACACCAACGGCTGCCAAATGGCCGTGGGCAGCGGCATCGTCCTGTTCATCCAACCGGTTGGGATTCACCAGTGCCGCAGCTTTGGGCAGCTCATGCGCGCATTTGTGATGATCAACCACAATCACATCAACGCCTGCATCCCGCGCCATTTGCAAGGCTTCGAACGCCATTGCCCCGCAATCGACCGTAACGATCAGGCTAGAGCCTGCCTCTGCCAATTTGACCAATGCCTGCCCGCTGGGGCCGTATCCTTCAAGTAGCCTGTCAGGGATGTAATAATCTGCATTGCCGCCCAGCATCCGCATCAAGCGGATCATCACCGCTGCGCTGGTCGCTCCATCGACGTCATAATCGCCGTAAATCGTTACTTTTTCACCTGTCAGCAACGCCTGAGCAATGCGCTCTGCCGCTGCATCCATATCGTTAAAGATCGACGGATCAGGAAGAAAATTGCGTAGGGTGGGGCTGCGGTGCCGTTCCAGATCATCAGGCGCCACGCCGCGCGATAGCAGCAGCTGGGTGACAATATCATTGCCAAGACTGTCAGCCCCGCCGCCTAGATCCATATTACCGCCGCGCCAATGCCATGCCTTGCCAGACAATGATTGGGTTACGCCAAATACGGGTGCGAGTGTTTGTGAAGGCATAATTGTTGGATAACCCATGCAGCTTGCAGGGGCAAAGCATCACGATTGACAATCGACAGCTACGCGTGTTGCTCGGCATTATGTCTGACCAACACCGAACATTGCTGATCATCTGGCACAGCCGGACAGGAGCAAGCGAATCCATGGCGCGCGCAGCCTATGAGGGCGCCGGAAAGGCCGCCCGTATTGTCCCAGCAAGTGAAGTTTCGTCTGGTGATATCCTATCATCGGCCGCCTATCTTTTTGTTTGCCCGGAAAATCTCGCCAGTATGAGCGGGATGATGAAAGAGATGTTCGACCGCAATTACTATCCCGTATTGGGCCAGATCGAAGGGCGTGCCTATGCCACGATCATTGCTGCCGGTTCAGACGGCGAAGGCGCGCAGAGGCAAATCGACCGAATCGCAAAAGGTTGGCGGTTAAGGCGGGTTGCAGATCCGGTTATTATCAATTTGGATGCTCAGGCCCCCGAAGCAATTCTTGCGGGTAAGACGGTGCCCGCTGACCGATTGGACGAATGCCGCCAGATGGGCGCGGCATTGGCCGAGGGCTGCCGAATGGGCGTTTTCTAGGCTACTGATGTGTTGCATCCACTTCGGATCATTCGCTTTTTCAGGGACTCGACCTGACGCAAAAATCGCGGCAAAGGTCGCAAAAGCCTTTGCAAAGGAGCGCACAGGGCCATTTCTGACCGTCCCGACATGGATGATTTAATCGGGCAAGGAGCCTTGTTTCTTGTTTTTGCGGCAGGCAATTGCCCCGATTCCGGCCAGATTGCGCGTGCAATTGACGGATTGTCTAAACTGTCGATCAGCAACAGATCCGATATGGCGGATGCCGACGGCGACCATGACTGGCTGGAGCTGTTGTGCGAAGGATTGACCTTTGATTTGAAGGGAATCGCAGAGCCTTTTCGGGTTGATGCACAGACATTTCCAAGCCAGTTTCATGGTGTTACCTGCGATCAGGACGATCAGTTTGAGGCGCTTGTTTTGATGCCTGGCCCGCATTTGATGGGCGGGCAATCGCAATTGCCGATTTTTCGCGCGCAAATGGCATTGGCTGTGACGATTGGCGCTTCCCTTACAGAAATCGCGGCATTCGGTTGGTTGGAATCAAAAAGTTTGATCGGCTGTGATCAATTCGTTTCGATAGTCGATCGGTGGCTGAACGGCGGGCCGGTTCCAGTGCCGGGGTTGATTTCATTAAGGGACGCGATTGATGGCGGTGTCCAAAGCGTTGGCCTTTCATTCTTTACCGGGCAGGAACTCCGCATAGAACCGGACCAGTCGGTCGATTCTGATGATATGGCACGTCTGGCTGCAAGGCTGGCCGCGCATTTGTTCCTTTCTGGTAAGCTTGAAACGACCGAACAGATTACCGCGCCTGATGGGAACCCTTTACGATTGGAACCTTCGGGCAACGGCAATTTCGTGCGAGTGTGGCGGCGCTAACGTTAAGTCTTTGCCGCCAATTCTGCCTTTGCTGCAATATATTCGCGTTCCAATTGATCGACACGGTCTGCGACGCTGTCGATGGCTTCAACATGTCCAACACCTTGGCCGGAACCCCAGATGTCTTTCCACGCCTTGGCCTTGGAATTGCCGCTGGATCCGAAGTTCATCTTGCTAGGATCACTGACCTCAAGATTATCGGGATCGAGCCCGGCTTTTTCGATTGATCCGCGCAGGTAATTGCCATGCACGCCGGTGAACAGGTTGGTGTAGACGATATCGGCCGCCTTGCTGTCGACAATTTCCTGCTTGTAGGCTTGGTCTGCATTCGCTTCCTTGGTCGCGATCCATGCCGATCCGATATAGCCAAAATCCGCACCCATCGCCTGTGCGCCCAACACCGAACGGCCGTGGGAGATGGAGCCTGACAGAGCCACCAGACCGTCAAACCAGCTGCGTATTTCCTGCATCAAGGCGAAAGGCGACTGTGTGCCCGCATGACCGCCCGCACCGGCAGCAACCGGGATCAGGCCAGTTGCACCTTTTTCGATAGCTTTTCGGGCAAAACGGTCGTTGATCACATCGTGCAGCGAAATCCCGCCCCAGCCCGATACCGCAGAAAAAACTTCCTCCCGCGCGCCGAGTGAGGTGATTACCATTGGAACCTGCCATTTGGCGCAGACTTCCATATCTTCCTCAAGCCGGTCATTGCTGCGATGAACGATCTGGTTGACCGCATAGGGCGCAGCGGGGCGATCAGGATTGTCCCGATTATGCGCGGCCAGCTCCTCAGTGATTTGATGCAGCCATTCGTCAAGCACGCCCGAAGGCCGCGCATTAAGGGCAGGAAACGCGCCGACAATCCCGGCCTTACATTGCGCGATAACCAATTCCGGGCCGGAGATGATAAACAGCGGCGATCCGATAATTGGCAGGCGCAAACGATCGAAAGGTGCGGGTAGGGCGGCCATTAAATGCTCCGTTGCTCTATGAAACTGAAGGTGGGTCTATGGCGCGGATTGGCGCTTGTCGAGTGTGATGGGCTTGACCGCCTGTCAAAATCCCGCCGCCGCTACGTCAACAGGTTTTCGATGCTATAAAATCTTGCCGCGTTTCCGGCATAGAGCGCCGCCTTTTCATCCGCAGAATAGTCAGCTGTGATTCGCTTGAAGGTGTTCCACAGCACTGGATAGGTCGCGCCCCAGCGATCAACCGGATAATTGCTTTCAAACATACTGCGTTTGGTTCCGAAGGCTTCGATGCACGTTTCGATATAGGGTTTCCACATTGGCGCGAGTTCTTGTGACCCATATCCTTTGGCGGGGCCTTCAGCGGGCAACATGCAACTGGCCATCGCCAACCCGCCAAGTTTAACCGACACATTGCCGCATTCCGCCAACGCCTTCATTGAAGCCGCCCACCGATCGAAATTCTCATCCAACTTGCCGCTGTAGGATGCGATATTGAGCGGTGTTCCGCAGTGATCAAGACAGATCGCTTGATCAGGAAATGCCTTAGCCAGATCAATCACATCGCCAAGCTGCGGTTCCAGAACCCATGCGTCGAACGTCAGGCCCAATTCGCCAAGATGACGGAACCCTTCGCGGAATGTGCTGTCGCGCAGCAAGCCTTCGGGAGCATTGAAGGGAGGGCCAAGCACATCGGGATCAGCATCCCATGCGCCTTGATGACGGATGCCTCTGAAACGACCGTTCCCAGCCGCCACAAGCGCTTCCAACACCTCGCGCGCGCCATCGCCCAATTGCATATCCGCATGGCCGACTATTCCCACGCATGGCCGATATGCGCCGTAGAGACCGCTGGCCCCCTGCGCCGCGACGCCGTTTACATATTCAACCTCGCCAACCGGCTTCATCGCCTCCGAACGTGCGGCATCATAATACGCCCCGCATTCCATAAACACGGTTCCGATGATGTTGTGACCGGTCTGCGTGTCGGCCAGCAATTCATCGAATGTGTAATATGGCGCACCCGCAATTGTCTCGATGAATGGATGCTGCGGCTGCGGAAACATTGGCAACAAAGGCCGCAAATCCCACAAATGATGATGCGGATCGATGATTGGCAGATCGGGTTCTAGGATTGCTTCGGTCACGGCTTCTGTCACGGCTTCGATCATTGGCGCTATTCCCCTCGGTAAGTCCTACAGGATGGAACACATGGAACACGGTCTTGGCAAGGAAAATTGGCGGAGCGCGTCGGCCAATCGGCAGGCTGCATTGGCGAAGATTGAAGGCCGAATTTTCCATATGGGAAATCTATTCAACGATTGGCGTCTAGGAAAATAAACATGTGCAGTCGGTTCAAACCGGAGGAATTTGGAAATCAATTGATGCCTGCGAGCGGAGCTACAAAAGAGGCAAACGATAAACGCAGAATTCTTCATCAAGAGCCCATCCAGCCTTTTCATACAAAGATCGAGCGGTTGTGTTGTCTAAAGCGGTAGAAAGGGAAAGTCCCGCCGCTCCCAGCTGTCGGCAGTATTCCGATGCACCATCTAACAATGCTTTGCCGGCGTTCAAACCTCGAGCAGCCGGGGCCACATAAAGGTCATTCAAAATGAACGTACGAGTCAGTCTTGTTGAAGAGAATGACGGGAAAAGTTGCGTAAATCCAATGGGCTCTTCGCCGCTATATGCAATGAAGATAACTGACTGTTGATGTTCGAAGCGATCCGAAAGAAACTGCCGCGCGCGATCCGCATCAGGCGGCTGATTATAGAATTGCCGGTATGCATCGAATAGGGGAATCAACGCTTCTAAATCGACGATTGTGGCTTTTTGAATAATCAATTTGAACGCCCTCTATGTGGTGCAGTATTCAAGGCTAAGTCGCATGGCCTTTGAAATGGGAGAAGGGCGCCTGCTATGATCGTTTATCGGTTGACGTAGCGATGAAAACCTTACCCCGAAGACACCCCTTTTAAGGGGCTTACCCAACCGCCGAATTCGCCGCACTCAGCACCGCTCTAACACTCGCCGTTGCCACGTCTTCGTCCACGCCAACGCCCCAGATTGTTGCGCCATCGGCGCCCTCGCAATCGAGATAGGCCGCGGCGCGGGCGTCTCGGCCTTGGCCAAGCGCGTGTTCGGTATAGTCGCGGACTTGCAATTGCAGGCCAAAGCTTTCTTCGATGGTTGTCAGAACGGAGGAGATCAGGCCGTTGCCGCGCCCGCTGACGCGTTGTTCTTCCCCTTTCACTGCAATGGTTCCGGCGAAGATGCGGGTGCCATCCGTTGCGCGGTTTTCCTCGTAATCGACCAGTTGGAAATGCTTGTCCGGCGTTTGAACGTGATAGGCGTTTTGAAAGGCGTTCCAAATATCCGATGCGTCCAGCTCGCGGCCAAGATCATCGGCCATGTGCTGAACATGTTTGGAGAAATCACCCTGCATCTTTTTGGGAAGTTTGAGGCCTTGATCCTGTTCCAGAACCCACGCAAAGCCGCCTTTTCCGCTTTGTGAATTGACCCGGATTACCGCTTCGTAACTGCGGCCCAAATCGGCCGGGTCGATGGGCAGATAGGGTACGCGCCAGCGTTCGTCATTCTGCGCATCATTGGCGGTGAAGCCCTTTTTGATCGCATCTTGATGGCTGCCCGAAAATGCGGTGAAGACCAGTTCGCCGCCATAGGGGTGGCGTTGATGCACTGGGATCTGGTTGCAATATTCCACCGTTTCGATCACGCGGTCGATATCGGAAAAATCGAGGCCGGGATTGATACCCTGCGTATACATATTGAGCGCGACGGTGACGAGGCAGCAATTGCCCGTCCGCTCTCCATTGCCGAACAGGCAGCCTTCCACCCGGTCCGCGCCAGCCATCATGCCAAGCTCTGCTGCGGCAACGCCGGTGCCGCGGTCATTATGCGTGTGCAGGCTGATCACCGCGCTGTCACGATTGGGCAGATTACGGCAGAAATACTCAATCTGGTCGGCATAGATATTGGGCGTTGCCGCTTCGACCGTGGCGGGAAGGTTGAGGATGATCGGCTTTTCAGCAGTCGGTTGGAGCACCTCCATCACCGTTTCGCAAACCTCGATGCTGAAATCGAGTTCGGCAGTAGAGAAGGTTTCTGGCGAATATTGGAAATTCCAATCGGTATCCGGGCGTTTGGCGGCCTCGTCACGCATTATCATTGCGCCCGTTCGGGCGATTTCGCGGACCTCGTCCTTGCTCATGCGGAACACGATGTCGCGCCACGCGGGGCTGACGGCGTTGTAGAGGTGGACGATGGCTTTGTTCGCGCCATGGAGGCTATCAAAAGAGGTGCGGATCAAATCTTCGCGCGATTGCGTCAGGACTTGCAAATAGACGTCATCCGGCACCTTGCCAGAACGGACAAGGCCCTGGATGAAGTCAAATTCCGTTGAACCGGCGGCGGGAAAGCCCACTTCGACTTCTTTCACCCCGACTTCCATCAGAAGATCGAAAAAGCGGTTCTTTTTCACAGCATCCATCGGGTCGATGATCGATTGGTTGCCGTCGCGCAGATCGGTGCTCAGCCAGCGGGGCGGGGCGGCGATCGTGCGGCTTGGCCATTGGCGATCTTGCAGGTTGATCTGCGGAAATGCCGCATATTTTCCAGATGGATTGGACAGCATGTTTTTGGACATATTATTGGCCATGATAATCAGAAACTCGAACTACGATTTTGAGGAATTTGGCGATCTATCCCTTGGACGCTTGGCGAACCTGGGAAGGTGCGCCGAAGGTCACGCCCAAGGGCGCGTAAGTCGTAGGAGTAGGTTCTTGGCCGTTATCATCCGTCAATCTATGCGGCCTGCTTGCAGGCTTGTAAAGGCAAAGTAAGGTGGCGGCACAGAGAAATTCGGACAAACCGCTTTTCCTGTCTGAAGGGAACCAGATGTCTAACGATTTTCCGCCAGCAGATACGCTTTATAATACGATGGGCCTGATCCGCATTGTTGAAATGGATGAAAGCGGCCGCGCTTGTTTGGAGTATGAGGCAAAACCGGAACAGTGCCATTCGGGCGGCGTGGTGCAGGGCGGTTTTGTCACAGGCTGGATCGATGCGGCCATGGCCCATGCGGCAATCGCGCTTAACGGAACAGAGGTGGTTCCCATGACGTTGGAGCTGAAAACAAGCTTCTTCGCGCCTGCAAGGCCGGGCTTGGTTGTCGCAGAAGCATGGGTGGAAAAGAACGGCCGCCGGACCTGCTTTTTCGAAGGGCGATTGAAAGATGGTGAGGGCAATGTTCTGGCCAAAGGCACCAGCACGATTTTGCTGGTGGACCGGCGCAAGGTTGAAAGCGCCTCCGAAGCAGCAAAAGGGAAAAATTGATGGCCGAAATCAAGCCGTTTGTATTGGCCGTTCCGCAAGCAGAAATTGATGCGCTTAATGCAAAAATCGATATGGTTCGCTGGCCTGAAAAAGAACCGGTCGATAATTGGTCACAGGGAACGCCGCTATCGGCCTTAAAGCCGCTGATTGAATATTGGCGCAACGGGTATGATTGGCGGCGCTGTGAAAATCGGCTCAATTCGATAGGGCAATTCACGACCGAGATTGACGGGATTGATATCCATTTTCTGCATATCAAATCCCCGCATGAAAATGCGCTGCCGATGATTATGACGCATGGCTGGCCGGGGTCTGTGATGGAATTTATGGGCGTGATAGAACGCCTCACCCAGCCAGAAAATTCAGGGCAGGCATTCGATTTGGTGATCCCATCGATGCCGGGTTACGGTTTTTCCGGCAAACCTGCCGAAACCGGGTGGGGCGTTGGAAAGATCGCCGTCACTTGGGGCAAATTGATGGAGCGGCTCGGCTATGATCGATGGGTTGCCCAAGGCGGTGATTGGGGCGCGGCGGTCACGACCGAGATTGGCAAGCTGGCACCAGCGGGGTGTGCGGGTATTCACCTGAATATGCCGCTGGGCAATCCGACCGAGGAAAGCCTGACCAACCCATCGCCTAAAGAGGCCGAGGCTTTGGCGAAATTCCAGCATTATCAGGACTGGGATTCGGGATATTCAAAGCAGCAAAGCACGCGCCCGCAGACAATTGGTTATTCGCTGGTGGATTCGCCCGTTGGGCTGGCCGGATGGATTCTGGAGAAAATGTGGGCATGGACCGACAATGACGGATCGCCCTATGATGCGCTGGATTATGACCAGATCCTGGACAATATCATGTTTTACTGGCTGCCTGCCAACGGCGCATCGGCAGCGCGGCTATATTGGGAAAGCTTTGGCAAACCGCGGGACGGTGACGTAAAACTGCCTGCGGGCGTGAGCGTGTTTCCGGCAGAAATTCTATGCTCGCCGCGCAGCTGGGCCGAGCAAATATTGACCAATATCCATTATTGGAACGAGACGGAAAAGGGCGGCCATTTCGCCGCATGGGAACAGCCGGAGATCTTCGCTGAAGAGCTCCGGCAGTGTTTCCATTATTTGCGGTGATGGCCGCTTAGTTTTTCTCTTTATCGACCAGCTGGTTGGCTGAAATCCACGGCATCATGCCGCGCAATTGTGCGCCCACCTGTTCGATCGGATGCGCTTCAGCTGCCTTGCGCGATGCCTTAAGTTCAGGCTGACCGGCGCGGTTGTCGAGCACGAAATCCTTCACGAAACGGCCTGCCTGAATGTCTTCCAGCACGCGCTTCATTTCGGCCTTGGTTTCTGCGGTGATGATCCGCGGGCCGGTTTTGATGTCGCCATATTCGGCAGTGTTGCTGATCGAATAACGCATGTTGGCGATGCCGCCTTCATACAGCAAATCGACGATCAGCTTGGTTTCGTGGAGGCATTCGAAATAGGCCATTTCAGGCGCATATCCCGCTTCGACCAATGTTTCGAAACCGGCTTGAATAAGATGCGTGATCCCGCCGCACAGAACGGCTTGCTCGCCGAACAGATCGGTTTCGCATTCTTCCTTGAAATTGGTTTCGATGACGCCTGAACGGCCGCCGCCCATTGCGCTGGCATAGGACAGGGCGAGTGATTTGGCATAACCATTGCCGCCGCTGCTGGTGCCTTCCTGATGCACTGCGATCAGGCAGGGTACGCCGCCGCCGCGTTGATATTCGCTGCGAACGGTATGACCGGGGCCCTTTGGCGCGATCATAATAACGTCAATATCCGCAGGCGGTTCGATCAAGCCGAAATGAATGTTCAGCCCGTGTGCAAATGCCAGCGCCGCACCGGGCTTCATCTGGCCAGCCATATCTTCGGCCCAAATTGCAGCCTGATGCTCATCCGGCGCAAGAACCATCACCAGATCGGCCCATTTGGCCGCTTCGGTGTTGGTCAAAACCTTGAAGCCAGCAGCTTCAGCCTTTTTGCGCGTGGCAGAACCTTCGCGCAGGGCAACGGCAACTTTTTTCACGCCGCTGTCGCGCAGGTTTTGTGCGTGTGCATGACCCTGGCTGCCATAGCCAAGGATTGCGACCTTCTTGTTCTGGATCAGATCAAGGTCGGCATCGGAATCGTAATAGACTTTCATTCTTCGTCTCTCTTTTTAGATTTCGTCATGCTGAATTCGTTTCAGTATCCATTTTTCCGCAAGCATTGAACCGGCCGATAGATGGACCCTGAAACCAATTCAGGGTGACGGGAATTTGTTGCAATCAGGTCAAGCTCCTTCGGCCCCGCGCATCATCCCGGCAACGCCGGTCCGGCCCACTTCAACAAGGCCCAATTCACGCATAAGCTGAATGAAATTGTCAATTTTGTCCGGCGCGCCGGTCAGCTCAAAAATAAAGCTGGATGTGGTTACATCGACCACCTGTGCGCGGAACACATCGGCAAGGCGCAGCGCCTCTACCCGGTCATCGCCGATACCGGCAACTTTGATCAGCGCCAATTCGCGTTCGACATAGGGCCCAGCCTCCGTCAGGTCGACCACCTTATGGACCGGCACCAGCCGTTCCAGCTGCGCTTCGATCTGGTCGATTACATGCTGCGGGCCATTGGTGACGATGGTGATCCTGCTGGTCGCGTGATCTTCTGCAATGTCAGCCACGGTCAGACTGTCGATATTGTAACCGCGCGCCGTGAACAGGCCTGCGATTTTAGCAAGGATACCCGCCTCATTATCGACGGTTATGGCAAGAACATGCCGCTGCGATGCTGCTTCTTTGATATGCATTGGGCGTCCTTAAACCAAAGCTTTCGCTTCGTCGTCCATAGTACCTTCGACCTGATCGCCATACATCAGCATTTCGGTATGCGCCGCGCCGCTGGGAATCATCGGATAACAGTTTGCGGATTGTGACACCTGACAATCGACAATCACCGGCCCGTCATGCGCCAGCATTGCCTCAATTCCCGCATCCAAACCGGCTTCATCCTCGATCCGAATGCCCTTCCAACCATAGGCTTCGGCGAGCCGTACGAAATCGGGCAGGCTATCGGAATAGCTGTTGGAATAGCGGCTTTCATAGGTCAGTTCCTGCCATTGGCGGACCATGCCCATATATTCATTGTTGAGGATGAACACTTTGACCGGCAGGCGGTATTGGCTGGCTGTGCCAAGTTCCTGAATGTTCATCTGGATTGACGCTTCTCCGGCGATGTCGATCACCAGATTACCCGGATTACCCAATTGCGCGCCGATTGCTGCGGGCAGGCCGTAACCCATCGTGCCAAGCCCGCCGCTGGTCAGCCACTTGTTTGGATCGAAGAAACCGAAATATTGCGCCGCCCACATTTGGTGCTGGCCAACCTCTGTCGAGATGATCGGATTGCGATCCTTTGTCAGCGCAAACAGCCGTTCGATCGCCTTTTGCGGCATGATCTGTTCGGATGTTTCAGGATAGGAAAGGCTTTCACGCGCACGCCAGCCTGTAATGCGCGCTTTCCATTCCCCCAGATCCTGCGCCTTGCGATTGTTCCATGCGCTGATCAATTGCTGCAAAACCTTCGCGCAATCGCCGACGATCCCGATATCGACCGGTACGGTCTTGTTGATCGACGAACGATCAATATCGATGTGTATTTTTTTGGAATCGGGTGAAAATGCGTCGAGGCGGCCGGTCACGCGGTCATCAAAACGCGCACCGATACATACCATAACATCGCTGCGGTTCATCGCCATATTGGCTTCGAATGTCCCGTGCATCCCAAGCATACCCAGCCAGTCGGGGCTATCAGCAGGAAATGCGCCAAGCCCCATCAGCGTGGATGTGACGGGCGCGCCGGTCAGATCTTGCAATTGGCGCAGCAGGGCGCTTGCCTCTGGCCCGGCATTGATAACGCCGCCGCCTGTATAGAGGATTGGCCTTTCCGCATTTGCCATCAAATCTACCGCTTGCGCGATCAAATCGGCTTTGCCTTCGGTGCGCGGTTCATAACGGGTCGAAGATGGCGCGGCTTGCGCCGGGCCGCTGTCCCATTCAGCCAGCGCGATTTGCACGTCTTTCGGAACGTCAACCAATACGGGCCCCGGACGGCCCGTGGTCGCAATGCGGAAAGCTTCCTTGATTGTCGCACCCAGTTCGGCCGGGTCTTTGACGAGGTAATTATGCTTCGTACAATGGCGCGTGATGCCGACAGTGTCTGCTTCTTGAAAAGCATCCGTGCCGATCAAAGGCGTGGGAACCTGGCCGGTGATGACCACCAAGGGGATGGAATCGAGAAATGCATCGGCAATGCCCGTTACGGCATTGGTTGCACCGGGGCCGGATGTAACCAGAACAACGCCGGGCTTGCCGGTGGAACGGGCATAACCTTCTGCCGCATGGGCCGCGCCTGCCTCGTGCCGGACCAGAATGTGGCGGATGCGCTGATCTTCAAACAATTCGTCATAGATCGGCAGCACTGCACCGCCGGGATAGCCGAAAATATATTCGACACCCTGCTGGACCAGACCTTCGACCAAAATGGATGCGCCGCTGCGCTCCTGCTGTGACACTGTATTTCCTCTTCAGCCCAAAAATTTAGCCCAGTGCAGGGGGTGCACCGGGCCTTTGACCGATGTTGCTTCTAGTGATCGAAAATGATTCGTCAAGCACTATTTACGCAACAATCGTTCAAAAACACTTTCAATAACGACATTTTCCAATGCCACTCTTGGCCAATCAGCGGGTGGTTGATTACGAAACCATGTAAACTGTCGTTTTGCATATTGCCGTGTGGATTGTTGGCCAGCTTGAATCATTTCATCGCGCGAAACCTCTCCTTTCAGCCATGACGCAATCTCGCGCACGCCGATCGCACGCATGACCGGCAATTCGGGGTCCAAATTGCGCCCCGCCAGCGCCTCAACCTCTTCAATCGCACCTTTGTCCAGCATCGCTTCGAAACGCATATCACACCGCTGATAAAGTGCATCTCGTTCTGGCACGAGGATCAATGGGGACAGCCTTACGGTGCTGCCAATCCCGCCCTGTTGTTTTCCGTGCCAATGCGCGATTGGCCTTCCGGTTGAACGCAAGACCTCTAATGCGCGGGCGGTGCGGGTGCTATCGGCCGGAGCCAGCCTGCCTGCCGCCTCAGGATCTTCGATTTCCAGCGCGGCCCTTGCGTCAGCCTGATCCATGGCGCGAATCTCTGCACGGATTTCCGGCTCTATCGGCGGAATGGGCGATATTCCGTCGAGCAATGTGCGCATATACAGCCCCGTGCCGCCCACCAGTATGGGAACAGCATTGTCTGTCTGCAGATCTGCGATGATAGTTTTTGCCGCGTTTGCCCAATCGGCAGTGGAACAGGCAGCCGCGCCATCCCAATCGCCAAACAAATAATGCGGGACACCGCGCATTTCCCGTTCATCTGGCCGCGCGCTAAGCACTTGCAAATCGCGATAGACCTGCGCGCTATCGGTGTTGATCACAGCTGCCGCTTTGCCGGCATCATTTAACGCCAAAGCGAGCCTGACGGCCAGATCGCTCTTGCCGCTGGCAGTAGGCCCTGCAATGAGCGCGAGCGGCGGCTTGGCGCCGATGTAAGGAGATTCCGAAGTGCTCATTGCACGGCTGATAGCAGACCCTGATGGACTTGAAACGCGTCTTGAAAAAGTTGCCGCGGCGCTTGCTGCGGCAGGAATGCACAAGGGCTGCGAAATTGGCAGCCGGGCGCTCGACGATGGCAAGATAATTTTGCAGATAACTGCGCCTGACGGCGATCAGACTATGCTGCGAACAATCATTGAGCAGAATTTGGCGTCACTTGCAGCGCTGATAACCGAACGGAATTATGCGCCGCTCCGATTGTTTGTTTCGGACATGGATTCCACCATGATCGAACAGGAATGTATTGATGAACTGGCGGATTTTGCCGGTTTGAAAGACCAGGTTTCCGCCATCACTGAACGCGCCATGCGCGGCGAGATCGATTTTGAGGAAGCCTTGCACGAACGGGTCGGCCTGCTTGCCGGTTTGCCCGAAAGCGCAATCGCCCAATGTCTGGAACAACGCATCACGCTGATGCCAGGTGCTAAAACGCTGGTTCAAACGCTCAAAAGCAAAAACTGCCAAACGGCGTTGGTCACAGGCGGCTTTCATCATTTTGCCGATGCCATTGCCCAGCAGCTTGGCTTTGACCGCGTGGTGGGCAACCGGCTTGAGGTTGATGGCGGCAAGCTGACGGGCGGTCTGGAAGGCCCGATTGCTGACAGCGCGACCAAGCTTTCTGTCCTGCGCGAAGAACAATCGAAACTGGTGACCGGAACGGTACTTGCCACCGGTGACGGGGCAAATGATATCCCGATGCTGAAAGCGGCAGATTTCGGATTTGCCTATAAGGCCAAACCCAAAGCGCGCGAAGCCGCATCAGGCTGGATTGATGGGCGCGATCTAACCGCAATTCTGGAATTGCTGGATATACCAAAAAATGAATGGGTGACCGATTAAAGCCAGCTGGCAATCTGGCTGAGGGGCTTTTTCTTCAGGGCGTGGCTTGGCATTGTGGCCCCCTTGGCCGGTTTGCCGACGACAATAATCATCAGAGGTTTTTCTTCCGCAGGGCGCCCGCAAATATCGCGCAAAAACCCCATCGGGGAAGGGGTATGCGTCAGCGTTGCCAGCCCGGCTTCGTGCAGCGTTGTTATCAGCATCCCGCAGGCGATCCCCACGCTTTCATTGACGTAGTAATTTTGCGTTTTGCCGTCTTCCTCAATCCCCCCTTTGCGCTGGGCAAAGGCGACGATCAACCAAGGGGCTGTTTCCAGAAACGGCTTGTCCTGATCGGTGCCAAGCGGTGACAAAGCATCCAGCCATTGTTCGGGCGCCTTTGCGCCTTCGCCATCGTCTCCGTAAAATTCGCGCTCTTCACCCTCTGCCGCCTCGCGTATGGCCTTTTTCTTTTCGGCAGAGGAAACCACCGCGAAATGCCACGGCTGATGGTTGGCTCCGTTCGGCGCGCTGCCGCCGGCAAGGATGGCCGCTTCAATGATTTCCCGGGGCACGGCTTCATCGGTGAAATAGCGGCAAGTTCTGCGCGTTACGATCCGTTCCTGAAATGCACGGGCGCGTGAAATGCTTTCGGCGTCACTAATTTCGGGAAGGCTGTACGGGACGGAATCATGTGGTTTCATATGTGACTATATCGGACGGTTTTGGCCGGATGAAAACCCCCGCCTTTTCCGCCATTATTGACACCCGTGTCAGTAAGTTGCAGAAAGTCAGATGAAACCCAGCAAAGAGCCAGCAGAGAGCCAGCAGAGAGCCAGCAGAGAGAGAACACACCATGTCCCCGATCGAACGCCCGTTGCAACATTCTGACCGCAGGCATGTCGGTTTTCAGCCGGTGAAAGCGTGGCGGCATTTCCGCAAGCTTACGGCGGATAAAGAAGATACAGAGCAGGTCTTCCACATCATCGAAGCGCTCAAAAGCCGGAAGGGCGCAAAACAGGCGGCAGATTTCGTCCAGTCTGCACCGGGCCGCGCGTTGCTTTCTGATAATCGTGAGCTTGTGACAATGCTTGATGACCATTCAAATTGGGCTGACTGCGCAGAGGACAGCGTGGCAAAGCATTATGTGCGTTTTATGAAACGTGAAGGGCTGACAGCGGCGGGATTGGCTGAAGAATCCTATCAATGGCTGCCAAAAGACCATCGGCCTGAAGATTTGTACGAATGGTATTTTGAACGGCTGCGCGATACGCATGATCTGTTCCATATTCTAACCGGATATGGGCGCGATGGGTTGGGTGAATTGAGCTTGCTGGGCTTTAGCTATGCACAAAATCACAATCCCGGCGTGCTGTTTATCGCCTATGCAGGCGCACGGCAGATGAAGAAGGTTTCGGGCAGCAAGGCGCCCATCTATGCCGCCATTCGCGAAGGGCAAAGGCTGGGCCGTGCCGCCGCGAAACTGGGGCATCAAAATGTCGAAGAACTGATGCACGAACCGCTCGGCGCGGCGCGTGAAAGGCTGGGCATTGGTAAGCCGGAAACTTACCGCGAATGTCTGCGGATATTCGAGGCTGAGGGATTGTCGCTGCAGGATCCCGCTGCAGAACCGGAAAAAGCACAGGATTGCTGCGCGGCTTAACGGTTTTCTTTGCGGATCACGAATTTCAGGCCCGACCAAATATCATCCACCGCGCATTTTTTGGTATCCACCAGTCCAATTTTCAGCCCGGCTTTGCGGACGTCATCCTGCGCGGTTTCGGTTTCAACGCCTGACGCCTTTTTTGGCCAGCTTACCCAGATTTGACCGTTTTTTTCGATCTTCCAGCTTAGGCTGAGCAATTTGCCGGTCAATTCGTTTTGTTTGTTACAAGAATATGTGCGGCATCGATGGGCGCGCTTTCGCTGCTCTGTTCAACAAATGACAGACTATAGGCATCGATTTCAGCGCGGATGATGCCGGGCATACCGTCAAACCACACGCGCATTCCGTCTTTCAGTGTAAGCTTTTTGCCAGCGGTGTTCCCGAATAGCCCGCCGGCATGGTCAGTCCGCCATCCAATCTTTGAAGAAGCTTTCGTTGGCTTTGATCATTTGGGCGACGGGAATGTCGAACAGGATTTTGTCTTCGTCATCTTTCCACGAGAAGCTTTCACCGCCGGTAAAGCCGATCCAATCGCAATTGATGCCAGCAGCTTCGCATTCTTCCTGGAAAGATGCCCATTCACTGCGTTCGGTAATCGGCAGACAGATGACATAGCGGCCCTGATCTTCGCCGAACATATCCAGCAAACTATCGCCCAGCGTATGCACGGATGCGCCGATGCCGCTGGCCATTGCCATTTCCGCCAATGCAACAGCAGCGCCGCCATCGGAGATGTCATGCACCGTGTTGCAGCGATAATTCTGGATCAATTCGCGCACAAATTCACCCACGCGGCGTTCTGTTTCAAGATCGACGGGGGGCGGCGCGCCGTCTTCCTTGCCGCGGATTTCGCGCAGCCATGTCGATTGGCCCAAATGCGATCCGATGGCACCAATATTGCCATCGGCGCGCATTGCAGCAAGGTCCGGCTGTCCGGCCTTGGCATTCCACAGCGCATCACCATTGTCGGTGAAGCCGCCAAGAATGATGATTGCCTGTCCTTCTTCCTTGAAGGGAACCGTCGCCATCACATCATGATCTTCGAGGATACCGACGCCGCCGATTGCAGGTGTTGGCAAAATCGCGCTGCCGCCGCCGGTTGCCTTGCTTTCATTGTAAAGCGACACATTGCCGCTGACGATAGGGAAGTCGAGCGAACGACACGCTTCGCCCATACCCTCTAGGCAGCCGACAAATTGGGCCATAATTTCGGGGCGCTGCGGATTGCCGAAATTGAGACAATTGGTCACCGACAGGGGCCGCGCGCCAACCGCGCAAAGGTTGCGATAGGATTCAGCAACCGCATGTTTCCCGCCTTCATAAGGATCGGCATAGCAATAGCGCGGATTGCAATCGGTCGACATGGCCAGCGCCTTGTCCGTGCCGTGAACACGCACAACCGCTGCGTCTCCGCCCGATTTCTGCATCGTATCCGCGCCGACCTGGCTGTCATATTGTTCCCAAATCCACCGGCGCGAGGCGAGGGCGGGCGTGCCGAGCAAATGGAGCAGTTCCGCGCCCAAATCCTCGCTCTCCTCAACCTTGTCCAGCGATGGAATTCCGGCCCACGCTGTATATTCCGCCTTCGACACGAAGGGGCGTTCATATTCTGGCGCATCAGAGGCCAGCGGGCCCAGCGGGATATCGCACACGACCTCGCCGTCAAATTCCAGCACCATATGACGTGTGTCGGTAACTTCGCCGATTACCGCGAAATCCAGTTCCCACTTTTCGAATATTGCCGCGGCCATTTCTTCCTTGCCGGGCTTGAGCACCATGAGCATTCGTTCCTGGCTTTCGCTCAACATCATCTCGTAAGGCGTCATTTCATCTTCGCGGCAAGGCACTTTGTTCATATCCAGCCGGATGCCGGTTTTGCCATTGGTTGCCATTTCAACGCCGGAAGATGTCAGCCCCGCTGCACCCATATCCTGAATGGCAACAATCGCATCAGTTGCCATCAATTCCAGACATGCTTCAATCAGCAGCTTTTCAACGAACGGATCGCCAACCTGAACGGTGGGACGTTTTTCTTCAATGTCGTCGCCAAAATCGGCGCTGGCCATGGTGGCACCGTGAATTCCGTCGCGGCCGGTTTTGGACCCGACATAAACGATCGGGTTTCCGATACCTGTGGCTGCGCTGTAGAAAATCTTATCCGCATCGGCGACGCCAACGGTCATCGCATTGACCAGAATATTGCCGTCATAGGCGGGATGAAAATTGGTTTCGCCGCCCACGGTCGGAACGCCAACGCAATTGCCATAACCGCCGATACCCGCGACCACCCCTTTGACGAGGTGCTTCATCTTGGGATGGCTGGGCGAGCCGAATCGCAGCGCATTCATATTGGCAACCGGGCGCGCGCCCATGGTGAACACATCGCGCAAAATGCCGCCAACGCCCGTCGCCGCGCCCTGATAGGGTTCAATGTAAGACGGGTGGTTGTGGCTTTCCATCTTGAAGATCGCGGCCTGATTGTCACCAATATCGATTACGCCGGCATTTTCGCCAGGGCCGCAAATAACCCAAGGCGCCTGTGTGGGCAGTTTCTTCAGATGAAAGCGCGAAGATTTGTAGGAACAATGTTCCGACCACATCACCGAAAAGATACCCAGCTCAACCAAATTGGGCTCGCGCCCCAGCGCGTGTAGGACGCGTTCATATTCTTCGGGGCTTAGGCCGTGAGTTTCGACGACTTCGGGTGTAATCTGTTCGGGATTCTGATCCATGCGCGCGCATTTAGCGCCGCGCGCTCCCCGCCGCTAGTCCCCGATCCTGCATATGTCGGCGAGTTGTCCCCACCCAATATGCAGCCCATGCCGCAATACCAAAGCTGGCGAGTGCTGAAATATACAGCGCAAACCCTGCCTCTGCCGGTGCGGGGCCGAACCAATTGATCGCTTGAAACACCAGCAGCAAGGACAGCAAAATCCACGGCGGCATCACCGGCCCCTTTGTCCGGCTAATATACCAAAGAAATGCGCCAATGGTCAGCGCGAGTTCCAACGCAATCGCAGATGAGGGATGATTCCAGAGGCCCAAACCGTACCGGGCTTCTCCGCCAGCCAATGTCAGATCGGGGCGGTGAACGATCAGATCGACGAACCAATGCGATAGCACCACCGCCCCGCCAAGCAATGCGGTGATAATATCGCGGCGGATGATCATCAAAATCATCGCAAAACCCAGCGCCCACAGCGCATTGGCAAGCAAGCTGTGCGTATAGGGCATATGATAGAGATCAAAGGGAACCAGCGCCGTTGCGCCCGGTTCAACGCGCATTTTCTCAATCCCGACGGATGCGAGCGCAAAGAACCCCCAATCCACAAGCTGGGCGGCGATAAACAGCGTGCCCAGTTTCGGTGCCCGTTTGGTTAAGGCTGCGGCTGCAAAAGCCGGTGCCCAGTGCCCTATGAACATTGCGTTTGATCCCTGCCAGCCTGCCCCTGATGTGTAAGCCGCAGCGTTAACCAGCATGCAGCGCCGCTGGCAACCGCCGTTGCGAATGCTCCCAATGCAATATCGGCCAACGTGATATGCGTCGCCCATACTTTCATCACCGCTTGGTTGGTGAGGTCGAATGTCGCGTAACACAGCCCGCCCAGCAGCGCGCCGTTAAACGCTGCGGTGAGGGATCGTCTGGCCAAAATTCCCGGCCTGACCGCAAACCACATTATGCCCGAAAGATAGAGCAGATAGAACACGCCCGCCGCGCTCAAGCGGACATCATCCGCCATAATTTCTCCGATTACGGGGCGGTATAAATTGGTGTCTGCCCAGCCAAGCCAGAAGAAATCCAATCCGCCAAACACCAATGCGGCTGTGAAAAAGGCGATCACATAGGGCATTTTTTCGTTTCTCCTGCCGGTTGCCAGCTTGACCGAAGCGGGCCCGATGGTCATTGCTCCACACATGACCGAACCGGCACTTGATATCGCGAAAATGACCTTCGAGGAAGCGTTGCGCGCTTTGGAAGATGTGGTGAAACGGCTTGAAAGCGGCGAGGTGCCGTTGGACGATTCGATCAACCTTTACGAACAAGGCGAAAAACTGCGTCAACATTGTCAGGCACGGCTCGATTCCGCGCAGGCCCGGATAGAGAAAATTGTGCAGGGTCCAGATGGCAAAGCGGCAGGCACCGCCCCCTTCGATACACCCATCCAATCGGGCAATTGATATGACGCCGACGGTTGCAGGACCGGATATTTTGCAAGATGCATTGTCCGATGTGCAGGCCGAAGTGGATTCAGCCTTCGACGCAATGTTGCCGATTCCACGCGATTCGCGCTCGCGCCTTGTCGAAGCGATGCGCTATGCTGCGATCGGTGGGGGCAAGCGTGTCCGGCCATTGTTGCTGGCGGCAACTGCAGACATGTTCGGGGTCGACCGCGATGCGGCCATTCGTGCGGGCTGCGCGGTTGAGGCTATCCATGTCTATTCGCTGATTCATGATGATCTGCCATGCATGGATGATGATGATATGCGGCACGGCAAGCTGACACTTCATAAGCAATTTGACGAGGCGACTGCCGTTCTTGCTGGCGATTCGCTGCATGCGCTGGCGTTTGAAATATTGTCCGGCCCCAACACCAGCGGCGATCCATTCACCCGTGCAGAACTGATTTCGACGCTTGCGGCAGCCAGCGGGATGAACGGTATGGCTGGCGGGCAAATGATGGATATGGCGGCCGAAGAAAACAGTTACGATCTTCAGGCTGTCACCCGGCTGCAACAATTGAAGACCGGCGCATTGCTGGCGGCATCGGTGGAAATGGGCGCCATCTTGGGCAAGGTTTCGCCCGAAGGCCGCGCGCATTTGCGTTTTTATGCGCGCGACATTGGTCTTGCATTCCAGATCGCCGATGATCTGCTTGACCGTGACGGTGACGAAGCAAAAACCGGTAAGGCACTGCGTAAAGATGTTGAACAGGGCAAGCAGACATTTGTCACGCTGATGGGCGCCGATGGTGCGCGCGAACAGGCAAGGGCGCTGGTCGATCAGGCGGCGGGTCATTTGGTAAGTTACGGCGATGATGCTGCGCTGCTTGTCGCGCTGGCACGATATATTGTGGAGAGAGACAGATGAGTTCCGGTCAGACCCTGCGGGTTGGCATTTACCCCGGCACATTCGATCCGATCACCCTTGGCCATGCGGATATTATCCGGCGCGGAGCCAAGCTGGTTGACCGGCTGATAATCGGCGTGACCACAAACCCGTCAAAAAATCCGATGTTCAGCACGGATGAACGCATGGAAATGGTCGAACGTGAAGTTGCGAATCTGGGTATCGACAATGTCGAAATTGTGGGTTTTAACGCGCTGCTGATGAAATTTGCCAAGGCGCAAGGTGCCAGCGTGATCGTGCGCGGTCTGCGTGCGGTTGCCGATTTTGAATATGAATATCAGATGGCCGGGATGAACCAGCAGATTGATGCGGAAATCGAAACAATCTTCCTTATGGCCGATGTTTCGCTGCAACCCATTGCATCCAAGCTGGTCAAGGAAATTGCCCTGTTCGGCGGAAATATCGCGCCCTTCGTCAGCAAAGACGTGTGCGTTGACGTTGTTGCACGGGTCGAAAAACTGGGCCGTTTGGGCGATTACTAACCATTCATTGAAGTGACAGCCGCAGACGTCTAAGCGGGCATCATTAAATTACCTGATTGACGGGAAACACATGTTTAAACGCCTGATTGCCGCCAGCGCATTGTTTACGCTGGCGATTGCACCCAACACTGCATTCGCGCAGGATACTGATGTTGCAGAAGAAGCGGAAACCGCCGCAGCGCCATTGGTGCGCAAGGTTTACGAACCGATCAATTACAATGTTGAGGAAGATCGCGAAAACATCCTCGTGCTTGATTTGTCGAATGGCAAACGGGTTCAAATCCGTTTGATGCAGCAATGGGCACCGGCCCATGCTGAACGGATCAAGATTTTGGCACGGCGTGGGTTTTATGACGGGATTGTATTTCACCGTGTGATCGATGGTTTCATGGCGCAAACCGGCGACCCGACTGGCACCGGGCAGGGCGGATCGGAACTTCCTGATCTGCCAGCAGAATTTAACCCGATGCCGCATATTCGCGGAACCTTGTCGATGGCGCGTTCGCAAACAGAAGACAGCGCAAACAGCCAGTTTTTCATCAATTTCTATCCGCGCTTTTCGCTCGACAAACGGTACACCAATTTCGGCCGTGTGATCCGCGGAATGGACGGGGTGGATGCGATTGTTCGCGGCGAACCACCGCAAAACCCAACGCGGATTTTGCAAGCATCGATTGCTGCGGACAACAAACCTGTGCCGGTTCCTGCACCGCCCGCAGCGCCCGCACCCTCCGCTGAAATCACTGCGGATATGTTAAGCGGCCCAAGCGGCCCAAGCGGCCCAAGCGGCCCAAGCGGCCCAAGCGGCCCAAGCGGCGAGTAAGCTTCCTTTCTTTGTAAGACAGGCTTAGAGGCGCGCCATGCGCGTTGATCTGTTCGATTTTGACCTTCCGTCTGAACGGATTGCCCTGCGACCTGCGTCGCCGCGCGATTCGGCTAAAATGCTGGTCGCTCGCGGAAAGCAGGAATTTGCCGATCTTAGCGTCAACAATCTGCCGGATGTGTTGCAGCCGGGCGATGTTCTGGTGTTCAACGATACCAAAGTGATCCCTGCACAGCTGGAGGGTAAGCGCGGCGAGGCGAAGGTCGGGGCAACGCTTCACAAACGGATCGATTTGCGCCGCTGGCAGGCCTTCATCCGCAATGCAAAGCGGGTGAAGGAAGGCGACCGGATTGATTTTGCCAATGATGTGACAGCCACTGCCGAAACCAAGCATCATGATGGCAGTTTTACGCTGAATTTTGCCGGCGATGAACCGGTGGAAATTCTGCTCGAACGGGCCGGTCGGATGCCGCTTCCTCCCTATATCGCCAGCAAACGGCCAACGGATGAACGTGACAAAAGCGATTACCAGACGATATTTGCTGAAAAGGATGGTGCAGTGGCCGCGCCAACGGCGGCGCTGCATTTCACGCCTGAACTGCTGGGCGCGCTGGAAAAGCGCGGAATTGTCCGCGAAATACTGACGCTTCATGTCGGCGCCGGAACGTTTTTGCCGGTCAAGGCTGACAATACCGATGATCATCAAATGCATGCGGAATGGGGCGTGATAGATGCCGCTTTGGCCGATCGGCTGAATGCCGCGCGCAAAGCCGGAAATCGGGTGATCGCGGTTGGCACCACCAGTCTACGCCTGCTGGAAAGTGCGGCCGATGATGACGGGGCGATCCATCCGTTTGAAGGCGATACTGCAATTTTCATCACGCCGGGTTATCGTTTCAAAGCAATCGACGGGCTGATGACCAATTTTCACCTGCCCAAATCTACGCTGTTCATGCTCGTCAGCGCGTTGATGGGATTGGACAAAATGCAGGCACTTTACGCTTATGCAATTGGCAATGAATACCGCTTTTATAGCTATGGCGATTCCTCTTTGCTGCTGCCCTGAAGCCAAGGGGCTTGCAAACTGTTGCATGGGCGGCACAAGGGCGGGATGAGCGAAACAATTCTTGAAATCGAAGGGCTGTCGAAAACCTATCCCGGGGGATTGAAGGCGCTCGACAATGTTGATCTCTCGATCCGCAAGGGAGAGATTTTTGCCCTCCTTGGCCCGAATGGTGCAGGAAAAACCACGCTGATCGGTGCGGTTTGCGGGCTTGTTCGGCCAAGTGCGGGGCGCATTGCTGCCTTTGGGATCGATATGGCGGGCGATTGGCGCTCTGCACGGTCGCGGATCGGTCTGGTGCCGCAAGAACTGGCGACCGACATGTTCGAACCCGTTTACCGCGCGGTATCCTATTCGCGCGGCTTGTTTGGCCTTGCGCCGGATAAAGACCGGATTGAAGAGGTTTTGCGCTCGCTCAATCTGTGGGAAAAGCGTGACGATCGGATAATGGCGCTATCAGGCGGGATGAAACGGCGCGTGCTGATTGCCAAGGCCATGGCGCATGATCCCGACCTGTTGTTCCTTGATGAGCCGACTGCAGGCGTGGATGTCGAATTGCGAAAAAGCATGTGGCAGCAGATTGATGCGATGCGCGCGCGCGGCGTCACAATCATCCTGACCACCCATTACATTGAAGAGGCCGAAGAAATGGCCGATCGTGTCGGGGTGATCCGCGACGGCCGCATTTTGATGGTTGATGACAAAGCCGCGTTGATGGCGCGGCTTGGCCGGACGGAGGCGTTGATTGATCTGGCGCAGCCGCTCTCCGCCTTACCAGACAATGTTGCGCGTTTTCCGGTCACATTGGATGAAGGCGGGATGACAATTCTTTATCGCGGCGGGGATGGCACCGGCAAGGGCAAAGCCGAAGTGGCCGATATAACCAAAGCACTGACCGCTGCCGGTATCGACTATGTCGGGATTGATATTCACGAATCCTCTCTGGAAGACATATTCGTTGATCTGGTTGAACACCGGGACGATGCAGGCAGTTCGGAGGCCGCAGCATGAGGTTCAACGCCCGAAGCGCCTGGTCAATCTACACCCGTGAATTGCTGCGCTTCCTGCGCACCGCATTCCAATCGGTGCTCGCGCCGGTGCTCACGACATCGCTTTATTTCATTGTTTTCGGGGCAGCAATTGGCAGCCGGATGGAACCGATTGCAGGGGTGCCATATGAGGCATTTATTATTCCCGGTTTGCTGATGCTGACACTGCTGGGCGAAACGACCAGCAATTCCAGCTTTGGCATCTATATGCCGCGCTTTACCGGCACGATTTACGAGTTGTTATCCGCGCCAGTGGGCGTGGCTGAAACGCTGGTCGGCTTTGTTGGCGCGGCGGCGACCAAAAGCCTGATCCTTGCCGCGATTATCCTTGGTACGGCGACTTTGTTTGTTGATTACACAATTGTTCATCCCGTTTGGGCGTTGCTGTATATTATGCTGGTTGCATCAAGTTTCAGCCTGTTCGGATTTATCCTTGGCGTGTGGGCTGATAATTTTGAAAAGCTGGGCATCATTCCGATGCTGATCCTGACCCCGCTGACATTTCTGGGCGGAACGTTTTACTCGCTCGATATGCTGCCCGATCCGTGGGACAAAATTGCGTTAGCCAATCCGATTGCCTTTCTGGTCAGCGGATTGCGCTGGACCTTTTACGGCACCGCCGATGTTTCGATTGCGATATCGCTCGGCCTGACACTGGGCTTTCTGGCCATTTGCGTTGCGATCATCGCCTATATTTTCAAGACGGGTTGGCGGCTTAGGGCGTAAACAAATCCCAGATCAGCTTGCCGGTTAGCCCCAGCGAGGCGATAATCATCAGCGGACGGATCACTTTTGCGCCGTGCTTCATGGCAAAGCGTGAACCCAGAAATCCGCCCAGCGCAGCGCCTGCTGCCATCACCAGACCGAGCGCCCAAATCAGTTTCCCGCCAAAAGCAAAGATCAGCACCGCAGCCCAATTGGTGGTGGCGTTGAACAATTTGGCATTGGCGGTTGCCCGCGTCAGGCCGTGCCCCCGCAAACCAACGAATGTCGCGGTAAAAAACTGCCCCGTTCCCGGGCCGAAAAAGCCGTCATAGAAAGAAATCGTACCGGCAATCGGGGCATAGGCTTTGCGGCTCAAACGCTCATGCGCATCCTCATCGGTCATTCGGGGCGAAAATATGACATAAAGTGCCAGCAGGATCAGAAAGAACGGCACGATATATGCCAGTATTCCCGTCGAAACCTGCATAATGGCCATGGCGCCCGCTGCCGATCCGGCGAACACCAGCGCGACCAGCGGTAAGTTGTTACGCACTTCGACCAATCCGCCGCGCCAGTACGACCAGCAGGCCGTGCTTGTCCCGAATACCGATTGCAGCTTGTTCGTGCCAATCGCGAGATGGGGGGGCAATCCTGCGGCAAGCAATGCGGGCATCATAATCAGCCCGCCGCCGCCTGCGATTGAATCGACAAAGCCGGTGCAGATCGCAACAAAAAACATTGTCACCAGCAGCCACATTTCGGGTGTGAAGCTTTCTACCATTTGCCCGCTGTGACGGGTCCGGTTAAAGGGCGCAAGCTCATGACAGATCAATCCAGACCTAGATTCAACTTCGCGATCTCCGCCACTGACGGGAAAGCGCGCACTGGCACCATCAATATGCGCCGCGGTGACATCCGCACGCCTGCCTTTATGCCCGTGGGGACGGCCGCCACGGTTAAGGCGATGAAGCCCGAAACGGTGCGTAAAACGGGTGCGGATATCATTCTGGGCAACACATATCATCTGATGCTGCGCCCAGGTGCAGAACGTGTTGCAAAGCTGGGCGGGCTGCACCGATTTATGAATTGGGATCGCCCGATCCTCACCGATAGTGGCGGCTATCAGGTGATGAGCCTGTCAGACCTGCGCAAATTGACCGAAGAAGGCGTTGAGTTCCGCAGCCATCTGGATGGTTCCAAACATATGCTGACACCGGAAAGGTCGATGGAAATCCAGCGATTGCTCGGTTCCGATATCGTCATGGCCTTTGATGAATGTCCGCGCGCGGATCAACCGCGCGATGCGATTGCCGAAAGCATGGAAATGTCGATGCGCTGGGCAAAACGCAGCCGCGATGCGTTTGATAATGGCGGGGAACATGCGCAACGCTCCGCCCTGTTTGGCATTCAGCAAGGCGCGCTTGATGAAGAATTGCGTAAACGAAGCGCCGATGCGCTGACCGATATCGGCTTTGACGGATATGCAATCGGCGGTTTGGCCGTGGGTGAGGGGCAGGAGGCGATGTTTGCCACACTCGATTTTGCTCCGGCACAATTGCCGCAAGATAGGCCGCGTTATTTGATGGGCGTCGGGAAGCCCGATGATCTTGTTGGCGCGGTGGAACGCGGGGTCGATATGTTCGATTGCGTTTTGCCCAGCCGGTCAGGGCGCAATGGTCAGGCCTTCACATGGAATGGCCCGATAAATTTGCGAAATGCACGATTTGCAGAAGATACGGCCCCGCTTGATGATCGCTGCAATTGCGACACCTGCGGCACTTACAGCCGGGCCTACCTGCATCATTTGGTGAAATCCGGCGAAATACTCGGTGCAATGCTGATGACCGAACACAACATCGCTTTCTACCAGCAATTGATGGAGGCGATGCGCGATGCGATCAGCCAAGGGCGTTTTGCTGAATTTGCAGATGGTTTCAGGGCTGACTATCTGAATTAGGATTTGAATACTCCACGGCCCGTTCAACCACGAAAAGCTGCCAATCGACCCTTGCCTTTAAACCCTTGAGTTCCGTGAATTTCTTGGACTAAGGCCTTCACATCGAAAGAGATATCGTCCAGAATATCCGCTTGGATAAAGTTTTGGGGGCCGCTCAATGAAATTATTTTTTGGCGCTGCATTTTGCGCATTATGTGCTGTACCGGCAATTGTATCTGCACAAACTTTGGCAGAAGATGCCGGTCGATTTGGCGCGCGCCAGACGGTTGTTTCACCGTCGATTTCGCCATCAGGGGCAAGACTGCTTTACATTAAGCCCGGGGCGCAAGCTGACGAGACGATTTATGTGGTTGATCTTGATAGCGATGCCCCGCCGACACCAATCATGGCATTCAACGAATCGCAATCGCGCTTGCAAAGCTGCTCTTGGGCAACCGATGAACGAATAGTCTGCCAAATATTCGGCTTTCAGGAAGGCGGCGGGCTCATATTGGGCTTTACGCGGATGGTGGCGCTTAAGTTCGATGGGACGGAGGCCAAACGACTGACTCCCAACACTTCATGGCGCACGATGGGCGCGCTTCAGAATGGCGGTTCTTTGGTGGCTCTTGATATTGAGGGCGAGGAAGACAAAATCTTGATGACGCGTCAGTACATCAAAGAGAGCAGCGAAATGACGCGGATATTCAACGATAAGGAAGGGCTTGGCGTTGATACGGTTGATGTAAAAACGGGCCGTGGGCGTTCAATGGAACCGGCCAACAGAAATGCCATCCGCTATGTTGCTGACGAAAACGGCACGGTAAGAGTGATGGTTATCCGCGACAATGCAGTTGGCGGCTACGATGGCAGCGAAACACGCTATTTTTATCGGCAAATCGGCTCACGAAAGTGGGAACCGCTTACGGTGATGGATGGGAGCGGCAAAGAAGCAGAAGGGTTTTTCCCACTAGCGGTCGATACGGCGAAGAATATCGCATACGGCTTTGACGATGTTGGCGGATATAGCGCAGTGTTTACCGTGACATTGGATGGATCGGGAAAGCGCGAACAGATCATGGCGCGCGGGGGCGTCGATGTTGACGGGCTCATCAGGATTGGACGGCAAAACCGCGTCGTCGGCGGCAGCTATGCGACAGAAAAGCGGTATGTAGAATATTTCGACCCTGAATTGGAGCGGCTTGCTGATGGTTTGGCCAAGGCACTGCCTGGAAAGCCACTGGTTTCTGTTGTCGATGCGAATGATGATGAAAGCCGCATTCTTTTGATTGCATCGAGTGATACTGATCCGGGCACACTCTATTTATACGAGAAGGAATCGCGCAGTCTTTCAGAACTGCTGCCATTGCGTGACCCGCTTGTCGGGGTTGAAATGGGCGCGATGACGCCGATTAGCTATCCGGCAGGTGATGGGACTGAGATCCCTGGCTATTTGACCTTGCCTTTGGGCAGTGACGGCAAAAATTTGCCGACGATCATTATGCCGCATGGTGGGCCCGAGGCACGCGACGAATGGGGCTTTGACTGGATGGTGCAATTCTTCACATCACAGGGATATGCGGTTGTTCAGCCAAACTTTCGCGGATCGTCGGGCTATGGCGATGCCTGGTTTGGTAAGAATGGCTATCAGGCGTGGGAAACAGCAATAGGTGACGTGAACGATGCGGGCCGCTGGGCTGTTGCACAGGGGATCGCGGATCCGGAAAAACTCGCAATAGTTGGCTGGTCCTATGGCGGATATGCAGCATTGCAGTCTCAGGTGCTCGATCCCGGTTTGTTCAAAGCGGTGGCGGCGATTGCGCCGGTAACGGATCTAGATCTGCTAAGGGAAGAGAACCGCCGCTATACGAACTTTTTGCGAATGGATAAGCGTATCGGCAACGGTCCACATGTCGCGGCGGGTTCTCCTGCGAGGCACGCCGAAAAGTTTCAGGCACCGGTATTTCTGGTCCATGGCACACTGGATCAGAATGTGGGTGATGCCCATTCGAGGCTGATGGAAAGCCGGTTGGAATCAGCGGGCAAACCCGTGGATTACTTGGAATTCAAAGGGCTTGATCACTATCTGCTGCACGGGCAGGCGCGTGGAATTATGTTGAACCGGCTAGGGAAGTTTCTCGATACATCGTTGGAGAAATAGGGCCGGATTAGCCCCATCCAGCAAAACGGCATTTTGTTCGACGCTACAACGAAAAAGGGCGGCCCCGCAGGACCGCCCTTATAAATTCCGTATGCCTGATGATTAACGCGAATAGAATTCGACGACCAGGTTTGGTTCCATTGTGACCGGATAGGGCACTTCGTCCAGCTTGGGGACGCGGTTGTAAGTGATTTTGTCATTGCCGTCGGGTGCGACATAATCGGGGATGTCACGCTCTGGCAGGCTTTGTGCTTCGATGACGAGCGCCATTTCCTTGGCCTTGTCGCCCAGGCTGATCACATCGCCAACATCACAGCGGCGGCTTGCAACGTTACATTTTACGCCGTTCACGCGGATATGGCCGTGCGAAACAATCTGACGGGCAGCAAAGATCGTTGGCGCGAATTTGGCGCGGTAAACGATCATGTCGAGGCGGCGTTCGAGCAGGCCGATCAGGTTCTGGCCGGTATCGCCCTTCATCGCAGCTGCTTCTTTGTAAGTGCGGCGGAACTGTTTTTCCGTCACATCGCCGTAATAGCCTTTTAGCTTTTGCTTTGCGCGCAGCTGCAGGCCAAAGTCGCTGACCTTGCTCTTGCGGCGCTGACCGTGCTGGCCGGGGCCATACGAACGCTTGTTTACGGGGCTGTTTGGGCGACCCCAGATGTTTTCACCCATCCGGCGGTCAAGTTTGTACTTGGCGCTTTTACGCTTTGACATAAGTCATTCCTTCAATTTGCAAGACAGGCCAATTGCCCGCCATCTAACCCGGCATCGCTCCATCAAACCGACCTGAAAGATCATGGTGTCTGATGCGGCTTCCGCTTCACCGGGGTGCGGAGCCAATTGCGAAGCGCGCGAATAGCAGGATCGGTGCGCAGGTCAACCTGTTTCAGGCGTAACTCGGCACTCGACAAATGCCCGATGATTGGGCAGTGCGCGCCACCATGAGCGAGCCTGTTAAAGTCCCCGAAGATTGCGAAACCATGCTGGACGTCCGCGCCGGCGTAGATGCGACCGATCAGCGCCTCGTGAAATTGCTTGAAACACGCTATGGCTACATGCGTGCCGCAGCGCGCATTAAGCAGGAACGGGCCGCGGTTCGCGATGAGGGGCGAAAAGCACGCGTTATCAAGGCTGCGGCCCAAGCCGCTGAAAAGGCCGGATTGCCTGCATCTGATATTGCGGAATTGTGGGACCAGCTGGTCGAAAGCTCTATCGCTTATGAGATGGCCGAGTGGGACAGGTTGCGCGATTAATCCGCATTTGCGCGGCGCGCAGGATCAATTTCCCTGATTAAACTCGCGCCATTCTTCTTTGGTCATGCAAACGCGTTCACTGCGGCGGCTGCCCATTGATGTGATTCGGCGGCAAATCTTCTTCACTTCACGCGCTTGTTCTTTTTCGGCAGGCTCGGCAGTTTCTTGCTTTGGTTCACCGGCTAGGGTGGGGGCAGAAACCAATGCTGCAACGGCAAGCATGGCAGGGGCGATGAAGCGCATGACGATCCTCGTGATTTTGAATTAAGGGGTGGGTTATATTGTTGCGCTATCGGATAACAGAACATCGGCGCGCTGTCTATTTGGCAAAGGGTCAGTCCCGGGTTGAACGGGCCAATGTGGACAGAACACCGCGCAAAGTCCGCACCTCAAGGTGGTTCCAGCGCGGCCGGGTCAACACATTGCGCAACGTGCGCCGGGTGGCTTCGCTGCGCCCTTCGGGAAGGAAATATCCCTTGGGTTCCAGCAAAGTTTCAAAATGATCGATCAAACCATCCAGCTCTGCCTGAGGCGCGGCAGGCAATTGTTCTTCCAGCGTTGGCTGCGTAAGGTTTTGCGACTTTGACCATTCATAGGCGCACAAAATCACCGCTTGGGCCAGATTGAGCGAGCCGAAATTCGGATTGATCGGGACGGTCAGGATTGCGCTGGCCATGGAAACATCTTCGATATCCAGACCCGCTGCCTCGCGGCCGAACAATATCGCGCTGCGGCCAGGCGTTTCCAATATTCGGCCCGCGGCTTCCTCTGGCGTCACGACGGCCTTTTGATCGCCGCGTTTGCGTACCGTTGTGGCATAGATCGTTGCACAATCGGCAACCGCTTCCGCGGTCGATTGGAAAACTTTGGCCTGATCAAGGACGATATCTGCCCCCGCTGCAGACGGGCCGGCGCTGGGGTTGGGCCAGCCATCGCGCGGGGCAACCATTCGCAATTCCGTTAGCCCGAAATTGAGCATGGCCCGTGCAACCTTGCCGATGTTTTCGCCCAATTGCGGGCGAACCAGCACGATGATCGGGGGTGAAGCTGCCTCAGCCATCGGTTTCACTGTCGCTATCATCGGCGACTTCCTGAACCGTGCTAGCAAATTCTTCAAAATCGCGCGCTTCGCTGAAATCGCGATAGACGCTGGCGAAGCGGATATAGGCGACACTGTCCAGCTGGCGCAGTCCGTCCATCACCATCTCGCCGATTTTGCCCGAAGGGACTTCGTTTTCGCCAGCGGTTTCAACCTGCCGCTGGATTCCCGACACGAGTTGATCGATCCGTTCTTGCGAAACATCGCGTTTGCGGCATGCCAGCGCGACGGATTGTTCCAGTTTTAGGCGATCAAATGGCTCGCGCCTGTCGCCCGATTTCACAATCGTGACATCGCGCAATTGGACGCGTTCGAATGTCGTGAAACGCGCGCCGCAACTGGAACATTGCCGCCGCCGGCGGATCGATGTGTTGTCCTCTGTCGGGCGGCTGTCTTTTACCTGGCTGTCATCATACGCGCAAAATGGGCAACGCATCTAGCGTTTGATCCGGTTGTAGAATGCAAATCCTGCGCCCGCGGCAAGGCCCACCGGCCAACTGCCGATCAACAACGCCCCGCCAAGCGCCCCGATTGCGGCCCCTGCCAGCACTGGTTTGGTTGATGGGTGCTGCATACCGCCCTTTGCCATGCCTGAAATTTCGGCCTTGGCGTCTTCGACCATATCGTTTTTCTGCAAATTGCTCATCTTACCTACCCGGATAGACTGGAAAGTCTTTGCATAGCTCACCGACACGCCGACGGACAGATTCTTCGACCTGTGCATCGCCTTCGGGGCCATTTTTCGACAAACCGTCAACCACCTCCGCTATAAGTACACCGATTTTGCGGAACTCATCCGGGCCGAAGCCCCGTGTTGTGCCTGCCGGTGTGCCCAGCCGGATGCCGCTGGTCACAAAGGGGCTGCGTGTATCGAAGGGAATGCCATTTTTGTTGCATGTCAGCCATGCACGATCGAGCCCTTTTTCAGCCGATTTTCCCGTCACATCCTTGGCAGTAAGATCAACCAGCATGGAATGATTGTCCGTGCCGCCCGATACGATCCGCAAGCCATTTTCTTCAAGGCTTGCTGCCAGTGCACGGGCATTTTCAACCACATTGCTGGCGTAAGTTTTGAAATCTTCGCGCAAAGCCTCGCGAAAAGCGACCGCTTTGGCTGCGACGATATGCATCAGCGGGCCGCCTTGAAGGCCGGGGAAAACCGCCATGTTGAACGGTTTGGTCAATGCTTCGTCATCCCACAGGATCACGCCCGAACGCGGGCCGCGAAGCGATTTGTGCGTCGTGGTGGTAACGACATGGGCATGGGGGAAGGGCGATGGGTGCGCGCCGCCAGCTACCAGACCGGAAATATGGCTCATATCGACCATCAAATATGCGCCGACTTCATCGGCAACCTTGCGGAATGCGGCCCAGTCCCAAACACGCGAATAGGCCGTGCCGCCTGCAATAATCAGCTTTGGCTTATGCTCTTTCGCAATTGCCATAACATCATCCATGTCGATCCGCTCGTCATCCTTGCGGACACCGTAAGCAACCGGATTGAACCATTTGCCCGACATGTTGACCGGCGAGCCATGGGTCAGATGACCGCCCGAATTGAGGTCGAGTCCCATAAATGTGTCGCCCGGCTCCAGCAGGGCAAGGAACACGGCCTGATTCATCTGGCTGCCGGAATTGGGTTGAACATTGGCGAAATTGCAGCCGAACAGCTCTTTCGCGCGGTCCATTGCCAGCGTTTCGACCACATCGGCATATTCGCAGCCGCCGTAATAGCGTTTGCCCGGATAACCTTCGGCATATTTGTTGGTGAACACGCTGCCCGCAACCTCGAGAACCGCGCTGGAGGCGATGTTTTCGCTCGCGATCAGCTCGATCTTATCCTGCTGGCGTTTCAGTTCATTTCGGACTGCGCCGAAAATCTCTGGATCGGCTTGTTCGAGTGTGTCGTTCCAAAATCGTGTGTTGGTCATGCCTGTCCTAGCAAGAAGGGTTTGAAAGTTTGTCGACGCGGCGCTGATGGCGCCCGCCTGCAAATTCGGTGGAAAGAAACGCCGCGATACACGCCTTGGCCATTTCTATGCCAGTTAGGCGCGCGCCCATCGCGATACAGTTCGCATCATTATGTTCGCGTGACAATGCGGCAGAAAGCGGTTCTGATACCAAAGCGCAGCGCACGGAAGGATTGCGGTTTACACTGATCGAAATACCAATGCCCGAACCGCACAGGGCAATTCCGCGTTCGGCCGTTCCATCAGCGACAACTTCAGCCAATTTATAGCCGTAATCGGGATAATCGACGCTTTCACCCTCTGCCGGGCCGAGGTCGGCAACATCGTGGCCTTCCTCCATAAGCCAGTCGCGCAATTCGGCCTTTAGGTCGGTGGCGGCGTGATCGGATGCAATGGCAATGCGCATGTCTTTTCCCGGGTCGCTGAGTCGAATGGCGACCACATAGTCGCTTCATTCAAAACAGGCCACCGGATTTGGCGTGTCATCCCCATGGAAACCCCAGTTTGACCTATCGCGGCGGGCAGGGCATCTGTTGGCAATCAAGGCGGGGGTTCACATGAAGAAATATGCGGTGCTGGTTTGTGCAGTTTTGGCCGGATTGATTCTGGCAATCATTGGGACAACGCCGCCAACACCCGAACCCGCTGATAGCGATCCTGCGGCCTTTTCTGCTGTGCGGGCAATGGATGATGTGAATATCATCGCTGCTGCACCGCACCCCACAGGGTCGGAAGAAAATGCCAAGGTTCGCGGCTATATCATCGGCAGGTTGGAGGCGCTGGGGTTGGAAGTTACCACCACCCAAGGCGAGGTCCCGCAGCGCAGTCTTGACCGTTTTGGTCATTGGAGCGGGGAAACACCCGATCAGCTTACGCTGACCAACATCATCGGCATTCTTCCCGGTTCGGACCCGGATTTGCCCGCAGTCGCATTGATGGCGCATCACGACACGGTTTGGGGATCGCCGGGGGCGGCCGATGATACTGCGGGTGTGGCGAGTATATTGGAAACGCTGCGGGCGGTGAAAGAAACCGGCACGCAAAAGCGTGATGTCATCGTGCTGATCACCGATGGAGAAGAGCTTGGCCTGCTGGGAGCCGTGCAGTTTTTTGCCGAAAACCCGCTTTCAGACCGGATTGGTGCGCTGGTCAATCTGGAGGCACGCGGCGGCGGCGGCAGGGCATCTTTGTTCCAGACATCCGCGGGAAATGACGCGGCGGTAAGGATCTATGCCGATGCCGTCAGCCGGCCTGCGGGATCGTCTCTATCCGCATTTGTCTATGAAACGCTGCCCAATGACACGGATTTAACACCTGCGTTGAAGCGCGATTATGCCGCGTATAATTTGGCATTTCTGGGTCGTTCGGGCCTGTATCATTCACCCAAGGCAACACCGGAAAACCTTGATCAGGGGGCATTGCAGGATATGGGCGCGCAAACGCTGTCCCTGACCATGGCGCTGGCCAATAAAGATGTCCTTCCGGCGAAAAGCGTAAACCGCACATTCTTCGATGCATTCGGGCTGCTGCTGATTTCTTATGGCGCGGCTGCGGGATGGCTATTGCTGGCACTGGCGGCGGTGTTGCAAATCTATGTCTGGCAGGTGAGCGAAGAGAAAACTGTCCTGCGCGGATTGGGCGCGGCAGCCGCCGTGTTGATCGGCGGGGGATTGGCGCTTTATTTGCTGAATATTGTTTCTGGTGCTGGTTGGGGCGCTGGTTCCGGCGCTGGTTCTGGCGCTGGTTCCGGTGAGGCGAATTATTACGACCGGCTTGCTGCGATTCCCATGTTGGAAGGTCAGGCGCTGCTGGTATGTTTGGCGGCATTCGCTGCATCGGCCCCGTGGTGGGCGGGTAATCGCGGTAGCGCCTTCGGTGTGGTTGCTGCGATAGGCCTGCAAATCTCTGCCCCGACGACAGCGTATCTGGTGGTTTGGCCGCTGCTGCTTAGCGGAGTGGCTGGTGCAATTGCGCCAAAGCTGCGGGGGACTGCAGGTGCTGCGGTGAATGTGATATTCGGCGGATTGGTGATCGGATTTTTGCTGCAATATGGGCATCAGTTGATGCAAGGCGTTGGTCCCAGTTTTCCTTCGGCCATCGCGATTTTGGCCGCGCTTGCACTGCCAATGCTTGGCCTTCTGGTTTCAACCGTGAACCGAAAAAAGGCCTTTGGCGCGGCGGCGATATGTTTGGTTCTGGCTGGCGCAATTGCGCTGTGGGTCCGGTTTGATCCGGTGCCCGATACGGTTGCGGCTTATGAATCGATGAAGGGGTAGGTTTGACGAATGGCGCCGATTGGCTGTCCCGGCGATATTATTGCAGGCTTTCAGCTATCATTTTGCCCGAGAGCCGTTCCATAGCCTCTGGATTAGCAAGCAGATATTCCTCGACTTCCGCTTGTAAGAACCGGGTTTTTTCGGCCTGTAATAGGCCCAAGGCAGCGAAATACTTCTTATTGGCGGCCGCCACTGCGGGGTCGCTCAGAAGGGTCGTGGACAACCGAAAATAGCGGGAGCCCGAGGGAGTGTTGGCGAAGGCTCTGATATCTTGCAGTTCTTTGAGTGTGAATTCCCGCGTGTATGCGACTGCCGTTGCGTCGATGATACCGGGCATATATTCTTGAATCAAAGGCAAGAGCGAAGTGGGAAGTTCGGCCAGAAACTCGTCCATAATTGCTTTGATGCCGGGTTCTTCAAAAATCGGGCCCTTAAACATCGATTCGCCAAGTTGCCCGCCGATATCGCCAACGATCTTCATGAAAATCTGATCGCGTTCTGCCAGCGGGAAAATCATTTCCATGATTGCGCGCGCTTCTACCAGCTCATCTTGCGGGGCCGCATAGTCTGCCTGAGCGTCCTCGGCAGCAGCACCGCTGGGGACAAGCATGACAAGCGCCATGGCAGCACCGGAAATAAGACCATTTTTCATGTAAGAATCACCCTATCGGCGTCACTGATCCAAGAAGCTCCGCATCTTCCGCGAACGGCTTGGGTGCTTCAGCTTACGCAGTGCCTTTGCCTCGATCTGACGGATACGTTCACGGGTGACCGAGAATTGTTGGCCAACTTCTTCCAGCGTGTGATCGGTGTTCATACCGATACCGAAACGCATACGCAGAACGCGTTCCTCGCGCGGTGTGAGCGAGGCCAGAACGCGGGTCACGGTTTCCTTCAGGTTGGCCTGAATGGCTGCGTCGACAGGGATAATCGCGTTTTTGTCCTCGATGAAGTCGCCGAGATGCGAATCTTCTTCGTCACCGATTGGTGTTTCGAGGCTGATTGGTTCCTTGGCGATTTTCATCACCTTGCGGACTTTTTCGAGCGGCATCGACAGGCGTTCTGCCATTTCCTCTGGCGTCGGTTCACGGCCCTGTTCGTGCAGGAACTGGCGGCTTGTGCGGACCAGCTTGTTAATCGTCTCGATCATGTGGACCGGAATACGGATTGTGCGCGCCTGATCGGCAATCGAGCGGGTAATCGCCTGACGTATCCACCAAGTCGCATAAGTGCTGAATTTGTAGCCGCGGCGATATTCAAATTTATCGACGGCTTTCATCAAGCCGATGTTGCCTTCCTGAATAAGATCAAGGAATTGCAGGCCGCGGTTGGTATATTTTTTGGCGATAGAAATAACCAGACGAAGGTTCGCCTCGACCATTTCCTTTTTCGCGATACGTGCCTCGCGCTCACCCTTTTGCACCATGTTAACGATGCGACGGAATTCGGGCAGGCTCATGCCGGTCTGGCTGGCAATATCTGCGATTTCGGCGCGAATACGCTCAACCGCATCGGCTTCCTTCTCGGCGAAGGCAGCCCATTTCTTGTCTTTTTTAATCCGGTCCTTGAGCCAATTGTCGTCAAGCTCGTTGCCGATATAGGCATCAAGGAAATCGATCCGTTTGACCTTGTGACGTTCGGCAAGGCGCAGCATCTGGCCGCCAAGCGCCGTCAGGCGGCGGTTAAAGGCATAAAGATTGTCGACCAGAAATTCGATCTTGGTCGCATGGAACTGAACGCTTTCAACCTCTGCGGTGAGGTCTTCGCGCATTTGTTCGTATTTCTTTTCTTTCGCAGCGGGAAAATCCTGTCCGTTGCCAAGCGTTTCGACGCGATTGGCCTGCATTTTTTCAAATTTCTTGAACATGCTGGTGATGCGCGCGAATGTTTCGATAGCTTCGGGCTTCAGCGCCGCTTCCATCTGCGCCAGAGAAAGGGTGTTATCCTCTTCCTCCTCATCATCGTCTTTCTTTGAAGAACCTTCTTCGCCGTCTTCACCGTCTTCATCTTCATCCGAATCATCGCCGGAATCATCATCGTCACGAATGTCTACACCGGCGGTTTCTTCCGAAATCTCGCCGTCATCATCCTCATTCTCTTCCTCCATCTTATCGACCGGAGGTTCTTTCGATAGCATCGCGTCAAGGTCGAGGATTTCGCGCAGCTGCATTTCTTCAGCATTGAGCGCTTCGGACCAATGGATGATCGCGTGGAAGGTAATCGGGCTTTCGCACAGGCCGATGATCATCGTGTCACGGCCAGCTTCAATCCGTTTGGCGATCGCAATTTCACCCTCGCGGCTGAGCAATTCAACCTGACCCATTTCGCGCAGATACATGCGAACCGGATCGTCCGTACGGTCACCGGTTGCGGCCTTTTTGGCGGGCGTCGCAGGTTTCTTCGCGTCTTTGGTGTCTTTTGCACCAACGCTCATTTCCTCGACTTCGGCAGCTTCGGCTTTCTCAGCCTCCGCCTCTTCGTCATTTTCGACGATGTTGACACCCATTTCAGAAATCGCAGACATCACATCTTCGATCTGATCGGTGTTCATCTTATCCTGAGGAAGAGCTTCGTTCAGCTCGTCGACGGTGATGTAACCCTTCTTCTTCGCCTTCGTCAGAAGTTTTTTCACCGACGCTTCGTTAAGGTCGAGAACGGGTGCATCATCTTTGTCGGATTTTTTAGCTTTGGAGGCCATAAATACCTATCGGTCCGTTTCTTTGTCGCCCTGGCCTGTTTGTGCAGGTTGACGATCTGAATCACTTTGAGCCGCTCTCGCGGCTCTGTTGCTCACCATTTGCCCGAGTTGCGCCTCGAATTCCAGCTTTCGTTTGAGCAGGCGCTGCTGCTCCACAAAAGCCCCTTCGGGGTCGGTCTCAAAACGCGCAGTGGCCGCCGCAAGCGCAGCTTCCAATGCAGGTCGTTCGACCAGCAGTGACACGGCTTCGGCAAGATCGTCGCGAGCAGCTTTCGGATCGAGACCTTCACGTAGGAAGGAGAAACGGGTTTCATCCGGCGCTGCAACGGTGCCGTCTGGGGCCAATATGGGAGCTGTATCGCCGGGTTCAAGCGTTTCGGCGGCTTCTATCAACGAATCTATTGCCGGTGCGATTTTTATGTCGCTGGCTGCGAAGCGTTCAAGCCCGTCTGCGTGGCGCAAAATCTGGTCGGGAAACCGCGTAAGACCGGCGATCACAGCCGCAGTCAGTGCATCACGGTTGCCGCCGCTTGTCGCGCGTTTTAGCCGCGCTGCAGCTTCGGGCGAAAGGCGCGGAGCCGCCTGTTTGAAGCCGCCCGGTTTCCATTCGCGCTTGTGCCATTGCTTTTGTTCGCGCGGCGGAAAAGCGAAGGCGGAGAATTTTTCCAGCAATTCACGCTTATAGAGCGAACGAATATCCTGATCCTGAATTGCATCGACATGAACCAGCAATCGGGCCTTAAGGCCTGCTTTATCTTCCGGCGTGTTGAGCGGCTGTGCGCTGCGTTCAAACGACCAAAGCGTGTCGAGCAACGATGCTGCATTACCAAGCAATTGATCTATTGCGCCGCGCCCTTTTTGCTTAAGCAGATCGTCAGGGTCCATCCCGCCGGGCAGCCGTACGATTCGTAGGGAATGAGACGGACGCAGCATAGGCAAGGCGCGTGAAACCGCCCGCATTGCGGCTTTCTGCCCGGCTGCATCGCCATCGAAACACAGCACGGGTGTTTCGGCCATCCGCCACAGCATTTCCAATTGCCGTTCGGTCAGCGCCGTTCCCATCGGGGCCACCGTGTCTTCAATGCCTGCTGCGGCAAGGGCGATGACATCCATATATCCTTCGACCACCACAACGCGGTTGGTTTTGCGAGAGGCAGGGCCAGCACGGTGCAGATTGTAAAGGTTGCGGCCCTTGTCGAACAGCGGTGTGTCCGGCGAATTGAGATATTTGGGCGCTTTGGTGCCGGTTTCCAATATCCGGCCGCCGAATGCGATCACCCTTCCGCGTGCATCCTGAATGGGCAGCATAAGCCGCGAACGGAACCGGTCATACGGCTCCTTATCGTCAACCGCGATTCGTAATCCGCCTTCGATCAACATCGCTTCTTCATATTCTGATAGTGCAGACTTCATTGCCTGCCGGTCGGGCGGGGCATAGCCGAAGCCGAACCGTTCGATCGTATGCTGGTCAATACCGCGTGATTTTAGATATTCGCGCGCGCCTGCCCCGCCATTTGAACGCAAATTGCGGACAAAATAGTCCTGCGCGGATTGCATTACCTCATGCAAACCGGCCCGTTCTTCGGCGCGCTGGGCAGATTGCGGATCGAGAGCGGGGACTTCCATCCCCGCTTCGGCAGCCAGTTCCTTCACCGCATCCATAAATTGCAAGCCGCGTTGGTCAGTCATCCAGCTGATGACATCGCCATGCGCCTGACAGCCGAAACAATGGTAGAAGCCTTTTTGGTCGCTGACCGTGAAGCTGGGCGATTTTTCGTCGTGGAACGGGCAACACGCCTTCCACTCATGGCCCGCTTTCTGCAGTTTGGTCGTGCGCATGATAACGCTCGAAAGCGTTATACGAGCGCGCAGCTCGTCAAGCCATTGCGGGGAAAGCGCCATCGTTCCCTAATATTAAGAAAGCGCGGCTTTCACCAGTCCGCTGGCAAGGCCCATATCGAGTTCTGCACCGTGGCGCGATTTGAGCTGGCCCATGACTTTGCCCATATCCTTAATGTTGTCCGCGCCGGTTTCTGCCTTGATCGCCTCTATGATTGCGCGGGTTTCTTCCTCGTTCAATTGTTGGGGCAGAAATTCTTCGATCACGGCAAGTTCTGCCTGTTCCTTAGCGGCCAGTTCATCGCGGCCGCCATCTACATACATGGTGATCGATTCTTTGCGCTGCTTGGCCATTTTTTGGAGAACTTCGGTAACCATCGCATCATCATCCACTTCTTTGGACGAGGTGCGCATTTCGATATCGCGGTCCTTGATCTTCGCGCCAATCAGGCGGAGCGCGGCGGTGCGTTCTTTGTTGCCTGCTTTCATGGATGCGATGGTTTCGGCTTTGACAGTGTCGCGGATCATATTGTGCTCTTTCAAGAGGTGAATTGTTGAAGGCGTGGGCCATGGTTTGGACCTAGATTGGGGATTTCGCGCTTTTAGCGCAGTTTTTCGATCTGTCACAGCTTGACGCGGGGCAGGGCTACCTATAGCCGCCGCATCTTAGCAACATCGCCGTAAAATCTGATTCCGGAGCGCCAATTATGGCCCATGCCGCCTCAACTCCTGCGCCGCCCAAAAATGCAACCGGCGTATTGGTGCTGGCCGATGGCACCGTTCTATGGGGCTATGGTTTCGGCGCGAGCGGAAACGCGGTTGGCGAAGTGTGTTTCAACACGTCAATTACTGGCTATCAAGAGGTGATGACAGACCCGTCATACACCGCGCAGATCGTCACCTTTACCTTTCCGCATATCGGCAATGTCGGCGCCAATGCAGAAGATATGGAAAGCAAGGTAGAAGGCGCGGTCGGCTGCATCGTGCGCGAGGATATTACCCCGCATTCCAATTTCCGCGCCGAACAACAATTCACCGAATGGATGGAAGCAAACGGCAAAATCGGCCTTTCGGGTATCGATACGCGCGCGCTGACCCGCCGTATTCGCCAAATGGGCGCGCCCAATGCGGTGATCGCGCATTCGCCCGAGGGTGAATTTGATATCCCCGCCATGATCGCCCGCGCGCAGGAATGGGCGGGGCTGGAAGGTATGGATCTGGCCCAGCGCGTTTCGCGAGAAGGGCAGGAGGATTGGGAAGGCGGCTTTTGGCGGCTTGGGCATGGCTATGGCCGTGCATCGCGGGATGCCGCCCCTCATGTGGTCGCGGTAGATTTCGGCGCGAAGGACAATATCTTCCGCAATCTGGTGAAGGCCGGCGCGAAGGTGACGGTGGTTCCCGCAAAAACCTCGCTAGAGGATATTCTTGGCCTGAAGCCCGACGGCGTATTCCTGTCCAATGGCCCTGGCGATCCGGCGGCGACAGGCGAATACGCAGTTCCGGTGATTAAGGCGCTGCTGGAACGCGATATGCCCTTGTTCGGCATCTGCCTTGGCCATCAAATGCTCGCGCTGGCAGCGGGGGCTAAGACCACAAAGATGCACCAAGGCCACCGCGGCGCAAACCATCCGGTTCAGCGCGTGGGTGAAGGATGGGGCGAAACTGCCCAGCTGGTCGAGATCACCAGCATGAACCACGGCTTCGCAGTCGATGGCGACACTCTGCCCGATAGCGTCGAGCAAACCCATGTCAGCCTGTTCGACGGCTCAAATTGCGGCATCGCGGTGAAGGGTAAGCGTGCGTTTGGAGTGCAATATCACCCCGAGGCAAGCCCAGGGCCGCAGGACAGCTTCTATCTGTTCGAGAAGTTTGTTGGAGGTTTGGCGTGATGTCCATCAACTATATCAAGCAGGGCGCACTTAATACAATTGTCCTTGGTAAGCTATTTCAAGCTGCACAGACCGATAAGCCCGCCATTTCCGAAGACGAGCTTGTAGAATACTTTGCGAAATGGGTCGGTGCACAACGTGTAAGGTTGGCAATTTCAAGCGCCCACGACCGCGAATATATTCAGGATGTTGGAGATGGGGGGGACTACATTTTTGTAATCTCTAGCGCTGGTTACAAATTGATAGAGGAAATGTATCTCAAAGAAGGCTCTCCCACGCAGAGACTTATAGACGATGGTTTTGAAAAATATTTTGAGAGCATTGCTTCAAATGAGGAAGAATCGACAAATAGCTCCATTCCTGCTTCTGACCGGATGGTACAAATTGGTGACAATCTCCCTGGCTACGGCGAAGTTTTGGAGAACGTCGAAGCCGTTGACGTCGCTATTCGGGGCGACAACTCGATGGCTGCAGATGAGCGGTCATGGATCAGAATCCACTTAGACGCGGGTTTAACTCTGTTGAAAAAGGGCGGGCAGGTTCTCAAATCGGCATTGGACGCACTGTTGGTTGAGCCAATCAAAGAGGCGCTCAAAGAAAGCTCTACGGAGCACATAAAGAAAATTCTTCAAGCTGCGCTAACCGCGATCAAAACTTATCTTGGGATTGGCTCCTAAATGCCCAAACGCACTGACATCTCCTCGATCCTCGTAATTGGCGCTGGTCCGATCATTATCGGTCAGGCTTGCGAGTTTGATTATTCTGGCACGCAGGCGATCAAGGCTTTGCGCGAGGAGGGCTACCGCGTCATCCTCGTCAATTCCAACCCCGCCACGATCATGACCGATCCCGACATGGCCGATGCCACCTATGTCGAACCGATCACGCCTGAAATCGTCGAGAAGATCATCGCCAAGGAACGGCCCGATGCCGTGCTGCCAACGATGGGCGGGCAGACCGCGCTTAACTGCGCGTTGAGCCTTGAGAAGATGGGCGTGTTCGAGAAATACGGCGTGCAGATGATCGGCGCAGATGCCGAAGCCATCGACAAGGCCGAGGATCGCCAGAAATTCCGCGATGCGATGGACAAGATCGGCCTCGAAAGCGCGCGCAGCGGTGTCGCGCATTCGGTCGAGGACGCGCACGAAATCCTAAAACGCACCGGATTGCCCAGCATTATCCGCCCCAGCTTCACGCTCGGCGGAACCGGCGGCGGAATTGCCTACAACAAAGCCGAGTTTGAGAAGATCGTCCGCGACGGTCTCGATGCATCGCCCACCACAGAGGTTCTGATCGAAGAATCGCTGCTCGGTTGGAAAGAGTTCGAGATGGAGGTCGTGCGCGACCGCAAGGACAATTGCATCATCATCTGCTCGATTGAAAATGTCGATCCGATGGGCGTGCATACGGGCGACAGCATCACCGTGGCCCCTGCGCTGACGCTGACCGACAAAGAATATCAGATCATGCGCAATGCCAGCATCGCGGTGCTGCGCGAGATTGGCGTCGAAACCGGCGGGTCGAATGTGCAATTCGCGGTTAATCCCGAAGATGGCCGCTTGATTGTCATCGAAATGAACCCGCGCGTTTCGCGTTCGTCAGCCTTGGCATCAAAAGCGACCGGTTTCCCGATTGCCCGCGTCGCGGCCAAGCTGGCGGTAGGCTATACGCTCGACGAGATTACCAACGAGATCACCGGCGCTACTCCGGCGAGCTTTGAGCCTACCATCGACTATGTGGTTACAAAGATCCCGCGTTTCGCGTTTGAGAAGTTCAAGGGTGCGGAAAACAACCTTTCCACCGCGATGAAATCGGTTGGTGAAGTGATGGCAATCGGCCGGAATTTTCAAGAATCGATGCAGAAGGCCCTGCGCGGGCTCGAAACCGACCTTGATGGTTTCAACCGAGTGCTCGAGCTGGAAGGCGTGCACCGCGATGTGCTGACCGCCTCGCTCGCCAAACGAACGCCTGACCGGTTGTTGAAAGTGGCACAAGCATTTCGCGAAGGAATGCCGGTTGAAGACATCAACCGGATCACCGGATATGATGCGTGGTTCCTGCGCCAGATAGAATCCATCATTCAGGCTGAAACCGATGTTTCCGCAAATGGTTTGCCCGGCGATGCTGCCGCATTGCGCGGCCTGAAAGCGATGGGCTTTTCTGACAAGCGCCTAGCAACATTGGCCGTTCGTTCGGTGAATGTCGCAGGCGGAATGGGTGAAACGCAGGCAAAACGATCCGGTCTGCTGCACGATGCGCTTCAGGCCATGGCAGGGGCCACTTCAGAAGAAGAAGTCCGCAAATTGCGCCGCAAGCTGGGCGTGTTGCCTGTGTTCAAACGCATCGACAGCTGCGCCGCAGAATTCGAAGCAATCACGCCTTATATGTACTCAACCTACGAGGCGCCAAGCTTTGGCGAGGCGGAGGATGAAGCTATGCCTTCTGACCGCAAAAAAATCGTAATTCTGGGTGGTGGTCCGAACCGGATCGGGCAGGGTATCGAATTCGATTATTGCTGCGTCCACGCCTGTTTTGCGCTGGCAGAAGCCGGTTTTGAAACCATCATGATCAATTGCAACCCTGAAACGGTTTCAACCGATTACGACACGTCGGACCGCCTCTATTTCGAACCGCTGACAGCCGAAGATGTGCTGGAAATCCTACGTGTCGAACAACAATCAGGAGAGCTGGCCGGCGTGATCGTGCAGTTCGGCGGGATGACTCCGCTGAAATTGGCACAGGCGCTGGAGGATGAAGGCATCCCGATCCTTGGCACCAGCCCGGATGCGATTGATCTTGCCGAAGACCGGGAACGTTTCGCCAAGCTGGTCAACAAGCTGGGCCTGAAACAGCCCGACAACGGCATTTCCTACAGCCGCGATGAAGCCGCTGCCGTGGCCGCCAAAATCGGTTATCCGGTGCTGCTGCGCCCATCTTACGTATTGGGCGGCCGCGCGATGGAAATCGTCGACAGTGAGGCGCAATTGGATAATTATATCCGCACCGCAGTAAACGTTTCGGGCGAAAGCCCCGTTCTGGTCGATCAATATCTGCGCGATGCCATTGAATGCGATGTCGATGTGCTGTGCGATGGGAAAAATGTCGTGGTCGCTGGTGTGATGCAGCATATTGAGGAAGCTGGGGTCCATTCCGGCGATAGCGCCTGCACCATTCCGCCATATTCGCTGCCCGCTGAAATTATCGAAGAGATGGAGCGGCAGGCGCACGCGCTGGCAATGGCGCTGGGCGTTAAAGGGCTGATGAATGTTCAATTCGCGGTGAAAGACACCGAAGTATATCTGATTGAAGTAAACCCGCGCGCCAGCCGCACAGTGCCTTTCGTGGCGAAAGCGATTGGTCAGCCTGTCGCCAAAATTGCCAGCCGGGTTATGGCGGGCGAAATGCTCGACACATTCCCGCCTTTCAAGCGGGATTTGCCCTATATGGCGGTGAAAGAGGCGGTATTCCCCTTCGGCCGTTTCCCCGGTGCTGACCCCGTGTTGACGCCGGAAATGAAGTCGACAGGCGAAGTCATGGGTATTGACCGCGATTTCCCCACGGCCTTTCTCAAATCACAGCTGGGGGCAGGGGTGGTGCTTCCCCAAAGCGGCGTTGTGTTCGTATCGGTTAAAGAAGGTGACAAAGCGATCATCGTACCGGCGGTGAAATCGCTGATTGAATGCGGCTTTACGATTATCGCAACGGACGGCACACAGCGATATCTGACCGAGCAGGGCCTTGAGGTTGAGCGGGTGAACAAGGTGGCCGAAGGACAGCCGCATATTGTTGACCGGATGATCGATGGTGAAGTGGCGCTGGTGATCAACACAACCGAAGGCTGGCAATCGCTTATCGACAGCAAATCGATCCGCGCAACCGCGCTTGAAATGAAGATCCCTTATTACACCACAGCGGCCGCATCACTCGCCACGGCCGAGGCAATCCGCGTTGTAAAACCCAGCATGCTTGAAGTGCGCTCGCTTCAAGACTATTATAGCTGAGAAACGAACGACTTCTCCTGACATTCAATCTGGAAAAGGGCCGCTACGAAAGGGCGGCGCGGTCCAGAATTGTCTTTCGGTTTGAAGGCTTTAGGGAAGATTGATAATATAATGGAAAAAGTCCCAATGCTCGCCGAAGGCTATGAGCAGCTAACAACAGAGCTTAAGGCTTTGCGCGCAGAACGTCCGAAAATCGTCGATGCGATTGAAGAAGCGCGCGCGCATGGCGATTTGTCAGAAAACGCAGAATATCATGCGGCGAAGGAACGTCAGGGCCAAGTCGAAGCCATGATTGGCGATATCGAGAGCAAGGTTTCACGCGCCCAGATCATCGATCCCAAAACACTGTCCGGTGACAAAATTGTGTTTGGCGCAACGGTCACGCTGCTGGATGAAGACGACAAGCCGATCAAATATCAAATTGTCGGAGAGACAGAGGCTGATGCTGCCGGTGGCCGTATTTCCTACAGCTCGCCCATTGGCAGGGCCTTGATCGGCAAGAACAAGGGCGAAGAGATCGAAGTTACAGTCCCGTCAGGCGACAAATTCTATTTGATCGAGAAAATCGCTTACATCTGATGCTCAAAGCGGCTTTTCCATCGCGTAATTGTGGATGGGAACGTTTTTGCCCTCATACGCAATTTCAAAATTCCGGCGGCAGGTAACCGTAAAGCCCGACCGTTCGAAACAGGGGCGGGCAAGTTCGCTAGCCTCGGTATAAAGCCGCGGGATTTTTTGAGAAAGCGCATGGGCTTCTGCCTGCAACAACAGCCGGGCGGCCAGGCCGCGCCGGGTGTGCTGCGGATGATTATATAGCCGGTCCACATGGCCATCGGGCTCAATCAGGATATAGGCAGCCGCCTGACCCTGATCATCAGCCGCGACAAATATCACCGCACCATCGGCAATACGTTCCCGGTACAGGCGCGCACCGGGATGCCGCGCAGCCCAGGCTTCAACCTGTTTGCGGGAATAACTATGCGGCCCAATTTGCCGGATCGCCGCAAGGCAAAGCTGGGCAAGCGCCGGTGCATCGTCGCCGTGATAGGGACGGATGGCATAGGCCACCCGTTTTTAAACTTCTGGCGTGAGCAATTGATGGATTGGAACGATCACATATTTCATTTCAGCATCGTCTACCGTGCGCTGGGCATTGCCCCGCCATGCTTCGACCGCATTGTCATAATCACTGAATACGCCCACGACGTGGATGCTTTCCGGGTCCTGAAATTCGGTGCTTCGCGGGTCGGATACGCGGCCGCCCATAACAAGGTGCAGTGTCTGCTTGGTGGTTTGTTCCATTGGGGCTCTCTATTTCCTGGGGAGGGATGCGCCGCCCCTTAAAGAAAATGGCGCATCAGGCAAGCCCGTCACGCCATGTTCAGTCTCAACCTACCCGCCTTAGCGTGAGACGCGCGACCGCAAATCGCGCGCGTTGCGCCCGGCTTTCTTGCCCGCTTCACGCGACATTTTCTTTACCGCCGCCGCAGCATTTCCGCTTTCCAGCGTGGCGCGTCGTTTGATGGCACCGGCATTGTCGTTCAGCGCATCACCAAGGTCTTCCAGCTTGTCTTTGCCGGAGACCGCTGCATCGCCCGCAGCATCAAGCAGGCCGGTGGCATAGGCCATACCGATTTCGGCGGCATAGGTTGCGAATGCCCCAGCCCGGCGGCCAGCCTGCCGTCCTGCCTGACGGCCCGGACGGGTCATCGCGCCAATGGCCAGCCCAACTACAGCAACACCGGCAATCGTTGCCAGCGGGTGTTGTTTTACGAAATCCGTCGCCGTATCAGCCGCTTCACGGGCATATTGGCCCAGCGAGCGTTCTTGATTGCGCTGTTCGGCGGCTTCGATTTTTGCTTTCAATTCCTGGCGTTTTTCTTCGCTCGACATCTAACTTCTCCAAAAATTAAATCGTAAAACTAACGCGTTGAACCGCCTTGCGGTTCTGGTCAGCCTTCGGGTTGTTCCGATGGCAGTTCACCATCGCTGGCTTCGGTTTCTTCACTGTCTTCAAACAGGCTCATGACCGGATTGCGTGCGAACCATAGGACCGCCGCGGCAACCAGTGTTGCAAGCACGCCCTTGTTGTCTTCGGCGACTTCCACCGCTTCTTCAAACACATCGACCGCACCTTCGGTCATCCGGTCTGCGACTCGTGATCCGATGCTTTTACCTTTGAAATCGGACTTCAAATGCTCGACATCGGCCTGCACAAGCGCGCGGGCAGCGCTGCGAAGGGCGCGATCTTCCTGCATTTGCCGTTCTAGTTTGCGGCTCATGGCTGATCATCCTTAAACGCCTGCGCCAATTGGGCAAAACGTCCCTTCGCCATGACGGCGAAAATCACCACCCCCAGCAGCAAGAGTCCAACCACTATTGCGGTTGCGCCAATTGCGCCGATCAATGGTGCAAGGATCATAATCCCGCCCACGACCAGCCCGATCAACGCCAGATGAAGAAAAGCAAATGCGGCGAGCACCAAGCCGAAGCCCGCTTTACCGCGATTGGCAGCGTAAGACAGGCGGGTTTTCTGAAATGCAACTTCGGCTTCGACATAGGTCTTGCCGTCGTCAATCAGCGCCTCGACGTCATCGGTTAGTGACCGTTCATCCTGAACGGTTTCGGCGGGTTCAATCCCCTCGACATCGGTTTCCCGGCCATCGGGCAGGTCGGTATCGAGCATCGGAATTGAACCCCCAAAAGGCGCCGATCAGTTACGGCCGCCGGTGAACAGACGTGCGACCATAAAGCCGACGACTGCTGCAATCCCTACAGCCATGCCGGGGCTTTTGCGAACAGCTTGGCGTGCATCTTCCCCGATTTCCTCGACCGATTTATTGTCGAGCTTTGCAGCGGATTCTTGTAATTTGCGCGATGCGCTGCGTGCATAATCGCCATATTGTTCGCCAAGTTTCTCATCGATCATTTCCGCACTGTCAGAAACAACCTTGCCGAGCGAGGCAATGCCGTCGCTGGTTTTGGCCTTTGCTTCGACCGCCAGTTCGCCCGCACGGCCCTTGGCCTCGCCAGCCCAATCTTCGGACCGGACCTTGGCTTCATCGCGGTAAGCAACCGCGCGGTTGGCGGCTTCATCTTTCAAAGCGGCGGCACCGGCTTTCGCTTCTTCAAGCGCAGAATTGAAGCGTGTTTTCGCTTCTGTGGTCGAATCGGTGGTTGCCGCTGCGGCCTTTTGGGTCGCGGGTTTTTTGGCGGGTTTCTTCTTTGTGGTAGCCATTTTGTCGTTCCTTAGCGTCAAATTCCCGGGTTAATGCCGATATGCGGTCTGTGCATACGGTTTCTAACCCTTCTATGTTGCAACGCAACTTGCGCGGTTTTGTTCCGGCGAATAAAGCCCGCGAAACGCATTGCTGCACTGCAACGATATGGTGGTGTATTAGCAAATTACAACACCCATTGAAATAGCCTCAATTCCGGAGCCCCAAATGACCGCAATTATCGACATCCACGGACGCGAAGTTCTTGATAGCCGGGGCAACCCGACGGTTGAGGTGGATATTCTTCTGGAAGACGGCAGTTTCGGGCGCGCCATGGTCCCATCGGGCGCATCAACCGGCAAATATGAGGCCGTTGAACTGCGCGATGGCGATAAGGGACGCTACCTTGGCAAGGGCGTGCAGAAAGCATTGGCAGCCGTGAATGGCGAAATTTCCGAAGCCCTGCTGGGCCTTGACGCCGAAGACCAGCGCGATCTTGATCTGGTAATGATCGGCCTGGACGGCACGGAAAACAAATCTCGCCTGGGCGCAAATGCCATTCTTGGCACGAGTATGGCGGTTGCAAAAGCGGCGGCAAATGCCCGTGGATTGCCGCTGTGGGCCTATGTCGGCGGAGTATCCGCCCATGTCCTGCCCGTGCCCATGATGAATATCATCAATGGCGGCGAGCATGCTGACAACCCGATTGATATTCAGGAATTTATGATCATGCCCGTCGGCGCAGACAGCATTGCAGAGGCGGTGCGCTGGGGCGCAGAGGTGTTCCACACTTTGAAAAAGGGTCTTTCGGAAAAAGGTCTTGCAACCGCAGTGGGTGACGAAGGCGGGTTTGCCCCGGATCTCGCCAGCACGCGCGATGCGTTGGACTTCATCATGCAGTCGGTCGAAAAAGCCGGTTTCAAGCCCGGCGAAGACATCACACTGGCGCTTGATTGTGCGTCCAGCGAATTTTTCAAAGACGGAAAATATGAAATTTCGGGCGAGGGTAAGTCGCTTTCCCCGACGGAGATGTCAGACTATCTCGCCGCGCTTTGCAATGATTATCCGATCCGCTCGATTGAAGACGGGATGGACGAAGATGATTTTGAAGGCTGGAAGGCGCTGACAGATGCAATCGGCGATAAGGTTCAGCTGGTTGGTGACGATTTGTTCGTGACCAATCCTGCACGCCTCCAAATGGGTATCGAAATGGGGCTGGCAAACTCTCTGCTGGTTAAGGTCAACCAGATTGGCACACTGTCCGAAACGCTGCAGGCCGTCGATATCGCCCACCGTGCCGGATATACGTCGGTGATGTCGCATCGTTCGGGTGAGACAGAAGATTCGACAATTGCCGACCTTGCGGTTGCGACCAATTGCGGCCAGATTAAAACCGGTTCTCTGGCCCGTTCGGATCGTCTGGCAAAATACAACCAACTGATCCGCATCGAGGAAGAACTCGGCGCGAGTGCCCATTATGCAGGTGCTGCCTGTTTCGGTTGACGTAGCGCACAGCCGCCATAGTGTCCGCTTTAGGGAGAGGCGGATATATGGCGGCATTTCCGACGAATGCGGAATTGATTGATTCTGACTTCCTGAGCGAAGTGCTCGGGGTGTCAGTGTCAGGTTTTTCAAGCAAACCCATCGGGGCAGGGCTGGTGGGCGATAGCGCGCGAATTTCGCTGGAATATGCGGAAATAGGTGCTGGCCCGACATCCATTGCGGCCAAGTTTCCGGCGGATGATGCAACCAGCCGCGGCACGGCCGTTTCGATGCAGCTCTACGAAAAAGAGGTTGGGTTTTACCGGAATATTGCGCCGCATATCAGCACACGCACTCCGGCAAGCTATTTCGCGCAGCATGATCCGGAAAGTGACGATTTCTTATTACTGATGGAAGATTGCGGCCCGTCAGAGCAGGGCGATCAATTGACCAGTTGTTCGGTTGATCAGGCCAAAGTTGCAGTTTGCGAGCTGGCGCGGCTGCATGGCCCGACTTTTGAGAATACCGCGCTGCTAAACCTTCCGTTTTTGCGCCCCAATGATCAGGTGCGCGCCTTTGCCGCAGCGGGTTATCCCGGAGCGAGCGAGGCGTTTGGCAATTTCTACGGCGGCAAAATCCATCCTGATCTGCTGCAACATATCTGCCAATTGGGTGATCATTCCGCGCAGATTTTTACCAGCGACGCCCCCGCTGGCCCCTGCGTAATTCATGGTGATTTCCGCCTAGACAATATTCTGTTTTCGATTGGCGATGGGGCCGAACCCATGGCCACGCTGGATTGGCAGACCATTTCGCTTGGCGATCCGTTGACCGACCTTGGCTATTTTATGGGCGCAGGCATCGGCAGTGCGCTGCGCCGTGCCAATGAGGATGTGCTGCTGGAACTCTATCGAGCGGAATTGATTGTAAATGGCGGGCCCGATTTGGGTGAAATCCGTAAGGCTGACGGATACGCCCGGGGCGCGCTACACGGAATAACAACCGCCGTTTTTAGCGCCGCCTTTGTCGAACATACTGACCGCAGCGAGGCCATATTCCAATCCATGGCCGAAGGCGCTGGGGAACTGGCGCGCGACTTGGATGCCATGCGGGTTTTGGAGAATTGATATGGTTTTGAGCAAGGGTGATGAATTTCCGATCCACCAGACCGCAGAACCGGTCGCCTATGCCGGAACTGACCGCAATTTTTACGATCGCTATTTCTTCAACGGTTACGGGCCCGATGGAGAAGATTTTTTCGCATTGGCATTTGGTGTTTATCCCCATCTGGACGTGGCCGACGCGCATTTCTGTGTAATCCGCAATGGTGTGCAGCATTGCCTCCATGCCAGCTGTGAAATCGGGATGGAACGGATGGACCTTGAAGTCGGGCCGATCCGCATCGAAGTAATCGAACCGCTGAACAAGCTGCGACTGATTGTTGAGGGTGACGGAATATCTGCGCGGATTGATTTTACCTGCCGTGCATTCCCGATTGAAGAACCGCGTTTCACCCACCGTATCGGACCGCGCACCTTCATGGACTATACCCGCATGACGCAAAACGGGCGTTATGATGGCTGGATTGAAGTGGACGGAAAGCGTGCGGCACTTGCCAGCGGCAGCTGGGGGACGCGTGACCGCAGCTGGGGGGTAAGGCCGATTGGCGCGCGCGACACACAGCCGATGCCTGCTGTTCCGGCGCCGACATTCTTTTGGCAATGGACCCCGATCAATTTGCCAGGTGGTAGCCTGTTCTTCCACCTTAACGCCCATCCAGACGGTTCGCCTTGGAACACCCGCGCCGCCTGGGTTCCAGAAGGCGGCGGGGTGGATGATATTGCAGAAGGTTCAGGCAGGCTTACCTCTCGGCTTGATGCCGGTTCACGCTGGCCGTTAAGTGGATCGTTGAAACTGGATGTCCCCGGCGCACCCGAAATGGTCGAACTGACGCCCAAATCACGTTTCCAGATGCGCGGCCTTGGTTATACCTCGCCCGATTGGGGGCACGGCATTCATCACGGCCCTCTCAAAATCATGCGTGAGGATATCGATTTGAATGGGCTGGACCCGTTGATCGTAGAAAATCTACATGTGCAAATGATCTGCGAGGCAAAGGCCGACAATGGCGAAAGCGGCGTTGGAATTTTCGAACAACTTATTCTCGGCCCATACAAACCGCTGGGGCTGCGCGAATATTTTGACGGCGGGCGCTAGACCGCAAATTTCGCCTGTAGATCCAGCATTGCAAGCGCGGCCTTGGCCGCCTCGCCGCCTTTGTCATTCTGTTCAGGATCGGCCCGAACCAGCGCTTGCGCTTCGTTTTCGACGGTCAAAATACCGTTGCCGATGGCCAGCCCATCCATCGTGAGCGCCATGATACCGCGCGCACTTTCGCCCGCCACGATTTCAAAGTGATAGGTTTCACCCCGAATAACCACCCCGATAGCGACAAAACCAGCGTAACGATCAGTTTCGGCGGCCAACGCAATTGCCCCGGGAATTTCCAGTGCGCCGGGGACGGCCAGAACGTCCACCTCGTGACCGGCCTTTTCAAGTACGGCACGCGCCCCACTGACCAGCATATCGTTGAGATGGTCGTAAAACCGGGCTTCGACTATCAGAAAACGCGCCATGAAAGAAACTCCGCAAATCAATGTTCGGGCGTGCGTTAGACGGTGATGTTTGAGAAGGGAAGGTTCGGAAGTTTGGTGGACGCACTTGGGTTCGAACCAAGGACCCGCTGATTAAGAGTCAGCTGCTCTACCAACTGAGCTATGCGTCCACTTTCCTTACTTCAGGCTACCCAGCGAATCGACGATATCCTGTCAATTCGCGCTGGGAGCGCCGCATATAGCGATGTTGGTCGCGATGGAAAGGCCTGTGTTATCCTTTCGGCAAAGTGACCGTTGCCAATGCCATCCGCGAGGCGAGCGGATCGTGCAAAACCTGATCGACCTGAACAATGCCCCGTCTGGCCAAATTGCGAACGGCCTTCAGCACCGATGGCTGATCGACATCAATCGCAGAATGAACCGTCCGCAGCACGACATAGTCCTGCCCCTCAGGTAAATTTTCAAGCATGGCGATGATCTTCTGTTCGGTTTTGGAAGTACCGGCGATTGATTTTTGGGCCGAATCTCCACCCAGCTTGCGGGCAGCAAAGCCAGCGGCGCGGCGCATCGTTCTGGCGAACATGTTAAGCTCTTTCGATTTTTCGTGCAGCGGAGTGTCTATGGTTCAGGCCAGCTGCGAATGTGATTGATCAGCGGTGTTCATTCGATTGTTCACATTAAGTGCGACCCCAATGAAAACGCGGCAATGCTCAAAATGCCCGGCACCCATTGAGCCCGGGACCCAATGAGCACGGCGTTATTCGAATTTGTGCGGGCCACTAAATAGGGCGATCCACGAAAGCAAGCTTTGTAAAATGCCGTTCAGCGCGCGCCATTGAAGACGAAGGAAACTTTCTTCGAGTGAAGGGCGCTTCTATCCGATTCCTATGCGGAACCGTTCGCGATTCCAGCGATTCACCATCATCAGGCTGCCGATACAGATCATGTTGGTCATCATCGAAGAACCGCCGTGGCTCATAAAGGGCAGGGGAATGCCGACAACCGGCGCCAATCCCATCACCATCATCAAATTAATCGCCACGTAGAAAAAAATGGTCGCCACCATTCCGGCAGAAAGCAGCTTGGAAAAGCGGTCCGGCGCCTTTTTTGCGACCTCCAGACCCCAGCGCAAAATCAGGCCGAAAATCAAAATAACCATCAATCCGCCCATAAGTCCCCATTCTTCGGCCATCGTGGAAAAGACGAAATCGGTGTGCGGTTCGGGCAAATAGTTCAAATGGCTTTGCGACCCCTCGTTAAAGCCTTTGCCTGAAAATCCGCCTGATCCAATGGCAATCTTTGACTGGGTGATGTGATAGCCGGAACCGAGCGGATCACTTTCTGGGTCCATGAAGGTTGTTACGCGCCGCTGTTGATATTCCTGAAGTCCAAAGAAAAAGGCGATCGGTGCCGCAATGGCCGCAGCAATGCCGCCGCCCACAAACCAGCGCATTGGCAAGCCCGCCAGAAACATCACAACCGCGCCGCCAAATATGATGGCAAGCGATGTACCAAGGTCAGGTTGCAGCAACACCAAGCCAACGGGCATTATGATAAGCAATCCTGCAGGCACAATCGATCGCCATGTGGGGATCATCCCTGCTGGCAAAGAATCGTAAAATTTGGCGAGGGCGAGCACGACCGCTGGTTTCATCAGTTCTGAAGGTTGGATACGCATGATACCCAAATCGAGCCAACGCTGGCTTCCGCCGCCTATCGCGCCAATCGCTTCAACGGCAATCAAGCCGCCCAGCACGACGATAAATATCGGATATGCCATGAATTTCACGAATTCACGGCTGAATAATACCATGATTGCCGCCATGATCAGGAACACGCCGAACCGGATCAAATGGGAGGATGCAAAGGGCTGGAAACTGCCGCCCGCCGCAGAATACAGCACCGCAGCGCCAAAACCAACCAGCCCGATCAGCGGGATCAGCATTTGCCATGGCTGGCGTGTAACAGGTGCCGGGATGATCGAGCTCATTGTGGACGGCGACCCGCTGCATCATCGGCGGATGGAGAAGGTCCACTGGCCGCTTCTTCCCGCGCAAGCTGTTCGGCCTGCTGCGCCGCCAGCCGCGCCTCTGCATCAACGCGGTCGAAAATTTCCTCATCACGCCGCGGAGCAGGCGCAACGCTTTCGCCAGCAGCAGCGGCATAAGCGGCGTATTTCTTTTCAAGCCGTTCTTGCGCTGTCCCGCCCCACTGCGATTCGAAACGGTTCAGCGCATCCATCCCCTTTGCAGGGTCGAACAGGAAGGTCATCACATCACGGGCAATCGGATAGGCGGAACCCGAACCGCCGCCATGTTCAATCACCACCGCGCCGGCATAACGGGGGTTGTCACGCGGTGCAAAGAACACAAACAATCCGTGATCGCGGTATTTCCACGGTCCCGAACGGCCATCGGAAACGCTCAGGCTGACAACTTGCGCCGTGCCGGTTTTTCCGGCCATTTGAATGCCTTCCAGCGGCAGGCGTGCGCGGCCAGCAGTACCGGGACCGTTGACAACATCGCTCATCGCCTGACGCACATAATCGATATGTTCGTCCGTAAAGCCAAGGTTGGCGGGCGCGGTAACGCCAGTTTCAGGCACCAGTCGCGGCATGAGCCGTTTGCCCGTGGCAAGCCGTGCAGACATCACCGCCAATTGCAGGGGATTGGCCAGATAGTATCCCTGACCGATGCTGGCATTGACGGTGTCAAACACCCGCCACGGGTCGCCATATTTTTCCAGTTTCCATGCCGAATTGGGCACCGTGCCGTAAAATTGGCTGGTTACTGGCAACGGAAATTGTTTGCCCATTCCGAGTCCGGCGGCAAATTCGGCGACATTGTCAAAACCGACCCGTTGGGCAAAATGATAATAATAGCTGTCACAGCTTTGGTAGATACCTTTGGCCATATCAACCGTGCCATGATTGCCCCAGCAGTTGAAAAAACGGTTGCCGATCCGTCTGCCGCCGCCGCATGTGATCGTTTCATTGGGGTCTATTCCGGCTTCAAGGAATGCCATTGAATGCATGGGCTTGATTGTGGAGCCGGGGGGATAAAGCCCCTTGAGCACCTTGTTGCGCAGGGGCACGCGATCATCTTCGCGCAGCATCGCATATTCAACCCTGCCGATACCGTCAGAAAATGAATTCGGATCGAAACTGGGCATGGAGGCCATGCACATCAAATCGCCCGTCTCGCAATCAATAACCACCACCGAACCGGATTCCAGCCCCAGTCGGCGGGCGGCATAATCTTGCAGCGGTCCATCGATGGTCAGCTTAACCGGATCGCCCTGAATATCCTGCCGCGTGTCCAGATCGCGCACAATCCGCCCCGCAGCGGTGACTTCAACGCGGCGGGCACCGGGAACGCCGCGAAGTTCCTGTTCAAACTGCTTTTCCAGCCCGTCTTTGCCAATTTTGTACCCCGGCGTGACGAGCAACGGGTTCCGGTCCAATTCGTACTCTTCGGCAGAAGCAGGGCCGACATAGCCGATCAGATGGCCAACAGCGGGACCTGTGGGGTAAAAGCGTGAAAAGCCGCGCTGGGGAACAACACCGGGCAAATCGGGCAAGCGGACACTGATCGCGGCGAATTGTTCAAAGTTCAACCGCGTACCAATTTCGACAGGTTGAAAACCGCGCGCGTCTTTAACCGCGTCTTTCAGATCGCGAATTCGGTCGCTTTCGTAATTCAGCAAATGCCCGAGCGTTTCAATTGTCTTTTCCGGGTTGGGCATCCGTTCAGGAATGACATCCACCCGAAAATCAGCGCGGTTTGATGCAAGCGGGGCACCATTGCGGTCCAGAATCCAGCCGCGACGAGGGGGGATAAGCGTCAGATTGACGCGGTTGCTTTCCGCCTCTGTCTGGTATTTCTCATTATCGGCAATGGCGATGTAGGCCATTCGCATTGCCAACAATGTGCCGATGCCTGCACCAAAGCTGCCCAGCACAAAGCTGCGCCGGTTAAAGCGTGCATTAAGAGCGGACTGTGTTGTCTGAAGCGGTGCGCGACGGTTTTTCCGGAACATCAGCCGATCACTTTCACGCGCATCAGCCTAAATCTGTCGAGCCTGGCAACCATGCGTGCGATAATGGGGAAAAGCAGGACGGACAGCAAGATCTGCGGCCCCAGTGCCATCAATCCGGCCAATCCGATTTCGGCGCCTGAAATCAGCGCAGCAATGATCAGATAGGCGGAAATGGTCACGGAAATTGTCATCCAATCCTGCAAATAGGTGCGCCATGGAAAACGGGCCTCGACAATCTCGATTGCGATCATCGCGAGTGACCATAACAGGATTGCCGAACCGAATGGCTGGCCACTGAAAAGATCATCGACCATTCCCAGCGGAAATCCAACCCAGACGGGGAAAACACCGGGCCGGACAATGCGCCACGCCAACAGCAACATAAAGCCCAGTGGGGGGATGATAGGAACCGCGCTGGTCAAAGCCAGATTGGGCAAAATGATTCCCGCAACGATCGTGAAATAGGGAACCGAATTTGCAAGCAATGGCGAATGGGAGCGATTGATCCGGCTGCCATATTCGTCGCTACGCGCACGGGGGTTGAGCTGGTCCATTATTCGCTCAACGGTTCGTCGGCCGGTCCGGCCGCGGTCTGAACCGTTTCCGGCTGCCAGATCGGTTCAACCGAAACATAATCGGTCGCCATAGGGTCACTGATAATACGGGCGACTGCCCCGTCGCTGACAATTTCCGTAACGATTGCGACCGCGATTCCTGGGCGGTAATATCCCCCCGATCCGCTGGTGACCATGACGTCACCTTCCTCGAGCGGATTGATACCCAGGTTGATCAGGCGAATTTGCAGCAAACCGTCACCGCGCCCCTCGGCGAAGGCCACCACATCATCTTCCACCCGGCGAACGGGTAAAACGCTCTGGCTATCGGTAAGCAGCAATACCCGCGAAGTGGCGGAGGCAGTTTCCAGTATCCGGCCAACAATCCCGCGCGGACTGCGTACGGGCATTCCGATTTCTATCCCATCATTCGCCCCGACGCCGATATAGGCAAACCGCCGCGTGCTTGACGCGCTTGAACCGATCAGCCGTGAAACAGCGACAGTTTGCGCAGCCCCGTCATTCAGATTGAGCAGAGCCTTTAGGCGGATATTTTCCTGTTCGGTGGCCTTTGCTTCTTCCAGCTTGATACGCGCAATTTCGACTTCCTGCCGCAATTCCGCATTTTGTGTCCCGGCCGCAAGATAACCTGAAATGGAATCGATCAAGCCCTTGCTGTTCGACCGTGCTGCTGCGGTGCTTTCGTTTACCGGACTGACGACATCTTGAGCGACGCCGCGCGGCCCTTCAAAACTGGAAGGGCGCCAAAGCGACAGGCCCAACAATATGGCCCCGATTAACGCTCCTATCCCGGCAAGGACGTATCCTGTAAACACCCCATATTGCGCTTTGCGCGAATAGCTGGAGCGCCGGGCTGACGGCGCCATGGCAGTACCCCCTTAAGCCGTCATTCGGACGCTGCGATAGATTTCGTCTTCCATCGCGCGGCCGGTGCCAATCGCCACGCATGACAATGGATCTTCAGCGATGCTGACGGGCAGGCCGGTTTCATCGCGTAGATGTTCATCCAGCCCGCGGATCAACGCGCCGCCGCCGGTAAGTACAATGCCTTGATCAACAATATCTGCAGCAAGTTCGGGCGCGGTGTTTTCCAGCGCGATACGCACGCCTTCAACAATCGCACCGATTGGTTCGGCCAATGCTTCGGCCAGATGCGCCTGATTGATCGTGATTTCTTTCGGCACGCCATTTACAAGATCGCGGCCCTTAAGCGTGATGATCTCTCCCGTTCCGTCTTCTGGAACGATTGCTGTGCCGTAATCTTTTTTGATCCGTTCAGCCGTTGATTCGCCGATCAACAGATTGTGATGCCGCCTGACATAAGAAACGATGGCTTCGTCCATCTTGTCACCGCCGGTACGCACCGATGTGGTATATGCCAGCCCGCGCAATGAAAGGACGGCAACTTCGGTCGTCCCGCCGCCGATATCGACAACCATCGATCCAACAGGTTCGGTAACAGGCATGTCAGCGCCGATTGCCGCTGCCATGGGTTCGAGTATCAAAAAGACTTCTTTAGCGCCCGCATTGCTTGCCGCATCGCGGATTGCGCGGCGTTCAACCGAAGTGGAGCCTGATGGAACGCAGATTGTAATTTCAGGATAGCTGAACAGCGTGTTGCGGCCATTCACCTTTTTGATGAAATATTCGATCATCTTTTCAGCGATTTCGATGTCGGCAATAACACCGTCACGAAGCGGGCGGATTGCTTCGATGCTGTCAGGGGTTTTGCCCATCATCATCTTGGCTTCGTCGCCCACGGCCTTAACCTTCTTGAACCCGCCGATTGTTTCCATCGCAACCACAGACGGTTCGTTCAGGATAATGCCTTCGTCCTGAACATAGACCAATGTGTTGGCTGTGCCGAGATCGATCGCCATATTTCGCGAGCTGAATTTGAAGAGGTTCGAGAAGAAGCTCATTTGACGCTGATTCCGTATAGTTTGGGGGCCTTACCGCATTGAATTGCGATAGGTGCGACCCGGAAATGACAGGGATGATAACCTCTTAACGAATGACGCTGGAAAATGCCAAAATATTTTATCGTCTTTTCACTGGTTTTTTCGCCGTCAAACTCGAATTTGGTGCGCTTCGTCGCTAGGCTGGGGCTATGCCGACAATTCACCCAACAATCCGGCGACTTCCCGAAGCCCTGGTAAACCGGATCGCCGCCGGTGAAGTGGTCGAACGTCCGGCGGCGGCGCTTAAGGAATTGGTCGAAAACGCGATCGATGCGGGCGCGCAAAACATTGCCATCAAGATTGCAGAAGGCGGGCTCGCGCGCATCGAAGTTACCGACGATGGTTGCGGTATGTCCGGGGGACAAATGGCGTTGGCGCTGGAACGTCACGCGACCTCAAAACTGCCTGATGAAGCGATTGAACAGGTTACAACGCTGGGTTTTCGCGGAGAGGCGCTGCCCTCAATTGCGAGCGTTTCCCGCTTTACACTTGAAAGCAGGCCGCGCAGCGCGCCTCAAGGGTGGCGGAAAATCGTCGATCATGGGCAATTGGTTGATGATGCCCCGGCTGCATTGCCCCCGGGAACGCGTGTTCGGGTGGAAAAATTGTTTGAAAAAGTTCCGGCGCGGCGCAAATTTCTTCGCACGGCCCGCAGCGAATATGGCGCGTGCCTTGATACGGTGCGCCGTCTGGCGATGGCCCGGCCCGATATTGCCTTCAGTTTTGAGCACGGCGAACGTAAAGTCTTGGCCCTGCAGGCAGGCGATAAGGTCGAAACACGCGTGGCGGAGATTGTTGCACGCGAATTGGCGGACAATGCGGTGTCGATTGACATCGAACGGCACGGCATGCGGCTGACGGGCGTGGCTGGATTGCCAACCTACAATCGCGGCGTGGCCGATCATCAATATCTGTTTGTCAACGGACGTCCGGTGAAGGACCGGCTGCTGACGGGGGCTGTGCGCGGGGCCTATGCCGATATGCTTGCGCGCGATCGCCATGCTGTGCTGGCGCTGTTCCTGGAAATTCCGGCTCAGGACGTGGATGTGAATGTACATCCGGCAAAAACCGAAGTGCGCTTTCGTGATAGTCAGGGGGTGCGCGGATTTATCGTATCGGGCCTGCGCCAATCGCTTGCCACCGTGGATCGGCGCAGCGCGCAATCGCCCGATGTCGCCGCGATGGGGCGCTGGCAATCTGAACCGGTCCGCGATGAACCATCACCGGCATTGCGGTCCATTTTTGAAGGGCGCGATTGGTCTGCAAACAATGTTGCGGAACGGTCCGCTTCCTACAATCCCCAAACGGGCGAAGTGCTGGCCGCGCCGCAGGGCCGCGCCGAAGTTGCCGAAGAAGCCGCCACGGATATTGAACAATATCCGCTCGGAATTGCGCGCGGTCAGGTGGCAAATACTTATGTTGTCGCCGAAGCGTCCGATGGATTGGTGATCGTTGATCAGCATGCCGCGCATGAACGTCTGGTTCTGGAACGTCTCCGCGCAGCGGGCGCGGAAGACGCGGTCAAGCGCAGTCAGGCTTTGCTGATGCCCGATGTGGTGGAATTGGAGGAGGCGGATTGCGACCGGTTAGAGGATTCCATCCCGAAACTTGCAGAATTGGGCCTTGTCACCGAACGTTTCGGGCCCACCGCAATGCTGGTTCGGGCCGTCCCCCATGCATTGACCAAAGCCAATCCGCACAAATTGCTCCAGCATATTGCCGACGATATCGCAAAACATGGCGATGCAATCCTGCTGGGTGAAAAGCTTGATCTGGTGCTTGCAACAATGGCCTGCCATGGATCGGTCAGGGCAGGGCGCACGCTAAATGTTGCCGAAATGAATGCTCTGCTGCGCGAAATGGAACGCACGCCGCGTTCCGGCCAATGCAATCATGGCCGGCCAACTTGGGTGAAGCTTAGCATGGAAGATGTCGAGAAACTGTTTGGACGGCATTGAAGCCTAGTTTGCCGCGCCTGTGTGATGGCGGAACAGAAAATGGGCGAATTATGTTTGAGGGGGGAACATGATGCTGAAAAAAATTCTCATTGGATTTGCTGCGATCCTGGTCCTTGGCGCGCTTGCGTTGGCGTTTGTTCTGGTTCCCGCACATCGGCAAATTCGTGATATTGAACGGGAACTGCCGACAAAGGATGATCTTGCCGCTTTGGCGCAAACGCCTGATGGACCGGCCAAGATCGCCTATATCAACACTGCCAGTCAGGAAGCGGGCGAGCGTTCGGTTGGCCATTCCACATTCCTTGTTGAATGGGCCGACGGCAAAATCCTGCTGATCGATCTCGGCATGGATGCGCCCACTGCGGTGGAATTTGGGGAATTGTTCGAAACTATCGCGGGTGCTGATCCGGCGGTTTCTCATGGAACCTTGCCGGAATTTCTTGGTGATGAATTGAGCCGGGTAAAGGGCGTGGGATTTACACATCTACACGTCGATCATGTTCAGGGGATCCAACCGGTTTGTGCGGCTCATGCAGGCCCGATTACGGTGCTGCAAACGGCCGATCAGTCGGCCAAGCATAATCTGCACACAGCCGATCAGTCCGCAATGCTGGATAATAGCGATTGCATCCGTCGAAGCGTCCTTTCTGCCGATGGCCGGATTTCCGATCAGTTTCCCGGGATCGGCATCTATCCGCTTGGCGGGCACACGCCGGGAAGCACGATGTTTGCTGTCCCTGTTGACGGAAAATTGTGGTTGCTGACGGGTGACATTTCCAATGTCCATGCGGATATGATCGAAAATCGGGACAAAGGCTTTGTCTACAGCTATCTGATGGTTCCTGAACATGTGGACAGGCTGGCTATCCTGCGAATGTGGCTGACGGATTTGGATTCAGACCCGAACATGACAGCAATCGTGTCTCACGATATCAAAGCAATAGCGGCCAGTGGTATGGACGCGTGGCAGAAATCGGCCATGCCGGAATGATTGAAAAACACCGAATTTTCAGGTTGAAGTACGGGAGCTTAACAGATGAAAACACTTCGCTTTGCGCTGGCGGGGGCCGCGTCACTTCTTGCAATTTATCCGATTGCACTGGCGGCACAGGATTCAAATGAGAATACACGGATCATGGATGAAGGGCTCAACCGTTCCCAAGTCCAGCAGATTGCGCATGAATTGGTGGACGGGATCGGCCCGCGCCTGACCAATTCGGCCAATATGCGCGAAGCAGAAGATTGGGCCGCCGCAAAAATGCGCGCCCTTGGCCTGACGAATGTGCGCAAAGAAGGGTTTGAATTTGGCAGAGGGTGGGAAGTTATTTCCTCCGATGTGCAGATGTTGGGGCCGCGCCCGGTCGCATTAACCGCCATTCCCGTTGCCTGGACACCCGGCACCGGCGGGCCGGTCGAGGCAGATGTTGTTGTCGCTCCCATTTCAAAGCGGGAACATTTTGACGCTTATCGCGGCCAGCTTGCAGGAAAATTCGTGCTTATTTCACCGCCCGGCACCGGCGACGAACCGGGCCGCGCGCCGTTCCGCCGGTTGGATTCGTCAGAAATTGGCGGGCGTGACAAAATCGCCATCCCGCAGCACGGAGCAATCGGGGAAAAATCCAGTTTTCAAAAATTCATCGAACGGGCCAAGGATTTCCCGCTGGAGCTGGATGAATTTCTGGTAAGTGAAGGCGCGCTGGGTTGGGCCAAAATTTCCTATCGCGACGGAAAATTGCTGCACGGCACCGGTTATACGCATTTGTCCGGTAAAACCCCCACATTGCCGGGGATAGAGCTGGCAGCAGAAGATTATCGGCGTTTGGCGCGGCTCGCCAAATCCGGGGCCAGCCCGCGTATTATGGTCGACACTAGAACACGGTTTGTCGATAGTGACACCAAATCCTACAACATTATCGGTGACCTTCCCGGCAGCGATCCGAAGGCCGGCTATGTCATGGCCGGCGCGCATATTGACAGTTGGCACGGCGCCGATGGTGCGGTCGACAACGGGGCCGGGGTGGTCACTGTTTTGGAGGCAGCGCGGCTGATCAAAAGCACCGGCGTTAAGCCCAAACGCACGATACGTTTTGCCCTGTGGGGCGCAGAAGAACAGGGGCTGTTTGGTTCATTTGCATATGTCCGCCAGCATCTGGTGAGCCGGAAAGACGAGGACAGTCTTTCGACGGGCGAAATGATTGGAAAATGGGGCGGTTTATTCCCGGTCACGCCGAAACCCGGTTATTACGACATGAAAGCCTATTTCAACATGGACAATGGTTCGGGGAAATTCCGCGGGATCCATGCCGAAGGGAATGTCGCTGCCGTGCCGCTGCTGCGCAAATGGATGGCGCCCTTTGGCGGGCTTGGCGCAAAATCTGTGGTGCTGGGCGGGACAGGCGGCACTGATCATGTCATGTTTCAGGCGATTGGTTTGCCCGGTTTCCAATTTATACAAGACCCGCTGGATTACAGTTCGCGCCTGCACCACACCAATGCGGATACGATGGACCATATGCGCCCTGACGATCTGCGTCAGACGTCCGTTGTGATGGCGGGAATGTTGCTGGCAGCGGCGAATGACGACAATACTCTGCCAAGAAAACCGTTACCAACACAGGCAAGCGACACAGACCCGTTTAAATATGAATATCCCGGCGAGGATTAATCCGTCAGAATACTGGGATCGCGAACGAGGATCATCGCGTTGGAAATCAGTTCCAGCACAATTTCGTCGTTCTGATTAAAGGTCTGGTTGCGGGATTTAAAAATCCCCATTTCGGGCCGTGATTTGCTGCGCCGCTTTTCCAGCACTGTCGATTCAACCCGTAAAACATCGCCTGGGCGAACGGGCTTTATCCAGCGTAGATTGTCGAGGCCGGGGGAGCCAAGACCGGCCTGTTTGTTCGCGGCCATATTGTCGACCATCATCCGCATCGTCATCGATCCGGTGTGCCAACCGCTGGCCGACAGGCTGCCGAAATGGGTTTGCGCGGCAGCCTCGTCGCTCAGATGGAATGACTGCGGATCATATTTTTCTGCAAATTCGATAATTTCTTCGCGCGATACTTCATATTGTCCGTAAGATCGGGTTGCCCCGATTTCGAGGTCTTCGTAATATTGCAAGTCGTTCTCCTGCATCAGATCAAACGTTGAATTTGAAGTTTAACACGTCGCCGTCCTTAACAAGGTAGTCCTTGCCTTCCTGACGCAGCTTGCCAGCCTCTCTCGCGCCGCTTTCACCGTTTGAGGCGATGAAGTCGTCATAACCGATGGTTTCGGCCTTGATGAAGCCGCGCTCGAAATCGGTATGAATTTCGCCTGCTGCTTGCGGGGCTTTTGCACCTTTGGGGAAAGTCCATGCGCGCGCCTCTTTAGGTCCCGCGGTGAAATAGGTCTGCAATTGGAGCAGCTCGTATCCTGCACGGACAACGCGGGCGAGGCCGCTTTCTTCCAGGCCGAGTTCGGCAAGATATTCGCCGCGTTCTTCTTCTTCCATGCCCACCAATTCAGATTCGATGGCGGCTGATACGACCACCGATTGCGCGCCTTCGGCAGCGGCTTTCTCAGCGACAAGTGCGGTCATCGCATTGCCCGTAGCAGCTTCGTCTTCAGCCACGTTGCAAACATAAAGCACAGGCTTTGCAGTCAGCAATTGCGCCTGTTCGAAAACGCGTTGTTCTTCGTCATCTTTTGGTTCTGTAAGGCGCGCGGGTTTGCCATCACGAAGCAGTTCGAGCGCTTGGCCCAAAACGCTGGCGAGAATCTTGGCTTCCTTGTCGCCCGCTTTGCCCTTTTTTTCCGCCGCCGGAACACGTTTCTCGAGGCTCTCAAGGTCGGACAGCATCAATTCGGTTTCGACCACATCGGCATCGGCAACAGGATCAACCTTGTTGGAGACGTGCTGGATGTCATCATCTTCGAAACAACGAAGAACGTGCACCACGGCATCAACTTCGCGGATGTTGCCGAGGAATTGGTTCCCCAATCCTTCGCCCTGACTTGCGCCTTTGACCAAGCCGGCAATGTCAACAAATGCGAGCTGGGTTGGGATGATCTTGGCACTGCTGGCAATCTCAGCGATTTTGTCCAATCGATCGTCAGGCACAGACACTTGTCCGACATTCGGTTCAATCGTGCAGAACGGATAGTTTGCCGCCTGCGCGGCCTGCGTCTCTGTCAGTGCATTGAATAAGGTGGACTTGCCAACATTGGGCAGCCCGACGATCCCGCAACGGAAACCCATCGTGAACTCCGATAAATTGAATGAGCGCGCCCCTTAGCGAGTGCAAGAACCAAAGGCCAGCTTCACCGAATTTTTAGAGAGTTAGCCTAGGCGCAAGGCATGACAAAGATACGCATGATTCTCGCCCCGGTAGGGCTATTGTTGACCTTATCCGCGTGCGGAGCTGATCCGGATGCTGAATTTGCCCGCGCGCAGGATAATTTCACCTCGCATGATTACCCCTCCGTGCGGCTCGATCTGATGAATGCGTTGAAAGAGCGCCCCGATGATATCGAGATGATAACAATGCTGGCGCGCACGGAACTGGCGCTGGGCAATGGAGAAGCGGCAATCGTTCAGATTGATCGGTTGGAAACGCTTGGCGGGCAATTGCCTGATGGGCAATTGTTCCGCGCCGAAGCGCAAGTGCGCGGCGGACATCCGGATAAGGCCATCATGCTGCTGGACGGAAAAGATTCCGCCGAAGCAGCCCGTATCCGTGCACTGGCCCTGATCGCTCAGGAAAAATATGACGATGCCCGCGACGCGATGAAAGCAGGCCTTGACGGCAGCGGCCCGAAAGATCGGCTATATTCCGATTACGCGCAATATTTGCTGGCGGATGGTGATACGGCGCAAGCCGAAAAATATGCATCCATGGCCTTGAAGTCTTCACCGCAAATGCTTGATCCAATGATCGCTTCGGCCAAGGTGGCGACGGTAAATGGCGATCTGGAACGGGCGCTGTCACTGTTTGAAACCGCCCGAGAAAACTACCCGAACAGCAAGGCGGCAACGGTTGGCCAAATTCGCACCCTAGGCCAATTGGGCCGTGTCGACGAAGCAGCCCCGCTGATCGAGGCCGCATTTGCCAGATCGGGCAATGATATCGAAATTATCTATCTGAAGGCCCGGTTAGAGGCTGAAGAGGAAAACTGGGGTGAAATCCGGCAATTGCTGCAGGGGCGCGAGCGGGAATTGCGATATTATCCCGATGCCCAATTGCTATATGCACAATCGCTGCTGGAAGAAGGCCAGATGGAATTGGCCCATGCCATATTAAAACGGCTCAACCTCCTGTTTCCGCAGCATCCCGACGGTGCCGGGTTGCTAGCGGAAGTGGAGATTGAGCGCGGTGACAAAGCTGGCGCGTTGCAGGTTCTGCAACCCTTTATTGACAGGGGCGATGCCCCTGCCAAATTGGTGTCACTGTATCGGTCTGCCCAATAGGGCAAGCCGAAGCAATTCTTAGCCGCGACCTACACGGCGGCGAGCAATTGCGAGGCCAAGCAAGCTAAGGCCGACAATTCCAAGCATACCGGGTTCAGGAACCTGAGTTCCGCCGCTGGTGCCGCCCGAAGTTGACGATCCGCCCGAAGTGGTTGTTCCGCCAGACGTCGAAGACCCACCCGATGTAGAGCTCATGCCGCCGCTGGAACTGCTGCTGGAATGGCCGCATCCTTGGTAATGCGAGTGGCTTGAACCACCACCCCAGCCGCCCCAGCCGCCCCAGCCGCCCCAAGTGGCTGCGGCAGGTGCAGCAAGTGCAAGCGATGCAACGGCAGCGCCCGCAGCGATCAGTTTCTTATTCAACATCTCAATCTCCTGATGGAAAACATGATTGGTTTATTCGTTCAGAAGCAAATGCTGTGCCAATCCAGTGTTTGCGGGCAACACAATGGTTAACGGGCATTTCGGCAAGGGTAACCTGTAAGATATATCGACGGTATTGGAACAATTTGGGCGTTATTGCCGCTTAATCGCCAGCGGGCGTCATTGAATGCCTGCGATCCCGTTGCGGAAAGCAGCGGTGATGGCGGTGAAGGGGGCCGGCTCGGCCTATTTCTAAGGAAGCGGGTCCGGCCTTGCTACATATTGTGGACCGCTTTGATCCACGGGCCGAAAGGGCTGCCGCCAAGCCAGCCCAGCTGAACCTCGGCGCAGAGCTTATTGATCGCAATTTGCGGTTTGGGGCCGGGATGAACCTCGCGGCGCAATGGGCGCGTTCCGGGCGGCATTGCGATAATTTCAGCAATGGCGTTGGGCACATCGATAGGGTCCGTCGAACCGCCACCGCCGCGCTGACCCAATTGATCGACAATTGCCCTGTAACCATCCAGGTGTTGTGCATCCGCCCGGGCAACAAGCAGTTGGGTAAGCTTGTTGCTGCTGGCCCAAATTTTGGTTGGATAGCCGCCCGGTTCAATAATGGTGACATCGATATTATGCGGCACAAGTTCATAGGCGATTTGTTCGCTCATCGCTTCAAGTGCGAATTTGGTCGGTGAATATTGTCCATAAGCGGGCACGATCACGCGGCCCAATTGCGACGTGATGTTAAAAATCTGACCGGATTTGGCTGCACGCATTTTGGGCAAAACCGCGCGCATCAATCGCTGCGGACCAAAGACATTTGTATCGAACAAAAACTTGGTCACCTCCATATCCTGAATTTCGATTGGTCCGGCGGCGGAGATTCCCGCATTGTTTATCAGCACATCAATTGCGCCGCCGGCGCGGCGTTCAGCCTCAGCCACACCGTTTGAAACTTGCTGATCATCGGTAACGTCGATCTCGATGATGTTGATATCCAGATTTTCCGCAGCCGCGATCGTTTCAAGCTCTGCGGCCTCTGCGCGGGGCAAATTGCGCATGGTCGCAAACACTTTTGCCCCCTTGCGGGCGAAACTTTCGGCGGCCAATCGTCCAAAGCCCGAAGACGTTCCCGTGATCAGAATTGATTTGCCCTTAAGGCCCGATTCCGGCTTGATCATATCCGCTTGGGCATAGGCTGCGGCAGTCACCATAACGCCCGTTGCGGCAGCACCGCCCATAAGTCCGCGTCGAGAAATCTTCGTCATCTTTTGCTCTCCCATGCCGTACGCCAACGCTGAAGCGCGGCGGGGCGTGTGAAACGATGCACTTTGTTCCTATGGCCGTCCAGCAGGCGTTCCGTCTTGGGCGGTGCATTCCAGTTTCACATTGCGATACATGGAAGAATTCCGCGTCAAAACGCCCTGGGCAGCCCTCTATCCAACCGGCATTCCATTGGAGCTTGTGCAAAAGCGTCAGCAGCAGGTGAACAATCGGTTGATCTGATAAGAAACGGCTTTTTTACCTGCGCTGCACGGGCCGATTACCATAAACTGCCGCACCGCGGGCTAACCCTGTTTTCGCAGCGCCAGCTCGCTCATAAAACGGGGGTCGTTGCCTTGGGCGAGCCAGTCTGCCTCTGCGCCGATACCGCCCAACATATCGATCAGTTCGGGTTGTTCAGCCTTGGTGTAATTGCCCAGTACATATCCATGAACGCGGTCTTTGTGGCCGGGGTGGCCGATACCAATACGCACGCGGCGGAAATCAGCGCCAAGGTGCTTGTCGATAGAACGCAGCCCATTGTGGCCAGCATGGCCGCCGCCCATTTTCACCTTCACTTTGAAAGGTTCAAGGTCCAGTTCATCATGGAAAACGGTCAGCGCGCCGAGATCAAGTTTGTAAAAGCGCATGGCCTCACCAACCGAACGGCCGCTCTCATTCATATAGGTTGCCGGTTTGAGCAGGAGGATTTTTTCAGAACCAATCCGGCCTTCCTGAACCCAACCCTGAAATTTCTTCTGAACCGGCCCGAAACTGTGCATTTCGGCAATCACATCGGCGGCCATAAAGCCGACATTGTGCCTGTGCATCGTATAACCCGAACCGGGATTTCCAAGGCCTGCCCAAATTTGCATTGGTTTCAGATAGCGAGAGTTGCTCTTGGAGCAAGTGCGTTTCTTGTTTAGGCCCTCAGTCGCCGGCGGCGCTTGAGGCTAAACAAACAAAACAAAAACGCCGGGCATCCTGTGGACACCCGGCGTTTCTATGTGTTGAGAGGCGAGAAAGATCAGCCTTCGCTGTTTTCTTCGCCGCCTTCGGTACCTTCGGCTGTTTCGCCTTCTGCACCTTCTTCACCGTCTTCGCCATCGGCTGCTTCATCTTCGGACTTCTTAAGTGCCGAAGGAGCAACGAGGGTTGCGATGGTGTAATCGCGGTCGGTAATCGCGCTTTCGGAACCTTCGGGAAGGTCGACTTCGCTGATGTGGATCGAATCGCCGACTTCCTTGCCGGTAACGTCGATTTCGATCTGATCGGGGATCTTGTCCGATACGCAAACCAAATCGAGTTCGTGACGAACCACGTTGAGAACGCCGCCCTTCGTAAGGCCGGGCGATTCTTCTTCGTTGATGAAGACAACAGGAATGGCGACTTCGATCTTCGCGTCTTTCGACAGGCGGAAGAAATCCGCATGTATCGGACGGTCGGTTACCGGATGGAACGAAACGTCCTTCGGCAGCGTACGGACCTGCTTGCCATCAACATCGATCATAACGATCGAGTTCATGAAATGGCCGGTCATAAGCTGGCGGACCAGCTCTTTGGCTTCGACATGGATCGGGGTTGGTTCTTCCTTACCGCCATAGATAACAGCGGGTACACGGCCTTCACGACGCAGTGCACGGGAGGCTCCCTTGCCAGCCCGATCGCGCGTCTCAGCCGGCAGGGTCAGAGCGTCGCTCATAATAAGTGCCTTTCGAAATGCTTGTTTATGTTCTTCCGCACCACGCCTCCAGGGATGACCATAGCCGGAAGCGCGCGCCTATATGCGGCAGCGGGGCGATTGGCAAGCAAAAGCACTATTGAATGCGGGTTACGGTGTAGCCCCTTTGCCGCATGAGAGCAGGCAGGCCGTCATCGCCGGTCATATGCGCTGCGCCAACCGCCACCAGAATAAGGCCTTTTTCTTTCAGCCATTGATCAATTGTCCCGGCCCATTCAAGATTGCGCTGGATCAACAAAGCATCGCGCAATTCTGCGTCAGCCAGCATTCCCTTGTCTGCTTCGCGGGCGATAGATTCCATATCTCCGGCAAGCCAAGCACGGGCAAGATCCCGCTTCCCGTTTTTGTCCTGCCCGGCGCTTTCAGCGATGATCGCTTCCAGCAAATCGGCTTGTTCTTCTTCAGGTAGATTATCGAAAATGGACAATTGTGCCAGCGCGCCTTCAAGGATCAGGACATTCTCAAATTCCTGGCCCAATGCGCGGTCTACGCCGTTCGAATAATCGCCAGAACTGGCTGCGGCCGCCAAAGTTAGCGCGGCGGCCCATGTTTCCACCGAAGAAAAATCATCATCAGAATAATCCGTCTTGCCCAGCAATCCGGTCAGATCATCGCGATATGCGGCGTCAATCCGCTTACTGAGCGGCGGCAGAGAGGGCGTGGTCCCAAGTTTGCTAAATATTGCGGATGTGTTTCCTTGATCCTGCGGCGAGATTTCGAGTGCCAGAGCATCTGATTGGTCCAACGCGCTTTGCAATTCAGCTGTTCGCCACTGCACGCCGCCGGGCAGCGCGTGAATTGTGCCAAACAGCCAACCTTCACGTTCACCATTACCATTTTCAACCAACCAAAGGGCAGGCGAGGGGGGCGGCCAATCTTCCTGCGGGGCGGGCGCCCCACAAGCCGCCGCAGCCAAAGCCGCAGCCATAGCAATCAATGAGCGGCGCAGCTTCACTGAATTCGGATGCTCTTAATTCCGCGCGTATCCAGCACATCCTGCACGCTTTTCTCACCTGCAAGGTGGCCAGCGCCAACAGCGACAAACACTGTGCCGGGCGAATCCAACCTTGTATCAATCCATTCGGCCCAATTCCGATTTCGCGAATAGAGCAATGCCTCTGCCAATGCCGGATCGCTAAACCCTTCATTCATCAAGAGAGCCAGACCATCGGGATCACCTTCGATCCATTCATCGACCATATTGCCAAGCATGGGGACGATTTCGTCAATACCGCGCGCCCCTTCCATCAGGAATTTGATTTGCGCCTCCAACGGCAAACTGTCGAACACACCAACTTGAAACTCAATCGATTCCAGCTCGCCGCGCGGCTTGCCTTCGGCATTGGCTTCCAGCACTTTTTCCACGCCGGTATCGGGCGAATATCCTGCTTTTAGCAGCGGCAACATCGACATATTCACCGCGGCCATCCACGGTTCAAAACGGTCAAATGTGGCGGCAGGCAGACCAAGTTTTGTCATTGCGGCCTCGTAAGTGACCTTGTCTTCCGCGCTCAGCATATCGCGCAGGCTTTCGCCTTCGGGCAACATTCCTTTTGACATAAATGCGGCCTGCGCCTGCATTTCGCTGCCCGGCGCAAGATAGATTTCAGTGACAAGCTTGTCAGAAGCGCCCAGCGCGTCGGCGATGGAACCTTTGTACCAATCAACACCTTCGGGCAGGGCATGGACTGTGCCGAACAGAAAGATTGTTGTGTCTTCATCCGCGACTTTCCACAGGGCCGGGCCGTCAAGTTCAACCTCTGACAATGGAACCTGAACATTTGGAACCTGAACATTTTGAACCGGGGCGGGTTTTTCCAATTCATGCGCGGAAGCAGCTGATGAAAGCGACAGCGCAAGGATGGACGTTGCCAAGCCGAATTTTTGAAATAGGTTTTTCACAGAAATTCCTTTGATAGACAGCCCGATATTCTAACAGCCCTATATTCTAGAGAACCAAGATTAACGCCAGCCGAGTTTGCGTAGGCTATTGGCTGTAAATATAATCAGCATCAAAATTACCACAATTGGCAATGCTTGCGGCGATAAAACCCAGTGTGAAATAGCGCCAAAAGGATTTTCGGCGTCTTTTAAGTCGTTCTTCTCCGCTAAGGGGGCGCTCTAAGAGATCATTACCCGCCATCGATTCTCCTTGATAACGGTGTCAAACGAGCGCGCCATGCGAAAGGGTTGCCCCCCCTAATAATCTCAATAGGACTAATAATCTCAATAGGACTAATAACCTCAATTGGAGACTCCACGGCGCGACTTCCAAATGACCACCTGCCCTATTGAATCCGATCAACAGATAGATCGCGTTTTTCCAGCATCACTTGGACCGAATCGGGGCCCTCGAAATGGGCAGCGCCAACGGCCACCAAAATTGTCCCCGGTTGGTCGAGCCGATCATCCAGCCACTCTGCCCATGCGATATTCCGGTCGGTCAACAATATACGGTAAACCTGTTTGCTGCCGGCAGATTCGCCAAACATCGTATCATCCAGCTCCTCCAACTGCCCGCGCGCCCAATCATGTTCGCCCTTAAAAAGGCCGCCAGCCAGTTCGTCTTCTGTTTCGGGTTCCAGGCTGGCGAAGAAGCCTTCCATCGTTTCGCCGTCCCATTTCGTCAGCCCCTCTTCAAGATCCGCGATTAATAGGTTTTCGTCGATGGAAATGAGATTGGCCATGATTTCATTCCCGTCTTCGATTGAATCGATGGGCTTACCTGCTTGTTTGAATTCAGCCTCAAGAACCGTCTCGACGCCAAATTCACGTTTGGAGCCGAGTTGTTCTGAAAACCCCAATCCCATGCCCATCATCGTCAGGAAAATCGGCATCCGGTCGACTGCGGCCAGCGATGCACCGGACATTTCGACAGCTTTTTTCCATTTGAACCGGTTCGGCTCTGTCAACCGTTCCGATATGGTTTTGCGTTCATTGTCGAGGATGTTCTTGATCATCGCTTCGACGATGGCACCGTCACCAGAGCTGCTATCTTCATCGCTGGTTTCAACGATCAGCTCTTCTGCATCGAACACAATCTGGTCCAAAGTCTGGTTTCTCCAGCGGAAATCGCGCGGCAAGATGTGATATGTGCCAAACAGGTAGATCGTTGTGTCTTCATCGGCGAGCTTCCAGATCGCCGGGGACGGGGCGTAATCTTGAACAATGGGGGGATATAGGACGGATTCGGCTTTTGCTCTGGCAATTTCGGCAAGCCGGGATTGTTCGGCCAATTCTTCTGGGGAATGTCCGCCGCGCCAACCGCCTTTGTCCTTCGCCTTAATCTCTGCATTCGTGTCACCATCACACAGCAGGTGGGTGCAGATATCCTGCGCGTATGGGGTATCAATGGGCAGCAGGGTGAAGGCCAAACCGGCAAAGATGATCGGGGCAATAAACGTGCGCTTGGATATTTGCAGAGTGGCCATATAGACCGCATTGCTCGCGAATGGGCTGCCCAAGTCAAGCCAATATCGTATTTCCGGTGAGAATTTACGCCTCTAAGCGCGCTTTTGTGCAGCGCGGCATTGACGCATTTGGGGCCATCAGCCAAAGCCGCGCGCATGGTCAAAATCGCCTCCGAAACCTCGGCCCCAAACGTCCCTATCCGGCAGCCTGCAAAAAGCTTTCAGGATATGATCCTTGCGCTGCATGATTTTTGGAGCGCGCATGGCTGCCTGATCCTGCAACCCTATGACATGCGGATGGGGGCAGGAACATTCCACACTGCGACCACCCTGCGCGCGCTGGGGCCAGAACCTTGGAATGCGGCATTCGTACAGCCATGCCGCCGTCCGACCGATGGCCGTTATGGTGAAAACCCCAACCGCTTGCAACATTATTACCAATATCAGGTGATATTGAAGCCCAGCCCTTCGGACATTCAGGATCTGTATCTAAAAAGCCTTGGTGTGATCGGTATTGATCCGCTCAAACACGATATCCGCTTTGTCGAAGATGATTGGGAAAGCCCTACGCTGGGTGCATGGGGGCTGGGCTGGGAAGTCTGGTGTGACGGGATGGAAGTAACCCAATTCACCTATTTCCAGCAAATGGGCGGTTTCGATTGCAAACCTGTCGCGGGCGAACTGACTTACGGGTTGGAACGGCTCGCCATGTATATTCAGGGCGTCGACAATGTGTACGACCTCGATTTTAATGGCCGCGGCGTTTCCTATGGCGAAGTGTTCTTAGAAAACGAAAAGCAGATGTCGAAATGGAATTTCGAGGTTGCTGACACCGATGCATTGTTCGATCTGTTCAACAAGGCCGAGGCCGAATGCAAGAATGCCCTGGCCAATGAAGTGCCCATCGCGGCTTACGAACAGGCGGTTGAGGCAAGCCACATTTTTAACCTGCTCCAGGCGCGCGGTGTAATCAGTGTTCAGGAACGTGCCAGCTATATGGCGCGGGTCCGCGATCTGGCGCGCGGTTCATGCGAAGCGCATATGGAGAAGGAAAAAGCCGGTTGGGCGCAGAAATATCCGGAGTGGAGCGCATGAGCGATTTTCTTCTGGAACTCCGCTCTGAAGAGATTCCTGCGCGGATGCAAAAGGGCGCCCGCGCTGAACTGGAAAAGCTGTTCCGGCGCGAAATGGCTGCTTCAGGCGTTTCGCCGGGCGAATTGACTGTTTGGTCCACTCCGCGGCGATTGGCGCTGGTTGCACAGGATTTGCCTGCCCAGACCGAAGCTGTGAGTGAAGAGGCCAAAGGCCCGCCCGAGGGTGCTCCCGATCAGGCGGTCGACGGGTTTTGCCGCAAAAACGGTGTGACACGCGATCAGCTTGAGGTTCGCGAGGTGAAGGGCCGCCCGACATATTTTGCGGTAATTGATACGCCGGGCAGGGCGGTGATTGACGTTTTGGCTGAGGCAATTTCCGCGATTATTCGTGACTTTTCATGGCCCAAATCCCAGCGCTGGGGCGCAGCCTCTATCACCACCGAAAGCCTGCGCTGGGTCCGCCCTCTGTCGGGCATTGTGGCGCTTTTCGGTGATCAAATTGTTGAATGTGAAGTTCACGGCGTGAAATCGGGCGCGGTTACACTTGGCCACCGCTTCCATAATTCCGGCGAAATCACAATTGGCGGGGCGGGCGATTATGCGGCGAAACTGCGCGCCGCCCACGTCATTGTCGATCATGCAGAGCGTGAACAGGTCGTGCGCGATGGCGCAAAGAAAGCCGCCAGCGATGCGGGCCTTGATCTGGTCGAGGATGAAGGGTTGGTTGTCGAAAATGCCGGCCTGACCGAATGGCCGGTGCCGCTGCTGGGCCGGTTTGAGGATGATTTTCTGGAAGTGCCGCCAGAGACAATCCAGCTAACCGCGCGGGTGAACCAGAAGTACTTCGTGTGCGAGAAGGACGGCAAACTTGCCAACGCTTTCATCTGCACCGCGAATATCGAGGCGGATGATCCGGCAGTCGTGGTTGACGGAAACCGCAAAGTGCTCGCCGCGCGCCTGTCCGATGCGAAGTTTTTCTGGGATGTGGACCGGAAGAAAACGCTCGCACAACACGCGCAGGGTCTTGAGCGGATTACTTTTCATGAAAAACTGGGCACGGTTGCGGATAAGGTTGACCGCGTTGCCAAGCTGGCATCATGGCTTACTTCTGATGCGAAAGCGCCCAATGGCGACCATAATCTTGCCTATCAGGCGGCAGAACTGTCTAAGGCCGATCTCGTCACCGAAATGGTCGGTGAATTTCCTGAACTTCAAGGGCTGATGGGCGGATATTACGCCCGCGCCGAAGGTTTGGGCGATGAAATCGCAAATGCCATTCGCGATCATTATATGCCAGCGGGGCACAGTGATGCTGTTCCAACAGCACCGATCACTGTTGCGGTAAGTTTGGCTGATAAGCTCGACAATCTGTTCAGTTTTTTCAAAATTGATATCCTCCCCACCGGTTCCAAAGATCCGTTTGCGCTGCGCCGTGCGGCACTTGGCTATTTGCGACTAATTCAAACGAACAATTTGCAGATTTCGCTGGAACAAGCGGCCCAGGCATGGGGAACATTGCTGGATGCCCAGCTTGGCAAGAAGGTCGCTGAATTTCTGCTCGACCGGCTTGCAGTGCAATTGCGCGATGAGGGTGTTCGCCACGATTATGTCGCCGCGTCGCGGAAATGGAATGAAGATACTGATGTGCGAATTGATCGCGTGGAGGCGCGTGCGCGCGCCTTAGCAAAATTCCTGAGCGGCGAAGATGGGGTAAACCTTCTTGCCGGATATAAACGCGCTTCGAACATCTTGAAAAAGGAAGACTGGAGTGCGGCCAAGAACAACTCTGTGTCCTACGCCCAAGAAAAGGCGGAAAAGGCCCTTCTAGACGCTCTAAATACGGCACAACCCAAAGCCGTCAAAGCGGTGGAGAAGGAAGATTTCGAAGCAGCGATGGTGCAACTGGCTAGCCTGCGCGCACCTGTCGATGCGTTTTTTGACGAGGTTACCGTGAATGACGACAATCAGGACAAGCGCGCCGCACGGCTTGATCTGCTTTTGCGGTTCCGCAATGCCGTCCATCAGGTCGCCGATTTCAGCCGGATCGAAGGATGATGTTTTGTCCGTTGGACCGTGTTCCATCTGTTCCATCTATTCAGTTACGGCAACGCAAAGCTGAACGAACGCCAAGTAAGAGGATAATCAATTGAAGACAGTCTACACATTCGGCGGAGCAGCGGATTACTCCGACGCACGGCAGAAAGATAAGACCGTCACCGGCGGTAAGGGCGCGAATTTGGCCGAAATGGCCGAAATTGGTCTGCCGGTTCCTCCCGGCTTCACGATCACCACCGAAGAATGCGTAAAATACCTCGCGGGCGGGGCCGATTTTTCCGATGCGTTGCGCGGTGATGTCACAGCGGCCCTCGCGCATATCGAAGCTACGGTCGGTAAGTCATTGGGCAATAAGGCTGATCCGCTGCTGGTTTCTGTTCGTTCAGGCGCCAGAGTGTCAATGCCCGGAATGATGGATACCGTCCTCAATCTGGGTCTGAATGACGAAACAGTTGTCGGCCTCGCTACGACTTCTGGCGACGAGCGTTTCGCATGGGACAGCTATCGCCGCTTCATTCAGATGTATTCCGATGTGGTGCTGGGTGTCGATCACGGATTGTTTGAAGAGGCACTGGAAATCGCCAAGGAAGACAAGGGCTTCTACAACGATACAGAGATGGAATCGGAAGATTGGCAGGCGCTGGTCACGCAGTATAAAGGCATCGTCAGCCAGGAATTGGGCCATAGTTTCCCGCAAGATGTGACCGAACAACTTTGGGGTGCAATCTCCGCCGTGTTCGACAGCTGGGATGCGGACCGGGCCAAAGTCTATCGCCGCTTGAACGACATTTCTTCGGATTGGGGCACGGCGGTCAATGTGCAGGCGATGGTATTCGGAAATATGGGCGATACCAGCGCGACAGGCGTGGCCTTCACACGCGATCCGGCGACGGGCGAAAAGGCCTATTACGGCGAATATCTTATCAACGCGCAGGGCGAAGATGTTGTTGCAGGCATCCGTACACCGCAATATTTGACCAAAGCGGCCCGCGAAACCGCCGGTGCCAAGTCGCCCAGCATGGAAGAGGCAATGCCCGCCGCTTATGGTGAGTTGGCCGATGTGTTTGACCTGCTCGAAAAACACTACCGCGATATGCAGGACATTGAATTTACCGTTCAGGACGGCAAATTGTGGATGTTGCAAACACGCAGCGGCAAACGCACCGCCAAGGCCGCGTTGAAGATGGCGGTTGATATGGCCGGTGAGGGATTGATTGACGAACGGACGGCAATTCTGCGCGTCGATCCGATGGCGCTTGATCAATTGCTCCACCCCACGCTTGATCCCGATGCAAAGCGCGATGTGCTGACCACCGGATTGCCCGCATCACCCGGCGCGGCAAGCGGTACGATTGTGCTCGATTCCGATACGGCCGAACAATATGCCAATCGCGGCGAAAAAGTCATTCTGGTGCGGGTCGAAACAAGTCCCGAAGATATTCACGGAATGCACGCGGCGCAGGGAATTTTGACTGCGCGCGGCGGCATGACGTCACACGCGGCCGTTGTGGCACGCGGGATGGGGCGGCCTTGCGTTTCGGGCGCATCGGCCATTTCAATTGATTTGGAAGCGCGCATTGTTCGCATAGGACAGCGCGACCTGAAAGAAGGCGATACGCTGACGCTTGACGGTTCCAACGGTCAGGTAATGGCAGGCGAAGTTGCCACGATCGAGCCTGAGCTGGTCGGCGATTTTGGCGTGTTGATGGAATGGGCGGACAAACACCGCCGGATGGGCGTTCGCACCAATGCGGAAACGCCCGATGATTGCCGTATGGCGCGCCAGTTTGGCGCAGAGGGCATCGGCCTTTGCCGGACCGAACATATGTTCTTCGATGCTGGCCGGATTAGTGCGGTGCGCGAGATGATTCTGGCCGAAAATGAAGAAGGGCGGCGGACTGCGCTCGCCAAGCTTTTGCCTGAACAACGCGCTGATTTCAGGCAGATATTCGAGGTTATGGCAGGCCTGCCATGCACCATCCGTTTGCTTGATCCGCCGCTGCATGAATTTCTGCCGCATGGTGACGCTGAATTTGAAGCCTTGGCCGAAGTGACGGGTTACGGTGTTGATCATTTGAAACGCCGCGCGGGCGAACTGCATGAATTTAACCCCATGCTGGGCCATCGCGGATGCCGTTTAGGGATTACCTATCCGGAAATTTACGAGATGCAGGCGCGGGCAATATTTGAGGCCGCTTGCGAGGTCGCAAAAACATCGGGCGAGGCACCTGTGCCCGAAGTGATGGTTCCGCTCGTTGCCACCAAGCGCGAACTGGAATTGCTGCGCGCGTTGATCAACCGGGTCGCGGAACAGGTTTTTGCCGAGCAAGGCAGGGCGGTCGATTATCTGGTTGGAACCATGATCGAACTGCCAAGAGCGGCACTGATGGCGGGTGAAATCGCGGAAGAGGCGCGCTTCTTCTCTTTTGGAACCAATGATTTAACGCAAACAACGCTGGGTGTTTCGCGCGATGACAGTGCAAGGTTCCTTGCACCATATGTCGACAAGGGTATTTTTGCGCGAGATCCTTTCGTCAGCCTCGATGTGGATGGGGTAGGCCAACTGGTCGAAATTGCAGCTGAACGCGGGCGCAAAACCCGTGAAGACATCAAGCTGGGAATTTGCGGGGAGCATGGCGGTGATCCGGCCAGCATTGCCTTCTGCGAACAGGTCGGGCTCGACTATGTCAGCGCCTCGCCTTACCGCGTTCCAATCGCTAGACTTGCAGCGGCACAAGCAGCATTAGATTAGGATTTCCAACCAGTTAGAGTCAGTATCTCGAACAATTCTGTGACCTTGCCGTCTTTGTCTGCAAGTTCTGCAAAGGCGCCGCGTGCCCTTTGCAGTCCCCGCTTTCCTACAGCGGGGGCCTGGTTCTTAAGCACGCTGGTCTGTCCCTGATCGCGCAAATCGCCAATCATCCGGTCAAAACTGGAAAAACGCACAGACAGCGAATGCCCATCGACAACTTGACGCCCGAAACCGGCGCGTTGGAGCAAAGCCGATGCGGCAGGACTATCGATCATCGGATGGATGCGCGGTGCAGGCCGGTCACCATCTGCCTTGAGCATGATCTGCCTGAGCGCTGGCAAACTGCCAGCGCCGATCATCTGGCCGATAAATAGCCCGCCTTTGGGAAGGGCTTCGTGAATATGGCGAAGCGCACCAGGCAAATCGTTGATTGTGTCGAGCGTGCCTAGGCTGAAAATATACTGAAAAAACCGATCCCTATATGGCAATTCTTCGGCCAGCACATCGGGGCCCGTGTCCCAGATACCAAACCCTTGTTTATGCAATTCCAATCCGAGTTTTCCGGTCAGGTCACCGACAATCAGCGCGTTGCCTTCGGCGAGCTGCATGAAATCAAGGCGGTCGATGACATCCTCCACCATGTCTTCAAAAAGGTAACGGGCAGCCGCATTGAGGCGGGACGGCCTGAGTGCACGAAGATACCGCTGAACCCGCCGCTGCTTATCAAATATTTGGGGAACGCTTGTTTGATCCATAAATGCCCCGTGCAACGCTTGCCGGTTTTGTGCAAGTGGGCCATCATAAACCTATGAGTTTGCTGCAAAACCTGTTTACGGCTTTTAAACCAGCGATAGATCTCATCTATCCGCCGCGCTGCCCGCTTTGCGGCGATGCGATTGCTGAACAGAAGGGCCTTTGCAGCCAGTGCTGGCCCAAGCTCGTGATCCCTGGAGAGCCTGCTTGCGCCACCTGTTACAGGCCGTTTCAGCAAGATATTGGCAATGGGCCAGCGCAATGCGCACCCTGTATGGACAACCTGCCCTTGCATGACGGAATTGCGGCGGCCACGCTTTACAATGATGCCTCTCGCAAACTGATTCTGGCGTTTAAACACGGTCGGCGCATTGCGCTGGCCAAGATGTTGGCGAAGCAGATGGCGGGGCATTTGCCCACATTGGAAGAAGGATGGCTGATCATTCCGGTCCCGCTGCACCGGTCCCGCCTGTGGTATCGCGGTTTTAACCAGTCGGCCTTGCTCGCCCGCGAAATTGCCAAATTGACCAATCAAACGCTTATCGTGGACGGCCTCGTCCGGACGGAAAAAACAGCGGCGCTGGGCGGTTTGGGCAGGAAGGCCCGCGAACAGGCACTAAGCGGAGCGATCGCGGTAGCGCGAAACCGCGAGGATCAGATCGCAAACAGCAATATCATATTGGTCGATGATGTTCTGACCAGCGGCGCAACCAGCGACGCCTGCGTCCGCGCGATGAAAAAAGCCAAGGCGAAGCGCGTCAAAATCAGCTGCTATTCCCGCGTGCTGGACGAGATTGTGACGCCGTGACGTCAGAAGATGAAAACAGAAACGCCCGAGGTCTAGGACCCCGGGCGCCACGTGACGAATGTCAATGGATCCACCTTGCGGCTTTGGCAACCTCCCCCTTGATGGCTACCGGGATCCGATCCCTCATCGTTGACAAGAGCGCCAGGCTCTTTGGCCGGCTGCGTCTTGAACCCCCTGAACTTGGCACCGTTAGGCACCGACATTCCGGTGAACAATCCTTTCGAACTGCAGGGGCCGTTTCTCACTCATCGCTCAAACAGGGAAGCGCGAACACAAAGAAGCGTGGATTTTACCTTCCAGATGTTGTTATCATGCAACAATGCGGTTCCCCCATTTATGACATCGGAAATTTCCTTGAACAATAATGACAAGAATGAACGTGAATCGGGTAGCCGGTTTATGCCAAAATTTGACGGTGCCGGACTGCTAACGGCTGTGGTCCAGGATGCTTCCAGCAAGGCGGTGTTGATGGTTGCCTTTATGGATCAGACCTCATTGGACAAGACACAGGAAACAGGGCTGGCCCACTTCCATTCCCGGTCACGCGGGAAATTGTGGTGTAAGGGTGAAACTTCGGGAAATGTGTTGAGGGTTAAGTCCATTCTTGTCGATTGCGACCAAGATGCCTTGATACTTTTGTGTGATCCTGCGGGGCCGAGCTGCCACACTGGGGCGGTTTCTTGTTTTTACCGTGAACTGGACGGCCAAACACTAACTTGACGTTTACGTAAAGGTTAGCTATTGTGCTGCCATGGCGACGAAAACACCAAGTAGTTCTGAAGCTCATGCTGGCGCACATCTCGACCGGCCAGACAGGCTTTTGCGTGAACAATTCACGATTTCCGACCTGACCAGTGAATTTGATTGCACAGCAAGGGCGCTTCGATTTTACGAAGATGAAGGTCTGGTTGCCCCCAGAAGAGAAGGGCTAACCCGGATCTATTCCAAGCGGGACCGCGCCCGTCTGGCGTGGATTATGCGCGCGAAAAATGTTGGTTTTAGCCTGACTGAAATTCGCGAAATGATCGACTTGTATGATCTGGATGATGGCCGTGTCGAACAACGCCGCGTTACCGTGGAAAAATGTGACGCGCATGTCGCCAAATTGCGGCGTCAGCGGGCCGATATCGATTCCTCGATCAAGGAACTGTCCGCCTTCATCGACCAGATTAAGAATATGGATATCTAATTTTCCTGCGGCCGGTCCCATCGATCAGGCTGCCCACAAATTTCAAAGGATCAATCATGCCGACTTACACAGCCCCCACGCGCGATGCGCGTTTCATTGTCAACGACGTTTTGGACCTTGCCAGCTATAACAACCTACCCGGTTTCGAGAGCGCAACGCCCGATATGATCGAGACAGTTATCAACGAGGCTGGCAAATTCAGTGCCGAAGTCCTCGCACCGCTAAACCAGATTGGTGACAAGGAAGGCTGCACACGCAACGATGATGGCAGCGTGACCACGCCGAGCGGTTTCAAGGAAGCATTCGAAAAATATCGCGAATCGGGTTGGGGTACCATTTCCCAGCCGGAAGAATTTGGCGGGCAGGGCATGCCGCATGTTCTGGGCATGTTGATGGAAGAATTTGTCGGCACAGCCAATCAGGCATTTGCAATGTACCCGGGCCTGACAGGCGGCGCTGTTGCGGCAATTCTGGCCAAAGGATCGGACGAGCAAAAAGAGAAATATGTTCACAAAATGATCGCCAATGAATGGCTTGGCACCATGAATTTGACCGAACCGCATTGCGGCACCGACCTCGGCATGATCCGCACCAAGGCTGAACCGCAGGCTGACGGTTCTTATGCTGTCACCGGGACCAAGATTTTCATTTCGGCCGGCGAACATGACCTAACCGAAAATATCATCCACCTCGTTCTGGCAAAAACACCAGGTGCACCGGACAGTTCGAAAGGCATTTCGCTGTTCATCGTGCCCAAGGTGCTGGTCAATGACGACGGTTCTTTGGGAGAGCGCAACTCGCTGGAATGCGGCTCCATCGAAGAAAAAATGGGCATCCACGGCAACTCCACCTGCGTCATGAATTATGACGGTGCAAAAGGCTGGATGGTGGGCGAAGAGAACAAGGGCCTCGCCGCGATGTTCGTAATGATGAATGCAGCGCGCCTTGGCGTCGGCATTCAGGGCTATGCCCAAGCAGAGGTCGCCTATCAAAACGCGGTCGCCTATGCACTTGATCGCCGTCAGGGCCGTGCTTTGACCGGCCCGAAAGAGCCAGAAGCGCCTGCCGATCCGATCTTTGTTCACGCCGATGTGCGCCGGATGCTGATGGATGCAAAAGCTTACACCGAAGGAATGCGTGCGCTGGCGCTTTGGGGCGCTTTGCAGGTCGATTTGACGCATAAAGGCGCGACCGACGAGGATAGGGCAAAGGCCGATCAGATTATCAGCCTGCTAACCCCGGTTATCAAAGGTTATGGAACCGACAAGGGTTTCGACGTTGCAATAAACATGCAGCAGGTCTTCGGCGGCCATGGCTACATTCAGGAATGGGGCATGGAACAATATGTCCGCGATAGCCGGATTGCGATGATCTACGAAGGCGCAAACGGGGTTCAGGCAATGGACCTTTGCGGCCGCAAGCTGGCGCAAAACGGCGGCGCGGCGATCCAGACTTTCTTCGCCACAGTTGATGCCGAAATCGTCGAAGCCAAAAAAGTGGATGCTGTCGCGCCATTCGCCGGAAAGCTGGAAAAAGCACTTGGCGAACAGAAAGCCGCAACCATGTGGTTCATGCAAAATGCGATGACCAATCCCGATGATCTGGGCGCGGGCGCGCATCATTACATGCACATTATGGGCATCGTTTCGCTGGGTCTGATGTGGCTTCGCATGGCGAGCGTGGCACAGGCGAAATTGGACGAGGGCGTAGACGACAAAGCGTTTTACGAAACGAAATTGGCCACTGCACGCTATTACGGCGATCGGTTCCTTCCCGATACAGGCGCTTTACGCCGCAAAATCGAAAGCGGCAGTGAAAGCATGATGGCGCTGGGGGCGGATGCATTCCAGACAGCAGCTTGAGGCGTAGTCCCTCCCCTTTGTTGGGGAGGGACGCTTTTGAAGGGCGGACATCTGCGTGCTCTATGCAAATGCCCGCCTTCCTTGGGTCAGATCAGTTTCAGAATGCCTTTTGCCAACCAACGGTCAGCATCCAGTCCCCTGACATCTGCGGGCCATTCAGATCCTGATACACCGGCTTTCCCAATTCGATTCCCAATCGGTGCCCTGCCAACGCGCCATGCGTGGCGACCATATTCACCCCGGCAATCAAATCGACGCGCTCACCGCCTTGGAAATCGGGATTGGCGGTTTGAACTGGGCCAACAATCGCCGGGTCTATCGCGTCAATCCGGCCCATCGTGCGCGCTTTCACACGGCCCGACAGGCTGATCCATTGTGCGGCGCGATAACTTAACCAGGCGGTCGCTTCGTAAATATCGCCAAAGCTGTATCCTTCATTATTCTCGCCCAATTTGATTGAGGCGCTGCCTTGCACCCCGAACCCCATTTTGCCGCGGCGCCCCTTGTAAGTCAGCGCAGGTTCTACATCCCAGGTGCCCGTGCCAAGCTGCATCATATAAGGCAGGCGGATTGTCGGGTTACTGCCCATCGGGGTCAGTATATCATCGGTCTTGGTGGTTGATCCTGTAGGCAGGCTGATGCCTGCTTTCAGTGTCAGTTCGTCACGCCTATCATCCTTAGGATCTGGATGCCCCAGCAAGGGAAACAGCGCAGCAATCTTGGTGTCGCCAAATCCTTTCGGGTTGGTAGTGAAATTGCCCAACTGCGCCGTGCCAGCACCGCCTTGATAAGTGATGTGGTCCATTTCTTTTTCTACGTAATTGCCCATAATCATCAGCGTCACCGCATCCGATGGGGCCCACATCGCACCGAGCATATACATATCCGTCCGCATAGTGGCCGGGACAATCCGCAGCGTCGGCGGCTGCATCGGCGCACCGAAAAAGCGGTTAGGGACGGTGGTAACAATCACATCTGGTGACACGCTGTTTGTGCCAATCTGATTACCCTCCATCTCCATATGCATTGCACGGAAAGAGAACATGACTTCTCCTTTTTTGTGTGCGTGATCGGCCATCACCCCAATTGGGGCATGGTCATCGGCATAAACATCGTGTGCCCAAGACGTCGTCGAGCTCGCAAGCGCCACAGCGGCGCTTACGCATAGAAATGCGTTTTTCATTGTATTTTCCTGTCTGAGTGTGATCGGCCCGATTTCGGGCCATTCGGTGCTCAGTATGCAGGAGGTCCAGTGGCGGGAGGCAGCCCTTCAGGATAAATTCCGGTGAGCGGTTTGGCGGTCTTGCCCCAACTCATTTCAAATATTTGCAGCGGGGCGATGTATAGATCCAAGGTCGGCAAAGCGGCCTGTCCTGCTGCGGAATAGTCGCACGGCTTTTCATGATGAGTTTCGCCGGTTTTTTTATGGCCGCCGTGATCGCCATGTCCATCATGGGCAGAGTTGTTCATTGCGGGCATCCCCGCCATGTCTGCTGCTGGGGCAATTCCATTGCATATTTGTAGGACAATTCTGCCGTCCGCTGTGCGCATGGGCATGTAGCCCACAGGTGCACTGGCGACCGACAGAATCGCCACAATCAACAGGGACAGGCGCAACGGGAACATTTCAGAAAGGTTCGCTTAGCCTTCTGGCAGGAAGTCGGGCACCGACAGATACCGCTCACCCGTATCGTAGTTGAAGCCAAGCACCCTTGCGCCAGCATCCAGTTCGGGCAGTTTCTTTGCGATTGCAGCCAATGTCGCTCCGCTCGAAATGCCAACCAGCAAGCCTTCTTCTACCGCACAGCGCCGCGCCATTTCCTTGGCCTCACCGGCATCCACCGGAATTGCACCGTCAATGGCCTTTGTGTGAAGGTTGCCGGGAATGAAACCTGCGCCGATGCCCTGAATAGGGTGAGGGCCAGGCTGCCCGCCCGAAATTACCGGCGACAGCTCCGGCTCCACCGCAAAGGCTTTCATACCTGTCCAATGCCGCTTCAGCTCTTCCGCGCAGCCGGTCAGATGGCCGCCTGTTCCAACGCCAGTAACAAGCGCATCAATCGGACCATCGGCAAAATCGGCGAGAATTTCCTGCGAAGTCGTGCGGATATGCACGTCAACATTGGCTTGGTTATCAAATTGCGAAGGCATCCAAGCGCCTTCGGTTTGTTCAACCAGCTCCGTCGCGCGTTCAATCGCGCCCTTCATACCCTTGGTCTTATCGGTCAGATCAAAGCTTGCGCCATAGGCTAGCATCAGGCGGCGGCGCTCTATCGACATTGATTCCGGCATAACAAGAACCAGCTTATAGCCCTTGACCGCAGCCACCATCGCCAGGCCGATACCGGTGTTTCCACTGGTCGGTTCAACAATTGTTCCGCCGGGTTTCAATTCGCCCGAATCCTCTGCAGATTCGACCATCGAAAGCGCGATGCGGTCCTTGATCGAACCGCCGGGATTAGTCCGTTCCGACTTCACCCAAACTTCGTGATCAGGAAACATACGCGCCAAGCGGATATGCGGGGTGTTACCAATAGTGGCGAGGACGGAATCGGCTTTCATCATGTGTCTCCCGTTGGGTTTGCTTTTTGGGGATCGGTATCTTCAGTCTTATCTAGTAACTCTTCGGGCGGGTCAAAGGTCCGCGTTGTTCTAAGAGCCGGGAAAATCTGGCTCCAGATCGCAACCGTGATAATCGCGCCCGCACCCCCGGCCACCACGGCCAGCACCGGGCCGATCAAATAGGCCAGCGCACCGGAGAAAAAGTCACCAAATTCGTTCGAGGCTGAAATGGTAAGCAACGACACAGACGACACCCTGCCGCGTTTGTCATCCGGGGTATGCAGCTGGATCAGCGATTGGCGGATATAGACCGAGAACATGTCCGCCGCGCCGACAATGAATAGCATGGAAAGCGAAAGCGGCATGGACGTTGAAACACCGAATATGATGGTCGCGATACCGAAGACCGCGACTGCGGCAAGCATCTTGGGCCCCACATTCGATTTGAGCGGGCGGAATGAAAAGAACAGTGCCGTCAAAGCCGCACCGGCGGCCGGCGCCATCGCAAGCTGCGCCAGACCCTGTTCACCAACCTGCAAAATGTCGCGCGCATAGACCGGAAACAATGCGGTTGCCCCTGCAAGGAACACCGCGAACAGATCGAGCGTGATTGCGCCCAGAACCATCTTGTTGTTCAGCACATACTGTAGGCCATCCAGAACCTGTCCGATCGGTCGCTGTGCGCCGGTTTTCAGACCAGCTATTGAACTGCGGGGGACATCGCCAATCAGACTGAGTGTGATTGTCGAAACGGCGAACAATGCAACCGCAATGGCATAGGGAAGGGCCGGGATGATCCCGTAAAAATATCCGCCAATCGCAGGGCCGACAATCATACCGACCTGCCATGCTATCGAAGACAATGCGATGGCAGTGGGCAATATAGCCTTCGGAACAAGATTGGGGGCGAGGGCGGATAGGGCCGGGCCAGAAAATGCCCTCGCAACGCCCATCAGGACTGCAACGCCAAACAGGCTCCAGAGGGTGACCCCCTCTGTCCAGGTTAAAGCCGCTAGGATCGCGGCACATATCAGTTGCAAAACAATGGTCAGCCGCGCGACATTGCGCCGGTCGAGCCGGTCTGCCGCCAATCCTGCAAACGGCGTCAACAGGAACAGCGGAAGAAATTGTAACAGCCCAATCAGGGCCAATTGCCCCGATGCCGCAGCAACACCCATTCCGCCATCGCGGGCAATGTTATAAGTCTGCCAACCGATAATCAGCAGCATCGCATATTGGGCCAGCGTCATCGAAAGGCGCGACACCCAGTAATAGCGGAAGTTCGGGACTTTAAAGGGGGAGGTGGTTTCGCTCACCCGATGCGCCATGGCAGGCGCGGATTGGCTTGTGAAGTCACCCCTGCTTTTTGGCTTGCAATCTAATTTATCGGCGGGCTCCTAGCCCTTGTTTTTACGCAGGCGCGGATTGGGCTGGAGCGTGTCGATCATCGAAATGAAATCATCGATGCGAATGATGCGTTCAAACTGGAAACCGGCACGGTTTTCGCGGGTCCAGATCACATAGGCTTCGATCCGGCCAACAACTGGCAAACGCACGATAACACGGTCGCCGCGCTCCAATTGCTTGCCATCATCCACCATAAAGCCATGCGCGCTGATATTGCTGATATGCAAACGAACATCGCCGCGATCATGGTGCTCAGCGATCACCGGATAGTCAACTGGATGACGTGCGGCACGCCGTAAATCCGTTACTGAAAGCTGTGCTCCAACACTCATTTTTACGAGACCCTTACGTTTTCTGGAAGAGCCTTAATGACGTGAAAAGCCTGATAATTTGTAAAAATTTCTGTGCCAGAACGGGACGAAATGGCTGTTTTCAGCCGTTTATTGCGTTACAATTGCGTGTTTCTTCTTACCCAGGCTTAACTTTAGTTCGGCGCCCGCCGCCGCTTGAACCAGGAAACCTGCATCGCTTACCGGCGTGTCATCAATCTTAACCGCACCCTCCGCAATTTTACGCTTTGCTTCCTTGTTGGATGCTGTGAATCCCAGCTCTGTCAGCACCGCACCAATCCGCATCCCATCGGCACCGACCGAAAGTGTAGGCAAATCTTCACCTGCACCGCCGCCAGCAAAGGTTTGCGCCGCGGTTGCCTCTGCCGATGCGGCGGCCTCTTCACCTCGCACCAGCTTGGTCACTTCATTGGCCAACACGATTTTGGCCTGATTGATCTCGCTGCCTTCAAGCGTTTCAAGCCGTGCAATTTCATCCAGCGGCAAATCCGTGAAAAGACGCAGGAATCGCCCGACATCACGGTCGTCGGCATTGCGCCAATATTGCCAGAAATCATAGGATGGCAACTGCGCCTCGTTCAGCCATACGGCACCCGATGCCGTTTTGCCCATCTTGCCGCCATCGGCCGTTGTCAGCAGCGGGGTGGTAAGCCCGAACAGTTCATGCCCGTCCATCCTGCGGCCAAGTTCCATTCCGTTGACAATATTGCCCCATTGGTCACTGCCGCCCATCTGCAGCCGCGCATTCATCGCATTGGCCAAGTGGCGATAATCATAACCTTGCAGGATCATATAGTTGAATTCTAGGAAGGTCATCGGCTGTTCACGGTCCAACCGCAGTTTCACCGAATCAAACGTCAGCATCCGGTTTACGGTGAAATGCCGCCCGACTTCCTGCAGCAATTCGATATAGCCCAGTTGGCCCAGCCAATCCTGATTGTTGACCATCACCGCATCTGTCGGGCCGTCGCCAAATGTCAGCAGTTTTTCAAACACCGTTTTGATAGATGCAATATTCGCGTCTATTGTCGCGTCGTCCAGCATCTTGCGGCTCTCGTCACGGCCGGTCGGATCGCCGATCCGCGTGGTTCCGCCGCCCATCAGTACAATTGGCTTATGACCCGCCTGTTGCAGCCGCCGCAGCATCATAATTTGCACCAGACTGCCGATATGCAGCGAAGGCGCGGTCGCATCAAAACCGATATATCCGGGCACAATCTGCTTGGCAGCAAGGGCATCAAGCCCGCCTGCATCGGTCATCTGGTGGATGTATCCGCGCTGTTCAAGAATGCGCAGCAGATCTGATTTGTAATCGGTCATAATGGGGCTTTAGCTACTCGGTTCGTCGCATAGGAGCAACGCTTGGAACACATGGAACACGGTCTAGAAACAAAACATACTGCGTACCAACGGACGCCGTTCTGCGCGGAAGCAGGCAAGCGAACCTTGGAGAAGCGGCGATATGCAATTCGGCGAGATAGCGCAATGACCGTTCTGTAGGACAGTTACGCTTGTTTGTGCCGCGCACAGACTCTAGCAAAGCCGGCATGAAAAGCCTGGTTCTCCATCCTGATTGCGTGACAGGCCCGGTCACGGCGGTTTCCGCGCAGATAATCCCCGCGGTAAATGGTTGCAGGGCAAATTTTCGCTTGCTTGGCGATATCACCGCGATCAAAATCCCCGCAGCAGGGCCGGGCGAACGTACCGATAATCTGTGGAAGACAACCTGCTTTGAGATTTTTTGGCAGCCGCGATTGCAAGAAGGCGGCGATAGCTATTACCGCGAATTCAACCTTTCGCCCTCAAGCCGCTGGGCTTGCTACGATTTCGATTCCTTTCGTGAGGGAATGCGCGGTGCGCCGGTTGAGGCTATTTCCATATCCTGTTCGCAAGATGATCACTCGCTCGTTTTGGAGGCCAATATCGCATCTTCGCTACCCACACCCGCCGACGTGGCCTTAAACGCTATTGTCGAGGATACAGCCGGCAATATCCAGTTCTGGGCATTGGCATTCGCGAAGGGCAAAGCGGAGTTTCACAGCGAAGTCTGCCGCGCGGTTCAACTGGCGGGCACCCTATGAACAAGACAGTGAGCAATAAAATGAGTGTCCAATTCGGTATCGACAGGCTGATTGCCGACCCGGCGCTGCTTGATGCGCTTAAAGACAAACGTGTGGCGCTGGTCGCACATCCAGCCTCGGTAACTGCTGACCTGACGCACTCGCTCGATGCGCTGATCGCAGCGGGGGTAAATGTGACCTCTGCATTTGGTCCGCAGCATGGGTTGAAGGGCGATAAGCAGGACAATATGGTCGAGACCGAGGATGAGACCGATCCGGTCTACGATATCCCGGTGTTCAGCCTTTACGGACAAGTCCGGCGGCCAACCGGCCAGATGATGTCGACCGCCGATGTGTTCCTGTTCGACCTGCAAGACCTCGGCTGCCGTATATACACCTTTGTCACGACACTGCTCTATCTGCTTGAGGAATCAGCGAAACATGACAAAGAAGTGTGGGTTCTGGACCGGCCCAATCCGGCGGGACGGCCCGTAGAGGGAACGCTGCTTGAGCCGGGGCAAGAAAGCTTCGTCGGCGCTGGTCCAATGCCGATGCGCCACGGGCTGACGATGGGCGAAATGGGCCACTGGTTTATCGACCATTTCAAATTGGACGTCGCCTATCGCGTGGTCGAAATGCAGGGCTGGAAGCCCGAAAAGGCCCCCGGCTATGGCTGGCCAACCGATCGCATTTGGATCAACCCGTCGCCCAATGCGGCGGGCGTCAACATGGCGCGTGCCTATGCCGGAACGGTGATGATCGAAGGCGCCACCGTGAGTGAGGGCAGGGGCACAACCCGCCCGTTAGAAGTGCTGTTCGGCGCGCCCGACATAGATGCGGGCGCAGTTCACGCAGAAATGAAGCGCATCGCGCCCGACTGGCTGGAGGGCTGTTCTTTGCGCGAATGCTACTTCGAGCCGACCTTCCACAAACACCAAGGAAAGCTGTGCAATGCCCTGATGATCCACGCAGAAGGGCCGGATTACGACCACGCAAAATTCCGCCCGTGGCGGCTGCAAGCACTCGCGTTCAAGGCGATCCGCAACCTCTATCCCGATTACGATCTGTGGCGAGGCGAAGAGTTTAAGTACGAATACACCAATGATGTCCTCGCAATCGATGTGATCAACGGAGGCCCGAAACTGCGCGAGTGGGTGGATGATGCTAGCGCCAAAGCGGCTGATTTGGATGCAATTGCGGCGATGGATGAGGCTGCTTGGTCCGACAAAGCGCGTTCATTTCTAGCTTATTAGTTCGATGTTTCCGCTTCTGGGTGAAAGGCGGAACATCAGTCCTAGCTGTCCGGCTTCCAATCTGGTTGAGTAGCGAACGAGGTCACGTCGGCGTTGGGCTGATCCCAGCCAAGTCTATCTCGCTCAAAAATTATGACCTCGACGTCCAGTCCGCCTGCAGCGTCCATAGTCCCAAGTGTCAGAGTGAGATAGTTGGGTGATCGCGTGTTCGTTCCATAGATCGGACTGCCGCACTTTTCACAAGAAGCCTTCGTGACATCCGAGTTCTTGCTCGAGCTGTATACGAACCGTTTAAGGTTTCCTTTCACTTCGACGACATCGCAAGAAAACATCGCTCCCACCGAATGCCCCGTTCCGCTTGATCGCCGACACTCTTCACAGTGACACTGGGCGACCACCTTTGGCTGCCCGTAAGCAATGTACGTAACTTCGCCACACAGGCATCTTCCAGTCAGTTTCTGGTCCATTGTCATCTCATTAGGTAAAAAGCAGAATCACATTGACTGAAATGCTGGCAATTGGGTCGAATGTGGTCGCCTCAGATCCTCACCCATTCTTCCTAGTCAGCTCCCGCATCGCATCGTCCAGCCCGTCGAGGGTCAGCGGGTACATCCGGTCATTGACCAACTGCTTCAGCACCTTGGTGCTTTGCGAGTAGTTCCACTGCTTTTCAGGGACCGGATTGACCCACACGGTCGCCGGGTAGGTGTTGGCCACGCGCTGCATCCATGTTGCGCCGGCTTCCTCGTTCATATGCTCCACGCTGCCGCCTTGGTGGGTGATTTCATAGGGGCTCATCGCGGCATCGCCGACGAAGATCACTTTGTAGTCATGGCCGTATTTGTGGAGGATGTCCCAGGTGTTGGTCCGTTCTTGCCAGCGGCGTTTGTTGTCCTTCCATACGCCTTCATAAAGGCAGTTGTGAAAGTAGAAAAATTCAAGGTTTTTAAACTCGGTAGTAGCCGCGCTGAACAATTCTTCGACCAGTTTGATGAACGGGTCCATCGATCCGCCCACGTCGAGGAACAGCAGCAATTTGACCGCATTGTGCCGCTCTGGCCGCATATGGATATCGAGCCAGCCTTGCTTGGCTGTCCCGTCAATCGTCGCATCGAGGTCTAGCTCGTCGGCGGAGCCTTCCCGCGCAAAGCGGCGCAGGCGGCGCAGAGCCATCTTGATGTTGCGCGTGCCAAGCTCTCGTGTGCTGTCCAAATTCTTGAATTCGCGCTTTTCCCACACTTTGACGGCGCGCTTGTGTTTGCTTTCGCCGCCAATCCGCACGCCTTCTGGATTGTAACCCGAATTGCCGAAGGGCGAGGTTCCCCCGGTACCAATCCACTTATTGCCGCCCTCGTGTTTCTTTTCCTGTTCGGCGAGCCGCTTCTTCAGCGTCTCCATAATCTCGTCCCAATCGCCTAGCTTTTCGATCTCGGCCATTTCTTCCGGTGTCAGGAATTTCTCCGCGACGGCTTTCAGCCATTCTTCAGGGATATCGACGGCATCTTGCCCGTAATCGCTCAAAATACCTTTGAAGACCTTGTTGAAGACCTGATCAAACTTATCAATCAGCCCTTCATCCTTCACGAAGGTCGCGCGGCTGAGAAAATAGAACGCCTCAGGCGTTTGTTCGATCACATCGCGGTCTAACGCTTCGAGAAGCGTCAAATGCTCTTTGAAAGACGCCGAAATACCGGCTGCTCGTAACTCGTCGACAAAATCGAAAAACATCTTTGTGGCTCGCTTCAAATATGGGCCGCGTTGACGGCGTGCAGACCCTAGCAGTCACGCAGGGACAATTGAAAGCGCCGATTGCCTCTGCGCCGCTGGAACCACTTAAGTGTTAGGTAACCATATTGTTGCATAAGCCTAGCGATAGAAAATGGGGGCCTAGGCCAGATGAAGCATTCGGACTTTAACGATATCGATCGCCACTCGATTGACCGCATTCCAGAAAGTTGCGGCGAGGTGACGGTCGGCTGCGCCGATGTGGGCGGTATTGTGCAGGCGGTCATCGATTCTTCCGAAAAACTTCGCGCCGAACATGATGCGCTGCACGGTACGGTAACAGAGCTGGAGGCGGACCAGCGCAAAGTTGCCGAAGCGAGCGACGAGGCGCGTTTGTTGTCCGAAAGGGCGATCGAACGTCTAGGGCAGGGGACCAACCTCATCCAAACCTCGCTCGGCCAGATCACGGGCTTGCTCGAACTTGTCGAAACGCTGACCCAGCACGTAACCGGTTTTGCCGCCGCGATGGAACAGGTTAAGCGCAGCTCGCAAGATATTGAACAAATTGCGGAAACCACCAATATTCTGGCGCTCAACGCCACCATCGAAGCGATGCGTGCTGGGGATGCCGGACGAACGTTTGCGGTTGTGGCAAATGAGGTCAAAAGTCTGGCCGGTGATACCCGCCGCGCAACCGAAGAAATCGGCAAGACTATAGAATCGCTGGGTGAGGAAGCCGCCTCGGTAATATCCCAGATTGAGAATGGGGCGGAAGCGAGCAGAAACGCGAAAAATTCTGTCGGACAGATTGAAGAAACGATCAGCGGCGTTGCCGAACTGGTGGAAGAAGTTGACCGCCAGAATGATCAAATCGCGCGCGCAACCGGCACAATCAGCGGACATGTTCAGGCTGTGCAGAGCGTTTTGCATAGTTTTGACGGTGCCGCGATTGAAAATGAGAAAAAGCTGGAAAGCGCACATGGCCGGATGGAGGCGCTGGAGCTGACCGCCAGCAATATGTTCGACAATATTGTTCAGGCAGGGCTATCCCCGGCCGACAGCGCAATGGTCGAAAAGGCACAGGCCCATGCAAGAAAATTGGCAGAAGTCGCCGAAAAAGCATTGGCTGATGGCGATCTGACGATGGATACATTGTTTGACCACAATTACCGCTCCGTTGAAGGGAGCAATCCGCCGCGTTTCCGTACCGCGCTGAGCGATTGGGCAGATGAAAACTGGCGTCCTCTGATCGACGAGACTGTCTCTGATCCCGAAGTCAAAATGTGTTCACCTGCGGATATGAAAGGCTTTCTGCCAACCCATGTCAGCGACAGGTCACGCCAGCCAACAGGCGATATTGCCCATGATACGCAGTTCTGCCGTAATGGCCGGATCCTGCTTGATCTCATCGACCGCAAGGCGAAACAAAGCACCGCGCCCTTTATGATGGCGGTTTACCGTCAGGAAGGCGATGGCACGAAATATGACGTCGTTAGAAACGTCTATGTGCCGCTGATCATCAACGGCCGCCGCTGGGGCGATTCGGAACTGGCCTATACCTTCGACTGATCTGCGCTGACGAAAAACCGCAAGATCTATTTGCCCGACGGAATAACTATCGTCTGTTCACCCGCGGCGCCGGGTCTGACATCAAATGTCGAAATGGGCGATAATTTGCCCAGCAATTCGGCAATTTGCGCGGGCTTGGGCAGGCGGTTGAGGATCGGATAGACTTCTTCAGTAACACCATCGGAAACCGAAAGCATATATCCACGAGAAGGCTTTACCAGACCGCTGAAATTGACATTGCTGGCCTCGGCAGAAACACCCGCATCGCCGAATGCGATAAGGTAGGATTTTTCCGATTCATCGGCGCGGTACACACCATATTCCCACTTCGATGAAGGATCACGGCACCAAGTTTCTTTGGCTTCCGCGGCGCTGCCGCGTACAGCCTCGCGCGCGGCACCAACCGCGGCGCCGACCAGGATCGTGCCGACCATGTCATAACGATTGATCTTGGCGTTTTTACGGGTCTTGAGCTGCTGTGTGCAGTCTTCGATTTGCACAAATGCGGGCGCGGGCTGTTTGGCCGCATCCATGTCGATCTTTGCGATTATCGACATAAGCGTTTCATCCAAACCCTGCGGTGACAGGGTTCTGGAACTCATCCGAATTTTCAGCAGCCAGCCATCGTGATTGTAAATCGCCGCGCCGGTGCTGCGAAAACCTTCACCATTAATGCCCGCGACAACCCGGTACCCGCTATCGGCACCTGCCGCATTGGGCGGTGTGAAAGCGCCGCGTATGATTTGTTCCATATCCGCTTTGCCAAGCGCTGGATTGGACAGCATCACAGACGCCGCACGGTCCGCCCAAACGCCAACATTCGGACGGCCAGAACGGAAGACATAGATAGTCGCAATTGTCTGCGTTTCAGTATCTTCAAGCTGGACGCTGACATTATAGCCATCCTGATCATACCGATTGACCGCACCGCGAGAGAAGCTGCCGATTTCGCCGGCCACTTTCAATGTGCTTAGATCATGCTGCCACGTTCCCGCAGCGAGCGGGTGCGCCGACATTTCCTGCGCCATCATCGCGGCTGGTAGACCGGCGGTGATGGCAACTGAAAGCAGCGTTCGGATCAAGGCTGACGCCGCGACATAAAGGCAAGCCGTTCAAACAGCATCACGTCTTGTTCATTCTTCAAAAGGGCGCCGTGCAATGGCGGGATCGCCTTTGAAGGATCGCGGTCCTGCAACACTTCCAGCGGCATATCTTCGTTCAGCAACAGCTTAAGCCAGTCGAGCAATTCGCTGGTTGATGGCTTTTTCTTCAATCCGGGCACGTCGCGGATTTCATAGAACACATCCATCGCCTTGGTGACGAGGGTCTTCTGGATATCTGGATAGTGAACCTCGATGATAGAGCGCATCGTATCGTGGTCAGGAAACTTGATATAATGGAAGAAGCATCGGCGCAGAAATGCGTCGGGAAGTTCTTTTTCATTGTTTGACGTAATCACCACAATCGGGCGTTCTTTCGCCGTGATACGTTCCTGCGTTTCGTAAACGTCGAAGCTCATCCGGTCGAGTTCTTGCAACAGATCATTCGGGAATTCGATGTCGGCCTTGTCGATTTCGTCAATCAACAAAACGGGCAATTGATCGGAAGTGAATGCCTCCCACAATTTGCCCTTTTTGATATAGTTACGAATGTCGTGAACCCGCTCTTCACCAAGCTGACCGTCGCGCAGGCGCGCCACGGCGTCATATTCATACAGGCCTTGCTGCGCTTTGGTGGTCGATTTTACATTCCATTCGATCAGCGGCGCACCAACCGCCTTGGCAATTTCATGCGCGAGCACGGTTTTGCCCGTTCCAGGCTCACCCTTGACCAGTAGCGGACGGCGAAGCGTTACAGCGGCATCAACCGCGACCTTGAGATCATCGGTGGCAATGTAATCATCCGTGCCGTCAAAACGCTTGGGGGCGTCATTAGTCTTCGCGTCTGTCATGGGTTTTCCTGTGCAACTTTATTTGCGAGCGGGTTTAACGCCGCAAAAGGAAAGGGCAAGCCCAAGCTGACGCCAAATTAGGGCCCACGATGACACGGATTAAGTCGCGCCCCTTAACCGGCGGTTTGATGCCACACCGCCAGCAAGTCAGAATGCAAAGGGCAGCAGCCTCTGGCCCAGCTGGACGAGTGCAGCCTCGTCAACAGGGGCGTCTTTGTTGTTCCAGCTCATTGTCAGAATGTGCCAGCGCCCGGCTTCGTCCTGTAGAAACCATGTCAGATTGAGAACACCCGGTTCCGATCCGCCCTTAAATCCGACATATTGCCAATCATCGACCATGGTTTGCGGCAGCGCCGTGTTGACCGCCATGATCTGGCGTGCAGCGGGATCTTTCATGGCGGCAAACCGGCGCGCGACGTTTGCCAGGTCATGGCCATTTGCAAACCATTCCAGCGTATCAATCGCAGTCGGCTCTACAAAGCGAGGCGGCGTGATTAAATTGAGGTTGCCGCCGACATCATCCTCAAAATCCGCGAGGATAAATCGCCGTCCGGCCTGATCTGCGGCAATATATTTCGCCATATTGCCCGGGCTGCCTTTCAGCGCGAACATTTCCAGCGTGGAAAGAAAGGGCAATGTGCGGGCCGGGTTGGAATGGCCAAGAAGAACCAGTTCCGCTTCAACCGTATCGCGGCCCAACAGGCGAAGCAGCATATCGGTCGCGCTGTTGTCGCTGATGGAAATCATCATTGCGGCAAGCGTGTGCAACGTTAGCGGGGAACCATCTGGCCAATCCTGCAATTTTCCGCTGGGAAAAGATTTGCGGTCCAGTGTCACAACGTCGGACCATTTTCGTTCGCCATTCTCAATCGAACGGGCGAGGGCGGATAAAATATACAGTTTGAATGTGGAGCCAATTGCCGATTGGCGGTCTGCCTTCACCGAAAGGATCGGTTCCTCATTGCCGTCAAGCCGGGCAAACAACACGCTGACATCGCCCGAAAGCGAACCCAGATCGGCGTTGATCTTGGCTATGCTGTCATTCAGAGATTCAAAGGACAATAGCTGCAAACCGGCAATTTTGTTTGGTGCCGTCGGGTCCAATTGAATTTGCCCTTTGCCGATCGCATTTTCGAACCGAAAATCAACCGCGCCAGTGTAATTATCGTTTGGCCTTATGGCGGCAACGCCTTTCAAGGCGCCATATTGCGCGCTTTTCTGCGCAGCAATGGCCACAAGTTGCTGCCGCGACACCGCCGCGAGGAAAGACGGCGCAAAAACTTCCTCTGCCGCGCGTTCGCCATTTAACACTTCAGCAGCCTGATCAGCGCGCTGTTCCAGCAGTGTTTGCTGGGATTCTTGTGCCGCTGGTTGCCCCTGTGCCTGAACCGTCACAGGGGCAGCCAGCAATAAGATAGCGGCAACAATTCGGGTCAACATGATGTGTCCTTTCATTTCGTGTATCGCGTAAAAAGCTCAGACAAATAGGCGCAGCTATGCAGCCTCTTGATCCAATTCATTAATGCGTTTGGTCAGTGTTTTGGCGGCTTTTCGATTCAGCCAGCTGACGGCCACAAATGTCCCGCCTGCAATCACAATTGGCATAACAGTACCCGCAAGTGCCGCAGGCCAGCCAATTGTGCGGGCAGAATATTCCGCCATTGCCGCAAGGCAGGTGATAACACCGGGAACCAACGGCCCGATATACCAGCGATCAACCGTGGACAGCGCCCTTTGCTGGCGCACCAATTGCGAACGCATATGCATCCGGCAATCCACTTCGGGAGAACGCACTTCATTCGAAGCGACAGTATGAAGCTTATACATAACCGCACCGACACCAGCGATCATCACCAGACAGCCAAGCGCGACAAATAGTTCCCCTTCCGCCAATGTCAGCCAGCCAACCCATCCGAATGTACCGGCCAACAATATGCCGGTTACATATTCAATAATGTTACGGCGGCGGATTTTTCGTTCGAATGCCGTTGCACGATTGGCCATCATTTCAGGGTCTCCAAATTCGGCTTTGCTAAATTGTGTTCCCCAGTCAGGGATCGGCATATTATTCATGATCATCTCCTGAAATAGCGGGCTGGTCAAAGGCGCTGGTCAGCAGCGTTTTAATCCGGTGGATGCGGACGTTGGCCGCGCTAAGCGACAGTCCGGTAATATCGGCGATTTCCTGGCCCGATTGGCCTTCCAGCCACAGCAAGATCACTTGGCTATCAAGCGCTGGCAAATTGCGTATCAGCTGATGGATCCGGCTGATTGCATGGTTTTCAGCGGCCCGCGCTTCAGTATTTTCGGCTGCGGGCAGCTCTTCAATACTTTCAAGCGGCACCGGATTGGTCCGGCGTGCGGCGCGGTCGACATGGTCGGCGGCAACATTATGCGCGACCCTGTAAACCCAGGTTGAAAGGGCGCATTTGCCTGCAAACCGTTCAAAACTACGCCATAATTCGCAATGAATATCCTGCTCCAAATCGCGGGCCTTATCGGCATCATGTTCCATCGCATGGGCAAGCCGCGCAATCGCCGGGGCGAATTCGCTTTCCGCTTGTTTGTAGAGATCATCCTGTTGCGTGCTCATGGTCCTTTAGTGGACGGGGCGGATTATTTCTTACACGGCGGACGGAAATTTTCGTTTCTCTGCCCGCTAACACCGCAGCGAAGTAGATAGAGCTCCGGCGAAACATCCAATGGAGATTTGCCAATCCGACAGTGCATTGTCGGCCCGTGTCAAGCGGTGGTCGCCCGCCATGATATCGCCATTTTCATCACCATTTTGCGAGTGGGCATCCCGGTCAGGCATCGATCAAATCGCGGTCCATATCGCCCGCATTGTTCTGGATGAAGTTGAAACGATGTTCCGGATTTCGGCCCATCAATTGATCGACCAATTCTTTGACGATTGCGCGCTGTTCAAATTCTTGCGGCAGAGTGATGCGGATCAGGCTGCGGCTGTCGGGGCTCATCGTCGTTTCGCGCAACTGGGCCGGGTTCATCTCACCAAGACCCTTAAAGCGGCCGACTTCGACCTTTTTGCCCTTGAAAACAGTAGATTCAAGTTCGGCGCGGTGCGCGTCGTCGCGGGCGTAGCGGCTCTCTTTTCCGGCGCTGAGTTTATAAAGCGGGGGCTGGGCAAGGAACAAATGCCCTTTGCGAACGATTTCGGCCATTTCCTGAAAGAAAAACGTCATCAACAGCGTTGCGATATGCGCGCCGTCGACATCGGCATCGGTCATGATGATGATCCGGTCATAGCGCAGGTTGCCCGGGTCACAATCCTTCCGGCTACCGCAACCCATGGCGAGGAGTAGATCGGCAATTTCCTGATTGGCGCGGATTTTTTCTGCGGTTGCGCTGGCAACATTGAGGATCTTGCCGCGAATGGGCAGAATTGCCTGTGTTTTACGATTGCGCGCCTGTTTGGCGCTGCCGCCAGCAGAATCGCCTTCGACAATGAACAGTTCTGTTTCGCCGTCCCCTTCGCCGGAACAATCGGTCAATTTGCCCGGCAACCGCAATTTCTTGGCGCTGGTTGCGGTCTTGCGTTTGATTTCACGTTCTTGCTTGCGGCGCAGGCGCTCGTCCATCCGTTCCATAACCTCGCCAAGCAAGGCTTTGCCGCGGTCCATATTGTCGGTCAGGAAGTGGTCAAAATGGTCCCGCACCGCATTTTCCACCAAGCGAGCAGCTTCGGGCGAGGTGAGGCGGTCTTTCGTCTGGCTTTGGAATTGCGGGTCGCGAACGAACACGGACAGCATAACTTCGCCGCCGGTCATCACGTCGTCAGCCGAGATGTCTTTTGCTTTCTTGGTTCCCGTCAATTCGCCAAATGCGCGGAGCCCCTTTGTCAGCGCCGCGCGCATACCCTGTTCATGCGTGCCGCCATCGGGGGTGGGCACGGTGTTGCAATACCAGCTGGTCGAACCATCGGAATAAAGCGGCCATGCCATCGCCCATTCAACGCGGCCACAAGACTGGCCGGAATCGTCATCGGGAAAATCCTGATTTCCTGCAAAAGGTTCGGCGGTAACGCATTCGCGCTGGCCGATCTGTTCAGCCAGATGATCGGCAAGACCGCCGGGGAATTTGAACACAGCTTCTGCCGGGACATCTTCGCTGGTCAGGCTTTCAGCGCATTTCCACCGTATTTCCACGCCTGCGAAAAGATAGGCTTTCGACCGGGCCAGTTTGAACAGTCGATGCGGTTTGAATTGCCGGTCACCAAAGATTTCCGTGTCAGGCGTAAAGCTGACGGTTGTTCCGCGCCGATTGGGTGTTGGGCCAAGTTCTTCCAACTTGCCGATCGTTTCGCCTTTGGAAAAGCTTTGCGCATAAAGCTGTTTGTCACGCGCCACCTCGACCCTCGTGTCGCTGCTCAGCGCGTTGACAACACTGACGCCGACGCCGTGAAGACCGCCCGATGTTGCATAGGCCTTGCCCGAAAATTTGCCGCCCGAATGGAGCGTCGACAGAATAACTTCGAGCGTTGATTTCCCAGGAAATTTGGGGTGTTCGTCAACCGGAATGCCGCGCCCATTATCAGCAATTGTCAGGCGGTTGCCTTCTTCCAGACTGACTTCAATGCGCGAAGCGTGACCTGCGACAGCCTCGTCCATCGCATTGTCCAGCACTTCGGCGGCCAAATGATGCAACGCGCGATCATCGGTTCCGCCAATATACATCCCCGGGCGGCGGCGCACAGGCTCCAGCCCTTCAAGCACCTCGATTGAAGAGGAATCATAATCGCCGCTGGATGTGGGCGTACCGTCGAAAAGATCGTCTGACATAGCCGTGCTATAAGCCCCGCCTTTGCGGACTTACAAGCACGCGCGCCGCTTTATCGTCAGTCGCCAAACTTGCTGGGGGCTGCCGACACAATTACGACACGGCCATCCTGAATTTCGCGGACCTCCATCGCCCGTTCTACCAGACCGCGCCGGTTGAACCGGAACGCTCCGTCAAGGCCAAGGAACCCATCTTCACTCCGCAAGGCGCGGGTGGGGAATGTGCTGCCGATCCGCCAGTCTCTGGCCACGCGCAATGTCAGCAAAACGCTGTCATAGCCCAGCGTTGAAATCCGGTATGGCTGCCCGCCGAAACGGCCTTGGTAACTGTCAGAAAAACGCTTGAATCGTGCATCGGACACAGAAGAGAACAACATGCCCCGCATTGCGCTGGTCCGCGTTACGCCTGCTTCGCCGCTTAGCAATTCCGTGCCGATCAATTGGGTTGTGCCATTGCCAGCGGGCCGCAATTCTGCCGCCGCCAATGCGGCCAGACGCGCACCATCGGCAATCAATACGGTTTCAAACCCGCCGCGCTGTTTCAACCGCTGGGCGGCGCTAACAATCGATGTATTGCCGCGGGCATATGTTTCGGTTGCAACAACGCTTCCGCCAAATTTCGCTACGGCATTGGTCACCGCTGATCTGGCCGTATCGCCATACCCGCCCTCCGGCGCGATGACCGCAAAAGTGCTGGTGCCGCGTCCACGGGCAAATTCAATCGTTCGTTCGATTGACTGGCTGGGGATGTGCCCCATCACAAAAACATCCGGCCCCGCGACGCTGGTGTCGTTGGAATAGGATATCAGCGGAACATCTGCCGGCCGCGCTTCTGCAAGCACGGATGGAACATTGTTTGCCAAAAGCGGCCCCAGGATCAGCTTGTTGCCATCCGAAACGGCTTTTCTGGCGGCAGCGCGTGCGCCGCTGGCCGTGTCATAAGTTGTAATCCGCAAATTGCTGGCGTTGGTATCGAGCAATGCCATCGTCGTCGCATTGGCGATGGAATTGCCAACAAAGCCATTGTCGCCTGAAAGCGGGACCAGCAAAGCGATCCGGTGGCGTGTATCATCGGTGGGCAATCCGGTTGCGGTCGGTTCGGGCGTTGCGGATGGATCCGGCCCTTCTGCTGACGTTACCGGCCCCTTGGGGATCACCTGACACCCTGCGAGCAGGACCGATGCACCGATCATTGCCAATGTCCCGCGATTGAGACCAAAACCTGCCAAATTCATGCGCTTCATCCTTGCGAACACTGTTGTCGTTGGTCATGGACTGACGCAGTGACCTGCGAACCAACCCATGAACCCCTTGCACCTGGCCTCTATATCGTTGCCACGCCGATTGGCAATCTCGGCGATGTAACGGTGCGGGCGGCCGATGTGTTGAAGCGATCCGATGCGGTTGCATGCGAAGACACGCGCGTAACGGGCAAATTGCTAAAACATCTGGGCATTTCGAACCGCTTGTGGCGCTACAATGATCATAGTGATGCAAGCGAGCGGGAACGGCTGATTGCGGTAATGCGCGAACAGGCGGTTGCCTTGGTCAGCGATGCAGGAACGCCGCTGATATCAGATCCGGGGTACCGGCTGGTACACGATGCAAGGGCGCAGGGGATTGCGGTGACAAGCCTGCCCGGCGCCTGTGCTGCCATAACCGGACTGACATTGTCCGGGCTTCCCAATGACAGGTTTCTTTTTGCAGGATTTATCCCGAACAAACCGCTGGCCCGCCGGAAGGCATTGGAAGAACTTGCCGCCGTCGATGCTACGCTTATTTTTTACGAGACCGGGCCGCGTCTGGTTAAATCGCTTGAGGCGATTGCAGAAGTGTTGCCGGGCAGGACGGTTTCTGTCGCACGGGAACTGACCAAATTGCACGAAGAATGCCGCAGCGACGCCCCCGCCGCGCTTATCGAGCATTATACCCTGTCGCCGCCCAAAGGGGAGATCGTGTTGATGGCCGGGCCGCCGCCAGAACCAGATGCGAGTGAAATCGATACAGATGCGATGCTGCTGGGCGCGTTAAAAGACAACAAAGCGTCGCAGGCTGCCGGCATTGTTGCAAAAGCATCCGGCCTCGACCGCAAAATACTCTATGCGCGGGCGCTGGAGCTGCGCGGAAAATGAAGCGTCAATTGGCGGAGCGTAGCGGCCGTGACGGTGAACGCCGCGCCGCAACATGGTTGCGGCTGAAAGGCTGGTCCGTCCTTGGCGAGCGTGTGAAAACGCCGCAGGGCGAAATTGATCTGATTGTCCGGCGCGGCGGAATTATCGCCTTTGTCGAGGTCAAATGGCGCAGGAAAAAGGCCGATCTTGACCATGCAATCGACGAATACCGATTACAGCGTGTTGCGGCGGCGGCGGAATGCGTCGCGCATAAATATGCAGTAAGGGGCGAAGATATCCGGATTGATGTAATCCTGCTTGCACCCGGCAGCTTCCCGCACCACATCGTCAACGCATGGCAGCCATGATTATTTTCCGGCGCCGATAGATAGGAATTACGAATGACCCGCCGTGTAGCAGTTCAGATGGACCCGATGGAATCGGTCAACATTGCGGGCGATTCCAGCTTCGCCTTGATGTTGAGCGCGCAGGAACGCGGTATGGAAGTTTGGCACTATGACGTGTCGACACTGGCCTACGAAACAAACGAGGGCGTGAACGGTTTGCTGACCGCCCACGCCGCGCCGGTCACCGTCCAGCGCGTTAAAGGCGATCATTTTACGATGGGGGAACGCCGCCGGATCGATCTTGCAAACGAGATTGACGTTATTTTGATGCGTCAGGATCCGCCATTTGACCTTGGATATATCAGCGCGGCCCTGCTGCTAGACCGGCTGAAAGGCCGCACGCTGGTCAGCAATGATCCGCGAGAGGTTGTTAATGCACCGGAAAAAATGCTGGTACTCGATTATGCGCGCTTCATGCCGCCAACACTAATCGCGCGCGAAGTTGGCGATGTGCAGCGTTTTCAGGAAAAACACGGCAGCGTGGTGGTGAAACCGCTGCATGGAAATGGCGGCAAGGCGATCTTCAAAATTGGCGAAGACCGGACAAACACGTCAGCCCTGTTTGAAATGTTCAACCAGACTTGGCCCGAACCGCATATGGTGCAGCCGTTCCTTCCTGAAGTGAGTGAAGGGGACAAGCGTATCGTGCTGGTCGATGGTGAGTTTGCAGGCGCAATTAATCGCAAACCGGAGAAGGGTGAATTTCGTTCAAACCTGGCGCAAGGCGGTTATGCCGAGGCGGCTGGCCTGACAGCGCGGGAAGAAGAAATTTGCGCCGCAATGGGGCCTGAATTGAAACGGCGCGGATTGGTATTTGTTGGTATTGATGTGATCGGCGGAAAATGGCTGACTGAAATAAACGTGACATCGCCCACAGGGATTGTTGCCATCGATCAATTCAATGGAACCGATACCCCTGGCAAAATCTGGGATGCGATAGAAGCGCGGCTTTAACCGGTTTTGTCGCGTGGGTGGGCGCTGCGATATGTGTCTAACAGCGTAGCGGCATCAACCTTCGTATAAATTTGTGTGCTGCCAAGGCTGGCATGGCCTAGCAGTTCCTGAAGGCTCCTTAGATCAGCCCCCGCGCTCAAGAGATGGGTTGCAAAACTGTGGCGCAGAGCATGCGGGGTTGCTGTTGCGGGAAGGCCCAAGGCGATCCGCGCCTTGGCCACCGCCTTTTGCACCATGCCTTGATTGAGCACGCCGCCGCGGACACCTTTGAAAAGCGCGGCATCCTTTTTGATCGGCCACGGACACATTTTGACATATTCGGCCACCGCATCGCGGATAAGCGGGATCAGCGGCACAACGCGCTGTTTGCCGCCTTTGCCTGTAACCACCAAACTATCGCCAAACGGCAATTCTGATCCGGTTAGCGAGAGCGCCTCGGCTATCCGCATTCCTGCACCGTAAAGCAGCAGCAACACGGCGCGGTCCCTTGCGCCGACCCAATCGTCAGCCGCCATTTCATCGACGGTCTCGGCCAGATTGGTTGCCTCGTCCGGTGTGACAGGGCGGGGCAGCCCTTTCTTGATACGCGGACCGCGCATTCGCGGCGGTGCGGTGTTGGCGGCCCCGATTTGCTCGCGGGCGAATTTAACGAATGCCTTGATTGCGGAAAGTTCGCGTGCGGTGGAAGAATTGCCTAATCCGTCGCTCCTCCGATCAGCCAGATGGGCGCGTAACCGTGTGCCTTCGATCACCGCGATATCGCCCCAGCTTTCCAACGCGCATCGTTCGATCAGTAGATTGGCGGCGGCGATATAGGCCCGCACTGTGTTGGGCGAACGCCTGCGGCCCTGCTCAAGATGGCTGCGCCATTGTCCCAGAAGATCAGCCTTGGTCACGGCGAAACCAGTTCGGTTTTGACAATTTCACCAAGCAATCCGTCAAGCACGGGCATCCCCCGTGCTGTCAGGCCAATGCGGCCTTTTTCCGCCCACGCCAGCCCCAAATCCTGCATCAGCTTAAACCGCTGCGCGTCGATCATATCTGCCGTGCGGAAGCCAAACCGTTCCCCAAACTGGGCAGCGTTGATACCTTCCGCCAATCTCAATCCCATCAGCAAACCTTCTGAGGCTTGCTCTGCAAGGTCGAGCGAACGCGTTTCCTTGATCCCGTGTCCTGCGGATGCGACTTGATCGAGCCAGTTTTCAGGCTTTTTGTGCCGTAAAGTTGCCTTGCCGCCACGCCTGCCATGCGCGCCCGGTCCGATACCGATATAGTCCTGATAACGCCAATAGGTCAGATTGTGACGGCTTTCCTGCCCTTCGAAAGCATGATTGCTGACTTCATAAGCGGGCAATCCGGCCGCGGCGGTCAATTCCCGTGTTACCTCGAACAGATCGGCCGACGGGTCATCATCAAGCGGCGAAAATACCCCGCGTCGGACATCGGTGGCAAAGCGTGTGTTCGGTTCTATCGTCAATTGATAAAGCGACAGATGGTCCGTCCCAAATCCCAAGGCCCGGCCAAGTTCGGATCGCCATTGCCCCACTGTCTGACCGGGTCTGGCATAAATCAAATCGAAGCTGACACGTTTGAACGCATTTTGTGCGATTTCCAGCGCGGCCAGACTTTCCTCAACCGAATGCAGACGGCCCAGAAATGCCAATTGATCATTGTCCAGCGATTGCAGCCCCAGCGATATTCGGTTCACGCCGGCCAGGGCCAAATCGGAAAACTTCGCCGCCTCGACCGAGGAGGGATTGGCTTCGAGGGTGATTTCAACATCGGGCGCAAAGCCCCATTTCTGCGCCGCATGTTCGATCAGCCCCGCGACGAGCGATGGCGGCATCAACGACGGCGTCCCCCCGCCAAAGAAGATTGACGTCAACGCTTCTCCGCCCGCCAGTTCAGCCTCAAAATCCATATCCGCGATCAGCGCATCTTGCCACGCCGCGTAATCAACCCCGTCACGGACATGGCTGTTGAAGTCGCAATAAGGGCATTTCTTCAGGCAAAACGGCCAATGGATATAGAGTGCGCGAGCCATTGCGCTGCTTTAGCCGCCGAATTGTTCCGCGACCAGCTTGGCAAAGGCATCGGCGCGGTGGCTGATCGCGTGTTTTTCAACCGGATCGATTTCGGCAAAAGTCTGTTCGCGGTCAGCAGGCACGAAAACGGGGTCGTAGCCAAAGCCCAGCTTGCCGCGTGGGGGCCAAGTTAAAGCCCCGTCAATCCGGCCTTCATAAATGGCATGGTCCCCATCAGGCCAAGCAATCGCCAATACGCAGGAAAACCACGCATCACGCGGCGCATCAGGGCCTTTTTGGGCAAGCATGCCTTCAACCTTGCCCATTGCCATATACCAATCGCGGCCTGCGCTGCCTTCAAACCATTGCCGTTCTGCCCAATCAGCGGTGTAGACGCCCGGGCGGCCATCGAGCGCCGCAACAGACATCCCGCTATCATCAGCAAGTGAAACAATGCCCGATGCCTCTGCCGCGGCACGCGCCTTGATCAAAGCGTTTTGGACGAAAGTTGTCCCCGTCTCGGGCGGCTCTGGCAGGCCTAGCGATCCGGCAGACAGGCATTTCAGGCCGTGCGGCTCCAGCAAAGCCGAAATTTCTTTCAGCTTTCCCGCATTATGGGTAGCAATAACCAGCGAGCCGGAGCCAAGACGCCTATTCACGCAAAAGCACTCATTTTACCGCTGCAAGCTGTGCTGCAAAGATACCGTCACAACCGATATTGGCGAGTCGGAGCAGACGCAATAGGCCTTCCTCATCATAGGTTGCGCCTTCTGCGGTTGCTTGAACTTCGGCGATCTGACCGCCTTCAATCAGCACAAAATTTGCATCGGCATCTGCATCGCTATCTTCGGGGTAATCCAGATCGAGGACCGGCGTGCCTTTGTAGATACCGCAGCTGATCGCCGCGACCTGCGCGGTGATTGGATCATGCGTGATCAGGCCCTGTTTCATCAATGAGTTAACCGCGAGGCGCAGCGCAACCCAAGCGCCCGAAATAGAGGCTGTTCGGGTGCCGCCATCGGCCTGAATTACATCGCAATCCAGCGTGATCTGGCGTTCGCCCAGCTTCTTCATATCAACAACGGCGCGCAAGGAACGTCCGATAAGCCGCTGAATTTCCTGCGTCCGGCCGCTTTGCTTGCCGCGCGCAGCCTCACGGCTGCCGCGCGTATGCGTTGCGCGGGGCAGCATCGAATATTCGCCCGTCACCCAGCCTTCACCTTTGCCGCGCAGCCATGGCGGAATCCGTTCTTCAACACTGGCAGTGCACAGCACGCGCGTATCCCCGCAGCTAATCAGGCAGGAGCCTTCCGCGTGCTTGGTGTAACCGGTTTCGATAGTGATAGCGCGCATTTCGTCGGGCGCACGGCCAGATGGTCTCATAATATGTCCTTTATCTGTTAGTTGCAGCCCCGTTAAGCGGTTGGGGCTTGAGGCTGCAAGAGGAGTGAGTAGATTGCACACTGGAGATTTGCCGAATCCATGACCAATTCGCCCGTATCTGAACTGACTGACCGTGCCCGCGAGATTTTCCGTCTGGTGGTGGAAGGCTATCTGACTGACGGGCAGCCCGTTGGTTCAAAGGTGCTGGCAGGCGATACCAGCATCAATCTGTCGCCAGCATCTATCCGTTCGGTTCTGGCTGATCTGGAAGGTTTAGGCCTTCTTGCCGCGCCGCACACAAGCGCGGGCCGAATGCCCACCGAAACGGGTTTGCGCTTGTTTGTCGATGGGATGATGCAAGTTGCCGAGCCAACACGGCAAGAACGCGCCGCGATAGAACAACGCCTGACCGAACCGGGGCCGATCGAGCAGGCGCTGGAGGCGACAAGTTCATTATTGTCGGACATTTCGGGTGCTGCGGGCATGGTGATGGTCCCGCAGCGCGAGGCACGTTTGCGGCAATTGAGTTTGGTTTCATTGTCGCCTGATCGCGCATTGGCGGTAATTGTGGGTGAGGATGGGCAGGTTGAAAACCGCGTTTTGGAATTGTCGGTCGCCGTTGATCCGCAATCACTTGAACAGGCGTCAAACTATATCACCGCGCGTTTGGCCGGGCGGACCCTCACCGAAGCCGCCGCCATAATCCGAACGGAGGTGGCATCGGGCAAAACGGCGCTGGACCAAGCCAGCCAAGACCTCGTCCAGCGCGGTCTGGCGGTATGGTCGGAAGATACCGCGCAAAGGCCCGTGTTGATCGTGCGCGGACAGGCCAATCTGCTTGATGAGGCTGCGCTGGAAGATCTCGAACGGGTCCGCTCATTGCTAGATGATCTGGAAAACAAGCAATCGGTCGCAGGACTGCTGGAAGATGCACGGGAGGCAGAAGCCACGCGCATATTCATCGGTGCAGAAAACAGGCTGTTTGCCCTTTCAGGTTCTTCGGTAATCGCATCACCTTATCGTGATCGCGAAGGAAAAGTCGTTGGTGTTTTGGGTGTGATCGGCCCGACGCGGTTGAATTACGCACGCGTCGTCCCCATGGTTGATTTCACAGCGCGATCTTTGGGGAAACTCATCGGTTAGCATAGGCATATCTACCAAGATGGCATCGACCAAGATGGAACAATTTGAATGATGGATAATGACAAGCCGGAACCCAAGGGTTCCGACACAAAAGACCAAGCCGCTGAAGAAGAACTGAAGGGCGTGCCCGAAGAGTTTCTTGAAGATGGCGACGAAGACGGCGATGACGAGGTCAGCGTTGAAGACGCGCTGGCCGAACTGCGCAATGATTTGGAAGGCGCAAAGCAGGAAACACTTTACGCCAAGGCTGAAACGCAAAACGTCCGCCGCCGGATGGAGAAAGATATCTCCGATGCGCGGGCCTATGCCGCGACCGGTTTTGCACGTGATATTCTGTCGGTTGCCGACAATCTTTCCCGCGCTATCGATTCGGTTCCGCAGGATTTGCGCGATGACGACAAATTCAAAGGGCTGGTCGCGGGCATCGAAGCCACGCAGCGTGAACTTGAAAAGGTATTCGGCCAGCACGGCATTACCCGCATTGCATCGATGGGCCTGCCACTTGATCCCAACCAGCATCAGGCGATGATGGAACTGCCCAGCGATGAACATGCCCCCGGCACAATCGTGCAGGAAATGCAGTCAGGCTATATGATCAAGGATCGTTTGCTGCGTCCGGCAATGGTCGGCGTGGCAAAGAAGCCTGACTGAGGCGGCGGTTTAGACATGGCAAATTTCGTCACGCGGCTGGAATGTTCTTACACAGGTGAACATTATGCCGCGGGCGAATTGCACAATCTGTCGCTGGCGGGAAAACCGCTGATTGTTCGCTATGATATTGGTGAAATTGGCAAGGCGGTTTCACGCGGCGATATTGCGGCGCGGCCCGCCGATATGTGGCGCTGGCGCGAATTGCTGCCGTATGGAAAATCGGCAGATATTGTCAGTTTGGGCGAGATTGAAACACCGCTTATTCCTATTCCCAAATGCGCTGGCCCCAATGTTCGGGTAAAGGACGAGGGGCGGCTACCAACCGGATCGTTCAAGGCCCGCGGGTTGGTTATGGCCGTTACCATGGCCAAGGCGCTGGGCGTGACGCGCATCGCCATGCCCACAAACGGCAATGCAGGAGCCGCGCTGGCAGCCTATGCCACGCGATGCGATATCGAAACGATTGTTTTCTGCCCGTCAGATACGCCCGAAATCAACATCCGCGAAATCGCGATGCAAGGCGCGCGGGTCTACCGCGTGAACGGATTGATCGATGAATGCGGTGCGATTGTTGCAAAGGGCGCAGCCGAAGGGCGCTGGTTCGATTTTTCAACGCTCAAAGAACCCTATCGGATCGAAGGCAAGAAAACGATGGGTCTGGAACTGGCCCTTCAGTTTGGATGGACCTTACCAGACGCCATTTTTTACCCCACCGGCGGCGGAACCGGCTTGATCGGTATGTGGAAGGCGTTCGATGAACTTGAACAGCTAGGCTGGATCGGATCACAGCGGCCCAAAATGTTCGCCGTTCAGGCCGAAGGCTGCGCGCCGATCGTCAAGGCATTCGAATCGGGCGATGAACATGCCGAACGCTGGGAAGGTGCACATACTGTTGCAGCGGGCATTCGTGTGCCCAAAGCCGTCGGTGATTTCCTGATCTTGCGCGCAGTGCGCGAAAGCGGCGGCAAAGCAATGGCGGTCAGCGAAAGTGACATCGTCCGTGCAACGGGGGACTGCGCCAAATTGGATGGACTTTTGATCTGTCCCGAAGGCGGGGCCACATTGGCGGCTTGGCGTAACGCCGTAGAGCAGGGATTGATTGCCAGTACCGACAGCGCATTATTGTTCAACTGTGCCGCGGGCCTCAAATATCCGATGCCCGATCATTCCAGTACGCTCGATCAAAACAGCCTGCCCGATCTGGCGGATTTGTGAAAACCAGCTGATTCTTCGGTTGGTTTCCCACACGCAATCGGCTGTGTTATGCCGTTTTTGAAATCAAGAGAGCCAAAACCTAAAGAGTTAAAGGGCTCCGAAACGCCCGGGTCGCTTGCTAGGATGAGGGCAGGTGAATGAAGAAAAATTACATTATATTGATCGTCTTGGGCTGTTTGAGCGCCTTTATCGGCCTTATTCTGGCCGCGGTATTTTACGCCACAAGCGGCATCACCGATACGGCGGATGAATTTTTCGCATCGGCGCGTCAGGGGGACTACGCGGCAGCCCACGGTTTAACGTCCCAATCGCTTCAGAATGAATGCTCTGTCGATCGGTTGACCGGATATCTGGAAGAAAACGGGCTGAATAAGGTGGTCGATACAAGCTGGTCCTCGCGCTCGGTAAAAAACGGTGAGGGCGAACTAGCCGGTTCGCTTGAAATCGAATCTGGCGGCACAATTCCCATTGTGATCAAGCTGGTGAGCGAAGGCGATGTTTGGAAAATAAACTACATGGATGTTGAACAAGCGGGCCTCAAAACATCGGGGAAATCCGCAAAGCAGGCCACCAATGGCCCCGTTCCAGAGCCAGCAGTTGTGCTCAATCTGGCGCGGTTTCATACCGGATTATGGGCCGAAGCCGTTCGGCGCAATGATTATGAATATTTTGCCGAATTCTGGCAGGGGATTGATGCCGCAGAATTGAAAGAGGCATTTTCAGAAACGCAATTTACGGACGAGGAACTGAAACAATTCGAAGTGGCCCGCCCAACGGTCAACAGCGCGGAAATTCTGGACAATGGCAATCTGGCGATAGAGGCGGAATTTGACATTGAAACACAATCAATCCGGACGCGATATCAGTTTGCCAAATCAGACGGTGAACTGCGGGATTGGGAAGTAGCAGGCCTTAACGTGGATTTCCGCCGCAACTGACCAGCTTAGTCAGCCCCTTCGGCACCGGGAAAGTTCACCAGCAAATCATAGGCTGATTTGTCCGGCGCACCGGCCACCCCAACATTGTTACGCAGCAGAAATGCATGCTTCACAATCTCTGCCTGTTGTTCGATACCGTATTGCTGGAGCGGCCAACCCGGCTTCAAGCTATAATGATAGGGCGTCCAAGGCATACGGTTGAACACCAGCCACCAACTGCCCTTTTTTTGCGCCTGCCAGACATGCACCATTTCATGGATGAAGAACCCTCGGCGGAAAAGGCTCTGCTTTGAAAAATCATCGCAATAGGCGCTGCCCATAGGGTGAAAGTGGATATGGCCGCGCGGGGCCATAGTCACCGTGCGCGGTTGAAAAGGAAACCATTTTTTCCGGCGCAGTTTGACGGCTGAATAGTCTATGGCATCGCCAAACACGCTTCGGGCAAGGATGATTTCACCAGGGGTGAGGCTCCGCTCACCGCCGATAGGGCAAAATCCATCCTCGCTCGAAACAGGGTCGTTCAGCGTACTTCCCCGGCTCCTAAAATGTCGGCAATGACGGTTGTCTTGTCACCCGAATCCATAATCAAGGTGACTTCGGTTTTGCCGCCTGCGGTCAATTCCGGCGACACATTCATTGCCATCACATGGCGTCCACCCGGTTCAAATGCGATCTTTGCGCCTTTGGTCAGTTCAAGCGGCTGCATTTTGATCATCTGCACTTTGAAATCTTTCTCTCCATATTCGTGCATCATTGCCATGTCCGATCCTTCAACGAACACCGCCGATAGCGTCGGGTTTGCATCGCCATCATAGGACAGGTCGAAATAGACCACCGCAGGATTGCCCGACACCGCTGGCAAAATCATGCGCGCATTTTCAACGGTCAAGCCCGCCACGCCTTCGGGATTGGCGGGGGCTTCCTGTTCCTGCGAACCACAGGATGAGAGAGTGATTGCAGAGGCTGACAGAGCAATTGCTGCAAAATACCTTAGTGTCACGCGAATTTCTCCTAAGTTGATTTGTGCGAAATCTAGCTGCCCCAATCCCTTGTGCCAACCAAAACCGCACCTATATCGCATCCAGAAATCGAGCTGCCGATCTGTTCTGCCGGTCACGGAGGGCAAAGGTGCAGCGTCCAACATTAAGCATCAAGTGGGGAATCCATGGCTAAAGTAATCGGTATCGACCTCGGCACCACCAATTCATGTGTTGCGGTTATGGACGGCGGAAAGCCGAAAGTTATCGAAAATTCGGAAGGCGCGCGCACCACGCCGTCGATCGTTGCATTCACCAAAGACGAAGAGCGTCTGATCGGTCAGCCTGCCAAACGTCAGGCAGTGACCAATCCGGACAACACTCTGTTCGCGATCAAACGCCTGATCGGCCGCCGGTTCGATGATCCCTTGACGAAGAAAGATATGGGTCTGGTCCCGTATGATATCGTCAAAGGCAAAAACGGCGATGCTTGGGTCAAGGCAGGCAGTGAAGATTACAGCCCCTCGCAAGTATCCGCATTCATTCTGCAAAAAATGAAAGAAACAGCCGAGAGCTATCTTGGTGAAACAGTGACGCAGGCGGTTATCACCGTTCCGGCTTACTTTAACGATGCCCAGCGTCAGGCCACCAAAGATGCGGGTCAAATCGCTGGTCTTGAAGTTCTGCGGATCATCAACGAGCCGACAGCCGCTGCGCTGGCATATGGTATGGACAAGGACGATGGCAAAACCATCGCGGTCTATGACCTTGGCGGCGGTACATTTGACGTTTCGGTTCTTGAAATCGGTGACGGCGTATTTGAAGTGAAGTCGACCAATGGCGACACGTTCCTTGGCGGTGAAGATTTCGACAATGCGATTGTCGAGCATTTGGCTGAATCCTTCAAAAAGAAGGAGAACATGGATCTCAAGACAGACAAACTTGCACTGCAGCGCCTGAAAGAAGCCGCTGAAAAAGCCAAGATTGAACTGTCCAGTTCGCAAACAACCGAAGTGAACCTGCCTTTCATCACCGCACGTATGGAAGGCGGCGCGTCCACCCCATTGCACTTGGTGGAAACGATCAGCCGTTCGGACCTTGAAAAAATGGTTGGCGATTTGATTAAGCGCACGCTTGAGCCTTGCAAGAAAGCTTTGGCAGATGCCGGCCTCGACAAAGGCGGCATCGACGAAGTGATTTTGGTTGGCGGTATGACCCGTATGCCCAAGGTTCGCGAAGTTGTTGAAACCTTTTTCGGCAAGAAACCGCATACTGGCGTGAACCCTGATGAAGTCGTTGCCATGGGCGCGGCCATTCAGGCCGGTGTTTTGCAGGGCGACGTTAAAGACGTTTTGCTGCTCGACGTAACGCCGCTTTCGCTTGGCATCGAAACGCTGGGCGGTGTGTTCACCCGTATGATCGACCGCAACACAACGATCCCGTCGAAGAAATCGCAGACATACTCGACCGCTGAAGACAATCAGCAGGCCGTGACGATCCGCGTATTCCAAGGCGAACGGGAAATGGCTGCCGACAACAAGATGCTCGGCCAGTTTGATCTGGTGGGTATCCCCGCTGCACCGCGCGGTGTCCCGCAGGTGGAAGTGACTTTTGATATCGACGCCAACGGCATTGTGAATGTCTCTGCCAAGGACAAAGGCACCGGCAAAGAACAGCAGATCCGTATTCAGGCATCTGGTGGTCTTTCGGACAATGACATCGATCAGATGGTCCAAGACGCTGAGAAGTTCGCTGAAGAAGACAAGAAGCGCCGTGAGCAGGCAGAAGGCCGCAATCAGGCCGACAGCCTTGTCCATGCGACTGAAAAGCAGCTTGAAGAGCATGGCGACAAAATCAGCGCCGATCTGAAGTCTGAAGTTGAGGCTGCTTTGGCCGAAACCAAGACCGCTCTTGAAGGCGAAGATCTTGATGCCATCACTGCCAAGTCTGAAGCATTGACAGAAGTCGCCATGAAAATGGGTCAGGAAATCTACCAGCAGGAACAGGCCAACGCCGGTTCTGAAGGCGGAGACGCTGGCGATACTTCGGCTGATGATGCAGGTGATGACGAAGAAGTCGTCGATGCGGAATTTTCCGAAGTGAACGAAGAAGACGAAAACAAGGGCTGATCGCCTGATGGAAACCATGGCCGCAGCTGATGCGCATTACCCGTTAACGCGCATCAGCTGCGGTTAGGTTTGGGAAGAGCTCAATGTCTTCGACCGAAATCGATTTTTACGAACTGCTCGAAGTCACCCGTGATGCGGATGACCGGACGATCAAATCTGCCTATCGTAAATTGGCGATGAAGTTTCATCCGGACCGCAATCCGGGCGATGCCGATGCAGAGGCGCAGTTTAAGGCCGTTGGCTCGGCCTATGAATGCCTGAAAGACCCGCAAAAACGCGCAGCCTATGACCGGTTTGGCCACGATGCCTTTCAGCAAGGTATGGGCGGCGGCGGTTTTGGCGGCGGCCAAGGCCAACAGGGTGACTTCGGCGATATTGGCGATATTTTCGAAACAATCTTCGGCAGCGCATTTGGCGGCGGCGGTGGACGCCAGCAGGCCCGCCGCGGCGCCGATCTTCGTTACGACATGGAAATCGGCCTCGAGGACGCATTCCACGGCAAGAAAACCGAAATTGAAATCGAAGTCTCACAAGGCTGCGACACCTGCAACGGAACTGGTGCAGAGCCGGGTACGGGTTCGCGGGGCTGCAACCTTTGCAATGGTCACGGCAAAGTCCGCGCCAAGCAGGGGTTTTTCGTGGTCGAACGGCCATGTCCGACATGTCACGGTCGCGGCGAAGTGATCGAAAGCCCCTGCCGCGCCTGCGAAGGTGAGGGTAGGGTCGATCTACCGCAGAAATTGGAAGTCGACATACCCGCAGGGGTCGATACAGGCACACGCATCCGCCTGACAGGCAAGGGGGAAGCTGGTCCAAGAGGGGCCCCGGCGGGCGACCTCTACATCTTCATTCATATCCAGGAACATAAGGTTTTCGCGCGCGAAGGCACAACGCTGATCACCCGCGTGCCGATCAGCTTTACCACCGCCGCATTAGGGGGTTCGGTTGAAATCCCTGATCTGGACGGGGACAGCAACACGGTCGACATCCCCAGTGGCATTCAGTCAGGCAAACAGCTTCGCATTCGCGGTGCTGGTATGCCGGTACTTCAAGGGCGTGGGCGCGGTGATTTGGTGACCGAAATTATCGTAGAAACACCGACCAAGCTGACCAAAGATCAAAAGGAAATTCTCCAGCAATTCCGCGATACGGAAACAGGTGAAGAATGCCCCGAAAGCCGCAGCTTTTTCGACAAGTTGAAAGACGTTTTTTGAGCTGAGCCGAAGCCGGTTTCTTGGCCAGCCCGACGAACAGCGCTTTTTCGGGGTCACAGCGGCTAAGCCAACCGTTCCAAAACCTCTTGCCTGATTGTATTTAACAGTTCCGGATCGCTTGTAAGCCGGTCTTCTTCCTCGTCCAGAATTGCCAGAAAGGCTTGCCGTTTAAAGCGGTTGCTTTCGCTTTCATCCAGCGGCCTATCCGCAGTCGAGCAGACCAGATCGATCATGCGTTCTGCACCGTGCAATCGGCCCCACAAATAATCATTCTCGCGGTAAGCGCGGCTGAAAAACGCACCAAAATTGTAGAATTCCGTGCCGCGCAATGTGTCACGCGTTCCGCCTTCGCGGATGGACCGCGCATCGTCGGGCGAAATACGGTCGACCTTAACCGGATTAAATTCGGTCAGCCCTTCGTTACGCATCAGTGTTAGCGTTGCGACATCGTAAAATGGGAAGCCGAGATAGGTCAGCAACATTCGCCGCCTAAGGTTCTGCGGCATATCCTCCATGGCATCGGCCAGCATATGTTCGGCTTTTTCATCGATAGCTGGAAGCAGGCGCTTTTTATCCAGCGCCATCAACACCGGGCCGGGATGCCGCAACACATCATTTGCCAGTAGGGAGAAATCCGGCCCCAGCGTGTCGGCGCTTTCCTGATCAAAATATAACGCCATGATCGCATAGATGGCCTTGCGCGCATCCTCCAAAGCCTCGTCAGAAATTTCCGGATCAGCCTCCCAATCGCGCGCCGAACGCCGTGCCAGCAATCGCAAACGGCGGACACGAAAGCCCAGATCATGTGCCCGGAAAAACTTGATTGCCTCCTCACTGGCGCCGCCATCAGGATTAGACAGCCTGACCAACCCGCGCTTCTCAAGCTCGGCATAAAAAGCTGCTGCAATTGGCACTGCGTCAGTTAGTCCTGAATCCGGCGCGGCCTCGTGCGTCAACTGAGCCAGCTTTTCGACAATGCCGGTGAATTTTGCCTGAGCATAGGAATTAAAGGCAAAGCCCGATCGTTCTGCAGCGGCCTGCTGCGCCTTGTTACGCCAGGCAACAAGTCGTTTGGGCGTCGGCTTGTCCAGAAACAGCGTGCGGCCAAACAGTTTTTCGACCACGGCTTCAACCTCGGGCCGCAGCCCTGCAACCATTCGCTGCACAGCCTCTGCCTCGCGCGATTGTTGCTCCAACTGTTCCAGATTATCGCGGATTGGCTGTTCACGCGGAATGGCAGAGATTGACCCCAAAATCGCCGCAAAAAACCCAACCGGCTTGGCGTCTGCAGCATGTTTGCCCGATCCGAAACGGTCAGGCCGTGGGTCAATATATACAAACCGCCGGTCAACTTCGCGCTGTGCCGGCCGCCCTTCAAGCGCAGCCATAGCCGCGCCAAACGGCGCATTGACCAGCACCGATCCATCAACCAGCGACACGGTTTCCTCGCTGCCGTTTCGCTTGTGCGCAGGCATAATCCGCATAAGAAAATCATCGCGGCCCAGCCATGCGGTGCAATTGCGCTCAGCCAGCTTGTCGATCTCAGAAAGGCAAAGCGGCGGAAAAGCACCGGGAAAACTCGCCGTCGCACGCGCTGCAAAAGTCAGTTCGAGTGGGTCCGCCAATGGCTGGCCAGGCTCCGATGGGACGCGTGAACGGAAACCAATAGGCATCCGATGTTCGGTTTCTTCAACAATTGGCGGGCTGTTTAGCCGCAGCAATTCCAAATGGCCCCGGAAATCCGTTGCGGTGACCGAAAGGTCGATGGGATGGCGCGGGGGCAGCAATGGGGTGCCCGTTGGCGCATCGCGCATTGCGGTCAATGCATCGTTCAAAAGCTTGGAAAAACCGAAACCGGAAAAAGGCGGTTCAAACCAGCGTCCACGTATAAGATTTGAAACTTTCTGGCGCACTTCGGACCGTGTTTCTGGCGCAACGCTTTCAGAAACGACATTGCCGGGCCGTTTCAAAATCCAATTGGCTATGGGCTGGGCCCAGAATTTGGCAAATCGCCACATTGGCCGCGCGTCAGGATCGACAAGCGCATAAACATCCGCACCTTCCAGCCACAGATCGGTCAGCGGTTCCAGCGATTGGCCCGAATGGATAGACTGGGCGAGAAAAACGGCATTGATCCCGCCCGCGCTTGCACCGGTCAGAATATCAGGCAGGACACGTAGTTTGAGGCCTTGCTCTTTCTCGATTTCTGTCAGCAAGTCCCGATAAACGCCCTGTATTCCACCGCTACGTTCAGCATTTGCGTGGAAGGCGCTGCTTGCGCGGGCAAGTTTCCAAATTTCCTTGGTGACGCCGTGCATATACACTGCAAGACTTACCCCGCCGTAGCAGATCAGCGCAATACGGAGTTCCTTCTGCCTCATCCCGCATCTCTGCCGAGAAAATTCGATCTTGGCAATTGCGTTCTATCTATGTTCTCTTTATCAGCCGGGGATGGCCAAAACGAAAAAGAAATATGTTTGCCAATCTTGCGGTTCGGTATCGCACCGCTGGCAGGGCCAATGCCCCGATTGCGCAGAATGGAACACTTTGGCCGAAGATGCGCCAGCCACGGTTTTTTCTCAAAAACATGATTTGTCCAGCGGGGGGCGGGCGGTCGAATTTGTCGATCTGGATGCACCGGGTGAACCGCTGAAACGGCGAGTGACGGGACTTGAAGAATTTGACCGTGCGCTGGGCGGCGGTCTGGTTCCCGGTTCTGCGATCCTGATGGGCGGCGATCCGGGTATCGGCAAATCGACATTGCTTCTGCAAGCGGCCGCCAAAATCGCCAAAAGCGGCGCATCAACGGTCTATGTCAGCGGTGAGGAAGCCTCTGCGCAGGTGCGGATGCGGGCATCCCGCCTCGGGTTGGCCGATGCCCCGATCAAATTGGCAGCTGCAACATCGGTGCGCGATATTTTGACCACTTTGAACAGCATGGACACGCCCGAATTTCTGGTCATCGATTCGATTCAAACGATGCATTCCGACACGATAGAGGGCGCACCCGGGACAGTGAGCCAAGTGCGCGGATGTGCATTTGAACTCATCCGATACGCCAAAGAAAACGGTGTTGCACTGGTGCTGGTCGGGCACGTTACGAAAGACGGCAATATCGCGGGGCCGCGCGTGCTTGAACATATGGTCGATGTCGTGATGAGTTTTGAAGGTGAGCGCAGCCATCAATACCGGATTTTGCGTGCGCTTAAAAACCGGTTTGGTGCGGTGGATGAAATTGGCGTATTTGCGATGGCGGGGAAGGGGCTGGAAGAAGTGACCAATCCTTCCATGCTGTTCCTTTCGGGCCGCGAAATCCCATTGGCAGGCAGCGCGGTTTTTCCTGCTTTGGAAGGAACGCGCCCTGTCCTGATCGAAGTGCAGGCGCTGATTGTGCGGTTGCAAAGCGGCGCCACGCCAAGGCGCGCTGTCGTCGGGTGGGACAGTGGACGGCTTGCGATGCTGCTCGCCGTGCTGGAATCGCGTTGCGGGCTGAACTTCAGCTCGGCAGAAGTCTATCTTAACGTCGCTGGCGGATATCGCCTTTCTGATCCCGCTGCCGATCTTGCCGTGGCTGCGGCGCTGGTTTCGGCATTGGCGGACAAGCCTCTGCCATCCCAAAGCATCTGGTTTGGGGAAGTTTCGCTGGCCGGTGAGATTCGGCCTATCGCTCATGCCGGTATCCGTATCCGGGAGGCGGCGAAGCTTGGATTTTCTGCAGGTTGTGGGCCAAATGATGTCGAAAATTCATCCGGTCTTAACTATCGCGGCCTCACACAACTGGCCAACCTCGTTGACCAAGTGATGGGATCACAATAATCGTACCGGCATGTTAGGTAGTTTTGACATCATTGTTCTGATTATCGTCGGAGTCGCGGCGGTAGGTGGATTTTTGCGCGGACTGGTGCAGGAAGTGCTGTCATTGGCTGCATGGATTCTGGCGCTTTTTGCTATCCATTATCTGCATACACCGCTGTATAATGCGTTGAGCGATTGGATTCAGCCGGGCACTCCTGTGGCTATTCTTGCTTTCGCTCTGCTGTTGTTGATCCCCTATGCCGCGATGAAGCTGATTGCCGGGCGGGCAGGTGAGGCTGCCAGAGGATCAATCCTTGGGCCGATTGACCGCGTTTTGGGCTTCGGCTTCGGCGCGATCAAAGGCTTTCTTATTGTTATTGTCGCATTTTCGCTGCTTGTGCTGGGTTACGATGCGGCATGGGGCGTTGCCGGACGTCCGGGCTGGATTACTTCTGCGCGGACCTATCCCGTGATCAACGCAAGCGCCGGTCAATTGGTCAAGATGATCGAAACGCGCCGATCGCGTGCGCAGGGCCAAGAGCCCCGCGACGAATGACCGAAGCCGGTACGTCAAAACTCTACACGCCCGAAATTTTGGGCTTGGCAGTTGGTTTGGCTCAGTATCCATTTGATGATGCTGCGGAAATATCCTCCGAAGCCCGCTCCCGGTCATGCGGCAGCACTTTGGCAATATCGATCAAGACGCAGCCAGACGGCTCGTTAGATTCAGTCGGGTTGCGTGTCGTGGCCTGTGCAATTGGCCAAGCCGCTGCAATGATTTTCGCGCGGGGGGCCAAGGGAAAAACTCCCGAAGGACTGATGCGCGCGCGCGACGCCTTGGCCCAATGGTTGGCGCATAGAGGGGCCGTTCCTGAATGGGCGGGAATAGAAATATTGGACGCAGCACGGCACCATCCTGCGCGTCATGATGCCATTATGATGCCTTGGAGGGCCGCAATTCAGGCGCTTTCCATTGCCGCCACTCCAAGCTAGAGCCTCGCTTTCAAGAATTCGGGCTCGTTGGCCCAGGGGAAGGACCGAAGCGCGATGAGCGATACCAAAGGGCTGCCAGAACATCAGCCAAGCGAAAGTGAAATCAAACTCGTCATTGCGGCATCATCGGCCGGGACGATTTTCGAATGGTACGACTTTTTTATCTACGGCACGCTTGCCGGACTGATCGGCGCGGCATTTTTCCCATCGGACAATGAAACGCTGCAAACGCTGCTGGTTTGGGCCGGATTTGCGGTGGGTTTTGGTTTCAGGCCGCTGGGGGCAGTGTTGTTTGGATTTCTTGGTGACAGGTTGGGGCGCAAATATACGTTCCTTGTAACCGTTACCCTGATGGGCATCGCGACGGCTGGTGTTGGCTTCATTCCAGGTGCGGCAACGATCGGTATTGCCGCGCCGATCATCGTTATCGGCTTGCGTATCCTTCAAGGCCTTGCGCTTGGCGGCGAATATGGCGGGGCTGCGATTTATGTTGCAGAACACGCGCCGCCGGAAAAACGCGGCTTTTACACCAGCTTTATTCAGGCCAGTGTGGTCGGCGGATTTGTATTGAGCATCGCGGTTGTCCTGACCTGCCGCGCCTTGATCCCCGCTGATGAATTTGCGGCTTGGGGCTGGCGGATACCATTCTTGCTGTCGATTATTCTTCTGCTCATTTCATTGTGGATGAGGCTGAAATTGTCTGAAAGCCCGGTGTTTGCGGCAATGAAAGCTGCGGGCGAAACTGCCGGAAATCCGTTCATCGAAAGCTTCACCTATCCGGGTAATAAAAAGCGGATATTTGTCGCTTTGTTCGGCGTTGCCGTCGGTTTGACCGTGATCTGGTACACTGCGTTTTTCTCGACCCTATCATTCCTCAAAGGTCCAATGCGGGTTGAACCAAAGACCGCAGAGATCATCATCTTCATCGCAGGACTGCTGGCGATGAGCCTGTTCATAATTGTCGGCAAATGGTCCGATAAGATCGGGCGGAAACGTCCGATCATAATTGGTAATATCCTGACATTGATCCTGTTGTTTCCGCTGTTCTGGGGTATCGGGCATCTGGCAAATCCGGGCGTGAATGCAGCGGCGCAGGCATCTCCTATCGTAGTCGCAGGCCCGGATTGTTCATACGATCCCTTTGCCGAGGCGCAGGCCACGCAATGCGGCAAATTGCTAGAAGATCTAACCGATGCCGGCGTGCCTTATACGCTGGTTGAGGGCAGCGAGTTGGCGCTCACCGCCGGGGCATCGGATTTGCCGCTCGCAGGTTTTGATTGGGAAAATGCAGCGGAACGGCGCAGCGCGCTTGAAACAACATTGGCCGGTTACGGTTATGATTTCGGCACACAGTCACCGCCGCTGACAAGCCTGATCGGCATCATCATATTGCTCGTTCTGCTGGGCGGCCTGTCGGCGCTTACATATGGTTCAGTGGCGGCGCTGCTGTCAGAAATGTTTCCAGCGCGGATTCGCTATAGTTCGATGTCAATTCCCTATCATTTGGGCGCGGGGTATTTCGGCGGGTTCCTACCGTTGATCGCAAGCTATATTATTGCGAAATCGGGCAATGCCTATTCCGGCCTATGGTACACTTGGATATTCACCGCGGTTGCATTGGTGGTTGCATGGTGGGGGCTACCCGATGGACCCCCGCGCGATTTTGAAGACCAAAACTAGTGCCAAATCAGCCTGACAGCCATTTGAAGCTGGTTCTGGATGGCAAGGCGCTGGTATCCAATTGGCAGGCGCTGAACGATCTGTCCGGCACGGCCGCTTGCGGCGCGGCCGTTAAGGCAGACGGTTATGGACTGGGCGGGCACGAAGTCGTCAGCCGATTGCTGCGCGCTGGGTGCCGGGATTTCTTCGTCGCAACATGGGCCGAAGCAGCGGAAGTTGAGTGGCTTCTCAATAGTGCTTCTCTTACCGTTCTCAACGGCCTGCTTGATGGGGATATGGATTTTGCCGCCCGGTCCGGTGCAAAGCCAATGTTGAATTCAGCCAAGCAAGTGGAACTGTGGCGGCCCACCGGCAAACCTTGCGACATTATGGTCGAAACCGGCATGAACCGGCTTGGAATACCGGCGGATGAAATTGACCAGATCGATTGGACCGGTTTGGACGTGGACTGCCTGTCCAGCCATTTGGCATCGGCCGATGAAGACGCGCTGCAAAATGCCAATCAACTTGCCGCCTTCAATTCTGTGGGTGAGGGGATACCGCACAAACGCAAAAGCATTGCCAACAGTGCGGGCATTGCGCTTGGCACAGAATATCATTTCGATCTTACAAGGCCGGGCCTGTCAATTTACGGCGGCATCCCGCGATCCGAACTGGCAGATTCAATCCAAAGCGTCGGCCAGATTGAAGTTCCGATTCTGCAGGTCAGATGGTTGGAACCCGGCGATAGGGCGGGGTATAATGCGACCTTTGTTGCAGACCATCTGATGCCAATCGCGATCATATCAATGGGCTATGCTGATGGATATATGCGCGGTTTTTCAGGCAGTGGATGCTTCTTTCACGGCGGAAACAGCCTGCCGGTCATCGGCAGAGTGTCGATGGATCTTGTTGCCATTGACCTTACTGCCGCCCGCGGGTTGACTGAAGGCGACACAGTGACCCTGCCGCTGGACCTGCCAGAGCTTTCCCGGCAGTCGGCCATGTCGCAATATGAAATGCTAACAGCTTTGGGATCGCGGTTTGACCGCAAATGGATGGACTAGCGGGTACTGTCCTGAAATGGGTATTGTCCCACCTTCTATGTTGCACTGCACATATTGCAGGTGCTAGTGCAACAAAACTGCAGCATTCGGGGAGCATATATGGCCAAGCGAGAAGCCAAAGACGGTGACAAGGTTACGATCAAGAAATATGCCAACCGGCGTCTCTATAACACCAGTTGCTCTAGCTATATTACGCTGGATGATCTTGCAGCCATGACCCGCGAAAATGTCGAGTTTGAAGTGATCGACGCGAAATCCGGCGATGACATTACCCACTCGATCCTGACCCAGATTATCATGGATGAAGAAGCCAGCGGCGAACAGATGTTGCCGGTTAGTTTTCTTCGCGATCTTATCGCGATGTATGGCAATTCCATGCAGTCAATGATGCCGCAATACCTTGAAGCAACGATGTCCAATTTCCGCGACAACCAGACCAAAATTCAGGATGCATTTCGCGAAGGTATCGGCAAGACGCCCATTGCGAAAATCCACGAAACCAACATGGCCGTTTTGCGCGCCTTGGGTGAAGCAATCCTGCCGGGAACCAAGGCCGAAACTGATGCCGCAGAAACACCGAATGAAAATGCAGGCGGCAGTGACGATATCGATGCCTTGCGTACGCAAATGGCCGAAATGCAAAAGAAGCTGGACGAATTGAGCAAATAACGCTCAATTCACCGCCGCTCAAAAATCAACGTACAGGAATTACCGTGTCCAACATCCGCCATGCCCTGTCGGTCAAACGCGCAGACGATTTCGCACAATGGTATCAGGAAGTCATATCCGCCGCCGATCTTGCCGAGGAATCGGGCGTGCGCGGCTGCATGGTTATCAAGCCATGGGGTTTCGGAATATGGGAACGGATCCAGCGCCTGCTCGATGACCGGATTAAAGAGGCCGGGCATGACAATTGCTATTTCCCGATTTTCATTCCGCTATCAAACTTTGAACGGGAAGCTGAACATGTGGACGGTTTTGCCAAAGAAATGGCGGTTGTCACGCACCACCGGCTGATTGCCGACGGACAAGGCAATCTGGTCCCTGATCCCGAAGCGAAATTGGAGGAACCCTTGGTCGTGCGGCCAACTTCGGAAACCATTTTCGGCGATGCGATGGCGCGTTGGATTCAAAGCTGGCGCGACTTGCCATTGTTGACCAATCAATGGGCCAATGTTGTGCGCTGGGAAATGCGGACGCGGATGTTCCTGCGGACCACCGAATTCCTTTGGCAGGAAGGGCACACGGCCCACGAGAACGAAGCCGAGGCGAAAGACCACACATTGCGGATGCTCGAAGTCTATCGCGCTTGTGCCGAAGAAGATTTGGCAATGCCCGTTATCGCAGGCGAAAAACCCGAAAATGAACGCTTCCCCGGGGCGGTGGAGACTTGGTCGATTGAGGCGATGATGCAGGATGGAAAGGCCTTGCAGGCGGGTACATCGCATTACCTCGGGACGAATTTTTCTAAGGCTGCCGGAATCAAATTTCAGGGCCGCGACGGCAATGAAGAATTCTGCCACACCACCAGCTGGGGGGTTTCCACCCGCATGATTGGCGGTGTGATCATGACGCACGGCGATGATGATGGCCTGCGCCTACCGCCCACTATTGCACCGCGTCAGGTCGTCATATTGCCGATGTTGCGCGGGAAAGATGGCGATGACGAACTCGTGACCTATTGCGAGGATTTGCGCGCAAAACTTGCCGCCCAAACCGTATTTGGTGAAAAACTGCGCGTTTTGCTCGACACCAAACCCGGCAAAGCGGCAGCGAAACGATGGGATTATGTCCGCAAGGGTGCGCCGGTCATCATCGAAGTTGGCGGCCGTGATATGGAAGCGGGCGTCGTCAGCCTGTTGCGGCGCGACGCATTGTGGGCAGAAAATGGCAAGCCTGCATTCCAAACGCCAACCCGCGATGAAGCATCGGACCAGATGCAGAATTTGCTCGAACAGATACAGGCCAGCCTGTTTGGTGAAGCCAAAGCCCGGCAAGATGCCAACATATTGCGCGGCGCTGAAACGATGGACGAAATTGCCCGGCATTTTGCAAGTGACCAAAAATATCCCGGTTGGGTCGAAGTCCAATGGTCCAAACCAACCGGCCCAACGTTGGAAAAAGTGATTGAGCGGCTCAAAGAACTCAAGCTTACCTTCCGCAATGTTCCGATCGGCGCAGAACCCGTTAGTGGCAAATGCGTCTTCACCGGCGAACCTGCGGTCGAACGCATTTTCATTGCGCGCGCATATTGAACGATGATCTCTGCAGCCGCCTATAATCTGCGACACGCGTTTAACCCGCATGGCCGCGATGGACGAAAGGTTTTCTGGAAGCATTTCCTGTTCGTGGTGCTGCTGAACCTTTTGTGTGCTGCGCTCATTATGGTGCCCGCTTTCGGATCATTGATTGGCGATATTTCCGCCAATTCCAATGCGCTTGAAGCCAGCGAGTTAGAAGCAGCCCTGCTGCGCGATATGGCGCAAACCGGTTTGGCAAAACACCTTGCCCAATTGGGTTTGGGGCTGGGGGTAATGAACATTGTTCTGCTTTCCGCTTCGATCATCCGCCGCTGCCATGATGCCAACCTGCCGGGCATTATATTAATGGTGCCCCTGGCGCTGCAATTGATCTGGATGTTCTTTGCTTTTGGACAACTTTCAAAAATTGACGCGACGATAGAACGGGCCGCACAGGCACGTGCAGTCGGGCAGTCTGCTACGATCGATCCGGCGATGATCGCGCAAGATATGCTTGGATGGATTGTCGTCCTGATCGTGATTTTGATTGGGCTGGCAAAAAGCCAGCCGGGGCCAAGCCGCTATGGTGAAGGGCCGGTCGTTCTTTAAAACAATCCGCGTATCGCAATTGTGGAAAAGGGTGACAGTGATTGACCCCGCGTCCATAGGCCGGACATGGTCAAACGCCCTCAAAAAAATTCGCCTCCAGCTCTTCCAACACGCGAACAGATTCTCGAATTTCTCCAGACATCTGATCACATTGTCGGCAAGCGCGAAATAGCCAAGGCATTCGGGCTAAAAGGGCAGGAAAAAATTACCCTCAAACGGCTTCTCAAAGACATGGCAGAAGAAGGGCTGATTGACGGCAAGCGCACAGCCTATCACCGGATGGGCGGCGTTCCTAAAGTCACCGTGCTGCGGGTGATGGAAGTGGAAGACGGTGAACCCATTGCCATGCCTGACAATTGGCAACCCGATGACGGTACAACGCCGCCGCGACTGCGCATAATCGAAAGCAAAAAGGGCAAATCCCGGCATGCAGCGTTAAAGGTCGGGGACCGCGTTCTGGCGCGAACGGAAGAGGCCGGAAACGGCTGGCGTGCCCATGTAATGAAGAAACTGCCTGACCGTACAGAAGGGCTCATGGGTGTTATCGAAATCGACGCGAATGGAAAAGCATGGCTTGCCCCGACCGATAAGAAAATCCGCAATTCCACTGCGATTTCCGATCTTGGCGGCGCCGAAGAAGGTCAGCTGGTCCTTGCAGAACCTGCGGGGCGGGGCGCGCGTGCGGGCGTAAATGTGGTCGAAATTCTAGGCGATCCATTGGCCCCGAAAAGCTTCAGCCTGATTGCAATATCGAAACATGGCATCCCCAATATCTTTCCGGAAGAAACACTTGCCGAAGCAGAGCGTGCCGCGACGCTCCAGCTCAGCGAGGAAAAGCGCGAGGATTTGCGGCATCTGCCGATAGTCGCAATCGATCCCGCCGATGCGCGCGACCATGATGATGCGATCTGGGCAGAACCGGACGGGGAGGGCGGGTTCAACGCCCTCATCGCGATTGCTGATGTCAGTTTTTACGTCCGCCCGGGCGGCGCGCTCGACCGCGAAGCGCGCAAGCGGGGCAATTCGGTGTATTTCCCCGACCGGGTCGTTCCTATGCTGCCCGAGGTACTCAGCGCCGATGTTTGCTCTTTGCGCCAAGGCGAAGATCGCGCCGCAATGGCGTGCCACATCCACGTCTCGCCGCAAGGCAAAGTAACGTCATCGCGCTTTACACGGGCGATCGTTCGGATCGATGAAGTAATGGCCTATGAAGAAGCGCAGCGCCGGATTGACGTGGGCGAAGGCCAGAAAAATTTGGTCGATCTGTGGGATTGCTGGAAAAAACTTGCGGCGGCGCGTGATGCGCGTGACCCGCTTGAACTGGATCTGCCCGAACGGCGCGTCATCCTTGATGAACAGGGCAAAATCACCGAGATTGCGGTGCGTGAACGGCTCGACGCGCACCGTGTGGTTGAAGATTTTATGATCTCTGCCAATGTCGCTGCGGCGCAGGCTCTGGAAAAAAAGACGTCGCCGGTGGTTTACCGTGTTCACGAAACGCCGAGCCGGGAAAAGCTGGTGGCGCTGCGCGAATATCTTGAAACTTTCGGCAAAAACCTTGCGCTGGGCCAAGTGATAACGCCGGGTCTATTCAACCGGATGCTGAAAGACGTAACCGACGACAGCGAAAAAGCCCAAGTGATGGAAGCCGTTCTGCGGACCCAAACGCAGGCATATTACGGCCCCAATAATGCAGGTCACTTCGGACTGGCACTGGGGTCATATGCGCATTTCACTTCTCCAATTCGCCGCTATGCCGATTTGCTCGTCCACAGGGCGCTGGTCGATGCTTACAAGCTGGAACAGCCCAAGCCCAAATTGAACATTCCGCCGCTTTCCGGTCTAGCAGACAAAGACCGAGAGGATCTTGGCAAAATATCCGATGCGATCAGCAAGACCGAACGCCGTGCGATGGAGGCAGAACGCGATACGATCGACCGTTATGTTGCCGCATGGCTTTCCGGCCGGGTCGGTGAAACTTTCCAGACGCGCATCACCGGTGTGCAATCTTTCGGATTTTTTGCCACAATCGTCGGTCTGGGCGGCGATGGATTGGTTCCGGTGTCTACCTTGGGTTCGGATTATTTCCGCTATGACGAAACATCGCAGTCACTTGTGGGTGAAAGATCAGGCACCAGTTACACCACAGGCGATAAGCTGGAATTGCAGCTGGGCGAGGCCAATGCCCTAACCGGCGCGCTCAAATTTGTGCCGCTCGATAGCGACGGCAATCCGATCGAAACACGCGGGCGGCGGCCGGAACCATACAAAAAGAACAAGCCGCGCGGAAAACCGAAATACAAACAAGGTCAGCGCGGCAGGCCGAAGAACATCCGGCACAAAGGTAAGAAAAAAACCTAACCCGCCAGTCGGTCGATTTCTTCATTAGCGAAGCTGCCCGGCACAATGTAAAGCGGGCAGGGCAGATTGCCCGAATGTGCCGAGAAATGCGCAACCAGCGGCCCGGGCGGACCGTCTGCTGCCGCCCCCAATACCAATGCAGCCACTTCGGAGTGGTCGCCCAGATATTCCTTGATGACAGCCTGACCCTCACCCGTTCGCACCGCGATTGTCGGCATTTTACCGCTTTCAGAAAACAAATTTCCCGCCGCGCTGCTGGCCATGACTTCCGCCCTGTCGCGCGCCTCTTGTTCGATTGTTGCTTGCACAGAACCGAATGCGTTGAAGTTCTGTTTGACCACCAGCGCCAATATGTGAACGCTGCCGCCAGTGTCCATTGCACGGCGAGAGGCAAATCGCAGCGCTTTGCGCGCCTCGTCGGTGTCATCCATTATCACAAGATAAACCCGCATTCAGTTCCCTCCGTGACGCGCCAAGATAGCGCTGCATAGCTCGATATCCGATGAAATCGTATTCAGTGCAAGCTTAGGGCAAACTTAGGGCAAGTTTAGGCCAAGTTTAGGGTAAGATATCAGCTCTATTGCACCAAAATCCTTGCCCGACGCGCACAAATTGGTCACAGGGTAAAGCACATCAAAACAGGATATACGGACACTTATGCCAGCTGAGATCAAGATGCCCGCCCTCTCTCCGACAATGGAGGAAGGCACGCTCGCTAAATGGTTGATCAAGGAAGGGGATGAGGTCAGCTCCGGCGACATCATGGCCGAAATCGAAACCGACAAGGCGACGATGGAATTTGAAGCTGTGGATGAAGGCGTGGTAACCTCCATCCTGGTTAAAGAAGGCACCGAAAACGTGCTGGTCGGCACCGTCATTGCAATGCTCGCCATGGATGGTGAAGATGCGGCGGATGTAAAACCGGCTAAGCCGTCGAAAGCTGCGCCGCCTGAAACAAAGGCCGCACCAGCGCCAAAGGCGGCACCTGCTCCTGCACCAACACCTGCTCCGGCATCCGCAACCGCAACCGACCGCGTGATTGCATCACCGCTGGCCAAGCGTATCGCCGAACAAAAGGGTATCGATCTTTCTACTGTGAGCGGAAGCGGGCCAAACAGCCGTATCGTGAAAGCTGATGTTGAAGGAGCAAAAGCAGCTCCTACCTCGGCCAAAAGCGCGGCCCCAGCGTCGGCCCCAGCGTCGGCCCCAGCGTCGGCCCCAGCGTCGGCCCCAGCGTCGGCCCCAGCCGCTGCCCCAGCCGCTGCCCCCAGTGACATTCCCGATTTCGGCATTCCGCATGAAGATGAAAGGCTCAACAAGGTCCGCAAAATCATTGCGAGCCGTCTGACAGAAGCCAAACAGACCATTCCGCATATTTACCTGACGGTCGATGTGCAGCTTGATTCGCTGCTGGGCCTGCGCAAACAATTGAATGCCTCGCTAGAGGATGATGGGATTAAACTGTCGGTCAATGATCTGCTGATCAAGGCGCTGGCCAAAGCCTTGCACCGCGTACCGCAATGCAATGTCAGCTTTGGCGGTAAAGTGCTGCGGCAATATCATCGTCAGGATGTTTCGGTCGCCGTGGCAGCCCCCAGCGGCTTGATCACGCCGATCATCACAGATGCGGGCGCCAAAAGCATTTCGCAAATCTCGACAGAGATGAAGGAACTTGCAGGCAAAGCGCGCGAGGGCAAACTTCAGCCGCATGAATATCAGGGCGGAACAGCCAGCCTTTCGAATCTGGGGATGTTCGGCATCAAGCAATTTGACGCGGTAATCAATCCGCCGCAGGCGATGATTCTGGCCGTTGGCGCGGGTGAACAGCGCCCGCATATCGTCGACGGCGCCCTTTCAGTCGCCACTGTCATGACCGCAACAGGCAGCTTCGATCACCGTGCGATTGATGGTGCCGATGGCGCGAAACTGATGGATGCATTCAAAACACTGGTCGAAAATCCACTCGGCTTGGTTGCCTGATCCGTGCAGCTTGTCGGGACGATAATTGCGGCGATTGCATTGCTGCATACTTCCGCTTCGGACGACAAGTTTGACGCCGGACGCGTGCCGATGGTCGGCCTGCAGGGGCCGGATACAGATGCTTGCCCCGGAATTGGCCGGATCGCGATATTTGAGCCGAAAAAGGGCGATTTTATGCGCGTTTACACAGAGGCGCATGAGGCCGCGCCGGTAAAAGACAAGATCGATTTGTCGACGCTGGTGTGGCTGTGCGAGGCTGATGAGGGATGGCAAGGTATCGTGTATCCTTCAGGTCAATTTCAGGACTTGGGCGATTGCCGCGTAAGCGCCACATTGCCAAAACCGGCACCGTATGACGGCCCATGTCAATTCGGCTGGGTTGAGGCAAAATATATAGAATTAACAGCGGGTTGATTCTCAAAATTCACAATTGGAGCAGCTGAAAATGGCTTCCGAATATGACGTAATTGTTCTTGGTTCCGGCCCCGGCGGCTATGTCTCCGCCATCCGAAGCGCGCAGCTGGGTCTAAAGACCGCGATTGTCGAGCGCGAGAATCTCGGCGGAATTTGCCTCAATTGGGGCTGTATCCCGACCAAGGCGCTGCTGCGTTCGGCTGAAATATTCCATTATATGCAGCATGCAAAGGATTACGGCCTGACCGCAAAAGGTATCGAAGCAGATCTTGAAGCTGTCGTGAAACGTAGCCGCGGTGTGGCCAAGCAGCTTAATCAGGGCGTCACGCATCTGATGAAAAAGAACAAAATTGTCGTCCACATGGGCCACGGCACTTTAACCGGTCCGACCAGCCTGACCGTTAAGGGTGAAAAAGGCGAAGAAAAGCTAACCGCCAAACACATCATTGTTGCAACCGGCGCGCGGGCACGGGATTTGCCGTTCGCACCCGCTGATGGAAAACGCGTTTGGACCTATCGCACGGCGATGACTCCACCCGAAATGCCCAGCAAATTGCTCGTCATCGGATCGGGCGCGATCGGGATTGAATTTGCTAGCTTTTACAATGATATGGGTTCGGATGTTACCGTGGTCGAAATGCTCGACCGGGTGGTTCCGGTCGAAGATGCCGAGGTTTCTTCCTTCCTTGAAAAATCGCTGAAAAAGCAGGGAATGACGATCATGACCGGCGCGGGCGTCGAAGATCTGAAAGTCGGCCCCAATGGCGTCAAAGCCAAGATCAAGGCCAAGGATGGCAAAATTGCCGAGACTGAATTTAGCCATGTGATTGTGGCGGTGGGCATTCAGCCCAACACAGAGAATATCGGACTTGAAAAACTGGCCGAAATGGATCGGGGCTTTATTCAGATCGACCCCTATGGCCGCACGAAATCGAAAGGCCTTTGGGCGATTGGCGATTGCACGCCGGGCCCTTGGTTGGCGCATAAGGCCAGCCATGAAGGCGTCACAGCCGCAGAATCTATCGCCAAAGAACTGGGCAATAAGGATGTTCACCCCCACGCACTTGATCGCAACAACATCCCGGGCTGCACCTATTGCCATCCGCAAATTGCCAGCGTGGGCATGACAGAGGCGAAGGCGAAGGAAGCTGGCCACAAGGTGAAGGTCGGAAATTTCCCCTTTATGGGGAATGGCAAGGCGATCGCTCTTGGCGAGGCAGAGGGCTTCATCAAAACCGTGTTCGACGAAAAAACCGGCGAATTGCTGGGGGCACATATGATTGGTGCAGAAGTGACAGAGCTGATTCAGGGTTATACCGTGGGCAAGCAACTGGAAACGACCGAAGCTGAACTGATGCAAACCGTGTTCCCGCATCCCACGTTAAGTGAAATGATGCATGAAAGCGTGCTGGGGGCATACGGCAAAGCGCTGCATATTTGATTGTACCGGCGCGTAGCCGGAAGGAAGGTAACTGATGACCGACTTCCTGACTATCGCCTTCATCCTGCTTGTGGCCGGGGTTGTCGCTGTGCCCATCGCGACGCGGTTCGGCCTTGGTTCGGTTCTGGGTTACTTGCTGGCGGGCATGGCGATCAGCCCGCTATTGGCCCAGCTGGGCGTTGATATCGGGGGCATGCAAGTCTTCGCCGAATTTGGCGTTGTGATGATGCTGTTCCTGATCGGGCTGGAGCTGGAGCCGAAGAAACTGTGGGAAATGCGGTCCAAACTGCTCGGCCTTGGCGGCGGGCAAGTCGCGGCGACCATTGTTGTTTTTACCGCAATCGGAATTTTTATCGGCAATGATTGGCGCACCGCGCTGGCCATCGGGATGATTTTTGCGCTGTCTTCCACGGCGATTGTCTTGCAAACGCTGAATGAAAAAAACCTCCTCAAAAGCGAGGGCGGTGAGGCAAGTTTTTCTGTTCTTCTTTTTCAGGATGTCGCCGTCATTCCGATGCTGGCCATTTTGCCGCTGCTCGCCATTCCCGAACTTGCAGCTGGCGGGGCAGCGCATGGCGCCGATGCGGCTGGACATGGCCCGAGCGGAAGCTTGGTCGACGGTCTTCCCGCTTGGCTGGCCGGGCTGGTAACGCTCGGCGCGATCGGTTTGGTCGTGTTGATTGGAACCTTTTTGACGCGGCCGATCTTCCGCTTCATCGCCGCCGCCCAATTGCGTGAATTGTTTACCGCAGCTGCATTGCTGTTCGTCATAGGTATCGCACTGCTGATGCAAGCGGTGGGCCTTTCACCGGCCTTGGGAACATTTCTGGCCGGAGTGGTGCTGGCCAATAGCGAGTACCGGCACGAGCTGGAATCGGACATTGGCCCTTTCAAGGGATTGTTGCTGGGCCTGTTCTTCATCACCGTTGGTGCGGGCATAGACTTTGCACTGGTTGCAGAACGGTGGCGCGAGGTCATCTTATGGACCAGCGTGCTAATCGCCGCGAAGATCATCATTCTGCTGATCGTTGGCCGGATATTCGGTATTAACCGTCAGGCAAAATGGCTATTTGCATTGTCTTTGGCCCAAGCGGGCGAATTCGGGTTTGTGCTGATTTCATTTGCTTTGGGCAATGCAGTGCTGGGGCAGGCGCAGGCCGATCAATTGTTGCTGATCGTGGCACTGTCTATGCTGGTCACGCCGCTTCTGTTTATCTTTTACGACAAGCTGATTCTGCCGCGTTATATCGGCGGCGACAGCAAAGAAGCGGACGCCATTCACGAAGACAATTCGATCATACTGGCCGGAAGAGGGCGCGTTGGCGGCATTATCGGCCGGATGCTGCAAGCGGCCAATTTCGATGCCACGGTGATTGATTACGATTCCCGCCAGCTCGAGATTATCAGAAAGTTTGGCTATAAAACCTATTTCGGCGATGCAACGCGGCCCGATCTGCTTGCCTCGGCCGGAATTGCACAGGCAAGGCTGCTGATTGTTGCGCTGGATGAAAAAGATCAGATCAACAAACTGGTCGGCTATGCCGTAAACCATTTCCCCGATTTGCATGTCATCGCCCGCGCGATTGACCGCGACCATGCTTATAAATTGTGGGCGCTGGGTTGCCGCGATATTATCCGCGAAACCTATGACGGATCATTGCGCATGGGCCGATCTGCTTTTGAGGCGATGGGGATTGACCGGCAACAAGCACAGGCCATGACCGATGCGTTTGAAGAAATGGACCGCAGCGCAATGGTTGAAGTGGCCGATCTGTACGAGGTTGATGTGCCCGCATGGGATAATGAGCCGTTGATCGAGAAGATAAAGGATTTGCGATCAAAATGGGATCCGATCCTGAGCGAACAGATGAACGACATTCTCAAACGGGGGCGCTAAATCGGGACGCTACATTCAGGCGTTCCATCCGGGCGGGCAAATTGGGGGCATTGATATGGGCAAGGGCACACACAGCTACGTCGCAGACAGCCGGAATGACAGTGTGATCATTGATGTGAATGGCGAGCATTTCCCGCGTGCAGAGGCAAAAATATCCGTGTTCGACAGCGGCTTTATGCTGGGTGACGGAGTGTGGGAAGGGCTGCGTATTCACAATGGCCGAATTGCGTTTCTGGATCAGCATCTTAAGCGCCTGTACCGGGGAGCAAAAGCCATTGCGATGGATATCGGCATCTCTCCTGAACAGCTGACCAAGCGGCTGTATAATGTGCTTGAAGCGAACGCGATGAAGGGCGACGGCGTTCATATCCGTCTGATGGTGACGCGCGGCATCCGGTCAACACCGTATCAGGATCCCCGCGTGGTGATATCGCCGGCAACCATCGTGATTATTCCTGAATGGAAAGACCCCATTCCCGAAACCGCGACCAATATGCTCAATCTGTTCACCGTGCATGTCCGGCGGGGATATCCTGATGTGCAGGATCCGAAACTCAACAGCCATTCCAAGCTTAACTGCATCACTGCCTGCATCCAGGCCACTCAGGCTGGGGCGGATGAGGCGCTGATGCTGGATCCGCACGGTTTTGTTGCAACCTGCAATTCCACCCATTTCTTCATCGTCAAAGATGGAGAGGTCTGGACTTCCAGCGGCGATTTCTGCCTCGATGGAATAACGCGCGGCAATGTCATTGATATTGCGTTGGCAGCCGGGATCACGGTTTGCGAACGAAATTTCTCGTTGATAGATGTCTATGGTGCGGATGAAGCATTCACCACAGGAACCTTCGCAGGGCTCGCCCCTGTCGGCACGGTAGACGGGCGGCAGATCGGCACTGCGCGCGGGCCAATGGTGGAACGATTGCAAACGCTTTATCTCGACCGGCTGCATGCAGATACCGCCGCATGACAACCCGCATCGCAATGTGGTCCGGCCCGCGAAACATCTCCACCGCAATGATGCGCAGCTTTGGCGCGCGCGGTGATTGCACCGTCAGTGACGAGCCGTTTTACGGCGCCTATCTGAAACAATCCGGCGAACCGCAACCGATGGCGGATGAGATTATCGCGGATATGGATTGCAATTGGCACAGCGTCGCAAAATCGATGCGCGGCCCGGCCCAGGATGGGGCCAGCCTATGGTATCAAAAACATATGCCGCATCACATGATCGGTGATGTCAGCATAAGTGATTTTCCCGGCCACCGTCATGCATTCCTGATCCGCGAGCCTGAAAGGGTTATCGCCAGCTATGGCGTAAAGCGCGTTAAAGTGGACTTTGATGATCTTCGCTACGACCGCCAGCTGGAATATTTCGAATGGGCGAAGGGGCAAAGTGAATCTAACCCGGCGGTGATCGATTCCAGCAGTTTTCTGGATAACCCCGAGGCATATCTAAGGGCGCTTTGTACGCGGCTGGATATCGCATGGGACACACGAATGCTGTCATGGCAGCCCGGCATCCGGCCTGCTGATGGCATCTGGGCGTCCCATTGGTACGACAAAGTATCCGCATCGACCGGTTTTGGTTCGCGCGCCGGACCGCTGCCCAAACTCGATGATCAGGCTGCAAAACTGGCGGCGCAGTGCAGGCCGTTTTACGAAGCGATGTATGAACACGCGCTATCGGTTTAATCAATGAAATAGAGTGGCGGGCAGTGAGGGATTCGAACCCTCGGAGGGCTTGCACCCTCGCTAGTTTTCAAGACTAGTGCATTCGACCACTCTGCCAACTGCCCGCGAGCGCATTAGTTCCGCTTCCCGCGCACGTAAAGAGGCAATATCGGCTCTCCCCAAACTCATTGCTCGGCAGCTCGGCTGGACATTTTTTCACATCTGCCTGCCGATATGCACTTGCGATTAAGATTGGATGTGACACGGATAGGGCATGAGAATCCGATCAAAACTCGCCGCTGCCGCAGCATTCCTGATGATGCTGCCCACCGCACCTGCCACCGCACAAGAACTGTCTTTCGATGCCTATGTCCAATTGATGATTGCAAAGGCACGGGCGCAAGGGGTTAGCGAGAGCACATTGCAACGCATGTCAGCGGGATTGACCCCGAACCAAAGGGTCATCACGCTGGACCGCGGGCAGCCCGGTTCACCCACGCGCACAGGCTATCCCGCGCTTGCCCCCTATATTGCCACCCATGTGAATCCAACGCGCATCCGCCGTGGCCGTGATATGTTCCGTGCGACCGGATCGATCCGTCAGGGGGTAGAGCGCAAATATGGTGTTCCCTCCGAAGTGCTGATGGCAATCTGGGGGCACGAAACAAATTACGGCGGATATAAAGGCAATTTCGATCTTTCCCGCTCGCTTGCAACGCTTGCTTGGGAGGGGCGCCGCCGCGAACTTTTTGAAGGCGAATGGATCGCCTTGATGAAAGTCGCTGATCGGGGTTATTCTCGGTCACAGCTGGTTGGCAGCTGGGCCGGGGCATTCGGCAACCCTCAATTCTTACCCAGCGTCTATCTGCGCCTTGCGACGGACGGGGACGGGGATGGCCGCGCAGACATTTTCAACAACCGCGCCGATACGCTCGCATCAATTGCGCGGTATTTTCAAGATTCGGGTTGGCGAACTGGTCAACCCTGGGGCGTTCGCACATCGGTCCCTGCAAATCTGGACCGGGCGGCTATTAGGAACAAAATTGTCGCACCGGTTTGCCCCCGTGTACATGAGCGTCACAGCCAATGGAAAACGGTTGCCGAATGGCGCAAATTGGGTGTTCAGCCGCAAAAATATCTGGCTGATGACGTCATGGCATCATTCTTCCAGCCCGACGGCCCCGGAAAACCTGCATGGCTCTTAACCACAAATTATAGGGTTATCCTCGAATATAACTGCTCGAATTACTACGCAATGAGTGTGGGATTGCTTGCAGATGAGATTGCCAACTAACGTCCGAACCGGGATCCTAGCGCGCTTTTGCGTAATAGGCCTAACCGCCGCGCTGGCTGGTTGCGGCGCAAATAGCATTGGCAATTTGCCCTCGCTTGCAGCGACCAGCGCCGGAACGCAAAGCAACATGGCGGGGCCGTCAGCCGACTATCCAATTGTTGTGGGTGAGCCTTACGAAATTGACGGGAAGTTATACACACCGCTCGATACGATGAATTATGACGAGGTTGGCTATGCTGCGGCCGATGCGCTGGGAGGGGCAGGAGTTACCGCATCGCACCGCACGCTCCCGCTGCCAAGCTATGTCGAAATTACCTCGCTTGAAACAGGCACAACGATATTGGCCCGCGTTGAACGGCGCGGCCCGATGACAGGTAACGGCGTAGTTGCACTTTCCGGTGGCGCTCAGGCGCAATTGGCAATTGCAGGCGGGGCAGCTGTTCGAATCCGCCGGGTCAATCCGGTTGAGGTCGACCGCGTTAAACTACGCCTTGGCGAGACTGCTCCTTTGCGGATGGAAACGCCCAAATCACTGCTGACAGTTCTGAAACGCAAATTGTCGGGCAATGGCCCCGTCAATCTGGCAAGCGCAGCACAGGAAAATCCCGGAAAACTGGCGAATCCGGCTAAAGTACCAGACATTTCTCCGGCACCGACACCGGCTTCGGCTTCGGCTGAAACCGCTGCGATTACAGAACTGACTCCAATCAAATCGCCGAACGCACCTGCGGCAGCGCCAATTGTTGCGGCGAACACGGGCAGCAAAGCGCATTCATCCGGCGATGCCCCCACTCCAGAAGATGATACCGTGGCCGCCTATCCTTTAGATCCTGTTGGTGAAAGTGGCGCGGTTGCAACCACGCAGCCCGTTGCACCGCTGGTAGGCACGACAGATCAAGATCAGGCTACTCCCGCGCAGCAAGCGTCCAACACCGCGCCGGTTGCGGGTCAATTCCTTGTCCAAGCCGCCGCTTTTTCAATCAAGTCAAACGCTGAAAATGCGGCAAACTCTATCGATGGATTCGTCCAGCGCTCGGGAAAATACTACCGTGTGCGGATGGGGCCCTTTGTCAGCCGTGGACAGGCGGATGCAGCCCTCGCAAAGGCTCGAGCGGCAGGTTATAAGGACGCACGCGTCTTTACCGCAGGATAGATCACCGGCTTGCTCCCGGTGGTGGGAGTAAAAGTGAACCGAATTTCCCTATTTCTGGCTGCTTCTCTGGCCTGCTTTGGCGTTGGGTCGGCGGCAATCGAACCAAAAGCAGAAAGCGCCGAGGGTTCCGGCAATCTAGACGGGTGGGAAGACGCGCCAATTGCGTTGCTCGTTGATGCTGGTTCCGGTCAAATCCTGTTTGAGAAAGAAGCAGACCGCCGGTTTGTTCCAGCATCCATCACCAAGGTCATGAGCGCCTTTGTCGCGTTTGAACTGATCGAACAGGGCGAGCTTGATCCCGGCCAATCTTTTACCATGAGCGAGGCATTGGCCGAAGATTGGTACCGCACAGGCTCCACCATGTTTCTGGAACCGGGGGAACTTGTCACTGTAGACCAGCTTTTACGCGGCATTACGTCGGTTTCGGCCAATGATGCCAGCGCAGTGTTGGCCGTTGGTGCTGCCGGTTCAATCGATGGTTGGACCGCGATGATGAACACCGCTGCCCGCAAGCTGGGAATGCATGACAGCCATTTTGCCACGCCCAACGGTTGGCCGGACGAAGGTAAGACCTTCACCACCGCTTATGATCTGGCAATTCTTGCACGGATACTGATCGCACGCCACCCTGAAAAATATGCCCGCTATTTCGGGAAGGATGGACTGCGGCACAATGGTTTTGCCCAGGCCAATCACGATCCCATTTCACGCGTGGTTGACGGGGCAGACGGGCTCAAAACCGGATTTACCAATCAGGCAGGCCATGGGTTTCTGGGCAGCGCCGAACGCGATGGCACAAGGTTGTTGATGGTGGTGGCAGCCATTGATTATCAACAAGACCGAACGCGGATAAGCCGCGAATTGATACGCTGGGGTTTCGATGCCTTTGATCGCACCAAAATTTACAGCAAAGGGGACGATGTTGCGGAGGCACGCGTCCAGAACGGCACACAAAATTCGGTCGCCCTGCGCGTATCCAATGACATCAGAATGGCGATCCCCAAAAGCGCTCCTGTAAAACCCCGCTTCGCGGTCACCTATCAAGGGCCCCTGCGAGCGCCGATTATGGCTGGGGAACAGGTCGCTAGGCTGGAAATGACACTCAACGGTCAAAAAACGGCTAGCACGCCGCTTATTGCTGCACGCGATGTCCCCAAGGCCGGGTTTTTCCAGCGCATCACCAATGCATTTGAGGCTTGGGCACGATGACAACAGGCACGATGACAAACAGACGATTCATCGCTTTCGAAGGCGGCGAAGGGACCGGCAAGTCGACGCAGGCGAAGCTTTTCTTCAAATATCTCCAGCAAGAAGGACAGGAAGCCGTCCTGACACGCGAGCCCGGGGGCACCCCGGGGGCCGAGGCAATTCGGGCGTTGCTGCTCGATCCGCCGGGTGAAGGGTGGAACGCCCGGGCTGAAGCCTTGCTGTTCGCCGCTGCTCGGTCCGACCATGTGGAACGGCTTATCCGTCCTGCGCTGGACGCAGGAAGCTGGGTTATTTGTGACCGTTTTGTGGATTCAAGCCGGGCCTATCAGGGCGGAGCAGGGGCATTGGGCGATAAAACCATCGCTGAAATGCACAGCTTGGGCAGCTGCGACCTATATCCCGATCTGACCGTTCTGATTGACGTTCCGGCAACGCAGATAGCGCAGCGTTTGGCCAAGCGTGACGGTGACAACAGCGATGCCATTGGCGGGCGCAGTGCGAACTATCATCGGGCCGTTGCACAAAGGTTTCGTCAAATGGCCGATGAGGCGCCAGAGCGTTTCGCCCTGATCGACGGGACTGGCACGATCGAGGATGTCCAGGCCCGCGTTATTGCTGCGATATTCGGCCATGCGGGATCACGTACATGATGCTGATCGGCCATGACGACGCATGGGCGGCTTGGCGAAAGGCCTTGGCTGGATCGCGAATGCATCACGCTTGGATGCTCGCTGGACGGCAGGGTCTGGGCAAAATACAATTTGCCATGCAGGCCGCGCGCGAACTGGTTGCCGAAACGGGCATCCCGCAACCCGCCGGCGAACATCCCGATATTCTCGTGCTGAAACGACTGCCGAAAGACGAAAAAGAAGTCAAAAAGCGCGACGAAGGCAAGCCGTTTGAACGAAAGCGGAATATTTCCGTCGCACAGATCCGGGAAATGCAGCGGCGGCTGACAACAAGACCAACATTGGGCAGCCGCAGGGCGATTATAATCGATCCTGCCGATGACCTGGAAAAAAGCGCTTCAAACGCTTTGCTCAAAAGTCTGGAGGAACCGCCCGCCGGAACCTATTTCGTGCTGGTTGTGCACCGACCGGCACGATTGCTGCCAACAATACGCTCTCGCTGCCGCATTTTGCGATTCCCGACGCTGCCGGATCAGGAATTGTCGCAATTCCTTTCACGCGAAGCGCCCGAAGCGGACGATGCCACACGCCAAGCGGCGATCGTCGCCGCAGGTGGATCGCCGGGGCTGGCATTGGATTTTGTCGAACGCGATTTGGGGAATCTATTCTCGCTGATGAAGGCGATCATGCGCGATGGAGACCCGGAATTCGATCTGCGCGGCCGACTGGCCGAAGCCATCGGCGCACGTCCCAACCGGGAAAAGATACAGGCAACGTTGGATTTGGCGCGCGCGGTTCTGGCCGATGCCGTTGGCGGCGCGCAAACGGCCCAATATCCACAGATCACCTCAGCACATTCGGAACTGGTTCGCCTGACCGGTCAGGCACCGACCTATAATTTCGATGCGGGGCTGCTGGTGGCCGAAATCGGAAGCTTGCTTGCATCCGCCGCCGCACCTAGGGACCGGGCCAATGTCTGAACCCTATTATATTACCACCGCGATCAGCTATCCAAACGGACGCCCGCATATCGGCCACGCTTACGAAGCGATTGCCGCTGACGTCATTGCCCGTTTCCAGCGTGCACAAGGCAGGGAAGTGCGTTTTCAGACGGGGACCGACGAACATGGCCTGAAAATGGCTCGCAAAGCAGAAGAGCAAGGCAAAACCGCACGCGAACTGGCCGATGAAATGTCCGGCTATTTTCAGGATATGTGCGATGCCCTCAATGTTCAATATGACCGTTTCATCCGCACGGTAGAGGCCGATCATCACCGCGCCAGTCAGGCAATCTGGCAAGCGATGGAGGCAAAGGGCGACCTTTATCTTGACCGTTACGAAGGTTGGTATTCGGTCCGCGACGAAGCCTATTATGACGAAAAAGAACTAACCGTAGGCGAGGGCGGAGAGAAGCTTTCACCGCAAAATACCCCAGTGGAATGGACGGTCGAGGAAAGCTGGTTTTTCCGCCTGTCAAAATATCAAGACGCACTGATCAAATTATACGAAGAATCGCCAGAATTTTTGCAGCCCGACAGCCGCCGAAATGAGATGAAATCCTTTGTTTCCGGTGGGTTGAAAGACCTTTCTGTCAGCCGGACGAGCTTTGACTGGGGCGTAAAAGTACCAGGCAGCGATAATCACGTCATGTATGTGTGGGTCGATGCGTTGACCAACTACCTTACGGGGCTTGGTTATCCCGATCAGACAGAAAACATGGCGAAGTTCTGGCCTGCCGATCTGCATTTGATTGGCAAGGATATCGTTCGTTTTCACAGCGTCTATTGGCCCGCCTTTCTGATGAGTGCCGACATTGCGCTGCCCAAACAGGTTTTCGGGCACGGGTTTTTGCTCAACCGGGGGCAAAAGGAATCCAAATCGCTTGGCAATGTCACGGATCCCGTCAAACTTGCCGATGCTTATGGCGTTGATGCGCTGCGCTATTTCCTGATGCGCGAAGTCGCATTCGGCCAAGATGGCAGCTATTCGCCAGAAGCAATCGTAAACCGCTGCAATGCGGAATTGGCGAACAGCTTCGGCAATTTGGCGCAGCGAACATTATCCATGATTTTTAAAAATATGGATGGTGAACTTGCGGATATTACAAGCGAGAACAGCGCCGATATTGACCTTGGCAATACGGTTTCGGGCGCTTGTGCTGTTTTACAAGAAAAATTCCATCGGCTGTCCTTCAGCGACGGGCTCGATTCATGGATGAAGGCGGTTTATGCCTGCAACCAATATGTCGATGATCAAGCGCCTTGGACACTTAAGAAAACAGATGAAGCGCGGATGCGAATTGTGCTGCTTAACTTATTCAAACAAGTAAGGAGTTTGGCCATCGCCGTGCGGCCTGTTGTGCCTTCTGCAGCCGAAATACTGCTGGATCAGATGGGAATCCCCGCCGCAGAACGCGATTACAACGCGCTAAATGACGATAGCTGGCTGGAACGGCTCGCCCAATCGGGTTTCAGGCTTGAGAAACCAACGGGCGTGTTTCCGCGCCTCGAAGCGCCGGAGGCTACGTGACCATGCTGATCGATAGCCATTGCCATTTGGAATATGACGGATTGGTAGAAGATCAAGCTGGCGTATTGGACCGCGCGCGTAAGGCTGGGATTGGCGGCTTTCTGAATATCTCGACCAAAATGGCCGAATGGGATCAAGTCGTGGCAACCGCCACCCGCGAAAAGGACGTCTGGGCCAGCGTGGGAATTCATCCGCATCATGCCGATGACCATGCCAATCTTGACGTCATGACGCTGCGCCAAGCGGTTGATCATCCAAAGGTAATCGCAATTGGCGAAACAGGGCTCGATTATTATTACGACAAATCCGATCGCAAGATTCAACAGGATCTTTTCCGCCGCCACATAGAGGTCGCGCGTGAGACCAACCTGCCGGTCATCATTCACACCCGCGATGCCGAAGATGATACCGCCGCCATACTGGAAGACGAGTTGGGGAAGGGCGCTTTTCCCGCACTCATCCATTGCTTCACCGCTTCGCCAAAATTCGGGCAGAAAATGCTCGATCTGGGCCTGACAATCTCGCTTTCGGGCATTGTGACTTTCAAGAATGCCCGCGAACTTCAGGAAATCGCCGCAGAATTGCCCGAAGACCGCATATTGGTGGAAACCGACAGTCCATTTTTGGCACCGGTTCCGCATCGCGGGAAATCTTGCGAGCCTGCATTTGTTGCCAATACCGCCGAATTTGTAGCAAATTTGCGCGGTACAACTACCGAAGAATTGGGCGAAGCCACAACGCGTAACTTCTTCAAATTGTTCAGCAAGGCGGCTGCATGAAACTGATTATGCTCGGTTCGGGCACATCAACGGGTGTCCCGCGAATTGGCGATGATTGGGGCGACTGCGACCCGAAAGAGCCGAAAAACCGGCGGTCGCGGGTTTCGATCATTGTTGAAAGCAAAGACGGAAAACGTTTGCTGGTGGATACGTCGACAGACCTGCGGCAACAATTCCTCAGCAACAAAATTGACAAGATTGACGGTGTGTTCTGGACGCATGATCATGCTGACCATTGCCACGGAATTGACGATCTACGCGTCCTGCGTTTTGACCGGAAAGCGCCCATTCCCGGATATGGATCAGATGAAACCGTCCGTCGATTGCGAATGCGGTTTGATTATATTTTTGCCGGACAGCATGGCTATCCCACCATTTGCAGTATCGAAACGCTTGACCGTGTGCGGTTGTGCGCCGGATTCGGCGTCGAATGGTGCCAGATGCCGCATGGGCCGACCCAAAGCACGGCTTTTCGTTTTGATACGGACGGAAAATCAATCGTTTATGCAACCGACTTTAGCGACATTACCGATGAAATGGTCGATATGATGTCGGGTGCGGATATTCTTGTGTCGGACTGCCTCAAACGCCGGAAACATCCGACGCATGCAAATCTGGAAATGGCCATTGAACTTGGAAAAAGAACGAAGGCCAAACTGACTGTGTTGAGCCATCTGGACAAAACGATGGATTACGCCGGCCTGTCCGGCGAAGTGCCCGCCAATGTGATCGTGGGTTATGACGGATTGCAGCTAACGGCATGAATGATTTCTTTTACATCATCTGGGCCGCTGGTGCGCTCGCATTGGCCGGCGGCGCATTGTATGGATACCGGATGAACTGGCGCAGCGGTTTGATATACGCGCTGATCTGGGCCTGTTTATTTACCCTCGTTACCTTGTTTATCAATGCGGTGAATGTGTGAGGGGCCTTGTTTGCCCATCCAACAATTAACATAATATATATTATCATTCTAACGTCAGGACCGTGAAGATGTCGCAAATGGCCCGCCTCCTTTCAATCATGGACCGCCTTCGCGACAAAGAAACCGGTTGCGAATGGGATCGCGCCCAAGACTTCAAATCAATCGCGCCATATACAATCGAAGAAGCCTATGAAGTTGCTGACGCGATAGCCAAAGACGACATGGCCGAATTGAAGGAAGAACTTGGCGATCTACTGTTTCAGGTTGTTTTCCATTCCCAAATGGCCGCCGAACGAAAATCATTTGATTTCCATGAGGTTGTCGATGTGATATCAGACAAGATGGAAACTCGGCACCCGCATATATTCGGCGGTGAAAGCGGGAAAATAGCCGAAAAGCGCTGGGAAGAAATCAAGGAACGCGAACGGGCAAATAAGGGCGCACAAAGCGGAATGGACGGTATCGCCTTAGCGCTTCCAGCACTGCTCCGGTCAGAAAAGCTTCAGAAACGCGCCGCGCGTGCGGGTTTTGACTGGCACGATGCCAAGGGCCCGATTGCAAAATTTCAAGAGGAACTTGAAGAACTGCAAGAAGCCGAAACCGATGAAGAACGCTTGATGGAAGCAGGCGACTTGCTGTTCGTTGCTGTCAATATTGTCCGAAAATTCGGGATTGCGCCGGAAGATGCCCTTCGGGCCTCAAATGGAAAATTTGAAAAGCGTTTTCGGGCGATGGAAACCTTCGCTGAAGGAAAATTCGCCGATCTATCGCTCGATGAAAAAGAAGCGCTTTGGCAGCAAGTTAAACGGGCAGAATAGGCTTAAAGGCTTTCAAAACGGCCGAGTTCCTTTTCCGTCAGCCGCACATCAATCGCCCGTAAGGGACCATCATCGGCCCCCTCACCTGCCTCTTCCTCAGCCAGAACATGGCCGTGCGCGTGAAGCCAGGCGATCTTCTGACCTTCTGATGCCGGCAAGATGATCCGGTGTTCGCGTGCATCAGACGTTAGCAATTCGTCCAAATGCCGCACCAATTCTTCAACGCCGCCGCCGGTAATGGCGGATACTGGAAGAACGCTGTCATCATTGGCGGCCAATCCGTCCAATTCCGAACGCCTATCCTCGTCTAGTAAATCCCGCTTATTCCACGCCTCGATGATGGGTATGTTGGAGGCGCCCTCACCCGCCTCATCCGCTTCGATCACGCCAAGATCGCGCAGGACCCCCAGCACCTGAATTTTTTGCGCATTTGCCGCGTTATTCGACATATCGCGGACATGCACGATAATATCCGCCGCAGTCACTTCTTCCAAAGTTGCGCGAAATGCGGCGACAAGCTGTGTCGGAAGATCGGAAATAAACCCGACCGTGTCTGACAGGATCGCTTTTTCCACGCCCGGCAAGCGGATGGCCCGCATCGTTGGATCAAGCGTTGCGAAGAGCAAATCCTCCGCCATTACTTCTGCGCCAGTCAAATGGTTGAAAAGCGTAGATTTTCCTGCATTGGTATAGCCGACAAGCGCAATCACCGGCCAAGGTGCCCTGCCCCTGCGTTCACGGTGCAGCGCACGTGTTTTACGAACCTGCTCAAGCTCTTTTCGAAGGCGCGACATCCGCTGGCGGATCATCCGCCTATCCGCTTCGATTTGCGTTTCTCCGGGGCCGCCGAGGAAGCCAAATCCGCCGCGTTGCCGTTCCAGATGGGTCCAGCTTCGCACAAGCCGGCTCTGTTGATAGTCAAGATGAGCCAGCTCAACTTGCAAACGGCCTTCTGCCGTCGCGGCACGTTCTCCGAAAATCTCTAGGATTAAACCCGTGCGATCGATGACTTTACGCTTAAGCTTATCTTCAAGATTGCGCTGCTGAATCGGGGAAAGCGCACCGTCGACAATAACCAGTTCGGCTTCTTCCAGATTGCAGGCGGCCGCGATGTTATCGACTTGACCGGACCCGAACAGCGTGTTGGGGCGCACGGTCCGCACAGGAATAACCATGCTTTGCGCGATGACGACGCCAATCGCCAAAGCAAGGCCGCACGCCTCTTCCAATCTGGCCTCTGCATCAAGGTCATAGGATGTGCGGCTTAGATCCGGACATACGACCACCGCCCGCGCACCGCGCGAGACTTCGCCCATCAGATCATCATCGAAACTCAGTCTTCTTCGCCTTCCCAATCGCCCGACAGGTCAACATGCTTGTCCGGCTGGACCGTAGAAACGGCGTGCTTATACGCCATCTGTACGAATCCGTCCCGCTCCAGCAGCATACAAAACAGATCATAGGCCGCAATAGAACCCTGCAGCATAACGCCGTTTACAAGGAACATTGTCACCGGAACACCCGCTTCACGAACGCTGCTCAGAAATACATCTTGCAGCAGACGTTGTTTGCGGTTGCTGTCCTGGCTGGCGAACTGGGTTGCATCCATCGGCTGGCCGGGCATGATTGTCGAAATGGCATGTTTGTAAACCAACTGCGTTTGACCATCACGCCGTAGTAGGACCGAGAAATTATCGAACCATGTCACAACGCCTTGCAGCTTAACGCCTTTGACCAAGAACATCGTAACCGGCATCTTGTTTTTGCGCAGCAGGTTTAGAAATGCATCCTGCAAATTCGCCTGCTTGCCATGATTTCCGGGTTTTTCGGGTTTTTCTGGCGCGACCGGTTTAATCACCGGTCTGGCAGAAAGGGTGCGTCCTTCGGACATCTTCTTCTCCATTATTGGCGGCTTCTGTTTGTGAGCCACAATCTGGCACGCCGAAATGCTTCGCCGCGCCGGTATCTTTATTCAAATAGGTCTTGCCATTCGAATATGCCTCGCCGTTCAAATAAGGCTGACGAGGCCTCTATTCAATTGTAAAGAAACTACTCAATAGGCAAGATGTTTTAGTCTTGATCACCTTTCTTCCTGTCGCCCATTCCTAACAACTTCAATTTGCGATGCAGCGCGGAACGTTCCATTCCGATAAAACTTGCAGTTTTGGATATATTTCCTGAAAACCGCCTGATTTGTACGCTAAGATACTCTTTTTCAAATGTTTCGCGTGCCTCGCGCAGGGGCGCCCCCATAAGCGCAGCAATTCCGCTTCCGCCGCCCAGTTTACCACCAGTTACTTCACTTGGAAGCATGGACGGCTCGATAGAATCGACTTCCTCTCGCGGAGTGAGAATAATGGTCCGTTCGATAACATTACGCAATTGCCGGACATTTCCCGGCCAATCGTATGATTGCAATGCCGCCATCGCCTCGTCAGACACTTTGGGAAACGGAATGCCTTGCTCCACTGCGTAGCGTGCAAAAAAATGCGCGGCGAGTTCAGGAATATCGTCCCGCCGATCCGACAAGGATGGTATCGTAACAGGGACAACATTCAGCCGATAAAACAGATCCTCACGGAACCGCTTCTCCTCCATTTCGACCTCAAGATTTTTGGCAGTCGAAGAAACAACACGAACGTCCACCCCAACCTGGCGGCTACCGCCGACCCGGACAAAGCTCTGTTCGGTCAACACACGCAAAATCCGGGCTTGGGTCGAAAGCGGCATGTCGGCAACTTCGTCCAGATACAATGTTCCGCCATCGGCAAGTTCAAGCAGGCCCCTGCGGACAAGCTTTCCTTCGGCTTCTTCACCGAACAATTCCTGTTCAAACCGGTCCGATGTGATGCGGGCGGAATTGACCGTCACAAAGGCATTTCCCGCGCGCGGGCTCCAACTATGAAGCAATCGCGCTGCGACTTCTTTACCGGCCCCGGCAGGCCCGTTGATTAAGACCCGGCTGCCCGTGGCAGCGACCCGTTTAAGCGTCGCGCGGACTTGGTTAATCGCGGCCGAGCTGCCGTTGAACTCTTCGCCGCCTACAAAGCCCTTGCGAAGACGCGCATTTTCACGTTGCAGCCGCTCTGTTTCGGTCGCGCGCGCCACCAGATGCAACAATCGTTCTGATTCAAACGGCTTTTCGATGAAATCCACCGCGCCGCGGCTAACCGCAGATACGGCCGTGTCGATATTCCCGTGACCGGAAAATATGATGACCGGCAACTGCGGTTCGCGCTGCTTGATTTCATCAAGCACCTCAAGCCCGTCCATCTGACTGCCGTGGAGCCACACATCAAGCAGTACAAGACTGGGACGGCGTTCATCAATTGCCGCCAGTGCCGTGGTGCTGTCGCCGGCGGTGCGGCAGTCATAACCCTCGTCACTCAGCACGCCGGAAACCAGGTCGCGAATGTCGCGTTCATCGTCGACTACCAGAATGTCTAACGCCATTGCAGCGGTCCTTTTGTGTGTTTTTGACTTGTTTTTGCGGTCGAGTTTCGGTGCCCTCGGTTTGCGTCTCAGGATTGCGTGAGAACACCAATGTCACGCGCGTGCCGCCAGCATCAGAATTGGAGAAAACCAGTTCCCCGCCATGCTCATCGACAATCTTGTTTACGATCGCCAGCCCCAGCCCGGTCCCCTTGTCACGCGTTGTGACATAAGGTTCCACGATGCGTTCCCGTTCTTCAGGAAGGCCCACTCCATTATCATCAACAATTACCGTAACACGCTGATCATCGCCTTTTAGAGTAACCGAAATCTTGCCGCGATAGTCCGGCTCGGATGCGGCTGCTTTTGTCGCGACGGCTTCGACGGCATTCTTGACGATATTTGTCATTGCCTGCCCGACCTGATGGCGGTCACATGCAATTAACGAGGGCGATTCCAAATCGGTTGAGAAACCGAAATCAATCTCTGGATGGGCGACTTCCTGCAGGAACAGTGCCTGACGGACCAAATCGATGGCGTCTTCGCTCCTGAAAACCGGTTTTGGCAGCCGCGCAAAAGACGAAAATTCATCGACCATTTTGCGCAAATCACCAACTTGGCGCACGATGGTATTTGTCAGATCGTCAAACAATTCACCGTCGATTGCAATCTGTTTGCGATAGCGCCGCTTCAGCCGTTCGGTCGCGAGTTGGATCGGCGTGAGCGGATTTTTAATCTCGTGGGCAATGCGCCGTGCCACATCCGACCATGCTGCCTGTCGCTGGTCGAGCAATTGACGGGTAATATCCTCAAAGGTGATGACCTTGCCATCGCGCACGTCGGCAATTTTCACGGCCAGCGTCTGCAATTCCCCGCCAGTGGTATGATTGATAATCCCGCTGGAAATTTTTGTGTCGACCATTGCCGCGATTTGAGGGGCCAACTGATCAAGGTATGAACCGGAAACATCACCCTTCTCTTCGCCCAAAAGAACGCGCCTTGCGGTAATGTTCATCAGTTTAATTTCACCATCCGAAGCGGCCGAAATGATCCCCGCCGATGTCGATTCGAGCAGCGTTTCCATGAATACGCGCCGGCGATCAATTTGCTCATTCGCCCCGACAAGATCGGTTGTCTGTTTTTCGATCTGGGCGGTCATTCGGTTGAATGCACGGTTCAATTGCCCGATTTCGTCGTCGCCCGTTCTTCCTTCAACGCGCAGCGCGAAATTGCCAGCGCCGACTTTTCCGGCAGCCGCAACCAGTTCGGTCAAGGGCGCAACTTGACGGTCTGCGAAACGCAATGCGAACCATACTGCCGCGCCGACCAATCCCAACGAAACAAAGAACAATGCGAGGTTGAAACGCAATTGCAGCGCCCTCGCCCGCGTTGTCAGAACATCATAGGCTTCCGAAATCGACCGTGCCCGTTCCCACTGGCTGAACGGGCCTGATTCCGAATTGCGCGCATTGTAGAGAAATATTCCGCTTTCCTGCACAATCGGGGCCAGCGCCTCTATCCGGGTTTCGTTCGCGGCGACAACAACCGCCTCTCCCCGGTCCAATTCTGTAACTGCGACCTGGGCATATTCGGCAGGCACGTTGTCCGTACGAAGATCAAGCGCGATTGCTGTTCGGAAGCTGCCATCATCGACACGTTGGAGAATGGCTGACTCGTTCAGTTCCCGGCCCTGCATTTGCAGATTATACCAATCGATGAATTCATCATCCGTTATGCTGGTCGCCTGCAAATAGGGCCGCAAATCATTGGCCATCGTAATTGTTTCGTTGCGGACCTGAACCTGATTTTGTTCGTAATAACCTTGCGCCAGCTCATTCGCATTCTGCATCAATCCTCGCGAATTGTCGGAAAACCAGAAATCAACGCCAGACTGGAACAGAAACGCAGCAAAGGCAGCGACCAAAAGCGTTGGCACAGCGGCAACCATAGAAAAGAAAAACACAAGCCGCGTGTGGAGCCGCGCTGTACTGCCCGCCGCGCGCTTGATCGCCGTCCGGCGGCCGAACAGGACGAGCAACGCCATTGACGGGATAAGCGTTGCAATCAGCAGGGTCGCCACCTGTCCCGCAGGCAACAAACGCCCGTCAGGCGGCGCATTGGTGAATGCAAAATAGGTCGTGACGATCATCGCCAGCACCGCGGCGGCGGCGGCTATTTCCAGCAGCGCGATAAAGTTTGCCCGCCGAGAAAAAACGACAAATTGCCGCCACCAGCGCGGGCTACTGCGGCTATTGCTCGGTACGGTCGCCATAGTTGCAAGCTTACAACGCTAGTGTTGCAAATATGCAAGCTATTTTTCGGCAAACTGTTGCCTAAATGCGTTAACCTACCGCGTCATTGGCATAGTTTTCCGGCTCGATTGCCAGTTCACCAATCCGTTTGCGCAAAGTATTTCTGTTTATTCCAAGCAGTTTGGCCGCGCGCAGCTGGTTTCCGCTAGTCTTGCGCAAAGCCCATTCAATCAGCGGTTTTTCAAATGCCGCCTGTGCCGCATGATAGATTGAACCCGCGGGCGGTGAATTGGCCGTAAGCCAAGCGGCCATCGCCCCTTCGACACCTTCATTGGCTGCGCCGCTATCTTGCGCCGCACCGTCATCCACAACATCCAGCACTGTTTGGCGGTCAATCACATCATCACGTGCCAACAACACGAGCCGAAACACAGTGTTTCGCAATTCACGAACATTGCCGGGCCAGTTCTGTTCTCTGAGAATTTCCAGCGCAGCATTATCAATTTGCCGCTGGGGCAGCCCTTCTGTTGTCGCCTTTTGCAGAAAATGTGACGTCAATGCGTCAACATCCTCAAGCCGGTCGCGCAGCGGCGGAAGCTCTACCGGAACAACATTGAGCCGGTAAAACAGGTCTTCTCGAAATGTGCCCGCGGCAATCATCGGCTTGAGATCGCGATTGGTTGCTGCGACGATTCGAACATCAATGGCAATATCCTGACGTCCGCCAACGCGGCGAATCCGCCCCGATTGCAGCGTTCGAAGAAGGCGCGTTTGCGCTTCAATGGGCATATCGCCGATCTCATCAAGGAACAACGTGCCGCCATTTGCCTGTTCAAATTTGCCGATTGCCTGGCTGACCGCACCGGTAAACGCCCCCTTTTCATGGCCGAACAATTCGCTTTCAATCAACTCGCCCGGAATTGCCGCTGCATTGACGGCAACGAACGGCCCGGTTTTCCGGTGCCCGAGTTGATGAATTGCCTCTGCGACAAGTTCCTTTCCGGTGCCGGATTCGCCCAAAATCAAGACGGTGAGATCATTGCGTAGAACGCGCGTGATCATCCGGTAAACGCCCTGCATCGCAGTGCTGCGACCGACCAGGGGAAGACCGTCACCTGCATCTTCAACGATCACAGGGTCTTCTCGCCTTGCGCCCGATGCCTGCTTTACCGTCCGTACCAGCTCATCAAGATCGAACGGTTTGGGAAAATATTCAAACGCCCCCGTGTCGGTTGCGCGAACGGCTGTATCAAGCGTGTTTTGCGCCGACAGGATAATGATCGGTAAATCCGGCTTTGCCGCATGAACCGCAGGCAGGCTTTCAATACCATCGCCGTCGGTCAGCATGACATCGGTCAGCATGACACCAAAATCCTGATTGGCGAGCGCCTGATCCCGCGCCTTGATACTGTCGCATATTGTGACCGTGTATCCTTCGTCTTCAAGCGCGGTGCCTACGACGGTGGCAATCGCGGCATCATCCTCGACCAGTAAAATTGAACGCATCATTCGGTCCTATCCGCAAGCGCAAGATGAATGCGAAACTCGGTCTTTTCCCTAACCTCGTTTCTAACATAGCTGACGCGGCCGCCCATCTCATGTGTGAGTTTTTTGACGAGCGCCAGCCCAAGCCCCTGCCCGTTCTGCTTGGATGTCACGAATGGCTCAAAGGCACTGCCCGCGACTTCTGGTGACAGGCCGGGGCCATTGTCACAAACGGCCAATTCGACCTGCAGACGGCGTGCCTGTTTGGAGTGCCCACCGCTGCTGGCCAACCCGCTGACAAACCGTGTGCGAACCACAACGCGCGGCCTGTCCGAAACCTGCGCTGCATCCACAGCATTGGTAATCAAGTTTACAAGAATCTGTTCAAGCGCATCGGGCGCTGCATAAACATCCGGCAATGACGGATCGAATTCCTCTGCAAGCACGGCCCGTTGCGGATTGGCGGTGGCAACACTGGCAATGGCCTTGCGGACGACCTGATGCAGATTGACGGGCCCGGCTATTTCGACAGAACTGCTGCCAAGCTCCTGCATCCGGTCCACCAGACGCGCGATGCGGTCCACTTCATCAACGATCATTGCGCTCAGCTTACGGCCTGAATCGTCCAGTTTTCGTGACAGCAATTGGCTTGCGCCCTTGATCGCGGCCAGCGGGTTTTTAATCTCGTGGGCAAGTATCGCGGGCGCTTTGAGTGTAACGGATGAATCGGCTTCATCGCGCATGTCATCACGCCCGGCATCGGACAATGTCAGCACCCGCCAACCGGGATGGGCCGCAACCGGTGAAACAGTCAGGTTCACGCCGTGCGTTTGGCCAGAACGGTCCAATTCCAACCCCCGCGCGACCAAGCGTTCTTCCGACCATCGTATCCGCTCGATCGCATCTGCGGGAAGCCGCACGGCATCCTCCAGACGTTTGCCGATCATTCGGCCGGCGCTTTGCCCCAGAATATCTTCCGCAGCGGGATTGGCTTCAACAATGTTGCATTTCGGATCAAGCAAGAGAACCGCAAACAGCAGTCCCGAAATCTGCGCCGCCGTATCCGGTGTGGGTGTCCTGCTCACGCAGCGCGGCGATTGATGAAGGGATCGTAGAACCGTTCAAGTTCGCCGAGCACCTGTTCAGGATCATCTATGAAGTTCACATGGTTTCGAAACTCAGCCGAACCATGCATACCCTTGGTGTACCAGCCCAAATGTTTGCGGGCGACTTTGCTGCCCACTTCGCGGCCATAATGGTCTAGCATCCCGTTGTAATGTTCGATCAAGACCGAATATTGTTCACCAAAGGACGGGCTTTCCAATGCATCTCCGGTTTTGATCCAGTGCATCACCTGGCCAAGCAACCACGGTTTGCCATACGCCCCGCGGCCGATCATCACGCCATCGGCGCCGGACTGCTCCAACGCTTTTGCCGCATCTTCAATGCCGCAAATATCGCCGTTTACAATGACCGGAATATTGATCGCATTCTTAACCTTGCGGATGAATTCCCAATCTGCCTGCCCCTTATACATCTGGTTCCGCGTGCGGCCGTGGACGGTGATCATTTTCACGCCCAAATCTTCCGCAATATGTGCCAGCTCCGGCGCGTTTAGGCTGGCATGATCCCAGCCCATACGCATTTTTACCGTCACGGGAACATTCACCGCTTTGACCGTGGCTTCCATAAGTTTGGTCGCCAGCGGAACTTCGCGCATCAGGGCCGATCCTGCCAAACCATTGGTCACTTTACGCACCGGACAGCCAAAATTGATGTCGATAATCGCAGCGCCATTGTCTTCCTGCAATTTTGCTGCTTCCGCCATCGCAACCGGATCGCATCCGACCAATTGCATAGAGACAGGCTCTTCAATCTGGTCCCATGCAGCCTTTTGGACCGATTGCCGCGTTTCGCGAATGGCTGCCTGACTGGCAATCATCTCGGTCACATTAAGGCCAGAACCGTAACGCCGCACCAATGTGCGGAACGGCAAATCGGTAACGCCCGTCATCGGCGCGAGCACGACCGGACAATCGATCGAAATATCGCCAATCGAAATGGGGCTGAGCCTTGGAGGAGGAGGGAGCGGTTTCATGTGATGCCTAAAATTTAGGCAGCGCATAGTGCATTGCAGCATGTGGCGCAAGAAGCTAGCGCAGGGCCTTATGAGCGATGCGCCCTCCTCTCTTTCGATTGCCGCGATTGTCGTTGCGGCGGGAAAAGGAATCCGAGCAGGTCAATCTGTGCCCAAACAATTCGCCAATTGGCGCGGCAAACCGGTTGTTCGCCATTCGGTAGAGGCTCTGCTGGCGGCGGGTATCGAACGCGTGGTGGTCGCGGTTCCGCCGGGCGGGTTAGACAATGCGGCCGATGCACTTTGCGCCCTGAACAACATAGAATTTGTCCAAGGCGGTAAGACGCGGCAGGCGTCTGTTGCAGCTGCGTTAGAAAAACTGAATGATAGGCCGCCGGACGCGGTTCTCATTCACGACGCAGCGCGCCCCGACCTTCCATCTGAGGTGATTGAACGGTTGGTTGCCGCCCTTGCCGCCCATCGCGGCGCAATTCCGGTCTTGCCCGTTGTCGACAGCCTTTCGGTCGAGCGCGGCGGATTAATGGCAGGAAGTGCAGACCGCGACGCTCTAAAGCGTGTCCAGACGCCGCAGGCATTTCATTATGCCGATATTGCTGCGGCACATGAGCGCCTGTCCCACGACCAAAGCGCAGGCGATGACGCACAATTGCTGTGCGCCGCCGGTGGCACTGTTGCCCATGTCGCGGGGGACGAAAGGCTGAAAAAGCTAACATTTGCGGAAGATTTTATGGTCGAATTGCCTCCTGTTCGAACTGGCACGGGCTATGACGTTCACCGGCTTGCCGCGGGTGAGGAGCTTTGGCTTGGCGGCATCAAGATCGAACATGACAAAGGGCTTGCCGGACACAGCGATGCTGATGTTGCGCTTCATGCCATTGTGGACGCGCTGCTTGGCGCAATCGCCGCTGGCGATATCGGTGAACATTTCCCGCCCAGCGATGCCCGCTGGAAAGGGGCAGCATCTTCCGCATTTGTTGCACACGCTGCATCACTTGTGGCCCAAGCAGGCTACAAAATCGGAAATATTGACCTCACAATCATTTGCGAAGCCCCCAAAATCGGGCCACACCGCCCGGCGATGCAGGCAAAAATTGCCGAATTGATGGATATTGACATGAGCTGTGTCAGCGTGAAAGCAACCACTACAGAACGCCTCGGATTTACGGGACGCGGAGAAGGAATTGCCGCCCAAGCGGTTGCCACAGTTTTCAAATAGGGAACGATTTTGATGATCAACAAAGCTTACAAATTGGCGGCAACAGCGCTCGCTTCCTGTGCGCTTCTTTCACCTCATGCAGCAATGGCGCAGCAATGCGTCGAAGAAGCTGATCTGGCAGATGCGGTGGTCTATTTCACGCCCATTGCCTATTCCGCATTTTCCACCAAATGCGGCCCCGCGCTGGCTGATGGTGGTTTTGTGAAAATGCACGGCGAAGAATTCATCGCGCCATATGTCGCGCGGCAAGACGAAGCATGGGCCGGTGCGTTCAGAGTGTTCAAGGTTTTTGCAGATGGCAAAAAATCCGCCGACCAGGATGGTGAACCGGACGAGATGGCGGCAATGTTCGATGCGCTGCCGCCAGAGGCGCTGCGCCCGTTCCTTGGTGCCGTAATTGAAATGGAAATTGCCAAGGAAATCAAACTAGAAAGCTGCGAAGATGTCGAAAGGCTGCTGGCGCCGTTGGTACCGCTTCCGCCAGAAAATCTAGGGGCATTGGCCGCGGTAATTGTGGGGATGGTTCCTGATATTAAGGATCCGCAAGTCTGCCCTGCCAAGCCGCAATGACAAATACCCTATTGCCAGATGATATCGGCGCGCTCGCCCAGCGGGTGGTGGAAGAGAACACAGCTGCCGGGCGTTCGGTCACAGTGGCTGAAAGTTGCACCGGCGGCTTGGTTGCAGCGGCGTTGACGGAAGTACCGGGATCTTCAGCGATACTGGACCGCGGCTTTGTGACCTATTCAAACGATGCAAAAATGGAAATGCTCGATGTTGCTGGCGATATCATTGAAACATTCGGCGCAGTTTCTATCGCCTGTGTTTGGGCAATGGCAAAGGGCGCGCTTGAAAACAGCAATGCCGATGTAGCCGTTGCGATCAGCGGGGTTGCAGGCCCGGACGGCGGAACGGATTTGAAGCCGGTTGGAACAGTCGTTTTCGCCAAGGTCACGAAAGGGGATGATGGCGAACCCGAAGGAGAGCTAAAGAATTACGGCGATGTGGGGCGCGGCGAAGTGCGCCGTCAGGCAGCGCTGTGTGCGTTGGAATTGCTGCTGCCATAAAGCGCATCGGCCCGCGCTTCGAATGCGGCGACCATTTTGCGAAATGCCCGGTCAAAATATTGCCCGGCAAGCCGTTCAAACACTCTGCTCTTGAATGTAAATTCGACGCAGAAATCCACTTCACAGCCGCCGTCATTGGTGGGTGTAAAAATCCAGCTATTATCAAGATCGCGCAACGGGCCATCGACATAATGCACATCGATCGAATTGGGCCGGTTTTTTTGCACGCGCGATGAAAAGCTTTCGCGCAATGCGTTAAATCCCACTACCATATCGGCGGTCATTTCCGTTTCGCTATTCGCCCTGACCCTGGTCGCAATCACCCAAGGTAAAAATTCCTTGTAACGCCCTACATCGGCGACAAGATCGAACATCTGTTCGCAGCTATAGGGCAGCACCCGTTTTTCGCGGATGCCAGGCATTAGGCCTTCTGCTTGGCCAGCTTAGCTTCGCGGGCAGCACGCATTTCAGCAAAATCGTCACCAGCATGATAGCTGGAACGTGTTAGCGGGGTTGATGCAACCTGAAGAAATCCCTTCGCCCGTGCAATCGCACCGAATGCGTCAAACGCCTTGGGGGTGACAAAATCTTCCACTTTGGCATGTTTCGGCGTTGGCTGGAGATATTGGCCCATCGTCATAAAATCGATATCAGCCGTGCGCATATCGTCCATCACCTGATGCACTTCCAGGCGTTGTTCACCCAGCCCCAGCATTATGCCTGATTTGGTGAAAATCATCGGATCATGGCTTTTCACCTCCTCAAGCAACCGCAGCGATGCGTAATATCGCGCACCGGGCCGGATTGTTGGGTAAAGCCGCGGAACCGTTTCGAGGTTGTGATTATATACGTCAGGTCCAGCCTCACATATCGCCTCAACCGCTGGGCGCATTTTGCCCCGGAAATCGGGTGTGAGAATTTCAATCGTCGTTTTCGGCGTTTCCCGGCGCAGCGCCTTAATAACTTTTACAAATTGCCCTGCACCGCCATCGGGCAGATCATCACGGTCCACCGAGGTGATAACGATGTGTTCCAGCCCCATCTTGGCGGCGGCAATCGCGGTATTTTCCGGCTCCATCGGGTCAACAATGCGCGGCATGCCCGTTTTGACGTTACAGAATGCACAGGCCCGCGTACAAACATCGCCAAGTATCATCACGGTCGCGTGTTTCTTGGTCCAGCATTCCCCGATATTGGGGCAGGCAGCCTCTTCGCACACGGTGTTGAGGTTCAGTTCACGCATCAATTTGCGCGTCTCGTTATAGCCTTCGCTGACAGGGGCTTTGACCCGAATCCAGTCAGGCTTGCGTTGGCGCGGTGGGCGCTCTTTTTTTGGCGCGGGATTGCTCGAAAGATCGTTCATGTGGGCCACTTAGTGCCGGGACTTGCCAGAGGCAATCCCGCAGGCCATTTACATAGCTATGAATAGCAATGACAGTGACCCCATGAACAGCCTGTTGGACGGCTATCGGCGCTTTCGCGAAACGCGCTGGTCGCGCAATCGGGATCGCTGGTCCTCCCTTAAAGACGGGCAATCGCCCAAGGTAATGGTAATTGCCTGTTCAGACAGCAGGGTCGATCCCGCGCAAATATTTGACGTTGACCCGGGCGAAATTTTTGTTGTCCGGAATGTTGCGGCCATGGTTCCCCCGTTTGAAACATCGCCCGGCTATCACGGCGTATCGGCGGCATTGGAATTTGCCGTGCAATTCCTCAAGGTCAGCGAAGTCATGGTCTTGGGACACGGTATGTGCGGCGGCTGTCAGGCAGCTCTGACGCAAAGCATGCACGGGCATGAACATGGCCAAGGGGGCTTTGTGGCCGACTGGATTGGTTTGCTGGATGATGTGCGTGACCCCATCGTGGCCAAGTTGGGAACCGAAGGGCGGGAAGCGGAAAAGGCCATGGAACTGGCGGCTGTCAGGAAAAGCCTTGTCAATCTGCGGAGTTTCCCCTGCGTCCGGCAAAATGAGCGACGCGGCACGCTGACGCTACGCGGGGCCTATTTTGCAATCGCCGATGGAATTCTGCACGTGCTCGACGAAAAGACTGACGAATTCCTGCCGCAGGTTTGACCTATAATTGGAGCGTTCATGGCCGACGATCATAATCTCAATATTGCGCTGCTGATCGACGCTGACAATGCCAGCCCCGCCGGGATCGATCCTGTTCTTACAGTTCTTGCCGAACTGGGACAGGTCAATATCCGCCGCGCATATGGCAATTGGCGCAAAACATCGCTGAAGGGCTGGGTCGATAAGATGCACCGCTACGGTATCGAACCGTCGCAGCAATTTGACATGACCAAAGGCAAGAATGCGACCGATATGAAGATGACCATCGATGCGATGGATATGCTCTATCATGGCCGTGTGCAGGGTTTTGGGATTATGAGCTCGGACAGCGATTTCATGCCGCTGGCCATGCGTATCCGGCAGGATGGCTATCCGGTCTATGGCTTTGGCGGGGCAAAAACACCCGAAGCATTTCGGCAAGCATGTTCGCGGTTCATTGACGTCAATGCGCTGATCAAGGCGGAAAAAGAAGAACAGAAAACAGTCGTTAGCGACGGTTTGGACGAAGATTTGCTCAACCTGTTGTTCGATGCTTACAATGCAAGCAAACGAGATGAGCAAGGGTTCGCCAAACTGTCCGAAGTAGGGCAGCGCGCAGGCAACCGATCAAGCTTTGACACGCGAAACTATGGCTATTCAAGGCTGATTGATTTGATTGAGGTGATCCCCAATTTTTCAACCGAGCGGAGGGCAAACGGTCATATTTGGGTTAAGCGCCTACGCTGACATGGGCGCGCTGACTTCGGTCCTGACATCGGCGCTAATATTCAAGCCAACATCATCGCCAGAGTTTCCGATTCCTACCGGCAAAAGAAAGGGCGCGAACAATGCGCGCCCTTTCCCGTAAGTTCTGCCAGAATTTATGTCGTTGATTCAGCCGCAGCCTCTGCAACTGGGGCCTCGGGACTGGCCGGTGCCGCTTTCCAATCTGCGTAAGACACCCACAGCGATGCAACAGCACTGCGTGCGCCGCCAACCTTACCAAAGGATTCTTTCGCCGCTGCAAATTTACCCTGATCAACCTGCGCGATACCCATGCGGGTGTTAATCAGATCGAGATCAGCGCCAGATTTGGTCGCCGCAATGGCATACATTTCTTCGGCCGATGCCGGATCATTATGGCCAAGGAAAACATTGCCCGCGGCCGTCGCGATAACGGCACTGGCATTCGGCTGCATTGCATCGCGCTTATGCGCAGGCAGTTCAGCCCTGTCAGCTGCCAAATTCGCATCCAATTGCTGCTGCGCGTCGGTCACGAATGGATCGTCGGATTCGAGCAGGTTTTTCGCCAACGCTTCGTCAAGAATGCGCTTTGCTTCGGCGGGCAAACGCACTGGATTGGCAGCTTCGACATAGTCGGAATAATCGCGCGCTTCGGCCAAAGTACCCGTCCTGTCTGCAAGGCGCAGAAGGTCCAGCTGAACGTCATTTTTCATGTCGATCAAATTGCGCTGCACGGCAATCGCATTTCGCCAATTGCGGTCGCTTGGATCATACTGAACCGCCAGTGCAGCCAGTGAAATCGCCTCGCGGGCAAGGTCATTGTTGTAAGCTGTACCGAATGCGACATCGATCCAAAAATTGTTAGGCTTTTCGCCCGCAGCAATTTGGGCATCAATCAACCCGCGAAGATAGTTGATACCATCTTCGTTGCGGTCCTGATCAAAATAAGTACGTGCAATGATCGGCGGAAGATCATCCTTTGTGTATCCCGCAGCATGCGCCGCCATGAAGCGCGTCCGGGCAAAATCCATATCGCCCTGCTGGCGGGCAAGGTCACCGGAATTGACCAAATATGTAGGCAAACTGTCTGGTGCCACCTTGCCGCTATCGATCATCATATCGAAGCCTTGGCGTTGCAGCGAGATATCAGAAACCTCGCGGCCAACATTGAAGGCAAAGCCGCCAGCAGCAAGCTTGTCATCGCCGGTCACGGCTTTGGACAATACGCCGGGAAGCGCCGCCTGTGCGCCGGCAGCATTCGGAATTTCGGCCGTCAACATCGCATTGGCTGCGGTATATGCTTCAACGAATTCCGGCGTATAATCCTTCTTCGGTTCTTCTTCCTTATCGCCGCCGCGTTTTTTGCGCTGTGCCTGCGCCGGTTCTGCAACTGCGGTTGCAATCAATGCGGTGCTGCACGCAAGTGCGAGTGAAAGAGCGATATTCGAGCCGGGGCGTTTGCGGCCCATCGCGCGGTCGAGTGTAAACATTTGGGTGTCTCCCATCAGTGAAAAAGAAAGCCGTTTTGACTAAGTTTGCGTCTCACAAACGTGCTAGTGCCGATATGTATCCCTTATTGCAAATACTAGTAGTGAAAAGCGGCTGAACAGGCTTTGAACGCTGCGTTTGGGCGCAGATTGGCAGTGACACGCAAATTTGGTCAGCAATGTGTGGAAAAACGCGGGTTTCTGCGCCTTTCGGCGGATGCGTGAGTCGCGAAATTTACCGCTCTCAGCTATGATGAAGGCATAAATCATAAATGCTCGGTACGAGCAGAAAAGAGACCCCTTGAACGACGATAGCGACACTCTCCCCCCCGCTGTTCCTTCGGAAGAATTTACCCGCATCGACATCGTCGATGAAATGAAGACCAGCTACCTCGATTATGCGATGAGTGTGATCGTAAGCCGTGCGCTGCCTGACGTTCGCGACGGGTTGAAACCAGTCCATCGCCGCATCCTGTTCGCCAGCCAAGAAGGCGGTATGGTCGCGGGCAAACCTTACCGTAAATCCGCCAAGATCGTCGGCGACGTGATGGGCAATTATCACCCGCATGGTGATAGTGCGATTTACGATGCATTGGCACGTATGACGCAGGATTGGTCGCTGCGCGTTCCGCTGATGGACGGTCAGGGTAACTTTGGTTCGATGGACCCCGACCCGCCCGCCTCGATGCGTTATACAGAAGCGCGCCTGGCAAAGGTCGCCAATTCACTGCTCGATGATCTCGACAAGGACACGGTCGATTTTGCTGACAATTATGATGGCTCGCGCCGCGAACCGCAGGTTTTGCCTGCGCGTTTCCCCAATTTGCTGGTCAATGGTGCAGGCGGCATTGCCGTGGGCATGGCGACCAATGTTCCGCCGCATAATTTGGGTGAGGTGATTGATGGCTGTTTTGCCTTCATGGACAATCCCGCCATCACGTCGGAAGAATTGTTCGAAATTATTCCAGGGCCGGATTTCCCGACAGCGCCGCTGATCCTTGGAAAATCAGGGGCCCGTTCGGCCTACACAACCGGGCGCGGTTCAATTCTGATGCGCTGCCGCCATGAGATCGAATTGAAAAAGGGCGACCGCGAATCCATCGTTCTGACATCGATCCCCTATCAGGTTGGCAAATCAAACCTCGTCGAGAAAATCGCCGAAGCCGCAAAAGAAAAGCGTATCGAAGGTATCTCCGACATTCGCGATGAATCCTCTCGCGAGGGGGTTCGCGTTGTTGTCGATCTTAAACGCGATGCGACAGCCGATGTGGTATTGAACCAGATTTGGCGGCACACCCCTGCCCAGTCGTCCTTCCCGGCCAATATGCTCGCCATTCGCGGCGGGCGTCCTGAAACGCTGATGCTGCGCGAATTTATTCAGGCGTTCATCCAGTTTCGCGAAGAAGTTATCACCCGCCGCACCAAGTTTGAGCTGAATAAGGCGCGTGAGCGCGCGCATATTTTGCTCGGCTTGGTTGTCGCTGTATCAAACCTTGATGAAGTGGTCGCGATGATCCGCGGCGCGCCCAATCCTGCAGAAGCGCGCGCCAGATTGCTGGCCAAAGAATGGCCGATTGGCGATATCGCACAATATATCAAACTGGTTGAGGCGATTGAGCCTGACGCCAGCCAGGAAGGCGGCACGTACCGGCTTTCAGAACGTCAGGTAAAGGCGATCCTTGAACTGCGCCTCCACCGCCTGACAGCCTTGGGCCGTGACGAAATCGGCGATGAGCTTAAAGAACTGTCGATTGCCATTGAAGAATATCTGTCGATCCTTTCGGATCGGGTGAAACTTTACGGCATCATGCGTGAAGAATTGCTCGAAATCCGTGAAAGCTATGCCACTCCGCGGGTGTCAGAAATTGCGCCTGCGTGGGATGGTCTGGAAGATGAAGATCTGATCGAGCGCGGCGAAATGGTCGTAACGGTCACGCATGGCGGCTATATCAAGCGGACACCGCTGGCGACTTTCCGCGCACAAAACCGCGGCGGCAAAGGCCGCGCGGGTATGGCCACCAAAGACGAAGATGCGATTGTCGAAATGTTCGTCACAAGCACGCATAATCCGGTGCTGTTCTTTACCAACACTGGCCGTGTTTACAGGATGAAGGTCTGGAAGCTGCCCGAAGGCGCCCCGCAGACAAAAGGCCGCCCGATGGTCAATCTTTTGCCGCTGGGTGAAGGGGAATTGGTCACCAATGTTCTTCCTCTGCCGGAAGATGAAAGCGAATGGTCCGCACTAAACATCATTTTCGCCACCGAACGCGGCATGGTGCGGCGAAATTCCATGGATGCATTCACCAACGTGCCGTCCAATGGCAAATATGCGATGGGCTTTGTCGAAGGATCGGATGACCGTTTGATCGGGGTCAGCCTGCTTACCGAAGATCAAGAGGTTTTCCTTGCCAGCAATTCAGGCAAGGCCATCCGTTTTTCTGCCACCGATGCCAGAGAAACAAAAAGCCGCACGGGCATTGGCGTTTTGGGTATGGGACCAAAGGGCGATATCAAAGTGGTATCGCAGGCCGTGCTGAACACCACCGGCACAACAGCCGAAGAACGCGAAGCCTATCTGCGCGCCGCAGCATGGAAGAACAATGGTCAAACATCCGAATTGTCTGCCGAACGCATGGAGGAAATGGCTGAACGTGAAGAATTTGTCCTGACCATCTGCGCCAAGGGATATGGCAAGATTTCATCCGCCTATGAATATCGAAGGACAAATCGCGGCGGCAAAGGCGTAGTCAATATCGGCACGCCTGATAAGAATCCTGACCGCAACGGTCCGGTTGTTGCCAGCTTTCCCGTCACACATGGTGACCAAATCATGTTGGTGACCGATCAGGCCAAGCTGATCCGTCTTTCAATTGAATTTCGACATTTGCTTGAAAACGGGTTTGAAGACAACAAAGGCCTGTCGATCATCGGGCGAAGTTCTTCCGGTTTGCGCCTATTCAGCGTTGCCAACAATGAACACATCGTGGGCGTGGCACGCATCGACGAGGATGAAACGCCCGAAAACGAAGCCGAACAAGCGATTGCCGAAGAAATGGAAGAACGCGCAGGCGGCGAATCAAGCGAAAACTCCGACGAATGACACTGGCCGCGATCCCTTCCGGTGCGGCTTGCGGCGCCGCAATTGTCGGGATTGATTTGTCGGGTGAATTAAGCGCGGAAGAAATATCGGAAATTCGCCGTGCATGGCTGCGCCACCGCGTGATCGTGTTTCCTGATCAACACCTTGATGACGACGGATTGGAACGCTTTACAATTGCGATGGGGGGCTTTGGCAACGATCCCTTTTTCAACCCGATTGAGGGACGAACCAACATCGCCGCCATTTTGCGCGAAGCGGATGAGACAAGCCCGCTTTTCGCAGAAAATTGGCACAGCGACTGGAGCTTTCTGGAAACACCGCCGGCAGGCACCTGCCTGTCCGCCATAACGATCCCCCCAACCGGCGGCGACACGCTTTTTGCCGATCAAATCGCGGCGTTTGCCGCCCTACCAGAGGGGCGCAAAAAATTTCTCAAAAGCCTAACCGCGATTCACAGTGCAAAAGCCGCATATTCGCCCGATGGGACTTATGGGAAAGGCGATAAAGGCCGCAGCATGGCGATCACTTTTGATGAAACTGCACTTGAAACGCAGACCCATCCCTTGATCCAGCCTCATGCTGAAACCGGTGAGGATGCGATCTATTCAACGCTCGGCTACATCATCGGGATTAAGGGCATGGATGACGCCGAAGCATTCGCATTGCTCGGCGAATTGGCACAGTGGCAAACGCGCGATGAATTTGTCTATCGGCATAAATGGCAGCCAGGCATGACCATAATGTGGGACAATCGCAGCCTATTGCACAAAGCCACCGGCGGATATGACGGGCATCGCCGGGAATTGCACCGCACCACAATTGCGGCGCCTTCCGCGATTTAGGCCGCGTCAGGTAATTCTTTGCGCAAGGTTTGGATGACCCCGGTCGCGATCAGAAACTGCCCAATGAAATATGTCGGCCAAACCATCGTTGCGGTTATAGTTTGGGGGCCAACTTCCCCGACATTCAGGAAAATCAGCCAGTCGGAAATGACAAATAGCACCGCGCCAAGCCCGACACGGTAACGCGAAAAACGGCTCATCCATGCACATGCAGCCATTCCGCCCAGCGCCAATCCATACATTGCCACGGGAATATCTCTGGTCAGCAACCACGAGATAAGCGGCGTGACCAACAGCAGGACGACAGAAAGCCCCGTTTGACTGGAGGTCGCTTCATGGCGTAAATTTGTCAGATAAAGGGTCATTGCCGCAACATGCGATGCAAAAAATGCTGCCCCGCCCCATGCAATCTCAAATTCGATTAACATGTCCCCTAACGCCGAAAGCGCCATGACCAATGAGAGCAGTTTAGCAGCCGGAAGCGGCGAACGCTGCCAAGCATATACAGCCAGAAACGCCGCCCCGCTTCCCTTAAGAAGGATAATCGGAATTTCATCAACATGGCCCGATCGTAGGATAAAATATCCAACCGCGCCGACAATCGCAGCGACCAACCAGGGCCTGTGTTCGATAAGCGCGCGTGTGGGCATTTTTCCTCCGTTTGCATTCTTTAGCTTGATGCAATGGGCAGGCAAGCACTAGGTGCGCCCCATGACACATCAGGTTCACATAATTGGCGGCGGTTTGGCGGGTAGTGAGGCCACTTGGCAGCTTGCCCAGCGCGGTTTCAAAGTCCGCCTTTCCGAAATGCGGGGGGCAGGCGATATGACAGCCGCCCACCAGACGGACGGGCTGGCTGAACTGGTGTGTTCTAACAGTTTTCGTTCCGACGATGACGAAAAAAACGCGGTTGGGCTGTTGCACCATGAAATGCGCCGTCTGGATTCGATCATCATGTCTGCCGGTGCTGTTGCTCAGGTTCCTGCAGGATCTGCGATGGCGGTTGATCGCGACGTATTCTCTGCCGAAGTTGAACGGCGACTGCAGGAACATCCCAATGTAACGGTGGTCCGTGAACGCGTGGACAACCTGCCTGTATCAGGCCCGGCCATTGTCGCCACCGGCCCGCTGACCGCAGCAAGCCTTGCTGAAAGTATCGTCAAGGCGACCGGGCAGGACCGATTGGCATTTTTCGATGCGATTGCACCGATCATCCACCGTGACAGCATTGATATGGATATTTGCTGGTTCCAATCCCGCTGGAACAAGGGAGACGGCAAGGATTACATCAATTGCGCGATGGATGAAGAACAATACCGGACATTCCATCAGGGATTGCTTGATGGCGACAAAACCGTGTTTAAGGAATGGGAGGAGAATACCCCCTATTTCGAAGGCTGCATGCCGATCGAGGTGATGGCATCCCGCGGCCTCGACACATTGCGCTTTGGCCCGATGAAGCCTGTGGGCCTTGATGATCCAAAGACTGCTTGCGAGGAATTTCCGCAAGGGCGATGGCCGCATGCCGTGGTCCAATTGCGGCAGGATAACAAATTGGGCACACTTTGGAACATGGTCGGGTTTCAGACCAAGTTGAAACACGGCGCACAGATTGAATTATTCAGGACCATTCCCGGCTTGGAGAATGCCGAATTTGCACGGCTGGGCGGGCTGCATCGCAACACATTTCTTAATTCCCCGCTCGTTTTGGACCGGCAAATGCGGTTGAAAAACGCCCCGCATATCCGGTTCGCGGGGCAAATTACGGGCTGCGAAGGCTATGTCGAAAGCGCAACGATTGGTCTGCTAAACGGGTTGATGGTTGCCGCCGAACTGGCGGGACAAGATTGGACTGCCCCGCCCGCCACAACCGCGATGGGGGCACTTTTGTCTCATATCACCGGCGATGCCGAGGCCGAGACTTATCAACCGATGAACGTCAATTTCGGCCTATTCCCGCCCATGCATGATGTGAGAAAAAAGCAGCGTAAAGAGGCATACACATCGCGGGCAAAACAAGATTTTGGTGAATGGTTGGCCGGAATCGCCGCCGTTCCGGCCTAGCATTTGCAGCGCGGCCGCTGCGTCCGGCGTTTCGGCCTTGTCGCTGCGAATTCCTGCTGCGACAATTCATCATTGCCATCGGTATCTGCACCTTCAAAACGGTCCACCGTTGTTACGGCCCATTCCTCAAACGTCAGCAGATTGTTGCCATCCTTGTCCAGCTTTCGAAATGCGTCAGATCGCGTCGATAGCATTTCATTGCGCGAAATCTTCCGGTCCCGATCGCGGTCATAGCGGAAGAAACGCCGCTCCTCGCGCGACAATTCGCTTGCCTCTGGCGGTGATGGCCCTTTTAAATCGCCGGGATCCACATTTGGCAAATCGCCTTCTGCTCCCCCTTGCGCGGGCGGTTCGGCCATTGGGGGCGGCGCGGCTTGTTCCACCTGCGCCCTGCCCTGCCACCAGAACATCCCGATGCCAAGCATCAGTATCGCGGCCAGCCCGCCCAACAATATCCTGTTCATTCCCTGCCTCAAAATCATCTAGAAACAGAGGCTTACTATACTACCGCCCCAACAAGCCAAGCCTTGATATCACCAGCGCATCGCGCCGACTGCTTACCATAGGGCCGCCGCCCCGTTCGATGGCCCTCCGGCCCAGTTCACCAAGGATCGCTATCGAGCGCCAGCGATAAGGCAGCGCAAATCCGTCCGCAGTGAACGGTTTTGCCAAATCCGCTATATGCTTCCGTTCCACATCATCGCCGCTTTGCTGGGCATAATCTGCAAATGCCCAGCAAAAACCGGCCTGTTTCGCCGCCGCGCCGTCATCAGATTTGACTGCATTGGCAAAACACGCCGCGCGGGCGTTGCAAAAATCGATCAACACATCGTCCGACAAAGGCGGTTCTGCAAGCAGGCTTTCCCAAGCATCGACCAGATTGATCAGCGGAACTTCATCCCCTGACCAAGCCTGTGACAAGCCATCCAGAATGTGATCGCCCGTTGGCCGTTCGGCAGTTTTTTTACCAAGCTGATCGCGCCACCACGCCAATCGCAATTGCGTGACGATAGGCTCGCTCGCCCGGCTAACGAAACGGCCCAAACGATTGTCGAGCCGCAGAAATGACGCCAGCACCGCTCTGGATTTGCCGCTGCAATGCGCCAAGGCCAATTGCTGCTCAAGCGGCAGCGTGTCTTCGCTTTGATCAGGCATCCGCTGCTCATGCCCGACCAAGGGGCTGTGTCAACCGCGCGCCCGAAACCAGCGGCGGCGAAATTGTTAACAGCATGATCGCGCGACTGATTTTACAAATTCCACACAGCCTTCCCCAGAAATTGGCCCACTACGGGGCCTACTAGGGGCAAATCCAAAGGCTCTGTTAACCAATCTCATTTGCGAAAGCTTCTGACCCCTCACCTATCTGTGACTTCATCAAATTGTGACGGGGTTCATTCCGAATGTTCGGAAAGCGCGAAAATTCTGACAGAATACAAGGAACCGGATTTCTCCGGCGGCTTGCGCGTGACCGTTCGGGAAACACCCTTGCACTGGTCGCGGCAGCGGTACTGCCAATTGTCGGTTTGATTGGCGGCGGTGTCGATATGAGCATCGCCTATCTTGCTGATTCGCGCCTGCAACAGGCATGCGATGCCGGCGTTTTGGCCGCACGCAAACGGCTGGGTTCGGGTGCCATTGTAACCGGCAATGTCCCGGAAGATGTTGCCGAAATCGGCCAACGCTTTTTCGATATCAACTATCAGGACGGAATTTACGACACCTATGCGCGCCAATTCTCCATGTATCTGGAGGATGATTTCGCGATTTCGGGCGAAGCCAGCGTCGCTGTTCCAACCACACTTATGTCCGTTTTCGGCTATCAGCAAATCGCCGTGGATGTGAAATGCGAAGCCAATATGAGCTTCAGCAACGCCGATATATTGATGGCGCTCGATGTCACCGGATCGATGCGCCATACCAATCCGGACGACACAAATTCCCGGATCGATTCAATGAAGCAGGTCATCCGCGACTTCCATGCCGAGATGGAGGCGAATAAGTCGCCCGGAACACGCGTGCGTTATGGCTTCCTGCCCTATGCCAGCAACGTCAACGTCGGGCATCTTCTGGCCGATGAATGGGTGGTGGATGATTGGACCTATCAATCGCGCGAAGCAGCTGGCGCTGCAATTTCGGGATATACGAAATCCTACAGCGAAAATTGGACTGCGATTTCAGGCTCTATTTCCGCATGGACCGATGTCAGCACATATGATGCCACTTGGATACCGCCGCAGCCCGGTTCAGACGGCAGCGGCGACGAAGGTGGCAGCAGCGCGGTGCCCGGCCATTACAAATGCCAAGGCAACCAGCCCGGCAACACATTGGCCAAACAAGACATATTGCTGTCGACTGATGAGGAACCTTATGCCGGGCCGCCATCTGGCACCAAGAAAACCGAACACAGGCAATTGACGCAAGACGGGCTGGCATACCGAACAATCCGCTCAGAATCAGTCTGCACCATTCAGCGCGCGGACTATGACAATTACGTGCGGACCTATGACCGTATCTCACACCCTGCCCAATATTCGCAGACCAGCTGGCTTTACAAACCGATCGAATATGATGTCACAAATTGGCGCAGTGAAACCTCCGGCTGTCTTGAAGAACGCAGCACTTACAAAATTGACGATCCAACCAATGTCGATTTTGATCAGGCTCTCGATCTGAATATCGATCTTGTACCGACAAGCGATGCCCCGGCAACGCAGTGGCGCCCGATGTATCCTGATAATATCTTTGTACGTTCACTCGATTCCGGCGGATCAGGCGATATTACACCCGAAGAGGTTTCATCCGCATCCACCTTTGCCCAAACCGGATTGTGGTGGTTTTCCGGATGCCCCGCCCCAGCGCAGGCGCTTTCAGAACTGAACAGCACCGCTCTCGAAACATATCTGTCAACGCTTACACCGGAAGGGGCAACATATCACGACATCGGAATGATTTGGGCCGGACGGATGATTTCGCCCACGGGATTGTTTGAATCTGCAAACCAAGACGTTGCCGACAGCACGCCGACCAACCGCAATATCATCTTCCTTACCGATGGAGAGACCGAAGCCTATGATATCGCATATACGGCCTATGGCATCGACGCACTCGATCAACGCCGCTGGCAAAGCGGATCATCGTCAACTCTGGTGGAAACGGTTGAAGAACGATTTGGCATAGCTTGCCGGGAAATCAGGAAGAAAAATATCACCGTGTGGATCATCGCATTCGGAACGGAGGCGAATGATTCCATGAAGCAATGTTCCGGCGAGGGTCGCTATTTCGAAGCGGACAATGCCGATCAACTAAGCGCCGCATTTTCCAAGATTGCAAATTCGCTTGGTGATTTGAGGGTCACGGGATGATCAGATCATGTCTTCATTCACTATCCCGCGACAATTCCGGTGCAACGCTGGTGGAATTTGCATTCGTCGCCCCAACCCTGCTGCTGATGATTATGGGCATCGCAGAGCTGGGACACGGAATATATATCCGCGCCATTCTTGACGGGACCATGGAAGAGGCCGGGCGCCTGACCACATTGGAAACGGCCAAGAAAAACGAAATCGGCGCGATGGTGGAGGATCGGGTTCAAGACGTTGTCCCAGGGGCGACGGTTGCGCTCGAATGGCGAAATTTCCAAAGTTATGAAGATGTCGGGCAAATGGAAGAATTCTCTGACATCAACGGCGACGGCATTTGCAATGATGGCGAACCGTTTGAAGACACCAATGACAATGACGTCCGCGACCATAAGGGCAAAGGCGGGATCGGTAACGGGCGCGAGGCAGTGTTGATGACGGCTGTTATCGGCTATGACCGTTTTTTCCCGATGCCATCTTTGTCTGGCTGGTCAGAAACGAACACTGTCACTTCGGCCACGGTGCTGAGAAATCAGCCCTATAGTGCGGTTGAAAGCACGCCAGAGATTAAAAGCTGCCCGATTGGCGGCGGTGTTGGCACCAGCACATCGAGCAGTGGAGGCGGATCGAGCACCAGTTCATCAACATCATCCGGCGGAATCGGGATCGGCCTTGGCATCGGCGGTTTAGAAGTCGGTGTTGGCATCGGCGGTAGCGGCGGATTGAACGTTGGTGTCGGTGGCAGCAGCAGCGGCGGAATCGACGTGGATATCGGAGCCGGCGGCGGGGATCATGGCAGACACGGTAAAGATAATGACCCGTGCCAGACTGAAGAGCATCAAGGTCACAACCATTGTAAGCACACGCTCTAGGTGAATATAGATGACAGAGTTAGATTCGATCAGGCGGCCCAAAAAATGAAAGGTCCACTACGCCTATTTACCGACAAGAGCGGTGTTGCACTTACCGAATTCGCCTTTGCATGCCCGGTCATATTGACGCTTGGCCTTGTCGGATTGGAAATGTCCAATCTGGCGATCACCCATATGAAAGTCAGCCAGGCGGCAATGCATATCGCCGATGATGCGTCGCGGATTGGTGAAGTCTCCACACTGAAAGAACGCAAGATCTACGAATACCAGATCAAGGATCTTTTGTTGGGGTCAGATTTACAGGTTGGCAAGGCGATCGATATTTATGAATTCGGGCGCGTCATCATCAGCAGCCAAGAAGTGGATCCCGATGATCCTGATGAGAAGCAGCAATATATTCACTGGCAACGCTGCATGGGCAAATATACCTATAAATCCAATTTTGGTGACGAGGGGACAGGAAAGGGCGAAAGCAATTTTGCTGGAATGGGTCCCGAAGGCCAAGAAGTGCTCGCGCTGCCGGGGGATGCGGTGATGTTTGTCGAAGTTTTCTACGAATATCAGCCGATCATCACAGATGCATTCGTCGGCGATCCCGAAATCAGCGTGTTCTCGTCATTCACCGTTCGCAGCCCGCGTGACCTTTCCCAAATCTATCAAAAAGACCCCGCCAATCCCGTCGAAGCGGCGACATGCGACCGGTTTGACAAATTCCGTACAGGTTCAGCTAAGCTGGCCGAAGAAGGCGGATGGGATTGGGATTTCTGACCAGATCGGGGCTAATCAGCCCGCGTAGCAAACCTTCTTCACCGCCTCTACAATCCGCGGCGTATCGATCAGCGCCAGCTTCTCCAGATTGGCGGCATAGGGCAATGGCACATCCTCGTTACAAACCCGCAGAACGGGCGCATCAAGGTTATCGAAGCCTTCTTCCATACAGATCGTGGTGATTTCGGACGCGATTGAACAGACCGGCCAACCTTCTTCGGCGATAACCAGACGGTTGGTTTTTGCCAGACTGTTCAGAACGGTCTGCTTATCCAACGGCCGCAATGTCCGCAGATCAATCACTTCGGCATTGATGCCCTCAGCCGCCAGTTCATCCGCTGCTTCGAGTGACATGCCCACGCCAATGGAATAGCTGACAATGGTTACATCGCTGCCTTCACGGACAATACGCGCTTTCCCGATGGGAAGAACATGATCATCCAGTTCAGGCAATTCAAAACTGCGGCCATAGACCAGTTCGTTTTCAAGGAAGACGACCGGATCATCGCACCGGATCGCCGCTTTCATCAAGCCCTTGGCATCGGATGAATCAAATGGCGCAATTACGATCAGGCCAGGGACGCTGGCATACCATGGACCGTAATTCTGGCTGTGCTGGGCGCCAACACGGCTGGCCGCCCCGTTGGGTCCGCGAAAAACAATCGGGCAACGCATCTGGCCGCCTGACATGTAGTTGGTTTTGGCGGCCGAATTGATGATGTGATCAATCGCCTGCATCGCGAAATTGAACGTCATAAATTCAACAATCGGACGCAATCCGCCCATTGCCGCACCTGTGCCAATTCCGGCGAATCCATATTCAGTTATCGGCGTGTCGATGACACGTTTGGGGCCGAATTCGTCGAGCAACCCCTGTGTGACCTTATACGCACCTTGATATTCGGCGACTTCTTCGCCCATCACAAAAACGCGTTCGTCGCGGCGCATTTCTTCGGCCATACCATCGCGCAAGGCTTCGCGAACGGTGACAACTGCCATATTGGTGCCATGCGGAATTTCGGGATCCTGCTTCGGTTCGGAACGAACAATTTCCGCTGCCGGTTCCGAAGTCGGTTCCAGAGCTGGCGCCGATGCTCGCGCCAATGCTCGCGCCGATGCTGCGGCGGGCGCGGCAGCTTCCTCGCCTTCGCCCGACAGCGTCGCAATCACCGTACCAACGGCAACATTCTCTGTGCCTTCTGCAATCAGGATCTGACCGATTGTGCCTTCATCAATCGATTCAAATTCCATTGTGGCTTTGTCGGTTTCGATCTCTGCAAGAATGTCGCCAGAGGAAATTTCGTCACCCTCTTTAACCAGCCATTTCGCCAGAGTGCCTTCTTCCATTGTGGGGGAAAGGGCGGGCATTTTCAGTTCAATAGCCATGCTCAATACTCCTCCACCAAAATGTCGGTGTAGAGTTCCGCCGCCTCAGGCTCAGGTGAATTTTCGGCAAAATCAGCGGATTCTGCAACTCTTGCGCGGATGGCCTTGTCGATCGCTTTCAGATCAGCTTCGCTCTTGCCATTTTCTAGCAGCAACTTCTTCATCGCCTCAATCGGATCGTGGTGATCGCGTTTTTCCTGAACTTCCTCGCGGGTCCGATATTTCGCCGGATCGGACATGGAGTGACCGCGATAACGATAGGTGTTGAGCTCCATAAGAACCGGCCCTTTGCCGCTGCGAACATGTTCAAATGCCAGTTCGGCCGCGTTGCGGACTTCGAGAACGTCCATGCCGTTCACATCCATTCCGGGGATGCGGAACGCTGTGCCGCGCCGGTGAAATTCCGTTTCGGCAGACCCGCGGGTCACGGCAGTGCCCATCGCGTAACCATTGTTCTCAATCACAAATACAATCGGCAATTTCCACAGCGAGGCCATGTTAAATGTTTCATACACCTGCCCTTGGTTCGCCGCGCCGTCGCCGAAATAGGCAAGGCACAGCCCGCCATCCTCATTGTATTTGTGCGATAGTGCCAGCCCGCCGCCAAGCGCGACCTGCGCGCCGACAATTCCGTGACCGCCGTAAAACTTATGTTCGGTAGAGAACATATGCATCGAGCCGCCCTTGCCCTTTGAAATGCCCGCCTGCCGGCCGGTCAGTTCGGCCATGATGACATTGGGATCGATCCCATAGGCCAACATATGGCCGTGATCGCGATATCCGGTGATCACGCTGTCCTTGTCATTATCAAGCGCGCTTTGCAGCCCAATGGCAACGGCTTCCTGCCCGATATAGAGGTGACAGAAACCGCCGATCAGACCGAGACCGTATAGCTGTCCCGCACGTTCTTCGAACCGCCGGATGAGCAGCATCTGTTCGTAAAAACCCAGCATCTGATCCACATCCGCATCGAAACGCGGTGATTTCTCATGCGCTTCTTGCAGGCTGTGAAGGGTGAAATCCTCATCCGCCTTTGCACTCGTGCCGCTCTTGGCCGGGGCATTTTTCTTGGCGGGAGTTTTCTTTGCGGGAGCCTTCTTGGGGGTCCGAGCCGATTTTGCCAAAGTGGACAATCCTCGATTGTGAAGCACCGCAAAAGGCGGTGCGCCTATGGAACAATTTCTGCGTTTCTATAGGCGCAAATTTACTCCGTACGCAACGCCGCGCAGACGCCAAGCATACGAAATCCTTTACCAAACCCTGGTTGGGTTGCGGCCTATTCCGGCGCTTTTGGAAGTATCATCACAACTTCGTCAGGATGAACAACATTCAAATTGCTGCGCAGCAATGTACCGACCAGATCATGATCAGCATTGTTCGGATCGAGCAATTCTACCCTATTTTTCAAAGAGTCACGTTCTTCAGTCAGCGCCGCGATTTGCAAATGACGTTGCTGGAGCAATTGCGAATTTTCGTTCCACGCCAGCAATCCACTGGGTCCAGCGATGGCAAGCCCCATCAAAAACAGCAGCGCGGCAAGGGCAAGCCCCTGCGATATCTGCTCTCTAGGCAATAAAATTTTGTGTCCCTGAACCGTCACATTTCTTTAGAATCACACTTGATTCATTGGATCAAGCAGAAAATGCAAAAAATCAGTAAGAACGCGGCAGTCCGAGTACGTGTTCAGCCAGGTAGCTGAGTATCAGATTGGTTGAAATCGGCGCCACTGTGTAAAGCCGTGCCTCGCGAAATTTGCGCTCGACATCATATTCTTCCGCAAAGCCAAAACCGCCATGCGTTTGTACGCACATATCAGCCGCTGCCCAGCTTGCTTCCGAAGCGAGCATCTTGGCCATATTGGCTTCCGCCCCCGCATTTCCGCCCAGATCGTAAACCCGCGCAGCTTCGTGCACCATCAATTCCGCCGCGCGCATCTGTGCATAGCACCGCGCAATCGGGAACTGGACGCCCTGATTTTTCCCGATGGGATTGCTGAACACGTTTCTTTCATTGGCGTATTCGGTTGCTTTTTCGATGAACCATTTCGCATCGCCGATACATTCCGCACCGATCAGAATACGTTCCGCGTTCATGCCTGACAGAATGTAACGAAAGCCCTTGCCTTCTTCTCCGATCAAGGATGATGCGGGAATACGCATATCATCGAAGAACACTTCGGTTGTCGAATGGTTCATCATTGTGCGGATCGGTTTGATTGTCATGCCCTGCCCGATGGCATCGCGCATATTGACGATAAACAGCGACAGGCCATCGGTTTTTTTCGCAACCTGATCACGCGGCGTTGTGCGCGCCAACAGCATCATCAGATCCGAATGTTCAGCCCTGCTGGTCCAGATTTTCTGGCCATTGACGACATATTCATCGCCATCGCGTGCCGCAAACGTCCTTAGGCTGAGCGTATCGGTCCCGCTTGTCGGTTCCGAAACGCCGAATGCTTGCAGGCGCAATTCACCGCGCGCAATGCCGGGAAGGAAAGTCTGCTTTTGTTCATCATTGCCGTAGCGCAGCAGCGTATTCATCACATACATCTGCGCATGCGCGGCAGCGCCGTTGCAGCCTGATGCCTGAATTTCTTCCATGATCACAGCGGCTGCATCGAGCGACAATTCGCTGCCACCGAATTCTTCCGGGATCAACGCGGCAAGGAAACCGGCCTTGGTCAGCGCATCGACAAATTCAGAAGGATAGGCCCGATCCCGGTCTTTTTCGCGCCAATATTCGCCCGGATATTCTTCGCATAAGGCCCTGACAGCTCGGCGAATTTCGGTCAGTTCTTCTGTTTCGGTCATGGATAGCCCTGTAAGATTTTGCGTTGCGGTGCCCCAAATGCATTTCACGCAGAGAATTGGCAACACCAATCATTTTGACATATTCCGCAAAATGCAATATAGTTTCTTTTGAAACCAATTATCCAAAACAGGAATCCACCATGCCCGATCTGTTTGAAAACCCCGCCGGCCTCGACGGCTTTGAATTTGTAGAATTCTGCGCGCCGGAAAAAGGCCAGTTGGAACCTGTGTTCAAGGCCATGGGTTTTGCGCATGTTGCAACGCATCGCAGCAAGGATGTCGATCTATGGCGTCAAGGACGGATCAATCTGATCGCAAATTACGAACCGCGCAGTGCTGCATGGTTTTTTGCGCGTGAACATGGGCCCAGCGCATGCGGCATGGCATTTCGCGTTAAGGATGCGCAGCAAGCCTATGATCATCTGATTGCCCAAGGGGCAGAACCGGTCGCGAACGAGCCAGGCCCAATGGAATTGAGCATTCCGGCCATTCGCGGAATTGGCGGCGCAATCCTGTATCTGGTTGACCGTTATGCTGATGAAAACGGCAACGGCCTTTCGATCTATGACATCGATTTCGAATATCTTCCCGGCGCAGAGCAGCATCCCGTGGGTGCAGGATTCGACATTATCGATCACCTGACGCACAATGTTTATGGCGGGCGGATGGCCTATTGGGCCGATTATTACGAACGCCTGTTCAATTTCAAAGAGATCCGCTTTTTCGATATTAAGGGCGAATATACCGGCCTGACTTCGAAGGCGCTGACCGCGCCTGACGGCAAGATCAAAATCCCGCTGAATGAAGAGGGAGAAGGCGGCAAAGGCCAGATTGAAGAATTCCTGCGCGAATTTAACGGCGAAGGCATCCAGCATATCGCATTGATCTGTGACGATCTTGTCGCATGCTGGGATCGCCTGAAAGAATTTGGCGTGCCTTTCATGACCGCCCCGCCCCAGACCTATTACGAAATGCTGCCCGAGCGTCTGCCGGGACATGGCGAAGATGTTGACGCCCTGCAAATGCGCGGCATTTTGATGGACGGCACAACCGAAGGCGGACAGCCGCGTTTGCTGCTGCAAATCTTTGCTGAGGCACAGGTCGGCCCCGTGTTTTTCGAATTTATCCAACGCAAAGGCGATGACGGTTTTGGCGAAGGAAACTTCAAGGCTTTGTTTGAAAGCATGGAACGCGACCAGATCAATCGCGGCGCGCTCAATGTCGATGATATGGAACCTGCCGAATGAGCCATCCGTCCACCCATCCGGTCAAGCTGGGCGGCGTCCATCACGCCGCCTATCGCTGCAAAGACGCCAAAGAAACGGTCGAATGGTACGAACGCGTGATGGGCATGGAATATACATCTGCATTTTCGGAGGATCACGTACCATCAACGGGTGCCTATGATCCCTATATGCATGTGTTTCTTGATGCGGGAAATAGCAACATTTTGGCCTTTTTCGAATTACCAAACCAACCCGAAATGGGCCGCGACCAGAACACGCCGGAATGGGTCCAGCATCTGGCATTCAGGGTGTCTTCAGAAGAAGAATTGCTGGCGGCCAAAACGCATGTCGAAAGCCTTGGCATCGACGTGCTTGGCCCGACCCATCACGGCATTTTCAAATCAATCTACTTTTTCGATCCCAACGGCCACCGCGTCGAGCTGGCTGCCGACATCGGCACGGACGAGCAATATGCCGAACTGAAAAAAGTCGCGATGCCAATGCTGGATGAATGGAGCGCCACCAAAAAGGCACCTCGTCATGCAGATTGGCTGCACGAAATTGCCCGTGCAGAGCATAAGGCACCGTAGTTTAGCCGAAATTTTCGGAACAATTCCCCTTGAGGCCACGTTGGTCATCTAAACAGGGGAATTCATGCAAGCCGATGACACTGCGCCAACAGGCGAAAATTTCGATGCGACTGTAAATACATTGGGCACATTGCAAAACCGGCTTGTTCAAATGGCCGAAGGGTTCATTGATGCCCTGCCCGATTTGGCAATTGGCGTTGTTTTGCTCATCTTCACTTGGATCATTGCAAAATTCGCGGTCAAAATTGCCGACCGTTTGACCGGCAAAACCGAAATCCGGCCAAGCCTCAAAACTTTGATCGACACTCTGGCAAAGCTTGCAATCTGGCTTTTCGGCCTGATGGCTGCGCTCACCGTAATGATGCCCGGCCTCACGCCTGCCAGCTTGATCGCGGGCCTTGGTATCGGCGCAGTCGCGATTGGTTTTGCCTTTCAGGACATATTTGAAAACTTCCTCGCGGGCGTGCTCATCATGCTGCGCGAGAAAATGCGAATTGGCGATGTGATCGAATGCGGCGGCATTACTGGCAAGGTAGAACATATCACCCTGCGCGAAACATATGTCCGAAAACTATCGGGCGAAGTGACCCTCGTGCCCAATTCGATGCTGTTCAAAAATCCGGTCGAAATTTTGACCGATGTGCCCCAGCGCAGGCACGAAGTTGCCGCCGGCGTATCCTATGACACCGATCTGGAAGAAGCCGCAAAAGTCATTCGCGCAGCGGTTGAAGGCGTTGATGCGATCAACAAGGACAAAGGCGTCGATGTGTTTGCGGCAGAATTCAATTCCAGTTCGATAGATTTCAAAGTCCGCTGGTGGGCCGGATCCAAACCGCGTGACGGCCATGAAAGCCGCGATGCTGTGATCAAAGCCATCAAACGCGCGCTGGATAATGCGGGAATCGAAATTCCTTTCCCATATATCACACACACCTTTAAGGGTTCGGTCCCGCTGGGCGACTCCCCCGGCGGATAGATACCCCACTGCGCACCAAAGGCCGGCGATGATAAACAACGAAAATCCCGGCCCGTTCCTCAGCCGCACGCGTGAATTTGTGCTGGCCGCCGTGGGCGGCGTGATGGTGGCAAATGCCTATTACATCCACCCGATCATTTCGGATGTAGCCAAGGAATTTGGCGTCAATGCCGCGACCATCGGCCTTGTCCCTGCCTTGAATCAGATCGCGCTGGCAATCGGCATTTTCCTTCTGCTTCCGCTGGGGGATCGTTACAGCAACCGGCGTTTGGCGATCATTTTTGCTATCGGGCAAACAGCGGCATTGCTGATGATGGTATTCTCGAACAAATTCGTGCCGTTTCTGGTTGGATCAACCATTCTGGGCTTCTTCACCATCGCGCCCTATTTGCTACCGGCCTATGCATCGAAACGGGTCAGCGCCGACCGTCTGGGTTCCGTCACCGCAACGCTAACGGCGGGAACAATCTTTGGCATATTGCTGGCAAGGGTGGGTGCGGGTCTTCTTGCGCGCTATGCCGATTGGCATTTGGTCTATGTGATCGCCGCTGGTTTGATGGTTGTGACATCGGCCATGCTTCCGATGATTATGGAGGGCAGACGTAAGCCGCCAGAAGAAGAAGCGCAGCCATATTTCCAGTTGGTAGGTTCGCTATTTGCGTTGCTGCGCCAATATCCGCGTGTGTTAGTTTCAGGCATAATACAGGCGTGCAACTTCGGCATTTTTCTATCGGTCTGGCTGGGGTTGGCGCTGCATCTGACAAGTCCGCAGATGGGGCACGGCGTCGACACGGTGGGCTATCTTGCCGCCTTTGCCATTGTGGCAATGTTTGTCACCCCGCGACTGGGTGCGTGGGCCGATCAAGTTAGCGCTGAACGTGCGCGTTACCTGACATCGATTGTTCAGCTGGGCGGCGTTGCGCTGCTCTATCCTTTTGGGGATAGTTTGATACTGTTGCTGATTCCCGTTATCATTATGAACACCGTTGGCCCGGGCATCGATGTGGCCGGACGGATGACCACACTCGCCCATCAACCCGATATACGCACACGCCTGCTGACGGGTTATATCGTGATCATGTTTACCGGTGCGGGCATTGCAAGCTGGGCTGGCACGGCTGCATATCAATATGCTGGTTGGGCCGGAAGTTCCGCCCTCGCGCTGGTCCTGTCGCTGATTATTGTTTGCCTATCATGGACACAGACACGCCGTCCGCAGGACGTGCTCCAGTCCAAACCTAGTTGATCAATGCTTCGAAAGTAACTGCCGCACTGCTCTGGCCGTTAACCGCTGTGTGTGTGTAGCCCAGCACCCCTGCATTGAAACTCGCCCCTGCCGGATCGCTCTCGTCAGCGCCAAGATCATCATCATCTTCGGACGTATTGGCGGTGGCGCAAGTTGTACCGGTTTTGATTGTGCCCGGTTGAAATGTAATGTCGCCTGGCAAATTGTCGATCGCATCGACGTTGCGCGCAGCCGATGCACCGGTATTGGTCAGCAGAATACAGTAACGCAGCAGCGCATTTGGTATCGCCTTCGGATTCACCGTTCCATTCACAGGATCGCTGATCAACGTGCTGCTTTTCAGAACGACCAGATCAGCCTCCGGCGCGCAGACAACGATGCCCCCCTTCATCTGGATCGCTTGCCCGTCGGGATCCTGCGGGGCAATGCTGTGATTGCCATATTCGACAATGATTGTGTCAACAGGGTCGCTGAAAGTGACCGTCACATTGCCATTGGCATCATTCGATGCGGCGGGTTGATCACCAAACGCTTCATTGCCGATGACATAGTTTGACAATCCGTTGGTCAGAACAGGAATCACGGTGGAACCGTTGAATGTACCATAGACTTTTACGCGGTCTGCAAAATCACCAGTTCCAAAATCGACGTCAAAAATTACAAATTGTGCGCCATCAACGGCATCGCCAAGCGTTATTGTTGTGGTCGCAAATTCATCGCGGTTGTTAAAATCAATCGCTTTGGACAGCGTCGTCTGATTTTGTGCTGCATTGGTCAGAACCGGATGCTGGCCACCAAGCGAGGCAATATTCATAAAGCCCGCGGGGCTGGAAAGGGACCAGTCAAAGGAACCAAATCCGGCAAGCGTGTAATTGTTGGCGGTGCTGCCTTGCGGCCATGACCGGCCGGCCCAGTCAAATGTCACGAAACCGTCAGGACAGCTCAACGTAGGCGGGGTTCCGGCCACACGCGTACCGCTCACAGTGAATGTGACATCATCATAATCATCTTCACCCGTGTCGGCATTGTTCGGGGTGGAATCGAGATCGGGCCGATCGCTGAGCGTTATTTCCGCAGAATTTGTAATCGGCGCTCCGGCACCGACATCGACCGTAACCGTGATCGTCAATTGCACTGTTTGACCAATGGAGACGGCACCCGGTGCCCAAATGCCCGTGACCTCATCATAGGTTCCCGGGCCCGAATGGCTGACATAATTTACACCGGTCGGCAACAGATCGGTTACTTCGGGCGTGGCCGTTTGCGCCGAAACGCCAGAATTGGTCAATGAAAGCGTGTAATTGATCGTATCGCCAAATTCAGGCGCCGTATCGCTCACCGCTTTGGTCAACGACAAATCCGCAAAATCTGTCGGTAGTTCGGTCAGGAACAGGTCGGTCTGGTAGAATGTGCCCGAATCCTGATTGTATTGATCGCAGATCCGCAAAGTCCACGTTCCGTTTGCCGGTTTGCCATTGAATGCGCTCAGCGCCGCAACGGGGCTGAATGTTCTCTGATAGGTTGGCACCACAGTCGTTGCCGTCGCAGTATCCGCGTTGGTATGGTCCGTAATGCTCGTGCCTTCATCATCGTCAAACAGCACGTTGAAATTGTTTGCCCCGCCGCCGCTGCCATTGGTCAAATTCACAATCGTGGAATCCGGCCCTTCCAATGTCATAACCAAGTCGGCGCGATAGGTATGTGCAGCCAACACGCCGATATCCACATCGGTCACATTGAATGTGTCCCCGACAGAAAATGTCCGGACCAATGGGCTTGTGCATGAAAAATTGTTCTCGTTCAGCCCGCCCGAGGATGTATCGACCGAATTGGTATATTGGTGGACCGTCTGGGCGAAAGCGGGCACCGCGAAAAACATTGCAAGCATGGTAATCAGCGCCAATGTCAGGCGAACAATCGCTGCAAAACCAACGTGTAAACACTGTTTTGGGGGCATCCGAACCATGCTTTGGCGATAATCGAACATGGTTAACAGCGCGCTAAGGCGCCCATATTGCTGGTCAAAACCGTTCATCGCCCGAGCCCCAGAAATCCGAATGTATCGGCGTCAAACTTCATCCGGATTGCAGCATAGACACCCTTATCGGTGTTGCGTGCGGCAGAGAAATCTTCATCGCGGAAACCGCTGATATTGTAGCCAATTGTCAACAACATCCCGTCTGCAGGCACGAAGCCGACGTTCGGCCCGAATGCAAAGCTGGTTGTATCATCGGTCAGATTGGCACGGACAGTCGCGGTCGCGCCCACTTCGAAACGCTCACCCAAACCGATCCGTGCATCCACACCGGCAAGCGCCGTGAAGCCTGAAAGATCGAACCCTTCAAAGCGATCAAAATTGTAACGCGCACCCACGAAAAGGCCGAATTCGTCGCGGCGATACTGATCTTCAATACCCTCGATATTATCCAGATCTTCATATCCGCGCGGGGACCAGTTGGTTGACAGGCTGCCGATAAGACGCCGCGATTTGGCATCGCCGGTCACCGTCAAAGCCGTGCGGCCAGCTGCGCCTGTTTCGCCCGCGATGGCGCCGGTTACGATATCGCTGCGATATTCAACCTTACCAAGAAATGCGAATTCAGATGAGTCCGGGCGATGCGCCATGGCGATTGCACCGTCGAAAATTTCCGTGGTCGAACCATTGTTGCCTTCGGCCTTCGTCCAGGTGAAACCGGAACCCAGCACGCTGCCCTCGCCCAGCTGACGGATTGCGCCGAAGGTGAAACCCTTGCGATTGGCAAATTCGCCGTCGCGGTATTCCCCGCGAGCGGTCGCGCTCCAACGGTCCTTGCGATAGGCGGCACCCAAAGTAACCGCGGTGAAATCTTCAAACAGCGAACCGTCTTGGCCCAACTGTCCGCCGTTAGCGACGGGTTGGGCCGTGTTGATCACGTCCGACAATGGATCGCTTGTGCCGAGTGTGCGGCTGCCATCCACAGTCGCATCGAGTGTCAATTCAGGCGATACTTGCAGCGTTTGTGCAAGCCCGAATGCCGCAAAGCTGCGATTGCCGTTCTCGTCAATATCCTGTTGGCCCAGCGTGGTGACGATTTTGCCGCCTTGCCACGGGGCAATATCGATACCGGCGCGAACAGTGCGCGCATCGACATTTTCACCATCCGCAATTTCGTACAAACCGACGAGTTTGACATCAGGCGTGATTGAATAGCGTGCGGTGAAACGATGGCGTGCGGGCAAATCTGCCGATTCCGCCTGATCCAAGGCAATGCTTGTCGTGCCGCTGACTTCCAGCTTGTTGTTAAACAGGCGCTGGGTCACCCCGGCTTCGAGGATAGTTGATTTGTTCGATGTGCCATCGGGCAGACGATCATTGAAATGGGATATGCTAAGCTGCAAATCCGTGTTTTCGGTCCGGTGGGCGCCCTGCACTTGCACAGCATGGCGGCGGGTATCGTCCAGCAAGCTGTCGTCGCGCCAGAAGCTGGTTACAACCGAAGTCTTTTCGTCAAATTCATATCGCGCATCGACGCCCATCTTGCGGCGGCCGCGTTCTGCACCGCTTTCCTGTCCGACACCGTAATCAGCATCGAGCGAACGGACATAGGCCAGCAGATCAACCGGTCCGCTGCGATGTTCAACCTCTACCAACCAACCGGCTGCGGTTTCGCCTTCGCTGCGGCTCAGCGCCAATTCTGCGCGAATTTCGGTCGTTTCTGCCAATCGTGCGCGGATATCCACCGCGCCGATGTTGGTCCGTGCATCTTCGCCCTTGTCCGTAATGGCCGTGGCGCCAACCCGGATTTTGCCGGTTTTGTCAGTCCATGCCGCGCGAACGCCGGCATTCCATTCCCCGCCCGCATTCGCATCAACTTCATAATCCACCACGATAAACTGCGGGTTGAGATCAAAATCGCGGCTCAGAACGGGCTCGCTAAAGGTGATCGTGCCGGACAGCAGATCGATGTCATAATCAATAAAGCGCGTAAGTTCGCGGCGTTCCACAATCAACTCGCTGCGGAAACGATCGCGCGTTTCAATAGCCACTTTTTCGCTATTTGAAATGATTGCGCGGCTGCTCAAGCGATATGGGCCAGAGATGCCCGCGCCCTGAATTTCGTCCTTACGAAAACGTGTCGAAATTTCTGCGGCAAATGCCTGTGCCTGAACCGCACCGATCCGCGCTTCACCTTTCACACCCGTTGCGGTGCGGTTGTAACGGGCAAGCTGCGTTTGATTAAAGCCCGTTTCGAAATCGCCATAGAGCGCATAGAATGTCGATGTTTCAATCCGAACATATAGCTTTTCACGCGATGCAGCGTCGAAACGGCGGCTCGATCCATCTGCAAAAACGGTGTAATAGGCATCAGGATCAAGCGTGCCGAGCAGTCGCTGATCGTCGCGCTGTTTGGCGCTGTCATAGGCCAGCGTGACCAGATATTTACCCAGCACACGGCCTTTGGCGTAAAGCGCAATGCGCGCATTGTCGCCCAGATCGCTGTCGAAGCGTCCGCTGCGTTCCATATTGTCGGCAATTGTCCGTGCGCCGATTGACCCTTCGGCCAAACCAACAACGGTCCATTCAATATCGCCTGGCTCGATCCATGCTTCAAGTTCCTGCTGACGGACAACATCACCATCGGGCAGGCTGAAATCAAGGCGTACCGCACCGCTGATCATTGTCGGCGCAAGTTCGATATGCGCGATGCCATCGGCCCCTTCAACGATCCAGCTGGCATTGGTGCTGCCCCCGCCGGAAAGTTGCAGAAGCTGTGCCTGCGCGATTTGTGCGGCGCTTTGATACGGCGCGTTGATGGTGAAATTGCCCGCGACACCGGCACGAACCGGGCGATTGTTACGATCAAGCACGCGGATAGCAATCACAGGGCGCGTTACACCGTCTGCAACAAGATTGGACTGTGTTTCAACAAGTTGGATCTTGCTCGCAACAGAGGTGAAATACACCTCACGCTCCAGCGTTTTGGATACGCCGCCGAATGAATTGATAATATTTGCAGTCAGGCTGGTCTTCTCATTCTTCAAGGGAACGCCGCGCCATAGGCTGACCGCATAGGACCCTTCCGGCGCATTTCTGACGCCTTCGAATGCCAATCCGCTAACGGGTTCACCATCAGCCATAAGTTCAATTTTTTGGCCCTTACGGTGCCGTATGGCCACGCGAATAGAGGGCGCACGGGGATTGTGGTCTACACTTGGGAACAACCAGCCATCTTCACCGTCGCCCAATGCAACCCAGTCCACATCGCCGATATCTTCAGCTTTTTCGGTAACTTCAGCGGCTTCTTTTGCCGTTTCTTCTTCGACCGTTGCAGTCAGTGTTTCAGTTGGAACAATCGCATGAAAATCAGCCACGGCGAGCGAACCGCCCTGCCCCGTGATAAAGCGCGAAGTCGCGCTGCCGGCGCTGCGTGTCGAGCGATAGCAATCAATAAATTCGCCGCCTTGCGGAAGCGTCATACGCGCCGCTTGCACCACATGCGTTCCGGGAACCACGCCTTCGAAGTGATAGCGCCCGTCAATATCGGTAATGGCAAAGCTGCCATCTTCCATCATTACGCGAACACCGGGAATGCCGACGCGCGGATCGCGGATATCGCAGGTTCCGGCCGTGATCCGGCCAATAATCGTCATCCGTCCGGCAATCGATTCACGTTCGATATCAACATTCGCCTCAGCAATGGTCGATCTGCCTCTGGAATCGGTGGCTTCAACCCGGTTTAACGCTTGTCCTGGAGGCGCATCGGCGCGCACAACCATGGCATAGGTTACGCGGGCCGCCGTGCCAGCTGCCAGATCGCCCAAACGTATCGTCAATTGGCGTCCATCAGCGGTCACATCGACAGCAGCGGGTGCCTCTTGGCCGTTCAAACGGATCGAATCCTGGCGCAGGCGCAGCCAGCGCGAAGGCGTGTCGACCAAAGTCACATCGCGCTTCACCCTGCCAGGGTCCTCATTTCGCGCGTTAATGGTGTAAAATACCACATCGCCCGGTTGGACCGTTGTTCTTGAGGCTGTCTTGGTCAGCCCGACGGCGACACCCGGACGGTCAAGCGGAATATCGATCCGAACGGGCGTCGGATTGTCGAGCGCAAAATCTTCACCATATGAACCGCCGACGATGATGAATTGGCCGCCATCGGGCCTGACAAGACTGGCCAATTGCGCGGGCGTTGCGGTCGATGGCGCTGTGTATGGTGTGGGCGGCTGTATGACGAGCCTATACTGGCCGAGCGGAGCCAAGGGGAACCAATAGTCACCCGGGTCCATCGGATAGACATTGCCCGCCGCATCGGTAATCGGCTGACCTGAAATGACGCTGGATGGCCACCGCGTAACACCATCTTCTGCAAAGACAGTGGCTGGCTGGCCGGTAACGGCATCAACCAGCGAAACAGTGGCGCCAGTAACAGGCTCACCGGTTTCACTATCGAAAACAACGCCGAACGGATCGACCAGAACATCAACTTCTGCTGAAATTACAACATCATTTTGACCAGGCCGGGTTATGGCAATGTCGATTGTATTTCCATCTGCCAGACCCAATATGCAGTCACCTTGAACGGGTGCCGGGGGAATGGCTGCTGTGGGAATATGTCCGACAAAAACACCCGTATCCGGGCCGCTTTCAAAAATCGTGATCTCTTCCCGGTCACCAGAATTGGTCGTGATGATAGCTTTGACGCTATCAACGTCATTCGGGTCCAGATTTGCGGCGGCAACGGAGGTTTGAAAATACAAATCCTGACCGACGCGAATTTGGTTAGACGGCGAGACTGCCGCACTAATGGTCGAACCACCGCCGCCTCCGGCCCCTGGACCGCCCTGATTGCCGCATAGTGGTGTCGGGAAAGTCACGACCGAGCCCGAATTCGGGCTCGGCGCTAAGGTGACAATTGTCGGTGGCAACGGGACCACCTGAAGTTCAATGGTGTTCGACGAGGTAAAACGCTGGCCCGTGGGATCAATCCATTCGGCCTGTGCGGTATTAAAGATAGCCTGGGCGTGCGCGTTTCCTCCAAGCACGACGAAATGCAGCAGTGCTACCAAGAGCACTGCCGCACATTCGCGCATAGAGGACGTAAAACGCACTATTTCGTCAATCGTTCAGATTAGCGAATTTCAGCTTGGAAATAGAGGGTGAAGATTTCACCCGACGCTATTGTCCCTGCCGTTCCCAGTGTGCCCGTCACTTCATCCTGAGTGGGGAACACGCTCTGCGTTTCACCAGCGGCAAAGGCTGTACCGTCAAGGGTACAGGTACCCGCCGTCAGCGTTTGGCCAGAGAATGTCGGTGATGCCACCGAACCGTTCACGAACAGGCTGTTGTCAACCAGCTCGAGATCGGCAGGAAGTGTATCCTCGACATCAACATTCTGGGCATCAGCATTCGCGCCGCCCGTTCCGTTGGCGACAAGAATACAATATTCCACAATCGCGCCGGGAATTGGCTTCGGATTGGTGGTGTTGTTCACCGGATCACTGATGATACGGCTCTGCTTGACCACGCTCAATGCCGCAGCCGACACGACATAACCGTCAATTGCCGAATATTGGCCGTTGAACTCGTCATCATCAACGCCGCCAACGTCCGTTTCTGCATCAGCAAGGATCGTATCAATATTTGCTGCGTTTTCAGTGCCATCATCGGTGTTGGCATCGCCATCATCCGAAGTGTTGGAACTGTCATAGATCGCACCAAGTCCGGCAACGCCGCCAACATGGGCCGTTGCGGTCAGAACGACATCTGCAGATTCGCCAGCGGCCGCGGTTGCCGGGATATCAGCAATCACGATGACATTGCGGGTTTCGTCTTCCGCCATATCATCAAGGAAGGTGATGGCAGCATCTGCACCGTCAATCACACCGTTGCCATTGGCATCGCTGTAGATTGTTACATTGGTGAGCGTGAAGTCATTGCCCGTTGCCAATGTCGTAGACAGCGCAAGGTCAACCACGTCGTTCGAATCATTGGTTACGGCGAACTGAATGACAGCCTGTGTCTCGTTCGGAGAGACGCTGGTCTGGCCAATAAAGCCCGTTTCGGCGACGGTAAGATCGATCTTACGGTCAACAGTGATCGTGTCTTCAGCCTCAATCTGAGTCTGATCAAAACCGCCTACCTGGTAGTCAACCTGGACGGTGTTGTTGATATAATCACCTGCCGACGTGCCCGCGGCATATGCCGGAGCAGTCGTAAAGGCGACGAGAGCTACGCTACTCACCGCCCCTAACAGTTGTTTTGTGCGTTTCATTTTTTTGGTCCTTCTCATTTGTTCTGCACTTCCCCGACCGCCAGCAGAACTTGGCGGTTACCTTTCGCTTTTCAGCGAATGATTACGTGAAATATGATTTCGCCAGTCGCGCCCGCTTCTATTTGCGGGACGGTCCAGCGCAGATGTGTGACGTCTGATTCCGTGGCAGGGCGCACCGCGCCATCCTCGGTTTTGACGGTTAATTCCCCTATGGAACCATAGGTTTGACCATCATCAACGGACAGCTGAGCGCCGCCATTGTCGCCCGGAACCAAGCGCAAGGCGCTGTTCAACGGACGGGTCATGACAAAGTTTTCAACCAGCTCATCGCTGACATTGGTGTATTCGGTGCGAAAGCGCAGCCGGTCACCCGGTGTGACGATATCTGGATCGACCAGCACCGTCTGTACATCACCGGCATCGCTGGTCACCGTCTTGACCACCTTAACGTCACCAGACGTTTCAATGGCCTTGCCCTGCTGAGCTGAGGCGCCCTGCTGAGCTGAGGCGCCCTGCTGAGCTGAGGCGCCCTGCTGAGCTGCAACCGGCGCGGATACCAGGGTGAAAATGGCTGCAATGAATGCAATAATATGGCCGTTTTTCATGATATTATCCTAGTCGTCGATTTTTACGTCGAAGGTGATGGAATGGGTTGTGCCGCCAACGACATCGCCCAGATCGACAGAAACGCCGCCTGCGTCAGATGCTTGTCCCGCGTCAGCATCGGCAGCATCGGTCAGCGATGCCGTGTCGAGCGTGAGCGTGGCCGTTTGATAGGTGGTGTCGGTTGGAATCGGATCGGTAATGACCAGACCAGCGGCGGTTCCGCTTCCGCTAACCGTTGCGGTCAGCGTATAAGTGATAATCGAGCCGGGAACGATGGTCGTTCCGCCAAATGGATCGGCAACAACGGCAGATTTCACAAGATCGACCGTGGTAATGCCAATCGTAATCGATCCCAGTGCATTGTCATCGGCGCCATTCGGGCCGACGACCGCATCGCTGCCATCAACACCGGCGCCTGCAAAAACGTCTCCTGGCGCGCCAGTGCCCGTGACCGCCTCTGCGAGTAGGTCCACATCGGCCTCGTCGCCGTCAACCACACCGGCAGGAATGCTCAAAAGGACGAAAACCGTCAGCACATCATCAGGATCGAGAACTGCGGTTTGTTCCGGCCCGGTCAAAATTACATCGACACCCGGATCGTAAACGCCATTTCCGTTGGTATCGACGGCGATACCGTCAACCGACGGGTCAAAATCATTACCGGCAACCGCGGGATTGACTGTAAGATTGTATGCTTCGGGGCCATTGCCGGTATTCGTCACCGAATAGGTAAGAACAGCGTTGCTTCCATCAGAGGCAACGGGCCCGGAGTTTAACGTCGCCACCGCCACATCCAGTAGTTCGTCCACGCGGAGTTCGACCGTGTTGGAATCGATTGTTTCGGTGCCGCCGCCTATGTCATAGGTGGCCTGCGCGGTGTTTTCGATCAGCGTTCCAGCGGGCACACCGCCCGCAATTGCGGGAGTGGCCAATAGCCCTGCGGATAGGGCTACTGGTAGCGACCAAAGAAGGTTTGTTGCGTTTTTCATGGCTGCTTAGTGCCAGAAAATGGTTACCGAACAGTTAGGTTAAGCCCCATTTGCCCCATTCAAATAGGATGCAAAATCATCGGATTGCCGTAATTGCATTTGTGTCCAAACGCCAGAAATTCCAGCATTCCGTAGGGGAAACAGGTTTTGGCAATGATTCCATGGCGCGCGTTTAGAATGCTGCATGCCCAGAATGTTACAATAGTTTACATCTTTCCAATGGTAAGGGAATGTTTACGCCGTTTTCGAAGGCGTGATCCATTATACCATTCGATTTGCAGGACAATTGTGGGCGGCAACAGCGTTTTGGCATTGTAAACGCAGTGATTGCGATTGCTGATTGGTGCGCCCGACAGGATTCGAACCTGTGGCCCCCAGATTAGGAATCTGATGCTCTATCCGACTGAGCTACGGGCGCGCCAACAATCACGCCTCTAAGGCGCGTTTTGCCGCGATGCAATCAGTTCAAATCCTCTGGCGGTGAAACGGGAAAGGGCAAAGGCGCCACAGCAATCCCTTCGTCTAACAGATCCTTCGCCTCTTCTACCGTTGCCTGGCCGTGAATGTTTTCACTGTCATTTTCGCCGTAATGCATCGCACGCGATTTCTCTGCGAAATCCTTGCCCACCCATTTGCTGTCTTTCAGCGCGGCCGATTGGGCTTCTGCCAGCTTTTTCATCGCCTTAACGACTTTCGGCGGCAATTGACCCGATGTTACCGGTGTGGATTTCTGATCCGCTGTTTCTACAGCCCGTTCTGGTTGAACCTTAGCCGTGTTGGTTTTTGCCGGCACGGCTGGGGCCATCGGGGCCTTGGCAACATCAGCCGATCCGCATTGCGGGCAGGTTAACAAACCCCGCTCGCATTGAGAGGAGAAGTCTGATGAAGAACCGAACCAGCCTTCAAACCGGTGGCCGTCCGCACAAGCGAGGTCAAAAACAATCATTATGATTTCGGCTTAGGGATATCGCGCCGATTGGCAAGGCTGGGCAATTGGGAACGCACTTCTGCAATCCGGCCCAAGTCGATTTCGGCAAATTCCAACCCAACCTTATCCTTCATGTCCAGCAGCACCTTGCCCCAAGGGTCAATCACCAGACTGTGGCCAAATGTTGTGCGGCCATCTTCATGTTTGCCCACTTGGGCAGCGGCCACCACAAATGCGCTGGCCTCAATCGCCCGCGCGCGTTGAAGGATGTGCCAATGATCATGGCCGGTTGGGCCGGTAAATGCTGCAGGGATTGAGATTATATCACAGCTTTGCTGCCCAAGCTGTTCAAATAATGCCGGAAAACGGATATCATAACAAATGGTCAGGCCCAATCGGCCAAACGGTGTTTCGGCGCAAACAACTTTGTCACCGGGCTTGTATGCCTTCGATTCCCGCCAGCTTTCACCTGATTTTAAATCCACATCGAACATATGTATTTTATCATATGTTTCCGTGACTTCACCGGCAGAGTTAATCAAGATTGACCGGTTGGCCAACAGATCGCCTTCACCCGCCAGCGGAACCGATCCCAGCGCACACCACACACCGTTGGCAGCGCAAGCAGATTGAATTTTGCGAACCGACTCCTGTGTAGATCCCGCCTCGATTTTGGGCATTGCACGGGACCGTTTCCGGTCCAAAAGCGTACACATTTCGGGCGTGAAAAGCACAGTTGCACCGCCCCGGGCTGCCTCTGCGATTGCGGCAATTATGGCATCGGTATTGATCGCAGGATCAATCCCCGAATTCATTTGCAAGATGGCAATACACGTCACGTTCTGGATTTATCCCGCCAGCAAAGCGTCAAGCTTTCCCTCTCGTTCCAATGCAGCCAATTCATCTGAACCGCCAACATGCACATCCCCGATAAAAATCTGCGGAACGGTTTGTGCAGCCGGCGCTCTTTCAAGCATTTTTGCCTTATCCGCCCCGCCCATCGAAATATCAAATTCATTATATTTCGCGCCCTTTGTGTCGAGCAGATGCTTTGCGCGCGCGCAGTAACCGCAGGTGAATTTAGTATAAATATCAATCGTTGGCGCAGTCATATGTAAGTCCAGTTCAGCTGATGGTTCGGGCGATCGACCGGCCATTAATCCGGGCGTGCCACAGCCCTTGAAAGGCAATTTCTGCATCCTAAATAGTTATTGTTCCCAGCGCCACAACGGGTTGGGATCATGTTGATAAGGTGCCGCAAATGCGGGCCTTGTTGTGTCAGATTGCTCAACAAGAGGATTTGTTTAATGTCACGTTTTGATTTTACCCCTTACCGCCGCAGCACCGTCGGCTTCGATCACCTGTTCGATATTCTCGAAAATCAGGCCCGCAATAGCGGCGGCGAAAATTACCCCCCTTTCAATATAGAGCGCCGCGGTGAAGACGATTATCGCATCACACTGGCGGTTGCGGGCTTCAAACCAGGCGATCTGGATATTACGGCGCAGCAAAATCTGCTGACGGTCCACGGCAAGAAACAAGACGACAACACCGGCGGCGATATGCTGCATGTCGGCATTGCCAATCGCGGGTTTGAACGCCGCTTTGAACTTGCAGACTATGTCCGGGTCGCAAATGCCGATCTCGAAGACGGGTTGCTGGTGATCGACCTTCTGCGCGAAGTTCCCGAGGCCATGAAGCCGAAGAAAATCACGGTAAACGGCCAGACCAAGCTTGAAGTCGTCCAAAATGGCGATGATGGCGAAGTCGACGCCGCCTAATTATCACAATTTGGCCCATGTGGCTTAAAATAAATCGGCCCGCTGCGCGATTTGCGCGGCGGGCCTTTCATGTTACAAAAAGTGGGGATGGTAAAAGTGGGGATGAATCCTAAGATTCACCCCCGCGGCGAAAACGCCGCCTTGGTCGGATCTCATCGTCCGGGTCGCAGAAGACGATCAAATCCGGTTCAAGCCCGAAAGGCTAAAAAATTCCTGATTGAGACCGGCCAGACCCTCCTCAGTGCCGATCGGCGTTCTCTTTGCGTAATTTTTAGGAAAAAATAAAGGGTGCAAATCGGAATGTGTCATTTTTAGACCCGTCAGACTTACCAAAAATTGCGTGAAGCCCGGCGTATTGGCAAAGCCATAAGCCTAACGCTTTGATTTTTTAGAATTTGCGGCCTGAAGCCTAAACCAGACGCGATTGCCGCAAAGCCGCTTCGATAAATCCGTCAAACAGCGGATGCGGGTCAAATGGACGTGATTTTAGCTCCGGATGGAACTGGACGCCGACGAACCACGTGTGATCGGGCCGTTCAACAATTTCAGGCAGCAATCCATCTGGCGACATCCCTGAAAACACCAAGCCGGTCCCTTCCAGCGCGCCCATATAGGCCGAATTTACCTCGTAACGATGCCGGTGACGTTCGGAAATTGACGTCGCTCCGCCATATATCCTGGTGACATGGCTGTTGGCCGACAATTTCGCTTCATAAGCGCCGAGCCGCATCGTCCCGCCCAGATCACCGCCGGATTCGCGCTTTTCCAGACCTTCTTCGCCCATCCATTCTGTAATGATGCCGACGACGGGTTCTGCCGTGTCGCCAAATTCTGTCGAGGATGCCGCGTCATGCCCGGATAGCCGCGCTGCTTCCACACAGGCCATCTGCATTCCCAAGCAAATGCCAAAGAATGGCACGTTGCGTTCGCGGGCAAAACGCACGCTGGCAATTTTACCTTCCGATCCGCGCTCCCCAAAGCCGCCTGGCACAAGAATACCGTGAAGCGGTTCAAGCTGGGCGGCGATGTCTTCTTCTTCCTGTTCGAAGACTTCTGCGTCGATCCAGCGAATATTCACCTTCACGCGATTGGCCAACCCGCCATGCACCAACGCTTCATTCAGCGATTTATAGGCATCCTGTAGACCGACATATTTGCCGACCACGCCAATTGTGACTTCGCCTTCGGGATTGAAATAGCGATCGGTCACATCTTCCCAGCGCGCCATATCCGGTGCTGGCGCGTCAGTAATACCGAAACCCAGCAGCACCTCATCATCAAGGCCTGCTTCGTGATATTGCATAGGAACCGAATAGATTGACGGCGCATCGAGCGCAGGAATTACCGATTCCATCCGCACATTGCAGAAATTGGCAATTTTTCGCCGTTCACCATCAGGAATTTCATGCTCACTGCGGCAAAGCAATATGTCAGGCTTGATACCCAGCGAGGCAAGTTCACGTACAGAATGTTGTGTTGGCTTGGTCTTCAACTCACCAGCCGCGGCGATATAGGGCACCAGCGTCACATGCACACTTAGCGTCTGAAATGGTTCCAAATCGTTTCTAAGTTGCCGGATCGCCTCCATAAATGGCAGCGATTCAATATCGCCAACCGTGCCGCCTATTTCACACAGCACAAAATCAAGATCGTCCGTGTCAGCCAAGGCGAAGGATTTTATTTCATCGGTTACGTGCGGGATCACCTGAACGGTCGCCCCAAGATAGTCACCGCGGCGTTCTCTCGCGATAATGTCCTGATATACGCGCCCGCTGGTCACATTGTCACTTTGACGCGCAGAAACGCCTGTAAAGCGTTCATAATGCCCGAGATCGAGATCAGTTTCCGCCCCGTCATCGGTCACATAGACTTCGCCATGCTGATAGGGGCTCATCGTCCCCGGATCGACGTTGAGATAGGGGTCGAACTTGCGAATCCGAACCTTGTAGCCGCGCGCTTGCAGCAATGCTGCAAGGCTTGCTGCCATGAGACCTTTGCCGAGCGAGGAGACCACGCCGCCGGTTATAAATATGTACCGCGCCATGGGAGTTGGGCCTTAAAGCTGATTCTGGAGTCGGGGCAAGCGGAATGGTGCGGCGAAATACCGCAATCCACAATTCTTCTGCGATGGGAGTGGTTGTTTAGCCTGCTACGTCCGCCAAAGGATCGTCAGAGAGCGGATCGTCAGAGAGCGGATCGTCCGCTGGCGTTTCTGCCGGAGCATCTGCCGCACCATCAGCGCCAACCGAACGGTCAATCGTCGAAGTGATTGCGCTATCGCCCGTGGTGCTCACCGCGACCGCAGCCAGAACGATCGACAAAACGACAAATGTCAACGCCAGCCATTTGGTAGAGCGTGACAGGAAATCTGCCGCGCCGCGTGCGCTCATCATACCGTTGGGGCTGCCGCCAATGCCCAAGCCGCCACCTTCGGATCGCTGCATAAGGATCGTTACGATCATGGCAGCCGCGACAAGCGCTTGGACGACAGTTAGGAATAGAAACAGGGACATGATGAAATACTCTGGATTGCGTTGCCGCGCATTTAGGGCTTCAATGCGCTAAGGGCAAGATGCCCGGCTGGATTACTGGTCCTGCAGTTCTGCCGCTGCAAGAACGATTCCAAGGAAATTTTCCGCCGTCAGGCTGGCTCCGCCGACCAATGCGCCGCCGACATCGTCCGCCGCAAGCAATTCATTGGCATTATCAGGTTTGACCGAACCGCCATATAAAATGCGCACTTCTGCCGCGGCATCTTCCCCGTAAAGATCGGCCAAGACCGCCCGAATGGAACGGTGCATTGCGCCAATATCATCAACCGTCGGGGTGCGTCCGGTGCCAATGGCCCAGATTGGTTCATAGGCAATGGTCAAGACTTCCTCGACCGATTCGATGGATTCTGGCAGCGAGCTTTTCAACTGACGCGCAATAAAGCCTTCGGCCTTACCCTCATCACGGGTCGCTTCGCTTTCACCGCAGCATAGGATTACGCGGAGACCCGCTGCAATGGCCGCTTGCGCTTTTTCGCGGACCAGCGAATTGGATTCGCCGTGATCCTGCCGCCGTTCACTATGGCCCAGAATGACGAATTTCGCCCCTGCATCAAGTGCCATAGAAGCCGAAATATCGCCGGTATTTGCACCGTCTTCACCGGGGTGACAGTCCTGCGCGCCAACGCCGATCTGTTCAACCTCGCGATGAACCGCGTGGATCAGCGTAAACGGCGGTGCCAAAGCGACCTCAACCTTCATCAAACGCTGCGAAGAACGGTCAATCGCGCGTGCTTCAGACAGCATTGCGCGGGTACCGTTCATTTTCCAATTACCAACAATGTAGGGCCGTGCGGCCATAATTTGTTCCTGAATTTGCCAAAAATGTATGGATTCGTAAAATCGTTGAAGCGCCATATGGGGGCGTTGTGAAGGTTCCGCTAGCCTCTCAATGCAAGAAGGTCAAAAGACTTACCCACCTGTTGCGGCGAGGTCGCATGACCGATAAAGGCTAACGACATTTTCATTCGGGTAGGAACGCCCCTCCCGGCAATATTCGGACAGTCACACCGCTATGATCACGTTTTTCCGCAGGTTCTTCCAATCGAAGATTGGTATTGCAGTCACACTCGCCTTCCTTGGCTTGATCGCATTTGCCTTTGCCAGCAGCGATGTGGCCAATACGGGCACCTTCGGCGGCGTTTCCGGCGGGGACCGTGTTGCGGTTGTTGGCGGAGAGAAAATCAGCACGTCCGACCTGGCCAGTGCAGCCAATGTTGCGGTCAACAATGCCCGCCGACAAGATCCGACATTCTCGATGCCCTCATTCATCGAAGATGGTGGGTTGGAAACGATTCTCGAGCAGATTCTTGAACGGTCCGCGATCAGCGAATTTGCCCAGAAATACGGGCTTCGCGCAGGCACCAATCTGGTCAATAGCGAAATTATCAACATTCCTGCCTTTCGCGGTGCAGACGGCAATTTCGATGACAATGCCTATCGTCAGGCAATTGGCCAACAGGGACTGACCGATGCCATGGTGCGTGACGATTTGCGTAGCGGCCTGCTGGCGCGTCAATTGCTCGTCCCCAGCGCATTTGGCGGCCGCGTGCCGGAAAAATTCGCAATGCGTTATGCCTCGCTGGTGAAAGAGCGCCGCGAAGGTTCCTTCGGATTGATCCCGTCAGCATTATATGCGCCCAGCGATGATCCGACCGACGAACAATTGCGAACCTATTACGAGGCAAACCGCGGTGACTATATCCGGCCCGAACGGCGGATAATCCGCTATTTCACATTTGGCGATGCGGAGCTGGGCGATCTTGCAGCACCAAGTGACGAGGAAGTCGCCGCGCGGTATGAAGAAAATCGTGAGGCATATGCGCCGAGCGAGAACCGCACGATTACCCAGTTGATCGTACCCACACAGCAAGCCGCAAACGCCATTCGCGAGCGTGTGCAGGCGGGCGGATCACTGGAAGCGGCAGCGAGCGAAGCGGGCCTTCAAACGGTTTCATTGGGACCAATCGGGCGTACCGAACTGGTCGCCCAAACATCCGCCGCAGTTGCCCAAGCCATTTTTGATACTGACCGCGGTTCGGTTGCAGAACCGGCACGCAGCGGCCTTGGTTTTCACATTGCACGCGTTGATGCGGTGGACCGCAAAGCGGGACGGAACCTTGAACAGGCGCGAACAGAAATTGTTTCGACACTGGCAGAAGAAAAGCGCACCAATGCCCTCGCCGATCTAGCGGAAACAATCGAAGGTCAGGCCGAATCCGGTGTCTCGCTGCCCGATATCGCCAAAGAAATTGATGTTGAGACGAAATCCACGCGCCCGGTAACAGGCGCTGGACAGGTTTACGGCACGCAAGAAGGTGCCGACAGAGTTCTGGCCCCCGCATTGCAAACAGCGTTCCAGATGGAAGAAGGGCAGCCGCAATTGGCTGTCCTGATCCCGGGCCAGATGTTCCTTGTTTATGAAGTCACCGAAATCACTCCATCGGCGGCAGCGCCCGTGGCAGATGTTCGCGAACAGGCCATTACCGCGTGGAAGCTGTCCGAAGGTTTAAAACTGGCCAAGGACGCAACCGATCGGGTTATGGAACGCATTGCCGAAGGATCGACTTTGGCGGCCGCCATTCGCGCGGAAGACAAAGCGATCCCGGCGGTTGAAACGATCAATATTTCGCGCGAACAGCTGGGCCAGGGGCAACGCGTTGCAGCACCGCTGGCGCTGATGTTCAGCATGGCACAAGGGACCACCAAGCGGCTGGAAATCCCGCAAAATGCAGGTTGGGCCATCGTTCAGCTGGAAGAAATTGAAGCCGGAACAATCTCCAAAGATGATCCGCAATTTCAGCAGGCATCGCTGGAATTGAGCCAGTCGATTTCACGCGAATATAGCGAACAATTTCGTAAAGCAGTGCAGGCCGAAATCGGCGTGGAGCGTAACGAAGTGGCAATCGAAGCTGTCCGCAAACAGCTCTCCGGCAAAAATTGAGGGCAAGACATCGCCCAACGATCAGCGCCAATAACACCTGCCCATAAGCCGAGGCCAATGAGCCAATGACCCTTCCCAGCGGTTCCACGCTTGAAAATTATGACAATGCCCTGATCCAATTGGAAGCGGGCCAGCCTGCGCTTGTCTGGCGTAGAGTGGTCGCTGATACCGAGACACCCGTGGGTGCAGCGGTAAAGCTGATGGTCGCTGAACGCGGTGACTTTTTGCTCGAATCGGTTGAAGGCGGGGAAGTACGCGGGCGTTACAGCCTTTTGGGGCTGGACCCTGATCTGGTATTCCGGGCATCGGGCGATGCCGCCACAATCAACCGGCAGTGGCGTCAGGACAGCGATGCCTTTTCGCAATGCGAAAAATCCAGCCTTCTGGCACTGCGGGAACTGGTCGAAGAATGCCGAATCGATGTGCCGCCGGCGCTGCCGCCTGCCCTTGCCTGTCTAGTCGGCTATTTCGGATATGAAACGATTGGGCTGGTCGAAAAACTGCCACGCGCCGCGCAAAGCGATCTCGAACTGCCCGACATGTTGTTCGTTCGCCCAACGTCGATCCTTGTGTTTGACGGTCTGACCGAAGATCTGTTCGCTATTGCGCCGGTTTGGGCAGATGCGGCTGCGCCAAAACGTGCATTGGAGGCTGCGGCTGACCGGTTGGACGAAAATTTGCGAAAACTGGCGCAAGCTTCCGCCCCCGCTGCGCCCGCTGTTCCTGCCGGGGATATTGAACTTAGTCCGGTGGTCGATCCGGCGGATTATTCTGCCATGGTTGATCAGGCGAAAAATTATATCGAGGCAGGCGACATTTTTCAGGTCGTCTTGGCCCAGCGTTTCACCACGCCTTTCGATCTTCCGCCCTTGGCACTGTACCGGGCACTTAGGCGGATAAACCCCTCGCCCTTTCTATATTTTCTCGACATGCCCGGCTTTGCAATCGTTGGCTCCAGCCCAGAAATACTGGTTCGGGTGCGCGGCGGTGAAGTGACAATACGGCCTATCGCGGGAACACGCCCGCGCGGCGCAGATGCCGCTGCAGACGATGCGGCAGAGGAAAGCCTTCTGGCCGACCCCAAGGAATGCGCGGAACATCTCATGCTGCTCGATCTGGGCCGAAACGATGTCGGGCGGATTGCCGCCGAAGGCACGGTCGAAGTCACCGCCAGCTATACGGTTGAACGCTACAGCCATGTCATGCACATCGTCAGCAATGTTGTCGGGCAGCTTTCGGATAAGCACGACGCGCTGGACGCATTGTTCGCCGGTTTCCCCGCTGGAACGGTCAGCGGCGCCCCCAAGATCAGGGCCTGCGAAATTATTGCCGAGCTGGAGCCTGAAACGCGCGGTGCCTATGCCGGCGGTGTGGGCTATTTCGCGCCGGATGGGTCAGTTGACAGCTGTATCGTACTGCGAACGGGCGTTGTGAAAGATGGCACGCTGCACGTTCAGGCAGGCGCGGGGATCGTCGCGGATAGCAACGCTGCCTATGAACAGGCGGAATGTCAGGCGAAAGCCAGCGCGCTGATCACCGCCGCAAAAGAGGCAGTCAGAATCGCAAATGAACCGGAGTTTGGCCAATGAATAGGACCGCTTCGAATAGGACCGCTTCGAATTGGACCGTTTCGAATAGGACCGTTTCGAATTGGACCACTTTCAGGAACGGCGTTTTCATTTTGCTGATCACGGGCTTGGCCGGATGCGGCCCCCAGCCTGAGGGCGAGCCCGTGCTGAGGACCGAAATCGGTAGCGGAATTGCTGAAGACATTTCACCGAAAACTGGCGCAGATTCCGCTTGCCGTAAGGTGACGTTTGAAAATGTCTCCTTCACCCACTGCACTGCCGATCCGGCAATACACCGCGTCACCACGGACCTTGGGCCTGATGGCGGTGAAACACCCAGCAAACCTTACCGCAGTCTCGCCAATCTTTCCGCAAATCGCGGCAGCGATGCCCGGCTTGTTGCATTTGCCGTTAACGGCGGAATGTTCGACGGTGAAGGCAAACCCATCGGCTATTATGTCGAAGATAAAGACCGCAAGAAAGAACTGAGCCGTACCGACGGGCCGGGCAATTTCCACCTTAAGCCCAACGGCGTGTTCTTCGGCACCGGCAGCAAATGGGAAGTCCGCACCAGCGACGATTTCTACCGCAATATCGGCGACCGCCCCGAATTCGGCACCCAATCCGGGCCAATGTTGGTGATCGGTGGCAAATTGCATCCTGAAATCGCTGAAAACGGCCCGTCAAAGGCGATCCGCAACGGCGTGGGGGTGGATAAGGATGGCCGCGCGCATTTCATTATTTCGGACGCACCGATTTCTTTTGGACAATTGGCCAGATATTACCGTGACGAGTTAAAAACTCCCAACGCGCTATTCCTCGATGGCAATGTCTCGGCCCTATGGGACCCTGCCGGAGATAGGCTGGATATCGGCGCTCCGCTGGGCCCGTTGATCGTCGTTGAAATGAAGGAATGATCACGTCATGACCATCCAATACGAACGCACGCTCTATCCTGAGATTGAACCTTATCAAACCGGTATGCTCGACGTCGGCGAAGGTCACTCGCTATATTTTGAACGCTCGGGCACGCCCGGTGCCAAACCCGCAGTGTTTCTTCACGGCGGTCCCGGCGGGGGCATGTCACCATCGCATCGCCGCCAATGGGGCCCTGATCTTTATGACGTGCTTCTGTTCGACCAGCGCGGCTGCGGAAAATCGCTACCCTTTGCCGGGTTGGAGGCGAATGACACATGGCGCATCGTAGAGGATATTGAGCGTCTGCGTATCATGTGCGGACACGAAGCGTGGCAGGTGTTCGGCGGAAGCTGGGGCGCAACGCTGGCCCTTGCCTACGCACAGAAATATCCTGATCGGACAAGTGAGTTGGTCCTACGCGGGGTTTTCCTCGCCCGGCAAAAGGAAAAAGACTGGCTCTATTCCTACGGTGCGAGCGAGATCATGGCCGAACAATGGGATGATTTCACAGGGTTGATTCCCGCCGAAGAACGCGGCGATCTGGTGAAGGCCTATCACAGCCGCCTGACCAGCGACGATGAACAAATACGCCTTGCCGCCGCGCGCGAATGGTCGTTGTGGGAAGGCACCGTTGCAACATTACTGCCCGATGAAAAGCTGCTTGATGATTTTGAAGATCCATCCAAAGCCATTCCCTTCGCCCGTATTTGCGCCAGCTTCTTCCTTGAAAATTTCTATCTCGAAGATTCGCAATTGCTGACCAATGCAAAACGACTGACCGGCATTCCCGGCATTATCGTTCAGGGCCGCCATGACATTTGCACCCCGCCGACATCGGCGTGGGAATTGAAGAAAGCATGGCCCGAAGTCGATCTGCGTATCGTTCACGATGCTGGTCACAGCGCGGGTGAAGCGGGCATTATCGACGGCCTTGTTCGCGCAACAGACGAATTGGCGGGCAAGATTTCGGCATGATTCTGGTCATCGACAATTACGACAGTTTCACCTTCAATCTGGTCCATTATCTGATGGAACTGGGGGCCGAGGTGCGCGTAGAACGCAATGATGCGATCAGCGCGGCAGACGCGATGGCATCTGGCGCCAAAGGCTATTTGATATCCCCCGGGCCCTGCACGCCAAATGAAGCGGGAATTAGTCTCGATCTGGTGGCAGCCTGTGCCAAGGCGGAAAAACCGCTGCTGGGTGTGTGTCTGGGCCACCAGTCAATCGGGCAACATTTCGGCGGCAACGTTTCGCGCGGCGGTTTGATGCATGGCAAGACATCGGCGGTAAGACATGATGGATCGGGCGTGTTCTCAGGCTTGCCTACCCCATATGAAGCCACCCGTTACCATTCCCTGATTGTCGATGACATTCCCGATGAATTGATCGTCAATGCGACCAGCGAAACCCCCGGTTTGGATGGCACCGCCGTGATGGGTTTCCGCCACGCAAGCCTGCCTATACATGGCGTCCAATTCCACCCGGAAAGCATCGCAACAGAGCATGGCCACGCCCTGCTCGCAAATTTCCTGCGTATTTGCGGGATCGAACCAAGAGAAGCTGGATGAAAACCCTACCGCTTGAAGTGCCGCATCTGAGCGAAACCGAAGCCGAAGATGTATTCGGCTGGATTCTCGACGGCGAGGCTAGCGAAAACGAAATCGCGCGTTTCCTGCTCGCGATGACAGAACGCAGCGAAACGGCAGAAGAAATCGCCGGGGCAGCGCGCGCGTTGCGTGCGCGAATGATCCCCATTAACGCCCCTGCAGACGCGATTGATGTGTGCGGCACAGGCGGTGATGGCCACAATACGTTGAATGTTTCGACCGCCGTGGCGCTGGTTGTTGCGGCTGCGGGTATTCCCGTTGCCAAACATGGCAACCGTGCGGCCAGTTCCAAATCCGGCGCCGCCGACACGTTGGAGGCGCTTGGTCTGGACATGGAAATTGCCGGACGGACCGCTGAAAAGACGCTGGCAGAACTTGGCATCTGTTTCCTGTTTGCAAAAAACCATCATCCCGCGATGGGGCGAATTCAACCGATCCGGCAGAAGATTGGCAAACGCACTATCTTCAATTTGATGGGGCCGCTGTCCAATCCCGCCGGGGTGAAATCGCAGCTGATCGGCATTGCCCGCCCAGCCTATGTACCAATTTATGCTGCGGCAAAGGCGGCGCTTGGAACCACACGAACGATGATCGTTTCGGGTGACGAGGGACTGGATGAATTGAGCCTTGCTGGCGGCAATGAAGTCGCAGATGTTCAGGGCAATTCATTCGAGATGAAGCGCGTCGATGCGGGTATGGCGGGCCTTCCCCCCTCGCCCGTCGAAGCAATCAGGGGCGACGATGCCGTTCACAATGCGGCTGCGCTCAAGGCTTTGCTGGCGGGCAATCCCGGACCATATCGTGACGCAGTGGTGTTCAACGCTGCTGCCTCATTCATTGTTGCGGGCAAAGCCGGTGATTGGGCCCAGGGCGCTGAATTGGCCCGCAATTCGCTCGATTCAGGCGATGCGGAATTGTTGCTGGGCCGCTGGATTGATATGGCAAAATGAACAAATTAGAAGAAATATGCACGGCCAAATATGATGAAGTCTCTGCCCGAAAAACGGCTGCGACAATCGCCGATCTGGACCGGCGGGCAATCAATCAGACTGTCCCGCGCGGCTTTCGCGCCGCGCTGCAGGCCAAGGTGCAAAGCGGATTCGGCCTGATTGCGGAAATCAAAAAGGCATCGCCGTCCAAGGGATTGATCCGTGCAGATTTCCAACCCGCAGAACATGCCGCCGCTTATGAAAGCGGCGGCGCAGCGTGCCTATCCGTGCTTACCGATGCCCCTTATTTTCAGGGCCATGAAGATTATCTGATCGCCGCCCGTGCGGCTTGTTCACTGCCGGTGTTACGCAAGGATTTCATGGTCGATCCATGGCAAGTCGCCGAAGCGCGGGCAATCGGGGCCGATGCCATTTTGATCATCGTGGCCGCGCTGGATGATGGCGCAATGTCCGAAATCGAAGCGGCGGCGCTGGAACGCGAAATGGATGTGCTGGTCGAAGTGCATGATGAGGCTGAAATGGATCGCGCTTTGCGCCTTCAGTCGCGCTTGATCGGGGTGAACAATCGCAACCTTAAAACATTCACCACAGACCTTGCCACCACCGAAAGACTGGCGAAATGCGCCCCCGATGGCACTTTGCTGGTCGGCGAGAGCGGCATTTCTTCGCATACGGACTGTGAAAGGCTGGCCGGCGGCGGCGTTCGTGCGTTTCTGGTGGGCGAAAGCCTGATGCGTCACGATGATTTGCAGGCTGCCACACGCGCGCTCCTGTGTGGTTAGGCCTGTCCTACCCCGCCATTCTGCGCCATAAACCCTTATATGAAACCTCCATGCACCCTCGTCCGCCTGCATTTTTGCCGCATTGAACAGCCGCACGATTATTTCATGTCAGGACCGTGTTCCATGTGTTCCATCCATTCAGATAGGGGGCTGGCAATATGAACAAGCTGACACATCTCGATGAGAGTGGCGAGGCCCGCATGGTTAACGTCGGTTCAAAAACGGACACGGCACGGTCGGCCACAGTCACCGGCAAAATTCGCATGTCCGCCCTCGCGATCGAGGCAATCCGGTCTGGCGATGCGCCAAAGGGCGATGTTCTGGGCACTGCGAGAATTGCCGCTATCATGGCGGCCAAGAAGACCAGCGAGTTGATCCCGCTTTGCCATCCGTTGGGGCTCGATTCGGTAGATGTCGAATTTGCCTATGAAAATGGCGCGATACGGGTCACCGCCACCGCAGCATTGGTTGCCAAGACCGGTGTGGAAATGGAAGCAATGACAGCGGCCAGCGTGGCTCTGCTGACCATTTACGACATGGGAAAGGCGCTCGATAAGTCGATGATTATCGAAGATATCCATCTGCTTGCAAAATCGGGCGGCAAGTCGGGCGACTGGACCGCAGAATAATCTGCAGCCTGCGCCGGGCTTGACCTAACGGCATAAGTTGCCTAATTGTTCCTCATTCGTTCGCTTTTAGTGCGGATGAACCATGACAAAAGGTCGAGGAGTATTTCGCCATGCTGACGGCAAAGCAGCACGAACTTATCCGTTTCATCCAACAAAGGTTGGAAGAAACAGGGATTTCCCCTTCTTTCGAAGAGATGAAGGAGGCGCTCGATCTTAAGAGCAAATCGGGCGTACACCGCTTGATTTCCGCACTGGAAGAACGCGGTTTCATTCGCCGTTTGCCCAACAGGGCGCGCGCATTGGAAGTTCTTAAAAACCCTGAAGACGTGCTGCCCGGCAGCAATGCCAAACCTGCCAATAACAATGGCCAGGACATTGGTAATGCGGCGATCGGAAGGACTGTTTCTGCGCCTGAAACGCAGCCTCAGGCCGCAAATGATGTGATCGAAGTTCCGCTGCACGGCCGGATTGCGGCAGGTGCACCAATTGAAGCGTTGGAAGGCCAGAGCAATCTCTCAGTCCCGGCCGCATTGCTTGGCCCAGGCGATCACTATGCTCTGGAAGTTTCCGGCGATTCTATGATCGAGGCCGGTATTTTCGATGGCGATTATGCGCTTGTGAAGCGCACCGAAACAGCCCGCGATGGCGAAATTGTTGTGGCGCTGGTCGACAATGAAGAAGCAACGCTGAAATATCTCCACCGTGATGGATCAAGCGTTCGGCTGGATCCGGCGAATGCGTCTTACTCGGCCCAAGTCTATCACCCCGGTCAGGTTAAAGTGCAAGGCAAGCTGGCGGGGCTTCTGCGCCGCTATCACTGATCGCCGTGACGCGCGGGCAGGTTAATCAGCCTTCCCGCGCCACCACCCATGTCCCCCTTGTGCATCGGCAACGCTGGTGATTTCCTGACCTTTAAGATTGATAGCCAGCCCCCCTGTCCGGCCGAGCAGATTGCGATCAGCCTTCAGCCATTTCGGGCGGCAGGATCGCGGCAACCAGCGATCCGCAATGACAATATCCGATCGTTCGCATGCCGCCGCCAGTGCCCGTTCTTCGATCCGTTCCCGGCTTCGTGCCATCAAAAGGTGCCAGATGCGCCCGCCGCGCTTCAACCCAATCACGCAAAAATCGCGGGAACATTCCGCATTCGGCCAATCTGCAATCGCCACAGGTTCTCCGTCCATTCCGGCAAGTTCGAGAAGATTGTCTTTCGCATAATTGCTGCGGCTTTCCCGCAAAACCAGCAAGTGATCACCCTCACCCGCGATCCCGACATGGCGTCCGTCGCCCGAAATAAGAATGTCGGGCACAGGTTTAAGCAACAGCAAAATCGCTGCAACAGCCGAACAGGCCAGACCCAACACCCTTTTTTTGCCCCGCCACAATGCCAGCCAAAGTCCGCCCGCAGCGAACAGCGCAAATATCGCCCCGCCCATTTCTGGCATTAGATTGACCGCGCCGGGCCGCGAAGCAGTAAAATGAGCAATAGCCAGCAACAGGTCGAGCGATTTGCCAGCAAGATACCAAACGGGACCGCCCAACCCCACCAGATCAAGCATCAATGCCAATGCGATCAACGGCATGCTCAAAAATGTCGTAAGCGGTATACCGATAACATTGGCAAATGCGCCGTAAACCCCGGCACGGTGGAAATGAAACAGAACGATAGGCATTAGTGCAATCTCGATCACAAAGCCCGTCACCAGCAGCATGAATGTGCGCCGGGATATTTGGGCAATCCAGCTTTCTTCCCGAGGGGCCATAAAGTTGCGAACGGGCGCAGAATTGTGGAGCGCCACAATCGCCAAAACGGCGGCAAAACTCATCTGGAAACTGGGGCCAATCAGCGATTCAGGCCACAAAAGCAGCACGAACATCGCCGCCGTCGCAACCATCCGCATAGACAAGGCTTCACGGCCCAATGCCAAAGCGATTAACACCAAAATTGCACCGACGCAGCTTCGCACTGTTGGAACTTCCGCGCCTGTTAGCAGCGTGTATCCGACACCGCCCAACGCCGCGACACATGCCGCCACGAGCGGCAACCGGACCCGCAATGCCAGCGATGACCATAAGGCCAGCAATTTAATGGTGATCAAATAGGTTGCCGCGATCACCGCGCTAACATGCAATCCGCTGATGGATAGCAAATGCGTCAGTCCGGCATCGCGCATCGCCTCTTCATCCGCCGCGGCAATTCCGCCGCGATCACCGCTTGCCAAGGCAGAAGCGATTGATCCAGCTGACCCGCTTAGCTGAAACCGGATATGCGCTGACAGGCTCCTCTGCGTTCCGGCAAGCCTGCGGCGACTATCCGCTTCCTCCAAGACCTCAATCTCTCCAACCGCAAAACCGGTGGCGGCATACCCCTGAAACCAGGCGGCCCGCGCAAAATCATAACTGCCGGGCAACATCGACGAAGCAGGAGGCATCAAGCGGGCGCGCAGTCGAATCAACGCCCCTTCTGTCAATCCATCAGCGGCATTTTTGGCCGGAACATTCACCCGAACCTTTCGCGCAGCCCCATTTTGGGCATCGCGCATGGCCAATACAAGCCGAACACGGCCTTGTGCGGGCTGTTCTTCACGCTCTAAAATCCGAGCCTGGAATATCCCTACTGATGGACGATCAAATGCCTGTGCGCCGACAATCTCTGATCGGGCCCAGATCGCGGTAACGCCCAGCACCGCCATAATTGTAATGCCAATAACGCCGCCGCGAAGCGCAACGCGGTTTGCCTTTTCCTTCCATGCCGCAAAAGCTGCCAGCCCGATCAAGCTGCATCCCCCCATCAGCGAAACCCATTGCCAAGGTGTATCGAGGACGAACCATGCTGCAATTCCGGCCGCAAATGCCACGACCAGCCAAGGCCCCTTATCAAATCCCGCTTGCCCCAAAAAACGATCGAGATGGTCAGCAATGCTGGACAATCGCAAATGGCTGCGCCAAGAGTGCTGCACTGCAGCATCGACAATCCTGCCGGGATCATTTGGCTCATCAGCCATGGGTACCTGCACATTGTCCGTCGCCATCAGCATATTGGAAAGGAATCAATCGGTTATGGCAAGCGATAGCGCCCCAAAAAGTGGTCAGGTGGTCACGCGATTCGCCCCGTCCCCTACCGGTTTTTTACACATTGGCGGCGCCAGAACCGCCCTGTTCAATTGGCTTTTTTCGCGCCATCACGGCGGCAAGGCCTTGCTGCGCATTGAAGACACCGACCGCAAACGTTCATCACAAGAAGCAATCGATGCCATTCTCAGCGGGCTGGATTGGCTCGGTCTGGAATATGATGATGAACCTGTTTTTCAGTCGCAGCGGGCAGAACGTCATGCCGAAGTTGCGAACAAGCTGCTGGCGGCAGGGCTTGCCTATCGTTGCTACGCCACACCTGAAGAATTGGAAGAAATGCGTGCCGGGCAGCGCGCTGCCAAGCAGCCGATGCGATATGACGGACGCTGGCGCGACCGTGCCGAAACCGATGCCCCTGCCAACGCACCATTTGCCGTTCGGCTGAAAACCCCCGCGAGCGGCGAAACCACAATACAGGATCTCGTCCAAGGTAAAGTATCGGTCCGCAATGAAGAGATAGACGATTACATCATCCTGCGTGCAGATGGGACGCCGACATATATGCTTGCTGCGGTGGTTGATGACCGTGACATGGGCTGCACCCATATCATTCGCGGCGATGATCACCTCAACAACGCCTTCCGCCAATTGCCGATCTATCATGCCATGCAGTCGATCGAAGGCGATTGGGACGTCCCAACCTATGCCCATATTCCGCTGATCCACGGCAATGATGGAGCAAAACTGTCCAAACGCCACGGTGCGCTGGGCGTGGAAGCTTACCGTGACGAGATGGGCATCCTGCCAGAAGGGCTGTTCAACTATCTGCTTCGCCTTGGCTGGGGCCACGGCGACCGCGAAGAAATTTCGCAGAAAGAAGCAATCCAGCTGTTCGACCTTGACGGCGTTGGCAAAAGCCCGTCACGATTTGACATTAAGAAGCTGGAAAACCTCAACGGTCACTATATCCGCGAAGCCGGCGATGCACGGCTTGCCAGCATAGTGGCAGACAAAATCGTCGATGGCGCTTCGGCAGAATTGCTCGAATCTGCAATGCCCGTCCTCAAAACACGGGCGAAGAATATCAACGAATTGGCGGAAGGGGCCGCGTTTCTTTTTGCGAAGCGGCCGCTCCCCATAACGGAGAAAGCGGCGAAATTGCTGACCGACGAAGGCCGCGAACGGCTGGCCAAAGTGTCTGAGCGGCTGAAATCCGAAAATAACTGGACAATTGAGGCTCTCGAAGCCACTACAAAGTCACTTGCCGAAGACCTTGAACTTGGTCTTGGCAAATTGGCGCAGCCTATGAGAGCCGCGCTTACCGGAACGACGACGTCACCCGGGATTTTCGATGTTCTGGTCCTTTTGGGCCAAGATGAAGCTCTTGCGCGGATTGATGCGCAAGCAGCGGCATAAGAACACGGAAAACCGGATCTAGGAGAACAATGTTGGCGAATGATCAGGCGAAACTTGAACTTGGTGGAAACTCTCATGAATATCCCGTCCTGAAGGGAAGTGTTGGCCCCGATGTGGTCGATATCCGTAAGTTGTACGGACAAACAGGCGCCTTCACATTCGACCCCGGCTATAAGTCGACTGCCAGCTGCGAAAGTGCGCTGACATATATTGATGGTAACGAGGGTGTTTTGCTGCACCGGGGCTATCCCATTGGTCAGCTGGCCGAAAATTCCAGCTTCATGGAAGTGTCCTATTTGCTGCTTAATGGAGAGCTTCCATCGGCTGATGAACTGTCCACTTTCAACAATACAATTACACGCCACACAATGCTGCACGATCAATTGCGCCAGTTTTATCAAGGCTTCCGCCGCGATGCACACCCGATGGCAATCATGTGCGGCGTGGTCGGCGCACTGTCGGCTTTTTATCACGACAGCACCGATATTTCGGACCCAGAACATCGCAAAATCAGCAGCCATCGCCTGATCGCGAAAATGCCGACAATTGCCGCTTGGGCATATAAATATGCCATCGGGCAGCCATTCTTGCAGCCGGACAATTCCCTCAGCTACACGGGCAATTTCCTGCGCATGACTTTCGGCGTTCCAGCTGAAGAATATGAAGTCATCCCTGCCGTAGAGCGCGCAATGGACCGGATTTTCATCCTTCACGCAGATCACGAACAAAATGCATCGACGTCAACCGTTCGGTTGGCCGGTTCTTCGGGTGCAAATCCGTTCGCCTGTACCGCGGCGGGTATCGCCTGCCTTTGGGGTCCGGCGCATGGCGGCGCGAACGAGGCTGCGCTGAATATGCTGCGCGAAATCGGTACGCCCGACAATATCCCGCATTATATCGAGCGTGCCAAGGACAAGAATGATCCGTTCCGCCTGATGGGCTTTGGTCACCGTGTTTACAAAAACCATGATCCACGCGCCACAGTCATGCAAAAAACCGTGCGCGAGGTATTTGACGCGCTGAATGTCAACGATCCCGTCTTCGAAACTGCTCTGCAACTCGAAGAAATGGCGCTTAATGACGATTATTTCAGAGAGAAAAAACTGTTCCCGAATGTCGATTTCTATTCGGGCGTTATCTTATCCGCAATCGGTTTCCCGTCGAGCATGTTCACCGCGCTGTTTGCGCTGGCACGGACAGTCGGCTGGGTCGCACAGTGGAATGAAATGATTTCCGATCCGGGCCAGGTTATTGGCCGCCCGCGTCAGCTTTATACCGGCCCAACGCAGCGCGACTATATCCCCGTCGACAAAAGATAATTACTCGGCCGCCAAGGCAGCCGGTAGATCAAGTATAAAGCGCGCTCCTTCATCGGGCGCGCTTTTTACTGTCAGCTCTCCACCCATGGCGCGGGCAATTCGGCGCGAGATGTAAAGGCCCAACCCCGACCCGCCGTCGCCTGAACGGCCAAGCCGTTCAAATTTTGCAAACACGACCTGTTGTTGGTCCAGTGACAGGCCTTTGCCCTCATCACTCACAACCAAACGCGCGCCGTTTGATGTTGATTCTGCGGTGATGGTAACCGTTGATCCTTCGGGTGAATACCGAATTGCATTGGTGACCAGATTGAGCAAAATCTGGAGCACCCTGCGAAATTCTGCTGTTGCGGGCGCTGTAACCCCTTCAGCCGGAGCTTCAATTTCAATCCGGCTTTCTTTGGCTTTAACCCCCAGAATACCGGCAGCCCTACGCCCGATATCGGCCGCGTCGATCTGGTCAGGCGCGGTTGAAAAACTGTCCGATTCGACAACCTCAAGATCGGACAAATCCTCTATCAGCGACATCAAATGCTGTCCTGCGGCCGCAATGTCTGCCGCGTAATCGCTGTATTCTTCGGCCAGAGGCCCGGCCATTTTTGACCGGATGGTTTCTGCATTGGCAATTATCCGTGCGATCGGTTGCCGCAAAACCGGCGATAAATCGCGCCCGATTGAATGCATGGTCGAAGGTGACACTTCGGGTGCGGGTACCGGCAGTGTTTCCAGCGGTTTATCCGCGATCAACAGCAGGTCAAAACCCTTGCTGCCCGGCTGCGGTTGCCCCAGCGGCACCAGGCTGACACGCCAATTTCGTTCCGACCCCGCAATGGTGCATTCTGCCCTGTCAAGCAATCGCCAGTGGAGCGGCTGTTCATGCGTATTGCCCGGGAACCGGACAAAATCCGTCCAAGCTTCACCGCGTGCAACGCGCATTCTGGCCGTCACATCGGCAAGATCGCGTGCTTCGCTTTCAACAATCAATATGCGTTGCTTGGCATCAAGGCGTGCGGTTAATTCCGCTGCTGCCTGATTGATCGCCCGCTGGCGTTCCAATTCGGCCATTTCATCTGGCGTTGGCAGTTCGCGCGTTTGCCAATTTGCAATGCCGATAAAGCACCCGCCCTCGTCGCGATTGCTGGGAGACACCTCTACCCAAGCGGTGATCTCTTCTTCGCCGTCAAAGGCAGAAATTGTTCGCGCGAGTTTTAAGTTTGACGCGCAGACCGTTGCCACCAATTCGCGCAATTCGGGGACTGCAATGGCACCGGGGATTTCTCCACCGCATCGCTGCTGCAGTGTCGCAAGCGGTTCCTGCGCCTCGACAAGCTGATTTGCACCGTCTGTCCTCGCACGGGCGATAAATGTACCGGATAGTCTAGTCATTGCGCCTATCCCGTCACTTCGCCGGTTTCGGACAGTATTGCCGCCGCACGGTCGCTGCGAAGTAGATCGAACCCTTCAGGCAATTGAGCCTCAGGGTGGATTAGTAGAATTTGTTCCTCAACCTCTTTCGGTTTCAGCCCTGCTGCCCGCAGTGCAAGCACCAATCGGCCCAGCAACCTTTCATTGGTTGAAACGGTCACAGTTCCGCGCGGTTGTTTGGTAAGATGTGCAAGTGCGCTGAGGAAGATCGCGGCACCGGCATGGCTTACGGACAAACCCGCCTGTGCGCCCTTCCCCATCCCTGAAACGAGCCGGGATAACAGCCCCAGACGGCTTTTGGATTCGTCATAATTTGCGCGCAGCTGCACCTCTGCCCGTGCCGCTGCGTCCTGCGTATCCTGCACAGCATGTTCGCGCCAAAGCTGGATAGCTTCATGAAACAGATCGCCTGGCAATTCACCTGCCTTCAGTTCCATCCGGCCCATTTGTTGGATAAAACATGCTTGCGCGGTAAGCGCGGCCATGGCGCTGCTGGATACGTCTGCATCGCTAGAAGAAATCAACGCCTGCAGCATTGGTGACAAAACAGGGTCTATGTCGCTGCGGCGATGCAATTGTTCTGCCAAGGCGGTTTCTAATGCCAATGCATGGCAATGGGAAAGAAATGCGCCATGCGCCAGCAAAGCTGTGACCAGAGCATCCTTGCCTGCGTAAACTCTGTTGCGATCATCTTTGGCGGTTTCTGACGCTTGAGCATTCAACAATTCCTGCGCGACATGGCCGGCCAACCCGCGGATGTTCGCAACAACTTCATCGTTGAACAAAGAGTTTTCCGAAGAGACGGTCAAATGACCGAGAATCGGAGCAATAGTGCTGAGCACAGCATCACCACGCGCGAGCTGATCGCGCAAGATCGCCTCGGCTGGCATTTCGCTGGCCTTGTTCGTGGGAGTCTCGCTCATACAAAACCCTTAGCGCGACATGGTTAAGCCGCCGTTAGCCTAGCCCGATAAGTTTGAACCATTAAATGCGCCAACAATACAATCCCAAACACCTGAATTATAAGTATTAATTTTCCCAACAGCAGCGCCGCCGCACAAAAAAGTGCCAAGGTTGATCGATCCGTTAGCCCTTGGACCAGCCCGAAAGGCAGAAAATTGCCTGGTATCGCTTCTACAATCCGTATCATTCCAAGCAGCACAAAAATTGCAAATAGCGCGCCCGTAAGCCCTGCAGAAGGTACGCTGGCAAAGACCAAAAACACCATAACAAGATCAGCACCGATTGGCTGCAATTGCCGCAACAACGCGCCGCCCTTGTCACCTGTCATATTGCCGGAAACAGCATCAGAAATCGTCTGGCCAAACCGGAATGAAAAGACCGAAAAGAGCACCGCAAAGAAACCTGCTACGGGCTGTAAGAACCAAGCACAAACGGCCGCGCCAGCAAGGACAACTGCAGATAATATTTTTCCCACCAATGCTGCTTTTTCCGGTTCATCATGTCGGCGCAGCACCGCGCGGCCGCAAATATCGGCGATTGCCGAAAAAGGCGCAAAAATACTGGCGATGCGGGCCGCACCCTTTAGCCACAGTTCGGAAATGTCCTGCGCGTCCTGCGTGGATGCTACCAAGGTCCATTCGCGGTCAGACAGCATTGAAACATCAAGAGATTTCGCCTTTGCACCCGATTGAAGGGCCAATCGCAGTAGGCTTGATTGAGGATCAATATCGGCTGGTAGTTCGGCGAGCCGTTCGATCATCGCCCCGCCAATCAACATAACTCCGGCCCATGATCGCTCATTGTCGATCCGTTCAAACCCTGCGGCAACACCTTGTTTTGCGGGAAAGGTCAAAACACCGCGTCCGGCCTTGAATGCGGCCTCAACCACCTCTTTTTTGCAGACCAACCTGTCGCTTACGACCAGAATTTCATCCGACGCACCGACCAGTTTGGACAGCATTGTGACATTTCGAATGGTTTGAAACTGCACGCCAGCGGCTTCTGCATCATGTTGCAATTGGATCAATACAGACGGCAGATCATTCGACAGGCAGGTCACACGTTCGCAGCCCAGTGCCAATGCCACATCAAGCTGATGCTGTAGGATGCTGCGCCCGCCGATACGCGCAAATCCAGCGGGCGCTATGCTTTCGCCATCAAACGGTTCAATTGCAGACAATATGGCAACGCGCACACCAACACTCCAAAGTCCCAAAGCGCGGGTTTAGGCGGTGTCAGCAGGAGTGCCAAGCACTCGTACTATTCGGCGGTGAAATCGTTGTAATAGGCTTCAATTTTTCGGATGACCGTCGGCTCGCCCGGTGCCGACGTCACGGCCTCGTCGGCCAATTGGATGAGTGTGTCGGCATGAAAACTTGCCGCCACACCTTTGAGGCGCTGCGCCGCAACATTCCAGTTTCCATCGCATCTTGCGCGTTTTAACAGATCAATCTGGCGTTCAACACTGTCCGCAAATGCGCCGCGCAGCTCCGCCAAGAGTGCGGGATCTTCGCCTGCTGCGGCTGCCAAAGTGGCGTCGAGACTGCCGTTTTCATACAACATAGAGACAGAAAATAGCGACAACAGGGTTAAGTTTGGGTTTATCCCGGCTGAAAAAGGTGTAGATTCCGCCTATGACCGGGGGATCGAACATTCGGGCCATAGGCTCCGAGGGCGCGCCAGAAGCGCATGATGAAGCTGTAGCGACCGCGGCGGATGAGCCGTTGATGCTCGATGAAAGCTTTGAAGACGAATGGGAAAATACCGAACCGCCCGCACCGCGCTTTGGCTGGGCTGCACCTTCTTTGGCTCTGCTGGCCAGTGCAGGTTGGACGGCATTTTATGGCTGGGCCAATCAGGCACAATTACTAGCGGGCGGAACTTTACAGCAATGGTCGGGGTGGATCAGCGCATGGGCCATGCCTGTATTGTTGATCGCAACATTATGGCTTTTGGCCATGCGCAACAGCAGCCGCGAAGCCGCCCGTTTTGGCGCAGTCGCAAACAATCTGTCGGCTGAATCCGCTTTGCTTGAACAACGCCTGACAACGGTCAACCGCGAGCTGAGCCTGGCGCGGGAATTCCTCGCCTCGCAATCGCGTGAATTGGAGGCGCTGGGCCGTATAGCGACCGACCGCCTTTCCGAACATGCAGGCTCTCTCCAATCACTGATTCAGTCAAATGGCGATCAGGTTGATGCCATTGCCGGTGTTAGCAGCACGGCATTGGAAAATATGGGCAAGCTGCGTGATGACCTTCCTGTTATCGCGAATTCAGCGAAAGACGTGTCCAACCAGATTGGTACGGCCGGCCATACTGCACACACCCAAATTGCAGAATTGGTCGCCGGTTTCGACCGGTTAAACGAATTTGGCAAAGCCAGCGAAACACAGGTCGATTCCATTCAATCAAAAATTGATGTTGCGCTGACCGCTTTTGAAGCGCGCACGACAGAGATTGAAGCCATGGCAGACGAACGCTTTGGCGCCCTGCAAGAACGCAGCGAGGCGTTTCGTGCAGATCTGGACGGCCGTGAAGTTGAAACCTTGGCGGCAATGCGCCGCCGCGCAGAAGCTTTGGAAGCCGAATTCGTCAACACCCGCGAAGGGTTAGAGCATGAGGAGGAGGAAGCGTTAAAATCGCTTCGTGCCCGCCTGACAGCCATCCGCGAAGAGGCCGGAACAGTCAGTGCATCTGTGCAAGAAGGGGAAGCAAAAGCCCTCGCCCGGTGGGAAGAGAGAATTGCCACGCTCCAACAGCAACTTACTGATGCCATTGAATATATCCAGAACATTGACGAGAGGGCACTGGAATCAGCCAATAGCAAATTGGCCGGACTTCGGATTGAGGCAGAAGCGATCGATGCAAACATTGCAAACCGCGATGCATCGCTGATTGAGAAACTGCAGCAACGCCGCAAAACGCTGGCCGCGAATGAAGAACAGGCCCTCAATGCCCTGAATGCCCGATTGATCCATTTTGACGGCGAAGCCGCCACGCGGGTTCAGGCACAATTGGCATCTGCAGAAAGTTTGGGGTCCAAAAGCGAAACGATCCTCGAACGTATGGGCTCGCTTGATGCCATGCTCGACAATGTTGTCGGGGCCGCTGAGCAGACACGCACGATTGTTACACAGAACACCCAGAACGTATCCTCCTCGTTAGAACAAAGCAAAGAAGCGCTGGAAGGCACAGAAGCGGTCGTTCAGCAGTTAACAGATGGATGCGTCAGGCTGCTGGAATTGATTCAGGCAAGCGCCCAGCACAGCACCAATGAACTGCCCGATGCGTTGTCGAGCGCGGAACAGCGGCTGATTGAAGTTAAAGATCAAGCCATCGGTCTGGACAATTTGGTCGGGCAGGCGACGGCAAAAACAGAAGCGCTTTCAAATTACGTTATCCATGCACAGGAAAATGGCCGCGAAACAATTGCCGATGTCGATGCCTTGCGGGACCGGATAGCCGCTTCAAATGCGTCAACCCATGAAGCCATGGTTTCCTTGCATTCGGACTTGTCCAAACTGAATGAAGGCAGCGATCTCTTGTCCGAAAAGGCGCAGGCTCAATTGCGCGATGCAATTTCCGCATTGCAAGACGCCGCTAACGCAGCACCTGTGGCCATAGAAGGCCAGATCAAAGACAGCGTTGAAAGGCTGGCGGCCGATTTGGGAACAGAAACGTCCAATGTTCTGGACCGTGTGCTGCAACAATCGTCCACCAATTCTATCGAACGATTTGAAGGCACCGTGACCGGCGCGAACAATTTGGGCCGCGAAACGATCCAGCAACTGCGCGATCAACTCGCCAAAGTCGACGAGCTAACGGGCAGTCTGGAAACGCGTGTTGCACGCGCGCGCGAACAGGCCGAAGAACAGGTAAACAATGATTTTGCGCGCAGGATGGCGCTGATTACAGAAAGCCTCAATTCCAACGCCATTGATATTGCCAAGGCAATGTCCAGCGACGTGACAGACACTGCCTGGGCATCCTATCTGAAGGGCGACCGCGGGATTTTCACGCGGCGCGCAGTGCGTTTGCTCGACAATACAGAGGCACGCGATATTGCAGATGTGTATGATGATGACCCCGATTTCCGTGAAAATGTAAGCCGCTATATTCACGATTTTGAGGCGATGCTTCGCAGCATGCTTTCGACGCGGGATGGCAATGCGCTGGGGGTGACCCTGCTGAGTTCGGATATGGGCAAGCTTTACGTGGCGCTGGCCCAATCTATCGAGCGGCTTCGCAATTAGGTGACCAAACCAACTAGGTTGGCTTGTCCTTGATCTGTTCGAACAGATTGATCGCATCCACCCCAACCCATCCATAGATGTAATTGAGAACGAACAGCGCCGTCAGCGCAGCTGCAATAATCGTGGCGCGCAAAATGACTCGGCCCGGCCTAAAATTGGCCGGAGCGCTATCGGCCTGACCCGGCACTTTCGCTATGCCCGCCTCATCGTGGGTTTTGATCCCAAATGGCAACAACACAAATGCAATGACCACCCAGATCAGGGCGTAAATTGCAATGATCGATGTGATTTTCATAAAATCAGCTTCCGCCTGCCAGCAGCACCCTGACTTGCGGTTTCTTCCCGCTCCACCGGGTGGCTGCGCGCCGCGTGGCAAGGCGTGCGGCTTCGGCGATGGCATTGGGGTCCTGACGCGCCGGACCCTTCAATTTCTTCAGCGCATTTTTGATGTCTGATTTGGCCTCTTCAACAAAATCATCATAATCTTCATCAAGCGGCAATCCGATTGCGTCGATTACGGCATTGCCATTCGGGGCAAGGGCCACCGCAACGATGCCATTATAGGCCACGCGCCTACGCATCACCACAGAATCGCCATCTGCCGGAACGATCAGGTCACCGTCCAGAACAAGTCGGCCAGACCTGACCTGTGCAAGGCGTTCCGGCCTGCCCGGCGCGAGGCGCAGAATGTCCCCATTCTGCTGGAAAATATTTTCCGGAATGCCTGAGGAACGCCCAAGTCGAACCTGTTCCTGCATATGGCGGATCTCTCCATGCACCGGAACCAGTATGTCGGGGCGAAGCCAATTGTACATTGCCTCAAGTTCGGGCCGGCCCGGGTGGCCGGATACATGAATGTGGCTCTGCCTGTCTGTCACCATTACTATGCCGCGTTCCGACAGCTTGTTCTGGATTTTTCCAATGGAAATTTCATTGCCGGGAATTTGCCGGCTTGAGAAAAGTACCACATCACCGCGTGTTAGCGACAAGGGGTGATTTTCATCGGCGACACGCGACAAGGCTGCGCGTGGTTCACCCTGCCCGCCGGTTGCGATGATCATCAACTCACCGCGCGGAAGGCCCATGGCCGTATCGAAATCAACAGGATCGGGAAAATCGTGCAAATAGCCATTGGCACGTGACACTTCGAGTATCCGGTCGAGCGAGCGTCCGGCCACGCAAACCTGACGCCCATGGGCCTTTGCCACCTCACCCAAAGTATGAAGCCGGGCAACATTTGAGGCAAAAGTTGTGACCAACACGCGCTTGCCGGAATGTTTCGCAACCTCTTCCAACAGTCCGTTATAAACCGCGCCTTCCGATCCGCTCGGGTTGGGATTGAATACATTGGTTGAATCGCAAACCAGCGCCATCACGCCTTCATCACCGATCGCTGTCAGTTCTTCGGCCGTCGTAGGCTCCCCGATAATCGGGTCTTCATCGAGCTTCCAATCGCCTGTATGAAACACGCGCCCATGCGGCGTGTCGATCAACAAGGCGTGCCCTTCTGCAATTGAGTGCGCCAGCGGCAGATAGGAAATATCGAATGGACCCAGAGCAAAACTGTCCGGACCTTCGATAATATTCAATTCCACTTCGCCCAGCAAATTCGCTTCTTCAAGCTTGCGCCTGACCAATTCTGCCGTGAAGGGCGTTGCGTAAAGCGGCACGCCAAGGTCAGCGGCAAAATACGGCACGGCACCGATGTGGTCTTCATGCGCGTGGGTAAGCACGATCCCCATTAAGTCCCGTGAACGGTCTTCAATGAACTCCAGATCGGCAAAAACCAGATCAACTCCGGGATATTCATTGCCAGAGAATGTCATGCCCAGATCAACCATCAGCCACTTACCATTGCAGCCATACAGATTGACATTCATGCCGATCTCTCCTGACCCGCCAAGGGCCAGGAAAAGCAATTCATCTTCGGGTTTGTAGTTCTTTTTCACTAAGTCGCTTTCTTGCCAGCGCGCTGCGCCAGAATTGCGAGCCCCTGAATTGTTAAATCATTGTCGACCACGTCGAAAATTTCCGTCGTATCATCAAACAGGATCGCAAGCCCGCCCGTCGCCACCACCTTGGCGGGGCGTCCGATTTGTTCACGCATCCGTTCAATCAGCCCTTCCATCATCGCGACATAACCCCAGAACACGCCGATCAGCATCTGATCCTCGGTATTTCGACCGATGACGCTGCGCGTTTCAGGCGCGCGAATGGCGATGCGGGGCAGTTTGGCTGTTTTGCCAACCAGCGCGTCAAGCGACAGGTTGATCCCAGGTGCAATAATGCCGCCCTTATAGGTGCCGTTGAAATCGAGCGCCTCAAATTTCGTCGCTGTGCCGAAATCGACCACAATCAGATCACCGTCATATTTCTCATGGGCAGCCACGCAATTGAGCGCGCGGTCCGCGCCCAGCGTTTCGGGGTGATCAACATCGATCTCGAAGCCCCACCGGGCCTCTCCCCTGCCCGCGAAAAGCGGCGTTTGGCCAAAGTATTTTTGTGCCAGAACGGTCAAATTATGGTCCGCACGCGGAACAACCGAGGCGAATATAATCTGCGTTACATCTTCGCGCTGATAGCCTTCTATCTTGATAAGTTGGAGCAGCCACACCGCATATTCATCGCCCGTTCGCCGGGGGTCGGTGGCGATACGCCAGCGCGCCTTGATTTCATCCCCCTCAAACAGGGCAAAAACAACATTGGTGTTTCCCACATCGGCCGCAAGCAGCATATTATTTTCCTTCAGGCCAGCACTACATCGCCTGCATGGATGGCACGGGTAGAACCATCCGCCAAGCGCAGTATCATGGAACCATCATCGGCAAGTCCGTCAAATGTCCCCTCTATGACGGCTGAATCGGTATCGTGAACTTTCAATGCAGAACCTTGTGGATGCGCGGCCCCAAGCCAGCGCCTCAGAAGCGGCGCAAGTCCATAGGTTCGCCAACGATCAAGTTCGGTGGCGAATTGATCAGCAAGGCGGACCGCAAAATTGTTACGGTTAGGTGCCGGTCCAAATCGCGCAAAAGTGGTCGTTTCGCGTCCTGCAATATTGGGTGCGGCAGCCAGATTGACACCGATACCGACCACAACCGCAGACGATTGCGCCTCAAGTAAGATGCCCGCTGCTTTGGCACGGCCAATCAACAAGTCATTCGGCCATTTCAGTGAAAGTGCAGCGGGATCTGATAGCAGCGCCGCGCTGACCTCATAAAGCGCAAGCCCCGCCAGCAATGCCAATGTGGGTGCAGGCGGATCGCTTTGCGCAATCGAAACCACGGTAGAACCCATGAAATTACCGGTTCCGTCGAACCAATCGCGCCCCTGCCGCCCTCTGCCGGAAATCTGCCTGTCCGCCACCAGCCAATGGCCTTCGGCCACACGCCCGCCTAGCCGCAGGCGTTCCGCCAGATCAGAATTGGTGGAGCCAGTTTCTGCGACATATTCAATCACACAAACCGCCTTGATGCAGCCGAAAGGTCAAACGACGAAAAACAGCGCCGATGCAGCGCGCGCGGTCAGATTGCCCAATGCGACCGTCGTGACATATCCCAGCGGCGAAATGAATATCACGGCCAGTCCCAAAACGATCCACCGGGCCTTGCTGGGTTCGGCGACAATCACATTTGCTGGTTGGTCAAAGAACATCACTTTCACAAATTTGATGTAATAGAATGCACCAATGACACTTGCCGCAATACCAATCGCGGCCAGAAAAATCATATCCGCCTGCACAGCAGCCTGAAACACCGCAAACTTGCCATAAAAACCGAACAATGGCGGTATTCCCGCCAGGCTGAACATCAGCAGCAGCAGACACCAGGCCAGCGCAGGCCGCGTTACCGAAAGGCCAGCAATATCTGCAAAAGTCTCTCGCTGCTTGCCATCTTCATCGCGCAGCATCATCAAAGCAACAAAGCTGCCTAGCGACATGGCGACATAGATCGTCAGATAGACCAACATGGCTGCTGCACCCTGTTCCGTCGCGGCAGCAAGGCCGACCAGGATAAAGCCAACGTTGTTAATCGAGCTATAGGCCAACAATCGTTTTAGGTTTTCCTGACCGATTGCGCCCAGCGCGCCAATTACGATGGAAGCCAGCGCCGCAAAAATCACAATCTGCTGCCAAACTTCTACATTTCCGCCAAACGGATCGAATGCCATCCGCATCAAGATTGCAACAGCCGCGACTTTCGGTGCGGTCGCAAAAAACGCGGTCACAGGCGTCGGTGAACCTTCATAGACATCGGGTGTCCACATATGGAACGGCACCGCTGCGATCTTGAAAGCCAGCCCCGCCAATACAAAAACGATGCCAAACATTGCGCCCGTGCCAATCCCGCCATCCAACGCCACACGAATGCCGGGATAGCTGGTTGATCCGGTAAAGCCGTAAATCAGGCTCATACCATAAAGCAGGATCCCGCTGGCCAATGCGCCGAGAACAAAATACTTCAGCCCCGCTTCTGCCGAACGATCATCGCTCCGCATAAAGCTGGCCAGAACATAGGATGCCAAGCTCATCAGCTCCAACCCGATATAAAGCGTCATCAGATCAACCGCGGACACCATCATGCCCATGCCAACCGCGCCAAAAAGCATCAGGACGGGATATTCGGGCCGGTATTCGCCCGTCGCTTCGAAGAATTTCGGTGTAACAATCAGAACGCCGATTGTCGCAAGATACAGCAGGATTTTTGCAAAACTTGCAAAAGCATCCATCCGGTAAAGACCGTTCCATGCATCACTGCCGGCAGCAAATGCCTCGTTGGTCAAAAGATTGGCGGTCCAGCACGTTGCAGCAACCAATGCAGCAACCGACAGGATGGTAACGATCCTGCCAGTGCCGCGCCCGGCAAAGGCCGCAACCATCAGAAGAACCAATCCTGAAAGGCTTAAACCAAGTTCAGGCGCGGTGAAATAGAAGGAGCTGGCGTAATCCATTAATGCGCTCCCTCTGCAACATGATCTTCGTCATGTTCCCCGGCATGAATGGCATTCGCTGCCTCTGCCCGCGGTTCCCCCATCGTCAGCATCGCATCGCCTTCAGGTGCGGCGCGTGCAATCCGCGCATCCAATGCGGCAATATCCTGCCGCATCGGTGCAAGGAAGCTTTCCGGATAGACACCCATCCACAAAACTGCCGCCGCGATTGGGGCAAGCATCAACCATTCGCGCATCGACAAGTCCTTCATGGCCGCGGCATCGGCATGTTTTTGTTCGCCAAAAGCAACCCGGCGATAGAGATAAAGCATATAGGCTGCACCCAGAATGATACCCGTCGTCAGCACGAATGTCGTCAGGCTGGACACCTTGTAAACACCGGCAAGGCTCAGGAATTCCGCGACGAAACCGCTGGTTCCCGGCAGACCAATGCTCGCCATTGTGAACAGCAAGAAGAATATCGCATATTTTGGCATATTGATTGACAATCCGCCGTAACGGTCGATCTCACGCGTATGCAATTGGTCATAAATAATGCCGACGCATAGGAACAACGCGCCCGATACAAGGCCGTGGCTGAGCATCATGATCATCGCGCCTTCAAGCCCCTGGACATTGAAGGCAAACAGACCCGCCGTCACAATCGCCATGTGAGCGACAGAACTATACGCGATCAGCTTTTTCATATCGTGCTGGACCAGCGCAATCAGGCTGGTGACCACCACAGCGATCATCGACAGCACAAAGATCAACCACATGAATTGGGCCGACGCCTCTGGGAACATTGGCAGGCTGAAACGGATAAAGCCGTATCCGCCCAGCTTCAGCAAAACACCTGCCAGAATAACCGAACCGGCGGTTGGCGCCTGAACGTGGGCATCGGGCAACCAAGTGTGGAACGGCCACATCGGCATCTTCACCGCAAAGCTGGCGAAAAAGGCGAGCCACAGCCACGTTTGCGCGCTGGCATCGAAATCATAATTCATCAGCGTCGGGATGTCGGTTGTGCCAGCAACATTGACCATCCACAGCATCGCGATCAGCATCAACACCGACCCGAGCAACGTATAAAGGAAGAATTTGTAGCTCGCATAGATGCGGTTATCACCGCCCCACACGCCGATGATCAGATACATCGGGATCAGGCCAGCTTCAAAAAAGATATAGAACAGGAACATATCCTGCGCGGCAAACACGCCGATCATCAGCAATTCCATCAGCAGGAACGCCGCCATATATTCGCCGACGCGCTTCTGTATGGCTTCCCAACTGGCGAGGATGCAAATCGGCATTAGGAACACCGACAATACGATCAGCATCAGCGCGATACCGTCAATTCCCAAGGCATAGCTGAAACCTGCAAAAATGTCGGCCCGTTCGGTGAATTGCCACTGCGCGCCGCCAACATCATAATTTAGCCACAGCACGATACCTAGGGCAAAGTTGGCCAGTGTCGCGGCAAGTGCCGTCCAGCGGGCAGCATTTGCTTCAAAAAACAGACACGCAATCGCCCCGATCAACGGAACAGCAAGCATCACGGAAAGGATGGGAAAGCCGTCCATTACATCAAAATCCATGTGACAGCGGCGACCAGCCCAAAGAGCATGACCAGCGCATAGCTATAGAGATAACCGGACTGAATTTTCTTCGCAGCAACAGCACCTTTGGAAACCGCCCATGCCGCACCATTCGGTCCGAAACGGTCAATGATACCCTGATCGCCAATCGTCCAGAATTTGCGGCCAAGCCAGAATGCCGGACGAACAAAGATGAAATTGTACAGCTCGTCAAAATACCATTTGTTGAACACGAAACGGTGCACATAACGGAACTGGTTCACGAATTTGCCCGGTATCGACGTGTCTTTGATATAAGCCAACCACGCGCCAAACAGGCCAAGCAGCATCACCACAAATGCAGAATATTTCACCCAATATGGCACAGCGTGCATCGCATCGATCAGCGCCTCATTATAAAACACCGATCCATTCCAGAAGGCAGCATCGTCAAGGAAGCTCGGGGCGAAGAACTGGCCGGCAAAGATGGCACCAATGGATAGCAGCCCCAGCGGCACCAGCATCGAAACCGGGCTTTCATGCGGATGATATCCGCCCGTCGTGTCCTCGCCAGCGTCTTCGGGTGTTTTGTGAACGCTGTGCTGGATATGCTCGCTCTCGATCCAGCGCGGCTTGCCCCAGAATGTCAGGAACATCAGACGCCAGCTGTAAAAACTGGTTAGCAGAGCGGCGAACACGCCCATCCAGAAGGCGAAGGTTGCAACGCCCGTGCCGCGTGCAAAGGCGACTTCAAGAACAGCGTCTTTCGACCAGAAGCCTGCAAAACCAGCACCCAGATGATAGACCCCCACACCCGTGATTGCGAGCGTTCCAAACATCATGGCCCAAAACGTTAGTGGGATTTCTTTCCGTAGGCCGCCGTAATAGCGCATGTCTTGTTCGTGATGCATCGCATTGATCACCGAACCAGCGCCAAGGAATAGCAGCGCCTTGAAGAAAGCATGTGTGAACAGGTGGAACATCGCAACGCCATATGCGCCAACACCCGCTGCAAAGAACATATAGCCCAGCTGCGAACAGGTGGAATAAGCGATGACCCGCTTGATATCCCATTGTGTCGTGCCGATTGTGGCGGCAAAAATACAGGTCGCCGCGCCAACAAAGGTCACCATTGCGAGGGCTACTGGCGCTGTTTCAAACATCGGTGAAAGACGGCAGACCATGAACACGCCCGCCGTAACCATCGTCGCGGCGTGGATCAGCGCCGACACGGGTGTCGGCCCCTCCATCGCATCAGGCAGCCAAGTGTGCAGCCCAAGCTGCGCCGATTTGCCCATCGCGCCGATGAACAGCAATATGCACAATATATCCATCGTCATCAGGCGATAACCAAGGAAGGTCATGCTCGATCCACTCATCGCCGGTGCGGCAGCAAGAATTTCCGGGATTGAGGTCGTGCCAAACACGATGAATGTGCCGAAGATGCCCAGCATAAAGCCAAGGTCGCCCACACGATTGACCACGAATGCTTTTATCGCGGCGGCATTGGCGCTCGGCTTTTTGAACCAGAACCCGATCAGCAGATAAGACGCGAGGCCCACCCCTTCCCAACCAAAGAACATCTGCACGAGATTATCGGCGGTCACGAGCATCAGCATCGCAAATGTGAACAGGCTGAGATAGGCAAAGAAGCGCGGCTGATCCGGACCCTCGTCCATATAGCCCCAGCTATAAAGGTGGACGAGCGCGGAAACACTGGTGATCACAACCAGCATCACGGCTGTCAGAGTATCGACGCGCAATTCCCAGTCAAAGGTTAGATTGCCCGACTGGACCCATTGCAGCACCGGAACGACCTCTGCCGTGGCGGTTCCGCTGATAAAGCTCAAGAAAATCGGCCAGCTCATCGCGCAGGATGCAAACAAAGCGCCCGTCGTCAGCAGCTTTACCGGGGTGTTGCCCAGCGCACGGTTACCCAGCCCGCCGATAATCGCGGCAAGCAGAGGCAAAAACACAATCGGGATAATCAGATTATTCACCGGCCTATCCCTTCATCCGGTTGACGTCATCGACGGCGATAGTGCCCCGACCACGGAAATAGATGACCAGAATTGCCAGGCCGATCGCGGCTTCACCCGCAGCAACGGTCAGCACGAACATGGCAAAGACCTGTCCGACCATATCGTTCAGGAATGCGCTGAATGCGACCAGCTGGATATTCACTGCCAGCAAAATCAACTCGATCGCCATCAGAATAACGATGATGTTCTTCCGGTTGAGGAATATGCCCAGCACGCCAAGCACGAACAGGATCGCGCTGACTACGATGTAGTGCTCGATACCGATCATAACTCGATTCCTTTGCCCACCTGAGGCTGTTTCAACTCTGTTGCTTCTTCAGGCCGGCGGCGGTTCTGCTTGCCAATATCTTGGTGCCCGCGGCCCGGTTCCTTGCGCTCGCGATGCGTCAGCACGATTGCTCCGACCATTGCGACGAGCAGGATGATGCCCGCAGATTCGAACAGGAAAATGTATTTGGAATAGAGCAGCGCCCCCAGACTCGTCGTGTTACTCTCTCCGATAAGCGGTGCCGCGCTGCCATCTGCAACGCCCAAATCAAGCGCGCCGGCCTGATAAGCGCCAAGGCCCAGAACCAGTTCTGCCAGCAGCACCAGCGCAATCGCGATACCTATAGGGAAATTTTTGATGAAACCGGCGCGCATTTCGGCGAAATCGATATCGAGCATCATCACCACGAACAGGAACAACACAGCCACCGCGCCAACATAAACGATCACGAGCAACATCGCGACGAATTCAGCGCCGACAAGCACCATCAATCCCGCCGCGTTGAAAAATGCCAGGATCAGCCAAAGGACCGAATGCACCGGATTGCGCGCAAGGATAGTCAGCGTGCCGCTGGCAATCACGAACACCGCGAATAGGTAAAAGGCGAAAGTCTGGATCATCACAATTCCGTCGCCCCAGCGAAAGCTGGGGTCTCTGGCCTCCTGGTCGCACTTCTTTGCTCGAGATCCCAGCCTATGCTGGGATGACGGGTGTGGTTATGGTTCGATTGCCCCATCACGCGCGGCCCCTAGCGATACGGCGCATCGGCTTCAAGGTTCGCGGCGATTGCCCGCTCCCACTTGTCCCCGTTGGCCAACAGTTTCGCCTTGTCGTAGAGCAGCTCCTCGCGTGTTTCGGTTGCGTATTCAAAATTCGGCCCTTCAACCACAGCATCCACCGGACACGCTTCCTGACAGAAGCCGCAATAGATGCATTTGGTCATGTCGATGTCGTAGCGCGTCGTGCGGCGGCTGCCGTCTTCCCGCGGTTCGGATTCGATGGTGATGGCTTGAGCTGGACACACCGCTTCGCACAATTTGCAGGCAATGCAGCGTTCTTCCCCATTGGGATAACGGCGCAGCGCATGCTCTCCGCGAAAACGCGGGCTCAGCGGGTTTTTCTCATAGGGATAGTTGATCGTTACCTTGGGTTTGAAGAAATACTTCAGGGTCAGCATATGCGCCTTGACGAATTCCCACAGCGTGAAGGATTTTACGAGGTGTGTGATAGTGCTCATAGCGGCGCGTACCTCGTCAGCATAAGATAGAGCGAAATCGCGAAGACGAAGAACAGGCTCAGCGGCAGGAATACCTTCCAGCCAATCCGCATCAATTGATCATAGCGATAGCGCGGGACGGTCGCCATTACCCAGCTGAACATGAAGAAGAAAAAGAACGTCTTCAGCAGGATCCAGACAATGCCGGGAACCATATACAGCGGCTCCCAGTCAAACGGGGGCAGCCACCCGCCGAAGAACAGGATTGCGTTGAGCATGCACATCAGCAGGATGTTGGCATATTCACCGAGCCAAAACAGCGCGAAGCTCATCGAGCTGTATTCGGTCTGATAACCGGCAACCAGCTCGCTCTCCGCCTCGGTCAGATCGAACGGCACGCGCGCGGTCTCTGCCAGGCTGGAGATGAAGAACATCACCCACATCGGGAACAGCAGCGGGTGCACGACATAGGCGTTGATCACGCCCAGGCCGAAGCCCTTTTGCCCCATGATAATCTCGTTCAGATTGAACGATCCGGCAAACAGCACCACGCAAACGAGGATAAAGCCGATGGAGACTTCGTAAGAAATCATCTGCGCCGCCGCACGCATCGCGGAATAGAACGGATATTTGGAATTGGATGACCAACCCGCAATCACAACGCCGTAAACGCTCAACGAACTGATCGCGAGAATATAGAGCAGCCCGACATTGATATCCGCCAGCACCGCGCCAGAATTAAACGGGATCACCGCCCACGCCGCCAGCGCCACGGTAAATGTCAGGATCGGCGCGATCAGGAACAGAACCTTATTCGCGGCTGTCGGAATGATGGTTTCCTGCAGAAACACCTTAAGACCGTCGGCAAAACTTTGCAGTAGGCCGAACGGACCAACCACATTTGGACCGCGCCGCAAGTTGATCGCGGCCCACACTTTGCGATCGACATAAATAATCATCGCCACGGCCAGCATCAGTGGCAGTGCAATCAGCAACACACCTGCAAAGGTGGCAACGCCCCATGCCCATTCATAGCTCATGCCAAGGGTTTGGAAAAATTGAGTCACTCCGCCGCCTCCCGCGCTTCATCGCCGTGCAGCAATTCCTGCGAACAACGCTGCATCGTCGCGCTGGCGCGGGCGATGGCATTGGTCATGTAGAAATCCTTGATCGGATAGGCTTCGAGCACGCCTTCAGCCTTTGCCTTCGCGCTGGCTTTCGGCATTTTGCCGTAATCGGCCAGCCCTTCTTCGCCCAGCGCAGGAACAGCAGCAATCATCGCGCTTTGCAATTGGTCAAAACTGTCGAACCCGACATTCACGCCCAGCGCATCAGCCAGTGCGCGCAGGATTGTCCAATCTTCGCGTGCATCGCCGGGGGCAAACACGGCTTTCTCGGCGAATTGCACCCTGCCCTCTGAATTAACGTAGGTTCCGTCCTTCTCCGCATAGGACGCTGCGGGCAGGATAATATCCGCCGCATGCGCGCCTTTGTCGCCGTGATGGCCGATATAGACCTTCAGAGCATCCGCGAATGGTTCAAAATCCATCTCGTCAGCGCCGAGTGACAGCAGCACATCAGGCTTGGCCGCTACGATATCGGCAATGCCGCCCTTTTGCGCATAGCCGAGCATCAAACCGCCCATCCGCGCAGCCGAGAAATGCAAAACGTTAAACTCCGCGCCCCATTTGCTGGCGAGCGCCTGCGCCTTGCCATGCGCGCCTTTCAGCGCCGCACCGCCAAGAATTACGGCAGATTTGTCCGCGCTTTCGAATGCCTTGGCCACATCCGCTGGCAAATCGTTCAAAACGCCTAGATCATTGCCCAAGAACGTCGCGGGATAGGTCGTTTCCCATTCTGGCCCGACCACAAATATTTTTGCGCCGCGCTTGGCCGCTTTGCGAATGCGGACATTGACCAGCGGCGCTTCCCAGCGAACATGGCAGCCCACGATCAGGATTGCATCGGCGTCCTCTATACCCGCAAAAGTCGAATTAAAATTGACCGCCGACAGATTTGACACATCGTAATCCATGCCCGTCTGACGGCCTTCGAGCAGCGAACTGCCCACCGCGCCGAGCAGGGTCTTGGCCGCGAACATCGTTTCGCAGTCAACCATATCCCCGGCAATCGCAGCAATTGATTTGCCCGATTTCCCTTGTTTGTGAGCCTTAGCGATGGCCTTGAACGCTTCATCCCAGCTTGCTTCGGTCAGCTTGCCGCGTTTCTTCATAAACACTTTGTCGAGGCGGCGCTTTGTCAGGCCCTCGACCTGATAACGCGCCTTGTCGCTCAACCATTCTTCATTGACGTCATCATTAATGCGCGGAAGCGCCCGCATGACTTCGCGCCCCCGGCTGTCGAGGCGGATATTTGCGCCAACCGCATCGGAAACATCGATGCTGAGTGTTTTCTTCAATTCCCACGGCCGCGCTTCAAATGCGTATGGCCGCGATGTCAGCGCGCCAACCGGACACAGATCAATCACATTGGCAGACAGCTCGTGCGATGCGGCCTGTTCAAGATAGGTCGTGATCTGCATATCCTCGCCGCGATAAAGCGCGCCAATTTCATCCACGCCAGCGATCTCTTCAGAGAAACGTACACAGCGGGTGCAGTGAATGCAGCGGGTCATCACCGTTTTGATCAACGGCCCCATGTATTTTTCGGTCACCGCACGCTTATTCGCATCATAGCGCGTCGCGCCGCGACCATAGGCAACCGACTGATCCTGCAAATCGCACTCGCCGCCCTGATCGCAAATCGGGCAATCGAGCGGGTGATTGATCAGCAGGAATTCCATCACACCTTCGCGCGCGGTCTTGACCATCTCGCTGTCAGTGCGAATTTCCTGACCCTCGGCAGCGGGCAGCGCGCAGGATGCTTGCGGCTTGGGCGGCCCGGGCTTCACTTCGACCAGACACATGCGGCAATTGCCCGCAATGCTCAGCCGCTCGTGATAGCAGAAACGCGGAATTTCTTTCCCCGCAAGCTCGCAAGCCTGCAGAACAGTCGCACCATCAGGAACCTCAAGTTCTTGTCCGTCTACGGTGAGCTTAGGCATTACTCCGCACCCTCCGCATCGGCAGTCTTGTTCGCTGAAGCAAGCGCCTTGAACAGTCTGCCCATGCTCAATTTTTCGGATTGGGTCGGGCAGACATCCAGCGCGGTTTTCATCGCGCCTTCAAACGATTCCTGACTTTTCGCATCAAGAATTTCCGAGATCAGCGCAGGCTGCTTTTCTGCAAGACAAGCGGCAAAGGATTCTTCGACCACCGCGCCATCTTCGGCGGCGACAATTGCCGCACCCAGCAAGGCAAAAACGCCAATCAGACTAGTGACAATTCTCATTCCGCCGCTTCCCTGACTTGGGGCGCAAATTGCGCGTTATGTTCTTCAATCCTTCGTTCCAGCTCTGGCCGGAAATGGCGGATCAGGCCCTGAATCGGCCACGCCGCCGCATCGCCTAGCGCGCAGATTGTGTGGCCTTCGACCTGCTTGGTCACTTGTTGCAGCATATCGATTTCTTCGATTGCCGCATCGCCGGTGCGCAGGCGTTCCATCATGCGCCACATCCAGCCTGTGCCTTCGCGGCACGGCGTGCATTGGCCGCAGCTTTCATGTTTGTAGAAATAGCTGATCCGGCTGATTGCGCGGACGATATCGGTTGATTTGTCCATTACGATCACGCCCGCTGTGCCAAGGCCCGATCCGAGCTCCTTCAACCCGTCAAAATCCATCGGCGCGTCCATGATCTGTTCAGCCGGAACCAATGGCACGGAAGAACCGCCGGGGATCACTGCGAGCAGATTATCCCACCCGCCGCGAATGCCGCCGCAATGTTTGTCGATCAATTCTTTGAACGGAATGCTCAGCGCTTCTTCGACAACGCATGGATTGTTCACATGGCCGCTGATCTGGAACAGTTTGGTGCCCGCATTGCCCTCGCGTCCGAAGCTGGAGAACCAGCTTGCACCGCGCCGCAGGATCGTCGGGACAACCGCGATACTTTCGACATTGTTGACCGTGGTCGGGCAGCCATAGAGACCAGCGCCTGCCGGAAATGGCGGCTTGAGGCGCGGCTGACCCTTTTTGCCCTCAAGGCTCTCGATCATCGCGGTTTCTTCGCCGCAAATATACGCGCCCGCACCGCGGTGCAGGAACACGTCGAAATCATAACCTGATCCGCTGGCATTTTTGCCGATCAACTTGGCCGCATAAGCCTCATCAATCGCGGCCTGCAGCGTCTCCGCCTCGCGGATGTATTCGCCGCGAATGTAGATATAGGCCGCACGCGCGCGCATGGCGAAACCGGCAACCAATGCGCCTTCGATCAGCTTGTGCGGATCGTGGCGCATAATCTCGCGGTCTTTGCACGAACCGGGCTCGGATTCGTCTGCATTGATGACCAGGAAGCTCGGGCGACCGTCTTTGCTCTCTTTGGGCATGAATGACCATTTTAGACCGGTCGGGAAACCCGCCCCGCCGCGTCCGCGCAGGCCGGAAGCCTTCATCTCGTCGATGATGGCGTCTTGCCCGCGTTCGATCAGCGCCTTGGTTCCATCCCAATCGCCGCGCTTCTGGGCTGCATCGAGGTTCCACGGCTGAAAACCGTAGAGATTGGTGAAGATGCGATCTTTGTCTTGAAGGCTCATAGCGGCAGTCCTTCGCCAAATGCCACGAAGGCGGCGAGCGCAAATATCGCCACCAAGGCTACGGTTTTGACGATACCTTTCAGCACCTTCCACGCGATCACAATAAGGACCAGCGCGATGGCAATGGTGATAATCGAATCAGGCATCACCATTCACCCCATATTCTGGCCGATAATCGTGGTTGGCATCGACCATTTCTTTAAGCGTTGTCGTCCCGCCGCTCGGCTCGGAGGTATGACGCCCCGGCTCTTGCGTGCCTTCTTTGGGCTGCTCGCCCTTGGCCAGCGCATCGAGCACGGCATCGAGGCGTTCAACCGTCAAATCTTCGTAATTGCCATCGTTGATCTGGACCATCGGCGCGGTCGCGCAATTGCCCATGCATTCGACTTCGGTGAGGGTCCAAAGCCCGTCTGCGGAGACTTTGCCCTTCTCCATCCCGCGCTTCTTACAGGCAGAGATAATATCGTCCGAACCGCGCAACATGCACGGCGTCGTGCCGCACACTTGGACGTGGAATTTGCCGACCGGAACAAGGTTATACATGAAATAGAATGTCGCGACTTCGAGCACGCGGATCACCGGCACATCGAGATATTTCGCGACATATTCGATCACCGGCAACGGCAACCAGCCCTGCGTATCGGTTTCCTCGCCCACCTGACGCTGCGCCAGATCGAGCAGCGGCATAGTCGCCGATTTCTGGCGGCCTTCAGGATAGCGCGCGATAGCTGTATCGGCCTTGGCCTTATAGTCGCTCGAAAACTCGAACGAACCCCAGCGCTCGCGGAGTTCCGGCGTATCGGGTGCGATGTGACGATCAGCCATTACTCACTACCTCTGATTTGTGTGCGCCTTCCAATTACAAGCACGGCCGAAGTCAGAGAAAGAACTGTCATAAGCGCAAATAATGTGATGCTTAAGGTCGCACCCGCGCTATTTCCGAATTGAGCAGCAATCAATGCGCCCAAGCAGAGTGCCATAGCGAGTTTCACAGCCATCGTCTCACTCACCGGTCACACTCCCCGAACACGACGTCGATTGCGCCTAGGATCGGAACTGCATCCGGCAGCATGTGGCCTTTGGACATGAAGTCCATTGCCTGAAGGTGCGAGAATGCGGTCGGGCGGATTTTGCAGCGGTATGGCTTGTTGCTGCCATCGCTCACCAGGAACACACCGAATTCGCCTTTGGGGCTTTCGGTTGCGACGTAAACTTCGCCCTCGGGCACATGGAAGCCCTCCGTATAGAGCTTGAAGTGGTGGATCAGCGCTTCCATCGACTGCTTCATCTCGCCGCGTTTGGGCGGGGAGACTTTGCGATCATCCGAGCAGACCGGACCATCGGGCATTTCTGCAAGGCATTGCTTAATGATCTTTGCGCTTTGATAGACTTCCTGCACGCGGACCATAAAGCGGTCGTAGCAATCCGAATTGGTGCCCACCGGAATGTCAAAATCCATCCGGTCATAGACATCGTAAGGTTGCGATTTGCGCAGATCCCACGGGATGCCCGCCGCGCGGATCATCGGGCCGGAAAAGCCCCACGCCAGCGCATCTTCCTTGCTGACCACCGCTATATCGACATTGCGCTGTTTGAAAATGCGGTTGTCCATCACCAGGCTCATCGCATCGCCGAACAATTCGGGCATGCGGCCATCGACCCAATCGCCAATGTCAGTCAGCAGTTTGAGCGGAACATCCTGATGCACGCCGCCGGGGCGGAACCATGCGCTGTGCATCCGCGCGCCTGACGCACGTTCAAAGAAATTGAGGCAATCTTCGCGCAGTTCAAACACCCACAGATTGGGCGTCATCGCGCCGACATCCATCACATGCGCGCCAATGTTGAGCATGTGGTTGCAGATGCGGGTCAGCTCCGCAAACAACACGCGCAGATATTGTCCGCGCTCAGGCACTTCGAGATTGAGCATTTTCTCGATCGCCAGAACATAACTGTGTTCCTGACAAAGCGGCGAACAATAATCGAGGCGGTCAAAATAAGGGAGCGCCTGCAGATAAGTCTTATGCTCGATCAGCTTTTCAGTGCCGCGATGGAGCAGGCCGACATGCGGATCGATACGCTCGATAATCTCGCCATCAAGCTCCATCACCATCCGCAAAACGCCGTGCGCCGCAGGGTGCTGGGGGCCGAAATTGATCGTGTAATTGGAGACTACTTCGCCGTCAGTGGTGGGCGATTCTTCAAGCTGCATGCTCATTTCGCCTCTCCCTCTTCTGCTTTCTCGTCACCGGGGAGGACATATTCAGCGCCTTCCCACGGGCTCATAAAATCAAATTGCCGCAAATCCTGCGCGAGCTTAACCGGCTCGTAAACAACGCGCTTTTCTTCCTCGGAATAACGCAATTCGGTGTAGCCGGTGAGCGGGAAATCCTTGCGGAAGGGATGCCCTTCAAAGCCGTAATCGGTCAGAATGCGGCGCAAATCGGTGTTACCGTCAAACAGCACGCCATACATGTCGAACACTTCGCGCTCGAGCCAACCGGCGTTGGGCCAAATTGTTGTTACGGTAGGAACAGGCGTATCTTCATTTGCAGTCAGCTTCACCGTAATGCGGTGATTTTTGGTTACCGAGAGCAGCATGTAAACCACCTCAAACCGTTCTTCACGGCCAAGATAATCGACGCCGGCGATTTCCATCAATTGCTGATATTGATGATCGTCCCGCAAAATACGCAGAACGGTTTCGATACTGCCGCGCTTTACCGTAAAAACAAGCTCGCCAAACTGTTCTTGCGAAGACAGCAACGCATCGCCCATCGCCGCCGAAAGTGTCTTTTCAGCGCCATCGTTAGAGGCATATTTGGGGGCGGAATGAAGCACAGCCATATTAACGTTCAATCGTCCCGCTGCGGCGGATTTTCCGCTGCAACTGCATTACGCCGTAAAGCAGCGCCTCAGATGTAGGAGGGCAGCCGGGGATATAAATATCGACCGGCACAATCCGGTCACAGCCGCGCACAACGCTATAGCTGTAATGATAATAGCCGCCGCCATTGGCACAGCTGCCCATCGAAATGACATATTTCGGATCGGACATCTGATCATAAACCTTACGCAATGCCGGTGCCATCTTGTTGCACAATGTGCCCGCGACAACCATCACATCAGACTGGCGCGGGCTGGCCCGCGGCGCGACGCCAAAGCGTTCAAGATCGTAACGCGGCATATTGGCGTGAATCATTTCAACCGCGCAGCACGCAAGGCCAAAGGTCATCCACCACAATGAACCGGTGCGCGCCCATTGGAACAGATCCTCAGTATTCGTGACGAGGAAACCCTTGTCGTTCACTTCGGTCTGCAGCGCGCGGAAATAATCGGCATCGGGCTGGCGGATTTCACCGCCCTGCGCGGTGGGCATATGCGCGGCTGAAGGCAGATTCGGCAGCAAGGTTTTATCTACTCCCATTCCAACGCCCCCACTTTCCAGACATAGGCAAAGCCGATGATCAGCTCTGCCAGGAATACCATCATCGTGATCCAGCCGGCCCAGCCGGTAAATTCAAGGCTGACCGCCCAAGGAAACAGAAACGCTGCCTCAAGATCAAAAATAATGAACAGGATCGCGACGATATAAAAGCGCACATCAAACGGGCTACGCGGATCTTCGAAAGCGGGAAAGCCGCATTCATATTCACTGTTCTTTTCCGCATCGGGATTGTGCGTGCCTGTCAAACGGGAAACGCCCATTGGCAGGAATACAAACAATGCCGACAATCCTGCTGCGATAAACAGAAAAATCAGGATCGGAAGATATTGGATTAGCTGTTCGTTGGTATCGACCAAGGTGCTGACTCGAAAGCTGCTAAAAGGTTGTTCGCGCCCTAGTCTGCCATGCGCAAGCGCGCAAGGGTGTCAAAGGTGCAAAATTGGCGAAAACCCGTGCATTTCGCGCAGCCAAGTCAATCGAGCGGCAATCGCCTGATCTGGGTTGGGCCGGCGGCCGTGCCCTGTTTGACCGCCCCACCCTGTTCAAACCTGTCCCATTGGCCGGTCGCGACATAGTAAAGGAAGCCGCCGTGAATATTTCCGCCCAGCGGTTCGGTCCATTCAGAATGTGCCTGTTCCAGCACACGTAAATCCGCCGCAGAATTGCCATCCGGCGACAAGATGATTTCAACGATCCGCATCGGAATTTGCCCGTTCTGCACACCGATCAGGCGGTTTTCGATACGCCACATGCCGTCAATTCCATCGAGCAACATCGGCTTGCTTGCTGTCAGCCGGCCAATCCTGTTGGCCGCAAGGTCGACAATCGCAATACCGTAACGATAGTCGCTAATATAAAGCTTGGAACCGTCGGCACTGGTGGCCAACCCCTGCGGCGAGCGGAATGTCCCTGGCGGGATCAACAGTTCCAATTCGCCATCCATCGGGGCCGCGCTGTATATCCCTCCGGCAATGGGCGCGCTGGCAAAAAGTTGGCCGTTATCGGCAAGATGGATATCGGACGGCGTCGCTCCATCGGGCGTTGCTGAACGATATACAATTTTCTGTGCTTCCGGCCGGAACCCTAGCAACCCTGAAAATGCGCCGCCGGTATCGGGCGTGGGATCATAAACGCCGGAGCTTATCCAGATTACGCCGCGCGCCGGATCATCCGCCAATCCCGCAAGGCTGCTGGCTCCTTCCAGATTGAGAGATTTCCAACTGCTTGCCTCTCCCACAAAAAGATCGCGCGAAACGACGGTGCTGACCAAAAACATATCGCCATAAGGCAGCACCGCTTCAGCCAGCTTTGCCTCCGCCGGAGCGACAGCGACGGTTTTACTGTTTTCGGCTGGTTTCGCATTCCTTTCAAACAATGCGGCCAGCCTGTCTGCAACCGCCGTTTCGCCCGCCAGTCGGACAATCTGTTTTCGCCCGCCCTCGCTAAAGGAATAGCCCCGCCGCGCCAGCCAAAGCGCCTGTTCTATCACACCCGCGCGGTCGTCTGCCACAAAATGGGCCTGCAAAAGCCGAAGCCGAACCGAACCGCTGTCAGGGAAATCGCGCGCCAATGCCTCTAGCCCGTCAATATCGGTGATTTTTCCCGTCTCAGCAGACACAGCCCGCCATTGGGCCGCCTCTGGCGTAGCTGGAACATTGTCAGCTTGCGGCGGCTTGGGCGGCATATAGGTGCAACCTGCCGCCGCCAGCGCCAAGCCCAAAACCAAAACCAAGTTCAACCCAAAGCGAGTCTTTGAGCCTTGCCGCCCGTTGATCGCAATCAACTTCACTTCTTAAGCTGCGTCGCGATCGATTTTTTGGTGTTCTTGCCGTAGGGCGGTTTGAAACCGGCCAGTTTCGACACATCAATTTTCGGCTGCGAATAGACAGACCGTGCATGGCTGAATTCCTTGAAACCTTCCGGCCCGTGATAAGATCCGATGCCCGATGGTCCGACCCCGCCAAATGGTAAATCGTCCATCGCAATGTGGAAGATCACGTCATTGACCGTTACCCCGCCCGATACCGTCTGCTGCAAGACCTGTTCGCGTTCGCCGCCATCTTCCCCGAAATAATAGAGGCCAAGCGGACGGTCATTCGCGTTCACATAATCAATCGCTTCATTCACATTCTTATATGTTTTCACCGGCAGAACAGGTCCGAAAATTTCTTCCTGCATGGCCTGCATATCGTCGGTGACATTTCGAAGGATCGTCAACGGCATTTTGCGGCCGTTCGAATTTGAAAAATCTTCCTCTGCCGGATTAACCTCGATCACTTCGGCGCCCTTTTCTTTGGCATCCGCGACCATGCCTTGAAGACGGTCAAAATGCCGGTCGGTCACGACAGAGGCATAATCATCATTGTCTAACAGCGACGGATATTGATTGTGAACGCCAAGCTGCACACCGGCAATTGCGGCTTCTTCATTTTCTTCCGGAACGATCATATAATCGGGTGCCAGACAAATCTGCCCCGCATTCATCATCTTGCCCAATGCAATCCGTTCACCGGCTTTTTCCAAATCGGCACTGCGGCCCAGAACAACAGGTGATTTGCCGCCCAGCTCCAACGTTACAGGAACGAGATTTTTGCCCGCAGCTTCCATTACGCGGCGCCCCGTCGGGGTGGACCCGGTAAAGACCAGATGATCAAGTTGGAGCGACGAAAATGCCTGCGCGACATCGGGGCTGCCCGTGATGACGGCGACTTCATCTTCAGAAAAATACTGCGGGACAAGCTCTGCCATCAGATCAGATGTTGCCTCGGTAAATTCCGAAGGCTTTATCATTGCCCTGTTGCCAGCCGACAGCACTTGCATAAGCGGCGTGAAGGACAGCTGCACCGGGAAATTCCACGGGCTTAAAATACCGATCACACCTTTGGGTTCATATCGAACTTCGGCCTTGGCCCCCAGCAGGCCGAGCGGGAAGGTCACCTTGCGTTTGTCCGACCTTGCCCATTTGTCCATATTCTTCAGGCAATATTTGCCGAAATTGACTGTGCTGATAATGTCCGTCAGCATGCTTTGATCGTGGCTGCGATTTCCGAAATCTGCATTCATCGCTTTGCAAAGCGCGTCGCTATGGTCGACCAGCAATGCAATGGCGCGTTTGATCCGGTCTTTGCGGATGCTCATCGTTTCTGGCCGCGCTGCTGTAAATGCATCGCGCTGAATTTTCAGGATTGCTTCCATCTCGGCTTTTTTATCGGCGGCCATTCTCATTCTCTCCATTTGGTATTTATTTGCCACTGACCCTTCACCAGACTCGGCTGAATGACAAGGGCGCAGTAAATACTGCATTGCTATCCCGATTGCTTTCGGTGCGGTGCAACATTAGATCGGCGGCATATCACCACTTTTTGAAAGGCTCCTCCCATGGCTCAGTTCTCCGCCAATGATCCGATTGTCATCCTATCTTACGCGCGCACGCCGATGGGCAGCATGCAAGGGGCGCTTGCCGATGTGTCTGCAACCGATCTTGGCGCGACTGCGGTGAAAGCCGCGGTTGAACGTTCCGGCGTTGAAGGCGGCAAGTTCGACCGCGCCTATATGGGCTGCGTTTTGCCGGCTGGCCTTGGCCAAGCACCGGCGCGGCAGGCTATGGTCAAAGCCGGGCTGCCAAAATCTGTGCAGGCAACGACAGTCAACAAAGTCTGCGGCAGCGGAATGCAAACGGTCATTATGGGCGCAGAAGCCCTGGCCAGCGGCGCGGTTGACTATGTTGTCGCGGGCGGGATGGAGAGCATGACCAATGCGCCCTATCTTCTCAAAAAACATCGTTCCGGTGCGCGTATCGGGCATGATACGGCCTATGATCACATGTTCCTCGACGGGCTGGAAGATGCCTATGAAGAAGGCCGCGCTATGGGCACATTCGCGCAGGAAACCGCCAATGATTATCAAATGACGCGCGAGGAAATGGACGATTATTCCATCGAATCGCTGCGCCGCGCCAATGCTGCGATTGAAAGCGGCGCCTTTGCCGATGAAGTCGTCGCGGTGACGGTGAAAACACGCAAGGGCGAACATACTGTGGACACTGACGAGGCACCCAGTCGCGGCCGTCCGGACAAGATCCCAACGCTGCGCCCGGCATTTGCCAAGGACGGCACAATCACGGCGGCAACCTCCAGCTCAATCTCAGACGGTGCAGCGGCAGTTGTTCTTACCCGTGCCAGCGTGGCCAAGGCGGCGGGCAAGGATGCGCTCGCCACGATTACCAGTGCAGCCGCTCATGCGCAGGAGCCATCGGAATTTACCATCGCACCGATCGGCGCCATCGAAAAAGTTCTCGCAAATACAGGCTGGTCGGCAGACAGCGTTGATCTGTGGGAAGTGAATGAGGCATTTGCATGCGTCGCCATGTTTGCGATGCGCGACATTGGCATCCCGCATGACAAGATCAATGTGAATGGCGGCGGCACGGCTCTGGGTCACCCAATCGGGGCCAGCGGCACACGGATTATCGTTACATTGCTCAACGCGCTGAAGCAGCAAGGCAAAAAGCGCGGCATTGCCTGCCTTTGCATCGGCGGCGGCGAAGCAACCGCCATTGCTGTCGAAATGGCCTGACGAAAACGGCCAATTGGCGCGCCGAATACCCCAATTTTCGTGAATCGATTCGGTTTCACATGAAATAGCTGGTATCGGCGCGCTACCTGAACATGGAGAGGGATCGATATGAAGAAAATTATGACACTCGCAGCATGCGCAGCATTGGCGGCTTGCTCACAAGCAGAAGCGCCGGCTGAAGAAGAAGCCGTTGTGGAAGCGCCCGTTGAGGAAGAAAGCATGGCCGGCGCATTCGAAGCAACGGCAGAAGATGGCAGCACATCAACAACCGTTCTGGATGCTGACGGCAATTACACCGAAACCGCCGCAGACGGGACCGTTTCAAGCGGAACTGTGGCGATGGTCAATGGCCAAACATGCTTCAATTCATCCGAAGAAGGCGCGGCGCCAGATTGCTGGACCGACGGCGAAGCGGCGGAAGATGGCAGCTGGGTTGCAACAAATGATGACGGCGTTTCCGTCACTGTCCGCAAGGTAGAAGCGGCGGCAGCGGCTGAGTAATTGGCGGCTAATATAGACAGGAAAAGGGCGGCCGCTGTGCCGCCCTTTTTTGTGCCGCCCTTTTTTTGAACAAATGTTCAAGCGCGTTTTTCAATTGGAATCCCTCAGGGTTCGCCCGTACCCCATAGCCTGCTCTGCTTGATCCATCCGGCATGTCCGCGAATATCGATCGCACACCAACCGGTCTTGCAGTCCCCCAACGCGCCAACCACGCCCGTTTCGACATTCCATTTGAGCTTGGCATTTTGCGCCGGAGCATCCCTTATCGCTGCAAGCCCATCGCCCACCACCAATGCGCTGCGCCTAACGCTCAACAGATTTGCAGATGCCCAGCCCTGCGCGCCATCCGAATCGCGGATCAGCCACCAGCCTTCTGCAATGCGAACGACTTTGACAGGCAGGTTTCTGCGCTTGAAAACCCAATCGATTTTATATTCCAGGCTTGGCCCGACGCGCATATTCAATTCTTCGGTTTTGATCGACGCCCAAAAAGGCACCTCGCGCGACTGGGCATTTGCCGGTGCGGCAAGGAACATTACGGCCAGCGCAATTGTCGAAAGAATCCGGAAAATCATCACGTTCTATCTGGACCGGCGACGGCAAAGCATCAAGCAGGATTTTGGATTCTCGCGGCTTGCAACTTGACGCTCCGGTGTTTGCCGTCCTAGCGCCCGCTGCATGGCTAACAACACCACACAGCGCGGAATCGAAGGCACGCCGCGCGTTATCGTCACCCGGCATTTGATGCCCTCGGTCGAAGCGCGCATGGCAGAGCTGTATGACACGCGGCTCAACACCGAAGACACGCCCTTCTCGCAAGAACAATTGATTGCAGCGGCGCAGGACTGCGATGTGCTGGTCCCAACGGTTACGGACCGGATCGATGCGGGCGTCATTGCACAGGCGGGCGACCGGCTTGGCATGATTGCCAGTTTTGGTGCGGGCACTGATCATATCGATCTGCGCGCGGCCAAAGATCGCGGGATCATCGTGACCAATACGCCCGGTGTATTTACCGACGATACGGCCGATCTTGCCATGTCAATGATCATCGGCGTTCCGCGCAGGATACGCGAAGGCGTCAGCCTGATCCGGCGCGGCGGGTGGACCGGATGGGCCCCGTCGGGTCTGCTTGGCCGACAGCTTGGCGGCAAGACATTGGGCATCATTGGCATGGGCCGGATCGGGCAAGCTGTAGCGCACCGCGCGCGGGCATTCGGCCTCAAAATCGCTTATCACAACCGCCACCGGCTACCACTCGCCGTAGAAACCATGCTGGGCGGGGAATATTTTGAGCATGAGGATGAATTGATCGCCGCGTCCGATATCGTGACGCTGCATTGTCCAGCGACCGAAAAAACGCTGGGTTTTTACAATGAAGGCCGTTTTGCATTGATGAAGGACGGCGCATGCCTGATCAACACAGCACGCGGCGATTTGGTTGATCAGGAGGCGCTGATTGCAGCACTTGGAAGCGGCAAGCTGGCCGGTGCCGGACTCGACGTCTATCCCGATGAGCCAAAAGTCGACGAGCGATTGTTAAAACACCCCAATGTGATGACCCTGCCGCATATCGGCAGCGCAACCGCCGAAGGCCGCGAAGCCTCTGGAGAGAAAGTCATCGCCAACATCCGCTTTTGGGCGGACGGTCACAGGCCGCCGGATCAAGTGCTCGACGCTTTCGTTTAAGGGGAAGTCCGGGCGTTTAAAGGGAAAGTCCGGGCGTTTAAAGGGAAAGTGCAGGCGCCTAAGGAGAAAGTGCGGTTTTTCAGCACAAGCTGGGCTTTCGCTACGGCAATGAACAATCGCGCGCGGGGCGGTTGCCTGCCGCGCAGCCTAGCGCTTAAGTGCGGCCTGAAACAACGCGCGACCAGCTGCGTGTTCGGGGGGCCAGCCATGCATCGTATCACAGCTTCTATTATCGCAGGTGCCGCAGTGGCCATGCCAACGGCGGCCTATGCACAGTCCGCCAGCGCAGATAGCGGCGACACAGCCTGGATATTGACCTCTGCGGCGCTGGTTTTGATGATGACACTGCCGGGCCTTGGCCTGTTTTACGGTGGCCTTGTTCGTTCGAAAAACTTCCTCTCGGTCCTCGTCCAATGCGGCGCAGTCGCGGCGGCGGGATCGGTTCTGTGGATTGTGATTGGCTATTCTTGGGCCTTCGCCCCTGTCACAAACGGAATTGTTGGCGGGAACCTTCATTGGATGCTCGGCAATCTCGGCGCGGTTCGCAGCGGATTGGCAGTTCCGGAAAGCACATTTTCGTTGTTCCAAATGACTTTTGCGGTGATCACCCCCGCCCTGATGGTGGGCGCATGGGTTGACCGCGCCCGCTTCGGCTGGGTGGTCGCATTTTGCGCCTTGTGGGGCTTGGTTGTCTATGCCCCGGTCGCCCATTGGATGTGGGGCGGCGGCTGGTTGTCATCGCAATTCGGCGCGCTCGATTTCGCAGGCGGGGTCGTGGTCCACACAACCGCGGGCGTTTCCGCCTTGGTGGTGGCAATTATGCTCGGTAGACGTGACGGCTATCCGCAAAAGCTGATGCTGCCGCATTCTCCCGCACTAACGATGGCTGGTGCAGCGTTGCTGTGGGTCGGCTGGTTCGGCTTCAACGGCGGGTCAGCACTGGCAGCAACGGGCGATGCGTCCAACGCGATCATCAACACGCATGTCGCGGCAAGCGTTGCGGCTTTGACTTGGCTGTTGGTCGAGAAAATTACGGTCGGCAAAGCGACCAGCGTTGGCTGGGCAACGGGCGCTATCGCGGGCCTTGCCACAATCACCCCGGCGGCTGGATTTGTCAGCCCAAGCTCAGCAATTCTGCTCGGCGTGCTTGCGGCAGTCATCTGCTACGCGGCGATCCAATTGGTGAAGCAGAAACTGCTGATCGACGACTCGCTGGATGTATTTGCTGTTCACGGCGTCGGTGGCATCATTGGCTCAATCCTGCTGGGCGTGCTGCTTTCTGCCGATTTTGGCGGAGCGGGCTATGCCGAGGGAATGAATATGGGCAGCCAGATTTCGGGTCAGCTAATCGCGGTCAGCGTGGTGGCGATATTCAGCGCCATTGCGACCGCAATTCTCGCAAAACTGGTCGGATTGGCCATCCCGATGCGCGTTTCGAAAGACGAGGAACGCGAAGGGCTGGACATTACCAGCCACGGCGAGCGGGCTTGGGAATTGGATTAAATGGGTAAGGTGGATTGCCTTTGGGCAAAGGCAATTACGGTGCGATAGCGCCATAATCGCGCCAAATGCCCGTCAATTCACCGTCCCGCGCGCACCAGCGGACCGACCAGAGGATTTTGATCACAATCCCGCGTTTCAACGTCGCCGAGCGCCAATTCCGGCTGTTCCGATCTAATAGAAAACCGTCCGCCATCAGATGGGTGATCAGATCGGCTTCGCAAAAGCCAATCGGAAATTCTGTTTTGACCCCACGGTCAAATTCTCGTTCTCCGTCTGGATAAGGCCGAGGCATCCCGATGCCCAACTTTGGCAGCTTTGGAAATGACCAGCGCATCCCCGCTTAATCGCTGCAATCAGCACAATTTCGGTCGTTTCGGCAATGGCCCAAAACCTGCGCCTATCAATCCCCCGTCAAAATCCGATCCACCAACTGCTTCACGCTCGGCGTGAAGTTGTTCGAGTAAAACGGGTCTTGCTTGAAGCGATAGGCCGCATGCCCAGCGAAGGCTAAGTTCTCGTCCGTATCGCCGCCGTGCGCGATTTGTTGCAGGTTTTTCTGGATACAGAAGCTGCGCGGATCGGCGAGGCGGCCGGTGGTGTAATCATCATGGTCTTTCCACGACGAGAAGCCGCAATGTGACAGGCAGCCCATGCAATCGGTCTGATCTTTGCGGATCGTGTCGCGGCTTTCAGGCGTCACGAATACCAGCGTGTCATCGGGGGTTTTGAGCGATTCAGTATGTCCCTCACCGCTCCAGACGCGGGCGCGCTCTTGGTCTTCTTCTGCGACCCACAGCTTCTTACCCTTGCCGCCGAAACCAAGCTGAACGCCGTGTTCTTCGGTTTGCTCTTTAGAGAAACCAATTTGCCGTTCGCTGCGGTGCATCAAATCGAACAAAAACGGATTTTTGACCGCCGAGGAATAGAAGCCCGTTGGCGAGAATTTGTGCAGCAACACATCGCCCGGTTCAATCGTGCGGAGCATATCCTTCCAACCTTGCGGGATTGGGCTTTCTTCCGTCAGCAATGGCCGCGTGCCGAATTGGAATGCTATCTTGCCCAGTTCAGGATTGTCGATCCAGTTTTCCCACTCGCGCAGGAACCACACGCCGCCAGCCATTACGATAACGCAATCTTCCGAAACGCCTTCTTTACGCATCGTTTCGCGCAAAGCTTTCACACGCGGATAGGGATCTTGCGGTTCACGCGGGTCTTCGGCATTGGACAGGCCATTATGGCCACCCGCAAGCCATGGATCTTCATAGACCACCGCTGCCATCAATTCGGGTACTTTGTGATAGCTGCGCTTCCACAAAGCACGAAAAGCGCGCGCGGAACTGATGATCGGCAGGTAGCAAACGTTGTAACGCGCCGCGATTTCAGCAAGCTTATACGGCATACCCGCGCCGCAGGTTACGCCAGTGACCAGCCCTTTGGTGTTTTCCAAAATGCCTTCAAGCACCGCCTGCGCGCCGCCCATTTCCCACAGGACATTGATGTTGATCGCGCCCTGACCGCCCGCAATATCATAAGCCTTCCGAACCTGCTCCGTCCCGCCGTCAATCCCGAATTGGATGAGCTGCTGATGGCGTTCACCGCGTGTCTTTTGCGGATAAATCTGGGGAATGACTTCGCCATTTTCATCGGTGCTGTCTGCATTGACGGCGCTGACTGTGCCGATACCGCCCGCAGCCGCCCACGCGCCAGAGCTTGCGGAATTGGTTGCCGAAACGCCCTTACCACCTTCGATCAACGGCCAGACTTCGCGTCCGCCATAATTTATCGGGCTCAGCCCCTTAAATGCCATTGTAATGTCTGTCCTTGAACTGCGCCTATTCGGGCGCGTTGCCCTCTGCGCCGCCATTGTTACCGCGGCACGGCTTTATATCTTCCGGCCCGGGTCTAGTAGCGGCAGCTTTGAACTGTGCATAGTACCCGGCGAGCTCGGGAGCATCTTTGAACTCCACAAGCTCAAAACCCACTTGTTTAAATTCACACGACAGCAGCAACGGATCGATCCCGTGCTGATCGGTCGGGCGGTCCACATCAACCACGATAATTTGTCCGCCTTCTTTAACCGCTGGCCATAGCCGCCAAAGAAATGCGTAAGGTTCCTGCACCTCATGATACATGTGAACCAAGAAAATCCGGTCAAAACTTTGTTCAGGCAGGCGCGGATCATCAGCGGCGCCCAGTTTAATAGATACATTGTCGAGCCGCTCTTTCTCGACCCTGTTGCCAAGCCGTTCGATTGCTTCACGGTCGATATCCTGCGCCAGAACGCGGCCTTGATCACCAACACGTTCCGCCAGACGGACGGTATAATATCCCTCACCGGCACCAATATCGGCCACGGTCATGCCCGGTTCCAGCTCAGCCAGATCCATAACCGCTTTCGCCTCGCCGCGGCTGTCACGCTCTGTCTCGGTTGAAAACTGATTTGCCCCAAGTTCGGAAACGGGGCGATCGGGTAAAGGAAAATCGGTCGCGCTTTCCGCACGCGCGGCATCTTTCGCTTCACACGCGGCCAGACACCCGGCCAGTGTCAGCGCAGCACAAATCGGCAAAATCAGATTTTTGAAACTAGCCCGCATTGCATCTGCCCATAATGCGGGCGGCCCGACCCTGCAAACCACAATGACAATTTTTGATCATTTGCAATTCAGGGGATAGGCAATGTTCGCATGCCTGCGATGAAAATATTGAATGGCAAATCACCCTGCCGCCAAGGCGATTGGCGCCCCTCTGTCACCTTATGGACGGCAACGGCTGTCCGGCGAAATGCTTCATCCAATGATTGGCGCCGCCTGATTTCACGCGCAAAGATTTTCGCAAAGGGGCTTCCCATGCCCGGCGTGGCACCATCTTCTGCGACATTGCCCGGTTCGGTCGAGAAAAATACGACTGCCGACAATCCGCGAAGGTTGCCCACTTGCGACAATCCGCGGCCGGCATTGGCCAGATCATATAGCGAAATTGGCTGAACGCTGCGCGTCGTGTCATCTATCTCGACGACCGAAAGTTTCTCATCCCTGCCGAATGCCGCAATCGGATTGTTGCGGCATGCATCGACAATCACAACAGCGCCTTTTGCCCGATCGGTCATTTGTTGCAGCAGCGGATCAAGTGCAATTAGGGCCGTGCCGTCAGACGACAGGAAATAATTCACCCCATCAACCTGGAAACCATGCGCCGCGACATAAAGCACCGCGATGTCATCTTGCGATAGGGACTCGACAAATTCGGTCATGGCGGCGCGCCATTCGCGCTGATCGGGTTCCTCAACGGAGGTAATTTCATCGATTGAGGTATGACGCATGGCGTCCGCAACAAGGCGGATATCGGCAACGGGGTTCGCAAGGCGGAATTTGTCATCCGCCGCGGTGATATAGTCGGACCCGATAAGCAGCGCTTTGGTATCTGCCAGCGCCGGTCCCGGCACAATCAATGCGGCGAAAACAAGTCCCCCGCGAACGAGCCGTGCCGAAAAAAGCCTGCAAAACGCCCCAATCATAGGCGGAAAGATACACCCAGATTAACGCCGTGATTGATACGCGTGTCGCTGAAGGACAATTCACCGGACAAGGGGAATGAAACTATCGCACGGTAACGAACATCAAGCGCAATATCGTCCGCCAGCATGAATTGCGCGCCGACAGCAAAGTCAGGCCCCGCGCTGAATTCGCTACGGTCCTTGCGTGCTTCTTCGCGAACAACCAGACCGTTTTGGTCAAAAAATTGCGTATCGACGGGCGTGGACGGCTGATACCCGCCCTGCACCATTCCGCTAAAGAACAGGACAGTATTTTCGCTGGCTGGCACAAAAGCGGTCACGCCAATCCGCGCGCTGTAGGTTTCCAGCATAGAAACGGTGGAGAGGCGCTGCGGCGCCCCGAAAGCAGCCTGCCCCGGGTCAATATTTCCAAGCGTGCCCGAAATGAATTGCCGGACTTCATCGGTGTCAGTGATCGAAACCTGGCCGCTGCCGGTCTTATCCAGCCGTTCGTAACGGACACCGCCGAGAATGGCCAAACGCTCGTTCAAGCGGCGCTGCCATGTCAGTTCAACATCAAACCGTTCGATTTCATCGTCCGAAACGGTTTCGATGACTGAGATTTCATTGAAAGTTGCAGCATCGACCATAAGGGTCAGCTCTCGCGTTGAAACCAATTCGTTTCGCGTGGTGCCCTTTCCATACATTCCCATGATGGTGAAACGGTCGCGGTCATCGCCAAAATTGACCAACGCGCCAAACATCGGAAACGTTATCTGATCGGCATTGGTGGCATTGCCATTGTCCGCTTCGGTAAGCGTAACTTGCGCGGGGTTTAGCGCCGCCCGCAAATCCGCCGTGACCTGATCATCAACCACGCGCAGGGCATCGCGCAAACCGTCTACGTTGGACGATCGCAAATTGCTGTTGTCGATATAATATGAAAAGCGCGGCCCGATCGTGACATCCGCATGGGCCGCCGCAGGAACAGCCAGCGCCGCAAGTCCGGCTGAACATTTTGCCAATTGCTTCATGGAAATCATTCGACATCATCCACGTCAACCGCTTCTCCGGTTACGCGCTGGGCTAGCGCGGCGGAGATGAACAGATCCAGATCACCGTCCAGAACATTGTCAGGGGCAGAAGAGGTTTCGCCTGTCCGCAAATCCTTGACCATCTGATAGGGCTGCAAAACATAAGACCGTATCTGGTGGCCCCAGCCGATCTCTGTCTTTGCCTCATACTCGGTACCGGCCGCCGCTTCCCTTTCGGCCATTTCGCGTTCGAACATTCGCGCTTTGAGCATATTCATTGCGGTTGCGCGGTTCTTGTGCTGGCTGCGGTCATTTTGGCTTGCGACAACAATCCCGGTCGGCTTGTGGGTAATTCGAACAGCGGAATCGGTCGTGTTCACGTGCTGGCCGCCCGCACCGCTGGCACGGTAAGTATCGATTTTGAGATCACCTTCATTGATGTCGATCTCAAAATCATCATCAATCACCGGATACACCCAGACCGAGCTGAACGAAGTATGCCGCCGCGCCGAACTGTCATAGGGGCTGATCCGTACGAGCCTGTGCACGCCGCTTTCAGTCTTGGCATAACCGAAGGCATTTTCGCCCTTAACCAGCAAAGTTGCTGATTTGATGCCCGCTTGTTCGCCCGCGTGATAATCAACCAGATCGACCTTATAGCCTTTGCGTTCTGCCCACCGCGTATACATCCGCTGGAGCATTTCGGCCCAATCCTGGCTTTCCGTGCCGCCAGCGCCTGCGTGGATTTCAATATAGGTGTCATTGGCATCCGCCTCGCCAGCCAACAGCGCCTGCACCTTGTCGGCATCAGCGCGGACGGCAAGTCTTTCGAGCGATTTCAGCCCGTCATCGACCACCTCTTCATCGCCTTCGGCCTCGCCCATTTCGACGAATTCCATCGCATCGGACATTTCAGAAGAAATCTCATTGACCGTATTCACCGCATTTTCGAGCTGTTTCTGCTCTCGGCTGACCGCTTGCGCTTCTTTCGGATCGTTCCACAGATCGGGATCCTGCACGCGCGCGTTCAGCTCGTCCAGACGGCGCAGGGCGCGGTCCCAGTCAAGCGCCTGACGCACCAGCTGCAACGCAGCCTCAATCCGGTCAATATTGGCCTGCCCCTCGGCACGCATAGGCTATACTCCGCAATGTCGCGGACCGCTTAGCTTACAGGTATCGAATGTAAACCTGATGGCTATGCGGCCCTGATTGGGCACGGGGCGTCAGTAAATGCCGCCCTGCTCCTTCACAAAATCTTCTGGTGGCTCTTCACGATTGGTGTTTGCCTGATCGCCCTGCGCTTCTGATCCTTGCTTGATCAATGCAAGAATTTCCTTGCGCTTGCTCTCAATCTCGTCGCGGCGGGTGATGCGGGGCGGTTCAGTGTCAGGCTTGAATGCCTCCCAAATCACGCTCGCCCGGGGGTCTTGACCCGGCCATGCGTCAAACACACGTTTGCCCGACATTCGGTCAACCCGCACCATTCTGATGCCCGGCGGCGCAACAAAGGGATGGCCGGACAGGCGGTCTTTGTTTTCGGTGAAGAATTGCCGGATGATCGGTGCGGCCACCGTGCCGCCCTGGGCATATCCACCCAGATTGCGCGGCCTGTCATATCCGACATAAGCCCCTGCGATGATTTCCGGCGTTCCGCCAACAAACCACACATCTTTCGGGCCAGAGGTCGTGCCTGTCTTGCCGAACATCGGCACCCCGATTCTGCGTAACGCTGTGCCGGTTCCGCGCTGCACCACCCCTTCCAGCATGTGAACCGTCTGAAAGGCTGTTCGTGCATCAATCACCTGATTTCCGCCGGGGGCAATACGCGGCATAGGCTGCCCATCCCATTGGGACATATTGCATCCGGTGCAGCTGCGATTGTCTGCGCGAAAAATGACCTTTCCGCGGCGATCCTGAACGTAATCAATCACAGACGGGGCGTGCTGACGCCCATGATTTGCTAGCGCGGAATAAGCATTCACCATCTGCATAACGGTTGTTTCGCCAGCGCCCAGCGCAAACGCAGGATAGGGTTCGTAACTGCCGATTCCCATATCATCTATGGTTTTGACGACATTCTCCATGCCCGATTCCATCGCGATATGAACGGTCATCAAATTGCGCGATTGTTCCAGCCCCCAGCGCATTGTGTGGACCCCGCCGCCGCCGCCGCCCGAATTTCGGAAACATTTTTCGCCCAAGCGCGAGCCTTGGTAATAGCAATAGGTCTGGTCGGGCACTTCGCTGGCTGGCGTCATGCCGTGTTCCAACCCCGTGGCATAGACAAAGGGCTTGATCGTTGAACCCGGCTGCCGTTCGGCCTGCGTTGCGCGGTTAAATGCACCAAGCCTGCTGTCAAAGCCGCCCTGCATGGCCAAAATACGGCCCGTTTGCGGATTCTGCGCAATAAAACCGCCCGACGCGCCCGGAATCGTTTTGACGATATAGCCATTGCCTGATTTAGCAGCGGCAATCACATCGCCCGCCTTCAGAGTATTGGGCAGGTTTGAAAGCGGTTCTTCGCTGCCATCGGTAAAGCCGATTGTCGCCGCGCGCCCTTCGCGCTGGGTCACAACGCCAACGCGCCAGCCTTCGTAATTGACACCCAGATTAGAGCTTGCAAGTTGCCGGTCCCACGGCCCGTCATCGAAATCGATGGTCGCGATTGACCCGCCCCACCCCCGATTGCCATGATAGCGCAGCAGTCCGCGGCGCAGCGCATCGCGGGCAGCATCCTGCATTTTCGGATCGAGCGAAGTTCGCACCCAAAGACCGCCTGCATAAACGCTGTTCTTGCCATCATCGGCAGTTTCGCCGAATTTTTCCATCAATTGTCGGCGGACTTCTTCGAGGAAATATCCCGCATCGACATAGCGCGTCGATCGCCGCTGCGCGACAAGCCCCAAGGGCATTGCTTTGGCGGCATCGGCTTCCGTTTGGGTGACGAAATCATTTTCGACCATTTTGCCCAGCACAAAATTCCGGCGCGCAACGGCGGCCTGTTCCTGCCCGCTTCGGCCATAACGTTCCGGCGCCTTTGGCAAAATGGCCAGAAACGCAATTTCATTCAGTTCCAGATCGCCCACATCCTTGTCAAAATAGGCCCGCGCAGCAGCCTGCACACCAAAACTGCGCCGCCCGAGCGGAATTTCATTGAGGTAAAGCTCTAGAATTTGCTGTTTTGTCAGCACGCCTTCGATCCGCCGGGCCAGCATCATTTCTTTCAGCTTGCGCGTGATCGAATATTCATTTGTCAGCAGGATATTTTTGGCCACCTGTTGGGTAATTGTGGAGCCGCCAACAGCCCGTTTGCCCGACCCAAGTTTACTGACATAATCGACCACTGCACCGGCAAGGCCGCCTGCATCAATCCCGCCATGGCTGAAAAAGGTTTTGTCTTCTGCCGCCAGATACGCCTCTATCAGCGTCTCAGGAAAATCGGCATATTGCAGCTGGACGCGGCGTTCACGCGCATAGGAATGAACAATTTCACCATCAGTGCCGCGAACAACTGTCGGCAATGGCGGTTCATATTCCAGCAGCGATTCGGCATCGGGCATGTCGCTGGCAAGGACAGCCCACAGGACAAACCACGCCGTCAATAAAACGCCCAATGCCGCAGCGCCCCAGCGAAACCACCTGCGGTCACGCCAGTTGTTTTTGAACCACGCTATCACACCGCTCGCCTCGCGCCGGATTCGATAGCTGATCTCTTCAAATTTGGATGTTTCGGCCATAATCTGGAAAGCCTCTTAGCATGGCGTTTCTGTCGCGCGCCAGAATGAAACGCAAAGCATCAACATCCAGCTTAAGGTGATGTATCTGTGCTTCAATGCAAAATGGTCAGTTGGACGCCTGGCGGGCAAAATATATCCGGATTGCACGCGCCATAACTTCCGCAAATTGGGCACGGCCTTCTTCAGAGGCAAGCCTTTGCGCGTCTGACGGATCGGAAATATATCCTGCTTCGTAAAGAACAGCCGGAACGTCAGGTGCGCGCAGCACAGCCAATTCAGCAGAACGGCGCGCCTGCGGATGGAAACGGATGCTGCCCCTGCCTTCGCGCACGATCAGTCCGGCAAATTCTGAAGAGTTTTCCTGAACGCGCCGCTGGGACAATTCCACCAGAATGTCGCTGACTTCTTGGCTGTGCCCGTCGATGACAACGCCGTTAACATTGTCGGCGTTGTTTTCACGTTCGGCAAATTTGGCTGCCGCCTCGCTCGATGCCTGTGCCGAAAGCGTATAGATGCTTGCACCATTCACACCGCGCACCTCCCCCGAAGAATCGGCGTGGATAGATACAAACAAATCGGCATCCATCCGCCGCGCAATTTCGGGCCGTTCCTGCAAAATCAGGAATGTGTCGTCTTCGCGGGTCAGCGCAACGCGAATACCGCCTTCATCGACCAATCTATCGCGCAAAGCCAAAGCCAGGCCGAGCACGACGTTCTTTTCCCGCCGGTTTCCGCCGCTTGCCCCGGGGTCTTTGCCCCCGTGCCCTGCATCAATAACAATCAATGGCCTGCTGCGATCTTCGGGGCCGTATATATCCGGCAGATCGACCGGTTGGTTGATATCAGGCAGCATAAGCCGGATGACATAATCGCGCCCCAGATGCGGCACGGGCAACGTCAGGCCAAATGCAAAAAGCCCCGCCAACAGCAACAGCGGGGCGAGGAAAATCAGCGTGATTTGCAAACGAAGCGACATTGCGGACGGTTGTTAGTGTGTTGCGGGCGACTTGTGCAATATGGTTGCGGTAAGAAACCCACGGTGCTATCAAATCAATCATTGGAGAGAGTTCAGCTTGTCCGACCGAAGAACGGCGGTTTCATTTGAAACAATTGCGGTACGGTAAGAAACACTCCGAATCCTGCCAGAACATCCGTTTTGGTATTTCAACAGGTTGATGCAGAAATGAATAGCCTCTTCCCGACCCAAACGACATCGCCGCAAGGTTGCGGCGTGACGTGGGCGGACCGGGCAGCGCACTTTATGCGCGAATTCCTTTCAGCAGACACATCATTCCGTTCAGGCGCTCGTTTCACAGTGAAATTGCCCCATGTTCGGTCCAACATTGCCGCCAATCAATTGGAATTTGGCGGCTCCCACACATATTTGCGCTCCCCTCTGGCAGGCTTCGGCCTTGGCTCAAGTCCGCCCGGGCGCGCATGGAGAATATTCAATGGCAACGCGCATGCTAATCGATGCGCGCCACTCGGAAGAAACCCGGGTGGCGGTCCTCAAAGGCAACCGGATTGAGGAGTTCGACTTTGAATCTGCCGAACACAAGCAGATCAAGGGCAATATTTATCTAGCAAAGGTGACGAGGGTCGAACCCTCGCTGCAGGCGGCATTTGTCGATTTCGGTGGAAACCGTCACGGCTTTCTAGCCTTCAATGAAATTCACCCCGATTATTACCAGATCCCGAAAGACGATCGCGACGCTTTGCTCGCCGAAGAGGCAGAGGCTGCCGCTGAAGAAGCGCGCCTCCGCGCCGAAGAGGAAGAGGAAGGCAACGTTCCGGGCGACGAATATGACGCCGACGAGGAATCTTCCGAAGGTTTGGCCGAAGATCTCGCCGAAGATGGTATGGAAGAAATCGACACGTCCGAAAAAGACAAGGTCGCAACCATCGAAGAAGGCCATGTAGATGGCGACGATGACGATTCAGACGAAGATTCTGATGAGGGCGACGAAGAATCTGACGACGGCGATGGCGACGATGACGACAAGCCCAAGGGCCGCCGCAGCCGTGGTCGTGGGGGACGCCGCGGACGCACCGGCAAGGGCGGCCGCCGTCAGGGCGGCGGCAAAGGCCGCAGCCGTGCAAAAGAAGTCGATGAAGTCCGCGCCAAGCGTATGGCACTGCGCCGCCGCTACAAAATTCAGGACGTTATCCAGCGCCGTCAGGTTCTGCTCGTCCAGGTCGTAAAGGAAGAACGCGGCAATAAGGGTGCCGCACTCACCACCTATCTCAGCCTTGCTGGACGCTACACCGTCTTGATGCCCAACAGCAGCCACGGCGGCGGTATCAGCCGCAAGATTTCCAGCGCGCAAGACCGCAAACGTCTGAAACAGGTTGTTGGCGATCTGAGCCTTCCCAAGACGATGGGATTGATTGTCCGCACCGCTGGCCTAAGCCGCACCAAGACAGAGATTAAACGCGATTTTGATTATCTCGCCCGGTTGTGGGATGAAATACGCAACAACACGCTGGGTTCCAGCGCCCCTGCCCTGATCCATTCAGACAGCGACCTGATCAAACGGGCCATCCGTGACATCTACAATCGTGAGATTGAAGAAGTGATCGTCGAGGGTGAAGATGGATATAAATCGGCCAAATCCTTCATGAAAATGCTGATGCCCAGCCACGCGCGCCGGGTAAAAGCCTATTCAGATCCGGTGCCATTGTTCCAGCGATACGGCGCGGAAGATCAGCTACGCGCCATGTACGATCCCGTCGTCCAGTTGAAATCGGGCGGCTATCTTGTGATCAACCCGACCGAAGCACTGGTTTCGATCGATATTAACTCGGGCCGTTCCACCAAGGAACACGGTATCGAACAAACCGCCACGGCGACCAATGTCGAAGCCGCTCGTGAAATCGCGCGTCAATTGCGTTTGCGCGATATGGCCGGGCTCGTCGTGATCGACTTTATCGACATGGAATACAATTCCAACGTCCGCAAAGTCGAACGTGCGATGAAGGATTCGCTCAAAAGCGACCGTGCACGAATTCAGGTTGGCCGAATCTCAGGCTTCGGTCTGATGGAAATGAGCCGCCAGCGTCTACGCACAGGCGTTCTCGAAGCGACAACGCGCGAATGTCCGCATTGCGATGGAACCGGCCTTGTCCGCACCGCATCTTCAGCCGGCCTTTCCGCCCTTCGCCTGATCGAAGATGAAGCAGCCAGAGGCAAAGGGACAACAATCTCCCTTTCCGCCAGCACAGAAGCTGCCGTCTACTTGCTCAACAGCAAGCGCAGCGATCTGGCCGAAATTGAAGATCGCTACAATGTGAGCGTTGAAGTCGTGCCCGAGGGTGAGGATGAAGGCGCGAAAATGGCGGTCGGAAGCTCGGGCCCCAAACCCAGCCAGGCCCCCAAATTCGAACCTATCGTTGATGATGAAGACGATGATGATGACATCCCCGAAGACAATTATGACGACGAGGATGATCGGCCAAAGAAAAAGCGCCGCCGGCGTGGTGGCCGCGGCCGCAACAAAAACCGCAGTGACAATGACGATGATGGGTCATCCAATGCAAATGACAATCAGTCACGGCCGGAAGATTCTGAATCCGATGACGAAGACGACAAGCCCAAAAAGCGCCGCCGGCGTGGTGGTCGCGGTCGGCGCGGTGGAAGAAACCGTAACAATGGTGATCAAGATGGCGGCCAGAACGGCGACACTCAAAACAATGACAGCCAAAACAGTGACGGCCAAAACAATGACAGCCAAAACAGTGACGGCCAAAACAGTGACGGCCAAAATGGGGGCCAAAACGACGACGTAGCCGCCAACGATACGCAAAATCACGGCGAAGTTTCGGAACCGGTCAAAGAGGAAGCAGCAATTGCTGGCGCCCCTAATGACACGGCTGACCCCGCTGAAACTGCGGCGGCAGAAGAAAAGCCAAAGCGCAAACCGCGCAAGAAAGCTGAACCAAAGCCGAAAAAAGCAGACGCAGAAGCCGAAACGGAAAACGCTGAAGAAAAGCCAAAGCCTAAGCGCAAACCGCGCAAAAAGGCAGAGCCTAAAGCAGCGCCGAAAACCGATGAGGCGACGCCCGCAGACGCCAAATCGGATGACGCAAAGGCTGAAGAGAAACCCAAAGCCAAACGCGCGCCTCGCAAAAAAGCTGCCCCGAAGGCTGAAACCGCTCCAAAGGCCAAAGCGGCTGCTTCCCCAGCTAAGGAAGAACCAGCACCGGCGGCAGAGGCAGAGGCTCAGCCAACCGCCAAAAAGCGCGGCGGCTGGTGGCAGCGGACGTTCGGCGAATAAATTGATACATCCCGTCCGCCGTTATCGCGGCGGACGGGAAATCACGCGCCCGATTTCATCCCCGCACCCCATTCCATCCAGCCCACGGGCCGGGGCGTTCCGGGTGCATATTCCTTACCCATTGTTTCGACATCAAAACCGCCATCGCTAACCGCCGTCGTAATTGGCCGGGTCAGGTGACACCCGCCCGCAATCGGTTTCCAAACCGGTTCAATCCGGTCCTGCCATTTGGCAATTTTGGCATCAGGCGACCTGCCATGTTCGAGAAACAGCAATTTTCCACCCGGTTTTAAGATCCGGCGCATTTCGCGCACAACTTGCACCTGATCCTGCACCGAACACATGGTGAAAGTGCAGACAACAGTATCGAAACTCGCATCGCCGAACGGAATATCTTCGCCGATCCCGTCACGAATATCGGCTTCCCAGCCCTTTTTCTGTGCTTCTGCGCGGGCATAATCGAGCAGCTTCCCGCCCGGATCAATCCCGGCATAGCTGGTGATTTGCGCTGCATTGTAGAATTGCTGATTGATCCCGCCGCCGCAGCCGATTTCAAAAACCTTGCCCCGGGCAAGCGGCACCACTTGCGACCGCAGTTTTAGCATCGGTTTGGTTCCGCAAGCCACTTTGATCAGTCTGGGGACACCGTGCTTGTCCCACCAGCTTTGTATTCCCATTGCCGCCTCTTTTCCTTCTTGCACCCTTGGTTCATGATACTGACAATTACAAAATGGGAAAGAGACGCCCCGATCAAACAGGCCGCAGAATTGGAAAGGCGGCCGCTTTTCTCTTTCCGCAACTGACCGTTACGCCTATTGAGCATTGGCCAATACAACACAGGATTTTTTATGAGCACGACCATCGAACCGCTTCGCATTCCTGATGAAGCCAAAGAGCGGGTTCGCCTGCTGTACATGGCAAAACACGCGAAATTTGGCGGCGGAATGCACCCGGAAGATGGAAATCATGCAATTTATCACCACGAAGTACGCACCACGCTGGAAGGTCTGGGGCTAAATCTGCATCTGGCCGACACATATAAGGTGCTGTTTGAGCATCCGCCGATTGATTACGTTTTCCCGCTGCTCAATCGCGGCGGATTTGTGAATTCGGAAATGCTCATCCCGATCTTGTGCAACATGCACCGGATACCCTATCTTGGCGCAATGCCGTTCCTACGCGGTTTGGGCGATGATAAGGCCGTTTCGAAACTGGTTGCCCGCCACGCTGGCGTGCCGACCGCGGACTGGTTTTGTTATCGCAGGGGCGCGCCCGTTCTGGAAACAGACCTGCCCGCTTCGCCCGGCGGCCGGTGGGTGATCAAACCCAACGCATCTTCTGCCAGCTGGGGCATCAGCGACGCGCATGATTGGTTTGGTGTAACCAACGCCATCGCCAATATTCACGGTCAGGGCCACGATGCCATCGTTGAACCCTATCTCAATGGTTACGATATCCAATGCGCCTTCATCACAATAAATGAAAAGCCGATTGCCCTGCCAATGCTGTGGTATGAACGCGAAGATACGCAGCGCCTGTGGACCTATTATGAAAAGCGCGATCTGGTGCAAAACACCGAAAAAGCGGCGCTGAAACGTTTTGATGATGCCGATCTTGCGCCAAAAATCGAAGATATGGCGCGCAAATTTGCCCGTGAATTGCAGCCGTTTGATTATGGCAGGATCGAATTCCGGCTCGACCTCGACACAGGCGAAATCAATTTTATCGAGATCAATCTGAACTGTAACCTATGGTCTGAAAAGGTCATGGCAAAGGCTGCAAGCTATGCCGGATTTAGCCACGCAGACCTGCTCGAAACTCTGTTGGCGGAAAGCTGGCGGCGCAATGCGATGATCGCATTGTAACGCATTAAGGCACCCGTTTACGGTTCCACATTTCAGCCCAGCATTCTGTCCTACATCAGCCATGTTGGCTAAATGATCGGCATGATTGGAAACACAATATTATGCGGCAAACCGGCACACAATTTTGACCGGACAGATTTTGAACATCTAAACCGTGTTCCATGTGTTCCATCGTGTAGGATTTTCACTCGGTGAGAGGCCCACTCTTGCACCCCACGCCAGAGCCGCTAATGATGCGCGCAGGGCAACAGGATTTATCGGATATGGCGACCTTCACTCTTCCAAAAAATTCCAAAATCAACGGGAAAGGCCGCACGCATAAAGCAGATGGTGCGACCCGCGTTAAAAAGTTCAAAATCTATCGCTATGATCCGGATACCGGTGAAAACCCGCGATACGATAGTTTTGAAGTTGATCTGGACCAATGTGGCCCGATGATTCTCGATGCCCTGTTCAAAATCAAGAACGAGATTGACCCGACGCTGACATTCCGCCGTTCCTGCCGCGAAGGCATCTGCGGATCATGCTCGATGAATATGAATGGCGCCAACGGGCTGGCCTGCACATCGGCGATTGACGACATGAAGGGCGACATTCGCATTACACCGCTGCCCCATATGGAAGTGGTCAAGGATCTTGTGCCCGATTTTACCCATTTCTACGCGCAATATGCCTCAATCCGGCCTTGGCTGCAGGCGGTCACGCCGACACCAAGCGGAAAAGAACGTTTGCAAAGCCCAGAACAGCGGGAACAGCTTGACGGCCTGTATGAATGTATTTTGTGTGCATGCTGCTCGACCAGCTGCCCGTCTTATTGGTGGAATAGCGATAAATTCCTCGGCCCGGCCATTCTGCTTCAGGCCTATCGCTGGCTGGCCGACAGCCGCGATGAAATGACGGGAGAACGGTTGAACGAATTGGAAGATCCGTTCCGCCTATATCGCTGTCACACAATCATGAATTGCGCCAATGTTTGCCCCAAGGGCCTCAGCCCCGCCAAGGCGATCGCCGAAACCAAAAAAATGATGGCCGAACGGTCGATCTAAACAATTTGTGCTGACCCGATGCGCGCACCGCCAGACTTTTTCACCTATAATGAAATCCCCGATCAGCCCGGCTGGTATTCGTGGGATTTGAAGGACGACACCCGCTTTAATGCGCAGGTGATGGGCCCGATGATGGCCCGTCAGGAAGGCAGCAAATGCCGCCTTCGGATGATACCTGAACAAAAGCACACCAATCTGCAAAACATGATTCACGGTGCGGTGACATTGTCCTTAATCGATATTTCGCTGTTTGCAGCCATGCATGTGTTGCGCGAAAGCGAGGCCGGAATGGCGGTTACGCTGGAACTTTCGACCCAATTTATTGGCGCCGGAAAACCCGATGAACCACTGGATGCAGTGGTCGAAGTGATGCGCGAAACGGGCCGCTTGCTGTTCCTGCGCGGCGAGATTGTCCAGCGCGACCATCTGGTGGCTGCATTTTCAGGGCTGGTCCGCAAAGCTTCACCCAGGAAATGAGCGGCACGTCCGCCTCCCGCTATGAAGAGCTTGTGGCGGCGGGGGAATTACGGCCCGATCCAGAACAACAGAGCGCGGCAAGACAGCTTGCAGATTTGCGAAACCGTTTAACCAATACCAGTGCCGGCAGCTTTATTGGCAAGCTTTTTGGCTCAAAGACCAAGCAACCTACCGGAATCTATATGTGGGGCGGCGTCGGCCGCGGAAAATCCATGTTGATGGATTTGTTCCACGATGCGCTGGCCATAGATGAAAAACGCCGCGTGCATTTTCATGCATTCATGCAGGAAGTGCACCAGAAAATGCGGGTATGGCGGGAAGCAGATCCGGGCGATCCGATCCCCAATGTGGCGCGCGATTTGGCACAAGATATTCGGTGCCTGTGTTTCGATGAAATGGTTGTGAACAACAGCGCCGATGCAATGATTATGAGCCGGTTGTTTCGGGCGATGATCCTCGACGAAGGCGTAACAATCGTCACGACATCCAACCGGCCGCCAAGCAATCTCTATAAAGACGGGCTCAATCGCGAACATTTCTTGCCTTTCATCGATTTGATCGAGGAAAAATTGGATGTAATCCCGCTGAACGGACCAATTGATTACCGCTTGGACCGGATTGGCGGGCTCGATTGTTGGCATTATCCGATCGGGGATGATGCAACGGCGCAGGTTCGAGAGGCATTTTTTCGACTCACTGATTATGCCCCTGAAGATGCCGAAAATGTACCATCTGCCCAGCTGGATCTGGGCGGCGGGCGGATGCTTGAGGTACCAAAAGCACTAAAGGGTGTGGCGGTATTTAGTTTTAGAAAACTGTGCAGCGCAGCGCGCGGGGCAAGTGACTATCTTGCGATTGCGAGGGCTTACCATACGGTTATCATAGTCGGGATCCCGACGATGGGCCCCGAAGACCGGAATGAAGCCGCACGTTTCGTTACGTTGATTGATGCGCTTTATGAACACCGCGTCAAACTGTTCGCCACCGCCGCCGCGCAGCCGGAAGAACTGTATGAAGCGGGCGATGGCCGCTTTGAATTTGAACGGACTGTGAGCCGTCTCAATGAAATGCAGAGCGACGAATATATGGCATTGGGTCACGGCACCGACAGTTGAATACAACAAATGTGATACCATATCACACTTGTTCCGGCGCCAATTTCAACACAATCCGCGCCGATGCAGGAATACCAAATGATCGATATTCGACCTTTTAATTCACTGGGTCATGCCAATCATGGCTGGCTAGACGCACGCCACCATTTCAGCTTTGGCAGCTACCACGATCCCGAAAAAATGGGATGGGGTTCAATTCGCGTCTGGAACGATGATCAGATTGATCCCCAACAAGGTTTTGCGCCGCATTCACACAATGATATGGAGATCATCACTTTCGTTCGGAAAGGTGCGATTACGCATAAAGACTCGCTCGGTAACGAAGGCCGAACCGAAGCTGGCGACGTCCAAGTTATGAGCGCTGGGACAGGCATTACGCATTCTGAATATAATCGGGAGGATGAAGAAACGACCCTCTTCCAGATTTGGATCACACCCGACCAGCAAGGTGCAGCGCCAGCTTGGGGGCAAAGAGCGTTTCCGAAAGGTGATCGAGCCGGAAAATGGGAAATAGTCGCCAGCGGAAATCCAGATCGCGATGAAGCATTGCCGATCCGGGCCGATGCGCGGGTTTTAGCGGCAAGCCTCAGCAAGGGTGAGGTCGCACGATATTCCGCCGTTCCGGAACGTCACCTTTATCTTGTTGCACCCAACGGACGAATTCGTGTGAACGGATTTGAAGCGAACCCCCGCGATGGTGTTGCGATCACGCAGGAAGAAATCGTCGAGGTTGAAGCGCTCGATGATGTTGAAATCGTGATGGTAGACGCCCGTTAGAGCGGGTTTCAGGCGGCGTCGGCCAGTTTTTTCTGCGCCGACGCTAGCCGGTTCATGACTTTGAGATCGCGATCGCTCAATTGCAATGCAGCGTCAGCCCAAAGCTCTGTAATTCTGGTCAATTCTGACAATTGCAAATCCCAGGAAACCTTCATTGCCTTGCGCGCATTCACAAGCCCGGCATGGCGGCGTTCGCTTTTCCTGATAAATTCCTGACAGACGTGCTGCCCCTCGCCGTCTTCTGCAAGATGATGCACCAGACCCAGATCATACATCTGTTCTGCCGAATAGGTCTCGTTCGAAACAATCAGGCGATCAGCAGCTGCGCTCCCGATTTTGCGCGATAGAAACGCATGCGCGCCCATTCCGGGGAACAGGCCAAACATTATTTCCGGCAGTCCGAATGTCGCGCTCTTTTCAGCAACGATGTAATCAAATGACAGCAACGCTTCGAAACCGCCGCCCAATGCGGCACCTTCGACCAATCCAATCGTCAGAATTGGCAAATTGAGCGTGTTCATGTTGCGGTGGAGGATTTTGCAACAACGATGACCGTAAAGTTCGAGTCCCTTACGATTGCGATTGCGAATAAGTTCCTGAAACAGCGTCAAATCCCCGCCAAAACAGAAAACATCTTCGGAACGGCTACCAAGAATCAGATATTTAAGCGGCACCTTATCCCGCCCGAAATTCACCGAAATCAGCTTCTGCCAATTTTCAAAATCAGCCAACATCGACGGAGTAAAGCTGGGCCGTCCCTTTGGCCGCATGTAAGTCCAAAGTGCTTGAGTATCCTCCTGATAGAAGGCGTCCAATTCTAGCAAATTGGTTAGTTCAGCAGGAATTCGGGATAATGCCGAGGGTTCGGCATCCAAATGATCATCCTGCCCGTCTAGCGGGATTGCGGCATTTTCAACACCTTGGGTGCTGTCAGTTTCTGCAGCAAGTCTTGATCCTATCCGATCCATCGATGAGCCCTTTTTGGGAAAGTTCGGCATACGTTCGCTTTCGAAGTTACGTTTGTACAACTCGCTTTGCAAACGATTATTTTCTAGAACAGAATCCCAATTGTCCCGAATTTAGGCAGTAGATAAGTAAAACTGACTCAATTTCCGGCATTTAAGTGGCAATGCCGAGATGCTTTATTGATTTGTCGAGCATTAGTAATTGCCACAGTATCCGCCCGTGATCGGCGGCGCCAGAAATGTGATCATCTGTAATTTTACGGATAGTATCGACTTGGAACCAACCCGTCTGCGCTAGGCCCGCGCTTCCTGCGATTGCTCTTGCTTGCGCGGCCAAAGGACCACGGAACCAATCGGAAATGGGCGTCACAAACCCTTGCTTGGGCCGATAGAGGATATCGCTTGGCAAATAGCGTTCCATCGTATGCTTGAGCAGCCATTTTCCTTGCTTGCCGCGTATGCGCTGGCGGTGCGGAAGCTGCGCGGCAAATTCTATCAGCCGGTGATCGAGCAGCGGTTCACGCGCCTCGAGGCTGACATCCATGCTGGTCCGGTCCACTTTTGTAAGAATATCGCCCGGCAACCAAAATTTCAGATCAGCATATTGAGCCCGGTCAAGGCCCGTACGCGCCGGAGCAGCGCGCATGAGATCTATCAGCGGTTCTTCAGCACGATAGCCGCCCAGTTCATGGACCATTCGGTCTGTGAATAATTTCGCCCGCAATTCCGGGGGAACAACCGATAAGGACCGAGCATATCCCGAAGCGCCATCTTGGGCGAGCGATTGAAATGTTGATTTTGCACGCAGGAATTGAGGCGCCCAATCCGCTTTCGGCCAAACCTTGCCCAGCGCCCCAAATACGGGGCCCCTAAGCGATTGCGGCAAAACCGCCCTCGCCTGTTCTTCGCGGGCATGGAAAACCTGCCTGCGGTAACCGGCGAATGCCTCATCCGCCCCGTCACCTGATAGCGCCACGGTGACATGCTCACGCGCCAGTTGGCAAACGCGCCATGTTGGCAGTGCCGATGCATCGGCAAATGGTTCATCAAACATGGCGACCAGCCGGTCGATCTGTTCAAAATCGTTTGACCCCACCGTGCGCGCATGATGATCGGTGCCAAAAATTGCGGCGACCTTTTCGGCATAGGACGTTTCATCCAGCGCCGCGACATCAAAGCCGATTGAGCAGGTGCTTACACGGTCGCGGGCTGCCTCTGTCATCAGGGCGACAACGCTGGACGAATCCACGCCGCCTGAAAGAAACGCCCCCAGCGGCACGTCGGAAACCATCCGCGATGTAACGCCCTCGCGCAAATGATGCAGCAATTCCGCCGAATGATCCGCCGCCGAACCGGCCCTGCGATCAGCAAAGCTGACGTCCCACCATTCGCGTGCAGGTGAAGGCGGCTGGCCATGTTTCAGCAAGCGGAAATGTCCAGCAGGCAGCTTCTCCACCCCTTTGAGGATAGAGCGATGATCAGGAACATATCCCCACGTCATATAATCTTCAATCGCGAGCGGATCTGCCTGCCGCCGAAGCAGCGGATGCGCGAGCAAACCCTTCAGTTCCGATGCGAAGGCAAGGCTGCCATCGCTCAGCGGGGCCATGAACAGGGGCTTCACGCCCAATCGGTCACGGGCAAGCAGCAGTTCTTTGCGTTGTCGATCATAGAGCGCGATGGCAAACATGCCGTGCAAATGTTGCAAGCAGTCGGCACCCCAGCGCTGCCAAGCGGCCAGAATGACCTCCGTATCGCCGTCAGTTCGAAATTTCGCTCCGTACCCTTCCAGTTCGGTGCGCAATTCGCGAAAATTATATATCTCTCCGTTGAAAGCCAGAACGGCGTCGCCATCGGCAGAATGCATCGGCTGCGGCGAACCTTCCAGATCAATCACCGACAGTCTGCGATGCCCCAAACCAATGCCGTGATCGGTCCACACGCCCGATCCATCCGGGCCGCGATGCGCCAAGGCATCTGCCATTCGTGCGACCCTGCCCGGCTCAACCGGCTTCGGCGTTCCGCAGTGAAATATTCCAGCAATTCCGCACATGAACGGCCCCTATCGCAGCCCGGCGATCCGGTCCAACCATTCCCCTTCATCGCCGATTGCCGCGCGGAATTTGGTAAGGGATTGCGCGGCCAGATCTCCGCCTTGCTGCTCGCTGGAAAGGATCAGCAACGTCGTTGGATGTTCGCGCAGCAGCAGCCGGTCGCGCATAATCGCCAGTTTCAGGCTGGCGGCACTTCCCGTGGTAAGATCGCCAATATGGTATGTTGTCTGGACGATACGCTTATGATCCCCCGCAACCAGCAATATCTGACTGTCAGCATTCGCAGCAATCGACCCCTGTTCCAACCAGCGCCAGTGCGAATTTGGATCAAAGGCCCCCTCGCCATATGCGCTGGCTTCGCGCCCCTCTTCCTGCGCAGCATATAATGCGACAACCACATCTACCTCATGGCCGGTTTCGTTCCTGAAACGCCCCAACAGCCTGTGATCCGCGCCCGAATTTTTCGGGTTCCAGCCAAATGTCGGGGCGTATTCCACCTGCTCCCACCCCTTGACGGCGGGAAACGCAATTTGCGCCGGCATTTCTGCTTCCACATCTGCGGCAAGCACGTTCCATGCGCCAAATACCGCGATTAGCCCCAGCGCAGATGCCAAAGCAATTCGCGGGCGCAACGTTGCTGATGCCAAGATTTGCAGCCATGGCTTTGAATCTTGTTCAGGAAAATCGATGCCGACATCTTCGGGATCACGGTCAAACCAGCGCCACGAAACCGCCAGCAGACCACCCACGACCAAAGCGAAAAACACCCAGCCATAGAAGATGTGGTCAAAGCCCTCTGCAAATTCGACCCCCTGCGATTGGGCAATGTAAATCGTGCCCCATGCGCGAACGCCATTGGCAAGGATCGGCAATGCCAACGCGGCGGCCATAAACAGCAAGCGCCGCTTCCAGCTCGCGAAACACGTATATGCCACAAGTGTACCCAGCGCGGTCATTGCAATCAGGAATTTTACACCTGAACATTCTTCGGCCACTTCAAACAACCCGGCGGGCGTATCGATAAATACGCCGTCTATGACAGCGGGAATGTTGCTCCACGCGGTCAGTGCGATCACGAGTTTGGCTGTGATCATCTGCAATGCCGGCACCAATTCGTCGCCAAACGGCACAAGGAACAGCATATAGGCAAGCGGAAAAAGGGTAGCCAATGCGATCCTTGGGCCAAGAATGGTCAATACGCACGCCTGCAATGCCAATACCGATCCCAGCTGACTGGCACTGTTTACGCTGGTCAAATCACCAAGCATCCAAAGTAGCAGCGCGCCAAACAGGGCTGCCAGACCCGGCCACCAAGTTGACGGCCTGAGTTCTGCAAGTTCTTCGCGCCGCGCATGGACCAACCATGCGATAATAAGAGGCACAAACAACACATGATTGTAGGTGGAAATATTCCACCACAAACCGGCCATTGTCAGCCAATCGCCAAATGTCAGTGCAAAGACAGCTGCCCAGCCCAATGCGATCTGCACAAGCGGCCTTCTCCAATGCTGCGGAATTCGCAAAAGCACACTGCCTGACGCCGCCGATTTGATCGAAAGATCATGCGACATCGCGCGGAACCTCGTGAACGGGCGTTAAACCGCAAATCTGTGGCAATGGCGCAAGCATTGCCGCCCAGCTCTGATGTGCAAGGACATAACGGCGGGCGGATGCTGCCATATTCAGTGCCGCCGGACCATCTGCCAACAAGGCCAAAATTCGTGCAACAATCTGCCCGTCATCGGCACCAATTGCGAAATCGCGTCCGTCTTCTGCATCAATTCCGGTGGCAGCTTCATGCGAGAGGACGACCGGCCGCGCCATAGCCATGGCTTCGAGAACCTTGTTCTGCACCCCGCGCGCAATCTCTAGCGGCGCAACAACAACGTCAGCGGCCGCCAGGAATGGCCGGACATCGGGTACTTCGCCCCAAACACGGATACCATTTTGCCCATCGCGCTTACGCAATTCAGCAACCGGCGCGCGGCCAACCAGATGAAAATTCGTATCGGGATGTATTTCTCGGATTTGCGGAAGAATACGGTCCATCACACGCTTAGCCGCCACCACATTGGGCGCGTAATCCATCTGGCCCGTGAACACGAGGTTCGCCCCGGTATTTTCAGCAAGATCGCCATGCGGCTTGGCAGCGCTGGGATCGAAGAAGGCCGCATCAATCCCGTTGCGCAAGGCTTTCACATCATGCGCCGTATGATCTGTCAGGCGCGAATTGAACAATGCAGCTTCTGCCGCGCTGACAAACAATGTCATATTCGCACGTTTGGACACGCACTGCTCTTCATCGGACAGCAATTTCCCTTCGCGTGCATCAATCCAGCTTCTCGGCCAGTATCCATCCTTCGCGTAAGCTTCAAATTTGGCCGAATCCACATCGCATAAATCGACCACCACTCTGCCTTCAAAATCAGCGGGAACATATTGCCCCATCTGCCCTGAAAAGACGAATATGGTGGAGATATCGCGGTCTTTGATAGTCTGTTTGACCCATTCACCCAATTCGTAATGCCAAAACGCGGTCAGGCTAATAGGTTTGTGGCTTGCCAATGCTTCTAAGCCTGAGACCACCATTGATTTTTTACGGCGGATCAGACGGTGGCTTTCCGTGTACCGGGCTAGAGATGGCTCATGTTCGAAATCAGCATCGGTATCGCCGAAACATCCGGCATGAACCGGCGCCATTTCAGCAAGAGCTTTCAGCAAATGATGCGAACGGATTTTGTCCCCGCGATCTGGCGGAAACGGCATTCGATGCGCCAGAAACAAAATCTCGCCCACTATGCCAGCCCTTTGGCGATGAATGGCCCAATACGGTTTGCAACCGAAAGCGGCAGCCGTTTCCAAAGTTCGATTTTTGCAGAATATGCATCGCTATTCGGGTTAATATCGCGTGCATCGCAGCCCGGTGCGGTCCAACTTGCATAGGATAAGGGCTGCGGTTCGAAACCCCAGTTTTTCTTGTAATTATACGGCCCGCTGCCAGTCTTGGATCGGCCGAAATCGAAACGCTCCATACCCTTATTGCGCGCATGCAGCATGAGTTCGAAATACATGCGTTCGTTGGCGCGCAGCTTGCGCGCGGCAAACAAACCGCCGCCCCAATAGGGCATGACCGCGCCCCGGTGATAAAATGACAGCACGCTTGCAACAGGCTGGCCTTGGTGGCTGACCGTTAGAATGTCGGAATCTTCAAACGTGCCAAGCATCGCATCAAACAGGCTTTTGGGAAAAACGGGTGTGCCAAGGTTGCGTACGCTTTGGGCATATACGTCGTAATGTTGGCCGCGGTGCTGCGCGCTGCGGCCAACGCTCACCTCGATATCCAGCTTCAGGCTTTTGCGAACCTCTGCGCGCTGCTTGCGCGGTATGGTCAGCAATTGCGCCTCGTCATCTTCGGCAAGGTCGCCAACAAATCCGCAATGGCTGTTGGTTGATTGATGCCAATCATCCGGCGCTTTTCCGCCGCGCAGTTCAATTGTCGTGGCGGATTGCCGCAACGCCAATTCCGCCGCCGCCCGGCAAAGACGCCTAACGGTCGTTTCACTGGCGGCCAGCGGACCGCCATCAACGGCAAAACCGCTTGAAACCAGCGCGCGCCCGAAAATCGGTGAATGCACATCATTCAGCGGCAGCCAGCCGGTGATCATACCGCCCTGTTGCGCCGCCAATCCAATGGCTTTCTGGCCGGTCCCTGTTTCAACTGCCTTTAGCCAAGCAGGGCGCTGAAAGATCGATCCGCCCATTTCGGCAACATACCCCTCGATCCGCGCGATCTCGGACGGATCGCGCAAATCAACCAACGAAACGCTTTCATTGGCGAGAGGAAACGGCGCGTTCATGCCGCGCCTTCTGCCACGAAATCAACGGTGCGCGCTGCTTCGCGGCCCGCAAGTTCATCCATCCGGCCCCACGCAAATTCACTGACAAGATCGCGCAGTTTGGGCGCCATCTTATTGAGGTTTGTGTAATGTCGCAGCTTCGACTTGATCGGGGCATTGGGCACGCGGGGCTGATCTGCATCAATTTCCCACGGATGAAAATAGAACACGGCGGGGCGTTCTGCATCGCGGTTTACCTGCCGGATTGCCCAACGCGAGAAGGCATAGGGAAGAACGCGAAAAAAGCCCCCTCCCCCCGCTGCCACGCGGCGGCCGCCGAGCATTGCGGTTGTAACCGGAATTTCCACCAGATCCGAAGCTGGCAGCGGCTTGAACGCGAAACGAGGCGCCTCGCGCCAGCCATAGTGATCATGAACAACCGGAGCGACGCTGCTTGAATAGGAATAACCCTGTTCCGCCAGCGCAGAATAGGCCCACGGCGTGCGGTGATCGATTGAAAAGCTGGGCGCACGATATCCAATGACCTTAGAGCCCGACGCATCCTCAAGTATCTCTCGCGCATGGCGCAAATCCCGGGCAAATTCATCGGGTGCAAACGTGAATACGCGGGCATGATCGAAACCATGGCTTGCCAATTCATGGCCTGCATCGACAATCCGCCGCATCAATTTGCCATTGCGCTGCGCAACCCAGCCAAGCGTGAAGAATGTCGCTTTCACATCGGCCGCAGCGAACATGTCGAGTATGCGTAAGACATTGTCCTCTACCCTGAGGGCGAGGCCATCCCAGTCGTCACGGTCGATTACATTTTCGAACGCGCCGACTTGAAACCAGTCTTCGACATCGACCGACAGGCCGTTGACAGTCGGCATGGGATTGATCGGCGAATGCTCCATCCGGGCTGCCTCCTCAAGCGGCTACGCGCGGTGTTTCGCCGCTTTCGATCCACTCGATCAGCATCGTTAGAATATGGCGAACCATACGTTCTTGCTCGTCCAAACGGTTTTCCAAGGCGGTGATCTGGGCACGCAATTCATCGATATTGTCATCGGCGGGTTTGCCGCTGTTTAACCCTTCGGAAAGTTCGACGATCGCCTGCTGCATTTCGCGAATCTGATCGGCATGCTCATCCAGCTTTTGCCGGGCAGAGATATTTCCGGCCCTGCCGGCGGCATGGGCGTCATCAGGGGCGGCAGCAGCAGGGGCGGTTGTATTAGAGCCTGCACTGATGCCTGCCTCGGGACTAGCCTCGGATTCGGCATCAATGACAGCCGCTGCAACATGCTTGACCGGGCCAGCTGACGGCGCAGGTGACAGCTTCGCCATCGGCTGCGGTGCGGCCTCTGGGAAGGTGTTGTCGCCTTTCATTTCCTGCAAAACCGCGCTCAACATCGCATTGTCTATCCGCGTACGCTGTTCGACAGCCCCAAGCAGAAGTAGGCGCGTTGCAACCTGGTTCACCCGGCGAGGAATACCGCCCGTTGCTTCGTACATTTCAGCAAACACGCGCTGGTCAAATTCTGGATTCCCATCCCATCCGACGCATTGCAGACGGTGTTTGATATATGGCTCAACCTCGCTCGGCTCCATCGATTGCAGATGATGGGCGGCGATCACGCGTTGGCGCAGCTGTTCCAGTTCTTGATGTTCAGCAAGAACCTGTTTGAATTCCGGCTGTCCCAGCAGCAATTGCTGCAACAGCGGATGTGAGCCGAGTTGGAAGTTCGACATCATCCGCAATTCTTCAAGCGCTTCGACCGAAAGGTTTTGCGATTCGTCGACGACCAGCAATGTCCTGCGGCCCGAACGCGCTTCTTCGTGCAGGAAGTTTTCGATTGCACCCAGCGCCGATGCCTTGTCTTTCCCTTCAACTTCCAGGCCAAAACTTTGCGCCACGACATGGACGAGTTCTTCGCCGTCGAGGTTGCTGGTGACCACCTGCCCGACCGTCATTTGTTCGCGGTCGATTTTTTGCATCAGGTGGGCGACCAAGGTCGATTTACCTGCCCCGACCTCGCCCGTGATGACGATAAAGCCCTCACTTTGCGCCATACCATAGCCAAGATATGACAAGGCCTTGCGGTGCGTCGCGCTTTCAAAATAGAAGTTCGGATCGGGGGTGAGCTGGAACGGCCGTCCGGTTAGCCCGTAAAAATCATCAAACATCAGTCATTCCCTCAATTCAAAAACCGAGACGCAGGCCAACAAGGGCCGATGCTGCGGTGAAGTCTTCAGCCGATACGTCGCTGTCGATCGAATCAATCGCTAGCGCCGCCCGCGCGGACAGGCGCGATGTAATGCTGCGGCTAAATGCGGCTGAACCGCCATAACCTGTCACGGCATCCGCCAGATCGAACCCGCTTTCAAAACGGTTCGCATAAATATTGGTCGTGAAAGAAGATCGATCATCGACCTTGCCCGACACAAATGCTGAAACGTAGTAGGTTTCATCCGTGACCCCGTCGGCAGCGCCAAGAACGGTGCCCGCTGCCGCGATGAAACGGCGGCGGTCATATCCAGCGCCGCCCCCGGCGGTCAGGTGGCCGATATTCGCGGTATAGCTGGCCGCCACTCCGCGCGATCGGAAAGAGGATGAACGGACCGATCCGAGCACCCCTGATAGGCAGCTGCTGCCACTTGCGCCTGCCACACAGCCGCCAAGGTCACCCGTCAACGCATTGCGCGTTGCGGTGAAGTCTGTTGGTAAATTGGCCAGTGCATCATTCAGCTGATTGCCGAATCCGGAAACCGAATCATAAACTGAAAGCTTGACTGATTCGCGCGAGCTTTTGACCCAGCTGAAGCTGCCATAATAGCTGGTCGAATCGTAACGGCGGCCCACATGCGCTTCCAACGAAGTGCGGCTGCTTGGACGCCAGATGATACCTGCATCCCAGATCAACCCCGACACATCATAGGCAAGCTGGCGCGGCTGGCTTTTGTCCGTCACAAACCGGCCATCAGGACCGATTACCGGATTGCCGCCCGCATCGAGAACCGCATCACGGCTGGACACTTCAACATCTTCGTAACCGACACCGCCAACAAGCATGACACTTTGCGATACGGGCACCTGAATGTCGCCGCGAATATATTTGTCATCGACCCGCTGATCGAGGTTTGAAACATCTTCGCGATTCCACCCTGCCCCCACGCCCACACCGACGGGCAATGGTTCACCCGGCCGCGTTGCCAGATGCACCGCCGCGCTTTGCGAAACACTGTCATCGAAAACATCAACCGGCGCAGCACCGGGGACAAGTTGCACGGCATCGGGCGATTCGACACGCGAATATCCGATCCTGTAATTTGCATTCACTTCAACATCGCCGGCCTGCGTGTGCAAATTCGGGCCTGCATAGGCTGAATAAATCGTGCTTTCCGATTCTTCATTGATCAACGGGTTAAGCGTTGCCGCGCCCGTACCATCAACACGTGTTCGCGCGGCCAAACCGCCAGCTTCGATTGTCAAAGCCCGCGGCACAATCGTGGCATAGCCGCGTGCAACGCCGCTTACCGATGTAGAATCCCTCGAATTATTTCCATATCCGATGTTCTGGCTGACCTGTAGCGATACAGAGCCGCCATTGTTCCGGCCTTGAATCGAAGCATCAATTCCCGCCGTCAATTGGGTGTAAGTTACCACATCATCGCCGGGCGACAATTCAGCGATTACGATCTGCGATATTGCAATATAGGGATCGACATCGATCTTGCCTGAGCGGGCTTCATCGCTCGTACCGTCTTCGAAAGACTGTTCGTCCTGCGAAATAGCAGGCGCCGCAGCGATCATAGCGGCCACGGCTACAATTGAGCTAGTAAGGGTGCGTCGTTTCATGGGATTACTCCCCATATCCATAATAAGAGCCGAAATTCCGGCCGCTTGGGCTGAATTGCGCTGCGTTGAGCAGCAGTTTGATATCGGGACAGGCGGAAAGGAGCTGGCAGGCATCCTCCAACGCATTTTGTCCGGTTTTGTCGGCCCGTGCGATCAACAATGCCTGACCGACATGTTTGGCCAATTCCGCAGCAGGCGATGCCGACAATGCTGGCGGCGTATCGAAGATTATGATCCGATTGGGAGAACCCATGGTCAGACGGTCGAGCAATTCACCCGTGCGTTCACTGGCAAGATATTCACTGTCAGAATTGGACTGATTGCCCGCTGGCAGAACCCATAGGCCGGGAATATCCGTGCCCATGACCATTTCTTCTGGCTTAAGCGTGGGATCGGCAAGGCAATCCATAAAGCCGGGGCCGCGCGGCAGGCCAAAGGTCGAAAGAATTGAAGGTTTGGCAAAGTCGCCATCAATCAACAACACTTCGCTGTCCCGTTCTGCACCCATCGCAATCGCCAGATTGGATGCGCAGAATGTTTTGCCCTCGCCGGGATGCGGCGAACAGATCAGGATGCGGCGCGACTTGGCTGTGCCGCGTTCTTTCGATGCCTTGAGCAATTTGCGCTTTATGATGCGGAATTCTTCAAGCAGTGCCGTGACTGTCCCTTCGGGCACGATCAAGCCTTGCTCGCGAAGCGAATCGCGATCAACTTCATATTTCGGCCCTTGCAGCGATACTGCATTGAACTCTTCTTCAACGACAATTTCTGCCGACGCCGCGGGCACGGGAAGCTGTGCTTCGGGTGCCGGAACATATTCGGTCGGAACGGCAGGCCTTGATGGTTTGGCCGAAGACTCGGTAGATGTTTGGACCGAAGTCTGAACCGGCGCTTTTGGCTCTGATTTTCCTGCAGGAACCTTAGCGCGTTTCATCTCGCGTTCGGGCAATTTGCCCTTGATCGGGGCCGGTTTGAACGGATCGAATCCAAAAGCACCGCTGGCACGTTCCAGCAGCGAACTTTTGTTCGTTTCCGATTCTTTTTCGGCGCCTTCGGGCAATGGGATATTCTTATGTTCTGTCATATCCGTTTCCTCAGGCCACCAGGCCGCGCTGGATAAATTCAACCCCGAGCAGGATTACGCACAGGCCGGCCAGCGTTGCTGATGCGCCATAAAAATACTTAGTCCGCTTTGCCCGAAGCTCTCGCGCAGCGTCGGTCATGGTTTGCGAAACCGCACCCAAAACCGGAAGGTCCAACGCATTTTCAAGCTTGGCAGTCGTTGCAAATGTCGTCCGCAATTGCCCCAGCACAAAGGCTCCGCCGATACCCGCTGCGATACCGGCGAACAAAACACCGATCAAAAGCAACGGACGGTTTGGTGCCGATGGCGTTTGCGGTGTTGTGGGGGGATCAATGACCTCGAACTTGAAAGAGCTTCGTTCGTTCTCGACCTGCCCGCGCAGACGCATATCTTCACGGTTTTGCAGCAATTCGTCATATTTGTCTTTCAGGACTTCATAATCGCGGCTGATCCGGTTGGCTTCGGCTGCAACGGCTGGCTCATTTGCCTGACTTGCCGTCAAAGCCGCCAGTTCCGATTGAAGCGCAGCCTGCCGTGCGGATAATGCCTGAACATTCGCCTGACGTTCGGCCTTGATCGAAATCAAGGAGGTATAGGCCGGATTGGGCGTACCACCTGCGTTCGGATTTTCTGTCGCCGCGCGTCGGGTCAAATCGGTTATCTGCCGGTTGAGCGCCGCAACATCGGGATGATCGTCGGTTAATCCGCGTGCCTTCATCGATGCAAGCTGGCCGCGTGCCTCTGCCAATGCCCCGCGCGCCGTTCCGCCTGCAACGCCGCCTGCAATTGTGCGCGGGGTTGCCGCCAATTGCCCGTCAATCGCAGCCAGCGCACTTTGTGCAGCGGCAAGATCTGCCTCCACATCACGCAAATCAGACCGCAGAATGGCTCTTTTGGAGGCAATCGCACCGGTTCCGCCAATTAAATCAGGATGTTCTGCCTCGAACGCCAGTCGGCGCTGTTCGGCATCTTCCAACTCGCGTTTGCGGTCGTCCAATTGCTGGTCGAGGAATACAATCGTTTCGGCCACGTCACCCCGGCTGCTCGCCAGATTTTCTTCGCGGAAAATATCGATTAATTTCTGGACCACGCTTTGCGCCAGTTGGGCATTTTCAGAATCGGACAAATCGGCTTTGCCAATTTCGGCGGAAAGCTCGAACAGATTGTCTTCTTCGCTGATCACCGAGACGTTTTCGGACAGATCGCTAATGGCTTTTTCAAGATTGCGTTGATCGGTCACATCTTCACCCAAGCGGGTCGACCGAATAACTTTTTCCAGATTGACAGAGCTCGCCAACGTTTGGCGAAGACGCGTAATCTCACGCTCCGAACCGCCTTTGATGTCGAGTTGATCGGCCAGCACATCGTCAAGCTGCACATAGATGCGAGCTTCGGATTCATATGCATTGGGGATCAGGGCCACCACAAGCCAGCCCGCAAGGCAAACGCCCCACGCCACCGCCAGCGCCAACCAACGGCGCTGCCAGATAGAGTAGACCGCAGTGCGGAGATCTTCGAATACTTCGTTCATCTGTTAAGCCGATCCCTCAGAACATGCTTTCAGGAATGATAATCACGTCGCCGCCTTTCAGCAGGACGTTGGCGCGCGTATCGCCCTTTTTCAGAAGGTCATTCAGACGCAGTCCGTATTCCTCCTGCTTGCCGGTCGCTTTGTTGAACCGGATCAGCTTGGCACGGTTGCCCGCCGCAAATTCGGATAGGCCGCCAACCGCGATCATCGCGTCCAGAACGGTCATATTTGCCCGGTAGGAAATTGACGCGGGCTGCGCGGTCGCGCCAATGATGCGGACCTGCTGCTGGAATGTGCTCTGCGCGTCGCTAACAATGATCGAAACAAGCGGGTCTTCGATATATTGCGATAGCTGCAGGCGGATATCCTGGGCCAACATGGAAGGGGTTTTGCCCACTGCGGGCATATCGGTCACCAGCGGCGTGGTGATCCGCCCGTCAGGACGGACACGGATTTTCTCTGCGCCCAATTCAGGGTTGCGCCACACATGAACGGTCAATTCATCCGACGGGCCAATGATATATTCATCGCCCGGACCTTCCTGCATCGCCACAAATGTAGCAGGCGGAAGCTGGTTACCACTGGTCGTTGTGCAGCCGGTTAGGGCCAGCACCGCAATCGCACTACTGGCGAGCAGTTTGGTCAATCGTTTACTTGTTCGCGTTCTGGGCATCGATGCGCATCCTTGCCGGTGAAGCGGGCTATGATGCGCAAGGTCAGTAGCTAACTGGCATAACGCACCCGCAGGTACAGAAATGCTTCCTCGCTAAAAAGGGTGAACATACCGTTAGCCTTTTTGTGTTCACGGGCGTTTAGTATGCTGCAGTCCTGAAATGGGACAATTCTTGCAAAAGCGTTAAACCAACAATTCAGCAGCCGGACCCTGCCCCAGAAATGCAGATGGAGATGCTGTCGCGCCATACGCTCCGGCACAGAAAACCGCCACAATATCACCAACATCGGCCCGCGGCAGATGCGCCTTGTCCGCCAATCGGTCCAGCGGCGTGCACAAGCAACCAACGATACTGGCCTCCTCAACAGGGGCTTGGCCATATTGGGTTGCGATTGCGGCAGGATAATTGCGGCGAACAACGGTTCCAAAATTGCCTGAAGCGGCCAATTGGTGATGCAATCCGCCATCGGTAATCAGAAAAATCGTGCCGTGGCTGTCCTTGCGATCCACAATTTGGGTCAAATAGACGCCCGATTCGCCAACAAGATAACGGCCGAGCTCGATACAAAATTCAGTTTCGGCCAAAGATGTCGGCAGTTCTGAAAAACGTTTGTTCAATGCCGCGCCAATCGCGGATATATCCACCGGCTCGTCACCATGAAAATACGGAATACCAATCCCGCCGCCCATGTTGAGCTTAGGCACGGCATGGCCAATCCGGGCCGAAAGTTCATCGGCAAGCTGCAACACATTGGCCTGCGCCTCGATAATCGCATCCGCATTTAGGGCCTGGCTGCCGGTGAAAATATGGAAGCCGCGCCATTCGGCATTTGCATCGATAATCATCCGCGCCAAATCAGGCACACGTTCCTGATCAACGCCAAAGGGTTTGGCCCCGCCGCCCATTTTCATACCAGAACCGCGCAGTTCAAAACTTGGATTGACCCGAATGGCCAGTCGCGGTGTGATGCCCAAACGCTGGCCAATCGCCAATGCCCGTACGGCTTCATTCTCGGATTCAAGATTGAGCGTTACCCCGGCCACAATCGCCAATTCCAGTTCGGAATCGCGTTTTCCCGGTCCCGCAAAACTGATCTTCGCCGCATCAAGACCAGCTTTCTGCGCCATTTCCAGTTCCCCGCCAGAGGCAATGTCGAAACCGTCAACCAACGCCGCCATATGCCCCAGCAAAGGGGCATATGGATTGGCCTTTATCGCATAATTGATCCCCAACCTGTTCGGCATCACGGCGCGCAAATCTGCAACACGCCTCGTCAAATGCTCGCGAGAATAAATGAAGGCCGGGGTTGTCCCGGCCAAACCGATCAATTCCTGCGGCGTCTTGCCGCCAATGGACAATTGACCATCCACAGATTCAAACCCGGCGGGTATCGGACCAAGCGGCTTCATGCCCCAAGCTCCCGCGCCAAAGCCGTTCGATCAATTTTACCATTGGGATTTAGCGGCATCTTTTCTTTCCAATGAATTGCATGGGGCTGCATAAAATTAGGCAGCTCTTTCATAAGCGCCTTTGGCAAGGCGTCGGCTGCATTGTCCATATCCGGCGCGGCGCGGACAACCAGATGGATCGCATGGCCCAACCGTGCGTCTGCAACGCCCAGCGCCACAGCTTCGGCGACCAGATCGGTCGCCCGCGCGGCGTCCTCTATTTCCTGCGGACTGATTCTGTTTCCCGCGCTTTTGATCATCGCATCGCGGCGGCCGACAAAATATAGCAGCCCCTGCGAATCGCGCTTAACGCGGTCACCCGACCAAACAGCAACACCGCCATATTCAGACTGTGCGGGGGCGGGCTTAAAACGTTCTGCCGTGCGTTTGGGGTCCTGCCAATATCCCTGCGCCACAAGTGGTCCGCAATGAACAAGCTCACCCTCCATTCCCGCATCAACTTTTTCGCCATTGTCGCCAACAACCATAATTTCGGCAAACGGGATCGCCCGGCCCATGGATGTTGGACGGCTTTCGACCAATTCGGGGTCAAGAAAAGTCGAACGGAATGCCTCGGTCAGACCATACATGGGGAACAGCCGTGCCTGCGGAAAAATACGGCGCAGATCCTCGACCAGTTCGGCCGTCAATGCCCCGCCGCTATTGGTCAGCCGCCGCAGCGGTGCAGCGGCCCCTTCTGGCCAGTCCAGCTCCGTTAATTGCACCCAAAGCGGCGGAACCGCAGCCAATGTTGTGACGCCATATTTCGCGCAAGCACGCACCACATCGCGCGCAAAAAGATAGTCTAGCGGAACAACCGATCCGCCCGCAATCCATGTGCTGAGAAGTTGGTTCTGGCCATAATCAAACGACAATGGAAGCACGCCCAACGTGACGTCATCGCTCTCCATCCCCAGATATTGGGCAACGCTGACAGCACCAAGCCACAGATTTGCATGGCTGAGCATCACACCTTTGGGACGCCCTGTCGAACCGCTGGTATAAAGAATCGCGCACAGATCGTCCGTATCGGCCTGTGACGGCGCAAGCGGCGTTTTGACGGCATCCAGCCCGCCCAAGACGTCATTTTCGTCAAACATTTGACAGTCTGACGGGCAATCGCCGCTTTCCAATGTTGCAAGCCGGGCCTTGGTTCCAGCCAGCATCTGCGCCCCGCTATCGGCCAGAATATGTGCCACCTGACCATGTTTGAGCAGCGGATTGATCGGCACATGGACCAGCCCCGCCCGCGCCGCAGCAAGCGGCATCAGACAAGTCAGTTCATTTTTCGCAGCCCATGTCGCAACGCGCGCGCCCTCAATAGGAAAGCGGCTTTTCAGCCATCCGGCCAGCCGTGCGACACGATCCCTTAAGTCCTTATGACTAAGCGTATGGTTGCGAAGGACCAACGCCGGACTATCATCACCGCCAATTTCGGCAAGATGATCGAGCGGCTTGGGCTCCGGTTCAGGAAATTCGGACATTCAGGCTCCGCAACACGGTTTTGACAAAGGGATACATAGGTTGGTCAGCGTCAGCTATCACGACAGGGTTAACGTCTTGCAAGGGACGAATGCAAAAGCCGCATCTCCATTTGCCCGTACCGAATGGCTGGAATTGCTGGGCGGTGATGATGTTCAGCCGGTGATCGCCATAGCAAAGACAGACAATGGTTTTGCCGCCTTGCCTTTGGCGGCGCAAAACGGGCGGCTGGAATCGCTCATCAATTGGTACAATTTCACATGGCATCCGTTGGTGTCGGGAAGCACTGACGCGCTGACGGCATTGGCTGCAAGCCTCAAATCCAAAACGCACCGCGTTACGATGTGGCCAGTTGGCGAAGAATGCGAAGAGGCAAGCCAAATCGAAAGCGCATTTCGGGCATCGGGTTGGCATGTTTTTTGGGAGCAATGCGACAAGAACCACGTCCTGCCAGTCAATGGCCGCAATTTCGCGCAATATTGGGCGGCACGCCCGGGCAAGATGCGAACAACGCTCAAACGCAAAGCCAAAAAGGTCGATGTCGAAATATTGACCCGTTTCGATCCCGAAGTGTGGTCTGAATATGAAGCGGTCTATCAATCCAGTTGGAAACCCGAGGAAGGCGATCCTGAACTGCTGCGCGCATTTGCTCAGCAGGAAGGCACTGCCGCACGTATCCGCCTGGCCGTTGCCCGTCAGGACGGCAAAGCCGTCGCGGCGCAGTTTTGGACCGTCGAAGGCGGTGTCGCTTACATTCACAAGCTCGCCCATCTTGAACAGTTTAAAAGCCTTTCCGCCGGAACAACTCTGTCGGCGGCTCTGTTTGAACATGTCATCGACACAGACAATGTCGATTTGGTCGATTTTGGAACGGGCGATGACCGTTACAAAGCCGATTGGATGGAGCTGGTCCGCCCGCGTTATCGCATAGATTGTATCGATCCACGCCAACCAAAGGCTTGGCCTGCCCTTGCAAAACGTATGTTCCAGCGGCTTGCGCGGCCAGCGCGGCAAAGCTAAGGGCATCGCAAATTTGCAGGGGAAAACACGCAAATGAATGGCGAGCCCGTGAAAGACGGCAATGAAGAAAGTCCGGTAACACCGGCAGCAACCGGTGATGCATCGGGGCAGGCAGACGCGATTGCCAATGGGCTCGCGCTCAGCCGCCATGCAATCGATACCAAGCTTCGCGCGATCCTGTGCGACGTATTGGGTCTGGATCATGACGATGTTGAAAAATTCGGCGCCGACACCGGCCTTTTCGGTCATCTTCCGGAATTGGACTCTATGGCCGTCGCTGGCCTGCTGACAGAGATGGAAGACCGGCTCGACATTATTATCGAAGATGATGATGTTGATGGGGAAATGCTTGAAACCTTTGGCGGGCTGCTCGCCTTTGCCGAGGTCAAAGCGATCGAAGGCTGAGCTTGCGCAGCTTCGCCACATGGTCTGCGCCGCTGCCTGGCGGTGATGTTTCCACCGAGGGCGTTTTGGCTTTCGATCAGGCGCGTGAACACCGGATTCTGATAGTTCCTGCAATGTTTGACGAGGCAAACAAACTTCGCCGGATGACGGTTGAAGTGATGCACCGCCTTCACCTTTCAGGCATCGACAGTTTTCTGCCGGATTTGCCCGGCTGCAATGACAGTTTGCAGGCACTGCCAAAACAAACTCTTGAAGATTGGCGTTTTGCGGTTGAGGCTGCGGCAATCCATTTCCGCAACACACATGTTTTAACGATCAGAAGCGGGGCATTGCTGGCCCCGCTCGATCTGCCCGGATGGCGATACGCACCAACAGGTGGACGGCAAATTATGCGTTCCATGATGCGCGCGCGAACCATTGCCGCGAAAGAGGCAGGCCGCGAAGAAACAATCGCCGATATCGAAGTAATCGGGCGTGAAAAGGGCGTTGAACTCGCGGGTTGGAAGCTTGGACCGGAACTTTTTTCTTCGCTCAGCACCGCAAAAACACCGGGCGCTGAAACCCTTGTCGACATCGCCCAAGACGTGATTGGCGGGGCTGGTCTATGGCTCCGCGCGGAACCGGATGAAGACCCTGAACAGGCAGATGCACTGGCCGCGCTGGTCGCAATCGGGCTGGATCCATCATGAGCCGCATGTCGCTGACCTTTCAATGCCAAAGCTGTCAATTGGCCGGCACGCTGGACACCGCGCCGGGAAAAACCGGATTGCTGATCGTTTCAGGCGGCAATGAAGTCCGTTCCGGGGCGTTTTCCGGCCAATCCCAGCTTGCTGCAAGAATTGCCGAGGCGGGGTTTCCCGTGTTCCGTTTTGACCGCCGCGGAATTGGCGATAGCGACGGAGAAAATCGGGGTTTCGGCAAAAGCGGCAAGGATATTGAAGCCGCGATCGAAGCATTCCGTGCGATGGCACCGCAGCTGGACCGGGTGATTGCATTTGGAAATTGCGACGCGGCAAGCGCGCTTGCGCTGATCGAGGGCGAAGGGTGTGACGGGCTGATCCTGTCAAATCCATGGACCATCGAAGGTGACGATCAAACGCCGCCGCCCGCCGCTGTCCGTTCGCGCTATTCTGAAAAACTTCGCAATCCCAAAGAACTGCTCAGGCTTGTGACCGGCAAGGTCAGTTTGCGCAAATTGGCCAGCGGATTGAAACAGGCGATCGCACCCGCCGTGACCAAATCGGCGCTGGCGGATGATATTGCAGCAGGCCTTGCGAAATTTGAAGGCCGCACCGCCATCCTGCTTGCCAGTAGAGATCGTACCGCACAGGCGTTTGACGCGGTTTGGAATAGTGCCGACCCGCGCATCCGCCGCTGCGAAGGCGCGTCTCACGCCTATGTTGAAGAACATGCCCGTGGTTGGCTGGAGGCAGAAATCCTTACCGTGCTGCGTAAGAAATAGATCCAAGAAACGGGCCCAAAAAATGAGCCCCGAAAAGGAAAAGAAAATGCTGGGCGGATCAGCGTATAAACAGGCTCGTCAATTCGACGTGGGTGGACCAGCGGAATTGGCCAACCGGACGCAGTTTTTTCAGCCTGTATCCGCTTTCAACCAGCCGTTTGGCATCACGCGCCCAGCTTGACGGGTTGCAGCTGATATAGACAATTCGTTCAACGCTGCTGCCGGCAAGCAATTCAGCCTGATCGCGTGCACCCGCACGCGGCGGGTCCAGCAAAACCGCATCAAATTTGTTCAGCTCTTCCACTTGCAGCGGATTACGGAACAAATCCTGGTGAATCGGGTGAACCGGCCTGCGTGAGACGCCGGCCGCCATTTTGCAGGCCAAATGGGCATCTCTTGCCGCTTCGGCAGCAAGTATTTTGGAATTGTCCGCAAGCGCGAAGGCAAAGGTTCCAAGACCGGAAAACAAATCCGCGATTATTTTCGCATCGCCCAGCCAGGATTTCGCATCACCAACCAGCACATCTTCTCCATCGCGGGTTGCCTGCAGGAAACCCCCGCTGGGGAAGCCAACCGGAACGCCGGATAATGTCACGCTAACCGGTTCTGGTTCCCACATTGTTTCAGGGCCATAGCCTTGATCAAGCGAAACGCGGGCCAGCGAATTGTCCTTGGCGAAATCCAGAATTTCTTCAGTTTGCTGAAGCCCTTCGATCGTCATATTTTTCAGCGAACAATCCACGCCTTGATCAACAAGTGTCACGTCAATATCGATCAAATAGCGTCCCTTGCGCCGCGCCAGTATCGGCCGGATCGCTTCGACAATCGCAAACAATTCGGGGGCCAATATATGGCACTGTGTCAGGCCCACAATTTTGTGTGAACCCGCTGCGCGGAAACCGATCTGCGGTTTCCCATTGGCATTCATCGCATGCAAAATGGCGCGCCTGCGGCTTTTGGGCGGTGACAGATGTGTGGGAAGCAGCTCGGCAAAATCTATCCCCTGCCCTTCAGCCGCATTCGCCACGCGTGACCTGACAAATTCGCGCAGCGCCCCTTCATCGGCATGCTGCAATTCACAGCCGCCACATTTCCCGAAATGTTTGCATGGCGGTTCGATGTGATGCGGGCCGTGTTTCAGCGAGCCATCGGTCTGTACCACGTCACCGGGCGCAGCGCGCGCCACGTGCCGCCCGTCACCAGTGACGCCGTCGCCCTTTGCGGCGATTCGGATAATTTCATCGGGATTGTTCACAGACAGGCCGCGTAGGCGGCTGCTACCTTTCCGGCAAGCTCGGATGCGGTAAATGGTCCGCCTGCAAGCCGCGCTGCTTCGCCATGCAGCCATACGGCCTGTTTTGCAGCTTCAAACAATTGTTCTCCGGCGGCAAGCCTGCTTGCGGCAATACCGGCCAACACATCGCCTGTGCCTGCCACTGACAGCCATGATTTGGCATCGGGAGCTGCCGCAATTTGCCCGCCGGGCGCGGCAATGATTGTGTCCGGCCCTTTGGCGATCACCACCATTCCGCTTGCCGCAGCAAGCGCGCGTGCACGGTCAAGTTTGCCAGAGGCCACGATCGCAAAGTTTTTGCACAATCGATCAAGCTCCCCCTCGTGCGGAGTAGCAATGTATTTGCCGTCAACAGGTAACATTTCAGGCTTCAACAACATCAGCGCATCGGCATCAAGAACAGCAGGCTTTTTCGTCGCAAGTGCCTTGCCAAGCTGCACAACCGCCTTGTCCCCGCGGCCAAGACCGGGCCCGATTAAAATGGATGAAATCCGCTGATCGTCCAATCCATCAGCCGCCACGACAAGATCGGCCGGCGCTGAAATTCGGGCATCTTCCGACAGCAATTTCACATAGCCCGCCCCGCCATGCATCGCCGCCCGACAGGCCAAAAGCGCCGCCCCTGACATTTCGCCGCCCACAACAACGCAAAGGCCGCGCGAATATTTATGCGCCGATGGCTGAGGGGCCGTAAGCTGGGGTTTCGCAATAACAGAAGCTGCACTGCCTGCCTCTGCAACACCAATGTCAACCAATTGACATCCGCCCATTTTCGTGGCGGCTGGCATTAGCCGGTGGGCAAATTTCCAAGCCCCCAGCGCGAGTGTAAGGTCATAATCGGGCAAGCCATCGTTCAGCAGCTGGCCGTCATCACTCGAAACCCCCGAAGGCAAGTCGACCGCGATTCGATATTCATGGCGCGATGCAAGATCGCGTAAGATCAGCATCAATTCCGCCGACAATGGGCGCGACAGTCCTGATCCAAACAGGCAATCAACCAAAACTGCGCCGCCGACATTTTTTCCTGAAGATGCCGCAGCCTGCTTGAACGCCTTTCGCGCATTCTTGGCCGCGGGTGTCGCGGGTGTCATGGGGGCAACCACGGTTACCGCCAGCCCATTTGCGCGCAAAGTCTCTGCAATGACATATCCGTCGCCGCCATTGTTGCCGGGGCCACACAGCACCGTCACGGATCGCCCCGCTGCGATGCGCCAGATCCATTGGGCAGCGCCCCGCCCGGCAATTTGCATCAGCGCATCAACGCTGGTTCCGGCATCAATTAACGCCTGTTCCGCCGCCTGCATCTGGGCGACGGTGAGTATCTGGTTACTCGGCCCCTTCATCAGCCCCTTCATTGGCCCCTTCTTCGGCCCCTTCTTCGGCATCTCGAACATTGGCATCAAAGCGGTAGCTGTCCTGTCCCACTTCGATCACCAGCGTGGAACCGTCGAGCGACCGGTTAACTTCGTCTGCGCCATCCAACTCGGCAAGCCCTTGACCATCGTTAAGCTGAACAAACCGCCGGAAACCGCCATCAGGATGGCGCACCGTCAAGACGGTCTGACCATCAATTTCTTCGCGTTCAACCATGCAATCCGGGCCAAAATCGCTGCCTTCGCCCAAAGAACATTCGATTGTCGGTGCGCCTTCTTCAGCCTGCGGCTGATCAACGTCTTTAGAACACGCTGCGGTGCAGAATGTTAGCGCCGCAGCGCCAGCCAATTTCGCAAGTCGGTTCAAATCACCCTCGTTTCAATTGGGAAATATCGCGCACAGCACCGCGCGCTGCACTGGTTGTCATCGCGGCATAGGCATGCAGGGCCTGCGAAACTTTGCGCTCACGCGGCTTTGCGGGCTGCCATGCGGTGTCACCTGCCGCCTCGATAGCATCGCGGCGATCGGCCAGAACATTTTCGGATACAGCCAAGGTGATTGTCCGGTTGGGAATATCAATCTCGATAATATCACCATCCTCGACCAAGGCGATCGTTCCGCCCTCAGCCGCTTCGGGTGAAACATGGCCAATCGAAAGGCCGGAAGTGCCGCCGGAAAAACGCCCATCGGTCAGCAAAGCACATGCTGCCCCCAAACCTTTCGATTTGAGATAGCTGGTCGGATAAAGCATTTCCTGCATACCCGGCCCGCCCTTTGGCCCTTCATAGCGGATTACGACCACATCGCCTTCAACAATTTGGCCAGTAAGAATTGCTGTTACTGCGTCGTCCTGGCTCTCATAGACTTTCGCTGGTCCGGTGAATTTCAGGATTGAATCGTCAACGCCCGCCGTTTTCACGATACAGCCATCCTTAGCGATATTGCCCGACAGTACCGCCAGTCCGCCGTCCTGACTGAACGCATGTTCTGCGCTGCGGATCACCCCGTTTTCTCGATCAAGATCAAGTTCGTTCCAACGGCGTGACTGGCTGAATGCGGTTTGCGTTGGCACACCGCCCGGCGCGGCGGAAAAGAATTCACGCACCTTGTTGTTTTGCGTGCGCCCGATGTCCCAATCATCCAGCGCATCAGCCATCGTCGGACTGTGCACGGTGGGCAAGGCGGTGTTGAGTAGGCCTGCTTTTTCCAGCTCGCCCAGAATGGACATGATCCCGCCGGCGCGGTGGACATCTTCCATATGCACATCGTCTTTTGCCGGAGCGACTTTGGACAGGCAGGGAACGCGGCGGCTTAGCCGGTCAATGTCGTCCATGGTGAAATCCACACCCGCTTCATGCGCCGCAGCAAGCAAATGCAGCACAGTATTGGTCGAACCGCCCATCGCGATATCCAGTGACATCGCATTTTCAAAGGCGGAAAAACTGGCGATGGTGCGCGGGAGAACACTTTCATCATCCTCCTCATAATAACGTTTCGCAAGCGTTACGACCAGCCTGCCTGCACGTTCGAACAAATTCTTGCGATCAGAATGTGTGGCAAGCGTTGATCCATTGCCCGGCAGCGAAAGGCCCAACGCCTCTGTCAGGCAATTCATGGAATTCGCGGTGAACATACCCGAACAAGAACCGCAGGTCGGGCAAGCAGACCGTTCAATATCCAACACTTCTTCGTCAGAGTAACTTTCATCGGCCGCCGCGACCATCGCATCGACCAGATCGAGCGCTTTCTCTTTACCGTCCACTATCACTTTACCGGCTTCCATTGGGCCGCCCGATACGAAAACCACCGGAATGTTGATCCGCATTGCTGCGTTGAGCATGCCGGGCGTGATCTTGTCGCAATTGGAAATGCACACCATCGCATCAGCGCAATGCGCGTTGACCATATATTCGACGCTATCGGCAATCAGATCGCGGCTGGGCAGCGAATAGAGCATCCCGTCATGCCCCATAGCTATGCCATCATCGACCGCTATTGTATTGAATTCCTTGGCAACACCGCCCGCCGCTTCGATTTCCCGCGCAACGAGCTGGCCCAGATCTTTAAGGTGGACATGGCCCGGCACAAATTGCGTAAAGCTGTTGACCACGGCGATGATCGGCTTGCCGAAATCACCATCTTTCATACCTGTCGCGCGCCATAGGCCGCGTGCACCGGCCATATTGCGGCCGTGGGTGGTGGTACGGGAACGATAGGCTGGCATTGAATACTCCGGATTGGTTTTCGGCAGGGTTACACCCTGCCAGTATCCCTACGCTAGCAGAAGCGTCATTCGAAACAGAATTTCTTCGCTTTGCCTGAAAACGGCTTGAGCGGCGATCAGTTTTCGCCCTTAAGGGCCAGCGCAACGCGGTTGGCAACGTCGGTCACCAATCCGGCCCAGCGCGCCTGTTCCGCCTTGGTTCCGATCAGATCCTGCCGAATTTCAACTGTGAGATAAGGGCGCCCTTTGGCCTCCGCGTGGCGGTCCATCGTCGCATTGAGTTGTTTGCCCGAATAAGGCTGGTTGTCGCCAACGGTCAGCCCTTCCTCTCCAAACAGACGGATCGCATGGCGCGCGGCGCTATCATCTTGGTTGTAAAGCAGCGCAACCTCCCACGGACGATCTTCCACTTTACTTTCAAGTTCTGGTGTAAAACTATGCAAAGAAACGATTAATTCCGGCCGCACATTATCAAGCCATTTACCCAAGGCAGTGTGATAGGGGCGATGAAACCTTTCCAGCCGCTTTACGACATTTGCACCGATATTGCCCGGCACCAGATGACCGTCGCTTTCGGTTGGAACCACCGCGCTTGCATCCTCGGTCCGGTGTAAATCACAAACCAGACGGCTGACCACGGCAATATGCGCGGCGATACCGTGCCTGCGGCCCATCCGGTCTGCGATTGCATCCGTGCCGATATCATAGGCAATGTGTTTTTGCAGAAGATCATCGGTGACGCCAAGTTCGATATCGTCAGGAACAAAATTCGATGCATGGTCCGCGACACATACAATCCCGCCGCGGCGCGGTTCGCCGACTTGGCGGTACGGGAGATCGTCAACCATCATTGTTCCAAAACCCTATCTTAGCCTACCGGACATTTGCCACCAGCCGGGATGGTCCAAAGCCAGCTTTTCTGCGGCTTCGCGCATGACGTCATGACTTCGATAGAGTGCAAAACACGTCGCGCCTGAACCTGACATACGGCTGAGAAACGGCTCTGTTCCCTGTAGAGCGGTGAGGATGGTCGCAATCTGAGGGCAGAGGCTGATTGCAGGCGCTTCCAGATCGTTTCGGCCATTCTGCGCAATCACAGACGCTGTACCTTCAGGCATGGCTCCGCGATCCTGACCATCCCCAACACTGGCCCACGCCTTGAATACTGGCCCAGTGGCCAGCGGAACGCGCGGATTGACGAGCAACACCGCAGTTCCGGTCAGATCGCTCTCAATCGGCTCCAATTCGGTCCCTGTGCCGCGCCCGATGCAAGTCAGACTGTCGACGCAAGCCGGAACGTCCGCACCAAGTGCAGCAGCGCGGGCCTGCCAATCATCGGGAAGCCCATGTATCGCCCGCACGATGCGGAAGATTGCACCTGCATCCGCCGAGCCCCCGCCAAGCCCCGCCGCAACCGGCAAGTTTTTCTCAAGGGTGATGCATAAACCGTTAGATCGCCGAAGTTTTCCTAGCGCATGCGTCACGATATTGCCGAATGGATCAGTCAATGCGCCGCCGAACTCGCCCGCAACGGTCACCTGATCCTGATCGGCGGCATGCGCCGTCAGAACATCGCCTTGATCGACAAAGGCAAACAGCGTCTCCAGCTCATGATACCCATCATCCCGCCGCCCGCGAATGTGCAGCGCGAGATTGATTTTGGCATAGGCGGTTTCAGTGACGGCCAAAGGCGATCACATATTCGGATAATTCGGCCCACCGCCGCCTTCGGGCGTGGTCCAGTTGATGTTCTGGTTCGGATCCTTGATATCGCAGGTTTTGCAGTGGACGCAGTTTTGCGAGTTGATTTGGAACTTCATCGAACCGTCGCTCTCGTCCTCCAGCCACTCATACACCCCTGCGGGGCAGTATCGCGTCGACGGGCCAGCATAGACGCCCAGCTCGCTGTTCTTCTGCAAGTCCCAATCCGCGACTTTCAGATGAACCGGCTGATCCTCGGCGTGGTTGGTGTAGCTGAAGGCCACTGACGTCAGGCGGTCAAAGCTGATCACGCCATCGGGCTTGGGATATTCAATCGGCTGATAAAGGTCTGCGCGGCCCGTATGCGTGTAATCCGGCTCGTGCTTCATCGCGATCGGCAAGCCGATCTTGAGTTGGCGCATCCACATATCAAGGCCCGCGATCACGGTCCCGAAATCACCGCCGAATTTGGCCACGGCTGGCTGGGCGTTCTGGACCAGCTTGAGCTCTTTCGCGATCCAGCTTTCGCGCAAGTTTGGTTCGTAATCAGTAAGTTCGGTCTTCTCCGCACCGGCTGCAATCGCTTCTGCAGCGGCCTCGGCTGCCAGCATCCCGCTTTTCATCGCGGTGTGGCTGCCCTTGATACGGGGGACATTGACGAAGCCCGCCGCACAGCCGATCAGCGCGCCGCCGGGGAATGCCAGCTTGGGCACAGATTGCCAGCCGCCTTCGTTGATCGCGCGCGCGCCATAGGCAACGCGCTTACCGCCTTCGAGATATTCTTTGATCGCCGGATGCGTTTTCCAGCGCTGGAATTCTTGAAACGGCGAAACATAGGGGTTTTCATAATCGAGCGCGGTCACGAAACCGAGCGCGACCTGCCCATTCGCCTGATGGTACAGGAAGCCCCCGCCCCAACTGCCCGATTCCGACAGCGGCCAACCTTGCGTGTGGATAACCCGGCCTGGTTCATGTTTATCGGGATCAATGTCCCACAACTCTTTGATACCAAGGCCATAAACCTGCGGCTGACAATCAGCCTCTAGGTCAAATTTGGCCTTCATTTGCTTGGTCAGATTGCCGCGAACCCCCTCTGCAAACAGTGTATATTTCGCTTCGATTTCCATGCCCGGCGCAAAATCGCCCTTGTGCGATCCATCTTCGGCCACACCCATATCCTGCGTGATCACGCCGCTGACAGCGCCGCTTTCATCGAACATTACCTCTGCCGCAGGAAAACCGGGGAACACCATCACGCCCAATGCTTCAGCCTGTTCGCCAAGCCAGCGCGTCATACTGCCGAGCGAACCGGTGTAGCATCCATCGTTCGACATAAAGGGCGGCATCATCAGATGCGGCATCGAATAGCTGCCGTTTTTGGTCAGCACCCAGTGCCAATTATCGGTGACGGGTGTTTCCGCCATCGGGCAATCCATATCGCGCCATTCGGGCAGCAATTCGTCCATCGCCTTGGGATCGACCACCGCGCCTGAAAGAATATGCGCCCCGATTTCGGAACCTTTTTCAAGGACAACGACCTCAAGTTCCTCATTGATTTGCTTGAGCCGGATTGCGGCGGCCAAGCCCGCAGGACCGCCGCCAACAATCACAACATCGCATGGCATTGATTCGCGTTCTACGGTTTCGGCAGTCATTTCGTCGCTCATCCGAGATTGTCCCTTTGTCTTAGGAATGATTAGGCGTCTGTAAGTCGCAGAAACCCTTGAATAGTGCAGCGCGGCAGGTCAAGACCCCCGAAGTGATGACAACGCCTTCAACAGACCCTTCAACCACCACTTTGGCGGATGAATTTGCCGCCGCACTGGATTGGTGGCGAGAGGCCGGCGTAGATAGTGATTTCAGCGATGACGCTACGCAATGGCTGGAAGAACCGGCAGCGGAAGCCAAGGCAGAAAGTCTTCCTCCCAAAAAAGCCATTGCAAAAGCTGCACAGGCACCGCCCCCACCGCCAAAGAAAGTTGGCGGTGATGCAGAAAGCTGGCCGGACAATCTGGAATCATTCACCAAATGGTGGACCGAAAGCAAAACGATAGATGACGGCGGTGCCTTTCCCATTGTGCCGCCCCGTGGTCCGGCGAATCCTGAACTTTTGATCCTGGTGACCGAGCCGGAGGAAAAGGATGGCAGCACGCTGCTGTCCGATGTTCAGGGGCGATTGCTTGCCGGAATGCTGCGCGCTTCAGGAATGACGGAAGAACATCTGTTCCTTGCATCGGTGCTGCGCCGTCACACTCCAATGCCAGATTGGACGGCGCTGAAGGCTGCTGGCGCGGATGATTTGCTGGCGCATTACGTGCATTTGGTGAATCCGAAACGGATTCTTTCGTTCGGACGCAACATTCCGCCTCTGCTCGGGAACGAACCAGCGCAAGGTGCTGCCATTTTACAAAATTTTAACCATGAAGGCCGAAGCATCCCTCTGATGGGTGCCGGTTCCCTCGCCGAATTGCTGCGCTCTGCGCCGCGCCGACAAAGGTTCTGGCAACGCTGGCTCGAGTGGACGGGAAGTTGACGTGGAAAAACCAATCGGATTGCTAAAATCCATAATGCTTGCAGGCGGCGTATTTGCCTGCATCGCTTCCACGCCTGTTGCGGCCAATAGCAGCGCTGCAGAATATTTTGCGGCCCGCGCCAACAGCACAAATGTTCCCGTCCTGCTAAGCGACAAAGATCGCAGCTATTACCGTCAGGTTTTTGCAGCCATCGATGATCAGCGCTGGGACAGGGTTGAAAGCCTGCTTTCAGAACATGAAAAAGGATTGCTGCACGATGTTGCCCGTGCAGAATATTACCTCCACGCAAACAGCCCCAGGGTCGACGCAGACAGTATTTCAAACTGGTTGTCTTCGGGTAGCTATCTGCCGCAGGCAGAACAGATGTCGCGCCTTGGCGAACGCCGAGGCTTGAGCGCAAGCTATTCCTTGCCCACAAATCAGTCGATTATCCGCCAACCCTATGCCTCCAAACGCATCCGGCCGCGCACCGTAAATGACGGGACAATGCCGGATTCGATCCGCGGTGCGATCCTTGACCGGATTAAGAATGACGATCCCGACGGCGCACGGCAGTTGCTTGATGGAATTGACGCAGGCCTCAGCGCGGCAGCACGCGCAGAATGGCGTCAGCGCGTCGCATTCAGCTATTATATCGAGAATAACGACCCCGCAGCCTTCGCTATGGCCCGCACGGTTAATGAAGCTTCAGGCGCATGGGTCGCAGAAGGAAATTGGGTCGCGGGCCTCGCCGCATGGCGGATGGGCGATTGCGGCAGTGCTGCTGTGTATTTCGAACAAGCGGCAATCGGCTCCACCAACATCGAACTCACCGCAGCAGCGCGCTATTGGGCGGGCCGTTCCTATGTGCGCTGCAGAGCGCCGGAAAAGGTTACCGAACAACTTCGCGCCGCAGCAGCGTTGGATGAAACGCTATACGGAATGCTGGCGCGTGAACAGCTTGGCCAATCATTGCCGCAAACCCATTCCTCCGCCGATTTCGATCTTGAAGACTGGCAGGTCATTCGCAACGTTCCGAATGTGCGCGTTGCCGCCGCACTGGCCGAAATCGATGAGGGCAATCTGGCCGATGAAGTGCTGCGCCATCAAGCGAAGATCGGCAACGCATCGCAATATGAAGCGCTATCAAAACTGGCGCGTGAATTGGGCGTGCCCTCCACCCAATTGTGGATGGCGCATAATGCGCCGCGCGGTGCGCGTGCGGAACCCGCCCTTCGCTATCCAGCGCCGCGCTGGGCACCGGTGAATGGCTGGAAGGTTGATCCGGCGCTGGCCTATGCTCACACACTTCAGGAATCAAACTTTCGCCCGGCCGTGGTCAGCCCCGCTGGCGCGCGCGGATTGATGCAGATTATGCCCGCCGCAGCGATGGACCACCGTGCCAAGCTGGGTATCAGAGGAAACGCCAGAGATTTGTCCAAGCCCGAGGTCAATCTGGCGTTCGGGCAAGAACATCTCAACATGCTCCGCAACAGCAGCGCCACGCAGGGCAAGCTTCCAAAAATCATGGCCGCATATAATGCAGGCCTTTCGCCAGTGACCCGCTGGAATCGGGAAATTCGCGACCAAGGTGATGCGCTGCTCTATATGGAAAGCATCCCCTATTGGGAGACGCGCGGCTATGTTGCGATCGTTATGCGCAACTATTGGATGTATGAGCGGCAGGCCGGAAGCCAATCGCCCAGCAGAAGCGCACTGGCGCAGGGACAATGGCCCGCATTTCCCGAACTTTCAGCCAACGCGCGCCGACGGATGGTTGCGGCCAATTAATGGACAAAGGTTGATGCTTTAACCCATCACTGTTTCCGCTATGTTCTGTCTATGGGGCTGAGTAAACACACGCGCGATAGAATTAGCGGACAGATGCAGTTGCTGTGGCCATTCCCAAAAACCAAACAGTAAAATCAGGATCGACACCAAAGGGAAAGCGCCAGCTTTTACCCAAATCCCTCGCCCGCTTCATCCGGCTCAAACCGCACCAACCGGCTATCCATCAGCGCCGCAGTCCGGTTCACAACAGCCAGCTGATAGTCAGGATCTTTGATCATTTCAAAAAACGCACCGCTGTTTGGGTATTGGGCGACAAAGCCATCATGCCACTCGCGCGTTTCCGGGCCGGTGACCATCGCCTGAAAAGTGCCGCGCCATATGACGCTGCCGCCAACACGGCGGAAAATCGGGCCGCTTGTTTTGCCATATTCTTGATAGGCGCGCTTGCCAGTCCAGCCATTGCCGTGATGTTCATGCCCCTCGGGATATTCGGCAGAATCGCGAAACATCAACAGGTTGAGCATATGGATCGGCTCGTCACGCGGCAGGTCTTTGAATGCCTGAAAGCCAGCCTTGGTTGGATCAATGTAATAGGTCATTTTCGCTCTCCTCAAGCCTGCACTTCGCGCCATTCGCCCGGCGCCAATCCGTCCACACTCCAATCGCCGATCCGCCATCTGATCAGTCGCAGCGTAGGGAACCCTACCGCTGCCGTCATGCGCCGCACCTGCCGGTTCTTGCCCTCGGTTATCCGCAGCGCGATCCAGCTATCTGGTACATTCTTACGGAACCGGATCGGCGGATCACGGCCCCACAGATCAGGCGGCTGGGCGGGCTTGGCATCGGCTGGACGCGTCATCCCGTCTTTCAGCATCACACCTGTTTGCAACGCCGCAATTGCATCATCGCCCGGCACCCCTTCAACCTGCGCAAGGTAGGTTTTGGGCATTTTGTAGCGCGGCTCAGCAATGCGCGCCTGCAAGCGCCCGTCATCCGTTAGCAGCAGCAGCCCCTCGCTATCCTTGTCGAGCCGCCCCGCTGGATAGACATCGGGCACCTCGACAAAGCTCGCGAGTGTATCGCGCGCTTCTCCGCCGGCGCCGCCGCTAAATTGCGATTGCACACCGTACGGCTTGTTAAGCAGGATGAGGCGCGAGATGCGCCTAAGCCTCCAGCTTATAATCTTTGAACCGGTCGCGAAGATCTTTCTTACTGATCTTGCCGGTCGCAGTGTGCGGAATGTCATCCACAAACTCGATCGCATCGGGCATCCACCATTTGGCGATATGCGGTTCAAGATATTCAAGAATTTCATCCGCCGATACGTCCGACCCTTCGCTGCGGACCACGAACAACACCGGTCGTTCATCCCATTTGGAATGGTACATTCCCACACAGGCAGCCTCTGCAACGCCGTCATGGCCAACAGCCGCATTCTCAAGTTCAACAGAGCTGATCCACTCACCGCCCGATTTAATCACGTCCTTCGTCCGGTCAGTCAGTTGCAATGTACCGTCGGGGTGGATGATGCCCACATCGCCCGTGTCGAACCAGCCCTCTGGGCTCGCGCAATCTTCCTCGGCCTTATAGTAACGCTTGATAATCCACGCACCGCGAATTTGCAGCGCACCGGAGATTTTACCATCGCGCGGCAATTCGGTGCTCATATCATCCAGATCAACCGTACGCAGTTCCACCCCGAAAATCGGGCGGCCTTGCATGGCTGTTTTGTCGACCTTTTCCTCAAAACTAAGCTGATCCCAGTCCCAAGTCGGCCCGCCAACCGTGCCGATTGGCGATGTTTCGGTCATGCCCCATGCGTGCTGAACGCGTGTGCCATTTTTCATCAAACGTTCGATCATAAAGCGCGGACAAGCCGATCCGCCGATTGTCGCAGCCTTCAGCGGCGGTAGATCGATACCTTCCTTGTCGCAATATTGGAAATGGGCGAGCCAAACTGTCGGCACGCCCGCACTGTCGGTTACGCCTTCGCGCAGCATCATTTCATGCAGCACAGCCGGATCATTCACAGCAGAGAACACGAATTTAATCCCCGCCATCGCGCCCGCATAGGGCAGACCCCAACTTGCCGCATGAAACATTGGCACCACAGGCAACATCACCGAGGATGAGCTGAAATTAAAAGTCGATGGCTGCAGGCCCGATACGGCATGAAGCACTGTCGATCGATGTTCATATTGAACACCCTTGGGATTTCCCGTCGTACCGCTGGTATAACAGATCATGCATGGATCACGCTCGCTGCCCGTAACCCATTCAAAATTGCCATCCTGTTCGCCAATCCAATCCTCAAACGCGGGTGAACAATCGCCCGAATCGAAGCAGATGTAGTGTTCCACTGTGGTCCAGCGTTCCTTCATCCGGTCGATTATCGGTTGGAACATCGCATCATACAGCATCACCTTATCTTCGGCATGGTTTACGATATATTCCAGCTGATCATCAAACAATCGCGGGTTAACGGTGTGCAGCACACCGCCCATTCCAGCCACGCCGTACCAGCTGACCAAATGCCGCGAATGGTTCATCGCAAAGCTGGCAACCCGGTCGCCCTTTTTGACACCAAGAGCCTGTAGTGCCTGAGCCATTTTGAGCGCATCATTACGGACGCCCGACCAATTGGTGCGCGTCTCGCTGCCATCCGCCCAACGGCTGACAATCTCGCGTGCGCCTGCTTCGCGTGCAGCGTGATCGACCACATGTGTTACCCGCATGGTCCAGTCCTGCATGGCTCCTAGATTGGCACTTGGCATCGGCATACTCTCCAAAATCATTATCTTGTTGCCCCTTCATGCCTTTGCTTGCCAGCATTGGCAATTGCGCTAATTCGTCGGTGATGGAACAGATTTTCGCCGCCAAGACAGCAATCGTTGAAATTACCGGTTTGGACCGCGATGCGCTGCATATCTATGTCGCGCTGATCACCTATTTTGGTTGCTGCCTGTTGTTTCGCTGGAAAGCATCACAGTGGCGCACGTTGATCGTTGTTATGCTGGTCTGTGTCGCCGGTGAATATTTTGACATCCGGCATTATCTGGCAAAAGAATGGCCGATCAATTTCAGCAACAATTTTCACGATTTATGGAACACCATGCTGATCCCAATGGCCGTGTTCGCCATGGCCCGGTTTACTTCAATCTTTGAAAACCATTCGACCATTTTGGCCGACGAAAACGAATCAAGCGACCAGCCTGAGGTGTGAGCCACCGCGGCGTGTTGTGAGCGATACTTTATCGACCCCCTCAATCAGCGCCACACGCTCTGCCAGTTCCCCGTCCAGCGCATAATCCCGCCCAAGCCGCATCAAAGGCTGGGCATCAGTATTGGTTTTGAGCGTGACGAGCACCTCGCCATGACCGGGCGTTCCCGGGACGAGTTCCAGCTTAAGATCATGCAGTGCAGCCGCATCGCCCAATTCAAGGCTAAGCAGCATCCGCGAACCACCCTTGATTTCCTCCAGCGGCCTGCCCCCGCGCACAGTAATACGCGGCGGCTCATCGGGACTGGGCGAATCCAGTTCTACATTCAGCAGGATACACGTGCTTTCAGCCGACCATTTCTGAAATTTTTCGACCATCGTTTCTTCAAAACACGCCGCGCTAAACTGTCCGGTTGAATCGGAAAAATCGGCACGAATGAAGTCCTTGCCGCGCCGGGTTTTGCCCTTGTTCACGCTTTCGACCATGGCCGCCATGACCGCCGCCTGACGCCCGCCTGGCGGGGCGCCTGCCTCCATCAAGCTTTGATATGTGCGCGCGCCATTGGCAGAGGCGATCGTCCAATATTGCTGCACCGGATGGGCAGAGAAATAGAAGCCGAAATTCTCCCTCTCTTTCGCCATCCGTTCAGGTCGTATCCAATCATCGACCTGTTTTAATCGCAGATCATCGCTGGCGGCATCTTCGCCCGCAAACAGGCCGGCTTGCCCGCTTTCACGCTCACGCGTGGCGGCATCTGCCGTAGCAAGCAGCAGATCGATATTGTCGAACAGCATGCCGCGATTCGGTTCAAATTCGTCCAAAGCGCCCGCGCAAACCAGGCCTTCCAATTGCCGCCGGTTCATTGATCCGGGTGGAAGACGTTCGAACAAGTCTTTCAGATTTTCGAACCAGCCATTTGCCTGCCGTTCTGCGGCGATAGATTCCATCGCTTTTTCACCGACATTGCGGATACCTGCAAGGGCGTAGCGGACCGCATAGCCATCGTCGGTACGTTCAACACTGAATTCCGCGTCAGAGCGATTAAGGCATGGCGGAGCGACTTCAATATCGTGCCTTCGCGCATCATCCACAAACAACGCCAATTTTTCCGACTGGTGCATGTCAAAGCACATTGAAGCGGCGTAAAATTCTTCTGGATAATGCGCCTTTAGCCACGCGGTTTGATACGCCAGCAAAGCATAAGCGGCAGCGTGCGATTTGTTGAAACCATAACCGGCAAATTTATCAATCAAATCGAACAATTCGTTCGCCTTGGCCTTTTCGATTGCAGAGACTTTCTTGGCCCCTTCGACAAACCGTTGCCGCTGCACGTCCATTTCAGCCTGAACTTTTTTACCCATTGCGCGGCGCAGCAGATCAGCATCACCAAGCGAGTATCCGGCCAGTATCTGCGCCGCCTGCATCACCTGTTCCTGGTAGACAAAAATCCCATATGTCTCAGACAGAATACCTTCCAGCTTTGGATGCGGATATTCAATTTCCGCTTCGCCATTTTTACGTTTTCCAAACAGCGGAATATTATCCATCGGCCCCGGCCGATACAGCGAAACAAGCGCAATAATATCGCCAAAATTGGTGGGTTTCACGGCCGAAAGCGTACGGCGCATCCCCTCCGATTCGAGCTGGAAAACACCCACCGTATTGCCCGATTTGAGCAGGTCGTAGACCTTGGGATCATCCCATTTAAGCTGATCGAGATCGAGCGTGATGCCGCGCTTTTCCAGCAAATCAGTCGCCTTACGCAGCACCGACAGCGTTTTCAGGCCGAGAAAGTCGAACTTCACCAACCCGCTGCTTTCGACATGTTTCATATCGAATTGCGTTACCGGCATATCCGAACGCGGATCACGGTATAGCGGCACAAGCTTGGCGAGTGGGCGGTCACCGATAACCACGCCTGCGGCATGGGTCGACGAATTACGCGGAAACCCCTCTAACTGCATCGCAAGATCAACCAGCCGCTTGACCTCATTGTCGTTCTGATATTCACGCTTGAAATCGGCTGCACCATTCAACGCACGCGGCAATGTCCACGGATCGGTTGGATGATTGGGGATCATTTTGCACAGGCGATCAACCTGTCCGTAACTCATTTGCAAAATCCGCCCGCAGTCACGCAAAACGGCCCGCGCTTTCAGCTTACCGAATGTGATAATCTGCGCGACGTGATCTGCACCGTATTTCTGTTGCACATATCGGATCACTTCACCGCGCCGGGTTTCGCAAAAGTCGATGTCGAAATCAGGCATCGAAACACGTTCGGGATTGAGGAACCGTTCAAACAGAAGGCCAAGTTTGATCGGATCCAGATCGGTGATCGTCAGCGCCCATGCAACGACCGACCCCGCACCCGAACCACGGCCCGGCCCCACGGGAATACCGTTATCCTTTGCCCATTTGATAAAGTCGGCAACGATCAGAAAATAACCGGGAAACCCCATCCCGACGATGACATCCACTTCAAAATCCAGCCGGTCAAAATAGACCTTGCGTTCATCATCCGGCATATCGCCATAGGGTTCAAGACGCCTTGCCAGGCCCCTACGCGCATCATCGGCCAGTGCTTTAGCCTCTCCCTCCAGATCACCCGCAAGACTTGGCAGAATCGGTTGGCGATCGGGCGGCGCAAAGGCGCAGCGGCGGGCAATTGTCAGCGTGTTGGCAGTCGCTTCTGGCACATCACCAAACAATTCATCCATCATCGGTGCAGATTTGACGAAAGCTTCGCGATTGGATCGCGGGCGCTCTTCAGCCTCTACATGGGTTGAATTGGCGATACACAACATTGCATCATGCGCTTTGAACATATGCGGTTCGGCAAAAAATGCTGAATTGGTGGCAACCAGCGGAAGATCGCGTTTGTAAGCAAGGTCGATCAATGACTGTTCTGCCGCGTCTTGCACCGCATCTCCATTGCGGGCCAATTCTATATAAAGCCTATCTGGAAACAGCGATTGCAGGCGGTCGAGAACCGCCTCGCCATGCTCGATTTGTCCTTCGCCCATCAACCGGGACAAGGCGCCATCGCCCGCACCCGTCAGCGCAATCAATCCGTCTGTATGCCCTTCAAGGTTGCGCATCCGCACATGCGGTTCAAATTCCAGCGGACGATCAAGATGCGCCATGCTGACAAGGTGGCAAAGATTGTCGTAGCCCGCCTCGTCCTGAGCGTAGAGCGGCAGGTAATCGACCTGTTTCCCTTCGGCATCACGGGCAACACCCAGCAATGTGCCGATAATCGGCTGCACGCCTTCGTCAAAGCACGCCTTGGCAAACATCACCGCGCCATAGAGCCCGTTCCGGTCACATATGGCGATGGCCGGAAAGCCGCGTTCCTTTGCCAGCTTGGCAATCTGTTTGGGATCAATCGCCGCTTCGAGCATCGAATAGGACGACAGAACACGTAAGGGAACGAAAGGTGCGAAAGCCATTTTGAGAATATGCGATCAGTCGCGCGGAAAGGGAAGCGCATGATCCACAGCTTTAACGCGCATTATACCCCGCCCGGCCGATGAAGCTTACGGGTGATTGCTCTCATCCCGGTTTGATCTCACTGTCGCGCTTATGATTGCTGATCTTCAGCCTTCGCCGCAGCGATTTTCTTGCGCGTATCGCGGATGCTCGACCATGCACCATAGATGATCAGCACAGCGAGGAAAATCCACACCCAAACGGGAATGTTTTTTCCTGCAATGGCGAGGTAGAGGTAGGCAGAAACGAAGAAGAATCCCGCTGACATTGTCGGCAGAATCGTCGATTTTCCAGCCTTGGCATTGCGCACCAGCCACCCGATCGAAAGCAGGAAAAACGGTATCGCACCAAGATAAATGCTGCCAAAAATGTAAGGATTGACCCCGTAATCCGCGCCGAGCGCCAAAAACCACTGATTGATATCTTCGAGCATGATGCCCTCCGTTTGATTGACCAGTGTTTCGGCCCATTATGCCGCCGGGTTACAGCAGCTTGGCAATATCTTTCTCAATTCCCTTTGGCGTGTCTTGCGGGGCGTAACGCCTCACGACATTGCCTTCGCGATCAACCAGAAATTTGGTGAAGTTCCATTTTACCGATTTGCTGCCCATTAGGCCGGGCGCTTCGCCCTTCATCCAATCGAACAACGGGCTGGCATTGTCTCCATTCACATCGACTTTCTGCATCAATGGGAATGTCAGGCCGAAATTAACCTTGCAAAACTGATCGATTTCTTCCGCATCACCCGGTTCCTGCGCACCAAATTGGTTGCAGGGAAATGCCAGCACTTCAAAACCCTGATTGCCAAACTTTTGGTGCAATTCTTCCAGCCCGTCATATTGCGGGGTGAAACCGCATTTGCTGGCGGTGTTGACGACAAGCAGAACCTTGCCCAGCTTGTCGGACAGGTCGAGGTCAGAGCCATCGGGCTTCTTCACGCTAAAGTCTGCAATTGTGGTCATTTGACTATTTCTTTCTTGGGCCGATAGGTGAAATCAAAGCTGGGGGCCCAGCTAACGCCGTGGTCGTAGGACACCTGACCGAACTGGCGGACCGAGCTATCTGCTTCATTTGGGGTGTAAGTCATCCGGATCAAGCCATCGACACCGGGTCCGCCAACATCTGACCATGTGCCGACCAACACCATATCGCCCGCGACAGGCCCGCCTTCGAAATAGACCTGGCCCGGAGACGATCCAATCCAAGTTTGTTCCCATTTGCCCGTCTTTGGATTGTATCCGCTCAGGCTGCCTCCGGGGCCAGAGCTGCCTGGCATCCAGTTTTCACGAATCGCGCAGCCGGAATACAGCTTCTCGATCTTGCTGCTCGCAACTATTCGCTGTTTGCCGTCTTCTTGAGGTTCTGCGCCTGTGACATAGACATCCCATTCACCCACCCAGAAATCCAGCGCATCGTAAATTTCACCTTCGCAGGTGGGCGGAGTTGCTGGTGAAGCCTCTGGTGCCGATGCCGATGCCGATGCCAGTGCTGGTGCCAGTGCTGGTGCCAGTGCTGTTTCTTGTGCGGCCTGTTGCATCAGTATCAACGGGGCGAGAAAAGTCAGCATCTTGGGGCCTTTCTGCGGCCACAACCGCATATTCGGATCAGTCGAGTTTACCTTCATGCAGCCTTACCACACGGTCCATACGTGTAGCGAGTCGTTCATTATGCGTGGCGACCAATGCGGCGCTGCCTTCGCCGCGCACCAGTGCAAGAAATTCTTCAAGCACCCGGTCGGCCGTTGCCTCGTCCAGATTGCCGGTCGGCTCGTCAGCAAGAACCAGCGCCGGGCGATTTGCCAATGCGCGCGCAACCGCCACACGTTGTTGTTCGCCGCCGGAAAGCTGGCTCGGCCGGTGATCGAGCCGATGGGAAAGCCCCAGCGCGCCCAGCAACTGGACCGCGCGTTGATCCGCGTCTTTGTGCGAACAACCGGTCACCAATTGCGGCAAAACCACATTCTCGGTCGCGTTGAAATCGGGCAGCAGATGATGAAACTGATAAACGAAACCCATGTGGTTGCGCCGCAATTCTGTCCGCCCGTCCGAAGGCAATTTCGTTGCATCGATCCCGTTGATCGCAATTTTGCCGCCAAATCCGCCTTCAAGCAGGCCCACGGCTTGCAGCATTGTTGATTTACCCGAACCCGACGGGCCCAAAAGCGCCACAATCTCGCCCGGCTGGATCGCCAGATCGACACCGCGCAGCACGTCGATTGTCACGCCGCCTTGCTCGAAAGATCGGGTCAAGCCCGATAGCTGGACCACCGCGCTACTCATACCGAAGCACCTGCACAGGATCGGTGTTTGCCGCCTTGTAAGCGGGATAGAGCGTTGCGAGGAAACTAAGCACCATGGCCAGCACGCAAATTCCAATCACTTCAGCCGGATCGACGCGCGCGGGAAGTTCGGTCAGAAAGCGCACCTCAGGATCCCAAAGGGCTTGCCCCGTCACCATTTCGAAGAAACTGACGATGCCGGCACGAAAATAGAGGATCAGAAAGCCAAGCACGAGCCCGCTTAACGTTCCAATCGTGCCAATGACGGTTCCCGTGGTGACAAATATCTTGAGCACATTGCGCCGCGTCGCGCCCATCGTCCGCATGATGGCTATGTCGCGGGTTTTTGCCCGAACAAGCATCACCAGCGAGGATAGGATGTTAAATGCCGCCACCAATACGATCAGCGACAGTGCAAAAAACATCGCCGCACGTTCAACCTCCAACGCCTCAAAAATGCTGGAATTGATCACGCGCCAATCGTTGATTTGCGCCCTGCCCTGCAATTGCTGAGCCAAGGGAGCGAGAATTTCGCCAACGTCTTCGGCATCTTCTGTCGTTACCTCTATCAATCCGATGGTATCGCCGGTCAGCAGCAGCGTCTGGGCGTCCTTAATCGGCATGATCACAAACACCTGATCAAAATCGTAAACGCCGGTTTCAATCAAAGCTGCGATTTCATAGCCAACCTGCCGCGGAACCGTGCCGAACGGCGTCGATCGCCCTTGCGGATTGATAATCGTAACAATATCACCAACACGCGCGCCCAGTTTGATCGCGAGCCTGCTCCCAATCGCCACCCGGCTTGCCATTGGTTCGATTGTCGTCAGATTGCCCTGAATCAGATTTTCACCAAGTTTGGCGATATCGCTTTGTGTGTTCCCGCGCAGCTGAATCGCCTCAGCACGACCGTTAAACGTAACAAGTAATGGCTGTTCGATCAGTGGCGATGCGCTGACCACACGCGGCGTTGTTCGCGCGTCTTCAAGAATATCTTCCCAATTATCGATCCGTCCGCCGAAGCCTTGGATAATTGCATGACCATTGAGGTTGACGAAGCGGTCCAGCAATTCACCGCGAAAACCGTTCATGACGCTCATCACCACGATGAGCAGCGCCACGCTGAGCATGACAACACCCACGCTAATCCCCGCGACCAAAGCGATAAACCGCTCCCCCTTACCGGGGAGCATATACCGCTTGGTGACCATCCATTCGAAGGGTGTAAGGAACAAAGAAAATCGCTTTTCGGGTTGCCGCATAGCGGATGAGTTGCCGCCACGTTTAGGCGGGGAAAGCTGTCGCTGCAATGAAATGCCGCCGCGCCTTTGGGGAAATCCGACAAATGATACGCAAGCGGCTTGTCACACCCCTTGTAATTGTTCTGTAACACCGCCAATGAGCGCGCATCTCGGGCACCAACGGGCGGTGGTATTTCGGTGAATCTGACACACCCTTTTCATGACGACAATGGCGATAAACTGCGCGAGGAATGCGGAGTCTTCGGTGTAATCAACGCTGCCGATGCGTCGGCCGTGGCCGCACTTGGACTGCATGCATTGCAGCACAGGGGGCAAGAAGCGGCCGGCATAACCAGCTATAATGGTGACAGATTTTATTCTCTGCGCGGCACTGGCCATGTGGCGGACAATTTCTCGACCGAGGCTGCGCTGGCGGAATTGCCGGGGGAAATGGCCGCTGGCCATGTTCGGTATTCCACCACGGGCGGCTCTGGTTTGCGCAATGTTCAACCGCTCTATGCCGATTTGGCCAGCGGCGGATTCGCCATCGCGCATAATGGCAATATTTCTAACGCGCGCACATTGCGCGATGAACTTGTCAGCCGCGGCGCAATTTTCCAATCGACGTCTGACACTGAAGTCATCATCCATTTGGTTGCAACCAGCCGCTACCCCACCATGATCGACCGTCTGGTAGATGCGCTGAGGATGGTTGAAGGCGCTTATTCCCTGGTCGTTATGACGCCCGAAGGGATGATCGGCTGCCGCGACCCATATGGTATCCGTCCACTGGTAATGGGCAAGATTGGTGACACCGTTGTTTTTGCAAGTGAAAGCGTCGCTTTCGATGTGATCGGCGCACAGATGATTCGCGAAGTAGAACCGGGCGAAATGATCCGCGTGGGGCATGACGGAACTGTCAAATCGCTGCGGCCATTTGGAAATATCAAGCCGCGGCCATGCATTTTTGAACATGTCTATTTCAGCCGGCCCGATTCGATCTTCGTCGGGCAATCCGTCTATTCCTCTCGCAAGGCGATTGGGGAACAGTTGGCAATCGAAAACCCCGCAGAAGTTGATCTGGTCGTGCCCGTTCCCGACAGCGGTGTCCCGGCGGCCATTGGTTATGCACAGCAAGCGGGCCTTCCCTTCGAGCTGGGCATAATCCGGTCCCATTATGTCGGACGTACATTTATCCAACCGACACAGGGCGCACGCACATCCAGCGTCTCGCTAAAGCACAATGCCAACAGCGCCCTGATCAAGGGGAAACGAATCGTTTTGATCGACGATTCTCTGGTTCGCGGCACAACCAGCATCAAGATCGTTCAAATGATGCGCGATGCCGGTGCGACAGAGGTTCATTTCCGCGTTGCAAGCCCGCCATTTGCACATAGCTGTTTCTACGGCGTTGATACGCCGAAACGCGAAAAACTACTCGCCGCGCAATTGGATCTGGAACCAATGCGGGAATATATCGGGGCTGACAGTCTGGCGTTCGTTTCAATCGACGGACTATACCGTGCGGTTGGGCTTGAACAACGCGACAATGGCTCCCCGCAATATTGCGACGCCTGCTTCACCGGCGAATACCCCACGACGCTGACCGATTTTTCGAGCAAGCAAGCGGTGGACGCACAATTGTCTTTTAACCCGGCCCCAGAATGAACAATTCAAAACCTCTCGATGGCAAGTTGGCACTTGTTACTGGATCCAGCCGGGGGATCGGTGCAGCAACGGCGAAAGCGCTGGCAGCGGCCGGGGCCCATGTTGTGCTGACCGGCCGCGACGTAAAGGCATTGGAAACCGTGGAAGACGCGATCCACGATATCGGCGGTCAGGCAACAATCGCACCGCTTGATCTGACAGAAGTGGATGCAATCAGCCGCTTGGCCAGCGCCATTGCATCGCGCTGGGACAAGCTAGACATTCTGGTAATTTCGGCCGGTTATTTACCAACGCTAACGCCGGTCACGCAAATTGATCAGAACCAGTTTAGTCAATCCATTACGGTTAATCTGCTGGCAACGCAGGCATTGCTGGCCGCGTTTGATCCGATGCTAAAACGCGCCGATGCCGGGCGGGTAATCGGCCTGACCAGCAGCGTCGGCGGTGATGCACGCGCATATTGGGCGGCCTATGGATCGACCAAGGCGGCGTTTGAATCGCTTCTCGACAGCTATGCACAAGAGGTCGAGAAAATTGGCGAGATCCGCGTCGCGATTGTCGATCCGGGGGCTACACGCACTGGAATGCGCGCCAAAGCCTATCCCGGCGAAGACCCAGCAACGGTCAAGCCGCCGGAAGTTGTCGGAAACAGTATTGTTGCCCTGCTGGGCAGTGACTTTCCCACCCAGCACAGAGAGCGAGTGGTTAATCCCGCTTAATCATAATCCGTAACGCCCTGGCAAGCAGGCTAGGCCACTCTATGCAAAGCCTGACCGGAAAGCTGCCGGAAAGGTTAAAAAATTGGCCAATTTGCGATGGGATCCGACGATGGTGATCGATACTTTTGACAGCTACGAACATGCGGCTCAGGAAGACCGCTGCTCGCCGCGAACGAAGCTGACAATACCGGCGCAGCTTCGCGCTTCGGGCGGGCGGGCCTTTCAAACGGTCGTTCAGGATCTGTCGATTTCCGGCTTTTCAGCCTCGGCGATCAGCCGCATGCATGTCGGCCAGCTGTGCTGGATCACCCTGCCCGGTCTCGAATCGCTTCAAGGTGAGGTCATCTGGTGGGATAACTCTTTGGTAGGCTGCGCCTTTCAAGAGCTGCTTAGCCCCATTGTCCACGACAACATCCTTGAACGATACAGCCCTAGCGCGATCTACCGCAGCACTATTTAGGCACCCAAACCCCCAAGAGGCGGGCTGAAAACTCAGTCCGCCTCGTCGTTTTTTGGGAGGGGGAAGCGCCCCCCTACTCTTCAGCCGCATTTTCGAGTTTGGTGGCCGCATCCACGCCCTGTTGCACCGAATTATAAAATGCACTGCGTTGCTTGCCTTCTGCCCCCTGCCCGGATGCATTGGGCCAATTGCTGTTAGAAGCGATGACCAGCTTTCTTGCGGGATCGATGAATATACCCTGCCCAAAAATGCCCTGAGCGGCGAAGGTGCCATCATCATAGGTCCACCATTGGTATCCATAACCTGATCCCGGTGCGCCAATGTCGGCTTGCTTTGTCGTGGCTTGGCCAAGCCAATCGTCTGGCACGATGCTCTCACCATCTACCACCGCACCGCCGCGAATGAATTCACCAAAGCGCGCGTAATCGCGTGTCGCTGCCTGAATACAGCATCCGCTGATCTCGTGCCCGGTAGAACCAAGCAGCCAGGTCGCGTCTTGCTGCATCCCATACGGCGCCCAAACCTTTTCCGACAGATATTCGGCGAGCGTCCTACCCGTGGCTTCACTAACCAGCACGCCGATCAGATTGGTTTCGCCGGTTTTATAGACCCACTTTTCACCCGCGGGCGCTTCACGCGGCAGCGTTTTCATATAGCTGACGGTGGCATCCTCTCCTTCAGCGGCCTGATGTTCATTGAACAATGCCACGTCAGACTGCGGATCGGTATAATCCTCGTTCCATTTCACGCCTGACGTCATGGTCAGCAATTGGCGGATTGTGACGTCATCATAAGCCGAACCTTCAAGGCCCTTGATGTAGCTGGAAACCTTATCATCCAGGCTTTTGATATGCCCGTCCTTGACCGCTGCACCCACCAAGGTCGAAGTAAAACTTTTTGCGACTGAAAAACTCGTCCATTTGCCTTCTGGACCAAAACCCAGCCCGTATTTCTCAAACACGATTTTTCCGTCCAGCAGGATAACGATCGCGGCAGTTCGTTGTTCGGCCATATATTGATCGACATCAGCCGGGATCACCAATGCCTCGCCTTCGGGTAACGGATTTACCGTGTCGCCCGCAGCAATCAGATTTGCCTCTGCCAATACGGGAATGGCATCGAGTTGACGAAACGCCGCATCGCGTTGCTCGACCGACCAGAACAGGACATTGCTGTTCGTTGGCAAATTCGCGAGCAGATTGCGCTGATCTTCATCCATCATCGCATAGCTGACACCGCCTGCCAGCAGCAGAACCCCGACAATTCCCAAAATCCATTTCATCATTCTACCCCTCCCACGGGCCATCAATCATTTTTGATCAAGGTAACTTGGCTCACATCGATTCCGCCGCTGCGGAACCCGCCTTCACAATACATCAGATAATAACGCCACAGACGGGCGAAACGGCCGTCAAACCCCTCTGGCAATCGATTTTCCTCAACGGCGCGGTCAAAATTGGCGCGCCATATTCTCAATGTCTCAGCATAATCGGGTGCGAAATCCTTCTGGTCGGCCCAGCGCAAACCGCGTTCAGCGGCAAGCTGCTCAAACTCGCTGGTCCTGATCAGCAATCCGCCGGGGAACACATAAGCCTGAATGAAGTCCGCGCCTGCGGCATAGGCGTCAAACAATTCGTCCCGCATGGTAATAAGCTGGATCGCAGCGCGCCCGCCGGGCTTCAGATTGCGCGCAATACAATCAAAATAGCTGGGCCAATATTCGCGCCCGACCGCCTCCACCATTTCGACGCTGACAATCGCATCGAATTGCTGGTCGGTGTCGCGGTAATCCTGTTTGCGAAAGTCGATTGCCGGATCGTGGTTCTCACGCGCCCAGGCTAGCTGTTCAGCCGAAAGGCTGATCGCCGTGACTTTCGTGTGCTGCGACGCGAAATGATTGGCCAACGCGCCCCATCCGCAGCCAATTTCCAGCAGGGTTTCAGGACTGCCAAGCCGCCGCGACAGATAATCCCATTTGCGGCGCTGCGCAGCTTCCAGACCGTCACCGTCAGCGAAAACCGCCGAAGAATAACTCATCGTTGGATCGAGCCAAGCGGAATAGAAATCATTGCCCAGATCGTAATGGGCGTGAATATTGCGCGCCGAACCCGACTTGCTGTTGCGGTTGAGCCAATGCGCGAAAGCGGCCGCCCATCGGAATGGCCCTTTGGCGCGGGCCGTTTTTCCCAAACTTACGGCATTGCGGTTGAAATTTGCGAATATTTGAACCGGATCGGGGCTTTCCCATTCGCCCGCTTCCCATGCCTGATACCAACCGATTGACCCATTGGTGGCAAGCCGCATCAGCGCGCGCCAATCGTTCAACTTTACTTCGGCATCGAAACCTTCGGCCCGTCCGCCCAGCAGGCGCGTCGATCCATCAGGCAGATGGGCAAGAATTGATCCGCTTTCCATCGCGCGATCAATCCGGTCGACAACGCGGTGAAATGCCGGGGCCACAAGGCGGCTTAACAGGCCAGACCGGCGTTCAAACCGCGAAGCGCCATCGAACAACACGCGGCCCCTGCCCGCTTCTATCTTATCGCCCTCTACCGTCATGCCGCACCTATGCCGCGCAGCATTGCGGCGGGCAAGTGTATGGCGGCGATCATCCCTTATTCTCGCGATAGGCGGTAAGCGTGCGCTCGCGGCCTTCGCGGTGGCCGATGATTTTGGCCGGATAATTGGCAGGCTTGCAACCATGTTCTTCAGGATCGTGGATATGCAGTTCGTCCAACTGGGCCAGCTCGGGCACATATTCGCGAATATAGGCAGCAGCGCCGAATTTTTCTGATTGGCTAAGCGGCGCCATGATCCGCACGAACATATTGCTATCGACACCCGTGCCGCTGACCCATTGCCAATTTACACCGTTCGATCCGTAATCCGCATCAACCAGCGTATCCCAAAACCACTGTTCGCCATGGCGCCAATCGATCAACAAATGTTTGACCAAGAAGCTGGCGGCAATCATCCGCACGCGGTTGTGCATCCATCCAGTCTGCCACAATTGCCGCATACCGGCATCGACAATCGGATATCCGGTTTGTCCCTGCTGCCACGCCTTCAAATCATCTTTGATCTGATCGTTGCTGGCCGGATTGCGCCACAGACTTTCGCCATATCCAGCACGGTAATTCTCCTTCGGATAGGCTGGGAATTGGCAAATCACATTCTGCGCATAATCACGCCAGATCAGTTCCTTTTCGAAGACTTTCCAACCCTTGCTGCGCTTTTCAATCAGGCGGTGCCAGATTTGCACTGGACCAATTTCCCCGAAATGGAGGTGCGGCGACATTCGGCTGGTTTTATCGGCCGACGGCAGGTTCCGCGCATCGCCGTAATCATCGATTTGATCGCACCACCAAGCCAACCGGTCCTGCGCGGCTTTCTCGCCGACCTCCCAAAAATCGCGCATTCCGCCAGCCCAGTCGGGCTGCACCGGCAACAGGTTCCAATCATCCACACTGTCGCTAACGGGCCACTCGCCCAGCGCACCGATGGTCTCTGGCTCGGGCAGTTCATCGCGTGGGGGAAGCTGCGCCAACGCCGCTTTCGAAAATGGCGTGTAGATTTTGTAAGGGTTGCCCGCGCCTGTTGTTACTTGACCAGCGGGTAGCAAATAATTCGCATCGTAAAGCTGTAGGTCGAGAGCCTTTGCGAGTTCACCTTGGGCCTTGCGCCACCACGGCTCGTAATGGCGGTTGGCGTGGACGGTTACCGCACCGATTTCTTCGGCCAGCTTGCACAATTCCTTCACCGTATCGCCGCGCCGCAGGATGATCTGCGAATTGCGTTTGCCGAAACTATTGGACAGGCTTTTCAGCGAGTGGTGCAGCCACCAGCGCGCTGCACCACCATAGGCGTGCTGCCCGGCGGCCTCGTCATCCAACACATATGCGGCAACCACCGGCCCCTGTTGCGCTGCATGAAACAGCGCAGGATTGTCCGCGATACGCAGATCGCGCCGAAGCCAAACGATTTGTGGTTTGCTCATATGTTCAGAACGGGATTACTCCGCCGGAAGTTCCTCACATTTCATATCAGGTAAGGTGACGGTGAATCGGTCACGCGCTTGCGGATCATAATACCGCGCATCGCGGAGCAACACCGAACCATTGTCAGCACGCTCAGCAATGGGCGCGCGGGACCAGAAGAGAAAGGCTTCTGCCTCTTCATTACCAACAATTTCAGATTTGGCGGGCATTTGGCACTGGCTGGCTCGGTTCGGTAATTTGGCAGCGGAGGTAATTATCCAAGGCGGCAGATCGGGATCGTTAAAACCAATAATCGTGTCGCGTTGCCAAAATGCAAAAGGAGGCGGCGATTGGATAATCTCAGTCGGCTGTGCATGCATTTCGGCGGTTTGATAGATCACATGCGATATCGCCCAATTCATCGCGATATACGCCAGCGCCGCCGCTATCGCCGCGCGCGCAGGCCGTTTCCACTGCCCGCCCCGCTTTTCCCGCCGCAGGGAAAACCACGTTGCGAAACCCATCAGCGCCCACAGCCATACATCGATGATAAACAGAGTATCGCCGTAGAACCACTCACTCGAAAATGGTTCCAGCAAGCGAATGCCATAAACATTGAGCCAGTCGAGTGCGGGATGCGTCAGGCAGCCAATAAAACTCAGCAGGAACAGCCATTTGAAACTGACAAGCAGCCTGCCTTCTGGCCGTTTCCCGCGCTTGGCTTGCCACCTGTCAAAACCATAGAGCAGCCCCGCCAATATCAGCGGCAACAGCACCAACGCGGGCGGGCCATGCGTAATCCCGCGCCGGAAACCGAGATGTTCCGCCCCCTCCAGCCAGAAAAAGCACGCTGCATCAATATCGGGTAAATTCGCGCCGATGATCAGCGCGGGCATCGCGAGCCCGGTTTTCCCCTTAAGACCGGCCTGCCCCAAAAGCGCGCCGACAAGCGAATGTGTCAGATTATCCATGAGGCCAATCCTACACGATGGAACACATGGAACACCGTCCTAAAGCAAAAATAATCCAGCCTGGCACGTTGCCCCATCCAGCCAATGTTAGCTGGCCCAATGTTAGCTGGCCTAATGTTAGTGGCCTACTCAACGTACCAACGCACCAGATGGAAACACTTTTCATTCCGCCGTGATAGCAGTGACCAAGGGCGGTAGGAAACAGCCCGCAGAACAACAAAAGATCGGATTACGGCGGGACGTTACACCTTAGTCGGTGGGATGCCCTTCATTCGCCTCAACAGTCCACGTTTGGCCTTTGGCCAGCAATTTGGCCAGATTGGCTTCCTTGCCTGCAGAGGATTTGGCGCGTTCTTCGATCACAGCGGTTTCGAATGTCGGGCGCGGATCATCGTAAATGACGCCCAGCGCCATCGGGAATGGCCCGAACGGCATTTCAATCAACAAATGCGCCATGCTGCGGTTAGTTGCATCATGCACCAGCACGCCTGCGCTTTCCCAATCACCATCTATAACATCGACGACTTTCAGCGCCATTGCATCGCCGTCACGTGCGATACCCTTGTCGAAACCGGTTTTGGGATCGCCATACAGCATAGGTTCGCCATGTTGCAGCCAAAGCTGGCGGTCGCCCGCACCTTTGGGAGCTGCAAAATCGTTGAACACGTCTTTGTTATAAACAATGCAGTTCTGGAAAATTTCGATAAATGCCGCGCCCTGATGCGCGTGAGCAGCCATCAAAACGTCTGGCAAATTTTTCGAAACATCAAAGCCGCGGCCAATGAAACGTGCGCCCGCACCCAGCGCAAAGGCGCAGGGGTTAACTGGATGATCGTATGACCCGATTGGCGTAGAAGGGCTTTTCGTCCCTTCACGGCTGGTGGGCGAGGATTGCCCCTTGGTCAGGCCGTAAATCTCGTTGTTGAACAGCATGATCTGCATATTCACATTGCGCCGCAGCACATGCATCATGTGGTTGCCGCCAATCGACAGCCCATCACCGTCGCCGGTGACCAACCACACATCGAGGTCCGGGTTGGCCAGCTTCACACCCGTTGCAACCGCCGGAGCGCGCCCGTGAATCGTATGGAAACCGTATGTCTCCATATAATAAGGGAACCGGCTGGAACAGCCGATGCCGCTGATGAAACAGGTGTTGGAAGGATCTGCACCAAGCTGGGGCAAAGTGCGCTGCACCGCTTTGAGGATCGCGTAATCGCCGCAACCGGGACACCAGCGGACTTCCTGATCGGTTTCCCAATCCTTCAGTGTGGTTTCGAACTTGGTCATCTCGTTCATGCCAAGGCTCCTTCGATTGCCGATTCGAGTTCGGTGATGGTGAATGGCTGCCCGCTCGTCTTAGTGAAAGGTTTCGCATCAACAAGGAATTGGTCACGCAGCACTGTTTTGAACTGGCCGGTGTTCATTTCGGGAACCAGAATATGGTCATAACTTTTGAGCAATTCGCCCATATTTGCAGGCAACGGCCAGATATGGCGCACGTGGATATGGCTTACATCCAGCCCCTTGTTGCGGGCATTATCAACCGCGCGGCGGATCGGACCGTAGGTTGATCCCCAACCGACCACAGCCAGCTTGCCGCCCGCTTCCCCGGCCGCAATTTCCTGATCAGGCACTTCTACGCCGGAAACCTTGTTCATACGCGCATCGGTCATCGTTTGGTGATTATCGGGCGCATAATCGATGTGACCAGTGTCGACAGCCTTTTCGATCCCGCCAATGCGGTGCATCAGATCAGGTGTGCCGGGCTTGATCCACGGGCGGGCGCCCTTTGCATCGCGCTTGTACGGCAGTAATTCTTCACCGTTTTTCTCTTCGAGAAAACTTGCAGGGAACGGATCGAACGCTTCAGGATCGGGCACTTTCCATGGCTCTGCCGCATTGGCGATATAGCCATCGGTCAGCAGCATCACAGGCGTCATATATTGGGTCGCAATCCGGCACGCTTCAATCGCGGCTTCGAATGCATCACCGGGGCTGGAACAGGAGACAACCGGCATTGGCGCATCGCCATTGCGGCCATACATCGCCTGGTAAAGATCGCTCTGTTCGGTTTTGGTGGGCAGACCCGTTGACGGCCCGCCGCGCTGGCTGTTGACGATGACCAGGGGAAGCTCTGTCATAATCGCCAGCCCCATGGCCTCACCCTTCAGCGCAATGCCGGGGCCGGACGAGGATGTGACACCAAGCTGTCCGGCATAGGATGCACCAATGGCCGAACAAATCGCGGCAATTTCATCCTCGGCCTGAAAGGTTGTGACACCAAATTCCTTAAGCCGCGCAAGGTGATGGAGAATGGCAGAGGCAGGCGTAATCGGATAGCCGCCAAAGAACATTGGCAGTTCAGCCAATTGCGCACCCGCAACCAGCCCCAGCGATATCGCTTCTGCACCGGTGATTGTCCGGTAAAGGCCGGGTTCGGCTTCAACCGCAGGAATGCTCAACTGCTTAATGGGGCCAGCCAGTTCAGCCGTTTCGCCATAGGCGTGCCCTGCATTAAGCGCCGCAATATTCGCATCGGCAATTTCAGGCTTGGATTTGAACTTGCTCTTCAGCCAATCTTCAATTGGGCCGCGTTCACGGTCAAACATCCACAGCGCAAGGCCCAGCGTCCACATATTCTTGGAACGCAATGCATCCTTATTGCCCAGACCGAACGGCTTGACCGCTTCGATGGTCAAGGCAGAAATATCGAACGCAAGCACATCCCATTTGGCAAGACTATCATCTTCAAGCGGGCTGACGGCATATTTGGCCTTATCAAGATTCCGCTTAGTGAATTCTCCGGTATCGATAATGATAAGCCCGCCCGGCTTCAGCGCATCGAGATTGACCTTCAACCCTGCCGGATTCATCGCCACGAGCACATCGGGCGCATCGCCCGCCGTGCTGATTTCACGGCTGCCGAAATTGATCTGAAACGCCGACACGCCAAACAGCGTGCCTTGCGGCGCACGAATTTCCGCCGGAAAATCAGGGAATGTCGCAAGATCATTGCCCGCCAATGCGGTCGATAATGTGAACTGCCCGCCTGTAAGCTGCATCCCATCGCCGGAATCTCCGGCAAAACGAACAACGACTGCTTCGGGGGTTGTGGTAGGTGTTTCCGCGGCTTGCATAGCCATCAAAATTCCTTTTCGCGCGCCGTTTCTGCGGTGATGCAGAGGCGCAATTCGTATCGGGATTCGCCACCTATGCCCGGTCGCGCGCTCCCGCAATGAAGTTTTTCTCCTGTTGTGACAAAAAGTCGAGTGGAAATGTTGAATTGTCCCGCTAGACCGTAACGTAAGGCAATCAAGAGGACAGGCAAATGACCGGTAAAACACCTTATGTAAGAGACGATGTGAAGGTGCTGCTCGGCATGCTGGAACAGGCGGGCGGCGCCCCCATAACAGAGGTGCCATTGGACGAAGCGCGCGCCGCTTATCAGGCGCTGCATGATTTGGCAGACAAGCCCGCGCACGATCTGGCGGTGATCCGTGATCTAACTTGCCCCGGGCCCGATGGCGACATTGCCTTGCGGCTATACGACACAAAAACTGATCGCCCAGCCGGCCCCGTGATTGTATTCTTTCATGGCGGCGGATTTGTGATTGGCGATCTTGATACCCATCACAGCCTGTGCACCGAAATCGCGGTGAAGATGGATATCCCAGTGATTGCCGTGGATTACCGACTTGCTCCTGAACATCCATTTCCCGCCGCTATTGATGATTGCGAATCGGCGGCGCGGTGGATCGCGTCTAACCCGGCTGAATTGGGGCGCGAGGCGGCAGGGCTGATTTTGATGGGCGACAGCGCAGGCGGCAATGCCACGATTGTTACGATGCAATCTTTGCGCAGCAATCCCGCAAGCTGCCCCGTGCTGCTTCAAGTTCCCCTATTCCCGCTGGCCAGTGATGCGGCAGGGTCAGCCAGCCTCGATGAATTTGCAGAAGGCTTTATCCTGACAAAAGTGGCGATCGAATTTTTTGATGCCGCTTACAATCCCGCGCGCGGCGACATGCGCGCGTTTCCGATCCTTGCGGATCACGCGGGCAGCGCACCGGCCATCGTTGTTACGGCCAGCCTCGATCCGATCCGAGATTCCGGACGCGATTATGCCGCCGCGCTGGACAAAGCAGGTGTCGATTACCTTCACATCGAAATGGAAGGCATAACGCACAGCTTTTCCAATTTGCGCCAAGCCATCCCCAGCGCGCAAGCGGATATTGACCGCGTATTCAACGCCATGAAATCCATGTTGGCAAAATCCGCATGAACGAACTCGGTTACCGCCCCTGCGTCGGCGTTATGCTGATCAATGACGATGGCAAGGTCTTCGTTGCTGAACGGATCGACAACCGCGTTGGCGAAGGTCAGCACACCTCCGGCTTTTGGCAAATGCCGCAAGGCGGGGTCGACAAGGGCGAGGATATAGAAGCCGCTGCCTTGCGCGAATTGGCCGAAGAAACCGGCGTTTCCGGCGGCATGGTCGAAATCGCTGCAAAATCCGCCAAACCGATACATTATGATCTGCCCGATGATTTGATCGGCAAATTATGGGGCGGAAAATATCGCGGGCAGGAACAAGTCTGGTTCCTCGCCCGGTTTAACGGGCAAGATGCAGACATTGATTTGGAGGCCCACGATCCGCCCGAATTCTGCAATTGGAAATGGCTTGACCCGGAAAATCTGCCCGATGTGATCGTGCCGTTTAAGGTCGAAGTTTACCGCGCTGTCTTGGCAGAGTTTCGCGGGCTAATTTAAGAAACGGCGCTAGATTGCAAAAGCAACCGTTGGCCGGTCATCAATTTCGCGCGCGGAACGATAGGACGCGAGCTTTTCCACCCGTTCAAACCACGCCGCCGCATTGGGATAGCCATCGTCAAATTCGCCGCGATCGCGCAGCGATTCCATCGGATAACTCATCGTAATGTCCGCTGCGGTCACCTGATCGCCGCCGAACCATGGGGCATCGCCCAAATCTCGCTCGATCTTTGCAAGCATGGCTGCGTTGCGCGGGCCGGTGAAGGCTTTGCGCGCTTGCCCGAACACGCCGCCCAGCAGCTTGCTGATCGGCCATGGGCTGCGATCTTCAAGGACACGCATGATCATTTCGATCCCGCCGGTGGCCATCAGGGTGCCTTGCGAAGCATGGAACCAAAACAAATGCCTTCCGCGATGGGGGGCATCTGCGGATGGCCTCATCGGACTGGCTGGATAGCGGTCCAGAATGTAATCAATAATCGCGTTGCTTTCCGCCAACGCCATATCACCATCGGTAATCACAGGCGCGGTGCCCAGCGGTGAAATCGCCTTATATTCTGCCGGTGCCAGATTGGTTTCAGGATCGCGGTTATAGAGCTTCAATTCATATTCTGCATCCAGCTCTTCAAGCAGCCACAAAATGCGGAACGACTGCGAATATTCGAGATGGTGCAGAGTGATCACAGCGAATGATCGTTCAATTTTGCGATACTTGCGCGTCGGGCAGGATTGCTTCGGCTCGCAAAACTTGCGGCTGCGGGCCGCGTGCAATCGCAGAAGCCAGCTTGACCGTTTCAGGGCAGCTATCGCCGCAAAGATCTTCTAGCTTGGCGAGATTGCCGCGTGCTTTTTCTACCGCGCCTTTTTCGACCAAAGCTTCACCTTCGCCCGAAATTGCCGCCAGATTATCAGGATCACGGCGCAATGCATCGCGGTAATAACGGATGGCTTTGCCCTGCATTCCTTCGCGGCGGGCCGCCTGCCCCAAATCGATAAACAGTGGCGTATAAGCGGGATCAACCACCAGTGCCGCTTCGAAATAGTCGATTGCCCGCTGCGGCTGCCCCGCTGCGAGCGCAGCTTTGCCTTCTGCAATCAGCATTGCGGCGCGCGGCGATGCATCGCGGTCCTGCGCCGTTCCCATGCTCGCGCTCACTGCCAGAACCAGTGAAAGTGCAGCGGCAACAGGGGCATAGCGCATGATTAACTCCTTAAAGGGCAAACGAGGTCTGGATTCGCTCTCAGCCATAGTCCCACTGGTTAACACGCGGAAGCAATACTCGCGATGAAAAATCCGTCTGTGCCGTCGTGGAACGGTGTCAGCCGTGTTCCATCGCCGTGCGAACGACCAATCGGCCAATCAAGCGATTGCGCCTCCCACCCCTTATTGGCGGCCAGAAACGAACCGATCTGATCTTTGCCTTCTTCGTCAAATAAAGAACACACGACATAGGTGATACGTCCGCCTGGTTTGACCAATTCTGCCGCGATTTTCAGCAAGCGCGTCTGGATTTCTCCAACGCGCAGCATTTCAGGTTTGTTTAAACGCCAGCGCGCTTCGGGATTGCGCCGCCATGTTCCGGCACCCGAACAGGGCGCATCGATAAGAACCGCATCGGCGGTCCCTTTCAGCGCGTCCAGCGCCTCCAGCTCTTTGCCCGGATCCAGCAGGATCGTTTCGATCATCGCTGCGCCCGCCCGTTCCGCGCGCGGCGGCAGATTGCCCATCCGGCGTTTGTCCGTATCGCTGGCGATCAGCGTGCCGCGATTTTCCATCATTGCGGCAAGCGACAGTGTTTTCCCGCCAGCGCCCGCGCATAAATCGACAATCGTTTCGCCGGGTTTGGCATTTACTGCCGCGCAGGCCCATTGGCTGCCGTGATCCTGAATTTCGACCAGCCCTTCTCGATAGGCGGCCCATTGATCAACATTGGTTCCGGCGGGATAACGCAAGGCGTTCGGCCCGATCAGTTCTTCCCCCTGCTCCGGCAAGGCAACCGTATCACGGCTCGCCTTAAGCGTGTTGACGCGCAGATCGAGCGGCGCGCGGCCAAGCAATGCCTCCGCCTCGTCACCCGACACCCAAGATTTGCCCAAATGTTTGACCACCCAAGGCGCGGCAACCCCGCCCAATGCAGGCGTTTCGTTTTTGCCAATCGCTGGCGGGCCATAATTCGATCCGTCGAACAATTCGGCAATACCAGGTTCAACCTGAGCATATCGCAGCATCGCTGCGCGCCCATTTGCCGGAACAGGGCCGCAAGCGCGGATCGCGCCATAGACCAGTTCACGCAAGGCGCGCCGGTCTTTAGATCCTGCAAAACGGTGGCTACGCATCCATTCGGCAACGATCCGATCAGCAGGCGCCGCGTTGGCCTCTGCCGCTTCGACAATTGTGTCGAGAATTTCAATCGCGGATTGAACGCGGGCTGAAGGTGTCATTTTGTGCCCTCGATCAGGTTTTGAAATTCTGAATATTCAGGCATTTTCTGGCATGAATATTTGTAAGATGGGCGGTCACGCCCGCCCCCGTCACCATGTTCGGATCGGGCGGCATTTTTTTGCGCGGTGATTTGCTTGCCGGCATCTTCGCACGCTTCGACAGAGGCATACAATCCTGTTTGGCGCTGAACTTCCAGCCCGCCGGGCTTGTCAGGGTTCCATTCAATCAAGAACAGCATGATGGGGATGATCTCGATCATGTCACATTGCCTATCTTGTTGGGTAATTCGGCGCTTCACGCGTTATCGCAACGTCGTGAACGTGGCTTTCGCTCAGGCCTGCGCCCGTAATGCGGACGAATTTCGCCCGCTCGCGAAGATCACCGATTGTCGCCGCGCCGGTATAGCCCATTGCCGCCTTGATCCCACCGACCAGCTGATGGACAATATCTTTGGCAGGCCCCTTGTAGGGGACTTGCCCTTCAATCCCTTCAGGAACCAGTTTCAGGGCCGAAACATCAGCCTGAAAATACCGATCAGCACTGCCGCGCGCCATCGCGCCCACGCTGCCCATGCCGCGATAGCTTTTATAGCTGCGGCCCTGATACAGGAATGTTTCGCCGGGGGCTTCTGCGGTTCCGGCCAGCATCGAACCGATCATCACCGTCGACGCGCCTGCGGCAATCGCTTTGGCCGCATCACCCGAAGTGCGAAGACCGCCATCAGCAATCACCGGAACGCCCGATCTAGCAGCTTCGGCCGCGCAATCCATAATGGCTGTCAATTGCGGAACGCCAACGCCCGCAACGATCCGCGTGGTGCAAATGGAACCCGGACCAATCCCGACTTTTACCGCATCCGCGCCTGCATCAATCAGCGCCCGCGTCGCTTCCGCAGTTGCCACATTACCGGCAATAACTTGCACGGTATCTGATAGGCTTTTGGCCCGTTCCACCGCACGGCCCACGTCTTTGTTGTGACCATGCGCCGTGTCGATAATCACCACATCACATTCGGCCTCGATCAATGCCTGCGTTCGCGCAAAGCCCTTGTCGCCAACCGTTGTCGCCGCCGCCACGCGCAGGCGCCCGCCGGCATCCTTGGTTGCGTGCGGGTAATTCACCGCCTTTTCCATATCTTTGACCGTGATCAAACCGATGCAGTGATAATCGGCATCAACCACGATCAATTTTTCAATCCGGCGTTGATGGAGCAATCGCTGGGCGTCTTCTTGATTGGTACCCAGCGGAACCGTGGCGAGATCTTCCGTTGTCATCAGTTCTCGAACAGGCTGCTGCGGGTTTTCAGCAAAACGAACATCGCGGTTGGTCAAAATACCCACCAATTTCCCGTCGCGATCCGCCACTGGGATGCCGCTGATGTTGTTCTGCGTCATAATCGCCTGCGCGTCGCCAAGCGTTGCCTCTGGCGTGATGGTGATGGGATTGACCACCATCCCGCTTTCAAACCGCTTCACAGCGCGAACAGCGGCGCATTGCTGTTCCACATCAAGATTGCGGTGCAGCACGCCAATCCCGCCAAGCTGCGCCATAACAATCGCCATGTCCGCTTCTGTCACAGTATCCATGGCTGCCGACAGAACGGGGATATTAAGCCCGATATCGCGCGTTAGCATCGTCTTGGTATCGGCCATGCTGGGAAGAATGTCGCTTTCCGCCGGGCGGAGCAACACATCGTCGAATGTCAGGCCGAGTGGGATATCCATAAATGCCGCTTTCATCTGTGCCGCGCAATCGGATTAACCCTGAATCAGGCGCGGTCTGCAAGTAGAATTGTGGCGGCCCATGTAACGACACTATGCATCGCTCGCTAGTGGGCATGGGCGAATAATCCGCTTCTATTATGCAGAATATCAGTCGGCAGAGGCCGGTCGGGTGCCAGAAATGGGGCCAGAACCGGGGCCAGAACCGGTGCCAGAACGGGGGCCAGAACCGGGGCCAGAGAATTGTGCGAGCGAGGCGAAATGACGCACCAGTTCGACGTGTAGCAACAAATCTTCCCCCGCCCCGCCCAATTCGACAAGGTCTGGGCGGTCAGCGGAACGGTGGTATCTTTCGCGCGAATATTTGTCGAATGCGGCACGGTCAGCAAAGGCGCTTGAAACCATCAAAGTTGGCACATCGCGCTGCAACAAAGCCCATCCATCCTGCCGTCTGACAAATCGCTGTGAATATTCATCGTCGGCCCGTTCACGGCCCAGTTTTTCCAGCACCCGATCAACATCTGAATCGAGTGATGTCAGCCCTGCCCCGACAACCGCGACCTGCCCGCCGCGCCCTGCAATTCCAACCGAATCGAGATTAAATGCTGCAACAATATTTTCCAGCGGCAACGGCGGATCGCGGGCAAATGCCGTTGCCCCTAGCAGGCCCCATTCTTCCGCTGTTGTTGCCAGAAAATAGACGTCCCGATCCAGTGGATCGCCCAAAGCAAGGCGTTTGGCTGCAGCGGTCAGAACGGCCAATCCGCTGGCATTATCGACAGCCCCGCTGCAATAAATACGCCCAATTTCAGGATCGCCGCACAGCCCGAAATGGTCCCAATGCGCGACCATCAAAACGGCCCCCGCATCGGGATTGCGGCCCGCCAGTTTCCCGATCAGATTATGCGTCCGCAACGCCCCGGCAGCGCTTGTCATTTCGGCGTTAATCGTCAGATCAAGCGTCACCGGCGTAAAATCGGTGCTTTCGGCCATTTCCAACAATTCCACCAACCTGGCTTCGCCCAGCAGCTGCCCCGCACCATGCTGGCCGACATATCCATCGATCGTGGACGCGGAATCGTCACCCGCAAGGCGATAAGCGCCAGCTTCACGAAAACGCACAAGTTGCGCAAATTCGGCAGGTTCCAGAACAATTGCAATCGCAGCCGCCGCACCATTGGCCAAAAGCGCCGCGCGCTGTTCCTCACGCGCCGGGTGATCCCACATCATCAATGCCACGCGGCCGGTTAAAAGCGAACGATCGACCGATTCGCCTTCGGTTCCGACAAATACCAGCGGCGCATCCGCCAAAATCGCCTGCCGCCCGGTTGTGAAAATTCGGACCGCACCGTCAGTCACATCGACTTTTTCTTCGCCGCGCTTGAATGCGACATCGTCTTTTTCGGGCAGGCGAACAGCCAGTTCAACCGGTGCCAGCCACGGATGGGCCGGATCATTCGTACCCGACTGTAGCCCCGCAGCTTCCCATGCATCGGCAAGATAGCGCAATGTTTTGCGTTCACCATCGGTACCGGGTCTGCGCCCCTGAAATTCATCGCTGGCCAGCGTATCAACATGGGCACGCAATTCAGCCTCAATCGCAGCGGGCCTGTTCATCGGGCCGCCAGCAGGCATGGATGCACAGCCGGCAAGAACCGCCAACAGCACGGCAGCCGAAATGATTCTGATGGCCCCTGTTCTGATGGCCCCTGTTCTGATGGCCCGTGTTCCGATTGCCCCCGTCATTGCGTCCCGCTCAGTCCCTTTCCCGCAAATTATTCAGCCGTCCAACCGCCGTCGATGCTCCAATTGGCACCGGTTACATTGCCTGCTTCTTCGCGGCATAGGAATACCGCAAGCGCGCCCACTTCTTCAGGTTGGACGAATTTTTTGGTCGGCTGTTTGGCCAACAACACATCGTTAATCACCTCTTCCCGGCTCAAACCGCGTGCTTTCATCGTATCGGGAATTTGCCCTTCGATCAGCGGGGTCCAGACATAGCCGGGGCTGATCGCATTGGCCGTCACCCCCGTCTGCGCAAGTTCCAATGCGATTGTTTTGGTAAATCCATCAATCCCGTGCTTGGAAGCATTATAGGCGCTTTTAAACGGTGACGCGGTTTTGGAATGCGCGCTGGCCGTGTTGATAATCCGGCCCCATCCCTTTTCCTTCATATGCGGAACGGCAAGCCGGGTTGTGTGGAACGCCGCGGTCAGATTGAGCGCGATAATCGCATCCCATTTTTCCGCCGGAAATTCATCTACGGGCGCGACATATTGCATCCCTGCGTTGTTCACCAGAATGTCTACCGGGCCTGCTGCGGCCATCAATTCTTCACAGCCAGCCGCCGTCAAAAGATCGGCAGCGACATATTTCGCGCTCAATTCTTCACACAATTTGGCGATCTCGTCCTTGTCGCCAAAACCGTTTAAGACAATTTCGGCCCCTTCGGCGGCCATTGCGCGTGCCACTGCAAGGCCAATGCCTGATGTCGAACCGGTAACCAAAGCGCGTTTTCCAGAAAGGAACATTCAAAGCTCTCCAAGCGTTGAGAAAGTAAGTTTGCGAAAACGGGTATTTGCGCCCAACATAGCCGCTGTCCAGATAATAAAGTGCCCGCCGCGCGGGTGGAAGGAAATTCAATGCGCCTTAACCGCTTCGATCCAGACAATGTCCGCGTGGGCACCGCCGGAGGGCGGCGGCGCCTTCCCGGAGGGCGCGGCGGGCAGGTCGGCTGCGGCACGATCATCATCGCAATCATCGCCTATTTTGTTTTTGGGGCCGACCCGATTCAAACAATCGGTGCGCTTGGCGGATCAGATACCGCTGGCCAGATCGAACAGCAGGCCAGTTCAGAACCATCGGCGGAACAACTTTGTTCTTCGAATGCTTATGCACTTGAAACATGCAACGCGTTAAGCTCGCTCAATTCGACATGGCAGCCAATTTTTCAAAGCGCCAATGTTCCGTTTCGCCAGCCCGTTTTACGCTTTCCGACCGCCAACCGTTTCGACACTGGCTGCGGCGGCGGCGGGGTTGGAATGGGGCCATTTTACTGCCCGGCGGATGAGACAATGTATATCGATATCGGTTTTTACCAGACAATGGAGCGTGAGATGCGCGCCAGCGGTGATTTCGCACGTTATTATGTTGTCGCGCATGAATATGGCCATCACATTCAAAAACTGACCGGTGTGGCTTCGCAGGTTCGCAGCGCCCAGCAACAAAACCCGCGCCAATCGAATCAGCTTCAAGTTCTGATGGAATTGCAGGCCGATTGCTATGCCGGCGTATGGGCAGGTAAAAACCGCAACCTGATCGAACCAGGCGATATGCAGGAGGGCCTGCGCGCAGCCAGCGCAATTGGCGATGACACTTTGCAGCGGAATGCTGGACAGCGGGTAAACCCCGAAGCATTCACGCACGGAACCAGCGAGCAGCGCATGCGCGCGCTCAAACTAGGAATGGATAGCAGCGATGACACCCAATGTGACCGAATTGTCGAGCTTCGCTAAGCTCACCTTCACCGCGCTGTTGCTGGCCATAAGCGGCCCCGCATTTGCGCAAGACGAAGACCCAGAAGTGGTGACCGACCGCGATCCCAGCGTGATGGATATTGCGGCCACGCCGATCAAGGATCTTAACCTGACCAAAGACAAAATTCCCGAGGCATTGGCCGATGCCGTAATCGCACCCTATGCAAGTGAACGGTTGGCGTCATGCGACGACATTCGCCGCGAAGTGATGCGGCTTGATGCTGTTCTTGGGGATGATCTCGATATCGAAATTGACGAACGCAAAGACATTACCTTTGGCAAAGTCGCCAAGAGCGCCGTCAGTTCCTTCATCCCTTTTCGCGGGATCATCCGTGAAGTAACCGGCGCGGCCGATCACCAGCGCGATTTCGAAGAAGCCATCGTGGCCGGTGCAATCCGCCGCGGGTTTGTGAAAGGCCTGGGGATGGAACGTGGTTGCCCCTATCCCGCGCGCCCTGCCGCCATCAAATTAACGATGGAGGACCAGCCTGTCATTGAAGGTGAAATTGCCGGCCAATGGCGCGATGATACGCCCAAGGAAGGCCGTGTGACATTCGTTTCAGAACCCGTCGTGCAGGGCGAATAATTGTCTGAGTATTTGAGGGCATAAATGGCCGAGGAAATGGGCTGCGGGAGGCCAAAGCCCCCCGCCCCCCTTTGTAAGGTTCAACCGGTGTGACCTTCATTCCCCTCTTCAGGTTGAAGCCGCGCTGACCATTCAATATTGCGCGTCGCATACATCACGGCTGCAAGAGCAAGGAACAGCAACACCGATCCGATCATGAGCGACCATGCTTCAAGGCTGAGCAATATGTACAGCGTTGCATAAAGGCCCGACAGCATCCCGCCGATCATCCATGCGCGCCGCCATCCGCCCAGCACGGCTGCGCTATAGGCCGTCAATTGGCCGATGATTGCAGCGCTGGCGACTAGATAAGCCCATGTGAAACCGATCACTTCGGCAAAGGGCAGCAGCAGCACAAAAAACAGGATCAAGCCGACACCCGTCAACAAATATTCTGCCGAAGCCACCTTTGCGCCTGCCACCACATCGAACATAAAGAATGCGACGAAGGTGAAGCCGATAAATAGAAATCCATATTTCACTGAACGGTCAACCTGACTGTAGAGATCAACCGGTTCAATCAACCGAACCGAAGCCGCTTTGGCCTGATGGCCGGAGGAATTCTCCGCCTCTGCGGTCATGAATTGATACTCATCCGGCGCAGCAATGCGCGGCGGGCTGGCATCGCGCAGATTGACCAGTGATTCGCCCAAGGCAAGATTTGTTATGCCTTCATATTTGGCGGTAAAACCCTCGCCAGAAATATCGCTTTCATCGGGATTAAAACTGCCGGTGAAGCTGGGATGTTGCCACGGCGACGTGACCGTCCATTCGGTTTCGCCGCCGCGCGGGACCAGCGCAATCGAGCGGCTTCCGCGCAAACCATATTGCCATGATACGGCCAGCGGTTCGGCAGCATCCCAATCAACAGCGGTCGAGAATCCCGCGCCCCTTGTGCTTGCCGGACCATTTCCCGGATGCAGCGTCAGTTTTTCACCATTGGCATTGACTTGTGTTCCGTCGGTCAGCCCGCGGGGATCAGTGACCCCAAATCGCAATTCCGATTGGCCGAGCAGCAGCTGGCTGCGCTTTACACCGGTGCGCGCAAAATCTTCGGTCAATTCAAAACTGGCGCTGCCTTTCGCTTCTGCTTGGTAGATTACCGAGCGGTAGATTGAACGGCGCTTTATGTCAGGTTCAAGCGCGGTTGAGATCATCTGTTTGGACGGCGAGACAAACAATTCGCGCCGGACCTTAACGGTACGCGTGCGGCTTTTGCCGTCCACCACCTCTGTCTCGACCGACTCGTCATTATATGGGATCACCAGCACGGGCCCGGAAATGATCTGTTCCCCGCCCCAACTTGCGGTGATTGAATGCTGGGCCGTTGCCGATTGGCTCTTCCGGTCGCTTACCAATGCATAGACCATTATCAGCGGTATCAGCAGCACCGCGCCAATCAACGCGGCAAAGAACAGTTTAACTCCGGGGCTGCGATCTCGTATCATTTCATCCTCCTTTGGGTTGCGATGAACCGTGCATTGAGAGCGATGAACTGAATGCCTTCTGAATGGGGGCAAAGCGATTTATACGGCGCCCCACAAACGGTGTTCCATAAACAAAAAGGCGGAACCGATTGCTCGGCTCCGCCTTACTCGATGGCCAGACTTTCGAAGGGACTAGGCCATGATTATTTCTTCCAACCGGCAATCTTTTCATCCAGCGCACTCAGCACTTCGGCGCGCATGGTTTCCCCCATTTCGGAATTTGCAGCAATGGCCTCGCGCGCCTCTTTCAGACCGGTCAGCGCCTGCGCCATGATCCGGGCTTTGCAAATGCTGACAACTTTCTTGCCGTCATCATCGGTCCACTCGGTGGCTTCCTTATTGCCTTTGCATTCCATGCGTACCGATGTTTTGCCGTCGCCATTATCCATTTCGATCATCGCAACGCGGACTTCTTCCATTGCCTCATCGATGTGCGAATCAAGGTCACCCAGCTCTTCGTGAAGCTCTTTCATAATCTCTGCACGTTCTTCCGGTGACAATTTGTGATCACCATCAGAATGGATCCGGTGTTCGCGGCGGATCACCTTGCGGTGTTCACCATGCTCGTCATTTTCGACCTCGTGGATCACAACCACGCGCTTTTCCGTCTCCTCAGCCTCAGGAATAGCCTCAGCCGATTGCAACGCAAGAGCCATCGGCGGAGCTGGCGGTGCGGGCGGTGTCGGGGCTGCCATTGCGCTTAGCGGACTTGGCGGAGCGGGCGGAGTATTTGGCACAGCCAGCCCTTCGGCATAGGTGATCGATGCGGTCAGCGGCAGCGCCAGCAGTGCGGCACCCATCAACAGGCGGCCAGCGATGCGGCGGCGGGGTGAAATATCGGACATTGTAAGGCTCCTCAAACGGTGGATTATGCTTTTCTCTCCAATCACCGGACACGCCATCGGCGCAGCCATTGAAAACTTCGGCGCAACGTCGGGTCCGGCAGCAAAAGTGGCGATGATCGATGCATAGGTTGCGCGATCTTCGCCGCCGCGATCCGCCATCACACGGGCATCACACGCGGCCTCTTGATCGCGGCGCATCGCACGCCAGCCATACCAAGCCAGCGGGTTAAACCAGTGCAATGCAAACAGAGGCTGGATCATAAAATTGGCAAGCAAATCAAACGCGCGGTGGTGCGATAGCTCGTGCTCAATCGCCAGATCACGTTCGTTTTTGCGTGTCAGCGCCATAAAGCCGACCGGCAGCGCCACAACTTTGTCCAGCACCCCGAATGCGATCGGCGAATCAGTCGCTTGTGTTTCAACAAGGCGAACTTTCCCCGATTCGCCCACGGGCCGTGCTTGTTCGAGCAGTTGGCGGCGCATTTCAAAATAAAATCGAAAGCGGATAATAAGAAATATGGCAGAGCCGATCAGCCAGATTGCCAGAAGCCATGCGGCCCAGTTAACCGGCGCTGCCCCGGCGGCAATGGCCGAACTGCTTTCCGCTTCGGCAATCTGCGTGACAGTAAATTCCGATATTGTCAGCGTTTGTACGGGCGCGATCCATGCCGGTAAGACCAGCGGCGGGACAAGCAATCTAAGAAATGGCAACAGCCACAGCGCATAGGCCGCTTTCGCCCCGAATTGCCGCGAAATGGGGCGTCTGACCAGCAGCACAAACCCGATCAGAACGGCCGTCCACAGCAATGTATCGAACAGCCAATTTTGGATGTCGCCGGTCATTTTCGCAGCTCCTTCAGCAGAGCTTCCATCTCGGCGATATCGTCTTGGCTCAAGGCCTCGGATTCGGCCAATTGTGCGAATAGCGGTGCTGCGCGCCCGCCAAACAAGCGGTCGACCAACCGGCGTGATTCCGCCCCGGTATAATCAGCACGTTTGATCAACGGAGTGTAAAGGAAACGCCGGCCGTCAGGCTCTGTCGCGATAGCTTGCTTGACCACCAGCCGGGAAAGCAGTGTCTTGACCGTGGCCAAGCTCCAATCGCGCTGGGTGCAAACAATTTCGCACACTTCAGCGGCGGTAAGCGGGCTGCGTGTCCACAGCACTTCCATCACCGCATGTTCGGCTTCACTGATCCGTTCCGGCTTTTCATTTTGTGAATTGGCCATCTCACCCTCCCAGCAGCATGACTACATCTGTAAGCGAATCGATTACGTCTGTAAACATGAAGCTTGGATGAATGGACTTTGGATTGGACTTTTGGATTGGACTTTTGGATTGGAATTTTCGATGTGAAACGCGGCGTGCACGGTGCGCTTGCAATGGCCGCTTATTCGACGTGCAAATTGTCGCCAGCGGCTATGCCGTCATCTTCCCATTGGCAATGATGTTAAGGCAATGATGTTAAGGCAATGATGTTAAGGCAATGATGTTAAGGCAATGATGTTAAGGCAATATCAAAGCGCAAATGCCAGCGATCCCCACGCCAAAAACCGCAACACAGGCTGGAACGATAAGAACCTGTCCGAATACCGATTTGCGGTCCATTGGACCGGTCCATGTTTTCAGCCTCTGCCCGCGATCCAGAGGGGAAGGTTTCTCCTGGCCCTTAATCCCCGCAATCACTGCCCCCAATCCGAAATACATTCCGATATACAAAACGGAAACGACAATCGCGAAAATGGCGCGTCCGCTGCCGCCTGTTGCAGCCAATATGGCGACAAAGAAAACGGCATAGAAACCGAGCATGGCTGTCCAGACGCTGGAAGGCAGTTCAAAACCGGCTTGCTGTTCAAGCTGTACGCCGTTCACCGGTGTCAATCCGCTGATATCAGCGGGCATATCCTCAGCCAGAAACTGATCAACATTGTCTAACGATGCAAACGATCCGTCATGAAACATGGGGTAAGTCCTTTCCTGCGTTGATGCCTGCAATACCTGCCTGCGGTGTGGTTCTGGAAAGAAGCAGGCTGTTGGCAATATTGCGCGCCCTTGTCCCGACCAATTCGCTTGCCTCAGCGTGGGTTTCCATGTCCCGAAGTGTGGCAAAGAACAGTTCCAACCAGCGTTCGAAATGGACAAAATCCAATCCGGGAATCGCAATATGTTTCTGCATCGGATTGCCCGAATATTCACCGCTATTGTGCAGCACCGAACGCCAGAATATTTTCATCCGGCCAAGGTGTTTGGGCCAATCGTCAATGCGGTTTTCGAATATCGGGCCAAGCATTGGATCGCTGCGGATTGCGCCGTAGAAACGTTCGACCATTGCCGAAATATAGTCGCTATCGATACCCACGGCCTGCGCCTGCGCCAATTTTTTGGCCCGTGCCGCTGCGGCATATTCTGCATGTGAAAGATCGGACATGATTCGCCTTTAATAGGTAAGTTATATACTTATTAAGACCCATTGCGAATTAATGCAATATCCAATATACCACTTTAATGCAGTTAAGCCTTCAAACCGACTATGCCCTGCGCACGCTGATGGCATTGGCAGCAAGCGGTGAATTGCTTTCGGTCGATTGGATTGCCAATCGGAACCAGATTTCACGCAATCACCTCGCGAAAGTCTCGCAAAAACTACAGTCTGATGGATATGTCGTAACCACAAGAGGGCGCGGCGGCGGAATGCGGCTTGCCCGCCCGGCGGATCAAATCAACGTTGGCGAAGTTGTTCGCCGGTTCGAAAATCTGGATGCATTTATCGGCTGTCTGGAAGGTGGTTCGGGCTGCAAAATCGATGGATTGTGCGGATTGAAACCGGCGTTAACTGGGGCATTGGGGCAGTTTCTCGATCACCTTGATGGCTTCACCGTGGCGGATATCACGCCCAAAACAGACAAATTTCTAAAGCGGCTGCAAATCGCACAGTAACAATTGGCTGGCATCTTTGGCTGCGGCTTGGCAGCATGGCGGATATGAAAACACTGTTTGCAGCCCTGTTTGCGCTGATCGCCCTTCCCCTCGCCGCGCAGGACGCGCAAAGCACTTCCGCAGAGCCAGAAACGGCGCACGAAACGGCGCAAATTGTGCTCGAAACCACAATGGGCAACATCACCATCGCGGTAGAGACAGCGCGCGCGCCGATTACGGCGGCAAATTTCTTGCGCTATGTTGACGATAAACGTTTCGACGGCACGGTATTTTACCGCGCGATGACGCTAAATTGGGGTGAACAACCCAACGGATTGATCCAAGGCGGAACGGAAAATGATCGCGACCGGATTCTCGCCCCCATCGCCCATGAACCAACCAGCGAAACGGGCATCCTGCACAAGCGCGGCACGATCTCAATGGCACGATATGATCCCGGAACAGCGACCGGAGATTTCTCTATCATGCTGCAGGAATTGACGAGCCTGGACGCGCAGCCAAACGCGGACAATCCATCCTCACGCGCGGGATTTGCGGCATTCGGACATGTTATCACCGGGATGAATGTGGTCGAAGCGATCCATAAAGCGCCCATCGATATGGAAAAAGGCGAAGGCTATATGCAGGGGCAATTGCTCGCCGATCCGGTGGTGATCATTTCTGCGAGGCGCGTGGAAACGGTTGAATAGGCTAACAAACCTCTGCCGTGTTTTGCGGTATTGGGCCGGACGGAACGCCCGCGGGATGGTTATAAAATGGATCATCGGCCAGTTGATGCCGGTCACCATATGCGGCGCGTAAAGCTGCGGCAAGGCGCGGATCATAGGCAGTCAGGTCAGAATGACTCAGGATTTTCCGCCCATTGAACACGGCCAGCCGGTTTGAATTAAACCAGAACTGCGTGCCTTCGGCCCAATATTCCTGAACCGTCGTGCTGGCATATTCATCCTTCCATAACCCGTCTGCCAAGGCCATCGTATAGGCCGTTTCAACATCGGCATAGAGCGCCGGATCACTCAGCCGGATTGCATCGAGGATGTTGTGCGCGAATTCATGAACGATAATTGTCTCGCCGTAATAGCGGCTGGAACTGCGCCCCAGCACATCCTCCTCTGCCCCGACGGTGAATAATCCGCCTATGCCACGTGTGCGGGCATTCCAATATTCGCGGTCGGTTTTTTGGCCGATCCGCACTTCATAATGCTTACGTTCGCAGCGGGTCAGGCGCGGATCATCTGGCCCCGGTTTTTTCCAATTGGCGTTTTCAGGCAAATCGGTGATCGCCTCGCTCTCCGCCATAATCGCGAGGCGATATCCGTTGCTGGCGAGCACATCGCCAAACTCCGGTCGGTGGGCGATCATGTCCGTCAGGATCGTGCGCGCCCGCATCAGCGTGGTGCCAGTGACCTTGTCCGATGCTGCCAGCGGAATACCGCTCACTGACATGGATTGCTGATAGAATGAATCCGCCCCGCGCTGATCCGCCGAGACAGGATCAACAATCGGGGCGCATGCTGCCAAGACGGTCAGAACCAGAATGGATGCAAGCCTCATTGCATCTGCCGAAATCAGTCTTCGGCGCTTTTCTGCTTAGGTTCGACGATCAAATAGACGCCAGTTGTGCCGCCAACATTCAGGACCTCATGCCATTCCGTTCCGTCACTCCACCAGCTTGCTCCAGCAGCCAGCTCGCGCACGACGGTGCCATCGGCATCCGTCATCTGCATGGTCGAGCCGGACAGAATGTAACCCCAATGCGGCGGATGCGAATGACGTTCATGCCCGCCGGCAGGCGGGAAAGTGCACCGCGCGACGCGCATTTCAACGTTATCCGTCAGCACCTCGCACACTTTTTCGCCCTTCCAGCCCGCATCCACCGCGGTAGGGAGGGATTTCAAATCGTGCGATGATGCGCCCGTAATAGCAAACCCGATTGCTGCCGCACACAGTACCGTAAAGGTAATGGCGCGCCGCAAAATCAATATGTCCGCTTTTTCGGTTTGATATATTCCGCATCTTCGGTGAGCGTGTATTCGTGGACTGGGCGGTAATCGATTTTCATCGAGCCTTTTCCGCTGCCGCCAGCGCCGCCGCCCCAACCATCGAACCATGCGACAGTGTGCTTCATCCACTCTTTGTCGTCGCGGCCATTGGTCTTGTCATCGAAATAATCTTCATTGACGTGCGCGCCGCGGCTTTCCTTGCGGTTGGCGGCCGAAGTCATAGTGACGCTGGCCTGTGACATAAGATTGTCCAGTTCGAGCGTTTCGATCAGATCCGAATTCCAGATCAGTGAACGGTCGGAAACATGCACATCCTCCATCCGGTCATTGGCTTTCGCCATCAGATCGACGCCTTCAGCCAGCAATTCATCATTGCGGAACACGGCGCAGTGTTTCTGCATCGTTTTTTGCATATCATCGCGGATTTGCGCTGTTGGCGAACCGCCGCTGGCATGGCGGAAATGATCCACCCGGCCCAGCGCGAGATCGGCGCTGTCTTTGGGCAGTTCCGGCTGCGCCGCGCCAGCCTTTGTGATTTCTTGCAGCCGGTGGCCGGTCGCGCGGCCAAACACCACAAGGTCGATCAGCGAATTGGAACCAAGACGGTTTGCACCATGGACCGAAACACAGGCAGCTTCGCCAACGGCGAACAATCCGGGGACCACGGTATCGGGATTTCCATCCGCACCGATTGTCACGACTTCGCCGTGATAATTACATGGGATACCGCCCATATTATAGTGAACCGTCGGGGTCACCGGCAGCGGCGCCCGCGTCAGATCGACATTGGCGAAAATCTTGCCGCTTTCGGTAATGCCGGGCAACCGGTCCGCCAGAACATTCGGGTCAATATGATCGAGGTGCAGATGAAGGTGATCCCCCTCTGCGCCGACGCCGCGCCCTTCGCGCATTTCCTTCGCCATCGATTGCGACACCACATCGCGCGATGCCAGATCTTTCGCCGACGGGGCATAACGCTCCATAAAGCGTTCACCTTCGGAGTTGGTGAGATAGCCGCCTTCGCCGCGCGCGCCTTCGGTAATCAGCACGCCAGCGCCGTAAATGCCGGTCGGGTGGAACTGGACGAATTCCATATCCTGTAGCGGCAATCCAGCGCGCAGCACCATGCCGCCGCCATCGCCAGTGCATGTGTGTGCAGACGTCGCCGTATAATAGCAGCGGCCATAGCCGCCCGTTGCCAGAACAACGCTTTGCGCGCGGAAACGGTGGATCGAACCATCATCAAGGCACATCGCCATCACGCCCACGCATTTGCCTTCGGACATGATCAGATCGAGCGCGAAATATTCAATAAAGAAATCCGCGTCATATTTCAGGCTCTGCTGATACAGCGCGTGAAGCATTGCATGGCCCGTACGGTCGGCGGCAGCGCATGTACGCTGAACGGGCGGGCCTGCGCCCATATTCTGCATATGGCCGCCAAAGGGGCGCTGATAGATTGTACCGTCTTCGTTACGCGAAAACGGAACGCCAGCATGTTCAAGTTCGTAAACAGCGGCAGGCGCTTCACGAACCAGATACTCAATCGCATCCTGATCGCCGAGCCAATCCGACCCCTTCACCGTGTCATACATATGCCACGACCAGTGGTCGGGCGTGTTGTTACCCAGCGAAGCAGCAATGCCACCTTGGGCCGCAACAGTATGCGAACGGGTCGGGAAAACCTTGGAAATATTCGCGGTTCTAAGACCGGCCTCTGCGCTGCCCATTGTGGCGCGCAAACCGGAACCACCAGCCCCCACGACAACCGTGTCGTAAAGGTGATCGATAATTTTGTAAGCCGGAGCGTTGTTCGCAGCGGCGTTGGAAGTCTCGGGCATTATGCAGCTCCCCCAAGAGCAAGTCGTACGACGCTGAAGATGCCAAACGCACCACCACCAATAGTCGCGAGATTGAGAAGAGCGAGAACAGCAAATTTGTTACCCGCAGCCATAACATAGTCTTCGATCAGAACTTGCAGCCCGTGATGTGCGTGCCAGAACACGCTGACAATCAGCAGCACCATCGCAGTCGCCGGAATCGGTTCGGAAAGATAGGCCGTAACCGTGCCGTATGACAGATCAGGCAGCAGCACGAAGCTGGCCATAAGCCACAGCATCAAGATCAGATTGCCGATTGCGGTAAAACGCTGCGCCAGCCAGTGATGCGCGCCGTGATGCGACGAGCCTAGCCCGCGCACTTTTCCGAGTGAGGTTCCGTTACCCATCGTCGAATTCCTTAAAGGTAGAGAATCGCGGCCCAAAAGCCGGCGGTAAGCAGAATGGCAATCGTTGGACTGAGTATCGACCACATCTTGTTGGTGTCGAGTTCATAACCCGCGCCCATATCCATCACAAAGTGCCGCAGTCCGCTGCACATATGGGTGAAAAATGCCCATGAAAGTCCAACCAGCACAACATAACCAAGCGGCGTCGTCGCCAGCGTTTGGAATGTGTCATAGGCTTCTGGCCCGCTGGCCAATGCGCCGAGCCACCAAAGGCCAACGCCAAGGCCAACGATGGCCATGCCGTCGCCGGCGATACGGTGGAGAATCGAGACCAGCATATGTGGCCCCCATTTCCAAATCGATAGATGTGGAGAAAGTGGTCTGTTCGACATAAGCTTATCCGGATTGCCCCAAGCGGTCTTTAATCTGCAACACCCTTAGCGCAATGGATTGGCTAGGCAAGTGATGCCCACGTGTCTTTTTTCGCCTAATGAGACTCGTTTGGCCTGCGATCGACATTGCTTTTGATCGCTATTCTTTTCACCGCACCATTCAGCTTTGAGAATAGAACAGGGCCTAAGGACATCCGCGCGGGCAACCGGCGCCAACTTAAGGGTGACCGCTGGTAACTTCTGGGTGACGACTGGGACACCCAGGCGCTATGACAGGGCGATGACACATATCCTACTTACCGGTTCAAGCCGCGGAATTGGCGCGGCGACCCGCGCCTCGCTACTTGCGCGCGGCGCAAATGTTACCGGCCATGGATCACGGCCGCACGATGCTGACACCGTGGGCGCTGACCTGCGCGAACCGCAAAGCCCGCAATTGCTGTGGGAACAGGCACTGGAACGATCGGGCGGAAAAATTGATGTGCTGATAAACAATGCCGGATTGTTCGATGCAAGCCCGCTTGATGCGTCAGACATTGAATGGCTCGACAAATGGGAAGAAAATTTGCGGATCAATTTGACCGCCGCCGCGCAGCTTTCCCGTTTCGCCGTCAGACATTGGCAGGAACGCGGGGCCGCAGGACGTATCGTCCATATCGCTAGCCGCGCCGGTCATCGCGGGGACAGCCCGGCACATTGGCATTACGCAGCCGCAAAGGGCGGCATGCTCGCAATGCACAAAACCATCGCCCGCGCCTATGCCAAAGACAGAATTTGCAGCTTTGCGATCACGCCCGGCTTCACCGACACTGCAATGGCAGACGACTATCTTGAAAGCCGGGGCGGCGCAGGGTTGCTGGCCGACATACCGCTGGGCCGCGTCGCAGAACCGGAAGAAATCGCCAATATTGCAGTCTACCTTGCGCTCGATGCGCCAGAAAGTCTGACCGGCGCCACTCTGGACGCCAACGGAGCCAGCTATGTCCGCTAGATTTGCGAAAATACTATGCACCGGATTGCTGGTGGCGGCCGCGACGACAGGCGCGACGACAGGCGCGGCGACAAACACAGCAGCGCAAAACACCAATACCTCTAACACAACGCCCCCCGACCAGGCGGAATGGGCCGAAACCTGCGAGCCGTGGGATGATTGGAACAAAGCCGCCCCGCCCTTTCAGATTCACGGCAACACATATTACGTTGGCACATGCGGCATTGCGGTGATCCTTGTTACGGGTGAAAACGGCCATATTCTGATCGATAGCGGTACAGCGAAATCGGCAAATCTGGTGGCGAACAATATTCGCGCACTCGGGCTCGATCCGGCAGATGTTTCCATCATGTTGCACAGCCATGAACACCATGATCATGTGGGCGGTTTTGCCGCGCTGAAAACGATCACCAATGCCCGGATTACCGCATCGGTGGCCGGTGCGCGCGTGTTGGGCACAGGCCTCGTCGGAAAAGACGACCCCCAATACGGCACGCTTGACCCGATGAACCCGGCAGCAGCAGATACGCTTGTGCTTGGCGGAGAGGTGGTTGAGCTTGGAAAACTGCAATTGACCGCCGTTGAAACACCGGGACATTCCCCGGGCGCGCTCAGCTGGCAATGGCGTTCTTGCAGCGGAAAGGACGCGCGCAAAAACTGCAAATCCATCATCTATGCCGACAGCCTTTCGCCCGTTAGCGGTGACGGATATCGTTTCAGCGATCACGCTGGCTATGTCGCCAAATATCGACAGGCTTTGGGCCGTGTCGCGGCGCTTGATTGCGACATCCTGCTAACCCCGCACCCTTCCCACAGCAAGATGATCCGCCGGATAGAGGGCGGCGATGGACTGGTCGATCCTTCGGCCTGCCGCCGCTTTTCTGCTGCCCAATCAAACCTGCTCGACAAACGGCTGGATGCAGAGGCCGAAGGCATCCATGGCAAATAGTTGGAAGGTCACGGGTTTGGCCAAAAAGCCGGCTGTCCAGCAAGCCCTGCTGGCGCATGAGGATGCTTGGGACTGGGATCACGAAATCGTACTTTCCGGCTGCGAGATTGACGAGAAAAAGCCGCAGGACTGGAAATTAGAAGCGTGGCTTTCCCGAAAGCCGACCAAACAGGACCGCGTTGCCATCGCCGCCCTGTTTTCCGGCAAAGCCCCTGCCCTAACCACCGAAAGCTTGCCCGATCAGGACTGGCTGACGCTCAGCCAACAGGGTGTTGAACCGATCAGCGCAGGCCGGTTTTATGTCCACACCCCCCATCACCTGCCGAGCAGCCAGCCGGGCATTACCAACCTTACCATCCCGGCAAGTCAGGCCTTCGGAACAGGACAGCACCAGACAACCGCCGGTTGCCTTGAAATGCTGTCGCTGATGAAGCGCAGCGGGATCCATGCGCGCAGCATCGCAGATATTGGAACGGGCACCGGACTGTTGGCATTTGCAGCCATGGAATTGTGGCCCGCTGCCTTGGCCACGGCCAGTGATATTGACCCGGTCTGTACGGGCGTCATTATCGACAATGCCGAAACGAATGGCTTTGATATGGGCCATCGGCGCGGCCAGCTTTCAATGGTGATTGCAGACGGGATGGACGATCCGCTTTTGCAATCGCGCGGTCCATATGATGTGTTGATCGCCAATATTCTTGCTGGCCCGCTGGTGCATCTCGCGCCCGATTTCATGGACAGCATTACAGAGGGCGGACATCTGGTCCTGGCCGGTCTGCTGACAACACAAGAAAATGCCGTGCGCCGCGCCTATCGCCGCGCGGGTTTTCGTTTGGCTAAACGCCTTGTGAATGGCGATTGGTCAATCCTGTGGCTGAAGAAACGCATTCGTTATTGATCCCGGCATCGTCCAAAATACGCGCATGGCACGGGCTTCGTGCCTAGGAAACGCACGGTAAACGCACGGTAAACGCAAAACTCAGCTGATAGGCCAAATTTTGCCAATCAGCCTTTCAAAGTGTCCTCAAGGAATTGCAGCGCGGCGCGGGTGAATGCCTCCATATTGGCGATCCGATTGTCGCCCCCGGTCTTCGTCATTTGTGTCCATTCACCGTGAGGACCGGCGATGGCCGCGCAGCTTTGCCCTGCCCGCACACCCGATGGGTGGGTGCTGCCGCCAACCGAACCGCTTTCGGCGACACCCCATTCAGCGTGGAAATTGCCGCGGATTGAACGCGCCTGAAGCAGTGCATAATCTTCGCTTGCGCCGCGCATACCCTTATATGCCGTACGCGGCTGATCGAACAGGACATCGCGCGCGCGCAGCGAATAGATCACCCCGCCCCCGACAAAGAAATCAAGCGCACCGGGGACCGTCAGCAGAGATGCCGCAATCAGACCGCCCGTCGCGCCGTCAGCCACCGCGATTTTCTCGTCCCGTTCACGAAGATAATTGGCGATACGAACAGCTTGCGGATGCAGTTCAGCCAGCATCAATCGGTCTTTTTGCCCGTTCGGGTCCACGGATAAAGAAACTGCCCGCCATAGCCGCGCGGCACATCTTCGGGGATGCCGTAATCCTTGGGCCAGCGATCTTCGGGCAAGTGGAATGTGCCAAACATCTTATCGATCCATGGGAAGTGAATCGCGAAATTCACATCGAATGCCTCACGCTCCAACCCATGATGCCAATGGTGGAATCGCGGCGTCGCAACCCAATGGCCCAGCCGGTTGAAATTGCCGCCGACATTGGCGTGCAGCAGCGAGGAATAGATGTAAACAAAGCCGATATATGCCTGCAAAACCGAAGGACTAAATCCCAGCGTAAATAGCGGCAAAGAGGTTATTGTCCTTAGCAATATCACCTCGATAATATGCATCCGCGAACCGGCCAGCCAGTCCATGCTTTTCGCGCTGTGATGGACCGCGTGGAAGCCCCACAGAAACGGTATTTGATGGAACAGGCGGTGGTACCAATATTGCGCGATGTCCGAAATCACCACCGCAATCACGAATTGCAGCAGCCAGGGCATATCCGCCACAAAAGCGCGGAAGGCGTCAAAACTGCCGGTATTCTCATTGATGATGGTCGACGGCGCCAGCGTCAGGAAAGCCAGCACCTGCACAAACATCGTACTGATCATAAAATAGAACAGATCCTCGCGCCATTCATTGCGGAACAGGCGTTGTTCGCGGCGATGCGGGCGCAGCCGTTCGAGCGGCGCAAACATAAAGCCCGTTGCAAGCAGGTTCACGATGAAAAAGTCGATACCGAAGAAAATGCCCCAACTGTTCGTTTCTTCAGGCTGCACGCTGGCCCCGCCCATCAATGTCGCGGTGAGCGCGATAATCAACGCAGCAAAGCCCAGCGCCTTGCGCGGCCGCAGCAAAAGGCTGAGCAGCGACAGAGCATAGCTTGATAACAATATGGCATGCACCACCCCGCGAAACCCGCCCCATTGCTTGACAATTTCAAGCTCGGGCGTGGCGAACCAACCGGGAAACCGCAGCGCGACAACCATCAAAAAACCGCTGATCGCCAGCAGAATCGCAAAAAACCCCGACAGCCACCCACTACCAAACCGCCGCACCTGTCGCGGCGATTCCAGATCGCGCTTCAATTTGCTGAAAAAGCCGCCGAAGAAACCGGTCAGCTTCTGATCCACCTGGTCTTCAAATTTCATTCTATCCCGCCGCCTTTACGATTGCTGCCCACGATGCTTCGTCGATTGTTTCGATGCCCAAAGCCGCTGCCTTCTTGAGCTTGCTGCCTGCACCGGGGCCAGCGACCAATAAATCCGTTTTCGCACTGACTGAACCGGAAGCCTTTGCCCCCAGCCGTTCGGCCTGTGCCTTGGCTTCATCGCGGCTCATAGTTTCAAGTTTTCCCGTGAACACCACAGTTTTTCCTGCGACCGGACTGTCTAGAGTTTCCACCTCGTAATGCGGCGGTTGGACTTGGCCAAGTAGATCTTCCCAAACCGTGACATTGTGATCTTCGTGGAAAAAGGCCCGCAGCGCCTCCGCCACGGCGCCGCCGATACCGTCAATGGCGGTAATTTCATTCTCCCCGCCGTCATCGCCCGTTGATCGTGCAGCAACGGCGGCATTGCGAACGTCAGGCAAGGTATGAAAACGCTTCATCAAATCCCTCGCCGTCACCGCGCCTACGTGGCGAATGCCCAACCCAAACAGCAACCTTGCGGCATCTGGTTCACGCTTGTTTTCCACAGAGGTTAACAGCTTCTCCACAGACTTATCCTGCCACCCTTCCAGCGCGAGTATCTCTTCCTTACGCTCGTGCAGGCGGAAAATATCGGCGGGGCTTTCGAGCCAGCCCAATGCGAAGAATTGGTCGATCGTTTTCTCGCCCAGCCCGTCAATATCGAGCGCGCCGCGGCTCACAAAATGTTTCAGCCGTTCGGTCCGCTGTGCCGGACAGATCAAGCCGCCTGTGCAACGAACATCGACTTCCCCCTCTTCGCGGGCCGCCTCGCTATCGCAATCGGGGCATCGCTGGGGAAATATATAGGGTTCACGCGGCGCGTCGCGGGTCAGATTTTCCACCACTTGCGGGATCACATCGCCCGCGCGCTGAACCTTTATCCGGTCACCCGGGCGCACGCCCAGCCGTTCAATCTCGTCCTTATTATGCAGCGTTACATTGGTGACTGTCACCCCGCCCACCAGCACCGGGGCGAGCCTGCCCACCGGCGTAAGTTTGCCCGTGCGCCCAACCTGAATGTCGATGCTTTCCAGCGTCGTTTCAGCCTGTTCAGCGGGAAATTTGCGCGCAATTGCCCAGCGCGGAAACTTGGTCACAAAGCCAAGCCGTTTCTGCCAATCGAGCCGGTCCACCTTATAAACCACACCGTCAATTTCATACGGAAGATCGGGCCTTGCTGCGGCGATTTTTTGATAATGCGCAATCATCAATTCAACCGTTTCAAACCGCCCGAACAAGGGTGAAACCGGCACGCCCCATGCCTCCATTTGCCGAACCGCCGCTTCCTGCGTTTGGCCCGGCACGTCCGACACATCACCCCAACCATGCGCCCAGAACTTCAGTGGACGCTTGGCCGTAACGCCCGCATCCTTTTGGCGGAGCGATCCGGCAGCGGCATTTCGCGGGTTGGCAAACAATTTTCCTTCCGCCTTTTGCTGCGCGGTATTGAGTGCAGCAAAATCAGCGCGCGCCATATAAACCTCGCCGCGAATTTCGAACACATCGGGCGCATCTTCAGGCAGTTGCTGAGGGATATCTGGGATATGGGCGACATTGGGCGTCACATCTTCACCCACCTGCCCGTCACCGCGTGTCGCAGCGCGTACCAACTTGCGGTCTTCGTAGCGCAAGGAACATGACAGGCCGTCTATCTTATCCTCTGCCGTGAAGGCCATGGGCGCATCTTCGGGCAAAGCCAGAAAACGCCGGACGCGGGCAACAAATTCCGCGACTTCCTCATCGTTAAATGCATTGTCGAGGCTCATCATACGAACCTCATGCGTCACCTTGCTCAGCGGAGATGCGGCGACAGCATGGCCGACCTTTTGTGACGGGCTATCCGGCCGCACCAAATGCGGAAACCCCTCTTCCAATTCGCGATTGCGGCGGATCAGCGCATCATATTCAAAATCCGAAATCTCGGGTGCATCCTTGGCGTGATACAGCTCGTCATGCCTCGCGATCTGACGCGCAAGGCGCATCAACTCGTTCGCTGCATCGGCTTCACTTATTCCATCAAGACTCATCGACTGCGTAACACTTCCAAAATTGCATTCTCATTGCGATCATACACCGCAGAGCCCGGAGTGATAACATCGAAATGGCTCGCGCCCGGATTGGTGGCGACCACGACATCAACGCCCAGCGCTATCTGCACGACTTCGGGCGGAGGCGGCAGAACTGCCTGCACAAACAACACCTCGGCAAGCTGCTGTTCCGTGTTGCTGGATGACAGCGCCTCATAGCGCGCCGGAACCTCTTCAGGCGAACCACCCATAAATGGACTGACCGCAGAAAAGCGACACAGTCGGTTAAACGCTGCTCGCTCCAGACCCACATCGGCGGGGCCATCAAAGATGATCGCAGCGCGCGCTTTAACCGCGTCCCTCTCGCCCGTTGGCCCATCCTGATTTTGCGCGGTGGGCAGCCACAAAGCGGGCAGCGCGCCCGCCGAATAACCGGCCAAAGTCACCCGCGCACGGTCAATCGGATGAGCCTGCGCCACCTGATCGATCAACGCCGACGAAGCCTGCCAATCTTCAAAACTTCCCGGCCACCCGCCGCCATCACCAACCTCGCGGTAATCGACATTGAGAGTGGCAATCCCCTGCGCTTGCCAATGCGCCGCCAGCGGAGCCATATAGTCCTGCGTCGCAATGCCCGCTTTCCAGCACCCGCCGTGATAGATCACCGACAGCGGAAACGGCCCCTCGCCCTCGGGCAAGCGCAGTTCCGCAAACCCGCGCGCATGATCGGCGTATCGAAGGGTGGCATCGGGAGTTGAGGGCGTTACGTGCGTATCTGCGCCGAAGTAGCGCAGTGCCTGTGAGGCATCAGCCGGAGCGCACCCGCTGACCACAAAAACTGCCGCTGCAAGAACTACCAAACGCATATTGTTCAAGCCCCCATTTCTTCAGAAGAGGGAGTTTGAGGGCGGTGCTGGCTTCGGCCTGACAATACAAGCTTACTCATGGACCGCTTCAGAGAGATTACATACACTCCCACGCCGACACTGGCCAAAGGACTTAGCGAACTGGGAGGTCACGGCCTCATTCTTGAGGCTCGAAAGAACTTCTGAAGACGGCTTCGCCAATTACCCCCCCTCCAACAATCGATCCGCCTGCGCCCTTGCCTCAGGCGTAACCTCCGCGCCGGACAGCATCCGCGCAATCTCTTCTTGGCGGCCCTCTTCGTCGAGCAAGCCAACCGACGTGCGCGTTACAGTTCCCTCAGAGCTCTTTGCGATTATGTAATGCGTGCCGCCGCGCGCTGCGACTTGCGGGCTGTGTGTTACGGCGAGCAATTGCCCGTCTCCCCCTGTTCCTTGGCCGGCCAGTCTCGCCAGTCGGTCGCCAATCGCGCTGGCCACAGCGCCGCCGACGCCGCGGTCGATTTCATCGAAGATTACCGTCGCCGCGCCGCCTTGTTCGGCCAACGCAACTTTCAGCGCGAGGATAAAGCGCGACAGTTCCCCGCCCGAGGCGATCTTGTTAAGCGGGGCAAAATCTGTACCTGGATTGGTCGAGATCAGGAATTCAACCGCGTCCATCCCGCTCATGCCCCAGCGGTCTTCGGGTAGTTGCTCGACCGAGGTCTGGAACCGCGCTGCATCCAGCTTAAGCGGGACCAGTTCAGCCTCAACCGCCTTGTCCAGTTTTGCGGCGGCTTTGACACGCTTGTTATGCAGCGCCCATGCCGCATCTTCATATGCTTCACGCGCAGCCAGAGCGGCCTTCGTCAACGCTCCCACACCAGCTTCGCCGCTTTCTATGGCGTCCAACTGAGCGCGCATTTCCAGCATCAGTGCGGGCAGCGCATCGACATCGCAGCGATGCTTTCTGGCCGCAGCGCGCAGTTCGAACAGCCGCGTTTCTGCATCATCCAACGCCGCCGGATCATGCACCAATTGGTAACCCGCCTCGGTCAGCTTATCCTCCGCCTCACCCGCCTCGATCACCGCGCGATCGAGCGATGCCAATGCGCCCGACAGAAGTTCATGCTCTTCCGCAATCCGTTCCAGCTTGCGTGCGGCGGTTCGCAAAGAGGCTAGCGGAGAATTGGAACCGTCCCAGACTTTGCGCAGCGCCTCCAGCTCGCCCTGCAATCGTTCGCCTTTTTGCATGTCTGACCGCAGGCCCGCCAGTTGCGCTTCCTCGCCCGTTTCAGGGCGTAATTCGGTCAGCTCGGCCAGATGTGCGATCAACAGATCCTCATCCTCTTTGGCTTGTACAATCGAGGCCTTCGCCTTCTCCAGATTTGTCACCGCCCCGCGCCATTCGGTCCATGCTTTTGCAGTTTTGTCGGCATTGGCGGCAGCATAACGGTCAAGCAGCATCCGGTGACCGCGCGGATTGACCAGCCCGCGATCATCATGTTGCCCGTGCAGTTCAACCAGCGCACCCGCCATTTCGCGAAGCAAAGCCACGCCAACCGGCTGATCATTTACAAATGCCTTGGAACCGCCATCAGCCTTTAACCGGCGGCGCAAAATCAGCGGTTCACCCTGTTCAATTTCAAGCTCTGCATCGTCCAGCACCCCAGCGACAGCCTTGGGCAAAGCGGTAAATTCGAATGTAGCGGTAACGCTGGCCTGATCTTCGCCTGCGCGGATCAGGCCCATATCGGCGCGATTGCCCAGCACCAGCCCCAATGCATCAAGCAGGATAGACTTACCCGCGCCCGTCTCACCCGTCAGCACGCCAAGGCCGCCTGCAAAATGCAGGTCGAGCGCCTCTATCAACACAATATTGCGGATGGAAAGCCGGGTCAGCATCGCCCCATCCTATCGCAGACAATCCGCCGCGTCATCAGACCCGTGCACGCTATGGACAGCTTATGCAGTTAGCGCGGCCAGCCAATTATAGATCGGACGCAAATTAAGCAGCGAAGCCGCCACTTGCTGAGGGCCATTATCACCCAGCGCAATGGCATGATCCTTGTGATCTATCCACGCTGTCAGCCCCTTGCAACGCAAAAGATCGCCGTGCCGATGATCGGCATCATATGGCTTGGGAACACGTTTCAGGTCTGGCGCGCCCAATCGCACGCCACCTGCCATTTGTGCGGAAAGAATCTCGGCGAGCTCATCACCGCCGGCCCCGTCGATCATATCGCGATACCGAACCAGCGTTTCTTTCGCGAATCCAAAACTGCCTACGCCGACAACCAGCCTGTCCTGTTCCAGCCCCGCCATCCATTTGGGATAATCGGGGGCCGCGCCCGGCACGGCGGCGAACACCCGTAAATGCGTGTTGTAAGGTGTTTTGTCTTTGGAGAAACGCACATCGCGGTGGATGCGAAAGACCTTGTAAGTCAGATCAGTATTCGTGGCCTCGCCCAATTCGGCAGCCAGCCCTTGCCCGAACACATCGGCGGCGAGCTTGAAATCTTGCTTGTAGCGCGCCTCATTCCCCTTGAACCAATCGCGATTGTTGTTCGCCGCAAGGTCCGTCAGAAATGAAACTGTGTCGGGACCAAGCATTGCCAGCCCCGCCCGATCAGCTTGCCATAACGCCGGGCGCTTCGTCCTGAATCAGTTCAAACGCCTTTTCATACCACTCGTTACCCGGATAATTGGCACCCAGCACGGCAGCGTATTTTTTGGCTTCTTCAGGGATGCCCAATGCAAGGCTGCTTTCAGTCAAACGATAGAGCGCCTCTGGCGCGTGGCTGGTCGTTTGATAGGTATCGACCACGTTTTGGAACCGTATCTGTGCAGCCAGCCAATGGCCCGACTTTTGATAATAGCGCCCAATTTCCATCTCTTTGCCAGCAAGGTGGTCATTGACCAGATCCAGCTTCAAGCGCGCATCGGATGCATATTCGCTATTGGGAAAACGGCGGTTAATCTCGGTCAAAGCAGCGCGTGCCTGATCAGTGATTTTCTGGTCGCGCTGAACATCGCTTATCTGCTCGTAATAGCTGAGCGCGATGAGGTAATAGGCATAAGGCGCGTCTTTGTTGCCCGGATGGATCGAAAGGAAACGCTGCGCTGACTGGATCGCCTTATTGTAATCGCGCCCAACGTAATAGCTAAACGAGCTCATCAATTGCGCGCGGCGTGCCCATGGCGAATATGGATGCTGACGCTCAACTTCGTCAAACAAGGCTGCGGCAACCCGCGCATTGCCGGTATCAAGCCGCCGCTTCGCCTCGGAATACAGCGTTTCCACATCGCGCGCGACATAGGCTGTGTCGGTCGGTTCACCGCCCCCGCCAAGCGCGGCACAGCCGCCGAGCAAAAGGGTGCTTGCTGCCAAAGCAGATACAAGAGCGATAGGGCGCGCGCGGCGAAGATTAGCTGTCATGGAAACGCCCTATAACCGCCCGCTGGCTGAACGCAAAGTGAAGTTGGGGCGCTATGCCAATGGATTTTTGCTGCCAGATTGTGATCGAAGGATAATCAATGGCAAATTGCCGCGGCAGGATTGCCGCGGGTTGTTTGCAATATGCGGTGTTGCAGACAGATATCCGGCCCGCAGCGCATGGATAAGCCCTTATTCTTCGCCCATCCTGAGCGCAGCGATGAAGGCTTCTTGCGGGATGGAAACGTTTCCATACTCCCGCATTTTGGCTTTCCCTTTTTTCTGTTTTTCGAGCAGTTTCTTTTTCCGGCTGATGTCACCGCCATAACATTTTGCCGTGACGTCTTTACGCATTGCGCTGATCGTTTCGCGGGCGATCACTTTGCCGCCAATGGCAGCCTGGACAGGGATTTTGAACAAATGGCGCGGGATCAGATCCTTCAGGCGTTCGCACATTCCGCGTCCCCTTGCCTCGGCAACAGCGCGGTGAACGATCATGCTAAGCGCATCAACCGGCTCGTTATTGACCAGAATGCTCATCTTCACCAAATCACCTTCGCGCAGGCCGATTTGTTCATAATCAAAGCTGGCATAGCCCCGGCTGATGCTTTTCAACCGGTCGTAAAAATCGAACACCACTTCGTTAAGAGGCAGCTCATAAGTCACCTGCGCGCGCCCGCCGACATAAGTCAGATCGATTTGCACGCCGCGCCGGTCCTGACACAGTTTCAATATGCTGCCGAGATAATCATCGGGAGTGTAAATCACCGCCTTAATCCACGGTTCCTCTATGCTCGCGATACGGCTGGGATCGGGATAATCGGCGGGGTTGTGCAACATCAGCTCGCCCGCAGCTTCGCTTTTCGATTTATTGAGCTGGATGCGGTAAACCACGCTGGGTGCCGTGGTGATCAGATCCAGATCATATTCGCGGGTCAGCCGTTCCTGAATGATTTCGAGGTGCAACAGGCCAAGGAAACCGCAGCGAAAGCCAAAGCCCAGCGCCGCACTGCTTTCCGTTTCGAAAGTGAAACTGGCATCGTTAAGGCGCAGTTTCGCGATGCTTTCGCGCAATTTTTCAAAATCCGCAGCATCGACGGGGAACATCCCGCAAAACACCACCGACTGGACTTCCTTATAGCCGGGCAAGGCCTGCGTCGCGCCGCCTTTTACGGTGGTAATCGTGTCACCCACGCGCGCCTGTTCGACTTCCTTGATTTGCGCGGTGATAAAGCCAATTTCGCCGGGGCCCAGTTCAGGCAATTGTTCGATTTTGGGGCGCATGCAGCCAACGCGGTCAATCAAATGCTCGGTCTCGCCGATCATGAATTTGACGCTCAGCCCCTTTTTGATGACACCATCAATAACGCGCACAAGGATGACAACGCCGAGATAGGGATCATACCAACTGTCAACGAGCGAAGCTTTGAGCGGCGCGTCGCGCAGCCCCCCAGGCGCGGGAATTTTGGCGACGATCTGTTCAAGAATATCCTCGATCCCGATGCCCGATTTGGCCGATGCCAACACGGCATCGGATGCATCAAGGCCGATCACGTCTTCAATTTCGGCGCGGACCTGTTCCGGCTCTGCAGCGGGAAGGTCGATTTTGTTGATGACGGGCACGATTTCGTGGTCATGTTCAATTGACTGGTAAACATTGGCAAGGGTTTGCGCTTCAACCCCTTGGGCAGCATCAACCACCAGCAATGCGCCTTCGCAGGCAGCCAAAGACCGCGAAACTTCATAGGCAAAATCAACATGGCCGGGCGTATCCATCAGATTGAGCTGATAGGTTTCACCGTCCTTCGCCGTGTAATCCAGACGCACGGTCTGCGCCTTGATGGTGATGCCGCGTTCCTTTTCAATGTCCATATTATCAAGGACTTGTTCGGACATTTCGCGTTCTGTCAGGCCGCCGGTGTGCTGGATCAACCGGTCGGCCAGCGTTGACTTACCGTGATCGATATGGGCGATTATGCTGAAATTGCGAATGTGGGAAAGCTGGGTCATTGCCCGCGCGAATAGCGGTTGCAAAGCCCTGTGTCAGCCTAATTACGAGCAGGAAAATCAAATTCCTGAATTAGGCGGCCTGATCATGGGCGCTGCTCTTCGCCGAACGGCCTAAGCTGTGCGCTTCACCGACTTCTTCAGTTCTAGCTGCATAAAGCATGGCCGGGTCGGAGTTCCATCTGCATATTGGTTTTTGATGAGCGGATATTCACCGGCAGGCAGCGCCCCAAGCGGCATTCCGGCCGCCGCAAGCGCATATGGCGACACACGGTGACGGGTGCAAAGACCATCCGCACCGTCGCTAACAAGATTTGTCTCAAATTCGAGCCCTTGAGAGGATTCTTCCGACCGGCGAACGATACCGATGGCCAATTGCCCCTCTCCCAAATCGAGGACCAGATCGGTCCCCTCGGGAATATTGAGAATGCCTTCGATCATGGCGCCAGTACGCGACATGTTTCGCAGCACCGCTTCATATCGGTGATCTTCGTGAATCACGCCAACCTTACGGAATACCGAAATACGGTCCGAACGGTATTTCGCAGGCCCGATAGGCTCAAACTGCAATTCACCGTTTTCGAAGCGATTTAGCAGCTCTTCATTGGGAAGAGCCTTGGCAAAAATGAAGCCCTGAATCACGTCCGCACCCAGCTTGGACATCAATTCCAGCTCGTCGAGCGATTCCACGCCTTCAGCAACCGTTTCCATGCCTAGGGCCTTAGCAAGGCTCACAATCGCGGTAACAATGGCGGAATTGTTTGTGTCTTTGACCGTTGATCCGCGCACGAAGCTTTGATCAATTTTGAGCTTGTCAAACGGCGCATCACGCAAATAGCCGAGCGACGAATAGCCCGTGCCGAAATCGTCCAGCGCCAGACGAATGCCCAGTTTCTTTAGCCTTTGGAACATGTCTTTCGTGGCGATAGGATCGCTCATGAACACGGTTTCGGTGATTTCGAGTTCCAGCAAATTGGGCTGCAAACCTGAACGCTCTAGCGCCAGTTCGACCTGTTTCGGGAAATCTTCATTGGTAAATTGAACCGCAGAAACATTTACCGCAACCCGCAGTTCACCCGGCCAATTGACGGCATCGCGGCAGGCGCGATTGATCGACCATTCTCCAAGATCAGCGATCAGGCTGGTATCTTCCGCGACGGGAATAAATTCAGCCGGGCTGATCCATCCGCGTTCAGGGTGCTGCCACCTAAGAAGCGCCTCGAACCCCTTGGCCATACCTGTCTTGCTGGATACCAGTGGTTGATAGTGCAGTTCCATCTCATCTTGTTGGATGGCGTCCCGCAGATCTTCCTCGATGGCTTTGCGCAGCCGCGCACCATCTTTCAGATCGCTTGAATAAAAGCGGTATTGACCACGGCCGCCGCCTTTTGCCGCATAAAGCGCCAGATCGGCACTGCTGACAATTTCTTCCGCATCGATACCGTCATAGGGCGCGATTGCGACGCCGATTGACGCCCCGATTATCGCGCGGCTGCCATTAATCGAATAAGGCTGCGAAACCATCTGGATCACGCGGTGGGAAAGTTCGCCCAACTCGCCGCGGTCATCAATATCGGGCAGCATAACCTGAAATTCGTCACCGCCGACACGGCCAATCTCGCCAGAATCCCCGATAATGGTTTGAAGGCGCTGTGCGACTTGCTTCAGCAATTCGTCCCCTGCCGGGTGGCCCAGTGTATCATTCACCTGTTTGAAACGATCCAGATCAAGCATCATCAGGGCGCAGCTACGTTTGGCCGCTTTATACGCCACCAATGTCGTCGCCAGCCGCCGTTCCATCCGGTGCCGGTTGGCAAGTCCGGTAAGCGAATCATACTTCGCCAGCCTGGAGGCATCGCGTTGGCGTTCTCTGGTTGCGGTAATGTCTTTTGCGCCGCCGCGATATCCTATGAAATTCCCATCTGCATCGGAATGCGGCTTGCCCGAAACCGACCACCAGATTTCCTTTTCTGAATCGGCCAGTTTGATCTTGGCGGGAAGTTCAGAAAATGAATTTCTTGCGCTGACAAGAAATGGCAGTGGACGCTCGCCCCTGTCGTGATCATCGTCACGGTCTTCTACAAAAAGTTCGGTGATCTTGCTGCCCAGAACCTCTTCTTTGCGGCAATCGAGCACCTTTATCGCGCTTTGCGACAAATAGGTCACCTCGCCGGAGCTATCTGTCGCCCAGAACCAGCCAAGTTCAAGTTCCTCGAAATTGTCGAGAAGCTGCAGCCGGTCTTCAACATTGCCATTGTTGATCGACTTTGGCGCTTGTTCGGCGTCGTCTGTCGGCGCCTGATTCGGCGTAAATCGTGAAAGAAAGCTTCCTTTGGCCATCATATTTTACCTTTGGAGATACGAACATGGATCATGCTGTCCTCCTCTTGTTTTCACCTTGAACTGAAGGCTTTGGTGGATCGTTGGAATCGAGAGCGCCAAGGTCCACGGGCTTGGCAAATTTCACGCCTGTTCGGTTTTCATGGCCCCAAATAGAAATGGCCGGAACGACAAGCGATTTTGAGAATGCGATCTTGAATTGGGTGCCCGGCGGAACATTCCAAAGCCCTTCGACCATGGCGCCATCCTTAGACATATTTCGGATCACGCCCTTATAAATCTGCCCGTCATGTTCGAGCATGATTTTTCGGAACATAGTTGAACGCGGTATGCGCGAAGACCTTGGTCCTTTGGGCTCGATATGCGGGCTGGATTGCAGCAATTTATACGCCCGATCGGCATCCAATGCCTTGGAATAGATATATCCTTGCACATGGCTGCACCCCAATGCCCGGACGAGTTCCAATTCATCGAATGTTTCGACCCCTTCGGCGGTCGTATCCATGCCCAATGATTTGGCCAGGCTGGTGATCGACGTGATGATTGCGCCATTCCTGCTGCCAACCACCGTCGCGCCGCGAACAAAGCTCTGGTCAATTTTGATCTTATCGAACGGTGCCTTTTTGAGATAGCCGAGCGACGAATATCCCGTGCCAAAATCATCAAGCGCCAGCCGAACACCAACCCTTTTCAGCGCGGCGAACATTGCATCGGTGCCTTCATCATCGTTGAGGAAGACGCTTTCAGTAATCTCCAGCTCCAGCCGCGAAGGGTGGATTCCCGTCCTCGCCAAAGCGTTGGTGATAATCGATGGCAGCTGCGGATTGGCAAATTGCAATGGTGACACATTCACAGCGCAGTGAATGTTGCGCGGCCACTGTGCCAGATCATCACACGCGGTTCGTATGGCCCATTCCCCGATCGCATTGATCAGGCCGGTATCCTCAGCAATTGGCACGAATTTGGCAGGAGATAACCACCCGCGTTCCGGATGGTTCCAACGGATCAGAGCCTCGAAACCGGTGATGACGTTGGAATTGGTGTCCACAACAGGTTGGTAATGCAAATCAAGGGCGCCGATCGAGATTGCATCGCGCAAATCTTGTTCAAGCGCATTGCGTTCCTCAGCCGCGGAATGGAGGTCGTTGGAATAGAAATGATGCCGCCCTCTGCCACCGTCTTTTGCTGCATAAAGCGCAAGATCGGAATTGCGGATAAGCGCTTCTGTGCCAGTCCCGTCGGCAGGCGCAACCGCGATGCCGATAGATGCACCGATGATGACACGCTGCCCTTCAATGGAATAGGGCTGCGACAGGGCGTGAATAACCTCTTGCGCCAATTGGCCCAGCATGACCCGTTCAGGACGCCCTGGGATGATGACTTCAAATTCATCGCCGCCCAGCCTGCCGACGCGGCCATATTTACCAACCGTGCGTTCCAGACGCTGCGAAACCTGTTTTAGCAGGGCGTCGCCGGCAGGGTGTCCGAAAGTATCATTGACGTGTTTAAACCGGTCAAGGTCGAGCAGGAACACGCCGCATTCACGATCCTGTTCCTTAGACGCGCTCAGAATTTTCTCGAGGCTCTGCTGCATCTGGAAACGGTTGGCCAGTCCGGTCAACGAATCATATTGCGCCAGACGTGTTACATTTTCTTCGCTGCGGCGTTTTTCTGTCAGATCCGTGCCTGATCCGCGGAATCCCTGAAAATTCTGGAAACTGTCATATGCCGGACGGCCGCTGATGGACCAGTACCGGTCTTCCTCTCGCGAGGCGGCTTTGGCGACCAATTCCTGAAAGGAAGAGCGCGCCGAAAGATGGAATGACAGCGTACGTTCACCCTCAAGATTTCCGTCATCAAGATCGAACATTTCTGTAAAGAGGCGCCCGACCACCTCTTCTTTGGCACGGTCAAGCGATGTCAGAACCGATGGCGAAACATATGTGATTAACCCGCGCCGATCGGTTTCCCAAAACCAGCCCTGCCCCGTTTCTTCATAATCTGTAAGAATATCTTCGGCGCGGTTACGCTCGCGTTCGCGCAATTGTTCCTCGGCCGCATGCACTTTGGCTTTGCGCGCCGAATAGCGACCGGCAAAGATGATCAAAATTGCTGCGGCACCCAACGCAATCAATGCCGCAGTGTGGCCGATCTCAATCGCAACAGGCACCCAAACGAGCAGCAATAGGCTTGTTTGCTGAACCGTCCGATTGACCAAAAGACACATGCAAATGGTGTTGAATGAAACCATTCCGGCAACCATCCAGTGCCAATCCAGCATCCCGGCCAATGCCAGATGCCCGGACATAAAGCCAAAGCAAAACACCGGCGTTGCCAATGCCGCCCAAGCGAGCGACTTGTCCAGAAACGCCGTCTGGCCGGAGGCGCGTTCTTTTGCCGCAATAATGCGTGACAGCCAACCAGCAGCTGTTCCGATAACACCTGCAATCAGAACCGATACAGGCGGAATTGCCGCAGCCAATATTGCGGCAACGGGAATCGCCGCTGCAAGCAATATCGAAACAAACCACCAGTCCGCCGGGACGATCCGCCCCTGCTGGGCTTTAGCGATATTGCGCTCGATCAAGGTGCGCGAACGCATGCTGCGCCGCTGCGAATTGCTGCGCCGCTCTTTGGGCAATTGAACCGGTTCTGCGGCAATGTCAGAATCAGGCGATTTCGGGCTAGGCACAGGCACAATTTGGCGCGCGCTGCAATCATGCGCCTGCTCGGTCTTTGTCCGCTGTGTTTGTGCGCGTAATTCACCCATGCTGCTTTCATGCCAACATGGCTTTGAAAAAGGGTTAATTCCTAAGGCGCTTTTACCATAGTTGTTTGCATCATTCTGACCGCCTTGCCATTCGCAGTTGCGCAGTGCATGAATCCGTTGGTCCGTTAATTTACGACAGGGGGGATCCGAACATAATGGCCAAAGGCACCAAATTGGAAGACGAAGCAGCCCAATCCACCACCGCATTGGGGCCGATGATCGGTCTGGCGAGGGAAGATTTTGTCGGTGCCATCGCCTTACTGTTGCGTGAAACTGCATCCGATCCAATGCGGTCGATGAAGCATGCGCAGGAAATGGGGCAGGATATGGTCAAGATTTTGACCGGAAAATCGGACTTGGCACCCCACCCTAAAGACAAACGCTTTCGTGATCCAGCATGGCAATATAACCCCTTTTTCCGCGCCGGTGCGCAATATTACCTCGCCGTGCAAAAGGGGATGAAGAACTGGCTCGACGACCTCGATCTGGACGATCTAGAGCGTGACCGGGCCAACTTCATTTCAAACATTATTATTGACGGGCTTGCACCCACCAACACATTGGCCGGAAACCCCAGCGCACAAAAACGGCTGGTCGATAGCGGCGGCTTGTCGCTGATTAAGGGCCTCAAAAACGCCTATAATGACATGGTCTATAACAAGGGCATGGTCAGTCAGGTCGACAAACGACCGTTCAAGATTGGCGAAAACGTCGCAACTTCAAAAGGATCGGTTGTCCTACGGACGGAAATGATGGAGCTGATCCATTATGCACCGACAACCGACGAAGTGTATGAAATCCCGCAGCTGACAATTCCGCCGCAGATCAACAAGATGTATATTAACGATCTCTCGCCGGAAAAATCGGTGATCAAATGGCAGACCGACAATAAAATTCAGACCTTCGTAATCTCATGGCGCAATCCTACCAAGGAGCAAGGCCATTGGGACATGACCGATTACGTCAATTCCTGCCGTGAGGCGATGGAGGCTGTTTCTGCCATTACCGGTGCGAAAAAAATCAATGTTTCAGCCGGCTGTTCAGGCGGCCAAACCGCCGCCATGCTGGCCAGCAAATTGGCATCGGATAAGGACAATCTCCTCGGCGCGCTCACATTGATGGTATGCGTGTTGCATCCCAAACAAAATGACATTGAGGCAGGCTCGCTTGTTAGCGAAAACGGTATGCAGCTTGCGCGGCGCCGCGCTGCGAAAAAGGGCGTGATCAAGGGCGATGATCTTGCACGCGGCTTTGCCTGGCTGCGGCCCAATGATTTGATCTGGAACTATGTGATCAACAACTATTTAATGGGCGATGATCCGCCCGCATTTGACGTGTTGTTCTGGAATGCTGACGCGACCAACCTTTCGGCCAGCCTGATGGGCGATTTCCTGACCGCATTCGAAACGCTGGCATTTACCCGCAAGGGCGAAGTCGAAATGGTCGATCACAAGGTTGATCTGTCAAAAGTCACCAGCGATCTGTTTATTCTGGGCGGCGTCACCGATCACATCACGCCGTGGAAAGCGACCTATCGTTCAACCCAATTGTTCGGTTCCAAAGACGTGACCTATGTACTCAGCCAATCGGGTCATATGCAGGCGATTCTTAACCCTCCCGGCAATCCCAAGGCCAAATATTACGTCCGCAACAAAAAGGGTGCATTGCCCAAGACGGCAGACGAATGGCTTCCCGAAACAGAGGAAGTTGCTGGCAGTTGGTGGCCCCATTGGGCAAATTGGGTGGCGGAGCGTTCGGGCAAGATCAAGGCAGCACCCAAAAAATTGGGCAATGCCAAATACAAACCGGCAGAACCTGCACCCGGCACCTATGTTGTCGAAGAAGTTTGATCGATAATTATCTGAACAGTCTAAGGAATTTTGTTTGACCGATCCAATGGCCTCGGCCGAAGTGACAATGGAAAATATTGGCGGCCGTTCGCTGCGCGTGGCCCGCTGGCGGCTCGACCAGCCCAGTGACCATCCGCCGATTTTGTTCTTCAATGGCATTGGCGCAAATATTGAAGCTGTGGCCCCGCTTGCAGAGGCTTTGAGCGACCGCGGATTTATCATGTTTGACATGCCCGGCACGGGCGGCTCGCCCGATCCGCTAATCCCATACAACATTGTCACAATGGCATGGACGGCGGCGCAATTGCTCGACCGGTTCGGTCTTGATGTGGTCGATGTGATGGGCATCAGTTGGGGCGGCGGCATGGCGCAGCATTTTGCAATCCAGCATCCGGGCCGCACGCGGCGTCTGGTGCTGGTTGCGACAAGCGCGGGCATGTTGATGGTTCCCGGCAATCCCGCTGCGCTCACCAAAATGGCCAATCCGCGCCGCTATGTCGATGCAGATTACATGGCCAAGCATTTTGAGACATTATACGGCGGCGCATTGGGTGAAGACACGGAAACAGACAAAAATTCAGGCCCGAACAAGGGTAAAAGCGAAGGCAAATCAGACCATATCTCCCGCCTCACACCGCCTAGCCCGCGCGGCTACATGTACCAGCTGATCGCTATGCTCGGTTGGACCAGCGCCCCAGCCCTTCCTTTTATGAAGAAAGATACGCTGATTATGATGGGTGACGATGATCAGATCGTGCCGGTTGTGAATGGCAAATTTCTGGCCAGCTTGATCCCCAACAGCCAGCTTACGATCATCGCAGGCGGCGGACATCTGTTTCTGCTCAGTCACAAAGACGAATGCATCGTGTCTATCCGCGAATTTCTAGACGCATCCGACAATGCGGAGACTTCGCAAGCGGCCTGAATTTTTGGGAGAGAATAATGCGGCATATCGCGATCGTCGGATCGGGTCCGGCAGGCTATTACACGGCTGAGGCAGCCCAGAAACAATGGGGCGATGATGTTCGCGTCGATATATTCGATATGCTGCCAGTCCCCTATGGATTGATCCGAACGGGCGTCGCCCCCGATCACCAATCGATAAAGGGTGTGTCGCGGCGATATGAAAAGGTCGCATTGTCCGACAATGTCCGCTTTGTCGGCAATATCTGCATAGGCCGCGATGTTACGATCGAGGAATTGCAACAGCTTTACGATGGGGTCATCCTTGCAACGGGCGCGCCGAATGACCGGCAATTGGGCCTGCCGGGCGAAAATCTTGCCAATGTGTTCGGCAGTGCCAGCTTTGTCGGATGGTATAATGGCCACCCGCAATTTGCGGATCTGAAGCCTGACCTGTCGGGCAAACATGCCGTTGTCATCGGCATGGGCAATGTCGCGCTGGACGTGGCGCGTATTCTTGCCAAGACCGAGGAAGAATTCGCCGGTAGCGATATCGTATCCCATGCGCTGGATGCGCTGAAAGCGGCGAATATCGAAAAGATTACCGTCCTCGGCCGCCGCGGCCCGCATCAGATTATGATGACACCAAAGGAACTTGGCGAGTTGGGCAGTCTGGAACGGGCTTCTCCCAGAGTGGCCCGCGATGATCTGCCGGAAGAGGCAGAGGACGCGCTGCTCGAACCCGGCCTACGCAAATCGGTTACTCACCTTCGCAGTTTTGCGGCAATTCCCGAAGACATTCATGCGGAAAAACCCATCGAAGTCGAATTCGATTTCTTCGCCAATCCGGTGGCTGTCACCGGAGATGGAAAAGTTTCCGGAATCGAAATTGAGCGAACCACGGTGGAAACCGGGCGCGCAATCGGAACGGGTGAAGCCTATTCAATTCCGGCAGACATCGTTGTCGCCTGCATCGGTTACCGCACTTCGCCCATTCCCGGTGTCCCATTTGATGAACGTGCAGGCCGCTTTGCCAATGATGAAGGACGCATCCTGACCGGCCTTTACTGCGTCGGCTGGGCCCGGCGGGGGCCATCGGGCACAATCGGCACCAACCGTCCTGATGGATATGGTTTGGTCGAAAAAATCGGCGCAGATATCGAAAGCGGGCTGCTGGGACGTGCAAACAAGGTCGGCCGCGACGGTTTCGATAGGCTTGCCGCGCAGCGTGACCTCGACGTGGTGACATTTCAGGATTGGAAGAAGATTGAAGAGGCGGAAAATGCCGCCGCACGTGACGGCGCCCCGCGCGAGAAATTTGTCGATGTAGACGCTATGATCAAGGCACGCGGCTGAACCGGTTCAGACTGGAAAGCCAGCGGGAGAACAAAAATGGCCAATCCGATTATCGATCCCGCGCCTGATTCCCGCCCGCTTGCAGATCGCCCGACATCGGGCGTGGGCGGCCCGCTTGATCGCACAGGGCTGGCCTGGGTGATGTTTGAATGGGCCCGCAACCCGTATTACGTCCTGATCGTTATCTATATTTTTGCGCCCTATTTCGCGCGCGATATCATCGGCGCGGATCTTTTGGCGAGCGGTGAGTTGAACAATCTCGATGCCGAAACAGCCCGCGCCACCGCCAATGCTCAAGGCCAAGCGACGATCGCCTCTGTGACCAAATGGGCCGGATTGATCGCGGCGCTGACCGCACCTTTCCTTGGTGCAGCGCTGGATCGCGGCGGCCGGTTGAAGCCAATTTTGGCAATTTTTCTGGGGTCGATCACGGTTTGCTCTGCCTTGCTTTGGTTTGCCCTGCCCGGCGGACAGGGATTGCCGATCTGGGCGATCATGTCACTTCTGGTGATTGCCTATGTCAGCTACACTTATTCCGAAGTGACGCATAATGCGATGCTTTCGGTGGCAGGCCGGCCGCAAAGCCTGTCGATGATATCGGGTCTTGGATTGGGCCTTGGCAATCTTGCCGCAACGGTGATTTTTGCAGGGCTGGTGTTCCTGTTGGTTCTGCCCGGCATGATCGGCTGGCCCTTTGCCCAGCCGCTGTTTGGCATCGACCTGGGCAGTTTTGAACATATGCGTATTGCGGGCCCTATCTGTGCGGTATGGCTGGCCGGATTTTCCATTCCATTTTTTCTGCATGCCAAGGATCCGGGTCAAAAGGGCCCAAGCTGGTCCAAAGCCGTGGCAGGCGGTGCACGCGGCGTCCTGAAGACCTTGCGGGAAGCCGCGAAATATCGCGAATTGATGAGGTTTTTGATCGCGCGGATGTTTTATCAAGACGCGATGGCCGCGCTGCTGGCACTTGGCGCGGTCTATGTGGCCTTGTTTCTGGGCTGGGGCTTTCTGGAAATGCTCTGCTACGCGATTTTCGCATCGGCATGGGCATTTGGCGGCGGGCTTTTCGGCGGGTGGCTCGACAATAAAGTTGGCGTGAAGCGCGCCTTGATTATCGAAATTACGGGTATGGTCAGCGCCATGGTCGTTCAATTCTCTCTGACAAAAGACAGCCTGTTTTTTGGATTGGTTGAGAATAGGCAAATCTGGGATGGATTGGCGTTCCAATCACTTTCAGACATTGCATTTCTGGGTCTGATAAGTGTGATTGCAGTGACAGCAACCGCCAGCATTTCTTCCAGCCGGACCATGCTCGTCACGCTCGCACCGGCGGGTAGGAGCGGGGAATTTTTCGGGCTTTATGCCATTGCCGGAACGGTCACCGTTTGGATGGGGCCATTGCTGGTCGAATATGTAACGCTGTGGTCCAATGACCAGCGGATCGGGATGGCATCGATTTCGATTCTGTTCGCCATGGGTTTAGCGGTGCTGCTATTTGTCCAAATGCCTACGAAAAACGAAAACCCCTAACCGCCGCCCAACCAGTCTTTTAGCGCCAGATTCACATCGCCGGGCACATCCTGCTGCAGCCAATGCGATGCATCCGGGAATGTTTTGACGGTCAAATCGGTCACAAATTCGTCCATCTCGTCAAGGCAATGAATGTTAAGCGCAATATCCTGTTCGCCCCATAACACCAGCGCCGGCACGTCAACCGCGCCCTGCCCGATTTCGCCAATATCGGGGGTTTTCAGCAAGGCACGGTAATAATTCAGCATCGCTGTCAGTGCACCGGGCCGCTGCGCGGCGTCGCGATAGGGTTTAAGCGCGTCGCTGCTGAACAGCGCCTTGTTCACAGCCGAACCGCGAAATGCCTGTCCAATCGCCTGCGCGTTTTTGCGGGCCAACAGCCATTCGGGCAGCCACGGGATCTGGAAGAAGAAAATATACCAGCTGCGGCGCAATTGGCGCCATTTTCGGCTTTCACGTTCAGCGCATTTCGGATGCGGAACATTCAGAATGATCAGCTTCGTCAATGGACGCACTTTTCGGATCGCAAAATGCCATGCAACCAGCGCGCCCCAATCATGCGCGATCAGGGTAATCTCTTTTGCGCCGCTGGCATCGATCAATGCGCCGATATCCTCAGCCAGAATATGCAAACGGTAATTCTTATAGCCTTGGGGCCGCGATGTTGCCCCGTAACCGCGCATATTGGGCGCCCAAACGCGGTAACCCATCTGGGCCAGCACAGGCATCTGATGCCGCCAGCTATAGTGCAATTCTGGGAAGCCGTGCAGGCATAGGGCAAGCCGGTCCCCTTGGCCCGCCTGAGCGACTTCAAAACGCAGGCCGTTTGCCTCTACCCAATCGACCGTGATCCCGCTGTGCGGATCGGGATGCCAGCTGAAATTCTGTTCCATCCGGGCTGTATAGCGAACCGCTGTGACTTATGCTAAATCGGTTTAAAAATGGGATGGAGAGAGAGAGCATGCCTGTATTTGACCTGATAATTCGTAACGGCACGATCGTCGACGGCACCGGAGACGCGCGCTTTAAAGGCGACGTCGCGATCAAGGATGGGATCATCGCCCAAATTGGTGAAATCCGCGGCGATGCAGCGGAAGAAATCGACGCAGGCGGCAAGCTTGTTACTCCCGGATTTGTGGACATCCACACCCATTATGATGGGCAGGCAACCTGGGATCAGGAAATGGCCCCTTCAAGCTGGCACGGGGTCACCACCGTTGTCATGGGCAATTGCGGCGTGGGCTTTGCCCCGGCCCGGCCTGACCAGCATGAATGGCTGATTGGGCTGATGGAAGGGGTTGAGGATATTCCTGGCACTGCGCTTGCCGAAGGGATTACGTGGAATTGGGAAACCTTCCCCGAATATCTCGACGAGCTGGAAAAGCTGCCCCGGACTGTCGATGTCGGCACACATGTCCCGCACGGATCGGTGCGCGCCTATGTTCTGGGCGACCGTGAAGCCCCCGGTGCCGTTCCAACCGATGATGATATCGCGAAGATGGCCCAGATTGTAGAGGACGGCGTGCGCGCCGGAGCACTGGGTTTTTCAACCAGCCGCACGGTGCTGCACAAAGATGTCGACGGGGTGTTGGTCCCCGGCACCACCGCATCGGCAGAAGAGCTGGTTGAATTGGGCCGCGCGATGGGCCGCGTGGGCCACGGCGTCTTTGAAATGGCCAGCGATCTTCAACGCGACTGGAACGAATTCGAATGGATGGGTGACCTCAGCCGCGAAACCGGCCTTCCGGTAACCTTTGCCGCGCTCGAATCCATCGCCAAGGAAATGCCGCTGAAAGAACAGATTGCCACGATGCGCGCACAAAATGACAATGGCGCCAATATTTTCGCGCAGATTGCATTGCGCGGCAATGGCATCATCATGGCGTGGCAAGGCTCGATCAATCCGTTTGTGTTCCGTCCAAGCTGGCAGACGATCGCTGAATTGCCTTGGGACCAGCAAAAAGCCAAACTACTCGATCCAGCGTTCAAAGCGCAGTTGCTGTCCGAAGAGAACGACTATTCCGAAGCACCGCGGGACATTTTGCCTGTGGTCATGGTGGTGACCCAAGGATGGGCGCTGCAATATGAAATGGACCCGGATTTCGATTATGAACCCGATGAAACCGCCAGCGTCAATGCGCGCGCGGGGGCCAGCAATATCGACCCGCAAGAATATGCCTATGACATGTTGTGCGCGGATGACGGCAAGGGCTTCATTTATCTGCCCATTCTGAATTATGCTGACGGTAATCTCGATTTTCTCCACCCGCTTCAGCATGCCGATGATACGATCAATTCCCTGTCTGATGGCGGGGCGCATTGCGGAACAATTTGCGATGCGGCCAGCCCGACTTTCATGCTGGAACATTGGGTTCGTGACCGTAAACGCGGCGATACAATCGCGCTTGAAAATGCCATCAAACGGCAATGCTGGGACACCGCCAAACTGTACGGGCTGGAAGATCGCGGCGTAATCGCGCCGGGCTATCTCGCTGATCTAAACATCATTGATTTCAGCAAGATTAAGCTGGGCAAACCATGGCTGGCATTTGACCTGCCAGCTGGCGGAAAACGCTTGTTGCAAAAGGCCGATGGTTATGTCGCCACAATCAAGAATGGCAAGGTGACATTCCGCGATGGCACATGGACCGGCGAGGCACCTGGCGGGTTAATTCGCGGACCTCAACGCGCTGAATTGGCCGAGGCCGCCGAATGAAAGCCGTTCGCACAGGGTCTGCCCCCTCTACGCTTGAAACTTTGAACTATGCTGACGTGGACGGCGCACCCGCGCCTGGCCCCGGACAGATCACGGTTTCGTTAAAAGCCAGCTCGCTCAATTATCACGATTACGCCGTGGTCAAAGGTATGATCCCGGTGCCAAAAGGGCGCATTCCCATGTCCGACGGGGCGGGAGAAGTAACCGCCATCGGCGAAGGCGTGACACAATATGCCATCGGCGATTCGGTGGTCAGCACATTCTTTCCAGAATGGCGCGACGGGGAACCGCCAGCAACAGCCTTTACCGGCGTGCCCGGTGACGGGATTGATGGTTACGCGCGGGAGGCCGTTACCGTTCCCGCCCATTGGTTCACCCCCGCCCCACGGGGATACAGCCATGCAGAAGCCGCCACGCTAACCTGCGCCGGCCTGACCGCATGGCGCGCTTTGTTCGTCGATTATACGCTGAAACCGGGCGACACGGTGTTGGTGCAAGGGACCGGCGGCGTTTCAATTTTCGCGCTGCAACTCGCCAAAGCAGCGGGCGCAAGGGTAATCGCGACCAGTTCATCCAGCGAAAAGCTGGAACGGGTGAAGGCGCTGGGCGCGGATCATTTGATCAATTACAAAGAAGTAGAAGCCTGGGGCCCGAAAGCGTTGGAGCTGACGGGCGGACGCGGGGTTGATTGTGTGGTCGAAGTGGGCGGATCGGGCACGCTGGATCAATCCATGCTGGCCGCACGCGTCGGCGGCCATGTCGCGCTTATCGGTGTGTTGGCCGGATTTGCGGGACCGGTGCAAACGGCGCTGCTATTTTCGAAGAATTTGAAAGTTCAGGGATTGACGGTGGGCAGCCGCAAACAGCAAATCGATATGATCGCGGCAATTGAGGCAAACGGAATCAAGCCGGTGATATCGGACCATTTCGCACTGGAAAATCTGGCCGATGCCTTTCGCCATCAAGAGGGGAGCAAGCACTTCGGCAAGATTGCCATCGACATCTGATCAGGCGAATTTTCCGGCAAATGCGGGGGCTGCGATCCGGCAATAGACCCGGAAAAGCCCCCTCATTTGTCGAAGGCCAGCTAGGGCTGGATGACGATGCCCTTTGCCGGATCAACATTGCCGCTCAACATCGTGAGATACGCTTCGCGTGCGGCATCGATGCCTTGGCGAATTTCCATTTCAACCGTTCCGTCAACATCGCCCAGAAATTTGCGCCAGCTTGCAGCCAATTGCTTGCCCGCCTCTTCTTGCCCCAAATCCTTGAATAGAGCGACGGCGTGGTCGGGTGCAAAAAACAGGATTGGTTCAGGGCCAGCCATGGGACCGGTTCCGCCATCGCGCGCTGCGATATGCGTTGCCCCCACAAGGCATGAATATTTGAGATTATCGCCAAAATGTTCGTGGATGGAACGCAGCAGCCCCGCATTGCCCGCAAAATCAACCGAAACTGTAGGAACTTGGGCAAGGCTGCCAAGATCATCATAGGCCGCGACCTGATCATATAGGCCTGCGTCTTCGACAAATTTTACATTGCCCGCCGAAGTCAGGCCGATCCGCTTGGTCTGCGGAGAACGATCTTTGGAAACGCTCGCCAGTCCCATCGCCGTTTTGGAAGAGGCGCTGGTCAGGATTACGGCTTCTGCGCCAAACCAGTTTTCGCGGCGCATGAAATTTTCAATCAGAAAACCGGTTTTGAACAGCGGCCCGTAAATCATCCGCTCGTTTTCTTTTGCCGGATCATGTTCGGGATCGGCAGAAAGGCGCGTATATTGATTGTAGATCGGGCTCATCGGCTGGCGATGTTCTGCCATATCCATAAATCCATAGGCAGATATTTTGCCGGGAATAACCGTAAGATGCGTCCCCATCGGGATGTAACCATACACCCGTTCGCCCTGTTTGATTTCCGCATTGGCCGATTGTTCGACAATCGCATGCCCCCACATCGGGACAACGCCGTAAGCATCCTGTCCGGGGAAGAAATTCCAATAGCCGAACCGGTCGCCCGCCACCGCATAGGTGATGTTGTTGGCCGTGACCGCAAAGCTTTCAATCTTCAGCCGGATTGCGCCTTCGGGCAGATCGCCTGTGCTCAGATCAACGGTTTTGGCATCGCCAAGTTGTTCGCGGTTGACGTGGACGGCTTGGTTCATGCTCTCTCTCCTCAATGAACTTGCCGCAAGCCTAGCGCCGGATTGCACCTGTTGCGAGAGGGAATTGAGCGTGATTTAGGGCCCTTCCGTTCCTTCAACCCGTTCCCCCGGCCATGCCGTAGCGGCAACAGACGGACGGGCACGGCAGGACATCAACCAATGCGGCAGAACCTGCATTTGCGCGATCCCCGCCGCCCCTTCGGGCGTCGATTCGACGCCGCGCAATATGCAATAAAGGAACACATCAGCCAGCGTGAAACCGCCGCGCGTCCACGCACCATCACGCTGCAATTCCAGATCGAGAAACGACAGGGTTTTTGCGATATTGGGCAGGTTTTTGCCAATGGTCGCCGTATCCAGCGGCGTGCCTGTGTAATTGTGCATGATATGCGGCATCACCAGCCCGTGTTCGAACAATGGAAACAGATAGGTGTTGGCAACCGCAATCCAGCGATCCATTACCGCGCGTTCCACCGGATTTGCGGGCTGCAACGCGCCCTGATTATGCGCATTGTCGATATATTGTGCAATGGATACGGTTTCGTACAATTCCTGCCCGTCGATCTCAACCACGGGAACCTTGCCAAACGGATGACGATTGCCGGGTGAATGTGCGGGCGTTGCGATAATTTCATGCGCCAGCCCCGCCTCCTCGCACGCAATCTGGACGATCCGCGTATAGGTGGAAATGACCGTCCCGAAGATCCGTACGTCAGGCAGTTTTGTCTGCCGGTACGGTGAACTGTGCCCGCGATGCCGCTGCAATTTTGCGCGCGAATTTTTCATGGATTCTCAGGCAACCCTTTTCCGGTTCGCCCAGCGCAACCAGTACCGTCCACAGAGCACCCGATTCTGTCTTAATCTGCGACCAAGGGACAAAAATTGGTCCCGAAAAAGGCGCCAGCAATCGCCATATCCTGATCCTTAGGCCGGATTGGCAGGCTTCCATCACCAGACTGTTGCGAAAGTTCACGCCGCCTATTGCAGACCGCCCGAAAGCGGCGCTGGCCGCCGACCATTTTTCATTTGCCTGTTCAAATGGACGATCGGGAAAATGCTGTTCCAGGCCGGACCATCCCGACATTCGCACGAGCAATTTTGTGATTAGGAACCAAATTCCCGCAAAGAACACCGCAAAGCCGAAGGAAAATACCACTCCGAGAACCACGGGATCGTCCATGCAAACTTACACCCGCATTGGCATCAGCACATAGAGCGCCGGACTTTTGTCATCCTTGCGGATCAAAGTCGGCGCGCCTGCATCGGCAAGGTGAAGTTCCACCTCGTCACTGTCGATCTGGCTGAGGATGTCTTTGAGATAATTGGCATTAAAGCCAATTTCGAACCCGTCTGAACCATATTGCGCGGCGACTTCTTCTGTCGCGGTGCCATTGTCTGGACTGGTGACGGAAAGAACGACCTTATCCTGTTCCAATCCCATTTTTACCGCGCGCGTTTTCTCCGTAGCGATGGTCGCCACACGGTCGACGCCTTCATAAAAGCTACGCGGATCGATTTTGAGCAATTTGTCATTTCCGGTTGGAATGACTCGGCTGTAATCGGGGAAGGTTCCATCGATCAGCTTGGATGTCAGGATCACCCCGCCTTCACCGCCCATGGTGAAGCGGATTTTGCTGGCCGACAGGTCAATCTGAACATTGGCGTCGAGCGCTTCTTCGAGGAGCTTGCGAAGTTCTGCGACCGCTTTGCGCGGCACGATCACATCGGGCATCCCCTCTGCCCCTTCGGGCTGATCAATTGTGAAGCGCGCAAGGCGGTGACCATCGGTGGCAGCAGCTTTCAGAACCGGGCCCGAACTGGATCCGCCATCATCTGCAACATGCAGGAAAATACCGTTGAGGTAATAGCGCGTTTCCTCAGTCGAAATCGCGAACCGCGTGCGGTCGATCATTTCAGCCAGCACTTTTGCGGGCAATTCGAAACTGGTCGGCAAATCGCCTTCGACAATCGTCGGAAAATCATCGCGCGGCAGCGTGGGCAGCGAGAAACGGCTGCGGCCAGCCTTGATCGCCATCCTATTGTCAGCGGTTTCCAGACTGACCTGGCTGCCATCGGGCAATTTGCGGGCGATATCAAACAGCAGGTGAGCCGACACGGTCACCGACCCTTCTGTATCAACCGAAGCAGCGGTCATATTTTCGACCACTTGCAAATCCAGATCGGTCGCCATCACTTTGACCGAACCGCCGCTATCCGCTTCGATCAGCACATTGGACAGGATCGGAATAGTGTTGCGGCGTTCCACCACGGATTGAACGTGGGACAAACAGCGCAGCAGCGTAGCGCGTTCGATTGTTGCCTTCATTGCGTCTCAATTCCCTCTTGCGCGCGGGTGGCAGGAATCGCCAGCCAGCGCCGGTAAAGTCGTCATTATCTTTAGCTGTGAGGGGCTATGGGGCAAGGATAGCGCCGCTATAGGCTCGATTCCTTGGGGATAAATGACGTTTTCTTTACCCCATCATCGCCATACCGCCGTTCACATGCAGCGTTTGTCCGGTCAAATAGGCCGCCTCGTCCGATGCCAGATAGGCAACCGCAGCGCCAATATCGCCGCCTTCGCCCATCCGGCCCATCGGGATTTTGGCGTTAAGTGCCTCTTTTTGCGCGTCGGGCAATTCATCGGTCATTGCCGTACGGATAAACCCTGGGGCAACACAGTTCACCGTCACACCGCGGCTGGCGAGTTCTTGGCCGAGGCTTTTGGACATGCCGACCAGCCCAGCTTTCGCCGCCGCATAATTCATCTGACCCGGATTACCGGTGGTTCCCACCACGCTGGTAATCGAAATGATCCGGCCTGAGCGCGCTTTCATCATCGGGCGCGCCGATGCGCGCATCAAACGAAAGGCCGCCTCCAAATTGACCTTGATGACCTGTTCCCATTCGTCATCCTTCATTCGCATGGCCAGATTATCCCGTGTGATACCGGCATTGTTGACGAGGATATCCATCTTGCCCAGTGTATCCACCGTGGCAGGAACCAGTTTTTCAACATCGCCGGAATCTGAAAGGTTGCATGTGATTTCGACATGATCGCCGCCGATTTCATCGTTCAACTGTTCACGAAACACGCGCAATTTATCGCCGTTGGAACCGGATAGTGCCAGCCGTGCACCTTGCTTGGCCAGCGCATATGCAATCGCAGAACCAATTCCGCCGCTTGCACCGGTTACCAATGCAGTTTTCCCGCTAAGATCGAACATTAGCCAATTTCCTTCGCAATTGTTTCGATGTCTTCCATCGTTATGATGCTGTTTGTCTGCGCATCGCGGTCAATCCGGCCAATCATCGGGCCAAGGACTTTGCCGCCCAATTCGATGAAATTTTCCACCCCATCGGCGCGCATCGCCAACACGCTTTCCCGCCACCGGACGCGGCCGGTTACCTGATCAACCAGCAGCCCCTGTTCCTGTGCAGGATCGTCAACGCGGCTGGCGGTGACATTGGCGTAAATCGGCAGCGACATTGTTTCAGGCGATGTTTCTGCCAAAGCTTCTGCCATGGCATCTGCTGCCGGCTGCATTAGCGAACAATGGAACGGAGCCGATACGGGCAATGGAATGCCGCGCTTGATACCGTGTTCCTTGACCATCGCCACTGCGCGTTCAATTGCCGCTGTATGGCCCGACAACACCACCTGAGTGGGGTCATTGTCATTTGCCACCTCGCACACATCGCCTTGGGCAGCCGCTGCGGCCAAGGCCTGAGCTTTGTCGACATCGGCGCCCAGCAACGCGCACATTGCGCCAACACCAACCGGCACCGCAGCCTGCATCGCTGTGCCGCGCAGCTTGAGAAGCCGTGCGGTGTCCGAAAGCGAAAATGATCCCACGGCACACAGCGCCGTATATTCGCCCAATGAATGACCTGCAACGCAATGGCCATTTTCCGCCAGGGAAACGCCAAAATCATTCTCCAACACGCGCAATGTCGCCATAGCATTCGCCATGATCGCTGGTTGCGCGTTGGCGGTCAGTGTTAGTTCTTCTTCCGGTCCGCCGCGCATAATGGTCGATAGGTTTTGCGAAAGTGCATCATCAACCTCTTCAAAAACCGCGCGCGCGGTTGCGCTTGCTTGGGCAAGGTCACTGCCCATGCCAACCTTTTGACTGCCTTGGCCGGGAAAAACGAAAGCTCTCATTGGTAACTCCTGTTGCGGCGCATTTTCCGCGCCCGCTATCACCTGCGCGGCCTATGCCGGAGTTGCATTTGCCGCAAGTCCGAATGGCACGATTGTGTTGGCCGCATCATGCCCGATATCGGCAAGGCCCAGAAATGGAATGCCCGATTTTCCGCACCAATATCGCGCAATTTCCTCTGCGCTGGCGCCGAAGGGACGGTCATTTTTGGGGACGTGAGAAATGCGCCCCAAACGCAGTCCGGCAATCCTGCCGAGATGCTGCGTAATATGAAAGAAAAGCCGGTCAACGGCATAAAGATGTTCGGCGGTTTCTTCGACCATCACCACATGGCCGGTCAGATCGGGCATCAAATCTGTGCCGGCAAGCATGGCAAGCGTGGTCAGGTTGAAAGCAACCGTTGGCCTGTTATCGATTGCCGGTTCAAGCCCCGAAAGGTCGCCGCCAATCCAGCCGAGCGTTCGACGAATGGCATCAGCGCCGCCATCGCGCCGGATATCGCCAACTAGCGGCGCGTGGACGGGTATTCCAATCTTGTTTTTGTAAAGTGCCGCAAGCAAATAACCATTGTCTGAATAGCCAAGAAACGCCTTGTTTCGCGCCGCTTTGCCCATTCCGGCAATCGCCGCGCCCGCGATCCTATTTGCACCATAGCCCCCCATCGCAAACCATACTGCGTCAAATGCGGGATCATTGGCGCATTCAAGCAAAGCCGCCAGCCGCGTGTCATCATCCCCCGCAAAATGGCCGCACCGTTCAAAACATTGCTGATGGAATTGCAGTTCAAAACGATCATCATCGCACACCAAGCCAAGCACTGCATCGGCGCGTCCGCGTTCCAGCCGTTTTCCCGGCGCACAAATGGCAATTCGCTTCATTTGGGCACTTAGCCATCTTGCAAGCATCCGCACAACTGCATACCGCACCCGCCATGAGTGAATTCCCCACATATGACGAATTGTTGGAACGCCCCTTTTTCTTTTGCGGCATCGGCGGATCGGGCATGTTGCCGCTCGCGCAGATCCTGAAAGGGCGCGGCGCGCGTGTCGCAGGTTCAGACCGCAGCAACGATCAAGGCCGAACGCCCGAAAAATTCGCCGCGCTGGATAAACAGGGTTTTGCCTTATTCCCGCAAGACGGAAGCGGCATGACATCCGCCGATCAAATTCTGGTCGCCTCTGCTGCTGTCGAAGACACGGTGCCCGAAGTGGTCAAGGCCGAAAAGCTCGGTTGCCTTCGTATGACGCGTGCAGAACTGCTTTCGATCCTGTTTAACACCAGCGGTGCGGGCATCGCGATTGGCGGAACAAGCGGAAAATCAACCGTCACCGGAATGCTTGGATGGATCATGTCCGCCGCGGGTGAAGAAAAAGACGGGCTTGGCCCGACAGTGATGAACGGCGCAGTGATGAAAAACTTCGTCAGCGAGGAACGTCCATTCGCCAGCGCGATTGTTGGCGGTGCTGGCGCATTTATCAGCGAGGTTGATGAAAGCGACGGGTCAATCGCGCTGTATCGTCCGGCGGTTGGCGTGCTGCTCAATGTCAGCCTTGATCACAAGAGCATGGAAGAATTGCGGGTTCTGTTCGGCGATTTCCTCGCCCGTAGCGGTGTTGCCGTTATCAATGCGGATGATGCCGAAACGCTGGCCCTGCTGCCCCGCGCGAAAAAGGCTATTACCTTCGCGATTGACCAGGAAAAGGCGCAGATCGGTATCATTGCGGGCAGCATCGCCGACGGTCCCATCCGGCAGGCGGCAACAATTATCGACCGGCATGATGGCAGCGAACATCCCTTGGTCCTTAACCTGCCCGGCAGACATAATCTGTCAAACGCGCTTGCCGCAATTGCAGGGGCCGCCGCAGCCGGTGTTCCCGTTGCAAAAGCGGTTGCCGCCCTTGCAACTTTCCAAGGGCTTGCCCGCCGGTTCGATATTATCGGCACCAGCGATAGCGGCATAATGGTTATCGATGATTTCGGCCACAATCCGGAAAAATGTGCGGCAACGCTGCGAACATTAAAGGCCCATCCGGGCCGCGTGATCGCCTTTTTTCAGCCGCATGGTTTTGGCCCGCTGCGGCAAATGGGGCATGAACTTGCCGAAACCTTCGCCCGCGAACTGGGCGAGGACGATATCACCATCCTGTGCGATCCGGTCTATTTTGGCGGGACGGTCGACCGCAGCGTGGGCAGCGAACGAATTGTCGAATTGATAACGGAAGCGGGCGCCCTTGCCGATCACGTCCCTGCCCGCGAAGATTGTGCAAAGCTGATTGCTTCCATCGCCAAGCCGGGGGACCGCATTGTGATTATGGGCGCGCGCGATGATTCCTTGACGAAATTTGCGAAAAAACTGTTCGCGAAACTTAATTGATTGCAGGTGCCACTCCGGCCGCTTTTGCACCGGTTTTTTCCAGCGCAGCAGCCGCTTTGAAACCATCGCGGCCGGTCAACGCCGCCAAATATTGCGTCAGCCGGGGCGAAATATATTCTGCCAGCCCAATCCTGCTTGCCAGAAACAGCGCGTAGCCAATGCAAATATCGGCAACAGTAAAGCGCCCCGCGCATAGAAATTCGCGGTCCTCCAGCCGTTCCTCCGCTTTGATCAACCGCTTGCCGAACCATCTGGCATAGGCTTGTCCGGCCTCTTCCAAACCCTTGTCCGCTTCAAACTTGGCAAAGCGCAGATAGACCGTTTGCGGAAAAGTGATCGTCGCATCTGCGTGATAGGTGAAATCCAGATATTCGGCATATTCCGCCTCATCTGGCCTGATAATCAGCGATGGGACATTTCCTCTCGCAGCCAGATAATGTGCAATCGCGCAGCTTTCTGTCATGCGGCTGTCGCCATCTACCAGCATCGGAATTGTGCCCAACGGATTGATTTCGAGATAGTCCGGTTTCAAAAAACGCGGCGGAAAAGGCAGCATATGCAGGTCAAGATCAACCCCGGCCTCACACGCGGCCCAAGTGGCGCGCAATCCGCGCGATCCCTCGCAGGTGTAAAGCGCCGGTTTCCAGTTTCCGGCCATCAATGCGCGCCCGTCTCGTGACCCAGCTTGAATAATTTATGCAGGATGAAAACAAGCACCGCCCCTGTACACAATCCGACCAATGCGGAAATCCCTGCATAGGTTAGCCAGCCCAGCGCCCCGCCCAAGCCGCCTGTCATATCCGTGACACCTTGTTGCAGCCCGTGGCTGAAATCTGACAGATTGTGCAGGCCAACTTCGTGCAGACCGTGGATTAAAATTCCGCCGCCAACCCACAACATTGCAATCGTTCCAATGGTCGACAAGGCGACCAGCAATTTCGGCATTGCAGCCAGCAAAAACTTGCCAATACTTTGTGCTGCGGATGAAGCCTTTTGCGACAGATGCAAGCCAACATCATCCATCTTCACAATCAATGCGACCGCGCCATAGACCACGATGGTGATACCAATACCCACCACCGCGAGAACGCCCGCTCTGGTCAACAACGTTTCGGCGGCAACTTCGTTCAATGTGATCGCCATAATCTCGGCCGAAAGGATCAGATCGGTCCTGACAGCGCCCGATATCCGCTTTTTTTCAAAGGCGATGGGGTCTTCGATCACATCCTCAACCGTCTTGCCATGTTTTGCACCGCCAAGTTTCTCGATAACTTTTTCCGCGCCTTCATAAGACAGATAACACCCGCCCAGCATCAGGATAAAGATAATCGCCGACGGCAAAAATTCGCTCAGCAGCAATGCACCGGGCAACAGAATCAACAGCTTGTTTTTGAAACTGCCTTTGGTGATTTGCCAGATAATTGGCAATTCCCGTGCCGGGCTGAGGCCGGTCACATAGGACGGCGTCACCGCAGCATCATCGATTACGACGCCTGCCGCCTTTGTCCCGGCTTTGCTGGCTGCAACGCTGATGTCATCGATCGACGCAGCCGCAGTCCGTGCGATAATCGCAACGTCGTCTAATAAGGCAACCAATCCACCTGGCACGGCAATTTTCCTCGTCTGGTTAAGTCTGTTCGCCAATGCTTAGGGCGCAAAGGAAGCCAGCGCGAGGTGTCATGCACGAAATAGCGTCGAAAACCATGGCCGGTTAGACCGTGAAAGCGCCGCCTTTGCCGGGATCGCAAGGTCATCTGGCGCATCCCAATATTCGGCCACCTTATCGGCCAATTCGTCCCACTGCGCCGTTGCCAAAACGCGGGCCGCCGCTTCCTCCAGCACATCGATATTTTGCCAATCATCCAGCTCATAAGCGGCGCCAATAGCGGCATCCGCCCTTAGGAAACGGCCCCCGATCATCTGCTCTGCATAGTGACCACAAGCCGCTGCAGAGGCAGACAATGCCGCATCAATCAATGGCGCGGCAGAAATTGCGTCCCCTTGCTGCGAAACTGGGTTGAACCATTGCCACGCGCCCATTCGATCCGGCCCGCCTGTGCCTTGCGGCATAGCGTCGCTGCGTGCCATTCCCGTACCAATCGAAAGAACTTTTACCTCGGCAAGTTCCACCTGAAAATGCTGCGCGGCATAGGCGATTGCGGATGCAGAAGGATTGTTCGCAAACAGCCCGCCATCGGCGAAATGGCCCCAGTCCTTGTTGGCCGGATATTCCGGCATATGCGGCGGAAAATATGTTGGCGTCGCGGCCGAACCCATTGCCGCATCAACCAAGCTCATGGCGCGAAACGGGTCGCTGCGTCCGCTGCCAATCGCTACCGGGGCCCACTGCCCGCCGCTCGCGGGTGACAAATGCAAAGCATTAACCATAACTTGCGCGCCCGATAGCGGAAGCTCGCAAAGCTGGCCGGGACCAAACAGTTTGACCAGTTCTGCTTTCAAATTGTCAGGCTGGTATGCCGAATTGACCCCTTCACCATCCGCGGCTGCACCCGCGCCATTTTTATCTGGCATTGCTGTATCGAAGATCGCTGCGCCCTTGGTTTTAAAAAGAGTGACGATCTGTTCAACCGAAGTATCCTGCGCCAGCCCAAGCGCCAGAATTGAACCGGCTGATGTTCCGGCAAACATATCCGTGCGATCCAGCAAATTTGCACGGCTTTCCAGATTTCGGAGAAGCAGGGCCGATACCAGCCCGCGTATTCCGCCGCCGTCAAACGCGATAATTCTGTATGACATGACCCGATTTCCCGTCACCCGTTGATAGTCAACGATTTTGTCTGACAGTTTCGCGGGGTTATGGATTGTATTGATCGGACATGTTGGTCGGACGAAGTTAACTATAGCGTTACGGGCGTGGATGGTTGAACCGAACTTCGCTTGCATTTTGCCCCAATCCGGCTATGTGCGCGCATCCGCTGAATTTGAAGCGGTTTGAAGAAAGCCGGAGGGGCCCCGCAATCGTGCGGATCAGCCAGCGATCGGCATTACAATGTGAAGGAACGAGAACATGGCTCATTACGAGCATGTATTTCTCGCACGTCAGGATCTGAGCCAATCTCAGGTAGACGCGCTGGCCGCATCGGCCACAGAAATTATCGAAAATAACGACGGCAAAGTCACCAAGACCGAAACTTGGGGCTTGAAAAATCTTGCTTACAAGATTGACCGTAACCGCAAGGCGCATTTCGTGATGCTCAACATCGAGGGCCCCGGCTCTGTTGTTGCAGAACTCGAACGCCAGACCCGCATCAACGAAGACGTGATCCGTTATATGACGATCCGTATGGACGAGCCTGAGGAAGGCCCTTCTGTAATGATGCGTAAAAATGACCGCGACAAGAAACGCCGGTCCGACCGTGAGGAGCGCAGCTAATGGCACGTCCTTTCTTCCGCCGCCGCAAATCTTGCCCGTTTTCGGGTGAGAGCGCTCCTAAGATCGACTATAAAGACGTTCGTCTGCTTCAGGGCTTCATGTCCGAACGCGGGAAAATCGTCCCTAGCCGCATCACCGCCGTATCCGCCAAAAAGCAGCGCGAGCTGGCCAAGGCGATCAAGCGCGCACGCCACATCGGCCTGCTGCCTTACCTCGTGAAATAAGGGAGAAGCGACATGGATATCATTCTCCTCGAACGCGTTGAGAAACTCGGCACTATTGGTGACGTCGTAACCGTCAAAGACGGCTATGCACGCAACTTCCTATTGCCGAACAAGAAAGCCTTGCGCGCCAACGAAGCCAACAAAAAGGTCTTCGAAGCCAATCGTGAGCGTCTTGAAACAGAAAATGCCGAAAAGCGTACCGAAGCCGAAAAATCGGGTTCGGATGTGGATGGCACAGAAATCGTTCTGATCCGTGCATCGTCAAATTCGGGCCAGCTTTATGGTTCGGTTACCGTGCGTGACATCTTCAACGGTCTGGCCGAAAAAGGCCACTCGGTTGATAAGAAGCAAATCATCCTCGGCGCGCCGATCAAGACCATCGGCATGTTCGATGTGACCGTTCGTTTGCACCCGGAAGTCGAAGTTATTGTGAAAGCCAATGTGGCGCGCAGTGATGACGAAGCTGAATTGCAGAGCCAGGGCGTCGATGTTCTTGCTCAGATGTTCGAAGACGAGCAGAAGGAAATCGAGGAATCGGCAGCGGCCAATGCGCCAAACCGTGACCCGAGCCTTGAGCCGGGCGAAATCCCCAGCGAATTGTTCGAAGACGGTGCAGAGCCTGCTGCAGATGCCGCCGATGAGGCTGCAACGACTGACGCACCTGCTGAAGATGCCGCTGAAGAAAAGTCTGAAGGCTAATCTTCTGCATCATGAAATTGAAAAGGCGCGGCTCCTTCGGGGTCCGCGCCTTTTTCATGGGCAACTAAATCGGCTATGATTGACGGCAATCAATCTATTCCTAAATTGAAACCTGCTTCGCCCTTCATGGCGCGGGAAAAGGACAGCGGTTTGTTGGGCTGACATTTATCCAGAGCCAAATTCAGGATCCCAACCAGCGTGCACTGCTGTACGAACTTGGCGAAGTTGCGGCATTGGAAGGCCTGAAAATGACCGATGAAAATTACACGCGCATTCAGGCAGTTCAATTCAATCTGAAACGCATGTGGACCAAAGGCTGATTGCAAACAATTGATCGCGGGCTGCGTTTTCTTTGAATTTCGAAGGATAAACCGCTATCTGCCCTAGATGAAATCAGTAGAAACAATAATTGGCGAATTGGATCGCCTGTACCAAGCCTCTGTCGAACGCCTTCGTAAAGATGTTTCCGCCTTCGGGCGCGACGGCTCTCTTCCTTCGAAAACCCGCCGCAAGGATGGCAGCTATGCCTATCCTGAATTGGTCATGCGATTCATGGGCGGCGCACAGCCGGAAGATCGCAGCCGGGCATTTGGCCGCCTGAACGAGCCGGGCACTTATGCGACCACGGTGACCCGCCCTGCAATGTTTGCAGATTACCTGCGCGACCAGCTTGAACTGATCGGCAGCGATTACGAAATTGAATTGGAAACACGCCCTTCGCGGCAGGAAATCCCCTTCCCCTATGTCCTAGACGGTGAAGTCGCGGCGAAATTGGCAGGGATCAGCCCGCAGGAAATCGCCCGGCATTTTCCGTCGACAGAACTCGCCGACATTGGCGATGAGCTCGCCGATGGCATTGAAATTAATGATAGCGGCGACAGCATCCCGCTTTCGCTGTTTGACGGCCTTCGTACGGATTTCTCTCTTGCGCGTCTGGCGCATTACACCGGCACCGACACCGGCCATTTTCAACGCTTTGTGCTGTTCACCAACTATCACCGCTATGTCGATGAATTTGTCGATTGGGCGGGCGAACAATTGGGCAAGAATGGCTACGCCGCGCTGGCGGGCGCTGGCGGTCTGTTTCTTGAAAAAGAAACCAAGAACGCGGCAAGCCAATTGTCCGACACCGCATGGCGCAAGCACCAGATGCCTGCCTATCACTTGGTCGGCGAAGGGCGCGGCGGGATTACGCTGGTCAATATCGGGGTTGGCCCGTCCAATGCAAAAACCATCTGCGACCATCTGGCGGTTTTGCGCCCCGAAGCATGGCTGATGATCGGTCACTGCGGGGGCCTGCGCCCGACGCAGAAAATTGGCGATTACGTGCTCGCCCATGCCTATCTGCGTGACGATCACGTGCTGGATCCGGTGTTGCCGCCCGAAATTCCCCTGCCCGCAATTGCTGAGGTTCAACAGGCGCTGGCCGGAGCGGCAGAGCATGTCAGCGGCGAGCAAGGTGCGGACCTTAAGAAGCGCATGCGTACCGGCACAATCGTCACCACCGATGATCGCAATTGGGAACTGCGCTACACCACCAGCGCCAAGCGACTAAGCCTTAGCCGTGCCGTCGGCATCGACATGGAAAGTGCGACCATCGCGGCCCAAGGATACCGCTTCCGCGTACCGTATGGCACGCTGCTGTGCGTTTCGGATAAGCCGCTGCACGGAGAGATAAAGCTGCCCGGCCAAGCGAACAAATTCTACGAGGAAGCCATCGCCGCCCACCTGCAAATCGGGTTGGAGGCGTGCAAACGTCTGCGCGATGAAGGCAACCGACTGCACAGCCGCAAATTGCGCGCCTTTAACGAACCGCCCTTCCGTTGAGCGAACGGCCAAACCGCTCTCGCTCGATAGCGGGCCGCGTCGCGATTATCACCGGCGCAGCCAGCGGCATGGGCCGTGCGACAGCGAAATTGTTTGCATCGCAAGGCGCGTATGTTGCCGTGACCGATCTAAATCAGGCCGCATGCGATGAAGCGGCGGCGGAATGCGGGAACGGGGCAAGGGGATATGCGCTCGACGTGGCCAAACCCGATGAAATCCAGCACGTTGTCGCGCAAATTGCCGCTGATATGGGCGGCGTGGACATTCTGGTGAACAATGCCGGCGTGTCCAGCTTCGCCCCGCTGGATGACGCCGATGACTATGATGAAATCTGGCACCGTGCGGTCACCATTATGCTGACCGCACATCAGCGCATGGTCCGCGCAGCCTTGCCTTGGTTGCGCCAAAGCGACGCGGCAAGGATCGTCAATATCGCTTCTACCGAAGCGTTGGGTGCCACGCCCGGTGATACGCCCTATGTCGCGGCCAAAACCGGTGTTACCGGCCTAACGCGCGGGCTGGCAGTTGATCTGGGTAAAGAAGCGATCACCGTCAATTGCATCTGCCCCGGCCCCATCCGCACCGCAATGACCGACAAAGTCTCTGACGAACACAAGGCCATCTATGCCAATCGCCGCACGGCATTGCGCCGCTACGGCGAAGCTGAAGAAGTCGCCCATGTAACGCTGTCGCTGGTACTGCCCGCCGCAAGCTACATTACCGGCGCTGTGATCCCCGTCGACGGCGGGTTAATGGCGCGAAACGCATGACCTGTGCGTTTTGCCGCGAGGGGACCGATTAATTTTGGCACAAGGTGGCAGTCTGGGAACGCGATGCTGCCTTTTATTGAAACATCTTTGACGAAGAACCTTTTTCAGATAATTTCTAGCTGCCAACAAAGGTTCGGTTCTCGCATTGGAAAATTTGGCAGGATTCTATGTCCAAGGGCATGGGACTGGGCAGGACAATGATGGCTCCAAAACCGGGTCCCTCTAAGGTATCAATGCGCCCAAAACCGGCTTTACCGCCTGTCCAAAATCGCCAGCCCATCACCGCCATTGCCCGTCTTTAACCGCCGCAGCACTTTGCCGCTTATATAGTCCACCTCGGCGACAGTATCCGTGCCTGTTTCGGCCACATAGATACGTTCTCCATCATCGGACCACAGGATAGTTACTTGAGCGCGCGCCTGTGCCTCCTCTGCGCTGGAAACTGCAATTGTCCGTACCGGCGTTGCCCCTGCCAGATCGATGACCGTCAGCGTTCCATCGGCAAGGTCAGAAGTCGCCGCAACATCGCCCTGCGGGCGTATCGCAAGCCGCAGTGGGAACCGGCCTGTTTCAACTTGGCTGCGAATTTCCATCGTCACCGGATCAACCTCAAACGCCTTGTCCGAACCGCGTGCGGACACCCACAAGGCTTTGCCGTCAGGCGACAGGTCGATCCCCTCAGGCTCGACACCCACAGTTACAGAACGCGGGGCGCGGCGGGTTTTGAGATCGACCAGCGTCACTGTTTTCGAACCAAGATCGGTTGTCCAAACGTGATTTCCATCCGGTGAAACGGCGATCATGTGGCTGCCGTCCTTGCCCGTTGAATATTCAAACGTCCGGGTATCATCGCCCATAGGGTTGCGAATCCAAAAGACCGATTTGCGCCCCTCTGCCGCGGTATAAAGATCGCCATTGCTGTGCCAATGGATACCATGCGGCCGGGCATTTGCGCCCAATTCGATGCTTTTTACACGCGCCAGATCGGATGTGCGAAACAGATCCAGTTTCGTGCCTGAATAACAGACCAGCCCAACATGCCTGCCGTCTGGCGATGTCGCCAGTTCATGCGGATTGCTGCAACTATCGACGCGCTTGACCTCTTCGCCGCTGCCCAGATCAATCTTGGACAGGCTGTTGCCGCGCTTATTCGCGACGAACAAAGCCTGTCCTTCCAATTCAGCGTTTGCAATAGGGCGGGCTTCCTCGCCGATCCCGGCATCAACGGGCGTACAGGCCGCCAGTGATGCGAATGCAGCCAGGCCAAGGCGGCGTGTTACCATCCTTGCGCTTTGCCCTCGTTCTGCTCGTCCAGCCATTCTTTCAACGGAGCGAAATATTCCAGCATTGCCTTGCCGCTCATCTGACGTTCGCCCGTGAATGCCTCCAGCGCGTCGGGCCAAGGCTTGCTCGATCCCATCGCCAACATGGCGTTCAAATTCTCTCCAACCTCTACATTTCCATAGAACGAGCAGCGGTGCAGCGGCCCTTCCCAGCCCGCCTGATCGCAAGCGGCCTTGTAGAATTGGAACTGCAACAACCGCGCGAGGAAATAGCGGGTGTAGGATACATTGCCCGGCACATGATATTTCGCGCCGGGATCAAAACCATCAACGTCGCGCGCAACCGGCGGGGTGATGCCCTGATATTCCAGCCGCAACTTATTCCAATCATCATTATATTCCGCTGGCGTGGTTGAACCATCAAAAATACCCCAGCGATAACGGTCCATCAGCAGGCCGAATGGCAGGAATGCAGCCTTATCCATCGCCTGACGCAGCAGCAGGCCGATATCCTTATCGGCGCTGGGCACATCTTCACGGCCAAGCATATCGATCTGAACCAGATATTCGGGCGTAATCGACAATGCGATCATATCGCCAATGGCTTCATGAAAGCCGTCATTCGCACTGTCACGATAGAGGAAATCTTGCACGCCATATGCGCGTTGATAATAATTGTGGCCAAGTTCGTGATGGATTGTGACGAAATCATCGGCATTTTTCTTGATGCACATTTTGATCCGCAGATCATCGCTATTTTCAACATCCCATGCCGAGGCATGGCACACAACCTCGCGGTCGGTCGGTTTCACAAACATCGAACGTTGATAGAAACTCTCAGGCAGGCCTTTGAACCCGAGCGAGGAGAAGAAATTCTCCCCAGCCTTTACCATATCGACTTCGCTCAGGCCTTTTTCCTCGATCAGATCGGTCAGATCATAACCAATATCGCCTGCACCTTCAGGAGCAACAATCGGGTAAATATTGCCCCATTCCTGCGCCCACATATTGCCCAACAGATCCGCGCGGATCGGGCCTTCTGCTGCCTGCACATCGTCACCATAATGCGCATTCAATTTTCCGCGAACATAGGTGTGCAGCGCCATGTAAAGCGGCTTTACCTCTTGCCACATCCGCTCTGTCTCGGCGGCAAATTGATCTGCGCTCATATCATATTTCGAACGCTGCATTGCGCCGAAATCGGCATAGCCAAGTTCCTGTGCGCCGGCATTGGTCAGCTCTGCCAGGCGGGCATATTCATCCTTCATCGGCGCACCGACATTGGTGTGCCAACTGGCCCACATTTCGGAAAGCTCCTCTGGCGTCCGTTCAAGATTGCCCATTTCCGCTTCAATATCGGAGCCGGAAATTGTTTCGCCGTTGAGCGTTCCTGTGCCCTTGCCATATGCCGCGTTAAGCGACGTGGCGAGCGCGGCAGCTTCTTCGGCCCCGCCTGCCGTGGTTGGTGCGGGAAGTGTCAGCGCAACGCGCAAAATATCGAGCTTTCGCGCATCATCGGGGGCAAGCCCTTCAACGGCCGCAAATTTTGCCGCCGCCAGCCCTTTGGCAACCGAAGTCTCTGCTGCAATCGCGCCAAAATGCGCGGCCAGCGCATTTGTGTCCTGCGTGATATAGGTCGAATTGACCCATTGCGCCTGCGCGCCGATTACCCACAATTTCTGCATTTCAGCTTCTGTCTCAGCCACAAATGCGGCAGCGCCCTCTGCCGTCAGCGGATGCCCATCGACCATTTCCATATGCGCCCCATCCCCGCCATGTCCGTCTGCCAATGCAGGGGTGGCGAGTGAGATTGCGAGTGCGGATGCTGCGACCTTAAGCGCAGTAGGTGCAAATTTCATGGCGATTAATCCTCTCATGTCAAACCGGTTTCTATTGTTACCAGCGTGAACCTGTGAGGCGGCTTTATCAAGCCCGCGGTGGACGAATTATTTGGCGGCGGAATTAGATCCTTTCGCAGGTAAACCGGGTCAGCAGCATTCCCAGAATCACGCCGATGGATGCAATCATAAAACAGATCGATTTCACCGGCTGGAGGAAGGCCGCAATCCCGGCGAGCCGATCCGATCCGGCATCATTTTGAACCTGCATGAACTGGCAAATTGTCTCGCCATAATCGGATGCCGTGAACACCAGTGCAGCGGCCACGACCACTATGCCGATGGGACGAACCATGCCCTGCCCGCGTTCCATGATCGCGCGTCCGTCATGATAGCAGCCGAACCCGTAAAGGCCGATAAAGATCAAATCGCCGATCATCGCGGTGGAGGCTGTGCCGAACACGCCCGCCTGTTTCCACGCCCCGTGAATCGCATCAACCGCAGCCGCATTTCCGGCGGTTTGGTGATCAAGTATGCCGCCCGGTACGTCTTCGATGTTCAGCGGCAAGCTGACCATGACGACAATCGCAAACACGACCAACCCAAGCGGCCAGAAAATTGCAAATTTACGTCCATGCGTCATAGTTATTCCCCCAAAAACTCGACCAATGCATCGCCCAGCGGGCCTTCCGTTACCGAGCTCATATGCGTGCCGGGGATTTCGGCATAATGCGCGCGGGGCAAAGCTTCGGCCAATGCCGGGGCCGATCCATTGTCCTGATCCTTGTCCCCGCACAAAACCATCGTAGGCATGACCAGCTTGGCAAGCTCCCCCCGCTCTGTATCGGCAACCGATTGCAGCAACAGGCGTGCGGCAACGCGGTCGACCTTCATGGTTTTCATGAAGCTGACCGCCATAAAGGCCGGATCGCCGCGCTTCACTTCGTCAAAACGGTCAATGGCATCAATGAAGAAATCAGCGCGGCGGTTCCAACCGGACAGCCCCTCCAGCCCCATGCCAGACAGCACCAGCTTGCGCGGTGTCGCACCGGAAATGACGGCACGCGCCGAGGTGCGCGACCCCAGTGAAAAACCGACCAAATCAAATAATTCTAGGCCCAGCGCCTTTATCAACGCGTGCGCATCCTTGGCCAGCACATCGGGCGGATATGCCGCTGGATTATGCGGCGCATCGCTGGCCCCATGTGCGCGCAAATCGGGCATAATCGCCTCAAAACCGGCATCGGCCAGCTTTTGCGCATGGCCGAATTTGATCCAATTCATATCCGCATTTGAAAACAAGCCGTGAAGCAGGAGCACGGGCCGGCCCTGCCCCAATCGGTGCACGGCCAGCTTGGTGCCGTCAAAGCTGGTGATCGCCGTGGTTTCAGCCCCGCTCATCGTTCGGTCAGACCTTTCTCATTCATCCGCCACAAGACCATTTCGATCCGGTCCTGCCCGAAAAAGGGTTCCCCATCGAAAACAAGCGTCGGCACGCCCCAATGGCCGCCATCCTCAAGCGCCTGTTGATTGGCGGCAATCTCTGCATCCAGCGCATCGGTTTCCGCTTCAGCGGTTGCCGCCAGCGCATCCCAATCCAGCCCGGCTTTCTCAGCTGCACCCTTCAGATGATCACCTTCGTTCCAACCTGCCGTGCCGCCCCAGATAAGGCGCGATGCCTCGTCAGCGAAGACCAGTCCCTTGCCTTGCCGTGCAGCCGCCTGTCCCATCCGTGTCAGGCGGCAGATATGCGGTTGATCCTCTGCAATCTTGCGCGTCATCATATCCTGCACAATCGGGTCAGGATTTGGCGGGGCAAAGGGTATCGCATGGAACTGCGCCACGCGCACCATATCACGCATCGTATAGGCCAGCCAATTGGGATGGTTACGCTCAAAAAAATCCGGCTGGCGGATTGCCAGCGGATAGACCGGCCGCAATTCGATATCGACATCGAACATATCGGCCAGCGCACGGTAACGCCCGATTGCCAAATAGCTGTAAGGAGAACGAAAGCTGAAATAGAGCTGGGCTTGAAGTGTCATCGTGCAACCCTGCATCATCGCGCCGCGCGCGTCACCCTTTCTTCAGATGCCTCCGCCCGAGCAATTCCGCAATTTGCACCGCATTCAGCGCCGCACCTTTGCGCAAATTGTCGCTTACGCACCACAGCGTCAGGCCATTATCAATGGTCGGATCTTCGCGCACGCGGCTGATATAGGTCGCCCCGTCGCCCGCACTTTCCACAGGTGTGACATAGCCGCCATCTTCTCGCTTATCGATCAGCATGCAGCCCGGAGCCTCGCGAAGGATGTCTTGCGCTTCTTTGGCCGACAGCTCTTTCTCGAATTCGATATTTACCGCCTCGGAATGCCCCACAAACACAGGGACGCGCACGCAGGTGGCGTTGAGCTTGATTTTGGAGTCGAGGATTTTCTTCGTCTCGACCATCATCTTCCATTCTTCTTTGGTCGAACCGTCATCCATGAACACATCAATATGCGGGATGACGTTGAAGGCGATTTGCTTGGTAAATGCCGCCGGTTCCACCGGATCGCCGACGAATATCGCACGGCTTTGCTGGAACAATTCGTCCATTCCCGATTTGCCAGAGCCCGAAACCGATTGATAAGTCGAGACCACAACCCGCTTGATTGTGGCGGCATCGTGCAGTGGCTTAAGAGTGACCACCAATTGCGCGGTCGAGCAATTGGGGTTGGCAATGATGTTGCGCTTGGAATAACCGTCAATCGCATCGGGGTTCACCTCTGGCACGACCAAGGGCACATCGGGATCCATCCGGTAAAGCGAGCTGTTATCGATCACCACGCAGCCAGCCTTGGCCGCTTTGGGTGCATATTCCTTGGCTGGACCGCTGCCCGCCGCGAACAGGGCAATGTCCCAGCCGGCCCAATCGAAATGTTCGATATTCCGGCATTTGAGCATCTTGCCCGTTTCGCCGAATTCAACCTCGCTGCCATGCGAGCGCGAGCTGGCAACCGCCGCGATTTCCTCAATAGGAAACTCGCGCTCGGCCAAAACCGCCATCATTTCGCGTCCGACATTGCCTGTCGCACCAACGACTACCACCCGGTAACCCAACTCGATTCTCCTCATTCAAAGCAATTGCTCGCCCCTCTAGCAGCAATTGTGCAGTGCGGAAGGAAGCATTCGTTTGCAGGCAGGCAAATTTTTCAGCTGCACGGCGCTTCGCCTCGGCTCACTCGGGCGGGGTGACACCATGCTTTTCAAGGAACGCGAAGATCGTATTCCACATATGCGGGCTGATATTTTCGCCCGCCACGCGGTGGGTGTATCCGGGATAGAGCATCATTTCGAACGGCACATTGGCCTCTTGCAATGTCGCGATCAGTTCTGACGAGTTCTCGAACACCACATTATCGTCAGCCATACCGTGGATCAGCAACAGCGGGTCGCTCATTTTGGCCGCATCCGGAATCGCGCTGGCCTTTGCATAAACCTCGGGCACTTCGCGGGGATCGCCCATGAAGCGTTCTGTATAATGGGTGTCGTAGAGTTCCCATTTGGTCACGGGGGCGCCCGAAACCCCTGCGGCATACAGCCCCGGATCAGTCTGCAACTGCTTCAGCGTCATATAGCCGCCATAGGACCAGCCATAAAGCGCGATCTTATCCGGATCGACGAATGGCAATGCTTTGAGAAATTCCGCGCCTTTGCGTTGGTCATCCACCTCGGCCCCGCCCATCGCGCGGTAAATCGGCTGTTCAAACGCGGCCCCGCGATTGGCGCTGCCGCGATTGTCCAGTTCGAACCAGATGTAGCCCGCATCAACCACCGCCTGCTGCAACGCCCCGTCCCAGCCGCCCGTCACAATTTGCGGACCCGGCCCGCTATAATGGTGATAAAACACCGGATATTCCTTGCCCGGCGCCATCTCAGGCTTGATCATTTTGTAGTGGAGATCGGTTTCGCCATCGGCCGCCTTGATCGTGCCGAATTGCGCTGGGCAATGGCTGGCTAGGAATGGCGAATATGGATGGTCAGGGGTGATTTCGTTCTGTTCGATCCACGCCAGACGATTGCCCTCCGGATCTGCCAGATAGCTTTGCGGCGGTTGATCGTGCGAAGACCGCGCAATCAGCAGCGTCTTGCAATTCTTATCCATCACCGCAGAATGGGTAAAACCGGGCTGCGTGATGCGATTAAGCTTCCGGGCATCTGAAGTGATATCCAGCCAATAAATATGCTGTTCTAGCGGGCCATCCTTATTGCCCTGCAAAAACAGTTTTCCGCCTTCCGCATCATAGCCGAGGAGCCTGGCAACCACCCAATCGCCCTGTGTAAGCTGCGACCAGCGCCCGTCCTTGCGTGCATAAAGATGCCCGAACCCGTCCCGTTCTGACCACCAAAGAACATTCCCGTCTTCAAGAATGCGATACTCATTAGACAGGTTTATCCAGTAATCATCGGCCGCTGCCTTTTCGGTGAACAGCACATTGCTTTCACCTGTTGCCGGATCAACATTGAGCATATCGAGCACGGTCTGTTGGCGGTTTTGCCGCTGGACATAAAGCGATCCATCAGGCCCCCAATCGACGCGGGCGACATAGATGTCAGTCACTTCGCCCAGATTGACCTCCACCTGATTACCGCCGTCAGGGTCCATCACGAACAGTTGGACAATCGCATTGTCGCTGCCTGCGACCGGATAGCATTGATCGAAAACCTTGGTTCCCGCCGCGCCAATGGCCGCGCGGGTGACGATGCCGACAGGGCTTTCGTCCGTGCGCTGGACGACCAGCCGCGTGTCATCAGTGTTCCACCAATAGCCGGTCATGCGGCCCATTTCTTCTTGCGCGACGAACTCCGCCTCCCCCCAGCGGATGGTGTCATCCTCTTTTGGAGTTATCGGAACAGCATCGCGTCCATCCGATTGGGCAACCTCGCCAACCCACAAGCCGCGATCGCGGATGAATGAGACATATTTGCCAGTTTGGCTAAGGACCGGATTAAGCTCGCCCCCTTCCATATCGGTCAAACGCATCACGTTGCCGTCAAGTTTCGCCAAATACAGGTCGCCATCCAGCGGAACCAAAACGCCCGACCCGTCAGAGGTCCATTGATAGCTGATGATGCCCTTAAGATTGCCGACCCGCGCGCGTTCGCGCTGCATTTTCTCATCCTCGGACAATTCGCGGCCCGAACCGAGCTTTTCGCTGTCCACCAGCATCGTCCATTCACCGCTCTTGCGGTCATAGCCCCACAGATCGTACCGCTCACGGTCATCCGCGCGATTGCGCAGCAGCGTCAGATAACGGCCATCGGGCGACAGCTTCGCCTGACGGGGGCTTGGCCCGTCCAGCGAAGGGCTGGCGAAAACACGTTCGAAAGTCAGGTCAGGCCCGCCGCTCATTTCCGGCCCCTGCGCGTGATTATCCGCAAAAGCCGGGCCGGTGAAAAAAAGCGAAGCGGCTGCGGCAAGCTAAACGCGCATATCAAGTTGAAACCCCTGTTAATCCATCATTGCGAGCGTAGCGCTGTCGGCGCGAGAGGCAAGTGCGCCACTTTATCCAGCGCCGCCACTCCAGTACAAGCGGGCGCATAGTGATAGGCCCAATGCGGGCAAAATCAGCGTTATCCGATTAACTGCGGTCCTGCTTCAGCTGGGGCTCTGCCGATCCGCGTTTTCCAGAAAAATTCCAACTCCAACGCAATACTGGTCGTTCAACGACGATGTAATAAACGACTCCCACGCTAACGCCGGCCAATATGTTAAGCAAAGGGCGCATCACTTAGCACCCCCAAACCGCTTTGGGTATGCTTCGTATAACAACGCCATTACAAAAAGCCATCAATCCAAATTCTCGAAACTTTTTAGATAGATATAAGCGAGAATTGGCGGATCGTTTCCAGCCAATCATGGAGTTATCCCTCCAACGAACTGCCAGTTGCGATGATAATGTTCTGCTGTACTAGCGCCAACATAACAGCGCCCTCGTGCGAGAATTCAGGCTCATTTAAATCATATGCCCCCGTCTTCTCGGGCATACCGCCTTATTGAATTCAAAGCTTTGTGCGCAAAGAAAAAGGGCGCTTCGGCCTGACCGAAACGCCCTTTTCTAATTCAGCACCCCAAGAATTACTTCTTAGGAGTATTGTCCCGGCGCTCCGCGATACGCGCACTCTTACCGGTGCGGCCACGCAGATAATACAGCTTGGCGCGGCGCACGATGCCGCGGCGAACCACGGTGATGCTATCCACGATTGGCGAATATAGCGGGAACACACGTTCCACGCCTTCGCCAAAGCTGATTTTACGGACGGTGAAGTTGCTGCCCATGCCGCGATTGCTTTTCGCGATACAGACGCCTTCGAAATTCTGGACACGTTCGCGTGTGCCTTCGATAACTTTCACGCCGATGCGGAGAGTATCGCCTGCACGAAATTCGGGCACGTCCTTGCCCAATGCGCCGATTGCTTCGGCTTCTAGTGTTTGAATCAGGTTCATCGCCTGGTCCTTCTATTTCTTACCGCGCGCCAGAGGCAGGTCAGTCCCGATCACCATTGTGGCGATCCCAAAGGTCTGGCCTGCGTAACCGAGTGTGATCTTCTGACATTGACTTACGCCAAGCAGCGATCTTCGCATGATCCCCCGATCGCAGCACTTCGGGGATCGTGCGCCCTTCCCATTCCTGAGGTCGGGTATATTGAGGGTATTCCAGCAGTCCTTCTTCGAAAGACTCCTCGGTACCACTCGAAGCCGCGCCCATTACGCCGGGAAGCAGGCGAATGCAAGCATCAAGAATCATCAAAGCGGCGGGTTCTCCGCCCGATAAAACAATGTCGCCGACGCTGACTTCTTCGATCTCGCGCCCGTCGAAAATCCGCTCGTCAAATCCCTCGAACCGGCCGCATAGAATTGTCACCCCCGGCCCCGCTGAAAGCTCGCGAATTCGCGCTTGGGAAATCGGCTTTCCGCGCGGCGTCATGGCTAGGATCGGCACCTTGGGCTGAACACGCTTCGCATGATCGACCGCTGCGGCGAGCACATCAACCTTGAGCACCATTCCCGCCCCGCCGCCAGCCGGCGTGTCATCGACATTCTTGTGCTTGTCAGTCGCAAAATCACGGATCTGAACGCAATCAAGCGACCATTTCTGCTCCTCAAGTGCTCGCCCCGCGAGCGACAACCGCAGCGGCCCGGGAAACATCTCTGGGTAGAGGGTGAGGATGGTGGCGGCGAAGGTCATTCGAAGACGTCGCTATCAGCTTCTTTACGAACCCGGATAGCATCCGAAAAATTCGCTACAGGGCTATGAAGTAGAAATAGCACGATGAGCGAGGCACACCAAATCCAGAAGGTTTCGATGATGGCCACAATCAGCGGAATTCCGGCTGCTGGACTATCGCCCAGATCAGTGATTTCCCATCGCCAGAATATCGTCGTAAAGGTGACCAATGGTGATGCGACCAATATAGCGATCGCAGATACCATTCGTGCTTTTTCAGCAGAGCGTATGAAGCGGTAACAACCAAGCATGATCGGCGGAGCGAGCAACAACGCAGCCATAACGATGAAAGTCGTACCAATCAGTTTGCCTTCCATGACACCCCATCCTTCGCTCGCGTATCGACGCTCAGCTCAAACACATCGGGCCGCGAGTAGTGGCCGTCGGTGTCGAGGGAGGTCAGGTTCGCGCCAATTTCCGACAGGTCGAGATCGGCGTAGAGTACTTCTTCTTCTTCGCCCGCTTGCGCGATCACCCGCGCATCGGGTGCGGCGATCAGGCTGCCGCCTTTGTTGAGGACATCGCTGTCGATGGCTTCGATCAGTTCCTTTGCCGCCCCAAGATCAGAAGCGCCGTCGCCGCCAGCGCGTTCCAACCCGTCGAGCAGATCAGCTTTCCGCTGCACCAGCCCTGCGGCCAGCACAAAACATCGCCCCTCAAACGCATAATGCCGCGAGTTAAGCCCATATTCCTCGCGCACGGTCGGCCATGCAGCGACATGGACCGCCTCGCCCAAATTGTGCATCGCCGCGCGCGCTAGGGGCATCCAGTGCTCCCAGCAGATCAGATTGCCGACTTTGCCCCATTCGGCCTGATGCACGCCTAGCGCAGAGCCATCGCCGCGCATCCAAATCAGCCGTTCGCCATGCGTGGGAACCAGCTTGCGGTGCGGCAGCGGGTCTTGGCCCGGTCGCAACATCAATTGATTGTTGTACAGGCTGGAGCGAACCCGCTCATGCGCGCCGATGGAAATGCACGCGTCATGCGCGTCGCACAGTTCCTGCAAAGGCAGCAGCCGCTCGTCATTCGCGACAATCGCATTTTCGAGCATAATCCGGTGCATCGCCCGCGTGCCGGGATGATCCCACAGCGCCGCACCGGGCGCCTCATCCAACCACAACGGATATCCGCCGAGGAAAGTCTCCCCAAACGCAACCAGCTTCGCGCCTTGCGTGATCGCCTCGCCCGCAAGCCGCGCTGCCTTGTCGATCCCATCGCCAATCGCCAGCGGAACTGGCGCGGCTTGGATGATGGCGACGGGGAGTTTACTCATGCGTGATTGATCTTCTCGACTAGCAAATAAACTGTGGATGCAAGAATTCCATAGATTGCCGCCGGAACAATGCCAAACAACATACCTCTGGCGAAGGACGAGGGTCCTAGATCGCGGTAATCATGTATCGCTTCAATAGTTAAGTTTGCGGGTACTTCGGGAACCAATATTGTCAACTCGAGCACACCATAAAGGCAAAGCCCGACGCTAGGCAGAATGCAAGTAAGTGTGAACAGCAATCGACCGCGAGAAACGCCGGAAACCGAAAAGCAGGTATACAGAAGCCCGAAAGCTAATAGAGTTCCTACAGTGACGGCGCTTAAATAGTCCAACGCTTCGCCTTCCAGCTAAACCGATTGCGTTAGCCTTCGGCGAAATCAGCGTTCACCACAAGGCGCTTGTCATCCCATTCGACCACCGCCGCCTTGGTCATCGGAATCATAAACTTCTTACCCGGCTTGCCTTCGACCGAGGGTTTCTCGATCTCGATCACGTCCTGAGCGCCGTAATTTTCAACCGCGCAGATCACGCCAATCGCGTCTCCGGCTTCGGAAACGGCGGCAAGGCCGAGTAGATCAGAGTGGTAATATTCGCCCTCGTCCAATTCGGGCAATGCCGAGGTTGGGACGGTCAGGACGGTGCTGCGCAGTGCCTCGGCAGCGTTGCGGTCGGTGACTTGGGCAAAGCGCGCAACCGCGCCGCCCTTTTTGTCATCGCGGATTTTTATGAGCGTCAAAGCGCCATCGTTGAAAGTCTTGTAGCGTTTGAGCGCCGCAATCCCCTCGCCGAACAGCTTCAGACGGACTTCGCCCGTCACGCCAACTGCGCCGGAGATCGCAGCCAGCACTACTGGGTTGGGTGTGACGGGTTTATCGTTTGTCATTGTCTTGGTCCCTCATCCAACTGCGACTAAGCGCTGCGCGCCAAGTCTCCGTTGGATGAGGGAATAGATCAGCCTTAGCCTTCAGCCTTTTCTTCGGAAGCAGCTTCTTCAGCAGGTGCTTCGGCCGCAGCTTCTGCTTCAGGAGCGGCTTCTTCAGCCTTCTCTTCTTCCTTAGGAGCTTCGGCTGCTGCTTTCGCCGCTTCCTTGGCTTCTTCTTCCGCAGCCTTTTTGGCTTCTTCAGCGGCAGTGGCTTTTTCAGCTTTTTCTTCAGCGCGCTCGGTTGCTTTTTCGCCCGGCTTGGCTTTGTTCGGGTTGTTGCGTGCTTCACGCTCACGGATGCCTGCAACGTCGAGGAAACGCGCTACGCGGTCCGAAGGCTGTGCGCCAACGCCGAGCCAATATTTGATCCGCTCTTCATTCAATTGAACGCGCTTTTCATCATCCTTGGCCAGCAGCGGGTTATAAACGCCGATCTGCTCAAGATATTTGCCGTCGCGGGCACGGCGGCTATCAGCAGCCACGATGCGGTAATAAGGACGCTTCTTTGCGCCACCGCGCGAGAGCCTGAGTGCAATTGCCATGGTATTTTACCTTTCAAGTGTAATATTCTGAATTAAAATGATTTATTGAATTTCTATGTTACTTTTTTCGGGGTCCACCGAGGCCGGGAAGACCCGGAGGCATTCCGCCCCCACCGCCCATTCCGCCGGGGCCGCCGCCGCCAGCACCGAACATCGACGCGAGGCCTTTGAGGCCGCCCATTTTCTTGATCTGCTTCATCGCGCGCGACATTTCCTGATACATTTTCAGGAGCTTGTTCACGTCTTGAACTTCCTTACCCGCGCCCGCCGCAATCCGGCGCTTGCGCTTGGCGTTGAGCAATGCGGGATTGGCGCGCTCTTTCGGTGTCATGGAACCGATGATCGCATCCATATGGACCAGAACCTTGTCGTCCATCCCGCTGTTTGCGAGCGCTGCCTTGGCCTTTTTCATGCCCGGCAACATACCTGCCAGCATACCCAGGCCGCCCATCTGGTTCATTTGCTGAAGCTGGGTGCGCAGATCATTGAGATCAAACTGCCCCTTCGCCATACGCTTGGCCAGCGCCTCGGCATCTTCTTCCTTGATTGTCGCGGCGGCTTTTTCGACCAGCGAGACGACATCGCCCATACCCAGAATTCGGTCGGCAACGCGCTTGGGGTGAAATGCCTCCAGCGCGTCCAGTTTTTCACCGGTACCGGCAAATTTGATCGGTTTGCCGGTGACATGGCGCATCGACAGCGCAGCACCGCCGCGCGCATCGCCGTCCATCCGGGTCAATATCACGCCCGTAAGCGGAACTTCCTCGGTAAAGCTTTTCGCGACATTGACCGCATCCTGTCCGGTCAGGCTGTCGACAACCAGCAAAACTTCGGTCGGCGCAGAGATAGAAGACACAGCCTTCATCTCTGCCATCAGCGCCTCATCGACATGCAGGCGGCCAGCCGTATCGAGCAAAAGCACATCGGCGGCTTGCAACTTAGCCGCACCCAGCGCGCGCCGCGCAATATCGACAGGCTGCTGGCCTGCAACAATCGGCAAGGTCGCGCAGTCAATCTGCTCACCCAGAACCGCAAGCTGTTCTTGCGCCGCAGGACGATTAACGTCGAGCGAGGCCATCATGGCTTTCTTGCCGTGTTTTTCACGGATAAATTTGGCGAGTTTAGCGGTCGAAGTCGTTTTACCCGAACCTTGCAGACCGACCATCATAATGACGACCGGCGGCTTGGCATCCAATTCGAGATCGAACGTTTCTTCCCCGCCGAGCATTTCGACCAATTCGTCCGAGACGATCTTGATAACTTGCTGGCCGGGAGTAATCGATTTCAGAACATCGGAACCGATCGCCTTTTCGGTTACCGAATCGATGAAACGGCGGACAACCGGCAATGCGACATCCGCTTCAAGCAAGGCAACGCGGACTTCGCGCATTGCATCGCGAACGTCCTGTTCTTTCAGCGCGCCGCGACCGCGCAGGCCGTCGAACACACCGGTGAGGCGATCTGACAGGGAATCAAACATCAGATTCTCCGGCGAACATAACGCGTTACTCCTAAGTTGAAGTTCCGATGTAGGAACCCCAACCTTTGCCCTAGGGCCAAATGCCAAAAACGCCGGCGAACGAAACCTCGTTGGCCAGCGTGCGGGTTTCGTAATGAAAGCCGACTTGATTTCGTTTCGATGGTGGAGCCTAGCGGGATCGAACCGCTGACCTCAACACTGCCAGTGTTGCGCTCTCCCAGCTGAGCTAAGGCCCCATGCCATCGTATGTTCCCGCCTTTAAGCGAGACGAGGCGCTTTATGAGCGGGTGAGTTCGTTTGCAAGAGTATTTCTTGGCACGGGGGTTTTTGTTTTGTCCCTCAGTCGCCAGGCGCAACGCGTCCGCTCACTTGGCTACCTCGCATAAGCTCGGGCGCGCAGTCGCGCTAGCGGTCGGCTCGTCGCCAACCGGATTATTCCAAGCCACCAATGTTGAGCCCGTTCTTGGTCGCGGCAGCCATAGGGCCGGCCCGCCCGCAGCGAAGTGACCGTCAGGGAACGAAAGCGAGGATAGCCAAATGAGCGGGCGCGAACGCCGGCGCCTGAGGCTATCCAAGCACTCTACCCGTCGTCGTTCCCGTCGTCGTCGCCCTTGCCTTTTGACACGGCAAGATCGTCGCTGTCATCGCCGAGATCGACATCTGAATCGGGACGGTTTTCGTCTTCGTTCACATCGCTCAGCTCGTCATCAGCATCGGCCAGATCACTATCAGCTTCGCCGCCCTTTTTCTTCTCGCCCTCATCGAACGGAATAGGCTGTTTCGTTTTAAGAACCGGCTCGGGCGTCCATTCTTCCCCGCATTCGATGCAAGTAACCGGATCTTCGTTTCCGAGATCGTAAAAACGTGTGCCGCATTTCGGGCAGCTACGCTTTGTGCCCCATTCTGGCTTGACCATCATAAATCCTTATGTGCTGTCCAGATTAGCTATCTGGAGCGAAAATTCTTCACTGCTTATTGGGATCGGCGCCCACATAAAACAAGGCCAACATAAAACAAGGCCTGAATCAGTGCGGGCGCGCCTTGCCATAGGGTATGTGCCCTGTCAAAGCCTCGATAGATACAAGGCCTCGCTAGAATCAATGCCCCAACAAGATTGGGGCCATTGATAGAATCATGGAGGCCTCAATAGAATCAAAGCCTGCACCCAAGCGTTCAGAACAATGGAAGTCGTAAGTGAACGATAGCCCCACCCCCAAGCGTTTTGCCCCGCAAGGCCCGTTGCGCGGCACAATCCGTGTCCCCGGCGACAAATCGATAAGCCACCGATCGCTAATGTTCGGCGCTTTGGCGGTTGGCGAAACCAAAGTCAGCGGTTTGCTGGAAGGGCATGATGTGCTCGCGACAGCAGATGCCTTGCGCGCGATGGGTGCCGCGATTGAGCGTACCGGGGAAGGAGAATGGTCGATCCACGGCGTTGGCGTCGGCGGATTGCTGCAGCCCGATCAGGCCATCGATATGGGCAATAGTGGCACATCGACCCGCCTTCTGATGGGCCTGATTGCCAGCCACGGCATCAAAGTTGCGTTCACCGGCGATGCCAGCCTGTCGGGCCGCCCGATGGGCCGCGTGATAGAACCGCTGAGCCAGATGGGCGCATCATTCGAAGCGAGTGCAGGCGGCCGATTGCCGCTGATTATGGCCGGTTGCCTACCCGCTGTTCCGATTGAATACCGTCTGCCCGTCGCTTCGGCGCAGGTGAAAAGCGCTGTTTTGCTGGCCGGCCTGAACACGCCAGGCATCACCTGCGTGATCGAACCCGTCCCCACCCGCGATCATACCGAACGTATGTTGAAAGGTTTCGGCGCAGACCTTACCGTTGAAGAGATTGGCGGCGAACGGATTATCCGCATTCGCGGTGACGCCGAATTGTCGCCGCAAGAAATCACCGTTCCTGGCGATCCATCCTCGGCAGCGTTCTTCATCGTTGCGGCGCTGATTGTCCAAGGCAGCGACCTGACAATCGAGAATGTCGGTCTGAACGCCACCCGCGCCGGATTGATCACCGTGTTGCAACAAATGGGCGGCAATATCGAATTGCTCAACAAACGTGACGTGGGCGGTGAACCCGTTGCCGATCTGCGCGTGCGCCACTCGCAATTGACCGGTGTCGAGGTTGATCCGGCCATTGCGCCCAGCATGATTGACGAATTTCCCGTGCTGTTCGTTGCCGCATCTGTCGCAAAGGGGCGCACAATAACCAGCGGCCTTGATGAATTGCGGGTGAAGGAATCAGATCGCCTTGCCGCAATGGCCGCGGCGCTGAAAGCCGCAGGGGCAAATATTGCCGAACAGACAGATGGCCTTGTGATTAATGGAACTGGCGGCGAACCTTTACGCGGAACCACGGAAACCGCCATCACCACCCATCTCGATCACCGCATCGCCATGAGCATGGCAATCGCCGGGCTCGCTTGTAAAGGCGGGATCGATGTGGATGACACGCGCCCCATCGCAACCAGTTTTCCTACGTTTGAAGAACTGCTTGAAAGCGCGGCGCATGGCTGATTTCGATATTTATACCGCCATCGGCTTCGCAGGGATGATCATGATCGTGTCCGCTTATGCCTATTTAACAGCCAAGGACAATCCGAACCCCTTCCTCCTTCACGGTACAAATCTGCTTGGCGCAACATTGCTGGCAATATCGCTGATGGTGCACACAAATCTTCCCTCGCTCGTCTTGGAAGCGATCTGGATCGCGGTCGCCCTATGGGGTCTGTCAAAGGCTGTTCTGGCGCGGCGGAAGGCGCAATGATCATCGCCGTCGACGGGCCCACGGCCTCGGGCAAGGGAACCTTGTCCAAAATGCTCGCCAAACATTTTGATCTGCCGCATCTGGATACCGGCCTGCTGTACCGTGCAGTCGGGCGGCAGGTCATCCTCAATGGCGGCGATCCTGACAATCCTGCCGATGCGCTGGCCGCAGTCAATTTTTCAAACGAATTGCTAGCGGACCCAGTGCTCCGGAACGAGGCAACCGGCAGCCTTGCAAGCCGCGCCTCCGTCCACCCTGATGTCCGCACCGCATTGTTCGACCGCCAACGCGCCTTCGCCCGCCAGGAAGGCGGCGCAGTGCTGGACGGGCGTGATATCGGAACGATCATTGCGCCCGATGCCGATGCAAAACTGTTCATCACCGCCAGCGTGAATGCGCGCGCCAAGCGGCGTTACACGGAAATGCAGGAACGCGGCGTTTCGATTACGTTGGCCGAGATAAAAGCCGATCTGGAACGGCGCGACTTGCGCGATACACAGCGCAAAGATGCCCCCCTGCTCGCAGCAGAAAATGCCGTTGTAATCGACACTTCGGAACTCGGCATAGAACAGGCGTTTGCCGCCGCGCTGGAAATCGTTGTGGCCGCTTGCAAATAGGCACGAAACGCTGTCCTACATTGGCATCAGCCGCTCTATTGCGGACATGGCAAAACTAAACCTCCTCTCGCCGCTTGTTCCCCTCCCTCCTAACCTTACCGACAAGAGCTTTCGGCCCTCGACTTATGGCCCCCGACTTATGGCCCACAATTCTTGCCCCACGATGCATCACACCGGAATTCCTTGCCAGAACCGTGTTCCATGTGTTCCATCCTGTAGGACTTGCCTCTGCAGCAGCAGCCGGTGCATCGCCGCAAATCGCTTGCCTTACGCCTGCCTTTCGCCTAGGCGCGCGCTCGTCTCGAAGGCTCGCAGCCTGACAGGCCTTCATCAAGGCATTCGGTCTAATGGAGAGTTCGGCCTCTTGGCCCACCGCGGCAATTCCGCTGCGGTGGAGAAAAGACCCCGGGAAACAACCCGGCGGCCGGTATAAACCAAATCAGGGATAACCCTACTTTATGGCAACTACAGCCAACCCTACGCGCGACGATTTCGAAGCGCTTCTCAACGAACAACTCGGTGGTGCAGAAGATGGCGGCTTTGAAGGCCGCGTCGTTAAAGGCACTGTTACCGCGATTGAAAACGGCAAGGCCGTTGTCGATGTGGGCCTCAAAAGCGAAGGCCGCATTGATCTTAAAGAATTTGCGCGCGGCGACGATGGCCATGGCCTCGAAGTCGGCAGCGAAGTCGAAGTGTTTGTCGACCGTGTCGAAAATGCCGACGGCGAAGCAATGCTCAGCCGCGACCGCGCCCGCCGCGAAGCCGCATGGGACAAGCTCGAAAATGAATTTGGCGAAAATGCCCGCGTAGAAGGCCGCATCTTCGGCCGAGTCAAAGGCGGCTTCACCGTTGATCTTGACGGCGCCGTGGCCTTCCTGCCCGGCAGCCAGGTCGACATTCGTCCCGTTCGCGACATCACCCCGCTGATGGATATCCAGCAGCCGTTCCAGATCCTCAAGATGGATCGCCGCCGGGGCAACATCGTTGTTTCGCGTCGTTCAATCCTTGAAGAAACACGCGCAGAACAGCGCAGCGAACTGATCGACAAATTGACCGAAGGTCAGGTTATCGACGGTGTCGTCAAGAACATCACCGATTACGGTGCGTTCGTTGATCTGGGCGGTATCGACGGTCTGCTCCATGTCACCGACATGAGCTACAAGCGCGTCAATCACCCCAGCGAAATCATCGAAATCGGCCAGACTGTTACTGTGCAGATCGTTCGCATCAACAGCGAAACACAGCGCATCAGCCTTGGCATGAAGCAGCTGGAAAGCGATCCTTGGGACGGTGTCGGTGCAAAATATCCGGTCGGCGCGAAGCTGAACGGTACTGTCACCAACATCACCGAATATGGTGCATTTGTGGAACTGGAAGCCGGCATCGAAGGCCTGGTCCACGTTTCCGAAATGAGCTGGACCAAAAAGAACGTCCACCCGGGCAAGATCGTATCGACATCGCAAGAAGTCGATGTGGTTGTTCTGGAAGTCGACAGCGAAAAGCGCCGCATCTCGCTCGGCCTCAAACAAGCTCAGGGCAACCCTTGGGAAGCATTTGCAGACACCAACCCGGTTGGCACAACCGTCACCGGCGAAGTCAAGAATGCCACCGAATTCGGCCTGTTCATCGGCCTCGACGGCGATGTGGACGGCATGGTTCACATGTCCGACATCGCTTGGGGCATCTCGGGCGAAGACGCGCTGGCGCTGCACCGCAAGGGTGAAGAAGTCCAAGCCGTTGTTCTTGATGTCGACACCGACAAAGAACGCATCAGCCTGGGTATGAAGCAGCTTGAAAAGGGCGCTCCATCGGCAGAAGGTGCCGCTGGCGGCGGTCTGAAGCGCGGCGACGTTGTCACCGTGACTGTTCTGGAAGTTCGCGATGGCGGCCTCGAAGTGCAGGCTGGCGAAGACGGCGCGACCGGCTTCATCAAGCGTTCGGATCTCGGCCGTGACCGTGATGAACAGCGTCCTGATCGTTTCCAAACTGGCAACAAGATCGACGCGATGGTCACCGGTTTCGACCGTTCGAAGAAGCCAAACTTCTCGATCAAAGCCCGCCAGATTTCCGAAGAGAAGGAAGCGGTGGAGCAGTTCGGTTCATCCGATTCCGGTGCATCGCTCGGCGATATCCTTGGCGAAGCGTTGAAGGGCAAAGAAGACTGATTTGCTGAGTCTCTCAGGCGCCGCTTGGCTACCGCGATCAAAGATCACGGTAGCGAGGATAGCCGAGGCTGCGGACGCAGCCGCTGGCGCTTGAAGCAAAACAAGAAAGGCCCGTTTGTGCTTAGGCGCAAGCGGGCCTTTCCTACTTTCGGCCAGTGTCCTACATTGGCTAAATGCTAGAAATTCATCAATTCCCGTGCCTGTCCGACAATTACGGATATCTCGTCCACGATCCCGCCAGCGGCCAAACGACCTGTATCGATACGCCCGATGGCGCAGAATATCTGAAACAGGCCGCAGCCAAAGGCTGGACGATCACCCACATATGGAACACGCATTGGCACCCCGATCATGCGGGCGGCAATGATGCCATCAGGGAAGCGGCGGGTTGCACCGTTATTGCCCCGGCTGAGGTTGAGAAGATTACAAAGCCCGATCAGGTCGTTTCCCATGGTGACACCGTCTCGCTTGGCGCATTTAAGGCCGACGTGATCGACGTAGGCGGACATACCAATGGTCACATCGCGTTTCATGTCCCTGATGCGGGCGTCGCGTTCGTTGGTGATGCGGTGTTTGCACTGGGTTGCGGCAGAATGTTCGAAGGTACGCCAGACCAGTTTTGGGCGAGCCTGAAGCGGATCAAAGCCCTACCCGCGGATACAATGCTCTATTGCGCGCATGAATATACGCAGGCGAATGCGAAATTTGCCGTCCATGCCGATCCAGAGAATCACGCGCTGGCCGATTATGCGGCGGAGATTGACCGCAAGCGTGCCGCAAACACACCCACCGTCCCGATGGGGCTTGCGCGGGAATTGGAAACCAATCCGTTCCTGCGCGCGGATGACGCTTCGCTCCAAGCCAAATGGGGCGGCAGTTCGCCGGAAGAGACATTCGCTGCGCTGCGAGCGGGCAAGGACAATTTCTGAACGCTATGCAGGCACTGCGAGTAAACACGCTCAGCCCTGACCTGTCAGGCTGCGGTTTGGCTGATATGGCGATGCCGCAGCGTGCGGCGGGTGAAGTGCTGGTCAAAATCTGCGCTGCCTCGCTTAACTTTCCTGATTTGCTGATGACGCGCGGTGAATATCAATTCAAACCGGCACCGCCCTTCACCATCGGTCTGGAACTGGCCGGTGAAATTGTGGAGGCCGATAAAGATAGCGGATTTGTGCCGGGTGACCGGGTCACAGGCGGCGCAAAAACCGGCGGAATGGCCGAATATATTTCGCTAAATGCCGACAATATCCGCAAAGCACCCGAGGGTCTTAGTTTCGAACAATCTGCCTCATTGGGTGCGACCTATAACACCGCCTACACCGCGCTGGTCGAGCTCGGTCAACTTCAGGCAGGACAATGGGTGCTGGTTCATGGCGCAAGCGGCGGCGTAGGCCTTGCGGCCTGCGACCTTGCCATTGCACAGGGCGCGAAAGTCATTGCTGCAACAGGGTCGCCAGAAAAACTCAGCCGCATCGAGCAGCTTTATAGCCCGCATGCGGCAATCATAAGCGAAGGGCGGTTTCGAAACCAGATTGCCGAAATCACCGATGGCAGTCTGTGCGACCTCATTTGCGATCCGGTTGGCGGTGATATTTTCGATGAAAGCACACGCTGCGTTGCCTTCGGCGGAAAACTGCTGGTGGTAGGATTTGCAGGCGGACGCATTGCCGATATCGGAACCAACATTCCGCTGATCAAAGGTTTCTCTGTCGTGGGAGTTCGCGCAGGGGAATATGCACGGCGTTTCCCCGATCGCGGCAAACGCATTGCGCAAGAGGTTTCCCGCATGGCCGGCGCGGGTGAGATAAACCCCGCTATCGACCGAGTTTTGCCCCTGTCACGCTGGCGCGAAGCATTCGATGCGATGGATAATCGCGCGTTGGTGGGAAAAGTGATCTTACAACCCGGCAGCTAGATTCCCGCAGCCATTCCCAAGCTGTCGGACAAGAAAAAGGCGGCCACATGGGCCGCCTTCAGCACTTTGAAATCGTGAGAAATCAGATGTTGGCAATCACTTCGTCCGCCAATTTCGCATCAGCCCCGGCGTCATGCTTATCAGCGATCAGGCTTTGCGCTGCTGCCGTCGCGGCATTGGCTGCCCGATTGCGAACATCATCCACTGCATCGCGTTCAGCGGCAGCGATTTTGTCTTCGGCCATTTTTTTGCGGCGTGCGATCATCGCTTTGCTGTCGTCTTCGGCCTTTGCAACGATAGTATCCGCTTCTTTTTGAGCGTTTGCCATCATTGCTTCGGCGTCTTTTTCCGCATTGGCGATTTTGGCAGCATATTCATTGCGAAGCGCCTCCGCCTCACCGCGAAGCGATTTGGCTTCATCCAACTGTTCGCGGATTGCGGCAATCTTATTGTCGAGACCGCCGGTAATCATGCCGGGAACTTTTTTCCACACCATGATCAGGATCAGCACCAGCATCGAAACAGAAACGATCTGGTAAGGCTCAAGCCCCCACAGCATTGGGCCGGTGGCAGCATGTTCGCCTTCGGTGCCCGAAGCAAGGATCAACAGCGCATTATGCATTGGTCATCGCCTTTTTCACAGCCGATTTGGCATTCGCCGCAGTCACTTTAACGCCAGCAAGCTGCTTGACGATATCTTGCGCCGCACCGGCGGCAACCGATGCCACTTCGGTCATCGCAGAACTGCGTGCCTCGGCAATTTCGGTTTCGGCCTTGGCCAACTTGGTATCGAGACGCTTTTGCGCGGCTGCCATTTTCTTTTCGCTGCTGGCGGCGGCATCAGCCTTCGCCTTTGCGATCAGGGCCTGAGCCTCCGCACGGTTCTCGTTCTCACGCCTGCGCCATGCCTCTTCTTCGTCATCTGCTTTGGCACGTGCAGCTTCCGCCGCAGCCAGATCAGACGCGATTTGGTCGTCGCGCCGGGAAACAGTGTCCACAACGCGCGGCACCATCATTCGGCCGACAACGAAAAAGATGAAGCCAAACGTGATCAGCAGCCAGAAAATCTGGCTGGAATATGTGGCAGCGAGTTGATCAATTTGAGGCATTTATCATGAGCTCATTTTGAAGCAGCGTGAGTATATCGCAGCCGGACACCAGCCCGGCCGCGACGGCAATTGCGATTTACCTCAGGCTTTGAGGTAAAGCAGGATTGCGATCAGGAACGAAAGCAGACCCAGAAGCTCAGCAGCAGCGAAGCCGATGAAAAGACGGCCCTGTTGGCTGTCAGCAGCGCCAGGATTGCGAAGAGCGCTCGAGAGGAACGATCCAAACACGTTACCCACACCGATTGCGGCCATGCCGGCACCGATTGCAGCCAGACCAGCGCCGATTAGCGTTGCAGCAGTTGCGTCCATTGTAATAACTCCTTCGTGTAACTTGTTAATTTAGTGAAGATTTTCAGCGTCGTTAATGTAAAGCGACGTCAGTAGTGCAAAAACATAAGCCTGAATTCCGGCCACCAGAATTTCCAGTGCGCTGATGGCAATCATCATAACCAAACTGGCCAGGCTGATCAGCGGTCCGAAATACATTCCGTCATCGACAATATTAATGCCGGTTATGACGAAGCCCGAAAACACTTTCAGCAGAACGTGTCCGGCGATCATCGCAACGAACAGTCGCAAAGCGAGGCTGAAAGGGCGGATCAAGAATGAGAAGAATTCGATAGCGGCAATAAGCGGGATCATCACCAGCGGCGTGCCGTGCGGCACGAACAGGCTGAAAAACTTCAGACCGTGTTTCCAGAAACCGACGATCAAGACGATGGCAAAACTGATAATCGCCAGCACGCCTGTCACGGTGAAATGACTGGTAAAGGTAAACGGGTGAATCCACAGCACACCAAAGGGCAACAGGCCGATCAAATTGGCAAACAGGATGAACATGAACAACGAGAACACGTAAGGGAGGTATTTACGCCCTGCCGTGCCGATATTCGCCTCCAACATATCGTCGATAAAGCCGGTGAAGCTTTCGACCATCATCTGCCAGCGTCCAGGTACGAGCTCTCGCTTCATACCGCCCGCCACGAAAACAGTCAGCAGAACGGTGGTAACAACCATCCACAAAGCGCTGTTGGTAAAGGCGATGTTATAGCCTGCGATTTCCCAGCCACCCGAGCCCATCAAAGGCTCGATCTGGAACTGGTGCATCGGATCGACTGTGCCTTCTTCCGTTGCCACGTCTAAAGTTTCCTACGCCAAAAAGAACAATCGCAATCGAATTCAATCGCCGGTTGGCGGATCGTTCGGCTGCGTGTTCGCCATTCGAAAAATGTTTCTGAAAGCAACACCGATTCCAATAAACAGCATTACCAACAGACCCCAGGGCGATGTATTGGCAAAATAATCAATCGTTCCGCCAATAATTGCACCACCAAGAACCCCACCAAGCAAATCCGCGAGAACCCGGTTCCCGCTGCGATAGCTCGCATCGGGTTCCGAAACTTGCGGCCGGTTACGCTCATCTTCGCGCTCTTTCGCGGCCTTAAGCCGCGCTTCGAGCGCATCGATTCGCGCATCCTCGGCGATGGGTTCCCGTGCGGGCTTCTCGTCGCTCATGCTTTGCTCCTTTAAATAGGTTGCGCAGCACGGGCAAACAGGCTGCCCGCCGAGGGCGAGGCCCCCTTAGGCGGGGGGTCTTGGCAAGTCAACAGATGTGGGTGACGCCAAGCAATTTCAGTGAGATTTATGCGCGGGAATGCGGCCTGATCATACTGGCCGCCAAACTGGCCGCCAAATTTCACACACCGGCGCAGCGGCTATCGCGCTGTGGAGGAGCGCTCGTTCTTGTGGCCCATGCCCCATTGGGGGCCTGATATTTTTCGTTTGGGGCCGTCCGCGAAATGGCCAAGCAACCCGAGGTAAACGCATATTCCTCAAGCGTGGCGCTCGCGGCCTGCGCTTTCTGGGCATACACCGCGCGGCGTTTAATGTTGATATCGCGAACCATCGCCTGAAGTGCAGGCGATGCCGCGCCGACAATGCCAAGATAGCCATCCATCTTTTCACCCACCTGCCCCGAAGAACGCGCCGCAGCATAGGCTGGATCGCGCTGGGCGTAAGCAGTTCCGGCAATACCGCCTAGGGCAACCGCAGCGGCAACAGCAATTGTGAGTGACTTTTTCATCGTTCGGTTCCTTTGGCGAATCATATCAGAAGATATCCGCATTTTCATCAATCGTATTGCCCGCATCTGCTGCGAGCCTGTAAATCACTTCCTGAGTAATATTGATGTTCAATTCGATCACGATCGGCTCAGACGGCGCATTTACATTTATGCACCCTGCCGTCAGCGACAAACCCGCCACCAATATCGCCGCCTTAAGGCAGCTTATCCCGACACTCATCCGTTCACCCTGCATGTCAGTGGGTTTCGTAGGCAAGCCACGGGAGGTCAATTCAATGGCATTCATGGCACAATCTCGCTGTCTGGAGTCTGAATGGAAGGTTCATCGGGCAGGATGGCGCCCGTTGCCGGAAGCGGCGATTCGCCCAAGCCGGTAGGCGGTAAAACGGGAACGTCGGTAGGCGGTAAAACGGGAACGTCTGGCCGCGGCATCGCTATTGGTTCATCCGTTGCTGGCACAAACCGCGTTCCATCATCGCTTAGTAAGCCAATATCCCGTGGATCGCGCACGGTCGATGGATCATATATCGATTTTAGCGTGGTCACGAGCTTATAAAATGGAGCCCGGATGTTAACGTTCAGCTGGATTGGCAAGTCGGCGATCTGGCGAGTTATGAAGTTTTGCTTCGTCCCCTCCCCCTGCTTCACGCCGGAAAACTGCAATTTGGTCACGATATCGCCGGTTAGCGGGCCATCCATTCCGATCGACATCGTTTCGTAATCGAGGCTTTTGAGCATTCCGAAGGTGTAATTCGCAATTGGGGACATATCCTCATAAGTCAGTTCGCCCACATAGGACACATTGCCCCCGGGCGATCTTGACCGCAGCGATCCGCCTTCGATCCGGCCAAAACCGGTTTCGTCAAATATCAATGGCAATGATCCGTCGAATTTGCCCGTGGCGGCAAGGTTGCCCAGTTCCAAATTTTCGACAAATTGTGACGATTCAAGCCCCGCCACCTCAAGCACATAACGCCGTTCTTCCGCAGCGCCCAGATTGAGATCGACGGGCCGCAATGTCAGCGTCCCACCCATAAATGGCCATTCGCCGCCGGTAACACCCAGAAACTGACCATCACGAAGGCTAAAGGCGATCCGGCCATCCTTTGCTTCGATTCCCGGATTGACCGAGGCAACTTCGATGATCTGATCGGGCGCGGTGGTCATGCTCAAAAGGTCAACAAACCGCACTGTGCCCGAAGCGCCCTTAACCGGCCCGAACGCCGCCGCTAGATCGAGCGATTGCGAAGAAAACGCGCCATGGCTGGAAGTCTCATCGGCATTCCAGTCAATCCGGCCCGATCCCGTAACGACACCTTGGACATTCGCGACCACCCCTAGCGCCAACGGCGTCAGGTCGGTCGGTTGAAGGGCATCATCGAATGTTAGCCCGGGCACCGACAATTTCGCATTGCCGATGCCCGTTTCCAAACTGTGGAGCAGCGATATTTGCGATACTTCGCGGTCAGCAACCGGTGCCCGCACACTCGCATTTGCGCGGATAACATTATCTTTCAATGTTAGGGATCCGCCGCTTACTGGCAGCGGATTGAAACGGGCATCCTCAGCGCGGTCCAACAATATAAATCCGGCATTGTCGATCCGCAGCACGCCGTCAGCATAGCTCCAGTCGCCCGCTGTTTCGACCAGATCGAGTGGAACCGCGGCAACACCCATATCCGCGCCGCTGAAACTGCCGGTTATTCCGTCAGCCAAATTGGCCTGCAAGTGAGAGACGAGCACACGGCTCGCCGCCTCGTCAGAGCCAAGCTGGACGCTCAATTGCTGTGCTATGGCAATGCCCGGATAGGCGATGCCAATTGGGCCGCTGCGAATTGTAACGGGCGTTCCGGCCAAATTTCCCGCCACGTCGAGCGAGGGCGCACCGGCTGCTATTTTGAGGCCGCCGCCATCATAGGTAACGATCGCGCTGCCCCGCACCGGACAAAGCGTGACCGAGTGGGCGTTCAATTCAAGATTGGCAAATTGTAGCACATCAAACGCCGCATCGGTGCATCTTCGCCAAAGCGAAAGCGCGCCTAAACCATCGAGTGTTCCGCTGACTGGCAGGCGTAAATTTCTGGCCATTCCGCCGGGCAGCGGCCCGCTGGCCAAAATAGAGCCGCCAAATGTCATGACGCCCGAACCGGATTGGGTCACCAGCATTTCCGGAACGGCAATAACACTATCATTGGCGCTGTATGGCTGCATTCTCAGGCGAAATTCGGATACCCCTGCCCGCCGTTCCATCCGCCCGACAATCTGCGGTAATCCCTGCCCGCCCGAACGAAAATTGCCCGACAATTGCGGGATGGCTTTGCCCTGTTGGCGGTATTCCACACGCGACATAGACATGATTGCCGCACCGGAATTGTTACGCAATGTCATTTCGGGCAACAGCAGGGTTTGTTCATCAGCGCCGCTTTGTCCGATTACAGTAGCGGAAAAGCGTGATCCGATTGTTTCGCGCTGCAGCGCGGCCGAAAATTTGCGGAGAAGCGGTGCCAACAGTGTGCCTTCCGCAGATACCGCATAATCGGTCAGCTGATTTTGGACCGTATCGCCAATTGCCAGCCCCTCGCCCGCAATATCAGCATCCATCCTGTGCCTTGAAAACGCTTCGCCGGATCTGATCGCACCGTCAACCGTCACGCTATCAGCCGCAAATCCTGCCGCGGTGATGCCCGAAAAAGTCAGATCAAGATTGGCATCAATCTGATCACTGCCATAGACAATAGAAACAGGGCCAGACAGCGTGTTTGCCGCGGCTAGCGGCATACCAACCGGCCCTGAAATTATGGGGCCAGACGCAAGTGGCCCGTCGAGAGTGAAGGAGGTGAAATCTTCGGCCAAAGTGAGCTTGGCTGGCCAGACCACACCGCTTGCAGACAAATCCGCCCCTTCGCAGCGCATTTGCGCCAGCCGCATGGGACCATCAAGTGAAAGCACGCCGCCACTCGTGGTCATATTGCCGAACAGGCTGGCCTCTCCAAGCACACATCCGCCAAAACTCAATTCCGGCGCGATGGCTGCGACGATCCCTTCAAACCCGCTATCCAACCCGCCGCGCCCTTCCATTTTTACGCCGATAGTTCCGAAATCACTGTCAATCAGCGCGCGTCCATCGCGCATATTTAGATCAATTGCGGGCAGACCAGCAGGCTGGTCAGAGGATTCGTCATAGATTGCCGGGTCGAGCGCACCGAAGCTCAATTTTCCGTCACGATAGACGCCGTAAAGTCGCGGTGTGAATATCGTTATCTGGCCAATTTCGGGAATGCCTAAACCATAGGCCAATTCGACTTCAACCCGATCAATTGTAAGGTCTGGATTTGCTGGATCCCCGATGACAATATCGGTCAGAATCTGGCGGTCGGTATTGATCTCTGTAATGTTATAGGCGGCCTCGATATTAAGTTTCGCCAATTCGCCGCCGATCAGATCACCTGCAATTTTTTCACGCTGGGTCCAACCGGCGATCACCAGACCGAGCAAAATTACCAGCAACAAAACGGCCGCCCGGCCAAGCGCAATCCGCCAGCCGCGTGAACGCGGATCGGCAGGATCATCTGCGATCTGGTCAGGGGGCGACGCCATACCAAGCTACTTGCGCGCAAGCTGTCACAAAGGCAATGCACCTAAGACTGGGTTGACGTTCCATTACAGGAAACAATGTGCCGCAAGATCAGGAAAAACCAGCGAAACATGGTGGAAAGGGCCACCGCGCCCGTTTGCGCGAACGCTTGCTGGGAGGCGGGGCTGAGGCGCTGGCCGATTATGAAGTTTTGGAATATTTGCTGTTCGCCGCAATCAAACAAGGGGACACCAAGCCCGCGGCAAAGGCGCTGATCAAACGCTTCGGTTCGCTTTCCGCTGCACTGAATGCTGATGCCAACGCATTGCAGGCGGTCGATGGTATTGGCGAAACCAGTGCGGCCGCATTGAAGAGCGTGGCGCTGGCCGCAAGGCGGATGGCACGCGGAGAAGTTGAACAAAAGCCGGTGCTGGGAAGCTGGCAGGCACTGCTCGACTATCTTACCATTGATATGGCGCATTTGACGGTTGAGCGTGTGCGCGTGCTTTATCTGAATGCGCAGAACCGGCTGATTTTGGATCACCATGTCGGTGACGGTTCAGTTGATGAAGCGGCCATCCACCCGCGAGAGGTAATAAAACAAGGGTTGGATCTGGGCGCAACCGCGCTGATCCTTGTGCATAATCATCCCAGCGGAAACCCCGAACCCAGCCGTGCAGATATTCAGATAACCAACCGTATTGCCGAAGCCGGGCGATTGCTGGGCATCACCGTGCATGATCATGTGATCGTGGGCCGCGGCAGCCATGTATCCTTACGCGCCAAGGGGCTGATTTAACCATCCGGCCGCTTAAGGCTTTATCCCATAAAGCGCATAGTGATCCTTCAATTCCGGCGCCTGACGCAGCGCCATTTGGACTTGATCATTGCCGCTATCATCGCCCATCGCCAGCAATATCACGCCGCGCAAATAACGGCTTGCGGCCAATTCAGGATTCAACTTGAGCGCCGCGTCAATATCTTCCAGCGCAGCGGACATATCACCTCGCCGGAAATGGACCATGGCCCGGCTGTCCAGAACATTGGCCGGATTACCAGACCGTTCGATGCCCCTTGTGCAATAATCCAGCGTATCATCCAGCACCAATTCATGCAGCCCGCTGACCCAGCAAATCGCATTCAGCAGGCTTGCGCTATCGCTGCGTTGTTCCAGCCGTTCTGTAAGTTCTGTGCGCCCTTCTTCGGCCCGCCCTGCCAAGCCCAGCACAATCGCCCGTGCATAGGTCATCCCGTCAATTTCATCGTCGGAAACCGGCAGCAGATCAATCAGGTCCAAGGCTTCTGCCGGCCGCCCTGACCGGGCCAGCAAGCGCGCCTGCCATAATGCTGTGCCGCTAGATCATAGGCCGTCTGGGCATCGGCGATGGCAGCATCCAGATCACCCAGGGATTCGTGCAAACCGGCGCGCCTCAGAAACAATTTCTCGGCCGGTTCTTCACTAATCACGGCAGAGATATCTTTGGCCGAATTTTCGTAATCAAATATCTGGCTGAAAAACCCCGCCCGCGCGATAAGCGGTTTGAAATCATCCACATCGGCCTGCTCGATTGCAAGGTTATAACGCGCCCGCGCTGCAGCGGTACGCGCGGTAATATCTTCAGGCGATAATTCCCAACGGCGCAGCGCATTGTCCGGTGCAACCAAGGTCAGATCCGCTTTGGATATTCGCAGCGCAGCACGGCGCGCTTCCGCCAGATCAGCCACGGCGATTTCGCCCAGATTTTGAATTTTCTGTTCTTCGGTTATCACTTCGCCATCAACCAGCGCGGCTTTGCGGATGATGCGTGTTTTGGCGAAGGAATCGTCCAGATCGCGGGCGCCTTCAAGTACATAGCCTTCGCCATTGCCGGGCAGTTTCATACGCGTTGTAAAATGTGCCCTGTTGGGGCCGCGTGCCGCCACCGGAATGGTTCTCCACGAAGGCTTTATTCTGTTTGGCGCAAATTTCACCGATGCGTTGCGTCCTTTGAATGAATTTTCCATCCGGCCGTCTTGAAAGCTGAAACCGGGACGGCCAACGCCTGTCATCACCATCGTGCCAATGGCCAATTCGTCATCGTAAGAAATGTCGATCGATGTGATCTGGCCAATGCTGCTGCGGCTGTTGCCCATGCTGCGCATCAGGTTCTTTTTCACTTCGGGATCATCTTCATCGACAATCGCCTTGATATTCGCACCGCCAGAACCGGCGATTGATACGCGCATTTCGATCAATGTCGGCAAATCCACACCCGCGCTGTGATCGATTGTCGCGGTCATTGCGGTGTTGGGGAAATTTTGCGTCCGGTCTGTAATCGGAACCAGACCTGTTCCCTGCGCGGTCAACGGCAAGGCGAAATGGAAGGCGGGAATCGCATCCATATTGGCCAACCGCGTTGCCGTGCGGGTTCCATCAAGCCAGTAATCAATCCCGCCAATATTGGCGCGCACGATCATATGGTTGAAGGCGCCTGGCAATGGCAACAGTTCCCGCACCGCATCACCCCCGCGTGTCTGGACCAGCACAACATCTGCATCGATGCCCATATGCTGCAGCAGTGCCAGCAAAAGCACCGATTTGGCCTTGCAATCACCATAACGCTTATCCCACGTTTCGCCGGCGCTTTGCGGCAGGTAATTGCCGCCATCCAGACCATTCAACAAATAGCTAACCTGATCCTGCACCAGCCGCACGGCCAGTTCTGTTCTTTTAAGTGGATCGGATGATTGGGCCATGATCCGCTCTGCCTCACCCACCAGCGCGCCGCCTTCTTTTAGCTGTGCTGCTTTGGTGAAATGCGGTTCCAAAACGCGGGAAAGCTCTTCCCAATTTTCAAAACTGCCTGCCCGTAATATTGCTGGCCGTTTAAAGCGAGAGGGCGCATCCGATGGCATGTCTTCACGCTTGGCAATCGGCAATGCAACTTCGATGAACATATATCCATCGCGCGCGGCAGCTTCGCCCAATTCGACATCATCTTCGGCATCAAACCAGATTTCAGCATCTTGCGGCCAGCTCATAATCGCCCGCGCAGTGCCCACACGGAAAGGGGCGGCAGGAAGGGGTTGGAATGCCTGCATCTCATCGCCCAACGCCTGATCATCGACTGTAATACTGTGTGCCACGCGCAGAACATCGCCCACCTCCAATCCGGGGACAGCAACCGTGGCGGTCAAACGACCATCGAGCAGCCGCCGCTCAAGCCCCCTTTCGCGGCGCAGCGTCTCAAATTTGACTCCGCCAGCAACCAGATCGATCACCTCTGATCCGCGCCAGATTTCAAACCGGTGAATGTACAGATCGCCCTTGTCCGGCGCCCATGTCATTTGCAGCGTGCCTTCAGATGTCAAAGCCTTGAGATTGTCGATCCGGACGGCACGGTCATTATAGGATTGGACAATTCCGCCTTCCAGCCGGTGCTGCCAATCAAACAGCACTTTGGATGGGCCACTGGCAATTTCACCGGCATCAAGTTCTGCGGGTTGAACCCATTCGGGCGCGGCCTGATACAGCACCTGTGAACCGGCGAATGCAGGCGACGCCGCCGCAAAAAATGCCAACGCGCTTACGCCTGCGAATCTGTTCATATTGTGCCTTTGCCTGGAATTTTCTGCCCGTATATTCGGCTCAGCCTACATTCCGGCCACTTCATTGCAACTGTGCTGGCGGCTGCGGAACACATTATTTCCGCTATAGAACAAATTGTTGCGGGCCTTTGCCCCCTGATTGCTATGGCCAGCTACTTGCCTTCCTAACGCGCTCGCCTTAGCCGCCTTCGCATCGTTTCAGAGCGGCACGTCCCGCTCATATCAATTCTCAGCCGGAGTTACCCATGGTCCCCCGTTATGCCCGCCCCGAAATGTCAGCAATTTGGGAACCTGAGGCGCGCTATCGCATCTGGTTTGAAATTGAAGCGCATGCGACGCAAAAACTGGGTGAACTGGGCGTGGTTCCTGAAAGCGGGCCCAAGGCATTATGGGATTGGTGGAATACCAACCCGGAAATCGATGTCGCTGCAATCGATGCAAAGGAAGCAATCCTTAAGCATGACGTGATTGCATTCCTCGATTGGGTTGCCGAACAGGTCGGCCCCGAGGCGCGCTTTATGCATCAGGGCATGACAAGTTCTGACGTGCTCGACACAACTCTGGCCGTGCAATTGGCGCGCGCTTCGGACATTCTGCTCGATGACCTCGACAAATTGCTCGCCGCGCTCAAACGCCGCGCGGAAGAACACAAATACACGCCAACCATTGGCCGCAGCCACGGTATTCACGCCGAACCGACCACTTTCGGCCTGAAACTGGCGCAGGCCTATGCCGAATTTGACCGCTGCCGAACACGGCTGGTGGCTGCACGCGCTGAAATCGCCACATGCGCTGTTTCAGGCGCAGTGGGGACATTTGCCAATATTGATCCATCGGTTGAAGAACATGTGGCCGAACAGCTCGGTCTGACGGCGGAACCGGTTTCCACGCAGGTCATTCCGCGTGACCGGCATGCGATGTATTTTTCCACACTGGCGGTGATTGCGGGTTCGATCGAACGGTTGGCGGTTGAAATCCGCCATCTGCAACGCACCGAAGTTCTTGAAGCCGAAGAATATTTTTCTCCCGGCCAAAAGGGATCGAGCGCAATGCCGCATAAGCGCAATCCGATTTTAACCGAAAATCTGACCGGTCAGGCGCGCATGATCCGGTCCTACGCCCTGCCCGCGCTGGAAAATGTTGCTTTGTGGCATGAACGCGATATTTCGCATTCGTCGGTCGAACGTTTCATCGGCCCCGATGCAACAATCACGCTGGATTTTGCGCTGGCGCGCCTGACCGGTGTGGTCGACAAGCTGCTGATTTACCCTGAACGGATGCAGAAGAATCTCGACCGGATGGGCGGCCTTGTCCATTCACAGCGCGTTTTGTTGGCCCTTACACAAGCGGGTATCACGCGTGACAACGCTTACCGCCTTGTTCAGCGCAATGCGATGAAAGTGTGGGAATCGGATGGCGCCCTGTCCCTGCTCGAACTGCTCAAGCAGGATGACGAAGTTAGCGCCGCCATGACTGCCGAACAGCTCGAAGAAAAATTCAATCTCGATTACCACTTCAAACAGGTCGATGTGATCTTTGACCGGGTGTTCGGCTAAACCCGCACTGACGGCGCATGCCGGGGCTGGCCCTTCACTTCGCGCGCATACCCGCCTAGCATCGCGGCAATCTAGTTTTGGAGTAATGATATGCAGGTCGTTCGCACCATCCTTTGGGTTCTACTATTTGTAGGCCTGATGGCGTTTTCATTCTTCAATTGGAAACCGGTCGAAGTGACGATCTGGGACAATCTGGTTTTGGAAACCAAAGTTCCCGCGCTTGTCATTGTTTCGTTCCTACTGGGCATGATCCCAACGTGGCTGCTGCTTCGAGGAACCAAATGGCGGCTGAACCGCCGGATCAAAACGCTGGAAAATGCGGCAAAATCGGCGGCGGTATCGCGCGTTCAGGAAGCGCCCACTGCGCCCACGCCTGTCCCCCCGGAAGTGGAACCTGCCTTCACCGCAGGAACCGCACAAAAAACCGACGATAAGCCATGAGCAATCCGGTCTATCTCGCGCTCGACCTGCCGCAATTGGACGCGGCAAAGGCGCTGGCTGAAAAGGTCAAGGCACATGTCGGCGGATTGAAGCTGGGGCTGGAATTTTTCTGCGCGCACGGATCGCACGGGGTGCATGAAATTGCCAATGTGGGACTGCCGATTTTTCTCGATCTAAAGCTGCACGATATCCCTAACACCGTTGCCGGTGCAATGCAGGCAATCCATGTGTTGGAACCGGCAATCGTGACCGTTCACGCCAGCGGCGGACGGGCGATGTTGGAAGACGCGAAAGCCGCTGCGGGCGAAAATACCAAAGTCGTCGCGGTTACAATGCTTACCAGCCTTGATGAACGTGATTTGCAGCGCACCGGCGTTGGCGGCACACCGCATGATCATGTGATGCGTCTGACCGATCTGGCGCATGATGCGGGCATCGATGGAATTGTATGTTCCGGCCACGAAGTGGCCGACGCGCACCGCCAATGGAAAGACGGATTTTTCGTCGTCCCGGGCCTGCGTCCATCGGGCAGCGCAGTGGGCGATCAGAAACGCGTTGTCACCCCGCGCAAAGCCCGTGATGATGGCGCAAGCGTCCTCGTCATAGGCCGTCCGATCAGCCGCGCTGATGATCCCGTACAGGCCGCGCGCGATATAGAGGCAACGCTGTGAACGCACGCATTTTGATGGCCCCGGGGCTCGCCATTGCCGTCATGGCGGTTACCTCATGCAGCTATCAGGAAATCCGCCCTTCTGCCGCGCAGCAGGAATCGCAGATCGCCACCCCGATTGAAAAATTCGGGCCCATCAGTTTCCAGCAGGTATCACCGAATGTGTGGCAGCATACCAGCTATATTGATTTGCCCGGCTTTGGCTCTGTCCCGTCTAACGGGCTTATCGCGGTGACCGGTGAAACCTCTGTCTTGGTCGATACAGCATGGACCGTCGACCAGACTCAGGCGATTTTGACATGGGCCGAAACGCGGCTGGGCAAGCCCGTCAAATCCGCTGTTCTAACCCACGCACATAGCGACAAGATGGGCGGCATGGCAGCGTTGCACTCCGCAAAAATTGCGACCTATGCCCATGACATGAGCAATCGGATCGCGCCGGATAAAGATTTGCTGCCAGCAAAAAATGCGCTGCAGTTTAATGCCGATGGTTGGCCGGTTGCTGGGACACCTGCTGCGCTGGGTCCGGTAAAAGTATTTTACCCGGGCCCGGGGCACACAACCGACAATATCACCGTGGCAATTGATGGAACCGATATCGCATTTGGTGGCTGCCTGATCAAAGGTTCACGCTCAAAAACACTGGGCAATCTGACTGAGGCTGATCTGGACCGCTACGCCAGCTCTGTCGAACGTTTTGCCAGCGCATTTCCTAATGCGGGGACGATCGTCATGAGCCATTCGCAATTTGAAGACCGCAAGGCTATCGCACGCACATTGAAACTGGCGAAAGAACTTTAGTTCAATGACCCAGATCAAGATTTGCGGGCTCAAAACACCTGAAGCGGTGGACGCCGCAATTGATGCGGGCGCCACACATATCGGGCTGGTCCATTTTGAACCGAGCCCGCGGCATGTCTCACTTGCAGAGGCTTCGCAGCTACGGGCGTTTGTGCGCGGCAAAGCAAAGGCTGTTCTGCTGCTGGTTAATGCAGAGTTCGATGCCACTTCCCGCGCGATAGAGGCGATAAAGCCCGATGTGATCCAGTTTCACGGTAATGAAACGCCCGAATGGACCGCGCTGGTTCGCGAACAATTGGGGTTGGAAGTGTGGAAAGCCCTTGGCGTGCGCGATGCGCCCACGCTGGAAAAATCACGCCGGTATGAAGGTAAGGTTGACCGGCTGTTGTTCGATGCTCCGGCAACCCAGCTTCCGGGCGGCAATGGCACCCGCTTTGATTGGAGCCTGCTAACCCATTTCGCGCACCATACGCCGTGGGGCTTGGCCGGCGGGCTGACACCGGAAAATATCGCCGATGCAGTTCGGCAGACCGGAACCGAATTGGTCGACACATCATCGGGCGTCGAAAGCGCGGCAGGCGTGAAAGATCTGGACAAGATCGCAGCATTCTGTGCGGCGGTGAAGGCTGCGTGATACAAAAAGGGCGGCCGCAATGGACCGCCCTTTTCAAAATAATATCAGTTCAGATCAAAATTTGACGCCAACACCGACAACCGCTGTGTTGATATCAACGAAATCGCTGAAGAAGTGACGATATTCGCCCTTCAGATATAGGCCACCATCGCCGATTTTCTGTTCATAACCAGCGCCAAGGTGGGGGACGTCCTCTCCGTCTCCGAAACTGTAACCGGCGGTTGCGTAAACCTTGCCGCCATTGCCGATTTTCGCGCCAAGACGTCCGGTTGCGCCGAATACTACATCCGCGCCATTGACGAGGATTTTGTCAGCCGAACCTTCAACACCGAAGAAAACGCTTCCTGATTCTTCCTGACCTAGATCAAAGTCGTAACCAGCAGCAACGCCAGCAACAATTTCTTCTGTGCCATTGGCCCAAGCAACGCCGCTGCGTGCTTCAACGCGGCCTTCGCCTTGGGCGTAGGCAGGGGTTGCAACAGCTGCCGCGGCAACAACAGCGAGGGTGAGTGCAGTCTTACGCATAGTAAATTCCTTTCATTCGCCGCCGTTCGAAAAGGGGGGATGAACGGCGCAAAAGCCATTTGGGCGCGAAAAGATGAACTTTAACTGACAAATTTTACGAAAGGATAGATTTTCGAATATGTGATATTCGTGCAACATTAATTCTATAAATAGTTATAAATGAAAAGAAAATGACGGGTGGACACGGCTTTCAAGCTCTGCCAATCCGGCCCGCATGAACGCACCCAATTCCTACCGCGCACAGCCTGACGAAAGCGGCCATTTCGGCGACTTTGGCGGGCGCTATGTGGCCGAAACCTTAATGCCCCTTATCCTCGATCTGGAACGTGAATATCGCGCGGCTCAAGTGGATCCGGCATTTCAGGCTGAATTCGACGATCTGCTTGAACATTACGTCGGCCGCCCCAGTCCACTCTATTTCGCTGAACGGTTGACCGAGGCCGTTGGAGGGGCGCAGGTGTGGTTTAAACGCGACGAGCTGAACCATACCGGCGCGCATAAGATCAACAATTGCATCGGGCAGATCCTGCTCGCGATCCGCATGGGCAAGACGCGAATTATCGCCGAAACCGGCGCGGGACAGCATGGCGTGGCGACAGCCACCGTCTGCGCGCGCTTCGGCCTTCCCTGTGTGATCTATATGGGCGCGACCGACGTTGCGCGGCAGCAGCCCAATGTGTTCCGCATGAAGCTGCTAGGCGCAGAGGTTATTCCCGTCACCGCAGGCGCGGCGACGCTCAAAGACGCGATGAACGAAGGGCTGCGTGATTGGGTCGCGAATGTGCATGACACATTCTACATCATCGGCACCGCAGCCGGCCCGCACCCCTACCCCGAACTGGTCCGCGATTTCCAAAGCGTGATCGGCAAGGAAGCGCGCGAACAAATGCTCAGCCGCGTGGGCCGCCTGCCTGATTTGCTGGTGGCTGCAATTGGCGGCGGATCGAATGCCATCGGTCTGTTCCACCCGTTTCTCGATGATCCCAGCGTGAAGATGCTCGGCGTCGAAGCCGCTGGACGCGGTCTCCACGGCGATGAACACGCCGCCAGCCTTGCCGGCGGCGCGCCCGGCGTGCTCCACGGCAACAAAACCTATCTGCTGCAGGACGAGGACGGCCAAATCACCGAAGGCCACTCGATCAGCGCAGGCCTCGACTATCCCGGCATCGGTCCTGAACACGCGTGGCTCAAAGAAAGCGGCCGCGTGGAATACACCGCCGTCACCGATGACGAGGCGCTGGAGGGCTTCCAACTGCTGTGCCGCACCGAAGGCATTATCCCTGCACTAGAGCCCAGCCACGCGATTGCTGCGGTGGCGAAAGTCGCAAAAGAAATGGATGACGACCAGATCATCCTCGCCAATTTGTGCGGGCGCGGTGACAAAGACATTTTCACCGTGGCGGATAAGCTTGGGGTGGAGATTTAAGGTGTGAACAACGTGCACCGCCATAAGCTGAGAAGATGGCTAACAAGCATGGTTCTGGTCGCAACCTTCTCTTGTCTATGTGTCGTGGCAAGCTGGTTTATTGCTGCACCTCAGCTGTTCATCGAGCGCACAACGCTTGACTTGCACCAAATTGCCATCGCCGTAGGACAGAACTTGGTCACCTATCCAATTCTTTTCTTGCCTACAGCGTCCTGGCATTTTTTCGACATCTTCAACTTAAGGCCAACGGTTCCGCTAGTTTGGAAGAGGCTGAATTCTTACACCCTTTTTGGAACCACTCTAGCCGCTTGCGGAGCATCGATAGTATTGATCTCATCACGGCTTTTTCACACGACCTGTGGACAATTGAATGGGAAGTTTGGTTTCTATCATTGTTTGGAGCAACCGGAGCCTTGGCTCTCACTGATCTTTTGGCTTTCATGGATCGGACTGCTCGCATTGGCAGCAGGCAAGCTATTTTCCATTTTTCTTTCTCACATTAGCAAGAGTGCAGAATGACCCGCATCTCAACCGCCTTTACCACCCCCGCTCTCGTCTGCTTCGTCACCGCTGGTGATGGCGATACTGCGGCCAATCTTGATGCTCTGGTCGAGGGCGGCGCGGATGTGATTGAGCTTGGCATGCCCTTCACCGATCCGATGGCCGATGGCCCCGCGATTCAGGAAGCCAACCTGCGCGCGCTTGCCAAGCGCACCACCACCGCTGATATTTTTGCACTGGCAGCGCAGTTCCGGCTGCGGCACCCAGCCGTCCCGCTGATCTTGATGGGCTATGCCAATCCGATGATCCGGCGCGGGCCCGAATGGTTCGCGGATGAATGCGCCAAATCCGGTGTCGACGGTGTTATCTGCGTCGATATTCCGCCTGAGGAGGACGCGGCGCTTGGCCCTGCCCTGCGCGCGAAAAATATCGCGCCGATCCGGCTTGCCACGCCAACCACCGATGCCAAACGTCTACCCACAGTCCTCGAAGGGTCGGACGGATTCGTCTATTACGTCTCTGTCGCGGGCATCACGGGCAAGCAGCAAGCCGCGACCGCCTCAATCGAGGATGCCGTTGCCAAACTCAAAGCCGCCACCGATCTTCCGATCGCGGTTGGTTTCGGCGTTCGCACCCCTGAACAAGCCGCCGCCATCGCCAAAGTCGCCGATGGCGTGGTTGTCGGATCGGCCTTGGTCGAATTGGTCGGCAAATATGGCGCTCAGGCCCCCGCTGCGCTAAAGGAGCTGACTTCGGCTCTCGCACAGGCGGTCAAAACCGCTCGCTAAGGACACATAAATGAACTGGCTCACCCGCGTTCGTAACTCGCTTCCCTTCGGCAATAAGCGCGAAACGGCGGATAATCTCTGGGTCAAATGCCCCAATTGCAAAGAGATGCTGTTCGAGAAAGAATATGAGGAAAACCAGCAGGTTTGCCCGCGCTGCGACCATCACGGACGGATCGGTGCGGACGAGCGACTGACGCAATTGCTCGATATGGGTTATGACGTTTTGGAACAGCCGGACGTCAAGGAAGACCCGCTCAAATTCAAAGATTCCAAAAAATATACGGATAGGTTGAAACAGGCCCGCGCCAAGAACCCGCATAAAGATGCTTTCAGCGTCGGATCAGGCCAGATCGAGGGGCATGATGCGGTGGTTGGTGTGCAGGATTTCGGCTTTATGGGCGGATCGATGGGCATGGCCGTGGGCACAGCCTTTTGCGCCGGTGCAGAGCGCGCCTTGGCCCGGAAATGCGCCTATATCGTGGTCACCGCTGCTGGCGGTGCGCGGATGCAGGAAGGCATTCTCAGCCTGATGCAAATGCCCAAAGCCACGGTGATGACACGGCGGTTAAAAGAGGCCGGGCTGCCTTATATCGTGGTGCTGACCGATCCGACCACGGGCGGCGTGACCGCAAGCTATGCCATGCTGGGCGACGTGCACATTGCCGAACCGGGCTGCCTGATTGGCTTTGCCGGACAGCGCGTAATTCAAGATACGATCCGCGAGAAATTGCCCGAGGGTTTCCAGCGCGCGGAATATCTGCACAAAAACGGCATGGTCGATATGGTCGTCCACCGTCACGAATTGCGCGGTACGCTGGGACAATTGCTCGATTACTTGCAACCAAGGGTTGCCGCTTAACCCTGAAAAACCCCTCTTCTTCAGAGGAAGGGCATAGTTATGAAAGATTTCGGAAAATCTGACGATCCGGCGGTTCAAGCGCAGCTTAACCGGCTCGCCAAACTATCGCTGCCGGACGGACGGATCGGGCTTGAAACGATCGCCGCCCTCATGGACCGGCTGGGAAATCCGCATAGGAATCTACCGCCAGTATTCCACGTTGCAGGCACAAATGGCAAAGGATCCGTCTGCGCCTTTCTGCGCGCTATGCTGGAGGCGGATGGCAAGAGCGTCCATGTAACCACCAGCCCGCATCTGGTGCGCTATAATGAACGTATCCGCGTTGCCGGCCAGTTGATCAAAGACGCTGAATTGGCACCGTTGCTGGAAGAGGTGCTGGATGCGGGCGAGAATTTGGCCCCAAGCTTTTTTGAAGTCACCATCGCCGCCGCTTTCCTCGCATTCAGCCGCACACCTGCCGATGCCTGCATTGTCGAGGTAGGCCTTGGCGGACGGTTTGATGCGACCAATATCCTTGAAAAGCCAGCCGCCTGTGCGATCACCGCGCTGGGCATCGATCACGAACGGTTTTTGTTGGCGCCCGAAGACGGCGTTCCCCAAGAACCGATTGCCCGCATCGCCTTCGAGAAAGCCGGTATTCTCAAACCCACCGTGCCTTATGTAACTGCGCCCCATTTGCCTAAGGCAGAATTCGAAATCGCGGTACAATCGGGCAAGGCCGGGGCGCTACGCTCCGCCATTTGGAGCGTTGAGCCTTCCACCGGCGGCTTTGACTTTGTCAGCAGCCTGCGCTCGTTTAAAAATTTACCGCTGCCCGCCTTACCCGGAAAACATCAGTGCGAAAATGCTGGCCTCGCTATCGCCATGTTGCAAAGCGCATTGATGCCGCCTGATCGCGACGTGATTATCGAAGGGCTGAAAAACACCCGCTGGCCCGGCAGGCTACAGAAACTACAATCAGGCCCGCTGGTGCAAAACCGCGAAATCTGGCTTGATGGCGGTCACAATTCCAGCGCAGGATCGATGCTGGGCGAACATTTCGCGGGGCAAAAACTGCATCTCGTTCTTGGAATGCTGGAGGCGAAAGACCCGCGCGCCTTAATCGACCCGCTGGGCCGATCGATTGCCAGTCTGACGATTGTACCGATCCCGGGTCAGGAAACACATCCGGCCGAGATTTTCGGCAATAGTGCCGCAGCGGCAGACAATGTTGCCAGCGCCTTGGCCGCCCTGCCCGATGATGAATTGCCGGCTCTGATCGCAGGATCGCTTTACCTCGCCGGCGAAGTTCTTAAACTGAACAACGAACTGCCAAATTGATCAATCGCGCTTGGGCAGCAGTTTCGACAATGCACGCCCTCCAAATGCGCCAACCATCGCCGCGACACCTGCCAGGCAGAACCCCATCATCAGCGTGACGAACCACAACGCCTGCGACTTATCAAACAGCACAAACGCCAGCACGAAATAGCTTGGCGCTACGATCAGCACGATCATCCCGGGTTTGGTCCTTGTGAACAGCCCGCCCGCCAAGGCTGCGACCAGCGCGGAAATCAGCAAGATTGTCGGCGTATCAGGCATTTTTCAATGCGGCCGCATCCATCCCGCTGTCTTTGCCCAGCCGCGCAACCCTGATCCATTCAATAACGCACAGAATGACGGCCACGAAACCGATCATCGTGGTCAGAATGAAAATGTCGAAATAGCCGCGATCTTCGATCATTTTCCCCAATGCGCCGCGTCCCAGCGTGCCGACCAGCAGCGTCAAGGATGACAGCAGCGCATATTGCACCGCGCTATATTGCCGCGAAACAATGCTGGAAAGATAGGCAACAAATGCCGCCCCCGCGATACCAACCGCCACGTTTTCGCCCGCAATTGCCGCCATCAGCTTGGCCAGCCGGTCATCGCCGCCAAGCTGTGTGACCAGCCAACTAAAGCCGATCGTATCGCTAACAGCCTGAACCACAGCCCCGCCGCGCGCCAGATCGGCATAAAGCAGGTTGGTAATTGCAGCCAGAAACGCACCAAGCGTCAGCGTCACCATCCGCCCGATCGTGGTGAGCAAATAGCCGCCCAGCCCAAGGCCAAGCATCAGCGCGCCTACGCCAAAGAATTTGGACGCCACGGCGACCTCATCCTTGGTATATTGCAGTTCGCCAAGATAGAAGGGATAGGCGAAACTGCCCCAAATCGCATCGGTGATGCGGTAAGTCAGAACCAGTGCCAGCACGAGGACAAGCGCCCAGCGAATCCGCCCGACGAAATCCGTAAGCGGCAGGATCAAAGCGCGATACAAATGATCCAGCGTACGGTCGGCAGGGCCTTTTGCGGGCACCGCGGCGGTCAGCAGGTTTTTGCCGCTCTTTTCCATTTTCACCAGCCATGCTGCAATCAAAGCCGGAACGACGACTGTGGCGATCACCACCAGCGGTCCGAACGTTGAAATAAAGGCAACCGAATCAGGGCGCGCATCAGGGTCGGCCGAAAGTGAGCGGACCATGAAAACACCAACCGTAATCAACGCCCATGCCCATAATGCGCCAACAGCAATCAAGGCAGTCATGCGCGTTTTGGGATTGATCTGGCCAATATCGCGCAATCCATGCGGATCGCCTGCGTTGGCATCACCGATTTCTGAATCCGCATCGGGCGCAAAAAGGCCTGCAAAACCCACCAGCAGCAGAATTGCACCCATTGTCAGATAGACCACCGGCCAGCTTGTCCGTTCGGCAAGAAACAGCGCAAATGCCCCGCCCACAAGCGCCGCAATACGGTAACCCATCTGATACACGGTCGAGAGTATATCGATGGTTGCCACTTCATCGGCCACATCAACACGCCATGCGTCGATCACCACATCCTGCGTGGCAGAGGCAAATGCCCCCAATCCCGCCAGTAAGGAAAACCAGCCAAGCGCGCTTTTGGGGTCAAGCATCGACAGGATAACAAGAAACGCGCCGAGCATAAGCTGTGCGGTTACTATCCATTGTTTGCGCTTACCCAGCTTTCGCAGGACCGGCAGATCAATCCTGTCCAGCGCGGGCGACCACAGAAATTTGAATGCATAGGCAAGCCCGATCAGCGAGAATACGCCCATCGTTTCCAGATCAACCTGCGCATCGGAAAGCCACGCATACAACGTACCGAGCAGCAGCGCATAAGGAAGTCCGGCGGCAAATCCGAACAACAGCATGTAACCGGTCTTTGGATTACGCAAAGCGGTCAGGACTTTGCGCCAGCCTGGTTTGTCCGTTTTTCCAGCTGCTTCGGCCATTCCCTAGCGTCCTTCCCGTTTACGCGAGTTTCTGCGACACTAGCCGCACTAATTGGCAATAGGAATGCTTCGATGAACGACATCGATACACATGTCCCCAGCTTGCAGCCAACGGCCGGTCAACGCGCACTTGCCGAGGCAATCCGGCGAGAGGAACCGCGAGAGAGCAGCGCAATCACGCATGTTCCTGCGTCTGTCTATACAGACCCTGATCATTGGCAGCAGGAGAAGTCGGCTTTGTTTGGCCGATTGCCGCAGGTTATCGCGCCCTCAGCCTTGTTGCCGCAGCCGGGCATGGCGGTTCCGCATAATGGCACCGGACGGCCACTGCTGATTACGCGTGATGCTGCGGGAGACGCGCATGTGTTCCTCAACGTCTGCCGCCACCGCGGGACACGGCTGGTCGAAGGCGCCGATGTGCAATGCACCAAGCGGCTGGTGTGCCCGTACCATGCGTGGACATACAAGCTGGACGGGAAGCTGCTGGCGCTGCCCCGCCCTGAAACCTTCCCGGGTCTGGACAAATCCGAACATTCTCTGACCGAATTGCCCAGCCTTGAAGCGGGCGGATTGATCTGGTTCGCACCGGCTGACACGGCCGATTTTTCCGATGCCAGTGAAATCAGCGAGGATTTCGCCGCATTCGGAATGGCTGATCATTTCCTGTTTCGCCGCAAAACGCACGAAGTTGCGGGCAATTGGAAACTGATCATGGATGCCTTTCTGGAAAGTTACCATGTCACCAGGCTCCACGCGAATACTATCGGCCCCTTCTTCAAAGACGGAATAACATCGGGCGATACGGTCGGGCCGCATGCACGATCAGCCGTCGGCAGGCTGGAGGATGTGGCATCTGTTGATTTTAACGATATGGCCGCGCTGCGCCGCGTGATTACATTTGCCTATCAATTGCTGCCCGCAACAATCATCGTGCCCAGCCCCGACTATGTAAATGTGATGGTGCTGATGCCCCAGTCGGAAAACCGGACTTTGGTTGAAGATTTCATGCTCATCCCAGAAGAACCCGCAACGGATAAGGCGCGCGATCACTGGGAACGCAGCTGGAATCTGCTTGATGGCGGAGTGTTTGCCAGCGAGGATTTCCGTGCGGCCGAACTGGGGCAGCAGGGCCTTTCAACCGGTGCCGTACCCGAATTAACGCTGGGCACACTTGAAACGGGCATTCGTCGATTCCATGAAACGGTCAAGCAGGCGCTACGCGTATCGCCTTAATCATGCCCCACCGGCCGTAAATCCGGCGTAAACGGTTTCGCCCGCCGAATCTTTCGTCCGTCAGAACACGATCCCAGCTTTCGCTGCGATGATGATGGTTGTATGGGCAGCGCCATGACCACAAATCCGCCCCGTCAAGAAGGCCGTCCCGAGGGCGAGCGTATCGCCAAATTGCTAGCCCGCGCAGGTATCGCCAGCCGCCGCGAGGTTGAGCGGATGATCGGCGATGGCCGTGTGGCGATTAACGGCAAGGTTCTGGAAACTCCCGCAACGATCATTCCCGATTTGGCCGGTGTAACTGTAGACGGAAAAACTGTTGGCAAACCCGCGCCCGCGCGGCTGTTTGCATTTAACAAACCGCCAGGCCTGCTCACGGCAGAACGCGACTTTACCGGACGCGGAACGATTTACGATGCGCTGGTCAATGCCCTGCCCAAGGATGCGCCGCGCGTGATGCCCGTCGGCCGGCTCGATCTCAACACCGAAGGGCTGTTGTTGATGACCAATGACGGCGAGCTAAAGCGCGCGATGGAACTGCCCAGCAGCAAAATTCCGCGCACCTATCGTGCCCGTGCATTCGGCGATATCACGCAGAGCGAACTTGAAGATCTGATGCACGGCATCACCATTGAAGGCGTTCATTACGGCCCGATCGACGCCAATCTGGAACGTGGTTCAGGCCGCAACCGGTGGATTGAAATGACGTTGACCGAAGGCAAAAACCGCGAAGTCCGCAATGTGCTTGAACATCTTGGCCTGCAAGTTTCACGTTTGATGCGCACGGCTTATGGCCCGTTTCTGCTGGGCGATATCAGGCGCGGCGCGGCGTTCGAAATCAAGCAGGTTGAGGTTGAACGCTATCGCAAGCATTTGCTGCGCGAAACGAAAAAATGAGAATTATCGCAGGCGAATGGCGGGGCCGTAAATTGGCCGCACCCAAAGGCGATCAAACACGCCCAACGGCCGACCGGACACGCGAAACATTGTTCAGTATGCTGACAAGCCGCCTGGGATCATTCGAGGATTTGGCGGTCGCCGATCTGTTTGCCGGATCAGGCGCGCTGGGGCTTGAGGCCCTTTCCAGAGGGGCCGCGCATTGCCTGTTTGTCGAACATGAAGAACATGCGCTCAAAGCAATCCGGGGCAATATCTCGGCGTTTGATGCACGCAATCGCAGCGATGTTCGCGCATCTTCTGTGATGTCGTTAAGCGCGGCACGCAAACCCACCGATCTGATCTTGCTGGACCCCCCCTATGACACAGGTGCGGGCGCGGTCGCTCTCGACCGGATGCTCCGTCTGGGCTGGATTGGTCCTGCAACATGGATCGCGTTGGAAACCGGCGCGAAAGAGGATGTCACGGTCAAAGGCCTTGCCCTTGATGCTGAACGAAAGGTGGGCAAAGCGAAGCTGCATTTGATGCGTCTTGCGGCAGTTTAGCCTTCAGGAAATCTTTCAAACTGCGGCAATTCATGCGCCGTTTTCATCCATTCCAACCGCTCTGCCGTTTGAATATGCGACTGCGCCGGCAATGCGTTGGGATCATCAAGCGTCGCCGATTGAATATCCACAATGCCCGGCAAATTCTGGGCATTGCGATAGAACAAGCCGGTCCCGCAAGTGTTGCAAAAACTGCGCCGCCCATGCTCGGACGAATGATACGTGCTGACCTCTCCTTCAACGCTTAGCGCCTGTTCCTGATACATCGCCCAGCCAACCATGGGCGCACCGGCAGAATTGCGACAATCGTTACAATGGCAAAGCGCATGATGCATTGCCTCACCCGACAATTGATAGTGAATTTTCCCGCATTGGCAGCCACCATTTAGCATATTTCTCCCCTGAAACCTCCACGCGAAACGGCTTGCAGTCACCGCCTATGTTCTCTAGTTGTTCACCATTCCATGAATGACAGTCAATCTCAACCCCCTGCCCGCGACAACGCCCGATCCGATGGCAATTTGCCCGCCTACGCAGCACGCCTGAACGAGCCTCAGAAGGAGGCTGTTTTGACCACCGAAGGGCCGGTGCTGATGCTGGCCGGCGCGGGAACGGGCAAGACGGCCGCCCTTACCGCCCGCCTCGCGCATCTGGTGGCTACGCGAAAAGCTTGGCCTAGCGAAATTTTGTGCGTCACCTTCACCAACAAGGCCGCTCGCGAAATGCGTGAACGTGTCGGCGGACATATTGGCGATGCGGTTGAAGGAATGCCGTGGCTTGGCACCTTCCATTCGATTGCGGCAAAAATGCTGCGCCGCCATGCCGAATTGGCCGGGCTGAAAAGCAATTACACGATCATCGACACGGACGACCAATTGCGCCTGCTCAAACAGCTGATCCGCGATAATGATTTGGATGAAAAACGCTGGCCGCCGCGCCAGCTGGCCGGATTGATCGACCGCTGGAAGAACCGCGGGTTAAACCCGGATGATCTCGATGCCGTGGAAAATGAAAGCTACGCCAATGGCCGGGGGCAAGAATTCTACCGCCTGTATCAAAACAGGTTGAAAGCGCTGAACGCCTGCGATTTTGGCGATTTGCTACTGCATGTGCTCAATATTTTCCGCGCGCATCACGGCGTGCTCGAACAATATCAGCAACGTTTCAAATATATCTTGGTCGACGAGTATCAGGACACAAATGCCGTCCAATATTTGTGGCTTCGTCTGCTGGCCCAAGAACGCAAGAATATCTGCGTGGTCGGCGATGATGATCAATCAATTTATTCGTGGCGCGGGGCAGAGGTTGCCAACATTTTGCGTTTCGACCGCGATTTCCCCGGCGCAAAAGTGGTCAAGTTGGAACAGAATTACCGTTCCACTCCGCAAATTCTGGCCGCAGCATCGGGGCTGATCGACGCCAACAGCCAGCGGCTGGGCAAGACGCTGTGGACCGAAATCCCCAATGGTGACAAGGTCCGCGTAACCGGCGTGTGGGACGGCCCCGAAGAAGCACGGCGCGTCGGTGAGGAGATTGAGCGGCTGGAGCGTGAAGGCGCTCCGCTAGATGAAATCGCAATCCTTGTCCGCGCGCAATATCAAACGCGCGAATTTGAAGATCGTTTCATCCAGATCGGCCTCAATTACCGGATTATCGGCGGTTTCCGTTTCTACGAACGCGCTGAAATTCGCGATGCACTCGCCTATTTGCGCGTGATCGCCCAGCCTGCAGATGATCTCGCCTTTGAACGTATTTATAACCAGCCCAAACGCGGCTTAGGCGCAAAAACGCTGGAGAAAATGTACCAATATGCGCGGGCCAGCGGACTGCCTCTCGCCGCGGCATCGCTGCAATTGGCTGATAGCGACGAACTGCCCAAACGCGCCGGAAATACAATCGCCGCATTGATGCGCGACTTTATCCGTTGGCGGGACATGGAACAACAGACCGCGCCTGCCGAATTGCTCCGCATGGTACTCGATGAAAGCGGATATTCCGCAATGTTGGAGGCGGAACGCTCAACCGAGGCCGCCGGTAGAATCGAAAACCTGTCCGAACTCACGCGCGCGATGGAGGAATATGAAAGCCTTGGTGATTTCCTCGAACATGTCAGTCTGGTGATGGACAATGATTCCTCTCCCGATGAGGAAAAAGTCACCATAATGACGATGCACGGCGCAAAGGGGCTCGAATTCAACAACGTGTTCCTACCCGGTTGGGAAGAAGGGGTGTTCCCTAGCCAGCGATCGCTGGACGAAGGCGGGCTAGCCAGCCTCGAAGAAGAGCGCCGACTTGCCTATGTCGCAATCACCCGCGCGCGCAAACGCTGCACCATATTTCACGCCGCCAACCGCCGGATTTACGGCCAATGGACCAGCAGTATCCCAAGCCGGTTTATCGAAGAATTGCCCGTTGAACATGTCGACCGGGAAACCACCATGGCGGGCGGAAAATCGCTGTGGCAGGCCAATTGGTCTGAAGAAGACGATCCCTTTGCCCATGTCAGCGCCGCCCGCCCCAACCGATCCAGCCAGCGCGGCCCAGGTTGGCAACGCGCGCTTTCAAGCGGCTATGAAACCAAGCAGGAGATCGTCAAAGAAAACCGCCGAAGCACCGCCAGCTTCGCCGCCAAACCTCGCGCCGACATCGCGCTGGGCGCACGGGTGTTCCACGACAAATTCGGCTATGGAACGGTGATGGCGCAAGAAGGCAACAAGCTGGAAATAAATTTCGAACAGGCTGGGACCAAGCGGGTTCTTGATAGTTTTGTTGCGTTGGCAGACTGACGAATTGAAATTTCAAAATTGGAAGTCATCGATTGTCTGGCCGATGGCAGAATTGTCTGGACTGCAAGTATCCCATGCAACGGGCGCCGCAGTCTTACGCGAATAGACTAATCCAATTCGCCGCGAAAAATGACATGGCACCCAGCAGACCCACACCGTGCCAGATTGCATAGCGATAGCGCAGCGATTTGTTGCGGTAAAAGAATCCGCCGACGGTGTAGAACAGCCCGCCTAAGCCGATGGCGGCCAGCGCTGGGGTAGGCAAAATCTGCCAAAAATCCGGCAACGCCAGAATGCTAAACCAACCAAGTCCCAGATAGGAAGCCAAGGACCAGCGCGAATCGAGATTGTTGCCAAATATTTTGAAAGCGATTCCGATTACGGAAAAAATCCAGATGGCCGCCAAAATCCAGTTGCTGGAAAATGTGTTCACCAACAGCAGCATCGGCGTCATCGTACCGGCGATCACCAGGTAAATTGCCGCATGATCGATCCGGCGCATGTGAACTCGCCAAGTGTAAAGCGGCAAAAGGTGGTACGCCGCCGATATGCAGCAAGACAGAAGAATGCTGGCCGAATAGACCGCGCAGGCCCAAAAGATTGGGCCGCTGTGCTGCCCGGCGCTCGCATTGATCAAGGCACCGCAAGCAATCGCAGCCACCACGAGCCCCGCGAGATGGATTATTCCATCCGCAAACCGCTCTCTGGCTGTGGCGCTTGGATACATTTGGCCAGCCTGTGCCCCGTCAAAACCTTATTAGCAGTTGCTAGCTTAATCGAAGCCCACACCAAGGAAACCGGGCTGCGGCCCGTTCCACTCACCCGGCGCGGTGGGTTCATCATCATCATCGCGGTGGTGGCGGCGAGGCTGGGATTTTTCCGACTTAGCAGGCTTTTCCTTGCGAGGCTTTACCAGGCTTTCGTCGTCCTGCGGCCCATTTTCGCGGGGTTTTTCTTCGCGAGTCCTATCCTCGCCGGGATTTTCCTCGCGGGGCCTTTCCTCGCGGGGCTTACGCGCCCTTTTGGGTTTGTCTGCCTGCTGGTCACGCTCATCATCCGGTTTGCGGGGTTTCGAAGCCCGCTTGGGCTTATCGCCCTTCGCCGGAGCATCCTTAAGTTCAACCCGAACATCATCCTTACCAAAAACGTCAATTTCGCTTTTGGTCAGCTTCTCAACATTCTCGATCGCTTCGGCGTCGGCCTTGGTCACAAATGTAAAGGCGCGTCCTTTGGCCCCAGCCCTGCCGGTACGGCCAATGCGGTGGACGTAATCATCGGGATGCCAAGGCGTATCGTAATTGAACACGTGGCTTACACCCTTGATGTCCAATCCGCGCGCGGCAACATCCGATGCAACCAAAATGTTAATCTCGCCTGTTTTGAAGCGTTCAAGCTCTTTCTGGCGGGTGTTCTGGTCAATATCGCCGTGGATTTCGCCGCTTTTGAATCCGCTGCGTTGCAAATCCTTATTAAGCTGCCGAACGGTGGTCTTCTTGTTCGAAAACACGATCGCAGTTTCAACATGGTCATTGCCCAACAGCCATTCGAGCGTTTCGCGCTTCTTTCGCTGTTCAACATTGATTTTGAAGGCAGTAATATTTTCATTGGTCGAGGCAGCGCGGCTAACCTCAATCTGCTTGGGATTGCTGAGGAATTTGTCGGCCAGCTTCTTAATCACTGGCGGCATGGTGGCCGAAAACAGCATCGTCTGGCGCGTTTCGGGCAATTTGTCGCAGATAAATTCGATGTCGGGAATAAAGCCCATATCGAGCATCCGGTCTGCTTCATCAATGACCAGCAATTCACAGCCATTTAGCATGATTTTGCCGCGTTCGAACAAATCCATCAGGCGGCCCGGTGTGGCAATCAGAACGTCAACACCTTCATTAAGCGCCTTAAGCTGGTCGCCCATCTGTACGCCGCCAATAAGAAGCGCCATTTTCAGATCATGATTTGCGCCGTATTTTTCAAAATTCTCTGCAACCTGCGCCGCAAGTTCGCGGGTCGGTTCAAGGATCAGACTGCGCGGCATCAATGCACGGCGGCGGCCGCTGGCCATCACGTCAATCATGGGCAACACGAAACTGGCAGTCTTGCCGGTGCCCGTTTGGGCAATGCCGATCAGATCCTTCATCATAAGGACCGCAGGAATGGCTTGCGCCTGAATCGGCGTTGGCTCGGTGTAACCGGCCTCTTCGACCGCTTTTAACAACTCATCGGAAAGGCCGAGATCGGCAAATGACATAGATTATCCGGATATGGGGGCAGCGCGTTAATAGCGAGCCCGACTGGGCAAGGGCGAAATACCCATGCAAAAATCGACGCGGCCTTTGCAGCCAGCGCGGTGAAAAGTCAAGAATAGGTGTGGCCAAACCCCCACACAAATGGCCCGTCAGGTCGTCTCGGCGGCGATCATCTGGCGGATGCGTCTAAGCGCGCATTTTGCACCGGTGCGCGATTGCAGCTTGTCACGGTCGATGCACAGCTTCCCATCCTTGCTCGGCTCGACATAGAATCCTTGGTAGAAATCACGCGCACTGCACGCCTTTTCAAGATTGGCCGCGATCAAACGCTGATCACGCATATAGAGCATCAAACGGTTGTCCTGTGTCGGCTGGACCGCACCGATTTTCTTCACCTCGATGCATTTGCCGATTTTACGCTCGACAAGCGGCTTGGGCGCGCTTCGCCGCGGTGCATTAGCTGTAAGGTTCTGCCGGGCGGGCCGGCGCGGGGACACGCGGATAACAACGCGTTGTTCGATACGAATTTGATATTGAACGGGCACACCATCTGGCGCATCCAACTGCAACCATTCCTGCCCTGCGGAAGGTGCGCTTTCTTCAGGTCCGGGATTAGGCGCAATCCGCGCAGAATCACCCTGCCCGGCCGAAAATGGCAACATCAACGCCAAAGGCGCAAAAAGGGCTGCGAAAACCGGCATATTGGCTGCGTTCAAATTCCCTGTAACGCCTCACCACTGCGGTGCTGCGATAATGTTTGAGCCCCTCTTACGCACAAACCTTGAACGGCGGCTTAATTGGTCACGCGGTGAATGCAAGGGGTGGAATTGACGGGGATGACCATGTCATAGGGTTAGAAATGAGCGATAAAGTAACATTTACGGCAGCAGCCATTCGGCTGCTTGGTGATCGCGGTTTCACCGATGATCCCGATATCGTGACGCCGTGGCTAACCGATTGGCGCGGTCGCTACACCGGAAAAGCCATCGGCATGGCGTCCCCTGCAAACACGGGCGATGTTTCCTTGCTGGTAAAACTTTGCGCGCAGCACAATGTCGCCATTGTCCCGCAAGGCGGCAACAGCGGCATGTCTGGCGGAGCAACGCCCGATGAAAGCGGCGATGCGGTTATCCTCTCATTGCGCCGGATGAACGCGATCCGGGAAATGCGGCCTGACCAAAAGATGGTCACCTGCGACGCCGGCGTCATTCTGCAGGATTTGCACGATGAGGCCGCGAAATGGCGATTGCGGTTTCCATTGACGCTTGGCGGAAAGGGCTCTGCCACAATTGGCGGTCTAATCTCGACCAATGCTGGCGGAACGCAGGTCTTGCGCCACGGTACAATGCGCGCGCAAGTCACCGGATTGGAGGTGGTTTTGCCCAGCGGCGAGGTGCTCAACACATTGATCCCGCTGAAGAAGGACAATCGCGGTTTTGATCTGAAACAGATGTTTATCGGGTCAGAGGGCACGATGGGTATTGTGACGGCAGCGACATTGCATCTTGCCGATGCGATCACAGATCGCGCAGTCCTGTGGGCCGGGTTGAACCGGGTTGGGCGCGCCGATGAACTGCTCAAACTCAGCCAGAAACTGCGCGGCGACAGCCTTGAAGGGTTTGAGGTTTTGCCGCACCGCTGCCTGTCAGCCGTGCTCAATTATTTGCCCGATGCCCGCAGCCCGCTGGAAGGCGAATATCCTTGGTATGCGCTGATCGAATTGGTCGCAAAACAGGACCAGCAGGATCAGCTGCAAAATTGGGCAGAAGAAATTCTCCAAGACGGCCTCGATCAAGGTTTGATTGAGGACGGAACAATTGCCGCAAACGAAACGCAGGCCGAACAATTCTGGCAGCTGCGCGATTCGATTTCGCCAGCGGAACGCGCCATCGGGCCGGCAATGCAACATGATATATCGGTTCCGGTGGACGATATGGCCGATTTCATTTCACATGCCGTTCCTGCGGTTGAAAACCGGTTTTCGGGCACTCAAGCCATCGCTTTTGGCCATTTGGGCGACGGCAATGTGCATTTCCATGTTTTGGCCCCGACCGGTGCTATCCCTGGCAAATGGGAGGAGGAAGATGGCAAGAAAATCAGCTATTTCGTCCATGATCTTGTCACGCATTGGAAGGGATCAATCAGCGCCGAACATGGCATTGGCCAGATGAAACGTGATGAATTGGGCAGGCTGGGCGATCCGGTTTCCCTTTCCCTTCTTCGGACAGTCAAAAGCGCGTTGGACCCTGCCAATCTGTTCAATCCCGGCAAGTTAATCCCGCCGCAAAGCGATCGCTAGCCAGCCCTGCAGTCTCGCCACGCCGACCGGCAAATGCGGTTACCCTTGCGCTTGGGTCGCCCAGACCGTAAAGCGCGCGCTTCACGCGGTGGATGTCCTGCAATTGTGCAGCGCGCTCTCTGCAACGAAATTCTTGTGACACATAATCATTGATCGACTGGAGAGAGTCCATGGCCACCGCGCCGCAACCCCAATTGCCGCTTTTCTATAACGACCTTATGCCGCTCAACAGCCGCGACCATGCCAAATGGTCGACCAAGCCGATTGATTCGGCCGAATGGCTGAAAAAACAGCATGCAATTCCTATCACGGTAGATGAATTTGTTCAGTGCCAACGTGATTTCCCGATCGTTTTCTCCTCGGGCGACAACCCTCTTCCGCTTGCGCTGATGGGCCTCAACGAAGGCGTGAACACCTTTGTGAACGACAAAGGCAAGATTGACGATCCGATCTATTTGCCTGCTTACATCCGCCGCTATCCTTTCATGCTGGCAAAACTGACGCCGGAAGGCGAAGATTTGTCGCTGTGCTTTGACCCCACATCAGGCTCCGTCGGTGAATTTGACGATGGTCTCGTCCTGTTTGATGATGACGGCAAAGCCACCGAAAACACGCAGAACATCCTGCAGTTCTGCGAACATTTCGAAGCTGCCGGTCAGCGCACAAAAGCCTTCATCGACGAGCTTAAAAAGCATGAGCTGCTGATGGATGGTGAAATCGCTATCTCGCAGAACGATGATCCCGACAAACCCTTCGTCTATCGCGGTTTTCAGATGGTCAATCAGGAAAAGTTGCAAGACGTTCGCGGTGACACATTGCGCGAATGGAACAAGAGCGGCCTGCTCGTCTTGATCCACGCGCATATCATCTCGCTCGACCTGATGCGTTCTATTTTCGCCCGGCAAGTCGCACAAGGCACTGCGCCAACGCCCGCCGCAGGCGCATAAAACGCCCGCCGCAGGTGCATAGGGCGCCCGCCGCAGGCGCATAAAACGCCCGAGGCTAGCGCCCAACAAGTCTAAGAAAAAAATATCAGCCGGGGTTGAATATCCCGGCTGAAACACCCAAATTTCTGGTATTCGGAACGCACCCCCCTCTCCGCGTTCCGGATTGCGCGCACTGCCGCGTAACCTCCCTGAACCTTGGCCACCTCGCGCATTAGCGCGGGGTGGTTTTTTCGTTCTACGGCAAAAACTTAAGCGTCACTCTGCAGCAATTGGCAGACCGCTGTCTCGCGCAATTCGGGCGGTTTCTTCTCCTAACGTGCGGACAAGACCCGCAATGAGAGGTACGAGCCTATGGATTTCATCGGTCGTTTCAGACCATTCCGGATCCAGATATTGCGATCGGCATATTTCAAGCTGGACGGCATGGATCCCATGTGCCGGTGCCGCATGCCGGTCCAACACATATCCGCCTGCGTAAGGCCGGTTGTGCGACACACTTGCCCCGCTTTCGGCAAAATGCCGCAATGCACAGGCCACAAGCCGGTCGCTGGCGGATGCCCCGAACCTGTCACCAAGCACGAAATGCGCAGGAACATCATCCTTATGCGCCTTTTTCAGCGGCGGCATAGAATGCAGATCGAGCAGCAAGGCAGCCCCCCACCTGTCACGAATTTTCTGCAACGTTGATGCAAGCGCTGCATGATAAGGAACATGAATCTGGCGAATTCGCGCCGCAAGTTCGCCTTCGCTCAATCTCCGTTGCCAGATTTCGCCAAGCCCGGGCAATCGCCGGGGTATTAAGCCCAGCCCGCTGCGCGCCCTACGATTCGCCGCGGAATGGCGCGCCTGACCCGCGGGCAAATTGGCTATCATATCCCAATCGACATCGTCCGTGGCCCGGTTGAGATCGAGGACCGCGCGCGGTGCATCTGCAACCAGCAAGCTGGCCCCCGTTGCAGTGCAGGCATCGGCGGCGATTCGGTCAACAAACCGATCTTCCAAACGGATTTTTGAATAATCTGCATCGCGCATCTGGCCAAGCAGCGCCTGCGAATAGCTGCGGCCCGCATGGGGAACGGCAATTATTACAGGTATTGGCATGTCTTTTTGGGTTGTTAATGAAAACGCCGATTGACGCGTGCCGGGGATCAGTCCGCCGTGTTCACGCTCTGCCCCCTCGGGCAGTTCAGCCATATCGTTTGATATTTTAACCATTGGCGAAAGTGCTGAACGCTTAACGTCGCTGTGTCAAAGCAGGCCAATTCTCACAAAGCCAAAGATTTCTTAAGCCACTCGCGCTAAAGGCCTGCACATGACGGAATCACCAGCCCTACGAATCCTTTTGGCCGAGGACGACGAAGCTATGCGCACCTATTTGGCGCGCGCTCTGGAAAAACACGGATATGACGTTGTTTCAGTGGATCGGGGCACCGATGCATTGCCTCTGCTGGAAAACGAGGAATTTGATCTGCTGCTATCGGACATTGTTATGCCCGAAATGGACGGGATCGAACTGGCGCAACGCTGCAATGAACTCAGCCCGAATACCAAAGTGATGTTCATCACCGGATTCGCTGCCGTGACACTGAAAGCAAGCCGTGAACAGCCAGCTGCCAAAGTGCTGTCGAAGCCCTTCCACCTTCGCGATCTGGTGCTGGAAGTAGAGCGTGTTTTCGAAGATCAGGCACAAGCTTCGCTCTAGAAGCCAATTATCAACGACAACCTCTTGCGCGGGCCCAATGCTGCCGCTAGAGGGCGCGTCTGCCGTTCACGGGCGGCAAATTGATGGTGCGGGCGTATAGCTCAGTGGTAGAGCACTACATTGACATTGTAGGGGCCGGGAGTTCAACTCTCTCTACGCCCACCATCATCCTAAATATTGGCCTCAGGATATATTGGCCTCAGGATATATTGGCCTCAGGCTCTGGAACCCGCGCCGTTTCCTTAGAGATTCGCCCTAATTTGCGGCATGCTACACACTAAGGCGTGCTGCCACCCCCTATTGATACGATCAAGGCCAGAAAAGCGGATGCGATCATCGCTGCTTTAGGCAAAACAAGAATCCATCACCTTGCCTCTGCGCCCTCCTCTGCTAAAGCGCGCTCAACCGTAAAAGCGAGGCACAATATTCCATGGCGAAAATCACCGTGAAGAACCCCGTTGTCGAAATCGACGGCGATGAAATGACCAAGATTATCTGGCAGTGGATCCGCGAACGTTTGATCCTGCCCTATCTCGACATTGATCTGAAATATTATGATCTGTCGATTGAGAAACGCGACGAAACCGATGATCAGATCACCGTTGATTGCGCCAATGCAATCAAGGAACACGGCGTCGGTGTAAAATGCGCGACAATCACGCCAGACGAAGCGCGCGTTGAAGAATTCAGCCTAAAGAAAATGTGGCGCTCGCCCAATGGCACGATCCGCAACATCCTTGGCGGCGTTGTCTTTCGTGAACCTATCGTAATCGACAATGTCCCACGCCTCGTTCCCGGCTGGACCGATCCCATCGTTGTCGGCCGTCACGCATTTGGCGACCAATATCGCGCCACCGACACACTGATCCCCGGTGCAGGCAAACTGCGCCTGGTGTTCGAAGGTGCAGATGGCGAAAAAATCGATCTGGACGTGTTCGAATTCGAAAGCGCCGGCGTGGCAATGGCGATGTATAATCTGGACGATTCGATCCGTGATTTCGCCCGAGCCAGCTTCCAATATGGGCTCGACCGCAAATGGCCTGTTTATCTTTCGACCAAAAATACAATTCTCAAGAAATATGATGGTCGGTTCAAAGACTTATTCGAAGAAGTCTTCGAAGCCGAATATAAGGCAGCCTTTGACAAAGCCGGCATCACTTATGAACACCGCCTGATTGACGATATGGTCGCCGCCGCGCTGAAATGGAGCGGCAAATTCGTTTGGGCCTGTAAGAATTATGATGGTGACGTTCAGTCGGACATCGTGGCACAGGGCTTTGGCTCGCTCGGCCTGATGACTTCGGTATTGATGACCCCCGATGGCAAGACCGTGGAAGCCGAAGCCGCGCACGGAACGGTAACACGTCACTTCCGCCAGCATGAAGAAGGTAAAGCCACTTCGACCAACCCGATTGCGTCAATCTTCGCTTGGACACGCGGGCTGATGTATCGCGGCAAGTTTGACGGTACGCCAGACGTTGTGAAATTCGCCGAGACGCTAGAGCGGGTTTGCATCGAAACTGTCGAGAAAGGCCAGATGACCAAGGATTTGGCATTGCTGATCGGCCCGCAACAAAACTGGCTGACAACCGAACAATTCTTCGAGGCAATCGTACAGAATTTGGAAAAAGAGATGGCTGCCTAACTTTAGCAGCCATTGATGCAAAACGGGCTGCCGGTGTTGATCATCGGCGGCCCTTTTTGTGCCAATTTCAAATTTGCATACGTCTTGTCAGTGACATGCGGCGCAGTGCAACGTAAGCTACCCCAATGGCAGGGGAACTCGACACCGCATCAATGGGCGACGCGCTCGTAATTCTGGGCGCTGCTGGCCTGGTCATCCCGGTTTTTACCCGTTTCCGCATCACGCCCGTCATCGGATTCATCCTGATCGGCGTTGCAGTGGGCCCGTTTGGGCTGGGCAAGCTGGTTTATGATATTCCCTGGCTGACCCATGTAACCATAACCGATCCAGAGGCGCTGGAGCCGTTTGCAGAATTCGGCATTATCCTGCTGCTGTTCACGATTGGTCTGGAACTATCGTTTAAACGATTATGGCAATTGCGCAGGCTGGTATTCGGACTGGGCGCGCTCGAACTGCTGATTATCGGGATGATACTGGCAATTGTCCTGTCCATGATGGGGCAATATTGGACCGGTGCTTTGGCATTGGGACTGGCCCTTGCCTTTTCATCCACCGCCATTGTGCTGCCAATTTCTGGCACAACGTCGCCTGTTGGCAGGGCCGCCCTGTCCATGCTGCTGTTCGAAGACATTATGATTGTGCCGATCATTTTTCTGCTTGGCGCAATGGGCCCTGCCGCTCAGGATGGGGGCTGGGAAGGCCTGCTTGGAACATTACTGCAGGGCGGAATTGTCATCGCGGCGCTGCTGATATTGGGCCGGATTGCATTGCCGCGCCTGTTTGCCCAGGCCGCCCGAACAAAAAGCCCTGAGCTGTTTTTGGCGGCCAGCCTGCTCGTGGTTATCGGCGCTAGCCTTGCGACATCCGTTGTCGGCCTATCGCCAATTGTCGGGGCGTTGATCGCGGGCCTGCTGATTGCCGAAACAGAATATCACGGCGAAGTCGAAAGCATTATGGAACCCTTCAAAGGGCTGGCGCTGGGAATTTTCCTGATCACCGTGGGTATGTCGATTGATCTGACGACGATTTGGGACAATTTCGGTGCAATCCTGTTTGCGGTTGTCTCCGTCCTGATATTCAAAGCCACTGTCACCGGCGTTTTGTTACGGCTGATGGGCGCGCGCAGAAGCACCGCTGCCGAAACGGGTATCTTGATGGCCAGCCCGTCAGAAACAACATTGATCGTTCTGGCCGCAGCGGGAACGGCACTGTTAATCCAGCCTGGAACCGCACAATTCTGGCAGATTGTCACCGCAATCGGGCTGACTGTTACGCCGCTTTTGGCGCGGTTGGGCCGGGTCATCGCAAGGCGTGTTGAACCTGCCCCCGAACTTGAAGAAGATGATCGCGGTGAACCGCCTGTTATTATCATCGGAGTGGGCCGGGTCGGACGATTGATCGCACAGATGCTAGACGCGCATGACAAGCCCTATGTCGCGATAGATTCCGATGCGGACATGATCGAAGCGGCAAAACGAAACGGATATCGCGCGATTTTTGGCGATGCCGCACGCAGCGATGCGCTCAACAGGTTGGGAGCTGGCCGCAGCCCCGCCGTTGTCCTGACAATGGACGAACCCGTGCTGGCCGAACGCCTCACGCGAAAACTGCGTAAGGAGCATCCCGATTTGCTGATCGTTGCCCGTGCACGCGACACCCGCCACGCAGCAGAATTGTACCGTGCCGGGGCCAGCCATGCGGTTCCGGAAAACCTTGAAAGCTCATTGCAGCTATCAGAAGCCGTCCTTGTCGATATCGGCGTGGCCATGGGGCCGGTAATCGCGTCAATTCACGAAAAACGCGACGAATTCCGCGCAAAAATCGAAGATGAAGGCGAGCTGGACTATCAGCCGAAACTGAAGACTTCGACCGACCGTATCTGATAGTCGGATTAGCCCGCGATTGCCGCCCGCACGGCATCCAAAGCATCAGCAGCCTTGCCGCCATCGGGTCCGCCGCCTTGCGCCATATCTGCACGGCCGCCGCCGCCTTTGCCGCCCAGTGCATCCACACCAACGCGGACGAGCGCAACAGCGTCAAACCGTTCCGTCAGATCATCGGTAACCGCCACAGCAAACGCCGCACGGCCATCATTGACCGCCACAGCCGCGGCAATTCCTGAACCAAGCTGGGATTTCGCCTCGTCCAAAAGGCCGCGAAGTTCTTTGGGGTTCAGACCGTCAATAACCTGCCCAGAAAACTTTACTCCGCCAATATCCTCATCCGCCGGCCCTGACGCTGCGCCCCCACCCAGCGCCAACTGCTTGCGCGCATCGGCGAGCTCTTTTTCAAGCTGCTTGCGTTCTTCGACAAGGGCCGCGACGCGCGATGCCGCTTCATCGGGCGCGGTTTTCAACGTGCCAGCGATAATTTTCAGAGCATTCTCACGTTCTACAAGCCATTGGCGAGCAGCTTCACCCGTCAGCGCCTCGATCCGGCGGACGCCGGATGACACTGCGCTTTCAGAGATTATCCTGAACAAGCCAATTTCGCCTGCCGCTTTGACATGCGTGCCGCCGCAAAGTTCCACGGAGAAATTGCGGTTATCGGTGCTTCTGCGCCCCATCGATAGCACCCGTACTTCATCGCCATATTTTTCGCCAAACAGGGCCAATGCCCCGGCTTCAACAGCATCATCGGGGCTCATCAATCTGGTCACGACCGGATCATTCGAACGAATTTCAGCGTTCACTTCAGCTTCCACCGCAGCGACATCCATCTCGTCCATCGGCTTTGGATGGGAAAAATCAAAGCGCAGCCTGTCTTCTGCGACAAGCGATCCTTTTTGCGTCACATGATCACCAAGCCGGTTACGCAACGCCGCGTGGACAAGGTGGGTGGCTGAATGGTTCGCGCGGATTTGATCGCGCCGTTCGACATTAACGTCCATGTGAACCGTGTCGCCAATGGCAATTGATCCCGATTCAATTGTCATCTGATGTGCATGGAGACGGCCCAGCGGTTTCGAAGTGTCCGAAACGGCGGCCTTCAATCCTTCAGGCGACCATATCTTTCCGACATCACCCGTCTGCCCGCCGCTTTCGCCATAGAAGGGTGTCTGGTTTGTCAGGGCAATAAATTTGTCACCAGCCGCCGCGCTCTGGACTTCGGCTCCGTCCTTGACGATGGCAACAACACTGCCTTCCCCGCTGGTCGATGTGTAACCGGTAAATTCCGTTCCGCCTTCACGCTCTGCAATGTCGTACCATACCTCGTTAGAGGCGGTATCGCCCGATCCCTTCCAAGCCGCACGGGCGGCCGCTTTCTGCTGCTCCATCGCAGCATCAAAACCATCCCGGTCCACGCTAATATCGCGTTCGCGCAGTGCATCTTCGGTCAAATCATAAGGGAAACCGTAAGTATCATAGAGCTTGAATGCAGTTTCGCCGTCCAGACTATCACCTTTTGACATCGCCCCGGTGGCTTCGTCTAGCAATCGCAAACCCTTGTCCAGCGTCCGACGAAACTGGGTCTCTTCGCGTTCCAGAACCTCTTCAATCAAGGCTTGGCCGCGTTGCAATTCGGGGAATGCCTGTCCCATTTCGCCCACGAGTTCGGGAACGAGGCGGTGCATCAATGGTTCACTGGCGCCGAGCATATGCGCGTGACGCATGGCCCGCCGCATGATCCGGCGCAGCACGTAACCGCGGCCTTCATTCGACGGCAAAACCCCGTCGGCCAGCAGGAAACCCGTTGACCGCAAATGGTCAGCAATAACGCGGTGGCTGGCTTGATGATTACCGCTGGCGGCAACACCGGTAAGGCTTTCTGATGCCGCAATCAGTGCTTTGAATGTGTCCGTGTCGTAATTGTCATGAACGCCCTGCATTACCGCTGCGACACGCTCAAGGCCCATTCCGGTGTCGATACTCGGCTTGGGTAGGTCAGTCTGGTTCCCTTGCCCATCCTGTTCAAATTGCATGAAAACGAGATTCCATATCTCAATGAATCGGTCGCCATCTTCATCGGGCGATCCCGGAGGTCCGCCGGGGATATGTTCGCCGTGATCGTAAAAAATTTCGCTGCAAGGTCCGCACGGACCAGTATCACCCATCGACCAGAAATTGTCGTTGGTGGCGATGCGAATAATCCGGTCTTCGGGCAATCCGGCAATTTTGCGCCAAAGATCGAATGCCTCATCATCGGTGTGATAGACGGTCGCAATCAGCTTATCGGCAGAGAGCCCCCACTCCTTTGTTAGGAGCGTCCAGGCATGGGTGATTGCCTCCTCCTTAAAATAATCGCCAAAGGAGAAATTACCCAGCATTTCAAAGAATGTGTGATGCCGCGCAGTGTAGCCGACATTGTCGAGATCATTGTGCTTACCGCCTGCGCGAACGCATTTTTGCGAGCTTGTTGCACGCGGTGCCGGCGGTGTCTCAAGGCCTGTGAAGACGTTCTTGAACGGGACCATACCCGCATTGACGAACATTAGCGTCGGATCATTATATGGAACCAGCGGTGCGCTTTGCACGGGAGCGTGGTCCTGCCCCGAAAAATAGTCGAGAAACGAGCGGCGGATGTCGTTGGTAGATTGCATCAGGCGCAATTAGTCGCTGACTGCCCTTGCGACAAGTCGATAAAAGACACGGCGCTCTACCGGCCAAGCTGGCAAAGAAAAACCGGCACGGGCAGTGATGCTCTCGTGCCGGTTTTCCATTTTCCCGGACGCCCAATTATTTGGGGACTGCTTAGCCTCTATTCGCGTCCGCTTGAAAAGATGAAGTCAGTCCTCTTCGCTGGCCTCTGCGTCAGGGCCTGTCATCATCTCTTCGGCGACTTCGTCGGTGCGGCCGCGGATCGCAGCTTCCAACTTGTCGCGCATTTCAATATTTTCATCGAGGAAGGTCTTGGAATTCTCCCGCCCTTGTCCGATCCGAACCGAATCATAGGAGAACCAAGAGCCTGATTTTTCGACCACACCGGCCTTAACGCCAAGATCAAGAATTTCGCCTGTCTTCGAAATACCCTTGCCATACATGATATCGAATTCGACCTGTTTGAACGGCGGAGCAACCTTGTTCTTGACCACTTTAACACGGGTCGAGTTGCCAATCACTTCATCGCGGTCCTTAATCTGACCGGTACGCCGAATATCAAGGCGGACCGAAGCGTAAAACTTCAAAGCATTCCCCCCAGTGGTGACTTCGGGATTGCCATACATCACGCCGATTTTCATCCGCAGCTGGTTGATGAAGATCACCATACATTTTGAACGATTGATCGAACCGGTCAGCTTCCGCAGGCTTTGCGACATCAAGCGGGCCTGAAGGCCAACATGGCTATCGCCCATCTCACCCTCAATCTCAGCGCGCGGGACAAGCGCGGCAACCGAATCCACCACAAGAACATCAATGGCATTCGAACGCACCAGCGTATCGACGATTTCGAGCGCTTGTTCGCCCGTGTCAGGCTGTGAAATGATCAGCTCATCAATATCGACGCCAAGTTTCTTGGCATAGACCGGATCGAGAGCATGTTCCGCGTCGACGAAAGCAACAGTTCCGCCATCCTTTTGCGCTTCGGCCAGCACATGGAGTGCGAGCGTCGTCTTGCCCGAGCTTTCCGGCCCATAAACTTCGATAACACGGCCTTTTGGAAGGCCACCAATACCCAGTGCAATATCCAAACCAAGCGATCCGGTCGAAATGGATTCGACCTCCATCGCCTCTTTCGAGCCCAGCTTCATCGCCGAACCTTTGCCGAATGCACGGTCAATCTGTGCGAGTGCAGCATCGAGCGCTTTCTGACGGTCCACGTTCTTTCCCTTACCTTCTACCAGCTTCAGACTTGCTGCCATGACACGGCTCCTATTGATTGCCTAGAGGCCTGAAATAATTGGCCCCGATTCATCGTTCGAGAGAGTGTGTACCCACTTTGTTCCAATAGAACAAGTGCGGAACAAAATATTTTTGGAACCGTTAATAGTTGCCGGAATGGCCGCGTGGGCTCCGCAACTTCCAATTGAAAGTTTTTTCGGAATTGGCCGCGATGGTCAGTTCAACCACAATGAATCCATCTTTGAGCATGGTTTGCTTGCGCGGCCACCGGACGTCATATTCGCCGGATTGCCCAAGCTGAATGCGTATTTTTACAGGTACATTGTTGGCATTGCTGAGCGTGGTTCGCATTTTGGTCCATTTGTCCGCCTTTTCACTGTCCTGATCATTGGCCCGATCATTGGCCAATCCATCGCGCTGTTCGCCAGGCCCCTTCTCACGCACCCGCGCGCATTGTGCGAAAAGGAGATTGCTTTCGCCAAGGCTGAGTTCGACATCTTGGCCAACGGCATAATCGCGCATATCCAGTTCGGCGACCAATTGCGTTCCCGCCGTCCCCGGCTCAAACAAAGTAAATCCGCCCATGGGCAGCGACACGCCCAATCCGCGATCCTTTTCATTTTTCATCAAAAGCATCAGTTCGGTGCTATCATAATCGCCCAGATCGTTGGCTTCATGATAGATGTTATCGGGCGTGCAGCGCACGACATAGAAAAATTCTCCGCGCACCTTTTCTTTGTTGAGGAATGCCACCTGTTTCATGCCATTTGCGGCGACATTCATCGGTTCAGGCACCCGAAACAGCTTCAAATCACCAAGCTGTTCTTCACCTGCGACTACCGCAATTGACGATGCCATGGCGATGTTTTCACGCCGCTGCCGTGAAGCCGTCACCATAATTATCCCGCCATCTTCCAAAGCCATAGGTGCCGGAGATGGTAGCGCGAAGGCGCGTTGCACAGTTGGAACCGGATCGCCGCGTTTGGTGTTACCCAGCGGATAGCAGCGCAATCTAAGCGGCTGGCCAGAAGGGGGATCGGAAAGCGCCTGATAATCGCTATCGACGTTCAACCGCCCTGCAACCACCAACAATTCTGCACTGGGAAACGATTGGCCATTATCATTCACGACAGTCAGCCAAGACAGCAATTGCAGCGCAGTTTCACCTTTCACGCCGCTATTAAACAAAGTGCCGACATAATGCGCCTGCCAGTCGAAGCCCCAGGAAAGATACGTCAGCGTAATCTGATACGTGCCGCCCGCAGGGTCATGCGTATCGATGCTGAAAACAGGCTGGGCAGACAATCCCGCCGGAACGCGTTCAAATGTCAGTTTTTCGGGCAAACCGGCGCATCTGACCGCTTCAAATCCCTCAGCCGTTTGCAACACCAAGCCGCCATCTGCACGCGTGCGGATAATGGCATCTTCGGCGGACGCGGTTCCTGTACCCGGATTGGTCCGCGTGATCCGCACACGATTGCCCAATGTACCATCAACCAAAGCCGCTGGTGACAGCAAATCTGCATTGCGGTTTTTCTCTATCGTCCCGCCGGGAAGGCCGGTGACGATGGCGCTAACCGCAACCATACCTTCTGCCACCCCGCCGAAACGAATGGTGGATGCACCCGCCGGAAGCGTGACATTACGCGTTTCGCTGATCATCGCAAAACCGCGCGGAAAATCGGGATTGACGCGATCACCTGTTGCACGATCGGGGTCGCGGTAGATCGTAACCGCAAGCTTTTTCGGCTCTGACGCATTCACAACTTCACGCGCAGCAAGCGGCGCCTGCCCAAGTGTGATCCCGAATGCGATCAGCCCGTTTAGCAACAGAAGGAAGCGGCGCATCGCCTTATCCTAATAACGCGTTGCGAACGTTACCCGGAATTCGCGAGCCGCATTGGCACCGACCGGAATCGTCCATTTACGCCGGTCATTGTTGATTTGCTTTCCTTGCAAATCTTCGCTGACAATCCGGTAATCGCGGCTCCACCAGCCGCGATCCAACCCTGCCTGCACAAGGTCGACCTCGACCGGCACGGATTTCGCATTTGTCAGCTTATAGACCATTGTCGTCTGCCAATATGTGACCTGCCGCTGTTCTTCTACGCGGCTGACCTCCTCGCCGTCTTTGATAACGATGAAGCGCCGGGTATTTTCCCATTCGCCCTTGGTCAGACGTTCGCGTTTCTCGACTGAGGCTTGCACGAATATGTCAAATGTGTCGCCAGTTACCAGCGCAAGTTCGCTGCCCATTGGCGTGTGCCCAATCCCGTTTTCACCGATGAATTGCGGCGTCCCCTTGCTGTCGCGTTGATAAAAGCGAACCGTTCCTGCAGGCAGCGCATCGCCCAGCCCGCCGTCCGCCGATGTCGAAAATGCTATCTGGCTGGAGACATTGACCGGGTTTGAATCATTGGCCAACCAGCCCACCGTGCGGCGGTAAACCTTATCCGCTTTGACGCCCTGCACATCGAGGAAACTGACCTGCTTGGTCTGACTGTTGGCGATCGTTGTACGCTCGCTTAGCGGATAGAGATAAAACTCGCCCACCTGTTCGCGATTGGCAGATTCAGTGCCTGCACGGATCATATTGCGATTGCTGCGCCCGCGGCCGCTGCCAGCGGGATTGCCGGCAACCAAAAGCGTATCTGCGCGGTGAAATGTGGTGCCGGTATTGTTCGTCAGCGTCACCCAGCCCTGCATATCAATGCTGCCATCCGCCTCGTCAAACAAGGCCACATAGTCGGCCGTCCAACCAAGGCCCGGCGTAAGGTAACGGATCGATGCTGGCCGCCGCCCTGCACGGCTGCTTTCAAGATTGACTGACAAAGTTGGCCGCGCACGCAAATTGGGCGGAACGCGGTCAAAAATCACCCGAACCGGCAGCCCGTCATCGCGCAAAACTTCGATGCGGTTACCAATCTGGATCACCACGCCGCCTGCAGTTGATAACACTTTGGCCCGTTCGCGGGTCTCTGCACCGGTCGCTGGATTGGTACGAAGCAAAGTCACCGTTTGACCAACGGCCTTGCTCATCAATTGTTGGGGGGTCAGCAAATCATAGTCAAAATTTTGTTCGACAATCGCCGTATCAGGGGCCGCGAAGCTGAGTGTTTCTGCGCGAATCTGTGCCGAGACATCGGGAAATTCAACCTTGCTGCGCCCGGCCGCGATGTTGAGCTGGCGCACATCCTGTACCAGCGACTGGCCGTTCTGATAGATCGTGACCGCGACAACGCCCTGTTGGCTTGTGCCGGGATCAGGCACCGATTGGGCCGAACTTGCCGAGGCGCAAAGCGACATCACCGCAACCGCTGTAAACAGTGCACCTTTACCAAAATTTCCGGTTTGATCACAACGCATTGGCCACTCCCGATCCTAATTGCCGGGCGATAATGCCATGTTACCACAGAATTGAAAGGGTAAGCTCAGCCCTGCCTGTCTGCCGCAGCACTTTGTGCCAACACTTCACCTACTTTTTCGCTGATCTGCTGGACGCTGAACGGCTTGGGAATGAAGTGCATATTATCCACATTGATTTCGCTGCGAAGCTGTTCCTCGGCATAGCCGGACATGAACAATATTGGCATTTCAGGGTGGATTTTGCGCAGAGCCTTAACCATTTTCGGTCCATCCATTCCCGGCATGACGACATCCGATACAACCAGATCAAACTTTCCGTCATTGGCAATGGCGGACAATCCTTCCTCGCCGTCAGACGCCGTTACGACATCATAGCCCGCACGCGATAGCGCCCGTTCTCCGACAGCGCGCACCATGTCTTCATCCTCTACCAACAACAACCGGCCGCCGCCTGACCAATCGCTCGCCGGAGTGTCTGTTTTCACGGCGCGCTTTGGCGGTGTTTCGCCGCGGTGCACTGGCAAATAGACGGTAAACACGGCCCCTGCCGCGCGGCCGTTTTGCCCCGCGACATTGTCCGCAAAAATATATCCGCCGGACTGTTTGACGATACCATAGACGGTCGACAGGCCCAATCCGGTGCCCTTGCCCTGATCCTTGGTCGTAAAAAACGGTTCAAAAATCTTGCCTAGCGCCTCGGACGGAACGCCGCCGCCCGTGTCTTGCACCACCAGCACGGTGTAATCCGCAACCGGAACAATTTCGGATTCTTGCCGTCTAATGTCCTTTGCAGACACCCGCCGTGTGGCGAGCGTCAGCTTGCCCGTCCCGTCGCCATTTGCCTGAATTGCGTCGCGGGCATTGACCGCAAGGTTGACGATAACTTGTTCAAGCTGCTGCGGGTCAGCCCGCACGGGGCCAAGGTCCCGGTCGTGGCGGACCTTAAATTCGATTTTCTCACCCAAAAGCCGTTTGAGAAGCTGGCTGACTTCGCTGACGACATCGGGCAGCTGCAACACTTCGGGCCGCAATGTTTGCTGGCGGCTAAATGCCAGCAATTGCCGCGTCAGGCTGGCCGCGCGGTTGGAATTGGCGCGGATCTGCTGAATGTCATCATAATCGCTGTCACCAGGTGTATGGCGCAGCAACATCAGGTCGCAATAGCCGATTATGGCGGTCAGCACATTGTTGAAATCATGCGCCACCCCGCCGGCAAGCTGGCCAACCGCCTGCATTTTGGTCGCTTGCGCAACCTGCCGTTTGAGCTTTGTTTCTTCGGTTGAATCGGTCAGGCTAAGCAGCACCGCCGCTTCGCCCAATCCGCGAACGCCCGCCAGTCCCAGTGAAACCGGATCGTCAGGCTGTGTGCGCAGCCGAATCGCCATGTCGCCATTGCTCGCCGGCCCTTTGCCGTAACGGCGTACCGCATCGGCCAACGCGCCTTTGTCTTCCTTGACGGCCAGATCCGACGGATATTGCGGTACCCCCTGATCTTCACGTTCCACCGCACGCAGAAATGCCTGATTGCCGAACAGGAAGCGTCCGTCGCGGTCTGTCATGGCAAGCCCCAGCGGAAGCGCACCAAGAAGAGCTTCGAGCTGCGGGGTCGCCGCGTCATTCGATGGTTCTGCCGCCGCGCCGATCCCGACGCCGCTTTCCAGCAATAGCATCAGCGAACTGCCTATCGCCGCCCCGTTTTTGCCCTTACCGCCAAGCGGCACCTGCACAATTGTATGGGCAGCCCCCTTGCGGCCTTCGCGCGCAAAAAAGATCTGTTCTCGATTGTCAGAACGCAATTGTTTGACAAATTCCTGACCTGCCAATGTCGCGCCTGCATCCCCCGACGCCCGCTCCGCAAACCCTCTTCCGGCTGCACGGATAATTCCGTCAGCATCCACCATCGCGGCTTCGATCCCGGCTTCTGATAACAATTCGCCAAACCGGCCACTTATCAATTCCGCAACGGTTGACGAGGGATCGGCGGTCTTTGCCGGAGTAAATTTCCAAATGAGATAATCATCGCCTCGGCCCGCACGTTCAGCTGTGCCGTGCCAACTGCCTGTTTCGTTTTGAGAGACAAGCCCTGCTGCGACCGCCGCTCCGTCACGCCATGCCTCGCGCGTTGCCCGTACCAATATTTCCAGCGAAGCCCGGTTGAGCGGCAAATTCGGCGGAGCCATTCCCGTCCCGAACCAATCATCATAGGCGGCATTGGCGCAGGCAAGGCGGTTGGCCCTGTCAGTAATTGCCACGGCCACACCGGGCTGTTCAATCGCAGCCACGGTGACCGACCAATCGGGCGGCGCAAGTTCATCTTGGCGCGATTGGCTGTTTAAACGGCTGAAGGCAAAACAGCAGCCGCCAATGACAACAAGCCCGCACAGAAATGTTGCGGTGAGGACGGCGTTTTCGCTAATTAACCAGATCAACACACCGCTGCCGGTCAAGGCCGTAAGCAGCCCGCCAATCACCATTGGGCTAAGCCCCGCAGCTGCGCGCAATGTCATCGCCTTCGCCAAATTGCTCATCCTTGGCCTGTTCCCGGGTTTGCCCCCGGCCCGTCAGCCGGTTTCTTGCCCCTTAAACGCAGACGTTTGGCGCGCCGCCGGGCGACTTTGAAGCGCCAGATAAAACTCGCCAACAAATAACCGATAGATGCGCCCAGAACAGCCAACACAACAAAACCGAACACGGTGACAAGAACCGTTACTCCGGCGCCTTCAAACAGATCAATCAACCAAGCCCAGCGCCCGCTTGCCATTTCGCTCTCCGCCGCCCCGCCAGTGGCAGCACGGTCGATTTTGAGGATAAAGCTGCCCAACCTGTTCGCGACAACCGCCCAGAAAGGAAATGTGAAGGGATTGGTGATGAAAGTCACCAAGGCCGAAAGCGGGACATTTGCCCGCGCCGGAAGCGCCAAGAAAGCGGCCAGAAAAATCTGCCCCACCGGGATGATAAAACCAGCAAACACCCCCAATGCCACACCGCGCGGAACGGACCTGCGGGTAAAACGCCAAAGTTCAGGGGCCAGAAACCGGTGCGCGATTGGGGCAAGATATTTGTTCTTCGCCATCTCTTCGCGCGTTGGCGTGTACTTGCGGATCAAGTCCGACAAGAAAGTCTTGGAGCGAAAATCAGTCATTGCGGTATGGCCGCATTGCGCTGCAGCGCGTCATTTCGCAACCCCGAAGCTGGGCAAATACGAACAAATTTCGGCGAAGCGATCATTCCGGTCGATATGGGTGCTTTTTGTTCAAGCTCAAGCACCCGTCGCGGCCCAGCTTTCCGCCCGAAAACAAGCCCTACCCCTTTTCGCGCAGCAGCCTTTGCTTGTCGCGCTTCCAATCGCGGTCTTTGATATATTCGCGCTTATCCTGCGCCTTGCGGCCCTTGCCCAGCGCCAGTTCCACTTTCGCGCGGCCCGATTTGTTGAAATAGATAGACATCGGCACAAGCGTCATGCCTTTGCGTTCAACAGCGCCCATCATCTTGTTGATTTCACGCTGGTTCAGCAGCAATTTGCGCGGGCGCTTGGCCTCATGATTTTCGCGGTTGCCGTGACTATATTCAGGAATGTTTGCATTGATCAGCCAAACCTGCCCGTCCTTCACCTCGGCATAGCTTTCCGAGATTGTCGCCTCGCCCGCACGCAGCGCCTTTACCTCTGTGCCTTGCAACATCAATCCCGCCTCGAACTTGTCCTCGATGGCATAATCGAATTTCGCACGCCGGTTTTCGGCCACGGTTTTCTGCTTATCAAAGGTTTCGGGTTTGGGACGCGCCATGATGAACGCGCATGTAGGCAAGGAAGCGCCCCGGGGAAAGAGGCAATGCGCACAGCTCTTGCCAAACTTTTACCGGCACTAAATGTTGCATAACATTATCGAGGGGACCGAAATGCATGTCAATCGCAGAGCAATCCTCGCTGGAATGGCCGCCATGCCGCTCATTGCCGCCATCGATCCTTCGGGCGAGATTACCGTGTTTGAGGCGCAGAGGATCGTCACAATAGAACGCGGAATGCCGCATGCCCGGTTTGTTGCCTGTGCCGGAGGAACGGTTGAGCCGCGAAAAGGCCTTGCGCGCCATCACAATTGAGGCCGCGCAGGTGATCGGAATGGACGACCAAATCGGATCAATTGCAGCTGGCAAAAAGGCCGATTTCGCCAGCCTCGACTCTGATCCCCATAAGGTGACGCTCGGCCAAATGAAAGAAATGCCGATCAGGGGTGTGGTAGTCGAAGGGCAAGCCAAGTAAGCTGGGTTTGAGGCCGAGTTTGAGGTTAGGTGAAATTGTTGGGATCTGAAGGCGTGGGGGCACCAAATAAAGGTGACTGACCGCTTGTTCTGGCAAGTTCTCAATTCGCCATTGGTGGCGCGCTGCAAAGTCGTTCAAATCGGAGTGGTATCTTGCTGAAATTCAGCCCAATCCGCCGCGCCGCCGCCGCTTGATGCATATGGTGAATTACCCGCGATCAAGGATGTCGCGATTTCTCCATCAGGCAAAAGCATCGCCATGGTTATGCCGCGCTGGCCAGTGTCACCATTCAGAATGGCCTGTATCGCTGTAGAATGGCCTGTATCGCTGTGCGGTCGCGGGCGCACCAGTGGCTGACCTATCCGCCATGTATGTACAGGACTTGCTGGAACGCGGATCGCGCAGAACAGCAAAAAGGGCGCAGCTGCATCAGCTTGGGCCAAAATCAAATTTCAATGCAGTTTCCCCTTACCGCCTCGCCGAAAGGGCAGATGCACCGATATTGTTGATCCATGGGAAAGACGACACAATTGTCCCCTTCAAACAATCGCTGATGATGGCCGATGCGCTCAAAGATGCAGGTAAGCCGTATGAATTTGTGCAACTTGAAGGCGAAGACCATTGGCTGTCGCAATCGGCAACACGCAAACAAATGCTTTCAGCCGCAGCCGTATTTGTCGAAAAACACAATCCAGCCGATTAAATTGCCCCTTACACCAGGCCTGCATGCTCCAGCGCATTATCCACCGCTTTGCGTGCGTGATCGCTACATTCTACGATAGGCAGGCGAACTTCACCGGTTAGCCAGTCGTGAACCCGGCTGAGAGCATATTTGACCGGCGCAGGGCTGCTGTCTTCAAACATCGCATAATGCAGCGGATAGAGCAGATCATTCAGGCGGCGGGCTTCGACAAGGTCGTTATCGGCGCAGGCCTGCTGGAATTGCGCGCACAGCGCAGGCGCAACGTTGGCGGTGACGGAAATGCATCCCTTCCCGCCTGCAGCATTGAACGGCAACGCCAATTCGTCATTGCCTGACAGTTGGCAAAAATCGCGTCCGATGCCCATTCGGTGATCGGCCACCCGCGAAAGATCCTCGCTCGCATCCTTGATGGCAATGATCTGGTCAGGGAATTTATTTGCCAATTCAATGGTCGTTTCCGGCTCTATATCGGTCACGGTCCTGCCCGGCACATTATAGAGCACAATCGGGAGCGGGCACTTTTCCGCCAGATAGCTGAAATGAGCAACCAGCCCCGCTTGGCTTGGCTTGTTGTAATATGGCGCGACGCACAGTGCCGCAGCAGCCCCTGCTTTTTTCGAAAATGTCTTATGCAACAGCGCGTTTTGCGTATCGTTGCTGCCGCAGCCAGCAATTATGGGAACACGGCCAGCGGCCTGTTCGATGCAAATTTCAATAACACGGTGATGTTCTGCATTGGACAGGGTGGAAGCTTCGCCCGTTGTCCCGCAAGGCACCAGCGCTTTGCTGCCATTGTCAATTTGCCAGTCGATCAATCGGCGAAAAGCGGCTTCGTCCAACGATCCGTCGCGAAAAGGAGTCACTAGAGCCGGAATCGAGCCTGCAAACATTTGCCTAATCCTTACGTTAGCCCCATGGAAACGGGGGTATATTCCCGCCATTAAGGCGCTTCATTCAGCGCCTGATAAGGAGCCGCCACCTATTATGTCCAGCATGGACCGCAAACCCCTATCATTCTTCGCCATTTTGGCCGTATCCACAGCCATTATTTCCGCGCCCGCATGCGCACAAGTGCCAAGCAATTCCGGCAGCACCTATAGCGCGGCCGATTGGGACAATGCACGCCAGCAAATGATCGCAAGTTCACCCACACGCATGGCACAAGTGGTTGATCGATGGCAGTTTTTAACCAGCAATGACCGGATGGGCTTTGCCGCCTATGCCGATTTCATTACCGCCAATCCCGGTTTCCCGCGCGAAAGCACATTGCAATTACGCGCCGAAAAGGCGCTCGATAACGAACCTATCGGGGCTGAGCGCCTGGTAGCATTTTTTGACCGCTTCAAACCAATCACCAATTCGGCGCGCGCGCGTTATGCTTTGGCTTTGGCCAGCCAGCGGCGGCCCGACGCCCTGCAAACGGCGCGAGAGGCATGGCGCGGCGGTGAAATGAGCGGTCCGTCAACAGCCTATCTAGAGGGGCTGTTCGGATCGCAATTCACACAGGCTGATCACGATGCGCGAATGGATGCGCTATTATGGCAGGGCGAAGAAGAACAAGCGCGCCGACAAATCGCGCGGGTGACACCGGGCAAACGTGATCTGTTTATGGCACGGATGGCCTATATGCGCGGTCAATCACCGGAAACTGCAGGCCTGAAAGTTCCCGCCGATGCGGCGCGTGATCCCGGCTTTCAATACAACCGCACCCGTCATCTCAGAAAAACACGGCAGGGCTCTGCTGCGGTAAACTACCTCGCCAGCCGCCCCGCTTTTGACCGTCTGCCATTCGACGCTGAGAATTTCCTGATTGAAATGCTCAAACTGGCAAAGACTGGGAATGCCCGGCAGGCGCAGCAGATCGCCGCAAAAGCGGATGATCTGTTCGAAGAAAACGTCGATATTCGGACCAAAAGTTACCGAATCCGCGATGATTACACGTCGCTGATGTGGCTTGGCGGCACTGAAGCATTGTGGAAGCTGGGCGATGCGAGCGGCGCTGCGCCGCTGTTTTATCACTATGGATCGGCGGCTCAAACTCCGCAGACCCGCTCAAAAGGGTTTTATTGGGCGGGGCTGGCCGCGCAAAAGGCTGGTGATATCGCCGGGGCCAATCGCTATTATGAAATGGCCGCAGCTTATCCGGACCGCTTTTACGGTATGCTGGCGCTTGATCGGCTTGGCCAGCCGATGCCCGCTTTGGACGTGCCTTTGCCTCAGGAAGCGTCTTCCACCCCGACTTCCAATCTGATTGCCTCTCCTCTCGCCCAAGCCGTGCGCGAAGTATCCCGCAACGCGCCTTGGCGCACGGGTATCCAGTTTTACCGCGCAATTGCCCGCGAGGCCGACACTCCGGCCGAACATGCAATGGTTGCATCGCTCGCCCGTGAAATTGGACGCCGCGATCTGGCGGTGAATGTGCATGACGCAGCGGGGGCAGACGGTGTTCGCAGCTTTACCCGCTTCGGCCATCCAACTCTGCAAACGCCGCCTGGCACCAATTGGACTTTCGTTCATGCAATTGCCCGTCAGGAAAGCCAATTTGCGGGCAACGCCATCAGCCATGCGGGTGCACGCGGTCTGATGCAGCTGATGCCGGGAACGGCGCGCGAACAGGCGGGCAAGCTGGGCATGAGCTATATGCGCGCAAATCTGATCGACAGCCCGAGTTATAATATCCGGCTGGGCGATGCCTATTTTGACCGGATGCTAACCTATTATGGCGGCGCCTATCCGTTGGCGATTGCCGCTTACAATGCGGGGCCGGGCAATGTGAATAAGTGGCTGCGCCGCAATGGTGATCCGCGAAATGGCGGCATTGACTGGGTTACGTGGATGGAACGCATTCCAATCTATGAAACGAAAAACTACGTTCAACGCGTGCTGGAAAATGCCGTAAATTACGAGCATCTCTATCCCGAAAAGGCACCCAATGGTCTGCCAAGACCCGTCACCCGATACGTTCGTTAAGCCAAAGCGGCCTATCTCGCGATAAACGCCCCGCTTGTCTCTAAGCGGGATGCGGCCGTGCGGGATTGGCTGAAGCCGGGCACAATTGGCCCATGCAATAAAATTTGAAAAATCGGCGGATCATTGCCGGTGAAGTAACCCAATATCATGCCCGCTCGCAAAAACGAAACCATCGGGCCGCTTCACCGGCAGAATTCAAATTACCCGTCGCAATCGCCGATACGTTTGCCAGACATTTTCATGACCATCGTGCCCGATCCACCTGGCATGCTGGGATCGCTGATTTCTGCGGTCATCGTCATGTTCATTTGTTCCGCGCCGTAATCGCCGTCGATGATCATGGTTGCGCCACCGCCATTTTCGGCTGTGCAAGTGACTTTGCCGCTCAATGAACCGCCGTCGGCATCGAAAGATTCGGTTTCGCACGCCTGCCCCTGCATGGAATTTTTGGCTTGCTCTTCCCAGCCCTTGTCGACCTGATCCTGCGTCATGCAAGTTTCGGTGGTTTGTTCCTGACCGATCATGCCTTGCAGCATTCCGGCAACTTCGGGCGGCGCGCCGGGCAGTTCAAACTTCTCGACCACCATGGTATTGCTCCACTTACCGGCTTTCATCTGGATTTCTCCATCGCCGCGATCTTCACCGGCAGAGCCGCAGGCAGCAACTGCCAAAGCCAGCGCGGAAACCATAATCAGACGCATTCTCATTCCCCTTATCCTCAAAAACACACTCCAACCTAGGCGTTAGGCTTGCCGGTCGTCACCCCCTAATTTAGAAGATGGCTGTGTTTCATTCCCGAATAGTCTTCATCGCCCTTACTGCTCTAATGGCCTTTAGCCTGAGCCAGAGCGCGGCGGCGCGCGATAGCCTTGGAATATTTTCGGATTGGGGCGCATTTCGCGATGCCGAAACGCCGCGTTGTTATGCGATTGCGAAACCCGCCCCCACAACCCGCCAGCGCGACCATCAGCCATTTGCCAGTGTTGGCACCTGGCCAAAACAGAATATCCGAAATCAGCTGCATTTGCGGCTTTCGCGCAGTCTGGCCGAAGATGCACCTATCCAACTTTCCATTGGTGACCGCACATTTGATCTGGCCGGTGCTGGAAACAATGCCTGGGCAAAGGACCGCACGATGGACGCGGCAATTGTATCGGCAATGCGTTCTGCGCACCGCATGATTGTGCGCGCACGCGATAGGCAAAACCGCCGATTTTCCAACACTTATGACCTCGAACGTGCGGCCACGGCAATGGATGCGGCAACGGTGGGCTGTTCGCAATTGGGTAGATAGGATCAACGCATGGGCAAACGCGCAAAAATCAATGGCCCAAATTATGTGCCCTCCGTGCCTGACGCGATGAAAACCGCATGGTGGTGGGGCGATGTGATGAAGTTCGACGCATAGAAAGGCCTTGGCGGATGGGTGTTTGGCCAAGACCTGACCGCCTAGTTCGCATGGCCTAGCTTTTCAGGCGGCTGCGCCTTATATGCGCGGCTCTCATGGCCGATACAGCACTCATGTCTATTCCGGGACAAGTCGATCCCGTTCCCGTCGCACGCGATATTACGCCGCGCGAGGATGGCCGCGTCGATTTGCTGGGACTGCCCAAAGCGCGCATTCGCGAGATTTTCGAACAGGCAGGGCTTGATCCAAAGCAAGCCAAGCTGCGGTCCAAACAGGTTTACCACTGGATTTATCACCGCGGCGCGATTGAATTTTCCGCGATGACCGACATTTCCAAAACCATGCGTCCCTGGATGGAAGAACGATTTATTGTTGGCCGTCCGAATATTGTTGAGGCGCAGCATTCGTCCGACGGGACGCGCAAATGGCTGCTGCAAACCGATGATGGCCATGATTTCGAAATGGTTTTCATTCCCGATGCTGATCGCGGAACCTTGTGTGTTTCCAGCCAAGTCGGATGCACGTTAAATTGCACGTTCTGCCATACGGGCACGATGCGGCTCGTCCGCAATCTGACTCCTGGGGAAATCGTCGGACAAGTCATGCTGGCGCGCGATGCGCTGGGCGAATGGCCCAAGGGAAAGATGGATTTTGCTGATCTTGGGGCAGACGAAGAAAACGAGACTGAATACCGCGCCGATGGCCGCCTGTTGACCAACATTGTGATGATGGGAATGGGCGAACCGCTGTATAATTTCGATCACGTCCGCGACGCGTTGCATATTGTGATGGACGGCGAAGGGCTTGCCCTTTCCAAACGCCGCATCACCTTGAGCACCAGCGGGGTTGTTCCGGCGATGGAACGTTGCGGCGCAGAGATCGGCGTGAACCTTGCGGTGTCGCTGCACGCCGTGACCAAGGAAGTTCGCGACGAAATTGTTCCGATCAACCGGAAATACGGCATCGAAGAACTTCTTCAGGCCTGCGCGGATTATCCCGGCGCTTCCAATGCACGCCGCATTACATTTGAATATGTGATGCTGAAGGATAAAAACGACAGCGACGATGATGCGCGCGAACTGGTCCGGCTGATCCGCGAATATGATCTGCCCGCAAAAATCAATCTGATACCCTTCAACCCTTGGCCCGGCGCACCTTATGAATGTTCCGAGCCAAACCGTATACGCGCGTTCAGCAATCTGATTTTTGAAGCCGGCATCAGCGCACCCGTCCGCACACCAAGGGGGCGCGATATTGACGCGGCTTGCGGCCAATTGAAAACGGCAGCTGAAAAAAAGAGCCGGGCCGAATTGGACCGCGAAACCGCACAGGCAAACGCTTCCTGATGCCAGATCAGGCAACGCTCGATTTTTACGAACGAGAGGCGCCAAATTACACCGCCACCAGCACACAGGGACAAAGCCGGCATCTTGATAATTTTCTAAGTCGGCTCAATCCCGGGGCTTATATTCTAGAGCTCGGTTGCGGCGGGGGCCGCGATGCTTCTCACATGATAGAACATGGTTTTGTCGTGGATGCCACCGATGGAACCCAGGCGATGACGCGCAAGGCACGCGAAAGGTTCAATGTCCCCGCGCGGGTCATGCGCTTCGACGAATTGGAAGCAATCGATAGATATGACGCCATATGGGCACACGCCAGCCTGCTCCATGCAGCTCGCGCTGAATTGCCTCGGTTTTTGCAAGGCATCTATCAGGCACTGCATCCACAAGGGTTGCACTTCGCCAATTATAAGCTGGGGGATGGCGAAGGACGCGACAAATTGGGCAGGCTGACCAATCTACCTACCGCAACATGGCTTGAAGAAACGTACAGCGCCGCTAATTTCGAAATTCTGGAAACTGATCGCTATGCCGGCAAAGGCTGCGATGGCACCCAACGCGATTGGTTGGCTCTGACGGTGAAACGCAATGACTGATAGCTGGATTGTTTCGAATATATGCACAGGCACCGCCCGCCCCTTTCGCGGTGACGAAAAAAGCGCCTTTGCAAAATATCCGGTTGAAGGCCCTGTTCGCATCACAAAAATGGGAATTGAAGGGGACGAACAAGCCGACCGAAAGCACCACGGCGGCTCCCACATGGCGGTGCACCATTACCCCCGCGACCATGCCGATTTTTGGCGCGGCGCAATTGGTGAACACGCGCTGTTGGACGATCCGGGCGCATTCGGCACCAATTTGGCCGTAACCGGCCTAACGGAAAGCGCCGTCAAACTGGGCGACAGATTTCGCTGCGGCAGCGCAATACTCGAAACCAGCCAGCCGCGCATGCCCTGTTGGAAAATCGAACACCGCTTTCAGAAAAAGGCAATGGTCGCCAAGATCATCAAAACAGGCCGGTCAGGTTGGTATTACCGCGTGATCGAAGAAGGCACGGCGCAGGCAGGTGATCGGATTGAACGCATTTCAACAGGCGCAACGGATTGGACTATCGAGCGCGTTATTCTTGCTATCGCCTATCCAAAAACAGTCGTCGAAATACCCGAATTGGAAGCGATGGCGGCCAACGAATTGCTTGGCCCTTCATGGCGCAGCGGCGCGCAGAAGAAGATCGATTTTTTACAAGCGAAATAGCGTGTCCCCTTCCCCCCGCGCGGGAAGTATGGTCCAAACGATTCCATGACACGTCCGACAATTCTCATCACCGGGGCTGCAAAGCGCATCGGCGCAGACATTGCGCGGGCATTCGGCACAAATGGATGGCATGTCATCATCCACTACGGAAGCTCTGTCATAGAGGCCGAAGAACTGGCCGAAACGCTGCCATCTGCCGAAGCAATTCACTGTGACCTGTTCGATAGCGACGCGGCTGTTGCGATGATCAAATCGCTCGCCGCAAGGTTGGATGATTGGCGTGTCTTAATCAATTCAGCGTCAATTTTCCGGCCCGATGATGTAACCGCAATGGATTCCAAAGCGTATGACAGGATGATGCGCATTAACGCCAAAACCCCCACGCGCATGGCGCAGGCATTTCTTAGCCATGCAAAGGCGCAAGGGGGACGGCGCGTCATTCAGGTGACCGACCAGAAAATTGAAAATTCCAACCCCGATTTCTTTTCTTACACGATGAGCAAACATGCGCTGGCATCGACAATCGAAATGCTCGCTGACGGCGCGGCGGGGCCAGAAGACCGCGTATACGGCCTTGCGCCGGGTGCGATTTTGCCCAGCCATGATCAAACCGCCGAAGAAACCGGCAAATCACATGTTCTCAATTTGTTGAAACGCAAAACCGCTGCCGCAGAGATTGCCGGTGCCATGCGATTCCTCGCCGATGGCCACCTCGAAAGCGGCAAAATGCTGTTCGTGGATAGCGGGCAGCATCTGCTCAACCAACCGCGGGATGTGATCTATCTGGCCAGAGACGGCGCCATTTGATGGCAAAGTCTGGACAGCGCCACAGCCTGATCACGCGCATTTGGCATTGGGTCAATCTGATCGCGGTTGCTGTGTTATTTATGTCCGGCCTCAACATCTCCAATGCCCATCGTTATCTTTATTGGGGCAATTACGGATTTTCACCGGCGGACGCATGGCTGGCGGTTCCGCGATTTCCCGGTTGGGCCACAATTCCCGGTTATTACAACCTCGCTCTTGCCCGCGACTGGCATATTCTGATGGCTTGGCCATTTGCATTCGGCCTGCTGATAATGTGGGCGGCAATGTTGGTGAATAAGCACTTCTGGCGGGACCTGCGTACCCATCGGCGCGAGTGGATGCCTAAGGCTATCTGGCATGATATTCGCCAACATTTGGCGCTCAATTTTGATCATGACGGCGGCAAATATAACTTTCTGCAGAAGCTCGCCTACGGTCTGGTTTTGGGGATTCTTCTGCCGGGAATGATTTTTACCGGCCTTGCGATCAGTCCCGGTTTTGAACCTACCGCGCCATGGATGGTTGATGTTGTGGGCGGCCGGCAAAGCGCGCGCTCTATCCACTTCATATTCTCATGGGGCATCTTTGCCTTTTTCGCGGTGCATATTGTGCTGGTGATTCTGGCCGGACCGATCAGGCAAATCCGCGATATGATTACAGGCGGCGGCTCATGAACGATATTGGACGGCGCGGCATGTTGGCAGGCATGGGAATGTTATTGCTGAGCGCCTGCGCCAAAATTGCCGACACCAAGATTGGCGGATCGTTGCTAAGCACGGCCGAAAAATGGCACATGGGCATTCACCGTTCACTGGCCAGCCGGATGGCCCTCGCACCGGAATATGACCGGTCAGAACGTTCGCCGACCTTCAGGGGCAATGGATCGCGCACGGTAGATAGCGATGCCTATCGCGCGGCGCTGGTTGACGGCTTTACCCATTGGCGGCTGGAAATAGGCGGCATGGTCGATTCACCAATGTCGTTGAGTTTGGAAAACCTCCGCGCACTGCCGCAGCGGACCCAAATCACGCGCCATGATTGCGTGGAAGGATGGAGCGCAATAGGCGAATGGACCGGCCCTCAATTATCGACCTTGCTAGAGGCAGCCGGTGTACAGCGAGGCGCGAAATTTGTGGTTTTCCGCTGCGCCGATGAATTGTCCAGCGGGCAATATTACGAAAGCGTCGATATGGTTGACGCCTACCACCCGCAGACAATCATCGCTCACAAGCTCAACGGCGCTGCATTGCCCGAAAAAAACGGTGCGCCATTACGGATGCGGATCGAGCGGCAACTGGGTTACAAACATGCCAAATATCTGACCGGCATCGAATTGGTCGAAAGTCTCGACGATATCGGAAAAGGCGAAGGTGGCTATTGGGAAGATCACCACGGCTATCAATGGTATGCAGGGATTTGAAATCTAATTTGGATAAAGCTGCTTCATCGTCTCCCAATCCTCGGCAATCATTTCTTCGAGAATTTTCAGATCAACATCCGCCAGCTTGTTGATGTAAAGGCAGCTTTTGCCGCGCGAATATTTGCCCAGCTTTTCCAGCTGTTCGTCACGCCTTCTGGCAGAGTTTTCATCACAATATCCGCCCATCAAATAAAGCGAATGCTTTGCTTTTCGCGGTGAAAAGCCCGCCCGCATCCAAGTCACCTCGCGCCCGCTGGCATAGGTAGTGTTATAGGTGCCGTACCCGATGATTGAGGGCCCCCACATCTTGGGCACTTCTGCCGTGGCGCGGCGGAACATCGCGTCGAGCAGCTTGGCATCCTCTCGCTTTTTTTCCGGCTCCACCGCTTCGATGAAGGCAGACGGATCGACTTTTGTGATCTTTGTTTTTGCTTCAGCCATGGACACAGAATACCGCGCCGTTGACAGCGCGCAAGTCCGTGCCATTGTACGGCATTAGGTTTGGGGGAACTTGAAATCATGTGGCTACTCGACAAATTTCTAACCCGTGCAATCAAACGGGGGCAAATGGTCGTCACCGATTACGATGGCAAAGAATATACTTACGGGTCGCAAACGTCTGATTACACAGATGTTTACGGCGTGCACGAAGGGCCAATCCGTATCCGGCTGACCAATAAGAAAGCCGCCAATCACATCGCAAGATATCCGCAATGCGGCGCTGGTGAGGCCTTTATGTGGGGCTGGCTGGTGGTCGACGAACCGCACGACATTCGCGATATGATCCTGTTTGTGACGATGAATGCGAAAAGGTTGGGCAATGCATCGCTGAAAGCCAAGGGGCCATTTCGCAAGGCATTGCAAAGCACAATTGCGAAGATTGACGGGATCAATCTTCGCGGCAGCGCGCGCAAGAATGCCGAACATACATACAATCTGACGCGCCGCCTGTATGAGCTGTTTCTGGACGAAGACCGCCAATATACGATGGCCTATTATCGCGGCGATCCAGAAAACACTTCGCTCGAACAGGCACAGATGGACAAGAAAGCGCATCTTGCCTCCAAGATGTTCCTCAAGACGCCGGAGGAAAATGGCGGTGTGCCGATGAAGGTGCTCGACATTGGCTGCGGCTGGGGCGGCTTTGCCATGTATCTGCACGAAATGTATGGCTGCGAAGTGCTGGGCGTGGCGCTCGCCCCTGACCAAATCGCCTTTTGCAAAGAACGCGCCGAAAAGGCCGGTGTTGCCGACAAGGTTAAGTTTGAGCTGATGGATTACCGCGACGTCGAAGCCGAAGAAGGCGGCCGTTTTGACCGTATTTCCAGCGTCGGCTTGCTCGAACATGTCGGCACGATCCACTACCCGCAATTTTACGAACACACCAACCGTTTGCTCAAATCTGACGGCGTGATGTTCAGCCATTGCTGCGGCCGCGCAGGCAAACCCGGCCACACCGATGCATGGACGCGCAAATATATTTTTCCCGGCGGCTATATCCCGTCGCTGTCCGAATTGGTCACGCAGAGCGAGCAATTCGGCTGGCAAGTGATGGATGTGGAAGCGATGCGCTATCACTACTGCTACACGCTGGAAGAATGGTACAACCGCACTGTCATGCATAAGAACGAAATTACCGATATGTATGACGAGGTTTTTTACCGCATGTGGCTGTTCTACCTCGCCGGCGCTGAACAAAGTTTTCGCAATGGCGGGATGGTCAATTGGCAATTGGTCTACGTGAAAGACCGCGATGCAATTCCGATGACCCGCGAATTTATGGGCGAAGAAAGCGCAAAGCTGCGCGAGAAAGGCATCGTGCCAGAATGGAGTTTGGGCACCGGGATGATGGAAGCGGCGGAGTGATACGCTGCCCGCGCGCCTGTCATCCAGCCGCGCTGCTGACTTCCCAGAATCGCTTGTGAACATTTGCATTGTCCGGGCAAACAGTGGTCCATAATATCGGCCTATTGTTATGCCTGACCCTGCTTTGCTGCACATAGCTTTCCCGTAGACCGCAAGAATGTGCCTTTTTGGGCCCGAAAACCGCTGCCGAAACCCAATCTTCACCCTGATCAACCGCTTCCTCATTGCCGCAGCGCCCCTGCCCTGTTACCCGCGCCTGCAACTGACGGAGTGCACATAGAATGTCCGATATCAAACGCGTGGTCCTTGCCTATTCCGGCGGCCTCGACACCAGCGTAATCGCCAAATGGCTCGAGACAGAGCGCGGTTATGAAGTTGTGACCTTCACCGCCGATCTGGGCCAGGGCGAAGAAATAGAACCCGCCCGTGAAAAAGCCCGTGCGATGGGCATTCCCGATAAGCACATTTTTATCGAAGACGTCCGTGAAGAATTCGTGCGCGATTTCGTATTCCCGATGATGCGCGCCAATGCCCGATACGAAGGCGACTATCTGCTCGGCACCTCTATCGCGCGCCCGCTTATCTCCAAGAGATTGGTTGAAATTGCCCATGAAACAGGTGCCGACGCCATCGCCCACGGCGCCACCGGCAAGGGCAATGATCAAGTCCGCTTCGAACTTTCTGCTTATGCGCTCGATCCCGACATTAAGGTGATCGCTCCGTGGCGCGAATGGGATTTGACCAGCCGTACAGCCCTGATTGCATGGGCCGAAGCGCATCAAATCGCCGTGCCAACGGACAAGCGCGGCGAAAGTCCGTTTTCCACCGATGCAAACCTGCTGCACACATCGTCCGAAGGCAAGGTTCTCGAAGATCCGTGGGAAGAAACACCCGATTACGTTTATTCGCGCACCGATCACCCAGAAAGTGCCCCTGACGAGCCTGAATATATCACCATCGAATTTGTGGCTGGCGACGGTACCGCGCTCAATGGCGAGGCGATGAGCCCGGCAACATTGCTGACCGCACTCAATGATCTTGGCCGCAAACACGGTATTGGACGGCTCGATCTGGTCGAAAACCGTTTCGTCGGGATGAAGTCTCGCGGCATGTATGAAACACCCGGCGGCGAGATTTATGCGCGCGCACATCGCGGTATCGAACAAATCACGCTGGACCGCGGCGCGGCGCATCTCAAGGACGAGCTGATGCCCAAATATGCCGAGCTGATCTATAACGGTTTCTGGTACAGCCCGGAACGTGAGATGCTTCAGGCGGCGATTGACCTGAGCCAGGAAAAAGTTTGCGGGACCGTCCGTCTGAAACTTTACAAAGGCAACGCATTTGTCGTTGGCCGCAAATCGCCCAATTCGCTCTATTCGGAACAGCATGTGACGTTCGAAGACGATGCCGGTGCATATGACCAGAAGGATGCTGAAGGCTTTATCAAGCTCAACGCCCTGCGTCTGAAACTGCTCGCGAAGCGCGATCGATAGGCTTTTTCAGCATTTGCGATTCCTTTTGCGATGGGGCGTTGACTTATCCACTCTCGTCCACAGCGAAAATCGTCAAAAGTGGAAAACTCTGCCTTTTCTGCCTTGCAAGACTCACTTTCGAAGCGCAGCTTTAAGTCATCGGAAAGGCAAGAAAGCTTCCTCGATTGACGGTCTAACGACTTGAAAACGAAGAGATTTTTGAACCAATTTGATACAGCGGTTACTGTCCGCGCGGTCCTTGAGGGGCATGAGCAGAAGGCTTCGGCCAAATGCAAATGAATCGTTTGAGGGGAACGCGAAAGCGTACCGTTGTTGGCCGGACAATCCGGCTGAACATCGAAGAAAATGCTGGCGCTTTATGCAAAAGCAATTTCGTTTGAGATGATCGGCCACCAGGAATGATCGGCTGCGGAACTGGACGGAACAGCGAAAAGAAACCTAATCTCAGGATTGGGGGACAGGACGCGAAACCGGAAGGAACCGGATGCCGGAGCGAGCGCCGGTGACAGAACCGTCTCCAAAGACCGACCGCAAGGCCGGAGGTAGGAAACGGGAAAACATCGGAGGCCAAGTGCTCCACGGAAGATAGGTCGCAAGGCAGATCATCAGTGAAGACCACGCACCGGTAAGAGTGGGGTCGGTAGCAATACCGGCCCCATTTGCTTTGAATGGTGGCAGTCCGCATTTTGGCAGTCCGCTTATTGGCAATCCGCTTATTGGCAATTTGGGGCCCAAACAATTCTACAATGGGAAATCTGACGGGATCGGCGAATCGCGGTGTTTCAATTGGGCGTTTTCTTCCTTGTAGGACAGGCTTTTGCGATGCTGCACCGTGCCAACAGCGCCAAACACGCGACAAATCGGGGTAACGCTGCGCCAACCTGCCGTGCCTAATCGGCTGTGTTGGTCTACAATCGCGCATATTATGGACGGCTTTGCCCACCTTTTAATCCGTGCCGCTTTGGCCGCCGCTGTTGTTTCAGCGATGGCCCTCCCCCTGCCTGCAAATCCGCAGGAGGCCCGATCCGACTTCACCCGCCAATTTGCCGATTTCGCAGCGATACCGGCCTACCCCGCCCCGGTCGAAGGCGCGGTGGATATGACCACATTCGAACCGCCAGTTGAAACGGCGCAATCCGCCGATATCATCCGCTCCCTCGGCTCAGGCGTTGCCAGCTATTACGGCAGCCGCTTCCATGGCCGCCGCACCGCCAATGGCGAACGTTTCAACATGCACGCAATGACCGCCGCGCATAAGACTTTGCGTTTTGGCACCAAGGTCCGTGTTACCAACGCCAGAAATGGCAAATCGGTGACTGTCCGGATCAATGATCGCGGGCCATTTATCCGCGGGCGCACGATTGACCTTAGCCGCGCCGCCGCCCGCAAGATCGGCATTATCAGCCGCGGTCACGGACGGGTGAAGCTTGAGGTGGTGGATTAGCCTTCCCTTGTTTGCGCGCCCTCCTCCGAGCGTGCGATTTCCTCAATTTCTTCGCCCGAACAACCACCAACACACCCGCCAGTACACCCGCCAGTACGCCCTCCGGCACCGTCATGCACACAGGATGCGATCAGCTGCTCCAGCTCTGTAACAAGCCACCATTCGTGACCCTCGGCTTCGAAGGCCTCCAGCTGGAGCATTTCTATCGCGCGGACATCATCCTCATCATAGGCCATGTATTCAGGCTTTACCGCACCGGCTGGCCGGGCGGCTTCCATTCGGCCCAGACGGTTGCCCAGCCATTGGCAATCCTCTGGCCCCAATTCCGCTTCGGGCGTGTCGCAATTGCCCCCGCAATCACCGCAGGGAACCCTACAGGATGGAACAGTTGGAACAGGGTCTTGAGAAAAGAAATCCCGTTCGTCCTGCGGCGCCCCCACCGCGCGCGCGTCTTTTGTGATCTGCACCGCCGCATCCAAATCCTCACCCCGCCGCAGGGCATCAATCTGATCGTCGAGTTCGGGGACAAAGGCGGCCGCATCATCACGCGTTTCCATGTTTTGGGCCAGCGCGTCGAGCCGCGCCAGATGCGCCAGCAGCAGCCGGTCGGAGAACCGCCGCCGCCGCGCGATTTCCTCGCCGTGATAGAACACCGGCTCCTCCCACCCGTTCAGCGCGCGCTCGGCCAGCGCGTCCTCGGCATGGGTGCGCGCCGAAAGCCGCGCCGCATCCCACGCCCGCGCAAATCCGGGCGATTGCCGCCGCGCGCGATACGCGGTTTGAGCAGATATCCGCGCCGCGCGAGACGCCAGCCGGACATTGCCCTGACTGGCAAGGCTCTCCAGAAAATCCGCCTGCGCCTGCGGAGTGAAAATGGTGTGATGCCCGAGGGAGGAAGTCGCGGTGGTGTCAGTGAAGGATTCGTGAGGGATCAGGGCTGTCATAGTCCGGCCTCCGTGAGAGAAAGTGGGCCGGGTTAGCTATACAAAGTCACGACTGTAGGAAAACGAAACCCCAAAACCTATTGCAAGGTTGCCGTGTCTGCCAGCGCATTGAAGGCGGCTAGAGTTTGGTCAAAATAGTATAAACGGGGTGCGTCGTAAGTGATCATATACAGCCTGCTTTTGACAATCACCGCACGCGCCTTTCCCTTGCGCGTTAGCCCATCCTGATCGGCATATTGATAGGTGAAATGCACCCCATCATGGCCGACAAACTTGCCCGGCGCAGAGGATGTCAGTTCAAATGTCGCAGCATTTTTATAAACCCGATATGTCCCCTCAAGCAGCTCCGGAACTTCGATCAGCAGCATATCTTTGCTAACCTTGGGTAGAGGTTCGTTCATTTTGCTCCGCTCTTTCACCAACGGTTTGCCGGGCTTGATTCCGCCGTAAAACGTCACATCATTGAGCAACTCTCCGTCGAGCGTCCAGACCTCGGCGTTCTTACCTGGGCGGTCGTCCAACTTGTTCCAATCTTGCGGCGGCGTAACTTCCATATCGGACTTGGCTACTTCCACGGACTTGCCCTGCTTCCGATAATCATTGGCCAACGCCATTGGCGCGGCCAGCAATGACAAACCGGCAACAGCGCCAGTCACGAACGACATCATTCCGATCTTACGGGAGTCGGTTTTCATTGTGGAAGTTCCTCTGTTTGAGTCTGCGTCGACTCCGGCGCTAAGTCCGCTTTCGGATCTTGTACTGGAGCCGATATTGCATCTTGCATTGGCGCTGGTTCTAACGCCTCTTTTGGCGCTCGTTTCGGTACCATCATTCCAATCATCGCGGCGTCGGGCGCATCAGGTTTCAGTTCAATATAGCGGCGCAAGATATCTTGTGCCTCCGACCGGCTGCCGGTCTTCATAAGCGACAAGCCCAAGCCCCGAAATGCTTCAGCTCTGGTTGGATCGAGTGAGATCGCTTCACGGTAAAAGTCAGCGGCGTTCACATGATCGCGCGGATTGCCCCTAAGTCTGTACAATTCGCCGCGAGCAAACAGCAAGTCCGCCGTCCAACCGTTTACTGCCAACGCATCAAGAACGTACTCGCTCCCGCCAAAATCGTTCAATTTGATCTGGTCTTCAAGAAACACCGGCAGCCATTTTGCCAGCGCGACCCTATAGCGTTCCTCGCCGTCATCGCGATAGTCGCCTTCAGGATCAGCCAAGGCCGACAAATAGGCAGCACGTTCCTCATCAGGAGGATGGGTCGCGGTGAACGCTATTGCATCAAATTTGGGTTTGCGAAGGCCGCGCATCTGCGCCGATGCAATTGCTTCACCCATCACGTTTTCCCAAACCTCAGCCGCTGCTTGCGGACGCAACGCGCTTTGATTCATATATCCGATTCCAAGCAGATCAGATTCGCGTTCGTTGTTCCGTCTATAGCGATGGAAATTGCCATAGACTTGGAAGCGGACTTCATTGAAATTGTGGCGCTGTTGATGTCTGTTTGCAAAGCTCGCCAACACACCTGCCCACTCGGCTATATCAGTCGCTGTCCGTCGCCGCTTGAAACTGTTCACGCTATGTCGCTGCTCAAAATGACCAAACTCGTGCCCCAAGATATAGGCCAGCTCTGCCTCGTTCCGCATGCGAAGCAACATTCCTGAATAGATCCGCATCGTACCATTGGGTGACATCGTCGCATTGAAAGAAGGCTCTCGCAGCACGTAAATACGCGCAGCTTGGCACCGATCTTCACCAACAGCGCTGCACAGAACGCTTTTAAGGTAAACATTCAGATCTTCATCACGGATCAGAATGGGTGAATTGGCAAGTTCTCGTTCGTTCTCGTCATCTTCCCGCCACATGCCGATTTCGTCAACGCCCTGTGGCTGATAAACGCCCTCATACGGTGGCGGCGGAGGAGCTTGTTCGTTCTGCGCGATGGCTGGGCTCGCGCAAGTTAGGAATGATGCTGCGAGGCCAGCAAGCGCTGCGTAAAAGGTGCTCACTTCGCAGCCTCCGCCGTCGCCTCACTACCAGGAAATTCTTCCAGCAATTGCGAAACGCGTTTGTCTGCGCCCTCTGGCTTCCGGACATCCCCGCCCATTTCACCGTCCGCGTTCAACCACAAAAGGTCGCCGGTTTTTAGATCGACCAATCCAGCATAGCCCTTGTGCTCACCGGATTTGACACTGATTCCAGGTCCAAAGAACGCGACCGCCTGAAGTATTTTGCGCCCAGTCGAACCGTAGGCATCTTTGTTGTAGATGAATAAGCCGTAGTCCGCATCTTTTGCTCCCGGCAAATCTGCTACGCCTGCTCCCAAGGACCAATCGAAGACGTCTTCTCTGTTGTCGCGCTTCTTAGTCGGAAGTCGTTCGCCAACGAAAAACTGGTACTTGATTACGGAGTCAGCAACGGCGGCGAACAGCTGCATATGCTCTTGGACGTTCTGGGCATCGTTACCATAGGCCTCAGGTGCATCGACGACCGTGTTCCCTAATTTCGATTGGATCGTATCGAGCGACGCGGCGATATTTGCCTTAGCCTCTTCAGTCCAATCAGAGTTCGGTTCAAAAAGTCCTCCGGTTGATTGGGCACCAACGCTGACGGACGGGCGAAACACAAGAATTGTCTTGCCGCTATCGGCAGGCAGTTCGAAGCCCTGCTTGATCGCTGTCCGCTCCTGTGCCGTCGCCGAAAGCGGTAAACACGTAGCCAAAACTACGGCAGCAAAGAGCCCTCCCAGAAAATTCGTCAAAACAACCCCCAAAATATTGAAATTCAACCAACAGTTGATCCGAAATTAGAAGTTCGACGGCATTAAGCAAGTCAAAATACCCATATCTAACAAACTATTACTTCCCCAGCATCCCCTTCAAATACCCGCCAGTAAAGCTGCGCTTCACCTTCGCGACCGCCTCAGGCGTGCCCTCGGCAACCACTTCACCGCCGCGCACGCCGCCCTCGGGGCCTAGGTCCAGCACCCAATCGGCGGTTTTGATCACATCGAGATTGTGCTCGATCACCACCACGGAATTGCCCTGATCGACCAGCCGGTGGAGGACCTCCAGCAGTTTGCGGACATCCTCGAAATGCAGGCCGGTGGTTGGCTCGTCGAGGATATAGAGCGTCTGGCCGGTGCTGCGTTTGCTGAGTTCCTTGGCGAGTTTGACGCGCTGCGCCTCTCCGCCTGACAGGGTCGTCGCTTGTTGGCCGACTTTGACATAGCCGAGGCCGACCTCGTTCAGCATCGCCATTTTGTCGCGGATCGGGGGGACGGCTTTGAAAAATTCCTCCGCATCCTCGATCGTCATATCGAGCACATCGGCGATGGAGAGCCCTTTGAACTTCACCTCCAAAGTCTCGCGGTTGTAGCGTTTGCCGCCGCATTCCTCGCACGTCACATAGACATCGGGCAGGAAGTGCATTTCGATCTTGATCAGCCCGTCGCCGGTGCATTTCTCGCACCTGCCGCCTTTGACGTTGAAGCTAAACCGGCCCGGCTTGTACCCGCGTGCGCCGCTTTCGGGCAGGCCCGCAAACCAGTCGCGGATGTTGGTGAAGGCGCCGGTGTAGGTTGCCGGGTTGGAGCGCGGGGTGCGGCCGATGGGCGACTGGTCGATCTCGATCACCTTGTCGCAATATTCAAGGCCGGTGACCTTGTCATGCGCGCCCGCGATCACGCGCGCTCCGTTGAGCGTGCGCGCGGCCGAGGCGTAGAGCGTGTCGATGGTAAAGCTGGATTTGCCGCTGCCCGAAACGCCGGTGATGCAGGTGAAGGTGCCCAGCGGAATGCCGGCGGTGACGTTCTGCAGATTGTTGGCCCGCGCGCCGTGGACGGTGAGTAGGTGGCCGTTGCCCTTGCGGCGGGTGGCGGGCACTTCGATCTTGCGCTTACCGGTCAGATAGTCGGCGGTCATCGATCCCTTGGCCTTGAGCACTTGCTTGAGCGTGCCCTGGGCCACGATCTCACCACCGCGAATACCCGCGCCGGGGCCGATATCGACCACATGATCGGCCTGACGGATGGCGTCCTCGTCATGCTCGACCACGATCACGGTGTTGCCCAGATCGCGCAGGCGCTTGAGCGTTTCGAGCAGCCGGTCATTATCACGCTGGTGCAGGCCGATGGAGGGTTCGTCGAGGACGTAGAGCACACCCGATAGGCCGCTGCCGATTTGCGAGGCGAGGCGGATACGCTGGCTCTCGCCGCCCGACAATGTGCCGCTGGTGCGGTCAAGATTGAGGTAATCCAGCCCGACATTGTCGAGGAAGCCCAGCCGCTCGTTGATTTCTTTCAGGATCGCCTTGGCAATCTGGCTTTGCTGGTCGTTAAGCTGGTCATCGAGCGCGAGGAACCAAGCCCTCGCATCGCTGACCGACATACGCGTGGGGGTGGAGATGTCAGTCATCGCAACTTTGACCGCCATCGCTTTGGGATTGAGGCGGCCGCCATTGCAAGTCTCGCACGGCTGGCTGGTCTGGAATTTGCCCAGCTCTTCGCGCATCCACGCGCTGTCGGTTTGCAGCATCCGCCGGTTGAGATTGCCCACGACACCCTCAAACGCCTTGTTCACCGTATATTGCTTGCGCCCGTCCTTGAAGGTGAGCGGGACGCGCTGGCCCTTGGTACCGTGGAGGATGATGTCCTGATGCTCGGCAGACAGCTCGTTCCACGGCGTCTCCAGATCAAAGCCGAATTCCTTCGCAAGGCTGCCCAAAACCTGCATGTAATAGGGCGATGGCGGGTTAGACTTGGCCCACGGCACCACCGCGCCTTTCTTCAGCGTCAGCGCTTCGTTGGGGACCACCAGCTGCGGATCGAACAGCTGCTTTTCCCCCAGCCCGTCGCACGTAGGGCACGCGCCTTGGGGGGAGTTGAAGGAGAACAATCGCGGTTCGATTTCCTCAATCGTAAAGCCGCTGACAGGGCAGGAAAAGCGTTCCGAAAAAACGATGCGGTTTGCAGGAATGCCCGCGCCTTTGAGTTTTTGTTCTTGGGCACCGCCGCTAGCATCTTCTTCCTCACGCCCCGGCACAAGGCCGTCTGCCAGATCGACATAGGCCAGCCCGTCCGCCAGTTTCAGCGCGGTTTCAAAACTGTCGGCCAGCCGCGTTTCGAGGTCCTTTTTCACCGCCAGCCGGTCAACCACAACCTCAATGTCATGCTTGAATTTCTTATCGAGCGCAGGCGCTTCCTCGATCGGATACAGCTCGCCATCAATGCGAACGCGCGTGAAGCCCGCTTTCTGCCATTCGGCCAGTTCTTTACGGTATTCACCCTTGCGCCCGCGCACCACCGGCGCGAGCAGATAGAGCCGCGACCCTTCGGGCAATTCCATCACCCTATCGACCATGTTGGACACGGTCTGCGCCTCAATCGGCTTACCCGTGGCGGGAGAATATGGTACGCCCACCCGCGCCCACAACAGCCGCATATAATCGTAAATTTCGGTAACCGTCGCAACGGTCGAACGCGGATTGCGCGAGGTGGTTTTCTGCTCGATGGAAATCGCCGGAGACAACCCGTCAATATGTTCGACATCGGGTTTCTGCATCATCTCAAGGAATTGCCGCGCATAGGCGCTCAGGCTCTCGACATATCGCCGCTGACCCTCTGCATAGATCGTATCGAAGGCGAGCGATGATTTTCCGCTGCCCGACAGACCCGTCACCACGATCAATGCATCGCGCGGCAGATCAATATCAATACCCTTGAGATTATGTTCACGCGCACCGCGAACGGAGATTTTTGTTAGAGCCATAGGGTGGCATTTGGGGAGTGCGTGGGCGAGAGTCCAGCGAGCCAGCAAGCCCCCGCAGATTTATCCCAATGTTCTTGAAATGTTCAACCGCCCGTCAACCATCAATTGTAGCGCCCGCCTTGCCGCTCGTATTGCCGCCCGCATTGCCGCCAGTACTGCCGCCCGTATTGCTACCCGTATCGGCACTCGCAGTTCAACGATGCAGCACGTCATTCGTCGAACAGTGGGCGCGCATCTGGACCCATACACCTTGCATTTGCGGCCATTCTCCGGTTCAAGCGCGCCAGTAGATACGCGTTTCGGCGCGCGGCGGGGGCCGCGCCCAAAACCAAACACTGAAAAACAAAACAAACATACCGGAGACTGACACCCATGAAACTCAAACTCTTTACCGCCAGCGCGATGGCACTTGCCCTTGCCGCAGGCGTCGCAAGCTGCAGCGCACCAGAAGCACCGCCCCGCGTCCTTAGCGAAGAAACAACGTCCCTTTTCGCTGATATTCCTGCCGGAACCGGCTATTTCGCCACTGAAAGCACATTGCCGTTCCAGACGCCCGATTTCACCAAAATCACGGACGCGGATTACGAGCCTGCCTTCACCGAAGCGATGGAAATTCACGCAGCTGAAATCGCTGCGATCAAGAACAATCCCGCCGAAGCCAATTTTGATAACACAATTGTCGCCATGGAAATTTCCGGTGCGATGCTTGGCCGTGTGGCTACCGTATTTTTCGCTCTTACCGGCGCGAACACCAATGACACGCTGGACGGTGTGAACGAGCGGGTTTCCCCTGCCCTGACCGCCCATTTCGATGCGATCACACTCGACCCCGATCTGTTTGCCCGGGTGAAGGCCGTTTACGACGCGCGTGACAGCCTTGATCTCAACGTCGAAGATACAACGCTGCTTGAGCGGACCTATGACGATATGGTCCATGCCGGTGCGCTCTTGACCGAAGAGCAGAAGGAAGAGGTCAAAAAGATCAACACCCGTCTGTCGGAAACGACAACCAAATTTGGCGTGACCGTTCGCGAAGCCACAGTCGACAATGCGCTTGTCGTCGATAGCCGCGAAGATCTGGCTGGCCTGACCGATAGCGACATTGAAAATGCCGCAAAAGCTGCGGCAGAACGCGGCCTGACGGGCAAATTCGTAATCCCGCTGCAAAACACCACGCAGCAGCCGCTGATGCCAGAACTGGAAAACCGCGAAATTCGTGAGAAGCTGTTCAAACTCAGCTTCAACCGTGCGGATAAGGGTGACAGCAATGACACACGCATGTTGCTGGCTGAAATCGCCAGCCTGCGCGCGCAGAAAGCTGCTCTGTTCGGTGAGCCGGATTGGGCCAGCTACACCATGTATGACCGCATGGCGAAAACGCCCAAAACCGCGCTCGATTTCATGGAACAGATGGTCGGCCCACTTGCCGAAACACAGCGCCGCGAAGCAGGATTGCTGAACGAACAGATCAAGAAAGACGGCGGTGATTTCGAAGTGCAGCCGTGGGACTGGTATCGCTATGCCAATCAGGTTCGCAAAGAGAAATATGATCTCGATGAAAGCCTGATTACACCGTATTTCCAGATCGACAGCGTTCTTGAAAACGGCGTATTCCATGCGGCCACAGAATTGTACGGCATCACATTTGAAAAGCGTGATGATCTTCCCGTCTATCACGATGATGTGACCACCTATACAGTCAAGGATGCCGACGGAACCGAACTGGCCCTGTTCTATTTCGATCCATTCCAGCGCCCGTCCAAACGCGGCGGCGCATGGATGAGCACCTTTGTCGATCAAGCGCATATGTTTGGCACCAAGCCGGTGATTTACAATGTGCTCAACATCCCCAAAGCTGCCGAGGGTGAGCCGCAATTGGTCAGCTTCGACAATGTGAACACGATGTTCCACGAATTCGGACACGCGCTGCACGGCATGTTTGCCGATCAGAATTACCGTTCGATTTCGGGCACGGCGACGGCACGCGACTTTGTCGAATATCCTAGCCAGGTAAATGAAGTTTGGGCGACCTATCCAAGCGTCCTGCAAAACTACGCCAAACATTACGAAACGGGTGAAACGATACCGGCAGAATTGATCGAAAAGATCGAAGCGGCGGCAAAATTCAATCAGGGTTATGATTTCGGCGAAGTCGTCGAAGCGGCGTTGCTTGATATGAAATGGCACGCACTGACGCCTGAACAGGCCGCAGCCATCGATACGCCAGAAAAAGTCGACGCGTTCGAGCGCGATTCACTCGCCTCGCTGGGCCTTGAAATCGATCTGGTGCCGTCGCGCTATCGCAGCACCTATTTCAACCATATCTTCTCCAGTCCGGCGGGATATAGCTCTGGCTATTATTCCTACCTCTGGACAGAAATGTTGGACCGTGACAGCCGCAAATGGTTCATGGACAATGGCGGTCTGACGCGGGCAAATGGCGATCACTACCGCAAAACCGTTCTCAGCCGCGGCGGAACGATGGATTATTTCGAAATGTTCGACAATTTCGCCGGACGCGAACCTGACGTGACCCCGATGCTGGAAGCACGCGGCCTAACAGGCGATAGCGAATAAGCGCAAATCCTGCCCGCTTCCCCTTATGGAATCGGATCAGATTGCACATTGAAAAAGCCCGTTTCGCAAAAATGCGAGGCGGGCTTTTTCTGTTCACCTCTCGATCACAATCCGCCATGTAACACTGTTACATCGGGATAGCTGTTAGGCCGTCCGGTTATGGAGGGACTGAAAAATGGGCGGATTTACGGACAGTTTGATCAAGACGGCGGCATACGGATTGGTCGCCAGCGGGCTGGCGATTGCCGTGGCTGCATCCGGCGCTGCCGAAAGCCAACGCCATTCAGATTCCCTATCAGCCTCTCAATCAGCCTCTCAATCTGGCACCCCATCAATTCGGCAAACGCACTTGGGCGCCGATGAAATTTGCGCGCCGTTTCTGAACGGGCAAGGTCAGCGCCGGAACCGGACCGAACAGGAACGGGCCGGTGCGATCCGGGTTTCGGGAAGCAAGGCAAATGCTCCGGCACCGGCACCGGCTCTGGCTCCGGCTCTGGCTCCGGCTCTGGCCCCTCCTCCACTGCATTCACCAACACAGATTGCCTTGCCCCCGCAGACAGCCAGCAACAATATCACGCTAGCTGGCCGAAAAAGGGAACAAATTGCGCGCACGGGCATATCGCGTGCGCCGTCAGCCGATGCGGCAACAGGCCGCAGGCCGATGCCGCATCCTGTTTCAGGGCCGGACCGTGAAAATTATGTCGGCAAGGATGTGGCCAACATCATCCGTGTGGCGGAAAATCCTGTTTCCACATTTTCCGTTGATGTGGATACGGGCAGCTACACCAATGTTCGCCGGATGATCAGCGATGGCCGCCTGCCGCAATCTGCGGCCGTGCGTACAGAGGAAATGCTGAACTATTTCCGTTATGATTACCCGCGCCCCGACAGCGCCGATGTACCTTTCACCGTTTCAACCGACATGGCTCAAACCCCGTGGAACAAAGACACGCGGCTGCTACGCATCGGATTGGCGGGTTATGATTTGCCCGCCGCCGAACGGCCCACAGCAAATCTTGTGTTTCTGGTCGATGTTTCAGGATCAATGCGCGCACCGAACAAGCTGCCTTTGGTAAAATGCTCGCTCGCGCTGGCGGCAGAAAACCTGCGCCCGCAAGACCGGATTTCTATCGTCACCTATTCGGGCAGTTCGCGGCTGGTGCTGGCCCCAACCAATGACAAGGACAAGGTGATCGAAGCGATTGCATCCTTGCGATCGGGCGGCTCTACCGCTGGGGCATCGGCCATAGAACTGGCCTATGACACCGCCCGCGCCAATTTTGGCAAAGGGCAGGTCAACCGGATCATGATGACCACCGATGGCGATTTCAACGTCGGGCTGACCAGCCGCACGGCCTTGATCGACATGGTCGAACGGGAACGTGAAGCGGGCATTTCGCTAACCACACTGGGCTACGGCACAGGCAATTATAACGAAGCGATGATGGAACAGCTGGCCGATCACGGTAACGGCAATTATTTCTACATAGACCAACCACAAGAAGCGCAAAAGGTGCTTGGTGAGGAGCTCGTCTCCACCCTGTTTACGATCGCCAAGGACGTGAAAATCCAGATCGAATTCAATCCCGCCCATGTCAGCGAATACCGTTTGATCGGTTATGAAAACCGTGCATTATCCGAAGAAGATTTCGCCAATGATGCGGTCGACGCCGGTGAAATTGGTGCAGGCCATCAGGTCACCGCTTTGTATGAAGTGGTACCGGCAGGCAGCAAGGGATGGACGCCCGAACGCCGCTATGCCGCCAACGCACGCAGCACCGCTGATGCAGGCAAATCACGCGAGATGGGCGTCATTCGTCTGCGCTACAAATTGCCCGGCGGCGATACGTCCAGACTGATTGAAAAAACCCTTTCCTCACGCGAATTTTCACGCGCGCGCGAAGCTGTGGGCGACATGGCATTCGCCGCCGCAGTGGCGGGTTTCGGTCAGCATCTGCGGGGGGACAAATATCTAGGCGGCTGGATGCCGTCCGACAGCGTAAATTTGGCGCACAAAGCAGGCCCTGCACCGTGGCGTAGTGATTTCCTCAAGCTCGCTGCACGGGCAGATGAACTGCGTAAGGGCGGCTAGGTCAGCTCCCTCATCCAAGCCGCGCTAATCGCAGTTGGATGGGGGAACCCAGCTCAATTGGCAGTCTGTTCGGCCCGCCGTTCCCCGCAGGCCAACAGCTCGACGAATTTCTCCGCATTGATCGCGACATCATCGGGCCCGATCTGGTCAAAGGGATCCTCCAGATGCTGCTGGATATTGTCCAGGCCGGTCAGGATAATTGCGAACAAAACGGGCATGACATAGGTTAGCACCGCGGCTTCATATTCTATCGCTTGATGGGCGAAATAGGGGCCATAAATCAGCGGCAAAACAACAATAAAAAAATCGCTGAACGCGCGCAATGTGCGCGGCGTGCGATATTGGTAAATATGTTTCACACTTTCAAACGCAACGATCATTTTCGAGATATATTGATTGCAGCGCGAACATTCGCCCGAGGCAAGCCCTTCTGCCCGCATCCGTTTCACAAATTCTGACAATTCGGAAAAAGCGGCATATACGGCGCGCTCATTTGCAGGCATTTCTTCTCGCGTGCCCTTGAACATGTCGCGGCATCCCTGCAGCAGATCGGCAAGAACACGTTCAAGATGCGCGATCCGGTCTTCATCATGTTCCGGCAGCCAATCGCGCGCGGCAAAGTAAATCGCGCGGCCATGTGCCTTGATCGATCCATAATCATCCAACGCGCTTTCGCGCCGTTTATACGCATGGCCAATCGAGAAAACGATCGGGAAAATTACCGCTGTCGAGATAATGGTTAGCGGATAATTAGCGACCAGGTTCAGTTTGAGCGACACCCATGTCGCAAAAATGGCCAGCACCGCCACGGCCAGCGAATTCCAACTGATAATCAGCCCGATACGTGTGAAACGATCAAAAATCATACTGCCCTCAACGTCAGATATGCAGCCCCGCCTAGTCGATAGGCTTTGCAACATGGTTAAGAGCGGCTGCTTCGTGTGTCTGGTCAGAACAAATTATGTGAAACCGGAACTTTCAGGCCGGCTTGCTGTGCGATAATATCAATCCACTGGGCCACTTGGCCAATCTCTTCCTCATTCACGGAACTGATCGAACGGTTTTTGTCGTTGGCTTCCTTTTTTTCAAAACTCCCGCCCAGTTTTGCGTGTTCAGAGAAAAGCTTTGCCTGAGCGGCGTTGCGCACGACATTGCTGGGAACATCAATCTGGGCAAATTTGATCACTGCCGAAAGAGTTTGCTCCTTCGCATCGGCGAAACGGTCGCCATCTAGCACGCGCATCCGCCCCGTCCCTTGAGAATACTGAATCTCAAACCAGCGTTGATTGAGGAACCATCCCAACGCGGCGGCCTGTAGATCGGTCATTAGGAATATTTCGCGCGGATCCATGCCAAAATCCAACCCGGCATAATTTTGCAATTCCAGATAGAGTTGCCGCCCCCACCTGCGCCCCATCATGCCTTTGCGGATCACCGATCGGAGAAACGCGGACAGGCTGTTTGTCATCAAGATCGCCTTGCTGTCAGGCCGTGCCGCCAGAAGGCGTGGGATCAGCATGTTTGAATGGTTGCTCGGTTTAACAAATACCGCTCCGCCCGAATTTGGTGCACGGGAAAGTAAGTCCAATATCGGTTTGGTCAGCGCCGCGCTGGCCGGGCCTGCATTCACCAAACTAGCCAAAACGCCCGGTTCGTTCAGCCCAGCGGTATGGCCAGGAATGTTCAGCGCACGGGCCAGCAAAGTCGAGCGGCAAAAAGCAGTGTGAAAAATAAAATTCAGCGGGCCAGCTTCCGGCTTCATCGCCTCAACTTCGCTCCACGGAAGGCTAATGCGCCGGCCTTGGCTGTCGGCGAGAAACCCGGGCGCGGACAATTCATCGTGCTCTATGCGAACAAACTCGACCAGTTTGGACTGCGGATCAATCCGGTGCGGCAGCCATGCCGGATCGGCTGCAATTGTTATGGAATCGACCATGGGCTTGTCGCTAGCTTTGCATACTGGCCTGTGCAACCATGTCGCTGTGCAGAGAGTTTGCGAAACTCAAGTTGATTTGACGATGGCCCGCGCGCCCATCACGCCAATCCATTGCGATTTAAAGCCCCACACATTTTCGATGATCGAACAATCCAAAGCAGCCTGCGGTGTATCATCGGCTGCTAACAGCCCGTCATCCAATACCAACACACGGTCAGCATAATTCATGGCGAGTGCAAGGTCGTGCAGCACGATCACCACGCCCGCGCCATGATCGGCAACACTGCGTAAATGGGCGATCAGGCTGTGTTGATGCGACAAATCGAGCGCGGCAATCGGTTCATCGGCCAATATCCATTCCGGTTCCCCCGCCAACACGCGCGCAAGAAGAACGCGTGCAATCTCGCCGCCTGACAGTTGCAGAACCGGCCTGTTTGCAAACGCATCCAAGTCTAGCGCATTGATCGCGGCATCCACAGCCAGATGGTTGGAATCCCCATGGGGCATTCGCCCAAGTTCGACGAGGTTACGGACCGAAACGTCCCATGCAATTTCGCCATTTTGCGGCAAATAGCCGATCTGTTTGGCGCGCGCCCTTGGGTGGATTTCTGAAAGGGGTTCTCCGCCAATCGAAACGGAGCCTTTGTCAGGCAAAACCAATCCAGCCAATGCCGACAGAAGGGTTGACTTGCCCGCACCATTTGGCCCGCAAATCGCGGTGATTTGACCCTTTTTCAACCCGGCCGAAACGCCATTTAGCCGTCCCGCAAGGCTGATATTTTCCGCGCACAAGCTCATACCAGCCCCCCCGAATAGCCGCGCCGCATTTTCAGCAGCAGCCATAGGAAAAACGGTGCGCCAATCAGGCTTAAAGCTATCCCTAAACGCAATTCGGTCACGGTGGGCAGGATGCGCACAATACTGTCCGCGACCAACACCAGCAGCGCCCCGGCAAGTGCGCTGGGCACGATCAGCGAGGAAGGGCGTTTGTCGGTAAAAGGACGCACCAAATGCGGCACAATCAGGCCGACAAATCCGATAATTCCTGCCACAGCGACGCCGCTGCCCACAGTCAGGCCGACACCCGCAATCAGCCATGCCTGCAATATACCGGGCCGCATTCCCATCGAACGCGCCGCAGCATCGCCAAGGATCAGCGCATCAAGATCTTTGCCCGTTTTGCCGAAACATATCAGACCAGCCAACGTCATCGGCGCGGCAAGATAGACCTCGCGCCAGCTGCGGTCGGTTAATGCCCCCATCAGCCATGTGACAATCTCGCTCATCGCAAAGGCGTTGGGTGCAAAACTGATCGCAAGGCTCATCAACGCGCCCGCAAGGCTGGCGATCATCATGCCAGCAAGCGTGAACAGGGCGATCCCGCCCGTCCGGCCCGCGATTACCGCCAACAGCGCCATCGCGCCCGCCGCCCCGGCAAGGGCGAAAACCGGCAGCAACCACGCGCTGGCCGCATATCCGAACCAGAAACTTGCAACAGCGCCCAGTGCTGCGCCCGGTGCAATCCCGAACAACCCCGGATCGGCCAGCGGATTGCGGAGATAGCCCTGCATCGCGGCACCTGCGGCCCCCAATCCGGCCCCGACAATGATCGCCAGCAGCGCGCGCGGCAAACGCAATTCGGCCAATATGACCGCCGCATTAGGCGTGGTGTCAAAGTCCAGCCAGACACGTCCTGCAAAAAGGGACAATGCGGCGGCCAAAACCAGAAATCCCGACAGGATCAGATTGGTGCGGTTCAAAGGCCCGGCTCCCCCTGTTGGCGCCCGGCGGCAATATCGCGGATTTCTGCCAGCCGCTGTGCTGCGCGAATGATTGTCGGTCCGCCGCAATACAGCAGCCCGCTGTCAAATTCGGCAAGGTGGGTTTTGTTAAGGCGGTCCAGCGCCGGATGTTTCTGCGCGGCTTCCTGCCCCGCAATCAACAAAACCGCAGGCGGATCGGCCAGCATTTGTTCAAGTGAGTAATAATCCGCCTGTTTCATCCCGCGCGCGGCGCTGTGGCTGGCAAAACCGGTGCGGCGCATCAATTCGCTGACCAGTGCCCCTTCCCCCGGAACAATCCCCGATGGCTGCCACAATACGGCGCTCAGCGGATCGCCTTCGGCTGCCGCTGCATCCAGCGCCAGATCGATCCGGCGGATCAGCGCCTTTCCTTTGGCGGGGCGCCCGGCCAAGGCGGCAAGCTGTTCGATCTGCGCCTTGCTGTCTTCAACCGTCGAAGCGATCCCGAATGTTTCGACCCGGATATTCAGATCGATCAGCGCCTGGCGCGTCGCAGGTGCCAGAAAGCTGCCTGCAACGACCACATCGGGCTGCAATGCCAGCACTTCTTCAACCGTGCCGCCCACACTCCCGAATTGGCGCGCAGCGGCGACATCCATCGATGAAGAGGATGCCGCGTGGCTATAATGCGAAATCGCAATAAGCTGCTGCGGACCTGCTATTTCTGCCAAAATCGCATCGGTGCAGGGGTTCAGGCTGACGATTGCGGGATGATCGCTGCTCTCCCGCGCTGGTTTCGCCGGCCCGCAAGCCGCCAATCCCAAGGCAAGAAGAACAGCGATCGCTTTCATCAGAACCTCGTGCGCGCACCTACAAATGCACCGCGTCCGGCTGTGCCATATCCGGCAACGGTCTGATAATCCTTATCGAACAGATTTTCGATCCGGCCAAACAATTCAACCTTGTCGCCAAGGGGAAGTGATCCGCGCAATGTCACGGTTTGATATCCATCGAGCCGCGTAAAATTGCCCGCATCATCAAAACTGTCACCAACCATGCGGATATCGCCGCCAAGGGTAAATCCGGCCAGCGGCGTTTCCCAATCGGCAGAAAATGTCAGCGCATGTTTGGGCCTGCGCGCAAGGACATTGCCCAAATTCGCAGCGCCCGCTGTGCGGTTTTCCGTATCGACATAGGCATAGGCTGCGCGGACGCCGAAATTGTCAGACGGATTTGCACCCATCTCGATCTCGACACCCTGCGCGCGCACTTTGCCCACATTTTGATACACGCCGAAAGGCGCAGCGGGCAGCGAGACAAATTCAATCTGGTTTTCTGCATTGCGGCGGAACAATGTCGCGGCCGCGAAGAAATCATTGTTGCGGTTGTTCCATGCCAGCCCAAGGTCAAAACTGGTGCTTTGTTCCGGCACCAGCGCGGTATTTCCGAAATCGGAAAACAGCTGATACAGGCTGGGTGCCTTAAAGCCTTCGCCCACGCTTGCACGCAGGCGAATATCCTCGGCCACTTCGTAACTGATATCCGCACCAAAGCTGGTCGCCCCGCCAAAATCGCGGTGATCATCATGCCTTGCACCCACATGCGCGCTGAGCGGACCAAATTCGATCCCCAACTGCGTGTATGCGCCGATGATCCGGCTGTTTTGATGCGTGTCGAAATTGGTTTCGAAACTGGTCCACTCGCTCTCACCGCCAAAATTGACGATCAACGGACCAATTGGACGCCATTCGCCGCGCAGTTCCACACGGTCGGAATGGCCGTCGCTGGCGAAACCGGGTGCAGCGCCAAACGCGGGATTGAAATTGGCCCGTTCTGTATCCGCGAAGGAATAGAATGCGGTTAAATATAGCGGGCCATTGTCATAACTGGCCCCGGCGGCCGCCGAATATTGCGTGGTTTCTTGAAATTCATCCGTATCGGCCAGTGTGAATGCGGGGAACGGGAAACCATCGACCTCGACCTCCCCCTCGGCATAACGGCCGCGGGCAAACAGGGTGATTTGGTCGCTGACATAAAGCGCGGTTCGACCTGCCAGCGCCCATTGTTCAAAACCATCGGCTTCGGTGCCGTTACTGGCGGCGGAAAATCCGTCAGTCGTCAGATAGCTGCCCGACAGTCCAGCATAGAATGTATCGTTTTCGATCCCGCCGGTTGCGGTTCCGAAGAACGTGTCGCGCGATCCATATTCCGCGCTGGCCTGAACGCCCGTTTCATTGCGCGTGGAAACAGCCATCACCCCGCCAACCGCATCAGAACCCCAGATCGTGCTGTTTGATCCGCGCAGCAGATCGATTTTATCAATGTTGCCTGCCAGCAGATTACCAAAATCGAACCCGCCTGCTGGCGAGGCTGGATCAGCCACGCGCACACCATCAACAATGACCAGCAATTGTTCCGCCTCTGCACCGCGGATGCGCACACCGGTAAAGCCGCCGATGCCGCCATTGCGGCTGAAAGTGACGCCGGGCGCACGTTCAAGGACTCGCGTCAAATCTGCGCCCTGCACATCTTCAATTTCATCGCGGCCAATGATCGTTACCGCTTGCCCGGTGTCTTCGACTTCGGAACGGTTCCCCGTGGCAGTGACGGTAATCTGCTCGTCCGCGATGATGTATCTATCGGCAAAAACCACCTGATCTTCATCGGCAGACTGCATTTCCTGCGCCGCTGCGGGTGCAACAAAAAACGCGGAACAATTCAACAATAACAAATATTTACGCATAACAACTCCTATCATAAGCGAAGTCGCTCATGACGGAGTAGGCGCACGATATCGCGCCTTCCCATCTGCTATCGGTACACCCCGCCCGCCAGCTCGAACGACCATCATCGGCAGGTCTCCTGGCTCCCGGATCAACACGCTATGTCCGCCTTCCCACATCCGAAAATCCGGCGCAGTGGCTTGCTGGACAGAGCGTTCCCCGGTCACAGTTGCGGGGGCAGCCAGGGTATCGCACCCTGTTCCCTCTTAGGCTCGCACGCTTTACAAAGCAGACGAACAACCCATGACGTCGCGGCCCCGTTAGGGCGCATCGCGGGTCGCCGCAACATTTTCCCAAAAGTTTATTGTATCCGGCCAGTCACTCCCCCCAAAAAGTAGGGGTTTGTTGAGCATGACGCTTAACCCTCTCTTGCCACCTGTTCCGCTAAGGGACGGTCTCAAATCCGGCGTGGCCCTGTCTTTGCCCCGCTGATACGCGCCAAGGCGCGGGTTTTAACCGCAGCCATGCAAGGATCAAATTGACCAACACGCCTATCCAGACCAGCGAACAACGCAACGCTGCTTTCCACGCCCGTATGGCGCGGGAAAAGACACCGTTTGTGCGCCGCGCATGGGATAAGGTTGCGACCAAGATCGGCGGCAAACACCGCGGCAGACGGCTTATTGCACTGGCCGTTGCGGCGGGCGTTCCAGCCGTTGCGGCGGAACAGCAATGGGAAATGCTGCAACCATCAGGTCCTGAAATTCAGATGGCGGAAACGGCCCCGGCCATGCCATTTGAACAGGCCGGACACAGCTTTCCCGGATCAGCGTTTTACTATCTTGAAGATGCACCGCGAATGCCGGTTGGCACGGCGCAGCGCGGCCTCGCCCTGTTCGACATTTCGGGTACGGGCGGCGGCAAAGCGGCGGAATTGGCCGCGGAATTGGCCGCGAAATTGGCCTTTGCCAAAAAGGCTGGACCGGCGGCACGCGCATTCAATATCTATGGCGGCGGGCTGGACAAAGCGCGCGCGCTGCAATGTATGACCAGCGCGGTTTATTACGAAGCGGCCAGCGAAGCGAACGCAGGACAGCGCGCGGTCGCTCAGGTCGTGTTGAACAGGGTTGCCCATCCCAGCTATCCCAACAGCGTATGCGGGGTCGTTTTTCAAGGATCGGAACGCCGCACCGGCTGCCAGTTCAGCTTTACTTGCGATGGATCGTTGAATCGGAAACCCGGTGCCGGTGCATGGAGCCGCGCCCAATCTATTGCCCAGCGGGCCTTGGCCGGATCGGTCTTTGATGCAGTGGGCCTTGCCACGCATTATCACACCGTCTGGATTTACCCTTATTGGGCACCCAGCCTCGATCATATCGGGACCATTGGGGCGCACCGTTTTTATCGTTGGAAAGGCCTTGCGGGCAAACCCGCTGCGTTCCGGTCAAAATATGCCGGCAAAGAACCCGCCGCAGCGCCGAACAAACGATCCGCTGGTGCAGCGGCCAAATCCGTTTCTGCAGATCCGATCGACCTTGCCCGCACATATGAAGAAGCGCGTTTGAAGGCCCTGACCCAAGCAGAGCAATCGGCCTCGGCGCGCGCGCAAACGCCCGCGCCGGCCTATTCTGCCGAAATTCAAAAACGCGGCGGCGATGCGCTTTATTCAGGACAAAATCTGCCAGGCAGCGGCACGGTAAAGCCCGAATATGCCAATAGTGGGCGCTGGATAGCAGAGCCAAATTAGACTTCAAAAAGCCAGCCACAAGCAGCGAATAGAAA